>Ga0247813_10000002_pt1 | contig 1007904 bp, 808 predicted proteins | sample UWRJL169409C1_FD_180719 | JGI IMG/M metagenome (GOLD analysis project Ga0247813, IMG submission 180719) | Plant litter microbial communities from Arlington Agricultural Research Station in Wisconsin, United States - UWRJ-L169-409C-1 | ecosystem: Environmental > Terrestrial > Plant litter >... | reverse complement strand
GTGTTATTCAGTGTTATTCAGTGTTATTCAGTGTTATTCAGTGTTATTCAGTGTTATTCAGTGTTATTCAGTGTTATTCAGTGTTATTCAGTGTTATTCAGTGTTATTCAGTGTTATTCAGTGTTATTCAGTGTTATTCAGTGTGATTCAGTGTTATTCAGTGTTATTCGGTGTTATTCGGTGTTATTCAGTGTTATTCGGTGTTATTCAGTGTTATTCAGTGTTATTCAGTGTTATTCAGTGTTATTCAGTGTTATTCAGTTGTATTCGTAAAAGCCTTTTCCTGATTTTTTTCCCAGGTAGCCAGCATCTACCATACGCCTCAATAATGGACAGCAGCGAAACTTTGAATCCTGATAACTTTCATACAAGATGTTCAGAGAATTCACAACTGTATCCAAGCCTATCAGGTCCGCTGTTTCCAGAGGTCCCATTTGGTGTCCGTATCCTTCACGGAACAAGCGGTCAATATCCTTTGCGTTTGACACTTGATCCTGAACGAGGTAGGCCGCTTCGTTCATAAACAAATGTGACAATCTGTTTGCTGCAAAACCCGGAAAATCCTTCACTACAACCATTCTTTTTCCCAACGACTTTAAAAAGTCTCCAATGAACAAAACCGTTTTTTCTGAAGTATGCTCTCCGCGGATAACTTCGACCATTTTCTTAAGTGGAACAGGGTTCATAAAATGAACTCCAATAACTTTGTCAGGTGCTTCAAGCAAGCTTCCTACTTTTGTTATGGAAATACAACTGGTATTCACTGCGAAATAGGTGGTCGGTTTACAAATTGCTGCAAGTTCAGAATAGAGGTCCTTCTTTTTATCCCAGTTCTCGGAAATATTTTCAATTACCAAATCAACTTCGTTGAATCCTTCATACGTCAATGAAAATTCAATGCGCTCCAGAATAGCCTCAACAGACACTCCTTTGAGTTCCTTTTTCATCATTTGATAACCGCGAAAATCAGACTGGATTTTTTCTTTTGCGGGCGAAAGGTATTTACCGTCGATATCCTTTAATATAACAAGGAAGCCATTAGCTGCGAGATCGAAAGCCACGTCAGTTCCCATTACGCCTGCACCAACAACTCCGATTTTTGTCAAGTTCATAGTGAATAAAGTTAGCTTGCCTTGTACAGCAAGGTGTCAAAGATATAATAATATTTAAAAATCACCGGGGATTTTCTCATTTTCTGGTGTTCCTGAATTCCTCCTTTTTGTTTTATCATCAGCTACTAAAAGTCATCACTGAACAGGCTGTCTAAATCCTCCTGATCGAGGTTGGCCATGCTAAAATCGGAAGGCGTAAATTTCACATCCTTCACTTCGGATAAATAGCTGATTATTTGATTTATTTCTTCTCTGGTTCGATCCATTATTGCATCCATTTCCCTTTCGTTATAGCTGTTATCGTCAAAGGCAATTTCTATTCGCATTTTACCATCAATTACCATCGCATTCACTTCCAATCCGGCTGTCGCATGATTCATGGATGAACTTTCAACTCCAGTTGCATACTTACTGATCGTAAACAGGTCTTCGAATTCGTTGAAATCAAATGTTCCCAGAAAATTGAATCGCAATCCGACTTGTTTTATATTCTTCCAAAAGAGGCTTGCATGCGTCACTGTGAATCCTATCCCATCTGCTGGTATTCCTTGTATGCACTCCTTAACTTTCAGCAGATCGTCTTCAATACTGGTGTTTTCAAGCCTTATGAGTTGCGGAAATAGTGAGGTGAACCAACCAACAGTCCGACTGATATTTATTCCTTCGACCGATCTGCCGTGCCTTTCCAGTTCTACCAGCTTCTCCTCATTGTCAGAATATGGATTTTCAGCCCGTAGCATCGCTGTAAGCAGCAGGCTTTCCGGTTTTATGCTGTACAAAGCAGGAGCTCCATTCAATATAAAATCCGTTTCATCCGGACCCAATTCCAACGTTCTATTGACTACTCGTCCGGGAACAATTTCTGCGACCTGTTTGTAATCAGTGAACTCACTGAATTGAGTGTGACCTGAATTTAGCTGCTTTATCGTATGTTCATCCCTCAGAAATTCGGACCAGTTAATGAGCGAAGCCGTTTTCAGGCTGTGACTCTCTTTTTGCTTTAACAACGTATACAAGTCATCCAATACTATTCTCCAGGATATACCATCGATTACGAGGTGATGGCAGGTAATCAATAACAATGGGGATTCGTTTTCAACGTCAATCCAGGCACATTTTATCAGAAGGTCTTCTTCCAGCGAGAAATTACCTTTTATTTCTCTCCCGATCTCCAACAGACGAGCTTCTTTTCCCTGTTGATTCACCGTATACTTCAGCAATTCAATGCCCGACGTCAGGTGTTTCGGATTAAAAAACAAACGCTGCGCGGAACTGTTGTGGTTTATTCGCAAACCATCGTGCATCTTAAGAAGCTTGTTGAATGCATCCTGCACAAGTGGCTTTGAAATTTCCGCCGTATTTAATTCCAGTAAAACGGATTGATTGAAGTATTCCGGGTGTTCCAATTTTCTGGTAAAAAACCACTCCGCGGCAGGGGTGTACAGGATTTCACCTGAAACGGCTCCCTGTTCATGTTTTTCCGTCTTTTTCTCTGACAACAATTCCGCAGCACTCTGAACGCAAGGATTCTTTATGATCAATGAAACGTCTGCATTATAGCCCAAATCATATAGTTTGGAAACGATTTGCACGGCCTTTATTGAATCTCCGCCGAGTTCAAAAAAGTTGTCTGATTTAGAGATTCCGTCTATTTTCAGCACGCTTTCCCATATTCGAATCAGCTCTTTTTCTTTCAGGGATAGCTCCTCATGGACATTGGACGCTCTTTGAGCAGGTGGCTCAAGTCTGCTACTATCAACTTTACCATTCGAAGTAAGCGGAATTTCATCAATAAATGAAAGTGACGATGGGATCATATAATTCGGAACGGCTTTCGCCAGTTCCCGGCGAATTACAGTGTCATCCAGAAGAGCAGAATTGTTCTTTTTGAGGTAAGCACACAATTGGCGGTCTTCCCGATCGTGTTCAATTACCACAACTACTGCCTCTTCCACCCCTGAAATCGCTCTAAGTTGTGTTTCCACTTCTCCAAGCTCAACCCGATAGCCGTTGATTTTTACCTGATTGTCCTTTCTTCCTATATACTCCAGGGTTCCTTTTAATTGCTCGCGCACAAAATCTCCTGTCGCATAAAACCGAATTCCTTCTATTTCAATAAAACGCTCAACAGTCAGCTCGCTCTGATTGTAGTAGCCTCTTGCAATTCCCTCTCCCGACACAAATAATTCACCGATTGCCAATGGGGGAACGGGACGCTGCTGCTTATCGAGTATAATGAGCGAAGTATTGTCGATGGGGCGTCCGATGGAGACAGAGCGACTTTCGTTTTCCTCACTTCTGAATTGATGAATCATGCAGCCAACAGTAGCCTCTGTGGGTCCATACTCGTTGAAAAGTTCCACGATCCCGTTGTATTTTTTGTCAATGGAGCTTGCCAGATCAACTGAAAGGTTTTCCCCTCCGACAATGAATCGTTTTAACCGGTTGGGAGCACCACCAATCGACACACTGTCGCGCACAATTTTCAAGTGGGATGGCGTGAGCTTTACGACGTCAACCTTATCCTCTTTAAGTACTTTTTCAATCAATAACTGATCGGGATCATTGGCATAAATAACAACGGAATTTCCCGAAAGAAGCGGGGGAATGATACTTGTTATCGTGAGATCGAAAGAAATGGAAGAATACAGTGCAATGCTGGCATCGGGTTCCTTAAAATAGGTGGCTTGAGCAAACCTGCTGTAGTTCAAAATCGAGTGATGTTCAATCATTACTCCCTTTGGCTTACCCGTTGTTCCTGATGTAAAAATCATGTACGCCAGATCTGCACCGTCAACATTGGCCTTATCAAAGAGCTTCGAATTCCTTTCGTAATCGAGTTCTTCAGGATATAGTACGTTTAAGCTCAATGGCCCCAAAAGAGATTCATTCGCAAGTTCTCTCCGGGTAAGCACAAGATCAATCTGTGCTTCGGAATGAATGTATTTTATACGATTTTCCGGCAAGTCAGGCTCTACAGGAACAAAACATCCACCTGCTCTTAAAACGGCAAATACGGATGTCACAAAATCGAGCGACCTGTCAATCAGAATACTGACATTACTTCCTTTCCCTATTCCTGAACGCATTAACTCGGTGGAAAGCACCTCGACCCTTTGCAAGAGCGTGTTGTATGTGATCTTTTGGTTATTCACCTCCAGCGCAACTGCTTTTCCGTTTTCCCTCGCATTTTTTTCAAAAACCGAATAAACACTCTCATTCATTTCCACAGGCGTTTGCTTCCCTTGAATGAGTGCCCTGTTGAAATTTCTGCTTCCCGTGTCTTTAATAATTCTTTCGGGATTCTCCAAACATTCAACGAGTATCTGAATGAACAGTTCCGACAAATAAACCGCTGTAGATTCCCGGAACAAATTCGTGTTGTATTCAAGGTTTAAGATCAAATCATCCCCAAAATCCAGTACCTCCAAAGAAAGGTCAAACTTGGAATAACCCGGATCCACAGAAAAGTGTCGTACACCATCACCCCAATTTTTCAGAGCTTGAAAATCCATATTCTGATAAACAAACATGGTATCGAAAATTGGATTTCTGCTCATGGTGCGTTTGCCTCCAAGTTCCGCAACAACATCTGAGAAATCAAATGATTGATGATCGAATGACTGGTAGATCTTATTCGAAAGTTCGCCGATAAACTGCGCTATTGATTTATGCGCTTCCGGTTGACTCCGGATCGCAAGGTTATTGACAAACATTCCCTGTGCTCTGAGCGACTCTTTTTCGATCCTGCCGGAAACAGGAATCCCCACAACAAGGTCATCCTGCGCGCCGTATTTTGCCAGAACTATTTTATAGACAGAAAGGAGCAAAATAAACTCGGAAACATTGAGACTTCCTGCAACATTTCTGATTCGTTTCACATACGCCGGATCAAGATCAATCTTAGTCTTTTTCCCTTCGTAACGGTAAATTGCAGGTCGATCAAAATCAATAGGTAAATCCAGCTTAGGATAATTTCTCAATTCATTGATCCAGTATTCTTTGGCCTGTTCATCTTGTTTCTGTTGCAGCTTCCACTCTGCGATATCTAAAAACTGAATCGGAGATCTTGCAATCCTTTCTCCGCTATATCCGCGCAAAATCTCTTCCAGAAAGTACACCATTGACGTACCATCTGAAATGATATGGTGAATCTCTAAAAGCAGTATGGTTTTTGAAGAAGACTCTTTGTGGACCAATGTAACACGGAACAAAGGACCTGTTAAAAGGTCAAACGGCCGGATTTTGTTTCTTAATTGTTCCGCTATGTCTTCTTCTTCCAGACACGCTTCCAACTCAACCTGCATCGGGATAACCTCCGTTTGCAGGGGAATACCATCCTTCAGATGAAAAACGGTGCGCAAAATTGCATGCCTTTCAACCAGATCGTGAAGTTGTTTTCTGATTTTTTCTTTGTCCAGATAAGCAGAAACTTCTATGGCGAGCACATTGTTGTATGCAACCGAGTCGGGGTTCATTTTCCAGAAGTAGAACATTCTACTCTGACTCAGTGAAAGCGTGTACTCATTCTTAAGCGTTCTTTCCGGGATTGTTTGGGAAACAACTTTAGGCTTGCTATCGATAAGCGCAGCCATGGACCGGATTGTGTTGTTTTCGAATAACTCCGAAAAGCCAGACTCCACTTCCATTGTTTGGAGAATTTCTACAGCCAGCTCTCCTGTTTTTAGCGAATTCCCTCCAACATGGAAAAAACTCTGTTCAGGATTAAATTCGCTATGGTTCAATACGTTCTTCCAAAGTTGAACCAGGCTTCGTTCCGTATCATTGAGGTCTTCTGTATAGTTGTTGATGCTGGACGTGCTTTTTTCCAGGAGATCGTTTAACTCGTGCTCTATCGCCGCATATTCTCCCGATCGATACAATTCCAGCATGGCAAAACGCTGTACCTTACCGCTCGTTGTTTTACTTATCTTTCTTACAGGAAGAACAAGGTCCACTTCGAATCCCATCACATCAAATACGCGCGATTTAACACGTCGCACCACCTCGACAAACTGACCCGAATTTCCTTTATGGAGGACGAAAGCAATAATTCGCTCCCTACGCACATTGGAATCAAAATATCCGGTTACAACTGCTTTCCCTAACTCAAGCTCATCCAAAACTTCAAGACACCGCTCTACATCATGTGAATAGTAATTCTGACCATTCACAAAAAGTACATCTTTCGCTCTACCGGTGATGTATAATCTCTTTTCGAAGACAACTCCAAGATCTCCTGTTTTGAGCCAACCTTCCGCGTCGATTACGCTACTGGAAATATCCGGGTCGTTATAATATCCCCCGGTAACATTGCCCCCGCTGATTTCAATATTTCCTACCGTTCCATCCTCTACCCGATTCCCTGCAACATCTGTTATTTTAATGTTGCAGTGGCTCAACGGAACACCAACATCAACAAATGAGGCTCCGTTTTCTGATTCGGGGTACACCTGATCTCCGACGCCGAGTTTATCTCTTCCAAATGAAACTGCCTGAACACATTCTTCCGGATTTGAAAACGTAACCGCAAGGCTTGCTTCCGCGAGTCCGTAAACAGGGAAAATAACCTGCGGCTTCAAACCAAAGACTTTCATTCGTGCATTAAACTCATAGCACAATTCGGCTGAAATTGGTTCTGCTCCATTCACAATGATTCGTAGAGAAGACAGGTCCAGTTCCAATTCGTCGGCGTCGTATCTTTCGAGATGTTTTAGTGTATAGCTGTATCCAAAATTCGGAGACGACGTGAAGCTGATTCTATATTCATGAATTTTTCGCAACCAAAGGACGGGATTACGAATAAACAACGGCGTTGGCATAATCCAATGCGTCCAACCCATGAACAATGGCGTTAAATGAAATCCGATCAGTCCCATATCATGGGTCAGGGGCATCCAACTATAGAAAAAATCACCTGATTCGGGAGAATGTATTCCTTCGTGGATGTCCCGGACATTGGTTAGCAAGTTCTTATGGGTTAACGCTACTCCCTTAGGATTTCCAGTCGATCCTGATGAAAACTGGACAAATGCAATGTCTTCGGGATCAGGATAGTTGGCTTCATACGATGATGCCATACCTTGAAGGACTTGCGTAAACTCTAAAATTCTTTCTCCCTCTACATTCAATTGAAGTTTGGGAATAAACTTCTGATTCGTAATTAAGTAGGGGTTGTTTAATTTTTTCCAGACCTTTCCAAGTTTGTTTCGTTGACCTTCTGAAATTCCCAGCGACAACGGAACCGGAATAACTCCAATAAGCAGGCAGGCCCAGAAGCAGGAAAGGAATTCGCGATTGTCATCCAATTGAACAACCAATTCGTCCTTTCTCTTCAGTCCCAGAGACTGCAGGTTCCCTGCAATAATTTTGGCGTTCTCAAAAAGTGATTGATAGGAAAGAAAAATATCTTCTTTTGCTTCAACAAAATAAATACCATTTGTACTGTCATTGCTAACGGCAGTAATCACTTCTACCAGGGTCTGAAACCTTGCTTTCTTCATGTGCGAATTGTCTTTCTTTGATCTTAATTACAAAACCCGGTGAGCGAACCTTTCGGTGCTTAAATGCGACTTGATAATTTTTGTGATGGCTTCCGCTTCGTCATTGATGAAAAAGTGACCTCCATTGAAATAATGTACCGTGCACCTTTTTTTTGAGTGTTGCATCCAGCCATGAACAGAAGCCGCTTCCAGCTCCTCTTCTTCCTTTCCAACCATTACAGTGATTTCACTGTTCAGCGGTTTTATTTCCTGTCTTTTTTCTGCGATTTCCGAAATTTTAAAATCGTTTTTCAGGATCGGCAATAAATACTCGACCAACTCCGGGTAGTCAAAAAATTCTTTTGGTGTGCCTCCCAGATTCATTATTTCACTTTTGAACTCATCATCCCCCATTTCATGGTAGAGCTTTTCGCGATTCGACTTTACATGCGGGGCACCTCTTCCGCTAAAAAATGCATGTTGCGGTTCGGGAAGATAATTCGCGCGAATTTTTTGTATCACCTCATACGCCAACATCGCTCCCATGCTGTGCCCAAAGAAAGCATATGGTTTTCCGTCCAGAATCTTAGGAGAAACTACTGAAAAAATATCCTGAACTGCTTGCGGTACATCCTGATACAAGGGATCGTTTGATCTTTTTCCTCGTCCCGCAAGTTCAATAGGAATCAATTCAATACTATCGCCCAGCAATCCTTCCCACTTTTTATAAATCATTGCAGATCCACCTGCGTATGGTATACAAAACAACTTTGTCCTACTCATTCTTCTGTGTTTATTCGTTAATCAATAACTCCCTGTGTTTTTTCCATTTTTGAGTTGTCGTCTTAATTATTTCAACAACTTCGGCTACGTTTTCCTGAACAAAATAGTGTCCGCCATCTGAAATTAAGTCTGCTTGAACCTCTTCAAACAACTGTTTCCATCCTCCGGACAAATCTTCGTTTCGCGTGGAAGAATCCTTTCCTCCCAATATGACCTGAACAGGATAGTCCAGTTTCGTTGCACCGATTGCCAACATCAAATCCCAGCTGATGCGACCGTCTTGTCGCAGGTTTGCGACAATTTGCTTCCTGGTACTATTTTCGATCTCTCCTGAGATATTCAGTCCAACCTCAATTTGTGCATCAGTATAGCTCAACCACGGATTTTCTGCAGTGTATAATTCAGGTACGTATGCCGATGCACACAATACCAAACCGCGAATAATTGAATTTTTGCCAGAATTACCTGCAATTGCTACGGCCATACTTGATCCGGCGCTCGTTCCCAGTAGAATGGTTTCACCCTTCACCTTCATTCGAATTTCTGTTTCAATCAGGTTTCTAAGCTCAACTCCTTCCAGGTATGCAAAATCCTCATGAAGGAAATGCCAGGGGTAAGAAACAATGTAGACGTTGAAATTCCCGCTAAGCGCATCTGCCAAATTCGCATACATCGCATCGGAAGCCCCGGCATACGGAAAGAGAATAATATTCTGTCGATTTTCCTCTCTCGTATTGTGCAAACGTACCAATGTATTCGTTTCGAGTTGTTCGATCGCTTTGGCATAATCCCTCACCGTTCGGTACTGGTAAATTAAATTTACCGGATAACGTCCATTGGCATGGATAGAAGCTTTGATCGCCTTGATCGAATTTCCCCCGCTTAGGAAAAAGTCATTTCCAACACCGATTTCTGTCCCGTTTAATGCAACGCGCCATTGCCTGAGAATGTGTTCTTCCAACAGCGATTCAGGTGCAAGGATTTCAACAGCTACACCGGAATCCATCGTATCAAATCCAGGCAATGCTTTTTTGTCTATCTTCCCATTACCTGTTAGTGGCATATTCTCCAGGTAAATGAAAAACGCAGGGATCATATACGCCGGTAATTGCTTGCTTAAAAAAGCTCTCAATTCTGAAGGTGCCACTTGTTCTGACGCTACCAGGTAGGCTACAAGCTCATCGACTCCTTCAACTTCTCTTACAATTACTACAACATCGTCTATAGTGTCATCCGAGATCAGCACCTTTTCGATTTCTCCTGGTTCAATGCGGTAGCCACGCAATTTAATCTGATCATCTTTTCTTCCTATAAATTGCAGGTTTCCATCGGGCAGCCATTTTCCAACATCTCCGGTTCGATACAACCTTTCGCCGTTATTGAATGGATTTTCAACAAATTTCGTCGCGGTTAATTCCTCGTTGTGAAGGTAGCCGAGTGCAAGTCCGTCTCCGGCGATACATATCTCACCCGGTACTCCAGGCGGACGCATTCTTAGACCTTCATCCAGAATGTACACCTGTGTGTTTGCAAGTGGTGTTCCAATAGCTACTTCTTCATTTGACTGAAGCGCTCGCATAGTAGAATAAACGCACGTTTCGGTAGGGCCGTAGGCATTGATTACCCGACCTTTGTACACTTTTCTTAACTCATTGATAAGCGCTTCCGATAAGGCTTCTCCTACAAGAAATAAGTTCTTGATTCCCTTCCATAATCCAGAGGTGTTTTCCTGAAGGATCAACGCTAGTCTGGATGGTGTTAATTGAAGAGTCGTCACCTGTCGTTTCAACACTTCACGCTCCATTTCCTTTGGAGATCGTTGCACCTCTTCATTTCCAAGAACTAATGTCATTCCTGTTAGAAGCGGGTAGAAAATCTCTGTCACAAAAATGTCAAACGAAATCGTGGTTTGACTTAGTAACACATCCTCAGTACTTACCGGCAATCGTTCCCGAAGAGCTGCCATAAGATTTGCCACGGATTGCTGTTTTAACGCCACCCCCTTAGGTTGCCCGGTGGATCCGGAGGTGTAAATGGTATAAATCAGGTCTTCCGGTGCCCCTTTCACCAGATCGTGTTGCGCAGAGCAGTCGTGTGCTTTTTCCTTAAATTCCCGGATGAACGCGTCGTCAATACAAACGCCAAAACCACTGTGAGATTCGATATACTTCACACGATCTTCAGGGTATTCGGGGTCGATAGGTATGTATGCAGCTCCGTTTTTCAGTACTGCTATTATTGCAAAGACGATCCACTCGGATCTTTCGAGTTTTATTCCCACCAAATCTCCTGGTGCAACACCCTTGTGTTCTGCAAGGTAATTTGCCAGTTTATTGGACCATTCATCCAATGTTTTAAAGCTGTACGATTGATCTTCAAATACCAAAGCGGTTTCTTCCGGCATTTTCTGAATCTGATCTGCAACTAACTGCTGAATCGTTGATTTTTCATAAGGCAACGCGGTGTCATTAAAATCATGAAGCATTTGTTGCCTTTCCACATCCGAAACGCCATCAAACGTACCTAAAGTTGCGTCTGTGTTGTGTAGAATACTACTCAACGCCCTTTCGTACATCTCAGCTATTCTTTTGGCAGAAAGTCCGGATTTCAATGTTCTGGTCAGATGCACATTTGCAGAGTACACGCCACCTGTGAGTGACACGTGAAAGTCCATAAAGGTGTTTCCTTTTGCCAGCACTTTGGAAGATTCATTTCTGTCATAATCCAATAGTATTTCCTCCTGATATATCTCCGTTTCCTGTCGTTCCGCCATTTTGTCATATACGTGGAAGTCGACAAAGTTGAAATACATGTCAAAGAATGCATTTCCTGTAGTATGATTTGCACCATGAATTTCTGCGATTTCTCTTAAACCAAGTCTTTCATAGGCTCGGAGTTGATGTATTTTTTTATCTGCCGTTTTCACGAAATCCCGGAAAGTCAAATTCCTGTCTGGTTTGAATCTGACTGGAATTGTATTCAGGAAACATCCCAGAATCTGATCTCCGTCTTCCGTTGCAGGGCGTACATTCGTTACAAGTCCTGTAAGGATTTCTTCTTCAAAATTCAATGCATCCAACGTAAGCAGGTACGCACTAAAGGATACGACTTTAACCGTTGTCCCCAGTTGCGATGCAACTGCTTCCACATGCTTCAGCTCGTCCGCTGAAATACGAACAGAACCTCCTTCATCAATCATCTGATTGGTAAACATGTCCAACCTTGAACAATCCATTAGTTCCTCCTTCCAGAAATTGAGTACCTGTTCATTTTTTCTATCAACTTCCTGTTCTACTACATGATCTCTGTAACTAGAAACCAGCATCTCCGGAACAAAATCAGGGTTTTCTTCAAGCAGTTGGTACAAATTGCTTAGTTCGGTATTGAAGGCAGCATCACTCCACCCATCAATAACCGCGTGATGGCATTGGAAAACAATGGTATAAAATTCATTCCTAAGTTTAAAAATATTCAAGCGCCACATGGGCTTAGACAACTCAAAGGAATTGTTCAGTTCATCCCGAAGGAATTTCGCCAATTCTGCATCCTGTTGCTCGTCATTCAGGTGTTCGAGTGATTCAAATTTTAATGGTAACTCGATCGATTTAAGTACAAACTGAACTTCCCGATCAAAATCCTCAAGGTTGAAGGTTGTCCGTAATATCTGATGTTTTTGAACAATGAGGTTCACAGCCTGTTCGAATCGGGGGAGATCAAAATTATGGAAGAAGCGATTGTGCACCATTTGGTCGTGGTAAACACCTTTTGAAACCATGGATTCATACACCATCCCGATTTCAATTGCACTCATTGGATAGACATCTTCGATGTTTGACTTGTTCGTTACGTTGCCGGAAGAAAGAACGGAAGCTTTCAAGGTATAAAACTCTCTGTTAACAAGCACTTCCTGCTCGATTCTCCACTTATTATTTTCTTCTAGTGTTCCAGACTCCGTTTCAAAAAATGCAATCATTTCTTTGATAGTCTTCAACGAATAAATCGAACCGATTGGAAGGTCTACATTAAACGTTTTGCGTAGTTCGCTGACCAATCGGAGAATTTTGATTGAATCTCCACCCAAATCGAAAAAATTGTCTTCTGTTCCCACTTTTTCTCGTCCAAGCACGAGCTCCCAAATCGAAGCCATCTGCTTCTCCATCTCAGTCTGTGGAGCGACATATTCAGCTTTTTCATTCTCACCAATATATTCAGAAAGAGCATGTTTGTCGATTTTACCGTTTGTGGTTAGCGGTATTTTGTCCAGCTGGATTAAAGAATGTGGAATCATATAATTCGGCAGAAACTTCGCAAGATGCTCTTTAAGATCAGAAGGCTCAACTTCTTCTGTGGCTTCGTAAAACCCGATAAGCTGTTTCCCGGAATCATCTGCTTTCTTAATGATCACCGCAGATGCATTCAATGAGGGATATTCCTGCATTGCACTTTCGATTCCCCCCAATTCAATACGGTATCCATTTAGTTTTACTTGTTCATCATTTCGTCCTAAAAAGACCAGCTTTTCGTTCGAAGACCACTTTACCAAATCACCGGTTTTATACAATCGGACGTTTTCATCAAACGGACTCTGGATGAACCGTTCTTCGGTTAACGCCTCGTTATTGATATAGCCTCTTGCTACTTGTTCTCCCGCGATGTAAAGTTCTCCCTGAACACCCTTTCCGATAAGACTCAGATGTTTGTCTAACACATAGACTTTTGTATTGGCAATTGGATTCCCGATATAGATGCGTTCAGGAGATTTTTGAACTTCTTCAACAATGACTCCAACCGTTGTTTCTGTGGGACCATATTCGTTGAAAATTCGAATTTCCGGGTTAAGACTTCGAAGCGTACGCACCTGATTTAAGGTTAACTCTTCTCCTCCCAATACGACGGTGTGTACGTTGGTTTTATCGAGGTTCAGTGCTGCCAGTGCATCAATATGGGACGGAGTTAATTTTGCAATATTTAAGGGAGACTCCGTAGAAAAATAGGTGGTGATGATCTTGTCCAACGCTACATCTGAGCCAACTATTTCAATACTATTCCCGCTGAGAAGTGCCGTAAAAATACTTGTAACCGTCAAATCAAAGGCGACAGAAGTAAACAATCCAAAATGACATTTTTCTTCATTTAGGTATGTCTGTTTCGCCCATTCAATGTAGTTTACAGCATTGTGATGCTCAACCATAACCCCTTTTGGTCGCCCTGTAGATCCCGATGTGTAAATAACATACGCTCTGTCGTTAGGGGAAACAGCCACTTCCCTGTTCGTTTTTTTGTAGCGGGATCTCATTAAATTGAACGCCTGTAATTCCTCTTCGTCAATCATGAAATCGCTTCCACTGTTTTCAATTATGTAGTCAACGCGGTCCTGCGGATAGTCCGGGTCAACCGGGATATAGCACGCTCCTGTCTTTAGAATTCCCAAAATGGAGATGATCAACCACTCGGATCGTTCCAGGTTCAGTACAACGCAATCACCTGTACCAATCCCTTCTTTCGTCGCCAGATAATCTGCAAGTTGATTCGCACGCTCGTTTAATTCGGCGTAAGTGAAAACCGTTTCTTCGTAACGTAAAGCAAGGTTGTCAGGTGCCTGTTCCACCTGTTTCTCGAAAAGGTCCACCAATGTTTCATTCTGAGCAAATTGTTGTTCGGTGCTGTTTACTTCATACAGCAAATAATTCTGCTCCTCTTCATTTACATAATTCAGTGCTGAGACGGGTTTTACCGGTTCCGCTATTATCGAACGTAAAAGTTCTTCAAAATGCGTAAGAAGGTTTTCGGCAAAGGCAGGTGAAAAAACATCCGTGTTATATTCCATCATCACCCTCAGTCCATTTCTCTGCTCTACAAAATGGAACGTCATGTCGAACTTACTTCCCACTGAAACCTGAAAGTCTTTGTATGCTTTGAGTTGAACACCTTCCTCATTTTCACCCTGAGAACCCACTGAACCTTCATTCATGTCCATCATGACATCAAACAATGGACTTCTGCTCATATCGCGAGGTCCATTTAGGGTTTGAACTACCTGTTCAATCGGATACGTTTGATTTTCAAAGGCGTTAAGCGTTGTCTTTTTTACAGAATCAAGTATTTGCTGATACGATTCATTCTCTTTAAACGTTGTTCTTAACGCCAGTGCATTGAGGTAAAATCCAACCTGATCTTCAAGATCGGGATGCTCCCGACCTGCAATGGAAGTTCCAATGACGATGTCCTGTTGTCCTGAATACTTATACAATAAAACATTAAGCGCCGTGAGAAGCTTCATGAACAAAGTTGTACCGGAATCTCCGGAAATTTCTTTTATTCCGTTGAGTATTTTCTGGTCATAGATCCTGCTAATAATAGCTCCGTTATAGGTTTTGAAAGGAGGTCTGGGTTTTTCATCAACAATGTTAAGTACGGGAACTTCACCTTCGAACTGTTGTTCCCAATATTCTCTTTGTGTCTTAAATTGATCTCCGTGGATGATTTTTTGCTCCCACTCCGCATAATCCTTGTACTGAAGTTCCAGGGGCGACAGCCGGATCGGTTCTCCTGCTTCAAGGGTTCCATAATATTGAAAGAGTTCATTCATGATGACACGCATGGACCACGCATCACTGATGATATGGTGTACAACATAACTCAGAATAACTGAATTTTCGTTGATTTGAATGAGCTTTACACGAATCAACGGACCGTTTTCAAGATCAAACAAGTCGTTCATTTCACTGGTTAACAACGCTTCTGTATTTACCTCGACATCTGTTGTTCCGACAAGATTATCGTAGGAAATTCTAAAATTTAACTCCTGCGGAGAAAGTATAAACTGGCGAACCTCTCCTTCATCATCCTTTCTGAATACAGTTCTCAGAATTTCATGCCGTTCAATCAACATTTGAAAAGCCTGCCCGATGAAGTTGCGATTTACCCCGGTTTCGAAAACGTAGGTGGTTGGGATGTTGTAAGCTCTGTTAATTTCGTCGAATTGGCACTGCACCCACAAACGGTATTGCGCCGACGACATTGCATAACTTTCCTTATCTCCCGCAAGTGGAATCTTCTGGTAATCATTTTCCCTGAGTCCCTGAAGATATTTAACCAGTTCCGCCTTTCTATTCCGAATTTTTTCGATCAATTCGGGGCGAATTCCTTTCTTCGAAATTTTTACCGAAAGATCGTTTTCGACCAGGTCAACGCGTACTTCGTTTTCAATTAGTTCCTTAAGAAGCTCTTTCATTGAATCTGTATTTAGGATGTGTCTCTGCAATTACGCCAGATTTAAGTCTTTTTTGAACAAAATCGAAGTCGAGAAAATCGTTGAATTTCGTTTTACATAAATATGTCCATCATGCCAGATCATATTTACTTCTCCCCACTCCATCACACTTTTAACATCCGGGAAAAATCCTTTTCCATTAAAATTTGCACTTGTATTACATAAAAGAGGGACTCCACTTAGCGCTTCGTATGCAGAGATCAGGTCATAGATTTGAGCGTTTCCTTCACGTGATACTGTTTGTAATCGTGCTGTACCATCCAAATGACAAATTGCAGGAATTTTATCGATCCACTCCGGCCGAACTCTGTGATCAAAAAGCATATACGGATCCGAGGACCCCGGAGTAAAAATCTCCATTGCTTTATCCTCTTTACAAATAGGCGCGACCGGTCTGTAGGCTTCCCGGTTCTTCCCACGGTTCAGCTCTTCTTTCATAGAGGGGTTGACCGGCGCAGCGAGGATACTTCTGTTTCCAAGCGCTCTTGGACCTAATTCTGCACGTCCGTTCAAAAACACCACCGGCTCATCATATTCATGCAATAGTTGAGCGAGATCTGTCAGGCTGCACGCTGTCTTTCCCCAGTTTTCAAGGTCAAATTCACCTTCTTTGGAAAAAGGCCCACTGTACACGTCCCAATCGAATGCAAGGCGCCCTTCCGTGACGAACATTTCACAACAAGCAGCTCCAATGGCACTTCCCGAGTCGTTTGGAAACGGTGGTACCCAAACATCATTAAACAACCCTGAGTTTCTGATATTGCTGTTCCATTTAATATTGAGTGCACACCCGCCGACGAAGCAAAAATTCGGCATGCGATCTGTTTGCTTGTCTACAAGTTTGGTTAGTCGCTCCAATAGTACATCCTGAAGGAATACATGGAAGGTTGCCATCATATCTACGCCATCCACATCGTTTAATTCCCCATAGATGACAAATTCAGAGAGAAGTTTGGAGGTATATGCAATAATCTCCTTCGATTTAAGATCCGGCCTGGATGCAATTTCCTGTTCCTGCACCTCAAACAGTCTCTTGAATTCTGCCAGTGCTTCGTCGTTGCATTTTCCGAGGGCAATATATGCCATTACCTTTCCTGCAACAGATCCATCATCAACACTATACTTATTGTAGGGTTTATAGTTGGTTGCAAACGCAGCATAACTTATTCCCAACAAATTGAATATGGTTCCCAGATTGTCCACCTTCCGGGTTTTGGCATTCACATAAAAAACTTGTGGGAACATCCCGCCATCCCATGCCAAAACATACGCATCTTCTCCTTGTTTTGCATACGGACTGCTACAGTAACCACTTAGTACGTGTCCGGCAGTATGCAGGTAACTGCTGTACTCAAAGTTGTAATCAGGATAGCTAAAAAGCTTGCGTTCCAGAATATTTTCATCCTTCACCAGCAAACCATATCCCGCCAACTCGATCTCGAAGCGTTCTTTTTCGCTTTGCGGCAGCATCGTTTTAAACGGAGGATAGTCATGGTTTGATGTATTTTCGGAATCGTGATCTCCCCAGCCATCAATGACAAACTGGTCCACATCATCTATGCGGTAGCCGTTTTCTCCCAGAATATCACTGACAAGTTGCTTGCTGTAGTAGGTAGACAAGGATGAAAAACGACCATTATTATTCAGTTTCTCCATTTCATAACTGAATATCAATTTCCCATTATCAATCAAAGCAATTGCTCCGTCGTGGGTTAGTTTAAGTCCACAAATTATCATTGTAAAAAGTGTTAGGGTTTATATTTTAATTTCTTCGTATTCTTCGGTTTGTGTTCCGGTTGTTTTGAACCATGTATCCACTCGAATTTTCTCAGCGATTAATTCGATGGTTGATTCGGAGTAAACTCCTTTCAGGTCGTACTTCAATCCGAATTCTTTGTTGATTTTACTAATCAACCGGATCACTTTCAAACTATTCCCTCCAAGAAGAAAAAAGTCATCTTTAATTCCGACTTTATCAGCTCCGAGTAATTCTTCCCAGATTTCCACGAGCTTTTTCTGAATGTCTGTTTCCGGTGCCACGTAATCGACCATAGGTGTAATTCCAGCTGATTCCGGATCGGGAAGCGCACTTTTATCCACTTTTCCGTTCTCATTCATCGGAAGTGCATCCACTTTAAGGAAATACTTTGGAACCATGTATTCAGGAAGTCGCTTTTTTAATTCAGTGGTGAGGGCATCCGGAGATACACCATAGTTGATCACAATAAATCCAACCAAGGCATTTTCTCCGTTTTTTTCCTGAATTGAAACTACTGCACATTGGTGCACAAAATCAACCTTCTCAATGGCCGCTTCTACTTCTCCGATTTCGATTCTATATCCACTTATTTTAAGCTGGTTATCTCTTCTTCCGAGAAACTCACTATTTCCATCATCCAGCCATCGTCCATAATCCCCGGTCTTGTAAACCTTCTCTCCGATTTTGAACGGGCTATCGATGTACATCTCCGAAGTCAATTCGGCACGGTTCAGATACCCTCTGGTTACACCGGCTCCTGAAATCCAGATTTCTCCACTCATGCCCAATCCAACAGGGTTTCCTGCTGTATCCACGATATGGATACGATTGTTTGAAAGTGGTTTTCCGATCGGCAAGTGACGCGTTTCTGGAAGTTGCTCAGGGTTCACCTTGTACATGGTTGCGCACACCGTTGTTTCCGTAGGACCGTATCCATTGTACACCTCGACTCCGTTTTCGATGTACCAGCGAATAGCTTCCGTTTTAATCGATTGTACCCCCGTTAGGATTCGCTTCAAAGTTGATCTTGTTTGATTCAACGCATCTGAAACTTCTGTCAACAGCATCGGATGCACGTAGGCGTGTTCAATTTTATTTTGTTCTATAAAAACTGCAAATGAAGCAGGATCCATCACCTGTTCTATCGTAGGGATGAATAGCGTTCCTCCACTCAGGAGTGCGCTGAACACTTCGAGCACAGAAACGTCGAAAATGAAGTTGGTTGTCAGCGAAGAACGCAGACCTGATTCTAATTGATAAGCCTGGATCAGATTCATCACCGATCCATGCTCGACCAAAACTCCTTTGGGTGTTCCAGTGGAACCGGAGGTATACAGTACGTAGGCAAGATTATTTACCCCGATTGGAGCCAGCTTCACGTCTTTACTAAGATCTTTAGTGTTTTTTATAAACGCGTCGAACATTGCGTCGTCGATGCACGCAACCGGTTTGCTATCTTCGAGAATGGATATGATTCGCTGTTCCGGGTGATTCGCGTCGAGCGGCAAATAGGCCCCTCCAGTCTTCAAAACTCCGAGCATGGCGACAACCATCTTATGGCTTCGCTCCATTTTTAGCGCAACGATCGCCTCAGAAGTCATTGCGAAATTGGCATTGAGGGACGAAGCAAATTGAGTCGAAAGTGCATCCAATTCCTTATAGCTTAGAACCTGATTGTCGAAGCAAATAGCCAGTGCCTCCGGATTCGAAGCAGCGGTTTTTCGGAACGCGTCAACGATGGTCTGATCCACCATCCCATTTCCTGAAGTTTCGCTCATACTTTCGAGCATTTGTACTTCCTCAGCGCACAGGTAATTCAATTGACTGATGCTATCTGCGGGACTTTCGAGAATGGAATTCAATAGCCGCTCAAAGTGTGAAAGTAATCGTACTATGGAGGATTTCTTGTATAAATCCTTGTTGTACTCCAATCCGAGATACAATCCTCCCTTTCGCTCGATGAAGTTGAACGTCATGTCGAATTTGCTCATGACCTGTTCATAGCTGTCTTCATTCTCGTATTCGATGTTGTCAACCTCAATACTTTCCTGCTCACGAACACTATTGGCTCCCACCTTGGTGTTCAACAACCCAACCATCACGTCGTAAAATGGTGTCCGGCTTTTATCGAACTTGTAAGGAACGTTTTCCACGAGCTCGTCGAATGGATAGGATTGGTGTTCGTATGCTTCCAGTGTTGTTTGGCGTACCGACTGAAACAACTCCAGAAAACTCCTATTTGATTCGAACGAGGTGCGCAATGCCAGTGTATTCAGGAAGAATCCCAATTGATCTTCAAGATCCGAATGTTCTCTTCCAGCGATCGGACTTCCGAGCACAATGTCTGTTTGCCCCGTGTACTTATACATCAGGCATTTTACTACGGAAATAAGCCCCATGAATAGCGTTCCTCCGTTTGCTCTACACAGTTCCTCAAGGCCTGTAAGTGTCTCTTTTTTGAAGAATGTACGAACCTTGGCTCCGCTGTAGGTTTTGAATGCCGACCGTTGGAAATCGGTCGCAAAATCAAGTTCCGGAGCCTTCTTTTCAAAGCGATCTAACCAATACTCGCGGTGTTCCTTCATTCGGTCTTCCTGCAATTGGCTTTGCTGCCAGTACGCATAGTCTTTGTACTGCAAACGCAATGGTTTCAGTGTTTCTTTGCTTTTGCCCGAATACCTTGAATACAGCGCAAAGAATTCTTTGCGAATCAACTCGATAGTCCAACCGTCACAAATGATATGGTGCATGAGGTAGCAGACGACCCATTTTTCGCTTTCCACTTCGATAGCAATCACCCTAAACAATGGCGCATTTTTAAAGTCAAATGGTTGCGACAGGAAGTGTTGCAGGAGATCCGAATAGGTGCATTTCTGTTTTCCTTGCTCGACGATTTCCACGGAAAAATCTACTTCTTCAGCAGGAATGATCCATTGTTTCACCTCCTCGTTTTCGTCTTCCCTAAAAGACGTTCGAAGCACTTCGTGTCGCTGAATAAGAGACAAAAAGGCTTGGTTCAATGCCTCGGAGTTCAATTTTCCCTCGAGGAACTCCAGTTGGTGCTCACTGTAAGCAATGTTTACCTCGTCCAACTGGCAAATCGTCCACAATCGACGTTGCGCGGAGGATAAGGGATAGGACTCAAGTTCAGGAGCCAAAGGAATAGGTTCGTAATCTTCTGATTTCGATTGTCTCGCCTTCAGGAATTCGATCAACTGTGTTTTGTTACTTCGAATTTCCTCCAGAAGGTCCGGTGGGATAGCATCACTATTGAATTGCACCTTCAACTCCTCGCCGTTCAGAGCAAGATAAATGTCGTTTTCCTTTAATTTTACTATTAAATCGTTCATTTACTTAAATAGTTATCTCATTTTTCATTTGAACATCGGATCCAATCCACTTTCGGGTATCAATCTCTGCTGCGATATTCTTCATAGTTTTCAACCCAAAAAACTCTTTCAAAGGAATCGTTACTTCAAAGTCCCTTTTTATACGTTTCAGAAGGACCATTGCTTTCAGTGAGTCTCCTCCCAGCTCAAAGAAACCATCTTCAATTCCGATACCTTCCATTCCAAAAAACTCCTCGACCATCGCGATGAGTTGCTTCTCCAAATTGGTTTCGGGAGCGACGTAACTATTGCTCAGATTGGGTCTGACTGTTTTGCTTACCTCAACTTCCCCTGGGTCTTCGACTTCTTGTAAGTTGACTTGATTGCTAAAAGCACGCTCTATTCTCTTGGAAAGCGGCAAAACGGTTTCGTAGATTATCGGAGCATCCGTTACGGAGCTTGTCCATTCAAACAACCTAAAGATTTCTTCTGGCACCAATGCGCTTCGTTCGCTGGATTTCTCGGCACTGATACGTTGTTCATCGAACAGCATTTCGGAAAGACCGATACATTTCCAATTGGCAAGTTCTCCAGCTTTCTCCTGAAGGAAATGTTCCAGGTAAAGATTTGCCGCAGCATATGCACCGAAACTTAAGCCGGCTATAACAGTCGCCAAACTAGAAGTAATCCAGACAAAACCCGGTTGGTTATCCTTCAGCACTTCATAGAGGTTTTCAATCCCTTTCACTTTTGGCTCCAACACTCTGATGGTTTGATCTGCCGTTGTATCATGAATAAACTGGAAGTCTTCAAAATTCATGTTCCCCGCAGCATGGATAACACCATCCAACTTCCCAAACTCGTTCACAACGTTTGTAAAGGCAATTTTAAGGCTGTTGAGATCGGTCACGTCGGCCTGAATATACTGAACGTGGAATCCATTCTGATGACAAGAACATACGTATTGAATCCAGCTCTCTGCATATCTTTCATTCGGATCAAAGTCATCCGGAAGAGCGCGTCTTCCCAGTACAATTACCCTGGCATCGTACTTTTCATGCAGCCCGTTGATCAGTACCCTTCCAACCTTTCCCAAACCACCTGTTATCAGGTAGGTTCCTTTTTGTTTCAGTTTGGTCTCTTCTGTTATTTCCTCTGTGTTTCGCTCAAAGTCACGAATCCAGTCAACCCCGTTTCGAATGGCTACCACCCGATCAGAGACATCTTCTCTCTGCAACAGTGAAACAACCCGGACAATGGTTGTTTTGTCGCTGTTATCGATATCGATATTTACACACGGAATTTGAAACTCCTGTGGTATTACGTGCGCCAGCCCAAGCGTCAGGGACTGGCTTACATCGACTTCTTCAGCACCTGTAACACGGTACGCATTTTTCGTGATGATATTGATTTTCAGGCTTTGTGCTACCGGTATGGATGACAGACCTTTTAGAATATTCGTTAGCGAGACGTATGTATCGTTGAAAACAGCATTCCCAGCTTCGAGGAGAAGCTGTCCTTTTGATTGCCCCCATAGATATGCAACGTCCGTCACCTCCCTATCCAATCCTTTCAGTTCAGATGCCAGTGTTTCTATGTCCTTCGTCAGGCTCGGGTTTATGGTAAAAGTATACTCATCATTTCGAGCAAATTGAGTTCCTTGTTGCACTCTATAGACAGCCTTAGCAGTTATGGTAAGTTGCTGGCAAAGCTCTGCAGAAAATTTATCATCCCCGACAAAAATCAGAAAAACTCTCCCCTCAAAGTTCCGGGTGTTTCCTCTTGTTGCCCTGCGACTAGCCCAGTACGGATAGTAGAGCCAATCTTTGAGGGAATGGCCCGATCTTGACTCCGGAGAAATGTTTAATTGTTCCCAGAATGCTTCTTCCTCAAAAAGATCTACTTCGCACGGGAATTCATTCTGCCCGAAGGCGTACGTTGGCACCGGAATTTTATTCGGGCTACTCTGATACAGGCGAGTAAATTCAATCGGAACTCCGTTTGACCATAACTGACCAAGGCTCCTTAGAAAATAGAGATAACCAAGTTCTGTTTCTTTAACAGACTGCACAGAGTTGAGGATCACGGGTACTTCGCCTGCAAAACGGAACTGTTTTATGAGTCCGCTCATTGCGTGTCCCGGACCAACTTCAAGGAAAATGGTTGCTCGTTTCCCGGTGGACATTTTTTGAATCCCGTCATGGAAACGAACGGTTTGTCGCATGTGCGTGAGCCAGTATTCAACGGAAGTTGCCTGCTCTGTCGTAATAAGCTCGCCCGAGACATTGGAGATAAACGGGATTTGTGGTTCGTTAAATTCGACCCGACCCAATGCTTCGGCGTATTCATCCATGATTGCCTCCATCATGTACGAATGTCCGGCCTGGTCTGCAAAAAGTTTTACGAAATTTTCGTCGTCTGCTTCAAGTTGAACGATCAACTCCTCAATAGCTTCCGCATCTCCGGAAAGTACCACCTGATCAGGTCCGTTGATCGCGGCAATATTGATGCGGTTCGATGTGTATTTTTTTACAGTGTCTTCTGTGGCTGCAACACTTACCATTCCTCCACCTGACAAACTATGCATCAGCTGTCCGCGCTTCACAACCAACCGAAGTGCGTCTTCGTAGCTTAAGACTCCGGAAATGCATGCTGCGGAATATTCCCCGATGCTGTGACCAATCATGCAGGAGGGCTGTACACCCAGTGAAATGATCAATTTTGCCATTGCGTGTTCGAAGATGAAAAGAGACGGTTGCGTGTGCAACATTTCATTGATTCGAACATCGGATGCATCGTCGGGAAAAACAATGCTTTTATAGTCAATACCCGTAATTTTCGTTAACTGCTCAAAGCTGTCATCCATTTCCTTGCGGAATACCGGAATGTTCTGATACAATTCACGTCCCATGTTTGGATATTGAGATCCCGCTCCGGGAAACACAAAGTTTACAAACACCTTTTCTTTTGCATGTGTACTTTGCATTAATGGTAGTTCTTCGGACAACTTATTGAGCAAATCCTCCCGATCTGTGTAGGCAATTGCTTTTCTTAATTTGAAAGGCTTTCTTCCTGTCTGAAGGGTATGTGCGAGGTCATTCAGGGAAACGTCCGGATTCTGAACAAACGCTTTGAGTTTATCCATATACGCTGAAAGAGATCCTTCAGACTTTGCCGATACCGTGAGCAATCCTGGATCATTGGTTCCTTTTGCGGATTCTGAAACCGGTGATTCTTCAAGAATAACATGGACATTGGTTCCTCCAATTCCGAATGAACTGACTCCGGCACGCAGTGGTTCACTCCCGTTTCTCTTCCATTCTTTTAGCTCACTGTTCACATAAAACGGCCCGTCTTCAAAATTAACATTGGGGTTGGGTTCCGTGAAGTGTAAGCTTGCCGGAAGTTGTTTGTTTTTAAGGGCAAGAGCTGTTTTAATTAAACCGGCAATCCCCGCGGCTGTGTTCAGGTGACCGATATTGGACTTGAGCGAACCAATGGCGCATCTGTGGGATTTTTCATTATCGAATGCGGTATTCAGTGCTTCAATTTCGATAGGATCACCCAGTTTTGTACCAGTACCATGGGTTTCTATATAGCTAATGGATTTCGGTGAAACCTTTGCAAATTTCTGCGCCATTCGAATACACTCTGCCTGTCCTTCTATACTTGGCGCAGTATATCCAACTTTCCGGTTTCCATCGTTATTAACCGCACTACCCTTAATTGTTGCATAAATGTAGTCTCCATCTGCGATGGCGTCTTTGAGGCGTTTCAAAACTACGGCTCCGGCTCCTTCCGAATTGAACGTTCCGTCAGAATCTTTATCAAACGGCCGGCAAAATCCATCTTTGGAAAGAATCATTCCTTCATCATGAACGTACCCGCGTTGCTTTGGTGTATTGATCGATACTCCTCCTGCGATTGCCATTTTAACCTCTCCCAATAACAATCCTCTGCAAGCGGTGTGCAGTGCGACAAGTGAAGATGAGCACGCTGTATGAAAAGAATAGGCTGCACCGTTCAGGTTGAGTTTATAGGCAATCAGTGAAGACAAGTAGTCCTTACTGCTAATTCGTTCCAGATAAAAATCACTTATCTCATATTTTGCATTTACAAATTTGGAGTAGAGCTTCCAGTTAAAATCCAATCCGCCGGAGGCGTACAATCCTATTTGCCCGGGAAATGATCCGGGATAATACCCTGAATCTTCCAATGCTTCCCAAACGCATTCGTGAAAAATGCGGTGTTCCGGATTCATTTGTGCTGCCTCATCCCGGGTATAATTAAAAAACGTATGATCGAATTTATTTTTATTCTCCAGTGTTGAAACGGAATTGACAAACTGTTCGTTATTTATAATATCCGGGGAGGCATTTTTCGCCACAAGTTCCTCTTCTGACAAACTTCTGTTGGAGTGATATCCTTCGGTAATCCTTTTCCAGAATGCTTTAGAACCACGCGCTCCGGGCACATGACATCCGATGCCAATTATAGCTATTTCAAGACCTGTGTGGTCAAATTTTATACTCATTCTTCCAAATTGTTTAAAATGCTAAACGTTTCATCCATGACATCAACAGCGTCATCCACCTGTTTGTCAAAAGCCTCAAACTTCCCGAGTACGTTGTTTGATAGAAATTCTGAGAAGGATTCGATACTCGGAAATTTAAATGCATTGATATACCCAATTCTTTGGCCGAATTCCAGGCTGATGCGATCTACAAGTTTTATCAGTCGAATGGAGTTGCCTCCCAGGTCGAAAAAATTATCCAAAATCCCTACTTCGTCAACGCCTAAAATTTCCTTCCAAATTGCCGCCAATCTTTCCTGAATTTCATTTTCGGGAGCAATGTATTCAACGGTATTTTCGAATGCTATTCCATCCGGGTTCGGAAGTCGTTTTTTGTCGATTTTTCCATTCGGCGTCAATGGAAGTGCATCCAACTGAATGAAATGAGACGGAATCATGTATGCTGGCAAGAACTCAGACAAATACGAGCGAAGAACTTGCGGAGAAACAGTTTTATCCGCTGTGAAATACGCAACCAGAGATGCATTCTCACTTCCTGAATTCCAGACTTGTACAGCAGCGGAAAGCACGTTTTCCTGATGGATCAACCGATTCTGTATTTCGTCCAATTCAATACGATAACCTCTCAGTTTTATCTGCCCATCCTTTCTTCCAATAAATTGCATATCGCCATTGGACAACCACTTTGCAATATCTCCTGTTTTGTAGAGCTTCGTTCCTGCTTTAAACGGGTGATCAATGAATTTTTCTTCCGTTGCATTGCTATTGTTCCAGTATCCATTTGCCAAACCGTCTCCGGCAATGCAAATTTCTCCCGGCACGCCAATCGGCTGCAAACGATTATGTGTATCCAGGATGAAGATTTGAGTATTATTTAATGGAGTTCCGATAGTCACTTTTTCGCCCTTTTTTAACTCTTTCATGGTAGAATATACACACGTTTCGGTAGGGCCATATGCATTGATAATTCTTCCCGAATACACCTCGGATAACTTCCTGAAGAGCTCATCGCTGAACACTTCCCCAATGACTATGATATTTTTAATCTTTGCGAAAAGCCCCTCAACATCTTCATCTAATGTCAATGACAATCTGGTTGGCGTCATTTGTAAAAAGGTAACGTCATTTTCAAGAACTATTCGTTTCGTTTCACTAACTGACTTCTGGGCTTCAGCATCTCCAAGCACGAGTTTCATTCCAGCTACCAGCGGTAAGTAAATCTCCGTAACGAAAATATCAAATGAGATTGTTGTCAAACTAAGCAGAACAGAATCTTCGTCCACGGGAGTCCTTTCCAATACGGAATAGAGCAGGTTCATCACCGGTTTGTGGTTGAGAAGTACGCCTTTCGGATTTCCCGTAGACCCTGAGGTGTAGATCATATACATCAAATCGTTCTGACTCACTTCAACGGCAGGCTTTTCAACTGAATAGGTGTTAACGGTCCGGGAGAATTCGCTCATCAGATCCGCATCAACCGTAAGTTTGCACTCACTGTCTTCTAACATGTATTTCACCCTTGATTCGGGATACTCCGGGTCTATCGGAATATACGCTGCTCCCGTCATTAAGACTCCCAATATGGCTACCACCATATCCACCGAGCGATCAAGATTAAGTCCAACAAATTGCGACTTTTTAACTGCCTTACTCTGGAGAAAATGAGCAAATGCATTGCTGCGTTCCTCCAGAGCTTTAAAAGACCATTTTTCGTCTCCTACCTGTAGTGCTATTTTATCTGGAGATTTGTCTGCATTTTCCCGAAACAAATCGAGTACGGTGATCTCTTCCGGATACGCACTCTCACTGTTATTAAAGGTGCAGATTAACTTTTCCTGTTCTTCGGTATTCAGTATTTCTATCTTTGAAATACACTCAGTTTCATTCTCTGTTGTTGTTCTGATTAACGTTTCCAGGCAGGTTAAAATTCTGCTGGCTGTCTCTTTAGAAAAAATATCAACGTTATATTCCAGGGTAATTCCCAGTTGATCTCCAAACTCAACAAAATCAAAATACAAGTCAAACTTACTTGCTTTTGCCTCAACCAAATTAACACGATCGATTTGGAGAGCTGCCTCTTCGTGTCCTACTTGCTTCTCGTTTTTAGCATTTTTCAGCGTCAGGTCAGTGTTCTGAAGGGCAATCATCACATCAAATAGCGGGCTTCTGCTAAGGTCAACGCTAGGTTTTATCAAGTCCAGCACCTCATCAAATGGAAATACCTGGTGATCGAATGCCTCGAGTGTCACTGTTTTTACGGTTTGGAAGACCTCCCGAAAAGAATTCTCTTCACTAAACTGACTACGAATTGCCAGGGTATTCAAATACAATCCGAGCTGCTGTGCCAGATCTGAATGATCTCTTCCTGCAACGGGGGTTCCGATAATCATGTCTGTTTGTCCCGAATAGCGATATAACAAAACTTTCACTACGGACAACAGGTACATGAACAGTGTCGCCGTTTCTCTATTGCACAAGTCCTTTACGGCTTTCAGCGAGTGGCTGTCTAATATGGTATAAACCGTTCCTCCGTTGTACGTTTTTACAGGTGGACGCTGGTAATCTCCGGTTATCTCCAATACAGGCAACACTCCGTCAAACCGGTTTTTCCAATAATCCCGATGAATCTTCAGGTTATCTCCCGACAATTGATTCATTTGCCAATGCGCATAATCCTTGTACTGCAATTCAAGTTTCGGAAGTGGATTGGGAAGATTCTCAGAGAAGGAACCGTACAAGACCATCAATTCATGAATCATGAGCTTCATAGACCAACCATCGGATACAATATGATGCAATGTGTATGTTAATGTGTGATGGTCATTTTCAAGTTTGTATAAACGAACTTTTAAAAGAGGAGCATGGGCAAGATCGAACCATTCCAGGGCCGCCTTCCGTACCTGACTTTTTACAATTTCTTCAGGAGAATCCGACGCTGACAGGTCAATTTTTTCTATTCCAAAATTGAGCTCTTCAGTGGAAAGCACCCACTGCCAAGGTTCCCCCTTCTCATCTACCCTGAAGGCTGTTCTCAAAATTTCATGCCTTTCAATCAGAACAGAAAAACTTTGTTCCAATGCTTCGACATTCAGATCTCCATGAAATTCATACGCTCCCTGCATGTTGTATGCAACATTGGCCTCTTCAAATTTGCTGAGAATCCAAAGTCTCTTCTGCGTTGATGAAAGCACATATTTTTCCTGTTTATCCACTCTTGGAATGGACTTTACAGCGGAAGCATCCGACTCTAATTTTTTCAAAAAATCGAGAATTTCATTTTTGCGTTCTCTAATCTGAGCAACAATAGCACCTGACAACTCTCCATCAAACGATAATTCGAGATTATCATCTTTGAGGGAAATGTCAATTTTTTGAAGTTTAAGTTCTTTGAGAAATTGTAATGTGTCCATCCTAAATAATCATTTTTGTTTCGCGCTCTGTTTTCTCACTAACCAATTTGGTATCATCGATCTCCTGAGCTACTGTTTTCAGGTTTCCATGATCCATAAACTCAGTCAAAGAAACAGAGACCCCAAATTCTTCCTTTATTCTTCTCAAGAGGAAAATCGCCTTCAGAGAATCACCACCCATCTCAAAAAAGTCGTCGTATATTCCTACACCGCGGATATTAAACAGCATCTCAATCAATGCAACCAGTTCCCTTTCTGTTTCTGTCTGTGGTTCTACATAATCAGTACTCAGATCCGGACGCTCCATAAACAATGCATTCGCATCTATCTGCTCCACATTAATTTGGTTTTCAGGTTGTTCAAAATACATTTTCCGAATCCCTTCATTTAAATCGAATTTAGCAATGATAAAAGATGCCTGATCTTCCTGAGACAGTGTCCAATCGACGATACTCGTATATGCTTCGTTGTCGTTTTCTTCTGCTTCCGGATCAATTAGCATCGTTCCGAAGCTCATACATGTCCATGAGGGTAATTTCTCTTGTTTTGACTGAATGAAGTACTCCATGAATAAATTTGCAGCAGCATACGCAGCATTCGTCGGTCCTCCCATTACGGTAACCAAACTTGAGGTAAACCACGCAAAATCAAGTTCTTTTGAGCCGAAAACTTCGTGGATATTCTGAATTCCGGTTAGTTTAGGAGCCAATACCTGCGATGACTTTTCGTAGGTCAGTTCTTCCACCAATTCAAAGAATTTCAGGGAGGTCAACCCTGCAGCGTGAATCAGTCCGTCAATTCGGTACTTTTCATTAATTAATTTTATTGTTTCCGAGAAGGATTCCAGTACTGTAACATCAGAAGTATAATATGAAATCTCTCCCCCGGACTGTCTTAACACCTCCATTCCGGACCGAATCGTATCATTCAGTTCTTTCCTGCCTAATAAAATAACATGTGCTTCGTATTCAGACATCAAATATTTCGCGAGTACTTTCCCGATATTTCCCCATCCTCCGGTGATCAGGTAGATTCCGTTCTTTTTTAATTTTGACGGCTCGGCCTTGATTTCCGTGCGGTGCTGCTGATACTTTCTTACCCAACGTTTTCCATTTCTGTACGCAACCATTCTGTCTTCCGGGGCAGCATTCAATTCATGCGCCAGTGCTTTTTGAAGTTCCGGAACACTTGCCGCTGTCAGATCCAGATCAATGTTTTGTCCCTTAATGCCTAGTTCCTGGGAAATTACATTCATTATTCCAAGGGAAAGAGAAGCAGCATCGTTTCCTGATTCTGTCCCGAAAATGCTGTGAAACTCATCTGTAATTAGTGAAAGTCGAACCGCTTTACTTAAGGGTATCGTTGCTTTAATCACCTCTGCCAACTGATAAAATGCCATTTGAAGCCGGGTATCTTTTTTATCCAGAACAACCGCCGAAGAATCCATGCCGATGTTCCAGCCGTAGACGATATGGATGGACGAAGAATCGTTTCCCTGCGTTTTGAAAAACTTCTTCATATCTTCTCCAACCTCTGTTCGAATAGTAACAACGCCTGATTTCTCATTATACTCGTGACCGCCATAAACCTTTATCAGCTTATTTTTTATGGTCGATAAGGCCTCCGAAAGTTTCGCTCCTTTCTCTCCCTCCGGAATGAACGCTACAACTAATTCATTTTGTGTTTCCGCCTTTTGCGCATCGAGGTACTTTTGCTCCCAAACAGGTTTATAGATCCAATTGTAGGGATTGTCTGCCGATTGCAGCGTATTTGACGAAAGTAACTTCTGGGTTTTTTCTCCGAATAAATCAATCTCTGTAGGAAAGGATCGTTTTTCAAAACTGTAAAGAGGAACGGACATTCTTTTCACATCCTGATCCGCATAAAATGCCCCCCACTCTATTGAAACGCCGGCTTCCCACAATTTTCCCAACTGAAATTTTGCATATTTCATTTCTGTCAACGGGTTTGCCACCGGTCGAATAATCGTAAATACCTTTTCACTCCTTCCCCGCTTTTCCAGCTCTCTGAGAACAATCGGGCGGATATCTTTTCCAATTCCTATTTCCACATAGATGTTGTTCTCATCTTCCATTAACACATTGATCCCTTTGTGGAATTCTACCATTTGGCAGAGGCTTGTTGACCAGTAACCTGTATCTGTCGCTTGTTCTTCCGAAATCCAGTCTCCCGTTACATTCGATACATAGGGTATTTGCGGTTTGTTAAGTTCAAAGTCTGCTAAAAATGCCTCAAAGTCCACTCGAATCGGCTCCATTATCCTGGAATGCATCGCTCTCGGAATATTCAAGCGGGTGCACATCTGACGCTTCTCCTTCATGAGTAATTCGAATTGCTCTACTTCCGACACGGTTCCCGCCACGACGCAACTGTCGCCGTTATCAATAGCTATGCTCACCCCTGCGCCCATGTATGCTTCCAGCTCTTCCTTCTTCAAAGGCACTCCAAGCATGGCTCCCTTTTCCAATTTGGACATAAGAAGTGCCCGTCCCGAAATAATCCTGACGACTGTCGCAAAATCCATAACTCCGGAAACGCATGCCGTAATGTATTCCCCAAAACTGTACCCGATCATCGCTTTCGGTCGAATGCCCAGTTCCATCAACCATTGACTAATCGAATATTGAATTGATGCCAGTAGCAGCTGGTCGGTTGTCTCATCGACCAACCGGGTTGAATTCAGTAATGCTTCTGTTGCATTGATTCCGGTAATTTCGTTAATCGTAGAGGCGCATTTGTCGAAAAAATTTCTGAAACGCTGGTCCCCCTCATACAGTTCCCTACATACACCATCATTGAATCCGGTTTGACCTGAAAATATGAAAATCACCTCTCCGGAATGCGCCACAGATCTTTTTATTTTCGCTTTTCCCAACTTCAGTAACAGTTCTTCTTCATCTGAAAAAGTTATAGCCATTTTATAATTATACGCCGGCCTTATCGTATTGGAACTGAAACAAAAGTCTCTTAAATTCAGCGCTTCATTGTTCCTTACAAAAGCTGACAATTCCTGCACGTATTTCGATGCCGAGTTTTCACTTTTAGCGGAAACCGTCAATATATGCTCTCCGCTTGACAACGCCCGTTCAGTTTTACCTGGCGCCTCTTCCAGAATCACATGTACATTTGTTCCCCCTATTCCGGAAGAACTAACCCCTACTCTTCTCGGAAATGCATCGTTTTCTTCCCAATGCATTGGCTCTTTATTCAGCAAAAAGGCTCCGTTGTGCCATGTGAGATCATCAATTGGAGATTCGCTATGAACCGCTTTGGGTATCGTTTTATTTTTCAGGATTACGATTCCTTTTATTAATCCGGCAATTCCTGCTGCTGCATCAAGGTGTCCGATATTGGATTTTATTGACCCGAGCTGAGCTGAAAAACCAGGTATCTCTCCAAAAACAGATTTTAACGCACTAACTTCGACGGGATCCCCCAATTGGGTAGCAGATCCATGTCCTTCAATATAGCCTATGGTTTCAGGCTTTACACGGGCATTTTTTTGTGCCAATCGAATGCATTCGGACTGTCCGTCCACGCTGGGAGCCGTATAGCCCACTTTTCGTTTGCCGTCATTGTTTGCGGCACTTCCTTTAATAATAGCATGTATTTCATCTCCGTCGGTGATGGCATCCTGCAACTTTTTAAGCACTACAACACCCACTCCCTCTCCTCCGATTGTCCCCGAATTTCCTTTATGGAAAGACATGCACCTTCCATCCTTAGAAACGATTCCGTTTTCATTGTAAAACTGTCCTCTTCTCTTGTTGGTTCTTATGGAAACTCCACCCGCGAGGGCCATTTTTGCTTCACCTGTAATCAAACTTCTGCAAGCCATATGAACAGCCATTAACGACGTTGAACAAGCCGTATCTAAATACAGTGCAGGTCCCTTTAGTCCAAAATGATAGGCAAGTGAAGTACTGATAAATTTTGTTTGTACCAGAAAGGATGATCGGAAAGAATCTACCTCTTGATTATCTCTGAGATATCTTGAATAGGCTTCCCATTCGAAATTGTGAGATGCACCCATAAAAATGGCCGTTGCTACTTCTTTCATTCTGGCGTGATTTCCCGAATCTTCAATGGCGTGCCAAACGCACTGATGCAGTTGTCGCAATTGAGGATCCATTACTTCCGCTTCTGCCGGGGTCATTCCGAAGAAGTTAGAATCGAACTGGTCTTTCCCCTCCAAGGGCGCCGACTTACGGACAAATAAAGGATGATCGAGTTCGTCTTTTGTGACACCATTTCTAGTGAGTTCTTCCTCAGGAATGTCCTGTATTGTCTCCTTTCCGTTCTTGATGTTTTCCCAAAACACCTCTACATTCCCGGCTCCGGGAAATTTCCCCGCCATTCCGATTACGGCAATTTCTAATCCTGTATATTTAGTATTCATCATCTTCATCAAAATCATTTAACATGAACATTGCGTTCTCCAATTCATCAGCAGAGGCCTCGACTTCTGCCTCTGATTGTTCATCATTTGTACTATTATTATTTACGAACCTCCCGTAATCTCCAATGGACGGATACTGAAAGAAAACGGGAACCGGATCTTTCCGACCCAGCCGTTCATTCACCAACTCATTGAGACGAATTATTTTCATGGAATTTCCTCCGAGATCGAAAAAGTTATCCTGTGTTCCAATTAGTCGGTGTTCCAGAACCTCTGACCAAATTTCGGCGAGTAATTTTTCCGTCGCTGTTTGTGGCGCAACGAATTCCTGGTTAACCAGCAGTTTTTCAGACTTAAGACCTGAAAATTTCTGCCTGTCAACTTTTCCTCCGGTAGTAAGCGGAAACTCTGAAACTGTAACAAAGTGCTCAGGAATCATGTATTCCGGAATTCTCAATTTAAGATCATTTCGTATCTCTGAAACGGTCAGCTCCTTGTCTGTAGACAAATATGCCGTCAGCTCCCCAACGCCTCCTTTTTCAGAGTAGACTACCACAGCGCCATTAACATCGGGGGTCTTCTTCAAATGAAACTCAATTTCCTGCAGTTCTATCCGGAAGCCTCTTATTTTAACCTGGTGGTCCATTCGACCAAGAAACTCAATAGTTCCGGAAGAAGTCCAACGCCCTAAATCTCCGGTTCTATACATTTTCAACCCTTCTTCAAAGGAATCGGATACAAAGCATTCGGCGGTAAGCTCTTTTTTGTTGATATATTCTCTCGCAATTCCCGGACCGCTTACGCAAATTTCTCCCGGGACTCCAACCGGAGCAAGGCGGTTGTTCTGCAATATCCGAACCTTTGCATTAGCGATGGGTTTTCCGATGGAAACATCCTTCAAGGAGCGCTCAAGGCGGTTAGCGACACATCCTATTGTTGCCTCAGTTGGTCCATAGTGGTTGACAACTTCTATTGAATCAGAATTCTCATATATTCTTTGAATATCTGCTTGGTTTAGTTGCTCGCCACCCACCATAAGCAATCGCAATGTTTCCGAAGAGGTAAGCGCATTTAGAAGAGCATCATCCTGAATCAACATGTGGAGATGTGTTGGTGTGATCTTCATAAATCCTGTTTCGAATTGGGTAATGTAATTCACTAATCCGATCGGATTTCTCAACATCTCATCATTGATTATACCCAATTTCGCGCCGGAAAGAAGTGTTCCAAATACGGATGAATTTACCCCGTCAAAAGTGACATTTGACAACAGTAAAGAGTGATCCCCGGACCCAATCTCGAATACCTGATTGAACCACAATTGATAGTTCATAAGATTTCGGTGCTCTATTGCTACTCCCTTTGGTTGACCTGTAGATCCGGAAGTATAAATGACATAGATCAAATCCTCCGGGGTATTCACTTTTGGCAAGTTTTCAGGGCTTTCATTTAAAATTACAGCGTTGTTCTTCTGAAGAAACTGCTCGTCGATCAACACGCGTACACCACTATCCTCGAGCACATAGTCAATTCGTTCTTGTGGATCAGCCGGGTTTAACGGCAGGTATCCGGCACCGCTTTTCATAACTCCCAGTATAGCAACAAGCAGCCAATCGCTCTTTTCGAGACATACTCCAATAATATCATTGGGTTGAATCCGATATTCTGACCTCAAAAATACCCCTAATTGATTCGAGTACGCATTCAATTCGCTGTAGCTTAGTTTTCGATCTCCGAATACCAATGCTGTATTATCAGAATACTTCACTACCGTTTGTTCAAACATATCAATGAACGTGAGATCGGTCGGCACAGCCACGTAATTGTCATTAAAGTCTACAAGCAGCTGTTTTCGTTCTTCCGGTGGTACAAGATCAATGTTACGCAATTGTATATCCGGATTGCTCAAAACCTGTTCAAAAACGACACCCAAATGAGCGACCATACGCTGAATCGTTGATGCTTCGTAAATATCCGTGTTGTACACCGTTTCCAATAGCAGTTCGTTTTCTCCTTCATGGAAGGTAAACGTAATGTCGAACTTGCTTTCTACCAGTGTTTCTCCTTCATAAGGCTTTACTGTAAGGTCTATTGTCGCCTGGCGGGGTTCTACTTTTTCTCCGGCATTTTGCAACACGACCATCACATCAAAAAGTGCACTTCTGCTCAAGTCCCTTTTAATATCAAGATGTTCTACCAATTCGTCAAACGGGTACACCTGATGCTCAAAAGCTTCAAAGGATTTGGTTTTAACATTCTCCAATAATTCAAGGAACTGGTCTTCCGCTGAAAACCTGGTGCGAAGGGCCAATGTATTGATATAGCATCCGATTTGTCCTTCAAGGTCGGAATGCACACGACCCGCAATGGGGCTTCCTATAACAAGATCCTCCTGTTCGGTATATTTGTGCAATAGTACTTTAACCGATGCTAACAATGTAACAAACAGTGTTCCCTTCGAGTTCTGTCCTAAAGAGTTTAGTCCATTTAGTATGGTTTTATCAAATACCTGCGTGATTCTTGCGCCACTGAACGTTTTTACAGATGGCCTGGGTTTGTCTCCCATAAGAGAAAGCACCGGAATCGTGTCTGAGAAGTTGTTCAACCAATATTCTTTGTGTTTTCCAGAGGCATTGTCGGCAATCTGTTCGTTTTGCCAGTGCGCGTAGTCTTTGTACTGAATAGCAAGCGGTGACCAACTCGAATCTATTCCCTCTTCCAGCTCCGAATAGGAGCGTATCAATTCATTGGTCATTACACTAATGGACCAGGCATCCCCGAGTATATGGTGCATGGAAAATACAAAAACGCACGACCCTTCTCCTTTGGAAATCACTTTTGCAGCTAACAATGGCCATTGCGCGAGATTGAATTCCGAAGCCATTACTGCCATCACTTCCTGCTCTGCCTTTTTATCAGGATTGTCTTCTTCCGAAACGTCTATAAATTCAACGGAAAAAGCCAGGCTCTGTTTATCCAGCACAAACTGCTTTAAATCAGAATTTTCGTTTCTTCTGAATTCCGTTCGCAGAATTTCGTGGCGATCAATCAGTCTATTAAACGCATGATTCAAATAGTCGATCTTCACATTCCCCTGAAGCTCCAGAACTCCTGACATATTGTAAGCCCTACTTCCGGAAGTCATCTGCGAAAGAATCCAAAACCTTCTTTGCGCCGGCGATAAATTGTACCCTTCCGGATTGTCACCTATCTGCTTGATCTCTAAGTATTCTGATTTTGAAAGCCCTGTAATTGCACTGGCTTGCGCTTCAATGGTTATGTGTTCAAACAACTCTTTCAACGCAACTTTAACCTCAAACTCTTTGTGTATCAAAGAAGCGAGTCGCGTTGCCAGGAGGCTGTGTCCACCCAACGCGTAAAAATCATCATGCACACCAATATTTTCTCTATCGAGGAGCGACGACCACAAAAGAGCCAATCTCTTTTCTGTATCTGTTGCTGGTGCTTTAAACGCCGTATCAGAAGATACTTCCTGCGCTTCTATCTGTTTCAGTTCATTTTTATTGACTTTACCGTTTGGCATTAGCGGAAAGCTCTCCAAAGTAACAAAGTTAGATGGAATCATTCCTTTCGGAATGTAAGTCGACAAGAAGTCTCTCACCCCGGAAACTACGAGTGTTTTTTCTGAAATCAAATAAGCAGTTAGCGGTGTGTTTTTATGCTCCGGATTGAACAATACCACGGCGTTCTCGATGGCATCGTGCAAAAGTAACACCTGCTCAATCTCACCCAATTCAAACCGTTGACCGCGAAGTTTAATCTGATTTCCTTTTCGGCCGCTTAACTCCACGGTACCATCAGCGAGCCACCTTCCCAGGTCTCCGGTTTTATATAATTTTTCCCCTGGGACCAGTTCATGGTCAATAAATACTTCGCTGGTCAGTGCTTCCTCATTCAAATACCCTTTGGTCACTCCAACCCCAGCCGTACAGATTTCACCCGGTACTCCTTCCGGACAAAGCATTCCATCTTCATTCAGAATGAAAATCCGGGTATTTTCAATTGGCCGTCCTACATTTTGTCCATTTTGATAAGTATCCTTGAAAACATCCGTGCGGATGGTAACATCAGAACATTCTGTTTGTCCGTAAGTACTTTGAATACGAATCTCCGGGTTCATTTCAAATGCTCTAGCCACATAATTGGGATTGTATTTTTCTCCCGTTAGTGTCAGTGATCTGATATTGGTGAGCTTTTGTTCATGGCTCAGCGCGAAGAGGTTATTTAACTGCGATGGAATAATTTCCAGGTGTTCGACTTCGTGTTCTTTTGCCTTATCGAGCAGTAGGGAAATGTCCATCAATTCGTCGGATGGCGTTATAATCAGCGTATTTCCTGAAAGCAATGGAGCCCAGGTTTGCCAAATGCCCCCAACAAAAAACAGTTTAGATGCATGTAAAAAGGTTTTCCGACTTTTTAATTCAAACTGATCTATTTTACTGAAAAGGTGGTTGATAATTCCGCGATGCTGAAGCATGACTCCTTTCGGAACTCCTGTAGATCCTGATGTGTGAATGACGTAGGCAAGATCTTCCGGAGCGGCATTAGAAAGTACTGAAAAGTCGATGACATCGGGCAATTCTGCTGACCTAAAAGCGTCCAGTTCGGAAGTAGTGAACAATTGCTGGCAGTTGGATTCAATTTTCTTCAATCGTTCGGTAGGTTCCTCCGGATCCAATGGGCAACAACAAGCTCCAATTTTAAACAATGCCAGCATCACCAGCACGTTATCCGACGATCGTTCCAATTTTATTCCAACGACGTCTCCGTGATTTATGCCCAGTATCTCAGCCATAAATACTGTGAGCGCCGAACTCTCTTGTGAGAGCTGCTTGTATGTTTTTTGTGAAGACTGATCTTGTAACGCAACCGCATCGGGTGTCTTTTCAGCTTGCTCTTCAAACAGTGTTGCGATCGTTTTTTCGAGCGGATATTGCTTTGCTGTCAGGTTGTTTTGAACTACCAGTTTCTCCTGTTCTTCGGGTGATAAAAATTCGACCTTACCAAGTGCCTTATCCGGATCATCCACAAGCGCTTCCAGTAATGAAACAAAATGCTTCATTAAACCCTCGATCGATTGTTGCAGATAAATAGCTGCATTGAACGTTATTCCGAAATAAATTTCTTTTCCAACTTCCCGGAAAGTGATGTCCAAATCCAATTTAGCCGGGGCGTCTCCGGCGTCAATAATTCCCTGATGAACTCTTTCCGTTCCGGATTCCTGCAGGTCCTTCTCTCCGGTGTTGTGAAACACCATCATTACATCAAAAAGCGCATTTCTGCTTCGATCGCGATGTACCCCCAGGTCTTTTACTATTTGATCAAAAGGATACCCTTGATGTGCAAAGGCCTGTAAGGTATTATCTCTAACCGATTCGCACCATTTATTGAAGGAAAGAGAGCTATCCAGCTGATTGCGTAGTGGAATTGTATTAACAAAAAATCCTATTTGCCCCTCTAATTCTTCTCTTTCACGACCGGCCACCGGCACACCAATTACCGTGTCTTTCTGACCAGTATACCGATACATTAAAATGCTCCAGACACTTGTCAACGTCATGAACAAACTTCCATGATAACTTCGGGAAAATTCAGTCAATTTGTTCGCCAGTGACGCCGGGATAAAAGACACCAGGCTTCGACCGTTATGGGTCTGAAAATCCGGTCGTTTTAACGCTCCCGGAAGGTTTATCTGTGTTAACTCTCCACTCAAATATTCTTTCCAGAAATTACGGTCACTCTGTGTTTTTTCACTGCGTAGCTCGTTCAACTGGAAAACCGCATAATCCCTGTATTGTAGCGGTAACTCAGGAAGTTTTGGCTCAAGTCCTGTTTCCAATGCAGCGTACACATGAAATAATTCGTCAAGTAGAATATCCGTGGACCAGGCATCACTTATAATGTGGTGCATACAATAATAGAAAATGCTTCCTTCATTAAGGTAGACCACACCGCTTTTCAACAAAGCATCCTTTTCAAGATTGAATGGGATGCTGCATTGTTCAAGAATTTGCTTTTTTGCCAATTCTTCTGCAGATTCCATCTGACTATAATCCAAAACCTTCAGGTCGACCTGAAGTTCACCGGTTGGGGCAATGCGTTGACGTGGCTCTCCATCGATGTCTACGAAAGTAGTTCGAAGCGATTCATGCCGTTCCGTCAAAATCCGCAAGGCCTTTTCCAACAATTGTTCATCCAACTGAACGGGAACTTCTCGTACTCCGGAAATGTTGTAAGACGAATTGGTAGCATCGTCAAGCTGACACAACAACCACAATCTGGCTTGCTGTGCTGACAAAGGGTAGGTATCTTGTTCCGGCGCAACAGGGATGGGATGGTATGATTCTTTATGCCGCAGAAATTCGATAAGCTGCTGCTTATTTTCCGAAATTTCAGCTTTCAATTCTTCACGCAGCCCCTCCTTTTGGATATCGAGTTTCAACACCCCATCATTCAGATACAGCCGAGCATTTAAGCTCTTCAATTTCTTTAATATTTCCAGAACTTCTTTTGTCATTTTAAAAGCTTATTGTTTCGAGTTCTTCTTGTGGATCGCTCGTTTCGCCACCCGACCACTTATTAATTTCTATCAATTCTGCATGTCCTCTAATCGTGGGATTCATGAAGAAATCACGTAAACTCAGTTTTACTTCAAATTTTTTATGGTAATCCGCAATGAGCCGCGTTGCTTTGATGCTGTTTCCTCCAAGCTCGAAGAAATCGCTGTTCACTCCGAAAGCATCGAAACCAAGCAGTTCTTTCCATACAGATAAAATTTCTGCTTCCAGGTCCGTTCCCGGTTGAATCATCTCTTCGCTCGATCTTAACACGCCATCTTCCAGCGCCGCCAATTGCTTTCGATCCACTTTACCATTTCTATTCAGCGGAATCTTATCCAGCTCCACATATCTGGAAGGAATCATATAACTTGGAAGAAATTCTTTCAAGTGCTGCTTTATCTTGTTGACCTCTAACTGATGCCCTGATTCCGGAACGATATAGGCAATCAGATATTCTGCGTTTCCTTCCTTACTGATTTGAACAACTGCTTCTGTCACTTCAATTACTTCGCACAATACAGCCTCAATTTCTCCGCATTCAAAACGATATCCGTTGAATTTCAGCTGGTCGTCCGATCGCCCGAGAAACTCCAGTGTTCCGTCGGATTTTCGTATGGCAAGGTCTCCTGTTCGATATACTTTTCCCGTTCCAAAAGGGTTCTCAATAAACTTTTCCTGGGTTTGCTCTTTTCCGTTGAGGTAGCCAATTGAAAGGTTTTCACTTTTAACCAATAGCTCCCCCGGAATTCCGGCAGGTACCAGATTCATGGCTTTATCCACCAAATACACTTCGTACCCAAGCCCTGGCAACCCGATTCCTGGCTTACCATCCTCTTTTTTTACCTCCGACCAGGTACAGATCATGCAGACTTCGGTTGGTCCGTATTGATTTATCAACTTCCCTTCAGGGTGAATGCAATCAAGCAGTGCGTTTGCAGTTTTCGCCGAAAGCTGGGCTCCGCTGGAAAGTGCCAGCTGAATCTGCCCCAAACAAGAACTGCCCGTTTCCAGCAATACATCCCAAACCGGAGGGGTTGCATACATTGCATTGATTCCGTTGGACTTTATGAACTCGCCTACTTCGCCAATATCCCGAATGTTCTCCGGAATGAATAGTGAGGCACCGATACTCAGTGGAACAAAAATCTGTCTTAGTGAGGGGTCGAATGACAATCTTGAATTCAACAAATACTTCCAGTCTGACGAATACGCAGTAGCTTCAACAATCCCCTTAATGGCGTTCACAAAAGAATGGTGTTGAACGATTACGCCCTTCGGCGTCCCGGTTGAACCTGATGTATATGCCACATACGCTACCGCATCTGGTTCACTGGCATTATTCAGTGGCTGCGGATCGTAATTCAATAACGCATCTGAATATCCACACATTTCAATTCCTTCAAATGCGATCGCTTCATCATCTGTGATAACACATTTAATTTCTGCGTCCCGGATAATTCCTTCCAGGCGTTTTTTCGGATCGTCTTTATCGAGGTTCACAAAAGCACCCCCGGATTTCAAAATTGCCAGTAAACCAATCACAGCGTACACAGAAGTATCCACGTACAATCCGACTATATCTCCAGGTTTTACGGAGTATTCCGCGGTAATCTGACGCGCAAGTCTATTCGACAATTCTTCAATCTGCTGGTAAGAATAATTTTGTCCTCCGTAATTCACCGCAACCTGATCCGGTGTGTGCTGTGCCTGTTTCGAAAAGAGTTCAAACATCAAAGAGGATTCGTCCCGAGCGAATGCTCCACGGGAAGTTGACCTCACATCCTTTTCATACAAGGAAATTGCTTTCAATTTACGTTCAGGTTGATCTACCAGGAGACCAAGCACTTTGACGAAATAATTTGTAAACTGAACCAGGCTTTCATCCGAATAGAGTTTTCGATTCCCTGAAACGGCCAGAAAAATCATTCCGCTTTCCTCACGCGCGTAAATATCAAGATCAAACTTGTTTACTGAATCTTCTATTTTCGGTTCCTGCGCCAGCAGTGAAGCGAACTCTCCTTCATTCTCGTTATGGTTGAGAAGGTTAAAGTAAATGTCGAAAAGTGGATTACGACTTACATCGCGTTTCAGATTTAATTCATCCACAAGTGTATCAAATGGATACGCGTGATGCGATAAGCTGTTTACGGCGGCCGTACTAACCTCCTTCAATACCTCATCAACGCTCATTTCGTCGTTAAATATCGAGCGAATGGCTACAGTATTCATGAAGAAACCGATCTGGTTTTGCAAATCTTTATGATCCCGCCCGGACACCGGAGTCCCGATGATGAAGTCGTGTTCTCCTGTGTACTTGTTCAGCAAAATATTGATCCCTGTAAGCAGCAATGAGAACAGCGTAACGCCCGAATCTTTTGCCTTTGAATTGAGCGCTTCACTAATTTGCGGGCTTAACTGGATATGGTAACGACGTCCTTCCGCCCCACTATTTGCCGGTCGCGTTTTAGAGATTGGCAGGTCAAGTACCGGTAATTCTCCTGAAAACCTGTTCAACCAGAATGACCGGTGTTCTTGATAGCTATCGCCTTCCAGTGCTGCATTTTGCCAAACTGCATAGTCTTTGAATTGAATTTCCAAATGCGGCAGTTGTGCAGCAGTTCCTAACAGAACGGACTCGTAATAGGCAACCAGATCTCTCGATAAAATATCCATCGAAATCCCGTCGGAAATAATGTGATGAATGTTGAGAACAAACACTGTTTGTTCGTCCATTTGCAAAAGACTCGCTCTAAACAACGGACCATTTTCCAAATCGAAGGGTGTTGTCTGGTATTCTCCGATGAGTCTGGTTAGAATTTCTTCTGAATTTTTCTTTGAACGAAGGTCTGCTATATTGATTGCAAAAGGATAATGCTCTCTTTTCAGAATCTTCTGACGTGGTCCGTCATTCTCAAAAACAAATACCGTTCTTAGACTCTCGTGTCGGTTAATCAGAAGGTCGAAAGCCTTCTCAAAAATTGCAACATCTATTGAAGGTCCCAGAGCATTCACACTCGCAAGATTGTACGACAGACTGACTTCAGGACTGAATTGGTTCAACACCCACATTCTGCGCTGTGCATGTGAAACAGGATATGTCTCCTGTTCAGGGGCACGGTCGATTGTTTTGTATTCAGATAGTGCAGACGCATTAATTCGCTGTGCCAGGCTTCTCAATTCAGCGGTTTTAAAAATATCTTGCAAGCCCAATCGAACACCAAACGTTTCATGAATTAAATGGGTCATTTGAACGGCTTTCAGGCTGTGTCCGCCAAGTGCAAAAAAGTCACTATCTGCCCAAACCTGTTCTTTATTCAGAACATTCTGCCAGATAGCTGCCAATTGTATTTCCGTAGCTTCTTCAAGTTCCAGACCTTTCCGGCTTGCACCCTCTGATTGTTCCAGCAGTTTTATCAGTGCTTTTTTGTCCAGTTTACCATTGGGCGTTTCCGGCCAGTGCTTCATTTCCACACATGTTCCGGGAACCATATATGTTGGTAAAAGCCTCTTTAAATACACTTGTAAATCGGCGCTATTTTCTTCTCCTTTCCACTCTACAAAAGACACAAGTGATTTTTCATTCCCTGCACCCCATGACAATACAACGGCTGTCTGAACTGCCTGATGTGCTTCTATCGTCCGTTCGATTTCACCCAATTCAATTCGAACTCCCTGAATTTTAACCTGATCATCATTTCTTCCGAAGAACTGAATTTCACCATCCATTGTCCAGGCTCCAAGGTCTCCCGATCGGTAAAGACGCTCTCCTTCAACAAAAGGGTTTCCGATAAATTGTTCTGCCGTTAGACTTTCGTTCCCAAGATAACCTGTTGCCAGTCCCTTTCCTCCGATACAAATCTCTCCAACAACTCCCTTTGGTACCAATTGAAGGTTTTCGTCAAGAATATAAATCTGACGGTTTTCGATTGGTTTACCAATTGTAATGGTTTGTTTCATTGAAGAAACGTTCCCATACGTTGCGCATACCGTTGATTCAGTCGGGCCGTAGGAATTCACAATTGTTCTGTTTCCGGTAAGGTTTGAAAATTGTTCTCTCTTCAGCACATCTCCTCCGCTAATGATCAGTCGCAACGTGTTTAACTGACTACCGTGATTATTGAGTTCGGAAATCACTAAAGGAACCGTACTCAATACCGTGGCCTTCTCCCGTTGAATTGTTGCCACCAATTCCCGAATATCACGGGCGCCATCCTTTGTTTGAATGATTGTAGCTCCGGAACAAAGAGCCGGGAATATTTCTTCCACCGAAACATCGAAAGAAAGCGATGATTGGTGGATTACTTTATCGGCAGTTCCTATCGCAAATCGCGTGTTGAAGGTTTGAACATAGTCAACCAATGCTCCCCGGGAAATTTTCACTCCTTTTGGCGTCCCGGTTGACCCGGAAGTATACATCAGGTAAGCCAGATTTTCAGGGTTGTCTGTTCCCCGTTTGAAGGTTGAACTTTCAGATGTCTGAATCTTTGTAAGCATTTCATCATCGATACAAAGGACAAGCTGGCTGTCATTCATTAAAAAGTCAATGCGCTCTTCCGGCATCTCCGGATCAATCGGCAAATAAGCTGCTCCAGCCTTAAGAATTCCGAGAAGCGTTACTATTTGCCAGGCAGAACGGCTCAACTTTACACCAATGATCTGGTTATCAATACCTCCAAGATTCTGAACTAAATATGCAGCAATTCTATCAGAATTTTCATTGACGAACGCATACGTAAAGTCATCGGTTTCAAATCGAATGGCTACCAGATCGGGGTTTTCAGAAACCTGTTTTTCGAACATTTCCAAAACACTGGATTCCTGATAGCTTGTTTCGGTATCATTGAAGATTTGTAAGAGTTCTCTCTTTTCGAAATCGGATAAAATGTCATACGCTGCAATGCTTCGATCTACCTCCTGCATAACAAGTTCTGTAAGATTCAGGAAGTGCTTCATCAAACCAGTCATTGTGGCCTGATCGTAGACATCTCTATTATACACGATGTCCAGGGAGAGGTTGTTCCCGATTTCTTCAAAGGTGATGTCAAGATCGAATTTTGACAGCATATCGCCCATATCAGAAACAGTGTTTACAGATTCCGGTGCTACAAATGTTCCGGGTTCATTTTCTCCGGCATTCTGAAGAGTAATCATGATATCAAAAATCACTCCTCTGTCCATACTTCTTGAGATATCCAGATTCTCCACCAGCCTATCAAATGGATACCACTGATACTGGTAGGATTCAAGAATACTCTTCTTTACCTTTCTAAAATGGTCAATAAAACTGTCTGCTGGATTTACTTCATTGCGAAGAACAAGTGTGTTTACATAAAATCCGACCTGATCTTTGAGTGCCGTATGATCTCTTCCGGCTACTGGTGTTCCCAGAATAATATCCTTTGTCCCCGAATATTTATAGAGAAGTGTATTCCACAGGGTAACGAGTCCCATATATAATGAACCTCCCTCCTGCTGACAAAAACTTTTCAGTGTCCCGGTAAGCTCTTCAGAAAGAACCATCGATAAGACGTGTCCGTTATTGGTCATTACATTTGGTCGCTTCTTTTCCGATGGAAGATTGAGCTTTGGCAAATCTCCGGATAGTTTATTCATCCAAAAAGAGTGGTCTGCTCTGTTTTCCTCCTGCAACTGTCCAAGCTGCCAGACCGCATAATCCTTATACTGAATGTTCAATTCCGGCAAACCCGGAGAAACATTCGTTTTATGCGCGCTGTAAAATGCCAGTATATCACGTTTAATGATCTCCATGGACCATCCATCACTGATGATATGGTGCATGTTAAAATAGAAGATGTAGAGATCATCCTCTATTTGATACAAGCTGGATCGAATCAAAGGTCCATTTTCCAAATCGAAACTTTTGAAAGAATCTGTTTCGACTAATTCGACGGCCTTAAATTTCCCGTTTTCCGTATTTCGAAAATCCTGGTAATCAAGCGTAAAGGAAAGGTCTTCTTTACGGCTAATCCATTGTCTCACCTCGCCTTGTTCATTTTGTTTGAAGACCGTTCTCAGAATTTCATGACGTCGGATTGTATCAATAACAGCCTTTTCGAAAAGCGCCAGATCGAATGCTCCCTGAAGTTCCGTTTTAAATGGCATATTATAGGCCGCAGATTCAAATTGTGAAAGTACCCAAAGACGCCTCTGCCCATCGGAAATAGGATAGCTTTCTGCGGGTTCAACAGGTTGAATGTCTTTGAAATCGGATTGCTTTGCACCTTCAACTAAAGCAAGGTGTGATTCAAGTACTGTATTCGCAAAAAGTTCATCAAATCCGGGTTTAATCCCAAATTCCTTGTAGTATTCATTCTGAATAAAGGTCGCTTTTAAGCTGTGACCGCCCAACTCGAAGAAATCATCAAGAACGCTGACTTTTTCTTTTTTGAGTACTTCCTTCCAGATGCGAACCAGTTTTTCCTCGGTTTCGTTTCTTGGTTCCACAAATGCTTTTCCTGTCCCAAGTGCTCCTTGCTCGGGTTTGGGAAGTGCCGCCCGGTCAATTTTACCGTTTTTCGTCAACGGCATTTTATCCAGTAAAACATAAGCTGCCGGAATCATGTAGTCGGGAATGCGGTTTTTTAGTGCATTCCTGATGTCTCCGGAATTCAGGTTTGCGTCTCCCGAAACATACGCAATCAAATCTTTATCGCCTTTTTCATTGTCCAGCGCCACAACAACCGTTTCGTCTACTGCCGGAACAGCAGCCAGGGCCCGCTCAATTTCTCCTAAACCAATTCGATACCCCCTGATTTTTACCTGATCGTCTTTGCGCCCAATAAAATGGACACGCCCGTCGCTATCCCATTTTCCAAGGTCTCCGGTTTTGTAAAGTCTTTCTCCTTCTACAAAAGGATTTGCAATAAATTTTCGACTTGTGAGGTCTTCATCATTTAGATACCCCCTTGCCAGGCCATCTCCTCCGACAACAATTTCTCCAACCACACCAATCGGCTGAAGCATTTCTTCTTCGCTAAGAATAAAGGCCGTACTATTGCTCACCGGATAACCGATTGGAATGTCTCCGGTTATTTCATCAATTGGATAGGTTAATGAGAATGTAGTGTTTTCCGTTGGGCCATAACCATTGATCAGACATAATTCAGGATATTTCAATCGTAGTTTGCTTACCTGTGCTACCGGCAGACGGTCGCCTCCGGCCATTACCACATCCAGGGATTCAAATACATCAATATGATTTTCTACCAGCTGACTTAACCAACCCGCTGTAAACCACATAAAGTTTACTTTTTTTGCAACAATTTCGTTTTTCAGTTTTTCGGGTTGCAGCAAGGTTTCTTTGGAAACAAGCACCAACTTTCCTCCGTTGAGCAATGGACCCCAGTACTCAATTGTTGTGGCGTCAAATGCAGGTGCTCCGGTAGAAAGAACCGTATCTTTTTCTGAAAATGAATGAATGTTGGTATTTCGAACCAATCGCACAATGTTACGATGCTCTATCAATACTCCTTTCGGCACGCCTGTGGATCCGGAAGTAAACATTACATAAGCAAGGTCCTGCGGTCCTAAATCTTTGTTTAAAGGCTCATCCGAGTATTCATCCGGTTCAAATTCAACATCTATACCGAATACATTCCCTTCAAAGTAATCCAGATCGAAAATATAGTTGGCCTCTGTAATTAAAACCTGAATGTTAGCGTCTTTGAAAATCTGTTCTTTTCTGCCGACGGGAGTTTCAGCTTCAATTGGAACATATGCGGCTCCTGTTTTAATTACAGCAAGAATGGCAATGATCATCCATTCGCTTCTATCAAGTTGAATTCCAACAAACTCACCTATACCAATTTCGTAATTCTCTTGCAGGCATCTCGACAATTGATTCGTGATGCGATCAAGTTCCTGATAGGTGAATGTCTTGTTTTTAAATTCCAGGGCTACCGAATCCGGAGTTTTATTTACCTGTTCGGAAAATAGCGCTACCAGTGATTTATCACGAGGGTAATCTGTTGTTGTATTGTTAAATTCTCGTAAGCACATTTGCCTGTCTTCTCCGGAAAGAATATCCAACCTTCCCAATTGTATTTCCGGGTTGGAAACCGCTGCATTTACCAGGTTGATGTATGTACGCAACAGGTTGTAAATACTCTCACGAGAATAGAGTTCATTATTGTAGATAATTCTGACAGCCAGATGGTCTCCTGTTTCATGCACATGGAACTCAACATCAAATCGAACAGTAAGATCTTCCTCAAAAGTGATTTCTGAGAGTTGATTTTCTGAGAGTTGTTCATCAGAACCATCGTTAATGTTATCAAATGTAAGCGAGAAGTTGAAAAGAGGGTTTCTGCTCCCATCACGATGAATTTCAAGTTCTTCTACCAAAGCGTCAAAAGGATACGCTTGAAATTTTAATCCTTGTGAAACATTGCTGATGACTTTATCCGTTAGCGTCCACATACTATCCGTACGGGTAATCGCGGTTCGAATTGGCAACATGTTTACATAAAACCCTATTTGTGGTTCCAGGTCGGAATGATCCCGTCCGGCAACCGGAGTTCCTACAACAATATCCGACTCTCCCGTATATCTGAACAACAATGCTTTAATTGTGGACATAACCCCCATGAAGATACTTCCTCCTTTTTCCTGAGAAATTTTCTTTAGGCTTCTGGTAGTATCGGCAGATAAAAAGGTATTCATGGCGCTTCCTACCGACGACTTTATCATTGGTCGTGGCTTTTGCATTGGTAGTTCCAATACTGTCACTTCCTTCGCGAAAGAGTTCGTCCAATACGCCCTGTGTGCATCAAAGACCCCGTCGTTGATTTGATCCGACTGCCATTGCGCATAATCCTTGTATTGAATTGGAAGCTCTGCAAGTTCAGGCTTTTCTCCTTTTGCAAATGCCTCATAACAGGTCATTACATCATTTATCAGAACTTTCACCGACCACCCATCGCTAACGATGTGATGCATGTTGTAATAAAAAAGACATCTGTCATCGGAAACACGGATCAATTTTGCGCGCAGTAACGGTCCTTTTTCAAGATCAAATTCTCTAATCGCATCTCCCGTTATGATCTCTCTAGCCTTGGTAAGGGCATCCGCTGTTTCTGAAAGATCAAGATCTTCAATATTAAAGCCACTTTCTTCAGTAGATAGTATTTTCTGACATACCTTTCCTTCGCCATCAGAAACAAAAACGGTCCGTAAGACTTCGTGCCGATCCATTACAGCAAGAACGGCTTTTGCAAAGCTTTCGATATCAACTTCTCCACCCAGTTCAATGCTATTGGGCATATTGTATGCTATCGATCCCTCTCTGAACTGGCTTAACAACCACAAACGTTTCTGAGCCGACGATAATGGATAGCTTGTCTTTTCTCCTGCTTTTGGTATCGAGTTACCCGATGCATTCCCCCCACCATCTATTTCCTCCAGGTAAGCTATGATTTCGGGTTTCAACGCTTTAATTTCTCCAACCAGTTCACCGGACATTTTAGCCCCCATCGAGATGACTTCCAGGTTTTCACCTTTAAGAACCAACTTGATGTTTTGCTCTCGTAATCTGGAAAAAAGAGATTTAACTGTACTCATTCAGTGAATTGTTTAAAGATTCGGTTTGTGTCAGGTTTAGTATTCTATTGTTTTTTCGGCGAATAATCGTTCTGCATAGATGTCTCGTTTCTTACATTCTTCAAGCAGTCGGTTTGATTCAACAATTGGTCTGGACTCATCTGTATATTTGATAGAACTAATGAATTCAAGCCATGGTTCGAGTCCCATTGCGTAAACAAATACGTGTTTCGGTTTAAACAAATCAATTAAATGCAGACCTTCGTTACAATCGCTACCTGCAAGTCTTCTCGACTGATCTTTCTCCCTTGGCATAGGGTTTGAAAGTAGCGGTCCATAGAGCCAGCTGAACGGTGCACCGTCACACTCCATACCCAAAAAGAGCACATCAATGTCTCCCATTACTGCATGCACTTTTTCGTAAATTCTTGGTTCGATGTTTTTGGAATCCGCTACAAAGAGTACCTTGAATCGATTGTGCAATGAAACATGAAAGCACAACTTGCTTCGTACATCCAAATCTGAATGCTCTCCAAGAAATGGCAATCCGGTGATCGTACATTTCGGCAATTTCACAGACTGCATATCATCAAGTTCAATCACATTATTAAACCCGATTTTTTCGAACATCAAACGCAATCCAGGGTCCTGAAGGTTTCCTCTCGATGATCCGGGAACTACAACACACTTAATTTTATGTCGTAGTTGCAAGAGTGTTTCAAGCAGTACATGATCCTGGTGATTGTGCGTAATCAATACATAATCGATCACTTCCGGAAGATCCGCCAGGGTGTAACAGTTGACTTCTTTTTCATAGCCATCATAACTGATTACGGGGTCTACCAAAATTGACAGTTCCATGGTTTCAACCAATACACTCGCATGTCCGAAATACCTTGTACGTATTCCGGAGCCGGTATATGGAACGTATTCCGCCGGTGGTTCCTGCGTGAAAAAATTTTCGAAGACGGCACTATGGCTTTCCGGAACTTTCAGTAATTCTTTAATCCTGTTATACTCTCCCGGAATACGGTGCATCCGAAACAACTCATCAATAGCTTCGTCTTTGAAAGGAATATCACAATGAACTGTGTCCGGTTCATCAAGCCTTGGTGTACTTAAAACAAAAGAACGCTGGTTGTCTGAATTAACCAATTGTAAGGAAATTGACTGTGCCGACTCCTGGTAAAACTCACTTTCATACAATAGTGACTCGAAAAGTCGGAATCCCGGCTGACTATTAAGATCGTACAACAACTCTACGTAGCCTTTAAGAACTTCAGGGACCTTATCGTAGAGCGGATTCAGAGAAAACCCCTTTGCTTCATTCTGAACCAACTCATTTAATTCATGAATTGCATCTGCAAGCTCCAACATTTTTGCCCGCTCCGTCACTGTTTTGTTGTACAGTACTTCTATCTCATCAACCCTTTTTCCATCATAGTCAATGAAGGGCCCCCCTCTCATTTCAGGCTTTTTCACAGCCGCAGCATGAATTTTTGGGTTCTTAATATAAGACTTCATTATTTTCAAATGCCTGTCCTTGATATTTAAAGCTGCTGTAGCCGGAGAAATTAAATGCGACCAGCCATACCATCTGTCCGATAAGGCTTCAATTGCTACATTTTGCTTTAAATAATACGTTCCTTCACTCATTAGTTGTAAATCTTTACAGTACAATTTTATCTACCACTTCTTCTTCCACAATCTCTTTCTTTTGCCATAGCTGGTTGGCTACTTCAATGGCCAATTCTGCAATGCTCGGATCGTGAAACAGCTTGGCCATATCAATACGAATGTCCAATTCACGCTGTATTCTGGAGACCACCTTGACTGCTTTAATACTGTGCCCGCCTATCTCAAAGAAGTTGTCTTCAACACCAATGCGATCGATGCCCAATACGTCCTGCCAGATTTCCACCAGGTGCTTTTCAATTTCGTTTCGCGGCGCAACATAGTTATCGCCTGGCGCCAATGCAGGTGTTTCATTTTCAAGGAGTGCGCGTGCATCGATTTTACCATGACTTGTGATGGGCAATTTCTCCAACAAAACATAGGCTCTCGGAACCATAAAATCAGGAAGCATTGACTTCAGGTGATTTTTCATTTCCAAAGCCGTAATTGGTACTTTTGAAACGACGAAGGCAATCAACTCTTTATCCCCTCCTTTTCCTTTTCGTGCCAGAACAGCAGCCGAATCAATATCGTTATGAAGGTAAAGAGCGCTTTCAATCTCACCGAGTTCAATTCTATAACCTCGAATTTTTACCTGTTCGTCAATTCGTCCGATAAATTCAATGTTCCCATCAGGTAACCAACGACATAAATCGCCGGTTTTATACATCTTTTGTCCGTCGCGCAGTGGATTGGGAACAAATTTCTGTGCAGTCTGTTCTTTGTCGTTAAGATATCCTCGTGCAAGACCATCCCCGGAAACACATAACTCGCCCACAAAACCAAGCGGCATTAATTGTTGATGGTGATCGAGGATGTATACCTGAACGTTGTCCAATGGTTTTCCGATTGGAATAGAACGGCGTTCTTCACTATATTCCAACATATAGTTGGTTACCAGTACTGTGTTTTCCGTTGGACCATACAGGTTCGCGATGGTGTAGCGGGTTGGCTTTTCAAACGACATTTTGTCTCCCCCGGTAAGCAGGTACTTTAATGAGCCATTGTTAAACTCAACAAACTGCTCCACAACCTCAGTGTTTAAAAAAGACATTGTGATGTTGTTTTTATCCATAAACTCTGAAATTGCCTGAACATTAAGACGAATTTCAACCGGGATTTCATAGAGTGTTGCTCCTGCTGTCAGGTACGGGAACGTTTCCAAAACAGATGCGTCAAAAGCAGGAGTGATATACAAACTTGCTCTGTCCTGATGTGTTATGCCATACGTCTTATTTTGCCATGTACACAAGTTAACGAGTGATTTGTGTTCTACGGCAACTCCCTTAGGTTTACCCGTTGATCCTGATGTATAAATGATATAAGCGAGATCTTCAGGTTGCGCTTTAAGAGCAGTGTTTTCATTGGAATAATTTGCCCGAACCTTTTCAAATGTTTCCATGAACGACGCGTCAAGAACAACTTTACATTGGCTGTTCGTCGTCAGGTAATTGATTCTGTCCTGCGGATATGTTGGATCGATTGGAACATATGCTCCTCCACATTTAAGCGTTGCAAGGATGGAGGTGAGCAACGAAACTTTCATACTGGAGAACATTACTGCTACCAAATCGCCGCGTTGTACATCCATCTCTGATCGCAAATATGCCGCCAATTGGTTGGCTCTTGCATTCAATTCTCCGTATGACAGTGTTCCTTCAGCACAGCATATCGCGTTTTGTTCCGGTAACTGTGCTACCTGCTTTTCAAAAAGTTCAATAACGGTCTTGTCCTGTGGATAATCAGCTTTTGCGCTATTGAACGTCTCCAGCAACAATTCCTTTTCGCTCTTTCCAATGTAAGAAATTGAAGCGATTGTATCTTCCGAATTAAACGCCTCCTGCATATATAACTGAAAATGCTCAAGCATGCGTTCAGCAGTCGACTTGTGGTACAAATCCGAGTTATAACTCAAACTCACTGAAAGGTCTTCTCCTATTTCGGCCACACCAAATGTCAGATCGAATGTGCTGGTCGAATTTTCAATTTCTAAACTAGCTGTTTCTTCCACCGGACCGTTTTCATTTTCCAGTTCTGTATTCTGCAAAACGAGCATTACATCAAACAATGGTGACCTGCTTGGATCCCGCGCAAGAGGTACCCCTTCCACGATGGCATCAAATGGTAAGGCCTGATGTACGAATGCGCCCAGAGTAACGCCTTTCACGTTCTTCAATAACTGATCGAAGTTATTGTCTTGGTCAAATTGTACCCTAAGTGGCAGGGTATTTACATAAAATCCGATCTGATCCGAAAGATTCGCATGATCTCTTCCTGCAACCACACTTCCTACGATGATGTCTGTCTGGTTTGTATACCGATAGATCAGTGCATTGATCCCGGCAAGTAGCCCCATAAAAATGGTGGCATTTCGCTCCTTACAGTACTGCTTAAGATCTCTGGAGAAGTCCTTACCAAATAATTTGGAAACGGTTCCTCCATTGTACGTTTGAATAGCAGGTCTCAGCTTGTCCGTTGGTAATGCGAGAACGGGAATCTCACCGGCCAGATGGTTTTTCCAATACGATTCCAGCGTCTTCCGTCGCTCACCTTCCAATTCCTTCTGTTGCCAAACCGCATAATCTTTATAGTTGATGCGTAATGGCTTCAATGAAACCTGCTCACCATTGCGTTCAGCATCATAAAATGACAATGTATCCTTCAACATGACACGTAAAGACCATCCATCACTGATAATGTGGTGAATGATATAGCTGAACAAATACGCTTCATCTCCCAACTTATACAACGTAAAGCGAAGCAGTGGTCCTTCGGCAAGGTCAAAGGGTTGAGAGGTGATTTCTTTCAGTGCGTCTTTTACACTTTCAATTGGATTTTCAGTGGTGCTTAGATCAACCACCTGCATGGGAACCTGCATTTGATCTGCCGGTAAAATCCATTGTCTGATTTCTCCATTTTCGTCTTCACGAAATACCGTTCTTAACACCTCGTGCCTTTGAATTAACCGGTCAAACGATTGTTGTAACAATTCGACACTGACCTCTCCATTGAACAAGTGGTGTCCAGGCATATTGTAGGCCACGTTGGCATCATCAAAATGACTTAATACCCAAAGTCTGTGCTGTGACGAGGACAAGGGGTAACTTTCCATTTTTCCGGCTTGCGGAATTTCAACAAAAGTTGTTTTCTGTGAAGCATCAATCAATTCCGCCTGTGCCTCCAGGGTTGGATGCGAAAACAATTCTGTAATTAGAAGGCGAACGTTGAATCGGTTGTGTATAAATCCTGCAAGACGCGTCGCTTTAAGACTATGTCCTCCTATTTCGAAGAAGTCATCCTTTCTACTAATTTTTTCCCTTCCGAGTAATTCTCCCCAAATTTCTGCGAGTTGTTTTTCTGTACCTGTTTCCGGTTCCTGATAACTATTCAGGTTCTCCGACTTGTAGTCCAGTCCTTTCAGCGCAATTCGATCGAGTTTACCATTTATGTTCATCGGCATTTTTTCCAGACGATGGAAATACCCCGGAACCATATAGGATGGGATGAATTCTTTCAGGTATGTTTTTAAGTCTGATTCTTCCAGTGGCTGATCCGAAACAAAATAAGCGACAAGACCGGAATCCAGATCTCCTTCGTTGATAATCGTTACCGCGCAAGCACTTATTTCAGGATGATTGTCGAGGTGTGATTCAATTTCTCCCAGCTCGATTCGATACCCACGTACCTTGACTTGCGAATCTTTACGGTTAATAAACTCAATATTTCCGTCTGGTAGCCAACGAACAAGATCTCCGGTTCGATAGATTCTTTCATTATTTTCCGGAAGCGTCACAAACTTCTTTTGTGTAAGCGCTTCGTCATTAAAATATCCACGCGCCAGGTTGGGACCTCCAATGCAAAGTTCCCCCACAATTCCAACCGGAACTTGCTCCAGGGCATCATTCAGAACATAGAGGTCGGTATTGACCGTAGGCTTTCCAATCGGTATTGGCAGCCCCTGGTTTTCCTTCATCGGATAGAACGTTGCAACAATGGTTGTTTCCGTTGGACCATACATATTAAAAACTTCATACGATGTGTCCGGTACAATATTCAATCTGTCGCCACCCACCAACAGCAATCGAAGTTCGGCGTTTTCAAGCGTAAATAGAATTTCGGCTAACTTGGTTGGCAAAAAGGATGCTGTGATCTTATTTTCAACCATAAATTCGTTCAGGGCATATACATCTTTTCGCAACTCATCCGGAACTACACAAACGGTTGCTCCAAACATTAAGTAGGGGATCAGGTCCCAAACGAATCCATCAAACCCAACGGCATTAAACAGGCTTGCATTATCATTCGTGTTCAAATCAAACTGTTTCCCGAACCAACTCGAGTAGTTGTACAATGAATGACCTTCAATCATTACTCCTTTCGGACGTCCGGTTGACCCGGAAGTATAGATAATATAAGACAGCTCCGACCCATCAGTGTCTCTGGAAATATTCTCCTTTGAGAAGCGGGATTTTCTCAAGCCAAACATGGAGAGCATGTCTTCGTCCACTATAACTTTGGCATTACTGTTCTGCTCGATGTATTCAATCCGCTCTTCAGGGTTGCCGAGATCGATCGGTAAAAATGCTGCCCCGGCCTTCAAAATAGCGAGCATGGAAATTGCTACATCCGTTCTGTTTTCCAGTTTGATCCCCACGATATCGTCTTTCCCGAGATCAAATTCACTTTTCAGATAATGAGCAAGTTGATTTGTCTGCTCGTTTAGCTGTGTAAATGTCAGCGATTGATGCCCGTCTTTCAATGCAACATAATCCGGATAGTTCAGCACATTTTCCTCAATAACATCCATTACTGATATGGCCCTGTCGTTGGTAGCTGTTGTCTCCGGATTAAACGCAGCAAGCTGATTTTTTTCCTGTTCCGTGAGCAACCTGATATCCTGAACTTTAAGTTCCTGATTGGCAACGATTTGACGCAGCATACCTATTAAGTGCTCCTTCAACGCATGCATCTGTTCGTCATAAAACCTGGAACTGTTGTACACAAGTCTGGCTTCCAAACTGGCGTCTGAAACAACATAAAAGGTCAGGTCATTTGCAACACGCTCTACTCCTTCCACCGATTGCAGAACACCGCCAAAATCAGATGCTTCTACTTCTTCTCCGGGGTAATTCTGAAATGCCAGAACATTGTTCATGTCATCGGCATTCAGATTTGTGGCGCTGTACACATCTGCTAGCTGGGTGAATTGGTATTTAGAGGATTGATTCAGCGTTTTGTGGTTCTGCAACAACAACTCTCTGATTTTCGAGCTGCCACTAACCTTAATTCTCACCGGAACGCTGTTTACAAACATCCCGATCATTTCGTCAATACCATCTACTTCCGGAGGTCTTCCGGCCACAACCGTTCCGAACGCCACATCCTCCGTATCCAGGTATTTGCCCAGTAAAATACCCCATACAACCTGCATAAAGGTGTTTTCGGTAATACCAGATTCGCGACAAACCTCCCGTACGCTATTACTTAAGTCTTCATCGAAAGCGAACGTCAACTCTTTCTGAATATGCTCTACTTCCTTTTCGGAAACCGCTCGTCCAAGAATTCGTTTGGGTTCATAGCCTTCGAAGTACGACTTCCAATACTCAATTGCTTCTGTTTCATTATGCGTGTCCAGCCACTTTATATAATTAGAATATGCATACGGCCTTGGGAGTTCTGGTTCAATTCCCTGGGAAAATGCTGCATATATTTCAAAAAATTCGTTGATCAGCAATCCTGAAGACCATGCATCCACGATCACGTGATGTGCGTTCCAGATAAATTCGAATTTGCTGTCACCGTAATTCAGAACGGAAAGGCGCATTTGCGAACCTGTTTCGAGATCAAAGCTGGTTGCACTGTCTATCTTTTTAAACAATTCCGGAGAAAAATCTGTTTCTTCGAACACATTTATTACCCGGAAATTCGGCATTATTTCTTTTTTAACTATCTGTAATACCTTGCCTCCCCACTGGTCTGAAAAACTAGTGCGAAGCATTGAATGACGGTTTACCAGATAATAGAAGCTCTTTTTCAGGTTCTCAACATCAAAGTCCGCCTTGAACTGATACATCATTTGATTGCAGTACATTGAACTTGAACGATCAAGCGACCAATGGTAATAGATTCCTTCCTGTAAGGGACTCAACCCATACACATCTTCTAAATTACCGTCGGCATTGAGCGCGTTTAGCTGCGTTATCGTCAGTTCCTTGTATGTCAGGTCAACCGGTGTTAATTGTGGTTTTTCAACCTGAGAAAGCTCCTGAATTAATCCGAGTAATTCCGCTTCAAAACGTACTCCGATCTGTCGCATCGTTTCCTCTTTGAATTGAGACTTACTATAAACAAGTGTCATTGTAAGCTGACCGTTGACAACGATTCCCGAAACGTCAATGATCCCTTCTCTTTCCCGATTTCCTGACATTACCTGACCAAACCCACCGGAAGCAAATTCGAAAACCTGTTTTCCGGATTGAGATTTCATTTGTGATCCAAAATCACCCAGATAGTTGAAATTTATCTGCGGATTCTGTACTTGTCCTGCCATTTCAGGTTTTAAAATCCCGTACCCGACTCCATTATTGGGAATTCGATGCAGGTATTCTTTTACGTGAATCAGGTGTTCTGTTGCGTGAGAATCTTTTCCGGTATCCAATAGCAACGGGTATTTTGAAGTGAACCATCCTACGGTTCTACTCAAATCGAGGTCCATTCCCAGGTTTTCCCTACCATGACCTTCAAGTCCTATCAATACCCGATCAAGGTTAAAAACGTGTCCAAGTGAGCGGGATAGTCCGGCTAACAGTAAGTCGTTTATTTCTGTTTTGTACTGTTCGTAACACCCTGTCAACAGGCTTTCTGTATCCTGTTTGGAGAACGTGATATTCCACCCCTCAGCTTCTTTTACGAGATTGGTTCCTTCGTTAAAATCAACCGGAATTTCTGTTTTTCCAGCTTCCGCAATACTTTCCCAGTAGGCAATTTCTTGTTTCGCCGAATTATTTTTAAGCCATTCCGAACACTTTTTCTGCCAGTAGTCAAAGCTGTCTGTTTTTAGCGGCAAGGTCAACTCTTTTCCTTCTGAAAACTGTTCGTACAACGTGGACAAATCTTCAAACAAAATTCTCCATGACACTCCGTCTATTACAAGGTGGTGTGCAACAATAAGCATTTTATCCTGTGCTCCTTTTTGCAGTAGTACTTTGAAAAGCGGGCCGCTATTCAGGTCCATGCTTTCCTGAAGTTTTTCGCAATGCGTCAGAAATTCATGCTCTTCATCTTGTTCGTACACGACCAATTCAACATTTTCGGCGTAAGCATTACAATGTTGAATCCAGCCGTTCTCTGTTTGGTTAAAAACCATTCTCAGGGCATCATGATGCTGAACGAGTCTATTCAAACAGATGCGCAGCCCCTCCTGAGACACGGAAGAGTCACTCTGTAACAACACGGCCTGGTTGTAGTGGTGTTTGTCAACCGATGAATCTTCCAGAAAATCTCGTTGTATTGGACTAAGAGCAACCTCACCAAGCATAAGTGTTTGATCGCTCAATCTCGAAACACTGGTGATTTTGGATTCAAGATCCCGTACAATTGGAAAGTTAAGAATGTCTTCTACTCTGAGGTTGTATCCTTTTTGTTTGAGTTGCGATACGACCTGAATAGACTTGATTGAATCTCCACCCAGTATGAAGAAATTGTCTTCAATACCTACTTTCGAACGACCCAAAATATGCTCAAAAACACTCGTTAGCGCCTTTTGTTTTGCATTTGTCGGAGCAACATACGAAATGGCATTTGCAGCCAACTCTACAGGATCCGGTAGTGCATCCTTATCAATTTTCCCGTTTGGTGTAAGCGGGAACGCATCAAGCTGTACAATATGCTTAGGCAGCATATAATGAGGCAAATTGCGCGACAATTCATTGAGAATTTCTGTTGCACTCAGTGCTTCTTTGCTTACCAGATATGCGACCACGTGTTTATCTCCTGATGCGCTTACTTTGGCTACAACAATGCTGTCTTCAATCGTAGCCAACGTATCAAGGCTCGACTTTATTTCACCAAGTTCTATTCGGTATCCGTTGACTTTAACCTGATCGTCTTTTCTTCCGACAAACCGGATCATTCCATTTGCAGTCCACTGCCCAAGGTCTCCGGTCTTATACATCCGGTCTTCAGGATTAAACGGAGACGGTATAAACTTTTCGTTCGTTAACGCATCCTGATTCAAATAGCCTCGTGCCAATCCCTTTCCGGTAATACAAATCTCTCCTTCAATTCCAAGGGGTTGAAGTCGGTTTTGGTCATCAAGAATGTACACCTGCGTATTGGATATTGGTTGACCAATCAAAACTTCCTGACCGGCTTCCAGTTTACAAACGGTACTGTAGGTTGTATCTTCCGAGGGACCATATAGGTTTCGTATTGTCTTAACCTTGTCTTCGAGTTTTTTTACCAGGTTAGGAGGAATAGGTTCTCCAGCCATATTCAGGGCTACAACCGAAGAAAAGTCCACTCCGTTATTTACAAGCGCTCCAACAACACTTGGAACGGTATTTATCAAAACTTTTTCATCCGTGTTCAGGCTGGCTTCTATAGCTGTACCATCCTGGAGAACTTCAATTATTTTTCCTGCCGCAAGCGTGAAGAACAGCTCATAAACAGACAAGTCAAAACAATAGGACGTAACATAAAGGGTTTTATCGAATTCATCCCCGGCAAATTCATCCAGCGCCCATTCAATCATTTCTACCGCACTCTGGTGCTCTATCATTACTCCTTTAGGAAGCCCGGTAGATCCAGAAGTATAAATGATGTATGCCAATTCATTTGCTCCGAATGAAAATTCAGGTGATGCATTTTTATAAGACTCCTGCTTATCAACAAATTCCTTGAGGACCGCTTCATCAATGCATAACCTGCAGGCACTATCCTTTTCAATATATTCAATGCGTTTTTCCGGATAATTGGGATCAATTGGAACATATGCCGAACCTGTCTTCAAAATTCCAAGCAAGACAACAATCTGCCAATCTGTACGCGGTAATTTCACCCCAACAAGTTCTTTATCAATCTGGTAAACTTGCGTTATATAACCTGCGAATTTTGAAGATAATTCGTCCAGTTCGGAATAAGAAAGTGATTTATCGAGATACCTAAGGGCTACTGCATCCGGCGTTTCTGCTACTTTCTGCGTAAAAAGATCAACAATTGTTTTGTTTGCTTCCCGCTCAACTGCCGTATTGTTGAAGGTATTTAACAAGAGTTCCCGCTCGGCTTCCCCAAGAAGATCTATTGAATTGAGCGCTTTTGCAGAATCCGATACAGCTCCGGCAACAAGATTTTCAAAATGCATAAGAGCGGAAGCAACAGCCGTACGCTCGTAAATGTCACTGTTAAAAACCAAACTCAGGTAGATTTTACCGGCTTCTTCAATGAAATTAAATGTGAAATCAAACTTACTTGCCAACTGATCGTCCTGCTCATATGGCTTCACTTGTAACTCCGCATCACTGTCATCGGATTCCATCATGACTCCCGTCATATCCTGTTCCTGCAGAACCATCATGACATCAAAAAGTGGATTTCGACTGAGGTCTTTGTCCAGTTTCAATTCATTTACAAGAGAATCGAATGGGTATACCTGGTGCTCATACGCATCGGAGCAGATTTTTTTGACATCCCGAAGAATATCTACAAAGCTGTACTCTTCCTCCATTTGAAAGCGCAAAGCCAGCGTATTTACGTAAAAACCGATTTGTCCTTCAAGCGCATTTTGTGTACGTCCGGCGATAGGACTACCGATAATACTATCGTTTTGACCTGTATAACGATACAGAAAGCTATAAACGGCCGAAAGGAGTCCCATAAACAGTGTTGCTCCTTCTTCTTTAACTAATGATTTGAGTTGGCTTGTGACATCTTCCGAAAAAGTCATACTCACCTTTTCTCCGTTGTACGTTTTGACTTTCGGTCGCTGCTTGCTTTGTGGGAACTGCAGCACCGGAAGTTTTCCCGAAAACTGATGGAGCCAGTAGTTCCGGTGTTCAAGAAGACTTTCGCCACTCAATTGTTCGATTTGCCAGGCGGCATAATCTCTATATTGGAGTTCGAGATCTTCAAGTTTTGCCTGCCCCCTGGATTTGTAGAGGATTAAAAATTCTCTTAGTAAGACGTGCATGGACCAACCATCACTAATAATGTGATGCATGATAAAAGAAAGTACACTTTTTCCTTCCTCCAGTTTGAACAGCGTCAGCTTTAACAAAGGTCCATTTTCCAAATCAAACTGAACGCGGTTTTGGTCGTTGATTCTCCATTTTATTTGTTCCTGAGACAGCTGAGCGACTGAGAGATCTACATATTCTACCTGAAAATTAAGCGCCTTTCGTGAAAGGATTTGCTGTCGTACGACCCCCTGTTCATTTTCTTTAAAAACCGTTCGAAGGGACTCATGGCGATCTATAAGGCTATTCATTGTAGCCTCAAGAGCATCTTTATCCAAGGTTTCATGCAATTCATAAAACCCCGGAATATTATAGGCTATCTTTCCCTCATCTGTCTGGCTCAAGACCCAAATTCGGTGCTGAGCCGAGGAGAGTTGATAGTCCTCAACATCTGCCAGTTTTTGAATTTTCTGGTGTTTTTTTGCCTCTCTTTCCTTCAGAAAGCGAATAATTTCTTCCTTCTTCTCTCGAATTTCCTGAAGTAAAATCGGATCGGCTCCTGACTTTGGAACTTTAAGGGAAAGTTCTCCATCCTTAAGTATAATGCGAATCCCGACAATTCTAAGTTTTTGAATAAAATCGTTCATTCCTGTTATATTTTTATCTCTTCGAACTCGTCCATTGTTGCAGCATCATCTTCCAGCCAGGTCTCATTTTCTATCAACTCAGCTAATAATCTCACAGTAGGATCTTCGAAAAGTCCACTTAAATCGAGGGATACATTAAAATCTGCATTTACACGGCTAATCACTCTGGTTGCCTTGAGACTGTTTCCTCCCAACTCAAAGAAATCATCGTTAATTCCGATCTCTTCCTGGTTCAGCACCTCTTGCCAGATTTTAACCAGGGCTTTTTCCGTTTCGTTTCTTGGTGCAACATATTTCACCCCGGATGCCATACTTCTGAATGGCTTCAAAAGCACCTTCTTATCAATTTTACCGTGAACAGTGAGTGGGATTTCGCTTATCAGAAAATAATGCTCCGGAATCATAAAATCAGGTATGCATGTCTTCAGGTATGCACGGATTTCTGATGTAGATATTTCACTTTCACTCACGATATAAGCCATAAGTGTTTTGCCTGTATCCCCATCCGCATTTACTAAAACGACAGAAGAGTCGATCAATTCATGCGTATTCAATGCCGTTTCGATCTCTCCCAACTCGATGCGATAGCCCCGAACCTTCACCTGATCGTCTATACGTTCTACAAAGATCAGTTCTCCCTTATCGTTCCATTGACATATATCTCCTGTTCTGTAGAGTCGTTCATGTGGTTTGAAAGGGTGTGCTATATATTTCTTTTGATTGAGTTCTTCGTTGTGAATATATCCTCTGGACAGTCCGACACCACCAATACAAAGTTCTCCGGCCATTCCAATTGGCAAAAGGTTGAAATTTGTGTCGAGAATATAGGCTTCTACATTATCTATTGGCTTTCCGATCGGAACAGGTAGCTGCTGATTTTCCGGGAGAATATAATTGGATGTAACAACCGTATTTTCGGTAGGTCCGTATTGGTTTACCAACTTATACGGCTTTTGCGCTTGAATTACGAACTTATCGCCTCCAACTATTAAATATCGCAGGGATGTATTCTCCAATTCAACGAATTGCTCTGCCACTTGCGATGTCAGGGCGCTAACCGTGATATTGTTTTTATTATAAAAGTCGTTAAGCGCCACCACGTCGGCCCGAATTTCTTTGGGAACTTCAACCAAACATGCCCCGGAGATAAGGTATGGGTAGATCTCGGAAACCGCGGCATCAAATGCAACCCCCAAATACAAACTGGTTCGATCTTCCGGAGTAATGGAAAAAGTATCACGATACCAATAGCAGAGATTGAGCAATGACGCATGTTCAATCATCACCCCTTTGGGTTTACCATTTGAGCCAGAGGTATAAATCACATATACCAGGTCAGTTTTTCCAATAGAAGTAGTAAGGTTTTCTTTCGCGTATCTGGAACGGAGCATTTTAAATTTCGCCCATTCCATATCGTCAATAACCAATTCGCATTGGCTGTCTTCCAACATATAATCAACACGTTCCTGAGGATAGTCCGGTGCAATTGGGAAGTAAGCTCCGCCGGACTTAAGCACTGCAAGCATGGCGATAATCATCTCCCGACGCTTGTCAAGCTTTATACCTACGATAGTATCGGATTCAATAATATGATTGCTCTGAAGATAATGCGCGAGCTGGTTTGCCTGTTCATTAAGTTCGCGGTACGTCAAATCTCCGTCCGCAGAAGACAACACCAGTTTATCCGGATTTTGTTCCACTTGATTTTCGAACAGCTCCACTACTGTTGTATCGGTATCAAAAGTATTAGTTGTACTGTTAAATGTACCTACCAGCTTCTGCTTTTCTTCTTCTACCAGATAATCAATAGACTTTAACTCTCCTGTCGGATTAGTTATTCCTTCTGTAAGGAGGCGCTCAAGATGTTCAAGCATTCGATTTGCCAGTCCTGCGCTGAAAATGTCACTATTATAGACCAAGGTTACCATTAGTTGGTCGTTAAATTCTTCGTAGGTAAAAGACAGATCGAATTTACTCGTCTGAAGCGTTTCTCCACCATCAAACCCTTTGATCGAAACACCTCCAAGATCGGCCTTCTGAGATGTGCTACCAGCGAACGACGTGTTTTGTAAAACAACACTCACATCAAAAAGAGCACTTCTACTGGAGTCGTGTTCCAACGACAGGTTCTCAATGAGTTCATCGAATGGATATGCCTGATGTTGATAAGCACCAAGTGTGACTTTCTTTATCTCCGCCAAAAGATCATTAAGGCTTCCGGATTCATTGAACGTTGTACGGATGGCGAGGGTATTCATATAAAACCCTATCTGATCTTCCAAATCAACATGATCTCTTCCTGCCACACCAGTACCTACTATAAGGTCTGTCTTTCCTGTATACCTGAACAAAAGAGCTTTTACTCCAGCAAGTCCGGTCATAAATAGTGTAGCACCACTTTCTTTGCTGAAGTCTTTCATTTTCTGACTCAGCTCTTTGCCGAAGAATCTATAGACCTTTCCTCCGTTATAGGTTTTCTTTCCAGGACGGATTTTATCTCCTTTGAGGTTTAGTTTTGGGAGGTCTCCACTGAACTGGTTTAACCAATAATGCTGATGTGCCTCCAACTTTTCCCCGGACAATTCCGATTGCTGCCAGGAAGCAAATTCTTTGTACTGAATTCTTAAGGGTTCCAGCTTGAAGTCAAGGTTGTTATCAAAAGCGTTATACAAAGTCAGCACTTCTTTTATAAGTACTTCCATTGACCATCCATCACTGATGATATGGTGCATCGTATAGCCGTACACGAAGTGATCTTCTGACAGTTTTATTAGTTTTGACCGGACCAAAGGACCTTTACCTAAATCAAACGGAGTTTCGATATCCGTTTTTACAATTTCTTTGACTTTTTCCTGCTTGTCATCTACCTGAGACAAGTCAATTTCTTCAATACGTATTCCAAGATTTTCAGCAGACAATACAAACTGCTTAATTTCCTCGGAATCACCTTGCCTGAATACCGTTCTTAAAATTTCATGACGTTCGACAATTTTTGAAAATGCACTTTTTAATGCCGGAATGTTAAGAGCACCCTCAAGGTCATAATATCCCATCTCATTATTGGACAGGTTCGCATCGTCAAACTGACTTAAGATCCACATTCTTTTCTGAGAAGAAGAAAGCGAATAGCCATTTTGTTCCGGAAGAACGGGGATTGTCTGTTGCTCCCCTATAGTTGATTTGAGCTCTTTTAGGAAGCTGATAATTTCTTCCTTTCTGCGCTTTATTTCTTCCAGTGTATCATGCTCTAAATCCCCGTCAAAATTGATTTTTAAGTTGTCACCCGACAACGTAATATCAATATTATTAACTTTCAGTGAATAGAGAAATTCTTTCGTGGTCATAGAATTTTCTAGGTTTAGTTTGTAATGTGAAGAGTGGTAATGGTTTATACCATTTCAGTTTCGAATTCTTTCCTGCTTTTTTTGCTGTATAAAATTTCTTTTTCCCCGAACAAACGCTCTGCAACAATTCCTCTTTCAGTGCAAATTTGAACAAGCTTATTGGACTGAACAATTGGGTTAGATTCATCCGTATATTTAATACTGGAGATGAATTCGCACCATGGTTCCTGCCCCATTGCATAGACATAAACTTCGGACGGTTTAAATATATCGATAACGCTCATTCCCTTTTCACAATCCGATCCTGACAACCTTCTGGACTGGTCATCGGCTTTTGAAAGTTCATCAAACATTATTGGTCCGTAGAGCCATGACAAAGGCGCTCCGTCGCACTCCATACCAAGGAACAGTACGTCGATATTTCCAACCTGCCTATGGACGTGCTCATACAATGCCTTTTCAACCACCCTGGAATCTGCCATAAACATTAGCGAGAAATCATCGATTTTTACATTGAAACACGCTTTTGCACGAACATCAAGGTCACTGTGCTCACCTGTAAATGGAAGGGCCTGAATTTGGCAGTCATTGTTTTTCAGCACTTCCATGTTTCCAAGTTCTATAACATTTTCAAATCCGATCGCTTTAAACATCAACTTCAGACTCGGATCCTGCAATGGACCTTCTCCAGCTCTTGGGACAAGAATATTCCGAATACGGTGTCGCAATGGTAAAAGCGTTTCGAAAAGAATGTGGTCCTGATGATTATGTGTAATCAATACATAATCAATAACATCCGGAAGATCGTAGTCTGAAAAATGTTCTACGGATGAATGATAACCGTAATAGCTAATCAATGGATCAACAAGAATGGATGTGTCTTTCGTTTCAATCAAAATGCAGGCATGGCCAAAATAGCGCATTCTAATTTTGTCTCCTTCGTATTTTCCGTATGGTTCCGGAACCTTATCCGTGAACAGGCTTCTAAACAATTCCTCGTCCTTTTCTTCAATGTCAAAAAGCTTGCGAATTTCCTCGTAGGGTCTGGAAGTACGCTTCATTTTGCTTAATTCATCAATCTCTTCACTTTTAAAGGGAATATTGAGAGAGACAATATTGTCATCTTTTAACCTCGGAGTGCTCAAACAGAATGGCCGTTCGTCATCATTCGTCAGGAAAAGGTTGATGGACTGGAAATCCTCCTTATAATACTCACTATTATACAGCAGCTGTTCAAACAAACGGAAAGATGGGTTGTTATTCAGGTCATAAACCAATTCGACATATCCTTTCAAAATATCCGGAACCTTTTTGTATAGTTCTTCCAGTGAATTCCCTTTAGCAGATGTCTTGAGCAACTTATCCAGTTTCTTCAATGCGAAAGCAAATTCAACCAAATGTCCTTGTTTTTCTAAGGTCAGGTCAATAAGATCTGTGACATCTTTGGACCGGTCTGTTGGATAATCAATAAATGGACCACCTAACATTTTAGGATCTTTTACTGCAGCAGCGTGTAGTTCCGGTGTTTCCACATAGGAATTCATGATTTCCATGTGGCGTTTGACAATGTTTAATGCTGCTGTTGCAGGAGAAATAATGTGGGACCAAGCGTACCATCCCCCAATAAGTGGTTCCATAACCACATTGGGCTTTAAATAAACAGGTTCGTTGTTCATAAAGTTCTCAATAAAAAAATCGTAATTATCTATATACTAGTGGTAAAAACAAAGGAAGTGGTGTCCCTAATTCGCTTTTATTTTTTACAGTTATTTAACTGTGAGGTAAATATACTAATTTAATCCATGCATTAGTAACTATTCACTTTTAAACCCTCGCTTGAATCGAATGATCTTTTATTTAAAAAATGTATCACTCTTGAATCAACTGATATTCATACAATTACCCCTTTTGTCGTTTCGAAATATATAATATAAAGTTAACAATCGTCAACAGTAAAAAGTATGCAAACGCATATTTGTACATCCGGTGATCGAGATCTGGCATATTCCCATTTATGTAATAGAATGGATAGCTGAATGGACTAACAAAACTGAATTTATACTGAACAACCAAAATGGTTCCCACGAATAGTGCAAGCCCCACCCCAATCGACACTAGAAAGTTCGCGTAGCGCAAACTTACCAGGTACTGAATTCCAATAATCGGGAGCATAACTATAAAGCACTTCAGGAGTTCCCTGGTAAGGGCTTCGATCGGAAAACCTTCATGGGGGAAACTACCATTTAAAATTAGTGTTGGGACTGCTCCCAAAATGAACACACCGAGCAACAGCAACAAAAACACCATTCCCGTCAATAAGAACAATACTGAATACTTGGCGCAAAAGATCCTGGTGTATGATTGGGGGGTTGTATGAACCTGTTTCCAGTTGTTGTTTCTATATTCAACCTGAGCAATGAGGCTGCAAATTAAAATTGCCCCAATGGGAAGGAGGAAAGCTACAAACGGTTCAGCTACCCGTGCATACTCATGCATCCAGCCACCATGTCGGGCTGCCTCCAAATTGAGGTGGTTTCCAATGGCTATATTTCGTATTGTAAGCGCAAGGGGAATAAGCAATGTTCCGAAAATGCTTAACCATAATAATGCACTACCCTTTATTTTTAATATTTCTGAGCGAAGGCTATTAATGAATTTCATCTAGTTGTTTTTAGTTAGATCAATGAAAATAGATTCGAGGTCTTGCTCCAAAAACTTCAGTTGATATACATCAATTCCACTACTTACCAACTGCCTGTTTATTGCGGCGACTTCTTTTTTATCTGCTCCCTCCAATTGGATTCCTCCGGCAACTTCTTTTACTTCAGAGAACCCTAATTCTTTAATAATTTCCTTTGTTCTTCCAGCATCTTCCGTTTCAATGATAACCGTCGTGTTTTTTTGCTTGAGGTCCTTTAGTTCGCTATATTTTCCCTGAAACACCACCTTTCCATGATCAATTATCGCGAGGTGCGAAATGATCTTTTCAATTTCTGCCAGCAAGTGGCTCGAAACAACGATGGTAACACCATTTTCCTCATTAAGCTTTTTGAGCAATTCTCTCATTTCAATAATCCCATTGGGATCAAGTCCATTAGTAGGTTCGTCAAGAATCAGCAACTCGGGATTGTGCAATAACGCAATGGCAATACTAAGCCGTTGTTTCATACCAAGGGAAAATTGTCCTACTTTCTTTTTGCCCGTATCGGCGAGGCCCACCAGACTCAGTACCTCCCCAATTCTGCTTTCGGCACAACCGTAAACCAGCTGAAGAATTCTCAGGTTTTCAATAGCAGATAAATGGGCATAAAACGATGGGGCCTCAATCAATGAACCAACGTTTTGCAATATTTCAATTCTGGACTTATCGATACTCTTTCCAAGAATTTGAATTTCTCCCTTTTGCATTTTGATCAGTCCAAGCGCCAATCGAAGTGTCGTTGTCTTCCCGGCACCGTTTTTTCCGAGCAACCCGAAAATGGATCCTTTGGGAACCGTCATGTCAATTCCTTTCAGAATGTTATCATCCTTACGATAAGAATACTTTAATCCTCGAATTTCGATACTGTTCATATATATCACTATAGCGTTATTATCAATTTTCTTCCGGTTTCAATCGATCATTTCCTTCGGATGGTTTGTTTTTACGATCAATTTTAACATTTCCGAAACGGTAAACTATACTTACATTCACTCTACGACTATCTCTTTTTTGCAAATTAACATTTGATTGCCCATTCAGGTTTATAGTGGTTGCTCCATAATCCGTGTACAAGATATCAGAAATGCCCAATACGGTGCTCAGTTTGTTATCGAAAAACTTCTTTCGGATCGCAATGTCAACGGCTCCTCTTGAAGACTGTGTCACAACTCCTTCCGTAAATGGTCCGGTAAACCTTCCTGAAAGCTGAATTCTAAGTCCCTTTGGAAGAATAAAATCATTGTTCATTTGAAATGCCACGGCGAATGTTTGTGTCGAAACATGTATACTTCCGACGTCTCCTTTCAACGTTGAATACATTGCCAAAGCTGTAAATTGAGTTCTGTACCATTTCGTAAATTGTTTTTGATAAAAGAACGTATAGTCAATCATATCCTTCGATGCGAAATTGATGGTTGTATCAACGCTTACCTGGCTCGATTGGGTGTAGTTATATTCATAAATAGAATTATTTATACGCGTATACCCGATACTATTGCCAATTGCGTTATTGTAAAAATGCTCTAAATTCACATTGTGGCTATATTGTGGATTCAGCGTTGGTGCTCCTGCAATATAATTCAGTTGATTTACGAAAATTCTACCCGGTATTAACTGCTGGAAACCTGGTCGATCAATTCGGTAGCTGTACGACAATAGCATCATGTTTTTATCATTCAGTTGATAGTCTAAAGACAAATTCGGGAAGAAATTCAGGTAGCTTCGATTAAGTTTAGTGCTATTCGATCGGTTGGTTCCATTAACAACAGTTTGTTCAGCTCTAAGTCCAACAGTTATCTTTATTTTTTTAAATGATCTCTTTGCACTCATATACCCCGCGTAAACATCTTCATCATAATCATACAAATTGGTTAAAGAAGAGTCAACGGTAAAGGCTCCATCGTTATAATTTCTCTCAAGCTGAAGTAAGTTGTCGCTTCGAATAGAGCTCATTTTTAACCCGGTGTTCAATTCCCATTTTTCACTAAACGTCTTTGTATAATCCAGTGAATTCGTGAAAATGTTGAAATCCAGGTCTGAAGTTGTCAAATAACCAAGAGAGGACAGTGATTGCGCCCCGCTTGTTGCGAAAAAGCTATTTGTATTCAGCTTGGGATACTGGTAATTGTAATACGTATAATCTCCTGAGTATTTAATGACAGATCCCAGCGAATCTAATTTGTGAGAATAATATAGATTCGCCGTCAAGAACTTTTGATCTTCACTTCCTCCTGTTTTATCCAAAAAGTAATCGTATCCCAGGCCTGTGCTATCGGAAATATCAGTCCTCGTTACATTGTTTATGTCCGATCCGACAAAATTTCCGTTCACGTTAATTCCAATCACTGCGTTTGCAGATAAATCAACTTCCAACCCCGAATTGAAGTTAAGTCCGGAATTTATTGCACTTCCGTTTGTTTCCGTATTTATCAGTAAGGGTGAACTACTACCAATTGTTCTGTCGAAGTTTGTCTGCGACCACTGGTCTTTGTATCGATAAGATGCATTTAAAAAAAGGCTTACCCGGTTTGATTTTGCATTGAAAGAACCTGAAACAGAGTTTCTAAACTTTCTTCCCATGCTTAACGTTTCATCAATTGATCCGTTGAATCCATTTACCGTTGAATTTTTTGCTGTAATATTAATTAGTCCGGAAATACCTTTTGAATCATAGCTTGCCGGCGGGTTCTTTATTAATTCAATTGTAGCAATTGCATCTGCACTTATATTTTCCAGAATGGAAATTAGCTGTTCTGTTGGCATTTGTTGCAAACGACCATCAAACATGATTCCCACCCCGCTTTTTCCATTGATGAGAATATTTCCGGATTCAGTAATGGTCACCCCGGGAACTCTTCGCAACATATCCAAAACTGAACTCCCGGAACTCATCAAATCATTTTGTACGTCAATGACCAATGCCCCATCCCGATATTTCATTAATGGCTTGTATGCGGTAACAACAAGCCCTTGCAGTTCATTCACAATTAATTCAAGAACAATCGGGCTCAATTCAATCTGAGAATCTGGCTGAACAGAAATAATATTGGTGTAATTGTCAACATATTCGAATTGGGACGTTCTGACATAATAGTCCCCGGAAGGAATGTCTTGAAAATAAAATGTTCCCAAAGAATCTCCGACATACCCCATTACAAACGAACTATCCGAAGCTTTCAATAACTCAAATGTGCAAAACTCAGCGATACTTTGGTCTTGATACAATGCCGTTCCTGAAATGCGACCTTGCCCATATGCACAACCGAAAAAAGAAATGATAATATATGCAATTATAAATTTCATAGAGTCTAATTTGTGAAGTAGTTAATATTGTATCTGTTCTGAAAATGTCTGTTTATTCAGAAAGTAACGGAGCTATCCGCTATTTTTTAATTTATTTTTTTTCCTGCTATTTATCTTGCTCACTTTGTGCTGATTAGTCAACTAAATACTGACTCCGCAATCAGTATTTTTAAAGTATTTAGGAAGTTCCACTACGTGTTAGCGTTCACGGTTAAACTCACCTCTAAAGTCTTTTATTAATTCGATTCTATCAGATTTCCTTTATTGTAGCACTTAACTACCGGTCGTAAAAGCAAACTTTTGTCTGCATTTTCAACATCTATGTAATCAATAGCAAGCCTAAAGAGTATGTCTTTCCAATTCAGAATTGAATAGTCTGTTAAGGCGACAAATATAATTATATTATTGAGTCTGCGCAATTATGCCCGGAATTCCCCTATAGCAGCAATTACCAGCCTGTCAAAGAGCATTTTATCAAAGTATCTTCGATTGAGTTTGTAACTGAATTCGTCCAAATAGGACTGTAGTATCTGCTCTGATCATGTGATTGATTGAAAACATCATTTCAGGAAGATCCGGTCTTAATCGTCAACGAGCACGCTACTTTTGTCATTGTGGAGATACAAACATTAAATAGAAAAGTGGGGTCGGGAACCGTCCGTCAACGTCCCTAACAGCCCAAAGCGTGATAAATTCATTTCATCACGCTTTTTTCATCCATATATTACTGTATAACACAGTATTTAAGCCGATTTTTATTGGGATGATTGTGGTTCGGGATGGGCTTATTTAAATTGGTCGAAAATGGATCGGTTATCGAACCGCGTAATATATTCAGCGAAATGTAATTATATCCAATTGGTCTACGTCGTTGAATTATCGATCAGCGAATCAAAAAAACGCTTGTGAGTGCAAATGAGAAAAGCTTGAAGGCGGTAGCATCACTTTCTCCCACGTTTGCTGGATCCGCAATATTGATATCTAGTCCTAAAACTGGCGAGGTAATGGTATTCTTAACTTGGGCGAGATATATAACTGCGCCAGCGTTAGTTCTCGGTTTAGCGATAGAGCGCCCCATACATCTTTATATCCACAATACTTGTCAGTATTAATCGACAAGCGCTTCCGCAGGTCGCGTTGCAGTCCTGTTTCCACCAGCGCTTTGCCTGCAGCAAGCTATCCGCCTCCGCCGGCCGTGTCCGCCTACCGGTAGAGCGGGAATCTGGCTTCGATCGATTATTTCAGGTCGACGCCCTGTTTTTTCCTTCGTTCAACGTGTGTTTAGACAGTACCGCCGTCGCTTGTGTCACATTCACCTTCGCTTGTGTCACATTTACCGTCGCTTGTGTCACATTCACCTTCGCTTGGGACACATTTGCCGTCGCTTGCGTCACATTTGCCGTCACTTGTGTAAGGTTTGTCTTCGCTTGGAACACATTTACCGTCGCTTGTGTCAGGTTTGCCTTCGCTTGTGTCACATTTACCGTCGCTTTTGCCTTCTTCACCGTTTGTATAGATCATAGCACCCTGTGTATAAGCACTTTTACCGTCACTTTTTTTAAGAAAGATCACAATAAGCGTTTACGCCCTGCGTTCATATAGAAAATCACTAGTAGTAACCATTCAATCTTTTCAGTTATGGCAACACAACACGAAAGCGGTCTGGGCGCAAAGCTCAAAAGAGCGCAGGACCTCATCACCTATCTCAACGGGTTCAGCAACTACAATCCTCCCCGGCCCGAAGAATCCATCGCCCAGCTCACCGCTTTAACCGGCAGCATCGCTGCGGCAAATGCAGCAGCCGACAGCCAGCGGGAAACCTACCGGCTCGCCGTAGATGACCGCCAGAAGATCTTCCGCGACGATGAAAGTTCCGTGCTCAAGGTGCTCAGTCCCCTTCGCGGAGCAGTCGAAGCGCAGTACGGCAAAGAGTCCAAACAAACAACCATCATCGCAGGCCTTGTTCGGGGCATGCGCAGCTCGAAGATCACCAAATCACCCGCAGATCCCGCAAACGACAAAGCCGTCAGCACCTCACAACAATCGTATGGGTCAATGGCTCAGCAGTTCAGCCACATCGTGAGCGCGCTCCAAAGCTTCGGCAACTACGATCCTTCCAACGTCAATCTCAAAATCGCCGCATTGGAACAAAAGATCCAGTCCATCGATGCCATCAACAATACAATCGCCACGAGCATACAACAATTATCCGTTAACCGTTCTAACCGAATGGCTCTGTACGAAGACCTCGGTGAGCGTGCGCAAAGAGTTAAATCCTACATCCGCGCAGAATACGGAAACCAGTCACAGGAATACAAGCTCATCAAAAGTTTAAGTATTTAAAAACAGAAAGGATGCTTACCGGCATCCTTTTCTGATTTGATTCTAAATTGAGGTCTGTATCACGTCGTTGGCATCAACAATGGTTATTTGTCCGTACTTGTAAGTTATTACTATTGAAATGATCCCTCCTTTACGATCTTCGCTCAATTCAACGCTACCCCAGGAATAGATACGTTCGCCACCAATTGAATCAAGCTCCTTAATCAGGATTATTTTTTCTTCACCAGATATAATGAATGGCGGAAAATCATAATTTTCATCTAAGATAAAAGACAATCTTTCGAGATGTCCTTTATAAAAGAAAAAAGTCAACGAGTTTTCTCCATTGTTGAGCTTATAAGTTTTGTACCCATTATTTTCAATTACCATAACAGCACCAAAGGCTTCTGCTTCGGAAACTGTGATTGTTTGTTCTATTCGGAGATCATCTATTGTAACGGTCCCATCAATTTTATTAAGTGTCATCATAAATTTATTTTATTTATAAGGCGTAAACCTCTGTAATCAGGTATAAAAATTTGTGGAAGTCCTTCATTACCGAACCGTCCCGGCATCATCATCCCAAAAGGATAGTAATCCGCCTTCATCTTCACCACGGCTAAATATTGCGTATTCACCCTGCCAAAGCGCAGGTTGTCCATGCTGAACGTCCCTGCATTCGTTGATACCTTCTTAAAGCTGTAACGGAAGAATCCGTTTGCCACTGCATAATACGTATGACTGATCTGCCCGTTCCCAACATTCGTAAAGGTCGCCACAGGTGTGTACGTTCCACCGATAGTTGTCGAGAACTCCAGCACCACATCAAAGCTCGCAAAGTTCGTACGGTCCAGTTCTACGGAGAACGTGTAGGTCTTTCCTGCCACCACCGCTTCACTGCGTTGCAGTGTCACCGCGCACGCTGCCGTTGTAATAACATGTTTTCCTGCCGTAACAGCATAGGTCGGTGTGCCGCAGCCGCTCGTCACCGTCCACGTAGGATAAGCGACTCCGCTGAACTCAAATTCGAGTCCCGCAACATAATCAGGGTCCACCACCTTCCTGTCCGAGATCACCGCGTTCACATTCCCTAAATGGTTAGCCAGCTCGTAGCGTTTGTTTAATAAATCAAAGAACGTTGTTTTGAACGATCAACTATTCTAAAATGATCGGTACAGTTTAGATCTTTCAAAAAGGCAAAAGTGCCATTTGAAGCACCTGGTTCAAAGCTCGCATTTTAAAGCGATCTAAGAAACGATCGGTTCGTTGGACAATCAGAACATCGGAAAAAGATTTGTTCAACTGAAAAAATGACGACTGGAAATCAACCCACTAATCGATCAAAAAGACAAAAGCGCCATTTGAAGCATTACCACTTGTAACTAAGCATTGCCAGTAATGCTAGCAACAATCGTTTTACATACTTCATGTACAAGCAGGGTCCATCCTGTAAGATTAAGAAACATTACTACAATCTCAATACCAGATCGGATCAATATTGTATTTCGAAGGAATTTCATCTTTATCCAATTGGATCAGCATATTTTTCGATCCGGGTGGAAAATAGATCTTAAACGTTGAATTCTTCGGTTGTGTTTGTGGAGGTAATGTGTCATAAGTATTTATTTGAATATTCAACTTGCCATTCGAATAATCCTCCGGTCGAATGGCAAATGTAATTTTAGGTTCATTGGATTTTACAAATCTTACCCGGCGGGTATAATTATCTTTATCACTAACATCAACAAAAGATTTCCAGAATAAAACAATTATCGAGTCTTTATAAAAGGTCGGCAGATCGACATAAAGAGAATCCTTATTCTTTCCTGCATAATGGATGTTGGCATAATGAGACTTTTCTTCTAATACATTTCCATAGTTATCAAATGTTACAACAACATTGCTGGTAAGAGTATCTCCAACAAACCTGGATGTTAATTGAAACAATTTTCCTTGCTTAAACGATGATCCAATCATCTCTTTTCCGTGAAAGTGTATAGATTTTCTTGTGAGAACACCTTTCTCATCATATTGATAGCAGTATCCATGAATATTCCCTGAAGTATCAGTTAAACATCTATATTTCAATTGCCCATTTTTATGATAATGCCTGACTTCTCTTTCAGAACTCTTACTTGTAGATTCACTACAGCCAACTAAAAACACTATCAATAGTATATATAAGGTCTTGTTTTTCATAAACTTAAATATTTTAATTTACATGCATAGGGTAGTGTTCAAAACCATTAGGTGGATTAACGTTCATATACCATTTCCCATCTACTTTAACAGCATTTTTAGTGTAAATCAATAATTGTTCAGACATCAACGCCTCTGAATATGGAGCTGAATAACCTCCAGTAGTTTTATCATACTGCCAATTATAAATTCTAACCTCAACTTCATCTGAAGTTATCGTTTGTGTAAAGGTAAAATCTTTTTTCGTCTCTTCCGCTGCACTAATAATATCTGGGGTTTTAGCTAACCCTTCCAGTATATTTGCTACTCTTTGACTGGCAACCCCCCAATCCGGAAGTCCGGTTTGTCCTGCTTTAGAAGCCCCCAAAAGATCAATGTTAACATCTCTCCCGCTTCTATAGGACTTTATCCCTTCACCATTTGTCCTGTTACCTTGAGTACTTACTAAATTTACTCCTCTCCAATCTTTATATTCCCCCTTGCCAGATTCTTCAATACTAAAAAACCATCGAACGGCTTTCAGACCTGGAATATTATCTATAGCCGCACCAACCACTAAAGATATTGCTTTTCCGGTTCCCATCTTATGGCCCGGCATTTTTGAATCTCCCTTAGCAGAATCTCTTTTACCTGTGACAACTATCTCATCAAGATCGTCCCCGATGTTAAGATCAAATTGTTTATCGGATGGCATATACTGATTATAGATTGCTGTCCCGATTCCTACATCATTCTTCGCTGGTCCTCCCTCTAATCCAAATGGATCTATAAAATAAACCGGGTTGTTATTAAATGCCACATAAGGAGAAATTTCGGGGTATTTCATCATCAACGGATCCAAACTCAGCCACCTCCCCAATCTCGGGTCATACTGCCTGAACTCTGTCGTGTAACTATTCCCTTCGCCTTTAACCTCAGGGTCTTTCTCCATCCCATTATACCCATAACGGTAATCGGCACTGTTCGTATTTCGTCCCGGCATCGTCATCCCAAACGGGTAATAATCCGCCTTCATCTTCACCACGGCTAAATATTGCGTATTCACCCTGCCAAATCGCAGGTTGTCCATACTAAACGTTCCTGCATTCGTCGAAAACTTCTTAAAGCTGTAGCGAACATAGCCTGCCGTCGCGGCATAATAGGTATGACTGATCTGCCCGTTGGCAACATTCGTGAACGAAGCAACCGGCGTATAGGTCCCCCCAATCGTGGTTGAGAATTCCAGTACCACATCAAAGCTCGCAAAGTTCGTGCGGTCCAGTTCTACGGAGAACGTGTAGGTCTTTCCTGCCACCACCGCTTCGCTGCGTTGCAGTGTCACCGCGCACGCTCCCGTTGTAATAACATGTCTTCCTGCCGTAACCGCATACGTCGGTGTTCCGCAGCCGCTCGTCACCGTCCACGTAGGATAAGCGACTCCGCTGAACTCGAACTCGAGTCCCGCAACATAATCAGGGTCCACCACCTTCCGGTCCGAGATCACCGCGTTCACATTCCCTAAATGGTTCGCAAGCTCATAGCGCTTCTTAATAAATCAAAGAACGTTATTCAGGATTATCATGATCCTATAGATCAGTACAGGCCAAATCTTTCAAAAAGGCAAAAGTGCCATTTGAAGCACCTGGTTCAAAACTCGCATTTTAAAGCGATCTGAGAAACGATCGTTTCATTGAACAATCAGAAACATAGGAAAAACGATTGTTCAATTTAAAACATAATAACTGGAAATCAAGACATTAATCAATCAAATGGTCAAAAGCGCCATTTGAAGCATTACCAAGAACGTTGTTCAGAATTATCATGATCCCGTAGAATATCATCAAACTTCAAATCCTTCAAAAGACAAAGCACTATTCAAGCATTACCATTTCTGACGTTGAAACTTATCAGGAGAAATTTTTACGACCTTGAACCTGTTCCAGCGTTCTAATGATGGTTTCGTATAATGCTGCCACAAAATGGGAATGTCTTTTTTGATTGCAGAATGTTTGACTGAAAATTGTATAAATAATTCATTACAATCATAAATGATCGAATCCTCTATGACGGATGAATACAACTCATCGGCTATAGCGTCGCTCACTTTGATAACGCTGTCTTTATTTGATTCCGTTAAGTTAAAAGGACAATCCAGTTTAACAGTATAAGTCGCCATTCCATAGCCCTTAAAACCAATAACAGGAATAATCAGCTCGACATTGGAAAATCCTCTGCTTTCCAGCGTATCTATATAGTTCTTTTCCTTTTGTGTTGGAACAGGGATAGGAATATCCCCACAACCAGGACATTCACCAGTGTAACAGGAGCTTAGTAGTATTAAAGGAAAGACAATCAAAAAAGAAAACAGAAATTTCATCATTACATTAAAATTTAGCAATCGCTAACTATGATTCATCAAAAAGGCAAAAGCACCATTTGAAGCATTACTGTTATCTATTCGTAATTCTCTAATTCCTCAGCTAAATCCCTTACAAACTCATCTAAATCTACAATGAAACCTGTTTTTCCTGGAACAGGAAAAACATCAATCAAATAACCCTTCTCCTTAATTATTGGAAAAACAATCGTTTCTAATTCATCCAAAGATAACTTCACGGGAGTATAGTCTTTCCAATCATCTTCCAAACAGTTTTCCACGAATTTAACATCCGACCACAAGGAAAAAAGTACTTCATCTTCAATTTCAGATAAAGCGTAATTTCCTTCCTCATCTTTAAGACACCAAACCTCCTTGTAGTCTGCTATCTTTTTTATAAAATACTTATACCTGTCAATTGGGAGTAACTTGGATACAACTGCAATTTCTTCTGATGTTATCATCACGCTGTTTTAACATTGTAAATATAAAATGAATCAATATAGATAAACAGGTAAAGCGACATGAAGCACCATACCCAGTACTACTAACTTCAATTGCTTCTTGAGAGCAATATTCCAACACCAACTTCATCGCCTACTTGTCTTGCAAAATCCAATGGAGATCTGCCGCTCAAATTCTTATTAGTGGGATTTCCACCGGAACTAACATATAGTTTCAACAACCGGTAATCATCTTTGGTATTAAATGTCGCAGTCCAAAGAGCATTATTTCCATAAGAATCTATGATATTCACATCACCCCCATTCATAATAATTGCTGCCGCGAGTTTAACAGAATTATACTCTGCCGCGTAATGAAGTGCCGTTTTACCATTGGTATCCTGATTATTTACGTCTATACCCCGACTAATGAGATCTAGTCCAATCTCAACATGCTCTTTGGCTATTGCAATTTGTAAAAGATTTTGCTTGTATTGATTTACACTATTTAAATCTGTCTTCTCAATTATTGCGTAGTAATTAGCAATTTCACCTGATCCTACAATTTGAAATATATCCATATGCTTTCCATTGCCTTTATTTACTTTATCGTTTTAATCTGAAACGAAGTTACTATTTCTCATCCCCGTTATAGTCGTAGTCTTCTAAAGTCCAATCAATAGCTACTTCCTGAATCCACTCTATCAGATTTTCATTAACAATTTCAGGTTCAGCTTTGGAATAGTCAAGATCATGCTGCCAAAAGACAACAGGACAAGAATCACCGTGTGAACTTTCTTTCCGGGTATCAAAACAGTAAAAATTCCCTCTTCCATCATTGTGAAACGGAACCAAGTACCGAGGTTGTGGATTATTCACTTGATAATGCTCTATGTCATAAATCTCTTGAAGGGAGTTCACATTTTGCTCATGATACAAACCGAGAACTCCTGTTCCCATTAACGAGAAGCCATTGGTACAATTAAGAAGATATTTATAGTCATTCGGTAACTTTACATCATATTTCTGTTCAAATTCGGACACCATCTCAGGTTGAACAGGAGGATTAATTTCAAGAATCTTATCACTAAATTTCAGCAACTCTTGTATGATTTCCTCGACTTCTCTCATGAAACACGTTTAATGATGCTTGCTAAATTAACGTTTACTCGGTTGAATATTCTATTCATAGTTAATGGTAAGGTATATTGACAACATCAAATACAGTTTTCACGTCAACATTCAAATCTTTAGCGATCATATTCACTTTATCAAGCATGAAATGATCCCCCTTTTCAAATTCGAAAAAAGTAGTTCCTAAGTCTGATTGTTCCCAAATGATAAATTCTATTTCATTCCTAACACAAAAGTCTACAAACTCATCAGTATAACGCTTATTTCTATACCAATCAAAAAAGACAGGTTCTTCCAATTCAATCGGTTGTTTCCCATATCTCGTTAATAGTTCATTCTTCTTTTTTAGTCTGAGAAACTCCTGTAATTTCTGGTACTCTTTTTCTATTTCACTTTTTGCATTCCATAATGAGACTCCCCGTAATCTATACATCTTCGTTCGTAGGATTTCAGGAGAATTCACCAACTCAATCTCCGGAAAAAGTAATGTATCAGCGTCAGCTATTAAATGATTTAAAAATTCTATTCCGTCATCGTCGCTTTCAAATCCTACACTTCTGTCAATACTTTTCCACATGTATAAATTCACGTCATTACTGAGCTTAGGTATTAAGCCTTCATTAATGACATTTTTATATTCGCCTTTATAAATGTAAATCATAATGACCGCAAAAATAAACTAGTTTTTGTATGGAAATACTTTTTCCACTCCTTTTGAATTTATTGAATGAAAATGTCCTCCTTTGTGGTGGACCGGTGCGCCTGGCGCATTACGATCAGGATGTCCATCTGGATGTTCCTGCCATTCATTCTTGCCTTTCGTATTTCGTCTCCCCATTCGTCTTGCCCCATTTGCCTTTTGCTGTTCCCAATTGGGACCTCTACTGCTATCTTTCAAATCATTTATATCTATATCTTCACCTTTTTGAGAATTTCGGGGAACTGAGGCATGTTCTTTAGCTTGTTGCATTGCTTGCCTTCTACTTACTCCCTGACCTACATCTTCCACAACCTTCTGCTCCGCCTCCTTCATCACTGCAGAAGCAACCTTCTTCTCCAGTCGCAGGATCGTTCCCGCACTTCCCAGAATAGGCACCATAGCAGCAAGGCTAATTCCCGCATCTACATAATTACCTTCTGAGGCGTAAATAATTGCATTTACAGCATCGCTCGCTTCACCAAGGCCGGGTATCAGGCCAAGTATGTCTAAAACCGTATGTAGTGCTTCCGTACTGGAAGGTGCAACAGGAACCGGTGCCGGAATGATTGGTGGCGGATAGCCTTTACATTCCCGCCACGCGTCGAGTGCCTGCTCATAACCCTGGCCGGTGCTCTGCCCGTAATCGCCCGTAACGGAAAAAGTAGGTATGGCAAAATAAGAGTTAACCGCATCTACCGCAAGACTTTTCATGGCTGCTTCAAAACGGAAGTTACAAACATCTGCTTCTACAACGAATTCATCTGCCTGAAAAACAATCTGGTCTCCGTTATCAAGTGTTACAATATCACCGCTTTTAATAGGCCCATCATCCGGTCCTCCACCAACGGCACTCAACCCATAAGGATCGGTATAATAAACCGGGTTATTATCAAACGCAACATAAGGACTAAGATCCGGGAACTGCATCATCAACGGGTCCAAACTCATCCACCTCCCCAGCCTCGGGTCATACTGCCTGAACTCTGTCGTGTAGGAATTCCCCTCGCCTTTCAGCTCAGGGTCTTTCTCCATCCCATTATACCCGTAACGGTAATCTGCACTATTCGTATTCCTGCCCGGCATCATCATCCCAAACGGATAATAATCCGCCTTCATCTTCACCACGGCTAAATACTGCGTATTCACCCTGCCAAAGCGCAGGTTGTCCATACTAAACGTACCCGCATTCGTTGATACCTTCTTAAAGCTGTAACGGAAGAATCCATTTGCCGCGGCATAATACGTATGACTGATCTGCCCGTTGGCAACATTAGTAAACGCAGCCACCGGCGTGTAAGTCCCGCCAATCGTCGTTGAGAATTCCAGCACCACATCAAAGCTCGCAAAGTTCGTCCGGTCCAATTCCACTGAGAACGTGTAGGTCTTCCCTGCAACCACGGCTTCGCTGCGCTGTAATGTCACTGCGCACGCCGCTGTTGTAATAACATGTTTTCCTGCCGTAACCGCATACGTCGGTGTTCCGCAACCGCTCGTCGCCGTCCACGTAGGATAAGCGACTCCGCTGAACTCGAACTCGAGTCCCGCAACATAATCAACATCCACCACCTTCCGGTCCGAGATCACCGCGTTCACATTCCCTAAATGGTTCGTCAGCTCGTAGCGCTTCTTAATAAATCAAGAACGTTATTCAGGATTATCATGATCTTATAGATCAGTACAGGCAAATCTTTCAAAAAGGCAAAAGTGCCATTTGAAGCACCTGGTTCAAAACTCGCATTTTAAAGCGATCTAAGAAACGATCGGTTCGTTGGACAATCAGAAACACAGGAAAGACAATTGTTCAATTGAAAAGATAACAACTGGAAATCAACCCATTAATCGATCAAAAAGACAAAAGCGCCATTTGAAGCATTACCGAGTGGTATTATTTCTTACTATAAATCAGTTTGTGAGGTTTATCATTAGGATTCAAAAGAAATTTATCTAAATAATTAGGATCAAAATAATCATCCCAAGGGGTTAATCCATAGTATGCATTTAAGAACTCTTCTACCAATGTAGCTGAATAATGCACAGAACCAACCCATTCTTTAGCTCTGAATTCTTCATTCGGGAAATCCGTCTCTTTAACTAGTACCGGAGCACTTCCAATAATAGGCCATTCGCCAGCAGTCATAAAATGCTTATCGGTAGCTATCATTGAAAACACTTTCATTTTAATGATTATATCAGGCTCAATATTTACCTCAGCAGCAAATACACCGTCAAAAAAAGCAACTCTGATAATGTTGGTCATTTGAAAATCGAGTATCTGCCCAAAACATTTCTCACCATTTTTTAGTACAACAGTAAAAACGTCTCCACTTTCACATTTGATCCTTTTTTTCTTCATTCTTTAAAAGTAGTTATTTCATTAAAATTTCGGTATCTCTTTCTTTCTGCCTGAAGTTAAGGGCTTAGCTATTTTTCCACCGCCTTTATCATAACGTTTATCATTCATTTCATGGCGTTTATTTTCCAATGTTCCCTGATTACCCTTCCCATTGTTCGGACCGCCATTTTTTCGAATCCAATTCTCTTCCTTAATGTTTAAGTCTTTACCTACTTTTCCTCTTTCAACGATTTGGAATTCGTGTGTCACTCCATGTTTTTTATCATGGTACTTCTTTCGCTGTTCATATGCTTTTTGGTTTTTAGCCTGACCATAATACTCCTTACCAGTCTTAGGATTTGTTCTCCGATAAATGATTCCTTCGCCGTTTGCATTTGCTTTAGCTCTATTCTTTTGAGCAGTAACTTTTTTATTTAAACTATTTAACTGTGCGTAAGATTTCTTTAATCCTTTAGCAGCACTATACATAATGACTGTTCCATGCGCGGTAGCAACGGCAGCAACAATAAGTGTAGCCAAGGCAGCAGGTTCGGTTACAATTGCCCCTTCAATATTAATCGCGAGTGTTCCGGCAGCACCCAAAGCTCCCGCTCCAAAGTCTATTTCAATGCCGCCGGCGATCAGGGTTGCTATGTCAGCGGCTATCTGACCTTTTAAAAAATATTCTTGGGCGACTAAATCTCCGGGGTATACTGCTGCCGCATTTTCTCGTCCGAATCCAAGTTCAAACACATTTGAATTGAATGCATCATTCCAACCTGCGCTCCATGCATCAAATGGTGATCCTTCTAAGCCGTCGGGGTCTGTAAAATAAATCGGGTTATTATTAAATGCTACATAAGGAGACATTTCAGCATAATTGTCCATCAACGGGTCCAAGCTCATCCACCTGCCCAGTCTTGGGTCATACTGCCTGAACTCCGTCGTGTAGGAATTCGCATTCCCTTTCACTTCGTCATCCTTCTCCATACCATTATACCCAAATCGGTAATCAGAGCTGTTCGTGCTTCTCCCCGGCATCTCCATCCCAAAAGGATAATAATCCGCCTTCATCTTCACCACAGCTAAATACTGCGTATTCACACGCTCCAGACGTAAATTATCAAGCGTATAAGACGCAACTTCCGTAGAGATCTTCCTGAAAAAGATGCGCACGAAATTCTGGGTAGCCACGAATGTATAGGTCAGTTGACCGTTAACAGGGTTCACGAAAGTCGTAATAGCCGTTCCCGGCGTACCGGCTGTAGTCGTCGATTGCAGGATCACATCAAGGTTGCTTACACCCGTTCTATTGATTTCTACGCTGAACGTATAGGTCTTCCCCGGTGTCGTCGCTTCGTAACGCGAAACATCCGTCGCGCAATTGTTGGCAACCACTAACTGGTTCCCTGAAACAACAGGAGCTAACGCCGCACAGGAATAACCGCCAACATACCAGCCTGAAGTCGTTCCTCCGTTAAAATCATAATTTACCCCCGCAACATAATCAGGGTCCACCACCTTCCGGTCCGAGATCACCGCGTTCACATTCCCTAAATGGTTCGCAAGCTCGTAGCGCTTCTTGCCCAGTGTGTGCTTGTAAAGCCCGGGAGGGTCTCCCACCACGAGCGCCTGTGTAAACACGGGCTTGTGGTCTTCGATCATTCCCAGTCGCGAAGCGCCGTACAGGTGCTGCTCCTCCAGGTACACCACCGTGTTCGTCAGGCTGTAGTCCACATCGTACACCGCCATCACCTGCCCGTTCGCATCGTGCGCGTAATACGTGTAAATCCACAGCGTATTGTCCGTCGTCCCGCCCGGCTTTTTGATCTTCGCGATCCGTACCCCGAACGGGTTGTACAGGAATGTGATCACATCCGTACCCGTCGTAATGCTCCGGGCTTTCTTATCGCCACGCCGCCAGTCGATCGCCGTAATACCGCCGGTCACGTCTTTGGTCAATTGCCCTAAAGCATCGTACTGGTAATTGTTCGTCCCCTGCCCCGTCTTGATATCGTCGTAAGCAACGTAGTTCGTTCCGTTGTCCGTTACTTTGTTCAGGCGGTTCCATGGCTCCGTAATGTTCGGCGGGTAATCATAAACGAACCGGTCCATGTCCAGCTGCGATCCGATCCCGTTCCGGTTCAATGTCTTGATATTTCCATTGCGGTCATACGTATAGCTGTTCTGGTAATCGCTCGTTAAAGCGCCGTTCGTCCAGTTGTTGCTCTTCAGACTGTCCAGTTTCGTATTGTAATAGGTGTTCATGCCCGTCAAACGGTTCAGCTGGTCGTAGCGGTAAGCCGCTCCCAGGACTTTCATTCCCTGGATCGCCGTCACCGTATGGCGGATATTCCCGTTGTAGAGGTTCCCCCCTGCCGACCCGAATGAAGTTCCCGCCGTAGCAGCCTCCATCGTACTGTACCCAACCGGGCGGTAATCGCCTTCGAAATACCCCAGCGTATACCCCGTCACATCGCGTGCAACGTCCCGGTGTGCCGCGCTGTTCGCAGTGCTGTAGCCGGTTTTGCCGTCCCGTCCAAGGTCATGGGCCGTGTTCAGCGAACCCGAGTTCACGCCTTTCAGCCATCCTTGTATCGTATAGGCATAATCCTGTCCCTGTACCTTGTACGCTCCCGTCTCTACCCGTGCCAGCGGCCCGTAGTCGTAATACAAATAATGCGCATCCCGCGAGCTGTGTACTTTGTCGGTAGCGGTAAACACTTCGGTCAAACGGTTGATTTGATCGTACACGTACTCGTGTTTCAGGTAGTCTTTCTTCCCGGCCTGGTACTCTGCTTTCTGAACATTCCCGCTGATCAGCTCAAAGCTGTACTGCGTCGATTTGATGTTCTGGTCAACTGCCAGGAGCTCAGGAAGGTCCTGCAAATGTTCCATCACGTTGCCGTGAATGTCGTAAGAATAGTGCAGCGCAGACGTGTAGCCGGTCGTGTAATAGCTCGCCGCAGGATTCGGGTTCGCCGGCACGGCTTCGAAATACGCAACGCTCGCAATCCGCAAACGAAGGTTCTGCTGGGTTCCCGCCGCAAATTTCGCTGCGATCGCCGGGCTGAGCGGGTCGTCGTAGGTGGTCATCGTAACCTCTGTCCGCACGCCGCTGTAGACCCAGATCTTAAAGGAGATCCCCAGGTCGTTCGCTTTCGCGATGGTTTCGGTGAGCGCGCCCAGCACGTGGGTCGGTAAGCTCGCGGGTTCTCCGGGGTTTATTCTGCGCATGGGTACGTTGCGGCAGATCTGCCCGGCTTCTACCGGTCGGCCCTGCGCGTCGCGCAGGATATAGCTGTACTTCAGCTCGGCGAGCTGCACGGGGTTCTGTGAAGCAACGATCCGCCCGTAGCGGTCGTACCAGAAGCTGGTCGATCCCTCCTGGTCGGGGTTGGTCGTCTGCACGAGCTCGTCGTAGGAATTGTAGTTGTAACGCGTCTCGAAATCGTGCGCCGGCAGTATCGGTGCCGCAGGAACAAGGTCCCGTGCATGCAGGCGCGCAAAGTCGATAGCGTCGCTGCTGCTGGCCGGGAGCAGGTCAACGCCTTCCGGCGCAACGGAGCGCACGAGGTTGCCCGCCTGGTCGTAATAGAACAGGGTGTACTGGTAGTTATTCGAAAAGCCGGAGTAGCTGAAGTTTTCCGTACCGAATGCTTCGGCGCATTTGGACAGGTATTCGGCTGTGAAGGCGTCGTAGATCTCTGCCGTAAGCGCATCGTACTGGTCCATCGCTTCGTCGTAGAGCTCGTTCAGCAAAGGCTGGTAGCAGGCGTTTTCCACCGGTTCGGTCAGCAGGTCGCAGAGCGTCAGCGGCGTTTCCCCGCAATAGCAGGTGCGCGCATCGAAGCAATCGCTCGTTGCCGGCAGCCAGGCTGTTTTGAGCAGCCCGCACGCGAGGTAGGAGATCTTCACCTTGAAGCTGCCTGTTCCTCCGCAGGTGGCTTCCCCCGTCGAAATAGCATCGAAGGAAACAATGGAAGACAGGTCGATGCCCTGTGTATTGTCGAGTCTCACCTGGCAGTCTTCCTCCTCCATCCCGAAATGCAGGACATGGATAGCGCCTGCTGTGGTCATCTGGTAACTCGCAGCATGTCCGCCCGGCACAAGGTCGGCAAAGCGGCTGTATTTAAAGGCAATATTTTCATTTTCAAGCGGGACAGAAGGGCCTGTCAGCTGTCCGCGGTAAGCGATGAGCTTCATGATCGCCAGCCATTCGTCAGCAACCGGGTTGGCTACGCAATACGGCGCTTCGGAAGTGGCATTGCAGCGGTTCAGGAATTCCATGTACAGGGCGGATCCGTAGTCGTAGCCCAGCTCCTGGTTCAGGTAGTTGGTCACGATCGTCGCATAATACGTCGATGCCTGCAGCCTTTCCTCGCCCAAAAAACGTTCTGCAAGCGTGTCCATATACAGGGCGATCAGCTCGCAGTCAGCACAGTCGGTCGGTGCGCAGCTCAGTCCTGTTGGGATCGTATAGCCCGTTGCCGCGAGGTTGTCATTCGACGCCGGATTCCAGGCAAAGTCCCCGGGCACCCATTCGTGTCGGGCAGCCTTGTCGCAGGCGCACAGCAGCGGGTCCAGCTCTTCGATGAGCAGCCCGGTCGTGTGCTCGAGCATCTGCTCCACCGTCGTATACAAAGGTGCTACGGGGAAATCCACCAGGTGCTGCGCAAGATCGACTTCCGCCTGCAGGATCAGGTCGCAGGCGCAGGTGTCCAGCGGACGTACAAGCAGCGAAGCATGCTCCGCCGGGTCCGTATAAGGCGCAGGTTCGGAGATCAGCAGTCCCGTGCACACATCTGTTTCGGCAATGCCGTAGCTGCCCAGGATATCCTGTATAGTCTGGCCCGCAGGGCTCGTGCTTCCCGGGTAGGGATTACTCGTCGAGCAGCCGCTCATGCACAGCGCGATCAGGTCGTCCCGCAAATCCGGGAGGATCACCGGGCTGATACCGCAGCCCGAAAGCTGTTCCAGCCATTCGTCGGCATATTCCTCACAGGTCTCTTCGCAGTAAGCTGCAATGTCCGCAGCATAGTTCACATCCGGGTTGGGATCGATCGGGTTCTGGCCTTCCAGCTCGGCAAGGTTCGGCCAGCGGCGGATCTTGTCTTCGTAAGCACCGGGTACGCCTATCATCGCATTGTCGGCGCCGCATTCCGCCTGCTGCAGCGTGATCACCAGTGTTGCTTTCTCGCGCAGGTACAGCTCGCGGAATTTCTGCCATACGTAATCGATGCCGCAGTCGTCTTTTTGATAGTCTTTCACGTTTAGATTAAAGTCAACCTCTTCCCACGACGGGTTTGCCAGGATCACCGCATAATTCCACATGCTCCAGGAGATGCCGCCCAGCGTACCGTAAGTGTTCATCAGGTCGGTCATCAGTGTCTTTTCCGTCGGGTGGGCAGCAAAGAACGGATCGACAGACGTATTCGTTCCGAACAGTCCCGGGTTTCCGGGTGCGCTGTTCAGCGGGCCGAAATAGCCCGCAAGGAACGCTTCGTTGAACGAATGCGTATTCCGCAGGTCGCGGTCGAATTCCTCGGAAGAGCTATTGGCAACGCATGACTCGAGGAAACAGATCTCGGGATGGTAAGTCAGCAGCGACAACGCCCAGGAAGGGTCGAAGTGTTCGATGAATTCGTTGATCGTCAGGTTATCCGGTGTTACAGTCGCGCCCGCTGAATTGGTGGTGTAAATAGGTGCACCCAGCGCATCAAGATACGTCACGGCATCCCAGTCGCCGCCCAGTGTATTGGAAGGGTTCAGAATGGATAAAGGATCAGGGAACGTATAAGTCGTTCCGTCGAAAGAATAGTCTGCATACTGTCCGCCGGGAGATAGATCTTCCAGCATCATCGCTTTGTAAAAATCACACGGGCTTTCGTCTCCTTCCAGTCCTTCCGAAACGTTGGTACATTCCTGGAACTCCGCAGCTTCGTACAGGGTGTTGAACAGTTCCGGCACCCCGGATGCACAGCTCACCTCCATGTAATGGCACCAGTACGTGTCAATCGCATCGTGGTTAACCGTGAGCGTTTTGGTGATCGTGTATTCAACTCCTCTTCGTGTACCGATCTCTCCGTACAGCTCGAGCGTGGTCAGCAGCTGGAATTCTTCGCCCGCGCAGGCCGCATCCATGCTTTCGCCGTTGATCGTTTCCGAATGAGTGAAGTACACCGTTCCGCAATCGTCTGTTACCTTCACGTCGAAATCGTACAGGCAGTCGAGGCAGATCGAGGACTCTCCGCACCCGGCCGTGAATTCTTCAGGGGTGAACGAATAGTCGAACACGTAATCGCCCGTTTGCATAATGAGCTGTGTCTTCGTTAATGTAGAAGAAGGCACCGTCAGGTCCTGGGCGTCTCCGGAACCGTTTGCGATCAGCACCGTTTCCTGCGTGGTCACGAGGTTCGTCTCCAGCGCATCGAGCTGCGCAGGCGAGCTGCCCATCATATAGCTGGCAACCGTGCGCCCGGACATATCCATGTACTGAACGTAAGCCTGGCCGTTTTCGTCGACGGTCACGAGCTTTTGGTAATTCTTCGCCAGCCCGGCTTCGGTACCGAACATCCTGTTCAGCTCCACCTGGTCGGTCGACAATTCGATAAAGCGTTTCTCGTGGCCGCTGTTCAGCGTAAGCTGTGGCCCGGGAGCCCCCGCCGACGCAACGCGGTTCAGCAGGTCGTCCTTATACTTGACAATAGAGAAAGGAAAGTGCTCCGCATCGGGAATCGCCGCATTTTCGCCCTCCCGGTCGGGATTGAGCTGCGAGTAATACCTGCCCGATCCCGAAGAAGTGGAAAAGCCAATGGGATTTGCCGCGCAGAATCCGCCCGGCTGGTCGAAATAATCCTTGTTGTAGGAAGGCGTTCCCGTTACATTGGCTAAATTGAAATTGGGCATGTGCCGCATCGGCCCGGCCACAGGTGTGGGCAGGTCCGAGACCGCAGCCCGGCCCATGTCGTCGAAATAAACGTTCGAAACCACGACCTGTTCGGTCACGGGATTGGACGCAACCGTTTGCCGGGTCCTGCCCATACCGTCCATGAATGAAACCGCTTCCATGCGCTTACCGCCTTCGGTAAAGCCTACCTGGTGCGACCAGTTCATGTATTGGTCGTAATCGTTCAGGATAGGAATAATGTTGGCAACGGGATGTGATCCTACCGTCCCGGATTCCGGCGCAGACCAGTTCCCTTCCCAGCGCCGGGTAAAACCAACGCCGCCACGGCCTACCCCGCGAACACGGTAAAGAACGTAGCCGTGATCGTAGATCTTCGGGATCGTATAATGGGTCGATGTCAGCTCCACGCGCGTGGAATTGAGGTAATAATCGTACGTCAGGTCGCCCTGCGCAATGAAAGCGCCTTTACTGGCTGTATAATCATTAATGTGAACGTATTCCAGCTCGTAGCTTTCCGCTCCCTGCATATAGTCCCAGTTCAGGTCGAGGTAAGAAGCGCTCAGGATCGCCCCCGCCGTCGACGGCGTATGGCTCACCCCTGTCGGGTTGAGCGACGTAAAGTTGTAAAAGCGCTTTACGTTGATCTCCGCTTCGAGGTACAGGTTTGCCGGCACACAGGTACCGCTCACGCAGGTGATCGAGCTGATGGTGATGTTCATGGAATGAGCCCCTGTAAAAGACTGCGCCGCCCGGTCCGTGATGTTCAGTCCGCCGTTCACGTCGTAATTCACCGTAAGTGCTTTCGTCATCGATAATAGATCAAACTGGTTCAGTGTGGCATTCCAGACTTTGTAGCTGATCAGCAAATTCACCGTCGCCTCAAAGGAAGCGCTGATGGGAATTGTAGGATCGATCCCTACCGTCACCGTATTGGCAACGCTGACGTTCGTAAACACCGAAGGCCAGGCCAGCGGAGTGGATGCCATTTCCGCATACCTGGCGTCATAGACGGTCAGCGGAGTCGTCGTCGAAAGTGCCTGTCGGGACGTATACACCTCATCAGCGGCTGTTGCATGAAAGGTTCTTCCTGCAAAAAGCACCAGCAGCAGCAAGGACAGTAGCTTCAGGCCGCTTAAAGAAAAGACGGTTCCCGGTCGCTTAAGCTGACGGGCAGAAAAGCTGGAATTCCCCGAAACTTCCGGATAGTTGATCATCGGTTTCATAGGTTAATATTTATAGATGGACATTTCAGACTCTGTAATGGTTTTGATGCCTTCGGCTGTTTCCACACGCACGCGCACCAGCTGCATATTCTCATCGTAGTTGTAGAACGTTGTGTAGTTATAACCGTCGTGTGACGCCAGCTTGAGCAAGGTCTTGGGATCGTAGACAACCGTGCTCATACCGGCAAGGTATGGATGCAGGCGGATGTCGTCGAAGTTGATCGTGGCCTCGTTGAAGTTCTCTGCAGAGACTTCGATCGACGCTGCGTTCGAAGGAATAACAAACGTGCCTTCGATGCGCTGCCATCCGTCCAGCGAGGAGCCGGTAGCATAGTAAACGGTGTTCAGCAGCACGGAATTGTCTGCTGCAAGCAGCTTGATACGTATCCCTCCGCCCGATTCGTTGAACTGGCGGATCCATGCTCCGACCACGTACTTACCGGGTGTCGGCGAGAACGGCTGTATACAGTCGCAGGTATCCACGATGCTGTTCAGGCCCGGATCGGTATGGCTAGTAGCCGGATCGCAGGGCACAGTAATGAAGCGTTTCACCTTTGCCAGGTGGCCGGATGTGATTTTCAGCGATGACAGTCCGCTATGCCGCACACCCTGCTCAATCGTTACATGCGTAGACAGCAAAGCCGGCTTAAAGTCGAAATGCGACGGGTAGCTCGTCATTGGGACATCGCTGAAATAGTTGTAATCCTCAAAACCGTCAAAAGCGATCTCCTGCTGCCTGGTGTTCACAGCCTGCGCTACGGGAAGCAGGTTCAGCCGGTTGTTATAGCCATACAGCACACCGCTGTAGATCCCGAGCGGGTCTTTGGACTCCGACGGCTTACCGTACTGGTCGAATTCGGTGACCTCTCCCGCTTTTCGCCATAGCGCCAGCGTCACATCCGTCGAAGGATGGCTCGGGTGGTTCAGCGGATACCAGTTATTATCTCCCGCCTGGGCATAATAAGGAATGTAAGAAGTATAAGCACCGTCAAGGCGCACTCCATGCGCTTCTGTTTGCTGCACGCGCTCGCTTTGCCAGCTCAACTGGTTGTTCAGTACGAGATCGCCCCGCAGACCGAACAGGTAAGGATTCACGCTTCCGGGGCGGACCGCGTTGTTGTTCAATTCACCCGGAGCAGCACAAAGCGCGCTTAAACGGTCCCTGAACGTGATCGCTGCTGCCGAAAGGATCTTTGTAGCGGGAAAAGCCAGTGTTGCGCCGATTGTCGGCGCCTCTTTGGTTGTCACCGACTGCATCGTGGCATTCAGCATATTCGCCCTGTTGGTGGAAACGATCCTCACCGTATAGCTTCCCGCAGGAAGTGCGGTAAACTGGTTGCCGTTCGCATCGATCAGGTGCAAAGCAAAAGACGTTGGCCACGGGTAGTGTTTAGCGACCCATGCTTTCTGTCCGCCCGGGAACTGGATCACATCACCCGGAGTCAGTAGCTCGTAAGTTGCCGCCGAGTTGATCACCGCCCCCGAAGCAAGAACGATCGGAACACTTGCTCCCTGCCTGCCGGTAATTTCCCGCATCTCGCGGTAATACCAGTGTGCTGGATAGTTCACGCTGTAGAGCTGATCGCCATACTCGTCTGTAAGGCTTGACAGAACAGGATTCCCCGAATACTTGTCGAAGACCAGGTTCGTGGCATTTTTCACCGAGCCCATGTATTCGGTCTCAATATCTTTCAGTACCGCAGAGCGGTTGGCATGCTTGATGAACGCATGCGCATAAAAAGCGGTCGTATAATAAGATTTTCGCTTGTTGATCGTATTCTTGAAAAACGGTGGCATAATGCCGTAATAACGCTCAAAACCAATGTAATGAGAAGCAAATATATTCCGCACCATGCGGGAGTCTGCATGCAGATCGTACTCAGCTCCTACCAGTTGTTCGGTAATGTTCCCCTGGCGGTCCACCAGCTTCACCGGCTCGTTTAACCCGTAATAATGATAGGTGGAACGGCTCAGAATTTCGGCAGAGCCCGAAGCAGGATCGCCCTTCATGATGATCGTTTGTTTCGGCTTGCCGTGAAAATCGTTCGTCTCGATCGAGAATCCCTGGCTGAAGCCGCAGTTATACACCGTGCTTCCCTGGCTCTTGCTCACCTTGGCCACCCGCTGTTTGCCGATGTTGGTCGTGCTCACAGCCGTCGGGCGGTCTTTTGCCGTGTAAAATTCCGAAATAGCATAACCTCTCTCCGAATCGCCGTTGAACTTCGTTGCCGTTTTGGAATACCCTACTACGCCGGTCGGAAAGAGCAGCTCCATCGCCGGTGTAGGTGTATAGTTGAATACATCCGGGAACTTTTCGCGCTTGTCGAAGTAGCTGTCCCACATGTAAAAGGCGCTCTCGTCCCTGGAAGCCCTGCTTTCGTAAGAAGCAACGCCCGAGCTCGCCGAACCGAAATCATACTGGTACAGCCATTCGTAGCTACTGGAATATTCGCCTGAAATGGCATTCCAGTTATCGTAGTACTTGATGGATTTTACGCGTGCATTGCCGCCGAATTTAACGTTGTTCGGAATGTACAGGCGCAGCGAGTTCAGGTAAGAAGCATCGTTGGCACCGTCGCCGTCAATATCCTGTGCGATCATGACCATCCCGGGAGCGTACCCGATAGCGCGCATCGCTTTGTTGAGGTCCATGCGCGCACCGGCCATGAAATCCAGCATAGCGCCCGAATTAAATCCCGAATTGGTATAAACGATCTCTGAAAGGCTTCGCTGAAAGAAATCGTTGCACGCACGCTGAAAAGGGCTGAACGATTCATTGCCGTTCTCGCTGACAGGAATAACCTTACCGGAGAACAGATCCAGCTTCGGGTTCTCTACAATAACAGGATCGACGATCACGTAGCCGTAGGTATAATTTGTTTCCGATCCCGCGGGCGGCAATACGCCGATCGCTTTAAGGTCGTCAGGGAATACATGGAAATTGTTGAACGGATCCGTCAGGTCGTGCGAGATCGTACAGAATACCGGCACCAGCTCCTGGTAAGCTTCGCTGGCATTTACCTTCACGTGCAGCTTCACAAGCAGTTCCCGCATCAGGGCGCTGCCGTCGGTAAAGTAATCGTTCTTTACACGAAGGTCCGCATCTGTATCCGTAACAGGGATAGGCCGCTCCAGCTTGAAAACGATCACGTTGTTCGGGATCGCCTTTGGGTTGAAAGGCCCGAATTCTTCGTAATAGTTCAGGTAGGGAACAAACAGCGAGCCGACAGGAAAGCTGATCGTAGCTTCATCCACGCTGAAGGTGTTGTAAGTGCGCGTCAGGTTCAGTGCATTGTAGTATTTCATGGCCATCAGCTCGAACAGGTTCGTCACGCTGTTAAGACGCACGTGTTTCATTGCACGCTTGTCCTGTACATAGCTGTAACGATCAGCTTCATAGTCAACCGCCATTACACCGTGCGTCGGACTCTGCACCGAGATCAGTTTCCAGGCTTTGCTGTTAGCTGTTGCCACGCCTTCGTTCTGCTCGGCGTAAGGAGCGTATTTATTCGGCTTGTTGACATCGCTGGGCTTGTAATTTCCCCATGCGTCGACGTTCGCATAATTAAAAGGCGGATTCGATGCTCCTGTACCGTAGGCAAATACATAGGGGCTCGCAGCCATTTCGCTGGAGCTTCCGGAAGAAACGCGAATACTTGTCAAGGTCAGCTTTCCTGAGCCCAGCCCGGCCGTATTCGGATTTCCGGGATACCCCGGGCACAAGTCATACGTATAGAAAAACTCGATGGTCTGCAACGGTTTTGCAGTCGCTCCGGATGGGCCTTTGCGCTCGCTTTTGTTGTACAGGACGATTTTTTTGAGCGCCTTCAGCTTTTGCCCTGTCAGCGTTCCGTTCTCATTCACGCCGTAGGCATCTTCGCGGTCCACCAGTATAAATTCGGCGATCATGTTTTTAGATTCGACCGAGTGCGAATACCAGATCTCTTTTTTACCATAGCTGTAGGTCGCAAGATCGTCCTGCTGCGAACCCATTGTTCCTTCCATGTAGAAAGCTTTGTTCGCACCGATGGGAAAGCGCCATTCGTAATTGTCGTAGGCTTTGGTATAATTGAACTGGTAATAATTGCCGATATCGTCCAGCGAAGGGCCATTCCCCGTGCGGTCGATGTAATCTGCGCTCAGCATTTCCGTAAGCAGGAACGACTCCGCATAGGCCGGAAGCTTTGTTTTATCATAGTAGTTGGCGATCCCTTTGCTGTTGATTACCGAATTGTCGATACCGGGATCGTAATTTACCGTACCGTCTGCATTTGGTGTAACAGGTGGCGCCGATGTGCTGCTGCTACCGATCATAAAGGCCACCTCCGACTGCTCGTTGGAGTAGTTCGGTATGCCGTAGCCGTAATACGTTCCGTCGGTGGATATCACTTCTACTTTTGACAACAGGTTGTCAGCTCTCGTATTCCGGAAGATTGCTGTCGGCGTATAGGATCCGGTGGTCGGAAAAGTAGCATAGGAATGGTCCGCCGTCTTAGGCGAAGCAACCAGCTCTTTTACCGTCAGAGGACGAAAAACGGTTGCCGCAACAGCGTCTGCCTGAACAAGCTGGCCGGAAGACGGCACGGTAAAGCTGCTGCCTGTACCAGGTATATTGATCACACGGCTGAGGGTTGCGCCGAACTGTGTAAGTCCGAATACAGGCCGTGAAGCATTCATGCCTCCCAGGTTGTTGTAAACCGAAGCATCTGTCTCCGTGGCTTCGCCTATTCCTTTAAAGTAAACAGCCTTATCGAACCCGTTCTGGGCATTCACCAGCGGGGAAAATTCGAACACATTGAGACTGTTAGGCGCTTCGAGCTCCCCGGAAGTCGTTTGCCCCATAGTCAGGCCCACGCCCATTTCGGAGGTATATCCCGGCGGGAATAGGATAATACCCTGTTTGTCTGTCTGGTCGACGCCTGTAGTCGTGGCGGTTGTTGTACCGTCTACATAGGTTCCCACATCCGTTCGCAATCCGCGGAAAGTCCCCTGCATACCCATTGCATTCGTATAGAACACATCGAAGGTTTGCATGGAGAACGGGAGATTGGTCATCGCATCCGAGAACTTCGTATCGTTGCTCCTGTTGTAATCCATAACCGGAAGGCTCGTCTTGGAAGAGGCGATCTTCTTGCCGGAGTGAAAATACCCCAGTGCCGGCTGATAAACAGTTTGTTCGTCGGTGATCTGCGTGCTGCGGGAGGCATAGAAATTCCGCATTGTCCCGGCAGTTATCATCAGCCCAAAGTTAAAGCTCAAAAAACGGTCGATGGTAAACGAGCGCGATTTCTCTTTCGAGTTCAGCTCAAGGCGCGGTACCGAAGTAATGCTTCCGTAAGTAACTGTGCTTGTAGCAGCATTGCTCATGCCATAGACTGCTGCATCGAACGACCAGCTGCGTGTAGTCGTTTTTCCGGTGAGGCCCGCCCGGGAATTAAAATTGCTCATCGTATAGGTTCCCGCCGAAGCACCGAAAGTAAAAGCAGAAATTCCTGCGTTCAGACCACCGCCAAACCCCATATTGAGGCCTCTTCGTGTATCGTAGCTTAAACTGACTCCGCCAGACGCACCAACTGTGGCTTGCCCATAATCATAGACCTTTAGTCCCACGCCGACATCCCGTCCCAATGACAGATCGATCGTTTTACCGTATCCCAGGTAACTGTTGGTATAATGCCCTTTAAGAAAAGCTGCGCTCAGTCCGGCCTGGGCATAAAAGGGTTCTATCGGGAACGACACCCCAAAGTAGGCATAGCCGCCTTTCTTCATACCGTCCAGCGTCTCGTCATCTTTTTGATGAACGGTCCGCACGATCTTTTGATCACCGTTGAATTCGTCGGGAATTCCCCGCATTTCGCGGGAAACCGAGCCGACATTTAAGTTCCAGCCCAGTCCTACCCAGGAAGCTTCCGAGTTCATGCTCACATTGGAGTTGTAGCTCAGCGTGATCGGGTAACCTTCAACGTCCATCAGCGGGATCGAATAGTTAAAATCGCCCGTGAACGGATCAACCAGGTTTTCTGCCGAATTCAATGAGAAACCGGAGCTTTCGGCTTGCCCTCCCTGCGAAGCAGCAACTGCAGTAACCGGGCTGGCCATTGCAACGACGGCTTCCGGCAGCTCGTTTAAAGGAGCTTCTGTTGGGGTATCCGTAAGTACGACTTCGGCTACTGCGGGAACTTCAGTCTCGCGCTGGTCGTTAACAGCAAGATCCGGGCCTGCAGCTGCTGACAACGCCGGATGCAGCAGCTGTCCGTAGGCAGTAACACCCGGAAGGAGTATATTCAGGGAAAGAGCGTAGATCAGCGTCAGGTTGATCGCCTTGAACGCTGTTTGTTGAGGATGAAATGTCATTATAGCAACTTAATTATATTGGAATCGGATGTACCGTTTTTCACCGGTACTGTTCGTGAGTTGAAGAACATAGAATTTTCCGGCTGTCAGTCCGTAAGTAGAAAGATTGAGCGCATCGCGGTTATCGTCCCCTTTATAAGCGATCGCCGGCAGCAGCGGACGGCCGGAAACCGCAGCCCCATTGATATCGATCGCAGCAACGATCTGCTGATTATCGTCGTAAAGTGTCAGCGGTATCTTCTTGCCGGACTCGACAGCATACTCCTCTTTGAAATAGAATTTTACCGTCCCATTCACTGCTTTCACGAAGCTTCCGTCCAGCTCCCGTTTAAAGATCGTATGCGACGAATAGTTACACAGGCTGTTCTGCAGGCTCATCCTGAAAACAACAACAGGAGACTTTACCCGCAGGCCATCCGATGAATGATAACGCTGTCGCGTTCGGCTATCGGCATAGCTCGTTAGCTGGAACAGCATACCGTAATTAGTTGTATTGCTGGCTTTCCAGTCGTCTGCAAAGGCTTTGATGCTCCGTATGGCATTCGAATCTCCAGCGGGCATTGCAGGCATTGCTACTGTAATGCTGCTGCTGGTAGCCGGGGCAATGTTAAAGGCAACGCCATTTTCCCGCCATGGCTGGGTGATCTTGATCAGCTCAGAGGTATTCGCGCGGCTAAACGGATTATGCGCATCGCCAAAAAGGGTCATGTCTGCCGCCGCAATGGTTAAAGCCGGATCGATCCAGATGTTGAATTTCAAAAGGCTTTTCAGATCGTAGTACACGGAACTTGCAGTCCAGCTCTCCGCCAGGGTGAGCGGGTAACTCCCTGTGTTCACTTGTCTATTATCGATAACTCCAGACGTTACAAGATCGTAGATCATTGCATCGTTGATGTAATTCGGGCCGGGATCGAAGGTAATGTTCACGTCCTCGCACTGCGCACCGATAATGAACGCATTGTAGAGCGTATCTCCGGGTGTTGTACTGTACACTTTCAGTCCGTACCAGCCATAGCCCACACCTGTAAGCGTAGCCGAAGATCCGACGAGCGTGCCCGCGCTGTTGTACCACCTGTAGCTTTTGGTCCCATCGCCGCCGTTAATAATAGTAGGCGTTACAGAACCGTTTGTCGCAGCAAGCGTCGTCGCATGGACGATGGTAGCAGCGCTCACGGAAGCGGGCGTAAAATAGATGATCTCCAGTTTGGGACGATTGCCGGGTGTTGCCGCATCCTTGCTGTAATAGCGTGTATTCGTAACGGTAGTCTCAGGATTCCTGCGGATTCTCCAGCCAAAATTAGTCACACGGCCTTCCACCATAGCCTGTACATGAGCCGCCAGATCGAATTCGCGCTTTAAGCTCACCTGTTTCGAAGCCGTTACCGGGGGGAAAGCCGGGTTGTTCACAACACTTGTTGTATGAGTAATTCCGGCTTCGGTCCACGTACTGTTCACAATATCCAGGTAAAGCTCTGTAGAAGTTGGCGCCCCTACTCCTTCGGTTCCCTTGGGAGTCAGTACCAGTCTGGCAGAGCTGATCACCGCAGTGGAAGGAATACCCGACAGGTCGAATCGCAGGAAAGCCCGGCAATAGCTGGTAGCTGTTGTTTTCAGCGCGAGCGTATCGGACGCTCCGTAATTGGTCGATGAAAAACTCAGGTTCGTATAGGAATCCGCTGCCGGAGTCAGGCTGACCGAAGTCGTCTGGCCATAAGCCAGGATAGCCGGGAACGATCCCAGTAGCAGGAATAGCTGTTTGATGGACATAAAGCTGCTTAGTTAGCCGGTTCGTAAATCACAACAGGCTCCAGGTAAGCCAGCTGAAAGTTCTGTGCTTCCGTAACGATGCGATAGGATCCTTCGGGATCCAGGTTACCGAAATTGAAAACGATCCAGCCGTCTTCCATCATGCTGCCTGCAAGAATTTCGCTGCGGGTATATTTCACCATCGCCAGCGGCGTTTCGGAAGATGCATCGTAGATCAGCACGGCAATTTTACCTACATAATCAACGTCATTGACATGCACTTTTACCTGCAGAACAGAAAAGAGTAAGGCTGCGGAGTCCAGTCCTTCGGTGATCGAAGGATTCGTTGTGAAAGCACTGTTCACCTCAACGGAATCGAGCTGTGCATAGGTGCTTGCGCCGGTCAGTAAGAATAACAGGCCGAAAAGAAAGGTATTCATAAGTAGTCAAGTCAGTTTTTAAATACGTCGCCGCGATCATCCGGCATTAAACGGCTTTATGAAGCGGGCAAAATTATGATAAAAAACGTTAATTTAAGGATGTGTTCATAACTATTTACCTAGTGCACACAGGAAACCGGGTTCGAAGGAGCGATCTCATTATTTTTCTGAACGAATGGATGTATGTTTTTCCGGCAATTCCGTTTTAATTCAACATCCGTCGGCCTGAAAGCGTGATCAGACAGTTAAAATCCGAATGTTAAATTGCACGCTGCACCTTCGTTCATTAACAAATTTTGGCTACCTTCACCCACTATTTTATTCACATGAAACTCCTCTCCATCTTACTTTTCCTGGTTTCAGTTCCAATCATCAGCGCACAGAAACTGGAGGATTATTCATTGAAACATTCGATGAAACAAGATGGACTGTCCATGCAGTTTACTGTTCTCGATTCCGACAGCAGAGGCGTAAGACACCACGATAACCGCAAAACCTATTACTGGTACAAAGCCCAGAAAGTGATCGGCACACAGGGAGGCAGCTCCGGGCAATTGCTTCACGGACTGTTCGAATCCTTTTATTCCAATAAGCAGCTCTGCGAAAAAGGCAGTTATCTGAAAGGATTGAAAAACGGCGGCTGGAACTACTGGCGCGCCGACGGAACACTTCTGAAACAGGAACACTGGAAGAAAGGTCGGCGAAAAGGAACGCAGCTGTTCTACGATACGAAAGGCGATCTCACCAAAACAACCATCATTCGCGGAAGAAGATCGACTTCTCAATCGGGCGACAGCCTCGTGGAAATATGCAGGAACCGGCAGACCATTACAACGTTCGACTCGCTCGGCCACACCTTAACCGTAGCGCGCTATAAAAAGAGCCTGCTCCACGGAAAGCAGGAAATGATCTCGGGCAGCGAAAAAACAACGGAAGTTTATCGAAACGGCGAGCTGTCTGTAAAGAAAGAGCGTACGAAAAAAAGAAAAGAATCAGCTGGTTCCGAAGATCCGAAAACCGGCCAGGCAGCCGGAACGGAGAAAGAGCCCTTTTTCAAAAAGCTGAAAAAACGCTTCTCCCGCAAAAACAAAACGGAAGGCGCTGCTACAGAAGGTAAAAAAGAGAAAAAACCGAAGAAGAACGCAACCGAAAAAACACCCAAAGGACAGAAACCGGTTTCAGAAAAGGAACAGAAGAAATTCCGGCTGTTTAAACGCAAAAGCGCATGATACGGGCCGCAGCACTTTCGTATGCGATCGTTTTCTCTTTACTCATCGGGCTCATTTGTTCGGGAGTGCTGTTCATTGCTTCCACCCAGAAGCAGATCGAAGTCATTCACAACAACAAGGAGCGACTGCTGTTCGACAGCTATGCAGCGATACAGTACGGCATGCGCAACGGCAAACTGAATGATTCCACGACATTTATTCATACCAACGGCGATACGAGCGTCATCCGCGTCCGCAAATGGGGCGCTTTCGATCTCGTTGCCACCAAAACATACAGAGGCAATCAATCGCAACTGCGGTCGGCGCTCATCGGAATGGTACAGGCGCCACAGCTTCCGGCACTTTACCTGCCGGGAAATTCATCCGGTTTAAAAATTACCGGCGAAACAAAGATCGACGGCGATGTGTTTGTTCCCAATGCACAGGTGGAACGCGCTTACGTGGCCGGAAAGAATTACAGCTACGACAAGCTTATTTTCGGGGAAACGAAGACCGCAAAAACCGATCTGCCGGCGCTTCGCCAAGCATGGATAAATGTGACCGCCCAATCGTTCATCGAAAAGCTGCCCGTTCTGCCCTACCGTTCAAAAGACAGCACGTATTCGTTTCAACTTCCCACCACCTGCTATCGAACGCTCAGTCCAATTGTAATCGGCGAGCGTATTGCCGGAAATGTGATCATTCATTCCTTCGATTCCATTTACGTCATGGCCGAAGCCCGGCTCACGAATGTCATCCTGATAGCGCCCGTCGTTCATTTTCAGGAAGGTTTTTCGGGAACCGTGCAGGTGCTGGCACACGAACGCATCATTTGCGAAAAAAATGTGCAACTGCTCTACCCGAGCGTACTCATTCTGAACGAGCTCGAGCAGCGAAGCGAGCTCACGAAACGCTACATTCTCATCGATGAACGATCCATGTTGCTCGGCGGTATTCTGGTAACCACGCAGTCGCAGGATTTCAGAAAACTGCCGTTCGTGGAGATCCGGAAAGAAAGCATCGTTGCCGGACTGGTTTATGTGACCGGCGAAACAGAGCTCATGGGAAGTATCTACGGAAGCCTGTATTCACAGCAATTGCTCGCACGTGTCGGCGGCGGAAGCTACGGCAACCACCTGGTCGACGCGAAGATAAGCTCAACGGACCTTCCGGCAGAATTCCTGTTTCCCGGCTGGCTGGAAGAACAACAAAAAGTGAAATCAAAAGTGGTGGCATGGCTGTGAAAAAGATCCCGGCATCCACCATTGCCGAAGTGGTGATCGCGCTGACTATTATTGCAGTCTGCTTTGCTGTGGCGTCGCAGGTGTTCGTGCAATCCAACCGCTCAACGATACAATTCAAAGAAGTGAAGGAACAAACCGAGTTCCAGTCGCTTTTGCTCCATGCGCTTATCCACGACACGCTTCCTTCGACCCGCGACTGGAAAGGCGAGTTGGCTGTTATGGCCGATAATATCACCAAACAGGATTCGGGCGCTTATCACCAGTTTACGCTGCGCAGTAACGAAAAGCTCATCTGGCAGCAGGAATTTTTCTATGAAAAATAGCGCTTTCTTCCACCGGACTCCTGCCTTCTCTATTTTAGAAGTGACCGTGGTAATCGCCCTGATGGCTTTGCTGTCGGCCTTGTTTTTCGGTGCGCTGAACCGCTTCAACGAACAGATCGCCAACGAGACGAAGATCAAGAACGAATTGAACAACTGGTACGTCGTGCGCTCCAATCTCTGGCGCGAGCTCGATGAAGCAGATTCCGTTCATGTAAAGGAAAATGCCGCGCTGATCTGGCACAATAAGACAAACGTCACCTACCGCATAGAAAACGACGAGCTGGTACGCACAAGCGGCGAGATCATCATACCTATGAAGCTCGAAATGACTTCCATCAAACAGGAAAACCGTCGCGGCAACGACTTTATCGAATTCACCGTTCGCTGGAAGAACGAAGACATGGTGCTCAGCTACCCGGTGAAAGCGAGCCCAACAGATCGGATCAACACGTATTTTTTAGCGAAAAGATGGCCCAGGCAGTAGCAGAAGAGAAAAAGGCCTTTTTTCAACGCGAAATTGAGATCGGCAGCCCTTTCAACGACAAATCGAAGGAGCATTTCTACAACGAGTTCACCTCGCTGATAGAAAGCGGGATCGATATGCGCCGTTCCATCCAGCTCATCATCGACGAGCAGGAAAAGAAACGCGTGCGAAAGATCCTCGAAGAGCTGCAGCAGAAGATTATTATGGGCGCTTCCCTTTCCGAAGCCATGGAAGCTTCCGGGCAGTTCTCCGCCTACGAGTACCAGAGCATCCGCATCGGTGAGGAAACCGGTCGGCTGAAAAACGTGCTCGTTTCGCTGTCCGTTTACTTCGGCGATAAAGTCCGGCTGAAACGACAGCTCGTCAGCGTATTCACGTATCCTGTTTTCGTACTGCTCATCACCATCGGCGTACTGTATTTCATGCTCAATTCCGTTGTGCCGATGTTCGAGGATGTGTTCAAGCAGTTCGGGCAGGAATTACCATGGCTGACGCAAAAAATCGTCTGGCTGTCGCAGCATTTCAGCGCGTTCATGCTTTACTTTATGATCATCAGCATCGGGCTTTCGGCTTATTTCTACACACAGCGCAGGGAAGAATGGTTCAGAAAACGCAGTGCTGCCGTTATGTTGCGAATCCCGGTTTTCGGCCCGCTCATTAAAAAGATCTACCTCGCCCGTTTCTGCCAAACTATGGGCTTGCTGATGGAATCCAAAACGCCGCTCATCAAAGCGCTCGATCTCGTAGAGGAAATGATCCGCTTTTATCCGCTGGAAGAAGCGCTCAGAGCAACCAAAAAAGAGATTCTTGCAGGAAATCAGCTGCATTATGGCCTCAGCAAGTTTAAGATACTGGATAAACGACTAATTTCGCTTATTAAAATTGCCGAAGAGATCAATCAGCTTGACCAGACTTTCGTACGCTTAACCAAACAATACAACGACGAAGTTGATTATCGGACAAAATTAATGGGAACCATTATCGAGCCTGCTATCATTGTGATCATAGGCCTGGTCGTGGGGCTCATCATGGTGGCTATGTACCTGCCGATGTTTAATTTGAGTAACGTTATTAAATAAACCTATGAGAAGATTCTTACACAAACGGAAAACCGCCCGCTTAAAGGCTTTTTCACTCGCTGAGATCCTGATCGTGCTTGCGATCATGGGAATTCTGATCATGCTCGTGGTTCCCAACCAAACGGGAATTGCAACGCGCACCAAAAGCATGGAAGCCCAGCAGGAGCTGCGCATGATCCACAACCTGCAATACGCGTATTTCCTGCAGTTCTCCAAATATTCCATGGATGCCAAAGAGCTCAATTACCTGCCCCACAAGCTCACCACCGAAGGCGGAACCGCCAATTACCGCGTTTCCATAACCGAAGCCAGCGCCGGAACATTCAAAGGCCGCGCAGAAGCCGTAGTGGATTTCAACGGCGACGGTAAAATGAACATCTGGGAGATCGACCAGGAAGGACAACCAAAAGAAGTACAGCCCGACTAGTGATCATTTTCTTCTACATAGCGCTTTTTCTGCTGGCAGTGATCTTTTTTCAGGATCTCCGCTCGCGTGCCATCTGGTGGTTTCTTCCGCCGGTACTATTTGGCTGCTTCGTTATCCTGAACTGGAGCGAAACAACCGTTCCCGGCATCCTCCTAAATGCGGCATTTGTGACGGCGCTCATCGGGTTCCTGGTTATTTACATCCGCTTCCGGTTCGGCAAGCTGCAAAACCCGTTCAAAGAACACTTCGGGCTGGGCGATTTCCTGTTCCTGCTTGCGCTCACACCGCTTTTCCAGTTCAGGGAGTTCATTTGGTTCTTCACCTTCGGAACGCTTGCCGTGCTCGTTGTACACCTGGCTGCGTATCTCTTTAAAAAAACAAGCACCATTCCGTACGCGGGCTATCTCGCTTTATTCACGGGCTTTTACCTCGTGACGAATCGCTTCTACCCCACTGTTATCAACGCTTTAACCGATCTGAATGGATAACTGGGACAACTTACTGGTAACCGCAGAAATGCAGCAGGCTGTGCGATCCGATCTCGCGTGGCACTACCGCATTATTCCGCAGGAAATTTCCCCGGAAGAAGTTGCCTTCTACGTCGACGAAAACCAGGACCTGCTGCTCGTTCAGGAAGAGCTTTCTGCACTTTTCGGCAGGAATGTACGCCTGCAGCCCATCGATTCCACAGCCATTCAGCGCAATCTCGGAAGGCATTTCCGGAAAGCCGGGCAGGAACAGCAGCTCGTTTTCGATGCAAAGATCGACTTCGTTGACCGCATTATACAGGACGCAAATCACCTCGGAAGCAGTGATATTCACATCGAAACGTATGAAGAACGGGCGCGCGTCCGCATTCGGATCGACGGACATCTGATCGAACGTTTCGTGATCGACAAAGCTGATTATGCCGAGCTGGTGAACAAGATCAAGATCCGCTCGAACCTCGATATTTCTGAAAAACGCCTGCCGCAGGACGGCCGGATCCAGTACCAGGATTTCGACATCCGTGTGTCCATTCTTCCGACCCTTCACGGTGAAAAGATCGTGCTCAGGATCCTGGGGAAAGATGCTTCCTTTATCCAGATCTCGCAGCTCGGCTTAACCGAGAACGACCTGGAAAGCTACATGGAAGGCATCAAGCGCCCGACGGGAATTGTACTCATCAGCGGGCCGACCGGTTCGGGAAAGACCACAACGCTCTACGCGACGCTGAAGATGCTGAACGACGAAAAACGCAATATTCTCACCGTAGAAGACCCGATCGAGTATACGCTCGAAGGCATCAACCAGGTACAGCTGAAAGAATCCATCGGACTCACATTCGCCAGCGCGCTGCGCTCTTTTCTTCGACAGGATCCGGACGTGATCATGCTCGGGGAGATCCGCGACGGCGAAACCGCACAAATGGCGATCCGCGCAGCGCTCACGGGCCACCTCGTGTTGTCGACCATTCACACCAATTCCGCATGGGGAACTATTTCCCGGCTCATCGACATGGGCGTTCCGCCGTTTTTGCTGGCCAATACGATGAACACTTCCGTCGCACAACGGCTCATCCGTAAATTGTGCCCGGAATGTAAGTCCGAGCAAACGCCGAACGTGAAAGACTGGCCGCGCACCATCGACCGCCGCCAGATGCCCGACAGGCAATTCGTTGCCGTTGGCTGCGATGCCTGTCATTATACCGGCTACAAAGGACGAACCGCCGTTTACGAGGTCATTCCCATCGACATGGAATTGTCCGAATCGATCAAAAAAGCAGAAATGCGCGTTGAAACGCTGCTCCGCGACAGGGGAATCGTGAGTCTCGCAGCACAGGCTTTACAACTCATACATTCCGGCGTTACTTCGCTGGAAGAAGCTTACCCATTATTAACCGAACTGTAAATGAAAACGACTTTTATCATCCTCCTGGCCTTACTGCTGTGCACAAGCGCATTTTCGCAGCAGTACACGGAAACCACGCTCAGAGCAAGGCTGGACAGTGTGAGTATACGTTACCCGGGATACAACAACGCTGTTCAGCTGAACGTTTCCGGCCTGTCGCTGGCAGAGCTCCTGAATTCCCTGGCGCTGGAAAACAACCTGAATATCAGCGTCGATCCTTCGTTCAACCAGACGATCTCTTATAATTTCTTCGATGCGCAGGTGAAAGACGTGCTCGTTTTCCTGTATGAGAATTTCGAGATCGAATACCAGTTCGTGGGCAGCATTCTTGCGGTGAAAAAGCGCGACGCTCCGAAAGCCGTACCGTTACCTGCCGCACCTGCGAGAAAGATCGACATCAATTACAATCCTTCCAACGAATTTCTTTCCGTCGACCTGAAAAACGACACGCTTTCGAAAGTGGCCGAGCAGATCACCAGGCTCAGCGGAAAAAACATCGTGATCGCACCGGAAGTGCGCGACAAACAGATCAGCGCTTATTTCCTCAACCGTCCGTTCGACCAGGTATTCGACATGATCGCAAAAGCCAACGGACTGGAATCCAATAAGGATGAGAACGGTTTTTACTACCTCTTCTCCACCCCGAAATCAGAAAAAGGAGGTGCCAATGTAGCTGTATTCAAACCGAACAGCTCCGAATTCGAGCAAACCGGCGTTCAGATCACCAAGAACCAGTTCGGCACGCTCGATATCATTGCCAACAACGCCGAGCTGATCGATATCATCCGTCCGGCGGCAAAACAGCTGGACGCCTATTATTTCCTCTACAACAAACCGGAAGGAAAAGCGAGCTTCGAAGTGAAGAACGTGACCTTTCCCGACCTTGTTGCGATGCTCCTGAACGGGACCAAATATTCCTTCCGCGAAGACAACCGCGTTTTCCTCATCGGGGAAACAAAAACCGAAGGCATACGCATCACCGAGCTGATCCGCATGGAAAACCGAACGATCGAAAACGTAAAGGCTGCTATTCCAAAAGAGCTGACAACCGACCTCGATATCAACGAATTCCTCGAGCTTAACGGACTGGTGGTTTCGGGATCTTCACGTAAAGTAGAAGAATTGCGGGCGTTCCTGTCAAGCATCGACGTGGTTGTTCCCATGGTGCAGATCGATGTGATGATCGTGATGTCGGACCGCAGCAACACCATTAAAAGCGGCATTAAAGCCGGCATCAAGCCAACACCGACCACCACATCCGGAACGATATTTCCCGGGCTCGATGTGACGGCCGGATCGCAAACCATCAACGCTATTCTCGACGGGATCAACGGTTTTGGGATCGTCAATCTCGGAAACGTGACCGAGAATTTCTACCTCTCGCTGCAATTGCTCGAATCGAATGGTATTGTGGATGTGGAAAGCACTCCGAAGATCACCACACTCAGCGGGCACAGCGCCAATGTTTCAATCGGCCAGACGACGTATTACCAGGAAACACAGGTCGATGTACAGAATTCCGTTGTGAACCAGGGCGTTCTGACCTCGAAGATCTGGAAATCGGTAGACGCCAATCTCACCGTGAAGATCAAGCCGTTCGTTTCATCCGATGAGAACGTTACGCTTTCCATCACCGTTACCAACGACGATTTCGGCGCCCGCGTAGACGCTACGGCTCCGCCAAACGCCACCAAACAAACTTTCGAATCCGTTGTTCGCGTGAAAAACGGCGAAGTCGTACTGCTGGGCGGACTGGATAAAAAACAGAACAACAATTCGGGAGAAGGCGTTCCGTACCTTTCGCGCATTCCGGTGATCCGCTGGTTTTTCAGCAGCCGCCTGAAAACGAAGCAGAAATATAAAATGCACATTATTATTCGTCCTACGATCACGTATTAATGCTGTTCAAACCAACATATCAGTCCCCGCGGAAATTCGTGTATGTACAGGTCCACCTGGAACAGCAGGAATGGCGTATCCGGTATGTTGTGACCGGCAAAAATCAGCACGTGCACGCAGGCGTCACCTGGACGGATGTCGAAAACAAGGAAGAGCTCGTTAAACAAGCGGGCAAAAACCTTCCGTATGTGCTGCATTTCCAGGGATTCGGCGTATTGACACGCATGGTCGAGCACGCGCCAAATTTCAAGGAAACACTGCTTGTAAGTGGTCACGAAGAAGATTTTTATTTCAATTCCGTGCTGTTTAAAAGCACCATCGCCGTTTCCTTCCTGCGCGTTTCGCTCGTACAGGAATTCATGGACTACCTCATCGCTCAGAAAGTATTTACCTGGAGCCTGCACGCCGGTCCTGTTCCACTAGCCGCAACACTGGCAGAAACCGTTTCCGCGCAGCTCGACTTCAACATCGAGCTGGTGAACGGCGATATCCGCAAGCTGGAGCGCAATACCGGTGAAGTAAAACGTCTGGCAGCGCCTACAGGCTTTTTGTCCACCGACGAAGCCTACGTTCAGGCTATCCGCGAGTTAACGGCGCATCAGCCCGAAAATTACGAAGACGGCCTTTCCGAAGATTTTCATGCGGCAACGCGCAGCGATTTCAAAGAATTCACCCGCTTCGTGAAGCTTGGTGTCGGGATGCTTTCCTTCTTCTTTTTTGCGCTGGTGGGGAATTATTTTTACGTCAATCACCTGAACACCGTTGCGGCCCGTTATGAAACTGAAATTGCGGGATACGGTGAAAACCTTGCACTGATCGACCGGCTGCGGCAGGAAAAAACGCGCAAGACCGTGCTGGTGGAAAACTCCGGCATTCAATCGTCGCGCTACCTTTCTTTTTACCTCGATGAGCTGGGCGCTTCCGTTCCTGCAGCTATTCAGCTGGATATGCTCGAGACCTTTCCGCTCATCGAAGCGCTGAAGCCCAAACGAAAAGTGGAGTTGAACACGCAGCACATTTCCATCACCGGATTCAGCGGCAGCAGCAAGATCCTCGACGACTGGATGGAACAACTGGAACAGAAAAAATGGATCTCCGGCGTTGAGCTCATCAGTTATGTGCGCATCAATGACCACAAGGCAACGTTTAACCTTTTAGTGAAGATCAATCCATGACGTTTTTCGACAACTACAGCTATAAACAAAAGAACCTTGCACTGCTTGTGCTGGGTGTTCTGCTGGTTGCCGTTGCGTACAAGCGTTCCTTCAAAACGACCTTTGAAACACAGGCTTACATTGCCGAGCTTGCGCTGAAAAAAGAAGAAGCGATCTCTTCCCAGCAGGCGATCCGGCAGCTGCAGCTGGAAATAGCGAACGTGAACAAGCTGCTCGGAAAAGAAAACGTTTCCATCGAGCGCGTTCAGCAGGGATTCCTTAATTTCTTCGCGCTCAAAAGCAGCGGGCTTTCGGTGCAGCAGATCGAAGAAGTCTATACTTTTGACCATCCCGATTTCAGCATCAATACCTTCCGCATAGATGTGAAGGGCGATTTTATTCAGCAGCTGCGCTTTATCAATAATCTTGAAAAGGACTTCGACGAAGCGCGCCTCATTCATACCCATTTTGAAACACAGAAAGACCTGGTAACGGGCAGAAGCTATTTGATTTCCACTTTATTATTACAGAATTATGTACGCAGCAAAAAATAACATCCGCAAGGCCGTGCTGGCACTCAGCTCTGCAGCCGTAGTGCTTTTCTTCAGCAGCAGCTGTAACGATTTTATCGCCAAAGACATTTCGGACGATACCGCCGTGGTGATCCTGCCGCAGGCCAATTCCACGGTAAGCGTAAATCCAGTGCACATTAAATGGGAAGCGCTGGAAGGCGCCACGAAGTACCACATCCAGATCGTGAGCCCTTCGTTCAGCAATATTTCCGTTTACGCCATCGATTCCATCGTTTTGGGGACCAACTTCTTCGTAGCGCTCGATTCTGCCAGCTACGAAATGAAGATCACGGCCATGAACGCCGGTTACGAATCACTACCGACCGCCATCATTCCATTCACTGTGGGAACTGCCCCAACGGGCGGGGGCTCTGCCGTTGTACTGCTTGATCCGGCTGCGAACGGTTACGAGAATTCAAGTGCCGTTACCCTCAAATGGGCCATGCTTGCCGGTGCCAGCACTTACGGATTCGAGCTGCATTCAGGAACAAGCTTCGCAGCGCCGCTGACCATTCCGGTAGAAAACGGGCTGGGCGTACTTGAAAAAACCATTACCAACCTGCCCGAAGGCACCTACACCTGGGGCGTGAAAGCCTTTTTCTCCAATGGCGACGACACGCCGTATACCAAGCGCACGTTTTACATCGACACCACGTACCCGGGCGCTACCAACCTTGTTCAGCCGGGAAATAATGGTAACGCGCTTGCCGGAAACGTGATCTTTAGCTGGACGGTCCAGAATCCGGGAACCAATCCTTCTCCACTTGTCTCAATACTTGAAGTTTCCACGGACAGCGGCTTCACTTCTCCCACTGTTGAAAATGTAGACGTAACCACCAGCAACGTCTCCATAACCGTTGCGCTGACAACACCGGGCGTTTACTACTGGCGCGTGAAAACGCGGGACGCCGCCGGGAATTTCAGCGCCACAACCACCACACGTATTTTAACCGTAACCAATTGAAAGGCAAAGGCCTGACATACGCATTGGTCCTCATTGTAGGTGTGATCTGGTATCAGGTCTTTATCCGCGTGAAATCGAATCTCGTGGCGGATGAAGCGACGACGACTTCACTGACCGGCACAGCAAACGGAAAGCGCCTTTCAAAGCGTGAACAGTTCAGCCTGCAGGCCAATTACCGCGATCCGTTCACCGGGAATCTTTCGGCGGCCAGCGATAATGCGGCAGCACCTGTTGTGAACAACCTTCCGCCCCAGTTTATCGAGCCGCCACAGCCCAAACCAAAACCTTTGCCTCCGCAATGGCCAGCGATCCGTTATTACGGGCTGGTTCGGAAAACGACTTCTTCACTTCCTCGCACGCTGCTGAACATTGACGGAGCTTTTTACCAGCTCAAACAGGGCGATGCCGTGCTGGATAACATCCTGGTGAAGAAAACTTACCGGGATTCGGTGGTAATCAATTACCGGAAGCAGAACAGGACGTTTTATAAGATGAATTTGTAAATCGAGACAAAGATGTTAAATCACACAGATGGTCATACACATGTTCGATCAACTTGCGGGAGCGAAAGGGTATTTAACGAAAGATTGTTCAGAAGAGAATTTAATAGCAGCAATGAACAATGTTTATATTGGACAAACTTATTTATCTCCAGTAGCTTCCGAATTATTAGTCAACAGGGTTATAAACGAGGTTAACGTATATCATAAGATGGCTCAATCAACCATTGATGAAAATGGGAACCACAATTCACGCCGAGGGAAATTCAAATACTGGAAATGATTTGTGCAGAAAAAACTTCGCAACAAATAGCCGAGGAGCTTATGCTTAGTGCAAGGACAGTAGAGGGCCACAAGAATAATATGCTACAAAAAGCTGGTGTCCGAAATTTGGTTGGACTCGTTTTATATGCCCTGAAGAAAGAGATAGTACGGCCAAGAGTATAAAAAAGTAAAAGCCCACAAGATGCTATAGAAGGGTGAGGGTTTGCTGCAATAATTGCTCATTTTAGAGAGGGTTGATCTCATTAGTCAAATCCGCTGAAATAAACTCACTCGTGAAGCCCTGTTACTTCGGTAATGGGGCTTTTACTTTTTTAAAGGTAACAATTTGATTTTTCATCAGTACTATTAAACGGAAATGCTGTGAACTTATAAACCCCGTTTGATGCATGACTAGAGAATTAGCCATTGATTTTCGAACAAATAAACAGAAACATTTCACTCGGATCGGCTTGAATAGCATTTGCAATCAAGCATAATTCGTCTACACGCAAATTAGTAGTGTCGTTAATGCAAAGCTGGCTGAGCCTTGCTTTGCTCAACCCCGTCTTCCTGGAAATCTCTGACTTGTTTACCGAGCGGTCTTTTAAATAATTCCCTAGTGGAGTCATAGTGTATTGTTATGTGATACAACCCGCTTCGGTGAAGCAGACTGTGTTGCGATAGACAAAAATAAAATAAATCGTCCGCCAGACGTAGCGCGATCGATAAAAAGCAAGCGCTTCGGAGAGCGTTCGTCAGTAGATCCAGAAGGGAAAAAGTAGCGTAACATTTCCGAGATATACAAGGAAGGTTATGGCCGTTGAAACCTAAATCAGTATTAGAGAAAAGATGCTTTAATAAGATATTCAGGTTTCACATTGAGAGATTCAGATATAGCAAACAAGATATTTAGAGTAATATTCTGCTGTCCCTTTTCAATTCTTTGAATGGTCCTTACATCTATATCACATAAGGAAGATAATGTTTCCTGAGTCATCTCTTTATCCATTCTAAGCTTTCTGATTTCCATACCAAGCTTTTGTATCTCTGATAAATATCTAGACTTCTCCACATATCAAATCTCTGAAAGAGTTGCAAAAAAACACACGACATATATGACGGTATTTGAGTATTATTTTAATTTTGTCGAAACAAACATTTCAATGACCGCTATGAAAGAAATATTGCCTGTCTTATTTTTCCAATATCATTCTTTTGTTCGTAACAATTTAATCGCTAATTCCAATTTAAACCTTTTGTTTCCTAGTTTTGCAGCGACTAAAGTGACTACCAACACCTCTTTACCCGGTATTTTCAGATCACATTGATACATGCTCCAGGCTTATTCTGAAGCATCATATCTATTATTTTGCTGTAGCGGGTGATATTATTTGAACAACTATTATTATGACTATAAACTCCTTATTTCTAAGCTTCTTATTTGCTTTTGCAGGATCAAGTGCTTTCGGACAGCTCGACAGTTTACAAGCCAACCTACACATCGACAGTACAGTGATTGTAGTAGAAAACGATACGCTTACCCAGTACAAACTCATTGCGACTATAACAGGTGATCATTTTGATGATCTCGGTTTCCTCGCTGTCAATGTCTACTACAACGAGACTATACCACTCGTTCCTGAGATCTTTAAGACCAAACAGGAGCTGGTAGACGCCGGTTTACTGGAAGATTCTGTCATCATTATGCCAATTGCGGATTACTACCCGGAACTGAATTATACGGTCGTCATCTCCCCTCAGAATACAATCGGGGCTTACGGGCCTGCAATCACTGTAATCTATTCCTATTAAATCCATCTGTATATGATCTCATTAGTAAGAAGCGTCCTACTCATTTGTACACTTATTTTTTCTCACCGCATTTCAGCCCAGCTTACCTCCTCCGTTTTGATGGCAACACAGGATTGTAGTATTGCTTATACAGCCGGTACGGTATCCAACACAACTACGCTGACCTCGAAAGTGACAACAGCATCTACCAATTTTTCCCGCATCTTTATTCAGTTTAATCTTTCAAGCATTCCAGTCAACGCCGTTATTGTTTCTTCGAAGCTTAGCCTGACCCCGACTACGACAGAGGATGCATCTGCTCTCTACCTGCAAAGAGTCACATCCTCCTGGTCGGAATCATCGGCAACAGCGAATCCTACCCTTACATCTACGGGGCAGGTAACGTCGAGTACACTTGTATCGGGGAAACGCGTATTTGACGTCAAAGCACTCACCCAGCTGATCGTGAACTCCGGCGCTGTCAATGCAGGCTGGGCCATCCGAAGAGGAACCGAGACCGCAGCAACTACAGGAAATACGTATTACAGCAGTACAGGCACTACTCCGCCCGTTCTCGAGATCGAGTGGTATGTGCCTTATGAGCTTACGGGTGCTGTCGTAAGCCACGCCAGCTCCCTTTCAGCTACAGATGGGGCTGTCACCCCCACCTTCATAAAGGGTTCTACTAATACCAGCTTTCCTACGACTTATAAGTGGTTCAAGGATGACGGCACCCTGATCAGCACAAGCACAGCGTCTGCCACTCTCCCGGGACAAGCTTACGGATGCTACAAATTCATGGCTATTGGTAAGTATGACACCCTGTTTATGGCTTTTTTAGTGGGAGTTAAGTGCGAAGCCGTTGCCATCACTTTCACCTCCGACAGAAATTATGCAGATGATGCCATTATTACACCTTTTGCAGCTTTTAATGCCGGTAACGCTGTAACAGACGTTGCTCAAATGGCTAACAATGTCAGCCTGGGATGGCTCAACTCCAATACACTGATGCGGTATTACGTTTGGATGGATCCTTCTTTACTTCCCCTGGAAGCAAAGCTGAAGCTTTTCGGAACGGGTCACAATACATCGGTGCGCTCCAATGCCTCTGATCTGATACTGCTTACACAGGCCTGGAAAGAAATGGTTGTTACCGATGTCACGACGCCCACATCTTCAACGTCAATCATCGCTCCACTGCCAGTGACGACTTCTGCCAATGAAGACCGGATTACGGAGACACGTGATTTCTGGAATCTCTGGCGCGCAAATAACCTGCAGAATTATGGTATGCGCCTGCAATTGCAGTCGAGTGCGAAAAGTGCTACACTGATGCAGTTTCATTCTACCGAGACAGCAACAGCCGCAAAAAGGCCGGTTATCAATTTCCGGGTAGACGATGCCACCTGCGACCGCGGTTCCTACACGTTATTCAAAAAAGAACCGGATGGTAATTACGCGACCACTTCCCAGGGAAAGCTGAAGTTCTATTTTACGGAAGCTTATAAACCGGATGCGATAAAAAAAATCCCTTTGGTACTCTACGACGAGAACCACACGATCGTCGCTGCTATCGATATCAACGGCTCGGCACTTCCCGGAAAACCTCTGTTACCTGCGTTCCCCTATACATTTGACGACAACAGGCAGGTACTCGATCTGTTACCGTATTCGCTTACGACAGGAAAGTTCTACCTCCTGGAGCTCACCCGAACTACCGGAGAGAAAGAATACATCCAATTCATTTATTAATTAAGCAGCATCATGAAGCTTATACATACAGACAAACGATTGTTCAAGACAATCCATGCCATCGTTCTTTCTTCCATGATCCTGAACATTTTTGTTCCGGTAGTACATGCAGCAACCCAGAATCCTTCGGTGGAGTTTTTTCTTCAGGGTGTAAAGGGTGATATGCCATCCCCTCTTCCCATAGCGGAACTCAAACACACAAATCATGTTCATACCGTAAAAAACACATTGTTAGAAGAAGTTGCTGTAGTAACTGCGCCGGTAGCCACACTTTCGACTGGTGGCCCCGGACAGGCTGAATCCAGCGGTTTTTCCCTGGGATCGACAGACAACATGGTGGACAAGTTCACCGGCGATTTCAGCTACAGCATTCCACTTGCAGATATAGAAGGCTATCCAATTGTGCTCAACTACAGCTCGGCGATCAGTATGAATTCCGAAGCCTCCTGGGTAGGACTTGGATGGGACCTTAACGTAGGATCTGTGTCAAGGGAAATGCGTGGATTACCCGATGAATTCAACGGGGAGCAAACCATTGACAGAACCTTTAACCAGGCAGAAGACTTGGGATACAGCAATAAATTAGGTGTTTTTGCGGGCGCCGGTTATGTTCTTCCCGGAGGATTTTTCACTCCCACTGTCGAGCTGACAGCTTTGAAAGGGAAGTATTTTACCGATTACCTGGGTATTGGAAAGACCTTCGATTTCGGCTTAAAAGCCGAAGTTTCCATTGGTGCAAAGGAAGGATTATTCATTGCCCCAAGCTTTGGTTTGGGCTATAGCTCCGACAGTAAACGAGGGATTGGCAAGTCACATGCTTTCGGACTGGAAACAGGAATCACTACCCCCGCTCACAATCGGTTTTCAGCAGGAGCCAGTTTTGGAAAGAGCTCGAACTCCAGGCTGGGAATGACCGAGCGCACCGGCCAGTTCTTACTTTCCGCAAAGACTGACAAACTAGTTGCCGGTTACGGCGCCACTTCTTCTATTACCTACGGTACCGCTACTTCGGTACCCGCGCTGCGATTCAATTCTTATTCACATACCGAATCCATAGGTATGACGTTATACGCGGGCCAGAAACTCGAGTCGTCCCTGACTTATCGCGTCGGATTAAAGGTCAACAATTCGACGATTTCTGCCAATACAGTTATAACAGGTCCCAACCAAAGGGTCAGACAACCTGCCCTGGGTTATTTCCACAGCGGCAAACGCAAGGCCTATGAATCCGCTACGGGTGTTTATTCTGGCGGCCATCCGTTAATGGATTTCAACAGGAGCAGCGATTTCGAGTTTTCACAGCAGATGTCGAACCTGCCTTTTTCCATTCAGACCTATGATATCTTCCGGGTAAACGCCATGGGAATCGGAGCTACTTTCAGAGGCAGGCGCCACGACGTCGGCACCTATTACGATCCCACGCTTATGAGTACAACTGAGGGAGAGATCGATAACGCCACGATCAGTGCCATGTTTGAAGTCGTACCTCCATTACCGGTTACACTCGGCGTAGGCGGCTCAACAGGCAGTTCAATAGGACAGGTTAAATCGGGCAATATGCACGCGAGCGGCAGCTCTGTGAATGTACTGGAGTTCCAGCCTGAAAACAGGGGGAATAACTTCGATGCACGCGTTTATTTCAAAGGCGTCGGTGAACCTACTCCCGAGAACATGGCGGATTTTGATGCACTCGGAAAAATGGAACCGACGTATCTTAAGCTCCAGGAGCAGGACCAGGAAACGATCGAACTGAGCAGCATTATGAATGGAAAATACGGTTTTTCTACAACGGTGAACAGCACTGTGCTGAACCAGTACCAACCCATAGTTCAGGCCAGCTATTATGAGCCTTTTACCACCGAGCAATATGCACAAAACAATCCGGCGTATTCTTATTACAGCGAGAATCAATTTCCGGCCGTTACGCCTACTCAAATTCTGCGGACTGCAGTCTCTACTCCAAATACGGCCAATGCTCCCAACCTCCTGAGCGCGGTGGAGATCACCAATACCGGTGGAACGAAATACGTATTTGGCATTCCCGCTTACGAGCTCCTGAGCTCACAAGTCAGCTTTGCCGCTGCAGGGATCCCTTATACAACTTCGGGAGTAATCAGTTACTCCTCCGGAGATAACAGCATCGATAACAGCCGGGGAATCTCCAATTATTTCGACCGGACGGATGTTCCGGCATTTGCTCATTCGTTCCTGCTCACTGCTATGCTGAGCTCCGATTACATCGACCGTTCCAACAATGGCCCCAGCCTCGACGACATCGGAAGTTATTACAAATTCAACTACACACGTATCTATGGAGACGGGGACGGTCAAAGCCGCTACCTCTGGAAGTACCCGATGGGCGATCACAAAGCCATGATGGCTAAAGGATTGCTGGGTACCCGTGAGGATGATATTGCCAATTACAGCTACGGAGAAAAAGAGATCTGGTATACCCACTCGGTTGAATCGAAAAACCTTGTCGCAGAGTTCTACCTGCTTGATCGCGACGATGCCTGCGGTGTAATCGACGAAGACGGATCCATCGACACTAACCGTAGGCTCAAAAAGCTGGACAAAATCGTTATCTACAACCGTGCGGACCGTACGGCTAACGGAGCTGCTGCTGTTGCTCTCCAGGTGATCCAATTCGAATACAGCTACGAGCTGTGCAAGAACCTGCCATCCAACCTGAACTCGGGAACTGATGCCAGTAAATCAGGTAAACTAACACTTACTTCCATACGCTCTTACACTGGTACGTCTACCGAAATGGGGCTGTATGCGTATCATTTCACGTACGACGCAGCGAATAATCCCGATTTCAGTTACGGGAATAGCGATGCATGGGGAAATTACAAGCTTTCTGCAGCCGGCAAGCCAAATGACCTCTTCCCCTACGCCGAACAGGACGAGCTGCTGGCCAATGCCTCGGCGAAGTCCTGGAAGCTGATCAAGGTCCTGACACCCGCGCGTGGCACCCTGGAAATAGAGCACGAAGCAGACAGCTACGCGACCGTACAGGACCGCCGTGTGATGAAGCACATGGACATCACAGCTTTGACGAACCTGTATGACTTTCAGAATATCCAATCTTCCTCCACCTGGAACGCCGGTACAAGTACAGCCGTTTACAGGACTTTCTACAAAAACATGACTGGTATTTCGGGTGCTGCCGCAGCCTTGCTTTACCTTGGCCAGTTTGGTGCCATCGATTTGAAACAGGTTCCGAACAATGTGATCGTTTTCAAACTGGACAGACCGATTACAGGTAGTCTCACGACGGAAGCAGCGGGGAGTCAGCTCAGATCCGAGTGTTTCACCGATGCAGGTACCAACACTGTTCTGAAAGAACTGCTCATCAAGCTGCATGTTAAGGTAAAAGATGCGGTTGAAGAATTCCTGCCGACCTTTTGCCGGATAGCTGATCCATGGGGAACGACCGAGACAATCGGGGTTATGCCAAAATCAAGCTCCGGTGCAGATTATGAGTATGGTTATATCATTACCAACCCTGCAATTGTGGAAGATGAAAAGCACCCGGGTGTTGTCTTTAACAGCCTTCAATTATCCGCACTGGAATTTGTGCGCCGTAATCTACCCGACGTTCTATACGGCACCTGTCCTACCTGTATTCCCAACAACCTGCTGGATAAAGCCGTTGCGCTCAAAGGAGAAGATATCAACCGCGCCATGAACAGGCTGGGCTGGGTACCGGAGATCTTAACGGGTTATAGTTCCGTGCGCCTTTACATTCCGTCCAATAAAAAATACGGTGGCGGCTCACGTGTCAAAGCACTGACTTACACAGATAACTGGCAGGAACTATCCGGCGAATACGACGGGATTTACCGATGGAACTACGAATATCCCAAAAGAAGCGAAGTTGCCGGGAATGCTTCTTTCGAACCAAGGACCATGATCGACGAATGCGCGCTCTATAAATGGAACACCTATGTCAATATCGTCAAACATTTTCCGGATGAAAGTAAATTCACTCCAACGCCGATTACTTCAATGCTGTTTCCCACACCTGTAACGGGGTATGAAAAAGTGAAGGTGAGCATATCGGGGACAGGTAACAAAGGTTATTCGATCAGTGAGTTCCACACTTCCAGAACACATCCTGTTATCGAGAACATCTCCGCAATCGACAAATTTGCGGAAACACATCAGCCTAAAAATTTCCTGACAGGTAAAACAACCGACCGTTACGGGTTCTCGCAGGGATTTGTTATCCGTACCAACGATTTTCACGGACGCCCGCACCAGTCTATGGTGTTCGACCTGGATGACGCAGCCAACGGACAAGCGGTCCTGCAGGCCAGGTCTACGTATTTCTATGCCGCGACAGATGCTTCTGTAACCATGAGCGATCGCCAGGGGAATCTCGAAGATCAGCGGATCGCGCTGGAATATGATATGCACGCCGACAGTCGCTATATTGAGAACAGCTTCAGCTTCCAGGAAGCCGGGTTAACCGTCGCATTAAAAATAATTTCCATCGTTCCACCGGTAGTGTTTCCATTTATCCTTCCCAGCTATTCTCAGAGCAAGCGTACGGAAGCCTTCTATGCACATGCGTTTATCAAGCACCTCAATACTTCTGCCATCGTTAAGAAGGTAGAAACTGAGACCTTCGGTTCGGTAAATGGTGCCGAGAACCTGATCTACGACCGCTTTTCGGGCAACGTGATCATGAGCAGCCTGAAAGATGAATACAACGACCTGCTGTATTCGCTGAATTACCCTGCTCACTGGGCATACCACGAACTGAGGGATATTTCCGGCAGCAAGGTCAATAGATTTGTAACTGCAACTATCGGGACAAACGGAACGATCACCAGTGCTGTTTACAACAGTCTTTCTCCCGGCGACCGCGTGCGCATTGCTTCCATTCCGGGCAGCCCGGTGATCTGGATCGCCAAACGCAATGCCTGGACAGACGACCAGGCCCTTTACCTGATGCAGGCAGATGGTACTTCGTACGCTCCTTCAGCAGGCAGCTATCAGCTCGAGATCATTTCAAGCAACAGGGATAACCGCCTGGATGAGATCATGCAATCCATCGTGACCAAGAAAAAACCGGTTACCGGATCGACTCTCGACGCAACGCCTACGGAAATTATTTCTGCCGGTGCCGTTACCTACAACGACCGCAACAATGTGAAGTGCGGCACACCGGCCGGAGGCAGTGGAGGTATACCGGCCAATAACGAAGTGACCTTAAACGCTACCCTGAATCCTTATCTTACGGGTGTTCGCGGTGACCTTACAGTGGATGCACAATATGCATGGCAGTCAGCCCGCGTAACAGCTTCACACGATTACAAAACACGATTCGACGGTGCCTATACCAGTTATTTCCCCCTTTACAGCAAAGACAACACCGGTATGTGGCGCCTTATTTCCCAGACAGGGCACCCGAACTATGCAGCGCACGAAGCTGTTACCACAACACCAAAATGGCGAAAGCTCGGCATGACCACAACCTACAATCAGTTCGGCAGCCTGCTCGAATCGAAGGACCAGATCAATGTCTATTCTTCTATTCTGTACGGTTACGACCGTACTTTCAACCTGGTGCCGATTGCCCAGGCAGTGAATGCCCGCCAGCAGGACATCGCTTTTGACGGATTTGAAGATTACGCTTATTACAGTAACCTGACCGTAACGAATAACAATCCGCATTTCGATTTCAAAGGCGTTACCAATACTTCTGTGGATGCCACCCAGCGCCACAGCGGATTGTACTCGTTAAAAGTAAACGCAGGCGCGTCCCCAAGTATCAGCAAAGTTGCAGCAGCAGGTGTGAGCTGCGATATCGGCTCACAAACAGACACCAAGGAGAATAAATTCACAGTAGGTTCCTGTAACTGTGTCAAGGATTTTGAGCCTGTTCCAGGCAATTACATTATTGGTGCCTGGGTGAAGAACGACAATCCTGCGGCGGTTTCCAACGGACAGATCAAGGTGGCCGTTACAGGGCTGACCACACTTGTCTTTACACCTTCCGGCCCCGTGATCGACGGCTGGCAACGAGTCGAAGGAAGCTTCACGATCCCTGCTGGCGGCGTAACCATAACGGTTACCCTGAACAACCTGTCGGCATCCCTGCCGGTGAATTTCGACGATCTGCGCATTCATCCGCTGCTGGCGGCAATGACCACCACGGTCTACCATCCCAAAACGCTGCTTCCATTGGCAACCCATGACAGCTATAACTTCACGACCTTCTACAATTACGACGACAACCTGAACCTTGTGCGCGTAAGAGTCGAAACAACAGAAGGTATCAAAACCGTTTCAGAATCAGAACTCGGCGGATACAAAACCTACACTACTGAATAACCTGTACAACCATGAAAATAGTATTCTTATTCCTGTATTCCGTTCTTTTCTGCCAGGTTGTGCTTGCAGGCACGGAGACGTTCAGTCAGCGCGCAGAAGGCTCAAAGCTCGTGGTATCTTCCACGGTACCTTTGTATACCGTTTACGACAATCAGTACGGTACGATGCTCGCCAATGCGGGCTGGCAGTCGCAGTTTTCCAATACCGGGGTGAAGAACTTCCTGCGGCTTGGTATTAACCCGGATGTTGCACAAGCCAATCTCCTGAACGGAAGTATGACCTTCACCATCAAAACATGGACGTGGAATGTGGGCGGCTACTTTGATGTGAATACCATTCCGAACGTCAGCCTGGGACTCTATTACGAACACAACAATCCCACCACCATACTGGTGAATGATGTGTCGACCTACGATTTCAGCAATGCACACCGTGTTGAAGTTTATCTTACAGGTATTACCAATACCTCCGGGTTCGATGTTAATGAGCTGTACGTTCAAACTGAGATCCAGGTCGAACGTCGCTGGGCACTGGATGCGAACGTCGTTACAGGCGCAGGACTGGAGCTGGTGAACAATTCCAATTACATTAAATTTCACTGGAACCCCAAATCCGGCGCAGAATTCTACGAGCTCGAATGGGTCCATGTTCCCACTACGAAGCTGGACGGATCCACAGAATCGAATACAGCATTGCTGAAGTACAATCACTACCTCAATTCGACCCGTATTGTCGTTAAAGCGAACAATTACCGCATTCCGGCCATTTTCGATCCGGGTTATATTTTATTTCGCGTAAGGCCAATTGGCTTTACAGGAACAGGCCTGACCGTTCGTAAAGAAGGCAGCTGGAACGTTGCTGCGGAATCCGGCAGCGTTTCCACCTACCCCACCGCTTCAAAGCTGCTTTTACTGAATGAATACGACCAGAAAATGAACTGGGCTCACCAGGTTGCCTACGGCGATGACGGGGAACGCTTCGAATCGGTTGTTTTTTCAGACGGACTTTCACGTCCACGCCAAAGCGTTACCCACAATACGGCAACTGCCCAGGCCGTATTTTCGAACGTTTATTACGATGAGCTTGGAAGACCCGTTATCAGCGACCTGCCAACGCCTGTGGATGGCGAAGTGCTCAGGCATGACGATCATTTTAACCTGACAGATGGAACACTTGCCGATTTCCAGGCGGCTTATTTCGATGTTCCCGGAGGTGACAGCTGTGTCGTCAGGGGAACCGGGTTCTCGACCACTTCGGGAGCTGGTAAATATTATTCGCCTTCCAACACCGACCAGGATGCAGAAAACAAACGCATTCCGAACGCAGAAAAGTTCCCTTACAGCCGGGTCGTGTATGAAAGCGACTTTTCAGGAAGGGTCCAGAAAGTAAGCGGTTATGGCAAAGACCTGAACACCGGAAGCGGAAAAGAAACGTTCTATCATTATCCAAGTGCCAATCAAAGCGAGCTGGATGAGCTCTTCGGCGCAGAAGTGGGCAGAGCCAGCCACTACTCCAAAATGGTAACGGTAGATGCTAACGGACAGGTATACGTGCAGTATTCAGACCTTGCGGGAAGAGTTATTGCCACCTACCTCGCGGGCCAGAGCCCTGCTTCCCTGGATGCTATCGAAGGAAACGGCGGCACGAACGCCACGGTGTCGCTATTGCCGCAGAACGACCAGCAGGTAGATCTTACTGTTCCATCATCCACACTGACCTATACGGAATACATTTACGAAAACGCCTCCTACAGCTTCAGCTACGGCATGACGCCGGAACAGTTCCACAATGGCTGTATGCCCGAAGATATTTGCCTGGACTGCGTTTACGACCTGGATTTCAGGATCACCGATCAGTGCGGAGTGGTTGTCTACAATCATACTGAAACGATGCCCGGAGCCGATGCCAACAGGCTTTGCACAACCAAAGAGGCAGAAGGATTCACGACAGCACCGATCTACCTGCAGAAGGGCGCTTATGTGTTCGTAAAGACCTTGCGCATCAACCAGGATGAACTCCACAACAACTGGTGCTATTATCTCAACGAAAATGCCTGCGTAGAACCTGTTTCCGATCTCTTTAATACACTTTACGTGCAGGAGGAATTCGATGAATGCGAGCCGCTGACCGATGCCCCGGAAACAGGAACAGGATGCAACTTTTATAAGGAACTGATGCTGCAGGACCTGACCCCCGGCGGACAGTATGCCGGATTCACCAACACGGGCGGCGTTTTCACAGCGCTTCCCGATATAGCCAGCGTACATTCCGTGCTGACAGAGGATAACCTCGAAGTGGGGCCGGATGTGACCGATAACGACTGGAGACACCCTGTGGGACATTATCAGAATGCCGACGGAAGCACTTCCTACATTACAGCTTACCTTGTTTCAGGAAGCTATGTTCCTGCTATGACAGGTGCGCCGGTTGCCGGCCCGCTTGCCGACGGCAGCTACACATTCTATCCCGAACAGCTTGCGAGCCTGCAGGATTTTATCAGCCGCTTTCAGCCGGAGTGGGCCCGTTCGCTCCTTGCCTACCACCCGGAATACTGTTTCCTTAACGAATGTGAGCTCAATGATGCATACGATTACGATGCATTGATGATGGCTGCCAGTACCTATGGTGAGGCCTGCTCGGCCGGTTTTTTCAAACCACTGGCAGCTTCGGCAGGCTATGCAGATTGTCCAACAAGCTTTCCCGATCCGTTTTTTGCTACAGGGTCCGGCTCCGCTCTCAGTACGGCAATGAACAACGCCATGAACAATTACCACGCGAGCGGTTATTCTATCTGGCAGCTGGCGATAAGTATCAGCTTCTGTAACACCACTGTCGATATAGATAACTGCCTGGAACGATTTGGATCCATTATTACCGAGCATTGCTACGACGACCTGATCTGGATCAATTACCGTCGCATGTACCTGGATCTGAAACAGGAGCTGTTCTACCAAACATTGCATTCCGCGTGCTCCAATGCACAGATCGGCGTAGACGTGAACTGGCTGAACAATGTATCACGCTGGGGCAATGTCGCCACCTTTACCGATCTCGATACGGACGGCTCAGGCCCGGATACCGGCACTACGCTGGACCAGTCTTACCTGGACGGCCTGATGCAGGACGGTTGTCAAACCGCCTGTGAAGCCTTTGCCGACGACTGGATATCTCAATTGTCGGGATGCGACTTCACCGGTGTCAATATGACAGCATTACGCAACGATCTTGTTTCCCTGTGCATGAGCGGCTGCGACAGCGAGCACCCGATGGGCGCAAGCACTTCGCCGGGCGGCACTACGATAGACGACGTTCTGCTCACCCACCTCGGTGCGGGATACGAAACCAATCTCTGCAGCGGATTACTGATCTCTCAACCCGATGTTTACCAGACCAACCAGGAATTACAAGAAGCGATCACCAGCCCGCTCGATACCTGTGCCTGCACGGAGATCTTACAAGCACAGTGGGAATTTGACAATGCCAACCCCGATGAGCTGACGCTTGAGCAATTGCTATCCCTGAATACCGGGGTCCTGCTGGAAGAAATCGACCACCTCATCTGCCTGTGCCAAAAGCCATACGGCGGAGCATTCGATCCACTAACGGTGTCCTGGCCACAAGACGCCAATGAGCAGCTCGAGGTTTACCTTCAACGTATTCCAGCGACCCTGTCATGTTCCAGCGGATCCTGTGCAGACTGTGGAAAAGTCAACAAGATCCTGTCAGATCTCAGCAATCGCTTCAGCGGCGTGCCCGATTTCGAAAACGCGGAGAATTACCAGACCATCGTTACCAATTACCTGAACAACGAGCTGTTGTTCCACCTTGGATTCGAGGATTACCTGACTTTTGCCGGCCAATGTGCAGCAACCACAGAAACGCCTTACTGCACGATCAACCCGCTTGCACGGGAATGGGCCGAAGTCATGAAGCTCCTTACTTTCCGCGGAGATCTGCTTACGGGCGAATCATCCGCCTTTGACCTTCTCCCGCTCAACATCGTGTATGCCCAGGGCGAGCTGCAGCACGCACTTCCCGGTAACAGCTACTGGTCCGACCAAAGCGGGAACGTGCTGACCACGCATTTCGGCAGTACGACCGGAACTGACTGTACCTTTACGCTTACCCTGCCCGAAGAAGCTGACTTCGATTTCGGGGATATCGTTTCTTTCGGAGTGATCGTACCGCTTACCGGCAGCTGCACGGGAAATTCCACCTTTGGAATTACAGTCACGTACCGTTCCTGCGGACAGCTCGCCACTGCACAGCTCACGGGCACCAGCGACTGTTTCGAAGTAAACTCCTGCGTCTGCAGTGGAGATGGGCTCACCCTGTGCGACGAGCTTCCCGGGATTCAAACAACCTGTTACCAGCCCAGGCTGGACGAGCTGTACCAGATGGCACAAAACACCTGGCTGGAAAACGTGCAGGAGCTTTACCAGCCATTTGTGAGAGACTTCAATACAGCCTGCGCCGAAGCATTTTCAACCGAGACGCTCAGCTATTCGGGGCCGAGAAACGTGTACCAGTATACCCTGTTCTACTACGACCAGGCAGGTAATCTCGTGAAAACGATCGCTCCGAAAGGATTCGAGGATGCCTTTACGCCGGTGAATTCGGAGGCTGCCCGTGCTTCCGTACAAAGCTCAACGGTTTACAACACCGTTGCTTCGTATGGTGTTTCCCCTTTACCGGCGCATACCTTCCAGACAACGTATGCTTACAATTCCTACGACCAGCCGGTGAATACTATGAACCCGGATTACATTGCATCGACCAATTTCTGGTACGACCGTTACGGGCGCGTGGCCGCATCCCAGAATGCGGAACAGGTGATCGATAAAAAATACAGCTATACGCTTTACGATCCACAGGGCCGCCCGGTCGAATCAGGACAAGCCGATTTAGATTACACTTCTTCCGCGCAACGCCCGGTGATCTCCGAAACGGACCTCAAGCGGGACGACCTTGGTGTTTCGTTTAAAAACTGGGTCTACAGCTGCAAGCGATCTGAGATAACATATACCGTTTATGATGCACCTATGTCGCCGGCGGTCTCTTCCAAATTTTTCGGGGGGACGCCACAGAATCTGCGCCTGCGCGTTGCGAGCGTTGTTTATTTCGACTCGCTTTACACCACCTTGCCCATGCCGCTTACCGGCTATGCGAGCGCCAGTCATTACTCTTACGACCCCCACGGGAACGTGAAGGAATTTATACAGGACATCCCCGTGCTTGCTCCTGCGGGACAGGACGTGAAATCCACGCAGTACGAGTTTGAGCTGATCAGCGGGAACGTGAAAAAAGTGAGCTACCAGCAAGGCAGGCCCGACGCAACGGCACACCGGTATTTTTACGACCAGCTCAACAGGCTCACGGAAGTCTACCTCACCACAGACAAGGGCGTGCACGAAAGTCGTGAAGCCCAATACCGCTACTTCGACTACGGGCCATTGTCGCGCGTGGAGACCGGACAGCACAAGGTACAGGCCAACGATTACAGCTATACCATTAACGGCTGGCTGAAAGGCATGAACAGCAATACCCTGAGAACGAACAGGGACGGCGGGCGCGACGGCGACGTGAACTATTATGCCAACCTGAAGTACGCCCACCAGCTGATCGCTGCGGATGTGAACGGGTATACGCTTGGCTACTTCAAACAGGATTACAAAAGCATCGGCACGACCAGCTTCGAGGCAAGCATTACAACAGGATTGCTTTACGGTGCGCTGAAAGACCTTTACAACGGCAACATTTCCCATTCTGTCACGGCGATTACCGGTTATGATGTTCAGGCGGGCGTGTATACCTACGACCAGCTGCAGCGGATCAAGGCCATGCGGGTCTTCCGCAGCACGGGCGTGGTGAGCGGCAATACCTGGTCAGCGGCGGCAGAACCGGCAGGGCTGGACTATTCCTCGACCTATACCTACGACCGCAACGGCAATCTCCAGACGCTGATGCGTAAAGGGACGAGCACCGTATCGCTGGCGCTGGACGACCTGACGTATATTTACCATTCGTCCAACAAGCTACAGCAGGTGCTGGACCCGGTCCCTTCGGGGAACTATGGGGACGATATTGACGACCAGACATCGGTGAACAATTATACCTACAGCCGGATCGGGCAGCTGACCAGCGATGCCAGCGAGGGCCTATTCTTCCGCTGGCGCAGGGGCGATAAAAAGCTGGCTTACCAGCGAAGCGCTTCGGTGCAGATCGATTATATCTACAACCCGTTCGGGCAGCGCGTGGCGCGAATCAAGAAAGCGTGTTCCGGATCGGCGGTTGTGCCGAACGCGACTACGCCTTGGGAGTACACGGTCTACGGCACGGATGCCAACGGGCAGGTGCTCGCCGTTTACGATGTGGATCTGCCGGCTTCAGGCTTTGCCACGGCTTACCTCGAAGAACAGCTGATCTACGGAGCGGAGCGCCTCGGTATGGTGAAGGACAGAAGAATTGTTTACAGTGCCGCGATGGGCGAACCCATTACACCAATTGTGAAGAAGAATGAGCTGGGCCGCAAGCACTACGAGCTCACCAATCATTTAGGGAATGTGAACGTGGTGATCTCTGACCGTAAACAGGTGGCACAGAACGACCACATCAACGAGCTGAGCGATTTCGAAAGCTCGCTCAACGGCTGGTCGGTACAGTCTCCGGCAACGGTGGTGCTCACAGCAGGAGCAGCGCAGGTGACTACCAGCACGACCCGCAATTTTATTACAAAGAACTTCACGACCGTTATCGGGGAAGAATACACGGTAGCGGTCAATGCGACTTTTACCACAGCGCCTGCGCTGGAGCTTTCGGTGCCGGGAGCGGTGGTGAACATTACGAGCGGCGTAACGGCTTATGCGACTTTTACGGCAACGACGACCAGCAGCCAGGTCCGCGTGCGCCTGACAACGCTGGTATCTCATGTGTTCAACGTGCAGGATATTTTTGTGCAGACGCACGCAAGGTATACGGCTACAACGCTGATGAAGGCGGATTATTATCCTTTCGGTATGGTGATGCCCGGGCGCAGTACGAACAGCGGGGATTACCGGTATGGGTATAACGGTATGGAGAAGGACGCGGAGCTGAAAGGAGACGGGAATTCCTATACGACTGAGTTCAGGCAGTATGATCCGAGATTGGGGAGATGGATGAGTTTAGATCCGTTGATGGCCAGCTTCCCGGGGCAAAGCCCTTATTGTGCATTTGATAATAACCCGATTTTATATACAGATCCTTATGGGCTAGCCAGTGAAGGAGGGCCGGACGATCCTCCAGTGGGTGAGGTTTGTCAAGATGAAAATAACAACGTTAGGGTTTATATGGGTGACGATGAATGGGGAGATCCTGATGAATTCGTGTCCATGATGAATCTGAAAATGGAGATCAACAATGCTAAAATCGCTACTATTCAAAATAATGATCAAGCTAAAGTAAACAAAGCTAATATCGAGATCAGGATTGGCGCCCAAATGGCTGCTGAGAATGAAAAGACCAAAGCGGAAAGGAGCAGCATGGAAGACGCTATGCTCTATGGGTGGCAACGAATGAACATGTCACCTATGGAGCGAGAAGCGGAACGTTTAGCTAGTGCAAGACATGTTTACTCTATGGATAGAACCGCGGGATTGGCTACCGGTTCGTGTTATCCGGTTAGTATTGCGGACCCGTTAATTGCAGAAGGTCAGGAACAGCTCTCCAACGGATTACAAAGTGCTGGAATGGAAGAAACTGCGGCAAACTATACTTCTGCTACGGTGTTCTTCCTTGGATCGGTAGTTATTACAAGAAAAGCTGGGCCAGGATCGCTTTGGAGTGGAACGCAAAAATTAAACCCTGTTCAAAATGCTTACGGCCATTGGGTCAAACATGGAGCTGAGTTTCCTGAATTTCAAAATTCCTTACAGTATGTCCAAGGTACAAGAACTTTTTTACATAGTTCTCCAACTGGAACATTGGTTAAAGTAAGAACTAATGGAGAAGTATTAAAATATCATTCCGCAAGTAATACCTTTGGGGTGATGAATGCTTCTGGCATTCCTAAAACAATGTTTCGACCCACCAATGGAATAATTTACTGGAATAGTGTTAAATAATAAGCAAAATATGGAAGTTGAAAATTATCATTGCAGGGTATGTGGTTTGTACTATGACGATTTACCTTGGGGAGAAGATGGGGCAACCCCTATTTTTGAGATCTGCCCATGTTGTGGTGTAGAATTTGGCTATGAAGACCGCACGTATGAAACAGTAAAAATGTTTCGTGAAAAGTGGTTGCTCGCAGGCTCAAAATGGTTTATGCAAAAAGAAAAACCTCTGGAATGGAATTTGGAAGAACAGCTGAGAAATATTCCCGAAGAATTCATTTAACATTTAAATAGAGGTAAACCGTTGCATTTGACAATCATTTTCAATAACTGGATATTCGTTCCAACAAAGATCTAAAAGTCGATATATTGTATGTTGATGAAGACGTAAAGCTAATCGGTACTCCTGAACAATTAAAAATCCCGAGGCCGCAAACGTTTACCGGAGGTAACTAAAATTATGATACAGAATCATCATTGCAGAGTGTGTGGATATGATAATGAAACTCTTCCCTGGGGAGAAGATGGAACATGTCCGACATACGAATATTGTCCATGTTGCGGAGTGGAATTTGGGAACCAGGATTACACGATAGAATCTGTAAAAGAATTTAGAGGAAAATGGATTTCTGAAGGTGCTCAATGGGACGACTTGAAGGAAAAACCGACTAATTGGAACTTAGAAGAACAGTTGAGAAATATCCCTGAAAAATTTATTTAGGATTTATATATTATAGTTGTCTCAATGATAATCGCAAATGTGTTATCTCAGGCGCTGTTGATGCTAGTTTCGATTACGCTATTGACGGTGGCTTTAAAACTTTAGAGGACAAGAACTTGGGGGGGGGTGTTGCCAGTGATTTCACCTTTGGTACTTTAGGTAATATGGGGCAAGGCTCGTTCGGAAAAACCCATTCTTCTTTGAGGTTGTAGGTACGGGTGTTACCGGCTTATCTACTGGCATTGGGAATGCTGCTGTAAATAAACAATTTGAGTAAGATGGATTGGAATTGGAAAAGAGTAACCCTGGCAATTGCTATTTTAGTATTGCTACTATTTATTTTTGGCTCCGGAGTTTATATAAAATCTGAGCGAACATGCGGAACTATTATCGAAGAAACGGAAATTAGAGGTGCGCGTTATATTCGCTATAAATTTCAGGTCGATGGCGAAACAATATACGGAAGTGTAACTTCTTCACATATTGTTAGTCTAGGAATCGACAGTCTTAAAAGAATTGAGTGCATTGAAATTCAATACTCCAACTTCTCATCTGTTTTTAATAGGCTTGTTGATGATCGAATATTGAAGAAGTGACAATAGTGTACCAGCATGGTAGTACTTCAAATGACGCTTTGCCTAATTGATCGATTAATGATTGGAATGTGCAATGAATGATGAATTAAAAAAAGTATAATGACTAAGTTTAAAATCGTTTTGTTGTTTCTTCCAGGGCAAAAAGCATTAAGCGATGAAAAATAATAGCGAAAAACAAAAAATCATTCTACTTGCAATCGTTATACTGGTTTCATTTATTATCGGTATGTATTTACAATACTCAAAGGACCGTATATTGTCAGAAGACACAAAAGTGGTACCAGGTGTTTTTAAGAGCAGATTTACGAGTGGAAAAACTGGTACACGTTCTGATTTCATTTATAAGGTAGACAAGACTTTTTATACAATAACCGAATCAGGGGGATATAATTCTCTTCAGGAAGGCGATACCGTTCTAATTAAATACTCTGTGAAACATCCATCAGTTGGAGAAGTTATAGACGATAACTACATGAGAAAATAATTATACTACCTCTATTGAGGATTTAAATTCGATAGAATCAAAAAAATAACCAATTGAAAAACACAAATGTCTAAATTAAAAATCATTTTTATTATACTGTCTGTCGGCAGCATCCAGAGTTATGCCCAGGATCTCATCTTTTCCGATTCTAATTTTTTCAAAGCTATTCTCAATTATCAACCATCTATTGATCAAAATGGCGATGGAATCATTCAAAAGAACGAAGCTGAAACAGTCCGGGAATTGAACTTAATGGATCAGCATTTAACATCCATTCAAGACATTTACTTCTTTCCAAATATCAAAAAACTTATTGTGACAGGGAATGATCTGGTTTCAGTAAAATTGGAAGGTCTTGATTCTTTAGTCAAGTTTTATATTGCCGGAAACCAACTTGTATCACTTGAGCTGGCACTACCCGCTCTTAAAGACCTTGCCTGTGGAAAAAATTCCTTGAAAACTATTTCACTGGAAAACCTACCCAATCTGGAAGTATTTAACTGTATGGCGAATGACTTATCAGAACTGGACCTACGATCATCTAAAAAATTAAGATCTCTAAACTTAAGTAATAACGACTTCACACAGTTAGACATTTCACAAAACAAAGCACTTATCCAATTGATAATTGATGGTAACCCTTTAAAATCATTAGACATTACATTTAATAGCGCTTTAAAGGTTAACCTCCTTTACATTGATGAAAACGTAGAACTGATCGGCACACCGGAACAGTTAAAAACTCCTGTAGCCAAAACGTTAATACAAAGCAAGTGATTTAAAGATCTCGTCCGTCGAATCAATAACTTTATAAAGCATTTCTTCTTTCTCAACTACAGTAACAGCAAGTTCTTCCAGTTTGGAATCACTTGTGTTCATGTAAGCCAGTGCAACAAAGTAACAGCTATTGTTAACTTCTCGCGTAATCCTATTCCTTTCATTAGTGTTCATTTTTGTAATTTTATATTCTCCAGCAAGTTAGATACGGATGTAACGCTAAAACAATCCCACTTTCGCACCATCAAACAGCATCCAATCAAAGAGGTTTTGTTCGGGCATCTCCTCTAGGGACTTGAACATAAAATGCGCTTTGGAAGGCAATGTGCGTGGATTTTCTGCGGGATTCATGGAGCTTATGAAATTATAAAGTAGTCAACATTTCACCCTACCCTCAAATACTTTATCTCGCGAGCCTTCAACAAAATGAGCTCTACGAACTTGTCAATTCGTGGAGTTTCAAGGAAGTTTGTCTTAAAAGTCAGTGGTTCCGGAAACAAAGAGGTTAGAATTTTCTTCTTGATGGACGCGGTGTTTCTGTTCGTTATAGGTAACTTGATCAATGGGGTCATCAAAATATTTCTCGTTGATGGATCCCAGGCGAACTTGGAGGTTAGTGATCTCTCGTTTCCTGGAGCCAAGCTGCGCTTCACGCCTGGAATTTACTGTCTTCAAGAACGATGCAAATGGTTACCCGGTGGCATTGTCGTTGCAGGATGCATTTTCGGTCCGAACGATGTCGCAGGTAAAGGTCATCGACTTCGTAACGGAGCCTGTTGAAGGGGAAATCTGGGTGGTACGGGACGATTTCAGTGACTTGGGTTACGTGCCTTACGGCGATCCGCTGTTTTACCTGCTTACTGTTTCCCGTGAGGTGAACTACAACGACCGCGACGGGAACCCTGTGACGGAATCCCAACTATCGGATCCTTCGAAGCTTACGGTCACGAATATCGTAGAAAACTATAACCCGGAATCTCCGGGCATGAGCTATACATCAGATCCGCTAAACGTGACAATGAGCTGGAATCGGTGGAACTGAGCTGGAACAAACCGTACATAACGGGAAGTATCATTTGCAGAAGCGTAACAGTAAGGGTAACTGGATTGAGATTGCAGTGGTGCAGACCAACGATCCGGTCATTACAATTGCATTGCAGGATACGTCATATTCTAAACAACCAGCTGATTTATTCTGACTTCAGCGCCTTATTTCAGACCAATAAGCCCACGCATCCCCCAACTAAACGCCCGCTGTTGAAAAGTGCTTTCGCGCTGTTGTTCAGGTGGGCCTGTAACAGCTAACTTTGTAGCAGGAAATAAGAAGTATGTTGAAGATCGGCGTTTTTGGAGTAGGACATTTGGGTAAAATTCACCTCGGATTGTTACAGCAATTGGCGGAGCTATACGAAATCGTCGGTTTCTACGATCCTTCGGACGAAGCAGCCGGAAACCCCACTCTTTCTGGAATTCGCCGCTTTACGAATCAGCAGGAGCTGATCGACGCAGTGGATTGCGTGGACATCGTTTCCCCTACCGGGTCGCATTTCCAGATCGCATCGGAAGCCATTAAGAAGAGCCGGCACGTATTTATCGAAAAACCGGTGACGGCTACAACCGAAGAAGCCCGGATCCTCATGCACCTCGCCGAAGAAGCAAGCGTGCAGGTACAGATCGGGCATGTGGAACGCTTCAATCCGGCATTTCTGAGCGCTTTGCCGTACATCGACCGCCCTATGTTCATCGAAACGCACCGGCTCGCACCCTACAATCCGCGAGGAACGGATGTTTCGGTGGTGCTCGACCTCATGATCCACGACATCGACATCGTGCTGAGCGTTGTAAAATCAAACATCAAGCGCGTGGCAGCCAACGGTGTTTCGGTGGTCAGCGACAACCCGGATATCGCAAACGCGCGCATCGAATTCGACAACGGCTGTGTGGCCAATCTTACAGCCTCGCGCATTTCACAGCAGGCGATGCGAAAAACACGCATGTTCCAGCGAAACGCCTACATTGCCATCGACCTGCTCAAGAAAAACGTAGAGATCATTCACCAGAACGAAACGCATCACACGGATCGCTTTCAGCAGTTCGACCTCGGCGTGGACGGTGTCTCGAAGCCGTTTTACATCGAGCGGCCTCCGGTTCCCGAATCCAATGCGATCGAACAGGAATTGCGCTCGTTCGCCCGGTCCGTCAAAACCGGCAATGCTCCCGATGTTACCATAGAAGACGGCTTCCGATCAATGGAACTTGCCGTTCAGATAATGGATAAGCTCAAAATGGCAGGAACAGGGACTTTCGACAATATTTAACGTAAATTCGCGTTAGAAAACGTACGATAATTACTTATGAAGCATTTTGCTATTCTTATAGGTCTGGGTTTCCTTCTTTCGGCTTGTGTAAAGAACAATCCACAGCCGGTCTGGCTGTCCATCAATGCGTGGACGCTGACTACGAATCCGGACGTAACGGCAAATGATCCCGGAGCGCTTACGCACAATTTCACCGATGCGTGGGTGTATGTAGACAATAAGCTCATCGGCGTGTTCCAAGTCCCGTGCAAGATCCCGGTACTGGCTTCGGGCTCAAAAGAAGTCAAAATTTATCCGACGGTACGCAACAATGGCATTTCAGCAACAAAGAAGATCTATCCTTTCTGCTCGGACTATACAGTAACAATGGATCTGATCGAAGGACAATTCTACACCATCAACCCGACTACGTACTATAAAACCGGTAGCGATTTCTGGATAGAAGATTTTACGGAAAACTCCGTTCATTTAACGCAGGATGAAAACTCAACTGCTACCATTACCCAGGAAAACGATCCGGCTATTGCGATCACAGGCTATTACGGCCATGTGCATCTGAGCGAAGGAAGCGCGCTCTGGCTGGCAACACTGAGCGAAGCGCTCGATCTTCCGCAGGGAGGATCCGAAGTTTACCTGGAATTCGACTACCGTGCCGACTCTCCGACGCTAACGGGCATGTTCGCCCTGGGCGCAGCAACAGGAACCACGCAGAACGACCACGTGATCGCACAGGCAAACGAGCTGCAATGGAAAAGGATGTACATCGATTTCAAAGAGATCGTCTCCTATTCCGTCAACGCCACCAGCTTCCTGCCGTATTTCAACGCAGAGCTGCCCAACTCGGCAACAACAGCCGATATTTACATTGACAATATCAAAATAGTGCACTTTTAGTCAACAGCATGCAGCGTCAGTTAATCCGCTTTACGTTTATTCTCTGTGACTGGTTAAGTGCTGCTCTGTCGTGGGCGCTGTTTTATTATTACCGCAAAACAAGCATCGAAGGGAAAGAATTTCACGTCAATGAAACATTTCTCTACGGTATAGCGCTTGTTCCGCTGCTCTGGCTGATGCTCTACGCGATCCAGGGAACGTACACCGATATCCGGCGGCTTTACCGGCTCAAAGTCATTTCCTTCACCGCTTTTGCAGCCATTTTCGGATCGGTTATTCTCTTTTTCCTGCTGCTCATCGACGACGAAGTAAGGAACTATCACACCTATTACCAGTCGCTGCTCTTTCTTTCGCTCGTTCATTTCGGGATCACCTTAACGGCGCGATTCATCATCACGAGCATACAGGTCAAGCGGATTCATGCCAAAAAAGACGGTTTCCGGACACTGCTGATCGGCGGATCCGAAAAAGCGGTGGGCATTTACAACGAGATCATTCAGCTTCCGAAAGGTGGCGGCAACCAGTTCATCGGGTTCATTAACCTGAACGGGATCGACAAGCTGCTGGAGAACGAGATCCCCTACCTCGGCCACATCGACCAGCTGGAACAGATCCTGCGCGAGCATCAGATCGAGGAAGTGATCATTGCGCTGGAAAGTACCGAGCACGAACGCCTCAGAAACATTATTTCACGCCTGCCGAATGAACAGATGGTGATCAAGATCCTGCCGGATATGTACGATATTTTATCCGGATCGGTAAAGCTGAACAACATTTTTGGCGCGCTGTTAATGGAAGTCAATGCCGAAGTGATGCCACCGTGGCAGCGTTTCATCAAGCGATTGATGGATTTGGTGCTTTCGCTGCTGGCAATCATAGTGCTCATCCCGTTCTACATCTTCCTGGCATTTGCTGTGAAATTCTCGTCCAAAGGTCCCATCCTGTTTTTCCAGGAACGGATTGGAATTCATGGAAAAGCATTTAAGATTATCAAATTCAGAACAATGTTCACCGATGCCGAAAAAGCAGGGCCGCAGCTTTCCAGCTCGCACGACCCGCGCATTACGCCTATCGGACGATTTATGCGCAAGGCGCGCTTCGATGAATTTCCGCAGTTCTTTAATGTGCTGAAAGGCGATATGTCGCTCGTTGGCCCGCGGCCGGAACGACAGTTTTACATCGACCAGATATCGAAGGTCGAGCCACAGTTCCTCGAGCTGACACGCGTTCGACCGGGCATTACGTCCTGGGGACAGGTGAAGTACGGCTACGCAGAAAATGTGGAGCAGATGATCCAGCGCATGAAGTACGATCTGCTGTACCTGCGGAACAGATCTATCGCACTGGACATGAAGATCATGCTGCACACGATTATGATCGTGATTAAGGCGAAAGGAAAATAAATTGAAGATTTCTCAATTGAAAATTGAAAAGAGAGATTTTCTATAAATTCGAGAGCGTCCTCTTTTTCAATTTTACATTTTCAATTTTCAATTCTTCTCAAACACCGCAATGGCCTCGATATGGCTCGTATGCGGAAACTGGTCTACCAGCGTAAGCTTCGTCATCTTATAGCCTTCCTGCGCCATCATATCGGCATCCCGTGCCTGCGTAGCAGGATTGCAGGAAATGTAAACGATGCGCTCAGCGCCGAGCGCCATCACTTTCAACAGCGTTTTAGGCGCAATACCGGCTCTTGGTGGATCGAGAACAATTGTATCGATTCGTCCCTGGTATTCCGGGTGGAACGACAGGAACTTTCCTACGTCCGCTGCGAAGAAATGCAGATGCGATAATCCGTTGAGCTTCGCATTTCGCTTAGCGTCTTCAATGGCTTCTTCCACAATATCGACCCCAACGATCTCACCGACGTTCACGCGCTGTGCGATAAGCTGTCCGATGGTGCCCGTTCCGCAGAAAAGGTCCATGATGACACCGCCGTCTTTGGCGTGCTCGCACACGTAATCGATCGCTTTCGTATACAGGCGCTCCGCACTTTTAGGATTAGTCTGAAAAAAGCTTTCCATACTGATCTCAAAGGACAATCCGAGCATTTTCTCCACAACGACGGCATTTCCGACAAGCAGCGTGCTCGTTCCGTTCTCGATCTTCGCGCGATCGGCTACATTGTCGTTGATCGTATGCCAGATACCCGCCAGACGATCTCCCAGCTTTTCCTGCAGGAATGCAACGACTTTCGCGGTATCGAATTGTTTAAGCCCTTTTGAGCTGGTAACGAAATGAATGAGCAATTGATCCTGGTCGAACGATTTGCGCACAACGATATGACGAAAAAAGCCTTCTTTTTTCGGCGGATGCCACGCCGGAAGACCGAATGACTGCAGCAATCCTCTCAATTCGATCAGCAGGGTTTCCCATTGTTCATCGAACAAACCGCTCGGCTTGTTGAGGTTTTCCACTTTCCACCAGGTTCCGCGACGCTTGAATCCGAGCGCAAAAGCATCGTCGATCTCTTCGCCGGTTTCGGGAACGTGCTCGATACAGGAAAAACTGTATTCCATTTTATTGCGGTAGAAAAACTGGTCGGGCGAAGCGATAAACGTATCGAAAATGGTATCTATTTCCTTGTTATTGCCGATCCGGCGGTAGACGTCGAGCGTTGTTTTCTTTTTATATTCCTGCTGAAGCTCCGTGGGCACGAAGATGTAGGGCGCGCCTGAAATTTCCTGGTAAGGCCGTTCAATTTCCTGCGGCGAGCGGCGAAGCACTTCCAGCAGCTTGCATTCTCCGTGGCGCTTTTTCTTTTTCTCGACTTTCGCACGCACAAGCTGTCCCGGAAAAGTGTTTTCCACAAACAATACAAAATCACCTGCATCGGATTTTAAACGGGCGATTCCCTGTCCGCCAAATGCAAGATCTTCAATCTCGACTTCAATAATTTCACCTCTGTGTACCACGCGTTCGTTTTGAGGTTGCAAAGATAGTTACAATGGACAATTGACAATGAACAATTAGCAATGGACAGGTGACAACAATGCACAATTGACGATGAACAGCTGGCAGAGCGATCACTCCGGGAAATTGAAAATGATTAAGACACGAACATCAGGGATCAGGCACTTGTCCGCCCGTCAGCGTGATCAACAATTGTATTCTCCTGGTCTACGATGTCCTGTATGGATTTGTTCTCAAGGATGCGAAGCGTTTCGTTGCGCACGTCGATCATCACTTTATGGAGTCCGCAGGCGACTTCGTCTTTGCATTCGTCGCACGGCTGATAGTAGTTCAGGCTCACGCAGGGCAGTAATGCGATCGGGCCGTTGAACAGGCGGATAATGGTAGAAATGGTAATGTCTTTCGGCTCGTGCCGCAGAAAGTAGCCTCCGCCTTTTCCCATCTTGGAAGCGAGAATGCCCTGCTTTTTGAGGTCGAGCAGAATCGATTCGAGGAATTTACGCGGAATGCTGGCGCTGTTGGAAATTTCAAGGATCAACGTCGGTTCTGCGTTTCCCTTTTTGGCGAGATACGTCAGTGCATGGAGCGCGTACTTTGTTTTCTTCGAGAGCATGCTTTCAATTCACAATTTTACGGTGTATAATTTTACACATGACAATGTACAACATATTCATTCATTGTCAATTGGGTAAATTGTTAATTGTCAATTTGTATCAGATCATTCCACGAATAACGCCTTTATCGGAAGCCTGGATGAATCCGAGGATCTGATCGCGCAATGGCGACTCGGGCATTGTTTCTTTTACGCTTTCGATGCCTTTTGAAATGGTTCCGTTCTGAACGTAAAGAATGCGGTAGATGTCTTCGATCTCGCGAACGTCCGCATCGGAATAACCACGTCTTCTCAGTCCAACGGAATTGACACCGGCAAACGTAATGGGCTCGCGGGCTGCTTTTACGAACGGCGGAACATTTTTACGGATGAGCGTTGCGCCGGCAATGAACGCATGCGCGCCAACGTGCATGAACTGCTGGGAAGCGACCATTCCTTCGAGGATGGCGTAATCGTCGATCGTTACGTGACCCGAAAGGCCTACATAGCTCGCCAGAATTACATTATTCCCGATAAAGCAGTCGTGTGCAATGTGGACATAGGTCATGAGCAGGCAATTGTCGCCGATCTTCGTTTTCCAGCGGTCTTTCGTGCCGCGGTGAATGGTAACGCACTCGCGGATCACGGTATTGTTACCGATCTCAACAGTGGTACTTTCGCCATCGAATTTAAGATCCTGTGGAATAACGCCGATCACTGCTCCGGGAAAGATCTCGCAATCGTGCCCGATGCGCGTGCCGGGATAAATGGTCACGTTCGGGTGAATTTTCGTTCGTGCCCCAATGATCACATCTTCGTAAATCGTTGTGAAACCTTCTACGGAAACGCCTTCTCCAAGCTGTGCTTCGGGAGAAATATTTGCCAGATGACTGATCATTCTACTTTGTCTTTAATAACCTGAGCAAGCATTTCGGCTTCCATCACTAAATTTCCATTCACATAAGCTTTACCGCCCATGTGCACCAATCCGCGGCGCATAGGTGAAAGTAGCGATAATTCAAACACCAGCTGGTCACCCGGAATGACCTTTTGTTTGAATTTAACGTTATCGATCTTCATGAAATACGTCGAATACAGGTGCGGATCTTCTACTTTGCTCAGCGCGAAGATCCCTCCTACCTGCGCTGTAGCTTCGATCTGCAGCACACCCGGGAAAATAGGATTTCCGGGGAAGTGACCCGTAAACTGCGGCTCGTTCATGGTGATGTTCTTCACCCCAACAATGCGGTCTTCCGTTATTTCCATGATCTTATCGACCAGCAGGAACGGATAACGGTGCGGGAGCATGCGCTCGATATCGTTGATGTTGTAAAGCGGTTCTTTTGTCAGGTCGAACTGGCGGCCGGCTTTTTCCTGCTGTTTAAAGTGATCTTTCAGCACCTTGGCGAAGCGTACGTTACCGGAATGTCCGGGGCGGGCGCCAAGGATGTGTGCTTTGATTGGCTTTCCAACAAGCGCAAGGTCGCCGACGATGTCGAGGAGCTTGTGGCGTGCAGGCTCGTTTTCGAACTGCAGTTTGAGGCTGTTCAGAACGCCGATCCCTTCGTAGTTAACCGTCAGGTTTTCTTTTCCAAGCACTTTCGCCAGGTGATCGAGCTCTTCCTGACTCACGTTGCGCTCTACGAGCACGATCGCGTTGTCGAGGCTTCCGCCTTTGATCAGGTTGTTACTGGCGAGAAACTCAAGTTCCCGAAGGAAGCAAAAAGTCCGGCAGGGAGAAATTTCTTTTTCGAATGAGCTGATATCGTAAATGGCGGCATGCTGCGTTCCGAGAACGGGCGAATTGTAATCCACCATAACGGTAATACGGTAATGATCGTCGGGAACGGCGAGGAATTCAATTCCCTTCTCGGTGTCTTCCCATTTGATGTTTTCAGTCAGCTGCAGGTATTCGCGCTCTGCTTCCTGCTCCTGGTAGCCAACGCGTTTGATCTCGTTAACGAAGAGCAACGAGCTTCCGTCCATGATCGGAATTTCTGGGCCGTCGATCTTAATAAGCGCATTATCGACCTGCATACCGTAAAGCGCTGCAAGCACATGTTCTGTCGTATATACGCGCGCTCCCTGGAATTCCAGCGTTGTACCGCGGTCTGTTGCAACCACAAGGTCTGCATCTGCTTTGATAACGGGCTGGTTTTCGAGATCGATCCGCTGGAACTTGTATCCGTGATTGTCCGGAGCCGGACAGATCTCCATGGTTACAGGCTCTCCTGTGTGGAGTCCAACTCCTTTAAAAATAATAGCTTCTTTGAGGGTACGTTGTTTTTCCGACATTTATTCAGCTGCTTTTGATAGTGTTTTTATCTTTTGTTCCAGTTCGTTGATCTTCTGAATGAGGAACGGTAATTTTCTAAATCCGAAATACGATTTTTTAAAGTCTTCCAGCGGAATACCGGGTGATCCCATCAATGTGTCCGGCTTTTTAACCGTACTTGGGATTCCGGACTGCGCAACGATACGCGTGCCGTCTGCAATGTGCAAATGCCCGCTGATGCCCGCTTGTCCACCGACCTGGATGTGTTTTCCCAGCTTGGCGGAACCAGCAATACCGACCTGTGCGGCAAGCGCGGAATGTTCACCGATCTCCACGTTGTGGGCCAGGTGAACGAGGTTATCTATTTTTACTCCTTTGCGGATAATGGTCGAACCGAGGGTTGCGCAGTCGATCGTTGCATTGGCACCGATCTCTACATCGTCTTCGAGGATCACATTGCCGATCTGCGGAACTTTGGAGAAAACACCCTGTTCATTCGGCGCAAATCCGAAGCCATCGCTGCCGATCACCGTTCCTGCATGAATCACACAGCGGTTCCCGATCACGCAATCCGCATAGATCTTAACACCCGAATGCAATACCGTATCGTTGCCGATAACGACATTGTCGCCGATAAAGGTATTCGGATAGATCTTTACGTTATTGCCGATCTTCGCTCCTTCGGAAATGTAGGCGAATGCGCCGAGATAAAGGCCTTCGCCGATCTGTGTGTTCTCGCTGATAAATGAAGGTTGTTCGATCCCGGCCTGCTTCTGGCGCATCTGGTTGTACACATCCAGCAGCTTGGCAAAACATGCATAGGCATCTTCTACTTTAACCAGCGTGAGTGTTTCAGGCAGCGGCTTCGACGGCTGAAAGGTATTATTGACAATACAGATCGTAGCACGGGTCGTGTATACAAACTCTTCATATTTTGAATTGGAAAGAAAGGAAAGTGTTCCTGTCGTTCCCTCTTCAATTTTTGCAAGGCCAGACACAATTGCATCCGGATTGCCAACAACTTCTCCATGGAGAATTGTAGCGATTTGCTGCGCTGAAAATTCCATCGAACAAATGTAATAAAAAGGACGCTGAGACGCTATTGCTTGGTTATGATTTATTAACACTCACGCATTAATTCACGGGCAATTGACGGAATCAGCTAAAATAAAATGAGTAAACTCGATATGTTCCTTGTTCCAGATGGTTTCCGCAGCAACATCCTTACCGGAAGAAGTGGTAAACCAAATGTAATGCTGTGCCTTTGGCGACGTTTTCAAATGCGACAAGGTGAAGTCGATGTGGCCTGTTTTCTTGAGCCGGTTGAACACTTCTTTGGTGGAAATAAGCCCGAGCTGATCCTGCTGGCAGAGGAAGTATTTCTCGTCGCCCATGTAGACCATGCTTTTCACGTTTGGAAAGTGGATCATTTCACCGGTTCCTTTCAGCGTATTGCCAGCTTTCTGAATCGATCCTGCCGGCCACTGCACTTCGGAAATGAAGCTGTTGGCAGGAAGCGTGAACCACAGTTCCACCTGTTTGCCGTTGAGCTCTTTTTTGAGGCTGTAAACCTGCGGATTGCCTGCTTTCTTGCTTTTGCCGAATTCCACGTCGCCGTCGTTGAGGAAGTTGATCACTTCATCTTTGGAGATCCCGTGTTTGGCCAGCAGCTTTTCCTGTTCGTCGCCGATCACGATCACGCGGTCGAGGATGGAGTTTTTTACCCGGTTAGAAGGCAGCCACGTACAGCCACGGTTCTGGAAAAAGAAGAAGACGAATACGATGCCGATCCCAAATCCGATCCCGTAAAACTTAAGCCTGCGAAGAAAACTTTTCATGTGTTGGTTTGAAGTGTAAAGTCAATAAAAAAGGCTGTCTCCGCCTGAGTGGAAAAAGCCTTTTTTATACGTTCGAATGCCTTTAATTACAAAAGGGCATCTAATTTTGCTGTCAATTGTGTTTTTGGAACGGCTCCTACTGATTTATCAGCGATCTCGCCTCCTTTGATAAACAAAATCGTTGGAATGTTGCGGATTCCGAATTTTGCAGAAACACCCGGGTTCGCGTCAACGTTTACCTTTCCGATTACTGCTTTTCCTTCGTACTCACCCGACATTTCTTCAACGATAGGACCGATCAAACGGCACGGACCGCACCATTCTGCCCAAAAGTCAACTAAAACTGGTTTGTCTGATTTCAATACAAGCTCTTCGAAGTTTGCATCTGTGATTTCTATTGCCATATCTGTTAAATTTAACGTAACTGTTCGTGATGTAAAATTACTATTTCGTTTCCTGGTAAGCAAACGCTTTGCCAGTCAAATTATACTGTCATCTTGTCATGCTGAATCGTCATACGCTTCATCGTTTTCTGGTTATCGCTGCGCAGACAGTAAAAATAAACACCGTTTGGCAGGTCTTCCGTGTTGAAACGAATGATATGTCCACCCGACTCGTATTCTTTTTCGGCGATCACCTGCAGCTCGTTCATAGAGCTGTCGAGCAGGCAGAAAATCATGTATTTCGGCTGCTCGAGCGTGAAATAAAACTCGATCTCGCCGGTTACGTTTGAATTTTCAAGGCCGTAAAGCACCGCGTACTGTTCTTTCACCAGCGCGCCTTTTCCCATCCGGCGCAGTATTCCACGATAGCCGATCACAACGCCCAGCACGATCAGCGACACGGTGAGGATCCATAAAATGGTAGTTGTAACTGTTAGTCCTGCTAAAATCATAATGCGATCAATCCTTTAATTTCTGCCGCGCGCTCGTACACGTCAATGATGGAATCCACGTTCAGCATCATTTCTTTGGCGCTGACACTGATGTATTTGCCTGTTTTGGATTCGTGGAAAGTTATTTCAGCGGTGTCGCCGAACAGGCTGGTTGCGCGGGCCAGCATATCCGGTGTGTTCGGAACGATGAACTTGAACAGGTAAATATCCGGCCATTCCTGTAATGCTAACTGCTCTCTCAACTTGTCAAATACTCCACTCATTCGTACAGGTAATTTTTGTGCAAAGATAATCGCTTTAATTCACGTGTTAATTCTATGGGAAGATTGTTTCTGTTTTTATGCAGATCGGCCAGTGTCGTCAGTCCGTTTGCCGCTTGTTCACGCAGCAGTGAAAGCACGAGCATCGCATCCGGCTCGCGGCTGATGAGCACTTCTTCGCTCGTCCAGTCATCGTAGGCGGAAAAAGGCCGTACAAACATTTTCTCCAGGTACAGCAGGGCTTCTATGCCGTTTTCGAGCACATAGGAGCTGTCGGAAAGGCCGAGCTGCTTTTTAATTTCATTTTTTGCCGCATGGTAGTTCGTGAATTGCTGCAGCACGCTTTCGGAAAGCTCAAACTGAACGGGGATCCGCGCTGCGCCTTCCGGCTCTTCGCCGCCAAGCGCCTTGAATGCTTCACGCAACTGAACGATGCGGACCTGTTTGGACTGGAATGTTTTCAGCAATACCGGTTTCGACAGCAGGAACTGCCGGATCTCAAACAACGCGAGCTCCCAGGCATCTTCGAGGTCTTCGCCTTCATTGACTTTCAGGAACTGCCCCGCTTCTCCGGGTGTCATCAGCGCTCGGCCTCACCGCGGTTCCTGCGTGCGCGGATGTTGAGGAATTCCAGTATCAGCGCATACACCATCGCAAAGTAAATGTATCCTTTCGGAATTTCTTCACCGAATGCTTCGGCGATCAGGATCACACCAATGGTCACGAGGAATCCGAGAGCGATCATTTTGATGGTCGGACGATTGTTGATGAAATTACTGATCGGGCCGGAGAAAATAAGCATGACGATCATGGAAATGATCACCGCGCAGTAAATGATCACGAGCGGATTATGGTGCGTTTCTCTCGTCAGATCGCTGGTCATACCGATCGCGGTAATGATGGAGTCGAAGCTGAAAACGATGTCGATGAGCACGATCTGGGTAATGATCCCGCGAAGGCCGCCTTTCTTTTTGGCGTTCACTTCTTCTTCCATCCCTTTTACGCTGGAATGCATTTCCTTTGTTGCCTTGTAGATCAGGAACAATCCACCCAGGAGCAGGATGAGGCTGTGAACGGTGAATTTCTTACCGAATGTGTAAGCTGTATCGATGATCGGATGCGTATCCATGCTCATGATCCACGAAACGAGGCTCAGGAGGATCAACCGGATAATCAGCGCCAGGGAAAGTCCGATGATACGGGCTTTCTTCTGGTCGTCTCTCGCCAGCTTATCCGTGATAATGGAAATGAAAATAATGTTGTCGATACCGAGCACGATCTCCAGCAGGGTAAGCACAACCAAATAAAACAAACCGACACCGGTCAACAAAACAGAAAAATCCACAGCTCAAATTTGTGCAAAAATAGTCAGCGTTTTCGACAATTCTGTTATTAATTACCGTTTTTAAAAATTATAACAGAAATAATTTAAGAAGTTCTTGTTTAAACGAAATGACCTTTGTAACTTGGTACCATTGAACCTATGCCTGTGTTACACACAGCATTCAAACCAATCGGAGAGTTCCCTGTTATTTTTTAGTAGTAGTTTTTAATAACAGGGGCTCTCTTTGTTTTTTTAGCAGTTTTGATGCTGATTTTCTGCCATTAAGGCCTGCAATTAACAATCCCTGTTTTCCTTTCGTGATTTTTTTATTCCCTGTTGAAGTCGCTTATTTCGTCTGCTCGAAATATGTTTTCAGGATCGCGCTGTTCTCAATACCGGCTGTCTGAATCTCCAATAGCTTCGGCCGACCGTTTCCTGACGGATCGAAAAAGCCTTTGAGCTGTAAAGCAATGCTTTCAACGGAATCTGCTGAGCAATAATCGAGTCCGTAAGCTGCACAAATGTGCTCTGCGGAGAATTGCTGCTTCGCAACGAAAAAGCGATCGCGCTGCGCAGTCGTATCCGGCCCCGGAATAATGTTGAAAATATCGCCGCCACCGTTGTTCAGTACGATCACCCGCAGGTTGGAAGGCGTGTGATTGTTCCAGAATGCATTGGAATCGTAGAAAAAGGACATATCGCCCGAAATAAGCACATGCGTTTGCTCCGCAGCGATCAATGCAGCGCCGCAGGCTGTCGAAGAGCTTCCGTCGATGCCGCTCGTTCCGCGATTGCACCAGTAACGGTTATTTTTCACCGGATCGAAGAGCAGCGCATACCGGATAATGGAGCTGTTGGCAATGTGTACGTGCGTATGTTCCGGAATGGCACTCCACACGGTTTCCATCGCTTTCAGATCGGAGAATTGCGTCTTTTCGAGCTGAACAGCATGTTTTTCCCGCGCACGCAGATCGAGCTGCTTCCATGCCGTTCCGAAAGAGGAAGGCGGGGTTGTTCCTGTATTCAGCTCTTTTACGAAAGCTTCCGGCTCCGCTGCACTTGAAAAAACAAGCGACTGGAATGTGTCCATGAACGGAAAATCGGGGCTGATCCTGATCGTTTGCAGGTGTGCAGCCGTTCTCAGAAATGTTTTGATACGCTTGGAAACAATGGCGCCTCCGAGCAAAATGAGCAGATCCGGCTGAAAATCCGGAATAGCCGCTGCCGCGATCTGGTTCAGCGCTCTGTCGGTACAATGAATAAACTGTTCGTTCGTGAGATTGGACGTATGCTCTACGATAACGATCACGGAAGGATCCTGCGCCAGCAATGCAAGCTCTTGTTCCAGCAGCTCGTTCTTCGGCAGTTGTCCGCAGAGGATCATTCTTTTGGAAGATGCCTGCCATGTTTCCTGCACAAATGCACGTTCGGACGCCGAAAGCGAAAGCATTCCTTCGCCGGCAAGCATCCGGTTTTTCACCGTATGGATTTCTTCCGTTACGGCATACAGCGGCTCCGTAAACGGAACATTGAGGTGAACGGGGCCTTTTCTTCGCCCGGTGGCTTTTTGTATCACTTCGGCGCACTGACGCTCGAACAGCCAGCGCTGCTGATCGTTGTGGATCGCGTCCAGCTGAGCGGCAGCAAGCACATGCGATCCGAAGACGTTTTCCTGCACGATCGTTTGTCCGTCGCCCTGGTCAACCCATTCTTTCGGACGGTCGGCCGTTAAGATCACCAGCGGAATTCCCTGGTAATAAGCTTCGGCAACAGCTGGAAAGTAATTGAGCGGCGCCGATCCGGAGGTACAGGCAATGGCCACGGGCTGCTTCAGCTGCTGCGCCATGCCAAGCGCGTAAAATGCGGCGCTGCGTTCGTCGGGAATCACATAGGTTGTGAACCCCGGATGTTCGTCAAATGCAATGGAAAGCGGTGCGTTCCGCGAACCCGGCGAGAGCACGATGTGTGTCACTCCACCTTTCAGGCACGCGTCAACGAGCAGCTGCACCTCCAATTTAGCACTTGATTTCATACAGGATTATTTCGCCCCAAAACTACAGTTTTTCCATGCAATGGAGGAGCGTCTTGGCTTTATTTTCGGTTTCTTCCCACTCGAGGTCGGGAATGGAATCAATGGTGTAACCGCCACCCACATACAGGTAGGCTTTCTGCTCCTCCAGCTGGGCACAGCGAAGATTGACAAAGAGCCTGCTTCGTTCTTCCGAATGAATGCCGATGACGCCTGCGTACAGGAAACGGTCGTGCATTTCGCGCGAAACGATCAGGTCGAGTGCAGCTATTCTAGGCGTTCCGCAGACTGCCGGCGTCGGGTGCAGGTCCATCGCAATGTTCCAGGAAGGGATGGCGCCTGTTTTCGCAGTGAAATCGGTCTTTAAATGCTGGACCGGGCCCGCTGCAACGACATTCGGCCCGTCTTTCTCAACGATCTCGCAGGCATTGCGCTTCAGCGTTTCTTCGATCGCTTTGACCACAAATGCATGTTCTTCATCTTCTTTCGCTGTCCATGCGGACGTATCGTTAATCGCATGCGTTCCGGCCAGCGCCACTGTTTTGAGCATGTTTTCCTCTACGTCGATCAGCACTTCCGGCGTTGCGCCGATCCATGTTCCGGTTACAGCAGAAGAAACAAGGTAAACAAATGCATTCGGGTACGTGCGTTCCAGCTCATGAAAGAGCGCTTTTGCTTTTTCCAACGGAAAAGAAACAGCTTTTACACGGGAATAAACGGCTTTTTCGACGCCCATTACGGGGAACGCATTGAGCATCGCCCCTGCTTCGATCTGGTAATCGCGTTTGGAGATCACCACGGGAATTTCCTCCCGGACATGCAATAAGGAAGTAGCATTCGTTCCTTCCGTAAACTGGTAAATACGCTGGTGCAGAAAGTCGGAAATCACAAATCCGGAGGGCGCTTCGCTGTTCTGCAGCAGGGCAAAGCTGCCGGTTTGTTCGACAATGGTTGTCGTTCCCGGCAAACGGTAAGCAATGCTGTCACTCATGGTGCGGAACGATCATAATGGTTAAACGGCCGGTACAAACGAGCTTATTGGTCGCTTCGTCGTAAATATCGACCTGCCAGAGGTGCGTTCTTTTACCGGCGTGAACGATCTTTCCGATCGCTTTCACAGAACCCGATTTTACCCCGCCGATGTGATTGGCATTGATCTCGATCCCTACGGGCGCTTCTTTCGACAGGTCTATGAGCAGCGTCGACCCCATGGATCCGATGGATTCTATCAGCGCCGCGCTTGCTCCGCCATGCAACAGGCCCATTGGCTGGTGCGTACGCTTATCCACCGGCATGGTTGCAACGAGAAAATCCTCGCCAAGCTCCGTGCACTGAATTCCCAGCACTTCCATGAGCGTATTGGTGTTGTATGCATTGATGGTTTCGAGCGGGACTTGTCGGAGCTTCATGACTTATTTTTTTGTAAATGTAGACAGGAAATGTTGAATTCGACGGTTTGGGATCTGTGAAATTGCACAGAAACATCCGAAGCTGCTGACACACCCAAATTTTCACAATTCATCCGGAGTCACTCAGGAATTTAATATCATTGGGTATGGAATTTTTTGTTGACGATACGACTCCGGCGGAAACGCTTACGGAGATCCGGGATGCGATCGAAGGGCTGATCAATTCGTGCGGACTGTGCGAGGTAAAATACCTTGAAAGCGACGTTGTGTACATCGAGGACAGCATTGTGATCCACGGCACATTCGAATTGCTGGAGCTGATCATTTCGCCCCTGCTCGACCGGGAAGAGCTGGTGCTTTCAGACGAGATGGAAGAGAACATCGCACTGAATTGTTCGAGCGCGGTGGTGTATCCGCTGTATGAGGATAAGGCGTGAGTACTTTGGATCTAGCGGATTTACGCTGAAGTACTGAATATCTTTGGCTCTCGCAGATCGCGCAGATTTCCGCGGAGAAGTACCGATAAATTTTAGCTCTCGCAGATTATACGGAGAACTTCGTTCGCGCTGAGAAAAAGCTGTTCTTATCTTTACGCCAAATCTACTGAATCCTGAACAAACAAAAACCATGAACACTGATCCCATTCTAACAACCGACAGGCTTGTCCTGCGCGAAATTCTTCCGTCTGATGCCGATAGTATGTTCGAGCTCAACAGCGATCCCGAAGTGCTTAAATATACCGGCGACGATCCGTTCGAATCGGTAGCAGCAACGCGCGAATTCATAGAAAACTATTCCGATTACCAGCGAAATGGCTTTGGAAGATGGGCGGTTGTGCTGAAAGAAACGGGCGAGCTGCTCGGCTGGTGCGGATTAAAGCGCGACAGGGACACCAACGAAGTGGACATTGGCTACCGCTTTTTACGAAAGCACTGGAAAAAAGGCTATGCGACGGAATCTGCGATCGCCTGCATGCGGTTCGGCGCTGAACAATTGAAGCTGGGACGCATTATCGGAAGAGCAAGAACGGAAAATGTGGCTTCCATCCGCGTATTCGATAAGCTGGGAATGACCTGGGTTTCGAATTTCGAAGAAGACGGGGAAAGCTGGGTACTGTACGCGATTAATTACTGATTACGCTCTGTTTATCCTGCAGGCTATTTGGTCGCGCAGATTTTCGCGGGGAAGTACTGGATAGTTTTTAACTCTCGCAGATTGCGCAGATTCCCGCAGAGAAGTACTGAATACCTTTAACTCTCGCAGATTCCGCGGAAGAATGCTATAGCCTGTTTTTTGCGTTTTATTCATTCATTATACGCGTAAAGTTCGGTTTGGAGACTATTGCGTGGAGGTTGGAGCTTGTTGCGCAGAGCCTGGAGGTCATCGCGCAGAGTTTGGAGCGTTTTGCGTGGAGTTTGGAGGTTATTAAGCGGAGGTTAGAGACCATTGCGTGGAGGTTGGAGGCTATCACGCGGAGGTTGGAGATCATTGCGTGGAGCTTGGAGGTTATCACGTGGGGTTTGGAGACCATTGCGTGGAGTTTGGAGGTTATCACGCGGCGTTTGGAGCGTGTTGCGTGGAGTCCGGAGATCCGTTAATGTCGTACAATCCCCTATTCTACCTCGTAAACGGAGGTCAGCGCTCTGAATTGCTGATGGGGCACTTTCTTATCGTTGTAGATGTAAAGCCTGATCTCGCGCGCTTCTTTCGGAACGTTGAAGAACGGAATATTGAACCGCGTCAGGGCAAGAGTATTCCAGTTGCTTTTCAGATGGTTCAGGTGAAACGGCTCTTTCAGCATGATGGAATTGCCCTTTTCATCGAAATAAGCCCCGCAAATAGTGAAACATTCCCCACTTTCTTCGAACCGGAAACGACATCGAACATCGGCGATGAAATTGCGCGGCGAAGTGGAGTCGATGAGCAGGCTCGCCAGGCTGAGGAATTCAAGCGAGTCGGGCTCGCGGCTTTCGTAAAAGCGCCTGTTGAGTTTTTTTGCCAGCAACTGTTTACGGATATACAGCCGGTTTTCTGAGTTCTTGTCCTGAAATAGCTGTCGGTACTGCTGCACGATCTCCGGATGGTCCTGGTAGCCGCCGATGGTAAGGAACAGGAAGTCGGAGCGGTCGTTCGGCCAGGAATCGAAATCATAGGTTGGCAGCTTGTTATCGCGCAGCGTATTGTTGAAGAAATACATGCGGTCAAAATAGCGCGCGCCCGAAATGGTAACAGGCTCCTGCACCTTTTTCGCTTCTTTGAGGATCAACTCGTAGGCAGTTTCATCGATCTGATCGCGGAACCAGAAATGATTCGTGCTCACATTCACCATGAACAGCGATGCAAGCGGCAATCCGAGAAAAATAAGCTGCGAATAGCTGCTTTTTCGGGCCTTGTCGAAATGCGGAAAAAGGAACAGTGCCGCACCGACAAACAGCGGAATGAGGTGCGCGCCTGTACGCTCGGAAGGCGCCGGCGTTTTCATGATCAGGACAGAAGCCGTGATTCCTGCAAGTGTTGTAAAAAGCAGCACAGCAAATACCAGCCGGTTATCGTGCACGCTTTTGATGAATACCTGGGAGAACAAGCGCACGGCGAACAGCGCAACGATCGCACACACGAGAATGAGCAGCATATAATACATCCAGGACCAGTCGTGATCGGTAATCTCGAGCAGCAGCGACTGGATGGAAGCATACGGAAACCGCACCGTCATGCCGTAATAGAGCATTTTTTCGTTGTTCAGCAGTATGATGTACTTGTAGAAGATGAACAATACGGCTGCAAAGCCGCCGGTTAGCAGTATAGCGGGAAAGAGCGTCCCGAATCCGTGCTTTCGGACATAAATTCCCACCAGCAGCACAACGTAGGCAAACACCGGCGCGAATACAAAGAACAGGGAAAGGTTGCTGCCCAGTCCGAGCGCGACAGCGAGCAGGATCAGGCAGGCATTTTTCCATTTGAACCTCGTTTGCAGGCGCATGAGCTGCCAGATGGCAAGCAGCAGGAAGGCGAATGACATGCCGTACCCGCGCGAAAGCGAAAAGAATTCCAGCAGGTAGAAAATTCCTGAAAACGAAACGAAGGTGATCCAGAATCCGCCTTTGGTGGTTTGCTGTTTACTGATCCCGAGAATGCTGATAAAATAAACGATAAAGCACAGCACATTCGGCAGGCGAATACTCAGCAATGAAGCCCCGAACGTTTTCACGGAAAGATGTGTAAGAACGGAATTCACCAGGTGATTGTTCGCGTCGAGCTGTGCTTCGGGCTGAAAATAATAGCCCGGTTCGCCGTAGAGAAAATAGGAAAACACCTCATCCGGCAATACCGGAACGTTGATCGCCCGGATCCAGATCAATGTCCACAAAACGGCAAAGCAAGCCCAGAGAATGTAGTTGTCCTTACGTGAGAATGTCATAGCCGATCGGGATCTGATTTCGCCCAAAGGTAAGGAAAGTTCCTCCACATGGAAACTGCTCGAAAAGTTTAGCGCTGTCCGGGCAGGCTTTTCCTGGAGAATGCAGCCTCGTAGCCGTTTTTATCCGTTAGTAACACTTAGACACCTGTAAACACTGGAGGTTCGGGGAAACAATCGTTTTTTTTGGGGTTTTTGGCTCTGAACGGGAAGCAATTTCCAGCTAACCGTTTCTGATCCGTTAAGAAACGGCTAAGTATCCGAAAACAGTGGGGTTTGAAGAAATGGTTCCGGTTTTAAAGGTTTTGAATCAGCCTTCAAAAGCAGTTTCTTCGTGGTAGGTGTTTCTTATCCGTTAAGAAACGGCTAAGTATCCGAAAACAGTGGGGTTTGAAGAAATGGTTCCGGTTTTTACACGTTTAATTCGGAGTGGGAAAGCAACCTTTCTGCTAAACGTTTTTATCCGTTAGCAACGCTTAGCCTCCCGGAAACAGGGGCTTCCGGAAAAACAGCGTACTATTTCCCCCGAATTGTATATTTGCCTTATGACAGATCTGTTTGACCGTACCATTGTACTCGGGACTCAACGAGTGCTCCTGCGCCCGCTGGAACGAAGCGACCTCGATGCCTACATCCGGTTTTCCGAAACGGAGCCCGAAACCTGGAAATTTTCGCTTGTTTCGCCCGTAGGAAAGGACCAAATGACGACTTACGTCGAACAGGCGCTGCTCGACCGCGAGCGCAAAACCGCTTATCCGTTCACGGTGATCGATAAAGCATCGGGAAATATCATCGGATCGACGCGCTTTTACGACATCAACCTGGCGTTCGGATACACGCAGCTCGGCTATACGTGGTACGGAGAACAGTACCGCGGAACCGGCCTCAACAGGCATGCGAAATTTCTTTTGCTGCGCTTCGCTTTTGAAGATTTGCAGCTTGAGCGCGTGGAATTCAGAGCTGATGCAACCAACGCGCGAAGTATCGCCGCGATGAAAAAAATCGGCTGTACGGTCGAAGGTATTCTGCGCAGCCACATGCCGAATCTCAACGGCGGAAGACGCGACAGCATCGTGCTGAGCATACTGAAGAGCGAGTGGGACAAGGGACTGCTGTCAATTGACAGTGAACACTGATCAATAAACCCTGATCAGCAGCCAAATCATAATCCGCTCCCTACTTCGTAAAAGTATTGTAGAAAGATGCTTCATAAGTTGAAATAGTAATGTTCCTTGAAATGCAAACAACGGGATAAGGTTACAAAGACTCTTTATCTGTTTCAAAGCGAAGGGGCGTAATAGGCGATATCGCTGATCACATCTTTTTTCAACGCAAACAGGTAAACGCCACCGTCTCCATAGATAAAGCTCAGGGTATCCCGGCGCGGAAGCCGAAGGTTCAGTATTTTCTCCATATACGCTCTGTTGTCCCCAACTCCTATCGTATACAGCTTCAGATTCCGGTCTTTAATATGCATTTCCAGGATCTGTCCGTGGCCGGCATAAATTACTGACTTACCATAGTAAAGATCGTAATCGTCTACTCCGAATTCTTCGACGATTGACGGGCCGCCTCTTTGGATTGAATCCGGTTCCCCGATTGATTGCCTGCATGCTTCCAGCGTAAATGTATCGGAAACGAACCGGCCATTGACCATGAGATCACGCTTCAATTGATAATAATACCGGCCATTGATCCCAATTGAATCGGGCATTGCGGGTTTTACCGCGTTGTTCGAATACGGAGATTGTCCATTACGAAGATGACTATTGTCGTTTGAGCTCATAGGTTGATTGCAGCTGTAAGCAACAAACAATAAGGCGATGAAGAGGAATTTCAGAAAGGTCATTGGTCAAGGGTAATTTCGTCTAAAATACTGAAATAGGGTTACGCTGAAAATAACGGGCAAAAAAAAGACCGGAATGTCCGGCCCTTTTTCTGTTATGATGTCTTTATTTCTTCTCTTTTTCCAGCGCCAGGTCGATCACTTCCCGCATCGTTTTCACGAAGTGGAATTTCAGTCCTTTCAGGTAATCTGCCGGAATTTCATCGATATCCTGGCGATTGCGCTCGCAGAGAATGATCTCTTTAATCGTCGCACGCTTCGCCGCAAGGATCTTTTCTTTGATCCCGCCAACCGGCAATACTTCGCCGCGCAGGGTGATCTCGCCCGTCATCGCCAGGTGCTTTTTCACTTTTCTTCCGCTGAAAGAAGACGCCAGTGAAGTCAGCATCGTGATACCGGCACTTGGGCCGTCTTTCGGCGTAGCGCCCTCCGGAACGTGAATGTGCACGTTGGTCTCGTCGAACGTATCCTGTGAAAGACCGAGCCAGCCGGCATGCGATTTCAGGAATTCGAGCGCAATAACCGCCGATTCTTTCATCACATCGCCGAGGTTTCCGGTCAGCGTGAGCTTTCCTTTTCCTTTGGTCAGCGATGATTCGATGAACAGGATGTCTCCCCCAACGCTCGTCCACGCCAGGCCGGTAACCACTCCCGGAACTTCGTTGTTATCGTATTTCGTCCGCTCGCGCCCGGGTCCGAGGATCGTTTTCAAATCTTCAACTTCGATCTTTTCTTTGAACTCTTCTTCCAGCGCAACCTGTTTTGCACGGTGGCGCGCCAGTTTGGCGAGCTGTTTATCGAGTCCACGCACGCCCGATTCGTTCGTGTAATTTTCTACGATCTTTTCGAGTACTTTTTTATCGACAGTGATCTGTTTTTTCGTGATTCCGTGCGCTTCGAGCTGTTTCGGTAACAAATGTTTCCGGCCGATCTCGATCTTTTCTTCAATCGTATAGCCATTCACTTCGATGATCTCCATCCGGTCGAGCAATGGCCCCTGTACGGAAGCCAGGCTGTTGGCCGTAGCGATGAACATCACGCGCGAAAGGTCGAATTCGGTCTCGATGTAATTGTCGTAGAACGCATTGTTCTGCTCGGGATCCAGTACTTCGAGCAACGCCGAAGACGGATCGCCGTGATTGCTTCGCCCGAGCTTGTCTACTTCGTCGAGCACAAACACCGGGTTGGCGGAGCCTGCTTTTTTAATGTGCTGGATCACGCGGCCGGGCATGGCGCCGATGTAGGTTTTGCGGTGTCCGCGGATCTCTGCTTCGTCGTGTACGCCACCGAGCGACATGCGCACGTATTTGCGTCCGAGCGCTTCTGCAACGGATTTTCCCAGGGAAGTTTTACCGACGCCGGGAGGGCCGTAGAAACACAAAATGGGTGATTTCATATCGCCTTTCAGTTTCAGTACTGCAAGGTATTCGAGAATGCGCTCTTTGACTTTCTCGAGGCCGAAATGATCGCGCTCGAGGATCTTCGCTGCGCGTTTCAGGTCGAGGTTATCGATGGAATATTCGTTCCACGGAAGATCGAGCAATGTATCGAGGTAATTCAGCTGAACGGTGTATTCGGCGCCCTGCGGGTTCATACGGCGGAATTTATCGAGCTCCTTGCGGAAGATCTTTTCCATTTTCTTGTCCCAAAGCTTAAGCGCTGCACGGGCTTCCATATCCAGAACGTCCTGTTCCTGCGGATTGTCGCCCAGCTCGTCCTGTATGGTACGGATCTGCTGATTGAGGAAATATTCCCGCTGCTGACGGTCCATATCGAGGCGAACCTTCGACTGGATCTCGTTGCGCATTTCGAGCACCTGCGATTCGAGCGTCAGGTGTTCCATTACCATTTTTGCGCGTTTGCGGAAATCGAGCTCTTCCAGCATTTCCTGCTTTTTCTTCACATCGGCGTTCATGTTCGACGAAATGAAGTTGACCATAAACGTCGGGCTTTCGATGTTGCCGATCGCAAAAGCAGCTTCGGAAGGAATGTTCGGGCTGTCGCGGATGATCTGCAGCGAAAGGTCTTTGATGGTGCGGAAAACCAGCTCCATTTCATTGTCTTTCTTAGGCGGCATATCCTCCATCAGGTAATTGACTTTCGCCCGCATATACGGTTCGGTCTGATGCGGCTCGGTGATCTCGAAGCGGCGTTTTCCCTGGATGATCACCGTTGAGCTTCCGTCAGGCATTTTCAGCATGCGAATGATCTGGGCAACTGTTCCCACGCGGTGCAGGTCTTTGAATTCGGGTGCTTCTTCGTCCTGGTCGAGCTGCGAAACCACACCGATGATCTTGTTCCCCTTGTTGGCGTCCTGGATCAGGCGGATGGATTTATCTCTTCCAACGGTAATCGGGATCATCACCCCGGGAAACAACACATTGTTGCGCAGCGGTAAAATGGGCAGATCTTCCGGGAAGACTTCCCTGTTCATCGAATCCTCCTCATCGGGAGACATCAACGGCAGAAAATCGGCATTTTCATCAATGCCTGCGGATACTAATATTGTTTGTTCGAATGGATCATTCATAGTGTTTCTTTGTTTTAAAGCGCCAAAATGTCAGAATGCTGCTGGTTGTTCTTTACTACAAACGAAGCAAAGCGGGTTTTAGCGTTAACGGCTGTGATTTGACAAGAGACGTGCCATACAGGCAAAGCGGAAATTTTGTCGGGTTTTGTGACAGCGTAAAAGGTGTTGAATAGTGAATTGTTAATGTGAATAGCTTCACCTGGAAACCAAACAAACTGCTATCTTCGGCATATTCAGAACGCCCCTTATGATAAGATCTCTTCTTCCCGTATGCCTCATTTTGCTCCTGTCAGGAACTTCCTGCAATGTGCTGAAATTATCAAAGCTCCTCAAAAAAGGCAGTGTAACGAAAGAAAGCTTTCGCGAGCAGATTCCTTTCGAATACCGAATGGACCTGGTGATCATTCCCGTAGTTATAAACGGGAAAACCTATGAATTCATGGTCGATACCGGCGCTCCGAACGTTGTGTCGAAAGAGCTTGCAGCGGAGTTGGGCAAAAAGACGGTCGTGTCCCAGCGCGTTGGCGATTCCCAGGGAGAAAGCTCCCGGCTGGATTTCATCCTGCTCGATACTGTTTCCATCGGTGGACTGGATTATGTGAATACAGCCGCCGCGATCGCCGACCTGAAACAATCGAACATGATCGCCTGCCTGAAAGTGGACGGCTTTATCGGTGCCAACCTGATGCGGAAAGCGATCTGGGAATTCGACTATGAGCACCAGCTCATCACGATGGTTTCTTCCCGGGAACAGCTTTCCATTCCTTCCGATGCAGCTGTTCTTCCGTTTGTGCCGGCCGCAAGCGGAACCCCGAAAGTTTCCGTTCAGTACAACGGCCACCGGGAAGACTTCCTCACCTTCGATACAGGCGCGAACGGCCATTTCACCAGTACAGACCGCGTTTACCAACTGCTTAAGGAAACGAACGACTCTCTCCGGACGATCTACGGCATCGGGCAGAATACTTCGGGACTCTTCGGACAGGCCGGCCACGATACAACCGACTACGCCATTGTTTCGGTGAAAGCGGGAGATCTGCCTCCCATCGAACAGGTGGTGAGCTTTAAACAGGAACAGTCCAAACTAATGGGAACGGCTTTCCTGAAAAACTTTCGCGTGATCATCGACTGGCCGTTAAAAGAGATACTGCTGATCCCTTCCGCTCAACCCGAGACGGCACGCCTGGAAGGATTTGGCTTCACGATCAGCCGTTCGAAAGACAACCACCTGCTGACAAGCTTCATCTACCACGGTTCGAATGCCGAAAAGCTGGGCATGGAGATCGGCGACCGCATCATCCGCATCGATTCGATCGATTTTAGCATCCTCACGGACGATGCCTGGTGCGAGCTGGTGTATAACGGTACGGGCGGAGCAGGCACGCAATCGATCGAAGTGACGATTTTAAAAGGAGAAGAACAACGGTCATTCCGCCTGGACAAACAGGTACTGCTGGGCACCAGATAAGGGAAACAAAAAAAAGGGCAGATCGCTCCGCCCTTTTCTTTCATTTTTATAAGTTCTCCCGGACTAAATACTGAAATTCTTCAGTCTCTCGTCTTTTATCTTTTTGTCTACTTCGCCAGCTCGATGAACTCGTCGTAAGGAACTTCTTTGTTGTTGAGCTTAACAGTACTTTTGAAGTAATCTGTCAGCTTCACTTCCGCCAGCATATCGTAAATGCGGTTCGCTTCTTCACGGTTGGCGAGTGCTTTTGCAGCCTGTGCCGTGAGCTCGCTTTCTTCCGGAGCCGGAAGTCCGTACTGAGCATACTGGTTCACCAGCAATCCTTTTGTGAAGGCGATCGCTTCTTTCTGGTCCAGCTGGATTTCGTTCGCTTTGAAAATGTGTCCCTGGATCAGTTGCCATTTCAGGTCTTTCGCGTAGTTGTCGTATTCTTCGTCTACCTGCTCTGCAGAAATAGGCTTCTCGTTCGACAAACGGATCCATCTTTTAAGAAATTCATCCGGCAACGCTACTTTCGTATTGTCTACCAGCTCGCGGTAAACGGCACGCGTTAATAAACGGTCGGAATCGTTTGCGAACATTTGCTCGAGGTCAGCAGAAATGCGGTCACGCAATTCTTTTTCCGTAGAGATCGTTCCTTCGCCAAACAGCTTATCGAACAGCTCCTGGTTCAGGTCGGCCGGTTCCATGCGCTTAATGTCGTTGATGGTCATCTGGTACAGGTCCGTATGATCTGCCAGCTGCTCTTCGGTTACACCGAGCATCGCGGCTTTATCTTTCGCATCGCGTGTGATCGCATCGGCAGAAATAACGACTTTATCGCCTTTTTTCTTTCCTGTGATCTTCGCTTTTACTTTTTTGTCTTCGATGAACTCCATGGACGTCGTGGAGGAATGCAGAATTCCGCCTGCTTTGATGGACTCGTCTTCGTTCAGCTCAACGAACTGTCCGAGGATCATGTCCGTATCGCCCACTTCGTCTACCGAGATCAGTTTCCCGTAGCGGCGACGCAGGTCATCGATCTGTTTGTCGAGCAGCTTTGCATCGATCTTCACTTTCACGTAGTCGAATTTCGATTTGGCGTTCAGGTCCAGGTTGATCGCCGGTGCGTAACCGATCTCGTACGTAAATTCGAAATCGCCCGGAGCATCGAAATCTCCTTTTACTTCAACGCCTTCTTTTGGAATAGGATTTCCGAGGATCTCCAGTTTTTCTTCCTGTACGTGCTTGTAAAGCGCATCGGAAACGAGCTTGTTCATTTCTTCGGCCAATACCGGCTTGCCGTATTGTTTCTGGATCAGCCCCATTGGAACTTTCCCGGGGCGGAATCCCGGAATTTTTGCCTGTTTGCGGTATTTCTCAAGAGAAGCTGTCACTTTCGACTGGTAATCAGCCGGCGTAACCTGTACCACCAATAATGCGCTTTGCGCGTTTACTTCCTGACGACTTACGTTCATTCCGTTCTGTTTTAAGAATAAGTTATTCAAACAAAAAAGGCCTTCTCGTCACGATCGTTAAATCGGGAAGGAAGACCTTTATTCAGTGCGGATAGAGGGACTCGAACCCACACGCCTCTCGGCACTAGATCCTAAGTCTAGCATGTCTACCAATTTCACCATATCCGCAGTACCTCTGTAATTCTGGCCCGTTTGACCGTTTCGAGGTTATTTCAAAGCCATTCTCTTAAAATGGTGGACAAAAGTAGGTATTTTTTTCTTTCCTGCAAACGCGGCGCGGATTTTTTATTGGTGAGCTGTAGTACCACATATTTTTTATCAATAAAGCATAACAGCTCTAGTATTTGACAAAGGCGAGGATTAGCTCCTCCTTCACTAGAATTACTAATGTTGGCTTTAGCATAAATATTAATTAAATTCCTTGAGCCCCACCTTAGGCAATGCCTTGTTAGGGTTCGTTCTTTTTCTATCTAAACTTTTTTTAAGCTTCATTTATTTTCAAGCAGTTGTTTTAAATTTTGTCCAAGAAGATTGTCCCACCCCCATTCAAATCGTTCTTTCTTAAAATGTGGATGATCTGGAAAACTTTCTAAATCTGTTTGGCTAACTCTTAGTCTGGTACTGTTTCCCTCGACAAAAATATCGAATATCACTTCTGAACTTCCTGGATATCCTTTATATGCCCAGTTATGGGCTAATCTTTTTCCTTCAACCAATTGAGTAACAATCCATTCTTTTTGATACTCGGAATTGTCATCGTCGAATTTAAATGTGTATCCAACTACAGGTTCAAACTTTTTAAGTTGGGGAAAATACCATATCTTCATTTTATCCGTATGTGTCAAAGCTTGCCAAACCTGTTCAGTTGGCACATTATAAATAAACTCTTTAATAAGTGACATTTTCATACTTTCTAAACGTAATTTTTAAAGCTTTATTAATCCAACTCCATGGAGGGATAACTTACACACATAATAATACGCAATAATCTTGAAAAATTGGAAGGAAATTGGAGCCTAAAACCAAATCTTTTCGAAAGGATACGTTCTATACCAGTGAAAATTTCTGGGTTTACTTTATTTATGAGTTCTCGCGTTTTTACGGCGTATTCCCCAGGGATTTGTCCTAATTCATCATCTGAAAGTTTCTTTGTCATCAATGATGACGTTCAAGTTTTCCTCGGAAGTTAAGGGAACTGTCTTCGTGTTAATGTTGTGAAAAAATATTTTCACAGATTTCTCAAATGATTCTGTGATCTTGTTTTTTAAAGGACATTACTTTCATAAATTCTAGAAAACTGAATCTTCAATTTAACAGTCAACCCGCCATTTTGCCAAACTGCTGTTAGCGGCAGTTATTTTCTTAGTCCATTTCCTATAACTTGCCCATATTGTGTCATTTCCAGCTTCATAGTGCCGTCATTTAACTTGGTGAAAGTTATTACACCATCAACTCCACCTTGTCTTATTGCTTGAAAGGTATTGTTTGATGTTGGAAAAAATCTCATACCCCAATTTTCTTCTTCTACATTTACCATTTTAACAAACTCGTTTGTACTGGGTTTGTTATCTATAATCTCATTAATGGTTTCGTAAGGATATACTCCATTTTCTGAAATTATTTAAAACAATTATTGTTCTATCGTTTGCCGAATTGTGACTATTTGGATATAGTTATCTTCTTTTTTGCATTGACCTTTGTAGTTAAAACAAGATTAAAATAATACGTTCCATCTGCCAGATGAGATTGATCGATATCAAAACGACATTCCCCTTCACGAACAACATAGCTGGCAATACTAATCCCTTGCATGGAGTATAATACCAGAACTCCGTCTTGTCCGGAATCGTTAGTTATTTTCACCTGCATCAAACCGTTATTAGGGTTAGGATATACATCAAAATCAGCGACATCTTTCAGCTCGGAGTAGCCTGACGTTATCTCTCCTCCATCTGGACGACCATTAATTTCTCTGTAGTTTATAGCAGGATTATTTACCTTGTATAAACTCACAAGATAATTTGGCGTATTACATGCTGATGCGTAATCTTTTAAAGCCAGCAGGTATTTATTGCTGGTTGCAGACGACTTAATCAGATAATAATCAGTTTTATTCCCTTTTGATAGTGACCAGTCATTTATATATCCTGATGACGAGTTAGTCCAATGTGGTGTTAGCTTCCCCGTAACCGAGTTAACATCCGAGGTTTGGGCTTTCTGTGCTGTAAATAAAGGGGAATCTTCATCGATAAACATCAATTCGCTCCTGGAATCGTTGTCGATGTTTCCAGCTAAAATTTCAACATTTGGCTTGAAAGGCAACGTCCATCCCGCAGTAGCTGATAAATTATCAGGCGGCCCGCCGTTACTCCACATCCAGTTGAATCCATTGTTAAAACTATACATATTAGTATAAGTGTTTGTGCCTGAGACGCAGTAAATATCAGCCTTTCCGTCGCCATTATAATCTTCGGTATAGTATCTGTGTGTAGTACTGAGCGGCCAGTCTGTAGCCAACTTGTCATTCCCACTGTTCGACCATTTCCAGGTCCAGTTTAAGTTATCTGTAAATAACTCTTGCATCACTGCCCATTTATTGGAGCTGGTAGTCGGGTTTTGGATTGCCAGCAATTCATCCCTGCCGTTTCCGTCAAAATCGGCAACATAAAATTTATCCGTCGCTGCTATACCACTCCAGCCTCCAATATTATTACTCCCGCTATTTGTCCAGATTCTTACCCATGAACCGCTTGTAAAGGTATAAATATTCACCCAACCGTTTGTTCCGGAAACACACAGGATGTCCGACTTATTATCACCGTTAAAATCACCTGTATAATATCTATGGGATGAGCTTAAAGGCCAATCACTGGCTAACTGATTATTTCCCGAATTGTTCCACTTTGTGTCCCATAAATTTGTGGTTTCGTTATACTCCTGCATAACCCCGATGTTATTTGAGCTTTGTGATGTGATACACAACAAATCTTCTTTACCATTATTGTCAAAATCACCGATAAGCAGTTTGTCTGTGGGGGAAATCTTACTCAATGCTCCAATCCCTTTATTTCCATTGTTAGACCATACTTTTACCCAATCAGTTGCAAACGTTACTTCCGGAGTTGTAAACTTATATATCTTGACATCGAAGGGCCCAAAATCCGACAAGAAATTTTTTTCATTCGGTGTGAAATTAATATGGTGCTTTTTAAGAAGATCGAAATTACTATCAACAGAATTACTTCTTTTAGCTCCTGTTTTATAGGATGTAGAATTAACATTCGTAACTAAACCGTCATCGAAAAGGACATCAACACCATCCGCCCTTCTGATAATCGGATTGGCAAGATGCTCAAAGTTCAATTTAACACCATGTACAGAATAAGGATTTGGATTTGATACGATCATAATGACCTCTGTCCCGTTCGTGCGAATGGAGTATCGAAGACCATAATCCTCCCCTCTGCGGTTTGCCGGATTACTAACAGAAAAAGGACCTTGTATATTATTTACTGCTTTATAATCACGTGCATCAGCAGAAGTGATAGCAGCCGGCAAATAAGTTGCAGAAGATGGCAGAATACAATTGGGGTCATTATTGGTTGACCCGCCTTTACTGTAAATAATGCTGGCGGGGTCTGTACTTAAAAAGCCTTCGTTGATCAGGTATCGGAGCTCTTTCCCTAAATTCGACACAAACATCTGGTACCACAATGGCGTATAGGTCCTTTCAAACCGGTCATTGTTATTTGCACTGTCAATATACGCTTTATTGGCAATATCAATAGGTATGTTTTTATAGGCATTCGTAAGCTGCCAGAAAATGATACCGGTAGCGCCATGGATGATAGATGTGTAAGTTTGAAACCATAAATGATTGGCGTTTTCAATCGTAGGGTTAGAGTGATATATATACCTGTAATGAGGATTTACAATGTCGTTCTGTTCTATGTCTATTTCTGCAATTACACGGCTGAAGTGTTGCTTTCCGAAATCAATGGATTTGAATTTCCCCAAATAGTTCGCATTGATATTCCATTCTCTGAATTGATTCGAGAAATAAGATCCTTCATCAAAAATATCCGGCTTTTGTGGATTAACTACGCCGTTCATAAAAACATAATCTTCTTCGTCGTAGACTCCATTATTATCCGTGCTTCCTTGAATAGTTCCCCCATGGACCGCACAGCTATAAACCAGTTTTTGATTGTTCAGGTTAAGAGAAGCCCTTTTCGCTTTAAAATGAAGGAGTGCATCAGATAAATTCTGAGGTGGCATTTCATCCAGCTCCCAGGCAGCGTTAGTTACAGAATCCTGGCAAGACGATGGGATTGAATCTTTTTTTGCATGAGCATGAAAAAAAGAATGCTCCCCGCCGAGTGTATGCCCCTGGATAGTATTTGCAAGCAAGGGATCGGCATACACATCTTCATAAGCTTTGTCTACATTAAACCTAACGTTATTGATTGCGGGATTTGCATTGTATTGATTTTCTCCACCGGAAGCGAATGGGTAGGGCTTGTAAAAAGAAGATGTATAATCAAACACTTTTAAATTATTGTTTTTTGCTAGCGTAAGATAGGCTCTAAGGAAGTCATCATTGAAGTAACAATCGGGATAATAGGTAAATATGGTATTAAAACCATCTTCGGCAACAACGTTTTGAAAGCTGGAGTTAAATCCAAAACTATTCTCCGGTGATGTTTCAAATCCATCCGAATCAAAAATGTACTTATCACAACCATACATCCCCAGAATAAAATAGTCGGGTGTGCTTTGGGAGTGTACTATACCAGCGTTGCAGGTGCCCAGAAAGAGCAATGAAATTTTAAGTGATAGATTCATAAGGTGATTTTTAAAGAATAAAGATATAAATAATAGCTGAACCAAATTAGTTAGTGGTCTTCCTGATTGATAATGCGTTTCATATGATGACAAACAACCTCAAGATCTAAATTGCTGGTTATTTCCAGTCTTTCCCGGCAATTATCCATCCTGCTGCTATATTACAAAAGGTAAAGTCTTCCAATTTTTCCTAATTATCCATTTTTGGCTTGTTGCGGTTTCGTGATCAGCGTATTATTGCCTGAGAAATCTGCAGGAAATGAAAAAGATCAGGAAAAAAACAAGGAAAAAAGGCGGCTTTTTCGAGCGTTTTGCCAATTTCATGACCCTGTTTACGGGAAGTTCCGCAGCGTTTATCGCTGCTGTTTCCATCGTGCTGATCTGGGCAATATCGGGGCCTTTCTTCGGTTTTTCCGAAACCTGGCAGCTCGTGATTAATACCGGAACAACCATTATTACGTTCCTCATGGTATTCCTCATCCAGAAAGCGCAGAACAAGGATTCCAAAGCGATCCATCTGAAGCTTAACGAGCTGATCGCCGCGCTGGAAGGAACGAGCAACCGCATGGTGGACCTGGAAGACCTCAACGAGGAAGAGCTGGACCAGCTGCACAAATTCTACGTCCACCTGGCAGACCTCGCTGAAGAGGAAACGGATATTCTCTGCTCTCACTCGATCGACGCTGCCAATATGATCAGCTCGGAAAAAATGAAGAAAACCAATCCGGCAAGGAAAAAACAAACGGACGCGGCTAAAGCTGAAACGGTAAAGGCACCGGTTGCAAAGCGCCCAGTCCGCACGAAAAAAACTACCTGACAGGAGGCTGATGTTTTCCTTCCAGCCTTTTCAGCGGACGATCAGATAAAAACAAGACTGTGATCGCCTCTTCCGCCAATTGACGAAGAGAATGAGAGGAGTGGTATCTGTCGGAGCTCAGCCATCGGATTAGCGTCTCTTGTCTTTTATCTTTCCTCCAAAGTCATTTCTTCTTCCGCTTCCCGCGATTCCTCCGCCCGGTTGTCGGTAAAGGATCTGTTGAAACGATCACTTCAGCAGCGGGTTCCGGTTCGATAAGTACCATCACTGGTTCTGGTTCTGCTTCCGGAATACTGCTTCGCCTGTTCAGGAGCAGGAAACCAATATCGAACACAAAAAAGGAAACGATCGCATACCCGTTTTCGCCTGCCATGAGCATCCAGATATAAAACCCGGCAAAAAGCGCGATCCACGCCACTTTCAGATTTTTCTGCTTCCTGGTCGTATACTGGTTCATTCCCCAGTAAAGCGACATACCGTAGCGGTGGTCCTTGAGCGAATAGTTGTTGATCAGCCGCACGAGCTGTATCGCTTCCATGATAAAAAACCAGCAGCCGTTGATCCACAAGGTCCGTTCCAGCACCGCCGAATGCCTTCCCAGGTAAAAATAGCGGTTAAACGTATCCGCATCCATCATGTAACCGTACCTCATGACATGTTCGAATTCCTGCCGGTAAACAGGTGCCTCCAGCATGCCGAATATAAATCTGAACAGCCACCACAGAAACATGGTCGACAGAAACCACGATACGCCGTACACCACGATCTTCTCCACCCTGTCTCCGGCAGATAGTTTAGGAAAACGTACCTTGACAAAGTCGTACCAGATGATGAAGGTAGATCTGCCCATCGACATATACGCCATCATCTGGTAGGAAATCACCAGTACCAGGAATGTTTCTGCAGTATTGAACCATCCGAGCGCCATGAACACAACAGGATACAGCTTAAAGAGAATCCCTGCCGATTCTCTCAGCCACCATATTTTTCCACCGGATGGATTTACTGCTTCCATTGCGGGAACGAAAATACAATTCGCAGGGCACAATTCACAATGAACAATTCGACGCCCGCTGGCAAACATAATTATCAGTAGAAGAATACAGATCCAATGGTGAATGATCACTTGATAATCAACGTTAATTTCGGGGTGTATTGCTTGTTTTCAGGTGGTTTATTGCTGTGCCACTGCTTAGCTATTGCTTAGCCACTGCTTAAACAGCCAGACTGGAACCGTAAAATAAGTGAATAACAGTCAATTATCAACCACATGACAGTTTTGCTTGAAAAACAGGAAGTGTAGCTTCCGCCAACTTCTTTATCAGTTCCATATGTTCAATTTCCCATGTATAATACCGCTGATTTAATGTAAGAGCCGGAAGACTTCCAGACTAAAGACTAACTACTAACAGACTAAAAACACTAAATTCGTTCCTCATTCTATCGCATCATGAAGCATTTGCTGTTCTCTCTGCTCTTTAGCTCTTTCTGTCCGCTCGTTTATGCGCAATACACCCATGCGGATTCGCTTCGCGGAGGCTATGGAGGCGGACGCTACTGGTGGGATGTGAAGCACTACGAGCTCGACATTACGTTCAATCCGGCAACAAAGGAAATTTCCGGCTCGAATACCATTACATTCAGCAAAGATCCGAATTACCTGCCGGAAATGACCATCCGACAACCGCACGAAGGAACATTGCAGGTCGACCTGCAGGATCCGTTGAAGCTGGACAGCGTTGTGTTCTATTTTTACGATCAGGTAAGAACATCAATTGCAGGAAGCATCATTCCGAAAGAAGGATATTCCTACTTCATCACACCGCCCGACAAGTGGGATCTGAAAGCAGAAACCTGTCAATTCGAGGTGTTTTATCACGGAAAGCCTCGTCAGGCCGTGAATGCACCATGGGACGGCGGCGTGATCTGGACAAAAGACAATAACGGAAACCCGTGGATCACCATCGCCTGCCAGGGACTCGGGGCAAGCGCCTGGTATCCGTGCAAAGACACACAGGCCGACGAAGTGGAAAGCGCCCGCATGCATTTTACCTGCGACTCGAAGCTCGTTTGCGTCAGCAACGGCCGTTTCGAAGGAAAAGAAGAGAAACCCGGCGGGCTCGCTACCTATTCCTGGGCGGTTTCCAGTCCCATCAACAATTACTGCATCATTCCCTACATCGGCGATTATGTGAATATCCATGAACACTTTCCCGGTGAAAATGGCATGCTGGAGCTCGACTACTGGGTACTCCGCGGCAACGAAGCCAAAGCCGAAGCACAATTCGCAGACGCGCCGAGAACGATCGAAGCGCTCGAACACTGGTTCGGCCCCTATCCTTTCTACGAAGACGGCTACAAGCTCATCGAAGCGCCGCACCTGGGAATGGAGCACCAGAGCGCCATCGCTTACGGAAATAAGTTCAGGAACGGCTATATGGGAACCGATCTCAGTAAAACAGGCGAAGGATTGAAATGGGATTACATCATCGTGCACGAAAGCGGACACGAATGGTTCGGTAACAGCATCACCACCAAAGACATTGCCGACATGTGGGTGCATGAAGCATTTACCGACTACTCGGAAACCCTGTTCACCGAATACTGGTTCGGAAAAGAATCCGCCACGAAATACATTATCGGGCTGCGCGGCAACATCGACAACGACAAGCCAATCATCGGCGATTACGAAGTGAACAGCGAAGGCAGCGGCGACATGTACTACAAAGGCGCCAATATGCTCCACACCATTCGGCAGCTCGTGGGCAACGATTCGGTCTTCCGCAACATGCTCCGCGGACTGAATAAGACGTTCTACCACCAGACTGTTACGACACAGCAGATCGAACAGTACATGATCGATTATACGAAGCTTGACCTGAAGCCGGTGTTCGACCAGTACCTGAGACAGCGAAATCCGCCTACGCTACAGCTTATTTATACAAAAACAGGAATGAAATACCGCTGGATCAACAGCGTTAAAGGCTTTAACATGCGGATTTCCATGCAGAACGGAATAGGGATCACGCCAACTTCCCGCTGGCAGAAACTGGAGTATTCGGACGTTCCGCATTTGAAGGGTGCGACCGTTCAACCGACGCCGGACCCGAATTTCTACCTGTTCGTGCAGGACAAGTACAAGAAAGGCTACCGAAACTTCTTCCAGGCGGGCAGCCCGGATTGATCATTTACAACCGGTAAGTCATTCCGGCTTTTACAGACGCTGCAAAAGGAGCCAGGCCTTCACCGCCGCGAGGAACGTAAAAGTCGTGGTTGTGCTCATAGTTGATGGAAGGCCTCCAGCTTGCTTCCAGTCCAAACAGGAATCCAAGTCTTTCCGATCCGTACCAGCGCAGCTCGTATCCAAGTCGGGCACCAAACAGATCCCTGGAGAAGGAATCGTCTATTTTCGTATCGTAAAACTCGTTATCGGCTGTTGTGCGGAAGGCCGTGTAGTGCATATTCACAGCTACGAGCGCATCCGCATACACCCGCTGATGCAGCGTATAGCTGTTGCCGGTATTCATGAACGACAGATCGAGCCCGGCGCTGAACGCATGTGTCCGTATGCCGTTTATAATCCGTCTTTCGCCTTCGGCAGTCACATCAAACAGGTAAAAATCACGGCCTGTCGTATTGCTGAGTCCCTGCTGGTTGTAGGAATAACCGGCCCTGATACCGAGCGCGGTTTGCCGGTAACCAACCGTTTTTTCGATACGTCGGGAAGCGATCTGCCGGATGCCCGTTAACGCTGACTGATTGTACCAAAGCGTTTTTGCTGTTTTGTTTGTTCCTTCATATTCGTTCTCCCACTGGCGGGAACGGTCGAAACGTTCAACTACTGACAGGAAGCTTTGTCCTTCAAGGCGCCATTTTGGTGTCAGCTGAAAAGAGAGCTGTGCGTCGAGTCCGGAATGAAGCTGTCTGCGAAGCTGTGTACCGGCTGACAGGCTGAACCATGTTTGCTGCGGTTTTGGACTGTCGGGCAGCTGGGCGAAAAACGAAAAAGGCAACAGCAGTGCTAAGGAAAAGGTGATTTTCATTTTTTATCAATTGGGTTGGTTCAAATATAAGCCGCTTTAGTAGGGTTCATTGACCGAATGAACAACAGGAATGAATGAATGAACGGGAGAACAGTCCGGATGAATATCGCCTTGCGAAAGATGATCACATTGTTAATTAAATCTGATATCTCGTGCCCGAACGACAGTTTGCTTTCCGTACTTTTGTCAAAAATTGATTGGAGATGATCACATACGATCCCAAAGAATTACCGGTTCAGAAGTTGCATCAATACCTGTTGGGGGCCATTGGCCCGCGGCCTATTGCGTTTGCTTCCACAATCGATGAGGACGGGAATCACAATCTTTCGCCCTTCAGTTTTTTCAACGTGTTCAGCGCTGCGCCTCCTGTGATGATCTTTTCACCGGCAAGAAATGGCCGCACGAATACAACGAAAGACACTTACAACAACGTAAAACGTATTCCGGAAGTGGTGATCAATGTCGTAAACTACGACATTCTTCACCAGATGAGCCTCAGCAGCTCACCTTTTCCGTCAGATGTGGACGAATTCGTGAAAGCCGGGTTTACGCCTGTTCCTTCCGAAACGATCCGCCCGATGCGCGTGCTCGAATCGCCTGTTCAGTTCGAATGCAAAGTGACGCAGGTCGTCGAGCTGGGCGACCAGGGCGGAGCGGGAAACCTCGTGATCTGCGAGGTAACGAAGATCCACATCCACGAATCCGTACTCGATGAAAACGGCATGATCGATCAGAAAAAGATCGGACTCGTTGCACGAATGGGCGGAAACTGGTACTGTCATGCCAACGAAGCTTCCATGTTCGAAGTACTCAAACCGCTCACAACCATCGGCATCGGTTTCGACCAGCTGCCCGAAGATGTGCGAAGCAGCACCGTTCTCAGCGGGAACGACCTTGCACAGCTTGCCAGTGTGGAAGCGATCCCGAACGAAACAGATGTGAACGAATACAAGCTCATCGAGCTGAGCGATCTGTTCATGGAGCTCGAAGACAAGCCTGTAAAGCTCGAAGAAGCGCTGCACCAGCGCGCAAAGCAGCTCATTGCCGAAAACAATATAAACGGAGCATGGATGACATTGCTCTCCTTTAACGATTAAATACGAATAAAAGCCAGTAACATGTTTAAATTATCCGGAACTCTAAAAGTAAAAAATGACACTGTTCAGGTGTCGGAAAAATTCTCAAAACGTGAATTCGTTCTGACAGATGCTTCAAGCATGTATCCACAGGACATTATGTTTCAACTTACGCAGGACAAATGCTCACTCATCGATGCAGCGAACGTTAACGACCAGATCGAAGTTTCTTTCAACCTTCGCGGACGCGAATGGACAAGCCCTGCAGGTGAGGTGAAATACTTCAACACACTCGAGGCATGGAGAATCGAGAAAGTAGGTGCAGGACAGCCACAGGGCGGCGGAATGCCACAAGGCGGACCAAGCGCTATGAACCTGGATCCGATCCAGTCAAATCCTGCTTCAACAGCAGCAAGCGACGACGACGATCTTCCGTTCTGATAGCTGTTGTTCAAGAGACAAAAAAGCCGTTCGCCTTGCGAATGGCTTTTTTATTGGTCTGATTGGACTCCTATTGTTAGGGCGGAATATATTCAGCCCCGACTCATCGGATTTGTCCAATCAAAAATTCAAAATCAACAATCATCACCTCCCTTTCCACTCCGGCTGCGAGAATAGCGAAGAGCCCAGCAGCGCAAAGAGGTACGCCGGATAAAATAATTCGAAGAGCACGATCCCGGCAATTGCTTCCCCGTTCCACTTCTGGCGGATCATACGGATTAAAGCGAAGTCGATGATCAGCTTGAGACCGATCGTCAGCAGGAAAAAGCCCGGTGCAGGCGCAGCCAGCGTCATGATCAGCAATAGGAAATAAACCAGGTGAAGCACCACGGCCCAGGATCCCAGCACGTTGTTCAGCGTATCGCCCACATGACCCGACTTGGAAAGCCACCTCACCCGCTGGTCCATTACCTGCCCGATCGTGGGCGGTGTAGCAGTGATTACTTTCAGGTTTTCATCTTCCACAATCTCGATCGATTTTCCTCCGTCACGGAATGCCCGCAGCGTATACATATCGTCGCCGCTGAGAATGTGCCCGTGCTCGTCCAGGTCGTCTACTTCCTCGAATACGTCCACACGGAACAGCAGGTTGGCGCCACTGGCATTCACAGGACGCGACCAGCCGGCCACTCCCCTGTTCAGCAATGTCGTAAACAGGTATTCAAGCGTGAAAAACGAGTGCCACCAGCGCTTCGAAGTCATTTCGACCGGAAGAATGATGAGATCGGCTGCCGGAACGCCCAGCATGGATTTCATATAGTCGCTGCTGAATTCCACATCGGCGTCCATCGTGAGGCAATAATCGGTCGTCACATGGTCCATTCCGAAACGGATCGCGTGTTTCTTTCCCTGTTGTTCTTCGGGCAGATGCAGCAAACGGATCGGGAACCGGAATTCGGCTAGAGAAACAAAAAGATGCTGAAAATCGTCGTGCGAATGGTCGTTCACAAAGATCCACTGAACGGGTTGGTACTTCTGGCTGCGGATACAGTTCAGGAAGTTCACCAGGTTGCCGGCTTCGTTCCGGAAAGGCACAACGACCGTGATCTGATCGATCGATACGGCTTTGGTGATCGATCTCCCGGAGCGCAAACGCTGAATACCGAAGATCAGCCAGAACACCGACAGTGCATACAGGAGAAACCAGCCGCTAATCCACCACATGCGCCTTGCGTTTTGAGACAGGCATCCAGACACAGCTACTAACCGCCGCCGGAATAATGCTATTGAACAGCCAGATGAGCAGGCTCACCATTACCGCATCTGGCACGGCGACCATCGTTCCGGTAAAGAGAAAAATAGCAGCAGTTTCCCGGATCACGATCTTTCCAGACCATAACGAAGGAACAAAAGACGTGAGCAGAAAGAGCATCCAGACGTTCGTGAGCAGGAACCAAACGTCCGAATAACCGAACGCCATAAAGAGCAGTACGTACTGGAGCGAAAAAACCTGGAAGCGCAGGTTGCTCCACAAAAAGAGCGGCAGTCTTAAATTCCCCAAACGCTCCTGCGAAGACCTGAAATGCCGGACGAGCTTATTTCGCGAGCCGCGTGATGGGAACAACCGTTCGCCGAAGAAAAAAGCAATCAATATCAGTCCGCCGGCAGAGAAAACGATCCACGAAAAGCCTGTGGGAACTTTGGTTGCCGAAAAACAGGCGATCGCGCCGAACAGAATGGTTGGCAATACCTGGCTCACATTCGCCACAAACGAAGCGAGGATGATGTACATGCGGTCGCGGCGGCGGAAAAACACTATGCGTCCGAGGAAATTGCCCCAGCCGTTGGGCGTGAGAAATCCGGTGCCGATGCCGCCGAAAAACGATTTCCGAAGCACTGAAGTATCGCTGATCAGGTGACCGGCGGTAACTTTCCATTTAAACCATTCGCAGCCCTGGTTGACGGCAATAAGCAGAAAAGCAAGCACGAGGTATTCCGGGTGCTTAAGCTGCAGCATGTTAACGCCCGACCAGTCTTCGCGCCAGAGCCGGTAACCGATAAAACCGAGCAGCAGCAGAAAGAGAACTACCTTGACGGGAATCCAATTTACACGCTGATTTTTTATAGTTTTAACCACAGATTGCATTTCAATGGTTGAAGATAAAATAATTCTCGGAATTGACCCCGGAACGACTGTTCTCGGTTACGGACTGATCCATGTGAAGGGAAAGAAGATCGAGCTGCTCAATTTCGGGATCGTTCAACTGACCAAGCTCGACAATCAGCCAGATAAGCTCAAGCGCATTTTCGACCGGCTCGACGGCATGATGGAAGAATACCAGCCGGATGAAATGGCCATCGAAGCACCATTCTTCGGGAAGAACGTCCAATCGATGCTCAAGCTCGGTCGCGCTCAGGGAGTGGCCATTGCCGCCGCTTTACGCCGAAATATTCCCTTTGAGGAGTACTCGCCTAAACGCATCAAGCAGGCCATTACCGGTAGCGGAAATGCCTCCAAGGAACAGGTTGCCGCCATGTTGCAGACCTTACTGAAATTCGAAGAAATGCCCAAATACCTGGATGCCACCGATGGACTTGCAGCTGCGGTTTGTCACCATTTTTCCAAAGGAATAGGCGAAAACAACAAGGCGAAAGGAAAAGGCTGGGAAGCGTTTATCAGTAAGAATCCGGAGCGAAAAGTGCGGTAACCGATCACCGGCAGCCTGAAATGAATTAAAAACGGCAAAAATGAACGTTCAACCTGTATCCCATGTGCTGTTTACCTGTCTGATAATAGGCGCTTTCAACAGCCTTTATGCTCAATCCACATGCCACCGCTACCTGGTTTTAAAAGATACCCGGATAGAGCTGACCAGCTGGCAACAGGACACCTCCGACATCTTTCAGTATGAAAAGGATAGTTACGACAGTGTTGCTGTGTACCATAACGCGCATTTAACAGCTGCTTTTCTTTCAAAAAGCGGACAAATCATCTCTCCCCGATTGGTTAAAACGGATAAAAACGACCGGGTGATCGCCATCGACAGCTTTGCTCCTGCCGGAACGTTCCATACTAAGCCGCAGAAGTATTTCGGCCATTATTATGCACCACTCTTTTCTCACCGGGAATACTATTCAGGCGGTATGTCTTCCATGCTTCGTTACTACGACCGCAACGGCGAGGATTCGCTGGAGCTGTACTGGCGTCCGAACGGGATCCTGGAAAAGCGGGAACAGCATGGAATAACGTACGCATATTCCGAAACCGGCATCCTGCAATCGCGGCGTTCACAGGACGAATCGGAGCGTTCCATCGACTATTATGATTCCGGAACGATCCAATCCCTGTCGTTCGATACGACGGTAAAAAATCAGCTGGTGCACTGCGTACTGGATTATTCACCGAATGGAACACTGCTGAAAGAAAGCTGGTTCAAAAACGGAAAGCCCTGTGCCACCTGGCGCGAATACAATCGCTACGGCGCACTGATCAAGACCATTCATCACACGCCTTTGCAGCAGGTACAGACACATCCGTATGAAATCATGGCAATGGAGACAGAAGAAGTGCTTTATTTCGTTGACGAACCGGCAGAATTTCCCGGCGGAATGGCCGGGCTTGCCCGGTTTACAGATAGTAAGCTGGCGGAGATTCCCTGTAAGTTGCAGGAATCACTGACCGGTAGCTCCTACGAGCTCAGCATAACGATTGACAGGTATGGAAGCGCTGTTTACCAATCCGTTTCAGGTACCAACAGCGCTGTTATTGCTGCACAGCTGGAAAAAATCGTCACAGCTTTACCACGATGGAAGCCTGCGAAGGTCGACGGAAGAACTGTCATGCAGGTAATCGTGCTGGAGCTGAAAGTCAAAAGCCGGTAGCTTATCCGGAAAATCGTTAATCTAACGTTAAAGCACAGCAACGGAGCGGGTTCTTGCTATTTTTGCAGCATGAAAACAATCGTTGCTTCCGTTATCCTGTGTTTGTTCGCGCTTTCAGGCAAGGCGCAGGCCATTATGACCTTTGAGAAGATCTTTTTCAATTTCGATACGATCCCGCAGAACAGCGAAGGAACATTTAAGCTGCGGTTCACCAATACGGGCAACAAGCCACTGATCATCAGCAGCTGCAAAACAGCTACCAGCGCAGATGTGTGCACCTGGGATAAGAAACCGGTTGCTCCCGGTAAAGACGGATTTATTACGTATAAATTCGACACGAAGTATTGCGGCCGCTGGAACAAGCCGGTAACCGTTACCAGCAACAATGATGAAAAAACGGTGATCCATATCAAGGGATTCGTGCAATGCGCGACAATTGATGGACCGGTGATGCCGAAAGAGAATGACAAGACAACAGGATATTAGGACGTTAAGATTTCAGGAGCAAAATAATTCCTGAAAGTTCTCTTGACATACTTTATACTGTTTTCACATCTCTTAACGCATGTCCTTTCGACGAAGGCTTACATTTGATCAGCGCGGGTTTTCTATCGAACGGCCCGCGAACCAACTGATTGAGCTATGCAGAAAAGTAATCCAAAAAAGCCCGCATTCAAGAAACAAAGCCAGGAACATCCCGGGCTGGAATACAAAATGGACCCGCAGCCGGTGTTTTCCAATTCGCACCCCGGAAGCCAGAAACTGCTGAACAAAAATTGCGTGATCACCGGCGGCGACAGCGGAATCGGCCGCGCAACGGCTATCGCATTTGCCAAAGAAGGCGCCAACGTCGCGATCATTTACCTGAAAGCCGAGCAGAAAGACGCCGTCCTCACAGCTTACCTCATCCGGGAAACATACGGCAAAGAATGCCTGCTCATTCCCACCGATATTTCAAAAGAAAACAACTGCATCAAAGCAATCGCCAAAATACACAGTCATTTCAGCCACATCGACGTACTGGTAAACAACGCCGGCGTCCATTATCCTGCGGAAAACCTGCTCGATATCACGACCGAGCAGCTCACTGAAACTTTTGCTGTGAACGTCTTCGCGCTTTTCTGGCTCACGAAAGCGGCGCTTCCCCACATGAAAAAAGGAAGCAGTATCATCAATACGACTTCGGTAACGGCTTACCGCGGAAGCGGCGGGCTCATCGATTACAGCGCTACGAAAGGAGCGATCGTTTCCTTTACGCGCAGCCTTTCGGCGAACCTCGTAGACAAAGGGATCCGCGTAAACGGCGTAGCGCCCGGCCCGATCTGGACACCGCTCATTCCGGCGAGCTTCGACCCGGAAAAGACCGCTTCCCACGGAACGGATTCCCCGATGAAACGTGCGGGGCAGCCGGTTGAAGTGGCACCTTCCTACGTGTTCCTGGCAAGCGACGACGCAAGTTATATTACCGGACAGTTCATTCACGTGAACGGCGGCGAAATTGTTAACGGTTAAAACAAAGCAATATGCGATCAATCTGGAAAGGTGCGATCAGTTTCGGGCTGGTAAACATCCCGGTGAAACTGTACAGCGCGACACAGCAAAGCTCACTCGACCTCGATATGATCGATGCCCGGGACAGGGCCTCTATCAAGTTCAAGCGGGTCAATGAAGACACGGGTAAAGAAGTGCAATGGGACAACATTGCCAAAGCGTACAGCATTAACGGCGATTACGTGTTGCTGGAGCCGGAAGATTTCGAAGCCGCGGCACCGGAGAAAAGCAAGATCATCGAGCTGACGCATTTTGTGGACGAATCGGAGATCGATACGATTTATTTCGAGAATTCGTATTACGTCGAGCCGGAGAAATCAGGCGCGAAAGCGTATGCTCTGATGCGCGAAGCGCTTACGAAATCGAAAAAGGTCGGTATTGCCCAGTTCGTGCTGCGAACAGCCGAAACACTAACGGTGCTGAAACCGATGGGCGACGTGCTCGTACTGAGCAAAATCCGGTTTGCGGAAGAGATCCGCCCGACAAATGAGCTCACGCTTCCTGCAAAAACAACGGTGAAGGCAGCTGAGCTGAAAATGGCCATGACGCTGATCGACCAGTATTCGGATTCGTTCAATATTGAGCAGTTCAAAGACGAATATGCGGCCGCATTGCTGAAGATCATCAAAGCGAAAGCCAAAGGAAAGAAAACAGTCGTGCCCAAGCTGAAAGTGGTTCACAGCTCGTCGAAAGGCCTGATGGAACAATTGAAAGCGAGTTTGGCGAAAGGAAAGGGCAAGAAAAAAGCGTCTTAGTCTTTTTAGTCTGTAGTCTGTCTTATTTTCCTGACATCCTTAAATCCGAAAGTGACCGACACGGGCGCATCGGCGCTATTCGTCGGGCTTTCCCATTGAACGGTACGAGCTTTAAATTATAGAGGATTCCAACTCTTTAATACACTTCACAAAGATTCGATAAAGACTGCTTTCAATTCATAAAGATTGATTTTTCACTAAATCCTGATTACGGGATCGCAATCGACCCTTAAGATCTGAATCTCGAACTATATCCGGCCTTTAGGACGATCTCGTAAGAAAACAAGGTGAGTGGAACGTCGCCGAATCCCTGTCTGAGCGCAGCGAGTTTGGGATTCAGGCAGTGCAACGATCCATAGTTTTCAAGAGAGCGTTCTACGGCCTAGACTTTTTGCTTCTTTTTCGGCAATGGAAAAAGAAGAAGAAAGAAATCCTTTTAAATATGGGAGGTGTGCTTTTTTACTAAGAAATCGCCCATCAGGGATGTCTGCTTCGGATTGAAATCCTATCGTCTAACTCTTCCTGTACTTTATACTCAGAATAAGCACAGAACTATTTATCAGGAAAGAAAATCCGTTGGAAGTGATGATGAACAGGTCATTTTTCAGAATACCATAAACGATCCACAATGCCAAACCGGCCAGTAAAGTAAACAGCATGAGGTAAGAGATCTCTTCGGCGCGCTTTTCCCGGATGATCTTAATGAGCTGTGGAAGCATGCACACAGCCGTGAGAATACTGGCGGCAAGGCCTGTAAGTGCCATTGTATTCATTTCTTCCGGGATTTTAACGGTTGAATTCTTTTATTTCTACCATCGCTTTTTGCCATCGTGGCGCGTTCCATACGCTTGTCTTTTACAGACGGCACAAACCTGCGTTCCGTGAGTAAAAACCGGCTTCCCGGACTCAAAATATGCACGATGAGCCCTTCCACGGACAATGGAACATTTTTTTCGGCATAGGCGACGTTGGTGTGCCCGATATTTTTTCCGTCGATGATGGTGACCATGCCCGATCCTCTGCATTCGGCTTTGTTGCCTTCGCGGATGAGCAGTGCGGTATTCTCACCGATTCCGATCCCGATGCAGGTTGGATTCATGACCAGGCTCTGGGCCAGCCGTTCAAAACGTCCGCGCTTTACGAAATGCGTATCGATGATGCAGCCGCTGATAAACCGGAGTCCGGAGCTCATCGTAACGGCTCCCGCGAGCATGGCTTCGTTCTTTATTCCTTCGTAGATCATCAGCTCCGAAATGGCCATTGCTCCCGCGCTCGTTCCGGCAAGAATAAATGTGCTGTCGCCCCAGTAACGTTCCTGTATGGCTTCCACTACGAGTGAATCGCCAAGAATGGTCGCGAGCCGGAACTGATCACCGCCGCTGAAAAACACCGCATAGGCGTTCCTGATCCGTTCTACAAATTCAGGATTGTCAGCTTCGGTATGATTGGCGATGTGAATGAACTGCACGTTGTGAAAGTTGACATTCGCAAAAGCTTTCCGGTAGGTTTCTTCGACCCGGTCAGGCTCCGCGGAAGCGGTAGTGATGATCTCGGTGATCTTCATACTCCCTTCTTCGGGAACGAGCTGGGACAATATTTCCAGGGGCTGAAAAGCACGGTTCATGTCACTGATCTCAGGATCCGGATGTCCCTGTTTGTCTTCCGCGCCGCCGATCAGCAGCAGTTTTCCTTTTGGTCTGAGTATGCGTCGTCCCATGATCCTTCGGTTCTAAAAAGAAAGGCAGTATGAATCACTGCCTTTCTTTTATTCGTTAATGCGTTTACTTGGCAACCTCAGCCGCCTGGATATTGATGGTAGAAACCGCGACATCTGTGAGTGTCTGGTCTGCATTTTTTTCCTGCGCGAGGATCGCTTCGAGGATTTTAGCTGCTTCGTCCAGTCCCAGCGTTTTGGCATAGGTACTGAGTGTTCCGTAAGTAGCGATCTCGTAATGCTCTACTTTTTGCGCAGCGGCAATGATCCCCGCATCGCGCATCGCGCCTTCGTCGGTTTCTTCCATGATGCCTTTCGCCTCTTCTACCAGTCCGGCCATTGCATCGCATTTTTTCGCCTGTGCTTTTTTACCGATCAGGCTGAATACTTTTTCCAGCTGTTCGACCTGCTCTTCCGTTTCGGTAAGATGCGTTTCGATAGCGTTGATCAATTCTTCGGAAGTCGCATTTTTCGACATTTTCGGAAGTGCTTTTACCAGCGCTTTCTCCGCCCAGTAAATATCTTTGAGCGAATCTTCGAAAAGCTTCATTAATTTGGATCCTTCCATTCCGTAAGCGGATTTTTCAGATGTTTTGGTTTTTTTCGTTGCCATAACAGGTTTTTTTATGATTATGAATGATCTGTTTTTTATACGGAAGTACTGTCTTCCGGCTTTGCAGTAAAATTAGGGCATTTGAAAAGCGGCCGCCGCTGGCGTATCTTATTAAATGTTAAGCGGAATGACAGAAATTGTTAAAGCTTCGTGAGGAATCGGGATTGGAAAAGCTCCCGGCAACTAATTGCGGGAAATACACCGTTATTTTCTTCGGGAAACCGCAGTTAAGATCTTCGTCAACTGCGGGAATTACCCGATTTTCAGGTTTTTGCGAAAATAATCCGCCTTTTATTGTTTCGAATGAAAACAGTTTTTAACTTTCGGATAGTTCGCTGATTTAGAGATACCGCTATTCACGTAAAACCAATCCAAAAACAGCAACTGAACAAACCCATCGGGGAAGCTAAACTTCGTTATAGTGATCCTGGATACTTGTTCTGAAAGAGGCTGACAAGGCACGTCGGCCTCTTTTTATGTTGAAGAATCAGCAGGCTACAGACTAATCGTTAATCAATTAATCCTTTTTCTTTGTACACCTGCGCAGCCTATTGGTTCCCGGAAAGAAACGCAAAGATCGCCAGGTCGCCTTCGGAAAGCTGCAGGCCTCTTCGTCCCATCATCTGGTTAGCCGCATCCACGGCTTTTTCCAGCCGGAAAGAAACAGTCTCTTCCACTCCGCCCCAGGAAAAGGAAGGAAGGTACTTTTTCGGAAAGCCGCCGCCGTAAATGTTGCAGGACACCCCGACAACCGTTGCCGTGTTGAACATGGTATTGATGCCGCACTTGCTGTGATCGCCCATACAAACACCCATGAATTGCTGCCCCGTTTCTACTTCGCCGGAAGTTTCGTAGGAATACGCTCTTACCGCGCTGTAATTGTTTTTCAGGTTGGAGGTGTTGGAATCTGCTCCGAAGTTGCACCATTCGCCCACAAGCGCATTCCCGAGAAATCCATCGTGGCCTTTGTTCGAATGGGCCTGGAAAACGCTGTTGGAGATCTCTCCCCCGACTTTACAGAACGGGCCGATCGTGGTAGCGCCATAAACTTTGGCTCCCATTTTCAGTACCGCGTGCTCGCCCAGCGACAATGGCCCGCGCACCAGGCTGCCTTCCATGATCTCCGCATCTTTTCCTACATACACAGGACCGGCGGTCGTATTGATGATCGCTGCCTCAACGATTGCGCCTTCTTCCAGGAAGATCAGCGACGGATCGCCGATAACGGTGTTCGTTCCGGAAAGCGGCTGCGACGTTCTTCCGCCCGTAAGCAGGTAGAAATCGGCTACGAGCACCTGGTCGTTCAGGGCATAAAGGTCCCAGCGCTGATCGAGGATCAAAGGTTCCTGTCCTTTGAACAACAGTTTTTCGGTTGCTTTGCCTCTTCGGGCGATCCAGTCTTCTCCCGAAAGCAGGATTTCATCATTCCCGAGGTGCAAAACCGCCGCAGCGATCTCTTCCGTAGGAATAACGGCCGCATTGACCTCCACGGCATCTTTTTCGTCCGAGAGGGGAAATTTCTGCGACAGGTAGTGTTCCGTGTGAAAGGAAATGCCGGCTTCGGGAATCCATTTCGCCCAGCGCTCGGTATTGGTGAGAATGCCCACGCGCAGATCGCCTACCGGACGGGTGAGTGTCAGCGGCGCGAAGCGTAAATGGAGATCGTTATCGTGAAGAATGATGTGCATGTCTTAGTCTTTAGTCTGTTAGTCGGAAGCCTCTAGTCAGCAGTCTTTTAGTGTGCTACAATCCTGTATCCAGTACCTGGTCATCGGAAATTAGTGGGCTGGCAGTTTCCGGTGTGGCTTCCGGCACCCTGCCGTTTTTCCGCCTGGAAAAAAGCCACAGTCCGCCAAAGGTAGCAAGTCCGTTGAGAATGAGCAGCTCGTAACCGAACACATAGCCGTTAAACCACGCTTCGGAGTTTTTCGAAAGTCCGTAGCACAGCAGCGGAATGATGACGCAAACCACGGGAACGAACGGCTCGCGCAGGGAACGCCTCGTGAGAATCCCGAAGAAGAACAGTCCAAGCAGCGGACCGTACGTGTACGAAGCAACAGTGAGCACCAGTCCGATCAGGTCTTTGTTGGCAACCTGCTTCATGATAAGACATATGACGAGGAACAGCAGCGAAAAGCCAATGTGCACGTAGAGCTTCATGCGCTGCTTCTGCTTTTCGTCCCGCCGGTGAAAGTTGAGGAAATCGATGCAGAAACCGGTCGTTAATGCCGTGAGCGCACTGTCTGCCGAAGCATAGGAAGATGCGGTGATCCCGAGCAGGAAAAACACGCCGGCCCACGTTCCGAATTCCCCGAAAGCGAGCTTAGGGAAAACCTGGTCGGTGATCACGGCGCCGTCGGCCATGGGAAGATCCACTCCTTTCTGATTGGCGTACACATACAGCGCGCCGCCCAGCAGCAGGAAGAGGAAATTACAGATCACGAGGATAGTCGTGAAGGAATACATGTTCTTTTTTGCTTCGCCTATACTTTTGCAGGTGAGGTTTTTCTGCATCAGGTCCTGGTCAAGCCCCGTCATGGCGATCGCAATGAACATTCCGCCGAAGAACTGTTTGGGGAAATACAGCGTCGAGTTCACGTCGTCGAAGTAAAAGATCTTGGTCATGCTCTCGCCCGAAAGGTTTTTGGTGAGCGAGATCTTATCGAAGAGCTCCACGAAATTCACGTCGAGCGCATTGGCGATCACAATCGTGCACAAAACAACCGAGCTCACGAGGAAAATCGTCTGAAAAGCATCCGTATACACAATGGTTTTTACGCCACCTTTAAATGTGTAGACCCAAATAAGCAAAATGGTTGTGCAGGCCGTTACCCAGTAATGAACGCCAAGTCCGTCGAAAAGGAACAGCTGCAGAACGACCGTTGCCAAATACAAACGCATGGCCGAGCCCAGTGTGCGCGACAGGATAAAAAACGCTGCGCCGGTCTTGTAGCTCACGATCCCGAAGCGCTTGAGCAGGTATTCGTAGATGGAAACGAGATTCAGCCTGTAATAGAGCGGCATCAGTACCTGCGCAATCACGATGTAGCCGAGAATATAGCCGAGCACAAGCTGGAAATAGGCCATGCTCTCGGTGTAGACTTTTCCCGGAACGGAAATGAACGTGACCCCCGACAGCGATGTTCCGATCATTCCGAAAGCAACAAGGTACCACGGGCTCTGGCGGTTGCCGGTGAAAAACGTATTGGAATCGGCTTTCCGGGAAGTGAAGTAAGCCATTACGATCAGTGCCGTGAAATAGGCAATGAGTATTGTTGATACAAGTACTGGAGTCATGAAACAAATGTAACTATTGATGTTGGATTTGAAGAGATGAAAGACAAAAGACCGGGACAACTGTTGTACATACCGTACAGATCTTTGTAAAGGTGTAAAACAAACCATGAAACACCTTTTTCCTGCTCTTTACCTGTTTAACAGCAAAACGTTTACGAGCTGACGCCCTGACTGGTAGAAGCAGATCATCCTCAGCCCTTTTTTCTATTGCTGTCAGCTACTCCCCGTTTTGCTGTTGCCCGTTGCCTGGAATTTTCATATAATTGTAAAATAACCAGCCACATAGATCTCTCCGATCCAAAGCAGCTGTCAGCTGTGCTTCCGGATTCGCAGCGCCAGCCGGCGGAAAAAATACACAGGTTGATATAGGGTTGATCCGGGGTAGACATAGGGTTCGTATAGGGTTGACATAGGGATGCGCCTTAGATAACTGGTAAAAAAACCGTAAATGACTCGTACCTGCCCGATGGATACGTAATAGATACGCCGTAGATAACAGGCACGTCCCTTAGGGTATAGAAAGGTATGCCCGATAAGTCCCCTCGTCGGGTTGTAAAACCTTAGTTACCTGGCGTATACTTTCTGCAGGGTGATTTCCTATTGAATAGCACAAGCCTTAAATTATAGGGGATTCCGTCTCTTCGATGATCTTAATGAAGATTAATTTCGTTGACAATGATTAATTTTTCTCTGTGAATTACAGATCGTAATCAGATCCTAAGATATGATTTTGAACTATTTCCGGCCTTTAGGACGATCTCGTAAGAAAACAAGACTGCAATCCGCCTCCTCCGCCAATTGGCGGAGAGAATGAGAGGGGTGGCGCTATCTAAATGTTCCCTAGCTTAGTGGATGGGATTCAGAGAGAGCATTCTACGACCTCCCCGAATGCTTTCGGGGTTTTGCTTCTTTTTCGGTAAGAGAAAGCACCGCTTTCGAAGACCAAGCGGTAGCGCCGGGAGAAAAAGAAGAAGAAAGAAAATCCTTTTAAATACGGGCGGTGTGCTTTTTACTAGGCAATCGCCTTCTGCAGCGGAATCCCACCTTGAACAGCTGACCTGTAACTTTTGAACCAGCTTCTGGTCTAACGTGCAAAACACGCACATGACAAAAGCTCTACTTGTTCTTTTCTTTTCGGCGCTCGTCCATACAGGCTTTTCGCAGGTACTGAAAGGCCAGGTAAACGACAGCACCGGCAATCCGCTTCCTTTTTCGACCATTCGTGTGCTGAATACCGGGTATGCGACCGTTTCCAACGCGCTGGGCAATTACCAGCTCGAAGTGAGCCGCGGGCGCTATATTCTCACTTTTTCATCCGAAGGATTTATAACCATTACGGACACCGTCGAGATCAGCGAAGCGATCACGCTGCACACCGTTGTGCTGGAAGAACAGTCCGAAGAGCTCGAGGAAATGATCGTGACGGCAAAAGGAAGCAAGGAACGCGGCAAAGAGGTCATGAAACAAGTAATAGACAAGCGCAGCTATTTCGCAGACCAGCTTTCGAAATACAGCTGTGCCACCTATTGTTTCACCTCGCTGGAACAGGAAAACAAGCGCGTTCCCGATAGTTTGAAAACGGATACCGTTGCCGTGAAGGAAAAGCTCAACATTACCGAATGGAACGGCATTTCCTACTTCAAAGCTGCTACCCGTTACAAAGATGTCATCGATGGTTTTACCGACCTGACGGATAAATCGGGCAGCATTTCCGCCTCCATCATGATCGGCTCCGATGCGCCCGGCGATCTGCAGCCGGAAAATGCCGAGCCTGCAAATCCGTATATTTTCGTGAACGGCATCCGCGATGCGGACATCAACCTGTTTGAAAACCTCATTTCAGCGCCGGGGCTCACACAAAATCCGCTGGTGTCCCCAATGGCCTACAATGCCTTCGTTTATTACAGTTATTACCTCCAAAGCTCGTTTTACGAAGCAGACGGCAGCAAGATCTACGAAATTCGCGTAGAGCCGCGTTTCCGGGAAGAAGCATTGTTCCATGGAACGTTGTTCATCCGCGATACGACCTGGGAACTGGTTTCTTACAATCTCGGTGTTAATAAAGGCGCTTTGTCCTATTTCAAAGAAATGCGGCTCATCTGCGATTACGAAAAAACTGGTACGCGGCTCGTTCCTACCCGGCGCGAGTTCATTTACATGCTGAAAGAAGGCTCCAAAAAGATCAGCGGGAATATCCGCCTCAAACATTCGGACTACCGGTTCGATTTCGACGACGCTTCCAAAAAATTCTGGCTGGAAACCACCGTTTACACCCCTGAAGCGTTCAACCGCGATACCTCCTACTGGAACGGCATTCGTCCTTTTTATCTCAAAGCGGAAGAGGTCGCATTTATCCAGCAGCAGGACAGCATTCTCCGCTACCATGCCTCCGAAGAATACCTCCGTTTGCAGGACAGCTCTTACAATACGCTGAACATCTGGGATTTTCTCTTCAACGGGATCGGATTCCGCAATACGTTCAAAAAGCAGGAGCTGTACATCGACGGGCTCATCAACCAGGTCGTGCCGTTCGGCGTAGGCGGTTATCGTCATAAGCTCGATGTGCGGTACGATAAGGAATTCCGTTCCGGCAAAAAGCTGTTCCTCAATCCGCAGGTCGATTACGGCTTTCACAACAAAGACCTCAAAGGAAGTATGGGGATCGGCTACACGTATAATACGAGGCGGTTTTCCCGCATTTTCCTGGAAGCCGGCGACGTGTATGATTTCATGAACAGCTACCAGAGCATACAGGGATCATTTGCCCCGGCTAACCGCGTGCGTAACCGGAAACTGGAGCTTCATCACACCTTCGAGGTAACGAACGGCCTGTACCTCAAAACCGGGATCTTCTATTCCAGCCGCTCTTCCATCGACAACATCGAATACCCTTCCTGGGTCGATCTGTTTGGTTTTTTCTCCAAGCCCGAGCCGTTCGAAGGCTATAAGATCTTCATGACGGACATCGAGCTCTCCTATCATTTTCGCCAGAAGTACCTGTTCAAAGGTGACAAAAAGATCATCGTCGGCTCGCAATGGCCTATTCTCAGCCTCGACTACAAAAAAGGGCTTCCTAAAGTGTTTGGCGGACAATCTGATTTCGATTTCATCGAGGTGAGGCTGACGGATGAAATTCACCTGAATACGCTGGGAAATTCCGAATTCAAGCTGATCTCCGGCGCCTTTCTAAGGAAACAGGACCTGCGCCTGGTGGAAAACAAGTTCTTCCGAACCTCCGACAAATGGTTTTTCTCCAACCCGGTGAACTCGCTGCAATTGCTGGACACCGCGCTGAATACCTCGAACAGTTATTTCCAGTTCAATTACATCCATCATTTTAACGGCTTTGTCCTGAATAAGGTCTGGCTGCTGAACAGGCTGAAACTGCAGGAAACCGTTGGCGGAAGCATCCTGCTCATTCCCGATGCACATTTTGCGCAGGCCGAATTATATGCAGGTATTGAACGGCAATTCCGCATTAGAAAGCAGCTGTTCAAGATCGGCATCTACGCAGTTACTTCCGACTCATCTTTCGACAAATCGAATATACAGCTTAAAGTCGGCGTGAACTTTTACAATTCGTTTTACCGGAAATGGGATTACTAAACCGGTGATTTTTGATTTTGCATGACTGAATTCCAGCCTATCTATCTGCTTGCGTAGATTCCGCAGAGGAAAATATCGCAGCAACTGCCGGATCTTCCCTCAATTTGTCGCAACAGCCCTGTTTTACGTAACTTGCCTTTCGTACGTTTGTTTAATCAAAACAGGAACACATGAGCACACACAAGATCACCCCTTTCCTATGGTTCGACGGCAATGTCGAACAGGCAGTTACGTTTTACAAGTCGGTTTTTAAAAATGCGAATGTTCTGAGCATCTCCGGACCTCCGGGAAATGCCATGTCGGCTACGTTTGAGCTGGAAGGGCAGCGATTTCACGCCTTCAATGGCGGGCCAATGTTCAAATTCAACGAATCCGTTTCGTTCTTTGTGAGCTGCGAAACACAGGAAGAAATCGACTATTACTGGGAAAAGCTCACCGAAGGCGGACAGGAATCGCGCTGCGGCTGGCTCAAGGATCCGTTCGGATTGTCCTGGCAGATCGTTCCGTCTGTTTTACAGGAGCTGCTCGGACATCCCGATCCGGTAAAAGCGAAAAAAGCAATGGAAGCCATGATGCAGATGAACAAACTCGATCTTCAAAAGTTGACAGACGCTGTGAACTAACCGGACAGTCACTTAACGGAGCTTTCGCCCCATTAATGAACATTCAGTTTCGCCATTTACGCCATTTAACTGTAAATTGCAGACTTCAATTAATAGCATTATGGAGAATTTCGACTGGACATCCTTTACACGTAAAATTGCGGTAAAAGCTCCTGTTTCAGAAGTCTATCGCGCCTGGACAACTGTTTCGGGGATCGAACCGTGGTTCCTTCAAACAGCTGCATTCTTCACCGCAGATGGCACAGCAACTACCCATGCCCAAAAAGGGAACACTTACGAGTGGACCTGGTTTCTCTACGATCACACCGAACGCGGAAGCATCACAGAATCCAACGGTGTCGATTTCCTGCAGTTTACCTTTGCCGGCAAATGCCTGGTAGATATTCAGCTTTCTGCAGACGGTGAGTATACGATCGTGCAGCTGACACAGAAAAACATTCCAACGGATGACACTTCTAAAAGAGATATACGGCTGGGATGCCATACAGGTTGGTCTTTTTACCTCGTGAACCTGAAATCGGTCCTCGAAGGAGGCGCAGATCTGCGAAACAAAGATGAACGGTTGGCACCGATGGTGAATAATTAATTTCAACCAACCGGTTTCAATTCTTTCAGGGAAAAGGAGTATTCACATCTACTTCGGGTTGCAGCTGGGTGGAATCTGCTTTGATCGTACCGCCGGCATTGAGCTGGCTGGCTTCTTTGTTCAGCTTTTCGAGCACATCCGAATAAATGCTTTGAAGCTCGTCCTGGTGAGCGGCGTAATAATCAAACGAGCGCTCAAAACGCTTCGGGCTGATGCGATAGCCTTTCAGGCACGCTTTTCCCGAAGCTGACATAACGCCGTGAAAGTTCTGTACCTGGTTGTAGCGCGACTCGATGTACGATTCCAGGATCACCAGATCGTGCAGCACAACCACCATTGAATCGCGTGTGAGCAGATCTTTCGGCGCAGCAGGTTTCTTAATTCCTCCCTGGCAGGCTGAAAGTATGATAAGTAAGAAAACGGCTGAAATGAATCTCATCTGCTGAATGTTAAGCGCATTCCTGCTTCCCTGTAAACGCACGGCTGGCCGTTTTCGTATACGGGAATGCCATTTACAAAAGTTGTTTCTATGCGGTGCTGAAAGCGTGTTCCTTCCAGCGGCGACCATCCGCAGTCGTAAAATAACGATTCCGGTGTAACAAGTGTTTCGGCTTTCGGGTTCACGAGCACGAGATCGGCAAAATAGCCTTCCCGGATAAAGCCGCGATTTTCCAGCTGAAAGCATGTTGCTACGGCATGCGCCATTTTCTCCGCCACTCGAACGCGCGGGATCTTTCCTTCGGCGCTGGCTTCGAGCATCGCCAGTAAAGCGTGTTGCACCAGCGGACCGCCGGACGGAGCGTCCAGATAGCTTTTTGCTTTTTCTGCTTTCGTGTGCGGCGCGTGATCGGTTGCGATCACATCGATGCGGTTGTCGAGCACGGCTTTCCAGATCTCGTCTTTATCGGCCTGTGTTTTCACCGCGGGATTCCATTTGATGAGCGAGCCTTTTGCCTCGTAATCGGCATCGGTGAACCACAAATGGTGAATACAGGCTTCGGCCGTAATGCGTTTTTGTTCCAGCGGAATATCGTTGCGGAACAAGTGCGTTTCTTTTCCGGTGGAAATGTGCAGAATGTGCAGGCGCGTATTGTGCTTTTCCGCCAGCTCAACGGCTTTCGAAGAAGAAAGATAGCACGCTTCGGCACTGCGGATCAATGGATGCGCCGACATCGGGATGTTATCGCCGTATTGTTCTTTGAAACGTTCGAGGTTCGCCCTGATCGTGGCTTCATCCTCGCAGTGTGTGGCAATGAGCATCGGAACCTCGGCAAATAAGCGATTCAGTGTTTCGGTCTGGTCGACGAGCATGTTCCCGGTGGAAGAGCCCATGAAGATCTTGACGCCGCAAACGTTTGCCGGATCGGTTTTCAGCACTTCGTCGAGGTTGTCGTTCGAAGCCCCCATGAAGAATGAGTAATTCGCATAAGCAGTACGCTTTGCGATGTCGTATTTATCCTGGAGCAATTGCTGTGTCAGCGCATTCGGAACGGTATTGGGCATTTCCATGAAGGACGTAATTCCTCCGGCAACTGCCGCCCGCGATTCGGTTGCGATGTTTCCTTTGTGCGTTAATCCCGGCTCGCGAAAATGGACCTGGTCGTCGATGCAGCCCGGCAGCAGCAATAATCCTTCGCAATTGCGTTCTTCGACAGCTCCTTCAACCGAAAGCGTGCTCGCAATCTTTGCAATGCGGCCGTTTTCGATCAATACATCGGCAACGCGTTCGGTTCCTTCATTGATCAATATTGCCTGCCTGAGTATGATTCGTTTCATTATACCTTCATTTTGCGCATCTTCCAGACGCCCAGGAGAGCTTCCTTGAAAATCCCGGTCGACATTTTCGATTCGCCGTATTGTCTGTCGATAAAGGTGATCGGAACTTCGATGATTTTAAATCCTTTGCGCTTGGTTGCATATTTCATTTCGATCTGGAACGCGTAGCCTTTGAAATGAATGGCATCGAGATCGATCGCTTCGAGTACTTTCCGCGAATAACACATGAATCCGGCAGTTGTATCGTATACGCCGAGAAACAGGATCATTCGCACATAAATGGAAGCAAAATAGGAAAGCATGATCCTTCCGACCGGCCAGTTTTTCACGTGCCCGTCTTTGCAGTAACGCGAACCGATGCTGAGATCTGCGCCTTGTTCTGTACAGGCTGCGAGCAATCTCGGCAGATCTTTCGGATCGTGCGAGAAATCGCAGTCCATTTCGAAAATGTAATCGTATTTGCGGGCAATGGCCCATTTGAACCCGTGAATGTAAGCTGTTCCAAGCCCGAGCTTTCCTTCGCGCTCTTCGAGAAAGATCCGGTTGGGATGCTCGCTCATTGCTTTCTTGATGAGATCTGCTGTTCCATCGGGAGACGCATCGTCGACAAACAGGATGTTGAACTGATCGCCCAAAGCCAGCACAGCCGCCATCATACGTTCGACGTTCTCGCTCTCGTTGTAAGTTGGAATAATGACAATAGCGCTTATCACGGGTGTTTTTTCGATTCAGCCGCTAAATTAGTCAATTATCGCTTTCAATCAGCGGTTAGCCCTGCTGCGAAAGCTATTTTGTATTTTTGCAGGTATGTTTAGCTATCGTCATTTTATGCTGTTGCTGTTCGTTTTCCTGTCTGCCGGGAAACCGGAAGCGCAAACCTCCCTGAATATTGACCTCCTGGCGCACTGGAAGCAGGATTCCCTGATCACGAATTCCTCCAAAGTGCGCTACGGCGACTGTTTCGGTTTTGTTTGGTCGGGAAGGGAATATGCGGTTGCCGGCTCAACAGAAGGAACGCATGTTTTTGAAATTACCGCTAACAATACCTTCGTGCCGAAAGGCTTTATAAAAGGACGCTTCTCGAACTCAACCGTATTGCACCGCGATTTTGCCGTTTACCAGAACTACCTTTACGCAGTTTGCGACGAAGGCGTGAGCAGCCTGCAGATCATCGACCTGAGCTACCTCCCCGACTCTATTCATCTCGCCCGTGAAGATTCGCTGCTGTTCGGCCGCGTGCATAATATTTTCATTGATCCGGGGCCCGGACTTTTTTATTCCTGTATTCACAGGTCAACAACTTCGACCGGAACGATCGATGCTCCGCTGAAAGTCTTTTCACTTGCAGACCCGCTGAACCTGACAGAGCTTTGGTCAGGGCCGGACGACATTCCGGAAGTACACGATATTTACGTTCGCGACGGAAAAGCGATCCTGAACTGCGGATTCGACGGCCTGCGGGTCTACAATTTTGCGCCCGATCCTTCCAATCCTGCTTTTCTCGACTCGAAAACGGTTTACGGCGATCAGGGCTACAATCACCAGGGCTGGCTTTCGCCAAGTGGAAAAACCTATGTTTTTGCCGATGAAACAAATGGAAAACGCGTAAAGAAATGCTCCTTCAACGGAAGTATCGTGAGCATTCAGCAGTATTTCGGAACGAATTCCGCAAACGGCTCCATTCCGCACAACATTATGTGTACGGACACTTTTGCGTTTGTGGCTTACTACAATGAAGGATTGCGCATTTTCGACCTGCGCTACAATCAGCCGCTGGAAATAGCGCATTACGACAGTTACCCGGACGATCATCCTTTCAAAATGAATGGCAACTGGGGCGTTTATGCGCTGCTGCCTTCGCAACGCATCCTGATCTCGGACGCCCAATACGGCTTGTTCCTGCTCGGCTTCAACCGGGACGTGTTTTCGATCCGCACAGACGACGAAGCGTTCATCATTTACCCGAACCCGATGACGGAAGCGGAACCGGCGATCGTGCGGCTGCCCGTCGATGTGACCGATTTTACCTGGAAGCTCTACGATCACGCCGGAAGGCTTACCGGTAACGGAGCTGTTCCCGAAAGCAACTTCTTTACGCTGGAAAACATTCCGGCTGCGGGTATGTACCGATTGCGGATCACGTATGTGAATTACATCGGGCATGAGGTGGATGAGGATCTGAAGGTGATTGTTTTGTAGATCTTAATGCTGAGTGCTGAATTTCAGTCGCACATTGTCCACAGAAAATGATTGTTGTTTTGAGGTTAAACCTTATTTTAGAGCAACATTTTCAACAGTATCCTATGAAACATTTTTTTCGGCTTTTAACGGTTGCAGGCTTTATGAGCCTTTCTGCAGCAGCATTCTCCCAGTGTAAAATGGACAGCGACGGCAAGACGCTTCGCAATTCCAGCAACTCTTCCATCGGCCGTATCGACAGTGATGGCAAAACAATCCGTAACGGCAGCAATTCTTCCGTAGGGCGTGTTGACAGCGATGGCAGAACAATTCGCAATTCAGGCAATTCGGTGGTGCTCGTCATCGACAGCGACGGCAAAACGATCCGTAATTCCAGCAACAGCAAGATTGCAGACATGGACGATGTACTGGATGCGATCGACGGCGCGAAGAAAGAAGCTGTTTACGTGGCTTTGTGGTATTTCCTGTGTATGGAGTGATAATAACGAATCTTTCATCATTACTTTATAGTCGTTGCGGGCGGATTGATATCCGCCCTTACTGGTACCAGGAACTATTGTTTGTCAATACACTCTCAGGCGCATATGATAGTATCATTTGATAGTACCAAAGATGATATACCAGAATTATAATCCTATCTGATAGTTGGTTTGATGGATTTATTCCTGGTCAGGATCCGGACTGCATACTGGAATGTATAGCCTCCATTACGAGATCGAATTCAAATCCCTTTCCTGCGAGGTAACGCTGGAGCTTCACTTTCTTTTCCCAGTGATCTTTCACCTTTTCGAGGTCACGCAGCTTCTTCCCGGTTTCTTTCAGCAGGATGGCGTAGTATTCGTCGCCGTCGATGGTTTTCATGCCGCGTTCGATGGAGACTTTACTCACGAACTTTGCCTTGAGCCCTTGGCGGATCTTGTTGCGCCCCCAATGCTTGATGCGCAGCTTCCCGGAAGTATAGGCTTCGGCAAAGCGCTCTTCATCGAGAAAGCGCTCGGAGATCAGGTGAGCCATCAGTTGGTCCTGCTGCTCACCCGTAATTCCGAATTTTATTAATTTCTGTGATACTTCAAAGTGGCATCGTTCCTGGTAGGCGCAATAGGCTTCAATTTTCGCCTTTGCTTCCAGAAAAGACAAATTGCCCTCTGACATCAGAGAGCAATTTCGTTATTGTTAGCATCGAGGAATGAATACTGAAGCAAGTGATGTGAAGTCACACCGCGAACGTCGACCCATTTCTTGTACTTAAAGAGCCATTTTCGCTGTTTGGACAGGATGCCGTTCTTGAAATAAGCCTCGAGGTACGGATGTACTAGCAATACCAGTTTCTTTTCACGACGATCCTGCAACAGGTAATTCAGGTTATTCTCGATTTCTTCCGCAAAAAGGATAGAAGCCTGCACCTCGCCTGTTCCGTTACATGTAGGACAGGTTTCCGACGTGTTGATATCCGTTTCCGGGCGCACACGCTGACGGGTGATCTCGACTACGCCGAATTTCGAAGGAGGAAGGATGTTGTGCTTCGCACGGTCGCCCTTCATAACTTCTTTCAGTTTTTCGAACAGGATCTTATTGTTCTCCTTATCGTGCATATCGATGAAGTCGATGCAGATAATTCCGCCCATATCGCGCAGCTGTAATACGCGCGCAATTTCTTCGGCCGCTTCCAGGTTCGTTGCCATGGCATTCGATTCCTGTCCGTCGGCGCCTTTACGGTTACCGCTGTTGACGTCAACGACGTGCATTGCTTCGGTGTGCTCGATAATGAGGTAGCCTCCGCTTTGGAGCGGCACTTTCTTACCGAACATGGTCTTGATCTGTTTGTTGACGCCAAAACGTTCGAAAATATTGAGCTTTCCGTCGTACAGTTTCAGGATCTTTTCACGTCCCGGAGCAATTCCGTTGATGTATTCCTTCAATTCCGCCATCAGCTTTTCGTCGCTGATATGGATATTGGTAAAGTCGGCATTGAGAAGGTCGCGCAGGATAGACGACGTTTTGTCGATCTCTCCCAATACGCGGCGCGGAGGCGTTGCCTGCCTTAAATTGGCATGCATGGTCTTCCACTTCTCCATCAGGTTTTTAAGGTCCTGATCCAGCGCTTCCACCTTTTTGGTAGCAGCTACTGTGCGGATAATTACACCAAAATTCTTTGGTTTAATGTCATTCATCAAATCCTTCAAACGCTCGCGTTCTTCGGGTGATTTGATTTTCTGGGAGATGGAAATCTTATCCGAGAAAGGCACGAGAACCAGGTATCGTCCGGCAAGGGTCAGTTCGGCACAAAGGCGCGGACCTTTACTGGAAATGGGTTCTTTGGCAACCTGGACAAGAATAGGTGAAGAGGTAGAAATAATATCTCCTATTTTTCCATCTTTAGGTATGTCTTTTTCTGATTTGAAATAGAGCAAATCAGCGACATTTTGCTTCCCGTGCAATGTATCCCTGGTGAATTTATCCAACGATTGGAACTGCGGCCCGAGATCAAGATAGTGTAAAAACGCATCTTTTTCGTAACCGACGTCTACAAAGGCTGCATTGAGACTGGGAACAACTTTACGCACTTTACCGAGGTAAATATCACCTACGGCAAAATCCGTTGTTCCCTGTTCCTGATGCAATTCAACCAATTTACCATCGCGCAAGAGAGCAAGCCAGACACCGCCGGGGCGCGTGTCTACAACAAGTTCTAAACTCACGAAAGCTAAATTAGAAAGTGACTAAAACAGAAAAACTTAGTAGGCATAGACCTACTAAGCTCTCTGAACTCTTAAGAGGAATTTTATTTCTTCTTTTTATGACGATTCTTTCTTAGTCTCTTCTTACGCTTGTGCGTAGCCATTTTATGTCTTTTTCTTTTTTTACCGCTTGGCATAGCAATTTTATTTTATGGTTATTAATATTCTAATTTTCAATCTTGGCGCCTCTAAAAAGAAGCACTCCTGCGGTTAACAGGAGTGCAAAGATATAAAAATATATTTTCTATATCGGGTCAAAGAGAAAACAATCAAAATTATTTTACAACAACTTTGTTTTTCACCTCTTCAACAAATGTTTTAGCAGGTTTGAATGAAGGAATGTTGTGTGCAGGGATAATGATAGTCGTGTTTTTTGAAATGTTACGACCTGTTTTTTCCGCTCGCTCTTTCACGACGAAACTTCCGAAACCTCTTAAGTAAACGTTCTCCCCCTTCGTTAATGAAACTTTAATAGAAGTCATAAATGCTTCTACAGCTTTTTGAGCTTCATTTCTTTCCAAACCTGTTTCTTCTGCGATTTCAGCAACGATATCTGCCTTTGTCATCTTCCTTAATTTTAAAAAATTTTCAACAATGTGATTTTCAGTCGCAAAAGTAGTTCGTTAAAAGCGTTTATTTTTGCTTTCTATGAATTTTTATCAAACTTTTCCCTAAATGGCTGATTTTGTTCTACAAATAACCGATTGGTACAGACAAAACGCCAGAGACCTTCCTTGGAGAAGGACCAAAAACGCCTATTTTATATGGTTGTCGGAAGTAATTATGCAACAAACGAGGGTTGACCAGGGTATGAATTACTACCATAATTTCACAGTTAATTTTCCATCCGTTCACGATCTGGCGAATGCCGAAGAAGAAGCTGTGCTAAAATTGTGGCAGGGGTTAGGATATTATTCAAGAGCGCGAAATCTTCACAAAACAGCACAAGAAGTCGTCAACCGGTTCGGAGGCAATTTTCCGCCTTCGTATACCGATCTGCTTTCGCTGAAAGGTGTTGGACCCTATACCGCGGCAGCTGTGGCTTCGTTTGCGTTCGACCTGCAGCACGCAGTTGTCGATGGAAATGTATACCGCGTGCTGAGCCGCCATTACGGTATCGACACGCCGATCGATTCAACTATCGGGAAGAAAGAGTTCCAGCAGCTCGCCGATTCGCTGATCCCCGCTTCTATGCCTGCGCTTTTCAACCAGGCGATGATGGAATTCGGGGCAATGCTCTGTACGCCTGCCAATCCGGACTGCGATCACTGTCCGCTAGTCGATAGCTGTCTTTCCGGAAGATCGGGCCTGTATAAAGTGCGCCCCGTGAAAGCGAAGAAAACAGCGGTCCGCGATCGTTACTTTCACTATTTCCATGTGGAAACCGAAGACGGAGTACTCGTACGCAAGCGCGATTTTAAAGACGTGTGGCATAATCTCTATGAATTCCCGATGATCGAGACAGAAGGAAATGAGCTGCCCGAAGAACACCTGCAGGAACTGGGAATAACGGCCATTGACCTCACAGAACGGTTCGAAGCAAAGCACATCCTGAGCCATCAGCGGATCTACGCGCGCTTTTACAGCGTCATCAACCCGCAAGCGTTTAATACTACCGGTTTGAAGGCTGTTTCGAAAGAAGCGTTTTACAGGCTGCCGATCCATCGTTTGATGGAGACTTACGTTGAAAAACACCTCTAACGGCTCAGGATAACGTAAGTCCGGGATGCATCCCGGACTTACTGGTGTTGATCAAAAAATCTATATATTTGTAACTATGGCAGGCAGTGTAAACAAGGTGATCTTAATCGGCAACCTCGGAAAAGACCCGGAGGTAAGAAGGCTGGAAAACGGTGCTGTTGTAGCGAGCTTCTCACTGGCAACATCCGAAACATTTATCGATAAAACGACGGGCGAGCGCCGTGAAAATACCGACTGGCACAACATCGTGCTGTGGCGCGGACTGGCAGAAGTCGCCGAAAAATATGCACGCAAAGGCCAGAAGATCTACGTTGAAGGAAAGCTGAAAACGCGTTCCTGGACCGATAAGGACGGCAACGTTCGCTACACGACCGAAATTCTGGGAGAATCGATGACACTGCTTTCACCACGCTCCGAACATGCGACCGAGCCGGCTCAGCCGCCCTATCCTACCCAAACGCCTCCCGATCCGACGCCAATGGACCTCGGGAATTCGATTGAAGACGATCTTCCCTTTTAAACATTATGGACAGTATTGACCCATTGACCAGCGATTCGGTTCCCGTCATTATGCAGGCAGGATTTTCAGACGCAGTTATTCCTTTAATTGTTATTATCCTGCTGATCTTTTGCTCGGCGCTCATCTCTGCTTCCGAAGTCGCTTTTTTTGCATTCAGCCCAACGGACAAAGACGCGCTGAAAGACGATAATTCGCGATCGAGTCAGCAGATCCTCAAATTGCTCAATCAGCCGAAAGACCTGCTTGCAACCATCCTCATTACCAACAATCTCGTCAACGTTTGCATCATCATCTTGTCTTCCAGCATGCTGCAAACCTTGTACAACGGCAGGAACGAACTGCTTGTTTTCCTGCTGGAAGTTGTCGGTATTACCTTTTTCCTGCTCCTGCTCGGTGAAGTCGTTCCGAAGATCTATGCCGCCCGCAACGGTATGCGAACCGCACGGATCATGGCGCAGCCGCTGGCATTCCTGAACGCCCTTCCTCCTGTTTCATGGATCCGGCTGTTCCTGGTAACAGGCACTAATCTGCTCAACAGGCGCTCGCGCAAACGCGGGATCAATCTTTCGTCAGACGACCTGGAACAGGCGCTCGCACTGACCAAAGAAGAAAGTACTTCCGAAGACGAGCACCGCATCCTGGAAGGCATCATTAAATTCGGAAATACCGACGTGCGGCAGATCATGCGCTCGCGACTGGAAGTCGTGGCAATCTCTGTCGATTGCACCGCCGCCGAAGTGCTCGAAGTAATTCTCGAAGCCGGCTATTCGCGCATTCCGGTGTACGAAGGCTCATTCGATAACGTGACCGGCATTCTCTACATCAAAGACCTGCTTCCTTTTCTCAACGAAGAAGATTTCGACTGGCGGCAACTGATCCGGAAGCCATTCTTCGTTCCTGAGAACAAAAAGATCGACGACCTGCTGAAAGAATTCCAGGGAATGAAAATGCACATGGCCGTTGTCGTGGACGAATACGGCGGCTCCAACGGACTTGTCACGCTTGAAGACGTGTTAGAAGAAATCGTGGGCGATATTACCGACGAATTCGACGACGACGAGATCGTTTACACCCGCATCGACGATGATTCCTGTCTCTTCGAAGGGCGCACGGCATTGGTGGATTTCTACAAGGTAATGAACGTCGACGGAAAAGAATTTGAAGTAAGTAAGGGAGAATCTGATACGATCAGCGGATTTATCGTTGAACAGGCAGGACGCATCCTCCGGAATAATGAATTTATCCGTTTTGCCGGCATGAAATTCATTGTTGAATCTTCCGATAAGCGCCGTATTAAAATGATTAAAGTTGTAATTGAACATGATTAAATTAACGATCGCAGCGCTCTGTCTGCTTATACTCTCCGTTTCGTGCGGCGGCGAAGACATGCTGATCCCGAAACCATCGACCTATCTTCGCAACAACCTGCCGAAGCATGCTTACCGGAAAGTAGAAGACAATTGCCCTTATACGTTTGAGCTGTCGACGGCTTACAGCTACAAAAATGCGCAGGAAGGCAATCAGACGACCTGTCACAAAGACATCGATCTCGGCCCGCTGAATGGAATTATCAGCTTTTCATACATCGAAATGGAACGTCCGCTGAAAGATTATGTGAATTATGCCAATGATAAGGTCGAAGAGCACATTGTAAAAGCCGACGCTATCGACGACGAACAGATCATTCGCCCGGACGCCAGGGTTTACGGAACGTTCTTCGAACTAAAAGGAAATGTAGCTTCGCCGTTCCAGTTCTACCTCACCGATTCCGTTTCACGCTTCGTGAGTGGTGTTGTTTACTTCAATGCGCGTCCGAATTACGATTCACTGCGCCCTAGCCTCGAGTACCTGAAAGAAGATCTGAAGCACCTGATGGAAACATTTGAGTGGAAGAAATAAGCTGAATTTGAACTCTCCCCTCCGCGAACTTTGCGTGAGCCCTCGCGCGCGCTGCGGTAAAAAATGGCTGACCATAGTCTTCCTGTCTTGATGTGCTCTGCTGTAAAAATGTTTATCCCTCAGGCCCTTCGCACCCGCTTTTTCCTTAAATTTAACCGAACTATAATACGCTTTTCATGAAAAAACTACTCTTTGCGGCGTGCCTCTCCTTCGCGTCGCTCTCTTTTGCCCAGGAACATTCCAGGGCAAAAATCTTTACAAACAGCGACGGATTGCAGCACCTGGCAGAAATGGGAATCGGCATCGATCACGGAAAGATCAAGCGCGACACCTATTTCATCAGTGATTTTTCCGCACAGGAAATTCAGCAGATCCGGGATGCCGGTTTCGAGGTCGAGATCCTGATCGCCGACGTCAAACAATACTACATCGACCGCAATGCCGCTACGACAGAAGCGACGCGAAATTCGGATTGTTCGGGACAACCCGGAGGAAACGGCTACGAATCGCCCGTTGTTCCTACGAATTTCAACCTTGGCTCCATGGCCGGATTTTACACCTACCAGGAGTTCCTGGACGAGCTCGATGCCATGGCTATGCAGTATCCGTCACTCGTTACTGCAAAAGCGCCTATCAGCAACTTTCAAACAGTACAGGGCCGCCCGATCTATTTCGTGCGCATGTCCGACAATCCCGCAACAGACGAAGCAGAGCCGGAAATCCTGTATACGGCGTTGCACCACGCACGCGAGCCGAATTCATTGTCGGAAGTCATTTTCTACATGTGGTACCTGCTGGAGAATTATGCAACCAGCGAAGAAATTGCTTTCCTGCTCGATAATACAGAGCTGTACTTCGTTCCGATGGTCAATCCCGATGGCTATGTTTACAACGAAGTAAATGATGCCGGCGGCGGCGGTATGTGGCGTAAAAACCGGCGCAACAATGGCGGTTCTTACGGTGTTGACCTGAACAGGAATTACTCGTACGGATGGGGAACCACCGGAACAAGCTCCACAGCCTCCAGCGATACCTATTGCGGAACAGCTGCTTTCTCCGAGGCCGAAACACAGGCCCTGAAGTGGTTCTGCGAAAACCGCGATTTCATGTTCGCCTTCAATGCACACACCTACGGAAACGACATCCTCCACCCGATCGGAACCACAACGGCCGAATTCGCGGTAGATCATGATTATTTCCAGGCATTTACGCATCACATGGCAATTCACAACGGCTATACAGCCATGAAAAGCTCGGCTCTTTATCCGGCTTCCGGTGATTCCGACGATTACATGTACAAAGTAGACCTGGCAGTAAAACCGCGCATCTTTGCCATGACACCCGAAATCGGCCCGGATTTCTGGCCTGCATCTGCGCAAATCACCGGAATTTGCCAGGACATGGTCTTCCCGAACCTCATTCTTGCGCATTTATCACACAAATATTACGTGGTTACAGATACCGATCCGTCAACGATCGAAACAATGACCGGAACCTTCCATCATTCGGCTTACCGCCTCGGGCAGGAAAACGGAGCAGTTTCTGTTTCCATTACGCCGCTTGCAGGTATACAGAGCATTGGAGCTCCGGCCTCGCACGACGTGGCGGTCATGGCAACCGCTACCGGCGGCATTTCATTTGTGCTCGATCCGGCGATCCAGTTCGGCGATGAGATCCGCTATGTGCTCAATACGAACTACGGAGTCTGGACGAAGCGCGACACGATCTACAAAACATTCGGCGCCATTACGTCACAGTTCCTCGACGACGCATCGACGGTTGTGAACTGGACAGGAAACTGGGGCACAACGACCAGTGAATACGTTTCGCCGACCAAATCTTTTGCAGACAGCCCAACGGGCGATTATTCCAACAGCTCTACGAAAACCTACACATTCAACGAAACGGTCGACCTTACCCACGTAACGGCCGCAGGTGTTCGCTTTTATGCAAAATGGGCGATCGAGAACGACTACGATTACTGCCAGTTCCAGGTTTCTACGGACAACGGAACAACCTGGACCGGACAATGCGGCCTTTACACCAATACGGGAAGCACAGACGGTGTTCAGCCTTCCGGCCAGCCGATTTACGACGGTGAGCAGTCGACATGGGTCCTCGAAGAGATCAATCTTTCGGATTATATAGGAGATAGCATTAAAATGCGCTTTGTGTTCCAGTCGGATAACGGCGTGCGTATGGATGGCTTTTATTTCGACGATTTCGAGGTGATGTACAACATCGATTACACCGGGCTCAGCGAGCAGCAGGCAGGAAAGATCCGTGCAATGCCCAATCCGGCGAATGCGTATGCGAATATTACCTTCGATACGCCCGTTGCCAACGGAACGATTGACGTTTACAACCTCGCAGGCCAGCTTATTCATACCGAAAAGATCCATTCGCTGACCAATAAAGTTGCACTGAATACGCAATCCTGGAGCGAAGGAATGTACACCGTGCTCATTTCGGGAACCGGAACAGCTGTAATGCCGACAAAACTCGTGATCAGCAGATAGGATAAGTGTGCAGTCGATAGTCAGGATTTGTCTGTCAGGAAATAGTCCATTAACAAAAAGGGATACCGCATTTTCCGGTATCCCTTTTCTTATAGTGCAGGGCGTCTTATAAAAAGACGGCCCATTCGGTATTCATTGTGTCGGCAGACGTTCATGCCATCTCATCGTTTCCTTTGAGCTCATCTTTGATGTAGGCTACGTATTCATCGTAGTCATCCTGTAGCTGTGCTACTTTAGCGTCATCCGCATCGACCGCACGTTCGAGAATAGCAAGGTGTTTCGCATCTTCTACATACGCGGCGTCATTTCCACGTCGCATGTCTTTACGTAAAGAACATTTAGCTGACCGTACTTCGGCTTCACGCATATTGCGCTGTTTTTTTGCTTCTTTGATCGCCAGTTTCTGATCTGCAAGATAGGCTTCCTTATCTGCTTTGAGGTAAGCTTTATCGCGTTTCAGATCGGCGCACTCTTTCCGAAGCAACTGTTTTTCGTAAACGACCTGTGCGTCGTTGTCTGCTTTTTTGTTCTGGTCAATAGATGTTTTCAACTCTGCGATACGCGCTTCGTGACGATCAATATGCGTCAGGTGCGATTCGATCACTTTATGTGTTTTTGTTGTCGCAAGCCTGTTGCCTGCCAGCGGTGAAGGAGTTGTATTTGCAAAAGCTGTTGTTACGATCATACTTACTGCTGTCATCCCGACCGCAAATAAGTTCCTGAAATTTTTTGTTTCCATATTACTTCTGTTTTATGTTCAACATTTCTGAGCTTCAAAAGGCAATTTCGCCTCCATGAAATGTGAAGAAAACCTAAGTCACTGACTTACTGACTCAAAGAAAACGACTGTGCCTCATCATCTGTATGCTACGATCCCGAAAGACGATCAAAATGAAAAAATGGTTTTCAAAATGAAAAAAAACCTGCAGGTGGAACAAAAAAAAGACCGCCATTGCTGACAGTCCTTTCAATTATGATAGATTAATGTTGTTAATCAATCCACTTGTCGTCTTTCATTTCTCCGAGGATCACAACGTCTTTTGTACGTGAGTAATCTTCTGCTGCAAGCAGCATCTGCTCACGTGTATCGCGGCGTATGCGTATGCCTTGTGATCCAGAGTTGCGGACTTCGATGTAGAACCCGTCTCGCAGACGCGCTGGCTTTGTTGGAGGTCTTCCCATGATTGTTTGTTAAATTTCTTCGTCTAATATAATAAAAGACTAAACGAAAGGATGAAAATTATATTTTTTTAAGAATCCAATAAATCTGGGTTCCGGTTTGTTGGTACAGCTTGTTTTGGTCGTGAAAAACGAATGCTTTGAATCAAACCGACGATGGAAAACGCCAGTGCGATCAGGCAGTAAAAAATGAATCCGATACCTGATTCGTTAAAACCAAGCGCTCCCGGGGAAGTAAGCATCAGGAAATCCCACAAAAGAAAAAGCGCCGTAATGGCGATCCCGATGATCCCCATTACTTTCATCGTAACGGTTTTCACTTTGATAACGCCCAGGATATCTGCGGCTAAGAAGAATAAAAAGAAGAAAAGGGAAACCAGCCCGGCTTCAGTAGTAATATTGGCAGTTGAATCACTGTATGCGTAATCCAGATAGCTACCCGTCGAAATCAGGATTTCTGTATTAGCGGCCGTTTCCGCCAGTTGAAAGTAATAAACGCAAACGCTCATGAAAACAACCGAAAAGACGATCCCGGTGATGTAAAAAACTTTATTCATTAACGCCTTTTTGCGCGAATATAGAATTTTTTCCGAACTAAACTATTGACGGTCGGTAAAATGTGCCGGTGTCCGTCATTTCCATTTCGATCAGCTCCCAGCAGATAAACAAAACCAGCAAGCGATCGATCTGTGCCTTTTTGAGGGTGCTCTCGCGGTAGATTTTACTCAGCGTTAATTCCTCACTTTCTGCGATCAGGCTCAGCAATGCCGTTTCTTCTTCTCCGAACTTTTCAGGCTTCGCAACGCCGCGTTTCCGGTGCTTCCAGACTTCGAGCAGGATCTTGTTAGCCAGCAGCGTGTGGTCTTTCCGTCGAACGTATACGCGCCATCTGCCTTCTTCATCGGGTGCCATAACTGGTTTGTTATCGGCCGGTCGAACGATCACTTCCAGTACCAGACGCATATCTTCCTGCCAGACGCGCGACTCGAATTCAACTTTTGGCCGGCAGTACATATCTGCGGCCGCCTCGACCATGTGCAGCTCTTCCGTCGGGTCCACACCGGTGATCTTGCCGTTGTCTTTCACGCCGATCAGGAGCCGCCCGCCATCTGTATTGGAGAATGCAGCAAGCGTGCGGGCGATCTTTTTCGAATCGTCGATACGGAACTTAAAATCGAGCTGCTGGTGTTCGCCTTCGCGGATGAGGGCCTTCAAACTTTCCATGCGGCAAAAATACGAAATCAGCAAGGATCCAACGCTTTTCTCCATCAACCCTGCGGCGCAATTTGTTCTTCTTAACAGTTTTGCATTTCGGCGTTTTTAAGTAGATTCGTGCCTAAATCTTCCTGATGAAACGCGCTTCATTCCTGCTTCTTTGTTCTGTTTTGCTAATGGCTGTTCATTGCGGACGAAAGCATTCCACGGAAAAAGATCTGTCTAAAACTGATAAGCAGTTCCTGCAGGATCTCGGGCTGCTCGACGCCAACGAAACGGTGGATTTGTTCCAGGCGGATGATTTGAAAGAATCGGGTGCCCTGCTCACACAAAAGCGCATTGCTTATTACTGGCTCGAAAAGGATGCGAACGACATTTCTTCGGCGCAGCTGTCCACCGTCGATTCCATGAAGGTTGTGCCCAATTTCCGCACACTGACGTATGCTTCCTACATCGAAGTTTTCCGGTCCGACGGCCTGGATTTCAAAGTTTACATGGATGTTGACAGCCTGCGCTTATACCGCTTCTTTGATCGTGCGGAGGAATTGTGGAACAAGAGTCGGTGATCAGCTATTCCAGATCTCCCAGGCTTTTAATGCCTGTTCTTTCAGCATAGACAGCCCATTCAGCGTCGTAGCACTGTTCTCCGCGCTTTTTTTCAGGAAAAGTGTCTGCTCCGGGTTGTAGATCAGGTCGATGACCAGGTGGTCCGGCGTAAGGTGCTCAAACGGGAATACCGGCGTTTCGTTTACATCCGGAAATGTGCCGACAGGCGTGCAGTTCACGATGACTTTACACGCTCTCAGCATGTGCTCATTGATCGCTTCGTAAGGAAATTCGTTCCTTTTCTGAGGTGTCCGCGAACAGAAGATCACGTCGACGCCGATCGATCCGAACACGTGCGCCACGGCTTTCGAAGCACCGCCGGTTCCGAGAATAAGCGCGCGTTCGTGCAAGTTCGTCAGGAAGGGCTTGATGGACTGGTGAAAGCCAAAAGCATCTGTATTGTGCCCGATTTTCTTTCCGTTGCTGAATTCCACGGCATTTACCGCACCGATCGCTTCAGCTTCGGGCGAAAGCGCATCCAGGAAAGGAATAATTGCCTGCTTGTAAGGAATCGTCACGTTCAGCCCGCGAAGATCTGGTTCTGCGAATACACGTGTGATTTCTTCGATCGTTGCCAGCTCGTAATTGCTGTAAATGGCTTCGAGCTCTTTTTTAGCAAACAGGTCCGTGAAGAACTGCTGCGAGAACGAATGCCCGAGCTTTTTGCCGATAAGGCCATATTTATGCATTGCGCGAAGCTGCTCTTGAACGGAAGAAAGCGATGATCATCGGGAGCACCGAAATGAAAATAATGCCGAGGCATACTTTTTCGATGTTTTCCTTGATCCATTCGAATTCACCCAGGAAATAACCTGCAAGCGTAAGGCTGAAAATCCAAAGAAAGCCGCCGATCACGTCGAAGAGCAGAAATTTCCGGTAATTCATCTTTCCGACACCAGCAGCAAATGGTGTAAACGTTCGGACAATCGGAACGAAACGTGCCATGATAATGGCTTTCGTACCGTTTTTATCGAAGAATCCCTGTGTTTTTTCGAGGTACGATTCTTTCACCAGCTGTCTTCCGCGGATCTTCCAGGTAAATACGCCGAGGCCGAGTTTCCGCCCAACCCAGTAATTGACGTTATCGCCCAGAACGGCGGCTACGAAAAGTAATCCGAGCAGCAGCCCGATGTGCAGCTCGCCGCTTGCAGCGAATAATCCGGCTGTAAATAACAGGGAATCGCCCGGCAAAAACGGCATAATGATGAGTCCCGTCTCAATGAAGATCACGAGAAAGAGGACGATGTAGATCTCATTCTGGTAATTGGAAACGATCCATTGGAAATCAAGGTCGAAAAGGTGTTTGAATAATTCAATCATGGCAGTTAATAGATTTCAAATGATGGATCGGTAAGCGCATACCAGGCTGTGATTCCGCCTTCCAGTACGGCAATGTTTTTAAAACCGTACTCGCTTTCCAGCAAATTGGCAACGGCTTCGGCACGACGCCCTGTTTTGCAAACGATCAGGTAAGGGTTTTCGCGATCCATAGACGCCATCAGTTCGGGAACGGTATGCATCGGGATGTGCTTAGAGGCAATATGGCAAATTTCATATTCCCAGTTTTCGCGCACATCGATGAGCTCCGTTGTTTTTGTTTCCAGTAAAGACTGACATTCTTCAGGAGAAATCCACTTCATGCTTTGTTCGTTTGGGTGCAAATGTAGGAATAATCTCATTCTTTCGGTGGTATTCGGATGCGACACGAACGTCCGGAATCCATTCACGAAGATTCCTGCATGCGTGATCTTTAAAACACGTACGATTAAAGTACGTCCGGAATGCGTTCCGGACTACTTTTTCGCGATCTTCACGCTGATCTCCATTTCGAAGGTTGCTACGAGCTCGCCGTCGGCGGTCCGGGCATCGACATGAATGAGCTCGTTCTGCCTTTCGCCTGTTTCAAGCGCTGTCAGAACGGTTTGCTTTACTTTTTGGCCTTCTTCGGAAGAAAAGAACACGGTTCCCATCGGCCTTTTCAGAAAAACGGCGTTCATGGATTTAAAAGCGAACGACGGTTTCACGCCGAATTCATCCGAAAAGTAGAATGCATGCAGCCCGGCAGTTACGTCAGCGCCAACGGCCAGCGCTCCGAAATACATGCTTTTGAGGTGATTTCTCGTTCTTCGCCGCAGCCGGATGCTGAGCAGCGCGCTCGTGTCATCGATATTCAACAGCCGCGGACGCACGGATCCGATCATGGGAATGTACCACCATCCCATAATGCGGAGCATCCACCGCCATTGCGAAAGTGTTTTCTTAGCGGGCATCGGCAATGAGCTCTTCAATGATCTGTTTCACCGGGCGAACGCTTTTCACGTGCTCAATGCTCGGCCCCGCGCACCAGACGGTTTTATAAGTCGCTCCGAACGCTGCTTTTTTCAGGCTTTGCATACCGCGGTAGAACGTCAGCGCTTTCACCCATTTTTTCAGCCGCTTGTTTTTATTCAGAAAGCGCTCGAACCAGTTCTGTTCCGTTCCGATCTCTTTCACGTACGGCGTACGGATAACAGTGCACGGCGTTCCAGAAAGCTTCGTGGTCGTCACAATGTCTTTCGCTCCAAAATCGACACAGGCCTGCTTATATTCGGCAGAAACACCTGCTTCTTCCGAAGCAATGAAAATACTTCCGACCGAAAAGCCGTCTGCGCCGTAGCCCACAAGGTGCATCATTTCGGCATTGTTCCCCACTCCACCGGCGGAAATAACAGGGATAGAAACAGCTGCTTTGATCGCAGGAATGAGCACTTCAGGTGAAGTCGGTCCTAAATGTCCGCCAGCCTGGTTGTTGACCGCGATCACCGCATCGGCGCCTTGTCCGGCAACTTTCACAGCGTAATTCACATCGGTGACATCGCAGAATACTTTGATGCCTGCTTTATGCGCTTCTTCGATCGCCCGCGATGGATTTCCAAGAGAAGTGATAAAGAAATCGACGTGCTCCTCGCAGCAGACTTTCAATTGTTCTTCCATGAGAAAATTGGAAGCATTAACGATCAGATTGATCCCGATCGGGCCTTTGGCGCCGGCTTTGATCTTCCGGATTCCTTCGCGCAGATCATCGACCGTGCGATAGTTCAGAGCCGGTATCGCGCCTGCAATGCCGTTCCTGGAGCCTTCGATCAGCATGGCCTCGTTCGAAACCAGGAACATGGGAGCCATGATTACCGGCCATTTTATCCCGAGCAATTCACACAAAGCTAATTGCGACAAGTCTTTTTCCATAAATCCGAAAGTACAGAATTCTGTTTAAACAATGGCAGAAATGAGTGTTTTTTTATTATGCATACATACTATTTTAAAGAGCCGGGGAATTAGAAAAATAAGCAGCTTCCAATTTAACATCCCAATTTCCAGCTCCCCCAGTTCCCTGGTTCCCCATTCCCCAATTCTTTTTACTTTTACTTCATGGCAACTCCAAAAGACTGGCTGCACGCTTTCAGGCTGCGCACGCTTCCCTTATCCCTTTCGGGAATTATCGCGGGATCTATGATTGCATTGTACAACGGACATTGGAATACGGTGGTTTTCGTGCTGGCACTTGTTACGACGCTGCTCTTCCAGGTGCTCTCGAATCTTGCAAACGATCTCGGCGACACGCTGAAAGGCGCAGATAACAAAGACCGTGTTGGACCGGAAAGAGCCGTTCAATCTGGCGCTATTTCCATTTCCTCCATGAAGCGAGCGGTAGCGATCAATGCCGTATTATCGTTCATCAGCGCAGGTTTCCTGATCTGGACCGGCACACGGAACCTTTCCGTTTCCATCGTTTATTTCTATGTGGCACTGGCCATTGCCTGTGTCTTAGCCGCTATCACCTATACGATCGGGAAGCGCGCATACGGCTACCACGGACTGGGCGATCTGTTCGTCTTTATTTTCTTCGGATGCGTGAGCGTGATCGGCGTTTATCCCTTGTTCGCGAACGAGCTGGCTGCCGAACTCATCTTTCCGGCTATTACGATCGGCGCGCTGAGTACCGCCGTACTGAACCTTAACAATATGCGCGACATCGTTAACGATGCTTCTGTCGGAAAGCGCACGTTGGTTGTTGCGATCGGCGCACAGAAAGCGAAAGTCTACCACGTCACCCTGCTCCTGCTCGCCATGATCAGCTGGACGGCATTTCTGCTGTTGACGCAGCACTGGCTCGGCTTCATTTCCTGCCTGCCCTTTGTTCTGCTGGTGAAGCACCTGTCTTTTACGATCCGTAACAATGAACCGCGCGCTTTCGATCCGGAACTGAAAAAAGTGGCGCTTTCGACCTTTTTTATCGCCGTTCTTTACAGCATTTCCGTTATCATCGTCGTATGCCTGCGCTGATCTGCGACCTGCCCGCTCATTTGTCGGCTTCGTTCGAAGCGCACAGCCTCTTTTTCCGTAAACCGAGCGGAACGAGCCGCGGAGTGCTCACCGAAAAAAAACTGTGGCTGCTGAAAATCTGGTCAGGCGATCCTGCTATTTCAGGAACCGGTGAATGCAGTGTTATTCCGGGACTTTCTCCCGATTACACAACGGCTGAGGCTTATGAGCAGGAGCTCCGAAAAGTCGCTGAAAATCCATTGTATTACCTGCGGGATCTGTGGCTGCTGGCAGACAAGCCTTCTATTCTGTTCGGATTGGAAACAGCTTTTCTCGACTGGCAATCCGGCGGAAAGCAACAGTTGTTCGACAATTCATTTACCCGTGGCGAACGCGCGATCCCGATCAACGGGCTCATCTGGATGGGAAGCCCGGAATTCATGCAGGAACAGATCGAAGAAAAAATAGCCGGCGGATTCACCTGCATTAAAATGAAAGTCGGCGCCATCGGTTTCGAACAGGAAACAGCTTTGCTTGCAGGGATCCGCAAACGCTTACCGAAAGAAACAATGACCCTGCGCGTGGACGCGAACGGCGCTTTTTCACCCGAAAATGCAGCAGAAAAGCTCAAAACGCTCGCAGAACTGGATATTCACTCGATCGAACAGCCCATTGCGCCGGGACAATACGCTGCGATGAAACAGTTATGCCAGCAGGCCATTCTTCCCATTGCACTCGACGAAGAGCTCATTCCTGTTGTTTCCATGCAGGAACGCCGCGAATTACTGGAGCATATCCGTCCGCAGTACATTATTCTGAAACCCAGCCTGCACGGCGGACTAACTGGATGTACCGAATGGATTGCCATCGCCGAAAGTCTCGTTATTCCCTGGTGGATCACCTCGGCGCTCGAGTCCAACATCGGGCTGAATGCCATTGCACAGTTCACCGGCAATTTTGAGCCATCAATTCCACAAGGGCTCGGAACAGGCGGTTTGTACACCACAAATTTCCAATCCGGCCTTTTTATCGAAAACGGCGAGCTGAATTTCAGAAAGTGATAACTTATACCGGCACGGATCATCGCTCTCTCCGTCAGGATTTGTATTTTCGTACTGCCTAAACGGAAGCAGGCCATTTAACCGGAATAAAATCATGCAAAACAGAATAACTTCCCTTTTTAAGATCGACTACCCCATTATCCAGGCAGGCATGATCTGGTGTTCGGGCTGGGAATTGGCTTCGGCCGTTTCGAACGCCGGCGGACTGGGAATTATCGGCTCGGGATCGATGTATCCTGAAGTACTGGAAGCACACATCGAAAAATGCAAAGCGGCCACAGACAAGCCTTTTGCTGTCAACCTGCCAATGCTTTATCCGAATATCGAAGAGCACATTGCCCTGATCATCAAGCACGAAGTTCCCATCGTTTTCACGTCTGCAGGAAACCCGAAAACATATACCGAACGCTTGAAATCGCAGGGAATTATCGTCGTACACGTCGTTTCCAGCCTGAAATTTGCCCTCAAAGCACAGGAAGCCGGTGTAGACGCAGTTGTAGCAGAAGGATTTGAGGCCGGCGGACACAACGGAAGAGATGAAACCACAACCTTCTGCCTCATTCCCATCGTCGCAAAAGAGATCTCCATTCCGCTCATCGCAGCAGGCGGTATTGCCACCGGTCACGGAATGCTGGCAGCAATGACACTGGGTGCAGACGCCGTTCAGATAGGCTCGCGCTTCGTGGCAACGCCCGAATCTTCGGCCCACAGCAACTTTAAACAGGTCGTTGTCGATTCGAGGGAAGGCGACACGATGCTCACACTGAAAGAGCTGACGCCTGTCCGGCTGGTGAAAAACGAATTCTTTCATAAGCTGGCAGCCGCATACCAGGATCACGCAAGTGCCGAACAACTGAACGAGCTGCTTGGCCGCGGAAGAGCAAAAAAAGGCATGTTTGAAGGCGATCTCACAGAAGGAGAGCTCGAGATCGGGCAAGTCTCCGGGCTGATCGACACCATTAAACCGGCAGCCGAAGTGGTCGCCGAGCTCATAACAGAATTTAAACAGGCGAAAGCAGAACTGCAGAACGCCGCCAAATACGATTTTTAAATGATTGAATTCAATCGCTTTAAGCTGGAAAACGGGCTCACCGTGATCCATCATTTCGATCCCACAACGCCGATGGCAGTTGTCAATACGCTCTACGACGTAGGCGCGCGTGACGAGTCGGAGGACAGAACGGGATTTGCCCATTTATTCGAGCACCTGATGTTCGGTGGATCGGTCAATATTCCCGATTTCGACGCTCCGCTGCAATTTGCCGGCGGCGAAAGCAATGCGTTCACTTCGAACGACATTACGAATTATTACAACATTCTGCCCGTTCAGAACATCGAAACCGCCCTGTGGCTGGAAAGTGACCGCATGTTGTCGCTCGCCTTCACGGAGAAAAGCCTCGAAGTACAGCGCAATGTCGTGATCGAAGAATTCAAGCAGCGCTACCTGAATCAGCCTTACGGCGATGTATGGCTCGAGCTGCGTCCGCTTGCCTACACAACCCATCCGTACAAATGGGCTACCATCGGGAAAGAGATCCGCCACATTGAAGAAGCCGTTATGGACGATGTAAAAGCGTTTTTCAAAGCTCATTATCATCCGGCAAATGCCATTCTCTGCATTGCGGGGAATATTTCGCTCGAACGTACGCAGGAGCTTGTCAATAAATGGTATGGCGACATTCCCGCTTCGCTGAAACCGCAGCGCATGCTTCCGAAAGAGCCGGAACAAAACGAATTCCGCGAAAAAACCATCGAACGGAATGTACCGAACGATGCGTTCTATTACGCCTTTAAAATGCCCGAGCGCCGTTCGTTCGAGTACTACGTTACCGACATTATCTCCGATGCGCTGGGTCGCGAGAAATCGTCCAGGCTTTACGGAAAGCTCAAAAAAGAACTGAAGCTCGTAACATCGATCAACGCCTACATTACAGGATCACTCGACGAAGGCCTGCTCGTCATCGACGGCAAGCTGAGCGACGGCGTGAGCTTCGAAGCACTCGACAGCGCTCTTTGGGACGTTCTGAACGAGATTGTCACAACACCGCTTTCAACGGCTGAAACATCCAAATTGCTGAACAAGATCAGGACCATCAAGGAATTCCAGGAACAGGGATTGCTTAACCGCGCCATGAACCTGTGCACTTACGAGCTGCTCGGCGATGCGAACGGCGTCAATGAAGAAAATACCGTTTACCAATCCATTACCGCAGAACAGATCCAACAGCAGGCAGAAGTGATGCTGCGCAAAGAAAATTGTTCCGTACTCCGCGTTAAAGCAATCCAGGCATGATGAACAGACAGCAACAACCCGACGTGAACACGATCGAGCACATCGACTTCGTGAAACCCCATATTTTCGACATTACGCCAAGCGTTCCACTCGTGTGGATGAAAGATGTTCCCAACGATACCGTTCGCCTCGACCTGTTTTTCGATGCAGGTATTATCCGCGGCGGCGACAGCCTTCCGTCCATTGTGCACGCACTCCTCTTTTCAGGAACGGCCGAACAGTCTTCCGTAGAGATCCACGAATCCATCGATGCACTCGGCGGATTTCTCGATACCGACCTGTCGTTTGAAACTGCCTGCGTGAGCATTTACTGCTTGCGCGAGCACATAGAGACTATTTCCAGCCTCGTGGCAGCCGCTATCAACGGGCTCAGCTTCCGGGAGAACGAAGTCGAAGATTCGCTGCGCTCCATGAGCCAGAAATTCAACGAGAACAAGCAGAAAGTAAAAAACGTAGCTCAGCAGCAGTTCCGCGGAGCCCTGTTCGCTTCCGATGAAGCTTACGCGACGCTTGCAAAAGACCAGGACTTTCAATCTGCAAATGTTCCTGCCATGAAACGCTTTTTCAGAGACCATTACCTGAACGGGCTAACGCGCATGTCGCTCGTCGGCAACCTGGAGCAGGATACGGTCGACGCCCTGATCGACCTGTTCGGCAAATGGGCAAAAGACAACGCGCCGGTTTACGGAAGCGACTTTTCAAGCCAGGACAGGCGGCTGCATTTCCCTGTTGAAGGGACCGTTCAGACAGCCATCCGTATGGGGAAAATTCTGTTTCCTAAATCCCACCCGGATTACATGGAATTCCAGATCCTCAACACGATACTCGGCGACTATTTCGGCAGCCGCCTGATGTCCAACATCCGCGAAGACAAAGGATATACCTACGGCATCGGATCGGCGATGATGGAACTGCACAACAGCGGCTATTTCGTCATCGTGACAGAAGTCGGAACGGATGTCGCCGAATTGACACTGAACGAGATCAAAGCAGAGATCGTACGACTTCAGACAGCTCTTGTTCCTTCCGAAGAGCTGGAGCTGGTGCGCAATTACGTGCTCGGACAGCTGCTGAAAAGCGCCGATGGCCCTTATGCGATGCTCGATATGTACAACAGCGTGGATATTTACGGGCTCGACCTTTCGTTTTACGACGAAGCGATCCGGAAAGTAAAAACGATCACCGCCGAACGCATCCGCGAGCTGGCAGCAACGTACCTCAAATGGGAAGATTTCCTAATTGTTACAGCCGGATAGCAACGGTCCCAAACCCCGCACGTTTACACTAAAAGCACGAATAATCCGTTTATCATTTATGCGCACACGAATACTCTTATTGCTTGCGGTCTGCTGTTCCGTTTTTATAACACGTGCCAATCACGGTATGGGCGGCGAGATCACCTGGAAATGCAGCGGCAACGGCTATGTTTTCGAGTTGATCTTTTATCGCGACTGCAACGAAGCAGAAATCAACAGTATTTCGGAAAACATTCGCGTGTGGAACCACCCGACCATTACCAACATTCCCGTTAACTTTATCAGCCGCGAGGATATTTCCCCGACCTGCAATCCCGTTGCAGGATCGCCACCGCCACTGGATTGCGGAACCGGCGCAGGCGGCGGAAACGGCATCGGTGCCATTGAAAAGATCACTTACCGCAGCGCTGTCATACTGCTTCCAGGAACACCGCCTGCAGGAACCGGCTGGGCGTTTACCTTCGACAGCTTTTCACGCAGCAACCTGATCCAGAACCTCGTCAATCCTGCAACACACGGCTCTACTACTATTGCCCGCATGTTTGCCATTCCAAACGGAACACCGGGCGTTTGCAGGGACAATTCTCCGACTTTTCTACAGGATGCTTACCTCGTGAGCTGCGCAGGCGATGCGTATTCCTACAACATGCACCCGGTTGATACGGACCTCGATTCTTTGCACATTTCCTTCGGAACACCGCTTGACTGGTTCCCTACCGGATCCTTCAATCCGCCGCTTAACCCGGCGCCGGTTCCGTATGAGGCGGGGTTCAGCCCCACATCTCCTACACCCGATGCGTCGGTCCAGCCGGGCAATATTCCCGCGCAGCTCGACCCCGAATCAGGAGAACTGACCTTCACAAGCTTTACAACAGGAAGCTACGTCGTAAAAGTCGTTGCCGAAAGCTATCGTAACGGCGTGCTGATCGCGCAAGTCGAGCGCGAGATACAGATGGTGCTCGTGAACTGCGACGCAGCCAACAATGCGCCCGTTATCGCACCGCCTTTCGCCGGACTTTTCGAAACAACGGTCGACGCCGGTGACCTTGTTACCTTTAACATTCAATCGCTCGATATCGAACTGCTGCAGGACGGCTCGCCGCAAAGCAATATTCTTACGTCCACCGGGCTGATGTACGGCACCAATTACACCAGCGCCTCAGGATGCGCCGTTGCGCCTTGTGCAACACTGAACCAAACGCCTGCAATTACCGGTGTTCAGGGCGTGAACACACAATTTTCCTGGCAAACCGATTGCGACCACGTAGTAACAACTTACGGCGATGTTGCGGAAGTCATTCCTTATCATTTCGTATTTCGTGTGCAGGACGATTATTGCCAGGTGCCGAAAGTCACCTACAAAACAGTGACGATCAATGTGCGCAATCCGGGAATTATTCCTGCTACGCAGATCACCTGTATCAATACGGCTATAAACGGCGACGTTACCGTTTCCTGGAATCCGGTAAGCAATCCTGACGGAACGTTTGTTCAATACGAACTGTACAGTGTTCAGAACGGCCTCATAGGCAATTTCCCGATCGGCACGACTTCCGCGACCATTCCTTCACCGGGAGCAGCCCTCGACTTTTATGTGAACGTGATCTCGGGCTGCAGCGGCAATACTACACGCACCAGCGATACCCTGACCAATGTATACCTCAACCTGCTGAATCCGGTTAACGGAACAGCCCGGCTTGAATGGAATCCACCGTCATCGACTCCGCCTGCCGGCGTGAGCACAGTGACTATTCTGCGGGAATATCCTGCAGGAAACTGGACACCGGTTGCCACGCTTCCGTATGCCACGGATGAATTCATCGATACCATCGACATTTGCTCGGCATTTCTCAACTACACAGTTGTTTACCAGTCGCCGCTTTGTAATTTCAATTCGAACATCGCGGGAGACAACTTCGAAGACATGCTCACGCCGGGTATTCCGGTGATCAATTCGGTTTCCATCGACACGCTTTCTGGAAATGCGGTCATTACCTGGAATCAGAACAGTCAGCCTGACACTTACGGGTATGTGATTTACCAGCGCGACGAAAACGGCTTTATTATAGAGATCGACACCGTCTGGGGAATCACGAATACAACTTACACACACATTTCTCCTGTGAACGGTCCGGTGACATATTCCGTCGCGGCATTTGATTCCTGCTTTACCAATGCAACTCCGGCAACCTATCAGACCTCTGCAAAGGGCAATATTCATACATCCGTTTACCTCACAAGCGCTGTTAATATCTGCGACAACACCGTTGCATTGTCCTGGACAGCTTATGGCGGATGGAACGCTAACCTGACCGACTACACGGTTTTCATGAAAGAAAACGGCGGCACATGGACAGCTGTTGCAACCACTGCCGAAACAACGCAAACCGTTCAGCTTACGCCTCTGCTACCGTATGTTTTTGCAATCAGAGCCAATAACAGCGACGGTGCTACTGCGTTCTCGAACCTCGACAGCATTACCGTAAACGGCCCGGAACCTCCCGGAGTTCATTACCTGCGCGTGGCTACGGTTGAAGGAAACCTGGTTGTGCTGCGACATGAAATTGAGACCGGATCCAACGTTCAATCCATTGCATTTGAAAAATACAATCCGAGAAACAACCTGTTCGAGTTGCTGCAGATCGTACCTGCAACATCCACAACCTTAACGCTTACAGACGAAAATGTAGACGTGAGTGCGAATAGTTACCGCTACCGCGCAGTTATCATCGACAGCTGCGGACATTACGGGGCGATCTCCAATGAGGCCAAGACCGTTCTGCTGGAGGTAACAACCGATCAGACATTGCTGGTGAATTACCTGCACTGGAGCAATTACAGCGAGTTTGACGGAACGGTGCTCATCTACCACATTTACAGAGGTGTAAACGACATCTACGATCCCAATCCGATTGCTTCCCTGCCGGTAGATCACCGTTTTTACGAAGACGACGTCACCGATTACGGTCCGTGGTCGGGACGTTTCTGCTACCGGATCGTTGCCCAGGAAGGCAATAATCAATATGGATTTGCCGAATCGAGCTTTTCGAATGAGGTCTGTGCAGCGATCGAACCGCTGGTCTACATTCCAAATGCCTTTACGCCGGAAGGACTGAATCCTGTTTTCAGGCCGGTAGTTTCGTTCATCGATATTTACAATTACGAGCTGACGATCCTCGACCGCTGGGGCAATCGCGTATTCAGCACCAACGATATCAATGAAGGCTGGGATGGAACACATCAGCTCACCGGGAAACTGGTCGAATTCGGGACGTACAGCTATGTCGTGCGCATTACCGACGGCGACAAGCAGGAAGTGCTGTATCGGGGACATGTAACGGCCGTTCGCTAGAACGGATAATACACGAAGACAGAAGAACATTGTCTATCGAAGAAACTATGGTTGTGATGTGGAAGGAACAAATTCGCTCATGCAATCGGGAAGATCAACACCCTTTCCTGAATTTCATCAAGTCGGACAGGCTGGACTAACAACAAGTTAGACTCTAATGGCAAAAACGAACAGCAGTAATCTCCGGCGTTTGTTGTTTTTTTCCTACTTTCATGCCTCCGAAACGTGCTTATGAAAAAGAAAGGCTGGCTGATCGTTATGATCATTCTCTACCTCGGAGCGGGGATCAATCACTTCGTCAACGCGGATTTTTACCTCGGGCTCATGCCTTCGTGGCTACCTGTTCACGAGTTGCTGGTCCGGCTTAGCGGAGTTGCCGAGATCCTGCTGGCTATCCTTCTTGTGTTTCCGCTCACACAGCAGCTTTCGGCCTGGCTCATTATGGTGATGCTGGTTATTTTCCTCGGCGGCGTTCACGTCCCGATGGTACTCAATTTCAAAGGATGGGACGATCCTGTCTGGTGGTTCGCCATTGTGCGGCTTCCGATCCAGTATTTCCTCTTCCGGTGGGCCATGCGCTATACACGCGGAAGAACGGTGTATTTCTGGCCACACAGCGATGAAAAGGAGTGTTAGCAACTACTTTCAGAATTTCAGCAATCCGTATTTTTCCTTTTTTCCTACGAGCAGCACCATGATCATTTCCCTGTTCCTGTAATCCGTACGGAACAGTTTCGGAATGGCGATCCCGCCTTCCTGCGAACGGTTGAAAAAATTCTCCCGTGTCGATGCGCCGGTCTGCAGATCAAGCTCAACTTTCGCTACACAGTTCGTTTTCTTCCGGAAGCTCGCCGATGCAATATCCCGGCCCTGCGTGAGATCCAGAAATTGTCCGTTATCATCGTAATTCCGGATGTTATCATTGAACAGAACGACCATCTTGTCGTCGGCAATGTACTGTGCAATAGAGCTCATGTAGCCGTAATCGTTGTCCGAAACCTGGTGTTTCTGGATCTTTTTTACCCAGCTGAACATCCCTTCGGGTGACACTTTGTAAACGATCACATCGTTGTAAAAATAGCGGTAGGTCGTAGTCGTTACGCCGGTCCTGGGATCGGTGCGACTCATCATTACAACATAATACTGTTCCATCGTGCCAACGAGGCTTCCGTCTTTCAGCGTGGCCATTTTCCGGAAATCATAGCTGTAGAAAGCGGGCGTTCCTTTTCCCCTGGCTTCCTGCCTGTCTGCCCGTTTTTTATCCCTGTCCGACCAGCCTTCCGTGATAAAATCCTTTTCGAATTCGATGTAGCCCTCGTTCAGGATCTGTTTCTTTTCGAAATCCAGCTGGAAGTAGAAAATGCCTTTGGTAATACCGTTATCGGCTTCCGATCGGAGCCTGTTGGTTCCACCAAGCCCATAGAGCCCGGTGCAGGTGAAGAGACGGCTGTTATCGGACGAAAAGCTGATATCCGTAATGTGCCGGTCATTGAGCACGAGGTTCATTTCTTCTATGCCTTCCGGAGTAACGTGCATGAGCACAACTTTTTCCAGGCTCGTGAGGTCTTTCACCCGTCCGCGCTCATTGAGATTATACACTTTTGCAGCGATGAAATAATCGCCTGTGTTCGATAAATAGCGGCTTGAAATGTCGCTTTGTTTCGCTTCATAAGGCGATTCGTATTCTCCTTCGGAAACAGTGGTGAATTCAGCATTCATGATCTTGAACCCAAAGCGCTCGTTGCTTTCCCGCGTTGCAGGAATGGCATATTCGACACACAAAAATTGCTGATTTTCAGATTGGAGCACATTAAAATAACCGGATTTTCGCCATCCTCTGGGAATCAGGTATTCAGCAACGAGCACCGGCTCGCCTTCGGGCTGACAGACCTCATCATACGTCTGCATGAACAGCATGTGCTGGCCTTCCTGCTTATCGGAGAGGAACACAATGATCTTTGAATCGAATGAAACAACACGCTCGATCGTCGCAAGGCTGTTGCCGACCTTAGCTGCCACCTTTTCCTGTGTAAGAACGGTGAAATTACTATGCCTGCTCAGGTATAACGAACGGAGAAGTGCGCTTCCCGACCAGCGTGTGGTGAAAAACGTAGAGCCGGAAACAGGAAGAATCGCCGATACCCGGCCTCTTGCACGTTCAAGTTCGCCCCATTCAATGTTTTGCGCAGTGGAAGAAAGTGTTGAAAACAGGATTAAAAACAACAGTGCTGATCTCATGTTTACGGAGTGTTAATTTGATGCTATAAAGCTACCATTTAAATAGACATGAGACAAAAGACGGAATACTGAAAACAGGGAGTTTTTCGCGGAGACATGGAGTTTTCCGTATGACCGCGGAAAAGAGTGCTTACAGAGATGTTGAATGGATTTCCATCAGCAACTCGTGTAAACGGAGGCGCGTGAATCCCGAATTAAATTCAAAATTCCTCGGAATGCCGCTTTGTAAATGATACATTTGTAGTATGCTCATACGACCCATGCAAGCAATTCACACAGCGATTTTCTGGCTTCGTGATCGTTTAACGCCCCGGCAGTTCCTGCTGCTTTCAAGCGTTATCGTTGGGATCTCCTCGGCACTTGCCGTTATCGCACTGAAAACATTTGCACACGAAGTATTCCTGTTTGCCTCCGATCTGAACAGGAAAGTCCATTTTCAATACTTAAGTCTCATTCTCCCGGTAATCGGGATCGTACTGACAGTTTTTATCGTGAAACGCGTGCTGAAAGGCAATCTCGAGAAAGGAACCTGGCGCATTATTTATGCGATCACCAAGCGATCCAGCATTCTTCCGCGGAAGCAGATGTATGCACAGATCATCACCAGCTCGATTACCGTAGGCTTTGGCGGCTCTGCCGGACTGGAATCCCCGGTTACGATCACCAGCGCGGCATTCGGCTCCAATTACGCCCGGCAATACCGCTTATCGACCAAAGAGCGTACACTTTTACTCGCCTGTGGAGTTGCTGCCGGGATCTCAGCTGCATTTAACGCTCCTATAGCGGGCGTGCTGTTCACCATGGAGGTACTGCTCGCAGATGTGGGGATCACCGCTTTTATTCCACTGATGCTGGCCTCGGCAACAGGCGCGCTGGTTTCAGGAATGATCCTCAGCGACAAAGTCCTCCTCTCTTTCAAAGGCCAGCAGGTCTTCGATTTCGGAAACATTCCCTTTTACATTGCGCTGGGCGTTCTGACAGGATTTATTTCAGTCTATCATTCCAAAATGTTTGTCCGCGTTGAAGGATTTTTTGAAAAGCTGCGCTGGAAGCGGTATACAAAAGCCATCTTCGGTGCGGTGCTGCTTTCTATCCTGATCGCCTGCTTTCCATCGCTCTTCGGAGAAGGATACGAAAGCATCCGTACGCTTTCATTCGATCATCCCGAACAGCTGCTTGTGGGCAGCCCGTTCGAATCGTTCATGAACTATCCGTGGGCGCTCATCGCCTTTGTCGGGATCACGCTGTTTGTAAAATCCATCGCCACCGGTATTACACTGGGCAGCGGAGGAAACGGAGGGAATTTCGCTCCATCCCTGTTTGTTGGCTCTTACACCGGTTTTGCCTTTGCCCAGGGAATTAACCTGACGGGATTATCTGTTTTACCGGTTACTAATTTTACCATGGTCGGTATGGCCGGAATGCTGAGCGGGCTGTTCCATGCACCGCTGACGGGCATGTTCCTCATCGCTGAAATTACAGGTGGCTACAGCCTCATGATCCCGCTAATGATCGTTTCTTCTATCAGCTTTGCGATTTCCAAAACCTTTGTTCCGCATTCGATGGACACACAAAAACTGGCCCATGAAGGTCACGTTATGCGCGCCGATAAGGACAAGCACATTCTTTCTTCCATTGATCAGCAGGAAGTGCTTGAAGGAACTGTTGTGGTGCTGCAGCCCGACGATACGGTTGCCACTTTGTTCAGCACCATTCAGACAACGAGACAAGCCTTGTTTCCCATTGTAAGCAATCAGGGCAAACTACTGGGCATGCTTTACCTGGACGATCTTCCGGACCTGCTTTCAGTCCATGCTTCCAAGCCGCAGACAACGCTCGAATCGATCATGGAGCCTATCCTTCATGTTGCCGCACCGGACGATTCTATGGAAAAGGTCATGGATATCTTTGACCGTTCGGGGCTGAATCACCTGCCACTGGTTTTCCACGACCAGGTACTCGGTTATTATTCAAAAGCCCGGCTGCTGGGAGCTTATCGTAAAAAGATCGTCGAAAGCACAATTGAATAATACGCCCCGCGAAATACACTTTCAGCATATTTCTATAACTATTGCGAATTAACTCATTGAATAAATGTAAATTTTGCGAATATATTCATTGAAATAATATAAATACTGCGAATTTATTCAGTATATTTGTGTTAAATTTGCGAATATGATTCCCAGACTGATTATTCCACTCATACAAAAGCGACTTGCCGACAGGAAAGTAATTATTCTGCTGGGCTCAAGACAGGTTGGAAAAACCACGCTCTTTCACCAGTTATTCGATGCAGCGGAAGATGTATTGTGGTGGAACGGCGACGAATCCGATATTCGCGCAATTCTGCAGAACACCACAACGACCCAATTAAAGACACTGATCGGAAACCACCGTATTCTTGTTATCGACGAGGCACAGCGTATTGATAACATCGGGCTAACCGCAAAGCTGATCGCGGATAATTTACCGCAGGTAAAGCTATTCCTGAGCGGGTCTTCCGCTTTTGAGATCAAGAACAAAGTGAACGAGCCGCTGACAGGACGTAAATGGGAATACCAGCTGTTCCCATTATCCTATGCTGAAATGGTGAATCACCACGGATTTCTCGAAGAAAGCCGCATGCTGAAACACAGGATGATCTACGGCTATTATCCCGATGTTGTCAACAGTCCCGGAGACGAGCAGAGCACATTACTGCAGCTTACCAGCAGCTATCTGTACAAAGATATCCTGATGCTCGAAAACATCCACAAAGCAGAAAAACTCGAGCGGCTGGTCCAGGCACTGGCATTCCAGATAGGCAACCAGGTTTCCTATAACGAGCTCGGCCAGATCTGCGGACTAGATAATCAGACGGTGGAAAAATACATCGACCTGCTGGAAAAATCATTTGTCGTTTTCAGGATTACTTCTTTCAGCAGAAACCTGCGGAACGAGCTTAAAAAGAGCCGTAAGATCTATTTTTATGACAACGGGATCCGCAATGCGGTCGTAAAACAATTCAATTCACTGGAGCTTCGGAACGACGTTGGAGCCTTGTGGGAGAATTTTCTCGTGTCCGAACGAATGAAGCACAACGCCTATCATTCGATCCATCCGAACAGGTATTTCTGGCGCACGCACGCCCAGCAGGAGATCGATTACGTAGAAGACCGCGACGGGACGCTTTCGACGTTTGAATTCAAATACAACCCAAAAGCGAAATCGAAATTCCCGAAGGCATTCCGCGAAGCTTATCCCAATTCGACTTTCGAGGTCATTAACCAGGCGAATTTTCACCCGTTCATAGGCATCGACTTCTGATCTTCTTCCTGTTTAAAACAGGTTTCCGATGTTCAACGGCTTGTTGGTGATGCTCAGTCGCAACGTGAAGCGAATACGCGTTGTATAATTCATGGAAGCGTAGCTGTTGTCCATATCTTCGGAAATGTAGAGCGGGAAATACAATCCGAACACTTTGCCCAAACGCATGCCCAATCCGACATCATATGCTGAAAGAACGGTTGCATTGTTCAGCGGTGACGGGAAAATACCCGCATCGGCGAACACTCCGAAAATGCCCGGGCCAACCGGCAGCTGCATGTAAAAGTTCGTCGCTGCCACCCATTGAGAGTTGGTTCCGTAATTACTCGGGCTGCGGAATCCGCCCATGTTTTCCATGCGTTGCTGGGAAAGAAATCCGGTAGTTTCGGTTCTTCCTAAATAGTAATCTTCTGTGAACAGGTCCTGTCCGCCGTTGGCACCGCTCAGGTTCAGGCAATAGTTCACCGAATTCTTCGTATGCGACATTTCAAACAGCCAGTTGGAACCCGCATAGGCTCTCAGCTCGAGCCAGCGTTTCTTCTCTCTTTTCATGTAACGGAAACGGTACGTTGCTTCCGCGCTTGAACGCCCAAGCTGATCGCCCGTCACAACATTGGAAAGAAAATCGGTGCGTAATCCCACGTTTACCTGGTGATCTGGTTTGGTGTAGTTGAAATCGTATTTCGCAAAACCACCGACCTGTTCTGTTTGCGAACGGCCGTTCTTATCCAACCGGTACATCGCCTGAACGAGAATGGTCTGGCTAACCGGCGAAGCGGCTTTCCTGTTGCCGATCTTGGCAAACCAGAACGGTGAAATGGTCAAATAATAGCCGTCGTTCGCATCGGAAAGCGTGTCTGTCTGCTTGAACGAGCGCACAGCCATTCCGAAACGGCTCAGCTTCAATCCCTGTGCCGGCAGCAGTGTATAGCTCAGATCTGCAATTCCCGAAACGCGCTGACCACCGAACGAATACAGCGGCATCACGGTGTAGCTGAATTTATTGAACGGAATAGCGTTGTTGTGCACAACGACCCCGAGCATGAATTTATCGTAGGCATTTCCCGCCACCATTGGCGACCAGAAAATATTGGAAACGCCCTGCTCATTATCGCCTATACCGAATTCGAGCTTCGGCTTTTCGACCTTGCCGAACAGTCCTTTTTCTTTCCAGTTGTTATTTTCACGGCTCAGCTCAGGAATTCTCCCCGACGGATTGATCCTCACCTCGTCTGCAATGCCGTCGTAGAAAAGCAGTCCTTCCTTATACTCAAGCGTGGTCCAGGAAGTTTTCATCAGCTTTCCGTTCTCGTAAAAGCCAACTTCTACCGGGCCGTTTACCTGCCCGACATTTTTAACTTCCGCCAGTGTTCTGTTCTTGTCTCTTTCCACTGTTACGCGCTTCAACTTGTAATCGACATGCTTCGTTGTCTGGATGAGATCGCCGAACAGCCAGCTCAGGTCGCGCCCCGAAACGCGTTCCAGCACTTCTTTCATGTCTTCGGGCTGCGGATGCCTGAATTTCCAGGTTTCAAAGTACACCTGCATGCATTTATCGAACAGCTCATCGCCAAGGTATTCTTTCAGGTAATTAAAAACCAGCCCGGTTTTCATGTACATCACGGCTCCGTAATTAATGCTTGTAAAATCGGGAGAAGGTGTTTCGATCGGCTGATCTTCTCCCATTCCCGCCACGATTCTGTACGTGAAATCCGACATGTCGTAATGGCTCAGGTCGTTCATATGAAAACGCCCGTTCATGACCATATCGGACAGGTTGTCATTGTCCGGATATTTCGTGTAGATGTAGCGCAGTTCGTTCAGCGTGTTCATTCCTTCGTCCATCCAGCCGTGAACGCGCTCATTGGATCCGAGAATACCATAGAACCAGTTGTGCCCGACTTCATGCACGATAACGATCTCAAGCTCCATTGCAGAGCTTGAATTGCCGATCACGGTAACGTTCGGGTATTCCATTCCACCGCCGGCAGAGATCGTTCCGTCGACTGCGGTAACCTGGTTATACGGGTAATCGCCGTTCCATTTGGAATAGTAAAAGATCGCGTCGTTGAGGTATTCTATCGCATTTTTCCACAGCCCGGCATTTTTCGGGGTAAACATCGCCCAGGATGTTACTTTGCCTTTGGATGAAGGAAGCTCCACTTCGCCTTTCAGCACCATGAAACGCTTGTCTGCAAACCATGCAAAATCGTGCACTTTGGACTGTTTATAGCGGATCGTCTTCCATTCGGAAGAGGAAGCGGGAAATCCGTCTTTCGGTTTTCCTGTATAGGTTTTCAGACTTTCTGCGGTCTTTTGGGCTTCGGTATTCAGGAAATCGATCTCAGATTGTGTCTGCAGATCGCCCGTAGCGCCCACGATGTAGTTTTTAGGAAGTGTGATCGAAACGTCGTAAGAGCCGTATTCGGAATAAAATTCGCCCTGATTCAGGTAAGGGATCTGGTTCCAGCCATTCTTGTCGAAAACCGCAGGCTTGGGATACCATTGCGTGATCTGATACGATTGTCCGACATGTCCGAGCCGCGAAATTTCTCCGGAAGGGATCTTGACTTTAAAAGGCGTTGTGACCGTCACTCTTCCTCCGCGCTCTAATGGCGACGCCAGGTACAGTTTCGCGATATCCGGATTTTCAGTATCGTATTCGAAACGCGCTTTGACACCATTTACGGTAAAATCAAGCGAATCGATGTTTCCTTTGATAGAATCCGGTCCGAATGTCAGCTCCATTTCGCCACCGGCATATTGCTGCTTTCCCAGCGCTGTTTTACCATTGCGGTAAGCATTTGGCCAGAGATGGATGTATAAAAAATCGAGTGTTTCCGGCGAATTATTGATGTATTCGAACGATTCCTGCCCGCTGATCGTATGATTTTTATCGTCCAGCTTCACGGAAATCGTATAATTCACTTCCTGCTGCCAGTAATTCTGGGCGATAACGCCGGTATAAACGAGCGTAGCAGTAAACAAAAGTAAAATGTTCTTCATAGTTGTATTTTGGGTTGACAATATCACTGTCGGTACTGCAGAGAAATTACAACTGCAGCGCGAATGAGCCGGACAAAAATACGCTTCGCCGGTTTTATTTGAACAAAAAGGCTGAAAAAGTTATGAATAGTTCACGAATGAGTGCGAAGAATAGCACAATTTCAGATCGAGGAAGAAGATAGATGAAATTACTGCTTACTTTCCGGGAGAAAAGGATTTCAAGCATTCAATCGTTACAAACCTGTATAATTAAGCTCTTCAAACAATTTTTTGTAAATTGAAATTACACGGATGCATTTTAGTTGAAATCGTCGCAGACACCCATTTTAATTGATTTTCAGAAAATTCGTCGAGTAATATTACTGGATTGCAAGAACACTATTTCCAGAGATATCGAAATTGCCTGATTACGGAAAAATTTCATCCCGATTTTCTACAAGCCCGATACTCCCAAAAACACCATCCTCCGCCGACAGCACATTTTTCACCGTAATGGCGCGTTCTTTTCTATTTTTACCGCGTGAAAAGTTTCCTCATCATACAAACGGCTTTCCTCGGTGATGTAATCCTTGCAACTCCGGTTGCCAGCGAGCTGAGACGATTGTATCCCGATGCGCGGATCGATTTCCTGGTGCGAAAAGGCAACGAAGGAATTCTCGACAATCACGAAAGTATTTCACAGGTCTTCACCTTCAATAAACAGGAAGGGAAACTGGCTGAAATGCGGCGGCTGATCCGCCAGTTTCGGAAACAGCGCTACGACGAGGTGATCAATCTTCACCGCTTCGGCAGCTCGGGAATGATCACGTTTCTTTCACGCGCAAAGCGCAAAGCGGGATTCGATAAAAACCCCTTTTCTTTCTGTTACGATCACAAAGTAAAACACGAGATCGGCAACGGCGTACACGAAGTGGAGCGCAACCTGCAGCTGATTGCCGAACATGGCGCATTGAAGCTCGTTCGTCCAACTGTTTTTCCGGGCGAAAAAGAAGTTGCCGCGGTTGAACACCTGGTAGCAGAGCCTTTTTTCTGCCTTGCTCCTGCTTCGATCTGGTTTACCAAACAATTACCCGAGGCAAAATGGATCGCTCTCGCACGGCAGCTGGCGTTGAAAGGAACGGTTTACATGGTAGGCGGCCCGCCCGATGTTGAATTGTGCGAGCGTTTGCGCATTGCAGCCGGCTTGCCCGAAAGCGCGAATCTTGCAGGAAAACTTTCGCTGCTCGGATCCTGCGCCTTGTTTTCAAAAGCGCAGCGCTGCTACGTCAACGATTCGGGGCCAATGCACATGGCTTCAGCCGTCAATGCTCCGACAACCGCTTTTTTCTGTTCCACTGTTCCGGCTTTTGGTTTCGGGCCGTTGGCAGCCGACAGCGAGATCCGCGAGATCTCAGAGCCGCTTTACTGCCGCCCGTGCGGACTGCATGGTTACAAAGCGTGTCCTGAAGGACATTTTAAATGCGCAGATATTTCAATTGATAACGCCTGATTATTTCTTCTTCAATTTCCCTGCATCCAGGAAGAACAACGCCTTAACGGAAAAGCTGTTCAACTGCGGCTGACTGAATAAATCGCGGAAGGTGTAGAAATACGTTTTATCGAGGTTATTCTCCGAAACGTAAATATTGTACTTCCAGACGAGACGAATCTCACTTCCGGGATAAATCACCCAGCGAAAATTCATGTCGACCGTAAACGCATTGTAGCTCGTGTTATGCAGACTGCTGCCGTCGTTGGTGGAATTCCCGTCATAGGATGAAGCAATTGTCCAGCCATTCTGCTGCAATTCGCCGAACCGGCTGTACTCGACCTGCTGCCAGTAATGATTGAGGCGCATGACCATTCCCATACGGTTGGTAAACGTATAATCGACGGAGAGCGCATTGTTGACGATCCAGCGGTCGCGCGTGCCGAGCATGATCTTATCGGTATACGCCGGATCGTACACGCGAACGTAGCCGTAATTGTTCAGGTAACGGCTCACACCGCTTGTAACAACCATGAACATACGATTGGAAAAGCGGATCCGCGGACTGATCTCCAGGTCGACGTTGTTCATTGATCGTGCATCGAACAAACGGTCATACAGGCTGATATCGAGGGCAAACCGCTTCGAATAATCCGTCGAATAAAAACCGCCGAGCTGGTACGAAGCCGGGATCTTTACCGGGTTACCAAACAGGCGTGACTCGAAATGATCTGTTTCGCCGAACGGCATAACACCGCATTCGAGACCAATGGTGAGGAAGTTCCGGAATGTCAGGATGGAATTTGCGTCAATGGTCCAGAAGGAAAAACGGTCCGGATGATACAGGTATTCGAGATTCGACGACAGCTCAACGTTTCTGCGCAGAAACCGTCCTTTCGGCTCGTAGCCCGTAAGCTTGATCAGACCCGCAAAACCACGTAGATTGTTCCGCGGCAGATAGCCCAGATCGTTCTCGTCGTAAGTATCGCTCATTTCATAATAATCAACATTATATGTAAGTGCGCCCTGTACTTTTTCCGCTCTGAGCATGATATTGTGGCCGGCGACGGCTTGCTGTTTGTTTTCGAGAACGGACGTTTTCCCCGTAAAGAAAAAGGCGAACTTCCGGTTGCTCGTCAACACACGCCCCTGCAGGCAGGAAACATTAGCGATCTGTTTTACGTCGGCCCGCAACACGTTCGAATTGATGAAGGACACATTGCCGTTATTCTTCAGGTTCTGCGACAAAACGAACACATTGTAGTTCGTGAGCGGATGTGCCAGCGCCTCACGTTCGTTTCCCATCGAATCGACGTACCGAATATAAGACCGCTTCTCAACGGCATTAAAAACACCGATTCCCAGCCCTTTCTTCGTTCTTCCGGAGATCTTGGTCGCATTCACCAGCTGCGCCTGGGAAGCTGCAGCAAGTATCACGCTTCCTTCCTGTTGCAATGAATCGGCAACAGTTGCGCCGTTCAGGGTCGGAGCGCCTATTCTTCTGGTATAGAAAAGATCGCCTAGACCGAACAGATCCATTCCTTCGAGGAAAAACGGGCGATTCTCATTGTAGCGCACTTCAAACGGCGAAAGATTAAGCACTAAATTATCGGAAACTGTCTGGCCGAAATCTGGCACCAATGTGGCATCGAGCGTAAACGATTCGCTGAGGCCGTATTTCATATCCATCCCGAAGCGCTGCCGATACCGCCATTCCTGGCTGCCCGACTGATCGTTGTAGAAATTCTCGACATACCCGGTCGTATACGGCGAGAACGAAAGGCGCAACGGCGCATTCAGGTTTGTCATTCCGGCAAGTTTCCCGGATTGGGTAATTTCGCCGTATTGCCGCGGATCTACGGGCGACCAGTACGACATTTCCCGCCGTCTTCTAACCTGCCGTTTAAAATTGATTTTCCAGGTCTGCACGTCTTTTTCCGGGAAGCGCAATTGCGAAAGCGGGATCCGCATCTCCAGCGACCAGCCGGTTTCCGTGCGAACAACGCGGCTTTTCCACACCGCATTCCAGCTGTAATCTTCTGCATCCTGGCTGAGAATCGCGTCGAGCTCGACACCGGCAGCTGTTACATAAAATCCGAATGCATTCTGCCCGCCGCCATAAGGATCGATCAGTACACCGAACCAGTCGGCATTTCCAAAATCGTCGCGCTGGGAAAGGATCGCCAGCACGCTGTCGGGCGTAACATCGCGCAGGACCGCACCGATGTAAACAGCCTGATCGTCGTAAGCCAGCTTAACGGTTGTCTCGAAAGCTGACGGATCGCCGAAATTCGGATAATTGATCGTAAAGGAATCGGCGGCCTGAAGCGTTTGCCAGAAAGCTTCCTTCAATTCGCCGTCGAGGATAAGATCGCCTGTCACGGCAGCTGTTTGCAGCACTTTCTGAGCCGCAATACGATTCAGAAAGAATGGCAATACAGCACAGGTCACAAATAGCGTTAAGAGGATCTTCACGTTGTAAATTTGGTTATTTTTGAAGAACTGCAAGCATCTCTCTTCATGAAAAATTCCTGTTCAGCCCTGATAACTTTCCTGTTCACAACCCTGGCGCTTGTTCAGCTTACAGGCTGCGGGTTGAAATACACGCCGCCGCCATCGCCGGAAGTGATCGAGGAAGAACGCCGCTTTGCCATGCAGGAACAGCTGTATAACGATTTTAACCGAATAGGAAAAAAATACAGCGCACTTACCTACGGCCAGCTCGTGGTCGTAAAACCTGATTCCTATAAACGGCTCGATTCGCTTTATGCTATTAAATACCGCCACCGGAATGAGCATCGCCCGGAATTAGACAGGCAGATCGACAGTCAGAAAGCGCTTATTGCCAATGATACGATCCCGGTACTGTATGTGGAAACACATTGGTTCGAGCTCGCACAGGACAGCACGCTGGAATACATCACTGCCGAGATCAGCATGAAAAAGAACAACAAGATCACGGATGTGAAGAACCTCGATTATTTCCAGGTTTCAAAAGCCTATGAGCCTTACGCGCGCATGTTCATGAAGGAAGAAAGTTTCCTGTCGCCCGGCACTTACGCGCCATCTGACAACGAATTATCTTTCTATGCGGCTTACAAAGCTCAATCGGCAACACTGCAGGGAGAAGCAAAAGATGCGTTCATGAAGCACACGTTCGGTATTATGCAGATCGCCGGGAAATCCGGAACGGTTTCAACCGACGCATTGCTTCGCGTACTCGCACTTGCGGAGATTCGAATGGCATATCCCACAGCCGATGTTTCACTGCTGACAGTTAAAACAGAAGAGATCTCGGATACGGCTTCCGGCAAACCGCTCTTCCAGTATTACCTCGTAACAGTTACGGACAACAGCACGCAAAAGCGCCCTCCTGTCACGTATAAGTACAACGCGTATCTGCAATTGATCCCTTAAATTTCAAAACGCATACACAAACGGCTTTGTCGGGGCACGCGGATCGAGGTGCAGCTGCAATTTCGTTGTGAGCAGCCTGCGATTCTCTTTTTTGCCCGGCGTCCCGGAAGTTCTGTACAACCATTCTTCGCCATTGAAACGGATCGCAATGCCTTCCTTCACTTTTTTAAGCTTTAAGGCAACGTGCTGTTTTCTGACAACGGTTTCTTCTTCCTCCATCGGGATGATCTGCAGCGAACAACCTGCATATTTCGCATACGATTCCAGCTCGCGCGGCACTTTCCAGCTTCCGTTCCATTTCTGATCGTAGAATGCGATCATCTTATGGCCGGTTTTGAGCACAGCCGTGAACTGGTTGCTGTTGAAGACAATGAAACGATTGGCATTCAATACTTCCGAACGGTTCACCGACCAGAAACAGATCAGTGCCAGCGTGAGTCCGCTGAGGATCCACCGATTGAGTAGCCGCTTATTCAGGTGAAAGATCCACGCAAAGATCAGCATATAAGCTGCTGCCATTTCCCAGCTTTGCAGGTGAAAACCGCCGGAAACAGCGCCAGGAAGCTCATCGACCCACGCGATCCAGTAGACCAGCCCGACGATAGAGAATGAGAACAGCAATGCCACCAGCTTTACCAGAAACGGCACCCAGCTTGTGAACAGGAAAACGAGGCCGAGCATCAGCACCCCGAAGCCAAATACCATGACGCCGAGATTGGCCAGCGCAAAATAGTTCGGGAACTGGTAGAACCAGAATAGCGTTAACGGCATCGTAACAATTGTTGCCGCCAGCCCGACCGCCGTTCCTTCCCAGGTCATGCGGAGAAGTTTCTGCGAAGGCGCCCACGCATCCACAATGGGGCGATACAGCAGGAAGATCCCGAGCATGGCCGCATAGGAAAGCTGGAAACCGAGATCGAAGAGCATCCACGGATCGTAGCTGAGCAATACAAGTGCAGAAAGCGCCAGCACGTTGATGGGATGATTCTGCCGCCGAAGCAGTTGTCCGGCAGAAAGAATGGAGAACATGACCACAGCGCGCATCACAGAAGGCGAAGCGCCCGTGAGTCCGCCGTAGATCCAGATCAGCACAATGGCGATCAGGATTCCCTGCCGCCTGGTGATCCAGCGGGAGAACAAATCGAGCACGCGCCTGAACAACACGAGGATCAATCCGATGTGCAGTCCGGAAACTGCCAGCACGTGCATGGCGCCGGTTGCAGAGAAGGACGACATGAGCTCGTTGTCCAGCCCGGATTTATCGCCGAGAATAAGCGCTTTGGAAATGGCCAGGAATTCGCCGTCCAGCTCGCGCTCCATCATTTCCGACAGGTAATTCCGCCATTCCGTAAAATAGCGGTTCATGGAATGCGACTCGCCGATCTTCATTACCGTTTCACCCGAAGCAAACACGTGTGCGGACACTTTCCGTGAGCGGTAAAAGTAAACAGCGTCGAATTCGCCCGGATTGTTCCGGTTCTCGAAAGCCGTCAATTCGCCGTTCACGACAACGATCTCTCCGACGTGAAAGATCTGTGAATCGTCCGAGACATCCACCACCACTTTACCGGTTTTTTCTGTGACGATCTTGTTTTCCCTGATTTCCTGCACGTCCAGTAACAACTGCTGCTTTCCTCCTGTTCCTGCTTTCTTTTCCAGGATCTCGCCCGTTATCACCTGCTCTGAATTCAGCTTTCCGGCAATCGAATGCCGGTAAAAACGGTAATCTTTCAGGCAGAAAACGATCATGCCGAGCGACAGAAAAGCCATGCTTAGAAATCCGTGCCGGATGCCCGGACCAAGCTCGAAGAATTTCCGGCAGACGAAAAAGCACACGAGTGTGAGCAACAGGAGAAGGGAACAGAAGGGCAGTTGCCATTGATTGCAGAACTCAAGCAGCATTCCGGCGATATAGGGAATGACTGCAACGAGTAACGGGAATTTCCGGATATCTAACATAGTAGTGAATAGGGTTTAAATAGTACTTTAAATTCGCAGGGCCGAAACAATAGTTTTTAAACAAGAGAACGTTCTTAGTTCCAGCCTATTGATTCAAAGTCGCAAAATAATCATTTGTTTAAAAGTTGTGGGATCGAAAATGAAATTTCTTTGTTTCTTTACGCCGAACCTTTACAACATTACACACACTACGATGAAAATAACCCTTCCAATACTCACAGCCGGCCTGCTTTTAACTGCCTGCTCCGGAAACCAGGAAACCACTCAGAAAAAGGCAACCGTCGAAGTCGAAAATGCCGACCAGGAAGTTTCCATTGACGACGATTTCGTGCTGCCACAGCCGATCACACTCGCCATTGCGTTCAGAGATGCGGGCCTGACGTACAACGCCAATAAAACGAATCCCATTTCGGCAAAAGACAGTTATTCGCTCAAGATCGACCAGCTGCTGAACCTCGGTGTGTATTCAACCGATCTCGCCTACTGCGCCATCAATAACAAATCGCAGGAAGCACGCGATTACTTATCCGCCGTTCAGAGCCTCGCTTCCAAAGTCGGGATGGAAAGCGTTTTTTCGGACAAAGCGATGATCGAGAAATTCGATAAGAACCTCGGCGATCAGACAGCGCTGGAAGACCTGATCTACGAATTGCAGGACAAATCGGAAAGCTACCTCGCCGACAACGACCTGCGCCACGTTGCAGCCGTTCAGTTCGCCGGTGCATGGATCGAAGGCATTTTCCTCGGGATCGACGATTCCAGGAAGAAAGCCAACCTCGGTGTGGCGATCGTTGACCAGATGAACCTGCTGAAAAACACCATCAAAGGACTGGAAAGCCATCCAACCGAAGATGCGCGCCTGAAAGAAGTGACCGCACAGTTCAAAGCCATTCTTTTCACCTACGAAGGATTCGCTTCCGTGAAAGCTGCCGAGAAAAACGTCAATTTCGAAGTGCCGAAGCTGACTCCGGAAGAATTTGACCTGCTTGCTCAAAAGATCACCGCAGTGCGCACTAACGTTGTTTCCCCTTCTAAAAAATAACCGATACCATGAAAACGATTCAATCATTGAGCCTGTACCTGGGGCTTTTTATGCTCCTGGTCAGCGCAGGCGAAGACGGTGCGTTCGATGCCCAGATCAACACCCTGAAAGGCGAATGCAAAGCGCTCCTGAAAGATGCGCGTTACGAAGGCGCCAAGATCACCTATTTCAATCCGGGTGCGAATAAACAGGCTAAAAACGTCGAAGTGTTCATGTTCCTGAGCAACGAGTACGTGTTTGCCATCAGCACGAAAAAATGTTCCGTTCCACTGACGATCAGGCTGTACGACGCCGCAGAAGATGTGGAAGAGCGAACACTGATCAAAGAATACAAGAACTACCAGGGGAAAACCTTTTCGTTCAGCAGCCTAGAGCTCAACAAGCTTTACCGCAAAAAAGTGCCGGAAGTCGAGCGACTGAAAAACCTGCACATCGAATACGCGATCGGCGCGGGCAAGTCGACCAAAGAAGCCATCGTCCTCGTGATGGGGCACAAATAGTTTAATTGAAAAATCCTGCAGGAAAGTCAGTCAAAATGGCTATTTTTGCACCAAATTACAGATCGATGATACAAGTAACTCTTCCTGACGGATCAGTTCGACAATACAACGCAGGAGCAACAGCATTAGATGTTGCTCTTAGCATTTCTGAAGGGTTGGCACGCAATGTATTGGCTGCCAAAGTGAATAACGTAGTAGTGGACGCGACCTTACCGCTGACGGAAGATTGCGATCTTCAGCTGCTCACGTGGAACGACGCCGAAGGAAAATCGACCATGTGGCACTCTTCTGCGCACATGATGGCGGAAGCGCTCGAGTTTTTCTATCCGGGCATCAAGCTTGCGATCGGTCCGCCGGTCACAAACGGGTACTACTACGACGTGGATTTTATGGACTACACGTTCCGCGAAGAAGACCTGGCGAAAGTGGAAGCGAAAATGAAAGAGCTGGCGAAAGAGAAAAATCCGTTCATCCGGAAAGAAGTTTCCAAAGCTGACGCGCTTGCCTATTTCACCGAAAAAGAAGATCCGTACAAGCTGGAACTGATCCAGGACCTGCCCGACGGCTCCATCACATTTTATACACAGGGAAATTTCACCGACCTCTGCCGCGGACCGCACATTCCCGACACGGGATTCATCAAAGCTGTGAAGTTGACATCCATTGCCGGTGCTTACTGGCGTGGCGACGAAAAGAACAAACAGCTGACGCGCGTTTACGGAATTACCTTCCCGAAAGCCGCAGAGCTTACCGAATACCTTGAAAAAGTGGAAGAAGCGAAACGCCGCGACCACCGCAAACTGGGGAAAGAACTGGAATTGTTCACCTTCTCTCAAAAAGTTGGACAAGGTTTGCCGATGTGGCTTCCGAAAGGTGCCGCTTTGCGTGAGCGCCTGGAAAACTTTCTGAAAAAAGCACAGAAAAGAGCCGGTTACGACCAGGTGATCACGCCACATATCGGTAACAAGGAATTGTACATCACTTCCGGTCACTACGAGAAATACGGCGCCGATTCCTTCCAGGCGATCAAAACACCCGATCCGAACGAAGAATTTCTGCTCAAACCGATGAACTGTCCGCATCACTGCGAGATCTTCAAATCGAAGCCACGGTCGTACAAGGATCTTCCTGCACGTTTTGCCGAATTCGGAACCGTTTACCGCTACGAACAGAGCGGCGAGCTGCACGGCCTGACACGCGTTCGCGGATTTACACAGGACGATGCGCACATTTTCTGCACCGAAGACCAGGTGAAAGAAGAGTTCAAACGCGTCATCGACATTGTATTGTACGTATTGAAAACACTGGATTTCCAGAATTTCAAAGCACAAATCTCGTTGCGCGACCCCGAAAACCCTTCCAAATACATCGGAAGCGACGAAAACTGGGAAAAAGCCGAACGCGCCATTATCGAAGCCGCTGCGGAAAAGAACCTGTCGACATTTATCGAGCTGGGAGAAGCCGCATTTTACGGCCCGAAACTCGATTTCATGGTACAGGACGCACTCGGCCGCGAATGGCAGCTGGGAACCATCCAGGTGGATTACAATCTTCCGGAGCGTTTTGAGCTGGAATACACAGGAAGCGACAATCAGAAACACCGCCCTGTAATGATCCACCGCGCACCGTTTGGTTCCATGGAGCGTTTCTTTGCCGTTCTGCTCGAGCATTGCGCCGGAGATTTCCCGTTATGGCTCACATCCGAGCAGGTTGCGATTCTTCCGATCAGCGATAAATACAACGAGTACGCAGAAAGAGTTTCAGAATTGCTAAATTATTCCGATATTCGCGCCTTCGTTGACGACCGTAATGAAAAGATTGGCAAGAAAATACGCGAAGCGGAATTGAAAAAAGTGCCTTTCATGCTGGTTGTCGGTGAAAAAGAAGCCGATAACAACCAGGTGTCTGTAAGACAGCGAAGTGAAGGTGATAAAGGTTCGATGAGTGTTGAGGATTTTGCAAAAATCGTTCAGCAATCTATTGAAAATGAGTTGTCAACAAATGTTTAAATAACTGAATGAGAAAAGACAGTAGAAAACCTTTTGTAAGAAAAGAAGACAATGATCAGCACAAGATCAACGGGAAAATTACCGCCCGTGAAGTCCGTGTGGTCACTGAAGGCGAAGAGCCGGTAGTAATGTCCACGTATGACGCCATTAAGCTGGCTGAAGAACAGGAAATGGATCTGGTGGAGATTTCACCGAACGCCGTGCCGCCTGTTTGTAAGATCATGGATTACCGCAAGTTTCTTTACAACCAGAAGCGTAAACAAAAAGAATTAAAAGCGAAACAAAGCAAAGTTGTTTTGAAGGAGATTCGTTTTGGTCCCAACACCGATGACCATGACTTCCAGTTTAAGCTTGCTCACGGACGTAAGTTCCTCGAGGAAGGAAGTAAGCTGAAAGCGTATGTGTTCTTCCGTGGACGAACAATTGTCTTCAAAGACCGCGGTGAGATCCTGTTGCTGAAATTTGTCCAGGAGCTGGCCGATATCGGTACACTGGAGCAAATGCCGAAGCTGGAAGGAAAGCGTATGATCGTGATGATCAACCCGAAGAAAAAATAATTTTGAATTATTAATTATGAATTATCAAGACAACTTGATAATTATCCAATTCATAATTGATAATTCCTGAAGATGCTGATAGAGTGTTCACCTTTTAACAAAAAAGAGAAATGCCAAAAATGAAGACAAAATCCAGTGCGAAGAAACGCTTCACCATCACTGGTTCTGGTAAGATCAAGAGAAAACACGCTTTCAAAAGCCACATTCTTACGAAAAAGACTAAGAAACAAAAAAGAAATCTGACACATGCCGGATTGGTACATACATCAGATTTATCAAACATCAAATTGCAATTGTGCATGAAATAATCCCCGGATAGTTGACTAACGCCAACACATTCAGGATTATAATCACACGGTTTGTTTAACCCAACAATGAGTAACTAAGTTTCCTGAAACAACGGAACGCTCCAGTTAAAATACTAGAAATTATGCCAAGATCGGTCAATCACGTCGCTTCAAGAGCTCGCAGAAAGAACTTTATGAAGCTTGCCAAAGGTTACTTTGGTCGCAGAAAAAACGTTTGGACAGTAGCAAAAAATGCTATTGAAAAAGGTTTAAATTACGCTTACGAAGGCCGTAAGCAAAAGAAAAGAAATTTCCGTTCCCTGTGGATCATGCGTATCAACGCGGGTGCACGTCAGCACGGAATGAGCTATTCTCAGTTCATGGGACAAGTGAACAAAAGCGATATGGCGCTTAACCGTAAAGTTCTTGCTGACTTAGCAATGAATCACCCGGAAGCGTTCAAAGCTGTTGTTGATTCCCTGAAAAAATAAAGTAATACATTTCTATCAGCTGAAAAGCCCTGGCGATATTGCCGGGGCTTTTTTTTGTGCGCTTTTTTCGGAAATCAATGCAGCGTTTCCGGGAAGCTAGCATCTCTTAGAAGATGAAAGCTCATTCGAAGATTTGCCTCTTCAGGATCCGATGGCTTTCCTGTAATATTCACTTACTAATACTTATTCGATGAAAAAGCTTCTTTTAACGCTGTTAGTCTTCTTCCTTTTCCTGGGAACCGCCGATGCGCAGCTACATAATTATTCCGTCGGGGATGTTGCCCCGGATTTTACCGGTACCGATGTCAACGGCCACACCCATCACCTGAGCGATTATGCAGGGAAATGGGTCGTGCTCGATTTCTACGCCTGGTGGTGCGGCCCCTGCATGCCCGTTGCCTATGCAGTTAACGAGTTCTACCAGAAATACGGCTGCAACGGTTACGATATTATTGCGCTCGGGATCGAATATGAAGGCCCCGACTCTACCGTCGTGCTGTTCGAACAGATCGACACACTTCATCCTACGCCGAATATAGCAGGACAAAGCGGTGGCAGCGCGATTCATGCGCTTTATGGAGTCGCCGCTTTCCCGACAGTCGTTCTGATCAATCCCGACGGTGTATTCGTCAATACCGATATCTGGTATCCGGGAGCAGTCGCAAACATCGAAAATGCGTTCGAAAGTGCCGGAGGCCTGGCCGATCTCATTGTTCGTCCCTGTTCCTCGCTCGGCCAGGAAGAGCTCACAATCGCCGTTTCTTCCGTTTATCCGAATCCTGTAACCGATCATGCAACGGTATTCGTAACGCTTCCGGCTCCGGGGCCGGCTGATGTGCAGATCTACAGTGTTTCAGGAACGCTGCTCGCTTCCTCCAGCAGGACCATTGACGGCGGCGGCGTAAAGGTCGATGTTGATATGTCCGGCCTCACAACCGGAGCTTACTTCCTGCAGATCTCCGGTAGCGGACAGGTTTCTTCCATGATCCCGGTAATTAAGAATTAACAGGATCGTTATCGTTTGAATCCCTTGTTGCAGACGTGCAGCGGGGGATTTTTTGTACGATGAACAACCGTTAAGAATCGTTTATCCTCAAGCTACACGAGGAAAGCCGAAAAATCCACTTATCAAATAGATTATTCATAAACAGCAATTTAGCACTCCAATAATTCGGTTTTATGAGTTATTAACATTCAAAATTAAATAGTATACTTGTTTGAACTCTAAAACTAAAACGTATGAAAAGAATACTTACCTCTCTCTCGTTTGTACTTGCATGCGGCTTATCACAAGCGCAGCTGAACAATTATGCTGTCGGGCAAAACGCTCCTAACTTCACTGTAACTGACCTCGAAGGTCATCAGCATCAGTTGACCGATTACGCAGGAAAATGGGTCATGATCGACTTTTTCGCTTACTGGTGCGGGCCTTGTGCTGCGACAGCTCCAACTATCAATGAATTTTATAAAAAATACGGCTGCAACGGTTACGACGTGATCGTTCTCGCACTGGAATACGAAGGAACAACGGCTCAGACACAAGCCTTCGAAGATGCGAACGGCGGAGACGGTACGTACCCTACTCCAACTTCTTCCGGGCTGGACGGCGGATCGGCAGCTGTGCATTCCTCCTATGGTCCGGCTGCATTTCCTACGATCGTACTGATCGGGCCTGACGGAAAATTCAAGAACATCGACATCTGGCCTGTGGCTAACGTAGCGGCTCTCGAAAACGCATTTACCAGCGCAGGTGGATCTGCAGCACTTGTTCCGCATGTTTGCGGCATGGCGCTCGATATCGCTGAAATGAGTGTAGACGCTTCATCCGTATACCCGAATCCGGTAACGGAAGATGCAACGGTTTCTGTTACATTGCCGAATGCAGGTTCTATAGACCTCGAACTGTTCAGTGTGTCCGGCGGGAAGATCGCTTCTTCATCCGTTTTGCTGGATGGCGGAACCTCACAGGTGCCAGTGGAAATGAGCGAAGTGCAGCCAGGAACCTATTTTATCCGTATCACACATGGCGAAAGCGTTTCTGCAATGCTTCAGGTAGTTAAAAAATAACACAGATCGCTGCGCGGAAAAAGTCAGCTGTGACTTATTACTACGTCACATACACAGCTATTTATCATTTAATTAACTATCAAATGAAACAAACACTACTCTCCCTGGCGGTATCACTTGCCACGGGACTATCTTTCGGACAGATTGGAGTTGTTGCTCCTGATTTCACACAAACCGATCTGAACGGTACCACTCACAACCTGTATACTTACCTGGATGCCGGAAAAGTAGTTATCGTGGACATGTCAGCTACCTGGTGCGGGCCATGCTGGGATTTTCACAACGAGCACTATCTCGAGGACCTTCAGGCGGAATTCGGCGCTGCAGGAACCAACGAGGTCGTTATCCTGTTTTATGAAGACGATGTATCGACTACGCTGGCCGACCTTCACGGAACCGGTGGAAATACGCAGGGCGACTGGGTAACCGGAACAACTTACCCTGTCATCGACGCAACAGTCTCACTCCCTTACCCGCAATACGGTACCGGCTATCCTACTATAAGTGTTATCTGTCCTTCTGACAGAAAGATCAAAGACAATCTGCACATTTACAATTCACTCAGCGAGATGCGCAGCGCCGTTCAGGACGTGATCACCGAATGCGCGGTCAGTTTGTCGACCAACGAGATCAGCACGCTGGTGGCAACCATTGCCCCGAATCCGGCAACAGCTGTCACCACGCTTCGTTTCGACGCTCCAGCAGCTGAAACAGTTACTGTGGAGCTCTGCGATGTTTCGGGACATATAGTGGCTTCAACGCTTCATTCGCTGATGAGCGGTGCCAATGCTATCGAACTGGATTTATCAGCATTGGAGGCAGGTACGTACTTCGTAAAGATTACCGGAAGCCTTGCAGCGAGCAGACCGGGACAGGTAATGAAAAGATAAACTGCGCTTTTTGAATAATCATAATCCTCTGTAGCCGATAGCGTCTGCAGGGGATTTTTACTGAATACCGGGCAATACACCCCGCGTATATAGTTCAGTAATAATTTTCCTGGAAGCGATTCAGGCAACAAAAAAATGCGGCCTTTATAAGAGCCGCATTTGTAAAATAGCTTTGTTAATGTATCAGGAAGCTGCCGGTCCGGCTGAACCGGAACCCTGTGGCTTTTTCTTTTTGAAGAACGGCTTCTTTCCGCCGCCTCCACTGCTGCCATTTCTGTTTCCACCACCAGTACGGTTAGCGCCTCCTCCGCCATTTCGCGGGCCTCCGCTACCGCCTTTTGCGTTCCATTCCGGTCCTGTGCCTAAAGTTTCGGGAACCGGCTGACGCGGGATCTCAGCTTCGATCAAACGCTCGATGCGTGCCAGCTTCGGCATGTCTTTCTCGTTGATCAGCGTATATGCTTCTCCCTGCGTATTTGCGCGGGCCGTTCGCCCGATACGGTGAACATAGTCTTCTGCGTCGCGCGGAGCGTCGTAATTGATCACCAGGTTGATCTCCTTGATGTCAATTCCGCGGCTCATCACATCGGTGGCAACGAGAATACGCGTTCGCTTCGAACGGAAGCCCCTGAGCACTTCTTCGCGCTCGCTTTGTTCCAGGTTCGATGAAACGCCTTCTGTTGCTTTAAAGCCCGATTTACGGAGCGCATACACAATCTCGTGCACTTTGCTTTTCGCAGATGTAAAAATGATGATGCTGGTGTATTCCGGACGTCCGTCGAGAATGTGTTTCAGCAAAGCGTTTTTCTGATTGTCGTGGGCCAGGATCACATTCTGTGAAACGCCGGCAGCCGGTTTGGAGATCGACAAAGCGATTTCCTTCGGATTCTGCAGGATCTTGTTGGCAAGCGTCTTGATCTTCGAAGGCATCGTTGCACTGAACAGCAAGGTCTGGCGGCCCTGTTTCGGAACGTAGGAAATGATGCGCTCGATATCGTCGGAAAAGCCCATGTCGAGCATTTTGTCCGCTTCGTCGAGCACCAGGTGCTTGATCTTCGAGAAATCGACATAGCCCTGCATCAGGTGAGACAACAGTTTACCGGGCGTAGCCACGATGATATCTGTTCCGTCGACCAGTGCATTTTTCTGCTCGTCCCATTTCGTGCCGTCCCCACCGCCATAAATAGCCATGGAACCAACCGAAACGAAGTACGACAACCCCTGGATCTCCTGTTCGATCTGAACCGCGAGTTCGCGTGTCGGAACGAGGATCAGCGTATTGATGGACGTATCTTCCTTGTTGGTGATCTTGTGCAGAATGGGCAGAATGAATGCCGCCGTTTTCCCTGTACCTGTTTGTGCACAAGCCAGCAGATCAATATTATTAAGTATGTGGGGGATTGCCTGTTCCTGGATCGGAGTAGCATTTTCGAACCCCATATGGTAAATGGCTTCCAGAACGCTATCGTTCAAGCCTAATTCGTTGAATTTCATAATCTGGGGCAAAGATACGGAATAATTCAGGAACAGCTAAATGGAAAAGCAGGAAATGATGTTCATCCCGCCTTCCTGCTGCTTTTCCGGAACGCATTAAAGTGTTTTTTTCCACGCTTTCAGCGTCAGCTCGCGGTCTTCGACCACATCGTAATACATAACGGAACGATCCGGGTAAACGTGAAATGTATAGTACGTGGCAAACGATGAGCCGTTGTCTTCGGCCACCGAAACGGTATAGTATTCTTCATCGTCGGAAGGACGCCCGCTGATAAATGTTTTCAGCCCGCGTTTACCACCGGATTTTTTACGGATCTCCGTATCCATTTTCCGTACTTCCGGAAGGTCGAGTATCATAGACAGGAGCTCATCTTCGGCCGCGCGATTCGGTTTCGCATCGTGGCTTATGGGTTCTTTTGCCGGTTTAACGGTTACGGGCTTTGCCGGCTCCGGATCATCGGCAGGCGTTTCCTGCATCCCTACGGAAGGGTCGGTTTCTGCTTTTGCCTGCTTTTTCGGATCGGAACCACAGGCTGCGAGCAGTAACGGGAGTACCGCAAGAATAAGAAGCTGCTTCATTGTTTTCATAGGGGAAAAATAGCTAAATACAACACACAAAAGCCGGATATCGAAGTGTTTTAGGAAATATTAGCCGGCTCCCGTTCTATCACAACACAGCTGCAAGTCCGGATACATCCCGGACCAACCCCGTTATATAAGAACGAGTCACTCCCAGCTCTCATTCAGCAGCCACTTTTTCATCATAGCATCACCCAGTATTCTACCGATCACCCGGTACCTCGATACATTCAGCGGATTATCGCTGTCGAGCTTTTCCGACTGAACGCCAATCTTCGGATCGTAATAGCTTGCGTGAACAAAGCGCGTTCTCGTTCCTTTCTTATAAATGAAACCTACATGACTGTCCATCCCGGCAATGTAGAGGCCATCGCCTTTCGATTCGATGTACGCCATTACATCAGCAATCGGCTTGTTGCTAAAGCGCTTTACGTCGGTGGTCATTTTCGTAATAAATGCTTCGGAAGCCTGCTGCGCCCATTTGACACGCGGAATATTGAGCCCGGCATCGTACAGAACGGTCGTAATGAAATATCCACAGGCGATCTTCCCCTTTTTCGGCGTTCGCGTGGTGCCGTTGAAATCCCATTCGGTGCCGTTCCATTCATCAAAATACTTCGTGATGATGACGGTGAACAGGTAATCGCGGGCCACGGAAATGAGCGAATCTTTCTGCTGCTCATTCCCGGAATTGTATTGCGAGCCCAGCTCTGTGCGTGCTTCCGCTACTTTGGCAATGAGATCGGTGTAGGAAGAAACGTTGTCAAGCGCTCCCAGCTGTATCGCGGTAAAATCCTGATCGTTAGTTGTGCTGTTACTGCAGGATGCGAGCAGGAACAAAGCGATGGTGCATGCATAGGTTGTAAGGATTCTCATGATCGCAATTTAGTAATTATAAGCGATTTTTGAGAAAAGGTTAATGGCAATCGACGGCATTAATTGATGGCCACTGTTTTTGTCCATTCCATATAAGTAGCTGTTACACAGCCCCAGCTCGCTCCGTATGCTGGTTGGTGCTGAGTGATATAAACCTTAAGGGTTAATGAATCCGGGGCAGCACTGTTCACAACAACCGTATCACAGATTGGTATGACCTCTAATGCTACCGGGCTATAAGGCGGAAGATGATACATTTCGTACAGGATCTCTGAATCGGATAATTTCAAAACGTTTACATGAAAAATTCCATCCAGGTTTTCTCCTGAAATAGTTCCAACGATAAATAGAGTGTCATTCACATTGTAATGATCCTGTAGAAGGGTTGAATCCATTGTAAAGACGGCCGGCGGAACTTTACTGCAATAACTCGTGCATCCACCTTCACTGGAGTAGTCGGTGTAATCTTTTTCTGTTTCTTCTTTCTTACAGGAAGTAAAAACACCGATCGCACAAAGGATCAAAAAGGCGAGAGTGTGCAGTTTTTTTCGTGACATAGTCCTGGTTTTCTTAAGTGACGCAGGAAGTCGGTGAAAGTTGGAATCAAAAAAAATCCCCTTCTCACCGAAATGAAAAGGGGATCTTCCCGTATTTAACTATTGCTTATTTCTTTTCGTCTACTTCTTCGAAGTCAACGTCAGTTACCTCATCGCCGGCTGCGTTACCGCCTGCGTTGCTGTTTGCCTGAGCGCCCTGGTCTGCACCTCCGCCGGCGTTAGCCGCGTTATACATTTCCTGGGAAGCTTCCTGGAATACGTTGTTCAAACGTTCCATTGCAGCTTCAAGGTTTGCTGTGTTTTTAGCTTCAAACTCCTTTTTCAGATCCGCAAGCGCATCTTCGATCGGTTGTTTTTTATCTGCCGGGATCTTATCGCCGTATTCTTTCAGCTGACGCTCTGTCTGGAAGATCTGAGAATCTGCTTTGTTGATCAGCTCCACTTCCGCTTTGCGTTTGTTATCCGCATCTGCATTCGCCTCTGCTTCTGCTTTCATACGCTTGATCTCATCGTCGCTCAAACCTGAAGAAGCTTCGATCTTGATCGACTGCTCTTTTCCGGTTCCTTTGTCTTTCGCGGAGATGTGCATGATACCGTTGGCATCTACGTCGAATGTTACTTCGATCTGCGGCTCACCACGACGCGCAGGTGGAATATCCGTCAGCTGGAAACGTCCGAGTGTACGGTTGTCTGTCGCCATCGGGCGCTCGCCTTGCAGTACATGAATGTCTACAGCGGGCTGATTGTCTGCGGCTGTCGAGAACGTTTCGGATTTTTTTGTTGGAATGGTTGTATTCGCTTCGATCAGCTTGGTGAAAACACCGCCCATTGTTTCGATTCCCAAAGACAATGGAATAACGTCGAGCAGCAATACATCCTTCACTTCTCCTGTGAGTACACCACCCTGGATCGCTGCACCTACTGCAACTACTTCATCCGGGTTTACACCTTTGGAAGGAGCTTTTCCGAAGAAACGCTCTACGGCATCCTGGATGATCGGAATACGTGTGGATCCACCTACGAGGATCACTTCGTTGATATCGCTTGTTGACAATCCTGCGTTTTTCAGGGCAGAACGGCAAGGCGCGATCGTACGCTCCACGATGGAAGAGATCAGCTGCTCGAATTTAGAGCGCTGTAAGGTTCTTACAAGGTGTTTTGGAATCCCGTTTACCGGCATGATGTACGGAAGGTTGATCTCGGAAGTTGTCGTTGAGGACAATTCGATCTTGGCTTTTTCAGCTGCTTCTTTCAAACGCTGCAAAGCCATCGGGTCTTCGCGAAGGTCTAATCCTTCTTCTGCTTTAAATTCGTCGGCCAGCCAGGAGATGATCGCGTTGTCCACGTCGTCACCACCCAGGTGTGTATCACCGTCTGTTGCCAGTACTTCGAAAACGCCGTCGCCCAGCTCGAGGATGGAAACGTCATGCGTACCACCACCGAAGTCGAACACAACGATCTTCTGGTCAACACCTTTTTTATCGAGTCCGTAAGCAAGCGCTGCTGCTGTTGGCTCGTTGATGATTCTTTTAACTGTCAATCCTGCGATCTCACCAGCTTCTTTCGTAGCCTGGCGCTGAGAGTCGTTAAAGTAAGCCGGAACAGTGATCACCGCTTCGGTTACTTCCTGTCCGAGGTAATCTTCAGCTGTTTTCTTCATTTTCTGAAGGATCATTGCCGAGATCTCCTGCGGAGAATACTTGCGGTCGTCGATCTCAACACGCGGTGTGTTGTTATCGCCTTTTACCACTTTGTAAGGTACATGCTTTGTTTCACCTTTCACTTCGTCAAAAGAAGCACCCATGAAACGTTTGATGGAGGAAATAGTCTTCGTCGGGTTGGTGATTGCCTGGCGTTTTGCAGGATCTCCGATCTTACGTTCTCCGCCTTCAACGAATGCTACCACAGACGGTGTTGTACGTTTCCCTTCTGAGTTCGCGATCACGACAGGCTCATTTCCTTCCATGACAGAAACACACGAGTTGGTTGTTCCTAAGTCAATTCCTATTATTTTTCCCATATTTCTTTGTTATTGTTTTCTATTTTATAACGACGTCCATTTGACAATCTTTATGCCAGCAGGCAAATTAAGGAATCGCGTGACAGATTTACCAGTTTCGCCTGTTAAGAGTCTTTAAATACTGACGGATTGACAGAATTTGCTGACATACCCCAGTTGCCAAAGGAGCCGATTGGCGGAGACAATGACAAGGGCAAAGGATTCGGGCCGACAGTGTGTGATCAAACGGTTTTTAAGTGTTTGAATTTAATCGGATTGTTAAGGAATCGTACAAAGAACGCTCTATCTACGCTCCTGGTACGCTTTATCTACGCAGTATCTACGCTCTACCTACGCATTACCAACGTAGTATCATCGAATAATCGTCCTGAAACGAGGTAATGTGTGGCAGCATTTAACCACAAAAGACAAAAGGGCATATAGGTAGTTTGATGTCTTCTGCAGATGGCACCGAGGGCACGGAGGTGGTGTGCAGGCTTTCTTTTTGCCAACGATGGTACGGATAACACACTATACAAATCCGGTAGCCGTAATTGTCCATTGATAATTGTGCATTGTCCATTGATAATTGTCAATTGTCGTTAACTTTACGCCCCGAAACAAAACAGCAGCATTGACCATGACAGTACAAGAGATACGCGAGCATTACTTTAATTTTTTCGCATCCAAGCAGCATCAGATCGTTCCATCCGCACCGATGGTTGTGAAGAACGACCCGACCCTGATGTTCACGAATGCCGGAATGAACCAGTTCAAGGACTTTTTCCTTGGAAATGCCGTTCCGAAAAACCGTCGTGTCGCCAACTCTCAAAAATGCCTGCGCGTTTCAGGAAAACACAACGACCTCGAAGAAGTGGGGGTGGATACCTATCACCACACCATGTTCGAAATGCTCGGCAACTGGTCCTTCGGCGATTACTTCAAGGAAGAAGCCATCGGCTGGGCCTGGGAATTACTGACGGAAGTCTATAAGATCCCGAAAGACCGCCTCTACGTTACCGTTTTCGAAGGCGACGATAAAGACGGCGTTCCGAAAGACGAAGAATCTTACAACATCTGGAAAAAATACATTGCCGAAGACCGTATTATTCTCGCTTCCAAGAAAGACAATTTCTGGGAAATGGGCGATACCGGCCCCTGCGGTCCGTGTACCGAAATCCACGTCGATAATCGTCCTGCGGCAGAGCGCGCGCAGACAGACGGAAAGCAATTCGTGAACGAAGACCACCCGCAGGTGATCGAGATCTGGAACAACGTCTTCATGCAGTTCAACCGCAAAGCCGACGGAAGCCTCGAAGCGCTGCCGGCAACACACGTTGATACGGGCATGGGACTCGAGCGCCTTGCGATGACCTTACAGGACAAAACGTCCAATTACGATATTGACCTGTTCCAGACGCTGATCCGTCACATGGAGATCGTTTCGGGCAAAGCTTACGGCAAAGACGAATCGACAGACATCGCACTGCGCGTGATCGCAGACCACATCCGCGCCATTGCCTTTTCTATTTCCGACGGACAACTGCCTTCCAATACCGGGGCCGGCTACGTGATCCGCCGCATCCTGAGAAGGGCGGTTCGTTACGGTTACCAGACGCTCGGACTGAAAGAGCCTTTTATGTCCGGATTATCCAGCGTGCTCGCAGATGTTATGGGCGACCATTTCAACGAGCTGAACACGCAGCGCGAGCTGATCGGAAAGGTCATTCACGAAGAAGAGATCAGCTTTTTCCGTACCCTCGAGCAGGGAATCAAACGCATGGATAACATGATCGAACAGGCGAAAGCTGCAAATGAGCAAGTGCTGCAAGGCCCGGCTGTATTTGAGCTTTACGATACGTTCGGCTTTCCGTTCGACCTCACAGCGCTCATTGCCCGGGAAAACAACCTTTCGGTGGATGAAGACGGCTTTAATGTCGAATTGCAGAAACAGAAAGACCGTTCACGCGCTGCCACCAGCATCGAAACGGAAGACTGGGTCTCCCTGAAAGAAGATGCGCAGGAAGAATTCGTAGGGTACGACCACCTGCAAACGAATATCGAACTCGTGAAATACCGCAAAGTTTCCCAGAAACAGAAATCGTTTTACCAGCTCGTATTCAACCTCACTCCTTTCTACCCGGAAGGCGGCGGACAGGTCGGTGATAAAGGGACGATTTCGAACGATTCGGAAACCATCACCATCTTCGATACCAAAAAGGAAAACGGGCTCATTGTTCACCTGTCGGAAACACTTCCGCAACACCTGAGCGCCCCGTTTACCGCAAAAGTCGATGCAAAGAAACGCCGGCTTTCGGCAAGCAATCACTCGGCGACACATTTACTCCATCACGCCTTGCGCACCGTTCTCGGAACGCATGTCGAGCAGAAAGGATCGCTCGTGAACCCGGATTACCTGCGCTTCGACTTCTCGCACTTCTCGAAAGTAACGGACGAACAGCTGGCAGAGATCGAATCGCTCGTTATCAAAGCGATCCGGGAGAACCAGCCGCTGGAAGAACAGCGCAACGTTCCGATCGAAGTCGCTACCGAGCTCGGCGCTATGGCCTTATTCGGCGAGAAATACGGCGATACGGTCCGCGTGATCAAGTTCGGACATTCCGTTGAATTGTGCGGAGGAACGCACGTGCAGAACACCGGCCAGATCGGCCTGTTCAAGCTGCGCTCCGAATCTGCCGTTGCTGCGGGTATCCGACGCATAGAAGCCATTACGAACGAAGCTGTTGAAACGTTCTACAGCAATCAGTCCGGGCAGCTTGCTGCGGTCAACGAATTACTGCGTAATCCGAAAGACACCACAAAAGCAGTCGAAGACCTTATCGCAAAGAATAACCAGCTGCAAAAACAGGTCGAAGGCTTCAAACGCGAACAGGCAAAACTTGTGAAAGCGTCGTTGAAATCCGCTGTGAAGCAGTCGGGCGACGTTTCCCTGCTCGAAGGCATCATCGACCTCGACGCCAGTTCCGTGAAAGACATTCTATTCCAGCTGAAAAGCGAAGTACCAAACCTCGTGGCCGTGATCGGCTCGAAAGAAGACGATAAATGCGCCGTGAGCGTCCTGGTCGACGAAGCACTCGTTGCGTCCAAAGGATGGCATGCCGGAACGATCGTGAAAGCAGTTGCTCCGCTCATCGGCGGCGGCGGCGGCGGACAGCCTTTCTTCGCAACAGCGGGCGGCAAAGATGCTTCCGGACTCGAACAGGCGATCACCGAAGCCAAAGCCGCACTCGGCCTTTAACTGTCAGTGATGCCGGAAAAGGAAAAAGCGCTCGTCATTGTGTATTACTGGCCTCCAAGCGGCGGCTCGGGCGTACAGCGATGGACGTACTTTACCCGGTACCTTGAAGAATTCGGTATTGTTCCTACGGTTGTTACCGTAGATCCCAACTACGCTTCTTACCCGAGCTTCGATAAAAGCCTGGAAGAAAAAGTGCGCCACGTGCGCGTATACCGGACGAAAACCATGGAGCCGCTGCGCTTTTATTCCTTCCTGAAAGGCGGCAACAAGCAAAGCAACATTCCGCAGGGAAGCGTTGGTGGAGTCAAAAAAGGCGTGTTCGACAAGCTGTCGCTGTACATCAGGGGCAATTTCTTCATTCCCGACGCCCGCGTTGGCTGGAACAGGTACGCGTATGCCAAAGCGGAAGAGCTGCTGAAAACAGAGCATTTCGATTGCATCATTACGACCGGGCCGCCGCATTCCACGCATTTGGTCGGATTGAAACTGAAACAGCGGTTTCCCGTTAAATGGCTCGCCGATTTCCGCGATCCGTGGACCGATATTTTCTACAATGACCTGTTCAACAGAACGGAACGGAACAAGCGTAAAGACCTCGCACTGGAGCTAGCTGTGCTCGAACAGGCCGACCTCGTGCTGACTGTCGGCCCTGCGCTCCGCGAGCTGCTGATCCGCAAAATCCCGGCGTCTCCGGATAAAGTGCATTATATCTTCAACGGGTTCGACGCCGAAAAGCTCGAAGGACTGCAGCGATCGCCCAACAAGCGATTCACCATCAGCTACATCGGAATTATCGGATCAAATTATCCGTACCGGGCCTTTATCGAAAGCCTGAAAAACTGCCTCAAACAGCATCCCGAATGGGAGTTAACGATCCGGCTCACCGGCCGTATTGAACAGGAAGTCATTGCAGCTTTCAAAGAGCTGACATCCGTCGAGCTGATCATCTCGGGGAATGTGTCCCATCGGGAAGCGCTGCAAACGATGGTCAATGCAGACCTGCTGCTGCTGATACTCCCGATGAACGAGCTTTCGAAGATCATCGTTTCCGGCAAGCTCATGGAATACATTGCCTGCGGCGTTCCGATCCTTGGCATTATCAATCCCGAGAGCGATGCCGCGCACGTGATCAGGGATTACGCGCAGGGACAGGCTTTTCACCCGGACAACATCACAGGGATCGAAACTTTCCTGAAAGCAGCTAAAAACGGAACACTTGAGCACCGGGAAACGATTGGAACGATCGATTCCTTTAAGCGAAAATCTACTGCGGAACAGCTGGCAGGGTTGATTAAAGGGTTGTGATTTTCTATCTTCCTTCGTCTTTTACATTGCTGAAAAGACGAAAAATTCAAGGACCACCCTCCTCGGTCCTCCCTCTAGGGAGGAAGATAGACCATCCTCTTGTTATATTCGCTTGCTCATCCTTCAAAATAATCAGCTGTTTTAGAACAAAACCTTACGTTTAGAATGATACTTTTGTAAGCATGTCCCATTCAACGCTCAAAATCGTAACAGTGATCGGTGCCCGGCCGCAAATGATCAAGGCAGCTGCCATTTCGCGCAGCATCCGGTCAGGCAGCAGCGGAATCAGCGAGGTCATTGTACATACCGGGCAGCATTACGATGAGAACATGTCTCAGGTGTTCTTCGACGAGCTGAGCATTCCAAAAGAGCAATACAACCTGGGAACGGGCTCAGGATCGCACGCGGAACAAACGGCGAAAATGATGATCGCTATCGAACAGGTCCTGCTGAAAGAACAGCCGGATGCGATCCTGCTCTACGGCGATACCAATTCCACGCTGGCGGCCTGCCTGGTTGCGTCCAAATTGTTCATTCCCATTATCCACGTAGAGGCCGGCGTACGGTTTTACGATAAAAAATACCCCGAAGAAGTGAACCGCATTATCTGCGACCACTTAGCCACGCTGCTCTTCGTTCCTTCCGTAGCAGGATTCGAATCGCTTGAAAAAGAAAACATTCGCCACCGCGTGCAGCACGATGAGATCGCCGATTACAATAAACAGGGCGTTTTCCTCACGGGCGACATCATGTACGACAATACCCTTCATTTTGCCGCCGTGGCAGCAGAAAAAGCAGCAGCGATCAACAGCAAATACGGGCTTCCCGAACGCTTCATCCTGCTCACTATGCACCGCCCGGGCAATGTCGACGACCGCAAAAGCCTGGCAGGCATTCTCTCCGCCATCCGCACCATTTCCGAACGGCACGACGAGCAGATCGTTTTTCCCGTTCATCCGCGGACACAGGCCATCATCGAAAGCGATACGGAGCTGAAAGCACTCGTGGCTTCCTTTGCCATCACGCTTCTTCCGCCTGTTTCCTTCATCGAAATGATCCACCTCGAAAGCAGTGCTTCACTCGTTATCACTGATTCCGGCGGCGTTCAGAAAGAGGCCTATTTCCTGGAAAAACCGTGCATCATCCTGCTCGACACCACGCCGTGGTCAGAGCTTGTGGATTCCGGTATGGCAATGCTGACGGGCAACAACGGTGAACAGATCATTCACGCTTACGAGACGCTCAGCAATCGCCCGCTTACCTTCGACAAAGGATTGTACGGCGACGGAAAAGCTGCGGACTTCATCGTGTCAAAAATTACAGCACACTTAAACAAAAAAGACTATGCTTAACTCGATCCATCGCGTCCTTATCCTGGCGCCGCATCCCGATGATGCGGAATTCGGCCTCGGCGGCACCATTGCCAAGCTCATCGAAATGGGAAAAGAGATCCATGTTGCTGTTTTCAGCGACTGCGAGAAATCAACGCCTGCGGGATTCAAGCCCGGCGTTATTGAGGAAGAACTGATGCTGAGTATGGAATTCCTGAAGATCCCGAAAGAAAACATCCACATGCACCGTTACGAAGTGAGGCTGTTTCCGGCACTGCGCCAGGAAATCCTCGAGCGCATGATCGAGCTGAAAAAGCAGATCCGCCCGGATTTCATCTTTCTTCCCAGCTCCAGCGATATGCACCAGGACCACGCGACCATTCACCAGGAAGGCATTCGCGCGTTCAAGCACCAGAATATCCTGGGCTACGAAATGCCATGGAACAACTTCCAGTTCAAATCCTACATGTACGTGAAGCTCGAAGAGCACCACATTTCGCAGAAAATAGCCGCCATCAACATTTACAAATCGCAGGCACACCGGCCTTACAGCGCCGACAGCTTTGTGCGTTCGCTGGCAACTATCCGCGGTATACAGATCAACTGCGGCTTCGCGGAATCGTTCGAAGCCATTCGTTTAATTCAACAGTAGAACACCATGGCAGCACTGAAAGAACTCGCAGATTTTATCGCTTCACACGGTGGAACCCTCGTGCAACAAGGCACCGCAGCCGACGATCATTTTATCTCAGGACCGAGGAACGGCGACGAAGCTTCCGGGGAACAGTTCACCTTCTTCAATGCAAAAGCCGGTGAAGCCGTTTATGCGAAGATCGCCGGCTCGCATGCGGCGCTCATCATCATCGAAGAGAGCCTGGAGAAGGCACGCCTGTCATTCCCTGAAAACGCGTACGTATTCAGCAGTGCAGACGCGAAGAAAACGATGATGGACACCGCCCGGGCATTCTTCCTGGCAAAAGCAACAGGCGCGATCCATCCGCGGGCTTCCGTGGATATCAGCGCCGAAACGGGCGTCAACACCAGCATTGCCGCCGGCGCCGTGATCTCCGAAAATGTGAAGATCGGCAACAACTGCATCATCGAACCCAACGTGTTCATTCACCCCGGAACCGTTATCGGGAATAATGTATACATCAAAGCCTGTGCGGTTATTGGCGGAAACGGCTTCGGGTACGTTAAATCGCCCGATGGGTCATTCGACCATGTTCCGCATTTCGGTCGGGTGATCATCGAGGATAACGTGCACATCGGCAGCAATACCTGCATCGACCGCGGCTCGCTCAGCGATACCATTATCCGCAAAGGCGTAAAGATCGACAACCTCGTGCACATCGCTCACAATGTCGAGATTGGCGAGCACACGCTGGTTATCGCCTGTGCCATGGTGGCCGGAAGTGTAAAGATCGGCAGCAATGCCTGGATCGCGCCGGCAGCCAGTATTAAGAACGGCCTTACGATCGGCAGCGGGACGACTGTCGGAATGGCGAGCCTGGTACTGAAATCCGTTGAGGATGGCAAAACAGTAGCTGGTGTTCCTGCGAAAGAGCTGGGGAATAAAATCTGATCCGAAGCAGACTTCCCCGATATTCGGGATAAACGGTACCTCAGTCGTTTCGAATGTTTGATTTATGCCATTCTGTCGCCAAAGACGATTTATAATGAATGTTTTATCCCGTGCAGGCCTTTCTCCGTCGAGCTTTTACAGTATTATTTTCGTCAGCGCGATAGCAAAACAACGCTAAATCTTTTTATCTTCGGGCCGGAAGATGAGAAAAAACACCCCGAAACACTGAAAAACAGGGTTGCTTCTCACATTCCGCAAAACGTTTTATTTAGCTAAATCAACTTTATGAAAAAATTATTTTACGTGCTTTGTCCGATCGTTCTTGCTCTTGGAGCCTGTAATGTTGCAGACAACAAAGATTACGAGAACATGTCGGCTGACATCTGTGAATGCGTAGGCAAAAACACAGACAGCATTTCCCAGGGAATGAAAACAGCTATGATCGACGCGGTAAACAGCGGTAAGGACATGGAAGCGGCTATGACCGAGCAAATGATGAAAGATCCGGAGCAAGGAATGAAAGACGCAGAAGTGATGATGGGCCTCGAAGCGGGAATGACCGTTTGTATGACCGAGCTCGAAACAAAATACAACAGCGTCTATTCCACCGATTCGGAAAAAGAGATCCAGGACAAGCTAATCAAAGCGCTTGAAAAAACAAAAGGCTGCGATTTTACTTACGCGATCATGAAACTGGGAATGCAGGAGCTCGCAAAAGGCCACTGATTTTCGATAACGATATAAACGGGTGTGTCTGCTTTGCGGGCACACTTTTTTTGTGCGTAAATTTCCAGTGACGGGTTAACGTGGATAACCACAGGGACACAAAGCGCACAAGGAATTTCAGGCTGGCGGGGCGTATACATTTTAAATTGTTTTTCCCCTTGGCTTTGTGGTAGATAACGCAAAGATTCGCAAAGGACAGGGGAAGTACTATCAGAGGACGCGGAGGGATTTGCGTCAAAAAACAGATCTTTCAGTCAGTGTCTATCAGCTCGATAGTAGAACAGTAACTAGATTAGCCACAAGGGCCCAAAGGACACAATGAACTTTATAAGCTGGCGGGACGTATGTATTTTCAATTGTTCTTTTTCTTTGTGCTCCCCGTGGCTTGGTGGTGAAATAACACCTGTTTCACTTCACAGATCAATTTATCGCCGCAGCTGAACCTTTTCTGCCGATCATTGTAATACCTCTCAAACAATGCAGTATGAACTACCTTTTGCTGACGGGTCTTCTTTTTTTCGCGCTTCCCGAGCTCCGGGCAGGCAGTATTAAGAAAATGGTCGTGGTCTACCACATCGTTACCTCCCAACCGGATTCTTCCCTGGATCAGAACCACGCCGTTTTCGAGCTTCGGTTCCTTCGCCGCAATACACAAGGAATAACGTCCCTCGACTCCCTCAGCATCGAATATTCGTGCAACGGAGCCATCCAGTACATTCATCCGGGCGAAAGCCTGACAAGGAACGTACCCGTTTCGCCGGGAACCTACCAGTTCCGGTTTTATGCCGACGGCTACTACGAGATCACGACCGATTCCATTCCGGTCGCGCCCGGTTACAGGACCGTTGTTGCCATCAACCTGACGCCCATCGAAACGCATGAAATTCAAAATACGGTACTCAAGCCGGTTATCTACACCTATTCGCCCGCAGAGCAGGAAATAACCGTTGCGCTTTCGCCGCGCAATCCGTTTACCTTCACCTACCCCGCTTACGGAAACGGCTGGAAAGGAACTGCTCATCCCGACGGAAGCATGACCATTGCCGGCAAAACCTATCCTTACCTGTTCTGGGAAGGAACCGAAAACAATTCTTTCCGCGGTGCTGACTTTTCTACCGGCTTTGTGGTGACCCGTAGTGAAGTCACAGGCTTCCTCGAAGAAAAGCTCACTGAAATGGGACTGAATGCAAAAGAACAAGCCGATTTTATTACCTTCTGGGGGCCGCGCATGGCGCAAAGCGAACGTGGATTCGTTCATTTTCTCTTCAACGAAGCATACGATAGCGAAGTTGCCGGGATTGCCGTGGAACCTGCGCCGGAATCCATTTTCCGGGTGTACATTCTCTGGGTTCCGATCGGCGAAGAAACCGTTATTGCTCCTGAACCGCAGCACCTGCCAACGGCAGAGCGCACAGGCTTTCACCTCATCGAATGGGGCGGATCGGAGCTTTCTGCAGCTAATGTCTTCGGAATTGCCGGAGTAGTACCCGCAGGCAACCATTAAATTAAGGATATCATGACTTTAAGAAGATAAAATTAAAAAAGAACCTATGAAAACACTTCAGCTATTAATGCTCCTGTTTATCGCAAGCCCTGTTACTGCAGGCGATTTCGAAAAAGAACTGGCATTTCTCGACTTCTATGTCCTGAGAACAGAAAAAGATCCTTCCCTGAAAGCGGGTGAATCGGTCTTTGAATTCCAGTTCACGAATGAAGAGTTCAAACAGCACGCTTCGGGACAATACCCTGTGCTGTATGCTTCTCACAACGGCACATCCTTCCAGGTACCGCTTGACAAAACGCTGAAGCACGAGCTTAAAACAGCACCGGGAACCTATCGCTTCCAGTTTTTCGCGACCTTCAATTACGAAGAGATCTATTCCGACTCCGTACTCATTCAATCCGGTTTCCGTACAACGGTACTGGTTCATTTTGCGCCTGCCGATCGGGAGATCATGATGGACAAGCCGGTTATCTACCTTTATCCCGAAGTGAATACGGAAGTGACAGCACTCGTTGTTCCAAACGGCAGTTTCCGGTTTACTTATCCGCTGTATGAGAATGGCTGGAAAGGCACTGCACACCCGGATGGAAGCATGACCATAGCCGGAAAAAACTACCCGTACCTGTTCTGGGACGCCGCCATCGCACTGGACAAAAATGCCATCAGTACCGGCGAAGGATTCATCGTTCAGAAAGATCGGCTCGTTCCTTTTCTCGAGGAAAAGCTGACGGCAATGGGACTAACCGCAACAGAACAGACCGATTTTATCACCTACTGGGGGCCGCGCATGGCACAGAACGAAGAGAACTTCATTCAATTCGCGTGGGGCGGCACCTGTGATGCTTTTGCTGAAATGAGCATACAGCCGCAGCCCGATCACGTGAACAGGCTCTACATGCTGTGGTCGGAATCAAATCCGATTTCGCAGAAAGATGTTACAGAACAAGTGCTTCCCGTATTCGACCGTTCAGGCTTCGACGTACTCGAATGGGGCGGATCGGAAATTCCGTCGAACATCCTGTTACAACTTAACGCTTCAACACATTAACGATGAAACTATTTCTGATCGCAGCGGGGCTTCTTGCCTCTGTCGGCTGCTCAAACGCCGCTGAATATACAGGTGAAGAAACCTTGAAATCTGTTGCTCCTTACCAGGTACAGTATGTGAAGGATGCTTCGCTGAAAAGCAACCAGGCAAAGGTTACGATTAAGAGCGAACAGGCCAACGGCAGCGAATCGGGCAGCATGTCCATCCAGTACGGTATGAACGGTTCTTCCAAAAGTATGGTGATCACCGCGAAGGGCAAAAGCTTTATGACCGTTCCCGGCAAAAAAGTATTCCAGTTTTTTTACACGCCGGAGTATGCCGAGATCACAACCGATTCTATCCCGGTAAAGCCCGGAATGAACACGATTATCACCGTTTATTTCGAACCGGTAAAACACCGTGTAGTAGCCGAAAAACCTGTTATCTACCTGTATCCGGAAGTGGAAACGGCTGTTTCGGTCGAAGTGAATCCTGCGGGAAGCTTTACCTTTACGTATCCTGCGTACAACGATTCATGGAAAATAACCGCACAGCCGAACGGCGATCTCTCGGCAAACGGTAAAACGTATCCGTATCTTTTCTGGGAAGCAGCGCAGCAGCTGAACGATCCTTTTGCCGCTAAAGCAGGATTCATCGTCGAACGGGAAAACACAGTCGCTTTCCTGGAGAAGCAGCTGGCGGCCATCGGACTGAATGCTAAAGAGCAAACAGATTTCATTACCTACTGGGGGCCGAGGCTCGCAGCGCATGACAAATGCCTTTTAACCTTCGTCATCAACGAAGCATGCGATCAGTTTGCTACGCTGAACATTACGCCAAAGCCGGACAGGATCAACCGCGTGTACATCGTCTGGGCAGCGATCGGCGATGCGGAAGCAACGGGTTTCACCGAACAATTAGTACCCGTGCTCGACCGCAACGGCTTTGACGTGCTCGAATGGGGCGGGTCGGAAATCACATTACATACCAAAACCGCTCGCTTATGAAATTCTTCTTCCTCGCATTGCTCCTTCCTGTCGTAGCAGGTGCCAGCACTTACGAATCACCCGACCAGGCGCCCACTTACGCCGTACAGTACGAAGTTGATACCACGCTGGGAAGTTCAGGCAAAGTGTCCATTGTTTGTCTGCAGTTCCAATACGACGGTAAAAACGAGCATACCCTCATCTACGGGTACAACGATGTCTCGAAAACAGAAAATCTGGGCGAAGGCTATACATTCAGCTTTCCGCTCGATCCGGCCAGCTATGCTTTCCGGTTCTTGTACAACGATCAGCACCTGGAGATCGAGACCGATTCCATCGAAGTACGCCCCGGTTTCAACACCGTGATTTATCTGAATTTCGAGCCTGCGTATCGCCCGATAAAGGTGAAAAAACCAGTTATTTATCTCTATCCGGAAGTGATAACAACGGTTTCGGTCAACGTAAAACCTGTCGGAAAAATGACCTTTACCTACCCGGACTTAAAAGACGGCTGGCAGGTAACCGCACATCCGGGAGGAGAGCTCACGGTTGGCGGCAAAAGCTATCCGTACCTGTTCTGGGAATCCGCACAGGAGCGCATGCAGTTCTTTGTAGCAGCAGATACTGAGCGCCGGGGATTTGTGGTCGCGAAAGAAACAGCTGTTGCATTTCTCGAAGAAAAGCTCACTGCGATGGGACTGAATGCGAAAGAGCAAGCCGATTTCATCACTTTCTGGGGGCCGCAGCTCACTGCACACGATCAATGCATGGTGCAATTTATCGTTAATGAAGCATGTGATGCATTTGCAGAGCTTGTATGCTCACCGCAACCCGATCACGTGAACCGTTTGTACATGATCTGGCAACCCGTCGGGAATCAGAAAATTCCGGTGCTCTCGCCACAGCAGCTGCCTGTCTTCGATCGCACCGGTTTCGATGTGCTCGAGTGGGGCGGATCGGAAATTCCGCCGGAAAGTCTGGCAGAAAGAATTCGTTAGTTCGTCATTTAGCCGTTTCTTATCCGTTAGAAACACTTATCGTCCCTGTTTATAGGGCGATTCGAAAAAAATCTGCTTAATGAATAATCACCCGGCGACTAACCGTTCTGCCATTCATTGTCCAGTTCAGGAGGTAAACACCGGCTTCAACTGTTTCGGAAACAACAACCTCATTACTGCCCTGTACGGTTTGCACCTGTTGCGAATAAACGGTTTTGCCGGTAATATCGGACAGCTCGATTTCCGCCACGCTTCCGTCACCCGCAGTCACCAGGGAGAAGGTGCCGGTATTCGGATTCGGGTAGATCGTCATCGCTTCTCCGGCAGCAGCTTCATCGGTTCCGGCAAGACAATTGCCACCGTTGCGCTCGCACCATCTTCCCATAAATTCCTGGTAAAAGTTATTTGCCGTCGCGGCGTCGTGAACGATCACCGTGTTCTCGTCATTGCGCGTATCGGCTGCGCTGCTCCAGTTATGGGAACCGGTTACGACCAGCGGATCGGACGACAGATCGGACTGGTCAATGATCATGTACTTGTGGTGCAGGATCCAGCTGTGTCCGTTCAACGCCAGGTTCTGGCCCATGGTACCCGCTAAAATGCTGTAAGGTGCAGCGGAGGTTGCTTCATCGTCGATCATTCCTTTACTGGTAAGGCTGTTCAGGATGATCTGGTCTTTAATACCATAGGCGAGATCCGTGCGGGTAACAACGAACAGTGAGAAATAGAGGTCTGTATCTGCCGTAGCGATCGTTGAAATCAGCTTTGCATTTACCTGGTCGGAAGGACTGAAATACGATTCGACCCGTTTGCCGCCGATCACGTATTCATGTGGTGTATTATCGGTTTTAAACTGGCCGAATTTCCCGAGCAATGTATTGGCCGGCGCTGTCTGGCTGGTGTCTCCCCACATTTCGTCAAATTCCATTTTATAACCGCGCGCAAGGCTCTGGTCCTGGAAAATGATCACATTGTTGGCGTCTGTTACCAGCTGGCCCGAAGTGAAGTTCGTAGAGCCTGTCCAGACAATCGGCAGGTTGGCGTTGGAAGCATTCGCGTCGATCACAACGAACTTATTGTGCATGAGTGCGTAATCGGATCCCTGGGGCGTGATCACGCGGTTAATAGCGCTGTTCAGTGTGTTATCAGCAGAGTTCATCGTACTTCCGTCGAAAATAACGCGCACTTTAACACCACGTGCATGTGCAGCGTTCACCGCGGTAATGATCTTCATGCCGTTCGTCAGGTTGTCCCAGTTGTAAATGCAGATGTCCAGCGTACTGGTTGCCCGGTTGATGTAAGCCGCCAGTGTATCGGCCACCAGGTGATCGAGGAAGATGGCGTTTTCGCCGGTCGAATAGCTGTTGTCTGTTCTGCGGTTGAAATAAGACGTGATCCTTCCCGAAGAAAGCGACGCCGTTGCAAAAGTCCGCTCCAGCGTTACCGCGCTGTCTGCAAGGTTGCGGGAAGTTGCTTTTACGTAATAGATCGTCGCAGGTGTCAGTCCCGGAATGGTTACGGTATGGTTCACAGCGTCGTTAGCCGGGATTTCTCCAAGCTCGAGATCCGGCGTGAGGCCGTAACGAATGTATGAATCATCCCCGGCAATATTGGTCGACCAGTGAATGTCGAACGAGGTCGTTGTGATCGCTGAAACGCTGATAGGTGTTGTGAGGAAAATAGTCGATGTGCTTTGAATGTCGGCAAGCGTGCGCAACAACAGCTGATAGCCGGATGTACAGCCATCTGCAGGCGACGTGCAGTATTGGGAAAGAATTCCCGTAAGGTTGACTTCTCCGCTGGGTATGATCTGCCCGATCAGGGGACTTCCGTTCAGAATGCGTACCTGTAGTGTTTGTCCGCCGGTAGTCACATTGTAATTCGTATTACCTGCAAAAGCACTTCCACCGTTGGAGAAATAGCAGGCGTTGAAACGCAGCAATTCGCTTTCGTGCAGCTCGCCCAGTGTAGAAACATCTGAAATTACCTGCGCAGCCGGAAGGTTCACCGATGCAAGTATCGTAAAGGTTGCCGGCGTTATTTCAGCGAGATTGTTGTAATTCGTCATCGTTCCGGTGATCAGCACGGAATCTCCTTCCGCAACAGAAGAAAGATTGCTGCCGTAAATAGCAATTCCCGCAGTCGCATCCTGGATATAGCGGATATTAGGCAGCTCGCCGCCATTCAGTGAAACGCCGCGAAAAGTAACAGTTCCACCAACAGGTGTGGTTCGTGCGGTAGCTATGTCCTGTGCGTTTGCGCTGAGAAGCGCGGTCAGGCAGTAGACTGCCAGTATGAATTTGTTCATCGGTTCATCCTTTAAAGTGCAAAGATGTGCATTAGATGTTACCACTTGGTTAATACCGGATGGTTAAATAACGACTAGATCGATTTTCCAGAGGATCGGGGGATCCCCTCACTGCGTCCTCTAAACACATAGCACTTCCCCGGTCCTCCGCGAACTTTGCTTTTAGATTAATCCAGCAGCCAGTCCACCATGCTGAAAAAGACATAATAGTACAAAACCGATCCGCACACGAAAAGCCATATAGTCATCCGTCCGGGCTGCACAATTCTGCGAAAAGACGGAAAGCACATAAGAAAAGTTACGGCGATGCTGAGATAGATATTCACCATCCAGAGCACCAGATGGAAGTTGCGATAACCTTCGTACACATCCTTCGGGTCCGGATTGTTATAGGAAGGAAAATGGCCGGCTGCTTCGGAGACAACGTACAGGTAATGTCCGTACAACAGCAACGAAATGAGCGGTATATAGAACATCAGCCTCAAAAGAAAGAGAATAGATCGGCGGACGAAGTAGATGGCAAGACTGTTCACAGGACGGTTTTGTCTTTTATAAACAGTAAAACAGCGCGAATATTGTTTTTAACCCGCAAATCCGGAATCTCCTTCAGGAACAGTTGTAAACGATCTTATTCCTGATCTTTCAATTGTTCCGGCTCCGCCAATTCCTCTTGCCCGTCTTTTCCTTTAAAGAAGATATAATACACCGGAATGCCGATGAGGATCAGGATAATGCTTCCCGCAGTATCTGCAAAGGTGAACAGCGTAAGGCTCACGCAGATCAGCACGGCAAAAACAAGGTACAATGCCGGAATTACCGGGTAACCGAATGCTTTGTACGGGCGCGGATGGTCCGGCATCGTTCTGCGCAGCTTGAACAGCCCGGCAATCGTAACGATGTAAAAGATCATCGAGCCGAATGTAGCGAACTTAATGAGAATGGCATACGATCCGGAAAAACACAGGAGCACCGCCCACAGGCTTTGTGCCCACATCGCCCAGCCCGGCACGCCGAAACGGTTAATAGCGGTTGCTTTTCTGAAGAACAGTCCTTCCTTCGACATGGCATAGAACAGGCGCGAGCCCGCCATAATGATCCCGTTGTTGCACCCGAAGGTAGACACCATGATCAGGGCAGCCATGAGGTATTTGGCCATTTCGCCGAACATCATGAATGCTGCGGCCGTTCCCACCCGCTCTTCGCTGGCAAACTGAATCCCGGCAGAAGTTACGGATTCCCTGGTGTAGACAAAAGTCTCTGCAGTCGACTGCTCACCCATCAGCGGAAGCAGGCCGAGGTACGCCACATTGGCTAAAATGTACAGGATGGTTACGATCAGCGTGCCCAGGAAAAGACTGCGCGGCAGGTTCCGTTCCGGGTTGCGGATCTCGCCGGCGATGAATGTGACGTTGTTCCAGGCATCGCTGGAAAAGAGCGAATTAATGATCGTTGTGGACAATGCGATCAACAGCGCGATCGTCCCGAGGCTCGTTACCGTAACACTTTTATCCTCGTTAACGACGGTTTCGCTGGCATTCCAGGCATCGGAGAAGTTCTGCTCGAAAAATCCCGACTGGTAGCCGATATAGATCCCTACGACGATCAGCAGGAACAAAGCGATCAGTTTCGAGCCCGTAAAGAACAGCTGAACGATCTTGCCGTACTGAATACCGCGGGAATTAAGAAAGGTGAGGAATAAGATGCTCGCGGCGCCCACTACGTTCACATACGTAATGGAAATATCGCCGATGTGGAACAATTCGGTGAACAGCTTTGGAAAGAATACGCCTGTAAAGCGCCCGAATGCCACGCCGACGGCTGCGATCACACCTGTCTGAATAACCGTGAAAACCGTCCAGCCGTAAAGAAAAGCCGTTAGCTTCCCGAATGCTTTCTGAATGTAAACGAATTGTCCGCCTGCCTGCGGGAACATCGCAGCAAGCTCGCCGTAGCTGAGCGCCCCGAACAGCGTAATAACGCCGGTGAGCATCCAGGTGAACAGGAGCCAGCCAGAGCTTCCAAGGTCTTTGGACATTTCGGAAGAAACGATGAAGATCCCCGACCCGATCATACTTCCCGCAACCAGGAAAGTAGCGTCGAGCAGCCCGAGCGATTTTTTAAGTTCTTTGGTTTCCATACGTAGTAAAAAAAATCCTGTCTCACCGAAGCGGGACAGGATTTGTGGATTATAGCTTTTTCTTATTCTTCAATGGCGCCCGGAGCATCCTTTGAGGGCGCATCAGCGTCCGGCTGGTTGTTCAGTACGCTGTTGCGCTTACTGTAAAGGAAATAGATCAGCAATCCGACGATCATCCACAGTCCGGCAACGCTTAAGGTCGTAACGTCGAGCGCGCAGATCATGAACAGGCAGACCAAGATTCCAAGGATCGGAACCAATGGAACCAGCGGTGTTCTGAACGGACGTACAAGGTCCGGATTTTTCACGCGCATGATCCAGATTCCCGCACAAACGATCACGAATGCGAAGAGTGTTCCGAATGACGTAAGATCTCCGGCAACGCTTCCCGGTACGAATGCGGCAAATGCGCCTACGAACAGCAACAGGATGATATTGGATTTGTAAGGTGTTTTGTGTTTCGGGTGCAGATCCGAGAATACTTTCGGGATCAGTCCGTCTTTCGACATAGAATAGAACACACGCGACTGCCCCATGAGCATTACGAGTATCACCGAGGAGAAACCTGCGAGGATCGCAATGGTAATACTTGTGGCCAGCCAGCCATAGCCCGGCATGTAGTTGTTAACGGCATATGCAACGGAAGCTTCCTTACCTGCGTGCTCGTATTCCGACCAGTGCGTAACACCTGTGAGAACGTGTGCGAATAAAATGTAGAGAACAGTACAGATCACCAGTGATCCCAGGATTCCGATCGGCATGTCGCGTTTCGGGTTTTTAGCTTCCTGTGCAGCAGTCGAAACGGCATCGAACCCGATAAAGGCAAAGAAGACGATCGCAGCTCCACCGATGACGCCGCCCCAGCCCCATTTGAAAATACCGCTGTGGCCCGGGGTTCCTTCCGGAATGAGGTACGGATCGTGATTTCCCGGGTTGATGAACTGCCAGCCGATGGCGATGAATACGAGTACGATCGCTACTTTAACAAATACGATAATACCATTGATGAATGCCGATTCTTTGGTTCCTTTGATGAGCAGCATGGTAACTGCCAGCAGGATGAGCAATGCAGGCGCGTTGATAATACCGTTGGTAGTCTGAACGAGTGAACGATACTTCGGCATCTGCGTCAGCTGATCATCCGTAATAACCAGAACGCCGTTTTTAACCGCCGTTGTAAATTCCAGTGGAAGCTTGGCAACGTTCTCGCCTGTTACTTTATTGTCTACTACGAGTGCCTTCAGATGTTCGGGCATATTCTGAACCTGCATATCCGTGAGCAATACAACGCCTTTTTTAGCGGTTGTGATCACATCCAGTGGCAGCTTCGCGATATTTTCCATCCCGATCACTTTGTTGATATGCTCAAATGGCGAATGGCACCATTCATAGGGTATGGCCCCGCCGACCAGGTTATTGAGGTATTCACTCCAGGCGATGGAAACGGTTGCTGCTCCGAGCGCATATTCCATCACAAGCGCCCATCCGATGATCCAGGCAACAATTTCTCCCAACGTAGCGTAGGCATATGTATAAGCACTACCGGCAATCGGAATGGTGGATGCAAATTCAGCATAGCACAATCCGGCAAAAGCACAGCCGATCGCCGCAACGGCAAACGACAAGGTAACTCCTGATCCGGCAGCTCCGGCCGATGCAGAAGCTGTTCTGACAAAGAGGCCAGCCCCGATAATCGCTCCGATTCCCAAAGCGATCAGCGACCACGCCCCTAAGGTTTTTTTTAATCCTCCTTCTCCTGAAGCTGCTTCCAACAACAATCCGGCGATTGATTTTTTCTTGAATAAACCTGACATAAGAACTTTGTAATTTGAACCACCAAATATAGAAGTTTTAAATTCTAATTAACAAACTTTAATATTTATAGCTCCTCAAACACATGTTTTGCAGCTGACTGCTGAAATCCGCAGACACTTAAAAAAGCACAACAGGTTCACCACGCGTTAATATCTTCTTATTTTAGCACCTCAAAGCAAAATATTCATGTGGATTCTACGGTTTAACCAATTTCTTAAGAATTTCTTCCGCCTGATGGCGATCATATTCATCGTGATCGGACATTACCTGAGAAATTGGTTCACTACAGGGCCACTGCGCAAGCTGGTCGACCCGAGAGGCCGCAAAAGGCTCTCGCGTGCAGAACGCCTGAGAAAACTCATCGAAGATCTTGGCCCGACGTTCATCAAATTCGGACAAATCCTTGCCGACCGTCCCGACCTCGTTTCCGAAAGCCTGCGCATCGAGCTTAAAAAGCTGCAGTCTTCCGCACGGCCGTTTGACGACGATATTGCCCGCAGCCTCATCGAAGCGGAATTGGGCGACGCTGCCGATAATATTTTCTCCGAGATCGATTCCGAGCACCTTGCTTCCGCTTCTATCGCACAGGTTTACCGCGCAACACTGAAAACGGGCGAAAAAGTCGTGCTGAAAATCCAGCGGCCGGGTATTAAGGACAAGATCAAGCTCGACCTCATCCTGATCCAGATCTTCGCCAAAAAGATCCAGCGCCACTACCCGGAGCTCAACAGCTTTAACATAGTCAATTTCATCAACGATTTCGGCGAGATCATTCTCAAAGAGCTTGATTTCACCAACGAAGTGTCCAATATGCTGCGCTTTACGCACATGTTCAAGGACGACGAGCGCTGCCACATTCCGAAAGTCTACAACCGTTACTGTACGGCCAAGCTGCTCGTTATGGAGTACATCGACGGCGAAAAGCCTGATAATATCCTGGCGCTGGAAGCAAACGGCTACTCGCGGCAGCAGATCGCCGAAAACGGGATGAACGTCGTACTTACGATGATCCTGAAACACGGTTTCTTTCACGCCGATCCGCATCCCGGGAACCTGTTCATCCGCGGCGACAACCAAATCGTTTTGATCGACCACGGAATGTGCGCTTCACTGAAGCCGAAGCAGATCGACGGTCTGATCAACTTCCTGCTCGGATTCTCGGAAAAGAACTCGCACAAGATCGCCAAAGCGCTGCTCGCCCTGACGGAAGTACCGCATATGAACGACATGGAGAACCTCGAGTTCAACATCGACGAGATCATCCAGAAATACAGCTACCTGAAATACGACCAGGTGGATATTTCGGGATTGTTCAACGACACGTTCAAGCTGCTTATCCGCTACGAGATCAAGATCCCGTCGAACCTGTACATGTTGCTGAAAACGCTCATCACCATCCAGAATCTTGCGGAATCGCTCGGATCGAAGCTGAATCTCGTCGAAATGATCAAGCCGTACGCGAAGGAAAAATTCATGGAGCGCTTCAGCTGGGACAGCATCAAATCGAAGATCATGAATTCGGCGGAAGACTACCTGTACCTTATCGGAACGCTGCCGAAAGACATACGTACCATCGTTCAGAGCTTTAAAACCGACGGTTTACGCCATAAAATCTCGTTCGGAGGAAGCTCGGAAGGCAACAATGCAGTGATCAAAAGCCACATTTACCGTTTCGGGATCGTCCTGCTGATCGGGATCATGCTGATCTGTTCGACCTTGCTGATCATGAATGGAAACCCGGACAAATTCACGAATTTCTTCTTCTATACGTCTATTTCCCTTGCGGTATGGGTGCTGTTGAGAATGGTGATCCGCTCAATGAGCGACGGCACCTGATGGTAACGGACAATTGACAATGAACAGTTGACATTGATAAATTGGCGTCAACTAAAAAATAAGCATTCAACATTGCTAAGGTTGCAGCCTGAACTTTCCGTCTGCTCCGATCTCCCACTTCACTTCGGGAAAATCCTGCCGGCACAAGAGCTCGATGGCTTTCAGCGCGCGGGAGTTCGCATCGATGGTTGGCCCGCCTTCGCCGAGCTGCTCGATGGAAACGATTTCTCCCTTCACAAATTCGCCCCTGCGTGTGACGTAAAGCTTATAGATCGGCGCAATACCGCTCACCCCCGAAAGGTTGAAACGGCTGTACGTCGCAAAATTCCCCATGGAATACGTAATGAATTTCCCTTTGTAGATGTCCATTGAGCGCGTTACGTGCGGACCGTGGCCCAGTACCATGTCGGCGCCGGCATCGATCACTACGCGCGCGAATTCATAGACGTTTCCGCGGTCTTCCCCGATGAACAGTTCTTTCTGGCGCGTAACATGCGTTTTAGAAGAACCTTCTGCTCCGCCGTGGAACGAAACGATGACAATATCGCACATCGCATTCAGCTCTTTCACAATGCGCTTTGCCTGCTCGTAATCGTTCAGCTTCAGGCAGGCAGAATTCGGCGCGAAAGCCGTCATGCCCACCACCAGGCCTTTGACATGGATCGTGTCCCAGGGACAGGTTTCCAGTCCGGCGAATTTAATGCCTTTTTCTTTCAGTACTTTCTGGGTATTGATCCTCCCGGCCTCACCGAAATCGCCCATGTGGTTATTCGCGATCGAAAGCAGGTCGAATCCTGCATCTTTTAAATGATCGATCACGAATTCCGGCTGGCGGAACGCATAGCATTTACTCGGATCGCCGCATTTCTTGACGTCGCCACCCGAGTTGAGCACTGTTCCTTCGAGGTTCCCGAACGTCAGGTCCGCATTGCGCAATATGTCCTTGACAGGATCCAGCAGGTTGGCACCGTTCGGCGGCAGGTGGCTTGCATCGGGGAAATTCGTTCCGAGCATCATATCGCCCACGGCAATGACCGTTATCAGCGTATCACCCGGATCAGGAACGGAATCGCGGGAAATCTCCGCCTGCGGTTGGGCTCCCGAAGGAAACAGGCGTTCCCTGAACAAATAACCGCCTGCAAGAACAGGAACCAAAAAGGCCGAAAATACGAGTGAATTGCGTGTGGATGTCTTCATATATGTGCGCATGGCTGTGGAAACGAATTTAAAAATGAAAAGTTACCTGGCGGCAAAGATAAGAACTAAAAAAGGATGGAGGGAGGGGAACGCGGGGAATTGGGGAGCTGGGGAACTGGGGAGTTGGGGAATAGGGAACGGGGAAATAGGGAATTGGGGAGCTGGGGAGCTGGGGAATTCCGGTCTCTTTATTCCGATCCACCTTTAAAGCACTTCCATCCAGCGCTCGCTTTCCGCAAACTTCTTAATCACTTCGTTGCGTCCCCGGAGCAAGCGCCGCATGTAGTTTTTAAGAAAAAGCCGGTCTGCCAGTTTGCCGAATAGCCCGTAGGGCGACTGGTAAGTAAAAACGTCGATCATGATCGTACCTTCTTCATGGTGTTCAAACAGATGCTCGTGCCGGAAGGACTTAAAATCCCCGGAAACCATTTCATCCGCGAAAAAGCCCGGCGGTTTCATGGCAGTGATCTTCGTGGTCAGCATCCGGGTTTTTCCCAGGTGCTTTGCTTTCCACGTAACTGTTTCATGCAGGCCGATCAGCCCGGAAGTTGTTCCTGCAATGGCTTCTTCGCCGGTATGTGCCGTCGAGATCTTATGCAGATCGATGCTGAGCGAAAGGTCGAAGACCCGCTGTTTCGGCGCTTTGATAAGCGTCTGGAGTGTGATAACGGGCATTTCCGAAAATCAGGCGTTTGCCTTCGGATTGGCGAACAGGCGCACGTCGTCGCCGGTGATCTTATTCCCGCAGAGAATAACCAGGCGCTCAACGATGTTGCGAAGCTCGCGGATATTTCCCGACCAATCTGTCTGCTGCAAAGCTTCGAGTGCGTCTTCGGTGAATTCTTTGCGCGGAACGCCATGCTCGGTACACACCATTGTGAGGAAGTGCTCGGACAGCAGCGGAATATCGTCGCGGCGCTCGTTGAGCGACGGAACGTGAATGAGAATGACGGCTAACCGGTGGTAAAGGTCTTCCCGGAAACGGCCGGCTTCGATCTCTTTGCGCAGGTCTTTGTTGGTGGCTGCAATAACGCGCGCATCGACTTTGATATCGCGCTCCGCCCCTACCCGCTGGATCACATTTTCCTGTAATGCCCGCAGTACTTTCGCCTGTGCGGAAGCGCTCATATCACCGATCTCATCGAGGAACAATGTTCCGCCGGAAGCCAGCTCGAATTTTCCTTTTTTATCTTTTACTGCCGACGTAAAGGCTCCGCGCTCGTGTCCGAACAATTCGCTTTCGATGAGCTCACTCGGGATCGCCGCGCAGTTCACTTCGATGAAAGGCATTTTCTTACGGTTGCTGTAATCGTGCAGCGAGCGTGCAACGAGCTCTTTCCCGGTACCGTTTCCGCCGGTAACGAGCACACGTGCGTCGGACGGGCCAACTTTCTCGATCATTTCCTTGATCTTGACAATGCCTTCGGTTTCGCCGATAATGGACGAGCCTTTGAAACGGCGAACGGTGGTTTTGAGCGATTTGGTCTCTTCGACGAGCACAACGCGGTCTTTTGCATTGCGAATGGTTACAAGAATACGATTGAGATCGAGCGGCTTTTCAATGAAGTCGAACGCGCCTTTTTTGATCGCTTCGACGGCGGTTTCTATATTTCCGTGGCCGGAGATCATGATAACGGGTGTGTCGACTTTCGACTGGATGAGGCCATCGAGTACTTCCATGCCATCCATGCGGGGCATTTTGATATCGCAGAAGATGATGTCGAACAGCGTGTTCTTCGCTTTTTCTAATCCTTCGGCGCCATCTTCGGCTTCTTCTACCTGAAAATTCTCAAATTCAAGAATCTCGCGTAAAGCTCTGCGGATCGCTCTTTCGTCATCAATGATCAGAATCTTTGCCATGTCGTTTTAAATTTGGCGAAAGGTAGTCATTTTGGGGAAATTTCAGGTAGTAGTGAGTTCGTCGGTAGTCTTTTAGTCTGTGGTTTTGGCCCGTCTCCTGCCGGGCATCTAAGTTAAGGCGGATCATTAAACCAGTAAACTCATTCACTGAACAACTAAGCTCATTCTTTGAACAAACAAACTCATTCACTGAACAACTAAGCTCACTCACCGGGCAAACAGGCTCGTTCGCTGAGTAAGTTAGCTAAATTACTAACCGGGTATGCTCATAGCCGACAAATCACTGCTTCTTCGCCCCCGGTCCGTTAAGATTGTCTTTGTTCTTATCATTGACGGCAATTCTCAGCACGCCTTCTTTCAGTGCATAGGGCGAAATAACGATCTCGCTGATGCCGAACTTGTCCAGTATCCATTTGGTCTTGAGCGCTGCAATGGGCGCCATTCTCCGGCGGATCGGGATGATGAACGGATGCTGCTCGCGCTCTTCGAAACGGGAATGAATGATCCAGTCAAGTGTTTTATCCAGCTCGGCCCTGTTGAGTCGAATGGCTTTCATGCCAGACGGAAAGGCCGTTTTGTGGATCATCTCGTAAAAGGTCTCAAAGCTTCCGGAAGCGCCAACGAGTGTTGTACACGGCCTGAAATCTTTTAAAGGCCCTGCGCTTTCTTCGAACCAGCTGATCAGCGCAGCCTGGTCGTCGGCACTCATCGGGTCGGAAGGGCTGAACAGCTGCACCGCACGCGAAACGCCGATATTCAGGCTGCACGACTGCAGGGCTTCGTCTTTGTAACCGCGAATGAACTCTGTGCTTCCGCCGCCGATGTCCATAATGAGCGAAGGCTCGTCGAAATCGTACGACCAGCTCACGCCCTGGTAGATCAGCTCGGCTTCGCGCAGGCCTTCTATGATCTCGATCTTCACACCGTAGAGCTTGTGCACTTTCGAAACAAGCTCATCGGCATTTTTAGCGTCGCGCAGGGCGGAAGTTCCGATCGCACGAACGGCGAATACCTGGTATTTGACACAGATATTCATAAACGCTTTAAACGCTTTCAGCGCCCGTTTCATCGCTTCCGGGGCGATCATGCGCTCGTTGATGCCCCCCATGCCGAGCGCCACTCCTTCTTTGGAATTGTGGATCACGGTAAATCCTTCCGTCGTTACATCGGCAACAACGACATTGAACGTATTGGTCCCAAGATCAATGACAGCGATTCTCATATTTCCTTAACGCGTTTTAATCCATTGAATAATCTGCCGCAGACGCACAGTGTGTCCGAATTGCAGCAAACCGTTCCTGTAAAGCCTTCCTGCAATAGCCAGGACGACCAGTGAGCTTGCCAGCAATAGCAAGAGCGAAAGATAGATGTGGAAGCCCTCGCCTTCCGGATAACCGGTAGCCAGCTTCACCATGACCACAACCGGCGCAGTGAACGGGAAATAATGATAGAAAGCAGTCAGTGAGCTGTCGGGATTATTGAGCGCATAGAATCCTGCATAGAGTGCAAACAGCAGCAAGGCGATGAGCGGTAGCAGGAATTGCTGCCCGTCGGACTCTGAGCCGGTAACAGCGCCAAGGGCTGCGAAAAACGCTCCGTAGAACAGGTAGCCGGCAGTGAAGAAAACGAGGAACCAGGTGATCATGCTGGAAAACTGGATCCTGTTGAAAACGAGCTCCACGAACTTGTTGTAATCGCTGACGCCTTCTGCGCCGTGGTTCTGAACGGCGTTTGCAGCGTCGTACATATCCATGAACAGGGTTTCCCGCATGAAATACAGCCCGATCGAAATAACGGTGAGCCACAGCAAGAACTGCAGAAAGGCACTGAGCCCTATCCCAATGATCTTTCCGAGCATCAACGCGCGCGGGTGAACGGTCGCAACGAGAATTTCGACAATGCGGTTGCTCTTTTCGCGGGAAACGGAACGAAGAATGGTCATGCCGAACAGGAAAATGAAAACGAAAATAACGGCTCCGAAGAACAGTCCGACCCAGCCCGCGAGGTCGCTCGCCTTATCGGTGGGATCGTACACATTCCGCAAACTGAGTGTCAGCGGTTGTTTGATCTTTCTGAAATCGCTTACCGACAGATCGGTAAAATGATCGGCCAGCACTTCTTCGATCCGCCTTTCGACCTGGTACCGGAGATTGATCGTCATGTTCACAGACGGTTTTTCCCGGTAGAAGACGAAGCCCGATTTGTTGGAAAGGATCTTTTCATTGATCTCGACCAGCGCATCGAAAGATTTGTATTCGGGTTTATTCGCAAAATCTTCGATCTCGATGTAATCGGCTACGAACGAATACCGCAGCGACTGGTCTTTGCCTGCCATGATCTTATTGCCCATAATGCTGTTGGGATCGGAGATCAGCACATTCCAGCGCTGCTGCTCTTTTCCGCCGAGGGCAAACAGCAGGTAAGTGAGTGAAAGCACGATCAGCGGCCCTACGAAAGCCATGATGATGAATGAACGGCTCCCGATGCGCTCGCGGAATTCCCGCATGGCTATGATCCAGCTGTTTTTCATGTTTAGTTCTGTAAAGTGTTGGAGAATGCTGCTCCTGTATCCGCTGACGCGGCCGGAGTCACGGCGTCGATGAACAGTTCCTGCATGGAAGGCAGAACTTCCCACGCGGCTTCGATCTTTACCTGCCCGATGAGCACTTTCAGCAAATCTTCGAAGCTGTTGTCGCCGCGCATTTTGACACGTGCGATGAATTTGTCGTCACCGAGAATTTCTTTGTCCGTAAGCTCGAATCCTGTCCACAAAGCGTTCACGAAAGCGATCATGGAACCGCGGAATTTCACGGCGTATTCGCCTGTTTTGCCTGATTCCTGCAATTCGGAAACGCTTCCTTCCATGATCTTTTTCGCCTGGTGAATGAGCGCCACGCGGTCGCAGATCTCTTCGACGCTTTTCATGTTGTGCGTGGAAATGAGAATGGTTTTGCCTTTCGCTTTCATTTCAACCAGCTCCTGCTTGATGAGCTCGACGTTCACGGGATCAAACCCGGAAAATGGCTCGTCGAGAATGAGCAGCTCGGGCTCGTGCAGCACCGCACAAATGAATTGTACTTTCTGGGCCATTCCTTTTGAAAGCTCGTCGATGCGTTTTTTGCGCCAGTCCTGGATCGCAAAACGGTCGAGCCAGTAACTGAGCGCCTGTTTCACGTCGTTTTTCGGCATTCCGCGCAGCGCTCCGAGGAACAGCGCGTGGGCTTCGACGGTCATGTTGCGGTACAATCCGCGCTCTTCAGGAAGATAGCCGATGTGCGCCAGGTGTTTCTGCTGCAGCAGGTCGCCTTTGAAGCGAACAGTCCCTGAGTCCTGTTCCACGATGCGGTTGATCACGCGGATCAGCGTTGTTTTCCCGGCGCCGTTCGGCCCCAGCAGCCCAAAGATCTCACCCGATCGCAGGGAAAGCGAGATTCCATCGAGGGCGGCCTTTCGCTGAAAGCGTTTGGTGAGCTGTTGAATTTCGAGCATGCGATGAGATTTTGGATAAAGTTAAAAGAAACCGTGAAAGTTTGAAACGTTTGAACGCCCTTCAGTTACTTCCCGAGCAATCTTTTTCTCCACGACGACCATTTGTACATTTTTGCGAAGATAAGCACGAGCAGCGGGTAACAAACGAAGAGCGTGACGTACATGCTCCAGTCAACCGAAGGCCTCGACGTATCCATGAACAAAGCGTCTGTCTGGAACACCTGCCACTGATTGGTGACGAGCAGGATTCCCATGAAATTATTGGCGGTGTGAAAGCCCCACGACAATTCGATCCCGTCGTCCATTACCGTTAAAACAGCTGCAAAAACGCCCGAAAGCACATAAAAAACCATGGCGAACCAGCCCAGTGACGTTACTTCGGGATTGGCGCCGTGGATGAGCCCGAATAAAATGCCGTTGGCGATGATAACAATGAGTCCTTTCGATGTGGCACGCCCGAACAGCTGCAGCAGGTAGCCCCTGAAAAACAGCTCTTCGAGGCCGGTCTGGATGGGAACGATGAATACGCAAACGAGGAGTAGCAGCAGGAATTTTTCAGCATTGAAATTCCAGAGCAACTGGTCGTGGCCGAAGCTGTAGTTAATGAAGAACAGTACTGAAAGAAATGCGATCGTTACGGAAAAGCCTGTAAAAAAGCGGTTGAAATCGAATTTATCGCGGCTGGTGAAATACGAAAGAACCGGGCGCCTGTGTACGAATTTCATGGCGATCAGCAGCATCACAAAACCGATGATGAAGGGAAACAGACTGACGGTAAAGAACAGGTTCTGCCCGAGCAGCGCACTGCATTCTTCAAGCGAAGCGGACTGGATCTGTTCGATCGAATAGCCCTTGGCGGTCATGGCTGCAATGCGCGGAATATCGCCGAACCCCATCATTCCTGAAAAGACGAGCGCGATGGTTACGAGGTAGGTCCACCATTCACTGCGCCCGGGCTCGGGCTGCCGGAAAAAGAATGCATTTTTCATGGCGTAAAGCTAATGAAAAAGGGAAGAAAGAGGGAAACCTCGGGAGCAGACTTTACTTCCTTACAGCACCACCACTTTCTGGCGCCCCAGTGATGCTCCGTCCTGGAGAATATCGAGGAAATACACTTGTTTCTGCTGCGGCAGCTGGAGTGTTTCCTGCACGATAAAGCGATTGCCGGATTTCACTGCTTCGGCAAGCTGCATGGTTGTTACCACACGGCCGAATTCGTCGGTAACGGTGATGATAACCGGCGTATCGTCGGAAGAAACGACCCGCATCGAGATGGTTCCGTCTGCTGATGGATTCGGGAAAACGGTTGCAAAACCGGTATTCTCGCGCACAACTTCTACTCCTACTACTCCCTGCTCGGTTTCGTGGCCGTTTTCGTCGGTTTGTGTCAGCTTGTAGTAATTCTGTCCGTTTGCCGGTGCTTTATCGACGAAATCGTAAGCATTGTAAGAAGTTGTCGTTCCCGCACCTTTTATTCTCGTGAGCTGTTTCCAGCTATAACCGTCGGTACTGTTATACACTGTGTAGTACTGGTTGTTCAGCTCGGAAGCAGTCGACCAGTTCAGTTCAACTCCGTCGTCGGAAGCCATTCCCTGGTAGTCAACGAGCTCTACAGGAAGCGGAACCATTGTGTTATTACAGCTGATCGTCTGGTAAGGAATTCCGGGGCCCTGTATGATCAGGGTAATATTGTTACAATTCAGTGTCTGAACACTTGCCTGCGTACAATTCGGCTTGCCCACATACGAATAAGCCGTTCCTGAATTGCCTACATAAGGATTCGTTGATGTTACGGACGTTCCCAATCCACCGCTCAGCGGCATGCCGTATCCGCCATTGATCTGGCCGTTGTTGCAGCTGATAAGCGTTTGGAGCGTGTACAGCGCGGATGGAATATTGGCTCCTGTAAATGTGACGCTGTAGCTGTAGCCAATGTTGTAGTTATAGCCGTCCGGACAATCCATGCTGCTCACGATAACGGTTTGCGGAACGATCTTCACATGGACGACATAACCATCTGTTGAAGCGACGCTGCATTGAGCAACTGCTGTTGTTGAAAACCCGGAAACAAGAAGGGTGAATAAGGTGGCTGTAATTATTAAATTCTTCATCGTACTGATTTAACTATCTGAAATCGACTGCAAATTTACTGTGCATGCATAGACCGAAGGCTTAATTACCTGTTAATTCATCGGTCTTTTAGACGAATGTGGGAATAAGATGAGTGAACGACAGTTTTAAGCATATTAATTACCATGGTAAAAATATAAAGCCGGAACAATAATTTGTTTTAATTCAACGGTTTGTGTTAAGAATAACAGGATTCACCTAAAAGCCCGCAGTAAAAAGATAATCTTAACATATGTTAAATCTAAAGGGCGCGTTGTTAGCAGAAAAACAGCATCGGTTTGGCAGAAAAACAGCTATCTCATTCCAGGAACTGATTCATGAAAAAAGCCCTTCCTCGCTGTGACGAAAGAAGGGCTTTTACTTGTTATTGGTTGTCTCTTTTAGTGAAAGATGTCTTTCATGCGCTTGAAAAACCCTTTCTCTCCTTTTTCAGGAGCGGGGGCAAAGTTTTCGCTTTCGCGCAAGCGCTCCAGCACTTCTTTTTCTTCTTTTGAAATTTTGGTCGGTGTCCAGACATTGATGTGAACGAACAGGTCGCCTTGTCCGTAACTTTGCAGGTGCGGCAGCCCTTTTCCTTTGAGGCGGACTACTTTCCCTCCCTGGGTTCCCGGCTCGATCTTAATCTTCGCTTTTCCGTTGATGGTCGGGATCTCGATGGATTCTCCCAGAACGGCATCGATAAAGCTGATGAACGCTTCGTAATGGAGGTTGTCTCCGTCGCGGCGCAGCTCTTCGTGCTCATGCTCTTCGATCACAACGATCAGGTCACCCGGGATTCCGTTAAACGGCCCGGCATTTCCTTTCCCTGTAACGCTCAGCTGCATGCCTTCTTCCACACCTGCAGGAATATCGATCTCGATCACATCTTCCTGGCGTTTCAGTCCCTGTGCATCGGCATCGGCGGGTTTCTGGTCGATCATTTTTCCTGCGCCCTGACAAACATGACAGGTGGACTGCGTTTGCATCGCACCTAAAAAGGTTTGCGCAACGCGCATGATGCGGCCCGAACCGTTACAGGTCGTACAGGTTTTATAGGTTACGCCTTCGGCATTGACGAGCTTGTTGACTTTGATCTTTTTGCGCACGCCTTCGGCAATTTCTTCGAGCGTAAGCTTCATCTTCACACGCAGGTTGGTTCCGCGCGCAGCTCTTTGTCCGCCCCGGCTTCCGCCAAAACTTCCGCCGCCGCCAAATGCGCCGCCGAAGATATCCCCGAACTGCGAAAAGATGTCGTCCATATTCATGCCGCCGCCAAAACCGCCGCTGTTGTTCAATCCGGCATGGCCGTACTGATCGTAACGTGCTTTTTTATCGGCGTTGGAGAGCACTTCGTAAGCCTCTGCAGCTTCCTTGAACTTATCTTCCGCTTCTTTATCCTCCGGATTCTTGTCCGGGTGATACTTCAATGCCATTTTGCGGTACGCTTTTTTGATCTCGCCTTCCGTGGCATTTTTCGCAATACCTAAAACTTCGTAATAATCTCTTTTCTGCATCTATCTGATGTTGAATTTTTGATGTTTGATTTTTGAATCAACGATCATTTATTGTCCTACAACTACTTTTGCGTAACGGATCACTTTATCATTCAGGTAATAACCGCGCTCTACGTCCTCGATCACTTTTCCCTTCAGTTTTTCGGACGGTGCGGGAATGTTCGCGATGGCCTCGTGCAGCTCCGGATCGAATACTTCTCCTTTTGCTTTCATTTCCTTCAATCCTTTTGCATCGAGCATGGTTTTCAGCTTGGTATGAATAAGGTTGAAGCCTGCTTTCAATACTTCGGCGTCGTCTACTTTTTCATTGTTGGCGATCGCACGGTCGAAATCGTCCAGGACAGAAACCAGGTCTTTCAGCACGCCGGCGCTCGCCGTAGAAATGAGATCCAGCTTTTCCTTGTTGGTGCGTTTACGGTAATTGTCAAATTCAGAGTATAAACGCAGGTATTTGTCATTCAAAGCAGCAATCTGGTCTTCCGCGGAAGCAACACCCGGATTTCCTGACGAATTGTCAGTGCTTTCACCGGAAGTTTCAGGCGTTTCAGTTGCATTTGTCTGCTCGGTTGACGCTGATTCCTCATTCATGTGTTCATTTTGCTCTTTATCCTCTGCCATAATTCTGTTATTTTCCCCGCATCTTTCAAGAAACCTGCCATGGATGAAAGTGCGACAGGGTGACAGGAAAACTGACAGTTTCAGTTAACAGTTGACAATGCACAGTTGACAATGCACAATGGACAATGGAAGGTGACAATGCACAGTTGACAATGGAATTGACAATGGATTAAATGTAAAATTGAAAAGGTGAACTCCCGGAAAAAGGTTTGGATATTTTAAGTTTCGAACACACTGTCGATAATTGACAATTGAAAATGGCAGGACAATGAGTAACTAAAAAGGCGACCTGTATAAACAGATCGCCTTTTCTTGTTCTTTTAGAATGCTTAATAGAGGAACTTCGTATCGGTCATTTCGGTTCCCTGCGCGTCAAATACGACTGTGCGGTCGCCCATGTTGCCATCGAGCTCTACTTTATAGTACGTTTTACCGTCTTTTTCGATCTTGTCGGCATCATCGGTTCTGTAACCGGCGTAGTGTTTGGCGATCGCACTCTGAACAGTTGCAGGCAGCTCTTTTTTCGAGATGTCTGTTTCAACCTTGATCACTTTCCCGGCTGCATCGAACCAGGCTTCGTGGTCTGTTTTCCCGATCTCGAAACCGACGTTGTACACTTCGCCTTTTTTCTCCCAGTCGACATCCGTTGCGTTCGGGTATTTGGCACCGAAGGCATTGAGCACGACGGAAGGGACTGCATTCTGCGGAATATCCTGCGCACAGGAAGCGGTTGCCAGTCCGAGCATTACGATCATTACTTGTATTGTTTTCATCTCTTGAGTTATTCGTTAAACATTTATATTGGAACAAAGTTCGGGGAGAAAACAGGAAAGAAATTGGAATGAACTTCCATTAAATGTTAAATGCCGATCCGAAGTGTTGGGATTGGGGATTTTTGAGCATGTTCGCCAACTGGCCGGACGGACACGTGCCTGATTTTTAACCGGGCTAACGACTGAAAGACTACGGACTTTCGCCTAGTTAAACTCCAGTGTCATCCGATGCAGGCCGTTGAAGCTGTAGCTGATGGCAATGTGCTCGGATTCGCAGATGGAACGCACGATCGCCAGTCCGAGGCCGGTTGATTTGTTTTCGGAAGAGCCTTTGTAAAAGCGCCTGAACACTTTCTCTACATCGAGCGAAGCAGGCTCACCGGTATTTTCAACAACCAGCGTCGTTGCAGTGATCACAATGCGAAGCGTTCCGTTCTTCACGTTGTGCACCAGCGCGTTCTTGATCAGGTTAGTGAGCAGGATGAGCGCCAGGTCGCGGTGCGTTTTTCGTACCAGCACGCCTTTTTCATGGATATCGATGACAATTCCCTTATGATCGGCCACATCGGAAAAATCGTCTGCCAGCTCGCGGCACAATTCGTTGAAATTGACTTCCGAGCGCTCAAAGAACTGCCGGTTCTCGATCTTCGACAGCAGCAGCAGCGATTTATTGAGGCGTGTGAGCCGTTCGAGTGCCCGTACGACCTGGAACAGCTCGTCGAGCTGCTCTTCGGTAAGCGTATGCTTATCGGCGAAAAGCTGCAGCTTGTTGAGTGCAATGGCCAGCGGCGTCTGCAATTCATGCGCGGCATTTTCGATGAGCTGCTTCTGGTTATTGAACACATCCACGTTGCTTTGCAGTACTTCGAGAATGGTATCGTTGAGCATTTTAAACTCGCTGGTAGAAGTCACTTCGGGCTCGATGAGCGCATGGCTCCCGAGCCGGAATCCTTTCAGCTTGTTCAGCAGGTTGTAGAACGGCTTCCAGATGCGGCGAAGCAGGTAATTGTTGATAACGAGAATGCTGACGATGAGAATAATGTAGAGCCACAGCAGCGAATAGAACAGGTCTTCGATCAGGTCGTCTTCTTCGACCATGGAGGAAATGACTTTCAGCTGATAATACCTGCCGTTGGTTCCGGCGAAAACGGTGGTGAGTATGCGAACGGGCTCGAAATCCTGTTCGTTCTCCATATACATGAGCGTATCGGCGTAAATGTCTTTGTGGTATTTTGCCTTTTCAGCGGAAACCTCGCGGATGGAATAATTTCCTTCGTCGAAGGTTTCCTGGGCCAGCACCAGGCTGTCGAGGCTCGCCGCATGAATAACGAGCAGCTTGGAGTTGCCGAGCCCGTCGTCAATGCTGTCGTGGACCTCATCGATCATGTTGACGTAAAAAATAACCGCCCAGCAGGTCAGCGCCAGGAGCAATGCCCCGGACAGGTAGACGAGTGTGCGGTTCAGCAATTTCATTCAACGATCATTTTGTACCCGATCCCATACACGGCCTGGATCTCGATGCCGGCGCCGGTATCTTTCAGCTTTTTGCGCAGGTTTTTGATCTGGGAATAGATGAATTCGAAATTATCGGCTTCGTCGATGTGGTCTCCCCAAACGTGCTCTGCCAGCGCGGTTTTGTGCACAAGCCGGTCTTTATTAGCTGCAAAATACAGTAAAATCTCGTATTCCTTGCGGTTGAGCTGCAGCTGATTGTCTGCCACTACGACTTCGCGCTCTTCGGGGTAAATGGTCACATTCCCGATACCGATGGACGAACGCCCGTTGAATTGTTTTCTGCGCACAATGGATTTCAGGCGCGCTATCAGCTCGGTGATGTGAAAAGGCTTGGTGAGGTAATCGTCGGCACCGAGGTCGAGCCCGGCGACTTTATCGTCAATCGCATCCTTGGCGGAAATAATGAGCACGCCGTCTGATTTTCCCAGCTTCCGCAATGCTTCCAGCACCTGCAGACCGCTTCCGCCGGGCAGGTTGATATCGAGCAGGATGCAGTCATACTGGTACATTGTGACTTTGTCGAGCGCAGCTGAAAAATCTGCAGCCGTTTCCACGAGTGCGCCTTCCTTAGCGAGCGCACCGGTCAGAATATCGAGCATTTCCGGCTCATCTTCTACAATCAGGATCTTCATAGAACAAACTTAGCTGCAAATTCTGAAACAAAACAGGAATGTTTTAGCCGGCAGTCTATTAGCCGGGAGTCCTCAGCCGCTGCATTTTTCTTTTTTAAGTGATTATTTCAGGTTATATTACAGTCAAAGGGCCGTCCTTTAGAGATGGTTTTCAGGAATCCAAGAATGGCCCGCAGCCGGACTATCTCCGGGTGATCTCCGGGTAATTGCCGGTTGATACGCGGTTCTGCTACAAGGGAGGCATATGGTATGCAGCTGTTATCCATAAGGAATCCATTGATCATGCTTTAGTGAAGTACGAGTCATCCACGGCTGGGCTATTCATCGGACTTTATCAACCGAACCTCTTCTTATAAGAGGCTTACGAGAAAATTCTGCTAGATTTCCTTTCGCACTTCTCAAATTACTATCTTTCTCAGGAATTTTAACACGCTATAAATCATGCGAACCTCTTTATTTCTCCTACTGGCATTTTCGGGAATGATGCCGGTTGCTTTCGCCCAACTGAACAACAGCGTCGGCATTTCGGCCGGGGCCACGTATGCAACGATCAACCAGTCCAGCCTGTACATTACCGGTGTTGACGCGCCCATTGAGTACAAGCAGGGCTGGACGGCAGATCTTACTTACCGCCGTGTGCTGATGAATTTCATTGTGCTGGAAGGTGCGCTCGATTTCTCACAGAAAGGGTATAAGCAAACGATGCAGTACGTCGATGAAAACGGTAACATGGCCAACAGCGAGAGCACTGCCCGGTACACGCTGAATTATATGGGCGCATCGGTTAAAGCAGGTGTGCAGTACGGCAGCAAATGGTTCGGGCAGACAACGGTGGGCATTACACCTTCCCTGCTCCTTTCTTCCCGCTATAAATCGGAAGCGATCAGCTATCCCGGTGGTGAGACGATACCGGCAAAGGAGGGCAATACCGAAGACATCACGGATTTCGATCTGTCCCTGAACTTTGAAACGGCTGCCGGCTACAGGCTGAGTGAGCGCTCATCGATCACCCTTACTGCGGGCTATAACCTCGGGATTTACGATGTGGAGCCGGATTTCTTTTTCTTCATCCCGCTGAGCTGGCGAAATAATTATTTTTCAGCGCGGGTTGGGTACCAGTATCATTTTTAGAAGGGAATTGGGAGCTGGGGAGCAGGAAACAGGATCTTAAGACTGCTGGATTTTAAGCGTTCAGGACCGGAAGACCGGGGAGTCGTTTTTTGATGCTCACAGGTTGTGCAGATTTTTGGGAGATGCTGTGGAATCGGGGCTCGCAGATACCGCAGATGCTAAGAATTTTCTTCTTCCACCCCCTTTAATTGCCCCTCAAGGGGGAAGAGCCGTTAGGAAATCAGATCAAAGCAGCTTCCTGTTGGTGATCTCGCCCTGCTGAAAGGTGTAAATCGCAGGAACGCAGGGTAGTTTCAGCTCTTCGACGAGCTCCTGTTGTTCATCAACATCGATGAACACAACCGGCAGGCCGGCGGCTTTTTTCGATTCCCACTGTTTTTTGGTTGTCATGGAAGGCCGGAACCACGTTGCGTAGAAAACCACGAAGAGCCGTTCGTGTTCCCGGTAATTCGCTAAAAATCGCTGTACTGCACTTTCCATAGATCGTGCAAAAATAAACTATAAGACGAAAAAAAGGACTTACCTTTGCACCCATTAAGAATACAATTATGTTGCGACCGTTTCGTGATGCCTTGTCACTGGTGCTTTTCTGGATTATTTGCTTCGATGTACAACGCATCCTTTTTTCCATACACCATTGGGGGAAACTGAGCGCGGTCGGAACAGGAGAATGGCTGCAATCGTTCTTTTATTCTTTCCGCCTGGATCTTGCAACAGCCTGCGCTTTAGCTGCTTTACCTTTTATCGTTCGCCTGTTTGGTCATTACAGCTCCTGGAAATGGACGTTCCGTTTATTCCGCATCGTTCTGCTGACAATCCTCGGCATTCTCGTACTCGTACAGGCCGGTGAGATCGTAGCGTACGGCGAATGGAACCACAAGCTCACTTCGCGTGTGTTCATGCATCTTTCCCACCCGGATGAAGTGGCCCGGACAGCGAACTATTCCATGATCTTCTGGTACATTTTCTATGCGGTTATCCAGTTTGCGTTCGGATTCTGGCTTTCGAAGAAATTCTTTAAGCGCCTGCCTGTTCAGCGGTACCGGTTCGAATGGAAACAGCTCATCGTTTTCCCTTTACAGCTTTGTATCCCGGTGTTGCTGATGTTTATCCTCCTCCGCGGCGGGCTGCAGCAGATCCCGATCAACATTGCAGCGGCTACGTATACCGACAAAGCGATCGCGAACGATATTTCGATCAATTCCTTTTACTATTTCGCGAAATCTTACCTGCTCTACAACCGCAGCACGATCGACCAGTTTATGCCGAACGTGAACAAGCAGCTGGCAGAGCAAACCGTGAAGGGATGGTACGCTTATCCGAAGGAACACGATCAGTTCTTTTTAGAAGACACCCGTCCGAATGTGGTGGTGATCGTTCTCGAAGGCTGGTCGGCAGAAGGGATCGGAACGCTCGGCCCTAACAAAGGCGCTACGCCGCAGTTCGACAAGCTGGCTTCGCAGGGCGTGCTCTTTACCAACATTTACGCTACCGGAACGACTTCGGAGATCGGGAATTCCAGCATTTTCAGCGGAAACCCTGCTGTTCCGGAAGTTTCCATTTCGATGCAGCCCGAAAAGCACCGCAAGCTGCATTCGCTGAACGAAGATTTCGAAGGCTGGGGCTATCACACGAGCTATATTTTCAGCGGCGACCTGAAATACGGGAACATCGGCGGGTATTTTATGGACCACGGCTTCGATGTGGTGAAGGACGAAAACGATTTCCCTTCCGACCTGCCGCGCGGCAAGCTGAATTTCTACGACAAAGACCTGTACCGTTTCCTGATCAAGGAGATCAACGACAACAAAAAGCCGTTCCTGCAATGCGCCTTTACGGGAAGCACGCATGCTCCGTACGATCAGCCGAAAGGCAAAGGAAAAGTCTTTAAAGGCGAAGAAGCCGATTTTATGAATTCCATGGTCTACGCCGATGGCTGCCTGGGGAAATTCATTGAGAACTGTAAGAAATATCCGTGGTACAAGAATACGCTCTTCGTTTTCGTTGCCGATCACGGCCACGCGACGCCAACGACCGTTGATCCGGGATCGGGCAAGTTCTACCACATTCCGCTGCTGTTCTTCGGGGAGCCGATCAAACAGGCTTACCGCGGAAAGCGCATGGACGTCGTTGGATCACAATCCGACATTGCCGCAACGCTGATTACGCAGCTGAAAGGCGACGCTTCCCGTTATCCGTGGAGCAAAGACCTGATGAACCCGAAGGTTCCGCAATTTGCATTTCATTCCATTATCCGCGGATACGGCTGGATCACCCCCAAGGGAAATGTGACGTATTACATGGAACAGAAGGTGAAAGGCGAAGACACGTATTCGCCCGAAGATTCGAAAAAAGAGCTAAAAAACTGTCACTACTTCCTTACTGCGATTTACGAAGATTACAAAAGACTTTAGGGATGCCGGAAAAAACAATCAATATCAGGAATCTGAATTTCGAAGAGCTGAAAGCGCAGGTCATCGGACTGGGCGAACCGGCTTTTCGCGCCAAGCAGGTCTACGAATGGCTCTGGAAGAAAAATGCGCAGGCATTCTCCGAAATGGCGAATATCGGCAAGAGCCTGCAGGAAAAGCTGGCGGACGCTTATTTCATCGATACGATCCGGCTCGAAGACCAGCAGGTCAGCTCCGACAAGACGATTAAATGCGCATTTGGCGTTGGCGGACAATCGCAGGTGATCGAAGGCGTGCTGATCCCGACGAAAACGCGTACAACTGCGTGTATTTCCTCGCAGGTCGGCTGCAGCCTCGCCTGTGAATTCTGTGCCACGGGGCGTTTAAAGATGCTCCGGAACCTTTCGGCTGGAGAGATCGTCGACCAGGTCGTTTACATCCGCAATCTCGCCCGCGACAAGTACAGCCTGAACCTCACCAACATCGTTTACATGGGCATGGGCGAACCGCTCCTGAACTACAAGAACGTGGTGAGAAGCACGGAGATCCTGTCCGAAGACCTCGGTATCTCTCCGCGCAGAATTACCGTTTCGACCGCGGGGATCGCCAAGATGATCAAAAAGCTCGGCGACGACGAAGTCAAGTTCAATCTCGCCCTTTCGCTGCACGCCGCCAACGACGAAAAGCGCAGCAAGATCATGGACATCAACGATTCCAACAACCTTGAAGCGCTGACGGAAGCGCTGGTCTATTTCCACGAAAAAACGGGCTCGCGCGTGACGTTCGAATACATCATTTTCAAAGATTTCAACGATACGCTGCACGACGCACGCGAACTGGCCCAGTTTGCCAGCGCTGTTCCCTGCAAGATCAACATCATCGAGTACAACCCGATCGACGACGGTATTTACCAGCAGGCAGATCCACAGAAAGTGGACGATTTCGCGCAGTTCCTGGAGGAAAAATGTAACCTCATCGTGAATGTCCGCAGAAGCCGCGGCAAGGACATCGATGCAGCCTGCGGCCAGCTGGCGAATAAGAACAAGACGATCGATTCAAGGGTACTGAAGGCAACCAATTAATTATCAATTATGAATCAGCAAGTCCCCGCAGACGCGAGGGATTCCTGATAATTTTACTGCCTTTATAATTGATAATTATCCCAAACTTCTGACAAAATCGAATGCTCGCCTTGGTAATTCCGTTAAATTTGTGGTAACATGACGGTAAAAGAAATTCTTGCTCCCATTGAACCCGAAATGCGCCTGTTCGAGGTGCGCTTCAGGGAAAGTATGAAGTCAAAGGTTCCTTTGCTCGACAAGATCACGCATTACATTATCCGCAGGAAAGGCAAGCAGATGCGCCCGATGTTCCTGTTTCTCACCGCCAAAATGCTGGGCGAGGTCAACGACCGAACCTATCAGTCGGCTTCGCTGGTCGAATTGCTGCACACGGCAACGCTTGTTCATGACGACGTTGTGGACGATTCCAATGAACGCCGCGGCTTTTTCTCCGTGAATGCGCTCTGGAAAAACAAAATTGCCGTGCTCGTGGGCGATTACATGCTTTCGCGCGTGATCCTGAATTCTTTTGAGAACAACAACGTGCGCGCTTTGCAGATCGTTGCCCGTGCCGTTCGCGAGATCAGCGAGGGCGAATTGCTGCAGATCGAAAAGGCCCGCCGGCTGGATATTACGGAAGAAGTCTACCTCGAAGTGATCCGCCAGAAAACGGCGTCACTGATCGCTACGGTTTGTGAATCGGCTGCCGCTTCGGTCGACCGCGAGGACATGGCCGAACGCATGCACCGCTTTGGTGAATTGGTCGGACTGGCTTTCCAGATCAAGGACGATATTTTCGATTACGGAACGCCGGGGAATATCGGGAAACCGACAGGACTCGACATTCGCGAGCGCAAGATCACACTTCCACTTATTTATGCGCTGAACAATTCCGATAAGTCCGTCCGCAAAGAGCTGATGAACATTGTCAAGCGCCACAACGAAGAAAAGAAATACGTGCAGCGCGCCATCGACCTCGTTGTTGCTTCGGGCGGCATCGAGTATTCGCGCACGCGTATGGAAGCGTTTAAATCCGAAGCGCTGGCATTGCTGACGGACATTCCAGAATCGGAAGCGAAAACAGCATTGATCGGTTTGGTGGAATACACGGTGAGCCGGGAGAAGTAAAAAAAGTCTGATGGTCTCCGGTCCGACAGTCTTCAGTCCAGAAGTCTTAAACTCCTGCCGTCCTGAAATCTATCCGAGATCGTCCAGCAATTGCGAATCTTTCTGCAGCAGCCGCTTTTTCTCCCATGCTTTTTTCAACAGGTAATACAACAGCCATACGGTTACTAATCCCATGACAATTCCCGCTACGTTGACCGCCATTTCCATTCCGCGGGAAATAACCACGTCAGGATCGCTGGCATAGAGGATAATTCCCAACACCAATCCGAAGAGCAATTGTGAGGCAATGTATACGACAATTGCCAGGATCCCGAATCCCCATCGTGAGCGGTTATGCTCGTGGGCCAGCTCGGAGAAGTACTTCCCGATAAAATAAAGTGGAATCAGTCCGAACATACTTGTTTTTCTGCGAAGCTAAGGAAATAGTTCGGTTCGCCTGGCATTTGTCTGGTCTTTGGCCTCCCTGTCCGGAATCTTAATATCCTGTCTTTCGTGAGTCTAGCATACTGAATGCAGTGTGTCTCAGCGCTTCGCCCATTTTCTTTTCAGCACTACGATCACCAGCTTGCAGATCAGCCGGGCAATAACGGCATACACCAACTCGCGGACGACCGTTTGCAGAAATCCACTATCCATGTGTATTTCCCTGGCATTCATGTATTCTTCTGCAAGGATCGCCAGGACGATATAGAGAGCCAGGAAGAAGAACGTTCCGTAAATACCGTCGAAGCCTTTTCGTCCGTGCGCAAGTGCTGCGTCATTAAAATCCGCATGCACGTAAACACACATGCAGAATATAACAAGGATAACAAGGATTACAGCGAGAACGCCCATAGTACTAAAAGCGGTTTATTTTAACGAAACTAAGAAAATTGCCGGTCATCCGGTCTTGCAATCCACTTCCCGAAGTCTTAGTATTTTGTCCAGGTATTTCTCAGCCAGGTGACTGCAATCCTGCACAGTTGCCGGGCAATGACAACGAATATCAGCTCGCGGACAATGATCTGCAGTATCCCGATACCAAACGGGCTGATGTTAAACACGTATAGTTCTCCCAGCATTGCAACAATGCAATAGACCACCAGGAAAAACAGCGTTCCATAAAATCCGGCAACGTCGGGCTTTCGCCCGTATTCCTGCGCTACCTTCCTGAAATCAGCGGCAACAAAAGGATAAGCTACCATTAGTATAAAGGCCGGCACGAGGAATGCCAGCAAGCTCCACCGAAAAGTAAGCAGCAGCGGAACTCCCACTATGATTGTCCCAACTACCAATGGTACCGATTGCGTCCAGCGGCGTAGCGTGTCTGTTCCCTTAAACCTGGAAGACACAACAGGAATGGCTATCATTAACAGGATTGCTATCAGGAGCGTGTTCATATCGTTTTCTATTCAGGGTCGTCGAGCAATTCGTCCTGCATTGCCGATTTTTCTTTTGCCCAGGCTTTTTCGAGCAGTATGCGAATGCCCCATTCGGCCATCACGCCTGCCCCCATGAGGAAAAACTGCAGCAGCAGGCCCGCGATGAAGTGATCGGGAAATGTACCGCCCAGCATGGCCAGCAGGAATCCGAATACAAACGTACACAGGAAATACGTACCCATAAAAACGCAGATCCCGAGTACACCGAAAGCAATGTTTGGCCTGCGATACTTAAGCGCCAGGGCCGAAAAGCTCTGGTAAACGCTGATACAAATACCGATTAAGATGATGATGCCTATCATGGAACTGGTTCATTGACCGGTACGAAGCTACGAAAATTGCCGGAGTCAATTTGCCTTTTTTTCAACCAAAGCGGCAGCAGGACCGTTCTTCCTTCAATTATAACGGGGCATTTTCGGCTTTTAAAAACGTGATAGCCGAAGATTCCTTATTTTTGAATTTAAAATCAGCACAAACATGAAAATTTGGTCCCTGTTATTCGTGACAGCCTTTACTTTTTTTGCCGTTTCCTGCGGTGAGACCGAAGTTCCCGCAGCACCGGAACCGGAGTCATTGGTCGATTACAAAGACGGTGTGTACACCGAATACTATCCCGGCCGCAAAGCGATCAAGTTCAAAGGCCCCAAGGATGAAAACGGTCAGCGCGACGGTATGTGGTTCTACTATGCAGAGAACGGCACCGAACAATCGATGACCGAATATACCCACGGAAAGAAAAACGGTTCCTCGTTTTCCCGTTACCCGAACGGCGGCATGCACTATTTCGGTGACTGGTACGACGACAAACAGGTTGGGGTCTGGGTTTCCTACAATCCCGACGGAACGATTGCAGAAGAAAAAGATTACGGTCCGCGCCCGGACACAGTAGAATAATAAGTAATGTCAAGAATTCCCGCACATATTATCGATGAGATCATGCAAACTTCCCGGATCGAGGAAGTGATCGGGGAATTCGTGCACCTCAAACGCTCTGGCTCCAGCTTAAAAGGCCTGAGTCCTTTCGTGGATGAAAAAACACCGTCCTTCATGGTTTCTCCCGTGAAGCAGATCTTCAAATGTTTTTCATCGGGAAAAGGCGGAACGGTTGTGAGCTTCCTCATGGAAAAGGAACATTTTTCCTATCCCGAGGCATTGCGCTGGCTGGCCGATAAATACAGCATACAGGTTCCGGAAGACGAGCCGCAAACGGCAGAAGAAATTGCCGCCATTACCGAGCGCGAAAGCCTGCACATCATCAACGAGTTTGCGAAAGAGCATTTCATGCAGCGCATGCACGAAAGCAACGAAGGACAGAATATCGGCCTTGCGTATTTCGAGGAGCGCGGCTTTCGTCCCGATATCATCAAGAAATTCCAGCTTGGCTATTGCCTGAACTCGGGTGACGATTTCACAAAATCAGCGCAAGCCAAAGGCTACAAGCAGGAATACCTGGAATCTGTCGGGCTGGTAAAAACCAAAGACGGCCGCAGCTTCGATTTCTTCCGCGGAAGGGTGATGTTCCCCATTCATTCCATTTCCGGCCGCGTGCTCGGATTCGGGGGAAGAACGCTCATCACCGACAAGAAAGTCGCCAAGTACTTCAATTCGCCCGAAAGCATCATTTACAACAAAAGCGAGATCCTTTACGGACTGTATTTTGCGAAGGGCGACATTATCAAATACGACAACTGTTTTCTCTGTGAAGGCTACACGGATGTGATCAGCATGCACCAGGCGGGCGTTTTCAATTCCGTTTCCTCCTCGGGAACATCGCTCACCAGTCAGCAGATCAAGCTCATCAAGCGGTATACGTCCAACGTGACGATTCTCTACGATGGCGATGCGGCGGGTATCAAAGCGTCGTTCCGCGGGATCGACCTCATTCTCGAAGAAGGCATGAACGTGAAGATCGTTCTCTTCCCCGACGGCGACGACCCGGATTCCTATTCCAAGAAAGTCAGCGCGGCCGAGTTCGACCAGTTCATTAAAGAAAATACACAGGATTTCCTCGGTTTCAAAGCGTCCATGCTGCTGAAGGAAGGCAAGACCGATCCGATCCAGCGCGCGCAGATGATCCGGGAAATGGTGCATTCCATCTCGCTCATTCCCGACCAGATCACGCGGTCGATCTACACGAAAGAAGTTGCCAAGCAATTCGAGCTCGACGAAGCGGTCGTTTTAGGCGAGCTGAACAAATTGCGCAAACAGCAGCTGGCGAAAGACCACAACGAGCCGCAGTTTGTTGCGAATCCCGCGCTCACGGGAACAGAGCCGCCAAAGCCCGTTCAGCAGGTTACGCCGCCAAAACCGAAGTATCCTTACGAAGAATACGACCTGCTCCGCATCCTGGTGAAGTACAGCCAGTTTGCGCTGGAAACCGACCACGTGGATGAGCACGGCGTTCCGCATGCAGTGGAAGTAAGCGTTGCCGAGCTGATCTGCCACGAGCTTGAACGGGATCATCTCAGCTTTTCGTTCCCGTTGTTCAATACCATTCACAACCATATAACGAAAGGCCTCGCCGAAAAAACGCTGTACAAAACCAGCTTCTGGCTCAAGCACCAGGACCAGGAGATCGTGCAGTTCGTTACCGGGATCGAAACAGAAGAGCATGAGCTGAGCCCGATGTGGCTTTCCAAATACAACGTCGATACCAACCGCGAGATCGATAAGATCAAGGCGGCGGTTATGGGAGCGATCTATTCGTTCAAGAACTACCACATTCAGTCGCGCATTGCCCTGATCCGCAAAGAGCTGGAACAAACCGGCGAAGACGACAACGCGAAGATCGCCGACCTGCTTTCCGAACAGATCATGCTGGAACGCGTGAAACTACTGATCTCCGCCAAGCTCGGCCGGATCATTACCTATTGAATTTTCAGTTGCCCTTGCGAACAGCAGCCTGTGCATAAGAATCCGCTGACAGCCGGACAAAACCGTATTATTTACAGCAATTTTACATTCCGGTAACATACAGTACATCTTCGCATGAGTAGCACGCTTTTCAAATTCGGCCCTTACAATGTCTGCCTCTGGAACATCCTGATCATCGCAGCAATCGTCCTCACAGCCGTTATCGCCCGCAGGATCATTCATAAATTGCTGCGCCGCTATCTCCTGAATGCCAACATCCGTATCGAAGGCCGCAGGATCGCAGCGCTGAAATTGCTTAGTCAGAGCGTTTATGCACTCGCTGCATGGCTTGCCGTGATCAGTTTCCACATCAACAATAAGGACATTACATTCAGCGATTTCCTGGACTACAATTTCATCGATTACAAGATCAAGGTCAATTTCGGACACGTATTGTCCATTATTTTTATCTGGTTTGGCGCCAAAGTGACGGTGAACCTGGTGCAGCTCTACCTGCACCGCCGTTTCCGGAAAGACGAGCATTACAACCGCGGAACAGAATACGTGTACATGCAGGTTGCCAAGTACATTATCTACACGCTTGCATTCATCTTCATGCTGGGAGCGATGGAAGTCAAGCCGTCGATCTTCCTTGGAGGTTCCGCAGCGCTGCTTGTCGGGCTCGGACTTGGATTACAGGACGTTTTTAAAGATATGTTCTCCGGCTTTGTGCTCCTGTTCGAAGGCAGCATCCGCGTGGGCGACGTGATCGAATTCTCCGATGGCAAATCATCGGAATCCATCGTTGCGAAGATCCTGAAGATCAATGTCCGCACTACCCAGATCGAAACCCGCGACGGCAATGTGCTGATTGTTCCGAACGCCAAATTAACACAGGAATACATCGAGAACTGGAGCCACGGCTCTACCCTTTCGCGCTTTCGCATCTACCTGACAGTTCCCTACAATGTGAACACACAGCTGGTGAGCGATCTGCTGACACAGGCGGCGATGAGCCATCCGAAAGTGAAGAAATCAGAGCCTGTACAGGTGCGCGTGAATAATTTTTCGGAGAACGGACTGAGTATGGAACTGATCTTCTGGGCCGACCAGAGCTGGGACATTAACCAGTACAAATCGGATATCCGTTTCGAGATCGACCGGCTGTTCCGCCATTACAAGATCGATTTGCCTTATCCGCAGCGAACGGTTCACGTGTTCGAGGGGCGAGCGGGCGTGTGATCAGCATCCTGAATTTAGCCGTTTCTTATCCGTTAGAAACACTTAGCATCCCTGTTTATAAGGATTTCGAAGGTGTCATTGTGATTTCACCTGTCTTCCCTGTTCAATTGACCTTGCTTCTGACCAATTCACGGTAAAGTGCCGGAACGTGGCTGCCAGCCGACTTTGCCGGAACAATTGTCTTCTGATCGGTTAACCGGTTCCAGATTTCGCAGCTACCCGTTTCTTCCAGTTCGCAGCAATTGCAGTTGATGTCACTTTTCAGCACCACGCGGTTGCCGGTAAGCTGGTACGTTTTGAAATCCATATCCAGGTCTGCGCAGCCGCCCGCTTCGTAACAGACAAGCTCGTCGCGCTGCTCATCGTAACGCGGGTTTGTGAGTTCCGCGAATCCTTCCATACGAACAAACGTGCCCCGGGCATACAGCCACAATTCCCCCGATTCACCGGTATCCCATTTCGTGGTCGTGATCAGGAGATCCTGTACCTTATCCTTGTCGAAATGACCGAAACCGATCTTCTTCCCGATGGGCATTATGTCTTCATACCATTTGACCTGTTCCAGCACGATCGTGTCCCATTTGGCCTGCCGGAGCTCGAGTACCCGGATCTCCAAAAGCGTATCGTTCACATAGCTGGTAATAACCGCATGTTTCCTGCCTTTTTCGAACAGGTTGCCCATATTCAGCTCACAGCTGTCGCTGTCAAAACGGAAGGACTCACCTGCGGTGTTCGCCAGCAGCAGCGAATCGACAAAATGTGCAGGCGAAAGACGTACGGGAAGTATTTCGACAGGAGACGTCCGTTTAATCGGAGCAGCACTTTTTCCGCTGGTACAGCTGATCAGGAAAAACGCAAACAGGAAGGTTCGAAAAGCATTCATAAAGGAAGCAGGTTATCGGGAACTAAAATACATTATTTCCTCCTGATCGTTCCGTATCCGTTAAAAAACGTTTAGAGTCCCGTCCTCACTGGGATGCGTTTAATTCTCGGCTTCGAATTGCCAATTGTCAATTGTTCCTTATTTTTACGCCCTATGAAAGCAGAAATCAAACAATTAATTGATGCGATGAGCAAGCGCTTCACATCGCACCCATGGCACGGGATAGAGATCGGTGAGCAACAGCCTGACCTCGTGAATGCGTACATTGAGATCATTCCTTCGGACGCGATCAAATACGAAGTCGACAAAGCTTCGGGATACCTGATGGTCGATCGTCCGCAAAAATTATCGAACCACATGCCCTGCCTCTACGGCTTTGTTCCCCAGACGTATTGCGACACGCAGGTGGCTGCTTTTGCCAATGAAAAAACAGGCCGTACGAACATCGTTGGTGACGGCGATCCACTTGATATCTGTGTGCTTTCAGAGCGCGTTTTCAACCAGAGCAACATTATCTGCGAAGCGAAAGTACTGGGCGGTTTCCGCATGCTCGATGGCGGCGAGGCAGACGATAAGATCATCGCCGTTCTGAAAGGCGACCAGGCGTATGGCAACATCAGCGATATTTCCGAAATGCCGCAGCTGGTGATCGACCGCGTTCGTCACTTCTTCCTGACCTACAAGGACCTGGACGGCGGCGCCAAAAATGTCGAGATCACACACGTATACGGCCGCGAAGAGGCGTTTGAAGTCATTAAGCGCTCACATGCGGATTACACGGCGAAATTCGGAAACGCCACCGAAAACCTGGCCTCGGCGCTCGAAGCACTGGGCCTGGTGAATAACTAGTATAAACACGTTCCCTTCAACCGGAACACAACATACAATAAAATGAATAAAATCACACTTATCGCAGCCGTTTGTTTCGGAATGCAGTTTTCCGCAACAGCGCAGTTAGCGCCGCAGCCAAGCCCATTGGCGAAAGTCGAGCAAAAAGTTGGCTTGACAGATGTTACGATCCAGTACTCACGTCCTTCCAAAAACGACCGCGTGATCTTCGGAGATCTCGTAGCGATGAATGAGCTCTGGAGAACAGGTGCCAACAAGAATACAGAGATCACATTCAGCGACGCTGTTGTGCTCGGCAAAGATTCCCTGAAAGCAGGAACCTACGCTTTGTTTACAAAACCGGGAAAAGACAACTGGGAGATCATTTTCTACACAGATTATTCCAACGGCGGATTGCCTGTTAAATGGGACGACAGCAAAGTTGCCCTGCGCGTGAATGCAAAGCCTGCAGCAATTGCAGACGTTGTGGAATCGTTCACGATCTCGATTGACAAAGTACAGATCAACGGTGCCAACCTTACACTTGCATGGGACAAAACAAAGGTGGTTGTGCCTTTCACCGTTCCAACGGATGCAAAAGTGATGGCCAACATCAAGAAAACAATGGGCGGGCCAACTGCCAACGATTACAACAGTGCTGCAAACTACCTCCTTACGAACAAAAAGGACCTCAAACAAGCATTGGAATGGTCAACGAAAGCAACCGAAATGAACACGGAAGCGTTCTGGATGCTGCGTACGAAATCATTGATCCAGGCTGAATTGGGTGACAAAACCGGAGCTATCGCATCTGCAAAAGCTGGTCTGGCACTGGCTGAAAAAGCAGAGAACAAAGACTACCAGAAAATGTTCAACGCTTCGATCGCAGAATGGTCTAAGAAATAAGCTATTTTCTTTATACTGAATCCCCGTTTCCCACGAAGCGGGGATTTTTTGTTTTATGGTCCTGCGGTTTTCCCCTTCTTATCAATTAACCACAAGACCGCAGAGTACACAACAGATTTAAATCCCCGCACATCCGTGTTCTCCGTGACATCCGTGGCAAACATTCTACGTATCAAACTACCATGTCCTCTTTTTGTCTTTTGTGGTAAAAATCCCACACCATCACCTCCTGAACGAAGCAATCCTGATCTCCTGCAGCAGATTAAACTGCGCATCCGACAATTTGTCGATCGGAACATACCGTCCTTTCCCGAAGGTTGCGGCTTCCCGCATTTTCTCTTCGTCGCGCGGCTTATCCTGTATTCCGACCACCGAGAACGCAATGCCTTTCTTCGCATACTTGCGCACGATCTTCTGGTAATCGTCGGAATCGCGGTTAAACGCACCATCAGTTATGATCACCACCAGGTTGGCCTTATCGGGCGATAATTGCTTCAACGCCTGTTTGTAGCCGAGCTTAATCCCCGTGCCGCCGGCAGTGAGTCCTTCCGGCTTCAGCTTTTCGACCTTCTGTTTCACCAGTTCTTTCTGATCGCAGGAAGTCGGTCCCAGCAGCACCGTCGCATTGTTCGAATACGTAACGAGCGCTATGTGATCTTCTGCCCGCATGCCCGTTACAAGCTGGTTGAGCGAATACTTCATCAGCTCCATCTTATCGCCCATTTTCATGGAGCTGGAAACGTCGAGCACAAACACCACGTTCACCGGCCTGAAATACTGCGATTCGAAATTATCGGACGGCAATGAAGCCAGTTCGGGCAATTCTTTCCGGATCACGGAATCCGTTCGCTGATTGTTCATTTCTGCAGCAAGCACCGTTTCGGCAGCAGATTCGGGAAGCGCCTCCGCCAGTTCCGGCACGACTTCGGTTTGCGGCACCGGGAGCTCCTTCGCCGGATCCATGCGAAGCGGGATCGTGATCTCACTGATCTCAGGCCCCACATACACACCGGCTTCTTTCGGAAAATAGCCGTCATGGGCAGCGAAGAAATAAAAATAGCCCGGTATGCTTTCCTGCGAAAAAGCGCCTTTTCTTCCCGTAACCCATGTTCCGGCCGGCGAACCGTTCCGGATGATCGTCACCGTGCTTTTCGCCAGCGGCTCCCGCGAATCCTGGTCGACGGTAATAATCGTCAATGTTCTCGTCTCGACCCGCGAAGGCTCGGTTCCGAAATCCGGGCAGCTTTGCATTCCCGCGAGCTCGTTTTTCGGCAGTTCCTTTACATTGCCGGAAATGCGGATGGAAACGGGCTCGGCATTATCGCTCGTATAGACCTTTACAGCATAGGAAAAGACGCCTTTCTGCTGTGGATTCGCCTGCAGGCGGAAAGAGAAAGAGCTATCCGGGAGCAAAATATCCGAGCTTGCGCGATACACCACTTCCGGGCTTTTCTCCACGCGCAGAATGTACGCTTTCTGCCTGCCTTTGTTCGTTACCAGGATATCGCCGAAACGATCGGAACCTGCATACAGATCGCCGAGGTCGACAGACGTCGTGCTGAACACCGTCTGGGACCAGGAAACCGGTGAAAAGAACAACAGGAGCAAAAACACGAAACGGATCATGCAATGAAGATAAGGAGTTTGGCCGAATAACGGGAAGATGGGGAAATGATTACAGAACTATTAGCAAATGCGTATTTTAGTCGAAAAAGCACCTTGCCTGATGAAAAAGCTCCTGTTATTTGTCTGTTTACTTCCATTTGCAAGTTTCACCCAGAACAGGAACGAGCAGGTGCGCAGGCTCAACAGCATCGTCGATTACATGAACGAAGCAAGCCGGCTGAACCAGGCCTATTACTTCGATGCGGAACACCTGGCCAAAGCGGTTTACGAAAGCCGCGAAAAAGTGAACCCGAATTACTTTTATTCCAGCAGAACGCACCACGAAGGAGCGATCTACTATACCGATATGGAAAAAGCGTTCAGGTTCAAAGAGCTCGTTCCCGACAGAAACAATCAGCTACCGGGCTATATCGCCGACTGGATTCCTTACCTCGAAGCGCGGGAGTACGTCCAGCTGACATTCATCGAAAAAAAACATCCCGCATCGCTTGACGCAGTGATCGGCGCACTTGCAGGTTACATACAGGCAACAGACAGCCTTTTTCATCATCATCTGCGCCTCACTGACTACATTGCAACGAAAGCGTACATAACTGACTCCGGCCTTGTTTCTGCTAAACAGCTGCTTGCGGTCAACAGCCGGTGGTTTACCGATTGTCATACGGCTTCCGTTCAGCTTTACAGTGAGCTGGAACAATATTACAGGAAAGAGTTTCCGCCGAATAAAACGCATGCAGAAGTACGGCTGGCCGAACAGGAGATCAGCCTGAGCATGGCTTTGCTCGACAAATGGCAGCACGAGCTTTACGAAGGCGATCATTCACAGAACGATGCAAACGATGCCAAAATCAGGGAACTGAATACGGAAGGATTACGCAGGGATTCCATTTACCTCTACAAAACGCATGGTTATGGCATTCCCGGCAGCGGCTGGTGGGCAAATACGCGCTACCGAACGTTCTATACTTCGATGCACAGCACACTTTACTGGTACATTACCGCCAGTTACAGCAAAACGCCTTACCTGCCCGAAGCACAGCAGCAGTACAACAAATTCGTACTCAGCTACAATCCTGCCGCCGAAAAGTACAACGATTTCATCGCCATCGCAGACGGCAGAACCTTCACCGAAACGTCTTCCTGCTGCCTCTCGCCGTCCGAGATCGATACCAATCAGAACGTGATGCTCCAAAAGCCGCGATTGCTCTACCAGTTCCTGTATACAGATTCCGGCAGCATTCCATTGGTTGCTGCTGCGCAGGACACGACACTGAGCGTTCACCAGGCGATGATCAACAACGCCGTTCCGCACCATCTCGTTTACCTGCTCGATGCTTCGGCCTCTATGAATGAAGCCGGAAAGCTTGACCGGCTCAAAGAGAACGCCAATTACCTCGTTCACCTGCAGCGGGCGCAGGACCGCATGTCCATCGTTAGCTTCGCCTCCAGAGCCCATGTGATCCTGAATGCTATTTCCTGCGCCGAAAAAGCAGGTATTACTTCACAGATCGACCGGATCCACGCCACAGGATCGACCAATATCGACGCGGGCATGCAGCGGGCTTTTTCCATTGCAGACAGCGCGAAAATGGAAAATGGCAGCACGAAGATCCTGCTCATCACCGACGGGATGTTCACCATGGATAAAGCGACCGTCAAACTGCTGCGCTCGTTCAAAACAAAGAACATCGGTTTCTGCATTATTTACATCGGTGATAAACAGAGCGAAGCCGCCGAAAAGCGTTTCCGGGAGATCTGCGAGCAGGCAGATGGCCGGTTTTACAATGCCGCGGCCGGAAATCTGCAGGAAATCCTCGTAAAAGAAGCCGCCGAATAAATGATCGATATCCTCATAGAAGTGATGGCCGCCTTTATCCTCGTTGTCGGCACGATCTGCGGGCTTTACGGCCTGTACAGTCTCACCGTTCGCGGATTCTCGGGCGCCGTGCGGCTGTTCTGCTTCATCGTTTGCGGCGGTTGCTATGTGCTTGGGATCTGGATCATGATCGGCCTGAACAGCCAGGTCAGTGAGTTGCAGCAGCGCTACTCCGGGAACTATTGGGCGACTTCCAATGAGCGGAAGTACCTGCTCAGGCTTCATCCCGATGGAACATTCCATGCAGACACAGCGCTCTTTCCGGAAGCAACGGGCGAATGGAGCGTTTACACGGAAGATGCCACCATCATTACGCTCACAAAAGACGAGCGCCAGCTCAACTGGTACAAAGCCGAGCCAACAGTAAAAGGATGGGACCTAGTTCCACAGGACGGTTCCAGGGAGGGCAGTTTCCGGTTGAAAAAAGAATCCCGTCCCGATTGATTGCTGTCGCCATACTCAGTAAGTTTGCACCGTTAACTCCACAGCATGAATGGTCAGCAGAATTTGTTTTCTGAATCGCTTTACGATTACCTCTTTGTCATAGAGCCTGATCCGGCAACGGCAACCCTCATCAGGCAACTGAAACAGCTGCTGCACGACCGCATTGTGCTTTCCTGGGCAAATCTCAATTCAAAGCCCCATCTTTCGCTGTTCGAATTTCAGAACGTGGAAAGTGCAGAAGAAGAGATCATTCGAAAAACAGCTGCATTACTGAAAAATACGGGGCCTTTCCCGGTCGGGCTGGACGGCCTCGTCGTATTCGAGCACGGAAAAGTGTCAAGATCGCTCGTGTTAAAGATCAAAGACCCTAAAGCTATCGTCACCCTGCATCATGCGCTGCGCCGGGAGATCCACCTTAAACCACGGAAAATCACGCCGCACGCTACGATTGCCAGGGACATTCCCGCAGCCGCTTTTGCTAAGCTCGAATCAATCGATGAGTTCGACTACAAAGGCGCTTTCGACTGTTCAAAGATCACCCTGCTCAAAAAAATCTCCGGCGGAAAAGCGTCTTTCAAACCGCTTCATGAATTTACGCTGAAGTAACAACGGGCAGATTCGTAAATGTGAATTGTCAATTGTCCACTGCGCATTGTCATTTCTCAATTGTCGTCGTATCTTTGCACCATGGTAAAAATCCGTGATATCGAGCTGGGCGAATTTCCGCTTCTGCTGGCCCCTATGGAAGATGTGAGCGATCCGCCTTTCCGCGCTTTGTGCAAGCAGCACGGCGCCGATCTCATGTACACGGAATTCATTTCTTCGGAAGGACTCATTCGCGATGCCATTAAAAGCCGCCAGAAACTGGATATTTTTGACTATGAAAAACCCATCGGCATCCAGATCTTCGGCGGTGATGAAGAAGCAATGGCCATGTCGGCAAAGATCGTCGACGCAACGAATCCCGACCTGCTGGACATCAACTTCGGCTGCCCGGTAAAAAAAGTCGTGTGCAAAGGCGCAGGTGCCGGCGTACTGAAAGACGTCGATCTGATGGTCCGCCTCACAAAAGCATGCATCAACAGTACCAGCCTGCCCGTAACGGTTAAAACACGCCTCGGATGGAACGACGAGTCGATCAATATCATGGAAGTCGCCGAGCGTTTGCAGGATATCGGCGTACAGGCACTGAGCATTCACGGGCGCACACGTGCCCAGATGTACAAAGGAGAAGCCGACTGGACGCACATCGCGGAAGTAAAAAATAACCCGCGCATTCACATCCCCATCTTCGGCAACGGCGACATCGATTCACCTGAAAAAGCGCTGGAATACAAAAACAAATACGGCGTCGATGGTATCATGATCGGCCGCGCAGCCATTGGCTATCCATGGATCTTCAACGAAGTAAAACACTTCTTTGCAACCGGTGAGCACCTGCCGCCTCCGGGAGTGATCGAACGTGTGGACGCCGCCCGAAAGCACCTCGAAATGAGCGTTCGCTGGAAAGGCGAAGGACTGGGGATTGCCGAAATGAAACGCCATTACACCAATTATTTCAAAGGAATTGCCCATTTCAAAGACTACCGCACCAAGCTGGTCACCAGTTTCGAACTGTCCGAGATCATGGACATTCTTTCCTACATCGAAGAACATTCCGACGAATTCGTTTTCGCTTAAAGCCGGCGAATCCCCAAAGATTGTTATCATTTCAGGATGAGCAGGAATCCTCTTTATCTTCATGAAAATCAGAAGATGAAGCACATTTACAGACTCTTTATTGCCCTGCTGACTGTTTTCGCGATGAACAGCTGCAGCTCCCTTCCCGCAAACGATACTTCAGCACTTCCAGACATGCCGCAGGATACGCTGATCGATTTCATTAAAGCACGTGCTACTCCGCGCAACCAGTTCCTGAATATGGCAAAAGGTCACTGGAAATGGAAAACGGCTCTTGAAAATGCAGAGGCCGAACGAATTTTAGCGCGCTGTTCCGTCAGTAACGATACGCTGTTCGTGGACACGCATTTCCGCTTCATTGCTTTCGATTACCGGGAGCTCGACGATCTTTTCCTGTTCACGATCGCGCGGCACGATGCCGCAGGCGATTCATCCGAATTATTCCACTTTACCCTCGATAAAAAAGAGCATGTGCTCATCAGCTGCACGAAAATAGGCAAGTGGCGCAAAGACAGGCTGTACGAGTACAACAGCCGACTGAGCTATGCAAAGGACGGGCGTTCGCTCATCGTAAATGCGCGTTCCGACAGGAAAAAAGTGCAAAAAGGCATCCCTGTGACCGCTATTGGAAAAACATCGGTCCGGTATGATTTTTTTGCTACGGGAACGAAATCTCGCTTACTTCACGAAGCGCATAAAGAAGTGGAAGAAACGGTAATCGCTGCGGGAAATTAGCCTTTTACATACGTATATTTCACGCGCACGTATTCGAATTCCGCGTAGCGCGTTCCGGGTGTGAATGTCAGCTTTTTGCTCCTGTTCTGAGCTTTCATGATCTGCGGAGTCGACTTGATGGTTGTTCCGTCGTAGATCACCTTTGCAGAAGTAACAACACCCGTTCTGTTCACTGCAAGCTCGATGATAACCGTTCCTTCGGCCGTGCCTGTAACGTTGAAATCGGCTGTGCCTACAAGATTTCTTCCGGATTCAACGAGTGTTCCGCTTTGAACCTGCGACTGAGCGCTTAAGAAACAGCCCGTGAAGGCAACAAACAGGATGATTTTTCTCATGGTTTCAATGTTACGAAATTTCCGCCCAATTCGGCTTGTCCTTTAACCTTCTTATAGCTTCTTTTTTCAACAGGTAATGTTCAGCAAGTTCCAGCCGCGGATCTTTTGCAAGAATTTCGCGGGCTTTATCGCGTGCCTGTGCAACAAGCGGACCGTCTTTAGCAAGGTCGGCTATCCGCAGGTCGAGATCGCCGCTTTGCTGCGTTCCCATCAGGTCGCCGGGGCCGCGCAGCTCCAGGTCGACTTCCGAGATCTCGAATCCATCATTGGTCCGCACCATCGTAGACAGGCGCTTTTTCGATCCCTGTGAGAGCTTATCGCCCGACATCAGGATACAATAGGACTGTTCAGCTCCCCGCCCTACTCTGCCGCGCAGCTGGTGCAATTGCGACAATCCGAACCGCTCGGAGCTTTCAATGATCATCACGGAAGCGTTCGGGACGTTCACGCCGACTTCGATCACTGTTGTGGCAACCATGATCTGCGTTTTCCCTTCAACGAACAGCTGCATTTCGTAGTCTTTGGCTTCAGCTTTCATTTGTCCGTGAACGATGCTCACTTTGTACTCGGGAAGCGGAAATGACCGGCAAATGGATTCGTAGCCGTCCATCAGGTTGGCATAATCCATCTTTTCCGACTCCTGGATGAGCGGATACACGATGTAGATCTGCCGCCCTTTGGCGATCTCGCTCCGCATGAAGCCAAAAACAACCAGGCGGTCTTTCTCGAATTTATGCTGGGTCGTAATGGGCTTTCTTCCCGGCGGCAGCTCGTCGATCACGGAAACATCGAGGTCACCGTAAAAGGTCATAGCAAGCGTTCGCGGAATGGGCGTCGCAGTCATAATGAGCACATGCGGCGGAATGCTGTTCTTCTTCCACAAACGCGCGCGCTGCGCTACGCCGAAACGGTGCTGCTCATCGATCACGACAACACCGAGGTTTCGGAACTGAACGATGTCTTCGAGTAAAGCGTGCGTTCCGATCAGAATATGGATCTCGCCCGAAAGCAGTTGTTCGTGCAATAGCCTGCGTGCCGGTTTCCGGGTCGAGCCTGTAAGAAGCGCGACTTTTACTTCGGTTTCGCTCAGGAGTTCCTGTATGCCGCTGAAGTGCTGATTGGCGAGTATCTCCGTCGGTGCCATGATCGCGCCCTGGAAACCATTTCCTAATCCCATGAGCATCGTGAGCAAAGCAACGACTGTTTTTCCACTTCCCACATCGCCCTGGAGCAGGCGGTTCATCTGTATGCCCGACCCAAGATCCTTGCGGATCTCTTTCAGCACACGCTTTTGCGCATTCGTAAGCGGAAAAGGCATGTGGTTTTCGTAGAAATGATGAAAAGCGGTGCCCACTTCCCGGATCAGGTGTCCGGAGGTTCGCTGCATGGTGATCTGCTTTTTCAGCAGCAATTCGATCTGTAAGTGTAAAAGCTCTTCGAACTTGAAGCGCGCCCGCGCCTGCATGGCCAGCGGATAATCGGAAGGCGTATGAATAGCGAAGATCGCCCGGGCGAAATCAGGCAACCCGAGCTCGCGCCTCAGATGTGCGGGGACCGCATCGTCGAAGGCCGCGCCGCGTACCTGCTGCAGCAAGGTCGTTACGAGCTTCTGCAATCCGCGGGAATGCAATCCGCCTGCAGTGAGCTTTTCGGTGGAGGAATAAACCGGCTGCCAGCCGGAGTCGGCTTCTACTTTGCTCATTTCCGTGATCTCCGGATGCGGAATATTCCAGGAACTGCCATAGAGCTTTGGCTTTCCGAATACCTGAATCTCCACATGCGGCTTCAACGTTGGCAATATCCATTTGAATCCCTGGAACCAGTTAAGCTCAATGACGCCCGTTCCGTCGGAAAAAGAAGCTACGAGCCTTTTTGTTCTTCCGGTGCCCACTTCACGAACGGCGGTGATCTTTCCTTTCAGCTGTACAAATCCGTCGGTTTCCGCAATATCCCGAATCTGCTGGTAGGAAGACCGGTCGACATACCGGAAAGGAAAATGGTAGAGCAGATCCCCGAACGTAGCGATACCAAGCTCTGCACGCAGCAATTTAGCCCGCTGCGGCCCTACTCCTTTTAAAAATTCGATCGACGTCCGGAGGATTTCATTCATCGGGAGTAAAGATACTTATTTAGCAGGAAATGGTCTTTGGTCTGCCTGTCTTCGGTCGAAGATCTGCTATTATTCAAAACAAACCGTTTTAAACGATAAATGGAGCGAAGACGGGCGTCCTCACTCCATTCACTAATCAACCTAACCTAACCACCTAAATCGTAGCTAAGATAAGGCAGGTTTTTGTTTAAACCAAATCGGTTTAAGCTTTTTTCACAACTTTATCTGTATATCTCATTGATTGAACGGTAACAGGGGCTTTCAGCACAAATTAATAACTTATTTAAAATCAAAACAATGCTATCTGAGCACTAAAAAAAGCCCGTTCCATCCGAACGGGCTTTCAATCGCTGATTTTCTTTAAAATTATTTTGCCTTTTCGTACAGGTCGACACCTTTCAGCAACCATGTTTTGAAATCGGAAGGATTGCTGTGATGTTCGTAATCTGCGGAACCGTTTGACAGGTTTTCGCCGTTCGGTCCGATCATTACGTAATATGGTTGCGCCGTTACTTTGTAATCCCTGATCTGTTTATACATCCATTTATCGCCGGTCGTTTTCAGTGTCTTCATTCTTCCCGGCGTCAGCTCTACAGTCACCTGTTCGCTTTTCGGCAGGTCGATGCGCTCATCCACGTGCAGCGAAGCGATCACCACATCGTTGCGTAAGACATCTATAATCCCCGGTTTGTCCCAGACACTTTGTTCCATCTTACGGCAATTCACGCAGTTATGACCGGTGAAATCGACGAAGAGCGGCTTGCCCACTTTTTCAGCATAAGCTTTCGCCTTGTCGAAATCGTGGAAAACCATGATGTTCTGAGGCCCCAGGTGTGTTCCAGGGATGTGCTCTGCGGCCGGTCCCGTGTTGCTGCTTCCACCGAAACCAAGCGGTGATTCGCTGTAGTTCAATGGCGGAGGAAATGCACTGATGAGCTTCAATGGAGCGCCCCACATGCCTGGGATCATATAGACAACAAACATCAGTGTGGTTACGCCCAGTAGCGTACGCCCGACTGACACACGATCTGAAGGACTGTCGTGCGGCAATGTGAGCTTTCCAAACAGGTAAAGCGTTAATGCGAGGAAAATAGAGATCCAGATAGCGAGGAATAATTCGCGCTCAAGGTAATGTGCCTGCAGGGCAAGGTCGGCGTTCGACAAAAATTTAAATGCCAGCGCGAGCTCGAGAAATCCGAGTACCACTTTTACTGTATTCAGCCAGCCGCCGGATTTCGGAAGGGAATTCAACCAGCCCGGAAAAGCGGCAAACAGCATGAATGGCAGCGCCAGCGCCAGTGAAAATCCGAACATACCAATGAACGGAGCGATCCCGCCTTCCGTTGCTGCCTGAACAAGGAGCGTTCCGACAATAGGGCCGGTACAGGAGAAGGAAACGAGGGCAAGTACGAGCGCCATGAAGAAAATGCCGATCAGTCCGCCTTTATCCGAAGCGCTGTCCGCTTTGTTGATCCACGAGCTTGGCAGACGGATTTCGAATGCGCCCATGAATGACACGGCGAAAACAATGAGGATCAGGAAAAAGACAATATTAAAGGTCGGATTGGTGGACATGTTGTTCAGCACATCTGCGCCGAACGCGTACGTTACGCCGGTTCCCAGCGCGATGTAGATAACGATAATGGAAAGTCCGTAGATAATCGCATTCCGGATTCCCTGTGCACGCGTTTTGCTTTGCTTGGTGAAAAAGCTGACGGTCATCGGGATCATCGGGAACACGCACGGCGTGAGCAAAGCGGCGAAGCCACTGAGGAAGGATAACAGGAAAATTGTGAGCAAAGACGAGTCTTTCACTTTTTTCTTCGTGTTCTTTTCCAGCTCTTTTACAATTGTTTTTCGCTGTGCTTCTTCCGGGGTTGCTGCTGCGGCTACGTCGGTCGTAGTGCTGGAATCCGTGTTGATAACCGCTGCTCCGTCGCCGCTGCATCCTTTCACATTAACCTGGAATTTTCCTTCCGCCGGAGCGAGGCAGTGATTTTCGTCACAAGGCTGGAACATATAAGTTCCCTTCAAAACAAAATCTTTTGCCGAAAGAACCTTGATTTTCTGACGGAACGTGACCGTGCCTTCATGGTAACTGAGGTCTTCGTCCGCGAGGTCGTCGTGTTTCTGAATGGGCTTCGGCTCGCTGACTTTCCCGTCCAGCCTGTAGTCAGCCGACTTATTCAGCTCGAATTTCGTAGCCAGTCCGAATGTTCCCTGCGGAAGAACGATGGAATTGATGTGCCAGTGCGGCGCGATTTTCAGTTTGGCAACAATGACGGCGTCACATCCGTTCTGTTCGACGGAAAAAGACCATTTCACCATGTCTTCCGAAAACTCTATCTGGGCGTTCGACCTGAGTGTGCCGGCGAAAATTAAAACAAGCAGTAAAAAATATCTGGAAAGTAATTTCATGGGATCCCTGGGTGGTTTTTAAGGAATGGTAATAGAAAATTCGTAATCTACCGGCGGCAGGCACATGATCTCGTTGCAGATCATATACGTAATGTAGCCGGAGACGACACCTTTGCTTCCGGGCTTTATTTTTCGCTTAAAAACGACCTCATCCTTGAAGAAATCGAGGGAGGCTTCAAAATTCTCGTCGTATTCGTGAATAGGAGTCGGCTCGCTGACCTCGCTTTCCCATTTCACGGAAGCGTTGTCGTTGAATACGAAAGCTGTCGGAACCGGGCCGATATCGTTCTGAATAAACTGGCTGTATAAATGCCAGCCACCAGCGATGGTCGCCTTGAATTCAAGTTGTCCGTCTTTCGCGTTGTAAGCGACATTCCATACCACTTTATCCTGGGAAAATCCCAGTGTGGACCATACAAGGCAGATAAATAAAAGATAACGCTTCATGGTAATGTTGATAATTCACTCAAAACTACGAAACGAATTGGCGTTTGGTTCCGAACATTCGGGATAATTCTTGAAAAGCTAAAATTTCAGTTCGACAATATGATTGATCGGGATCCACATTCCCCCTTTCAGGCAAATGTATTTTGAGCCGGTGGCCCAGATAGTCGTATTGATTCTTTTTAAACCGTGATCATCGTAAAAAATGATCCCGACTTTGGTATGGTAACCATTTCCCAATCGTGTTGCTTCATTCAGATGTCTCGGCAATTCAGGGTCTTGTTTGAATTTCACAGTCTCTTTAAACGAAAGATCTTTCACGAGCTCTTTCTCAATCACTTCTGGTTCCATAAAATTGGGGTTTTGCGTATTTTTCTATGTGTAATTTAGCAAAAAAATAATAGTTTGCTAATAAATCTTAAAAAAATATTTGCCCCGATTCAGGATGTGGAACTATAGGATTTCAGGATGGAAGAGCTTTTATCAACAGCAACCGCAGGCATTAAACGGTGATCTTCCAGATCGTTTCTGATGCGGGTGTGGCCAGGGCGATCCTGCTCACTTTTATTCCCGGGATCCAGAGCACTTCGGTCCCGCTCACCAGCAGACGGACGGATTTCCGGTCGGAAGCCGGAATTTTCGCATCTTTCAGGACATTTGAAACGAGCTGGCTGCCATTTACGCCAATGCTTTTAATCCGGTCGCCCGTGCCGGGGAAACGCAGCCGGAGATTTGAGCCGACTTTAGCTGCATCGAGGTATAATACGTCTTTCGACCAGCTGTCAGGTAAGATTCCCACCTCTTCAATCTTGAAATCCCAAATTGCTTTTTGGGCTGCGGCATCCAAACGGGTGAACACATCCCCCTCTTTCACCACAACAAGCTCGCGCACGATCGCACGATTCCCGTTCTGGCCGTCGGCCAGCGTGTTTAAACGATCAATTGACCAGAACGGCCAGCTGAGCGCATGCGCAAAAGCCAGTTTTTGTTCTTCAGAAAAGCCGTTCCATTCCGCGATGGACAAACGGCCGTTGTTGTTCCAGCTGATAACGGCGCTTTCGATGCTTTTGAGCGTTTCGGCCTGCAGATCGCGCAATGCCGACATAATGACCGCAGCATACTCGGCAAGATCGGGATGAGCGATTTTCAGTGCGGGGAGCAGCTGATTGCGGAATACATTCCGGAGATAAACGCCTGTTTCATTGCTTGCATCTTCGCGCCATTCGAGGTTATTTTCGGTGGCAAAAGCGATTAAATCTGCTTTCGGAACTTCCAGGAACGGGCGCAGCAACTGTTCTTTTTCAGGATGCATTCCTCCGAGGCCGAACAGTCCGCTTCCGCGAAAATACTGGAGAAAAAAGGTTTCGAGCTGATCGTCCAGGTGATGCCCCAGGACAACGAAATGATCTTCAGACTTCTCTGTCCATTCCGTGAACAGCTTTCGTCGGAAATCGCGCGCAGCAGCCTGTAAATTAATGCCTTTTGCTTTCGTTAGCTCAACCGGACAACGGTGTATGCTGTATTCCAGGCCAAGGGTTTTTGCCGTTTTTACGACCAGCGCTTCGTCCTCATCGCTAGCGCTGCCGCGAAGCTGGTAATTCACGTGCAGCACGGAAGGCGACAAACCTGTTTTCACTAACGCGTGCAACAAAACGATGCTATCGACACCGCCGCTGCAGGCCACGAGCAGTTTCCTGTTCGTCCAGTTCTTTTTTTGCAGTGCAGCGATCACCACTGACATGTGCCGATGGTTTCGAGGATGCGTCCCACTTTGGTTTTGCATTCCTGGTATTCTTCTTCCGGATCGGAAAAAATCGTGATCGCCCCTCCTACTCCGCAGGAAAGGTAGTTGTTCTTCCTGTCGTAGACCAGCGAACGGATCATGACATTGAGATCAAAATCGCCGTTTGGCGCCATGTAACCGATGCTTCCGGAGTATATGCCACGCGTGAATTTCTCTGTTTGTTCCGCCAGGTCCATCGCGGCAACTTTCGGTGCGCCGGTCATGGATCCCATTGGAAACAAGGCTTTCAGCAACTCGGAGAACGGCGTGTTATTTTTTATTTCGCAGGAAACGGTGGAAATCATCTGGTGAACCGTCGGAAACGTGTAAATCCCGAAAAGCTCATCGACACGGACGGAGCCTTTTTCGGCAACGCGCGACAAATCGTTCCGGACCAGGTCTACGATCATGACATTTTCCGTTTTGTCTTTCAGGCTCTTTTCGAGCGCCAGCCTGTTTTTATTGTCAGCTTCCGGATCTTTTCCCCGCGGCGCGGTTCCTTTGATAGGCTGGGACAACAGCTTGCTGCCGGTTTTTTTAATGAACCGTTCCGGGCTTGCGGAAGCGATCATCCAGTCTCCGGCTTCATATACCAGCGAGAACGGCGCTTTTGTCACGGCATTTAATGCCTGGTAAACACCGCTGAAGGATCCGAATACTACATTTTCCGCATAAAATTCCTGGCAATAATTGACTTCGTAGAGGTTCCCGAGCTGGATCTGTTCTTTGAGGAACGCCACATTCGCCAGGTAATCTGTTTTTTCCTGCCGTGGCTTCCACGCTACTTCCTGGAATTCAGCGCCGGAGCTTTGCAGGTATTCGTTCGCAATTTGTTCATTTTCTGTATCGTTTTTTCCTTCGCGATGCACCAGGTTGTTGTTTTCTACGCCGTACAGGCTTTCCGGAACCCAGATCCTGATCAGCGGGAAACGTTCCTGTATTGCTGTATCACTATAGAAAAGCTGTTTCCGCAATTCGTAGGACAAAGTTATGAAACGTGTTTTCCCGGAATGTTTGTCCAGGAAATTGTCCAGCTGTTCCCAATCGAATGCCGTATGGCTTTCCCAGCGGCCGGCCTCACCGATCCCGATCTGCCAGTTTCCGTCATTTCCATTGAGAGCGATACGTGTTTTCATGCGCTTCAAAAATAATCAATAGTCGCGAGCCCGTAGCTGTTAATCCGGTACAGTTCCCTCGCGTAACGCTGTTACCGGTTTTTTGTTGTTGTTGAAATAAAGAACTTAAAACGCTGTTTCAAAAGCATATCTTAAACTTAAATTTATATGAACTATCGTTTCCTGATGATTGCCATAGTGGTGGTCCTCGCTTCCTGTAAAAAAGAGACAACGTACCCGCCGGATTCCTACGACATGCCCCGTACCGAAGGCTCCTACTGGGTGTACCAATGGTCTCAGATCGATTCCATGGGCATTGCCGGCCCCGTACTTTTCACCGATACGGTAACCATTACCGGCTCTGTTTCCCTGAACGGGAATACATACGCAGAATACAGCGGCACACATATGGGCCATCCCACTAACTGGCTGCAACGCGATTCCAGCAATTACATCGTAGACGAGCACGGCAGTATCCGTTATTCGTTCTTCCCTGGAACAGTTCTGGCTGAATTTGACAGCAATCCTTATCATCAACTGTACAAAATGGGGCCTATCGAAACAATCGCACATCCGCTCGGAGCATTTACCGCGATCGATAAGCAGCAGATCATTTCCAACCTCGACGGAACACCGGTCAACAGCTGCAGCGGCATGACACACACCTTTCATAACTATTATGTTTCGGGAATTGGCGAGATCAGGGAAGAAACGGCTTATATCGGGGCGCTCCAATCCGAATGCAAAATCCTGCGGAAAAACCTCATTTCGTATCATATCGTTCCCTGACAGGAGCCAGCTCCATATCCCGCCGCGTCACCGTACACGGCGGGATTTTTTTTGCCCGGAAATCGCGAAGGTTCTTCAGACCAGTAACTAATGCTATTTTTAACCTAAAAAACCGATGCTGTACCGCATTCTAAAAATAATTGTGGGAATCGGGATCCGGAGCTACTATCGCGAGATCCGCATTCTGAACAAGGAAAACCTGGAGCACGAAGGTCCTGTTATCGTCATTGCCAATCATCCCAACACGCTGATGGATGCCTGGATCATGGGCTTTATCAATCCGCGCCGCGTTCATTTCATGGCAAAAGCCACTTTTTTCAATTCCCCGATCAAGCGCAGGCTGCTGGACGCTCTCGGCATGATTCCGATCAACCGCAAAAGCGACGGTGTTGTTGCCGGAGTCGCCAATAAAGATTCGTTCGAAGCCTGCTATTCGCTCCTGGAAAAGGGAGAGATCCTTGTTGTATTCCCCGAAGGAACAAGCTTCCTGGAACGCAGGCTGCGCGAGCTCAAAACAGGAACGGCACGTATTGCGCTCGAAGTAGAAGCGCGAAATAACGGGCAGCTGGACCTGAAAGTGATTCCCGTAGGATTGAATTACCTGAGCGCTGATTCGTTCCGCGGCCGGGTGATGGTACATGTAGGCAAACCCATTTCGGTCGATTCGTTCCTGGAAGAATACAAGACCAACCAGGGCGTTGCCGCCAAAAAGCTGACGGAACGTTTCCGGAGCGAGCTTTCGCGTGTTTTTGTCACGATGAACGATAACGTGAAAGAACAGCTTGTTCACCAGCTGACCTACGTTTTCGATTCCAGGTACACAGAAGAAAGAGGCGTCCGGCAGTCGATCGGCATCCTGAAAGACCTCCAGCAGCGGCTGGACGAAATAACGATCACCGCACCGTGGAAAATCGACGAGATCCACGAGCAGACAGCCGATCTGGTACGTACGCTGAACTTCTTTGGCGTTCGCCCCGATTTTCTCGACCGTCCCTACCGCGCCTCACTCTACCTGCGCCAGACGATCCAGTCTTATTTGTTCCTGCTGTTAACGATCCCTTTTTTCCTGTTCGGGTTCGTTCACAATTTCATTCCTTATTACGGGATCGGTCGGCTGGTTCCGCGACTAACGAAAGAAGTGGAATACCACGCTCCGCTGGTCGTTCTGCTCGGCCTTTTCATCTATCCGCTGACGTATGTCGGCTGGAGCATTCTGTTCAACTTCCTGTTCGATCCGACCTGGCTCCAGTTTCTGCTGTATGCTGTCCTGCTCCCGCTGACGGGATTATTTGCCCATTTCTTTCTGAAATACATCCGTCATTTGCTTTCGAAGCAACAATTCAGCCGGTTTGCCCGCCGGAGGAAGATCGTGTTCGCACAATTAAAATCGCAGCGCGCTCAATTGAAAGAACTGATTTTTAACGATTAAAGCGCGGGATGATTCGTGCTTTGTGTATAAAAACCGTTTAAAGGAAGTTTTTTTCGCTTTTTTTCTTTGTTTGAGCCATGCTTTTGTTATTTTTGCGCCCTAGTTCTTTGAACATATTGGAGGGATGGGTGAGTGGCTGAAACCACCAGTTTGCTAAACTGACGTACTGGCAACGGTACCGCGAGTTCGAATCTCGCTCTCTCCGCAAAAAAAACAAAAAGAGAGTTGCACAAATAGAAAAGATTATTATCTTTGCACTCGCTTTTAAGGATCCGGAAACGTTCGGAATCCGTTTGAAATAGGGCATTCAGTTCGGGGTGTAGCGTAGCCCGGTATCGCGCCTGGTTTGGGACCAGGAGGTCGTCAGTTCGAATCTGGCCACCCCGACAAGGGGGATGAGGAATCATCCCCCTTTTTTATTTTAGGTAACCGGCCCAATAGCTCAGCTGGATAGAGCACCTGCCTTCTAAGCAGGCGGTCTCAGGTTCGAATCCTGATTGGGTCACCAAAAGAAAAGGATGATGGCAATAGCTATTGTCCTTTTTCTTTTTACTTCATTTCCAATTCTGTCCTTATCCTTTTTCTTTCAGAGCAAGAATTGAGAACGAGCATAATGAGCCGGAAGCTACCGGCAATAATTCCGTGACGTCATGCCATTCAAAGATCCGACCTTTTAAACAAAGTATACTCGGACGTTTAAACAACGTCAGCCCAAAACATCCACTCTACTTTTGTTTCATCAAAACATTTAAAAATTTAAAACGATGGAACAAAACAATTATCAAGGAGTGGCGCAAAAACCTACAGGTTCGGGCTTTAACGCAACATCCGCAGCAAGTGATGTCATTAAGGGTATTGACCTTACAGGTAAAATCGCAATCGTAACAGGTGGTAATACAGGTATTGGTCTGGAAACTACCAAAACGTTGGCAGCAGCAGGAGCAACCGTGATTGTGCCTGCAAGGGATACAGAAAAAGCAAAAAGAAATTTGACAGGTATTGCCAATGTCGAATTGGAAACAATGGATTTGATGAATCCGGAATCGATTGATGCATTTGCAGAAAAGTTTTTGGCTTCGGGTAGACCATTACATTTACTAGTCAACAATGCAGGTATTATGTGGGTGCCGCTACGTAAAGACAGCCGTGGTATTGAATCGCAATTAGCCACCAATTATTTAGCACAGTTTCAATTGACGGCCAGACTTTGGCCTGCACTCAAAAATGCTAATGGCGCAAGAGTCATTAATGTATCTTCTCACGGACATCAATTCGCGGACTTCGATTTTGACGACCCTAATTTTTTGAATAGAGCATACGAAACGCTTCAAGCTTATGGGCAATCAAAAACTGCCGCCAATTTATTTGCTCTTGAATTAGACTGTCGTGCTAAAGCATTTAATGTAAGGGCTTACTCGTTACACCCGGGTTCTATTGCAGGAACAGAATTAGGGCGAGAAGCATCATTAGAACTTTTTCAGCAAATGGGTTTCCTTGATGCAGAGGGTAATCTGTTACCAGAAGTAGCCGCATCATTAAAAACAATCCCACAAGGAGCAGCCACAACGGTTTGGTGTGCCACCAGCCACTTACTAAACAATGTTGGAGGTGTGTATTGCGAAGATGCAGACATTGCCGAATTAGCTTCTGACGTTTCTATGTCAAATGGTGTAAAACGTTACTCATTAGATGAAAGTAATGCTAAACGCTTATGGACATTGAGCGAATCAATGACAGGCATCACATTCAACATTGATTAATCTTTTAAAAAGACGGCAATGAAAAATTTAAGAAACAAAGTTGCCGTTATTACAGGCGGCAACAGCGGCATTGGTTATGCCACAGCAAAAGCTCTGGATGAAAGAGGTGCAAAAGTCATCATCACAGGCAGAAGAAAAGAAGCAATTGAAAAGGCAGCATCAGAACTTAATGTGAGTGGTTTACTGGCAGACCAATCCAGCTTATCCGACATTGAGATATTGGTTGCAAAAGTGAAAGCGGACTTTGGAAAAGTCGATATTTTGCTGATTAATGCAGGCATTACAAAATTTGCACCCATTGAGTTAATGACTGAAAATATGTTTGACGAAATAATGAATGTAAATTTTAAAGGAGCGTATTTTACGTTAAGCAAATTTATTCCCATTCTAAATGATAATGCATCGGTTGTATTGTTATCGTCAACATCTGCTACTATTTCCCCTCAAAGTGCATCAGTATATGCAGCAAGCAAGGCGGCCATCAATGCAGTAATGAAAATCGCAGCTATTGAGTTAGCTTCCCGTAAAATCCGGGTGAATGCGGTAAGTCCGGGCCCTGTTGCTACGGAAATAATGAATAAACTAGGATTAGATAGTTCTGTTAAGACTCAGATAATAAGCAGTATTCCTTTATCCAGATTAGGTAAAGCAGATGAAGTAGCAGATTTGATCACTTATTTATCGGGTGATCGTGCTTCATTTATTACAGGCTCGAATTTTCTGATTGATGGCGGCCAGTCCGTATAACTTCAGACCTATGATTATTTCTATTTTTGAATTCATACTTTCTGTCTGCGGAAAGGCAATTCTGAAAATGTGCCATGGAATATAAAGCAAAATATATAACTGATGACCTAAAACTGTCCTCTTATGAGGACAGTTTTTTCAAGTCGGATATCATGTTCGACCATCATATGCTCATCTGGTTCATTTCGGGTGAAACCAAAATTGTACAGGCAGATGCCACTTACTTTTTTAAGAAAGGCGATATATTTTTAATTCCCAGAAATCAACTGGCAACAATTATAAATTATCCCACCAATGGACAACCGCACAAAACCGTGGTTATGCACTTATCCACCAAAAGGCTACGGGATTTTTACGTCAATCTGGAAGTAAAACCAAAAGCTCTGGAGTCGCAGAAAATATTTTCTTTCAACAATCATCCTTTGCTGGAAAGTTGCCTTGCTTCATTGATTCCGTATTTTGAAATGAAAGAACTTCCTGAAAATATTGCCACCTTAAAAATTACGGAAGCCATCAGTATTCTAAGAACCATTGACACGGGGATTGATAATGTGCTAGCAAACTTTGAAGAGCCAGGGCGAATTGATTTGGCAGACTATATGGAAAAGAACTTTATGTTTAATTTGCCGTTAGAAAAATTTAGCTACCTGACGGGTCGCAGCTTAACGACTTTCAAACGGGACTTTAGCAGAATGTTCAACACAACACCACAACGTTGGCTTACTCGAAAGCGATTGGAATTCGCACATTATCAATTTGTAGAAAAGAAAAAGAAGCCAATTGACGTTTGCTACGAGGTTGGCTTTGAAAATTTATCCCACTTTTCGTACGCCTTCAAAAAACACTTTGGCTATGCACCGACTGAACTGATTGGAAAATCATCCAGCCGCTAACATTTAGCGTTAGATTTATGATTTCGATTTAGTTTATAATTTTTAATATTTCAAGCTACAGTACTCGTTGCAAATCCTCCACTAAACAGATCGAAACTTCCCTCATCGGGGTAAAGTGGGAGAATTGATCAGAACTGATCGGTTCTCCCACTTTCTTTTCTGCTAAACCCGCTACTATCTATTGTTAAAATCTCATTGCAAGTCGGTTTATCTTAATATTTAAACTAATTTGATTTAATCAATCACAGAACATTCAGAATTACCTGATGTCTTCCAAAGAAAAGCGTAATCCTGTAGTCTGCCGCCAGACTACAATAGCCACGGCTACACATCTTGCCGGCCTAATGCCTGTTACAACACCCACGACACCGCCATGCCGATGAAAAATGTACTTTTATTGATTTTCTTTCTGACTGCCGTTCGCTGCACCGCTCAGAAAGCACCGCGTACTTATTACAGTACCAATGACAAGCAGGCATACCTGCTATCTGAAACATCAGGAAACGATCGCGACTTATTGTCAAAGGGAAGTGTAGCTTCCCAGGCAAAGCTTTACAGCGTTTTTATCTGGACGAATGAACGCGTTTATCGCCTTGTGGGAGCTGAAATACCGCGCGGCATCCAAACATCAGCAAAAACAACTGATCTTGGAAAAACGCTGGAACAGATTTTCGCGGATTCCGCCCGAAGGATTTACAGCGAAAACCTGGTCAAAATCGTCAATGCGAATCTGAAAAGCACTGTGATAGCAGCTCATTATACTTCCCATGGGACTGGTATTGAGCGTCAGAAGCCGGGGAAAGACGTTCCTCTTTTCTTTCCCGTGCTTTTCGAAAATACGCGCACTGGCAGCAAAGTAGCGTTGTCGGTCTTTTACATCAACGTTTATGATCGGGACCAGACAATCCTTCAGATCAGCAATTACAATCTCAAAGGAACCATTTATTTCCCTGATGGTGTGATTGGCGGCCTACCACAGGCAACGATCGATAATTCCGGCCTTTCTCTGGCACTAAAAGCGGTGACCCTACCCTGCGTGACGGCTTTCGAAAATAAAGTAGTGGCCACGCCGGTGTCAACTACGGAATTCCTGGCCACCTTCGATCTGAAAAAACAGTCTTTCTACCAAATCGATTCCTCGGGAGTCGTGCTTTCAACCCGATGTGAGTCCGGTCTTCGTCCAAAGGTTTCGGAAAATGCATGCACTGGTCCATCGTTCTGTCAACTGGAATATGAATATGATAATTACTGCTACAATCCTACGGTCAGCAAATCGCGCAGGATCTTCCATCATTGCCCTTTTAGGATAGGCACTACTTCCTACAGCTATGTATGGATGCAGGATGGCGATGTGATCCTGAAGGCGGAGAGTCGCAGCTATCAGCATTGCACCACGCCTCCGTGGCAGCTCGTTGTTCCCGGTAAAGGTTATTGGATGAGCAATGTGCGAACAGATGAATCAGGCAACTATTTCATTCCCGATCTGTCTTCTCACCTTTTTGAGATCAATGAAGTAACACTAAAAGAATTCTTTAAATTATAACAATATTCCCACCATGTCAGCTCCTAATATTATCCCGTTATCGGCTTATTTCGACCTGAAAATGATTCCAATGAGCTTCTTTCCTGAAAGACGCGCGAAGTGTGAGGACCGAGCGGACGGGCTATCTGAAAGTATCAAATCCTCCACCAAAAAGCTCGAAACTTCTCTCATCAGAATAACAAGCGTGGATCACGAGGGTGATTCACTTTTTTTGAAGATAAACTTAGAGTCGATTCAATTCCTCAACTAATGCCCGACGCTGAGGATATGTCTTTTTAAACTGATCGATCAGCTGATCAGCTAATTCTCTTCTGCCTAGCTGCCCGATACGGTTGAGAATTCGACATGCTTCCTGGTAATGGTTCCTGGCGACATTTGCTTCAAGAAAACCCGGGAGTTCTCTTGCATAAAGCTCAGCGAGCTCGGATGAATATTTCTTCGAAAGGTGTTTATCGTATGTTTTCAGCACTTGTAAATCAGCGTCCGATGTGACTAATTCCAGCAGTTTATCGAATTTATTTTCCCGTATGTAAATGTCCGCAATTCGATTCATTCTGTTCCACCCGGAATGTGAGAACCTTTTTACCAGTGACTCTAATTCACTTTCCCATTGATCCGGATGGATGTGTTCTTTAAGCAAAGAATAATAGTCACGATCCCTCACAAAACCATCGACGAAAAGCAGGCGCGAAAACTCAATGATTTTTTCGGTATTCAACTGCCCGATATAGATATCAAGAAGTGAATTCTGCCACTGCTTTGCCAACCCGGGCTTACTTTTCTCATCTTTGCGAATACCTTCTTCGGCCATTTCAATAGCTGCATCAAAATCCTTTCGCGTAATTGCGTCCTTGATCAATCGCTCACGCAGGTAATGATTTGCCAAATGTTTTTTCGCGAACTTCTCAGCGCCGGAAATATCCCCTCGTGCCACTATCAGGTTGAACTGCAACAGTTCTTTACTTTCGCGATCGTATTCTGAACCACCTTTTTCATTCAGGAAAGCCTGTACATGACCGATCTGTTCGTCGGTATCCGCCAATTCAACCAAGAGCCCCAACAAGCCTAAATGCCAATCCCAGCCTTCAAATGTTTTTTGCTCATATTGCTTCACGAAGAAATTCCACAAGTGCTTTCCCGCAAACGAACTATCCGATCTTACCAGGCCAGCAAGCATTTCGAAAGCTACATCTATTGTCCCACCTATAATCCCGCTGCTGTCGTCTGCGTAGTTAAGAACACCTATCAATTCTTCCATTAGTGCTATACAAACCGCTAAGACAGCTTCCCGTTCCCCTTTAGCGAGATGTTGTTCTGCGATGTTCATCAACCGATTCAAATCCTTGGCCATTCGCCGGGCTGCATTCCAATCGATAAAACCATCCCGATCAGAGACTTTTCTGATTATAGCTTTTAACTGCTTACGATACACACTATCAGAGATCTCAGCGCTTGGAAAAGCATTCAGAAATTCCGTTACGAAAGAAACATGCCTGCTACTGTAAGCCTTGAGGAATTCCTTGAGCTCCTGCTCGGGACACCGGTCAATCAGCTCCGTAATTTTTAATCTGTTACCGGGCTTCTTTGAAGAGGGATTCACGCTTATCTCAGACTCTGCCTCTCTGACAGTAAACAATACCGCAACAATATGCTTACAAAGGGAATCGAACGGACAATCACAGTTATAATCTTGCACGAAGCCATCCTTCAGCTGGATTTTTACTTCATAATCTTCCGATCCGGCCACGATTACTTCGTAATCACCTTTTCCCGAACTGGACATATCCTGTACGAACCCGCCGGTAAAATAATTATAACCACGATTTACTATACGCTGATCAATACTGTTTTCAAAAGTCGCTAATGGTATCTGCATGAAGGCATTGTATTGTATTGTATTGTTAGAGAGGAAAAGTAAGGAAAATCATCTGTTGATGGAATTTATTGCCGCTCCTACAACAAAACAAAAACATAAAGGGAACCTGTCCGGTCCCCTTTACGTGTTTATTATTCCGTTTTACAGTATACCTGCAAGAGGTATCTACCTGCAGTGATGTCTTAGACGAGAACGATAAGACCAACTACCACTGCTACTCCAATTAATGCTAATACTAACATGACTCATTGTTTATGCTTTCGCTGGTTATTGCAACTCTATTTTCAAGTACTGTGCCATCGCGAAACAATAAATTATAATCAATTGTCTTACAATAAATTAATTCAAAGATCGCTTTTTTGTAATTGGTGTCTTTTTTCAAAATGAAAATGGAATCGCCATAAAAGCAATGAAACATACATCGCCGACTTGTCTTCCCTCTCTTGGTAATTCCATAAATCTACGCCCTACTAAACTTGCTCGAACAGCTAGTCGTTTATTCGGCCGGAGGCAGATCATCCGGATTATAGCTTACATGCTCCCCGCGCAGAACTTTACGATAAGAGCCCAGTTTAAAATTTGATTTTTCGTAAAGCGAATGAATGTAATTCATCACATCTACTGTATTCAGAACGATGAATTCTTTCCTGCGCTCGAACATCTTATAGTTTTCTTTATCGGTATCGCCATCATTGGAACTGGAAAGATGCATCAGCAGCTCTGTAGCATGATCTGATCCGTTAAGCCGGATATGTTCCAATTCATCTGCAAGCCACTCAATACCTTTTTTCAATGGCTGACCGTACCAATGTCCGCACATCGTGTTCGGCGTAACTCCTGCTGCGTCATTCAGTATACGCTGACGTCTTTCCATTTTCTTTTCCGAAATACCCTGTTTGAGCAGGAATGCGGTTGAAGGATTATGCAGACAACCTGCAAGCGTCTTAAGTGCAGCCAATTTGATCGGGTCAGAACCCTTTTCCGGGAAATGGGCCAATCCGTCCGCCTGGTCCCATCTCAAAGGACTCCTCACGGGGATTTTATCCGGTTGAGCTAAACGGGCAACCATACTGCAATAGTCCTTGTCAAACAAGTGCACGTTCTGATGAGAAGAAAAACTGTCGATGCGTGAGCCCCCGATAATGGCTTTCAGCTTATTGAATTGAGCAGTCAGCTCTTCCTCCATGTCTCTATCCGCAGAAGGATGGTATACCCAGTTCTGCAAACGACGAAAATGGTATTCATCTCCGATCTTTTCAGTAAAAGAGGTCTGTTTTTGCAATATGCTCGGACCAACTGTTGTACAGAAATGTAAGCCGATACCACACAGATCGCCCGATTCATGGATAGCTGAAGCCAATTCAATAATTTCTTCCCTGGTCGCCATGTTTACCAGCACCTGGACGGAAGTGACCGTTTTTTTTCTTACAGCGATCAGCGTCCCTTCATTGACGCCACTGTTCAGTCCGTAATCGTCTGCAGTTAAGATGAGCCTGCTCATATGAATAGTTTTGGATGATACAATATAAGCAATCCGCGTAATCTGCTGTCACTGAATTCAGGTAAATTGAAAATCCTCATTTCCCGTCTTAAATGACCGTTACCGTTCCGGTACTTTTAACCATTCGTCGTAAATTACCTGTTTACACAGTTGACTGAATGATCTGATTGACATACATTTATCGTATCTAACTTTTGCACTATGGAGGAAAACAGAAAAAAAGCCTTTAAAGCTTTAGGAATTGACCAGGACAGGAAAACAATTTTGTGTCTTGACGGAGGCGGTATTCGTGGAATACTGACACTGCAATTATTGAAAAAGCTGGAAGAAATCGCGCAGATCCCCTGCCATGAACTTTTTGATATGGTCTCCGGTACATCGACGGGAGGCATCATCGCAGGCCTGATCGCATCCGGAAAAAATGCTGCTGAAATTGAAGAGCTGTATATCAGGCTTGTAACAAAAGTCTTCAAACGCAGGGGACTATTAGCCAGCAGAAAGCTCCATCCTCCTTTATATGATAAACTAAATTATCGCCGGGCCCTTTCTGATGTTATTGGCAATGCGACGCTCCAGGATGTTTGTTCGAAAACCGATACGGACCTGCTGATTACGGGAAAAGACGTCGCTGCCGGGGAAGAAACGTTCTTTACCTGCTTTTCTGACGGAGCAAATTACACCGGGACCTACAAAGATGTCTTATTACGTGCGGTGATGGAAGCAACCATGTCGGCACCAACTTACTTCTCCCCGCTTGAACGCTTCGTCGATGGAGGAACAACTACGTATAATAATCCGACATTGTCGGCGATCATGGAAGCCGTTCATTATGGCCCGGAAAAGAAATATGACCTTTCCAGGCTGTCTGTATTCAGCTTTGGCACAGGCACATCGATTGAGTTCATTAAACCGGAAAAAATCAAAAATCCGGACGGGCTTGATGCTTTTTTCTGGTTGGATCTCGTCATGCGTGAATCCAGTCAGGATGCCAGTGATATGCAAAACAACCTGATTCGCTCCGGCATTATCCCGGACCTCGACTTCAGGAGGTTCCAGCTTTCACTGGACGAAGAGACAATTAAAAAACTGCCAAACAGAAACATTGCCCATCTGGACACTACCGAAGCCGATTGGTTATGGGATTTAACCAACGAAGATCTCAAGGGAGTCGACCTGGATGATGTCTCAAAGTTCGATCTTATGAAAACAATCGGAGAAGCCATGGTAGAATGCATCATGACGGATCCTGAAGGCGGAAAATTCAGAAAGGACCTGCTCAACGAGGATAAAAAAGAGCTGTTGGTTACGACTTTCGGTGATATAAAACGCATCCAGGAACAAATGAGTGATCCTGACTGGTTAGATGGATTTGAAAGCTGATCGTAACCTGCAGGAAATGGAATGATAACAGCTGCCCCGGCGCTCACTTAAAATTTCGTCCTCCGTGAAAGACATTTTGCGAAGCATCTTTCGAATCCGACAGTCTCGCAAACAATCCCGACATATCCATACAGCGCTGCACCACTACATGGATCACCTCGCCCTCGATCTGTACCTTTCCTTCGACCATCAGCAATTGAGAGCGCAGGATCTCTTTCCGGTACTGATCGAACACTTTGTTGAACACAACAAGGTTCGCCACGCCTGTTTCGTCTTCCAGCGTAATGAACAGGATGCCACTGGCGGTTCCCGGGCGCTGCCGGATGAGTATCAACCCCGCGGTTTTAACCTGCATGCCGTCCCGTAAGTCTTTGAGAGAACCGGCAGGTGTGGCGCGAAACAACGACAACTGTTCGCGGACAAAGCTAACGGGGTGAGCTTTCAGCGATAAAGAAGTCGTGGCATAATCCTGAAAAACGTGCTCCGATAACGGCATGCCCGGTAAACAGGTTGTTTGCCCATCGGGTTTATCCTGCTGCCTAGAGAACATACCTGCGGGAGCGCTCTGCAATGCAGCTACGTCCCATAAAGCCTGCCGTCTGTCCGGGCCGACAGATCGAAAAGCATCGGCGTCGGCCAGCCGTTCCAGCGTTGCGATGGAAACACCCGCTTCACAAATAGCCTGGATACTGGTGTAAGGCGCAGACCGTCCGGAAAGTAACAGATCGATCTCTTCCTCTTTCACGCCCTTAACCTGCCGAAATCCCAGTCGCAGCGCGCAGTAACTGCCTGCATGTTTTTCCAGCGTGTTGTCCCATGCGGAGTGGTTCACATCGACCGGTCGTACTTCCACCCCATGTTTGCGGGCATCGCCTACGAGTTGCGCAGGCTGGTAGAAGCCCATCGGCTGGCTGTTCAGCAACGACGCTGCAAAAATATCGGGGTAATAGCACTTGATCCATGAAGAAATATATACCAGCAAGGCAAAACTTGCTGCGTGGCTTTCCGGAAAACCATAAGCCCCAAAGCCTTCCAGCTGGCGGAATACCCGGCGGGCAAATGCTTCTTCGTATCCGTTCCTCATCATACCAGTGATCAGCTTTGTTTCCCAGTCGCTTACCTTGCCTTTGGCTTTAAAGGTGGCCATACTTCTTCGCAGTCCATCAGCCTCGGCGGGACTGAATCCTGCTGCAACGATCGCGATCTCCATAGCCTGTTCCTGGAACAACGGCACCCCGAGCGTCCGCCCCAATATCTCCTTCAATTCTTCCGATGGGTATTCCACAGGTTCTTTGCCCTCCCTCCGACGCAGGTAGGGATGCACCATATCGCCCTGTATAGGCCCCGGACGTACAATCGCTACTTCGATCACCAGGTCGTAAAAACAAGCCGGTTTTAACCGTGGAAGCATCGACATCTGTGCGCGGCTTTCGACCTGGAAGACTCCGATCGTATCGGCATGTGTGATCATTTCGTACACCTTTGGATCGTCCTGCGGAATATTCGCCAGCGTGAGCTTTAATCCATAATGCTGTTCGGCCATGTCAAATGCTTTTCTGATGCAGGTGAGCATACCTAATGCAAGTATGTCTACTTTCATAAACCCCAGTGTTTCGATATCATCTTTGTTCCACTCGATATTCGTCCTGTCGGCCATCCGGGCATTCATTACCGGACACAATTCCGTCAGTTTCCCCCGCGTGATCACAAAGCCGCCTGTATGCTGCCCCAGTTGGCGAGGGAAGCCGATGTATTCGTTCGTGATCTCCAATACCTTTCGCAAATGCGGGTCTCCGGCGTCAAAGCCTTCGGAGGTTGCCGTGTTGCCTTCGTACCATTCTTCTGTCAGCTCATAAGCAGATTTTGACAAAACACCGATCGTATCTGTTGATAGACCCATCGCTTTCCCCACATCGCGAATAGCGCCTTTCCAGTGTACCTGCGTAACAGTGGCCACGATCCCTGCCCGGTCGCGTCCGTACTTGGTATAAATATACTGCATGATCTCTTCGCGGCGCTCATGCTCGAAGTCCACATCGATGTCCGGCGGTTCATTACGGGCGTCGCTCATAAACCGGGCAAAAAGCACTTTGAACTTGGCAGGGTTCACAGCTGTGATGCCGAGGCAATAACAAACAACTGAGTTCGCAGCAGAGCCGCGGCCCTGACAAAGTATCTTCCGGGCATTGGCTTCCCGGACGTAGTCGTATACCGTCAGGAAATAAGACGCATAGTCTCTTCGCTCAATAAACGCCAGCTCCATTTCGATCGTCTCACGCACAGTATCCGGGATCTTTCCTTCAAACCGTTCATGTGCCCCTTGCCATGTAAGATGGATCAGTTCCTCCAGCGGTGTCCGTCCCTCCGAAGTGATTTCTTCCGGGTACTGGTACTTCAGCTCATCGAGCGAAAACCGGCATGCATCGGCCAGCTCCTGTGCACGTTCAAGAGCTGCTGGATACTGGGCAAACAAGCGCTCCATTTCTGTTACCGGCTTCAAATAGCGTTCAGCATTCTGATAGAGGCGGAATCCTGCTTTCTGAATAGTACATTTCTCCCGGATACACGTCAGTACATCCTGTAATTCCCTGCGCTCCGGGGTGTGGTAATACACATCGTTTGTGGCTACCAGCGGTATTGCCAGTTGATCCGAAAGCTGTGCCAGACGGAACAACCGTTTAGCATCATTTGCAAGGTAGGAACGGGTTGCGGCCAGGTACACGTCATTCCCCAATTGCCTGCGGTATTCCTGCAAGCAGGTTTGAAAGGAAGTATCAAGCTCCAGCGAAGCATTCAGCGTAGCAGGCGGCACGGCAATGAATTTCATTCCTTCTGCGTGCCTGTAGACGTCTGCTTTATATAAATGGCACTCCCCTTTCCCGGCTTTCAGGTTCCCTTCGGAAAGCAGCGTACACAAGCGTTCATAGGCTGATAGATTGGTTGGGAAGGCCAGGAGCGGCGATCCATCCAGCAATTCAAGCCGGCAACCGATCACAATGCGAACCGGGGTGCTCCGGGCTGCCGCATGCGCCCTTACTACGCCTGCCAGCGTATTGCGGTCTGTAATTGCGATTGCCTTATATCCCAATAATACAGCCTGTTCCACCAGCTCTTCCGGGTGCGAACCGCCTCGAAGGAAGCTGAAATTGCTGGTTACCTGTAGTTCTGTGTACTGCATCATCCGGTCCGATTAAGCAAAAAATCCATGAAGATACCAGCGGGGCTGACCACCGTCATAGTGACCTGAACGAAACAGCCAGTAGCGGCGTCCGGCTTCGTCTTCCACGCAATAATAATCGCGGAACTCCCCCTGCTGCAGCCACCATTCCTGTTCGATACGCTCCGGTCCGTCGGCCTTCTTTATCGGGTGCAGTTGACCGTTAAAGCGGAACAGCATGGGAGGATAATCCGGCAGCGGTACAGTAACATCGATAGGCACGGGCCGTTTGAGCAGATGAACAGGCCGTGGAAGATCTGTGCGCCATTCCTTATTCTTCAACGCATCGATCGAACCGGCCGGCTGATAAGACCGTTCCGGCCAGTAATGCTCTGCCGGCAGATAGCGTTGAACGACCTGTAGCCCCCGTTTACCGACGATCTTATCCAGCAGCTCCGCCACGGCAGCTGTACCGTTTGAATCTTTTTCGTTCCAGATCGCGGTCTGATCAAAAACGATGGGCTCTACTTCAAGAGCGTGCAATTCAAACAGCTCAAATCCAAGGTCCGGCTGAAGCTGACCGATCTTTAATTCGAACAGCTTTTTCAGATGTACTGCGTTTCGGGTGGGCAAGTTGGTACCAATGGCTACTTCCTGGATATCTCCGTCCATACGATGGCAGCGCAGCAAAGCAGTTCTCAATCCTTTTCCGGCTGCCTCGAGCCGCTGGCAAAGCAGATCAAGCAGCCGTTCGAGGCCAATTTCAATTCCTTTTGCCGTGCAGATCGGTTCCAGACATGGTAAACGTTCCTGGTAGAGCTTTGGTGGTTGCACCGGCATCAACAGCTCTATTTCGTACCCTGATGCCTGATCGATCCGCGTGAGCAGCCCGGCACCAAATCGCCTGAACAAAGCCTGCCGTGGCAGGTGAACGAAATGGCGTATGGTATTCAATCCCAGCTTTTCCAGCCGTTCCGTTGTAGCCTGTTCCAATCGCAATGCTGCAGGTGGCAGGTCCTGCAGTGCAGCTAACTGCTTACCGGGCGGAACGATCGTTTGCTGCTTTCCGTATCGGGAAACCGCCCATGCAGCAGCCATGGTGTCAGCCATCGCCGCCTGCACATAGTAACCGAAAGCTTCCATCCGCGCAAGTATATGTGCAACATATGAAGCATCGCCCTGCCACAGATGCGTGCACCCGCTGCATTCCAGCACGATTCCGTCGGGCAGGTCAATTGCGGTTACGGGTGTGAAACGGATACACCACGTTGCCAATGCTTCCAGCAATTGTTCAGCCTTCCCGGCCGGGTATTCCAGTACCACCAGGCCGGGGAAAACAGCCCGGCAATCTGCTACGAGCATTTCCGGGAAGATTCCTTTGGCATAAGCAGATCTGCTCGCCGATTTAACCACCATCCGCCCACGCTCGGGAGTGAACAAAATGAACGGCACCTCTTTCAATTCAGGTTGTTGCCGCGCCATCCAGTCCGTAACCAGGTAAGGGAACCATATCGAAACAAACCGCTTATGCATAGCGGGTGTTTTTCGGTTGAATAGCGGCAGCTGTTTCAGAAAAGTGCTGAAAGCCCGTCGGTGTCCATGCTATGTGCCATGATCCGGGGCGGCCGCTTCTTACTTTGGTCAGCTCTACGTTCCATTTCGGGAATCCCACACCTGGCATCCCTTCTTCAATGATTCCCGGCAAGGGGCTGATCTTCCAGCGCGCAATACAGGCAGTAGCATTTTTCGTTCGGGGATATACCCGGTGAATGAATCCGGTAACCTTACTATACTCTATGGCCAGCTGCAATCGCCTGGAATTGGTAAAGTTCAATTCTTTCACTTCTCCTACTACGGCAATCAAAGCGTCGCACCGGAGTGCTTCTTCAACCGCCCAAAGCACATCTTTATCGGTTGGCAGGTCGATGAAAATGATACATTCGGGATTGATACCGAGCAGTTTCAACGCAGGTGGAAATACAAGCCGCCGCGAGCTGATCCAAAGGCAAAATCCTGTTTTCGTCGTTACGCGGTTTAGCAGGCAGGCCAGGAAACCACTTGTGGCCGCCGCCGATTCTGGCTCGTAACTCACAAATTCATGCACTGCACCGGTCGGAAAAACTCCTTTCGGAAAAGCGTCCTCAATCGGCCCAAGTCCTATACCATTCCGTTCATCGCCAGGTTTGACGCTACTCTGCATTGTCAGTATACGCTGTTGTAGCTCCCGCACAATATCCCGCTGCAACAGATTTTCCATTTGATTAAAATATAATCACAAATATGATTAGTATTTAATCGTAAAAGAAGCTATGTTTGCTAAAAATATTAGCAAATGGAGATGTTGACGAATAATCTGCGTTATTTAAGGGCAAAACGTGGCTATACCCAGCAACGTATTGCCGACAACCTGATCATTACAAGAGGCTGTTACGCGAAATATGAAGAAGGCATTGCAGAACCTCCTTTAGCCACCCTGCAGCGAATAGCACACTTTTACGACGTAAACATCGATGTATTGCTACAGGCAGATCTTCGCAGCATTAATCCATATGGGCTGAATGACCTGCAAAAGGCATTGTATGTTCTGCTCAATCCATAGCGATCTTCCGTCACAGCTAAATTTGGCCTAACAACGAAAACGGAAATTATAGTCTTGTTCAACATCTCGTTCAACATTTGAGAAGTCTTAATTCATTCCTTCTTCAGAATTCCTGTCTCGACACTTTCATTGATGAGCTGTTCTGCAAAATTCCAGATACTATTGGAGCCTTCTTTAATTACGCGCTTTTTCTGATGGACTTTTTCATAGGTTACGCCAAATTCTTTCCATGTTCCGCCGTTGTTGGAGGTGTTTTGCAGCAAAGGCTCCAGCCTGTCCATTGCGCGCGCAAATTTAGCTTCGCCGGTTTCGCCGGCTTCGAATTCTTCCCACAGCTCAATCAGCTCTTCGGCCTGTTCTGTTGGAAGTAAGCCAAAAATGCGTCTGGCAGCCAATCGTTCTTCTTCCGCATTGGAATGATTTTTTTGGGTATCATAGATAAACGTATCGCCCGCATCAATTTCAACGATGTCGTGAATAAGCACCATTTTGACCACTTTCAGCAGGTCGACAGATGTATTGGAATGCCCGGTGAGCACAATGGCCATTAATGCCAGGTGCCAGCTGTGTTCGGCATCGTTTTCATTTCTGTCGCTATTGAACAGTTTTGTTTTTCGCTGAATATACTTGAGCTTATCAATTTCCTTAATAAAACGGATCTGCTTCACTAAATCTTCCGGGATCATTTTTTTGTGGGATTTTACGTTGAACGAAAGATAATTCAAATGAAGAGATCAATAGCCAAAATGAGTGGAAGAATAATCTGAATTCAAACTTCAAGTTCTTTCAAATCCTTTATTAATTTCATAGAAGGATTTAACTATTTATTATGACCGAAATGATGAGGCTTTATTGGGAAACTGCATCACTCCCGCAAAATCTTCTCCATTTTCTTTCCTTTGGCCAGCTCATCGACTAATTTGTCGAGGTAACGGACCTGTTTGGTGAGCGGATTTTCGATTTCTTCGATCCGGTAGCCGCAGATCATTCCTGTAATTAATTCCGCTTTCGGATGCAGCGTTGCCTGTTCGAAAAATGCTTCGAAAGTGACCTTCTGATCGATCAGCTGCTGTTGTTTTGCCGCATCAAAGCCGGTCAGCCATTCAATGACCTGCTGCAATTCCTGTATCGTACGGCCTTTCTTTTCAACTTTTGCAACATAGTGCGGATAGACAGAAGCAAAGGTCAGCTTTGCTATACGTGCGTCGTGTGTGGGAGATGTGCTCATGTGTACGTCTAAATGGTGTTGTAATCTGATACTAAACTGCTTTCGAATGTAAGGATTATGGCCTGTATTCCAAACTGTGCTGTAAGCGAAGTGCATCATCTGTTCCGAAACGGCATTTTTTTATACAAATTTCACTGACCGTAATTCGCTAAGTGCTTATTTTTGTCACCGGAGGTTTTCCACGGACCTTCCGGCAGCGTGTACCATATTCACGTTTTTATTTTTTAAACACACACATGAAAAAGACAACGATCCTGTTGCTGCTTGTGTTCCTGGCTGGAACCGGCATGCAGTCCTGCAAAAAGGACGACAAAAAAACACCCGCACCGTCTACGAATCCACCGGTTTCAACAGCGGATAATTTTTCACTGACGACTGATGGCGTAAACATCGTTGCTTCCACGATCACCGTGCAGGAAGCAGGCGGTGTGATCGTCTGCAACGGAACGGTCAATCCGACCACGTATTACAGTATTGTAACGGAAGACGGCCTGATGCCGGGAACGTACCCGATCGATGGCAATACGCAATTCGACCTGATCCATTCCGACGATAACGACGCGACGTTTTACGCATCAACTTCGGGTTCGGTGACGATTTTAACGCACGATACGGTCAACAATACGATGTCAGGAACGTATAACTGCATCCTGACGCGTACGAGCCCGGCAGCAACAAAAACGGTAACGAACGGACAGTTCAGCTTCAGCTATAATTAAAACGGCATTGTTCTGAAAGCGGGGGATTTACCGCAAAGGGATTGTAGTGCAAAGAAATAATCTCAGTCAGTATGGCTGATAAATAACAGAACAAAATTCAGTTCACAAATTTTATAAAGCCTTATTTCTCCGGGAGTAAGGCTTTACATTTAGGTACTTCCCTACTCTGTCACATTGTACCCGAGGTCCATAAATCCGTATTCCACGGGTTTGGACAAGTGCAGCTCGCGGATCAGCTTTGTCATGCTGCTAAAGTTAGATGCAGCCATTTCCGCTTCAAAGGCTTCGCCCCAATTGGTATTGGAAACGAGGTAACAGGTATATTTTCCATCGTTGTTCTGCAGCCAGCACCTTGTTTCCTGGGGCATTTTATTTCCTGCGACCACTTTTTTAATCTTCTCCTGATCCGGTTTTGCCACATCGTTGTCGCAGATAAAAGTGGCGTTGTAATGCGAAAATTCTACGGGAACATCTTCTGATCTCACCGTGTGGAGAACGGCTAAAGTTTCGTCTGTGAAGGTGAATACCGCAGGTTTTGTTTTTATGTATTCACGATGGTAGTAGGCCGTGAGCATTGCGCAATGATTTTTGTTCTTCGATTCGCCTGCGCCCAGTTCGTATTTCAAGTTAACGACGTTTCCATCGTCCAGAATTTCAAACTGCAGCTGTTTGTCTGACCCGATCAGGCCCATTTGCGCTTCCCGAAAAATACTTTTAGCCAGTGCTTCCTGTGAGGGAGCATAAACAATATTGGAGTGTTCGTCGGACAGGATTTTGGGTTCTTCTTTGCAGCTGGCTAACAGCAGAAGCGCTGCGGAGAACCCGGAGATCATTAGCAGATTTTTCATGAGAAAAATTGATTATCGAGGTTTACAGGTCAATGTGAAAAGCATTTTTCAGTTGTCAAACATACTGTTTTTCCACGAATGACGAATAGCAGCGCTGATATGAAAGTATCTTCCTACAAAATCAGCAAACCTGCGTCTTTGAGTTGACCGACCTGTTTTCCGTACCAGAAAGGCTCAAAATCTTCTGCTTCGCTTTGCTGTTCGTAATCGGATTTAATTTCGTGAAAAAGGCTTTTTCCGCCGCCCGAAGCCGAAATTTTCTGTAACAGCGTGTTCAGCCAGAGCCCCTGTGATTTGCTGACCTGGATGGTAAACACATCCTTCCGGGTGTGAAAGGTCAGCTGGGCCAGCTCCCACTGATTTCCTTTTTTGGTTTTGGTGAAGAAATTCATCGAAGGCTGCGATCCGAGCCACACGATCCTGGAGCTGGGCTTGATAAATGCCAGTTCGGGCTCTTCCAGCGCGTTCACAATGAAATCAGGGGAAATGCGGGTTTTCGGAACTTTAAACTCGAACCAGCTTTGCAAAGGCAGGTCGAAACCTATGCCGTGCATGAAATTATAAAGCGATTTTTTGAGCCCGAAACTGAACTGCTCATGGTCGATCCCTGTTTTATCACTGTGAATGAGGTCGTTATTAGCAAACGTGCCCACGCCTGTTTCGCGGACCACGCTGAATTGTTCGGGATGCAAGCCGATCGGACTGTGCGCAGTCATGGCAAACTGGTGCCAGAAACCGGATTGTAAAACACCGGTTTCGAACAACTGGCGCACCATTTCAAGCGAATCAACGGTTTCCTGAACGGTTTGCGTGGGAAATCCATACATCAGGTACGCATGTACCATGATCCCGGTTTCGGTGAAATTGCGTGTTACCCTGGCTACCTGCGAAACGGTTACGCCTTTGTCGATCAGTGCCAGCAAGCGGTCGGAAGCTACTTCCAGTCCGCCTGAAACAGCAATACATCCGGAGGTTTTCAGCAGGATGCACAAGTCGCGGGTAAAGCTCTTTTCAAAACGGATGTTGGTCCACCAGCTCACCACCAGCTTCCTGCGAATGATCTCCAGCGCAAGCTCGCGCATCAGTGCCGGCGGTGCCGCTTCATCTACGAAGTGAAAGCCGTTTTGTCCCGTTTGAAGGATTAGTTCTTCCATCCGGTCGCACAGGAGCTTTGCGGTTGCCGGCTCATAGATCTTAATGTAATCCAGCGAAATGTCGCAAAAGGTGCATTTCCCCCAGTAACAGCCGTGCGCCATGGTGAGCTTGTTCCAGCGCCCGTCGCTCCACATGCGGTGCATCGGGTTCACGATCTCGATGACGGAAATGTACTGGTCGAGCAGCAGATCGCTGTAATCGGGCGTACCGAGATCGCGCTGCTTGTAATCGGGTGTTCTGGAATTATTGCTGTAAACAACCTCGTTGTCAATCAGCGTAAAGGTGCGTTTCAGCTCGCTGATATCCCTGTTCCCGGCAAGGTGTTCCACCAGGTGCTCGATCGGCACTTCGCCGTCGTCGAGTGTAATGAAATCGAAGAATTCAAACACGCGGGGATCGGAAAGCGAACGCAGCTCTGTATTCGGAAAGCCGCCGCCCATGGCTGTTTTCATGTGCGGATAGTGCTGTTTAACGTATTGGGCCGAACGGAAAGCAGCATATAAATTGCCGGGAAACGGGACGGAAAACGCGACCAAGGCCGGATCGGTGTCCTGCAGTCGTTTTTCGAGCAATTCCAGCAGGATTTTATCTGTAAATGTGATTTCCTGCTGAAGCGTGTCATACAGCTCGTCAAAGCGCAGCGCAGACCTTCCGAGGCGCTCCGCATAACGGCTGAAACCGAAATGTGTGTCCACTGTTTCAACGATCAGGTCGGAAATGTCTTCGAGGTAAAGCGTAGCCAGGTGTTTGGCCTTGTCCTGCGTTCCCATGATCCCAAACGCCCAGTCAAGCTCATCGAGCTCGTTAAACCGCGATGCTTCCGGCAGAAAATCATCCTGGCAGATGCTGTGTGCCATGCCCGGGTTTTTGCCCTGCAGGAACAGGATAACCGCATCGATGGTGTGTATGTAATCGGCTTTGAGCGCAACGATCCGTTCTGCATTTTCCGTGAGGTGAACAGCTTTCGCTTCAATTTCGGTAAACAGCTTCGTTAATCCCGCTTTTGAAAACAATTCCAGGATCACTTCAATTCCTAAATCAGCCTGCACAGCCGAAATATTTTTCGTGTTCAGGAACCCTTTCAGGTAAGCCGTTGCCGGATACGGCGTATTGAGCTGCGTAAAGGGCGGTGTGACTAATAAGAGCTGATTTTTCAAGACGAAGCTTTAAGGGAACTGCAAAAGTATCGCTATTTTTTGAAACGAAGGACAGTTGACAATTCACAATGCACAATTGACAATGATAGGAATTATCCGCGGAATACGCCTGTATCCGAGACAGATGCAACCCTAACGAACTATTTTGCCGTCTGTTAGGTTTTGAAGTCAAATCCGCTAATACGATCTGTTATGTTTAAAATCCTGCTACTACTTCTGCTGTCCGGCACTGTACTTTTATCGGCTTATGGCCAGGGAAGGCCGGCTGAGCTCCCGGATTCGCTGCCTGAATACGAGCAACATGCGTTGTACATCCAGCTGGCACAAGGTTCTGCATGGGGCGATTTTGACATCCATACTGCTGCGGATGAACGTCTGAACGCATTCCCGGAGATCAGAATGCTGTTTGAAAACGGCACGATCACAGGCATTCAACAGGAATTCAAGGTATTGTCCCGGAAAGACGAAGCCATTGGCCGGATTTACAGAATCCTTCTCGCTGGTAACCAGCTGCCGGACGAAACCGTAACGCTCCTGGACGGGCTTCCCTACTTTGATTTCGTGGAAAAGATCCCGCTCTACCGGACGTTTTACACACCCAACGATCCCGCCTACGCCGATGCCCAGAAAAGGTGGCACCTCGACCAGATCAACGCAGCCCAGGCATGGGACATTACGCAAGGCTGTTCGGGCAAAACAATCGCTGTTGTCGATGATGCGGTACTCACTACACACGAGGACCTTGCAGGCAACATCTTTTTGAACGCCGGGGAAATTCCCGGCAACGGGATGGACGATGACCTCAACGGTTACGTGGATGATGTGCACGGTTTCGACGTGGCTGATGCAGACCCCGATCCCAATCCGCCCGGTTCGGCAAGCAGCACTTTTTTCACACATGGAACGCTCGTAGCAGGTGTCGCCGCAGGCCGGACGAATAACGGTACAGGGACTGCCTCCATCGGTTTTAACTCTACGGTCATACCGATCAAAACGAAAAGCAACGATGAATTTACACCCGGCGTGCTGACCAACCCTATGCACGGCGTTGAATATGCCATCGCCATCGGAGCGGATGTGATCAACATGTCGTGGGGTTCCTATGCTTCGTCGCAGGCACACCAGCTGCTGTTCAACAATGCCTATTCCGCCGGACAGGTCACTGTAGCCGCTACCGGCAACCAGGGGGTTGGTTTCCTGGTGTATCCTGCGGCATACGACAATGTAATTGCCGTTGCGGCTTCCGATCCGGGAAATGACGGTGCGACGTTCTCGAATGTCACTACGGGCGTAACGGTTTTTGCGCCGGGCGTTGGTATCTGGAGCTGCCTGGCCGATGCGAACAATTCATACGGCTATGCTTCCGGCACTTCGATGGCAGCCCCGATGGTTTCCGGAGTGGCGGCGCTGATGCTGTGCAACGACCAGACCTTTACACCGGAAGGCATCCGGAATTGCATTGCCAACTCGGCAGCCGTTTACCCGAGCACGCTCTGGCCGGGACTGACCGTTCGCATTCTCGATGCCGCGGCGGCTGTGAGCTGTCCCCTGCCCTTCGCGAACACATGTACGACAGAAGGCTGTGAACTGATCCCCAACGGCGGATTCGAAGAACCGTCCAATTCTAGTATTACCGTTTACGGCAATTTTGGCTGGGCCGCAGTCTCTGAAGGACAGGTTTGCGGATGGGAATCGTATTTGGGCACCGCAGATGTTTTTCCGAATCCTGTAGCCGGATTTGACAACTACGCGGGTATCTACTACGGCTATTCCCCGACGCCCGGCTGGGAAAATTACAAGGAAGGGATCGTTACACCGGAGCTGGACCTGGTGCCGGGACAAAGTTATGTGCTGGAATTCGACGCATCAATGGCCGCATTCAACGAGAATGTTCCACTGGATTCGCTATTCATCGGCTTGATGAGCAATTCCTTCTACTACAACGAAATGGCCTCTCCTCCGGATGTATTCCCGACGCAGCAGGTAGGCGCTGTTTACGCGATACCGGTAGACACAGTGCTCACTATTTACGATCAGTCGCTCATTATGGATGGTACGATCCACATGGGTTCTTTTTTCCGTCATTATACGATCACGTTTACGATGCCAGCAGTAACGGACATGGACCGGCTGGTGATGCTGCCCTACCAGGAATTCCAGGGAGTGGGCTACACCAACCAATTGTTCCTGGACAATATCAGCCTGCGGGCGAGCCTGAGTGCTCTGGCGAGTGTTGACAACGACACGATCCCGGAAGGAGCTTGTGTTCATTTATCGGTTTCCGGAAGCGGAAGCACATTTGTATGGGAACCCGAAGCATTGTTCAGCAACCCTGTCGGAGCAACGCAGCTTTCCTGCCCGGATACCAGCGTTTTCTACATTGCTACCGTCTACGATGCCATCACCGGCTGTACTGCTTCCGATACTGTGGCGGTGCATGTGACCCGGAACCCGGAACTGGGCATTCCCGACCTTTCGCAGGCAATTGTGAACGTTTATCCGAACCCGGTTGTCGGAGAATTGCTGATCGAAGCGCTCGATATTAACGCAGAGCTGGAATTTGGTATCTATGATTGTACAGGCAAACGGATCGTACAGGGCGTGATTTCGCCGGACGAGGCAACGGTTGTCGACTTCCATCACGTTGCTTCGGGAATTTATGTCCTTAGGATCAGCAACGGGCAGTATGTGCAAGTAGTAAGGAACTAGTACCAGGGGGAATTTACAATTATCAAGAATGCCCCGTCCTGAAAGAATGGTACACTACAACAAAAAACTAAAAAAAAGCCCCGACGATACTGTCGGGGCTTTTCGTTATTTAACTTATACGGCATCATTTCCAGCCGCCACCTAATGCACGGTACATATTGACCATTGCATGCATTTGTTCCATCTTTGTTTCGACCAGGTCGAATTTCGATTCCAGCGCATCACGCTGGGTGAGCAGCACTTCCATGTAATCTGCCTTCGCGGATTTGAAGAGGTTGGTCGAAATGGTAATCGACTGATTGAGTGCATCGACCTGTTTGGCTTTCAGATCATAGCTTTTTTTCAGGTTGCTGATCTTTGCCTGCTGATTGGCCACCTCGACGTAAGCGTTTAAGATCGTCTGCTCGTACTTGTAAACGGCCCGTATCTGCTTCGCATTCGCGTTGTAATACGTTGCTTTCAGCGCATTCCGGTTGATGAGCGGTGCCACCAGGTTCCCTGCGATGGAATAAAGCATGGACTGGGGCGTTTTGATGAAGAACGACGGATCGAATGCCCGCAATCCGACACCGGCACTGATGTTCAGGGAAGGATAAAACCGTGCTCTCGCTACTTTTACGTCCAGCTTGGATGCCGTGAGATCGAGCTCTGCCTGCCTGACATCTGTCCGATTTTCCAGCAGCTGCGCCGGGATACCGGCATACAGCGTATCGGGCACCAGTGTGCTGAAAGACTGTGAGCTTCTCGCAACGGGCTGGGGGAACCGGCCTGTCAGGAAGTTGATCCTGTTCTCGGTTTCCGTGATCCGTTGCTGAATATCATACTGCAGGCTTTGCGTATGATACACTTCGGCTTCGAACTTTCGCACGGCCAGCTCGGTCACTCTTGCCGATTCTTTCTCGAGCTTCACGATCTTCAGGGCATTGCTCTGAATTTCGATATTCTGTTGTACGATCTCCAGCTGATTGTCGAGCGCGAGCAGCTCGTAATACGAACCGGCTATTTCAGCAACGAGGTTGGTGACCATAAAGTTTTTGCCTTCGACACTGGACAAGTACCTGTTAAACGCGGATTTTTTCGCGTTTCGCAGCTTGCGCCAGATATCGATCTCCCAGTTTGCGTACACTCCGACCATGAGATCCGGCAATGCTTCGGGTGTTTCCCTACCCGGCGCAATGTCCGTATTGGCGTCGTTGGCACCCTGACTGGTGTACCGGCCTACCTTTTCAACACCGGCACCTGCGCCGATACCGGCTGACGGCAGGTACTCTCCTTTACGGGCGCGCACTTCGTTGCGGGCGATCTCGATCTCCTGCAGCGTGATGTTCAATTCCTGGTTGTTGCTCAACGCCGTATCGATGAGCGCGTTCAGGTTCGGGTCGGTGAAAAAATCTTTCCACCGAACCTGCGCCGAATTGAGCGTATCCTGCGAGCTGTTATAGCCCGAAGGGACGTTCGTATTTTCCGTTCGGGAAACTACCTGTAAACTTTTACAAGCTGTGACAGTCAACGCAAAACCTGCGATTGCCAGCCCCTTATAGATTCTTCTTTTAGTGCTCATTGTCGCTTTCATCAGTTGTGGAAAAATGGTCTATTGCATGCACAAAATCTTCGGTTAAAGAGCTGTCATCTTCGTTTTTGATCATTCTGCGCCCCTGGGCGATGGAACCGAAAATGTAGTATAGTCCCGGAACGATGATCACCCCGAAAATGGTTCCGAAGAGCATTCCTCCGAGTGCGGAAGAACCGATTGTTTTGTTCCCGATCGCTCCTGCGCCGTGAGAAAGCACGAGCGGAATGAGTCCGGCGATGAACGCAAAGGAGGTCATCAGGATCGGGCGGAAACGCACTTTAGCGCCTTCGATAGCCGCTTCAATGACTGACAATCCTTCCCGCTGCTTCTGCACCGCGAATTCCACGATCAGCACGGCGTTCTTGCCCAGCAATCCTACCAGCATGACGAGCCCTACCTGTGCGTAAATGTCGTTGGCCAGTCCCATGAGGTCGATCAGCATGAAGGAGCCGAACACACCGGCCGGCAGAGAAAGGATCACCGCCAGCGGAATGATGAAGCTTTCGTATTGCGCCGCCAGCACGAAGTACACGAAAACCAGCACGATGATGAAGATAACGATGGCCTCGTTGCCACGGCGTACCTCATCGTAGGAAAGTGCGGCCCAGTCGATACCGTAACCGTGCGGAAGTGTTTTTTCAGCTACTTCCTGTACGGCTTTGATGGCTTCGCCACTGCTGTACCCTTTTGCAGCAGCGCCCCTGATACCGGCAGTATTGTACATATTGTACCGGTTGATCTCATTGGCGCCCTGTTTTTTCACAATGCGCATAAACGATGACAACGGAACCATTTCGCCCTTGTCGTTTTTCACGTACAGGTTCATGATGTCGGTTGGCAGCTTACGGTATTCGGGCGAAGCCTGGACAAAGACTTTAAAGAACCGCTGGTATTTGATGAAGCCCTGCTCGTAGGTACTTCCAACGAAGATGGATAAGGTGTTCATCGCATTTTCAAGCGTTACTCCTTTCTGCATCGCCAGCTCGTTGTCGAATTCGACTTCGTATTGCGGATAATTTGCGCTGAAGAAGGTGAACAGACCTGTAAGCTCTTTGCGCTTGCCCAGTTCGGCCATGAAATCGTTTTTCGCTTTCTCAAGCGTTTCGTAATTGCCGTCTGTTGTTTTATCCAGCAATTGCAGGGCAAATCCTCCTGCGGCACCAAATCCGGGTACTGCCGGCGGGTCGAAGAACTCGATCGTAGCTCCCGGAATGGCTTTCGCTTTTTCTTCGAGCTCGTAGATGATGTCCTGCATGGTGTGTTCGCGCTCATCCCATGGCTCGAGGTTGATCAGGCAGGTACCGGCGTTGGAGCCGCGACCTTCGGTCAATACCTCATAACCTGCAATGGATGAAACGGATTTTACGCCTTCCACTTTTTCGGCGATCTTCTGCAGCTGGCGCGAAATATCATTGGTACGCTCGAGCGTCGATCCCGGAGGTGTCTGGATAATGGCATAGACCATTCCCTGATCCTCGCTCGGAATGAACCCGGAAGGCAATGTATTGGAAATGATTACGATCCCCACGACAAATGCGAGCCAGAGCCCGATGGTCACCAGTTTCCGGTGCGCGATTTTTTTTAGCAGGCGCACATACACTCCTGTCAGCTTGTCGAATCCGCGGTTAAAACCGTCGAGGATGCGGGTCAGCAGGTTCTGTTTCTTCGGCTTTCCATGATTGTTTTTCAGGATCATGGCGCAGAGAACCGGCGTGAGCGTAAGGGCGATGAAACCCGAAAGTACGATCGCACTCGCCATTGTAATGGAGAATTGCCGGTAGAATACGCCAACCGGGCCGGGCATAAAGGCCACCGGGATGAACACGGCAGTCATGAGCAATGTAATGGCGATCACCGCTCCGCTGATCTCGCGCAGTACTTTTTTGACCGCACCGTAAGGTGTCAAATGAGGATTTTCCTCCATGGCTGCGTGCACCGCCTCGACGACGACTATGGCGTCATCGACGACAATACCGATCGCAAGCACGATGGCAAACAGGGTGATCATGTTCATCGTGAGCCCGAAGAGCTGCATGAAGATGAATGCGCCTACGAGCGAGATCGGCACGGCGAGCGTCGGGATGAGCGTGGAGCGCCAGTCGCCGAGAAACACGAAGACTACGAGCGCCACGAGGATAAAGGCGTCGCGCAGTGTGTGCATGACGTTTTCTGTGGATGCGTTGAGAAAGTTGGAGACATCGTAGCTGACTTCGTAGTCCATTCCCGGCGGAAAGTCTTTCTTCATTTCCTCGAGCTGTTTTTTCACGTTGGCGATGACTTCGCTGGCGTTACTTCCGTAGGTTTGTTTCAGTACGATCGCCGCGGAAGGATTTCCGTCGAGGTTGGAATAAATATCGTAGTATTCGCTGCCGAGCGCAACGTTCGCAACATCTTTGAGCCGCAGCATCTCGCCGTCGGGATTGGAACGGATGATGATCTCCTCGTATTGTTTCGGATCGTTGAAACGGTCGGCATAGGAAAGTGTGTATTCGAGCGCTTCCGCCTGTTGTCCGTCTCCCCGGCCGACACGCCCGGCTTTCCCGATGATGCTTTGCTCGCCGAGCGCTTTCATCACTTCATCGGGCGATACGTTGTAGGCGCGCATCCTGTCTGGCTTGAGCCAGATACGCATGGCATACTGGCGGCTTCCGAGGATCCTTGCCTGGCCGATCCCTTTGATCCGCTGCAGCTCGGGGATCATGTTGATACCCGCGTAGTTGAACAGGAATTTCATATCGGCATTTTTGTCCTTGCTGTACAGGTTGACGTACATGAGCATGCTCGGGATCACCGGTGTGATGACCACTCCTTCGCGCTGAACGAGCACAGGAAGCCTGTTGGTGACCTGCTGCACACGGTTCGACACCTGGACAAGCGCCTGGTTGATATCTGTTCCCGGTTCGAACACGACCTGGATATTGGCTTCTCCCGCACTGGTGGCGTCAGAAGTCATGTAGCGCATTCCCCACGCTCCGTTGATGGATTGCTCGAGGGGAATGATCACCGATTCGGCAAGGGTTTTAGCGCTCGCTCCCGGATAGGAAGCGGAAACCATCACCACCGGCGGGGCAATCTCCGGGAACTGCGACGTAGGAAGCGTATTGATGGAAAGAATCCCCACCAGGATGATGACCAGTGACAGCACAATGGCGAGTACCGGTCTTTTTAAGAATTTACTAAACATGTGTATAGTTGTTAAGGATGGTTATTCCGTGTATACTTTGAGGCTGGAGATCACCGATTGCGGATCTTTGTAATCGTAGGTGATCTTATCGTTGTCTCTCACCTTTTTGATGCCTTCGAGGAGAATTTTATCAGTGCTTTTCAGTCCTTTGCTCACGACATACAGATCGGGCATTTCGGCGGCAACGGTGATTTCTCTCGACTGCACGGTGTTGTCTTTCATGACCACGTATACGTATTTCTTTTCCAGGATCTCGAAGGTCGCTTTCTGCGGAATGATCAATGCCTTTCTGAAAGGAACGATCATCTGTATGTTTCCCGTTTCACCATGTCTTAACAAGCCTTCCGGGCTTGGAAATGTTGCCCTGAAGGCGATGTTACCCGTTTCATTGTTAAAATCGGCTTCAATTGTTTCCACCACACCGGGGTATTTAAATAATTCGTTATTGGCCATTTTCAGCCGGACGTTTTTCATATTTCCCTGGTCTGCATGTGTTTTGAAATCGAGGTATTCGGCTTCCGGAACGTTGAAATAGACCCACAGCTTGCTGTTATCGGAAAGCGTTGTGAGCAGATCACCTTCGTTAACGAGACTTCCGAGCCGTACCTGGAAACGGTCCATAATACCGTCGAACGGCGCCCTGATCTCTGTAAACCCGAGGTGAACCTGCGCCAGTGAGAGCTCGGCTTTTGCTTTGTTCAATTTCGCTTTTGCCAGTGCGAGCTCATTTTTAGAAACGATGTTGCTGTCTGCAAGCGACCGGGTATTCCGGTATTCGATTTCGGCAAAACTGACTTCGGCCTGTGCTTTCTGCACTTCGGCCTGGTACATCATGGGCAGGATCTGGAACATGAGCTGTCCTTTTTTTACCATCTGGCCTTCGTCTACGAAGATCTTCTGCAGGTAGCCCTTTTCCAGCGCTCTTATTTCAATGTGCTGAATGGCACGCACCTGCGATACATATTCTTTGGTAATGGTGGTATCCTTCATCAAGGGACTGGTTACCAATAGTTTTTCTTTAAGTTCCTTTTCTTCTTTTTTTGATTCGCAGCTTGTATGGCACGCGACGATGGATGAGCCCAACAACAGGAGCACAAATAGTCTCTTCATGATAATCTGGTTAAAAAAAATGCGTTTTTCGTGAAAACTGGTTTATGCCAAGCGCATAAATTTCCCCGAACAGGTTCATTTCAAAAGAAAAGCGTGTTTACGGGAAAAAACGGGGAAATGGCAGATTTGACTGCCTGTAGCGGCCTATATCCGGAACACCCCGAATACAAGGCTCCTGTTGCTGACAGGAATAAAAGAGATTCTCTTACAGAAAGCAAGGCTGCTTTTACTGTTATGATATAAATAGTCCGGTAACGGGGCATTGAAAAGAGTAGAAAAGCTGTGAGCGTTTCCGGGAAAATGTTTGGATGAAACGGATTCGTACTCTTCTTCATCGACATCAGGAACAATGAACCGGACTAGCTTACGTGCCTGTGGAATTCCGAGTGTTGCGTCGAAGATGAATCCATCGGTGCCGGCGGCGAGCTGCGTTGTTTTGTTCAGCAGCGTGAGATGAGCAGCGGGTAATCCATCCTGATCAGGATGCGTATTCAGCTGGCCGTATCCAAGGAATGGGATAAGAAACAGTACCTGAAAAAACCTGATCAGTAACTTATTCATGCTGCAAAGCTATACCAGCGCCGTTTCAACACCAAGCATCTGCGTGTTAATTATTGGTTAATCCGGCTGCACACAATTAAACACAAAGCGCTGTTCCTTGCTGAGCAACGTTTTCACCCGAATAAATCAGTGGAACAGTTGCAGGAGAACACCCCCTCCTACTCGTCGTTTTGATCGTTTTGCGTGAAACCGCAATTAAAATACCGTATTTATACGGTTGACAATAAGTAAATTATAAAATAGTTTTGTCACCATGAACATCTATTCCTACGACAGGGAAGGAATAGAAAATACACTATTCACTAAATAAACGACACTACTATGTCCTATTTACATTTGCCAAGGATTATTTTCTCCGGAGACTTTATTTCAGATGTTTCGACGGTCAACAACGATCCCGCTCACTACAACAACAACACGTTTCAACCATCCTTCCAGGAGTACGGAACCGGAGCAAAAAACGGATGGTGGAATCCGGAAGGAGGAGCCACCTTCGATTTCCAGGACTGCATTATCCGAAAGATCACTTACGCGGACAATACCGTTGAAGATCAACCAGGATTAGAAAGTCTTGTCGGGCAGCTCATCAAAAGCCCCGGAGGAAGATCAACGGGGAAAATGGTGGATCTGGATCCCCAGCAACAGGGCGTTTCCCAATTGTGGGCAGTGCGGCTGCGTATTCTTACGAAGGACGACGAATTACTGCTGGAAGGAGATATTGACACCACTGCTTTCCGCGACCTGCAGCTGAGGCAGTATGATGGCGGCAAAGTAAACGGTCAGCCGCTCGGTGCTTCCTGGACGTCGGTTATCCGCAACATTACCTGGGGAGAGCAGTCCGATAGCTTCCGGGTGCTTCGGGAGCTAAGAAGCGAAACACAGGAAAATTGCCTGTCGGTCAATCTGAACGGCTTCGGCTATTATTACGCGCATGCCGCAGACGGGCGCTTCTCGCTCGGGCGGCTCATCGGGGCGATCGGCCCGTGGTATGCAAACGAACCCAAAACGTTTGTTGCGCAACGAAGACTTTTTGCAACACAGCAATACGGTGATCCTAACAGGCCTTCGACCTACTTTGGCATTTCCAACTTCCTGTATGAAAAAGCCACCGGGCGCCTTGCGATTGATATGGGAAATTCATTTCCCGTTGCGAATCCGCTGGGAGAAATAGACGGTGTGCTGCCGCTTTTCCTCGGGATCGCCAAATCGCCTTTAGCTAATGCCCCTTCTGTAAACGATGTACTGCTGACATCCGCAGATGTCATCGAAATAGCCGGGCTGGTCCACGAAAAGGGAGACTGGCTGATGAGAACCGGAGGTATCTTCGATTTATCGAATGTTCCGCAGGAACTGGCAGAAAACCAGCTCGTGCTAATGTACAAAACAGCAAATGACACCTACCGCCTGTTTGCCCGTGAGTCGATCGGCGGATACAATATGCGGGCGGAAGAAATGGTTGTTCGCTTGGATACCGGCCAAAAGCAGCAGGTACAATTCTTTGCGCGTCAGTGGGGAGAACCTGTATATGCAGCATCCGTCACCATTCAACCGGATCAGCCTACCAATCCCAAAAGAGGCCCGATCTGCATTGTTCCGGGAAACAATTATCCGGAGGACGGCTTGTCATTCAGCCAAATGACCATTCCCGTTCGCAACGGGTACGGCAGCTTTGTGATCACCGGAAACGAGATCAGCAATCCACGAGGGTATATCGACGGGCAGATGTATTTCATCGCCTACAGCCTCGATGGTATTCAACCCGATCCGGCCGATAGCTCCGGGGATGCAATCTCCGTTCACCTGAGAGATTATTTCCCGGTTCCCGACCAGCCCAGGTGGAGCGATATCACAGCTACTATGCAACAATTCAGTAACCTGTACCCGATCATGAGCAAATACATCGTAGACCTTGGGGATCGGGATGCGGTACTTGCAAAAAAGGAAATACTTCTGTTCGCTTTTAGTCAGGAGATCCACAGCCCGATCTACATGCCTGTTACAAGAGATCTTTCGGAAGGAAAGCGACTGACCATTCTCAAATGGCTCGAGAGTAACGGCATTTACGACCTGCCGGAAGAAGATGCCAATTTATCGGCTTCCCGTAACAAAGCCTTTTCCCAGGAAATTCCGAATATGGAAACCACAGAGGAAGGTCATGCGCCTTCCGAGTTCCATCAAAAGCTCGTAATGGCTATGCGAATGAAAATGGGAGCCGGCCTTCCGAATGCAACATTTGACCTTACACAATTCTAAACACTACGATCATGCTCAAACTACAATCAAAATTCGTTCGTTCGCTGAAAGAAGCTAACAGCTTATCCGACCTGTATCCACTCGTTCAAAAAGCAATCGAGCTGGAACACTCGACGATTCCCCCGTACCTGACAGCCATGTTCTCTATCAAGCCCAACACGGAGCGACTGGCCTGGACAATTATTCATTCTATCGTTATCGAAGAAATGCTGCACATGACGATCGCTTCGAATATTCTCAATGCGCTCGGAGGCGCCCCTCAAATAAACGGAGAAGGATTTGTTCCTTCCTATCCTTCTAAACTCCCGATGGGGATCGGCGACGGGTTGATCGTTAATCTTGAAATGCTGTCAAAAAAAGTAGTCTACGACACGTTCATGGAAATTGAAGAACCGGAGAATCCGTTGGTTTTTCCTGTCAAAATGGCCAACCTTTTCGCGGCGGAAGCAGAACCCGAATACCGCACGATCGGAGAATTTTATGGTGCGCTTAAAAAGAAAATAGACGAGCTTGCCCCCGAAATTCTCCCCGGAGATCCCGCTAAACAGGTAACATCGAGTTTCTTTAAGCCCGAAGAGCTGTTCCCCATCATTACCAAACACGACGCCAGCCGTGCCATTGACATCATCGTCGAGCAGGGAGAAGGCACAACCATCTCTCCGGTCGATCCCGAGGGAGAAATTGCGCATTACTACCGTTTCCAGGAGATCTATATAGGCAAAATGCTGGTGAAAGACGACTCCGTTCCCGAAGGCTATTCCTTTTCAGGAACCGAAATCCCTTTCGATCCGGCAAATATTCACCCGATTTTTCCGAACACAAAAGCAGCTATGTTAACTCCGGGTTCGGAAGAACGACGGCGTATCGATGAGTTCAATAACTCTTATTCCTCCCTGCTGAAAGGCCTGCACGACACTTTTAACGGACATCCTGAACAGTTAAACAATACGATCGGTATTATGTACGACGTCAAGCTCCAGGGAGAAAAGCTTTGTGCTACGCCGTTCCCGGGGAAAAGCGGTGAAAACATCGGGCCTTCTTTCGAATTTATGCCCTGATCCGGTGAAGCAGATCCTCCTCCCGCTGCTGATCAGCACTGTCATTGTTGTCGTCATATTCCTGGTTTTCGGAGACCTGGAAATATACATCCTGGAATTTACTGACAATGCCCGGGAAAACCGCCAGGAATATTGCTGGATCAGCAGCCTGTTCCTGTCCACCGACATTTTGCTTCCCGTGCCGTCGAGTATCATCATGTACACGAATGGCCTTGTTCTGGGTACATTTTACGGCACTTTGCTTTCACTCGCAGGCTCGCTGGTATCTTCCACCATCGGATATGGACTGGGCCGGATGTCCGCAAAAATAATCAAGCCTGAAACGCAGAAAAATGCCGGGCACATTCTTCAAAAGTATGGAGGAGCCGGGCTATTGATCACGCGCGGAATTCCGATCCTTTCCGAAAGTGTATCCTATACGGCCGGATACATGCACATGAACTTCAGGTATTTTTTCCTGATGAATGCAGCCGGGTATTTGCCGGTAGCACTGCTTTATGCCTATTTCGGAAGCCTGGGAAGCGACATGAACGTGTTTTTATATTGTTTTGGAGCTTCATTGCTCTTATCGCTCCTGTTGTTTTTATGTTTCAGAAAAACACTTATCAGAAATGCGTAGCATACTGCTGCTGCTGCTGTCCGCACTCGCTCATTTTCCGGTGAAGGCCCAGGACACGCTGAAAGTCAGAAAAGTCAAAGTGCTTCCGGTACCGGCTTTCGGCTATGCTCCGGAGACCCGTTATTACGTAGGAGCCGTTAGTCTCTTCACGATGGATTTTTACAACCGCCCCGATACCCGGAAATCTACCGGAAAAGTTGAATTCAACTACACCTGGAACAGGCAGGTGATCCTTGAAGGAGAATTGAATTATTTTTTCAGGGAAGAAAAATGGTTCACCAGCTCATCTGCACATTATTCGAAATACCCGGACCAGTATTTCGGTATCGGCGCTGCAACGAGTGATTCCAATCGTGTTTTATTTCAGAGCAACCGGCTAAAACTGGATGCCACGCTATGCAGGCAGATCGGGAACAAGCTCTTTTTGGGCGGAGGGGCGCGCTATGTGAATTACACGCATATCGCTGCCCTTTCGGAACACGCAGCAGCCTATCCGGAACTGGTGAACAGCGCAAATGCCGAACTGAAATTCCTGTTATTCAAAGATACCCGGAATAATCTCCTGACTCCTGTCCATGGAGAATTTTACGAATTGATCTCAGGAATCAATTATACAGGTAATCAGTTGTATCTCCGAATTGTTGGCGATGCAAGGAAGTATTACAGCTTTGGGAAGAACAAATCACATGTGCTGGCAGGAAGGGCATTCCACACTTCCGTCATCGGCAATGCTCCCTTTTACGACCTGGCCATTCTTGGCGGCGACCGCATCGCACGGGGATACTTTTACGGCAGATTCCGGGACGATCACCTGAGTACACTACAGGTTGAATACCGCACGCCTTACCTCTGGAGACTGGGGCTCGCAGGGTTTGGAGGTGTTTCTGTTCTGTACGGGCCCCGTACTGCATTCGATGGAACGAACCTGAAACCCAATGCGGGAATCGGCCTGCGGTTTCTGGTCGATAAGACCGACCGAACCAATCTGCGGTTTGATTATGCCGTTGGCGCCAACGGGCAATCCGGATTTTATGTCAGCTTCGGAGAATCCTTTTAAAGAAGAGCCGGTTATCCCCCGATTATTTTTTCGCGGTGCGATAAGCCCCAGAAATGCAATTCATCCATGACCTTCTCCAGTGACCTGCCATGAGCGGTGATCGAGTACTCCACCGTTGGCGGAAAAGTGTCATAGACGGCACGGTTGATCAGCTTATTCGCTTCCAGGTTCTTGAGCTCTTTCGAAAGCGTTTTATCTGTGATCCCGGCGACTTCTTTCGACAGCTGTCCGAAACGCTTATTGCCTCCCGAAAGTGCAAACAGGATTAACAGCTTCCATCGTCCTTCTATCGCTTCTAAAGCATCCTTGATCGAAAGCGCCGTTTTGGGGCATCCACCTTGACTCAACATGTTCTGTTCCGTTTTAAGTTGTTCATTATCTGCTATACTACCTTTTTGGATAGCGCTATCCAACGGGGTAGTAATATCCACCGGAAAGCGAAGGTACTTACTTTTGATCAACGATTAAAACGATAACAATGATTCATCACGAAAAACCGTCAAAAGCGCTGCACAGAACCCTTTGGACAGCGCAACTACTTGTGGCAGCCTGTTTACTCATGGGCGCCATCATGAAATTCATGCCCATTGAAAAAATAGCCGCTATGATGCCCTGGACGGGCGAGCTTCCTCCACTGCTCGTACGGCTTCTTGGCGTAGCAGACCTGGCCGGTGCCGTGGGACTGATACTTCCGCCCTTTCTTCGCACGAAGCCGGACCTGACGCCCTGGGCAGCGATCGGTGTTATCGCACTAATGCTGTCTGCGATCGTCTTTCATGTGCTGCGGGGCGAAGCATCTGTCATCGGCTTCAATATCTTCCTGCTTCTTGTTTGCGTGTTCATTGCATGGGGACGATTTAAAAAAGCAGCTGCATCAGGCTCGAATTGAAATACGGTTGCTTTTCTGTCTGACAATCATTATGTTTGACTACAAGCTATTCACAATCCGTTATTCACATGCAGACAGGAGCAGAAAAGAAACAGCAGGAAACAGGCGAATACTCATCGTCCGGCAAAAAGACCGGAAGTGGAGCTGTTTTACGGTTGGAGGATAACCGCCCTGGGACTGGCATTCAGCAAAAGCTGCAAGTTGCGGCAGAGAACAGTCCGAAGACACGGCAAATAAATCAGTTCCAGGCAATGGCTGATCAGCACAGTACGCGGCAGCAACCTATTCAGAAAAAAGAAAACACTACGGGGCTGCCAGACGATCTGAAATCCGGTATAGAACATCTTTCGGGCTATTCCCTGGATGACGTGAGGGTACATTATAACTCGCCTAAACCGGCACAACTTCAGGCACATGCTTACGCACAGGGAACAGGTATTCATATTGCTCCCGGGCAGGAAAAACACCTGGCGCACGAAGCCTGGCATGTCGTTCAGCAAAAACAGGGAAAAGTGCAGCCGACAACGCAGCTAAGAAAAGGCGTGCAGGTGAACGACAATGCAGGACTGGAAAAGGAAGCGGACGTGATGGGCAACAAGGCACTCCAAAGCTTCACGTCTGCGCTTTTGTCCGGCATGAGCAGGAACACCAAAGGCACAGGTGAACATTCGGCCGCGATCACTTCACCATTCATTACGCAGCGGATGGTACAGATGAACAGCGACGCAATGCCCGTACAAAGGGCTATAGCCGCAGCTCCTGTAGCTGTTGACCAGGCCGGAATGCTTGCTGCCGGAGGCGTCAATATGGACATGGGAAATACCGATCCCGTGACCGGCCATATCTTACCCGCTTACAATATCGTTACTGCACCTGACGGTGCCGGAGGATTCCAGGCTACCGTGAATAAAACCGCCGATGCGTTCGAAGGCAACAGCAACGCAGTCTATTTACAGCGCGGCATTTTTCCAAGCGGACTTATGCTTACTGCAGGAATCCTGGGACCGTTCGCTGCCGGACCCGCTAACCGGCAGGTATACGCAGATCTGAGCGCCGTTAATTCGAATTTAAGCCGTTTAGCGGAACAGGAGCACCTGGATGATCTCCGGCGCGCCTTTCAGATCACACTCGACATTGCCGACTGGGCGTTTGACCAGGCGGTACTCAACGGTCCTTATGCGGGAGCAACAGCCCCTCTTGCACAAGCTGCTGCAGAGGCAGGAATCGACAACTTCATAGCAGCAAGAGCCGCTATCCTTGGAACCGCTCCCTTTACGACAGCAACCGATCTTACAGCACTTTACCAGGCAAAACAGGCTTTGACGCATACGGGGCGTGATAGCCTGGGCTTCCACACCTTTAACATTGACCGTATAAATGTCTCCAACAGCCCTTTAGCCAAGGCGATGCGTTTACTTACCCTGATCCCTTTTGTTGAGAAAAAAGATTTCAGAGAAGTTATACCGGGACCTAATTTTAACGTACCTGGACCGGCATCGAATGTTCTTGTTGTCTAATACTGTCAACAGCAGCGAACGGCAACATTAAATAGTCGTTTATTACAATTGTTTACTAATTTAAGTGCCGGATGACGAGAAAAACAACTAAATACCAAACGAACAATCGCAGGTGCGCAGCTAAGCTGGCCGCACTTTTTTTCCTGGCTTTCATTCAGCCGGCTCACGCTCAGACAACAACAACCATCCGGCTGGCAGACTACAGAAACGCAGCCTTCGACAGCCTGCATGTGCGGAGCTGTAAAGAATATACGAGCTCCAAAGGCAGAAAGCAGCAATTGCAGAAAGCGGCTGTTTACAACCAAAATGGCTATATGGCTACCGAAGACACGTTTATCTATGACTCGCTGGGGCAATTAGCCGTACAGCAAAGAATCAGCTATGCCTACGATGGTTCGGAAATGAAGCTTTTTCACATACATATCATCGCCGGACAGTCAGATACGCTCATGATACAGACTTTTCAGTTTGACGACCGGCACAGGCTGAAGCAAAAATCCGACTGGAAAAGCTACAACGATTATACCATCACCGAAACCTATGATTACGACGAACACGACCAGTGCACGCTGATCTCGGTTTCCGGCAGCGGCGCGACCTTTAACGAATACCGGTACGAACGGGAATACGATCAGCAGGGAAATGTGCTGCGCATCACCTGCAACGGCCAGTTCGTTGAATCCAACAGTTACGACCCGGCAGGCAGGCTCATCAGCACCGATTCGGGAAATTACCGGGAAAGCATAAGCTACGACGACAACGGAAACCTGTCTTCACGTACTACGAAGTGCAGCGACCTTGTCAACCAGCTATTCCTCTGCAGAGACATGACCTATTCCTACACCTATAACAGGAAAAATCAACCGACCCGTTATTCGGCACGCCCCATTTCAGACAATAAGGCCCCAACAGCCCTGTTCATCGGAGAATCGCACAAAACGACCTACACGTACCATAAAAATGGCCTGCTCAGGAAATGGAACATGCGGTCGGAAGGTTACCGGTGGGAGTGCCTGTATAGCTACGAATTCGAATAGTAACAATACCCCGAAATTGTTCCCGGTCATCTGGTCTTTGGTATCCCGGCCCGTCAGCTCTATTCCTCTGCTAAAGCCTTTTCCTTTTGCCTTTTTCCTAAAATAGTCATATAATTGTAAAAGAACCTCACGGATCGCGCGCAAAGCAATTGACTTAGTCAAATCTGCTGCGTGACACCCACCATCTTGGTCCGCTAACCCCCGAACAGAAAAAGCAAAACAGGTTGATATAGGGTTGATACAGGGTTGAACCGGGGTTGACAGAGGGTTGATAGAGGGATGCCTGCTACATGACCTATAGATACTATAAGGCTCCACCGGGGTTGATCAGGGGATACGTAACAGATACAAAAGGAATTCGCCATATCTTACTAACCCTTCCTGTTGTTGAACAACAAGACACCCTTTCGGAAAAGCATGGTTCTGATTAAAATCCTGGATTCCTGATGCCCTGAAACCCTGTTATCTATTAAAACAAAAATTCCCCGCAGGCAAAACCGACGGGGATATTTTCTTCATTCGTATTGAATAGTAGCTGAATCGAATGAAAGGACTATTTTTCATTCCGGACAGTTTCCTTTACGTTCTATCCGTGCAGTAGTGTTTTCATCAACAATCAATTCTCCTGAAACTGATCTGATTGCAAAGTTCAGGCAAACACCATGGATTTCATACAAGGGGTAACCCCTGAATTTGACAATAACCTCCGCAATAGGCAGTAAATCGATACTTTTATAAAAAATGTGTCCATTGCTTTTATTGCGCTCCTTTCTGAAACGGCCGTCTTTTATCCTGCCGCTTTTCCTCTTACTGCTGTCCGGTTGTAAGGAAGAGCAGAATGCTGCGGTGATCTTTAAAGAAGGCCCGCCGGAAAAGCTCGACAGTACCTGCAGCTGGCTGAAAGAAAAGCGAAACTTTCACACCAAAGAGTATCCGCTCGTTTTCCGGGACTACTACGAGCGAAAACTGCGGCAAAACGACTACGCATCTGCGGCAAAAGCCCTGGAAACGGCAGCTGATCAGCACATTTACTATTCCATGTTCGACAGCACGTTTACGGCAACCGTTCAATCCTTCCGGCAGCTGTACGCAGCGAAGCTACCGGCAACCAGGGTTACGTTCCCCGATTACTACATGGCCAGCTATTACAACGAGCAGGGCGATTTCAGGGAAGCCATTTCGTACTACAAATCCATCACGGCGATACAACCGGTGGATTTCTACAGCTGTATCAATGTCGCCTATGCCTACACCGACATGGCCTTTTGCTATTCTTCGGTCGGAGACCAGAAAGCAGCCCTGCAGAACAACCTGAAAGCGCTCACGTTCTTCGACAAAACAGACGATCCGTCGGGAAAAAGCATCGTCTACGGCAACCTTTACTTCGTGCACCTGTTCACCAAAAATTATGCGCAGGCCGAGGTCTACATCGACAAATCCATCGAAGCGTATATCCGGCGCAAAGACACTACGAATATCTTCATCAGCCTGCTTAACAAAAACATGCTGTACGAGGAAATGGAACATCCGGACAAATATCCCCTCATCGATTCCACCTACCGGTATTTCAACGCCTGCGGCCTGAACGATCCCTCGCTGAAGATCTCCATTTACACCGATTACGTGAAAAAGCTGCTGCACGACGGCCATCCGGACGAAGCAGGAAAGATCCTGAAAGAGCTGGAACCAGACGTCCGTGAGCTCGATTCCCCGTTCTCTACCTCGGAATACATCGTAACCCGGGCAGAATACGAGCTCGCTACCAATAAAGGCATACTGGACATCGAACTCATCGAAAACGCGCTCGCCATCGTGGAGGAGAACGAGCATTACCAGACACAGCTGTCCTATTACGAAATACTGAAAAACGACGCCATTCTGAAAAAAAACTACCAGCAGGCGCTGGCTTATTCCGAAAAAGCCGGAAAAGCATCGCAGCAGCTGGCAACCGAACAGATGATGATCAAAACGGCCGAGCTCGACAAGCGCCACGAAACTGAAAAACGCCAGCAGCAGATCAATATTCAGGAGAAAACCATCTCCAACAATAACATCGCTATTGCGCTGCTTATTTCCCTGCTGACGGGCGTATTCCTGGTAATCGTCATCGTGCAGTCCCTGCAGAAACAGAAAAAAATACGCTCAGAGAACCGGAATGCCCAGCTGTATACAAAACAACTGCTGGAAAAAACCGAGGAAGAGCGCAAGCGCATTGCCAGCGACCTGCACGACAGCGTGAGCCACGATCTGCTGAACTTAAAGCACTCCATCGGCGAGAACACCGGCGGGGCGGGCGATAAGATCGACACGATCCTCAACGATATCCGCAGCATCAGCCGGAACCTTCATCCTGTAATGTTTGAAAAAGTCGGGCTTGCAGCCAGCGTCGAACAGCTGATCGAGCGGGCGCAATCCGTGAACGACCTGATGGTGACCGCAGACATCGTTTACCATTCTTCGCTTTCCGTATCGGATGAGCTGCAGGTGTACCGCATCATCCAGGAAGCACTTTCCAATGTCATCAAATATGCGGAAGCCATCGCGGCAAAGATCACCATCCTGGAAGACCAGGCCAATTTCCGCATCGAGGTCAAAGACAATGGAAAAGGCTTCAGCGTAAACGAAACACTGGCAGGGGGAAATGCGTTCGGCCTGCACAACATCATCGAGCGAAGCAAAGCCATCGGCGGACTCGCAAAGATCACCTCCGACAAGAACGGAACGATCATCACCATTGACTTAAAAAAATCCTGATGAACATACTCATTGCCGACGATCATCCTTTTACCCTGCAGGGAACTCAAAGCTTCGTGGAGTCGTACGGTTACCGCGTCATTGCGACCTGCGCCAACGGTGTTTCGGCATTGAACCTGATCCAGCTGCGCTCGCCCGATATCGCCATTCTCGACATCAACATGCCGGGGCTGGATGGGCTCGACGTAGCGAAAAAGATCCGGGAAATGAAGCTGAGGACCAGGGTCATCCTGCTGACGATGCACAACGAGATGACCATCTACAACAAAGCGAAAGAATACGGCATCTACGGATACATTCTGAAAGAACACGCACAGTCGGAGCTTGAAAAGTGCCTGCAGGAAGTCGCCAAAGGCAATCAGTATGTAAGCGATTCGCTGCTGCAGGACCTTGTGACCGACCGCTCGCCGGACACCAGTGAATTATCGAAGCTCACCTTTTCAGAACGCAAGATTGTGGAGCTGATCGCCCGGCAGAAAACGAGCAAACAAATTGCAGAGCTGCTCTTCCTGTCGGAAAAGACAATCGAGGGCCATCGCAGCAATATCATCGAAAAGCTGGGGCTCCCAAAGGAAAAGAACACCCTGCTGAAATGGGCCATAAAAAACAGCCCCGACGGAGGCGTTGGCTAACGCCTGCTTTTTTAAGCTCCACTAAAAAATAAAGACACCGGCAGCAGTCGTACGACCACTATTCATCAGATCCGTAACTTTTATCATCGGGAAGTGCTGAATGGTAAATAACCGGTGTTATGTGAAACGAAATACGTAACATCGCGTGCTCAAACGCATTGAGCGTCATCAGCATTACTGAGCCTCTTATCTTATGAAAAAACTGCTACTATTCATCACCTGCTTCCTGTTCACTTACCACAGCTGGTCACAGCTTTCCATGATCTACGAGAACAGTTTCAGGAACTGGCAACCCGGGCAGGGCTGGGTCATCATTGATTCCGATGCGATCCCGGGAACGGTTGGAATGGTGAATAAATCCGTTACGCTGGGGTCACCGCCCTCAACAGAAATAATGGACCACATGCTCGGCGTTAAATCACTTACCGGTGCGGGCAATATGGTGTTCATGACGCCGCCGCTTTCCCTGCAGAACGATCCGTGGGCGCAGTTCTACTCTTTCAGGTCAGCCGGATTATCATTTTCCGTATGGGTCGTTCCCGATGCCAACAACCCGACGCTTGCCGGTATGACGGACAGCATCACGGTAGTCAGTGCAGACGGATTCAACAATATCAACCTTTCTGCATATGCCAACACAACCGTCCGACTGGCATTCAAAGTGGTGGGTAACAATCCTTCCGCGCAGATCGACGACCTGAAGGTGTTCACGAAACAACGCCTTGCTTATATTCCCGATCCGGCATTCCGGAGCTACCTGCAGACCACGATCCCGGCCGCATTTACCGGCGACAGCCTCAACTATACCGCCAGCCAGGTTACGAGCCTGCGAAGGATCATTTCCCCGAACGGCACGATCGCTTCCATGGAGGGCCTGCAGTATTTCCCCTTCCTGCGCAAGATCGATGTATCGAACAACCAGATCACTTATTTCCCGATGAACCGTCTTCCCTACCTGGATACCTTCATCGTGAATCACAATTACCTGACAGCCGTTCCCGACATGCCGCTTGCAAGGTATATGAATTACGACAACAACCTGGTGCAGAACATTCCCGATTTCTACAACCAGAACTGTGCATTCCTGCATGCCAATAACAACCTCATTTACGACTGTCTTCCCGGTACCAATCGCTTTGTGAACGGCCAGCTGAACAACAACATCAGCATTTACAAAGGCAGCTACTTTTACTATACGCTGCAAAGCTTCTACAACACAACGCTACCGGCACCCGTTTGTACACAATCAACAGGGCGCGTTGACGGCATCGTTTACTTCGACCAGGACATGAATGGCGTTTTCGATCCGCTGACCGACCCACGGATTTTCAGCCAGAACGTCACCTTTTCACAGGGCACGACGATGATAACCAACCAGGCCGGTTATTACGCCATGTCGGCAGACAGCGGGCAGGTGAACATCGACGTTGCGCCGTTGCCGGCTGTTTACCAGTGTACGAATCCGCTCAATACCGTTATCGGGCCGGGGCAGGTTCTTCACCACGACCTGCGGATCATTGCAGCTGCCAATTTCCCGGATATTGAAGTTACACTGGCGGCCGCCGGCGCTGCAACCGTGAACAGTCCGCTTACATTGATGGCGACACTGCGGAATATCGGTACATCCGTGCATACCGTTACCGGAAAATTTGCCGTTCCAGCCGGAGCGACGTATACATCGTCGACCTTTGGAAGTCTTACCGGCGATACCGTTTACTGGACGGTTACGTTACAGCCTTTCCAGCAATCTTCCAACGCGATCAGGCTTTCCGTTACCGGTTTGCCGCCCAACCAGAACTGCACCTTTCACGTGATCGCGGCGACAACGCCCGATATGAACCTCGTAAATAATGCAGATTCAACTACCGTCTTTATTGCCGAAGAAGTGATTGCCGACCTGCCAATTTTCCAGCAGCTATTCGGGTTTCCGCACGACCCCAACAACAAGCTGGTGTCTACGCCGGTCGTTGACCTGAATTTCGACGATTACCTCTACTACACCATCAACTTCGAGAACATCGGAACAGCCAGCGCAAGCTATGTAGCAGTGAGGGATCAATTGCCCGTCCAACTCGATCCGGCAACGTTTGAGTACCTCGGAAGCACGCATCCGTGCACCTCATCCTTTGCGCCGGGTAACCTGCTCCAGTTCACTTTTTCGCCCATCGTATTAACGGCTACCAGCCTGGATCCTGCACATTCCACCGGGAGTGTCTGGTTCCGTATCAAGCCTTCTGCCCCTATGCAGTCCGGCGATACGATCAAAAACAGGGCAAGCATTATCTTCGATACCCAGGCGCCGGTGATCACCAATTATTCGAAAGTCCGGGTCGAAACGCTGAAAGATGCGGAATTCCAGTCACGGACCCCACTGCATATCTGCAGCAACGGCACCGTGAAATTCGAAGACCTGTCCACCGGCCTGCCTCTGAGCTGGGAATGGAGTTTTGAAGGCGCTGCACAAGGCTCATCGTATCAAAAATATCCGGAAGTCGTGTATGCAACACCGGGGGTTTACGATGTAAAGCTGATCACGCGCTGGGCCGACGGACACATCGACAGTATTCTCAAACCGGATTATGTCGTTGTCGGAACACCAACGAGCTTAAGCACGATTGCGCCGCTGTGCGAAGGCGCGGGTGCCTATACACTGGCAGAAGGCTTGCCTGCCGGCGGATCTTACAGCGGAACGGGCGTTTCTTCCGGATTATTCGATCCAGCTGTGGCAGGTGCAGGTCTGCATACACTGAATTACACGTATACAGACGGCTTCGGCTGTCAGAATGCCGCAGCGACAACGATTACAGTCGTTCCACCCTATGATTTCCAGACGACAGGACAGCTTTGCTCGGGCGGAACTTACAGCTGGCGCGGAACCGAGTACACAACACCCGACACCTACACAGACAGTTATGTAAGCAGCAGCGGATGCGACAGTAGTTATACACTGCACCTGTCAGCGGCGCCGGTTTATGCGTTTACTGAAAACCACACGATCTGCGAAGGCGACAGCTATTCCTGGCAGGGAAGCAGCTATACAACTGCCGGCACGCGCACGGCGAATTACACTACGGTACATGGTTGCGACAGCAATTACACGCTGCAGCTGGACATTGTTCCCATGTCATTTAACGAAAGCCAAACCATCTGCGAGGGCGACACGTATACCTGGCGCGGAACCGATTACACGAGCGCGGACACGTATATTCAGCACTACACGAGCGCGCTCGGATGTGACAGCACATATACGCTGAATCTTGCCGTTACACCGCTTTCTGCCTTCACACACAATCACAACATCTGCGAAGGCGAGACCTATGCATGGCAGGGAAACAATTATGCAGCAGCCGGTACGTATACCGCAAACTATACCAACCACAACGGCTGTGATAGTACGTATACGCTGAACCTTGCCGTTACACCGCTGTCTGCTTTCACACACAATCAGAACATCTGCGAAGGCGAAACCTATGCATGGCAGGGAACTAATTATACGGAAGCCGGTACGTATACAGCCAACTATACCAACCACAACGGCTGTGATAGTACGTATACGCTGAACCTTGCCGTTACACCGCTGTCTGCATTCACGGAGAACCACAGTATCTGCGCAGGAACAGCTTATGCATGGCACGGAAATGATTATGCAGCAGCCGGTACGTATACAGCCAACTATACCAACCACAACGGCTGCGATAGTACGTACACACTGAACCTCGCTGTAACTACTGTTCAGACTGCGCTGACAGTAAACGGTACGACCATTAACGCCGGTCAGAGCGGCGCAGCTTATCAGTGGCTCGATTGCGACGCAGCATTCAGTCCGGTATCCGGTGAGACCAGCCAGTCGTTTACACCTGTGACAAGCGGCACCTATGCGGCACTGATCACCCAGGGATCCTGCGCCGATACTTCTGCCTGCGTGGCAATAACGGTGCTCGGAACAGCCTCGCTTTCGGGCGGAAGTCTGCTCGTTTACCCGAACCCTGTTTCCGGCCAGCTGACAATCGAACTGGAAGGCGCGGCGAATCCAATGGATTTTGAGATCATGGACGCTACCGGCAAGCTTGTTTACAAAGGATCGATGATCCACACTACGATCGTTGAAATGGCAGCATTTTCGCCAGGAGTTTACATGATCAAACTCAATAACAATGGTTCATTCGAGTATAGGAAACTGGTGAAGGAGTAAGTTCTGCACATTTCCGTTTGTTTTTGATTGATGATCTTTAACGGGGCGTTTCCTAAAACAGGATGCGCCCCAAAAAACAGTAGTTCTACGGTAGGCTGTTCCCGTAATTGAATGTACATTAGCCGTCTTAACGAACTATTCATGAAGCTTCCATTACTTATCCTCTTCTTTTCGGCGACCTTTTCCTATGCACAGGGAACCCGTTTCCTCGATCAGCACTTCATTCCCGCAAAAACAGGCACAGATACGGACAACATCACCAAAACAGACTCTTCCGGGACTGAACAGGCGGTGCCGAAGCCGTATCATTTCGCTGCTTCCGAAAACCTGGCACTTGTGCGGCACGAAGGGTTTATTTCGGCTATGCATCCCGTTTTCAATATTCCCGCGTGGACTTACCACCGCATTTCCCTGGCGCTGCTTCCCGAAGTGAGCACGCCTAAACGGCCAGGCGGCTATGCCGGGGATCCGGAATACACTTCGCTGAAAGGCTCTGCATACGGAGGCTCCGGCTACGATCACGGGCACCTCGCCCCCGCCGCCGATTTCAAGCGCAGTAAGGAGCTGTATATTCAGTCGCACTACATGACGAATATGGCTCCGCAGCATGGCTGCCTGAACCAGATCGGCTGGTGCTACCTCGAATCGATGACACGGAACTGGGCTGTGGAAAGCCCCAATACGGTCACACACGTGATCAGCGGCTGCATTCTCAGTGAGTTCAGCGATACGCTGTGCCATCCTTCGGGCCTCCGCATCTGCGTGCCCGCGTACTTTTTCAAAGCGATCCTCATAGAAGACACCATCCATCCAGCCCTTTCGAAAGCGATCGGGTTTATCGTTCCGAATGACGATTTAACCAAAGAGGCTGCGCAGGCTTCGCGGTGTTCCATCGATGCGATCGAAGTGGTAACGGGCCTCGACCTTTTCTCAGGCGCGACCAAACTGGATCAACTGCTTCTTGCACAGGTCGAAAGCAAAACCGGCAGCTTTGGCTGGGAAGGCTACAAAGTCGACTGCGGCACCAAAAAATGTGAGAACATCTATACAGGAAAACGCAAGAAACCGGAAAAGCGGACGAAACTGCTGTGCAGGTAGCAGGATTTACGGGACAATTAGTGTTGTAGCGGGAATGCTTTGCCATTTCCACCTGACAGAACATTGGACTAAGAAAATTGGGAGTTCAAAGGCTTTTTAGATTACAAAAACACATAAACAAATGTTATGACGTTAATTGAAGTGATATTTAAAGGATCATTCTCTAAATTGGATTTTTCTTTTTTAGAAAAATTAATAGATGAAGCTAGAGAATTATATTTTGTTTCTCCAGAGATTCCTTCTGTGAAAAGTTTTGATGAAGTTCTGATTGCGCTAAATTCCAATACTTATGTTGACTTAGTAATTAATACCGACCATTTGATCATAAGTGAGAAAACCATCCCTAGAGTATTTATGAATTTGGGGCGTGATGATGAAGATATTGAAGTTTTATTCTATTTTGATTTAAACGATTTGAATGAAGGCAGTCAAAAAAACAATATTGATCATTTGAAAAAATGGGTAATGAATACTGAAAGTCAATTTAATTTTCAATATTCTATTTGTCAAGCTGATAACGCGAATGAAGATGAATATTACTTTGACAGCAATGGAATGGGGAGATTATATGAGGAGCTATGAACGTTAAAGAAATCTGGACAGAACAGGATTTTGGAGAAATGGGCTGGCATGATAGCTCTATTTTTACAATCTCTTTTCCTGATGAAATCTCCAGCTAACCCTAGGGTATTGATTACCTGTTCAAATGGGTACTAGACGATCCTACAAAGGAAAGTAAGAATTGAATAATGATGGACTTTAATGATTTTTACTGGCACGACGCCGTTATTAAGCAGGTATTGATCGACAGATCTAATCCGGGAAACGAGGACACTATCGCTTTTGAGATCGAATGGCCTGAGAACCGGGGGAGATCTACTTTCATTTTTGAGGATGTCTACTGTAACCGATGAAACTATTCTGGATGCCATGTTATTGGATGAACAGGACAAGGATTTAAGTGCATTCTACTCAAAATGGAAAGGTGCAATGGATGATGTAAAATTAAACACCTACCAGATTCATTTAAACTCTACGGGAGGTGATATAAAAATCATTGCCAAACAGTTTAGGGTAATCGAAATACAATAGGCGCTTTATTTACAGGATCTGCAATCCAGAAAAAATCATACAGGAAATTATTCAAAAGAAAACCTGGCAAAGGATCGTGCAAAAGAGCGGCAACGACAGCATCATCGGACTATAGGCAAATAGTAAAAACAAAAATCAGTATTCGCTCTCCCCCCCTCATTTCTACCACCCGCCACTTTCAGGTATTTATCCCCTTATTTCCGCCCGGCGGAAGAACTAGGTTTGTTGACATAATCTAAAACAACAAACTATGAGCGATTTAACATTTGACCAGATCATCTTCAAAGCGTCCCACAATTCCTATGACAAGAACGGGGAATCTCTGGCAAGCCAGCTAACCTTCAATCCTGCCCAGCCCTACAACAACGGGTGCATGGCAATAGAGCTCGATATCTGGCGGGAATCTTCCCCCTACACGCCTTATGTGAGCATCGCAAAGGACTATTTCAAAGTCGGGCACACAAGTCCCGGTGACGACCTGTGTGATTATTTCGCAGACGTGCTGAACTGGCACAAAAGCAATCCCGGGCACGATGTGGTGCTGATCACGCTCGACATTAAAAGCTGGCAAGGCGGTTACGACAATTTCCAGGATGAAATCGATACCTACCTGAAATGCTACTTCGGGGAGGAACTTATCTTTAAACCGAACAAATTGATGCTGAACAGCTCGCTGTCCCTCTGCGCGAATGTCGTCAGCACAGGCTGGCCCAAATTGTCGTCGCCGGACCTGAAAGGAAAGTTCATTTTCTGCCTGAGCGGCAATGCCGACTGGAAAGCCGAATACGCACGCACCAACCTCAATCAGCGCTATTGCTTCAGCGACCTGGACGAATCCGATTCCAATGCCGCCGTGCAACCGCCGACAAGCGGGAACATCGTGTTCTTCAACTTCCATATTTACAACTCGAGCAGGGATGTCTGGATGACCACCATTCCGCCGTTCTCCACCAACAAGCTCATCACGCGGGCCTATGTGATCGATTCCGAGACCAACTGGACCAACTGTATGAACGCCAACGTGAGCGCCATCGCCACCGACAGCGTTACGGGATCCGACTGGTGCAAGGTGAGCAACACGGCCGAGTACAAGCAGAAAACGCAGTTCTACGACAAGCGCTACCTCAAGAACAAAGCGAACAACGAGTACCGGACAAATGAAGCCACCAAAATGCAGGACACCTTCGAATCGCCCGATTGTACGTTCATTTTTCATCCCTTCCAAAATGGTACGGAGATCGTTTACGCCCTGCAGAATGCGGCAAACGGCGAATACCTGGATTGCTCCATCAGTTCCATGTCCGGCTCTGTAGACGGCAATTGCCAGAAATGGCGGTTAAAGGTCGTCAGCGCAGACCGTTCCGAATACTACGTACAGAACCTGGAAAACGGCGAATACCTGACGAAAAAAGCCAGTCAGCTGTCCGACTCGGCCGGAACCGACGAAGTCTACATCATCAACGAAGTGGACTAAATCAAGGCGCTACGTTGCTTTCAATCCCCACGGGTGGCTTTCGAAACCGGAGGTCACCTTTTTTAGTTCGTAGTCTTTTAGTTGTGATTCTGTTGGCGAACACCGTAAGTCCGGGATGCATCCCGGACAGGACGTTCATCGCTTTGTAATCCCGATCGGTGAAGAAGGAACATCAAAGAATCGAAAAACAACCTCAGTCGGCGAACACCGTAAGTCCGGGATGCATCCCGGACAGGCCGTTCATCGCTTTGTAATCCCGATCGGTGAAGAAGGAACATCAAAGAATCGAAAAACAACCTCAGTCGGCGAACATCGTAAGTCCGGAATGCATCCCGGACAGGCCGTTCATCGCTTTGGAAACCCGATCGGTCAAGAAGGAACATCAAAGAATCGAAAAAGAACCTCAGTCGACGAACACCGTAAGTCCGGGATGCATCCCGGACAGGCCGTTCATCGCTTCGGAAACCTGATCGGCGAAGAAGGAACATCAAAGAATCGAAAAACAACCTCAGTCGGCGAACATCGTAAGTCCGGAATGCATCCCGGAAAGGCCGTTCATCGCTTTGGAAACCCGATCGGTCAAGAAGGAACATCAAAGAATCGAAAAAGAACTTCTGTCGGCGAACACCGTAAGTCCGGGATGCATCCCGGACAGGCCGTTCATCGCTTCGGAAACCCGATCGGCGAAGAAGGAACATCAAAGAATCGAAAAAGAACCTCAGTCGGCGAACACCGTAAGTCCGGAATGCATCCCGGACAGGCCGTTCATCGCTTTGGAAACCCGATCGGTCAAGAAGGAACATCAAAGCATTGTCAATTGTGTCTGCCAACCGGCGGATCAATTATCTTTGCCGTTCACTACAACAACATTCATGACACTTCCCTCCACGCCTTTCTTCCGATCAGCAGCGCTTTTTATGCTGATGCTCTTCCCGTTCGGTATACGTGCCCAGCACATCGAGCTGATCCGTCAGCAGCCCCTCGCCTCTTACACCATCCTGCTGAAAGACGGCGGTATTTTCTCCATCTCCGGTCTCACGATTCGCTACATGCCCTCGTTCGAATGCCCCGAAACCGACGTCCGTTCCGTTTCGCAGGAATCGCATCCGTTCAGGCTCGTTAAGTGGGACGCCAAAAGGACGTATTTCGATGCGGTCGACTGGAAAGTGAACAACGATACGCTTCGTTGCCTGGGCTATGTCACAGCGCTCAAAACGAAAAAAAAGCTCCTGATGGAATATTCTTTCGACAAACAGGCGAAGCTGGTGAAAGAGCGCATCATTCCCTGCATGGAAGACCAACACCCCACCGCTTTGCTGAACAGCGATCGCAGCATGCTCACCTTTGTCGATTATTCATACGAGCTGCTGGATAAGAAAAGCAGGCTCTTCAGTCAGCAGGTAGCGTATGAACTATACGACGATCGCTACAACCTGCTGGCAAAAGGCGTGCACAAACTGGAAAACGTTTATGAAGACGATAGCTTAAGCATGTGGCGCAGGGCTTATATCGCCCAGTCCACGGCGAAGCTCCTGGACGACGGCACGCTGGTTATGCACATCGGCAACCAGCTCTACAAGGCAGCACCGGACGACAACGAGCTCATCAGCCTGGAGCTGAACCTGGACTACCAGATCACGTCCTGGCAGCTGCACGAAAGGCCGAACGGCAACATCGTACTTGCCGGCGGTTACTCGGAAGGCGTCGACTGCGGTATCGTACTGATCGAGTTCGACAGGGAGTTCACGCTTAAAGCAACCGATTATTTCCCGGCCGAACCGGAATTCATCAAAGGCTTCTATGAGCTGTCGTACAATTCGCACAGAATACCGGCCAGTCACCGCGAACAACAGATGGCGTTCCGCTTCCTGCGCCCATTGCTCATCAATTCAACCCTGGAGGAAGACGGTACCATCCGCATGGCATTTGTTGGGAAAGCCGGCATGTCGCACGAAAGCAACCTGGAAGCGCGTTTCTTCCGCAATAACCTGCTCTTTGCCGCCGTGAAGAACCGTAACGTCGTCTACCAGCAGGCCATTCCCTACCTGTACAAGGAAGATTTCTACTGGTCGCCAGGTAATACGGACTGTTACGCTTACTTCGGAAAGAACAGCACAACGGTCGTTTACCAGGATTACGTGCAGAATTACGACGAAAAACGGCAGTACAAGTTCGTGCCCACGATCGAGAAGATCCCGTTCGTCAACAAGCCGCTGCATGCGTCGGTTTCCTACGATTATGCTTCCGAAGAGATCCATCACCGGCTCATGGAAGTGCGTCCGGCAAACGGCATCGTCTACAAAGCCAAAGCGAGCTATATTTCGCCCACGTATACAAGGCTTCCCGACGGAACATACCTGATGGGCTGCTACGAATACGGCGTCGCGTCCTTAAAAGACGTATACATCGGGCGGCTGGTCTTACCGGAATAAGCGTTGTGTACTATTGGGCTGATAAACAATTCTGATGGCCATCAGGATTATATGGATAGAAAGATCATGTCTGTGGATCGTAATCCCTCTGCGCCCTCTAAATACACAATACTTCACCTGTCCTCCGCGCACTTTGCGTTGAATTTGATCCTGACGTCCGAAGCAAGTGACGCCGGACTTGTCCCTGTTCATCGAAGAAGCCTGCTTCAGATTGAGTCTTGTGATCCTGAAGTCCTGTCATCCTGAAGTCCCGGCATCTTAAACTCCTCTTTCTCGAAAGGCCATTCCTGGTTGTGCCGGGCTTTGAAGAGGTAAACGATGATGCCTGCAACGATCACCACCAGGCCGGTTAAAACCATCTGCAGTCCTGTAGAGACGAGGATCCCGATCCATAATAGTATCGCCAGGTAAACCGGCACCGGGAACCACGGCATACGGTAAGGGAACGCTTCTTTACCGCGCGAACGGCGCAGCAGCAGCAATCCGATCGCCTGCCCGATGAACTGGATCAGGATGCGCATGGCCAGAATGGCGCTGATCACATCGCTTAACCGGAACAGCAGGCTGAATACAAATGCTATAGCGCCCAGGGCCAGCAACGAGATGTGCGGGAAATTCCTGGTCGGATGCAGCTTCGCGAACACCTTGAAGAAAGCGCCGTCGGCAGCCGCAGCATACGGAATCCGGCTGTAGCCCAGCGTGGCGGAAAATACCGAAGCAAATGCCACCCACAATACGAGACAGGTAATAACGATTGCCGCTTTATCCCCGGCGAGCCGCTGCATGAACAGGCTGATGACGTATTCGCAGTCTTTCGCATCCTGCCACGACACAACGCTTGTGACGCTGATGTTCATCGCGAGGTAGAGCACCGAGATCCCTGCAATGGACAGAAACATGCTGCGCGGAATGTTTTTTACCGGGTTGATGATCTCGCCGCCGAGGTGGCACACGTTGTAGTAGCCCAGATAGCTGTAAACCGTTTTTACGCTCGCAAAGCCCAAAGCGGAAATAAACGCGTAGTTCATTGTTACGCCATCGTTCATGTGACGGATCGGGGCCGTAAAATTTCCGTGGGCAATTCCCCCGCCGATGATCCAGAGCATCGTCAGGATGACGCCGCCCCACAGGAACATGCTGATCTTCCCGATCGCTTCGATCTTGCGGTACAGGAGGATCACGATCAGGATCACCACGCCCCCGCTCACCGCTTTGGCACCTAAAGGACTCAGCGGGAGAAGATAAGAAAAGTAAGCTGCAAAACCGATGGCCGCCGAAGCGATCACCAGCGGCGCCTGGATCATGGTTTGCCACACGAACAGGAAGCTCATGAGCTTGCCGCCTTTTTCAGGGCCGTAGGCTTCTTTCAGGAAATTGTAGGAACCGCCCGCTTTCGGGAACGCCGCCCCAAGCTCGCTCCAGACCATTGCATCGACAAAAGAGAGCAGCGCTCCGGCGAGCCAGGCATAGAGAAAATAGGGGCCGTTCATCATGCTGATGATCATAGGCAAAGTAATGAACGGGCCAATACCAACCATGTCGATCATGTTAATGGCAGTAGCTTGTGCGAGTCCTAAACGTCTTTCCAGCATAATAATGTATCGTAGTACAAACATCGTCAATTTGCGGGGAAGGGCGTTCGGCAGGAGCTAAAAAGTTCGGAGGTTTGTTTAGTCGATCGTCCCTGTTCGGTAGTCTCCGGACGTGTTCTGTTACCGGGAGATCGTATTCCGTACACACAATCCCTCAGCGTCCTGGTGATTCATTCACCACAACGGCACGAAGAGCACAAAGACGAGCGATGAAATGGACAGGATTGGTCTGAAGATCGCGTCTGCTGACACTAATTCCTCTGTACTCAACACAGTGCCGGCCCTCCGTGATACGTTGCGCCGGACTTAATCCTGTTGTCCTGCAATCTTTTCCCTCTTTCCGCGAGAAAAAAATCACCGTTTACAGTGAGCATATACTATTTATTGTAATTTAGTTTTGTACAAAGCTATTCGTCCGGTTGTTAAGCGATTATCCCGGCAGTAGAGCGATGTATCATTTATTAACTGCTATTTTATGAAAAACCACATTCTTTGCAGGCCGGCACAACGCGTGTCACGGCTGCCACTTTTCCTCTCGCTCATCCTGGTTGGATTCACCACGGCACATGCAGCCGTACCGCCGCCAGCTGTCAGCGATACTATTCCTGCCAACGTTCAACCCGCAGCGCCGGCAATAACGGTTAAAAAGCCGTTTGAGATCGGTGTCGAAGGCGTAACAAAGTACCGGAACCAGGTAAAGAACAGGTGCGAGCCTTCCCTCAACCACGTAGGGAAAGACTATTTCGTGTATCCCGGCGATTACATTTCCGTGAAGATCAACGACACGAATATGCGGACTGCTTACGAAAAGCGCGACAGCATTCGCCTCTGGATCAACGGGATCTGCTACCCGCATCTGAAACCGATCTATTTCGACCACAACAATTCCGCGCTGATCTTTAACCTGACACTCGACAGCGATACAGCCGATCATTCCCCCTGGAAGCTGTTTTACAAAGCGCCGAATTACTGGACGTTCTATCATTACGTAACCGTTAATCTCGGCACATCGAAACGGGAATTCGCCAGTAAAGACTGTCCGCAGATCAACCTGTATACATCCGGCGTCCTGACACTGATCTTAGGCTACGGATTTTTCATAGGACTGATCGTATTGTTGTTGCGCTACGCCAAAGGCATGCTGCGCGACGTTGACCAGTATGCCCGCAATGGCGTAACGATCTCCTACAACAAGAAAGTCCGTACGAGCGCCGAAACGGGAACGATCAACGTAGCGGACCTTCCCTACAGCTTGTCGCGCTTCCAGTTCATGGTATGGCTCATCATCATCTTTTTCTCCATCGTGCACATATTCGTGATCACCGACAGGCTCACAACACCGACAGACGGTGTGCTGCTGCTGCTCGGGATCAGCGGCGGTACGTTCTTCCTGGGCAGGCTCATCGACACGCAGCCACAGGTAACGACCGACCAGCAGGATCCTGCACAAACGGTGACCAGCTTCATAGCGAACGACAAAACGAAAGGATTCTGGTTCGATCTGCTGTACGACAGCAAAACCCTCAGCCTGCACCGCCTGCAATTGCTGATGTTCACGCTGTTCCTCGCCTTCTATTTCATCTGTGATGTACTGCACGACCTGTCCATGCCGGATTTCAGCACGAACATGATGCTGTTAATGGGGATCAGCAGCGGAACATATGCCGGGATCAAAACGATCGAAAAGAAAGCCGGAACACCAACAGCTCCCACGACTCCTACAACTCCAACAGCAACGACTTAATAGATTAAACACGTCAGCGCTGCCATTTACCTTCGGGTGAGTGGCAGTTGTCGTATCCGACCTTTTAGTTCCCCAGCATCAGCTCGCGGATGTATTTCACCGGCGCGCTGCCGTAGCTGAGGAACTGCTCGTGGAATGCTTTCAGCGCAAAGGCTTTTCCCTGCTTTTTCTTCAGCTCTTCCCGCAGGTCGCAGATCTCGGAATAGCCCGTGAAGTAGCTGCACAGCTGTACCTGCGTAAGCGTAGCGCGCTTCCACTTCCCTTCTGCTTCGGCCTGCTGCTGGAATGCTTCGCTGACCAGGAAATCCAGTGCCTGCTCTTTCTGCAGACCAAGGTTGTGCACCGAATAATCCAGGATCGTGTTACAGGTCGTTCGCAGGTTCCATTTGTAATACATCAGCCACATTTCAGGCTCGTTATTCCCGTAGCCGTTCTCGAGCATCATGCGCTCGGTATACACCGCCCAGCCTTCGATCATTGTCGTATTACCGAAGATCGCCTTGATAATTCCCGGCGACCGATTGCTGTAGATCAGCTGCGTGTAATGCCCCGGGATCGCTTCGTGAATGTTCAGGATCTGCAGCACATAATCGTTGTATTCTCGCAGGTAGCTTTCTGTTGCTTCAGGTGTCCAGCCATTAAAGCTGCCCACGTTGTAATAGGTATTTCCGGTCTTATCGTACGGCCCCGGAGAGGAAATGGAAACACCGGCAACACCGGCCATGTAACCGGGCTCGCGGCGAACCACCAGCGGCTTTGCCGGATCGAGGTAGAGCAGCTGATGCTCATTGACAAATTTTACCAGCTCCGGCAGCTGGGCTTCAATGTCGGATTGAAATGCTTCCGGCTTCGAATGTTTCAGCGATAAGCGGTCGATGAGCTGGCGAACCATCAGCAATTCATCCGCAGGCTTAGCCTGTTGTCCCATGTGCTTTGCCCAGATCTTGTGGCTGACAGCGATCATATCGGCGTGCAGCTCCTGTTTGTGCTTCAGTGCTTTCCGGTACATCTGTTCCGCGGAAGCAGCAGACTGGAGGTCAAATGCGAACTTCTCTGCATACAGCTTTTTACCCAGGCGGAATGTGCGCGGATGGTTGTTCTCCAGACCTTTCAGCCATGCGGCGTAATCGGTAATGGCTTCCTCCGCCTTCCGGGATCGTGCTTTCAAGGTGTCTTTTTCCGCAGCGCTCAGTCCGGATTGGTCGGTTGCTTTAATGAGATCCGACGTGAAAACGGATAATCCGCCGAGGTTCTGATCGATCGCTAACTGCGTGTGCTCTTTCGTCGGATGTTGGATATTCTTCTTCGCAGCCGCATAAAAACCGGGAACATTCACCAGCCTTTGGGAAATGCTGCGCAGGCGTGTCTCGGGCTTGTCGTATTGGTTATTGATCATTTCGGCAAAAATGCCGCAGACGTTGTATCCGGAAGGATCCCACTCGTACGACCGGAACGTCTGCTGTTCCCATATCCTCGATTCGAGGTTATTCTCTATCAGGTGGAAATCGGTCTGGTTGCCTGTTGAAAGCGATTCAAGGCCGAATGCCCGCAGTGTTTTCAGCTCAGCTGTCAGAAATTCCAGTTCATTTCTGCGGAAAGCAGCGTCCGGAATAAACAGCACGCTGTCGTACCTGTGGTAACCCATGGCACTGGCATAAGCGGGATACATGTTCCAGTAACGGTCGATAAATGCCTTTTTGTAGGTATCGAACGACGCATTGGCATTGCGTGTCTTTTCTGTCGTAGATTCGCTGCAAGCTGCAGCCAGGCAAAGTGTGAGGATAATGAATAGCTTCTTCATGCGGTTATTTTCGGGCAAGATAACGATAAAGTCATTGCCCGGAAACTGCTTCCCTGTTTTTTACTGGCTGTTATTCTTTGGCAATGATCAGTATCCGTTTGGCATTTCCTACGATCCACAGCTTATCCCCGATCTCGAATACCAGGTCGGATTCAGGGTTCAGCAGTCGCTCTCCGTGGCGCTCCACACCTACGACCAGTCCCTTTGTTTGTTCGCGGATCCGCGACTCGCGAATGCTTTTGCCGATCAGTACAGAGCCTTCGCCGATCGTGAAATGCTCCAGCGTTACCGGCAGCTTGTCACCCGTCTGCAGTTTTGCGTCCGGCGCCACTTCGATGTATTCCTTGAACAATTTCAGCTGCTCATCCGTTCCGATCATGGAAAGCGTATCACCCGGATAAATGCGCACGTGCCGCTCGGGAACGTTGATCATCACCTCATCGCGCTCGATAGCCGCAATGTTGACCCCAAATATTTCGCGCAGCTGCAGCTCCATCAGCGTTCGGCCCACCAGCGGTGAAAAAGCGTTCACCGTAAAGGCGGAAAGGTGCGTATCCCACGGAGCAATGATCGCTTCGTCCTCTTCCGCTGCCAGCTCTTTCTGGTTGAGATTGCTCAGGAAGCGCAGCTCGATCTGTGCATAGAATTCCTGGATCTTTCTACGGAAAAAGAGGAGAATGATACACGTAATGAGAATCCCGAAAAACGCAGCAAGCGGCGAGAACAGGCGGTCGAACAGGAACCCGATGTAGAAGATCGAAAGAGCAACGCGCGCAAGCAGCAGTACGACCAGCGGCCCGCGCTGCAGGGGCTTTGCCCACACTTTCGCATACGATTCGGCATTGGTACGCCGGAAAGCAAGCGCCCAGAGAAAGGGCGAAAGCAGGATCAGTATGAGCGTCACGGCGATCAGCTTGTTCCATTTGTACTCGTTCAGCAACGGCGTAAGGTACTTCGTAGTCAGGAGGATGATCGTGATAATGACCACCGAAAAGACAACCATATTGATCAGGTTGAAACGAATGAGCTTTTTCCAGTCGCTGGCCTCGGTGACGTTCTGCGCCCCGACGCTGTAAGCCGTAAGCGCATTGTTCCATTTAACCGGCAGCCATTTATCGATCAGGCGAAAAGCACCGCCCGAGAATTTGATCATGTAAGGCGTTGTGAAGGTCGTGACGACGGAAACCGCTACTGCTACCGGGTAGAGAAAATCGCTGGTTACATTCAGCGTAACGCCGAGCGTTGCAATGATAAACGAGAATTCACCGATCTGCGAAAGGCTCATGCCCGACTGAACGGCAATACGCAACGGCTGCCCGGCGATGAGCGCACCAATCGTCACAAACAACGGCTTGCCAATGAGCAGCACCAGTGTTGCCGCGATAATCGGTACCGCATACTGTACCAGCATGTGCGGATCGAGCAGCATCCCGACAGATACGAAGAAAATTGCTCCAAACAGGTTCTTGACTGATTTCACCAGGTGCTCGATCTTTTCGACCTTTGGTGTTTCGGCAAGAATGGATCCCATGATGAACGCCCCCAGCGCAGGAGAAAAACCGGCATTGGTAGCGAGAATAACCATCAGGAAACACAGTGCGAGCGAAACGATGAGCAGGGTTTCTTCGGTCATGAGGTTCTTTGCTTTCCTGAAGAAAGTCGGCAGGAAAAAGATCCCGGAAACGAACCACAGCACGAGAAAGAATACCAGCTTCAGCACGGATTCGATCATGGCACCGCCATGAAAAGTCTGGCTCACGGCAACGGTGGAAAGGATCACCATGAGCACAACGGCCACGAGGTCTTCCACAACGAGTACGCCCATCACAATCCCGGTAAATTTCTGACTTTTCACCCCGAGCTCATCGAAAGCGCGAATGATGATGGTGGTGGACGCAATCCCGAGAATTCCCCCGAGAAACAGGCAGTCCATGCTTTGCCAGCCCAGGATTCGGCCGACGTTATAACCTACCAGCATCGTCATGCCGACCCCGATAAAAGCGGTAATCCCTGCGATAGTCCCCACTTTCACGAGCTTTTTGAAGCTGAATTCCAGTCCGAGGCTGAACAGCAGGAAGATCACGCCGATCTCCGCCCACGTCTTGATATTTTCCATATCGACGATGGTGGGGAACAGCTTGAAATTCGGCCCCACGAGCAAGCCGGCAATGATGTAGCCGAGCACAATAGGCTGTTTCAACCATTTGAAAACCAATATAACAACTGCTGCGGCTCCGAGAATAAGAGCAAGATCAGGAACAAGATTCGGGAAATGTACCATATGCTTTGAGTTTAACAGGCAAGCGCTGATGATGAACGATAAACCTGTACAAAACACCGGATCACGGAAAATTCTGTGATTTTCGGTGCAGCCCAAATATAGGGATTTAAAGCAAAAGTTCCCGCAGGAAATTCCTTTACCCGATAGGAAGCGTTCTCTTTATGGCGCGGATAGCCTAAAAATCGTTACCTTACATCCGGTAGAAAAACCGTTTATTTATTTAACTCCACATTTATGAAACGTACAGCAACAGCACATTGGAACGGCAATCTGAAAGAAGGCAAGGGAACTGTTTCCACCCAGAGCACTACGCTCGACAAGACGCAGTATTCGTTTAAATCCCGCTTCGAGGAAGGAACGGGAACAAACCCCGAAGAACTGATCGGAGCAGCACACGCCGGATGCTTCACGATGGCATTGAGCGCCATTCTTTCCGGAGAAGGCCACACGCCCGGCGATCTCGAAACACAGGCTGTCGTCGACCTCGATCCTGCCGCGCAAACAATCACGGGAATCGTTCTCAAGCTCAAAGCAAGCGCGATCGACGGACTCACGGAAGCGCAGTTCTCCGGGTTAGCCGACAAAGCAAAAACCAATTGCCCTGTTTCGAAAGCGCTGAGCGCAACACCAATGACACTCGAAGTCGTTTACGGATAAGAAGATTGAATGCTGAATGTTGCGGTTCACGCCCGATGTTCGGCATTCTTACATTACAGGAGATGCGAACGATCAGGCACTATTCAAAAAACAGATTATTCCTTCACCAGCAGCGTTCTCAGCTCATCGCACAGGTCGGAAAACCGCGTATGCTTGGTCATGAAGCCCGCGGCACCGTCGGCAAACGCCTTCTTCTTATCGGCTTCGATCGATGAAGTCGTATAAATGATCACCGGAATGTCCTTAAAATCTTCCAGCGCTTTTATCGCCAGCAGGAATTGTCTTCCGTCGACCTTTGGCATATTGAGGTCGAGAAAAATGAGGTCCGGCTTCACAAAACCGGGATCTTCCAGGCAATTGAGCGCATCTTCGCCATTCACGGCTTCGGAATAACGGTAGTTAATCCCCAGTGTGTCAAGCGCCGAACGAAACAGTTCCCTGTCGTCCTCATCATCGTCTATTAAAAAGATAGCAGTCATAAAAAAAGAATCGCCGGTAAATCTAAAAATAAATCGGTATTTTGTGGTGTCAGTTTATCACGATTTACCAGCATGCCGGAAGAAACCAGGGATATTACAGAAGAAAATACAGTACCCGAACGGCTAAGCTTTTCGCTCAAAGCAGCAGGGATCGGCGTATGGAATCTTGAAATTTCGCAGACCCGTCGGCACAGCCTGGAATGGGACGAGCGCTGCCGCGAATTGTTCGGCCTTGCGAAGGACAATACTATGCCTTACGAAGAAGCCTTTTCTGCCGTGCACCCCGAAGACATCGAAAAGGTGCATGCGGCTATTCTTCGTGCCGAAAATCCCGAAAGCGGCGGCGGATACGATCTGAAATACAGAACCATCGGCATCGACGACGGCATACTCCGAATGGTACACTTTATCGGCCAGATGTATTACGATACGGACGGACTGCCCTGCAGGTTTTCCGGTGTGGCCATGGACGCAAGCCACGAAATAAGGCTGCAGGAAGAAAGCCTCAGGCTCCGAACGCTCATCGACGACAGCCCGGACATGATGACCATGGCAAGCAGCGAAGGAGAAATCCTGGTACTCAATCCTGCCGCACGCGAGCTGCTCGGCGTTGCACCCGGCACCGATCTGAAAACATTGAAGTCCTCCGATTTCTATCCCAGTCCCGAAACAGCGCAGGAGATCTACAGATACCTCGAAGCGACCGGAAGCTGGACGGGCACCATTGTCCTCAGGAACCTGTCTACCGGCGAACTCATTCCCTTTACAGGCAATATGCAGGTCGTTGTTAACCCGCAATCAGGCAAGGTGATCGGGAGAAGCGGATTCCTGAAAGATCTTCGCCCGGAGCTCCGGGCACAGCAGGCGCTGCTCGACAGCGAATATAAATTCAGGAATGTTACCAACACCTCTCCTACCGGGCTCTGGCTCTCAGATGAGCACGGCGGGCTGACGTACCTCAATAAGACGCTCACCGACTGGACGGGAATGGCCTACGAAGATCTCCTGGGCACCGGATGGTCGATGGCTGTGATTGAAGAAGACCGCGAAAAAAGCACCAACGCCTTCCTGGAAGCCATTGCCGTGCTCGGACATTACGATATGGAATTCCGTATCCGGAAAGCTGATGGAAACGTACTCTGGTGCAGGGCTGCAGGCGATCCTTTTTACCACGACGACGGAAGATATGCCGGTTATGCGGGCTTCTGCATGGATATCCACGAGCGCGTCAGCATGACAGACAGCCTTCGCGAACGGGAAGAGCACATCCGCAATATCGTGGAACAGGCGCCTATGGGAATCGGGGCGCTGACCGGCCCGGAATTCATCATCGAATCCGCCAATACCACGCTGCTGGCCGTATGGGGCAAAGACCAGTCCGTTATGAACCAGCCGCTCCTGCAGGCACTGCCGGAGATCGAAGGCCAGGGATTCATTGAAATCCTGCAAGGCGTATATACTACCGGGGAGCCGTTTTACGGGTATGAAATACCCGCACTGCTCGACTACGGCGGCGAGCTGAAAAAAGTCTACTTCGACTTCATCTATACGCCATTGAGAAAAAGATGCGGCACTATCAGCGGCATCCTGCTGCTGGCATCGGATGTTACCACGCAGGTCATGGCAAAAAACGCCCTCCGGGAAAGCGAGCGTCGTTTCCGCGGGCTCATAGAAGAAGCTCCCGTGGCTACCTGCGTCTTTTTCGGAAGAGAGCTGCGGATCGATATCGCCAACGACGAAATGCTCAAAATGTGGGGAAAAGACAGCTCGGTGATCGGCAAACCACTTTCCGAAGGCGTTCCGGAGCTCGTCGGACAGCCATTTATACAGATCCTTCAGCACATTTTTGAGACCAAAGAAACGTACGTAGCCAGTGAAGCAAGAGCCAACCTCGTGCGTGACGGCGTGCTCGGCACTTATTATTTCAACTTTACCTACAAGCCGCTGCTGGATGAACAGGGCGAAGTGTACGCCATCATGGATATGGCCATCGACGTCACAGCGCAGGTGGTGAGCAAGCACCGCATGGCGGAATCCGATGCACGGCTGAAAATAGCGATCGAAACCGCCAACCTCGGAACCTGGGAGATCTACCCGGAAGCCGGAAAACTCGAGGCTTCGCACCGCATGAAAAAATGGTTCGGCATCGATGAAGGAGACGAATTGACTTTAGCTGAGATCGCCGACTGCATAAGCGGGCCGAACGCGTTTGAAGAGGCTATCCGGAAAGCACAGCAACGGGAAAACAGTGGTATCATCGACGTGGAATACACCATCATCAACAGGAAAAACGGGCTTAAATACGTTCTTCACACGGTTGGGCAGACCTTTTTCGACGAAGAAGGAAAAGCCTACCTGATGACCGGCTCCACCAAAGACATTACTTTACAGCGTAACACCGAGTATAAGCTGGAAAACCTGGTGCAGAAGCGTACAGAACAATTGCAGGCCAGCAAAGAAGCGCTCGAAGCCACCAACGATTACCTCGCAGATACGAACGAACACCTGTTCCGGTCAAATGAGGAGCTGGCCCAGTATGCCTACGTTGCCAGTCATGACCTGCAGGAACCTCTGCGCAAGATCAGGGTCTTTTCCGATATTCTTTCTCACCAGGAAAGCCTTTCCGAAGAGAACAAGCCCATTGTCGACAAGATCAGCAAGGCTTCGGGACGCATGAGCATGCTGATCAGCGACCTGCTGGAATTTTCGCGCCTGCTGAAAACCGACAAGCCCGTACAGCAGGTGGCACTCGGGATTGTTATCCCGGAAGTCATTAACGATTTCGAGCTGGTGATCGCAGAACGCGATGCCGTGATCCGTATCAACGGCCTGCTTCCCGAGCTGGAAGCTGTTCCGCTCCAGATGAACCAGCTGTTCTACAACCTCATCAACAATGCGCTGAAATTTACCGAAGCGGGTAAACAACCGCTCATAGAGATCAGCTCGAAACTACTCACCAGCGCCGAAGCAAAGCACTTCTTTCCGCGGACGGCAGGCACATGTTTCCACGACATTACGATCTCTGACAACGGGATCGGCTTCGAGCCGCAGTATGCCGAACAGATCTTTGAAGTTTTCAAGCGCCTTCACGGCCGCGACAGCTACCAGGGATCGGGGATCGGTCTCGCGCTGTGCAAACGCATTGTGGTTAACCATGGCGGGCATCTCTACGCCGAGTCAACACCAGGCCAGGGATCGGTGTTCCATATTATTCTTCCGGCAATGGATGGCGGAAACAGCTGATTCACCAAAGGGCACAAGGCACACAGTCCCCCTGTCCTGCACGCTTTGCGTTGAAAAACCTATTTCCTACGGTCATCGTGGTTATTCATCTCAATGACAGACACTGATCGCCACCGCTGCCTCAACACCTAAATTTTATTAAAAACGCCGCCGGCAAACCTTCTCTCTGTAACTTGATTTCCAGGTTGAGCAAACCTTAAACACCCGCTTATGGACATCAATGACAAGCCGAAGAACGCTGCTGCACAAAGCAAGCCTGAAACGGAAACCAGGCACCGGATCTGGATCTTCAGTTACCTGATACTCGCCGCTTCCGGCATAACGGTCTACCTGCTGCTGAAGCTGCACGTTTTTCACGTCTTCGGTGAATACCGTATCATTTTTCAGAAGCTCGCCCTCGGAACGTTCATCGCCACCGTTATTCTAACCGTCGTGAAGCTCATCGAGCGCACCTGGCTCAAAAAAACCAAAGTCGTATCCACGCGCTACAACCTGACGAAAATGATCCGGCTGCTGAGCTGGCTGCTCATCATCGCGATCGGAATTTCCTTCCTGTTCAAGAACTGGTATTCCGCCGCTGTTTCCCTCGGACTGATTTCCCTCATACTCGGATTCGCGCTGCAGACGCCTATTTCATCCTTTATCGGCTGGCTCTACATTCTCATTCGTCAGCCGTATCATGTCGGCGACCGCATACAGATCGACACGTTCCGCGGCGATGTGGTCGAAGTGAACTACATGGACACGACGCTCTGGGAATTCTCCGGCGATTACCTCACAAACGACCTGCCCAGCGGCCGGTTGATCCGCTTTCCCAACAGCCTCATCCTTGAATCTGCGGTCTTCAATTATTCCTGGGAGAAATTCCCTTACATCTGGAATGAAATCCCTTTCCACGTAGCCTATGAAAGCGACCTGAATTTCGTGGAAGCAACCATCAAGCGCATTACCAAAGCAGAGCTCGGCGAAGAGACCGCTCAGAATATCGAGAACTTCAAAGCGCTCGTCGAGCAAACGCCGGTCGACGAGCTGGAGATCAAGGAATATCCCTTTGTGAGCTACCGTATCAATACCAATACCTGGGTCGAAGTGATGGTGACGTACCTCGTAGAGCCGAAACGCGCGGCAGCAACGCGAAGCATCCTGATCAAAAAGATCCTCGACGAGCTGAATGCCAGCCCGGAAAAAGTGTTGTTCCCGAACAGCAATAACCGGTGATTTCGCACACAATGGCGATTACACCGGCAATTGCCTATCTTCGCACCATGGAATCGTTACGGAAACTGGAATCGGAACTCAGCTTTAAAGCAAGTCGCAGTGGCGGTAGCGGAGGCCAGAACGTGAACAAGGTTTCCACGAAGATCGAGCTGAATTTCACCGTTTCGGAATCGCAGCTGCTTACGGAGGAACAGAAAGTTCTTTTGCTCGAAAAGCTCGCCGGCAAGCTCACAAAAGACGGCGTGCTGCAGATCATCGCCCAAACGGAACGGACACAGCTGGGCAATAAGCGCGTAGCAGTAGAAAAATTTCACCAGCTGATCGCTTCCTGTTTTGTCGTGAAGAAAAAGCGAACGCCTACGAAGATCTCCAGAGCCGCCAAAGAACGCAGGCTCGTCGCAAAAAAACGAAATGCGGAGATTAAGAAGCTGCGGCGCGGAGATTTTTGAGCGGCAGATAGCCGGCCTCGAAAGATAAAAGGATTAAAATACATTCGTAATCATCGGTGCAAAATCTGCTTAAGTAAGGCTCAAATAAAACCTTCGTATTAATAGGGGCTGGAATGACACATCATTTCGCATCACTCAAATGTCAGATCAGACGCCTGTTATTTCAGCTATTACATTATTTAATGATGCTCTAAAATAAAAAAGGCGGAAGACCTTGCTTCTCCCGCCTCCTCTTTCAGTCGATGAGTGCATAATCGTATTCAACACGCAACTCATTCCCGACATGCCAGATGCCCGGAGTATTCCATGCGATCCTGCCGGCTTCTTCTTTCTGATACCAAGAGCCCACAGTACCCGTAAGTGTAACGGTTCGGCCGGAAACCCGTACCGTGATATCGTCAGCATTGATTGCCCAGCTGCGCTCAAATGCCGCTTCGATATCTTTCTGTTCCAGTGTATCGTTCAGCTCAGATTTGATCTTGAGATGGTTGAAGACGCCTTTTACGCCTTTTACATGATTCACCGTACGTTTTGCGGCTTCCCGCTGATAGTTCCACGGCAGCTCCCCTTCCATGGTGACCCATCCGTTATCCACTTTAACCTGGATCTTTTCATCCGGCACAAGCAAATTTGCCTTCAATGAGCGGAGTATTTCTTTGGCGATCCCGGTATCATTCTGTTTGTCAGAGCTGGCAAATTTCACCTCGATGTCTTCTGCGATAGCTTTTACTCCCGCAACATTCTTTGCTGCATTCTCGGCCTGTATTTTTTTGGAATAATTATCCACCGTGCCTGTCAGTGTAACGACACCGTCTTTGACAATGACGCCAATTTCCGCCGCATGTAAAAGCGGTTCCCATTTGATGGCATCCTGAACGTCTTTCTGTAATTGAGCATTTGTTTTCATGATCACTTGTTTTAAGATTACATGACAAAGGAATTCAATTCTGCCTGCAGCAGGAATGACCTAATTCAGAAATAGTTATACTATTTTCAGAATAGCAGTTGATTCCTATCAACGGTAGTGCGTTAGTTTTTCAGGCAAGCCAGTTTTTCATAGTCCAGAATGGTGATCGTGCTTCCGGTGATCTCAATGAACCGGTCATCTTTAAAATCGCTGAGAGTACGTATCACTGTTTCTTTGGCGGTTCCTACGATGTTCGCAAGGTCTTCACGGGAAACATTCATGCTAAATTGCGGCTCGGTCTCATTCTTATAGGTATCAGATAACTTTACCAGTGCTTCAGCTACACGTTTTCTCACGGAATTGTAAGCCAGGCGCATCAGCTGCTGCTCGTTTTCGATCAGGTTGTCGGAAAGCAGCTCTATGAACTTTTTCGCAACTTCGGTATTCCTGTAAATGAGCGAGAAGAAATCTTCTTTTGGGATCATGTAGATCTCCGCATCTTCCAGTATTGCTGCCGAATGTGTATACGGCTCATCTTTCAGCAGGGATAAAAAGCCAAAGAAATCTCCTTCTTTGTGCAAAGCGCTGATGAGCTCTTTTCCCTGGTCATTTTTGTGATAGATCTTTACCTTGCCCTTATTGATGAAATAAACGCCCTTCGGATACGCGCCCTCCTGGAAAACAGCATCTTTTTTCCTGTAATGCCTGATTTCGCGCGTTTCGGAAAGCTGCTTCAGGGATTCGAAACTTTTAGCTTCGTTTAAAAAGTCGTGAACGCCTTCCATGTTCTTGGTGAACTGTTTTTTCAGAAGATCATTTTTATTCAGGCGTGTTTCGATAGCATTCAGTAATTCCTCGTCGTCGAAAGGCTTAGTCAGGTAATCATCCGCACCCATAGACATTCCTTTCCGAATATCGCTGCGGTCGGCTTTGGCCGTTAAAAAAATAAATGGAATGCCTGCGGTTGCTTCATTCTTGGATAACAAATGTAATACGCCGTGACCGTCCAGGACCGGCATCATAATATCACAGATAATAAGGTCAGGGTGTTCTTTCAGCGCTAGCTGTACGCCTTCTTTTCCGTTTTCGGCAGTGAGCACACTGTATTGTGCCAGACCTAGAATTTCAGCGGTATTTTCGCGAACGTCGGGGTTGTCTTCAATGAGCAGGATCTTTTTCATAGTGGTAAACTTTAAGCGTGTGGAATTGAGAGCGTAACCGTGGTTCCTTTGTTCTGGGCGCTGTCGATGGTAATACTTCCATTCATGAGATCTACATATCTTGCAACAATGTTGAGACCAAGGCCGGTTCCCTGAATGTGTGTGGCATTACTGCCCCTGAAAAAACGTTCAAACAGGTTTTGCTGGTCCTTTTCGGAAATGCCAATACCGTGATCTTTCACCGAGATGGTAATGGTTTGCTCATTAGTAGTAGCTGATAATTCAATAACGGCCTCCTCGGGCGAAAATTTTATCGCGTTGGAAAGAAGGTTAAAGAGGATATTCCTGAGTATTTTAGGATCAAGACGCGTGATCTCCTTTCCTGAATACTCCTGAGTGATGGTCTGTTTTTCTGCCAGCATTCCCTGCATCTCGGAGATGATTTCCGAAAGGAATTGCCGGAGATTTATTTCTTCCGGAACGTTTTCAATTTTACCTTCTTCCAGTTTGGATACGGAAAGAAAATCATTCAGAATATCCGTCAGATTGATAATTGATTTTTTAATCTTACCAACATGCTTTGTCATGTTATCGGGATCGTTGCGTTCACTGTACCTGGTAACCAGCGAAAGGGAAGACATCATGGTAGTAAGCGGTGTTCTGAATTCATGCGATGCCATAGAAACAAACCGCGATTTCATCTCGTTCAGCTCTTTTTCTTTGGCCAGGGAAACGTCCAGCTCTTTTTTGGTCTTCTCCAGCTCATTGATGGCCTCTTCCAGCACAAGGGTCCTGTTTTTAACCTGCTTCTCGAGGTCTTCCGAATAATTTCTCAGATTCAGTTCTGCTTCTTTCCGGAGCGTTATATCAACGATAAAAGCAATGACAAACGTATCTTCCTCATTGCTGTAAGGACTTAAACTGATCTCAACGGGAAATTCCGAACCATCTTTCTTCAGGCCGAACAGCTCCATTCCCAAACCCATAGATCTGGCATGTGGATGATGCGCATAGTGTGTTCTGTTGTTTTCATGCTGGTGTGAGAGTCTCTGAGGAACTAGTACTTCGATCTTCTGACCGGTAAGTTCTCCTGGTGCATAACCGAACAGCTTTTCGGCACTCGGATTGATACGCGTGATCTGTCCTTTTGAATTGGTAACCAGTATTCCTTCCGTAGCGTGCAGAAAGAGCGCTTCGATTCCTTGTTTGCTTTCCATTTTTCTGAATTCGTAGTCCATGACGAATGTACGCTTTTTGATCGAGCGCCAAATGTAAAATACTCACAGGTTGCACCAGATGATTTTTATCATCTTAATAGATGACGCTCGTCATAGGATAACTGCCCCGCCCTGCAATCACTGATTTGTGGGCGCTGTGACGGCAGTTGTGCCAACGGTCTGAAAAAACACCTTCTGCCGGGGCAAAAGGTGTTTCGGTGTAACTCAACGCAGCTTACATTTCTGCTCTTCCCAACTCAGCGTAGGAAGGGATCTTTACGTCAAGATTATTCTCGACCGTTGCAACTCCCGGTGCGTTCCAGGCGGCGTGTTCCGCTTCCCGCTTTTCAGCATAGGAGCGAACTGTTCCTATCAGCGTGACTTTGTTACCGATGTTCTCAACGTGAATGTTGTTGGCATCGACGATAGCACTCCGCTCGAAGGCGGCCGAAATTTTCTTCTTCACATCGGCAGGATTAACTTTCGGCGCAATCTTAACAAGGTTACTGACTCCTTTTACCCCGGTAATGTCTGAAACAGCAGTTCGAACGGCGTTTTGCTCGTAAGCCCAGTCCACCGTTCCTTCAGTGGTCACCCAGCCATTCTCCACGGTAACTTTGATTTTATCGTTTGGAACAAGCACGTTCCACTTCAGAGCGTTAATGGCTGCCTGGGCGACTTCCGCATCGGTCTTTTTATGGTTGAAACCAAGATTGACCTCGATGTCCTCGGCAACGCCTTTCACACCGGCGACAGTGAGCGCTGCCCGTTCAGCAGCTCTTTTTTCGGCGTAGTTGTCAACGGTTCCGGAAAGGGTCACGATACCATTCGTCACCGCTACACCGATCTCTGACGACTGAATGGAAGGCTGCCATTTGAGTTCTTCCATTACATTTTTCTGAATTTCCGCATCTGTTTTCATACTGTGTGTTGTTTAACGTTTACTATGCAAAGGTTAGGACTCGAGGGTGTTTCGCAAATGATGGTCATCACTACCGGGAGTGAACATGATCAGTGACACAGATCATACTGAAAGTTGATCTGGCTCATTTCCTGTCACCCCGATCTCCGGTAATTTTGCTTCAGAAACAAACAGTTATGGAAATTATTGAACACTACCATTACATTGCTGCAACGACCGTCGCTCGTGTATTTCTGGGTTTTCTTTTTTTCTTCCAGGGTTACGACGCGGTTGTAAAGATCGGTCTGAAAAAAGTGACCGATACGTATCATGAGAGCTTTGGACAAAAGGGAATTCCCCGACTACTCACATCGCTCGCAGCCGTATTTACTTCTTACACAGAACTGGTCTGCGGGATACTGCTCGTCTTTGGGCTCTTTGAGATCGCTGCATTGTACCTGCTCGGGCTCAACCTCGTTATCGCTGGTGCGGGCTTTGGCATCAACCAGCCTCTCTGGGATACGCGTAACGTATTTCCCAGACTGATCATCCTGCTTTTACTGTTACTGACCCCGCTGGAATGGCACAGCTGGTCATTAGATCAGCTATTCTTTAAATCTTAAAAATTAAACGTTATGAACACCATCACCAAAAACCGCCAGGATATCCTGCGCATCAGAACAAATCGTCTCCTGTCCCTTTCTCCGGAATTCTGGAACAGGCTTGAAGAAGGCAGATTTGCCATTATTCCAATGTTGTTGATCGTTACGGCATGTACCGGCGGCATTGCCGCGGCATTCGGAGCCGGCGAAAGCACCTTTCAACTCGCCCTGACCGCATTTCCGACCATCCTGTCGCTGGCGTTTGTACTGGGAGTTGCTCCCATGAAAGCCATTGTTTATCTGAGCGTGTTGTCCCTGGTCCTGGACCTGATTGTTCTACTCTTCTAATACGTTCACGATGAAAAAAATACTCGTTCCCGTAGACTTTTCAAACCTTTCAGACAACGCCCTGGACTACGCTGTTCAGCTGGCAAAAAGGACCGACGCAAAGCTCCTGCTGTTCCACGCATACTTCGTACCTGTGTTTGTACATGACCCCATGCTCATGCTGCCGACTGAACAGGAACTTGAAAAGGAAACGCTGCAAAGCCTTGAAAAGGCGAAACAGTCCGTAATAAAAGCCAACCCCGGTCTGAACGTTGACTACTACGCCACCCCCGGAATTCCTGTAGAAGAGATCAATGATTATGCAAAAATGCAACATGTTGATCTGATCGTGGTCGGCGCACAGGGCGCAGGTTACCTGGAAGAAAGAGTAATGGGCAGTACAGCCGCGCTGCTTATTCGAAAAGCCAAAATCCCGGTACTGGTTATCGATCAAAAAGTACGTTTCAAAGAACCGGAAAAGATAGTACTCGCTGTTGATTTTGCTAAGACAGATAACAGGAATGTTCTGAAACCTCTGAAAGAACTTGCAGCGGTCTTCCAGTCACATGTATGCGTCCTCAATGTCTTTCCGACAGCACAGATCATCCCTACACTCGGTGAGATCTCTGAAAGCTTCCGGCTGGAACATACGCTGAAATACGTTCATCACACCTTTTTCTATACTGAACATGTTGATATCGTAGAGGGGATCAACGATTTTGTAAAACAGCACCATATTGATATGATTGTGATGGTTGCACACAAACATTCGGTGATCAGCCGATTGTTCCGTGAGCCGCTGACAAAAAAAATGGCTTTTCACAGCAGTGTTCCGCTGCTTGCGCTTCACGGGTGAACTCAAATTGAATCTATGAAATTAATAATCGACGACCAGCAAAGCATTGGGCGGATACGCGATGCGTTTAACAACCGTTTCCCTTTCCTCAAACTGGAATTTTTCTCCAAACGGCACCAGTCCGGGCATGCTTCACCGCTTAAGTTTCTGATCCGGAAAGATGTGACCCTCGGGGAATGCCGGACGATCCATAACTCCGGCGAAATAATCATAACACCGGACATGAAAGTAAACGAGCTGGAGCAGCTCCTGTGGACCAGATACGGACTTGGTGTTCAGGTATTCCGAAAATCCGGAATGATCTGGCTGGAAACAGTACTGACCGACGCCTGGACCCTGGCGGAGCAAAATGCGGAAGGAGAATCATTGAGCAAAGGAATCCAGCCTGATGAACCAGAGTATTACCAGGACCGGAATTGAATAACGCCTGACCACCTGGAGAATGCGTGTATGTTTAACATTAAAAAATAACACAATGAAACCAGTAAAAACATCCCGAAAAGAAGAATTAACGGCTCCTCTCTGGTCTGATTTCTTCGCAGACCGTTTGTTTTCAAACAGGTGGCCGTTTAACGGACAGGAACCCTTTCCTGCGGTTAATGTCAGTGAAGGTGACGAGGCTTTTCAGGCCGAATTTGAAGTTCCCGGCTTTGGCAGGGAAGATTTCAAAATTGACGTAGAAGATAATTGTCTCACTGTGAGTGCTGAAAAAGAAGCGGAAAAGAATGAGTCGGGCCAGCGTTTCACAAAGAAAGAATTTGAAAGAACCTCATTCTCCCGTACTTTCAGTCTTCCTCAGAATGTAGACGACGAGAAGATCGAAGCATTTTATAACCACGGAATTCTCCGGCTTACACTTCCCAAAAAGGAAAAACGCAAACCGGATTCAAAGAAAGAGATCAAAGTTTCCTAAAAAAACGATGCCCGGCCACTACCGGGCATCGTTTTTTGAAATAGCAGCAGCTCGATCCTGGTCATTACTTAAAAGCGCTATGCGATTCTTACCCTTATTCATCATTGTTGCCCTTCCCGCCGAAATTTCTTGTACGATAGGCAGATTCGGATCATCCATGTTTTTCGTCCACTATTCAACAGCCTTCCAGTCATTTAAGATACTGATGAAAGTCAGTTTTTCCCTTAAGACAAATCATTTTTACCCGAAAACAAACACGCTAGTTTTGTCAGGTAGCACTAAAACTATTCATTATGAAACTACGCACAACCTTCTGGATTCTTTCGCTAATAACCAGCTTGTTAATGTTCTGGACAGGTATAGAGGGACTTTTGCAGCCGTCCACTTATCTAAAAGAAACAGAAAACTGGAGGGTACAGGCTATGGGGCAGGATTTCCTGAATCTCGGTTTGATTATACCCTTCTATTTATACACCGCGAGTTACATGCATGAACGCAGATGGTATTTTCCGCTGTTGTGGTCGGGCGCAACACTTTACTTCATTTACACTTACCTGATCTATTGTTTTGCTGTTCATTTTAACCACCTGTTCGTTTTCTACTGCCTGATCCTCGGCCTCCATTTTTTCTCGCTGCTCTATATGTTATCCACCTACAGACTTGCGACACCGGTCATCGGGATAAGACCGAAACTCAGAAGAATAACGGGACTTTATCTCATCGTGATCTCGCTTTTATTCGGTTTACTGTGGCTTGGAGAGATCGTTCCTTCAGCGCTTGACGGCAGTGTTCCGGACAGCCTGCAGAGGTCGGGTCTTTTTACAAATCCTGTACATGTGCTTGACCTGTCATTCGTGCTTCCGGGAATAATGATAACCGGATTTCTACTGCTTGGAAAAAAATCCCTGGGCAACTTCCTCGCCCCTGTCGCGCTGACCTTTCTCCTGCTCATGGAAATCACCATCGGCGGGCTGCTGTTCATCCTGTCGCAAAAAGGATTGGAACCCTATCCCGAAATTGCGCTGCTAATGCTCGCATTAGCAGTATTCACCCTGATCCTATTGGTACAGCATGTAAAACGCAACACTGTGATGTCATGAAAAAGCTCAGGATAATATCGGTCGTGCTGCTTTGTTTCGTAGCCGTAAATGCGGTTGCGGCAGGCAGCCTGTTCATTGTTGATCCGTCGGGCTCCAAACTGGGAATGGGGCTCGACTGGCTAAAATATTCCCCGTTTGAAGATTTTCTTATTCCCGGGATCGTGCTGTTTGTTTTTAACGGTTTGCTGAATATTCTCGCCGCTTCCGGTGTGCTTTTCAACTGGAGACACTATTCGGATCTGGTTATTATACAGGGAATGGTCCTCATGTCGTGGATCATGCTCCAGGTCATTCTTCTGCAGGACATCAATCTTCTTCACTACTTATTCGCCGTCATCGGTTTCGTGCTGATGGTTTGCGGCATTCGTATTCAGCAAATGCTGTTCAATAAATAATGATATTATGATCAGTCAGTTATCCGTCACAAAAGCATCCGGCGAGCGCAGTCCTTTTTCGGAAGAGAAAATAAGAACATCACTCCGCCGGTCAGGTGCGGACGAGGACCAGATAGATTTCATCCTCCAGGAAGTCGAAAAACAGCTTTACGATGGTATGACCACCAAAAAGATCTATCGCATCGCCTTTTCCCTTCTGAAGTCCGGATCGCGTCACCTGGCGGCAAGGTATCATCTTAAAGAGGCGATCATGGAACTGGGGCCTTCCGGCTATCCTTTTGAGAAATACGTTGCCGAGCTGATGAAGTTTCAGGGATTCAAAACGCGGGTCGGGCAGATTCTCCAGGGAAAGTGCGTCACCCATGAAATCGATGTGATCGCCGAAAAAGCTGACCAGCTGATGCTGGTCGAATGCAAGTACCATAATCAGCGCGGTATTTCCTGCAATGTCAAAATCCCCCTTTACATTCACGCGCGGTTTAACGACGTAGAAGCCCAAGCGCTTAACACTCCCGGTTATGCCTCCAGACAGCGGAAGGGCTCCATCGTTACCAACACCCGTTTTACAGCCGACGCGATCCAGTATGCAGGTTGTTCCGGAATCAGTCTTCTGGGATGGGATCATCCTTTCGGTAATGGATTGAAAGACCTGATCGATCATTCCCGGCTGTATCCGATCACATGCCTGACGTCACTGACAATGGCAGAAAAAACGACCCTGCTGAACCGCGAGATCGTGCTTTGCAGCGAATTGAAGAGCAACGGGAAGCTGCTGGCATCCATCGGTGTCAAAACCGGCAGATCCGCAACAGTACTGAACGAAGTTCACCAGCTGTGCGGCCATATTGAAACGAACGTGCTTTCCGGCCCGAAAGCGATCGATAACGTATAAAAACGACTTATGCAGAAAATTATAAAAATCCGGTTTTTAGGAGCTGCCGGCACCGTCACAGGCTCAAAATACCTGGTCGAGCTGCCAGATATAAAATTGCTGATCGACTGCGGATTATTCCAGGGATTGAAAGCATTACGTCAGCTCAACTGGCAGTCCCTGCCTTTTAATGTACCGTCCCTTGATACAGTAATCCTCACACACGGTCACCTGGACCACGTAGGCTATCTGCCGCTGCTGGTGAAGCAGGGTTTCCGGGGAACCATACATGCAACAGGGCCCACTGTTGAAATCGCAAAACTGATCCTGCTCGACAGCGCCAAGATACAGGAGGAAGATGCGGAGCGCGCCAATCGTTTCGGGTACAGTAAACACCGGCCGGCGCTGCCGCTCTACACAACGAAAGAAGCTGAAGCAGTCTTTCCGATGTTCAGGGTGGCAGCTCTTGACGAATGGATCAGACTTTCAGATGTATGCCTGTTCCGAATGCGTTACAACGGGCACATTCTCGGGCGCCACATTTATCGAATTAAAAGCGGCTGACAAAGTCATCGTTTTCTCAGGAGATATCGGACGGCAGAAGGATCCGCTGTTATTCCCCCCGCAGCGACCTGAACAGGCAGATGTCGTACTGATCGAATCGACCTACGGCGGGCGCCTGCATCCGGATGATCCGAAAGCAAGACTGGCCGAAGCTATCAAAAATGCTGCGGCAAAAAAAGGAACCATCATTATCCCGACGTTTGCCGTAGAGCGCGCACAGCTGCTCATGTACTATTTGTGGAAATTAAAGAACGAAGACGCCATCCCGGACCTGCCCGTATATATGGACAGTCCCATGGGAAAACACGTATTGGAGATTTTCTCAAAAAATCATCCCTGGCACAGATTGCCGCCGGCAGAAACCACTCAGTTGTGCAGGGATATCAAAGTGATCAGTAAGCCGCAGGAAACCGATGCGCTTGCCGCAAGCAGTGCACCCAAGATCATACTGGCGGCCTCAGGGATGGCCTCGGGTGGAAGAGTACTGACCTACTTCGAGCACTTCATCGGTCAGCGATCGGCGACTATCCTGCTCGTTGGCTACCAGGGTGAGGGGACGCGTGGAAGAGCCCTGCTGGACGGAGCAAAAGAAATTAAAATGAGGGGAAAATACTGGGCCGTTAATGCAGACTGTGTACTCGTGGAAGGGTTGTCTGCCCACGCCGACCAGGGAGAGCTTATCGACTGGATAAGTGGACTTCAGAAAAAACCGGAACACCTATTCATCGTACACGGAGAGCCTGAAAGTGCCGCTGCCCTGCAAGCAAAGCTGATGACCGTACACGGCTACAACAGCATTATTCCTTCGCTGAACGACGTATATACCATTACTGTAAACCTTCCCTAAAATGAACAGGCAGGCGGTGCATGAAAGGTGGATGTTCATTCCCATTGCGGGAATAGCATTGTTCCTGATCCTTTACGCTGTAGCAGCGAACCATTACCCCGGCGGGTCAAACGCCAGCCGCACGCATGACGGTTTCGACTGGATCAATAATTACTGGTGCGATCTGCTCGCGCCGGTGGCAAAAAACGGCTCACCGAATTCCGCCAGAGCTTACGCGCTGACGGGAATGATCCTGCTTTTTTCCTCACTGGCTGTTTTCTGGTACCACCTGCCACGGTTCTTTCATGAGCGAAAACTGACTACCGTTCTCATTCGCAGTACCGGAAGTATTTCTATGTTTATTCTCCTGTTTGTTTTCACCCGTTTCCATGACGGCGTTATCGGCATCGGCAGCAGCATCAGTATCGTTCCGGTAGCCACTACCCTGACGGAGCTCAACCGCAGCAAATTAAAAGGGCTGTATATCTCAGGCTGGGTTTGCATCCTGCTTATCCTCCTTAATTTTTACATCTACCTGACGAACTGGTGGATTGCATTCCTGCCATTGCTACAGAAGATCACCCTGCTCCTGTTCCTCGTATGGATACTACTAACTAACTTTAAATTACTGAAAATCAGCCGGAAAAGAACAACATTGATCCGTCGCCTTTTTTCTTGAAAGTGACACATGTCATATCCCCGGCAGGCTTTCATCATTTTCCCGCCTTCAGGCGGTGCTTAGCTTTACAGTATCTCCTAAAAGAAAGACAATGGAAGCTACGAAATCAAAGCCCTCAAAAACCGGCTGGACGGACCCTGGCTGGCGCTATATAAAACTTACCATGCTGCTTTGGGGGCTGGTACAGGCCGTTTGGTTGTATTTCCGGATAGACCGATACAGCATGTTCACCACCTTTTTCTTTCTCTTTATGTTGGTTGCCGGCATAGTGATCCGGTTACAGCAGGGAAATGAAGAAGACCAGCACTGAATGAATCAGAGTGTTTGGTGATGCCCATCATTGGCGCTTACGGCAAACAGACCGATTTTACATTAAAATTCAAAAAAACAAATACTTATGGAACAGTCAGAAAAAACAGAGCCAGTGACCGCAATGCCAAGGATAGGTGACGAGGCACCGGCATTTACAGCAGTTTCCACGCAGGGAGACATTAACTTTCCCCAGGACTATACGGGCAGCTGGGTCATCCTGTTCAGCCATCCCGCTGATTTCACGCCCGTTTGTACTTCGGAATTCATGACGTTTGCGCATATGGAGCCGGAATTCAATGCATTGAACTGTAAGCTTCTTGGATTATCCGTTGACGGGCTTTTTAGCCACATCGCGTGGCTGAGAACCATTCGTGAAAAAATTGAGTTCCGCGGCATGAAAAATATTGAAGTGAACTTCCCGCTGATCGAAGACGTATCCATGGAGGTGGCACGCAAATACGGAATGATACAGCCGGGTGAAAGCTCGACCAAAGCCGTTCGCGCGGTTTTCTTTATAGATCCGCTGGGCACGATCCGCGCGATCATTTATTACCCGCTCTCACTGGGGCGAAATTTCGAAGAGATCAAACGGGCGCTGATCGCTATGCAGGCCGCTGACGCATTTCAGATCGCAACTCCTGCCGACTGGTATCCGGGTAACGATGTGATTGTTCCAACGGCGGGTTCCTGTGGTGTTGCAAAAGAGCGTATGGAGCATCAGGACGTTCTCGACATCACTTGCTACGACTGGTTCTTCTGCACAAAGCCCTTGTCGACCGAGGAGTTGAAAAAAGTAACAGAACGAATTAAATAATAGCTATGGCAACCAGATTATCAGAATGCATCAACAGCGAAACGCAGACTTTAGTAGATTTTTATACCGAATGGTGGGACCCTTGCAGGGCCATGTCGCCCGTCCTGCAGGAACTGAAATCACGAGTAGGCGAACAGGCCAGGATCATTATGCTCAACCTGGACAGAAATCCGAAAGCGGCGCACCTGTTTGACGTAAAGGAGCTACCGACGCTGATCCTGTTCCGGAAAGGAAAGATCGTCTGGAGACGAAGCGGTCTCCTGACTGCCGATCAGCTGCAGCACATCATGAGTCATGATTTAGATAACGAACCAATACAATAGTTATGTCAGCAATAAAGATTATCATCAATAACCGCAGGAAAGTATTCGCTGTCAAGCACCTGTTCAGCACGTTTTTTCCGGAACTCAAACTGGAATTTTTCCGGAAGCCGCATACCTCAGGCGGTCCGCATTCGGATAAAACCGTCGGAGAGGACAGCGCTACGCTGGCGGATTGCAGATCGGTCAGTAAAACCGGAACAATAACCATTTCGCCCGAAATGACCGTTACCGAGCTGGAAAGCTGTTTCAGGGACATTTACGGCCTGAAGGTCGAAGTTTTCAGGAAATCCCCGGAAGGCTGGGTGCGGGCAGCAAGTCCCGATGTGCTGTCGCTGCGGGAACAGACCAGTGACCTGATTTTCTAAAGTTGTATCTATGAACGGCACGCTGCAGCGGTTCCTGACAGAGATGGGAGACGTTACCCGTTTCACGGGAAGGTTCTTCCCGGAGGCTTTCAGCCGTGGGAGTGAATTTTCCGAGATGCTTCGCCAGTGCTTTTTTCTCGGCTATAAGTCGCTGGGACTGGTCACCATTACGGGCTTTATTATGGGAATGGTGATCACCATTCAGACACGTCCGACGCTCGTGGAATTCGGCGCGGAAGCCTGGCTGCCCGGCATGATCTCCGTTTCGCTGGTTCGGGAGATCGTTCCGGTGATCACCGCATTGATCTGCGCCGGAAAAATCGGCTCAGGGATCGGCGCCGAGCTGGGATCGATGAAGGTCACCGAACAGATCGATGCCATGGAAGTTTCCGGAACGAATCCCTACAAATACCTGGTGGTTACGCGTATACTGGCAACAACGCTCATGGTTCCGCTGCTGGTGGTTTTCGCAGATACCGTTTCACTGTATGGCGGTTACCTCGGGGCGAACCTTCGCGGTGCTATCAGCTGGCATCTTTACTGGGCGCAGGTGTTCGACACCCTTTCGTTCGGGGATCTCATTCCTTCTGTTGCAAAAACGTTCTTCTTCGGATTTGCGATCGGGGCGATCAGCTGCTACAAAGGCTATACCAGCAGTAAAGGCACCGAAGGCGTGGGCCGTTCCGCAAACGCAGCAGTGGTGATCGCATCGCTGCTCATTTTCATCATCGACCTGCTGGCCGTCCAGATCACAGATCTTTTTCAGCTGACATGAATTCGCAGAATCCTCCCGAAACCGTACTGAAACTGACAGCTGTATCCAAGTCATTCGGCCGGAACCAAGTGCTGTGCGGATTCTCACTCAATCTGGCAAGGGGCGAAAGCATTGTTGTGCTGGGCAAGTCCGGAAGCGGAAAATCAGTACTGATCAAATGCATCATCGGGCTGATTAAACCCGATTCCGGAAGTATTGAAGTGCTGGGGAAGAATATACTGGAGATCGACCGCCAGGAATTGGAGAAGCTGCGTTCCAGGATCGGATTCCTGTTTCAGAGCAATGCCCTGTACGATTCGATGACTGTCCGGGAAAACCTGGAGTTTCCGTTGCGCCGGCATGGCAGGCACATGAAGAAAGCCGAAGTGGAAGCATTGGTGCTTGAAGCGCTGAACAATGTAGGTCTGGCACACGCCATCGATATGATGCCGTCCCAGCTCTCCGGAGGTATGCGCAAGCGGATCGCACTGGCGCGTACGCTGATACTGAAGCCGGAGATCATTCTTTACGACGAGCCAACGACCGGTCTGGACCCGATAACTGCGAAAGAGATCAGCAACCTGATGCGCGATGTGGCGAAAAAATACAACACCTCTTCCATCATTATTTCACACGATCTCAATTGCGTCCGCATCGTAGCAGACAGGGTGGTCATGCTTATAGACGGCACGTGTTACAAAGAAGGTACCTACGAACAATTAAAACATGCCGACGACGAAAAAGTCGGGCAATTCTTTGAATAATGACAAAAGAAACAAGCAGAAATATACGATTGGGCATCATCGTTCTCGCCGGTACGATGGCATTAGTCGTGGCACTTTATTTTATTGGCCGCGTACAGCACATGTTCGGATCTTCCATACGGGTGAGCGCCGAGTTTTACAACGTCAGCGGGCTGCGCAAAGGGAACAGTGTGCGTTTTACGGGCATTGATATAGGAACGGTTGAATCCGTCGAAATAATAAGCGATACCTGCGTTAGAGTAGTGATGATCATCGACGAGGATGTTCATGGATTCATTAAAAAGAATGCGATCGTCAGCATAGGTACCGACGGCATGATGGGAAACAAGCTCGTTAACATCAATCCTGTTCCGGGCAGCGCCGCATCTGTTCAGGAAGGCGACGTTCTCGTCAGCCTGAGGCCCGTTGAAATGGATGCGACCGTGAGAACTCTGAACAGCACGAGCGAGAACATCAATGCGATCTCTGCAGACCTTCGGGAAATCATCCAGAAGCTGAATGTAAAAACCGGCGTGCTCTCACTGCTGGAAGATGAGGTCCTTGCAGGAAACGTCAGGGGTGCAGTAGCGCAGTTCAGGCTAACAGGCAGGAATACCGCTATTCTGACAGGCGATCTGAAACATATCGTCTCCGGCATACGGTCGGGTGGCGGAACGGCCGGCCTGCTGCTCTCCGACACGCTGTTTGCACAAGAGATCAGGCAGATCGTTGTAGACGTACATGCACTGAGCGACTCCGTTGCGGTGGTCACAGGGAATTTCCGTGATCTTTCACAGGGACTGAAAGACGGGAACGGAACAATAGGCATGCTCCTCACGGATACGTCTTTCGTTCGGAAACTGAACCACAGCATGGAAGACCTTCAGAACGGCGCAGGAAGTTTCAACCGAAGTATGGATGCCATGCAGCATAAATGGCCGTTCAGGAAAAAGAAATCCTCACTGTAAGTAACCCGGGTGATCAACGTCATGCCAGCAGGTTATTCCCGTCATTTCACCATTAACCATAACGGTGTTCTTTTACAGAAAATTAAACCGAAAAGTTATGAAAAGCGAGACAGATACAATTATTGAAACTCAAACAGCCGACTTTGTAAATGAGACGCTGAGATCTATCTGTCAACGGAGGGCAGTGCGCAAATACAGCGACAAACCCGTTACGGAAGACGTGATCGATCAGCTCCTTCGCGCCGGCACCATGGCCCCGTCAGCGCTCAACCTCCAACCATGGAAATTCTACATCCTGACAAAAAGAAAGGACATCCTGGAATTTTCGAAGGAAATCGCCCGAGCTTCAGAAGAAGGTATCCGGAAATCAGGTTTACAGGGCGTATTGGAACAGTTCATGGCCGAACCTCACGCAAAAGCAGCGTTCGCAAGTGAAGATCCGGTATTTCACGGTGCTCCGGTCGTCGTCTTCATTACCTCGCCCAAAGCCAATGAATGGGGGCCGCTGGATGTAGCCATGTGCGCGCAGAACATAATGCTGGCGGCGCATTCCATGGGGCTGGGAACCTGCCCGATCGGTTTTGCGAAATACGTCAGCCTGACAACGATTTATTCCCGTCTTGCCATTCCGGAACCCGAACAGGTGAACCTTGCCGTAACCATCGGTTACGGTGCCGACCAGCCCGTATTCCATGAGAGAACGCAAAACAATCGAAAATTCATATAACATCTTCAGCGATCCCGGTCTGTCCTTCTTTCCTCATCTTCCTCTTTCTCTTCCGAATGTTGAATAGACCGGGAAACCTGATTTTTTTTATAAACGATTCATTATGAAGCCTTATTCTATGGCAATAGCGGCGGTGTCTGCCCTAAGCCTCATCCTGTTCTGGCCGACTTCAAACGAAGTGCAGCCCAAAACATTTGCAGAAAAGATCAAAGCTGCTCCAACCGCTGTGGTGATAGACATGAGAACAGCCGACGAATTTTCTTCCGGACATATTCCCGGCGCAATGCACATCGATTGGCTCTGGCCTTCACGTGAACGGAGGATCGCTGAGCTGGACACTGCTGCCTCCGTGTTTTTATACTCAAGGTATGGAGAGTACAACTCCAAAGCCGAGTCGTATCTTCTGTCGAAAGGATTTACCTCCGTTACGACTTTGCAGGGCGGTATCGTGAAATGGCGTACCGAAAAATTCCCTTTAACGCCGGTTGAAATAACGCCTCCACGTGAGCTTGAGCTTACGTTTAACGATTTCAGCCGCCTGCTCGACCTTGAGCATGCCGTCATTGTCGATTTCTACATCCCCTGGGATACGAATTGCCGTAAAACAGAGCCGATCATCGATGCTATAGCTTTGGAGCACCGGAAAACGGTTAAAATACTGAGGATCAATATCGACAAATATAAGCACCTAGCTACGGAAATGGGTATTGAAAACATCCCCCTACTACAGTTCTACGAAAACGGGAACCTGACCGGCGAGTTCGAAGGGGTCGCGTCACGCAGAATGATCGAACAGCAGCTTTTTCTGGACGATTACATACCGACCACAGATCCTACACTCTCCGTCAGTGTACCCGTCAACAAACGGTAATTCTTACTTTTACCCGGACTCAGGACGGTAGCAATATAGTGACGATGGATAAAAGCGTATTTACAGATAAACAGCAAACTCCCGGCAGCGATGACCTGGCCGGGGCACTGGAAAGCACCTACGCATGGTGGAAAAGCATCGTGGACGACGTGCTGAAGAAAGATCCGGACGCCCACGCCGAATGGCACTACTCAGGCAAAAAGTACGGGTGGAGCTTTCGTATAAAAGACAAAAAAAGAGTGATCGTCTATTTGCTTCCGAGAGAACACTATTTCAAAGTTGCTTTTGTATTCGGACAGAAAGCCACGGATGAGCTCATGAATGGCCCGGTCGATCCGGAAATTAAAAAAGAACTGGCTGCAGCCAAAGTGTATGCGGAAGGAAGAGGAATCCGGATCGACGTAACAAAAGAGGAAATGCTGCAAAATGTCCGGTTGATGATCGACAGCAAGCTGAGCCATTGACGGAAAAACTCGCCGAACCGCATCAATTTCCGAACCACGGCGATCAGTAATCAGATCGTCTTACTGAACTGCCCGGAAACCTTTTCCGCGGAATGCAGCCTTGCGTCGAGCGCCATACAGATAATGCGGAGAAAAGGCTGACCTTTGCCCGTTACCACCAGGCCGTCCGAACGCAGTTCGATCAGCCCGTCCGACTGCAGCGGTTCAAGTCGGCCAAGCGCGGCTTTCATGCCGTCCCATTGCCTGTCTGCAGCTGCCCAGCTGGTTTCGTTCCGGCACATGACGGACAGGATATGGCTGCGGATCAGCTCATCCTCATTCGAAAGGCCGTGCCCTTTGAAAAAAGGAAAATCTTCGTTCGCAATACGGCGGTAATAATCTTCCGTCTTCTTTTCGTTCTGTACAAAGCCATTCCAGGTATCGCTGATGGAAGACGCGCCCAGCCCGATCAGCAATTTCGTCCTGGAAACAGTGTACCCCATGAAATTCCGGTGAAGCTGCTTCTGAACAAATGCCTGGTAGAGCGGGTCTTCGGGGAGCGCAAAATGATCCATGCCTATTTCGCGGTAACCGGCTTCCAGCAACCTGTTCCTTCCAACCTCGTGCAGCTGCCTTTTCGTTTCACTGTCCGGGAGATCTTTCTCGGTGAAAGAGCGCTGGCCCGGCTTGATCCAGGGAACGTGCGCGTAGCTGTAGAAAGCGATCGTATCGGGACGCAGGTGGACCACCTTTTCCACCGTGTCGGTGATACTTTCTACCGTTTGCAGGGGCAGACCGTAAATCAGGTCGTAATTGATGGAATCGTAGCCCTTTTCTCTTGCCAGCGATGTGATCTGCTCAACCGTCTCGTAACTCTGGAAACGGTGAATGGCCCGTTGCACATGAGGATCGAAATCCTGGATCCCGAAGCTGACGCGTTTAAAGCCCAGATCGTTGAGCTGTTCAAGGTGATCGATTGTCGTATTATCCGGATGCCCTTCGAAACTCAGATTAGCATCCTCGCAGAGCACACCCCCCGAGAGTATTCTGGTTATAAGAAACACCAGGTTTTCTGCGCTGAAAAAGGTCGGTGTTCCTCCCCCGAGATGGATTTCGCGAATCCGCGGCAGTTCATCGAACAGCGACAGGTATAAATGCCATTCTGCGATGACCGCGCTGATGTATGGCTGTTCTACAGTGTGATTGACAGTAATGCGCGTGTTGCAGCCGCAGTAAGTACACAGGCTCTCGCAAAAAGGAAGATGGATATACAGGCTGATGCCGTCTTTTGCATTGCTGAGCCGGAAGGAATCCCTTACCCGTTGTTTCCATTGCTCCTGCGAGGGAACTTCTTCGTCCCAGAATGGCACCGTCGGATAGCTCGTATAGCGCGGTGACGGAACATCGTATTTTTCAATCAGCGCTTTCATACCACAACAGATGATGTGATGACGAGTTCCGGAAAGGCAGCTTTGATCGCGGCCATTCCCCCCGATAGGCTGGAAACCTTTTCAAAACCCGCTTTTTTGAGCAAAGATACCGCGATCAGGGAGCGATAACCACCGGCACAGAGAACCAACCAGGCTTGGGAAGGGTCGATTTCCGGCAGGCGTTTCGCCAGCTCTTCCAATGGAATGTGGGTGACAATAGCCAGGTGCTCCTGTTCGAGCTCCGCCGCCCTGCGCACGTCCAGCACTTGGAAAGTTCCCCGGGAAAGGTCGCTGCGCTTCAGGTCTTCCGGACGGATGCACGGTACCAGGGAGACCGGTCTGCCGGTTCTCTCCCACGCTGCCATTCCGCCAGTGAGAAATCCTTTGCAGCGATCGAATCCGATCCGTGAAAGACGGGTGATAACTTCCGTTTCCGTTCCGGGATCCGTTGCCAGCAGCAGGGGTGTATCGAAATCCAGCACGGTCCCGGCCCAGATCGCAAATTGTCCATCAAGCCCGATGTGAACGGCTCCTTTGATGATTTGCAGGTCGGTCCCTGTAACGGAGCGGGTGTCAAGAACAGTTGTCCCGACGGCCATTTCTTTTGCAAATGCTTCCGCATCTAACGGATTTAAGCTGTCCCGCAGCACCTCTGAAAGATCGCGGCATCCGTTCCTGTTGATCGCGGCATCTTTGAAGAAATAGACAGGCACTGTCGGCTGACCGGATGTTATGGCATCGATGAATGCGCTTTTATCCAGCGAAAAGACCGGGTTGGTCTGCTTTTGCTCTCCGAGGGACGAAAAAGTTTCCTTCGACAGTTTTTTACCGCAGGCAGATCCGGCACCATGTCCGGGGTAAACGATCACTTCATCGGGTAATGGCCCGATCTTAGTCCGGATGGAATCAAACAGCATTCCCGCCAGTGTTCGTGCATCGAGATTTCCGCTCAGCAGGTCAGGCCGGCCGGCATCTCCGATAAAAAGCGTGTCGCCGGTAAACAATGCGTGCGATTTTCCGTTTTCATCAAGGAGCAGGAAACAGGCCGATTCCACCGTATGGCCGGGCGTATGCAGCACGCGGATGGAACAGCTCCCAAGAGCAAACTGCTGATTGTCTGCAGCGATCACGGCGGGATACTCCGGGTTCGCGGGTTCGCCGAATATGATTGCCGCGCCGGTTCTCTTAGCCAGTTCCTGCTGACCCGAAACAAAATCCGCGTGAAAGTGCGTTACGAATATATAACGAATAGTGGCCTTATTGCTGGCGGCAAGCTCCAGGTAAGTATCTATATCCCGCAGAGGGTCGATGACTGCAGCCTCTCCTTCCGACGCAATAAAATAAGATGCCTGCGCGAGGCAGTTGGTGTAAAGTTGTCTGATGATCATAACTTCAGTTGTTTGGTGAGTTCTTCTTCCAACAGGAGGAGCCGCGGGAAAAGAATATTATTTTCAATGTGGAGGTGCATGTGGAGGTCTGATTCCAGCGTTTGGAGGTCATTCATAAGTGTACTGTAACCGACAGGATCGTCAGAGCTGATCATAAAGTTACCTGCGGCTTGCTTGATCGCCACCAGCAGATCGATGGTTTCCATGTGCTCTGATTCCAGCATAATAACCGGATTCCGGATGAACCCGATCGTTCCCGGGGTTGTGTGCAGCGCTCTGTTCCGGTGCAGCGCCGTGAGCTTTCGCATCCATGGAAAAAACAGTTCATCTTCTTTTTTGCAGTGTGCTGTCAGCTGAATTTTCAATCGCCTGAACAACGGTTCGATCAGCAGCAGCCTCATCTTGTGATCACCTTCACAGGTTTTGATCAATCGCCTGATGGAACCATGAATGGATCGAAGCAGCTCTTTTTCTCCGGCGTGATACCGCCCGTTCAGGTAGTCGATCAGCCGGTCCGCGCTCATGTCTTCAAGTGTCAGTGTCTCTTCCTGAAGGTGCGACAATTCCTGGTCGATCTCCCGAAACGGAATTCCCGCACTTTCGCATGCTTCCCGAAGTGTTTGCGTGCCTTTCTGGTAATAGTCCAGTCCGTACTTTTCAAACACCTGGATGGATGCCGGAATGCGGATGGCTAATTCGTCTAATGTCAATGGCATAATTTCTTATTTGGAACAACACTGGTGATGGCAACTGCCGCCGGAAATTTCGACCGACGGACTGATATAGGGGATTCCAAGATTCAATCCGCGAAGAATGAGCATAATGGCCATGATTCCTACAAATACCGGGACTGCTCTCCGGATGTGGGAACGGAACCGGATGCTCATGTAATTTTTCAGCGCCGAAACGGTTAGCATGGCCGGAAAGGTTCCCAGGCCGAAAACCGCCATAAACAGTGCACCTTTCAGTGAATGGCCTGTAGCTGCCGCCCCGGCGATCCCGAGGTAAACCAGGCCGCATGGCAGAAATCCGTTCAGCACGCCTATTAACAGCAGGGACCGGCTTGTTTTAATACCGAATTGCCTGCGCACCCGGTTCTTAATTCGTTCCAGCAGCCGGAATACGCCCGGGTGAACACGAAAGATGCGCCCAGGCAACAGCAGCGTGAGCAACAGCAACGTGCCGACAGCGATAGAAAGCCAGCTCTGCCAGCCCGCCAGTGCGAATCCCTGGCCCAGCAATCCGAACAGCAATCCCATAAATGCATAGGAAACGACGCGACCTGAATTGTAGATCAGGCTGTCGCGGAACACACTGAACCGGGAGGTCCGCCTTACCGGAACGGCCAGTGCGATCGGGCCGCACATCCCGACACAATGAAAGCTTCCAAGAAAACCAAGTGATAATGCAGCAAGTAAAAACATATTAATTGATTTGAATGACGCCTTCGTTGTAGTAGCTCACCGAATCCGCCTGCCAGGTGATCTGCATTTTATACAGTCCCTTTCGCAGCAAGCGCAGCGAAACATCCGTTGATCCGTTCCTGGTTGCAGGAAAGGTCAGATCTTCGTCAAGCCGTGCATCGGAAGGCCGGAAAAAGCAGATCGTTCCACTGACTTCTTTTCCTTCCAGTTCCTTCGGAATATGGAGGTACAGCCGGTTCTCCTTCACCTCCCACATGAGCGGCTCATTCAGCTGCAAAGTCCTGTCGATCGCATCGATCCGGCTCTGGTAATTCAGTTCCTGCTCATAGTAATCGGGTGTCACAAGGTCAATGTTCTCCCGCATGGTCAGACTGACCATCGTTGCGATCAGTGCTGCAAATCCTGTGTAAAGACAGGCGATCTTAACTCCCCAGCTCATAGCTTATTTTTTTAAGGTTAATGGTCCCAAAAATGTCGTGCTGATCGTCTCCAGCTTTTCACTTCCGGAGTAAAGCCCTATTGTAAGTTCCGTTTTGCGGTCTTTAATGTCTTTTTTTGGCAGAAAGATGAAAAAAGCGGTTTCCGCTTTCGATCCCTTAGGAACGACGATCGGCTTTCCGACCAGCTGGATCGTACCTGTTCCGGATTCCAGCTTCAGGGCTACATGCATATCCTGGTGCGATTTGTTCAGCAGCCTGATCGTGTACAGATTACTGATCCTCTCACCAGGCTGCTCCTGGTAAAGCATCCCGGGCGTGCGAAGAACAGTCGCGTCCACGTCCTGTCGTGTTGCCAGCAACAGCGCAAGGATGCCGATCAGGATCGCGAGCACGGATGAATAAGCGATGATCCGTGCGTTGATCTTAAGTTTTTCACCGTTCGCGATGCCGTTTTCAGAAGCGTAGCGGATCAGTCCTTTCGGCTTGCCTGTTTTTTCCATCATAAAATCACAGGCGTCGATGCAGGCGGTGCAATTGGTACATTCCAGCTGCGTGCCGTTTCGGATATCAATGGCTACCGGGCAGACTTTCACACATTGGGCACAATCGATGCAATCGCCCGTTCCGGTTGCATCTTTTTTGAACTTTCCCCTTGGCTCGCCGCGCAGGTAGTCGTAGGCTACCAGGATGGAGTTGCGATCCGTCATGACACCTTGCAGGCGGCCGTAAGGACACACGATCAGGCAAACCTGCTCGCGGAACCAGGCATAAACGGCATAGAACACACCCGTGAAGATCAGCAGCGAGCTGAATCCGCCGATGTGCAGGGCAACCGGTTCGCGGATGATGTTGAATAATTCGTCCGTACCGATAATGTAAGCAAGAAATGTATTCGCTATCAGGAAGGACATTAGGAAAAAGGTGATGTGCTTGGCGAGTTTTTTCACTACTTTTTCTGTGTTCCAGGGCATCGTGCTAAGCTGGCGCTGGCGGGACGCATCCCCTTCTATCCAGTATTCGATCCGGCGGAACACCATTTCCATGAATACCGTTTGCGGGCACGCCCATCCGCAGAATACCCGGCCGAAAACCACTGTGAACAGCACAACGAATAGGATAAAGACCAGCATTCCGATCCCGAAGATGAAAAAATCCTGGGGCCAGAATGTTACACCGAAAAAAATAAAGCGCCGTTCCAGCACGTTGAAGAGGAAAAACGGATCCCCGTGTACGCGGACGAACGGAAGGGAAAAGAAAAGCAGCAGATAAACAAGGCTCACCCAGGTTCTGGCGGTGTACAACCTGCCCTTCGGTTTCTGCGCGAAAATCCACTTGCGCCTGCCATTCTCAGCAATGGTCGCAATACTGTCCCGGAAACTTTCATCCGGCTGACCTGCTGTTGTGTGATTCATCGGATCATTTTTTATCGGAAGCCTTCAATGTGTCGGCAACGGAGGTTCTGAACAATTCGCCCTGCGGCTCTTTGGGATTCGGAGGGTTCGTTCCACGAAGCGATTTGATATAGCTGGCAACTTCGTGGATCTGTTTCGCTCCCAGGTCCTGCTGCCAGGCTTTCATACCTTTTTCCGGATAACCGTATTTGATGGTCTTGAACACATCCTTCACGTCGTCTTCGTGCAGCCAGTAATCGTCTGTCAGGTTCGGACCAACGCCCCCTTCGCCGGCATTTCCATGACACGCCACGCAATTGTCTTTGTAGATCTTTTTTCCGGACGCCAGCGAGGAATTATCTGTTAGTAAAGTCGCGTTGTTCTCATCAACCAGGTTCGCTGCTTTTTTACGGTATTCTGCCATCTCGTACTTTGCCTGTAACAGTTGCTGATCGTATTCGGCCAGCTGAAGCTTGCCCGTATGGCTGATATGAAAACGGAACATGTAAACCAGCGCAAATACAATGGTAAGATAGAAACCGTATTTCCACCAGGGCGGCAGGTTGTTATCCAGCTCGCGAATGCCGTCGTAGTCGTGGTCGAGCATAATATCAGCTTCCTTCTCGATAGCCACCGAATCATTCCATTTTTCAATCAGGGACGGCCGTTTCACTACAGGTGCTGCTTTTCGCTTCGCTTCCGCCAGCCGTTCCTTTCGTTCCCGTGCGCCCAGCTGTTCCATCACTGTGCTGTAAAGCTGCAGGGCCACCAGCATTTCAAAAGCGATAATGCCCGTAAGTGCGTAGAACGTTGTGCCGTCCATTCCCCAGTAATCGCTTTTAACCGCTTCCACAACAGGGGTCACAGCTGCCTGTACTTCCTGCGCCAGGAGAGAACCGGAAAATCCGCCTGCGCATAGCAGTAACAGCAGCGCCTTGAGCATGGTGCCGTTCTCTTTTCTTTCAGATCGTTCTTTATCGATTTTCACCTGGATAGCTGCTTTGGCAACCTGGGCCAATACAAGGATCACAATCATCAGAAGAATGGAAATACTTAGCAGGCCGACAAATACCTGGCTATCGAATAAAGAGTGTGATGGAACCGCTCCCCCGGCCTTTTCCTGCGCGCTGGCAGGGAAGGTCAAAAGTGTAAAAATCAGAAAGAGCAGTGCGGATGACTTCAATAAAGGTGTTTCACCGCGATTGAGACCGGTTTTCATAACGGGTTGGTGTTGGATTGCTGTTTATCGTTGTTTTCAAGCGGAAGGTTCTCCAGTTTGGCGATGTGCTGCTTATCTGCCTTGACTGTATAGGCAATGAGCACGGTAAAAAACAGGAAGAAAATAAAAAGAGAGATCATTGGGTAAATTGCTATTCCGGCAATCGATTCCAGGTAATGAATGAATTTCATGGTGTATTTATTTCGTTTTTTTTCCTTTAATATCAGTTCCAAGGCGCTGCAAATAAGCGATCAGCGCTATGATCTCTTTGTTGGGAAGCGTTTCGATGCCGTCCTTTTTAAGACTTGCCGCAATACTGTCTGCCTGTACGGACAAGTGCTTATTCGCGATCTTGTCGAATCCTTTCGGATAGGGAACGCCAAGCGTGATCATTGCCCTGATCTTGGCCGGTGTGCTGCTGGTGTCCAGGTCGTCATCGAGGAGCCATTGATAAGAGGGCATGATCGACCCGGGGGACATGCTCCCCGGATCCAGCATATGGTTGTAGTGCCATGAATCCGGGTATTTTCCGCCGACCCGGTGCAGGTCAGGACCTGTGCGCTTGGAGCCCCACTGGAACGGGTGATCGTATACAAATTCACCGGACTTGGAATATTCGCCGTAGCGGGCTGTCTCGGACCGGAAAGGTCGCACCATTTGCGAGTGGCAGGTGTAACAGCCTTCTCTCACATAAAGATCCCGGCCCTGCAGCTCAAGCGGTGTGTAGGGCTCGACGCTGGAAATGGTCGGCACGTTCGATTTAATAAGGAAAGTCGGGATCATTTCGATGAGTCCGCCAATGAGAATAACGAGCAGGCTGAAGATCATCAGTCTGACTGGTTTACGCTCGATCAGTCTGTGCCAGTGCTCTTTCCCATGGGATTTGTACACTTTGGTCAAAGGCATCGCTTCCGCTGCTTCGTTGGCCAGGAAGGAACCTGCCCGAACCGTTTTAAAGATATTGTAAGTCATCAGTATGACACCCGCCAGGTAGAGAATACCTCCCAGGGAGCGCGCCATGTACATCGGCCTGATCTGCACGACTGTTTCCAGGAAATTCGGGTACCTCAGCATTCCTTCCGGCGTGAATTCTTTCCACATGAGGCTTTGCATGAATCCCGCCCAGTACATCGGCACGGCGTAGAAAAGAATTCCCAGTGTTCCCAGCCAAAAGTGCCAGTTGGCCAGCTTTTTCGACCACAGGCTGGTTCTGAAAATCTTAGGGATCAGCCAGTACAGGATCCCGAAGGTTAAAAAGCCGTTCCAGCCGAGAGCGCCCACATGCACGTGTGCCACGATCCAGTCGGTAAAGTGTGCAATGGCATTTACGCTTTTTAAGGAAAGCAGCGGACCTTCCAGCGTGGCCATACCATAAGCTGTGACAGCAACTACCAGGAATTTCAGTACAACGTCCTCGCGTACTTTATCCCATGCGCCGCGAAGCGTGAGCAAACCGTTGATCATTCCACCCCACGACGGCGCAATGAGCATAATGGAAAAAACAACGCCGAGCGACTGAGCCCAATCCGGCAGAGACGTATACAGCAGGTGGTGCGGGCCGGCCCAGATGTAGAGAAAGATCAGTGCCCAGAAGTGAATAATGGAAAGCCGGTACGAATAAACCGGTCTGTTGGCCGCTTTCGGAAGGTAGTAATACATCAGCCCGAGATAAGGAGTCGTAAGGAAAAATGCGACCGCGTTATGCCCGTACCACCATTGAACGAGCGCGTCCTGAACACCTGCATACCAGGAATAGCTTTTCATAAAGGAAACCGGAAGCTCGAAGGAGTTGACAATGTGCAACACGGCTACCGTTACAAAGGTTGCAATGTAGAACCAGATCGCCACGTACAGATGCCGCTCTCTTCGCTTAATAATGGTTCCGAACATGTTCCAGCCAAAGACCACCCAGATCAGCGTAATAGCTATATCTATCGGCCATTCCAGCTCGGCATATTCTTTTCCGGTCGTAAAGCCCAGTGGTAAGGTCAGCACCGCGGAAACAATAATAAGCTGCCAGCCCCAAAAGTGGATTTTACTGAGCATATCACTGAACATACGTGCTTTACACAAGCGCTGCAGCGAGTAATAAACGCCCATAAAGATCCCGTTCCCAACGAAAGCAAAAATGACCGCATTCGTATGAAGCGGCCGTATTCTTCCGAACGTCGTCATGCCGGTGTTGAAATTCAATGAAGGGAAGACAAGCTGCAAGGCAGCCCAAAGACCGACTGTCATGCCGATCAGTCCCCAGATGATGGTCGCGAAAGCGAATTGCTTCACAATCCTGTTGTCGTAAGAGAATTTTTCTAATTCCATAAGAAACGGTTACTTTTTAATTGATTCGTCGGGTTCGGTGTCTTCAAAAAGCATTCTGACCGATGGGGTGTAATCATCTTCATACTGGCCTTTCCTGATCGCCCATAAGAACGCTGCCAGAAAGCCAAGGGCGACGAAGATGCTTACTCCTATCAATACATACAGTGCGCTCATTGATCAACCATTTACGGGAACAAATCTAGCTGTGGAAAAGCGGGGCTGCTATGAGCACTGTCAGGGGTAAAACTGACTTTTGTCACTTCCCTGTTTTTATAAAAGCCCCGGCCAGGGAAGTGGAAATGGTGGTGAGCAGGATGATCGAGATCGAGCTGGCCGGCATCAGTATGGCAGCGATAACCGGTGAAAGCGTCCCCTGCACGGCGAAGTAAAGTCCGGTGATATTGTACAACAGCGACAGCGTGAAAGTGACGACGATGATCTTCCTGACTGCTTTGGCCATGCGGATGAAATAAGGCAGCCGGTTAAGGGCAGCACCGTCGAGTATGGCGTCGCAGGCCGGCGAGAACGTATTGGTATCGTCAGAAACTGCGATCCCGACGTCGCTTTCCCGTAAAGCTCCCGCGTCGTTCAGACCGTCGCCGATCATGACAACACCATGCCGTTCTTCCCGCATCTTCCGGACGTAATTCATCTTCATTTCCGGCCGGTAACCGAACAGCAGCTCCGTTTCGCCGAACAGCTGCCGGAGTCGTGTACGATCGGAATCGTTATCGCCTGACAGCACTTTCAGTACATAGCCGTCAGAAAACTGCCCGACAAGCTTTTTCAGTCCCTGGCGATAGGCCGCCGAAAAGAGGAAATACCCCATGACCTCACCGTCTATTGCCAGCCATACAGCATTGGCTTGCTGCTGCTTCGCGCCTGCAACAAATTCCGCGGATCCCAGCATAACCTGACGGCCATCTACTGTTCCCCGGATGCCGAGCCCCGGCCATTCGCTGAAGCCGGTAACAGGAAGATCGCTTCCATCGGAAAATTGCTGACAAACGGCCCTGCTCAACGGGTGAGACGACTGGGCCGCGAGCGAAGCGGCAATCCGGTAACTGCGTTTCGTCATAGCAGGCCCTTCGAACTGAACGACCGATCCGTGCGTGATTGTTCCCGTCTTATCGAAAATAATGGTGTCAGCATGCGCGAGCTTCTCGATAACCGCTGCATTTTTTAAATAGAATTTCCTTCGTCCAAACAGGCGCAGGATCGTGCCGTTGGCAAACGTTGTGGTGAGCAACAATCCACAGGGGCAGGCAACAATCAGTACCGCCGTGAAGGCGTTGAGGGCTTTACTGCTGTCGGCAAAAAGCCAGTAGACGGAACTACCTGCGGCGATCGTCAGAACAAGGAGCGTGAACCAGCGGTTAATCGATTCGACCAGCCTGTTCGTTTGCTGTTCACCTGCTTCAGGATCTTTGTTCCACAGCTGCGTCAGGTAACTCTGGGAAACAGGCTTTACTACTTCGAGTGAAACAGCGCCTTCGAGTTGCCTTCCTCCCGCATAGATCAGCTCTCCCGCCAGTTTCTTCACCGGGGCCGATTCGCCCGTGATAAAACTGTAATCGATATGGGTCTGTCCGCTTACGAGGATGGCGTCTGCAGGGATCAGCTCGTTGTGGCGTATAATGATGAGGTCGCCTTTCTTCAGTTCGGAAACAGGCTGACCAGAAGTCGTTCCGTCCGCTGCCTGAACCGTTACGCCTACGGGAAAATAAGATTTGTAATCCCGTTCGAACGATAGCGTCGCGTAAGTTTTATGCTGGAAATAGCGGCCGATGAGCATGAAGAAAACAATACCCGTCATCGAATCCAGATACCCCGTGCCCGTATGGCTGACGATCTCATAAACGCTGCGCAGGAATGTGATCAGTATAGCCAGTGCTATAGGTGCGTCGATGTTCAGGTAGCGGTGGCGAATGCTTTGCCAGGCCGATTTAAAAAATCCTGCGGCCGAGTAAAAAAAGACCGGCAGTGCCAGCAGCAGGTTGAGCAGGTTGAAAAAAGATCCCAGGTGCTCCTGCCCGAAAAAATCGCCCGCTGAAAAATAGTCGGGAAAGCTCAGCATCATGATGTTCCCAAAGCAAAATCCGGCTACTCCTATCTTCAGCACTTCGTTGTTGAAAGCAGGACGCTCCTTCTTTTCCAAATTGTCGAGACTGATCAGGGGCTCATACCCCACATTTGCCAGCAGCAATGCCAAATCCGAAAGCCTGACCGAACGGGAATCGTAAATGATCGTGGTTTCTTTCCGGATAAAGTCGACGGATGAATGGACAATTCCGGGATTCAGCCTATGCAGGTTTTCCAGCAGCCAGATACAGGAGCTGCAATGGATCTTCGGAACGAAGAATACAATGTGTTTATGCGTTTCGTCCTCAAAACGGGTCAGCTGCCTGGCAACGATCTCCGTATCGAGGTAATCGTACTTGCCGGCATAAGCCTGCTTATCAGGCGAAGCTCCCGGCATTGCCTGGAAGTCGTAGTAAGAGCATAGCTGATGATCCTTCAGCAGATCATACACCGTTTTGCAGCCGTCGCAGCAAAAATCTTTCCGATCAAAATGAACAATTCCGTTCCTGCAGCTTTCGCCGCAATGATAACACGCCACCGGTTCCATACTGTAACAAAATCGAACCGGATTTTCCCGGAACGATCGCAAAGTAACTTATTGAAACACTAAAAATTCATGATCGTTCTCAGCACTGCCGATGAGAATGGTCATCATTCGCCGGGATGGGGATTGCGTCGGAAGACCACAGCCGTAGAGTGCGTTTCCCTGCCCTGTTCATTTTCTCCGGGCCGCAGCTGCGATTAATGCATCAGGGCGATTTTGCCCGGGATCAGTGAAAAGGGTTTCAGGGTTTAGATCCATCGGTTGCCTGGTTTCTTTCCTCCATCGCCTGCCGCAGCTTTTCAGGGATTGGCCTGCAGTTACAATTTTTCTGATGCGCCAGATGCCATTTGACCCGTTCTTCAAAAGTAGGGTTCCCGGGCATTTTATTTAATTGGTGCCATTCCTTGTTCATTTGCATAGCTATACATTTAATTTCAAATGTATGTAATGATTCCCTTCAAGATAGTGAATATGCTCAGCATCTCTGATGATTTTCGTCTAAGCTTGTTTCCGAAAGTTTCATTCTAACGCATCTCTTAGGTGTCAGGATTTTAATGCCATTCCTCAAGGGAGGAAGACAACATCGCTTTTCTACTTCTCCGTGTCAAACTTCGCGATTACTTTTGCGAGATCGATTCCTTTTCCCAGCACCGGCTTGAAAATATCTCCTTCGCTATTGGCACGTTCCACCGCATTTTTGATCGTAAAATCGCTCATCTTCAATCCTTTTTTTACTTCCTCCCAGTGCAGCGGCATGGAAACGGTGGCACCCGGCTTCGGCCGGAGGGAATATGCAGCAGCTACGGTAGCCTGCGGCCTGTTCTGCAGAAAGTCGAGGTACATTTTACCCTTGCGGTCTTTGATCGTTCGCTCCAGCGTGGTGTAGTCCGGAATGCGCTGCTGAACGAGCGTCACGACGATCCGCGCAAATTCTTTCGATTGCTCGTAGTCGTACTTCGCTCCCAGCGGAATGTAGACATGCAGTCCCGTCGAACCGCTGGTCTTGCAGTAACTTTCCACGCCCAGCTCGTCGAGCACGCTCTTCGTGGTCTGCGCGGCTTCGATCACCTGGTCGAAGGAATTCTTGTCGGGATCGAGGTCGATGATGCAGAAATCCGGGTTGTCGGGTGACTGGATCCGGCTACTCCACGGATTCATTTCGATGCAACCCAGTGACGCCATGTAGAGCAGGCTCGCTTCGTTGGTGCCGACCAGGAAGTGCTTATCGGTATCGTCGCCTTCGCTGTGATACAGGTACGTTTCTATCCAGTCGGGCACTTTTCCCGTCACGTCTTTCTGGTAAAAGCTGTGCCCTTTGATGCCGTTGGGATGGCGGTTGAGCGATTGCGGCCTGTCTTTCAGGTAAGGCAGTATGAACGGTGCGATCCGGTAATAATAGTTCAGCAGGTCGCGTTTGGTGATGTGGTCTGCGGGCCAGTATTCCTTACTGAGATGCGCAAATTTCAGCTCATGCCCGTTTACTTTGCGCACTTGTGTTTCATCTGTCGGGTTGAGCAGGGTCTTGCGCTCTTTTCTTGAAGGGGCAGCTTTCATCTTGTTTTTTGTTTCCGCCGCGGCTTTTTCCTTCGCCGAAGCTGTTTTTGTATCGCGTTCCACGATCGCTTTCGCCGATTGTTCGATGTCGCGGGTTACGTCCTTTGCTTTCTTGTCTTCGCGCATGCCTTCAAATGACGGATGACGCATAACGCCGTCTGTGGTCATTTCGGCAAAGCTCACTTCACACACCAGCTCGGGCTCCAGCCAGGTGGCAGTTGCATGTGGCGGATCGGGACGAAAACGCGACGGCTTGTTGATATCCGGCTCGGTAGCAAAAGGCGGCGTTTTACGGATCAACGGACGGAACTGCTCCAGCATTTCGAGCTGCAGCTTGTTGCTGAACCCCGTTCCGATCTTGCCGGTATAAACAAGCTTTCCATCTTCAAAAATACCAACCAGCAGAGAACTGAAAGGCTTAGAGGAATCTTCATTCTTTGTGTAACCGCCAATCACGACCTCGTTGCGTTTGGCTGCCTTGATCTTCAGCCAGTCGTCGACCCGGATGCCGGGATGGTACGTACTTTCTTTCTTTTTGGCGATGATGCCTTCCAGCCCGAGCTCTTTAGCCGTAGCAAAGAATTCCGTTCCGGGAAGATCGAACGAGTCGCTGATGCGGATACTGCCTTCTTCGGGGACTACCTGCGCGAGTATTTCCCGCCGGCGGTACAGCGGAAGCCGCGTCAGGTCTTTGCCGTCCAGCCAGAGAATGTCGAAGACAAAGTACAGCAGGTCACCGTCGGCTTCGCTGCGCCAGTTCTGGAGATCACCGAAATTCGACAGGCCGTTCTCATCCGTTACGACCACTTCCCCGTCGACAACGGCCTTTATTCCCCACTGCTTCAATGCATCGTGGATGGGATAGAATTTCTCGTTAAAGGATTTGTCATTGCGCGATTTCAGCTCGGCTGTTTTGCCGTTCATAAACGCCACTGCGCGGTAGCCGTCCCATTTGACCTCGTAAGACCATTCGTCGCTGTCGAAGGGCTTATCCGCAAGTGTCGCCAGCATGGGCGTTAGCTTAGCGGGAAAAGCTTTCCGGGGTGTTCCTTTGAGCAGCGTTTTCAAGTCGCCGGAAGGAGGTGCCGTTTTCTTTCGGGAAGGTTTCGACGGTTCAGGCTCCGGCTCTATGAGCGCTTCGACTGCTTTTTTTGCCTGTTTGTGCTTCACGGTCTTCTTCCCGTAGACCTGCTCCGGGCTCTTTTCCATCTGCGCAACGGTTTTCCCCGACAGTACGGATTTATCCTTTGCCAGGATGTCTTTTTTAGTGTCCGAAAAGTCGTCTTCGAGCTTCATCAGCAGCCAGCCGTTCTCACCGCGGCCATGGGCTTTCACAAGGGCAAATTCTCCTTTGAGCTTTTCGCCATGCAGGATGATCTTGATCTTACCTGCATGCAGCTGGTGACGTAAATGCTTGTCCTGCGCCTTTTTGCTTTCGCCTGGCATTTCCATGGCTTCGTAAGTTCCTTCGTCCCACACGATAACGGTTCCTGCGCCATAGCCGCTGGGAATAACACCTTCGAAATTCCGGTAATCGTACGGGTGGTCTTCAACCATCATGGCGAGTCGTTTCACCGCCGGATCCATCGACGGGCCTTTCGGCACAGCCCAGCTTTTGAGCACGCCTTCCATTTCCAGCCGGAAATCGTAGTGCAGGTGTGAGGCATCGTGTTTCTGCACCACGAAGCGCAGCACGTCCTTATCGGCAGTTCCGCCCTGCGGCTCGGGCGATTCCTTAAAATTGCGTTTCTCCTTGTATTTTGTAAGTCCCATAATCGCTGTATTGCTAATCAGAAAGTGCCCGGAAAAGGCTCTATTAAAAATACAGCGTTTTGACGCTGTGGGCGTGGGTGTTAGGATTATTTAGTGTTTTAGTCGTTAGCAGAAAGCAAAAAGCTTCACCCGAATACCGGATGAAGCTTTTTCTGAAATGTTAGATAGTGAAACTTACAACGCTTAATTCTTTTTCTTAAGTAGTAAACCTGTTCTTTCGCTAACCTTCGTTAGAAAGGACTTTGAACTACGCTTAAGTCAGAAAAAAGTAGTAACCTGACACTATCGCTAACAATAGGTTTCTGTTTATCAGACGATTCTGAGTAACCAGAGGATCAATAATATAAGTGCTACGACCAGCAGGATGTAGATCAGACCGCCAAGTCCCCAGCCACCTCCGAGCAATCCAAGCGCCCACAGAATAAGCAATACGAGGATCACGATCCAGAAAAGGCTCAGACCACCGTCGGATCTTGCCGAAGAATGTGCTTTCATTTTCTTCGTGGTCGATTCCATTTTCTTGGCCATCGGCAAATGTTCTTTCATCGTGCTCAGCAAAGGAGCTCTGTCCGAAGATGCCATTTTCTCTGCCGGAATAGCTGCATCGTCCGTTTGTGCCGTTTGCGTTTCGTCTGAAACAACATACTGTTCGTTTGTTTCTCTTGCAGGTGTCGTTACAACTGCAATCGCTTCCGCTTCGTTTTCAGCTTCCGTAGCTGTAGCTACCTGGCTTTCTTCCGTTCTGATCTCAGCAGTTTTGTCGTTCTTATCTTTATCAGCAGCGTGGTTACGCGAATTAGTGCTTACGTAATAACCACCTGTATGCTGACGCTTTACAACTGTAAGACCGCAGGATGGTAACATAAGGCCTGTAAACAAGAGTAAAGTAAGGAGGGTAATCGTTCTTTTCATAAGTATGTTTTTACGATGCTTGAATTAGCACAAGACAAAGGTGAGGAGGTTTCGCGGCCTTCGCGTTATACAATTTCACTCAGAGATTATATAATTTGCCGGAATTGGGGAGAAAGCGGACAAGTTTTGTTAAAAAGCCGATAGTCTCAGTGGGTAGTCTATTTATCTATTTATTCCTGTTGCCGTGACCAGTAATTTTCACTACCTTTTAGCAGAGGCTGGATGGACTGACCGCCGGGTTTTTCAGGATTCCAAGAATGGCCCGCAGCCGGGTAATCCCCGGGTGATCTCCGGGTAATTGCCGGTTGATCTGCGGATCTTCCATAAAGGACAGTGCCTTCATCCACGAAGGACCTATTCATCATGCATGAGTGATCTGTTCCCTTTCCATAGTATATGTACGCATCACCGGCAAGGTTGCTAAGTATTTATATCAGAGCAAGATGCGCTAAATATTCATCCACCCGGGCGATTTGCTCAAGGAGCGGCATTTTTCCTGCTTATTGCTGTAACTTTTTCGCGTGCCAGCGGTCTTACGGCAAATCAAAATTACAAACCATGATAAAATATCTATTCTTTACCGGTGCATTGGCTATCAGCTCTATGGCTATCGGGCAATCTGCACCGAACGGCGGTTTCGAGAGCTGGGATGGCGGTTTATATGAAGAGCCATCAGGATGGGCTACCACTAATGTTCTTACTCTGCTGGGCGCACCACCGACGGTGACGAAGAGCACCGATTTCCATGGCGGAAGCTTTTCGGCAAAGATCGAAACGGTTCTGGCGGATATCGACCTGGATGAAAACGGGACAAACGATACACTCCCGGGGGTACTCTACCTGGGCACGCTCGATTTTTTCGCGGAAGAAAGCACTTTTGGCGCTCCTTTTACGGGCCGCCCCGATTCTTTGCTGGGATGGTACAAATACGCTCCTGTAAACGGCGACCAGTTCGCTGTCGAAGTAAGCCTGACCAAATGGAACACGGTTACGGGTGAGCGGGATATTATTGCAAGCGGATCGTATTTACAGCCGGCTGCTGCTGCAAGCTTTAAACGGCTGTCGGCCGGATTGACCTATGCAAACACGGATACGCCGGACTCGGTTTCGATCATGATCGTTGCCAGTGCGGAAACGCCTTCACCTGGAACTGCTTTGTGGATAGACGACCTGTCTTTCTTTACAAATGCCGAGCTTGCGGTCGTTCCGAAACCTGCAGAAGCTCCGATCCAGCTGTACCCGAATCCTGCGAGGGACGTTGTAAACGTGGTGCTGGCGAAGGATGCTTCTATTCGTATTTTCAACGCTTTGGGCATGGAAGTGGAAACGCTGAAAGGTACTGCTTCGAAAACTGTCAGCATTTCTACGTCGAAATACGACAACGGGGTTTACCTGCTGAAAACAGATACGGGGATCGTGCATCGGTTTGTGGTGAAGCACTGAGAGGATCTTTAATATAGAACAGGAACAGGGATGAAGCGATTCGTTCCTGTTTTTTTTACCGGATGCCAGGAGGTCAGGATTTCACGATATCTAAGACTGCAGGAGTGTTATTACTCGCGCAGATATCCGCCGGCAGTCGGACACAGCGCAGATTTTCGCAGAGCAGGATCCGGATTTCAATCCGAAGCAGACTTTCTACGTTAGTCGCGTTCGGATTTCAGGAGAGTAGGATGTTAAGACTATAGGGGTTTTCCTCGCGCAGATCCCGCAGATCCCGCAGATTTTCGCAGAGCAGGATCCGGATTCAGAGAAGACTAAAAGCAATAAGACTCAAAGACTAATTAGACTGGGAACCGGAGCCCCAAGACTAATTAACAAACCTTACTTTTTCTCTTCTTCATTCCCTGCTCCCCGTTCCCGTCATTTATTATCTTTGTACCTTCTATGAATTTCAATCGGAATATGATTATTTACAAAACAGCTGCTGAAATTGAGATTATGCGCCAGGCTGCACAGGTCGTGAGTCGTACGCTGGGACTGGTAGCAGAGCATCTGCGCCCGGGCGTTACCTCGCTGGAGCTCGATAAACTGGCAGAAGACTACATCCGCTCACAGGATGCCATCCCGGGATTCCTGGGATTGTACGGCTGTCCGAGCACCCTGCTGATCTCTATCAACGAACAGGTTGTTCACGGCTTGCCAACTACACGTCCTATCCAGGAAGGCGACATCGTTTCGGTTGACTGCGGCGCTGTTTACAAAGGCTATTACGGCGATCACGCCTATACATTTGCTGTCGGTGACGTTTCGCCGGAAGTTCAGAAACTGCTCGATGTAACCAAAGAATGCCTCTACATCGGCATCGAACAAACGGTTTCGGGCAACCGGATCGAAGACATCGGCTACCACATTCAGCAGCATGCCGAAAAACATGGTTATGGAGTTGTACGCGACCTCGTAGGCCACGGACTCGGTAAAACGCTGCACGAAGCGCCGAACGTACCCAATTACGGAAAGCGCGGAAAAGGAAAGAAGATCCAGGAAGGACTAACGATCGCTATCGAGCCGATGATCAATATGGGAACCGAGAAGGTCATTCAGCTGGAAGACAACTGGACGATCGTAACGGCGGACGGCAAGCCAAGCGCGCACTTCGAGCACGATGTTGCGGTGGTGAACGGCAAGCCGGTCATCCTGTCCACATTCGATTACATAGAAGAAGCCCTGGCTAAGAAATCATGACAAGCGAACGCATAGGATCCCTCACGATATTAACGGCATGTACGTATGCTTTTATACAATACTTACAGACAAACGTGTGGATTTTCCCGTTCCCGCTTTACAAGCTCGGACTGCTGATCGTCCTGATCCTGATGCTTATTTCGGAAAAGAAAAAACCGGGAATCACAGGCTGGCTCGCCATTTCATGGAGCGTGGCCCTGATGCTTTCTTCTAAATTCGTGCTCCAGCTCGTTATGAGCGAACAGCAACTGTCGCATTTCAAGAACAACCTGTTCGTGGATGTGATGCTCATCCTGTTCTGTGTGCTCTTTGCGGCCTGGGCTGTTATGGTATCGCTGAAAATACAGCATCAGACCGCCAGGTTACTCGGAGTCGTATTCGCATTGTCCTTTTCGATCTGCCTGCTGCTGAACCTGTATTCCTGGGCCATCATTCCGCTCATCGGGTGGCTGTTCTGCATCTTCCTGCCCGAAAAAGACCGAACGCCGGTGCACTTCAGTATGATCACGCTGTTTGCTTTCCTGTACATTACTGCATGGACAACCGCTTTCTATCTCGGAAGCGCCAACATACTCGGCAACCTGTAACCTTTCCGGTTTTTCGGCTTATTTTTTACAAACCGATTGCACATGCGCTTCCTGTTCGCCGCCTTATTCGTCTGTTCTGCCACAGTTGCCTTTTCGCAAACTGCCGGAACGCTGATCGAAAAAGTACTGAAAACAGTTCCGCGCGAGCTTCCGAAATACGTTCCGCGTCAGCGCAGCAACGTGCTGTTCCTCCAAACGGCTTTCAACGATGCAGTCTACAAAGACCAGCAGGTATTGCAAAGCCTGAAAGGAAAAGTGATCGTAAAGGTCGAGCTGATCTATACGACCTACCGCAAATCCGAAACATTCGACCAGCATACGCTCAACAGGAAACGACTGAATTCCCTGTTTGCCGCCGCACCGAATTTTCTCAGTCAGCCGGGAATCGAATGGATCCTCATTGCACAAACGGGCTGTACATCTCCCGAAACGGGCAAAGATTTCTTTCACGGTGTCGCCATTACGTTGCGCGATCAACCGAGCACATCACTTGTCGATGCAGAGCTCGCTTTCCTGGAAGCCGTTGCTGACGGAACCGTTCCTGCCCATGCTTACGACGAGTTCATGGCCCACGAATTCAAGGGCGATACATCGGCTGCCGTGGCTGCTCCAAAGGAACCGAAGATCAGTCTGCCCGAATTTGTTGCCGGTGAGCGGGCGCGGATCGATTATTTTACCCGGAATCTGAAAGCACCTTCCGACGCGGCAAAAAATGCTTCGGAGCGAGTCGTGGTGCAATGCGTGGTGGACCGCAACGGAAAAATACAGAACATCGTTTTCCCGGACGTGACCAGTCCTACGCCCTATCACCTCGAAGTGATGCGCTTTATGCGCTCTATGCCCGACTGGAAACCCGGATCCGTAAACGACAAGCGCGTCGACTGCATGGTGACGTTTACCGTGGACTTCATGGAACGCGGAAGCGTTGTTGCCAGTCCGCTGGAAATTTACGCCATGGATGCAGCTATTCCGGCAACGGTGGCGCCGACCTATGATTATTCGCGGGTTAAGCTCACGCCCCAGAGCAAATTCGTTTCGGAAACGCTGGCAAAGAACAACTGGAAGAATGCCGCGCTCGTCTGCGATGTGACGGCAAGTATGGCCCCTTACAGCGCACAGCTGCTTTCCTGGCTCAAAAACCAGTTTACGGCGAAAGACACGGCGGTTGTACGCTATGTTTTCTTCAACGACGGGAACAACCGTAAAGATATTTCGAAACGCACGGGAACTACGGGCGGACTTTATTCGTTCAGGCCTGCATCGTTCGACGACGTGCTGGATCAGCTGGGATCAGCCATGCGTGCGGGAACCGGGGGCGATCTTCCGGAAAACAACGTGGAAGCACTGCTGAAAGCCGAAGCCGATTGCCCGTACTGCGAAAGCCTGATAATGATCGCCGACAATTACGCCACACCGCGCGATCTGTCCCTCGCCGTTCAACTCACAAAACCGGTGAATATTATTGTCTGCGGCGCTTCTCCGGCGCTGAACGAAGCTTATCTCAACCTGGCCCGTACCACAAAAGGAACACTTCATTTCAATAATAAATCCTACGGAAATCTCCATACCTATGAGGAAGGATCGACACTCCAGGTAGGAAAAGAAGTGTTTTTCGTGAAAGGCGGGAAGTTTGTTTTGAGGAACTGAGATCGTTCAATTTTTACCGCAAAGCAGCAACGTTTTTTTTCGATGCGCTGTGTGTCGAAGAAAGCAAAGCGATCGTTTGGAAACGGAGAATTCCCGAAAAGGATGTGTATATTCAATAGATAGTAAACGTTCGTTTATCAAAATTCTTCAAAATCCTGTATCCCCTGCTATTGCTTTGTTTGCTACAATATTGTAACTTGGATAAACGTTAAAGGATTTAGAAGAATCAGGGGGTAGAACCTCAATTTTATGACCCTTTTTCGTACCCGATGTATGAGCCAACCCTCCTACATTCGAATCACCAAATCGAAGAATCATGAAGTTATTAATCAATTTTACATTGAAAACTGGAGTATCGGGCGAAGTCCCAATTCTGGCAATCCTGAACTATGGGTACAAAGAATACGATGTACTTAAGCAGAAGAATGTTTACAGACCATTAAAGTACTACACTGGTATCAAAGTTCCAAAAAATGAATGGGACGAAATGAAGAAACTCCCTTATAAAAAATCCATCCAAACGCAGCTATTGAATATTGAACAACTGATCAGGGATGTTTTTCACTTTCTGAATCTGAGTGATGAATTAACTCCGGATAGATTTAAAAGTGAGCTGGATCAAAAGATCAAAGGGAAAAAATCAGAAACGGTAAAACGGGTTCGCATAATTGATTTTGTGATGAAGGAAGTTACTACTGATCCCGAACTGAAACGACAAACACAACGATCCTATCAAACTATGTGTGGCTACATCGCTGCATTGGAAGAACTGATCGCTAAGCCCGTTTACAGTAATGAATTCGATGAAAAGTATTACAAGCTATTCATGGAAATTGTTCGTTCGCGTGTGAAACGAAACAATAGCGTACTAAGTGCATTCCGACTTCTACGAGCTACGCTGCGTAGAATCGCTTTTAAGTACAAAGTTCCTGTGTTCAACATCACTGAGGAGTTACCAGCTTCGCAAAAAGTACGAGCTACACAGAGCCAGAAAGTGTACATGAGCTTTGAGCACATACAAAAGGTGATAGACTACCAGCCAACTTCAAAACGTGAAAAGAATATCAAAATGATAATGCTTACCCTGCTGATGACAGGTGTACGCTTCTCAGATGTATTTAAAGTGAAACCCGAGTATTATTATGAAAAGGATAATGTTTCATTTCGCTACGCGCGATTCGTAACCCAAAAGAATGGGAAGGAAGTGATTATACCTATGCTTAAGCCGCTCGAAGATGCAATTGCTGACAATGAAGGACAGCCAGCATTTAAAGTGTGCGAAATGCTTTTCAATCGAAGCTGTAAAGAGCTGATTCGAAACTGTGGAATTGAAGACGAACAAACGCTGTCATTTTCTGATCAGTTTGGAAAGATCAAGTTTGAGAGAAAGAAGTTCTATGAGTTCGTTTCCTCGCATACAGGCAGAAGGTCGTTTATTAGCAACTTGATCAATCACATTCCCGTTACACTTCTCAGTAAGATTACTACACACGCAAAGGTGTCGGGCAACGCAGCTGATTTGGGAGAAAACAACGTCATCTACTCTTATGATCAAACCACGTTATTAGAAAACGCTGCTCTTTTCATGAAAACGCTTGCACGAGTGCAACGAGAGGATCAGTCACATTTTACCATTCAGCTTGTTTAAGGCAGCTTTCCATTGCGAAGAAAATCCCCGACGACTATCGTCGGGGATTCATTCATTTTACCGGAAATTCTGAATGTACCGCTGAAGCTCAATCCGCGAATAACGGATTGTCCTCAGGTTCATTCGAATCGGTTTGATTAATCCATCTTTGACAAGTGCGAGAAATGTGTTCCGTCCAACATTCAGGATTTTCCTGGCAGTATGAATGTTTAGCAATTCGTCCTCATCCTTTGGTGGTTTTTGTGCGTAGCTTTGTGGCTCGGAATGATTAACCTGGCGTTTGAGTTCATTGATCTCTACGCGCAAAACTTTGTTCTCATTCTTCATTTCCTGCAACTCACCAGCCAATGATTTGATGGCTAACTGAAGCAACTCTAAGTCCATGATTAAGTGTTTAGAATTATTGACCTAATTAATTTTCAGGTACTGTTAGAAGCAGAGCGTTCACCATTACGCTCTTGCTTTGCAATACCAGTTCATGTTTCCGGTTATCTCACACCCGTCAGCGTGAAAGTTTCCGGCTACATACAAAGAATTGCATCGTTATTGGGGGGGAGAACAAACAGGCGGGGCGGTTCGCTCACGGACACATCCGTTTGGTTGTGAGCACATATCCTTATTTCCCCGACTTCTCCTGAGTTCTCAGGCGTTCGACCGATTATCGGAAAAATCCTACGGGAACTAGCCGTAAAACGGCATAACGTCGCTATTCTATGTTTTGCGCAACTGCGTTGGCGGCACAGATTGCATCGACCTATTTCCAGACTACCACAGCCGTTCAATTGGTTTATGATACAATGTTATGAAAGAAATTTTCAATGAAAAAATATTGGGGGAGCCCCAAAATGGATAATTTAACATTTGAGGCTTGAAAAGGACTTTGAAGTATTAATTTTCAGGTCTAACATCTTGGGTATTGCGAGTTCAATATCTCTCTCAATGAGTCTGATCACTTTCAGCGGTTCGAAGAAGTGCCGAACAATAACTGATTATTGTAGATAAAGAGCAGGTCCAAAGCCAGGCATCTATCATTTTTTACTCAGTGCTCAGGTCTGATCACAGTTCGAAACAAACCGATTGATTTAATCACTTGAAAAATCTTATAAGGTTATTTATATTGAGTCCTATCCCACCTATATTTGGTTCAAGTATAATTGTGTCATTCAATACTTTTCCTAAGCCACCTTTTAACTCCTTTCTGACTTGGAAATCTTTAATTTCCTTCTTCTCCTTAATATCCTTAAATATTTTCTCAATTAGCTTTATAACATCTTGAGGCGTTTGACATACTTTTCCAATTTCTAAAAAGACGATCTTGTCGTTCGGCTCTTTGTCTAACATTATCCCATTATGTTTATCTAAAAAATATTTCGGGTGAATAGTAGTCATCATTATTGCAGGCAGTAGTTCTTTTGTATCAATTCCGTTAACCGCTTGCCATGAAAAAAGTTCAGAGTAAAAATGACTTTCCGGAAATCCTTGAATTACTACTGCATCATTTTCAGCGGCAAATTTTGCGATTTTGTCAAAGCTTTCTCGAAGTGTATTCGAAATTGGCTCATCCCAATTATAATAGTCGAGAATATACAGATAATAATCTTTTTCGACAGTTTCAGGAATTGCAGCAATTGTACTAATTTTTAATCCCATGAATTTCGCTTTTTTTGAATAGTGGCTTAATAGCAAGTGTCTATGTTTGACGAAAGATAGTATTTTATACTGTCATAGATGATCTGAATATTGCTGCGAAAATAGATTGTCTTCCGAAATTAGTCTTTTATCAGAGTACGCAAGTCTTTACAGAGTTCGAGCCAAAATTTACAATGAGTTGTACAATTTCTCAAAGGAAAATACTGTCAAATCCCCATTTTCTATCGAATTCTGAACTCGCACTTTGCTAAATCTCGTTTGCAGAACCTGTAAAACACTCTTTATTTCGCTATTCTTTTTTACCATGATAAACTCAATATCTTCAAGGTCGAAGTCCAACCTGATATTTTTCAAATGTGGCTTTTTTGTTAGTAGAATTTGCTCATACTCCGCGATAGAATCACCGCTAGCAGTGGTTGCGTAATACATTTTGCGATTAATATTTGGAATAAACCTCCATTCTCGATCATTAAAACAGTAAACTTGTTTTCCCCTTTTATTTTGATCTATATAATGTTTAAAGAACAATTGCAGTTCGTCGACATCCACAAATATCTCTTCGAAATATTTTTTGATTTCGGGAGCATTGCCGGTTGTAAGAATAGCCTTATATAAGTTGGTGAAATTTTCACTAAAATTTTGGAATTCGAAGAAACTAACGCTGTTAGTAATACTGGCAAGTGCTTCAGCACTTTGAAATAAAGCAAAATCCTTTATTAACTTGTTAAGCGAAATTTCTTTTTCACTGCCTAGATAGGTATAGGTCACAGGATGAAGTTTATTCTTTATGCCCCATTCCCTTTTTAATCCAATCGAATACTTACCATAATCAACCTGAGACCTTGCTTCAAAAATCGGGATGTTACTAAAACTCACCATGGCGATAATAACGTCCCGATCAAGAAATTTTTCTTTAGCGTACGACGGTGAAAAACCATTTTTGATTATAGATTTAAGCACACTTATTTTCGCCGTACTGTGGAAGAGTGTGTTAAGTTTTTTTAGTTCCAAACTACTCAGTATTTACAAATTTGAATAATAGCCAATCGGAGCTTGGTCGTATCAAAGGTAGTATTTTGTCGTAGCTTTATTTGTATAGCTGATTGTTAACCGCTTAACTCTACCTTTAGAAGGAACCAATCACACAAAATTTATGTGTCCCCTTAGAACTAAATTTAAAAATCTGGCTGACTTTCATAATTATATACCGGCCTAAAATGATCTGTTGACCTGCTTCGATGGTAATGATGATTACCGAATTACTTCGTTTAGGCAACTATGTGTTTATGAAAGCGGAATAAAAAAAATTACTCAGTGCGAAACACATTACTCAGTTCGAACCAGAACAGTTAAATACATTCATGACCATTAATGCTGTATTTCTTTACCCAACCAGACTCCGTATTTTTTCCATTCTTCATAATGAATACACCATTCAGAAATCCATGGTATAATCGTCACTAGTGGAAGAATTCTGAAAGGCGATCTATCAATAATGGGGTGATAAAGGCATAAAGAATTGTCCCCGTACATGTGTATTTTGGGATGGTACAGAATGCCTTTAATATAGATCCGGTCAAATCGAGTATATCGGGGATCGTACACCAAAGAAATTTGGTATGCTTTTCCGTTTACAATTAAAGTTCCAGAACCCTGAATTGTATTATCAATGATTTTGACCTTTATCCAGTCGAAATATTTTTCCACAAGAGCTTTCTCCAGAAACATATTTAACCGAACATTTTTGAAATAGTTCAAATACAGTCTATTCTCCATAGTTGTTGTGACGCTCATTTTTCCAGCCATTATTTTCTGTAATTATTCCGTTTCTATCTGTACGCGCATTTCCGCTAAGAATTAACCCATTAGCTTTCGTTAGGTGATCAGTATCAAACTTAGACATCAATTTTATTTGCTCCTGAAGCGACTCTTTGTATTGTCCTTCACCAAATAGATCAACATATGCAGATCCGCTCTGTTCAAAATTTTGCTTAAGTAAATTCCATTTTTGATGAAAGTCTCTTATGAAACCGTAAAATGCAATGTAGTGTTCGTTTGTCCAGCTATCCGTAAAGATCTCAACTGAATTTACAGGATTACGGATTTCGAACCTTATCCCGGATTTTGCTGTGAGGGCTTCTTGATCGATGATACTTTGTATTACATGATCTATTGTGTCGTAAATCGAGTCCTGACCGCTGTAAAATCGACCCATTAAAGTCGTCAGTACAACGCTGGAAACTGAACAGTCTTTGCCTTTGAAGTAAATATCCCTATATCTTTTCACCAACTGAACTGCACGCTGAAGCGGCATCTTTTCGTAAAGACCTTCATCCGGAAGCTGCTCTTGCTCAATTTTCGCCTCCAGAATTAATTGTTCTGAGAACCTCTTTAACATAGACCTTTCAACGGAATTCGCGAGGTTCATAAACCATTTTGAGAAGCCTTTCGGATTGCCTGTTGACCAAGATATTAACTCTTTTTCCGGGATCGCAAGACGTTCGAAGTCATCTGTCGTAATCATACATCCGATCAAAATATCCATGTGAAAATCATCTTTGTAGTTTAAGCGCACACAACGAGATTTCTTTTCGAGGATTGACTTATAGTACTCGTCACGTTGAAGAGCTTTAACTAACGCGTTATAGATTTCGACCGGATTATGTCGCGTGTACAATTCATGGATATGAAGAATCACATCTAAATCGAAATCCTCGCCGTTGATCGGTTTTACAGTTGTACCTATCCGCTTGGAACCCTGTACATACAGTTCTATTTCCAGCCCAGCGAAAAATCCCTCGTCTTTCTTCAGAAGATTGTAAACTGCATTATAAGCTGCTTCCATACGTTCAGCTCGAGTCGCGTTTAATTCCGTTTGGTGGGCAATGCGCGCTAGTAATTCTTCACGACGTATTGCATAGTTTTTAAAAATTTGAGTCATTGGTTTTATTTTTGATTGATTGTATACTTTGTATGTTCGCCGATGCGGGCGATCTGTTGTCCATCAGCGGTAAGGCGCAGTTGTTCGATCTCAGAACCTTCTACGATAGCATATCTCCCAGCTACGAATGTGGCTTTTTTTGTAAGTTCCACGAGGTATGCCGATTGTTCTGAGGTGGGTAGTAATTCAACAATGTCGTAGATAAGCACTTCGTGACAGCTGTGGTGAGCGCTCCATTGCAATTGCTTTGAGTGGCGGCCGACCAGTTTATAGCGGATTTTACGAAATAAATCAGCATCAAGAATGTTTTCGTCCAGCAGCTCTTCAGTGAATTCTCGATTCGCACTGGTTTCTCTTTCCATCCCTTCTTCAAACCACTTGATCACATTGATCACATACTTTCCATACACCCGGAAACGAAGGTCTCCATCGCTTAATTCATCAACTCCTACTCCTTTTTTGCTACAATCCGGCTCATAACCCCAGGATTCGAATAAATGATCTGCTCCATACCTTTTGTAAACACCACCGACGGGCTGAAGCTGATTGTCAATTCTCCTATTGAAGACCAATAGATACTTGTTGCTGTTTGGAATTCTAATCCTAAACAGGTAACTAATGGAAAATCTAATTTTTTCTTTCCGATATTTTCCGAACCTAGTTTGAAAGTAAAGTTTCAAGGTTTTCCTGTTTTGCCATAATGTCGGCACTCCCTTTGTCAGAAGTAGTTTAAGTAAAGTTTCTAGCATGTTAATTATCATTTTATTATTGGTTTGTGTTATTTCTTTCATTTCGTACACCTCTGTATTTTCCTCCGGTAATCTTTACGCTCATGAACTGTCCGCTGTCTTTATCGCGTTTTGTGTACAGTCCAGTAATTGGGTTAAGCACCTGTGAGCGATGTTTCAATGCATCTTTTCTTGAATTATCTCCTGTTGGATCGTTTTTCGCCATTTTTTCTTTTATTTGTGATCTATTATTTGGTCTCATTATCCTACTACCAAAATCGATACCTTATTGGTTTGTAGGAAATAAGACCACTATTCACACAACTACTGAAAACGATAGTATCGATTTTGGTATCAATAGGAAAGACCAACGATGGATGGATTAATAATATCCGATGAGATTAAAAACAGCAGCAGCGTCGAGTTGATGGAATACATTTCTTTGAAGAGTGATTTTCCAACTGAAGCAAAAGAAGCATTTGAAGTTTTTTGCTATCGTTTTGGGAATGAGTTGAAAGAAAAATCGGAAATTATATGTGACAAATGGCAGTATAATGAGGTAGTAGCTCTTGATATTGTGAATTGCACTTTTAATAGGGTTTGGAAATATGCTTCTTTCGATCCGGCGAAAGTTAAAGGACAGGATATGGACAAAGCTATTTTGTCTTGGTTGTTTCGAATTGCTCAATCTCAACTGGCTAATCATTACAATAATAACACATGTCATGATTTAACCGCAGAAGAGGATTTAAGCGTTATCAATAGCGTGGATGAGCTTGCTGATCGCTTTGGAACTGATCCTGAGAAAAAAAAGGAGCTGCGAAAAGCTCTTGATTTCATCGATAAAGCGCTATCGACACTCAGTGATAAACATAAAATCATATTTCTTACATACAAAGCATTTGAAAAGAACGGAAAACGGATTGTTCCTCATGCTGTTGCTGCTAAGCTTCGAGATAAACTTGGGTTAGTACAGAGCACAGTAAAGGTTTATAAAAATCAAGCTTACGAATTAGTAGAAAACTATTTACAACAAGATCATGGCAAAAACAGGTAATTCAAATTCATTAATTATCACAAATGAAAATTTTAATGAATGGTTAGGATCGGTAGGATACTTGTTCCCGACAACCGAAATTGAAAAGAATAGATTTGACAAGCTATTCGAGGACTATGAATACAAACTTTCACAGAGAACTATTGACGTTGGATCAATTATGAGTGGAACATACACTTGTGAATCATATTCGGCTCGCATAATTGAGATTGACAATCATTCAATAGATGAGCTGAAGATGGTTGCTAGAAATGGTGATGCACAAGTCCCAGACGATATTATATCTCGAATGAAAGCCAAGCATCGTAAGAAAAATGACGATGATAAAAAATAGTTCTGACGCATTAATCAAACAACTTGCAGAATCGATTTCATGCTTATATGAGCGCGATATTCTTCTGGAATCAATCATCGAAGAGGAAGGTCTTGAATTGTACTATGATGATTATGGAGATAGTTTTGACGGAATGACGTTTTTCGATAATGGATTCTACATACATTTAAATGAAAAAAGAGGAAATCGTCACGGCACTGCAAGGGGACGATTTACACTTGCACATGAGCTTGGGCACTATTTTATCGATAACCATAGAATTGGTTTGAAGAATGGATTGCTGAAACCTCATGGGTCTATAAGCAAACCAGAAAGGTTTCATCGTATTGAACGAGAAGCTGATTATTTTGCGGCGTGTCTATTAATGCCGGAAGACATTTTCAAAAAAGAAGTATTAGGAAAAAAGTTTGATTTTTCCCTGTTGAGGCATTTGGAGTCTTTCTTCAATGTCAGCTTAACTGCCGCCGCCCTTCGATTCAGAGATATAGGAAACGCGGAGATAACGATTATCTACGCGGTAGATGGAAAAATAAAATGGCAATTTGCTAGTGAGCGTTTTCCGTATAAGTTCTTAGCTGAGAAACGCCCAGTGATTCCTGAAAACACATTACTTCACCAATGCTTCACTGGTGCGGCTACAGCTGGTGTTACAATCGACGTATGGGCAGTCGAATGGTTTGATGGGGTTTCGAGAGACAATTTGCAGAAGCGCTTTAAAGAGCACGTTATTATGTCTGGAAATAAGGCACTCAGTGTAATCTGGTAAACCTGCAATCTCAGTAGAAAACTTGATTCGAGCTTTGAACGCAGATCTCTTTATTCTGTTTCTGGCTCTGCAAAAGAATGAGAATGAAGGCGAGATGAAGTACAAAGAATCTAAACTTCAAATTAAGTTAGGTTCTCTAAGTCGCTTAATGTCCATATCTATCATTTCAATCACTGTAACTACTTCTAACGGCTCAAAGAAGCTACGAACTACTTTCAAATTGCCAAGTGTCGTTTGAAGTGGTGAACTTGTCAGCGGATTTAAAAGTTTCTTGTAAGTGTCTGAATTAATCGGGCTTGTGGAGATTCTCAGGAATGCAAATAGCGCCCTGGTACATTTGCTTACATTCTTCTTGTGTTTGATGCCTAACGCCTGTGAAATATAATAAGTCACTAATACTCGCTGCGATTCCGTCAGATGCTGATTTACTGAATTCGGTTCGTTGGTGGCAAAATCGATCGCGCTGCCGTCTTGTTCTTCCGATTCATCAGAAAACTCTTCCAGGAGCTGCTGGGTAGCGTGATGTAATCCGAGCAAAATAATTGCCCGGTCTTCTCCTGCGTTGATCAGCTTTTGTTCCTGGTCGATCAGTTCCAACAGCGAATGCCTGTGGTCTTCGATCGCTTCCTGGTAAAGCCAGTGCAGGTCATGGTACAAAACGTTCAGGGATTCGCGGATATTCTTTGTGCGCTCGACCACATCAGAAGCTATTTGCCGGATCTGCGGCAGGAAAGAAAGGGTTTGTTCGACTGCATCGGAATCGCCCATTTTGTAATGATGTGAATAGCGCGCAACCAGCTCCATGTAGAATACAGAATATTGCGGAATCCACTTGTTCTCTTCGAAAAGGACCCGCCTGCAGAAGTTACTCGCGTAATCCTTATCGAGTGCCTTTTCGACTTTTTCCAGGTATGCCTTTTTGAGCAAAGTATAAAAGTGCTCAACAGCTTTAGGGAACTGTCCTTCGGGTGGTAGATTCGCTTCCATATTGTGTAAACGTTATAGGATGATTTATCATACAATTTAGTTGAAAAAATCTAAATTTCAACACGACTTGAACCTCGCAAAAATCAACTATTTCATACTTCACCATTAACACCAACTTTACACCATGCTACACCATTGAACACCATGCTATCAATTCCGATAGAGAAAGACTTAGGTGGGGCACAGTGCACCCAGTTATGCCGGCACTTTGGGTTTCGACCAATCGTTAAGATCCGACCCACCAGTTTTATCTCCGACCGGACCAGCTATTAAAATCCAATGATGGATGGGTTTGCAATTTATCCAGTGACCACAGGTACCAGTAATTCGACCCATTCCGATAGGCATTTAATTCGATGAACCGAAGAAATCCGATAGATAAGTTTTATTATCCCGCCGAGCGATGGAAATTCATTGATCTAACATCTTCGGTTACTGATTCCAATACAAGAGCGAATTGAAGATAATTTTCGATTTGCGGAACTGAACGTTTGGATTAGGATCTCAGGATTCTCCGGTCGTTTAAAAATAAACTGGCTTCTACTCAATTAAAATTTAGATGACCGCCTAGAAGCGGTCGTTTGTAGTTTTATTACAACCATCACCTAAAAAAATTAAATGACCGCTTTTTAGCGGGCGGATATAAATAAATGGAAAGGCTTGCTCACCTGAGCAAAAAGTCCTATGAAATATTCAATTTTCAGAAAACCCAGTAAAAACCCATGTTGCGCCAGGTAGTTTCCAAGTGACGCGCATGTTCTACGCAGGTTACACCATGTTTGTGCCATGTAATCGTCATGTTACTGGAAACAGTGGAAAAACGCGTTTTTAAGCAAAAAACACATTGAAAAAACCAAAAAATCATTAATTCTTTGCTTTCCCTTTTTTATCTACCCTTAATTACCCTTATCTGTTCTTAATCACTAGTCAGGCTTTTTCGCTCTGTAAAGATGTTCACGACTACGCTGATTATTCAAAAACTCATAGATCTCCTCCGCTACCCGTGCGTGTGCGATTTCTATTCCTACAGGATCTCCGGTAGTTCCTGCGCCTTCAACCACCATTCTGATATACGTCTTAACGGCAGCGTGTGCTCTTTCATTTGCAATTTTCATAAGGTAAGTCAACACCTGGTAAGAATGATGCGAGAGTGATGCCAGATCGGGATCTTCAACTTCCTTTTCCGGAATTCTGTAAAATCCCTCTTTTGTTGGTAGATTCTTGTCTATGTACTCATTGATATTCTTCATTCTCACCCTGAAGCTTTTTAGGTTACCTGCCATTGCCCTATCCAGATCGCCTTCGATCAGCAAGATTACTAGCTCCTTTACTACCGTGTCTTTAATTACCATGTCTCTGATTTTGATTAGTTGTTTTCTTACAATTTTTTTAACGGAACTTTCGCGCCACTTTCCTCAAATCGGTTCAGCGTTTCCGGCGTTACTATATATTCTTTACCGTGAACTTCGAGATAGAACAACCCCAGAATTTCACTTTCACGATAGCTTACCCTGCCTTCTAAAATTTCCTGTCGAGTATGGGTAGGTAAAACTTTAGCAACGGGTTGCTTTGCATACGCGTTGAGAAGGTTGTACAAAGATTTTGCTAGCTGTTCTATTTTACTACTGTCATGCTTTACACTCAATTGCATAACACTTTCGTACTCGTTCATATACCGCTCAAAAATCTCATCTGTGTCCGGGCGGTCCTGAATATCCATGAGTTCGAAAACGATCCTGTCTATTCCAAGTGCATAATCTTCAAGGTCAATGCCCATTAACTGAAAATGATTCACCAGCTTGCAGTTTATAATATCCATCTGGATGAGATCGGTAATGATATAGGCTTCCGCTTTCATAGCTCAGATAGTATGGATTAAGGCTTTTTCTTCCACGCGCTTCTTTTTCAGGAAGGCGTAGATTTCTTCTGCAAGAGCGTGAAGTAAACGCGGCGATTCAAGAATATCGAACTGCTCAATTTTGCGGGTTCTTTCTAAGTATTCTTCGTGAAGCATTTCCCATTTTACGCCTGTTGCTTTGAAGCGCATCACTTTCAGTATGGTCGAACTCGCATGAAGCGCATATTCGTCGGCTTCAAAACCGAGGGCATTGAGGGCATAAATTAGCTTCCAGTTGGTCAGATCGTCTTTGATAAGGGATAGAATTAAGTCTTTTTTCTTCATAGTATTTGAATTAATCAATTATCTCATTGAAATACTCAACAATATTATGAATAACTCAATGAAATCACAAGACTTATCTTGTTTTTAATTAATTCGATCAGTGAAATCTTAATTTTACTCTAGATAATATAGGCTGACAATGACAACACTAGGTTTGTATTTTGCGAAAAAACTCATTAACCGAGCTGAACTGGCGCGGAAAACTGGTATTACAGAAAATCGCATGTACAATCTAGCGGAAAGTGATAAATCTGAAATTCGTGGTAGAGAGATTCATTTGATTTGTTTAGCACTAGATATTCATCCAAATGAATTGCACGAAATTCTTTTTGGTGAACTGAAGCTTCCAAAGTAATTCGGGTTCGAGATCGTTACCCACTTAGACATTCTAATACAGGTTTACCAGTCTGTGATTCAGATTCTATGTCTTCCTGAACTTTATGCTGTTATCCAACTCTAGATTGAATTATGTAACATAATTCACCAAAGGTGAACTACCTTTATAAAAATCGTAATTTAAATATTATCAAGCATTTGTGCCGGGTTTTTTCTTTGTAGGAGGTGATAACGAAAACCCTTCAACTTAACCGGCTCTGAACAATGGTAACGTCTTTACGCCCACAATTGCGAATTAGAAAAAAACTATGGAATTTATTGACTATTATAAGATATTAGGTGTTCCAACTACGGCAACTGAAAGCGATATAAAAAGCTCGTATCGTAAGCTCGCCAGGAAATATCATCCGGATTTAAATCCTAATAATAAAGAATCGGAAAAGAAATTCAAACAAATTAATGAGGCTAATGAAGTTTTAAGCAACTCTGAAAAAAGAAAGAAGTACGATGAGTATGGAAAAGATTGGAAACATGGAGAAGAAATTAAAAAAGCAAGGCAACAGCAACAATCTCAAAGAAACACCAGCTCTCAACCAGGCTACGGAGAATCTTCGGCTGACTTTTCCGACTTCTTTGAATCCATGTATGGCAACAGGGGGAACAACAGCAGGCAAACAAAATTCAGAGGACAGGATCTACATGCAGAACTACATTTGAGCATAAATGATGTTTATAAATCACAGCAGCAAACACTAACCGTAAATGGAAAAAACATACGTTTGACATTTCCCGCAGGCATTGAAGATGGTCAGGTTATTAAAGTAACCGGACAGGGTGCCTTAGGTGTAAACGGCGGTCCTAATGGTGATTTATACATTACCTTTTCTATAAAAAATGACACCAAGTTCAAAAGAGAAGGCAGCAGTTTATACGCAACGGCAGATATAGATCTGTATACAGCTTTATTGGGTGGCGAAGTAATGGTTGATACATTCAACGGCAAAGTTAAGCTCAAAGTTTCGCCTGAAACGCAATCCGGCACAAAAGTCAAGTTGAAAGGCAAAGGGTTTCCTGTTTACAAGAAAGAAAATGAATTTGGCGATTTGTTTATAACGTATCAGGTCATGCTTCCAAAAACGCTATCAGAGAAGGAAAAAGAGCTATTAACCGAATTACAAAAACTCAGAAATAATGGAGACAACTAACTTAGTCCTTGTAGAAGAATTCTGCTCAAATTTCGATATAGAGTTTTCTTTCATTAATTCTTTAAATGAGCATGGTCTCATAGAGATAATTGTTTGGGAGGATAGAAAATATATTGCACATTATCAGTTAAAAGAGGTTGAAAGAGCAATACATTTTCACTTTGAATTAAATATCAATATCGAAGGCATAGATGCAATTTCAAATCTGCTCAGACAGATAGATGATTTGCAACGTGAGTTAACAGCAACTAAGAATAAACTAAAGTTGTTTGATGAGCACGAGCTTTAATCTTCGCTATAAAGTTTTCAGAGACTTCAAATATTTGGTGGATCAGAGCACGAAGAAAATAGAATGGTTATGATACAGAAGAAAGTAAACCTGACTGCTCTTGTAGTCTCACTTGTGCTTTTTTTCTGCTTATTATATTTTCCGATCTTTGAAAATCCGCAGGCACAACGCACGTTTGCATTACTAATTTTCGTAGCGGTATTATGGATATCAGAGGCAATTCCGCTTGGTCTAACTGGAATATTAATACCTGTAGTTGCTTCTTTTTTACAACTGGTTTCGCCCAAAGAAGCATTCAGGGAATTTGGGCACCCCATCATCTTCTTATTTATGGGAGGCTTTGTCTTGGCAGGTGCATTGTCGAGGCATTCGCTTGATAAACGCCTGGCTCAAAAGTTGATTGGATTAGCCCGTGGAAATTTTTATTGGTCTTCTGTATTATTGATGCTGGCCACCTCTTTATTGGCTTGCTGGGTTAGTAATACATCTTCTGCTGCGATGATAATTCCTCTTGGACTGGGTATGCTCGTACTGGCAAAAAGAAATGTGGTTTCGCCGGAATCTAAATTTCTTATGCTGGGTATTGCCTATTCTGCAAACATTGGTGGTATAATAACAATGATAGCAACTCCACCTAATGCCATTGGCGCAGCTATTTTGGGGCTTTCATTTTCTGAATGGATCATGTACGGTCTACCCATTTTTGTGATCACTTTCCCTCTCATGGTTATTCTGTTAACGATATACTTTAAGCCTGATAGACAATTGAACATTGGTGCGATGGTGTTCGAGCGTGAAACAAATGCCCCTAATAAAACGCTCGCGGCAATTTTTCTATTTACCGTGGTGTTATGGGTGATGGATGGGGTAATAGCCCCACTTCTTAATATCACAGATGGTTTCAATTCACTTGTCGCAGTTATCGCAATCTTCCTGCTGTATATTACCAGGGTATTGAACTGGGATGAGATTATTAAAAGTATTCAATGGTCCGTTCTGTTACTTTTTGGAGGAGGATTGACGTTAGGAATGCTTATCGACCAAAGCGGTCTGGGAATGATAGTGGTTAGTAAGGTTTCACAGCTGGCTACTATTATACCGTTATTCCTTTTTTTGTGGATCATAGTGCTCTTCAGTATTGTCCTTACTGAATTTATGAGTAATACTGCGAGTGCTGCGTTAATACTTCCTCTTCTTTTTACAATGGCTAATCAATTGGACATTAATCCTATGGTTTTGGTATTTCCTGCAACTATCGCTGCATCTTATGGATTTATGATGCCGGTGGGAACGCCGCCAAATGCAATGGTTTTCGCTACAGGTCTTGTTCCTCAGAAGAATATGATTAAAGCAGGATTTTTACTTAACCTGCTTTTTTCGATCATCCTTACCTCGTTTTTCTATCTTGTTTTTACATGATCGGGTTGCATCCGGGCAGTTGTCGGATAAATTCAGTTAAGATGCAATTTGACTTCATGCACTATCAAGTAATTCTTCAGTAAATTCTGCAACGAATCGCAGTGTCTTTCAGGTTTTGAATGCTTACGGAACTGTTGCCGTTTTTTAAGAGCACGGGCATTTCCCAAAGGTATTTTGATCCGAATTGTTGTCTGGCGAGAAGCACCTGCTCAGCTGTAAGCCCAACTGTTGCTGAAATGTCTGGGTTGTTCATATTCAGGATAGTTCGTTTTCGGAAACTTGTTGTTTTTCAAAGCAGTCCAGGTTATACAGGGTTGTTTCCGCAATATTCTTCAGTGCCGTCTCCGTTAGAAATCCCTGATGGCCTGTAACGAGTACATTTTGAAACAGCATCAGCCGTGCTATCACATCGTCCTGCAGAATATCCTGCGAATGATCTTCCTGGAACAATCCATGTTCTTTTTCATAAACATCCATTCCAAAATAACCGATATGACCACTTTTCAACGCCTGAACCACCTCCGTAGTATTTATCAAGCCGCCCCGACCAGTATTGATTAGCATTACACCCGGTTTCATGTGAGAAATCGTCCTTCTGTCAATGATATATTTCGTTTGTTCATTGAGCGGCACGTGCAGGGTAATGATATCAGAAGTCCTAAGCACCGTTTCGAGATCTGAATACCGTACGTGGTACAGTGATTTGATCTCCTCGTTCTCTACTTTGTCAAAAGCCAGCAGGCAGCAACCGAAACCGTGCAGAATACGGGCAATGGCTGTTCCGATTTTACCAGTTCCTATTATACCAACGGTTTTACCGTCCATATCGAAACCGGTCAGACCATTAAGTAAAAAGTTTTGTCCCATGATGCGGTTATGGGCAGGTATAAGTTTTCTGTTGAGTGCAAGCATCAGTGCCACGGCATGTTCAGCAACTGAGAATGGAGAATATGCGGGAACTCTCGCAACCCGGATACCAAGCTCTTTCGCCTTTATTAGATCTACGTGATCGTATCCGGCAGAACGCAATGCTATGTATCTGATCCCGTTTTTATGCAGCAGTTCAAGAACCGGCGCTGAGGCATTATCGTTTGCGAACAGGCAAACAGCATCGAAGCCCGCGCTCAGCGCAGTAGTTGTAAGAGATAGCTCCTTGTCGGAAAATACCAACTGTTGAGTGCCGGTGCTTAAGTTTTCAAAATAGTGTTTCTCATAAGCATGGAAACTGTAAATCATTGTTTTCATATTCTCAGTTTCCCTTTATTCGCTTCTGGAGGATTGAACATTAATTCCGCCCTTTTGAATGATCTGATCTACAGTTGATTCATTCATATTAAAAAAGTCACCTTCTGTTAGTCCTTCATACCCGCGATTAATTCCAATGACTTCTAAGTTATGATAGATTGCAGCTTTTGTGACCGCTCTTATACACGCATTAATCCCGGGAGCATCACCGCCGGAAGTAAGCACAGATATTTTTGAAATTCCGGTCATGTCTGTTGTTTAGAAATCGTTAAGTACTGCATATTCGTTCCCTTCAAGCTGTCTTTCAAAGACTGAGCGTTTTGTAATTCCTTCCAGCGTTAACGTCAGGTTTCCATTTTCGAAGAACTGATAGGTGGGCAATACCTCGATTCCCTGTTCGGTAGCGAGGTATTTGTATTTATCTGTATTGATCCGGATGATCTTCAATTTAGCCCCGTACTTAATAGCCAGCTCATCAATAACCGGCTCCATCTTCCGACAATTGATGTCCCAGGGAATATAATAATCGACGATAACATAATGCTCAAGATCCAGAATACGGCTGAATTCCACCAATGTGAGTTCCTTCGGCAAAACAATTTCGGCAGGCGTTACTGTCATTCCTTCTGATATCCATTGCAGAAATCCTCCTTTCAGCTCATAAGTCACATTAAAACCTGAGTACCGGAAGAAGAGTGCTGCTTCTCTGCTCTGTTTGCCGTCTTCGCAGTAAAGAAATACCGGTACGGTTGTGTCAAGCTCTTCAACGCGCCATTTGTAACTTTGCCGGTTACAATCGATGTTCATCGCTCCCTGAAGATGCCCGGCAGTGAATTCCTTCTCCGTTCTCAGATCGATCAGAAGTGCTTTTGGCGATTTTATGAGTGCAGCCTTAAATTCCTTTGGAGTTAATGGCGCTGGACCTCCCGAGAACTGATATAGAACCAGAGCAGAGATAGCAATTATAATTATACCGAATTGTTTCATACTCTTTGTATTAGCCTCCTGTTTTGATAAATGTTCATCAAATATAGACCTCTGGAACGGTGACTGAAATGACTGCTGTCAGCAGGCAATATGATATTGGTCATTCCTTCCGCTTTCCAGCCCTTCAAGGAGGATCATCCAGAAAGTATGGAGCTGCCAGAAAGCGATCACAAGCACGTATGCAACATGATCTGCCAACGCCTTATAAAACAATATGTCCATGCAGAAGAAAAGGACAACAAGACATAATTTTATCAGATCAGAAAAGGAGATCGATTGTTTTAAAATTGCTGGAATAAAGTTCATCCTGTTGTGAATTAAAAAGATTGCTTATGTCTGATATTCTGAAGCTTCAGTCACGGTCATTGTAGTCTGCAGGCTCTTCTGGTCCTATATCTTTACTCAGTTCTTCACCTTCCTTGTTCTGTTCTTCCAGTGTCCAGCTATCGGTAAAGACCGTTTCGAGCCAGCTTTTGCCTGATTTCCTGAACACCTGAACACCTAACCCAAATGTAGTTTTAAACAGTTCTTCCACTTCGGAAACCCGCATTTCGGGGAACAGCTCTGCTTCGCCTGAAACGTGATTGGTGCGGAATTCGCCAAGCAGCAGGCTGTTCTTTTTCATGAATCTTTTTGAAGTTCCCTGTTCGGATTCGTGCATCCGGGAGAAAAATTCGAGTTTTAAATAAGGGAATACACTATTAAATTCCTCCTGGATCATAGAGATGCTTCTCTGATCGTTGATTGCGATTTTCATTTTTTAATTTTTATGATGATAAATGACCAATCAGATTATAGATGTCAATGCAGCGTTAACAGCGGAACTTTGCTGTGAAATGCCATTTTGTGTGTCTGAGGTTCGATGAATAATCTGCTGATGAAAGAGTGATGATGAGGGATCATGACAACCATATCCATTTTGTGCTGCTCTGTAAATTCATTGATCCCTTTTACGATGTCTTCATTTCGGGAGTAGAAGAACGTGTGATGAAACTGCTTCAGCGTATGATTCAGCCCGAATCCTGCTGCAATTTCAGCAGGTGAAGAATTAATGGTGTTTTCTTCTACCACGTTGAGAATATAAAGGTGGGAAGAGAAAAGCGCTGCAAGTTCTTTCAATGGTTTAAGAATCGTGGTCGATTCGAGTTCCTTAAAATCCGTTGCCAGAAGTATTTTTCCAGGTGCTCTGAAATGTACATTACGATCAATGGTCATTATGGGAAATGCTGAAGTTCTGATCATCGAAGACGCAGTACTTCCCAGCATACGTTCTTCCAGGTAATTTCTACCTTGCGTTCCAATGATGATCAGATCAATTTCATGTGTCTCTGCATATTTTTCTACTTGTTCAGGTACCATGCCAGGCGTGCAGTAAATAGAAATTTCAAGGTGCTTGTTTTTTTGAAGTATGTTTTGTCTTAATTCCTCCATCGCAAGAATAAACTCTTTTTCCATCTTCTCAGGCGATGGTAAGAGATCCAATGTATTCCCAACATAGATTGGTGAAACATATACGTGCATCAGTGTTAATCTTGATTTGGTACTGTTTGCCAGATCAATAGCATAATTAAGCGCATTTTCGGAGACTTTTGAAAAGTCAATAGGAACGAGGATGTTTTTCATGGTTTTCAATTTAAAATATGAGTACAAGCGCATCGATAATAACAGCTGCGATACTCAGGTAAATAATTGATTTTATTGGAGCAAGTGCAAGTACAAGCGCCAGGGAAATAATTGTTGGAAAAGCTGTGAGAGCTACCTGAAAAGAACTGGTTCCGGCACCAAAAGCTGCTGCAATACCACCAATACAGCCGGTAGCGACGAGCAATACACATTACTCCCAATCTGTTTTTCTCCAGTTTTGCCCAGATTTCAGGGGACAAGCTCCACGTATTTTTTTTTGCTTCCAGCGGAAAATATGCCGGAGCAGTTTTAGCTAATGTGTGCATAATGAATTTGTTTAAAGGTTAAAGAATAAATGGTCGAATGACCAGGCGTGCCACTCGAAAGGAGCGAACAGTAAGACGAGCAATAAGAGCAGTCTGGGAAAAACATGACGGGTGTCCCATAAAGGATTGTTCATGCCAAATCCGGCAGCAGCGATGATGAGATTTAAGCCGAGCAAATAAAGTGCTGTGTATTCAAATAGTCCGATCAGCAAAAGAAATCCGCATATCAGCTCCGTGCAGGAAGTAAACCATGCTGCAATTGCTGTGAAAAAATGCGGAACTCCTTTCGGGCCGAAACCAGCCTGGTACGTTGCAGTGACCTTGCTCATCCCGATGCGGAAAATGGCATCGTAGCCCTGGAAAATAAAAAGGAAGCCAAGAAACACTCTTGTCAAAGTAAGTCCGGCAATTTGATGATACTGACTGAGAAATTCCATTTTGCTCCTGTTTCAGATTGTTCTGAGACAAAAGTAGATTTCACCTGCGCAGCACTACGTGATATTGATCAGCAGCGGATATGATTGTTGTCGTAATTCAATTTCTCATGTTTGAAAGCAGGTGGTATTCAACCACATTGATAACCCCTTCTTTTATAGAAATCAGTCCTTCTTTCTTGAAATCACCCAGTGCCCGGATGGTCGTTTCAGTTGCTGTTCCCGCAAGATTGGAAAGGTCTTCCCGGGAAATGACCATGTCGTTGCAATCGGTGCCGGCATTATAGTGGTCACACAAGCGGATCAAAGCCTCCGCTACGCGCTTTCTCACGGAGCTATACGCAAGGTTGAGCAGCTGTTCTTCTTTCTCGTACAGATTGTTAGCGATCATTTTTATGAATTTCCGCGAGATCTGGGGATTTTTATAGATCAGCGTGAGAAAGTCTTCTTTCAGCAGCATTCCTATTTCAGAATCGTCGAGTGTCATAGCAGAATCCTGGTATTTTCCGTCTTCGAGCAAAGCCATGTATCCGAAGAAATCACCTTCTCTGAACAGGCCAGTAATCAATTCTTTTCCCTGCTCGTTAGTCCGGTAGGTTTTGATATTTCCGCTGTTCACGAAGAATACGCCCTTCGGGAATGCACCTTCCAGGTAAATATCATCCTTTTTGCGATGGGTACGCATTTCGTTCTCTTCAGAAAGCTTTTTCATGTCGCTAAATTCTTTCACACCACCGATAAAATCATTCAAACCGTTCATTGTGCCGGCAAATTCCTTTTTCATCATATCCGATTTTTTCAACCGGCTTTCAATGGCAGTTAGCAGCTCGACCTCTTCAAAAGGCTTGGTGATGTAATCATCTGCACCCATATCCATACCTTTGCGCTGGTCGAAACGTTCTGCTTTCGCAGTCAGAAAAATAAAGGGAATGTTGACGGTTTCCCTGTTGCGTGAAAGCAGGTGCAGCACACCATAGCCATCAAGTACAGGCATCATTATGTCGCAGATTATTAGATCGGGCTGTTCCTTCAGCGCCAGCTCAACACCATCTTTTCCATTCCGAGCAGTAAGCACCGTATATTGTGACAGTTCCAGAATAGCTGCCGTTGTTTCGCGCACATCGTTGTTGTCTTCAATTAACAGGATTCGTTTATTCATAGCCGTTCTTTTTATGGACCGATCAATCCGGTTATTTGTGCGGCAGCCTGATCGTTACAGCTGTTCCTTTGTTTTCTATGCTTTCCAGCTGGATAGTACCGTTCATCAGCTCAACATATTTTGCAACGATGTTCAGTCCAAGTCCGGTACCTTGTATATAGGTGGCATTGTGTCCCCTAAAAAAACGTTCGAACAAGTGTTTCTGATCTGCTTCCGAAATACCGATTCCATGATCTTTCACGGAGATTTCTATTTCATGATCCCTGACTATTGAGCTGATCTCAACTCTGGAATTTTCAGGAGAAAACTTCACGGCATTGGAAATAAGATTAAAAAGAATATTCTTCAGCAGCCTGTGATCAAGGTTTATATCTTCCAATCCGATGTGATGATGTGCCACGAGCTGACTTTCCGCACCGAAAGTTTTCATTTCGGTCACGATCTCTTCCATGAAAACTTTAAGGTTAAAAGGAAAAGGAGTGTTCTGCACCATACCTTCTTCGAGCTTTCCTACCGATAAGAAATCGTTCAGGATATCGATCAGGCTCTTGATGGACGTTTTGATTTTCCCCAGGTATTTCCTCAGGTTTTCCTTATCCCTGCTTTCACTGTAATGCGCTATCAGGGTCAGGGAATTCATCATAGTAGTAAGCGGTGTGCGGAATTCGTGAGAAGCCATGGAAACAAATCGTGACTTCAGCTCGTTCAGCTCGCGTTCTTTTGCAAGTGCCTGGTTCAGTTCTTTTTTTGTTTTTTCCAGCTCATCTATCGCTTCCTCGAGTACAAGCGTCCGGTTTTTTACCTGCTTTTCCAGCTCCATCGAATAATTTCGCAGCTTTTCTTCATCCTGTTTCCGGACGGTTATATCAATTATAAACGCAACGATAAAGTTGCCCTCATTGCTTGAATAAGGACTAAGGCTTACTTCGACAGGGAATTCGCTCTGATCTTTTTTAATAGCGAAGAGGTCCATTCCGCTTCCCATTGAGCGGGCGTGCGGGCTTTTGGCGTAATTTTTCCGGTAAGAATCGTGCTTAACAGCAAAACGATGAGGAATCAGTATCTCCATCTGGCTGCCCAGCAATTCGTTGGTTTCATATCCGAACAGCCGTTCTGCACTGGGGTTTACCTTAACAATTTTGCCCTTCTCGTTCACAACAAGAATTCCTTCGTTGGCATGCCTGAAGAGAATGTCCCCACCTTCTTTACTTTCCATTTCCGTAAAATTTCTGAATCATAAGACTGCTATTTGTTCCGGCTCCGGAGTTTTGGTTTGCAGCCCGCTTAAAGACAATGCTCTAAGCTATGCCTATATATCGGTTAATGGTCTGTTTCAGTGACTTATTTAACATCGCTCAGATTATCAACAGTCTGATTGTCTGTGAAAGATGCGCTGTCACACAGTTTTCGGTCTCCGCTGATATCTCTCATGGATACCATTGATAAGCATCAGTTCCGGCGGGAAGACGATACCTGACCTTTGTCCGACAAACAAATAAACAGATTATGAAAACAGACTCAGATTTACAGACAGATGTTATGAACGAACTTAAATGGGATTCGTCCCTCAATAAGGCGTCGGAAATTGGTGTATCGGTTGCAGATGGTATTGTTTCGCTCTTCGGTTCGGTTGACAATTATTCTCAGAAGAGGTCTGCCGAAAAAGCAACGCTTCGTGTGGCTGGTGTTAAAGCCATAGCAGAAGGTATCGACGTAAAGCTTATGATTGGGAATGAGCGCACAGACGCTGAAATAGCCCAGGCTTCTGTAAGCTCTCTGAAATGGAACTCTTCTATTCCTGACGATGCCGTAAAAGTCAAAGTGGAGAATGGTTGGGTAACTGCCGAAGGGAAAGTGGACCGGGCATTTCAGAGATCTGCCGTTCATACTGCAATTGCCCATCTTATGGGTGTAAAAGGTGTAAACAATTTTGTTACAATCGCTCCCACAGTCAGTCCCTCGGATGTTCAGCACCAGATCACCGCAGCATTTGAGCGCAGTGCTACTATCGACGCTAAGCAAATCACCGTAGAGAACAAGGGAAATGGTGTTGTCCTCGGCGGAACAGTCCGCTCCTATACGGAGAAGAATGATGCAGAAGATGCTGCGTGGCACGCGCCTGGAGTTTCAGCCGTACAAAACAACATTCAGGTTAAAGTCCCTGCTTACAGCGCCATCGAATTGTGATTGCAAGCAAGAATTAAAATATATGCTAATTCCGGCACCATGAAAATGACAATAAACGATCAACGTAAAGTCTTCGCAATTAAGGAGGAATTCACAGCTGCCTTCCCCAATCTTAAACTTGATTTTTACAGCAAGCCACATACAAGTGGAGGAGCAAACTCACTAAAACTGATCCACGGAAATCACCACACCCTGGAGGAATGCCGGAATATTCATAACGACGGGTCCATCACAATTAACCCGCAGATGAATGTTTCAGATCTCGAAGAGCAGTTCATGGATGTGTATGGTATCAAGATTAAAGTTTCGCGAAAATCAGAGGAACCCGGATCTGCCCAATATGGTTTGACGCTCGAAGAGCAAAATAATAAAGATCACATCGAACAGGAATCGAACTAAGCACGTAAATCTTCAATAAATCATTGACAATCATCGGCATCACAGTAAAATTCATTCCAGGATGTCGCAAAACAAGTAGTCACCAATTAATAAAAGTAAATATGAAAACCAATTCAGAATTACAGAAAGACGTTCAGGATGCCATCAGATGGGAACCGCTAATGCATGCAGCAGAAATCGGGGTAACGGTAAAACAAGGAGTGGTAACACTTACTGGAACTGTTGACAACTATACCAAAAAACTCGAAGCCGAAAACGCAACGAAAAATGTAGCGGGTGTAAAAGCAGTTGTTGAAAAGATCGAAGTAGAATTTCCCAATTCATGGAGGAAAAACGACAACGAGATCGCAACGGAAGTAGTAAACGCATTGAAAATGGACTGGTCTGTTCCAAATGACAAAGTGAAAGTGAAAGTAGAAAACGGTTGGATCACGCTGGACGGTGATGTGAACTGGAACTTTCAACGGGAAGCTGCAAAAAAAGCGATTCGAGGACTTGAAGGTGTTGTGGGAATCAATTGCCTGATTAAGATTAAATCGGAATCAAACGATGCAATTGAAAAGAAAGACGTGGAGAAAGCACTTGAACGTAACTGGTCGATTAATGCAGACGACATTTCAGTAGCAGTGCATGGTACTAAGGTAACACTTACCGGATCTGTCTCATCATTGTATCAGAAAACCGAAGCAGAGCTCATCGCCTACAATACGAAGGGAATCTGGTCGGTAGATAACCAGCTTGAAGTGGAATACAGCTTCGAATTGGCTAATTAAAAACATAAAAACCGCTGTGCACCCGGCGTACCGGTTTACTATTCATTGTAAATAACTCAGAGATCATGAAAAAAATACTCTCAATACTCGGAGCAACAATGTTGCTCGTAATTCTAACACTAAGCTGTAAACGCGATGAAGTAAAGATTGCTTCTAAGGATCATCAAAAATCAGCTGCGGAAATTAAGCATGATTTAAAAGTTGAAGCCATAATTGACTGGACAATCTTCAAATATGCTTCAGATACTGCACTCGCTAAACTTAAAAGTGAAGTAGTTGATCTGAATGATAAAATTTCGAATAGTACCTCAACAGAAAAAGTCGCCCTGCGAGCTAAACTGGCAACTTCGAAAAGGCAACTTGAAGTGATAGAAGAACGACTAAAAATGCGAAACAAGGAGTTTGAGCTTGAAGTTAAAACCTTTGATGAAGCAGTCACAAACAGGAACAAAGCGTTTCAACGTGAGTTTGAACATGATATGAAGGATGTTGAAATTGCATTCAAAGATCTGTTCAAAGACAATGTGAAATAAAACGATTACAACAAGCCTACCGCAACTATCACTATTGGTTGGAGGAAAATAACAGACGAATCTTACTTAAAAGGAAAAAGACATGAAACCTCAAATTGGAATAACAGAAGAACACCTCGCAAAAAGCATCTCTATCCTTGAGGTCAACCTGGCAGATGAAATGACCTTATATATTAAAACCCGTAAGTTTCACTGGAATGTATCCGGCGACAGCTTTATGGAACTGCATAAGTTATTTCAGGTTCAATATGCGGAACTGGAAGAAATCATTGATTCCGTTGCTGAACGGATAAGCAAGCTAGGTGGCAGAACAGTTGGCACAATGAATGAATATGTAGCTCTGACCCGCCTGAAAGAATTTCCTGAAGTCTATCCATCGCAAAAAGAAATGACCAAAGAGCTCCTGGAAGATCACGAAACGGTTATTAGAAATCTCAGAAATGACATCGAAGAATGTGCGCAGAAGTGCAAAGATGCGGGTACGACTGACTTTTTAACTGGTATCATGGAACAACATGAAACAATAGCCTGGGTTCTCAGACGCTACCTGAGCTAACAATTAAATACTGATACACCATGGACGACAAACACACTTATGAAGTCAATCTCCTTTGGGAAACTGCGACGCAGGGGACAATCAGTTCTCCGGTTATACCAGGTCGGATTGAAGTTGCCACTCCACCCGAATTTCCTAACGGAATTAAAGAGAAATGGACACCAGAACACCTGTTCGTTGCCGCTGTAAATTCCTGCCTGATGTCAACTTTTTTAATGATTGCAGGAAACTCTGCCTTTGATTTCATAAGTTTTGAGTGCAATGCAGTCGGAACAATCGAAAAGGTAGATGGTAAGTTCGCAGTTACCGAAATTATTCTGAGGCCGGAACTGGTTATACCCTCAACTCAAAACGAAGACAGGGCAAAACGGATTCTTGAAATGAGTGAAAAAGCATGCGCTATTTCCAACTCCATCAAAACAACGATCACTTTAGAACCGGTAGTGACTACAAAAAGTTAAATCGGACAAGGTGTTCAGCCAAAATAACAACAGACAATTAAATCAAAAATTATGAAAAAAGGAATTAAACTGATCGCAGTAGCGTTAGTACTCGCAGGAAATGCGTTTGCACAAAGCGACAGAACAGATGCCCGCGAGGCATTTACAATAGGCCTAAAAGCCGGAGCCAATTATGCCAATGTATATGATTCGGAGGGGGAAGATTTTAACGCCGATGGTAAGCTCGGATTTGCAGGTGGTGGTTATCTGACTATTCCACTTGGAATGTATCTGGGTATTCAGCCTGAAGTTCTGTTCTCTCAAAAAGGCTTTACAGCCTCCGGTAATTTTCTGGGAAGCGGTTATAAAGTTACGCGAACATCTGATTTTCTGGATATTCCCGTGCTTTTCATGCTAAAGCCGAGTGAATTTTTAACCGTAGTTGCCGGACCGCAGTTTTCTTATCTGATTAAACAAACCGACGTCTTTGCGAATGCCACAACAAGCATCGAGCAGGAGAAGGAGTTTGAAAATGATGACATCCGCACAAATACACTATGCTTCGTCGGCGGAGTTGATATAAACCTGAGACACTTAGTTATTGGTGCAAGGGCAGGTTGGGATCTTCAGAGTAACCGAAGCGATGGATCTTCCACGACGCCGCGTTACAAAAATACATGGCTGCAAGCTACTATCGCGTACAGGTTATATCGTTAATACGGAGTTATAGCATTCATTGTGATAAAATGGGATGTTCTTTCAGGATATCCCATTTCTTTTTATCGTAATTTATAAATCATGACACAGTTGAAACGAACACTCGGACTTGCGGAATGCATCTTCTTTGGGGTTGGCTCAATTCTGGGAGCTGGAATTTATACGCTTATCGGAAAGGTTGCAGGCTTGTCGGGTAACTTCATCTGGCTGTCTTTCCTTATTGCATCCTTCGCAGCCATGTGTACGGCATTTTCATACGCCGAATTAAGCGCGGCATTTCCAAAAGCAGGAGGTGAATATGTTTATGTGAAGAAAGCTTTCGGGCAAAAGACAGGTACATTTCTAGGAATTATGATTTCGCTGAATGGCATTGTAAGTGGAGCCACAGTTGCAGTTGGATTCGCTGGTTACTTGAGCGGATTGCTGCCCGTTAGTTCACTTATTGGTTCTTTAGGCATCATTTGTCTGATCTTTATTGTGAATGCTTCCGGAATTCGTCAGTCCTCCGTTATTAACGTTGTGTTTACACTTATAGAGGCGGCTGGTCTGATCTTCGTGATTGTTGCAGCGTTTCCTACTGTTGGAAAAGTTAGTTATACCGAATTGCCACCAGGTGGTTACAGTGATATTCTAGCAGGATCTGCATTGGCTTTCTTTGCTTATATCGGTTTTGAAGATATTGTTAAGCTGGCAGAGGAAACTAAAAATCCTGAGAAGAACATTCCGCGAGCTCTTTTTATTTCCAGCATCATTGTCATTATACTCTACTCTTTGGTAGCTATTTGCGTTGTGAGTGCATTATCTTATGAAACATTGGGGAAGTCCGAAAGTCCATTAGCTGATATTATCGGTCAACGATTTGGAAGTACCGGTATTCTTGTCATTTCAATAATTGCTTTGTTTTCCACATCTAACACTATTCTCTCCAACATGCTCGGAAGTTCCCGAGTGTTGCTGAATATGTCCTCAGAAGTGAAAGCGTTTAGAAAATTATCGTTTGTCTATCCGAAGCGCAAAACACCCGTAGGAGCATTGGTTTTAATACTGGTAGCGATGTGCAGTTTCGCTTTCATCGGAAAAATTGAAACAATAGCTCGTATAGCTACAATTTTCATCTTCATCACGTTCATCATCGTTAACCTATCGGTGATCGTCCTCCGAATTCGCGAAAAAGAACTGAAACGCCCGTTTCGGATTCCATTTAGCATTCGAAATATTCCGGTGATAAGCGTTGTTGGAATTCTAATGACGCTTGTGCTGCTTGGCTATAGTATTTACAGTTTCTGAGTACATTGATATACAAATCAGATTCCCATCACGATTCTAAACGCTAATAAACTAATTCAACTTTTTTAGTATCTTAATAAAACGTCAGGATTTCAATTGTTACCCTTTTTATGACCCATATTGGGCTTTTTACTTGTAACACACTGTAAATCATACGAATTAAAGATTAATAATACTATTCAATAGAACGTAAACGTTTGTTTACCAAAATTCTTCAAAGCCCTGCATCCCTGCTGTTGCTTTGTTTGCTACAATATTGTAACTTATGTTCAGTAGTAATCCTATTTTGCTTACAAAGCAATCATTTAACGTTTACTTGTAACCTCCTTTATGTTTAATTGCAGTAATACCGATGGTTTGCATTATTTTAGACCGGGCCTTTTAAGGCAATAATTCATAAATTTATCCTCAAATGGGGGAAAACGATAAAGTAGAAATTAATCGAAGGTGTCGCAAACTGAACTAGAGAAATTGCTCTTGCCTTGGGAGTGAATGTTCAGGAACTTTTAATGCCAACTGCAAACAAGACAAATAAGGAGGAGATCTAACTAAGCCGAAATAACACATCAGTAAGGTTTTGACTTTTCACCTAAAATAGATTTACGTCATTTAATAATGTTCCCTTGAAAAATATTCTCATCATAGACGACGAAGAAAAGCACCGATCGCTGTTGGCAAGGATCATAAGATCTGAGGGGTATGACGTGAGCGAAGCGGGAGATTGCGCAACGGGTTTGAAAAAACTGGAACAGAAAGCTACCGATGTTATTCTTTGTGATGTGAAATTACCAGATGGAAACGGTGTTGACCTCGTTTTCAAAATCAAGGCAAAATATCCCGACCTGGAAATCATTCTTCTTACGGCTTACGGAAACATTGCAGATAGCGTTAAGGCCATGAAGGACGGGGCGTTCGATTATATCGTAAAAGGCAATGATAATGATAAGATAATTCCTTTGCTTTCCCGCGCTTTTGAGAAAGTTGGTCTTCAGAAACGCGTGCGTGAGCTGGAAAAACGTGTTGCCCAGAAATATTCATTTGAATCAATCACAGGCTCCGCACCGGCGATTATAAAAGCTGTGGAGCTGGCTTCAAAAGTTGCGGCGACAGATGCAACTGTTTTGCTCACGGGTGAAACAGGAACCGGTAAAGAAGTTTTTGCGCAGGCTATCCACCAGGCTGGAAGCCGTTCAGGCAACAGTTTTGTAGCATTGAATTGCAGCACCTTCAGCAAAGAAATCCTCGAAAGCGAATTGTTCGGCCATAAACAGGGCGCGTTCACTGGCGCAGTAAAAGATCAGAAAGGCCTGGTGGAAGAAGCCAATGGCGGAACCTTGTTCCTGGATGAGATCGGTGAGATGCCATTGGAGCTACAGGCAAAACTATTGCGGCTGCTGGAAACTTCCGAATACCTCAAAATTGGCGATACCAAACCAAGCAAGTCCAATTTCAGGCTCATCGCAGCTACAAACCGTGACCTGAAACTGGAATCGGAAGAACACCGTTTTCGTTCAGACCTTTACTTTCGTCTGAATGTTTTCCAGATCGAGCTTCCGGCTTTACGCAACCGTGCAAAAGATATAAAACTGCTTACACAGCAATTTGTAGAGCAGTTTTCGGTCAAATCAAATAAAAAGACTTTCCGATTAGGCCCCGATTTCCTGGAAAAAGTTGCTGCTTATCACTGGCCCGGTAATATACGAGAGCTGAAAAACATCATTGAGCGCGCAGTAATTCTCGCAGACGGCGATACACTCACAGCCGATCTTCTTCCGCCAGAGCTGCAATTTGTACAGGAATATAAAGGAACACTTTCTGCCTTCTCAATGGCGAGTATAGAAAAACTGCACATCCAGAAAGTACTCAATCACACTGGCGGCAACAAAGCGGAAGCAGCACGATTACTGGAAATTGGAATTGCAACACTTTACAGGAAGATTGAAGAGTATAAATTGTTGTAGAATCAGCCTATCATTCTGATAAGAGCCTATCAATATGATAGGCTTTTTTTATGCCGTGAAATGCTGCCATTTAACTAATCCTCTGGTCTGCATTGTTTTAATTCCTGCGTACCACTTTTGGATCGAAGCTTGGCAAGGTGCATCCGAAAATAAAAGTATTCAAAATGGAAGCAACACGCACAAGAACCAGTTACAGGCGGATGAGCCACCTGGCCGAATTAACAAAGGATTACCTCATCAAAGGAAATCTCAAGCGGGTAAATGATTGTCTCGCTATTGCAGAACATCAGCTGCGCACGGGAACGGTTGAGATGAAAAATGCCGTTGCAAACGGTTTTGTGTTTTCCGTAACCTGTTTTATGGAATGTCACAGAACTGCTTTCAGGCTAGTGCTGCCGGAATTGCTTGCCCGTGAATACAGGAGACAAATCAACTCATCGGGAATTTAACAGCCGCACGATGGAAGCAATTCTCTTTCTACTCTTAACACTTGCGCTTTTCTGGCTGTGTTACAGGGCTGTCCAATTTTTTGAAAACGTTTAAGCATGATCGCACTTTTCATATTGGCCGTGGCCACGTTTGCATACCTGGTGTATGTGTTGTTGAAACCTGAAAAATTCTAACTATGAGTACTGAAATTCTTGGTGTGATAGCCATGTTTATTCTTACAGTGATCATCGCCATTCCGCTGGGACGCTATATCGGTAAAGTGTTCCTTGGCGAAAAAACACTGCTTGATCCTGTTTTTAATCCTGTCGAAAAATTCTTCTTCCGTATCAGCGGTATTGACGCTCAGCAGGAAATGAACTGGAAACAGCACATTTACGCGCTCCTGGGAATCAATCTCGTGTGGTTCTTTTTGTGTTTCCTCATCCTGCTCAATCAGGGCTGGCTTCCTCTGAATCCGGATCACAATCCATCCATGTCGCCAGATCTGGCATTCAATACAACCATTTCCTTTCTTGTCAACTGCAACCTGCAGCATTATTCCGGCGAATCGGGTTTATCCTACCTTTCACAGATCGGTGGCATCATGTTTTTGCAGTTTGTTACAGCAGGAACGGGAATGGCAGCCTGCGCTATGGTGTTCAACGCTATGCGCAATAGGCAGTCTGATAAGCTCGGGAATTTCTACAATTACTTTATCAAAAGCTGTACGCGCATTTTATTGCCTGTCTCACTTGTAGCTGCAATCATACTTGTTGCTAGCGGTACGCCAATGACATGGGAAGGAAAAGAAACTTTCACAACGCTTCAGGGCGATACACAAACAGTTTCCCGTGGTCCGGCAGCAGCAATGGTAGCCATAAAACAAGCCGGTACAAATGGTGGTGGTTTTTTCGGGGTGAACTCTGCCCATCCGCTTGAAAACCCGACATACCTGACGAATATGGTGGAAAACGTGCTAATCGTACTTATTCCCATAGCGATGGTGTTCGCACTCGGTTATTACCTGAAACGAAAACGCATGTCATGGATGATTATGGGCGTTATGACACTCGGATTCCTACTGCTATTGCTTCCATCTATTTCCCAGGAAATGAAAGGCAACCCGGCAATTTCAGCAATGGGAATCGATCAGTCCAACGGTAGCATGGAAGGAAAAGAAACGCGCTTTGGAGCTGAAGCTTCTGCCTATTGGGGAATTACTACTACAGTTACCTCAAATGGTTCTGTAAACGCCATGCATGACAGCTTTACTCCTATAACCGGGGGAATGGCAATGCTTGGAATGATGGCGAATTCTTTCTTTGGTGGTGTTGGCGTTGGTTTCCTGAACTTTTACATTTTCATAATTCTGGCAGTATTCATATCCGGACTGATGGTTGGACGAACACCTGAATTCCTTGGTAAAAAGGTTGAAGCGCGCGAGGTAAAGATTGCAGCATTCATAGCCATTCTGCATCCATTGCTTATCCTTTCAGGAACCGCACTTTCCGCTTACCTGGTTTCTCACAATACGCAGATGGGTTACTGGTATGACGGAAACGCATCCGGCTGGCTCAACAATCCGGGACACCACGGTTTTTCGGAAATGCTTTACGAATACACATCCAGCGCAGCTAACAACGGAAGCGGATTTGAAGGATTGGGAGACAATAACCCGTTCTGGAATATTACAACAGGAATTATAATGCTTCTGAGCCGTTTTCTTCCTATTGTAGGCCCGCTTGCCATTGCAGGGCTTTTAGCCGGCAAAAAACATATACCCGAAAGCGCTGGAACTTTACAGACAGACACTCCCATTTTCGGGGTAATGATCTTCGCGGTGATTTTTATCATAGCAGCACTTTCTTTCTTTCCTGCCCTGGCCCTCGGACCGTTTGCAGAATATTTCGGTCAATTTAATTAATAGGAATCATGAGAAGTAAACAGTCTTCATTATTTGATCCGCAGCTGGTTAAAGGCGCATTCAGAGAAGCACTTATCAAGCTGAAGCCTAACAGCATGTGGAAGAACCCGGTGATGTTCACGGTAGAAATTGGAACATTCGTAATGCTTATAGTTTGTATTTGCATCTTATTCGGAGCAAATGACCAGGGTGGTTTTGGTTACAATCTGACCATTTTCCTTATCCTGTTTGCAACACTGCTCTTCGCCAACTTCGCTGAAGCACTTGCTGAAGCACGGGGAAAAGCCCAGGCCGACAGCTTACGAAAAACAAGGGAGGAAACGCCTGCAAGACGCCTACTTGAAAGCGGGGAAATTCAGGAAGTGAATTCTTCGGAACTGAAAAAGGGTGACCTATTTGTTTGCGAAGCGGAAGACACCATACCAACGGATGGCGAAATTATAGAAGGACTTGCGACTATAGACGAAAGTGCTATCACCGGTGAATCAGCTCCTGTAATACGTGAAGCCGGTGGCGACAAAAGCAGCGTTACTGGTGGGACAAAGGTATTATCCGACAAAATCAAAGTGATCGTTACAACTGAACCAGGCGAAAGCTTTCTTGATAAAATGATTGCCCTTGTCGAAGGTGCAAGTCGTCAGAAAACACCGAATGAAATAGCACTGACAATTCTGCTTGCAGCTTTCACGCTAATATTTATTATCGTTTGCGTGACGCTCAAGCCGTTCGCAGATTACGCAAATGCGCCAATTACTATCGGAGCTTTTATTTCACTCTTTGTCTGTCTTATTCCTACAACTATTGGTGGTCTCTTATCTGCCATCGGAATTGCCGGAATGGACAGGGCACTGCGGGCAAACGTGATTACCAAATCCGGGAAAGCGGTGGAAACGGCTGGCGATATCGACGTATTGCTGCTTGACAAAACCGGAACAATTACCATAGGAAACCGTAAAGCAACTGCATTCTATGCGCTGGATAATGCAGATGTAAAGCACCTGATAAAATGTGCGGTTCTTACTTCGCTCAATGACCAGACGCCCGAAGGGAAATCAATCCTTGAGCTGGCGCAGGAATCAAACATAGATGTTGAAGAGATCCGTTCCTCTGTCAAAAATGAGCAGGAGCCAGTTAGTATTATCAAGTTCACTGCCGAGACACGCAGCTCAGGAATCAATATAAGCGGCAGAACGATTCGGAAAGGAGCCTACGATTCGATCCGCCAGATTGTGGAAAATGCAGGCAACGTATTTCCTGAAGAAATTGCTGTTGACGTAAAAACCATTGCTGAAAACGGTGGAACACCTTTAGTTGTATGTGAAAATGATAAAGTAGTAGGTGTTGTTGAATTGCAGGACATTATCAAGCCCGGTATTCTGGAACGCTTCGACCGCCTGCGAAAAATGGGTGTGAAGACAGTAATGGTAACCGGAGACAATCCGCTCACAGCAAAATACATAGCCGAAAAAGCCGGGGTCGATGATTTTATTGCGGAAGCAAAACCTGAAGACAAAATGGCGTACATCCGCAGGGAGCAGGAAAGCGGTAAGCTGGTTGCCATGATGGGCGACGGAACCAATGACGCTCCTGCGCTTGCTCAGGCAGATGTTGGCGTAGCCATGAACAGCGGAACCCAGGCTGCCAAAGAAGCAGGAAACATGGTCGATCTTGACAACGATCCTACCAAGCTGATTGAGATCGTAGAGATCGGAAAACAGTTGCTTATGACGCGTGGTACACTTACAACTTTTTCCATAGCAAATGATATTGCTAAGTATTTCGCTATTGTTCCCGCATTGTTCATCGCTTCAATTCCCGCGCTTGAAGGTTTGAATATCATGCATCTGCACAGCCCGGAAAGCGCCATCCTTTCAGCGGTGATCTTCAATGCGATCATTATCCCAGCGCTCATTCCGCTTGCTCTGAAAGGCGTTGCTTACAAGCCTATTGGTGCAAGTGCGATTCTGCGCCGCAATTTATTGATCTACGGTCTGGGCGGTGTTATCATTCCATTTATCGGGATCAAGCTTCTTGATTTGTTCGTATCCATATTCATTTAACAATCAACGTCATGATAAAGAAAATCATAGCAATAAACATTTTCACCTTTCTATGTATGCTGCTTTTATCAGTTGCCTATCCGGTGTTGGTCTGGGGAATTGCACAGCTATCACCTAACAAGGGAAAAGGTGAAATTTTTTCCAGGAACGGAAAAACTGTAGGATTTCAGAAAGAAGGTCAGTCGTTTACTACTGCCGGGTATTTCTGGGGACGGCCATCGGCTGTCAATTACAACGGCGCAGGAAGTGGCGGAAGTAACAAAGGACCAACGAATCCGGAATATCTGAAAGAAGTACAAACACGGATCGATACATTTTTGATTCACCATCCCTATCTGCAAAAATCGGCAGTTCCGGCAGAAATGGTCACAGCATCCGGCAGCGGTCTTGATCCTAATATTTCACCGGAATCCGCTGCAGTACAAATTAAGCGTGTTGCCCTTCAAAGAAATATCAGTAAGAAAAAAGTTCGCACGCTGGTAGATGAACACACTAACAAACCGCTTCTCGGAGCGTTCGGTCCTTCAACAATCAATGTGCTGGAACTGAACCTGGCATTGGATAAACTTCAACAAACAACTCATAAAAAATGAAAACAATCAGTACGTGTTTAGCGATTGCAGCAACACTTCAGCTGTTCGCGCAGAAAAAAGAAGAACCGGCAAAAATTCCATTTGAAGGAATAGATATGACCTGGCAAAATGGTAGTGACCGGCGCGATACCTCAATCTGGAATAATCCTTATTTCACTCCGGTGATTATGCTGGATGTGAATTACTCCTATGCATTCAATAACCCGATAGACAATACGGTAGTAGGTTCTACAGCTCTTGCACGAAACAACGAGTTCGAAGTGTCGTCTGCCAACCTCGGTGGAGATTTTAATTACAAAGGAGCAAGAGCGCGGATCGTAACACAATTCGGAACACGTTCAACCGTGGTTCCCCGAAACGATTACAGTGTTTACAAGGGTCAGTATGATCTTGCTACGGTTTACCGCTACCTGAGCGAAGCCTACGGAGGTTATCATTTCAATAAGTGGTATGGGATCAATGTAGATGCCGGAATGTTCATGTCATATGTCGGTTTGAATTCTTACTACCAGTGCGAAAACTGGGAATATCAGGCGTCATTTACATCTGATAATACACCATGGTTTTTCAACGGTCTCCGTGTCCAGATCCACCCGACAAAAAACCTGAAAATTGAGCCATGGATCATTAATGGCTGGCAGAGTTACGGAAAATTCAATACCATGCCTGGCTTTGGTGGTAATATTACCTGGTGTCCGAACAGCAGTATTAAAATGCTCACCAACAATTATTACGGAACAGATGCTGCCGGAATCCCCGGAAGAAAACGTTTCCACTCTGACAACAGCTTGCTTGTTCGTTACTTCGACCGTCCAAAATCAAAAGGAATCAGCAGAATGGCGTTCTCGCTTACGGGAGACATCGGCTTTGAAAAAGGTGGTGGCGTAGTAGGGTTCAACGGAGATTCTATTACTCCCGAACAAAACTTCGTAAGTGGTATGTTCTATAACCGTATCTGGTTTGCACAAAATAAATTTGCGTGGACAATTGGCGGCGGTGTAATGAGCAATCCCGGACGTTACCTTGTGTTATACCCTACAGGACAGGCAAGTCCGCTTCCCAATCCGAATAATCCTACACAAACTGCCGGAGCGTTTCCTTTTTCAGCCAGTCCCGGTGATCAGTTCAAAGGATGGGATTGTTCCACAAACATTGACTGGATGCCGAATCAAAGCGTGACATTCCGTGTGGAATATGTTTACCGCCAATCAAGTGTTCCTTATTTCGCAGGAAGAGGTGGTGTAACTTCTCCGAGCGGTTATACAACTACTCCACTTCCGGCTGACTGGAGACCTGACTTAGTAAAATCTGAAAGCAGGCTTATTTTTGCTATACTTTTCAGATTGTAACGTTTAGGTAGAGAAGCAATGTTTCTCCGGGAGAAAGACGGTCTTTTAGATATAGCAAAACCGCTTTCTGTCCGCTAAACGAAATTAACTATTGGTTTTTAAGCAGTCATACCGTTCTTCGGTGTGGCTGTTTATCACTTTACAAGCACATGACTGAGAAAGAAAACAACGTAAGGCATTTTCTCGAGCTGATCCAGCGATCACGGCGGGGAAAATTCAAGATCTACATTGGCATGAGTGCCGGTGTGGGCAAGACCTATCGTATGTTGCAGGAAGCGCATGCTTTACTTAAAAACGGGATCGACGTAAAGATCGGATATGTAGAAACCCACAACAGGGAAGAAACACAAGCTCTTACAGATCGCCTTCCGACTATTCCACGCAGGCATATTTTCTATAAAGGCAAAGATCTGGAAGAGATGGACCTCCAGGCAGTTCTGAATCTTCGCCCGGAAGTTGTAATTGTAGACGAGCTTGCACATACCAATATTGAAGGCAGCAAAAACGAGAAACGCTGGCAGGATATAGTGGATATCCTGGAAGCAGGAATAAATGTCGTCAGTGCCGTAAACATTCAGCATATCGAAAGCCTGAATTCCGAAGTGAAACAAATTACCGGAATTGAAGTTACCGAACGTATTCCTGACAGGGTTTTACAAATGGCAGATGAGGTTGTAAATATTGACCTGACGGCAGATGAGCTGATTGCCCGCCTAAAGGAAGGAAAGATTTATAAGGAAGATAAAATCCAGCGTGCGCTTACCCATTTTTTCAAGTCGGAGAATATTCTGCAGCTACGTGAGCTTGCACTTAAAGAAGTTGCCAGCCAGGTAGAACGAAAAGTAGAAACAGAAGTAGCACGTGACAGCTCTTTTCGCCATGAAAAACTACTCGCGTGTATCAGTAGCAATGAAAAGACAGCTAAGAAAGTCATTCGAAAAACCGCAAGGCTGGCAAATTACTATAACAGTAAATGGTTTGTGTTATACGTTCAGCTTCCCAAAGAAAGCAATGACAGAATTGCCCTGGATAAGCAACGACACCTGATCAACAATTTCAAGCTTGCTACCGAATTGGGTGCTGAAGTAATAAGAATGGAATCAATTAATATTACAGACGGTATTATGCAGGTCGCTGAAGAAAAGAAAATCACAACTTTGTGTATCGGCAAACCGCATTTCGGTATTTTAAAGGTTATTATGGCAACATCCGTTTTCAACAAGCTCCTCAATAAACTGGCGGCTTCAGATATCGACCTGGTTATACTTTCATAATAGGAAAAGATGAAAATTAAAACAAAACTCACGCTCGGTGTCGGACTGCTGTTCCTGCTGATCATTTTGCTGTCGATTGTATCAGTCCGCTCTGTACTTGAATTGAAAGCAGACACGAATAATATTTTGCAGGCAAACTACAAGAGTATGGATTATGCCCGGAAAATGCTGCTCTCACTGGATGAGCAAAATACTGACCCGACAGCAAAGAAACGGTTCAACGAAAACCTTCTGATGCAGCGCAACAACATTACCGAACCCGGTGAGCGCGAAATTACCGAGCGACTGGCTGATCATGTCCGTCAGATGAAACTCTCAACCGCAGGAAATGATACTGCTCTTCAGATGATACGTCAGGATCTTCTCGAAATCATGCAGCTCAACATGGCTGCCATTCAGCGAAAAAGTGAATTAGCTGACAGAACAAGTAACACTGCACTTTTATGGATCATCGGTACAGGGGCGGCCTGTTTCCTTATCGCATTTGTACTGTTGGTACAGCTGCCGCGCAACATTGCAAGACCGATCCGTGAATTAACCGAGAGTATCAGGCAGATTGCCTCGCGTAATTACAAACAGCGTGTGGCATTTGAAAGCCACAGTGAGTTTGGTGACCTCGCAAGATCCTTCAATACAATGGCAGAAAAGCTGGACGAATATAACAGTACCCAGCTGGCAGAAGTGTTGTATGAAAAAAAGCGCATTGAAACCCTTATTAATAACATGAATGATCCTGTTGTTGGTCTGGACGAAAACGGAAAAATTGTCTTCGTCAATGAAGAAGCGATCAATATTCTGGGCTTAAAGAAAACGCATCTTGTAGGTCGTTCTTCCCAGGAAATTGCCCTAACCAATGATCTGCTGCGCAATTTGATAAGAGATATTCCCGGGTTAGGTGGAAACAGTGAAAAACCTGATCCATCCATGCGCATTTTCTCAGGCGGTAAAGAACAGTATTTTGAGAAAGAACTGGTTGGAATTTCTGTTGCTCCTACAGGTGAAAACGAACGTCAGCAGATCGGAAATGTTATTATTCTTCGAAATATAACAAGCTTCAAAGAGCTGGAATTTGCCAAAACTAATTTTATGGCTACTATTTCTCATGAGCTGAAAACACCTATTTCATCCATAAAAATGAGCTTACAGCTTCTGGCTGCAAAAGACGTCGGTACTATCAACGAAGAACAGCAACAGCTCATAACAAGTATACGAGAGGATAGCGACCGTCTGTTAAAGATAACCGGTGAATTACTAAATCTCTCGCAGATCGAAACCGGAAATATAAAACTCATTAAGCAGCCTTCAGACCCTTATACGTTAATCAGCAACGCTATTGAAGCGGTTCGCAAGGAGGCAGATCACCATAAGGTGCTGGTTAACTCCCATGCAGAATCTAACCTGCCTGAGATCTCTCTCGATACGGATAAAACACAATGGGTCCTCATTAATTTGCTGATCAATGCGATTCACTATTCTTTGCCGGGAACAAGCATAATTATCAACCTCACGAGAGAAGCTGACAAATTGCGGTTTGAGGTAACAGACAAAGGAAAAGGAATAGGCGAAGAATATATTTCCAGGATTTTCGACAGGTATTTCCAGGTTCCGGGAAGCAGTAAGCCGGGAAGCGGACTTGGCCTGGCTATCTGTAAAGAATTTATAGAAGCCCAGGGCGGAACTATAGGCGTCGAAAGCATACCTGAACTGGGAAGTACGTTCTATTTTACTTTATCAATTATCTGATATGACCGCAGTAGTAAAATCTATGCATTATCTGCTATGCGCCAAGAGGCTGAAGCTCCAGCTTGTTCTATGTTTTTAGTTACTTTTAATCCCCGGAAATACACTTACAGAATGAAATTTTTGTCACTGCTTATATTTTTACCTTTTGGTATCCATTCCCAGGTTGTTAATACGGGCATGACCGAAAATTACGATTCACTTGAAATCGGAAAAATTAAAATCGGAGGCCTTGTCGATACCTATTATGGCTTTGATTTCAACCAGCCGGAAAACTCAGACCGACCGTATTGTGTTTCATCACCTCGTCACAATGAGATCAATGTGAACCTTGCGTATATCGAGCTGCAATATATCAATGAGCGTGTGCGGGCCAGACTTGTACCTGGCTTCGGAACATATATCAACGCCAACTATGCAAACGAAAAGGGCTCACTGAAAAATCTGATCGAGGCAAATGTTGGTGTTCGTCTGTCAAAAAAGCGTGATATATGGGTTGATGCAGGTGTTTTCGGCTCGCCAATTACAAATGAAACGGCAATATCGAAAGACCACCTGATGTATACACGCTCGTTCGCAGCTGAATATGCACCTTATTACCTGGCCGGAGTAAAAATAAGCTCGCCAATCGGTAAAAAGCTCAAAGCCTATGGATATATTGTCAATGGCTGGCAGGTGATCAATGATCTGAATAACCCACTTTCGGTAGCTACACAATTGGAATACCGACCTAACAAAAAAATACTCATCAACTGGGATACGTACGTTGGAAACGAGAAATCCAGCGCAACCCCCGATTATCAGCGACGCTACTTTACTGATGTTTACCTGATTTACAATTCTTCGAAACGCGTTTCTTTAACTTCCTGTGCTTACGTTGGAATGCAGGACAAGAAAGACACCCTCGGACATAGAACACAGCCGGTGTGGTGGCAGGCAAATCTTATTGGAAGCTTCAAATTCACTAACAGCATTTCTCTTTCCGCAAGAGTAGAATACTTCAGTGACCTTCACTCTGTGCTGGTGTTCCCGATAACTTCAGTAAGCGGCTTCGATGCTGCCAGCGCAGGACTTTGCTTCAACGTAAAGATCGGTAACAATGCAATGTTCAGGCTTGAAGGACGATCTTTTTATTCAGACAGGAAAATATTTATTGCTGATAATGGCAAAGAGACAACTAGCAGTCAGCTGCTCATTACAAACCTCACAGTCTGGTTTTGATAGTTAGCTCCCTTAATCTGCTGGTAGAGTTACTACAAATTTTGCTCCACCCTCAGTTTTGTTAGAAACCTTCACAGATCCTCCGAGCGCTTTCGCTGAGCCGTTCACGATAAACAATCCAATACCGGCGGCGTCTTTTTTTGTATGTTCAGCTACATACAGACTATTCAAATACATCACTGACAGCGTTTTTAGGAAAACCAGGCCCATCATCTTCGACGGTTATTTCAAGCTTGTTGATGTGAAAAGCAACACTAACATCGATTGTAGATTTTGCCGGTGTGTGCTTCAGTGCGTATTCAGAAGTTGTGTTAGTAGCTGCTGAAGTATCAGTTTGTCAGTTTTTAAGTCCGGGATTCCTTGTGGAATATTTACTCCGATATGACGATTTTCTTCGTTTTCTTCTGCCTTTCGAACAGCTTCATGTACCAGTTCATAGATGTTTACAAAATCATGTTTGATTTTTATGGAGCCTGCATCTATCCTGGATGCAGCAAATATGTTCTCCAGTCTGCTATTAAGCCGCATTGCTGCTTCTCCTATTTCAGCAGGCAATGTAGTATTTTCCATCCCGCCTGGGTCTGACTGCAATTTATCAGCTCCAAGAACAATCACAGATAAAGGTGTTCGTAGTTCGTGAGAAAGCGCGTCAAGCAGATTTGAGTGGACTTTCTTCATCTTTTCCCTTTCCTGTTTCTGATATGTAAGTTTCGCTTTCTGACGGATCTTGTATGACAAAACAGCGTTGATCACACCAATTACGAAAGACATTAAAAACATGAGGACATCTTCTGTATTGGAAATTGCGAATGTGAACCTTTGCGGTGAATCCCTGCATTTCTTCAATTTGCTAATTATTCTTTCCGAACCGCGCCGTCTCCGGAATAATCCTATATTCGTTTCATTATACGCTATGTATGTCAACAGATAAGGAACGCTTAGAAGAACTGGAAGCAGCTTACCGCAGATTGTGGGAACAGCACAGTGCGCTGAAAGAAGAGATCCAGGAAAATTATAAGGAATTCAAAGCGCTGCGCGAAACGTACGGCCTTCCACAAGCTTCAGCAGCAGTTCCGCAGGCCATAAAAGAACCTGTGAACACTGTTGCCGAACGCGCCGTTCTACAGCCCGTTAATCAATCTGCTGCGCAGGAATCACCGAAAGCTGTGGCTCCATCCTCCGCACAACCGGCTGCCAAATCGAACTGGGAGCAGTACATCGGTGAACAGCTGCTCAGCAAGATCGGGATCGCTATCCTGATCATCGGTGTGGGGATCGGGGCAAAATACAGCATCGATCACAACCTGACCACTCCGGGCATGCGTATCACCGGCGGCTATGTCGTTGCGGCGATCCTCGGGTTCTTCGCTTTCCGGTTCCGGGAAAAATATAATGCGTTCAGCGCCGTGCTCATGAGCGGCTCCATGGCCGTTACCTATTTTATCACGTACGCCGGATTCAGCTTTTATCACCTGTATCCGTATTCCGTTGCATTTATACTCCTGCTACTCACAACCGCGGGAACGGTTTACAGCGCGCTGCGGTACAACCAGGTCGTCATTGCCCACATCGGGCTCGTGGGCGCGTATATACTGCCCGTGCTCATTGCGCAGCAAACGGCCCATCTTTCGAATTACCTGGCGTATATGGCACTGATCAACGGCGGAATTCTTTTCATTTCTTTTCTCAGGGACTGGCGCTCGCTGTACCACGTTGCGTTCGGCTGGACATCGCTCGTGCTGATCGCCTGGTTTTTCACGTCCTATCACGAAGCGGGCGACGCCTACCTCGCAATGGCGTATGCGACCGGTTATTTCATCCTCTTCCACACAACGGTGCTTGCCTACCCGCTGCTGAAAAAACGCACGTTCCACGGCCAGGACCTGTTCCTGATCATCCCGAATGTATTGGTATTCCTCGGGATCGGGCACTACATTCTCTACGCAGCGGATGCGAACGGACATGCCGGATTTATTTTCGGGATCGCCATTACCGCTGTGTTCCTGCTCCTGTGGACTTTTTTCAGAATAACGCGCCCGGAAGACAGCCTGCTGCAGCAAAGTCACCTCGTTGTCGGGCTGAGCGTACTGACACTTTCGCTGATCTTCGAGCTGGAAGGCCCGCAGCTGTTGTTTACGCTTGTACTGGAAACCTGCGTACTGATCTGGTTCGGATTGAAATCGGGCTGGAAATTCCTGAACACGTTCTGCATTGTGCTTTTATCGCTCGCCGCCCTTTGTTTTGTCGTTTCCCTTGGCAGCGACTGGTACATTCGCGAAGGCAGCCCGTTCAGAAATCAGCCTTTCTGGATGATCATGGCGACCGTAGCGATCGCTATCGGAACGTACGAAGCGGCAAAGCGCCTCTTCCCCGAAACAAGGCAATCGTTCTCAGTGGTCAACGGACTGCTGCTGTTTTTCCTGATCGGTTTTTACCTGGCCGTCACGTCTGAGATCAGGGCAGCTTTCGCAACGCCGATGACTACCTGGCATGTTCAGAACGCTACTTCCTACATCGTGGAATACATGACGTTGTTTGCTTTTTCTGCAGCTTACTGGCTCGCGATCGTGCAGCTGAACCGGGTGTATTTCCATTTTAAGAACGAGATCAACTGGCTGGAAGTGTTCTCCGGTGTGATTGTGTTCGTTATGCTGCTTGCGGTAACGGTTCTGAGCCAGGGACGAAAGATCGCGCTCGAGCAGGAAGGCTTGTCGGCTATTTTTCTCTTTTCGAGGTACGTTACGCTTGTTTCGGTGTTCATTCTGCTATTCTCGTGGATCAGGAAGCATCCGGGCAACAAGTTGTTCGTAACGGTTTTCCACATTTCGCTGCTCTGGATCCTTTCGCTGGAAATGACGCACTGGCTGACCGTGAGCGGCAACAGAAATGCCTATAAGCTCAGCCTGAGCATTCTGTGGGCCGTTTACGCGATCTACATTCTCTTTACGGGAATGAAAAAGAACATTGCCGCGCTGCGCGTAACGGCGATGATCATTCTCGGCATAACGCTGGTGAAGGTGTTCTTCTACGACATCGTTCGGCTCAGCACCATTTCCAGGATCATCCTGTTCATTGCACTGGGCGGATTGTTCCTCGTGGGAGCATATTTCTACCAGCGGTATAAAGCGACGGAGGAGAAGGCGGAGGAATAATGGACAATTAACAGTGGACAATTGTCAATGGACAATTGTCAATGAACAATTATCAATGGAGGAAGAACCATGGATTATAAATGTTCGATGTTGAATGCTGAATTAAATGATCCGCGGCTGGCGGAGGGCATAAACGTATAATCGTTCAATTGAATAACTGAGACTTCAGGATTGGATGAATTGCGCAGGCGGCCGTCCGATATGTTTTGAATGTTTGATTCTTTGAGAATTCCGCGCAACAAAAAAGTCCACCCCGTCTTAGAAGGATGGACTTTTAAACTATGAACCCGGTTGGTTAATGACGACCGGAAACGTCGGAAGTGTTTTTTGATCAGCTCATCTGGTTCTCGTATTTTTTCCAGTACTGCATGGAAATAAACGAGATAGCGAGTCCGGAAGCCAGTGCTTCGAAGAACAGGATCGCAGCTGCTACATACAGGTTAAATGTTCCGTCTGCAATGTAATGGTTCTTAAAGCTGGACAGCAAATCACCGTTAAATACCTTTACGTACACCAGGAAAGCGAGTGTCGAAAGTGCAGCCGTTATAAAATTGGCAACCAGCAGCGATACGAGCCCTTCGATGTAATTGAAATTCTTGTTCTCGCGAACGTTTTTACGTGCGAGGAAGTTGGTCATCAATACGAGGATCACGATGTTGAACAAACGCAGCTCCGTGACATTTTCCAGTCCGAATAATTTCATCAGCAGGAAATAGGCCCCTACGGCGAGGAAGCCGTAAATCCCGTATAATATGGTGTTTCTTTTTGACGTTCTCATGGCGATAGTTTTAATGTGTGTTTCTTCGGTCAAATTACGTTTTTAAACGTCCGGATTCCTGAACTGCGAGTTAAAAAAACCAAACAGTCCAGCTCTTTAGCTGGTTTCCCTGTAGCTCGGAAGATCTGTGTTTGCAGGCCCGTGGATCACTTTTCCATCGGTGGTAAAACGGCTTCCATGACAGGGACAATCCCACGTCTTTTCATCGGAATTCCACGCAATCGTACAGCCCACGTGCGTACATTTCGCCGAAACGACAGATAACAATCCGTCCTCATCGCGGTAAACGCCACATTGTTCTCCTTCCAGGTCCATGATCCTTCCTTCACCGTTCTCCAGGGAGAAAAGCGTTTCCGCATCTGTTTGCGTTTGTTCCGGCTTTTTGCGGAAGGACGCCAGCAGGCCGCTTACGATCTGCTTAAAGGCCATTGCTCCTTCTTTGAGCGCAAACCGCGACGGACGGTACACGTGTTCCCACGGGTGTTCTTTTCCTTCGATCAGCGCAGGAATGAGGAGCGCCGCAATTCCGGCATTCGTCATTCCGTCGCCGGAATCGCCGGTCACGATGTACACGTTATCCTTGTCGAACGGATTCCTGCCGATGTAGGCAATTCCGTCGAGCGATTCCATGACCTGCCCTGACCAGCGGTAAATGACTTCGTTCACGGGAAAATGGTTCCGCGTCCAGGCTTCGAGCAGCGCATAACGCTCTTCTTCGGTAATGTGCGGCTCGGCTTTGTCCACGTTCCCCGTTGGGTGGTCTTCGCCGCCGCAGATCAAGAGGTCGTATTCGTCGTTGTACGGCTGCAGGCGTACATAGTGGTACGGTGGAATGTCCGGATTGCGGTCCCTGTCGCCTGTATCCCAGAACAGTGCTTTCGGGATCTCGCCTTTAGGCACGAGCGCACCGATCACATAGCTCCTGTAAGCAAATTGCTTGAAGGACATGGCGATCCGGTTGTTTACCGGCGCATTCGTTGCAACGACGACATGGCTGGCTTTTACGGTGTAGCCTTCTTCCGTTGTAATGCCTTCGGGGCTGATTTCTTTAGCATGTGTGCCGGTAAAGATCTGTCCCCCGTTGCGTTCGATCGCCACGGCAAGCCCGTTGATGTATTTCAGCGGATGAAACTGCGCCTGGTCGGCAAAGCAGATACTTTTCAGGTGGACGGTCATTCCGGGAACGTGCTCCACCGGTCGCACGTCGATTCCGGCCCTTGTCGCCGCATCGAGCTCTTTTTCGAGGTTTTCTTTCCGGTCGGAAGGATGCAGGAACAGGTAACCGTCGACGCGTTCGAAATCGCAGTCGATCTGCTCTTCCTGAGCAGCATTCTCAATGAAGCGAATGGCTTGCTGGTGGCTTTCCGCCAGTATGCGGGCTGTTTCTTCGTTGTACATTTTTTCGTATTCGAAGTAGCGGTCGTCGAGCGCGGTTGTGAGGTGAGCGGTCGTTCTGCCGGTCTCGCCGCTGCCAATGAGCCCGTCTTCGATCACGACCACTTTTTTTCCTGCCTTGCTCAGCGCATAGGCAATGCTGATTCCCGAGATCCCGCCTCCCACAACGACTACGTCGGTGGTAAGATCCTGCTGCAGCGGATGAAGGGAAACCTGTGCCGCATCGTCGGTCCAGAAGCTGATATGTGCACCTGACGTGAGCAGCGCATTTGTTTTGTGTTGATCGTTCGTTGTCATAAACTGTCGTTTTTGGAGTAATGTTCCTGCGTCGTTGCCGGGCGGCTCATGAGCTGAATGAGCTCGCGCGCGTTGGTATAGCCGGCTTCGTAAAAGGTGTTGTTAAAGTAAATGCTGCTGGTTTCGGTTTCTTTGGGGAATTTTCTCCGGAAACCTTCGAGCGCTTCTGTACTATAGGATGATTTGAACAGCACCGGGTTTCCATGCAGGCGCAGGTAGAAATAAGCCGACGTATGCATAAAAGGCGTTTCCATGCCCGGGAAATCGACATTGCAGAAAGTGAAACCAGCCTGTTCGAATGCTTTTTTGACGTCTTTATTCCACCACGAAACATGGCGCAGCTCGATCACGTTCTGCGGATGGTGAGGAATGTTCTCCAGGATGCGGCCGAGGTTTTCTTCCGAATAATGAAAAGACGGGGGGAGCTGGAACAGGAAATGCGTCAGCTTCTCCGACAGGCCGTTCAGCACCAGGTCCTGGAATTCCGTAATGAGGCCGCGCGTATCCTTCAGCTTGTGCAGGTGTGTAACGGCTTTGCTCATTTTCACCGAAAACGAGAAATCATCCGGCGTTACCGCGGCATATTTCTGCAGGTCGGAAAGTTTCGGCGTACGATAAAACGTACCGTTCAGCTCTACGGTATTGAATACGGAGCTGTAATACTCGAGCCAGTTCTTTGGCTGAAGTCCCGCCGGGTAAAACGCGTTCTTCCATGCAGGATAATAATAGCCGGAGCAGCCGATGCGCAGATCATTTTTCATGGGCACAAGTTAAGGCAAGCGGAAAAAGCCGTGCATTAATAAAGGTTAAAGATGGGCCGCGGAAATCTAAAAAAACACAACGCCCTGCCATTCGCCGGCAGCAATCTCTTAGCTTTAATCAAAAAGCAACGATTATGGCAAAATATGGAAAGAAGGCTGGCGAGAAGGTAGAAAAAACCATGCACGAGCTAAAAGAAGGAACGCTCAAATCGGGGTCCGGCAAGAAAGTAACGAGCAAAAAGCAGGCGATCGCGATCGGGCTTTCAGAAGCGCGAAAGGAAGGCGGAAAAGTCCCGAAGGAGAAAACAGATGGAAAGAAAACATCTAAAGACAAAGATGCTAAGCCGAAGAAAAAAGAAAGCGCTAAAAAGGACGATTCAAAGAAGAAAACGGCGGATTCGAAGCCAAAAGCTGAAAAAGACAAAAAGGAAAAAGCGAAGAAATCAGGCGATTCCGACTCCAAAAAGAAAACATCCGGAAAAGACACGGATAAAAAGAAAGAAACTACCAAAAAGAAATCGGCAGACAGTAAACCTGCTAAAAAGTCCGATTCCAAACCCGGAACGAAAAAGGGAAGCACGAAGAAGAAATCTTCTTAGATGTTCGGTCATCTGAATTTCCGGATCAGTAAGGAATTCATGATTTCGATTGCCTGCGAAACAAAAAAGAGAGAGAGATCATACTGATCCCTCTCTTTTCGCATTGCTGCTATCCTGCTTCAACCACTACTAAAATCTATATCATTATCTTACCGGCTGGTCTTCCATTTGTTTCCGTGCCATGGAAGCGATCGAGTCGTTGCTCATAACGGAGCTCATAACGATCTGCTGACTGACTCCCGGAGCTTTTGCATGGTGTTCGCCGTTCATGAGCGCATCGTAACCGATTTTCGCTACAACTGCCGGATCTTCCGGGTTGCTGTTGGCCGCTTTCGTGTTCTCTGCTCCCGCCCTTTTAAAGAACTCGGTAGCTGTTGCCGACGGAATAAGCGCCGTCATCGTAACATTCGAATCCGAGATCTCGTTGATAATCGCATCCGTAAAGGACAGCACGAATGCCTTGGTGGCTGCGTAAACCGCCAGCTTTGGTGTTGGCTGGTAAGAAGCAACTGAAGCCGTCTGCAGAATCCGTCCTTCGTTTCGCGCAAGCATGTCTTTCAGGAACAGCTTGGTCATGTGAACGAGCGTTGCGATATTGAGCTGTATAATTGCCAGTTCTTCTGTGAGGGACGTTTCTTTGAACAGTCCGTGCTCACCTGCTCCGGCATTGTTCACGAGTATATCTACGACGATCTCTTTTTCGCGGACTTTATCGTAGACTTCCTGCGCAGCATTGGCGTAGGAAAGATCGCAGGAAAGCACCGTTACTCTTCCCGAGCCTGCATTTTTCAGCAGATCGGCTGTTTCGTTTAATTTCGTCGTGTTGCGGGCAACGATCACTAAATTGTAAGCGTCACGGGCGAACAGTTTTGCCAGTTCGAGCCCGATGCCGCTGGTAGCGCCTGTAATGAGCGCTGTTTTAGTTTTTTCCATTCGTTATATATTGAGTCGGCATTACAAGGAATCACCCGGATAATCTTTCGCATCCATCGTATCCATATCATTCATCGTACCGTTGTCATCGGATTCATCGTTCATGTCGTTCCGAACATCGTTGGTGTCTTCAATGCTTTGTCCGGCAGGATTGCCTTCCGTACTGCTGCAGCCGGTAACTCCCAAAAAGCAGCATACACCGATCGTTAAAAGCTGGAGTGTTTTCATCGCGTTTGTTTTTGTCGTTTTGAAAAATGCAGGATCGTCAGAGGGACTAACGATCCTGCACTGCCGATTTAGAGTGATCCCCTGGTCGGATCGTCATTTTTTTGTGCGTTTTGACCGGGCTCGTTTCCACGCTGTCTTGTCGGATCTTCTTTCGAGCGGTCGCCTTGGTCCTGTGCGGAAGTCTGCGCATTCACGTCTCTGCCGGTTGCACCTGTTTCATTCAGGTTTGCAGCACCGGAAGCCTCGCTCTGTTGTCCTTTGTTCAGATGTCCCTGGTCGGCAGAAGACTGTCCCGGCATATTTTGCTGTCCGGATCCCTGCTGACCTGACATACCTTGTTGACCAGATCCCTGCTGACCTGTCACATCTTGTTGTCCGCTCGTACCTTGCTGTGAAGCATCCTGCCCGGAATACGTCGACTGATTGTGCATGCCTGACTGTCCTGCCTGGGAAGATCCCTGCTGATCGCGATTCTGGTCGTTGCCCGACTGCTCGCTTTGCATGCCTGTATTACCGGTGTTCGAGCGATTGCTGAGATCATCTCCCTGGTTCATGGGATTGCCGGAAGCACCGGATGCATTGCGCTGATCTTTGTTTGGATCGCCATATTTATCGGATGACGAGCCTGTTTGTCCTGTTTGACCTGACTGGTTCTGACCAGTTCTGTTGTCATTTTCATTTTGAGCCATGATTTCCTGTTTTAGAGTTCTTCTCAAAGTTCGTGAAGCAATGCCGCTCATGTGTTGTAAAATTGAACCGGAAGATTGTAAGATTCACACTGTTGTTAAAATATGTTGACAGATAATCCTGGCAGCTCATTTTTATTTTTGTCATAAAAAAAGCATCCGCCGATTGACGAATGCTTTCCTGTAAATTTTAATTTGCAGGCAGTAACCAGCAAACAAATAGTGGCTTTGGCTAGATCGCGGCGGGTATTGCTCCGCCGTAGTCTTCGTCCGCGTCTTCTGCGGAGAGTTTGTCTGTTTCGTTCTCGCGGCTGACAACTGAAATGGCTATCAGTGTTAATGCAGCCAGTACACCGAGCTTTAAGATCATCTTCATAACTGCTGTTTTTACAATCCGGAATTGGTTGAACCACCCATTGCGCCGGGCTGCGTATTGGCATTTTTCTCGTTGGACGGCTCGCTGTTCAAACCGGCATTTTTCGCCTCCGGCGTTTTTTTCTCCTTATCGGGATTATCCTTGATCCCGGCGCCCGCATTGAGCTGATCTTTATTCTGGGAACCTTCGTGCAGCTGGTTCGAAGGTGCGTTCTTTGGTAATTGTCCCTGCTGACCAGGCTGATTCTGACCAGCCTTATTGTCGTTTTGATTCTGATTCTGAGCCATGATTTCCCTGTTTTAAAAGTTCTCTTCAAAGTTCGGGAAACAGGCAGCTAAAAACGTTGCAGAATTGACGAATAAATTTGCAATATTCCCACTAAATCAGTCTTTTGCTGCAATAAAAAAGCAGTTCCCTGACAGAGAACTGCTTTCAGTTTGGATTCATGTATTTAAATACTGTCTCCCGGATAATTCTTTTCGTAATCCGTGGAATCTTTCGGACTCCGGGTATCGCGGTCCTTTTTCTCCGGCAGGTCGAGGCTTTCCCTGAATGAATCGGTGCCGTCGTTATTGGAACAGGCCGTAAATGTAACTGCAGACATCGCTAATGCCGAACATGCCGCAAGGAAGTAGATTCTCGTTCTCATACTATTCTGTTTTAGTTAAGCTACTGAATTCAAACAACTAATTACTGCGAATCGTTTGTTTCATTCATATTCTTCTGAATTCCGGTTTGAATATGCGGGTCCTTCTTTTGCGAAACGACTTCGTCTTTCGTATACTCGTCCTGTTCGGAAGCTTCTTCTTTCGAATACTGATCGCCTTCGGTATCGCGGGATCCCATTGCAAGCTGCGACGATCCGTTCTGATTCATCGTATCCGGATCTTTCCTGTCGGGCGCCGTGCGATTTTCGGGTGTAAGGTCCTGTGCGTCGTTTCCGGCATATTGTCCCTGCAGTCCTGCAGCGCCCTGTCCTTCATCCGTTTGATCCGAACGCGTATCGTTGTAGGACCCGGGCTTGCCTTCGGTTTTCTCCTGTCCCGGGCGATCTTTGCGGTGTTCACCCTTGCTGTTATTGTTCAGCTGTTCGTTATCGTGAGCCATAATTTCCAGTTTTAAAAGGTTATTTATTCCTTGTTCTCTTCGAGGTTGTCGTGGTCATCGCCACCAAGGCTGTAATAATTGTTCTCTTCGTCCTCGGAACCGACATCTTCCTGCTGGTCGTCGAGTTCCGTTCCCGGAATATCGAGCCCCGGATTGTTGTCCGTATCGTCAGCCGATTGTTTTTTGGTAAGTGTTTCCGGATCGATGTCCGGCTCTTCTATCTCCTGGTTGTAGATATCTTCTCCCGGTGCCTGGTGCGGATATCCCGGAAATTTCTCTTTTTCCTGATCGCGTCTTTCCTGATCGCGGTTTTTCGGATCTTTATCTTCGTTTTTCATGAGTGCATGTTTTGAATGAACTCAAGTTAAGGAATCATTGAAAGCAGTTCGCCGGGTTTAACATTAATTGTCCGGCAGGGAATGATTAATTATCAGTTATGAATGATGAATCAGTATTGTCCGGTTAAATCGTAGAAGAACTATGTGATGCACTACATAAGTTTCCCATCCGCCAGTTGGCGGAAATGAAGAACTGTGTTTGATTTATAGCGAATTACTCCCGAAAGTTTTTGGGATCGTCTGTATCCACTAATCGTACATCTTAGTATCTAAATACAAGTATCTTAAAAAACGGAAAGTAAGCCCTTTTTTTTGAACACTCTGAAAAGCTTATACAAATTGAATTGATGAGAAAAATCACAGTTTTCCCCGACAACAATAATTGATAATTGTGCATTGTCAATTGTGCATTGTCAGAGCTCAATCTTCTTCCAGCCTCCTCTTTTGAAGAACCAGAACGCGACCAGGGCAATCAGCGTTTCGGCGATGGGAACGGCAATGAAGACGCCGGTGGATTTCCAGTCGAGGTATTTGGAGAGGAACCATGCCAGCGGGATCTGGAAAAGCCAGAAGCAGACAAAGTTAATGAGGGTCGGTGTTTTCGTATCGCCGGCGCCGTTCAGCGACTGTGTCATCACCATACCGATCCCGTAAAAGATAAAGCCCGCACCGATGATCTGCAGCGCTTCTGCGCCGTAAGCGACAACGTCCGGCTCATGGGAAAAGATGCGGATAACAGGCTCGGCAAAACACACGAAGAGGAAGGTAACGAAGCTCATGAAAATGGCGTTGTACTTTGTGGCGAGCATGGCGCTTTCTTCGGCGCGCCGGAGTTGTTTGGCGCCGAGATTCTGTCCCACGAGCGTGGCTGCCGCATTGCTCAGTCCCCAGGCGGGAAGAATAAAAAAGCCGACGTTCCTGATGGCGATCTGGTAGCCCGCAGAAGCGTCTTTTCCACCGGTGTCGGCAACGAGCATCGTGAGTACGATCCAGCTGCCGCTCGCGATCATGAACTGGAATGTGGCCGGCCAGCCGACGTTGATGATCGAACGGATCACCGGGCTGTCGAATTTAAAGTGGTGCCGGTGAATTTTCAGAATTCCGCTTCCGTTGAATAAGTGGTAGCACTGGTAAATTACACCTGCGCTTCTTCCGATCACGGTTGCAATGGCGGCGCCTTTCAGCCCGAACCAGTGAATGAAGATCGGGCACAGGATGATGTTGATGAGGCTGGCGATCCAGAGGCTTTTCATCGCCATAGCGGCATTCCCCGCTCCGCGGAAGATCCCGTTGATGAGGAACAGCAGGATGATGGCAACGCTGCCGCCCAGCATAATGCGCGTAAAGACGGCGCCTTCCCGCACCACGCTTTCGCTGCCGCCGATGAGCCAGAGAATTTCTTCGGCGAAGATGAGCCCGAGCGTGCTCAGCACAACGGTGGCGATCATCGCGATGATCAGCGACTGTGCGCCTGCATGGGCTGCCGCTTCCGGATTCTTTTCACCGATCCGTCGCGCAACAACTGCAGTGGCGGCCGTGCTCAATCCGATCGCAAGGGAATAGATGATGGTGATCGCTGTTTCGGTATAGCCTACGGCGGCAATCGCGTCCGTTCCGAGCTTGCCCACGAAAAACATGTCGACGACGGCAAATATGCTCTCGAGGCTCAGCTCAAGGATCATCGGAATGGCCAGCAGGAAAACGGCCCTGCGGATGCTTCCCGTGGTGTAGTCCTGTTCCGTTCCGTTAAGCGATTCCCTGATAACTGTAAAAAATCTCCTGGTGCGTGTTTGTTGTGTCATGTAGCTGTGTTCGGGGCGCAAAATTACGGTTTGTCAGCAAATTGGCAAATGCAGTGTGGGCTTTTAGTCTGTAGTCCTGAAGTCTTAAGATCCTACTTTCCTGAAATCAACTCTATCCAGTCGTTGATAACGCTTTGCAGCGCGGCTTTTTTCTCCAGGATCTCTTCCATCGAACTGAAATACGCCATTCGGCGGTCTTTGTAGTCGCCTTCGAGGATCCCGTGATCGCTGGCCGGCAATCCGGCAGGATAGACCAGCACGAGGTGAACGCGCTTTTGTTCCCTGCAATGGATCGCCAGGATGTCTTTCTTGTAATAAAAGCTCGGCGAGTTCCATTTAACGCGTTCTTCGACTTTGTCGTTCGCCTGCAGAATAATGCTTCTGACGGCTTCGATCTCTGCCTTCAAAGGATGTTCGAGCTGGAGCATGTAAGCGTTTACTTCTTCGGTTCCGTTTTTCATGTGTTGATTCTAAAATGTATTTTTTACCGCAAAGGACAGGTAAAGTACTGTGTGTTTTGAGCGCGCAAAGGGATTGCTGTCTAGAGACACAAGTTAACTGCTTATCTTTGTGCTATTTGTGCTCTTTATGTCGTTGTAGTGAATGAACCACGGGGACACGAGTACACGAGGTTTTACCTCCCCGCCCGCCGGCGTGATTTCTCATCTCTCCACCTTCAGCACACTTCTTTCCTTCGCCTTCCACAGCCGGTAGATCAGGATCATAACGACCAGCATAATGAGCGGTGGAAAAATGAATTCCATCACTCCGCTGAAATACCACGACGCCGAAGCACCGAGGAAGTTGATGGTCAGTCCGGCGAATGCCCATTCTTTCAGCAGGCGAAATTTCGGCTGGAGCAGTGCAATGGCCGCAAGGATCTTTGCTACGCCAACGATGTTCATCAGGTAATTCGGGTAGCCGAGCATCTTCATGGCAGCTTTGCCTTCTTCCATCTGCATAAGCCCCGAAATCCCGTCCATCAGCAACATAGCGGCAAACAAGGGAATAAAGATCCAGTAAAGGATCGTAATTGTTCTTGGTTTCATAAAATAACGATTAAGTAAACAGAGAAATTATTCGGAGAAATCTGCATCCTGGCTGTTTCCTGCATGGAACATCCATCCTTTCCCGAAGCGGTCGGTGAGCACGGCCATTCTTCCCGCGAAGAAATCATGCGGCTCGCGCACTCTTATTCCACCGGCCGAAAGCTTTTCGTAGAAGTCGTCGAGCTCTTCATAGCTGCTGCAGTTCAGGGAAAGCAGCACGGTGTTTCCTTCCGTATTTCCGCCAGTCAGGCCCATATCGGAAGCGTACAGAACGAGGCTTTCATTGGTGAGCGAAGAATGAAGCACGCTTTGCTGCATAGCCGGCGGCCACTGATCTGCCATGGGCGATTCTTTCACGGTTTGCAATACGAGGTCGCCGCCAAGGCATTGCTGGTAAAAAGTCATTGCTTCGCGGCAATTGCCTTCGAAAACGAGGTACACGTTTATTGTTGTCATAACGTTCTGGTGTATGAACGGCCCGGAATGATTTGTCCCGGACCGTTTGGTTATCTATAATAGTGTTATTCGGGATCGCAGCTGATCATCCAGCGTGTTCCGAACCGGTCGATGAACATCGCGAACCAGGAAGCGAAAAAGGTTTTCTCCAGCGCCATCAGGATGGTTCCACCTTCGGAAAGGGCTGCGTACAAGCGCTTTGTCTCTTCTTCGGTCGCTGTTTGTATAGATACGAAGAAGTTGTCGCCCTTCACTGCCGGAAAGCTGGAAGGAACGTCGCTTCCCATCAGGATAGTCCCGTCGCCGACAGGCAGGGAAATGTGAAGGATCCGCTCGCTGTCCGGGCTGTTGTTGACCTGCGCTTCGGAAGGCACGTCTTTGTACCGCTGAAAGGTCGAATATTCCGTACCGAATGCTTTTTTATAAAAGCCGAATGCTTCTTCGGCCGTTCCGTTGAAATGAACGTAGGGATGAACTGCTGCCATGATCTACTTAGTCTTTATTTAGTGTGATCTCTCCGAACTGCGCTGCCGCAGCGGCCATGTCCATGTATCCGATTTCCCAGATATGTCCGTCGAGGTCCTGGAAACCGTGCTGGTACATCCAGCCATGGTCCCGCACAGGATTCGGTGCCGTTCCTCCGGCTTTAATTGCGTTTTCGACCATTTTATCAACGTCTGCCCTGCTTTCTGCCGAAATGGAAACGATGACTTCTGTTGTTTCCATGGCGTTGGCGATGGGCTTGTTGACAAAGGTTTTAAAAAAGGGCTCAACGAGCAGCATGACGAAGCTGTCGGTGCCGATGATCATGCAGGTCGCGTTCTCGTCGGTGAACTGCGCATTAAACTCAAATCCGAGTGCAGTAAAAAATGCTATGGTTTTGTCAAGGTCCTTTACAGGAAGGTTAACGAATATCTGTCGTGTCATTGTGTTGGTTTTAGTGAATGTATATTACGTAGTTATTTTCAATTACAGCAGACGGACAGCCTACTTTTTCTTCAGCAGTGCCTGCTCTTTCAGCTCGTTCAAGCGGAATTTCACGACACGCGCGATCAGCTCCAGCGGCATTGGCCGGCCCAGGGGAAACTGCACGGAGCCTTTTCCGGATTTGTAGCCGGCAAATTCTTCCGCGAACGCCGCATGCCCGGTGGGCAGTGCATACAACCCGATGTGGTGCTTAAATGCGGCGAAGTACACCAGCGGTTTTTTAGCCAGCGTAAAGGCCGGCATGGCGTAGCTGATTCCTTCTGCGGCATCCGGGGCTACTTTCCTGATCGCAGCTCTTACTTCTTCGAGCACTTCCCGGACGTCTTCGGGAAATCCTGCAATGTAGTCGTCTATGGTTTCGGGCTTTGTCATCATGTCCTCTTTCATTGTGTGTCCGGTGATCAGCAAGTCAAATACATTGAAGTACACCATCCTGCGTTTCTTTGTTTTTACAAATCTACGGCAATCCGTTAAATGCAGAGCGGTGTAAAAACGGCAATGGAAGGTGGTGATTGCGACAAAGGAGGTCTGAGGGTCTCCGGTCGATTAGTCTCCGGTCAGCCGGTCGGAAGTACTGCGTGATGGAGGACGCAGAGGATTGGCGTTGTTAATACGCTCGATGGCCATGCCGGTGGGCGGACACAGCGCGGAAGTTTAATCTTTTCTTTTGCCACCCCCTTTAATTCCTTCCGCCAGCTGGCGGAGAAACGATTTGCCGGTTCACAAATACAGATCAATTGTCCGTTGTCCGTTGTCAATTGTGAATTGTCAATTGTCTTTTATCTTTCCATCTTTTGTCTAATTTAGGCACCATGAAACACGTCTCTATTCTCATTCCGCGCGGGAATGCCAGCCTGACGAATATTGAAGGCACGCACCAGCTGCTTTCGGAAGTCAACGGCATGCTCGTTATGCAGGGCAAAAAGCCTTTGTTCGATATTCACCTGGTGGGATTGTCCGACGAATCGACCCAGCGCAACGGGCTCTTCACGATCAAGCCCGATCAGAAGGCGCGCGACGTGCAGAAGACGGACCTCATCATCATCCCGGCTTTTTTCGACGATCAGCAGGTGGCGATGGAAGCGAACCGCGAATTTCTTCCGTGGATCGTTCAACAGTACGAAGGCGGTGCCGAAGTGGCCAGCTTTTGTCTCGGCGCTTTTTTTCTCGCACAGACGGGATTGCTCGAAGGCAAGCAATGTGCCACGCACTGGCGCTTCGCCAACGAGTTCAGGGCGATGTTCCCGAAAGCCAATCTCGTGGACGGAAAGATCATGACGGAAGACGAAGGCATTTACACGAGCGGAGGTGCGTATTCCTACCTGAACCTGCTGGTTTACCTCGTTGAAAAGCACGCGGGCAGGGAGATCGCAATTATTACGGCAAAAAGCTTCATGATCGACATCGACCGCAACAGCCAGTCGCCGTTCATTATTTTCCAGGGACAAAAAGCGCACGAAGACGAAGAAATTAAAAAGGCGCAGGAATTCATCGAAACGAACTTCGAGGACAAGATCTCGGTGGACCAGCTGGCGGATATGTTCGCCATCGGAAGAAGGAGCTTCGAGCGCCGGTTCAAGAAAGCGACCTGCAATACGGTTGCCGAATACATTCAGCGCGTAAAGGTGGAAGCAGCGAAGAAACGCTTCGAGACGAGCCGCAAGAATATCAACGAAGTGATGTACGATGTGGGCTATTCCGATATCAAGACGTTCCGCACGACTTTCCGCAGGGTAACGGGGCTTTCGCCGGTGGAATACAGGAATAAGTACAATAAGCTGTCGGAGGTGTTTTAAGGGATCACGTCCGCCAACTGGTCGGACGAACACGTGTTTGATGATGGATTGTTGATGTTTGATGATGAGCGCCCGCAGATCCCGCGGATTCCCGCGGAGGGAAATTATTGCCACCACCTTTAATTCCCCCTCAAAGGGGGAAGACGATCCGCTCGTTCCAATTGCGATTTAGCGAAATTTATTTATATAGAGTTTTAATTTTTAGCTATTTATCAACCTCCTCCCTTGAGGGAGTACCGAGGAGGGTGGCGTACATATACATAAAAACGAATATTTTCAGTCCGTAAAAAAAGCCCTTTCCCGCCGTGGCGAAAAAGGGCTTCCATTATAGCGAACGGGCTTAGTTAGCCAGTACTTCTTTTACTTTATCTGCTGCTTCCTGGAGCAATACGGCAGAATGTACGTTCAATCCCGACTCGTCGATGATCTTCTTCGCTTCTACTGCGTTTGTTCCCTGGAGGCGAACGATGATCGGAACCGGAATGGTACCGATGTTCTTGTAAGCGTCAACTACACCCTGTGCAACACGGTCGCAACGAACGATACCACCGAAGATATTGATGAGGATCGCTTTTACGTTCGGGTCTTTGAGGATGATGTGGAATGCTTTCTCCACGCGCTCTGCATCTGCCGTACCTCCTACGTCGAGGAAGTTGGCCGGGTTACCGCCGGAGTATTTGATGATGTCCATGGTCGCCATTGCGAGGCCGGCACCGTTTACCATACAGGCAACGTTTCCATCGAGCTTCACAAAGTTGAGTCCTGCTGCATCTGCTTCTACTTCTGTCGGATCTTCTTCCGATGTATCACGCATAGCGAGGTAATCCGGGTGACGGAACAAGGAGTTACCATCAAGCGTTACTTTCGCATCTACCGCGATGATCTTGTTATCGGATGTCTTAAGCACCGGGTTGATCTCGAACATGGAAGCATCGCAACCTTCGTAAGCTGCGTAAAGCGCCACTACGAATTTCGTCATTTGCTTGAACGCTTCGCCTGACAATCCGAGGTCGAACGCGATCTTACGCGCCTGGAATCCCTGGATGCCTACACGCGGATCGATCACCTCCCGGCTGATCAGCTCGGGCGTATCGTGCGCAACGGTCTCGATGTCCATTCCACCTTCGGTAGAATAAACGATCACATTGCGTCCGAGCTCACGGTCGAGCAATACGGACATATAAAATTCGGATACTTCGGATTCTCCCGGGTAGTAAACGTCTTCTGCGAGCAGCACTTTATTGACTTTTTTGCCTACACCGTTTGTCTGAGCTGTTTCCAGGTGACCACCGAGGATCCCTTTTACTTTCTCTTCCACATGATCGAGGCCTTTTGCCACGACTACTCCATGGGATCCTGTTTCAGCGACAACGCCTTTTCCGCGGCCACCTGCGTGGATCTGTGCTTTTACAACATACCAGGAAGTACCTGTATCTTCTGTTAACTGTTTCGCTGCAGCAACTGCATCTTCCACTTTTTCAACCACCACACCGCGCTGAATCGCTACGCCGTATTTCTGTAAAATGGATTTACCCTGATATTCGTGTAAGTTCATGACAACTCTAATTTTTGGAGTGCTAAAGGTAGGTTTTTCGATGAAAACGACAATGCGAAACAGAAAGAATAAACAGGAATACGAAAAGGTGTTTTATCGGGAAGTTGAATTTGACGGGGATGTGTTGGGAGGAGCGGGGAATTTCCGGCTTGCTGCAATGGCTGCGACACTGAATGATCGAAATCAGGCTATATTCATCCGAACTAAAGATTCTTTGATATATTTGCTCTCATTCACAAAAAGATAACCTCAACTGCTATGAAACTTGAAAAAATCCTGGATAATCTCGGTTCCTTCGAAAAAGGCTCCTTCATTAAGATCATCGAAAATATTAATACCAATAATCCGAAAAGCAAAAAAGAAATCGACAGGATTCTGTCGGGCGCGGATAAAGGAATTAAGTCTGTAGATAGTCAGAACATCAGCCAGATCTTTTCATTGGTCCAGGATGAATTTGCCGAAACGATTAAGACGGAATTCAGGAAAACATCTTCTCAGCTCGATATCGTCATTGACATCATTATTAAAGATGGACATGGAATTATGAAGCAGGATTGGTTCTCCCGTTTGTACGATAATGAGCTCAAATCGCTCAAAGCAAAGATCACCGAACTCAAGAACGAGATCGCGAATGAAAAATCGGAGATCAGTCTTGAAAGAAAACGGGATTACCGCATTTATGAAGAATGCCTGAAAACAGCCTACGGCAATGATACAAAAAACAACCAGGAGAACAAGATTACTAATGACGAGCAGTCCATCCTGATCACCATAGCAAAACAGCTCGAGCTCTCCCAGGAAGAAGTGAAGTTGATCAATTACATGGTTGTACCTGTTGTTAAGAAAGACATTGATACAATCATTGAAAGCTTAAAGAATATCGGGATCATCTTCTATTCAAAGAAAACAAGTACACTCTACGTCGCAGATGAAACGGTGCGTTTGCTGCGAAAAGTCAGAAAGAAGGAAATCGCCGATAAATATTCAAGACACGTACTTCGCCTTTTGCGCGAGCCGCAAATTAACCTGATTTGCAGAAAACACAACATTGACAGGAAAGAAACACCCGAAGTTAAGATCAAAGAGATCATCAGCCGCGGCGTATCGCTCAGCAGCATTCTGACAGATGAAATTCACAAGGATGGTACTACCTTAACTGAGAAAAAGAAATTCCTGAACGAATTCTGTGACAAGTCACTCAATATCAATCCCGCTCTGAAAGGTGTTACCCTCGACGAAAAAATGGCGAACCTGCTGCTTCATTTCGAAACGGTAGAAAAGGACGATCGCGTGGTGATCTCCCATGACGGCTACGCCAAATTATTGCTCGAGCTGGGAGAAACCCTTCCGAAGCTGAATGCAAACCTGCGCAAAGAAATGGAACTGCAGGAAGAGAAAGTACTCGATTCCGATTATCTGCTGGACCGGAACCTGAAACCCGCAGATATACTCGACCTGATCCTCGACGCCGAATTGACTGATTTCTGTACAGCGAGAGGAATTAAAACACGTGGGGAGAAAATTGCGAACATTCTAGAAAACTATAAAGATGCGACTAACCTGTTCCTTGAAAACTACGAACACGTTGGCTACCGCCGTTACAACGAGCTAAAAGAAAACGGCATTGCTCTCCGCGAAACCGATATCGGTTTAAAGTTCGAAGAAATTACCAAGAACATTTTTACCCAGCTGGGCATGAATGTGGATGAAAAGCTGCGCAGAGAATTGAGCACCACCCGCGACAAGATTGATATCCTGATCAACCTCAACGGAACCGACCTCATCCTGATTGAATGCAAAACAATCAAAGATGCCAGTTTCAGTAAATTCAGCTCTGTATCACGCCAGTTGAAAGCTTACCGCGATCTGATCCATAAAAACAATTACAGGTTCGATAAATGCATCCTCGTTGCACCGGAATTCACGGATGATTTCATAAACGGCTGCCAGTTCGAACCGGATTTGAAGCTTTCGCTCATCACGGCATCGAGCCTGCTGAAAATCCTCGACGCCTTTAAGAAATCAACCAAATACGCGCAGTTCCCGCACAACCTCATCCGCGATGTACTCGTAAACGATGAGATCATTGCCAAAGCGCTTGCAAGGTAAGCATCAAAGCATTTGATATTTTCTGTCAATGAAATCTGTCAAACCTCAGAAGTGGGATAATGAACAGTGATCTTCAGCGCAGTATCCCCAACCTCCTCCAAAGGAACCGAAACCCGCGCGCTATAAAGCAATACCTGCATGATAAAAACCAACATCCGCAGCAAAGGAACCAATAGCTGCAGCCTGTAAAACGAAATTAACAGCGAAGGAATGGAAATGTGCGGGAGATAAAACGCAATCTGCAGGCAATGAAAGACGATCTGCGGCTGATGAAATGAGATCTGCAGCAAGTGAAACGCAACATGCAGCACATGAAATGCACGTTGCAGAAGATGAAATCAGGATGTACACCCTGTGAAAGACAATCTGCACGAAGTGAAATGCACCTTGCAGCAGGTTAAACCTTCACGTACAGCAAAGGAATCTTCATCTCCGGCGTATAAAACGTGATGTGCAGCAGGTGAAATGTCGCTTGCAACGAGGCAGATCAGGACGTACGTCAAAGGAATCTTCATCTGCGGATAATAATCATAAATCGACAGTTGGCTAAACGTTAACAACTACAGACCACAGACTTGAGGCACCCTATACAATAATTCCGAAACCGTGCGTTCTAATAGAAACTCGTCTGACAAACGGACTTAACCGGTGCAAGTTCACTATCAGGCCACTAAACATTTCACTATGGACATGCGTTCATCAAACCAGCTAAAAATGTTCAGGACCGTCGTAACGGCCTTTTCAGAGTATCCCGCAGACTGGGGAACAATGCCTGCGTTACAGGCAGCAATCACCCGGCTCACCACGAAGACCAACGGGCTCGAACAGCTCGCCTGGCACCACGGAAACAGTAAGATCGGGGTCAGGGCACTCAAAGACCAGGAGCGCGAAGAAGCCATTGATATCGCCCTTACAGTCGTCAGCGGACTCAAAGCATTCGCCTCCGAAACAAACGATCCCGCATTAAAAGAACAGGCGCGGATATCCAGGACCAACCTGCAGCAGGCATCCGTCGTAAGGCTCAGCCAGTACTTCATCCGTATTCTCGAGGCTGCGAACCAGCACGCCGCAGGCCTTGCCACAAACGGCGTCAGCCAGCAAACCATTGATGAGTTCGCTGCCGTCAGTGGCCACATAGCCGAAGTGCTTGGAACAACACGTACCGCCGTCGTCAACAAATCGCAGGAAACCACAGCCATCAAAGAGCTTCGTAAAGAGATCAGCAATCTCCTCCGCAACACCATAGACAACCAGGTCAATGTGCTGCGCACAAGCCACCCCGACTTTTACAAGCTCTATAAATCCGCGCGTGTGATCGTTGACCACAAAGGGCCAACCAAGGGGAACGGCAATCCGCCGGTGACAGATCCCGATCTGCCGGTTCCGCCGACAAAATGATGCAAAGAGATCCGCTCCAAACCGGTAGAGCGGATTTTTTATTGGTTATTCAAAGGCGCTCGCAGATCGCGCAGATTTACGCGGAGCAAGGCGAGGGGATGTTGAATGCTTAATCACGTCCGCCAACTGGTCGGACGAACACGTGTTAAATCGTGACGCCAACGGCAAATCAAACCTTCTTGTCGCCTAAGTGGTGGTGTGCGCGGGTGTTTTTTTTGTCCTTAGCACACAGTCTCAGGATTATTGGAGTCGAAATCAATATATATAGTCCAAAGATTATTTGTAAGAATATCTTGTAATCGTCAGAATTCCCTAATCTTTCGAACGTAAATCCGTTCGTATTGATTAGAACGTCAGAAATAATAATCAAGTTAGAAGCGATTAGACCAGGAAGGATCCTTCTTCTTAAGATTAAAATAATTGTTAGAAAATCAAAGAATGTCAACGAAACCCAATATAGATTTTTCCATGTTGGTACATCCTTATTCAGTATCAATCCGTGATTTAATAAATCAATTACATGAGTTGCAGTCCCAATGGCAAAGCCCAGAAGATAAAGGGATAGCAAAAGCTTTAATGTCTTAGAATAGTTTAAGAAATTTATTTTCAATCTATTTTCGGTTGCCCTATTTGAATAGTAAAACTAATTGGATATCCTGTTGATATTACACACAACTACAGACTAAAAGACTACTTAATGCGCATGCAGCTTCCACGTCGAAGCGATCGGCCTGGACGCCGCGTTGGCTTCCGTATCCGCTTTCAGGTCGCCCCAGATCTGGTCGATGCCCGCTTTCAGCGCGTTCTCTTCGTCGACGTAAACCGACCACATCGTGCGCGGATCTTCGAAATAGTGCCTGATGAAGTTCGTGTCGAAATCGCCTGAACGGAATGCCGGGTGCTTCATCACGAACTTGCCGAAATCGAGCGTGGTTTTTACGCCGGAGATCTCGTAAGCGTCGATCGCCTGCACCATTTTGTCCATGGCCGCTTCGCGCGTTTCTGCCCAGACAACCAGCTTGGCGATCATCGGGTCGTAATAGATCGGAACATCCATGCCTTCCTCGAACGCATCGTCGACACGTGCCAGGTAGGTGCTCGGACGACGGTAACGGTTCAGGCTTCCGATATCGGGAATGAAGCCGTTGAGTGTATCTTCCGCGTAAACGCGCACTTCGATGGAATGTCCGTTGATCGTGAGCTCGTCCTGCAGTTTCGGAAGGCGCTCACCGCGGGCAACGCGTACCTGCCATTCGACAAGGTCGGTGCCGGTGATCTCTTCGGTTACGGGATGCTCAACCTGCAAACGCGTGTTCATTTCGAGGAAATAGAACTTAAGCTCGGCATCCAGCAGGAATTCTACCGTTCCGGCGCCTTCGTAATTGCAGGCTTTGCAAACAGCCACTGCCGCTTCGCCCATTTCCTTGCGCAGCTCAGGCGTCAGCACCGCGCTTGGCGCTTCTTCGATCACTTTCTGGTGACGGCGCTGAATGGAGCACTCGCGCTCGAATAGGTAAACGGTATTCCCGAGCTGATCAGCAAACACCTGGATCTCGATGTGACGTGGCTTTGTCACGAATTTCTCTATAAAAACGGCATCATCGCCAAAGGACGAACGGGCTTCGCTCTGGGCGAGCTGCATCTGCTCTTCGAATTCCTCTACATTATTGACCAGGCGCATTCCTTTTCCACCGCCTCCGGCAGAAGCTTTGATCAGGATGGGAAACCCAACTTCGGCAGCGATCACTTTGGCCGCTTCCACGTCCGTAATGGCTTCGTCGACACCCGGAACGAGCGGAACGTTGTAGCTTTTTACCGCCTGTTTTGCGCTCAGCTTATCGCCCATCAGCTCCATGGCTTCCGCGGAAGGTCCGATGAACTTAATGCCCGCAGCCTGCACTTTGCGCGCAAAGCCTGCATTCTCTGACAAAAAGCCATAGCCCGGGTGAATGCCGTCGACGCCCAGCGCTTTGCAATGTTCAAGGATCACTTCCTGCTGCAGATAACTTTCTGCGGAAGGCGATTTACCAACGTAAACAGCTTCATCCGCTTCGAGTACATGAGGTGCGTGTTCATCCGCATCGGAATAAACGGCGACCGTGGCAATGTTCATTTTCTTCAACGAACGGATCACGCGGCGTGCTATTTCACCTCTGTTTGCAACAAGGACTTTTTTCATGAGCGATAATTTGCGGTAAAAATAAGAAAAGACAGGGATACAATGGACAATTCATCCGCCAGCTGGCAGAGACAATGCACAATTGATTAAAAGACAGCAGAATTTCAGGATATAAAGATCTTAAGACGGCAAAAGACTACTGAATAAAGGATAGCAGAATACCAGGATTTCAGGATGCTAAGAAGCAGATAAGACTTGTTCCTATTGCCTATTCCCCACTTCGTCAGAAAACACACTCAAACTTCCCGGCATAATAATCTCCCGGCACTTTATCCGGCGTAGCGAACGCTGCATACGTTGCGCATTCGAACTGTCCTGTTAGCACGTGCCTCGACTTATTGTATTCCTCTATGAACAGCATTCCCGGGCCGGAATGAAAGCCTGTACCGTCGGCCTGATCGCCGTGGTATAAATTCGCATCCGCATAGAAAGCATACGAGCCGTTTGTTACATCGTTCGGCATTTCAAGGATGAATTCACTGGTCGTAATGACGATCCTGTCGCCTTCAAAAGTTGTTTCCGAAACAAGTGTCCGTTCGTTGATGCCGTTCACGGTAAAAGTGATTGTCCCCGCTTTCGGCTGCTCCTCTACGGGATATTGCGGCTTAATACAGGAGGAAAGCGGCAGGATCATGCAGATCAGTGCGAAAATCAGTGTAAAGCGTTTCATAGGAAATGGTCTTTAGAGTACAGCTAAAATAAACCATTTTGCCTTAGGATCAAAAAACCATCAGGGAAGCGGCTCGCCTTCACTTTCTTCCGGGTCCGTGAGGATCGCAGGCGATTCCGGGTCCGGCTCTTTCTCCGGCACTTCCTCGTTTACTTTTACGAGCTTGCGGCGCGATGTGAACTGGATCTTCTTCTCCTTGCGGAACAGGTCGAGCACAAACTGCAGCAGCTTGAAATCTTCCGCCGTGTTGAAATCTTCCTGGTAATGCAGACCGACACCCTGCGTGAAGGCGCCCTGCGATTTATCCTGGAGAATACTGTTGTCGTTGGATTCGTTGAAGATGTTCACGCGGAAAGTTCCGTCCTTGTTGATCAGGTATTCGAGGCTCATATCCCCGATCAGCTGATTCTGCGCCTGTGCGGCCTCACTGCTGGAGTTGGACACGCCGAAGGTCGTTCTCAAGACAAAGCTGTCGCCCTGCCCGAACGCTTTCTGGGCCGTTACTTCGTAGCTTTCGCTTTGCTGTGTCTCGCTGCTTCCGTAAGCTACCTGCAGTTGCAGGGCGGAAATGTTGTTGCCGAGGAAAGCATTAATCTGGTTGGTGATCACGTCTGCGAAACCACCGCTGGCAGAAGCAGAACCGTTGAGCGGCACGAATTTATTGAGCAGCAGCAGGGAGAAGAATTGTTTCTGCAGCTCGTCCTTGTCACTTTTGATCCGCGCAATCACAGCTTTCCCGGATTCGGTTGCTTTCGGCGCTTCGATGTTGAGCGTGATCAAAGGATCGTCGAGTGTCTGCGACAGCGCGAGAATGCAATAGATCTCCTGGTTGGATGACGTGCGCGGGTCGATCTCGGTGATCCCGACGTCCGCGATGTTCGCCATCACCTTTTTATAGGTTTTCAGGTCAAGCGCGGCATTGTACGGCTCTTTCGTCCAGCGGATACTTCCTCCTTCCTGGATGATAAAGTCCTTCTTCACCGGCCCCATCGCAAAGTTGTAGACCCCGTCTTTTACAACATAAGTCCCCGACATCGCCAGGTCGTTCTGGCTGTTGATCGTAATGCCGATGTCGCCGTCTCCGTGCACGATCACCTGGTCTTCCGTCTTGTCGTTGAAGATGAGCTTGAGCTGCGCGTCGTTCGTTACATCGAAATTCAGGTTCAGGTCGACACCCGAAAGGTCGATCTCGGGCTTAACGGCATCGACGATCTGCTGACCGCTTTTCTCAAAGGTGATAAAGTCGCCTTCCTTGATCTCGGAGTTGCCGTACATCGGGATATCGATGAAGGTTCCTTCCTCCGTCTTCACGTCCACGAGGATCTCGGTAAGCGCATCCGAGAAGTTGATGTTGGCGGTTCCGGTCACGTAAGCACGGCCGTAATAGATCGTTCCTTCCTTGTATTTCGTGTTCAGCACGAGGAACTTATCGTCTTCGATCACGAAACCAAGGTCACAGTTCCAGTTGGAATAGTTCTCGTGGAAGATCGATGCGTTCAGCCTGGCGCGGTGGCCTTCGTCGTCGAGCACCGGCATGTCGTCAATGAAGAAGGCATTCTCTGCCCCGTTGAAAATGATCGGCCCGTTCAGGTGGAAATTCGCGCCGAGCAGCTCCACCTTCACATTACCGTTCTCGAGGTTAAGCTTTCCGTCGATGGTCGGGGATTGCGCATTCCCTGTCACCATAATGGTTCCTTTCAGCTTTCCGCGAATGTCGCGCACGACCTGCGGATCGATGAACGCATTGGCAAAGCTCATGTCCATGCCTTTGAAATCGAGCTTGAAGTTAATATTGTCGTCTTTTCTTTTCGGGTAATAATCACCCTCGAAATCGAAGGTTTCATTCTTGAGGTACGCCAGGTCGCCGTTCAGCACCACGCGCTCTTTTTCAGCATCCCATTTTCCGTGCGCCTGCACATCGCCGATCGGATCTTTGTTGATCACCAGCTCCTTCACGTCCAGGTCGCCGTCGATTCGGAATGCTTTGAAAGGCGTAGCAATGCGCACGTCTCCGCTCACATTCCCGGCAATATCCAGGTTCGGGTCGATGAACGCGGAAAACTCCTGCAGGTGCAGGTCGTTGAGGTTGATGCTCAGCTCGTCCGCTTCGTTGTCCGAAAGCACGCCGTTGATGGCAATGAACTGCACGTCGCGCTCGAGCACGAGGTGGCTGATGGCGATCTTTCGTTCGGCAAAAGGCTTGAGAATACCGTTGGCATCTGCGGAAATATCGGTGGAGCTATAAGAGATCTTTGCCGAGTTCATAATGTCCCACGCCTGCCCTTTAACGGAGAAGTACGATGGCTTGAGGTCGACATTCACCGCATTCGGTGCAAACTGCATGTTCCAGGAAAAGAATGCCGGATCGGCCATGTTCTCGTTCCATTTCAGCTGTGTATTGTACACATTGTCCGAACCGTTCATATCGACGTTCAGCGCATTGACGTACAGGGAATCGTTCAGCTCGAAATAGACCGCGTCGATCTCTGCCTGCGCCACGCCGTTGAGCGCGGACTGGTTCACAATGAGGTTGCGCACGAGGATATCGTTGTAGCGGATCTCCCCGGAATTAATATCGGTGCTGAATTCCTTCCGCGAAGCATCGTAATGCGCGAGGATCGTGCTGCCCGATGAAATTTCGAGCCCCGGGGCAAACAGCGCCAGCACTTCTTCCGGATGGCCCACGGTGACGGAAAGGTCGAAGAAATTATTGTCGCGCCCTTTGGACGGGAACGGCATGGGTTTCAGGTAAGCAGACAAATACGGCACGAGGCTGTTGTTAACGGACGCCGCAATGGTTTTGGGGTCGATCTTCCCGGTGAGCTCGATTTCCGCCACGCCGCTGGTGATGTGAAATACATCGCTGTAAGTATTTCGTTTTACCGACAGGTTGAGCTGCGGAATGGAAAGGCTGTTGCTGTCTTGCTGGTAAGTCGTGCGCTCCAGTGCAATGGTACCGCTGTAGTCGGAAAGATTGTGTCCGCGCAGGTCGATAGCGAAAGACGTTACGAGCAGGGCGCTATCGCTTTTCACGAAGTTGAGCTGCCCGAGGTCGGCTTTCGGAATGTCTACGTTAAACTGCAGGTTCTGCCCGTTATTGAGGTCGATCGAACCGTCGAATGTCAGCTCGAGGTGCGGATCGTTGATCGCCACTTTGGCCTCGAACACGTTGTCGATATAAGAGCCCTGCGTAACGGAAATATTGGAATAATTGTAATCGTTAAACCCGACGGTCGCAATTTCTCCCGACAGCTCGTTCAGGCGGATAATGTCTTCCTGCCCCACCACGCCGTTCACGAAGAGCGAGCCTTTCACGTTCCCGAACATCGGATCGTCAATGAACTTGCCGAGGTTAAAGCTGTCGACGTACACGTCGTAGTTGCTGTTTTTCGAACGCTCGAACGCATAACCGCCCTCTTTCAGCTCCGTAAACAGGAGGCCGTTGTCGATGTGGACCGTTCCGAGCTGGGTGCGTATCTGCTGGCTCGACAGTACAAATTCCTTGTAATAGCCTGTGAGGTTGGTTTTCTTTACTTCAACATAGCCGAGCCGGCTGATCATCGGGGCGAACGAAAGGAACTGCTGCGCCGCGTTGTCGGGCAGCCGCAATGCCTGCAGGTCTTCCAGGTCGATATAGGCATATTCGAGATTTTCCCGGAGGTAAGAGCCCTCCATCGCCCGGAAATCAGGCAGCAGGAGATTCCCGCGGATAATTGTTTTCTTCCCCGTACGGAGGTCGATATCGGAGATTTTCAGGTCTTTGACTTTCTGGGAAAGAGACGCCTGGAGCCAGATCTTCTGGCGCATGCCTTTCAGCGCCGGGGCAAAGAGCGAAACGTCGTACATGTTCACAATGCTCGAATCGATGCGCGCATCGAACGTTACACTGTCCTCAAATGCATTGATCCTGCTCAGGCCGTCCATAACGAGGTTGAATTTCTTCGCGAACAGTCGGGAATGAAAGGTGTTAATCTTCAGATCGCTGAGGAAGATGCCCTTCTCCCCGATCACGCACCCGGTAGACAGGCGTTTCAGGTCGAGCCCGCACTTTTCCTTCGCGCTCAGGTGGTCGACGACAAACGCATAATTTTTGCCCCTGATGGAGAAGTCTTTTGCATGCAGCACGACATTCCGCAGGTCGAGGTGGTCGTAATCGATCCCGAACTCGTTGTACGTTTTGCGGTAGTCGTTGTACGTGAGGTGCACATTCTCGATATCGAGCGAGCGGATCGTAAGGTCGGTGGGCTCTTTCTTCTTCTTGGTTTTGGTGCCTGAATCGAAGTAATCGGTGATGAACCAGTAATTGTAATCGCCCGTCAGCGAGTCGCGGTCGATCCCTACCCTTCCTTCTTTGAGCGTAATATTTTTGAGAACGATCTTGTTGGCGCTGAGATTCAGCAGGCTGAGCTGCACTTTAATGGATTCCAGCGAAGCGAGCGTATCGCCTTTCTGGTCGCGGACGAATACATCATCGAGCGCCACCCGGTCGAAAAAGTAAATATCAACCTTTCCGATCCTGAATTCGGCGTCCATTTCCTTCGAGAGGAAATCCGTTGCGAGCCTTCCGATATAGGTCTGTACGGCACTGGTTCGCACGGCAAATGCGATGAAAATGACGATCACCAGGATCCATTCAAGGATACCACCGAGTATTCTACTTACTATTTTCAGTAATTTCGCCATTCTATGAATGCAAACTTAAGCAAAAGTTGAGTCAAAAGCCGTTGTTAATATTGGGAATCGAATCATCCTGCGATGATACCTCGGCCGCCGTTATCAAAAACGACGCCATACTCTCGAACGTCACTGCCGGCCAGGACGTCCATAAAAGCTATGGTGGCGTTGTTCCGGAGCTTGCTTCGAGGGCGCATCAGCAGAACATCATCCCCGTAGTGGACAAAGCGTTAAAAGATGCTAACGTGTCGCTGAACGACATCGATGCGATCGCATTTACGCGCGGGCCGGGCCTCATGGGGTCGCTCGTGGTGGGAACTTCTTTCGCAAAAGCAACGGCACTGGCACTGAATATTCCGTTGCTCGACGTCAATCACATGCACGGGCACATCCTCGCCCACTTCATCAACGAAGGACAGGAAATGCCGCGCTTTCCGTTCCTCTGCCTGACGGTTTCCGGCGGACACACACAGCTCGTGGTCGTACGCGATTACCTCGATATGGAGATCATCGGTACAACGATCGACGACGCTGCCGGCGAAGCATTCGACAAAGTGGCCAAAATGATGGGCTTTCCTTACCCGGGCGGGCCGCTCATCGACCGCTACGCACAGAACGGCGATCCGCTGAAATTCACATTCTCCCGGCCAAAAGCCGAAGGCTACAATTACAGCTTCAGCGGACTGAAAACAGCCGTTCTCTATTTCCTGCAGAAAGCGGAGAAAGAAAAACCCGATTTTAAAACGGAGAACCGCGACGATATCTGCGCTTCTGTTCAGCATACCATCCTGGAGATCCTGTTCAAACAGCTTATCCGGGCAGCCAAAGACCATAACATTACCGATATAGCGATCGCCGGCGGCGTTTCTGCCAATTCAGGCCTGCGGAAACGTTTGCAGGAAGAAGGAAGGAAACACAACTGGCGGGTTTTTATCCCGAAATTCGACTACTGCACCGACAATGCCGCCATGATCGCCATTACAGGAAAATTCCTGTATGAAAAAGGGCTGTTTGCCGGGCAGGACGTTAGCGCAATGGCGCGTTTACCTTTTAATACTGCCCTATGAGCCACGAATTGCCAGCTGCATTTACCGAACGCGTAAAGCACGATCCGTTCCTCGGCGAAGCGCTGCTTGTTTCACTGGAAACTGCCAGCCCTACAGCTATCCGCAGGAATCCGTGGAAAACCGAAGCGCCCCTATCCATCGAAAGCGCCATTCCGTGGTCGCGCGGCGGTTTCTTTCTTTCCGAACGGCCGAAATTCACGCTCGATCCGCTGTTCCATGCCGGGACCTATTACCCGCAGGAAGCAGGCTCGCAGTTACTCGACGCCGTATTGCAGCAGCTCGACCTTCCTGAAGAGCCCGTGATCCTCGACCTTTGTGCAGCACCCGGTGGAAAAAGCACGCTGATCGCCAGCCATCTGAACACCAAAGGACTGCTCGTCAGCAATGAAGTGATCCACGCCCGCGCAAAAGTGCTGAAAGAAAACCTCATCAAGTGGGGCGCAACCAATTCGCTCGTTACCAACAACGATCCGGCAGATTTTGACCGCATTCCCGATACATTCGACTGTATCGTGGTGGACGCGCCCTGCTCCGGCGAAGGCATGTTCCGCAAAGATCCCGCCGCCCGCGACGAATGGTCACCCGGTAATGTCGACCTGTGCTCGGCACGCCAGCGCAGAATCGTTATGGATGTCTGGCCCAGCCTGAAACAAGGCGGCTTTCTCGTCTATTCGACCTGTACCTTCAACGCGCAGGAAAACGAAGACAACGTTGCCTGGTTCGCCGGCGAGCTCGACGCAGAGATCGTACAGATCGCGCTGCCGTTTGCCCGTGCTGACAGGAATGAAACCGGCTGGTACGCCCTGCCTTCCGAGCTGGACACCGAAGGCTTTTACATTTCCGTGCTGCGGAAAAAAGAAGGAAAAGCCGGCCGGCAGAAACCGGTGAAGAACCTGCAGATCCAGACCGTGAAAGACACCGCTTTCCTCAAAGACTTTGCCCGGACAGAAGATATTGCAGTGATTCAGTGGACCGATTTCGTGTTCGCCATACCGCAAGCGTTTCATGAAACCGTTCTCCAGGTACACCAGCAGCTGCGGGTGATCAAACTGGGAACGGAGCTCGGACAACAGATCCGCAAAGGGTTCATTCCGCATGAAGCGCTCGCGCTAAGTCCGTTCCTTCGCCTTCCGGAATTTCCCAAAACGATGCTGACAAAAGAACAGGCGCTCGCTTACCTGCACGGAGATACGTTCACGATCGACGGCACGCACGGCTACCGACTCACTACTTTTGAGAACGAGCCGCTGGGCTGGATCAAGCACCTGGGCAACCGTTTCAACAACCTGTACCCGAAAGAATGGCGGATCAGGATGAGAATTGACTAACATTGCCCCATGCAGAAACTGAGCGAGCTGATACACTACCTGCCGGAAACCAGCAAGACTTTCTTTGCGGCGGCGCTCGTATTCCTGCTGATCAGCCTGTTTTTCCTGTTCCGTTTTCCGGCGTCCCGCTACAATTACCTGCTGTTGTTCATCGCAACGGCACTCGCAGGCTTTGGCTTTGCCTACATCGACGATTTTCTCCATCCGTGGGACGAGCAGTTCCATGCGCTGGTAGCGAAGAACATGACCGAACATCCGTTCAGGCCCACACTTTTGGGCGGACAACGAGCCGAAGTGCATTACAGGATCTGGACACAAAACGACATCTGGCTGCACAAACAGCCGCTGTTTCTCTGGCAGATCGCTCTTTCGCTTAAATTATTCGGCGCTAACCTTATTGCGCTGCGGCTTCCCAGCATCCTGCTGCATGCGGCTACCGCCTGTTTCGTGCTCGCCATCGGTAAACGCTACCTTTCGTTCTTCTTTTCGGTACTGGCAGCAGTGCTGTTCGCGTTCTCCGGCTTCATCAACGACTTTACGTCCGGCGCGGCTGGCATGGACCACAACGATGTGGCGTTCTGTTTTTACGTCACCGGTTCCTTCTGGGCGTGGCTGCACTACCAGGAAACCCGCAGCCTGAAATGGGCGGTTATTACCGGCTTGTTCTCCGGCGGAGCGATCCTCTGCAAATGGCTTGTCGGGCTGATCGTTTATGCCGGATGGGGAATCGTTGTTACAGTTTATGAAACGCGGAACAAACAGGCCTGGAAACACCTGGTAATCGCTTTCGGCACTACACTGCTGCTCGCTCTTCCGTGGCAGCTTTACTGCATGACCGCTTTTCCGAAAGAGTTTGGCTACGAAATGGCCTATAACCGCCTGCACTTTTCACAGGCACTGGAAGGTCATGGCGGCGACTGGCTCTTCTACTTCCAGGGTATGAAACAACTGTACGGCGCCGGCGAGATCCTGCGGTTTTTCGTTCTTGCAGGAATGATTTTCACGCTTGTGCGGGGCATTCGCCGGAAAAAACAGCCGGAAGTATTCGCCGTAGTCGTTTTCGCAGCCGTTTACCTCTTTTTCACAGCTGCTGCAACCAAGCTCGACGGTTATGTAGTGATTGTTTCTTCTTTTGGATTCCTGTTCCTGCTGGTGCCGTTTCAACGGCTGTTCGAGCTGCTCAGTCGCCGCAAAAAACGCGCGCTGCATTGGGCCATTGCTCCGTTGTTCATCTTCCTCGGATTGTTCCTGCATTTCAACCCGAAAGGAATGATCGACCGGCATTTCTACAAAGCGCCCGATACAAAAAATGCCTGGATCAGGGGACTGAACTCGGGTGCAGAACAGATCAACGCATTAGCTCCGGGCTACCGTTATATCCTGATTAAGAATCCGTCCGAACCGAACGTTCCTTCGCTGCGATTCATGACCGGAAAAGAGATCTATCCGTATGTTCCTGAGCTGGAAGGGGAAAATGTGGTGGTGATCGATCTGGCGGAAAGCGCGGATAGTTACTGAGAAACGAGGAATAGTTGCGCTCAGCGGATGGATATAGCACAGATGAGAATGGAAGTGCTGTGTTTAAGTTCGCGCAGATCACGCAGATGAACGCGGATTTGTTCTGTTATGGTTTTTAAGACAAAAAACAAGGGAAATGCTATGTGTTTTGAGGACGCAGAGATATTGCAGTACACAGAAATGGACGCTTGTCTGAATGAATAAACCTTCTTTATCCGGCGAGCTCAATTGTCAATTGATAATTATCCATTCATAGCTCCTCATCCTTGTGTTCCCTGTGCCATTGTGGTGAATGAACCACAGGGACACGAAGTGAACAACTATCAACGTAAAGGACAAGGGAAACGCTATGTGTTTTGAGAACGCAGAGATATTGCAGTACACAGAAATGGACGCTTGTCTGAATGAATAAACCTTCTTTATCCGGCGAGTTCAATTGTCCATTGATAATTGTCAATTGTCAACTGTTGTACATTGATAATTGTCCATTATACTATGCTTTCGGCACCGGGCGGTAAATCGTGATCTTTCCTTTTGTTTTGAATTTCAGGTTGAGGCTCGTTACGCCCATTTTCTTGCCGTTCTGCCCTGTATTCTGATGCAGGAGCTGCAGATCGCCGGGGCCATTCACTTTGTAGACAATGGCGGTATGGTGGCCGAACGTTTCGGAATAACTGCCGTTCTCAGTTTCGATCTTGAACTCGGCTTTCTCAAACTGCACGATATCGCCGGGCTGAATGCACTCTTTCTTCGGATCGATGACTCTCCCGAACGCATAAAGCCCATCCCAATCGGCTTTCACCTTGTTGAGCGCAAGCTTTGCGGCATCCCAGCATTCGCCGCGGTCGAGCTTCCTGCCCATATACGGTTCGAGCACGTTCAGCACTTCCTGGTTCAGCGGCGGAATTTCAGTGCACGGCTCGGCAAACTGCGCTTTTGCAGTAAATATTAACAGGAAGAACGGAAGGATCAACAGGTATTTCATAGCAACAAAAAAAGGAGCCCGGAAAAAGAGCTCCTTTAAAAGTACAAAAAGTTCCGATCGTTACAAACTGATCTGGTACTGCAGCGTGAGAATTCCTTTGCGGGAAGTTTCCAGCAGATCGCCGGCAGTATTGGCCTCGAATACCGGGCGCGACTGGTAATCCAGTGTCAGTTTTCCCTGGTGCGTTCCGTGAATGAACCAGTTCAATCCCCCGGAGAACATCAGCATCGGGTCGTCCAGCTTCTGGAACTGCGAATACTGGGCGGTTACGTACGGCATCAGCGTTCCGTTGTCTCCCAACAGGTTGTCTTTGAATTTATAGCCGAATTGTCCGTAGACCGTTTGTCCTGTTCCGATCATCGGGAAACCGATACCCGCACCGTTGAAAGAAGCATTCGTACCAACACCTGTTGCAGGGTTCATCGGGTTGCCGTTACGCATATAATTGTGGCCCATGTCAAAGCTGTTGTACGCCAGGTATGCGGAAATCGAAGCACCTTTCGTATTCACCGGCATGTCGAGAAAAGCGTCTACACCAAGGAGGAGCATATTGGAGCTCACAGTGTCGTTTTCGTCGTTCAGGTGCCACATCGCGTCTTTTTGATTGATGAATCCCGCGCCGATGTTGAAGACTTTCTTTTTCCCGAGGTACGTCCCCGTTGTATACGGCAGAATGTTCGCTTCCTTGTCCAGGAATTGCCAGAACAGGTAAGCCTGGGTCTGCAGCTTCGGTGCGGCCAGTGAGAACTGCGCGTCTTTTCCCAGCGGGATCGGCGCAGCGCTGGCAACGGTATTCTGGTAAGCCATCGGGGATGTGAGGGCAATGCGGTAATCCAGACGCCCGATCTGCCCTTTGGCATACACGGACAATTTGCGCAGGAACTGGTCTGTTGCGCCATTTGTTGCCTGCTGGTACAGCGGCGCATCGATGGACATGATCGAGCCGACACCCGGGGAGGCAAAGCGCGAAAGGCCGCTCCACCCGGTCAGTCCGCCACCAATGCTCAGCTGCGGCATGACTTTGTATTCGGTGACCGCATCGTGGAAATACGATCCTGCGTTTCGCTTTGCCAGGAAGTTAAAGTTATTCTCGCCAAACTGCGTATAGAAGAACAACCGGTCGGTGATCTGCCCGAATGCCTGGATGCGTAAACGGCGAATGCCCAGGTCTGCATAGGCATTGACCGGCGTATCGTAAATTTTGCTGCCCGGATTCATTTCGGAATAGCGCGCCCAGATCTGCGAAACGAGGGTTGCTTTCAGGTAATGGGAACCGGAAGCATTGAGCTTGTATTTCAGCTCCGGGATGGTAATTTTTGAAGTGGTGTCTCTCCAGGCTGCTTTTTGGGCTATTGCGTGCTGTGAAGCGATCGCAACAACTCCTGTCAAAAGAATATTTGCTATGTTCATGTGGTGTGAATTTAAGAATGAATGTTGTTTTTGCGTAGGTTCTTCAACCTGCAAATCCAATTTTCATCTGCTGATAGCGAATCCACATGGCGGGCCACGATCCGGATCTGTGCTCTTTCAGTAGGAGAGCCTCCGGCACGGCATGCTGTTCGGAAAAAGCACGAAGAACGGGAACGGGAAGCTCAAAACCGACAAAGATCAGCGGCAGGTTTTCCTGGCTTTCTTCCTCTTCGTCTGAAACAGAAGCCTCTTCGCATAGTGCTTTTTTGACAAAGCCCGGCTGGTGAAGTATCTTACTGGCAAAGCTGACACAAACGAACAGTAAGGCCGCAACAGTCAGCAATTGCTTAATTCTTATGGATCTCAACGTTTTCATCGGCTTCAAAAGTAACGATAGTAACGGCTGGAGGTGTCAATTCTTTGTTAAAACTGGAAGAGTCAGACGGTCTCCGGTCTTTCAACAACTACCGACCAAACAATTCCACCATCGGGCGGCCGATCATGGCATTGGGGCGCTGTACCTGCAGCAGGTGAACGAGCGATGCCGCAATGTCAACTATCTGGTAAGGCGTGAATACTTCCTGTTTCGGAATATTGGCCCCGTAGAACAGGACCGGAACGTGCGTGTCGTAGTTAAAGGCAGAGCCATGGCTCGTTCCCCTGTGTGCACCTTCCGTATCGGCTGATTTTGGCAGGAAGCCCGGCTGCAGCAGGTAAACGACTTCTCCGCTGCGTTCGCGGTCGTAGCCCAGCCGCACCATTTGCAGCCACTGATCGCCGGCAGCCGCTCCGAGCAGCTCGCTTTGTGTGTACGCAGCTTTTACTTCCGGCCACAGGCGCACCTGTTCCTGCAGGAAAATGGTCATTTCAGCCGTTTTAGCGGTGTGAATGAATTCGTTTTTGAGGTAAATGTTATTGTTCTCGATGCGGTCGATGATATCTGCGCCGAATGTTGCTGTTGTGGCTGCGCGCAGGTCTTCGAGCTTTTTATCCAAGTAGATGTAACCGCCCGGCAGCTGTTTGTCCTGCAGCAATTGCGGAACGGGAACAACGGCGTGATCGGCAGTGAGAAACAGCACATAATTGCTTTTGCCCACTTCTTTGTCGAGCGCTTTCAGCAGGCGCGCGATCTCCAGGTCGAGGCGCAGGTACATGTCTTCCATTTCCAGCGAATATGGCCCGAAGGAATGTCCCGCGATATCCGGCGTGGAAAAGCTGATCGTAAGCATATCGGCGTTTTCGTCTTTTCCGAGGTTTTCGCTGTTCAGTGCATGGATGGCAAAATCAGCGAGGTAGGTATTTGCAAACGGCAGAATGGTGAACAGCTCCAATTGTTCTGCCTGGGTAAAGCTGCGGAAATCATAGGGAAAGGTCGGCGTGGTTTTTCCCGGCATGAGCTGCTCGTAGGGCGTATTGTCGAGATCGCGGTAATGATAATACGCGCGTTCGTGCAGCAGGTCCCACGACTGATTCATATAGTTCTCCACCGGGTTGGAAGCGTAGAAATCGCTTACCCATTGCGGAAGCGCCGTTTTATAAAAGGAGCTGGTGATGAATTTCCCGGAAGCATAGTCGTACCAGTAAGCACCGTCGGCCATGTGCCCGGCAGGCAGAATGGCGCTTCTGTCCTTGATGGAAACGCCGACCACTTTCCCCATAGGGTAGGTCAGCTTCAACTGATCCGTGATGGTATTTGCCCGGAGAAAATGCGGGGAGCACAAGCCGTCGGGGGAATCGTTTCCAACGGATTTCACGGTGGTATCTTCCACGCAGTTCACTTCTTTGCCGTATTCGCGGTGAAACCAGTCGTTGGCTACAATGCCATGGTTCGCGGGCGTGGTACCGGTGTAAATGGATGCGTGGCCGGGGCCTGTGTAGGTCGGAACGTAGTTGTAGGTTACGTTCCTGAAATGCGAGCCTTTGTCCATGAGCCTGCGAAAACCGTCTTTTCCGAACTGGTCGTAGAACCGGTACAGGTAATCGTAGCACATCTGGTCGACCACTACGCCGACGATCAGCCGCGGCTGTTCCTGCTGCGCCTGCGAGGAAAAAGTAACGGTAGAAAAGAGAACGGGCAACAACCATCGGAGTTTCATAGGCATGAATTAAAGTTCGCTAACAAAACTAATGGTTGCAATGAATAAATAGCGAAATTTGCAGTGAAATAGTGATTATGCTCGGATTAAAATTGCCAACGGACCCAAGATGGGTGAACATCGTAGAGAAAAACATCGAAGAGATCCTGATCGATCATGCGTATTGCGAGCAGAAAGCAGCAACGAACGCGATCACGATCATTGTGAAATTCCCTGAATACCCGGATGTTGTGGAAGCGATGGTGGAGTTGTGCCGGGAGGAAATGGAACATTTCGGAATGGTGCACGCCAAGCTCATCGAGCGCGGCTACAAGCTGGGCATCGAGCGCAAAGATGCGTATGTCAACGACCTGTTCGAGTATCTGAAGACGACGTATCCGGGCGATTCCCGCGTGAGCTTTTTCGTGAACCGCATGTTGTTCTCCGCGATGATCGAAGCGCGAAGCTGCGAACGTTTCCGCTTACTTTCCGAAGAGATCAACGACGAAGACCTGAGAGTGTTTTACCGCAGCCTGATGGAAAGCGAAGCGCGCCATTACACGAGCTTCCTGCAATTTGCCCGCAAACACGGCGAAGGGATCGATGTGGACGCCCGCTGGCAGGCTTTCCTCGAATTCGAAGCTACGCTGATGGGAAAATACGGCAAAGAAGAGACGATTCACGGCTAACACTAAATGTTGAATGCTGAATGGCGAATGTTTAATTAGTCGTTAGAAAGGCTTACGCTTACTGATGGCAATTAATTATCAGAATCAACTTTCATAATTGATACCTGATAATTTTCATTGCTTGTCAACTGTACATCCCTATTCCCCATTTACCAGTTCCCTACAAAAAGAAATCATTCATCTCCTTCAGAATCTCATCCTTTTTCTGGCGGGAGATCGGGATCAGCGATCCGTTGGAGAGCTTCAGCATACCGCCGTCTTCTTTCACGTATTCCTGCAGGTAATTCATATTGATGATATAAGATTTGTGCGGCCGCAGGAAAATACGGTCACCTTCGAGCTTATCGGAAAAATATTTGAGCGGCTTTGACACAACGACCTGCTTTTTATCGCTGAGGTGGATATTGCAGTAAGAGCTGTCGGCCTCGAGGTAGACCACGCTGTCGAGCTGAACAAATTTAAGTCCTTCCGAAGTCGGAATGGCGATCTTCCGGTCGGAATTGCCGTATTGCGCCATCCAGTTCTGCAGGTTGGTCTGGTGGTCGGCATCTTCGCCGGACAGCTCCATCGCGTGCTGAACTGCTTCGGTGAATGCTTCGGGATCGATCGGCTTGAGCAGGTAATCGAGCGCATGGTAGCGGAATGCTTTTACGGCAAAATGATCGAAAGCGGTGGTGAAGATCACACTGGATTCCAGCTTATCGAGGTTGTCGAGCAGCTCGAAGCCCGAACCGTCGCCCATATTGATGTCGAGGAAAATCACATCGGGCTTTACTGTGCTGAGGAGCTCCAGTCCGTTGAGTACACTGTCTGCTTCCCCGATCACGGCAAGCTGGGGAAAATAGCGTTCGACATATTTGCTGATCACGCGTCGTGCGTCCTGTTCGTCGTCGATGATCACTGCTGTTTTCTGCGTCATAGTATTTAGTATTGGGTGGCGTTCTGTTCGTATGCGTATTCGTAGTTTCTTCCCTTTCGTACAGCTAAAGTTAGCACCGAAATTCAACTTAACCAACGTAAAGATGACAGGAGAATTGTGTTGCGGGACGAAGAATCATGGAATCAGGCTTTCTAACGGATTGAAAACAGGAAGCCCGTCGTTGCCACCGGCCAATAAATGCGTTGAAAATTAAACGGTTTACTTTTTTGTTACGTCGCTGTTTTAAGCTATATTTCATCAATTCCGGCATCGGTTTATCCGATGAAAACAGGAATACAAGAATGGCCCGCAGCCGGAGTATCCCCGGGTGATCTCCGGTTAATCCCCGGGTAATATCGGGATCTGCCATAAGGGACACAGCCGGTATCCACGGGTTTACTACGGGTGATCCATTAAGCATCTGCAGGGTTTAGACGGGGCAGTACAGGAGCAGCCTCGCAGCAGCGGCGTACCAGGGACGTATAGATCACATACAGAACCTATACCTGTCATGAAGATACCTCATACATAAGACGCAGTTATAGCGGTGATACAGCGGTGTTAAAGCGGTGTTAAAGCGGTGGAACGCAATTATTGGAATCCTAAGCAACTCCCGGTAAGCGCAGGCCTCATCCCGGAAAAGGTACGGAGAAAGGCAATCATATCCAATAAAATTCAGGCAATGACAGGAAATCGACGACCCGGACTATTCACCATTTAAGCGCTACCTTGATCAGGGTGTTTCTTCGCGTTCGTAAGTCGCCAGCAGCGGAATAATGAGCTCAATATGCGTTCCCGAAGGAATGCCGTTCTCTTCTTTGTCGGTGATCTTCACGTGGAATTCACCCCCGAGCTGCTTTTTGAAAACCGTGAGGCGCTCCTGCGTGATCGTTGTTCCGAAAGAGCGGTGGCTGCCGCTGCCCGTGCTTCCTGATTTTTTCCGGCCAACACCGTTGTCGTCAATGACCACCAGCAGGCGGTTCTCGGCGATCAGGGAGAACGTAACGTCTATCTTTCCACCGTTCTCTTTCGGTGCCACACCGTGCACTACCGCGTTCTCAATATAGGGCTGTATGAGCATGGGCGGGAGGAAATACTGCATTTCCCGCTGTCCGAGCTCAAATTTCAAGGTAAAGGTAAATTTGTCCCGGAAGCGCATTTGCTCCAGTGCCAGGTAATTGCTCAGGATGCTCAGCTCTTCTTCCAGCCGGATATAATGCTCGCGCGAATTGGCCAGCGTTTGCCGGATCAGCGAAGAGAAGGTGAGCAGGTATTTTTCCGCTTTTTCGTTTTCCTCGTAAATGAGGAAGCTCTGGATGGAATTGAGCGAGTTGAAGATGAAATGCGGATTCATCTGTGCGCTCAGGGCTTTCTGTTCGAGCTTGTTGATCCGCGTTTCGTAATGATGCCGCGTTTTGATACGCTTCACGATCACCCGGAACACCAGGTAGATCAGCACCAGAGTAATGATCACGACCAGGGAAATGAAGTACCACGTTTTATAGTAAGGTGTTTCCACAGTGAAACGCGCCAGCAGGAAGGGTGCCGACCAGTTGCCTTCGTCGTTCCTGAACTTAACGGATACCGCATAGTCCATGTCTGCAGGATTATTGATATTGATCTCCGGCTGGGACGTGTTTAACCACGGGCCGTCTTTTCGCAGCTGGTAGCTGAATTCGTGTCTGGCTGCTCCCCTGAAATTATCTGTCCGGAGCCCGATCCTGATGAGCTCGGTAAGCGGCGCAAGGGATTCGGGCAACTTTCCTGCTTCATACTGCGCATCTTCCGTAGACAGGTATTCGAGCTTAACACTGCTCCGGACTTCAGGTTGAGGCCTGTTCAGGCTGATGATGCTGACCCCGGCTTTTGTAGCTACCCACACGTTGTCCCGGTACTCGTAAACGGCATTCACTTCGTTGGAGCACAATCCCTGCTGGGTGGTAAGATTCATCATGGTAAATCCCTTCTTCGTGAAGGTGATCACATTGAGCCCGTTGCTGGTAGCAACATACAGCCGGCCTTTTTGATCTACGTAGAGGGAATTCACCTGGTCGTTCAGCAATCCGTCCGACGCATCTATTCTCCGGGTGATCCGGTAGTTCCGGTCGAAGAAATAAATTCCCTGTCCGCGGGTTGCCGCAACGACTCCAAAGCTGGCATTCCACGCCAGGTCGATCACGCGTTCCCTGAAAACCGGATCGCCCGGCACTGCCAGCGCTTTGTTGTTCCTGATCTCGAAAAGGCCGTCCAGGTTGCCTGCAAACAACCGCTTATCGCCGGTTTCAACAACAGCACCGAACGTTGTTGGGTTCTTGGTGCTGGCAACACTCTCATAGTTGAACGAATTGTAGAGCTCTTCTATGTCCCCTTTTTCCGGTGTTTTATAGATCCGCAAACGGCACCCGATCGCATGATCACCGATCGCATATGCATCCGAGTGCGACATCGTGTGGATCCTGTTGCCGTTCCGGATCAGTTTCATGGTGAATTCGGTATTGAAGAAGAAAAAATGATCCGTAGCAACAACGATGGGGAAAAACTTGATCATCGGCACGACCATAACAGAGGGCGGGCCGGATAATCGCACACTTCCCGTGTAGTAAGTCCCCCAGATCTCATCCCTGATCCCCGCAATGGTGAGAATATCCGGGTTGGGCAATCCTTCGGCAACCGTATAGCTTCGCACATTGAGATCGGGCGTATAGTACACACCGTTTTCGAGCGTGGTGAACCAGTAACCTCCTTCCCGGTCTTTCATAACACTCGTTACGGAATAGCCCCGCAAAAAATACTGCGTTCTCACGGCTTTGGGCAGCGACATATCGTCCATGCGCACTCCGCTTCTGAAAATGCCCGTGAACAACTTATCGTCCACACAATCCAGCCCGAGAATGCTTGTTTCTCCGAACAGCGGCTTCCCTGTTTTCAGGTCCATGATCAGGTCGTCGAGCTGCATAAAAACACCCGCGCGACCGGAAGCCATGTTCACCAGTATCCGCGCAAGAAACGAATCGGAATCTTTCATACCGAAATCTTTACGGATGTCGTAGGACCTGTAAAAGCCGTTCACTGGCCTGGAGGCATACATCCTGGTCTCCCGCTTTTTCCGTTTGAAATACTGGTAGCTCGGCAGCCATTTATCTTCGACCTGTATCGCATGAATTCCGACCACCGATTCAGGATGAATACGTGTAAGCACGCCCTCCGGGGTTATTTTGACAGAGCCCAGATCCTGGATGGCATAATACAGGTTGCCCTGTTTATCGATGCGCAGGGTTTTGAACGTCGGATTGAGGCCGCCTACGATCTCGCTGATCTTCGAGTTGTATTTGTAGGGAACGATCTTTCCGTTCTCGGCGTAGCTCAGCAATCCCTTGTAGCTCACAAACCATACTCTTCCCTGGTAATCTTCTTCCAGCTTGAAGATGACGTTATCGGCCAGGCCGTCTTTCTTCGTGAAGATCCTGTACCGGTAACCGTCAAAGCGTACGACGCCGCGATCGGTAGCGATCCAGATATAGCCGTTCCTGTCCTGGTGAATATCATACGTTTCAGAGCTCGGAAGCCCGTTCTCGGCGTTGATCGTACGGTAAACGGGCTGCGGCGGTTTACGGTCAAAAGGAATAAGAGACTGGCCGCCCGAATAAAAGCTGAACAGGCAGGAAACCGTGAAGAACAGGTAGTTCATTAACCGCTTTTTCTTATCAGGTTGTTCTGCTTTCATGCAATTATCCGTATTGACAGGCTGTTCCTTTGTTAACAGGCACCGCAAATCTATTCAAATTCCACCGTATTCTTCTCCCATAATTTTGTGTTAATTAATCTCATCGCCCGCGATAATAGTTAGCTTTGTAAACTAATTTCAGGGTAAGTATACATGAAAGACGATTTTCCCAACGACATACCGGTAGGCAGAATGTTCGGTTTCCTGACCAAACAGTACATCGGCCTGCTTACAAAACGGATGGAAAACACGCCCGTTGAACGGTATTATTATCCCTTGTACCTCATTGGAAGGAACTCAGGGAACATCAGTCAGCAGCAGCTTGCCAACCTCATTTTTTCGGATAAGGTAAGCATGGTGAGAATGATCGACGCACTTGCCGACGAAGGTTTCGTTGAACGAAGGGTAAACCCGGAAGACAGGCGTCAGCACCTGCTGTACATCACCGAAAAAGGCGAGCCCTGGATCGATGAGATCGAACAGGCGCTGCAGGAAACAGACAATATGTTCCTGGAGCTTTTACCGCAAAATGAACGCGCGCTGTTCAGGCAGCAGCTAAAAAAAATGATCACCATTACCAAAGACCTGCCTGTTAAACGGGTCGAAGTATTTTACAACCGCATCAAATAACACAGTCCATGATACAACACATTACAGCTGCACTCGTCCTTACACTTACAGTAGCAGCCTGCGGAAGCAAGAAAGAAGAGAAAAAAGGAGGTTCCGGGCCGGGGAAGCCGGCCACGGTGGAAGTCGTAGCCATCCAGTCGGCCGATGTCGTGCGGGAGATCGACATTCCGGGAACCATCATTCCGGGAGAAGAAGTACAGCTGTACAGCGAAGTAAGCGGCCGCATCCAGTCCATTAATTTCAAGGAAGGACAGGTTGTTCAGAAAGGCGCTTTGCTCCTGCAGGTCGATACCGATGTGCTGAAAGCGCAGCGTCAGCAGCAGAATGTAGAGCTCGACCTCGCACAAAAGGACGAAGCCCGTAAGAAATCCCTGCTCGCCGGGAAAGGCATCACACTCGAAGAATACGAGCGGTCGGCGTCTACGCTGGCTGCGGTAAAGGCGCAGATCGACCTCATCAACGTACAGATCTCCAAAGCGTCCATTCGCGCGCCTTTTACGGGACGCATCGGGTTGCGCCATGTGAGCGAAGGCGCATTCATTACTTCGGCCACGCTCATCACTACGCTGGTACAGGAAAATCCCATTAAAGTGGAATTTGCCGTTTCGGAGCGCTACGCAACAGCTGTTGTGGCAGGACAAACCATCGAGTTCAGCCCCGAAAAAAGCCAGAAGTCCTACACTGCTAAAGTGTACGCTTTCGAACCGATGATCGATGCGGGAACACGCATGATGACCATTCGCGCCTCCCTGAAAAACGACGGGAAGCTCATCGCCGGATCATTCGTTTCGGTGAAATACGACCTTGGAAAAGAACAGAACGCCTTTATGGTGCCTGCAGAAAGCGTGATCCCGGTTCTGAAAGGACAGAAGATCCTTGTCGTCCGGAACGGAAAAGTAGCGGAGATCCCTGTGGAGCTTGGCATCCGTACGGCAGATAAAGTACAGGTCATCGGAGCGCTCTCACCGGGCGACCAGGTGCTTATTTCAGGTTTACTGGCCGTGAAAGAAGGAATGCCGGTTACTACTAAACTCGTCCAGAAATGAATTTAGCTTCACTCAGCATCAACAGGCCCGTACTTGCGACGGTTCTGTCCATCCTCGTAGTCATTTTCGGGATCATCGGATTTTCCTACCTCGGCGTGCGTGAATTTCCATCCGTCGATCCGCCGATTATTACCGTAACGACCAATTATCCCGGAGCGAATCCCGACGTGATCGAATCACAGATCACCGAGCCGCTCGAAGAATCCATCAACGGTATTGCCGGAATTCGTACGCTGAGCTCTGTGAGCAGCGACGGACGAAGCACTATTACGGTGGAATTCGACCTGGCTGTCGATCTCGACGCCGCAGCCAACGACGTGCGCGACAAAGTATCGGGAGCGGTGCGGAACCTTCCGACGAACGCCGATCCGCCCATCGTGGCAAAGTCCGATGCGAATGCCGAAACGATCTTCTCACTCACCGTTCAGTCGGACAAAAAGAACCTGCTCGAGCTCACCGATCTCGGTAACAACGTTTTTAAAGAGCGTTTGCAAACCATCAAAGGCGTGAGTGAGATCCGCATCTGGGGAGAGAAGAAATATTCCATGAAATTCAACCTCGATCCGACCAAAATGGCGGGGTACGGCTTGACGGCCCTCGACGTTCGCAATGCGCTGATCGCGGAAAACGTGGAGCTGCCTTCCGGAAGGATCGAAGGAAACACCGTCGAGCTCACCATTCGTACATTTGGCCGCTTAACCACGGAAGACGATTTCAACAACCTTATCGTTTCGCAGGAAGGACAGCAGATCGTCCGCCTGAAAGATGTGGGCTCTGCCAACCTCGCTCCGCTGAACGAACGTACATTGCTGCGCGGAAACCAGGGAATCCCGATGATCGGTATTGCCATCAACCCGCAGCCGGGAGCCAATTACATCGAGATCGTCGACGAGATCAAGAAAAAGGTCGAAGAGATCAAAAAAGAGCTTCCGCCGGACGTAACGCTCGGTGTAGCCCTCGATACGACGGAAAATATCCGCAAAGCCATTTCAGAGGTGGAAGAAACCATCCTGATCGCTTTCGGGCTCGTCGTGCTGATCATTTTCCTGTTCCTGCGCGACTGGCGCACCACGCTGATCCCGATCATCGCCATCCCGATCTCCCTGATCGGAACGTTTTTTATCATGTATATTTCCGATTTCTCGATCAACATCCTGACGCTGCTCGGAATTGTGCTTGCGACGGGACTGGTGGTCGATGACGCGATCGTTGTGATGGAAAACATCTATGCCCGCGTGGAAGAAGGCGAAGATCCGCACGAAGCCGCGCATAAAGGCTCAAAAGAGATCCTTTTTGCGATCATTTCGACCACGATCACGCTGACAGCCGTATTCCTCCCGGTGATCTTTCTCCAGGGGCTTACCGGCCGTTTGTTCCGTGAATTCGGGATCGTCGTTGCCGGATCGGTGATCATTTCCGCCTTCATTTCCCTTACGCTGACACCGATGATGAGCTCGCGCCTCCTGAAACGCAAGCAGCAGCATTCACGCTTCTACAATTTCTCCGAGCGCTTTTTCGTCGGGATGAACAACGGCTACAAAAACATGCTGGCTTCCTTTATGAAAAATCCGTGGCTGGCTTTCGTTCTGATGATCGCCAGCATCCTGATCATCTGGCTGTTCGGCCGCTCATTGCAATCGGAGCTTGCGCCGATGGAAGACAAAGGCCGCTTGCAGATCATGTCTACCGCGCCGGAAGGAACATCTTACGAGCGTATGGATGCCTACCAGCAGCAGCTCATTAGCCTGACGGACACGATGAAAGAAAAAAGCTCGATGATCGCTGTTACAGCTCCGGGATTTGGCGCTGCGGGCTCCGTCAACAAGAGCTTTATCCGCCTGAACCTCGTTCCGGCATCACAGCGTACGCGCTCCCAGCAGGAAATTGCCGACGATCTGACCGCACAGCTTCAGAAATACAATTTTGCCCGCGCGTTCATCATCCAGGAACAAACGATCGGCGGAGGCCGGTCTGCCGGTCTGCCCGTGCAATACGTGATCCAGGCGCCCACTTTTGAAAAGATGAAGGAAGTGCTGCCGGAATTCCTGAAAGCTGCCAGCGCCGACCCAACGTTCCGCATTGTGGATGTGGACCTGAAATTCAACAAGCCGGAGATCCAGGTGAGCATTAACCGGGACAAAGCAGCCGGTGTGGGCGTTTCTGTGAACGACATTGCCGAAACCATGCAGCTGTATTTCTCCGGCCAGCGTTTCGGCTACTTCATCATGGGCGGAAAACAATACGAAGTGATCGGCCAGGCGATGAAAGATCAGCGCGACGATCCGACCGACATCAAAGGCGTGCAGGTTCGAAGTAAAAGCGGTCAGCTCATCCCGATCGATAACCTCGTTGAGCTCAAGAACGAATCCAGCCCGCCGCAATTGTTCCGTTACAACCGCTACGTTTCCGCGACCGTATCTGCAGATCCCGTGGAAGGAAAAACCATCGGCGACGGTATTGCCGCCATGGATAAAGCCGCAGCGAAAACCCTTCCTGAAGAATTTGCAACCAGCCTTGCCGGTACATCGAAAGAATTTGCCGAAAGCGGCAGCAGCCTTATTTTTGCCTTCCTGCTTGCGCTCGTGCTCGTTTACCTCGTACTCGCAGCGCAGTTCGAAAGCTTCCGCGATCCGCTCATCATCATGCTGACCGTTCCGCTCGCACTCGCCGGAGCCGTATTCTCGCTTTGGGCCACCGATCAGACGCTGAACATTTTCTCAGAGATCGGGATCATCGTACTGGTCGGGCTCGTAACGAAAAACGGGATTTTGATCGTTGAATTCGCCAACCAGCGCAAAGACGAAGGACTCAGTATTCACGAAGCGATCGTTGACGCGGCAGCCAAACGTTTCCGCCCGATCCTGATGACAACGCTGGCAACGATACTCGGGGCGCTTCCGATCGCACTTGCACTCGGCGACGCTTCCACGAGCCGTATCCCGATGGGAATTTCAATCGTGGGCGGACTTGCTTTTTCACTCATCCTGACCTTGTTCGTCATCCCGGGACTGTACGTATACCTCACTTCCAAAAAGAAAAAAACAGTATGAAAATCCTCTTGAGCATCCTGCTTTCCGTACTTGCGGGAGCATCCTGGTCACAGGAGACCCTGACGCTGGAACAAGCCGTAGGGCGCGTCCTCGAACAGAATTTCGATATCCGTATCGAGAAAACCGTTCTGCAGGAAGCGATCAACAATAACAACATCGCCAACGCCGGTTATTTACCGGTGATCGGGCTCACAGCCGATCAGTACTGGAGCAATTACAACACACGCCAGGTCTTTTTCAGCGGACAGGTGAACGAATCCAGCGGTGCGAAGAACCAATCGACCTCCGTAGCAGCCCGCCTCGACTGGACCTTTTTCGACGGTTTCCGAATGTTTGCCGCGGATAAGCGCCTGCAACTACAGGAAGATGCTGCACGTTTTCAGCTCACCGCAGAAATGGAAATGCAGGTCTACCAGGTAGCCGTGCTGTATTACACCATCCTGCAGGAACAGGAGCTGACGCCCGTTTACCAGCAGGCGCTGGAATTGTCGGTCGACCGCTACAAGCTTGTGGAGCTGAAACTGAACAACGGTGCAGCAACTCAATTGCAGCTGCTGCAGGCGCGGCTTGACCTCACAGCCGACAGCTCGCTCGTGTTGCAGCACAACAAGCTGCTATCTGACCTGAAAGTCGATCTTAACACCCTCATGGGCCGCGAATCCACAGCGCCGTTCACATTACAGGGAAGCATCGTTCCGGAAGCGTCCATTTCCTGGGAAACGGCCCTGCAGCAGGCACAGGCACAGAATTCCCAGCTGCTGCTCGCCAAATCAGCGATCGCCATTACCGAAATGCAGCGCAAGGAAGTTCGTTCCGCCTATTACCCGCAGATCGGGATTTACGGTCAGTATGTCTATGGAGCACAGCAAAACCAGGTGGGCGTACTGAATTCCAGCCGCACCATCGGTCCGGGCGTAGGCTTTACGCTGCGATGGACGATCCTCGACCGCTTATCGACCTACACTGCACTGAAAAACAATCAATTGTATATCGATAATGCGGAACTCGTTCAGCAGCAACAGCAACAGCTTATCGAAGCAGAGCTGCGCAAAACATACAACGAATACGAGTGGGCGCGCCAAAACCTGGCGCTCGAGCAGCAAACCATTCTCAACACCGAGGAGGCTTTCGAAATTGCCCGTCAGTCGTATGAGAACGGCAGCATTACCAATCTCGAGCTGCGCGAGATCCAGTACGCGATCGTACAGGCGGAAAGCCGGCTTTCGACCGCACAGCTGGCGCTCAAAACAGCCGAGCTGAACATTTCTCTTACAACGGGCAATTTCCAGCGGCTTTTAAACAACTAGCCGACAAAACGGTTTAGATAATAAACCGTATTTTAGGCCAACTTTAATAAAAGGAATGTACAAATTTTTCAGTGTTGCCATTTTTTCCGGACTGCTGCTATTCGCTTCTTCGTTCAGCTCTACCAAAAACGATCCACGGACATCCGTTCACGCGAAGGACATGATGGAACTGCCGGCTTACAAAACGAAGTATGTGGTGATACTCGTTATTGACGGCCCGCGCTGGACAGAAACCTTTGGTGATACAAGCTGTCAGTACATTCCGCTGATGGGCAAGCGCCTGGTGAAAGAGGGCGTTCTGTTCACGAATTTCTACAACAACGGCTCCACCACCACGAGTGCCGGCCATACCGCCATCACGACAGGTTATTACCAGCACATTTCCAACGGCGGAAAAGAGCTTCCGAAACGCCCGAACATGTTCCAGTATTACCTGAAAGCGACCAATGCCGACAAAACGAAAGCATGGCTCATTTCCAGCAAAGGAAAGCTGGAGATCCTGGCCAGCACAAAAGATAAGCACTGGTGGAACATGTACATGCCTTCGACCTATTGCGGCCCGAACGGGAACAGCTCCAGCTATGGCGGCGATCCGGGAACGGTTGCAAAAGTGAAGGAAGTCATCACAGCGTATCATCCGAACCTGATGCTTATTAATCTGCTCGAAGTCGATACGCACGGCCATGGAAACGACTGGGAAGGCTACAAGCGCGGACTCGTTAACTGCGATCAGCACGCTTACAATCTCTGGCAGTTCATCCAATCGGACGCTGAAATGAAAGACCGCACCACGCTGCTGATCACCAACGATCACGGCCGTCACCTGGACGGACACAAAAACGGGTTCGTTAATCACGGTGACAAATGCGACGGGTGCAAGCACATCAGCCTGCTGGCGATGGGCCCGGATTTCCCGAAAGGAAAGGTTGTTACCTCAAAAGCAGAAATGATCGACATACCCGCAACGGTTTCCCAGATGATGGGATTTGCGATGCCAACACAGAAAGGGCGGTTCCTCCACGAGCTGTTCCAGCTCAATTAACAATGGACAATTGACAGTGCACAACGAGCAGTGTGACAATTAAGCTTATTTCCCTAAAACACCACTCATACTACGGCTTGCCGAACATTTTTTAACAGTTCTACCGTTCATTCGGAAAACTGCGGCGATCTTTTTCCTGCCTGCTGTTTCAAATAGCCTGTACAGCAGGTTTTCCGTTCAATTTCATATACCGGGGATTTCGCCGGCAGCACTGTAGCGCCCCCCGCAGAGCCCTTTTCTCCACTTGTAAAAAATCTTAAGGAATTTCAGAGATGAAAACAGTTCATCTACTTTCATCAGGAAGAAACAACGGTTCTTACCACGAGCCGCAAACACACCAAAAACTGATAGACATGAAAAAGATTCTTATTCCCGCATTGGCACTGATGGCTTTCACAGGCGCTGCAAATGCACAGGACGGGCGTGAAGATTTCCACCTGGGCTTGAAAGTCGGAGCCAATTATGCCAACATTTACGACGAGGACGATAACGAGTTTGAAGCAGATGGTAAGCTTGGCTTTGCCGGCGGCGCTTTTATAGCGATCCCGCTTGGAAAATTTATCGGTATCCAGCCTGAAGTTCTCTACTCCCAGAAAGGATACAGAGCCGGCGGAACCATTCTCGGAACGTCTTACGAATACACACGCACACTTTCATATATTGATATTCCGCTGCAGCTGGCCATTAAACCGGCTCCGGGATTTACGATCGTGCTAGGCCCGCAGTATTCGTACCTGATGAACCGCAAAGATGTGATCCGTTCCGGAACGTTCTCCGAGACGAACGACGAAGATTTTGAGAACGAAGACCTGCGCAAAAACACCCTGTGTATGGTCGGAGGATTTGACTTAACTTTTGCCGGCTTTGTGATCGCGCCGCGTGCAGGTTTCGACTTTTTGAATAACAACGGCGACGGAACGCAAACAACCCCGCGCTACAAAAACAACTGGCTCCAGCTTACTGTTGGATTCAGATTCTGATCATTCATCCGTCGCGTCAGAAAAACAAATCTGCGGGACACAACAACTAGAAATCATGGGAAATTTATTGTACACCATTGCCCTCATCCTGGTCATCGTTTGGCTGATAGGGTTCTTCGGATACCAGTTAGGAGGACTGATCCATATTTTACTGGCCATCGCATTGATCGCCGTGGTTATACGACTGATCAGGGGAGCAGGTCCCGGATCTGATCCGATCTGAGTTATTCAGACCGGTAATCATTCCGCGGTTTAAGTACCGCACATTCACGGGTCAGCGGTGCCGGTTTTCACTGCAGATCCAGCGAAAAGCCCCGGTTCGACACTAGTCGGGCCGGGGTTTTATGTTCCTGTTATAAACCGTTTCAGCTTAAAATCATGTAACGTATTCTGAAAGTTATATAATCGAAAAGGCAGCCTGTATACGGACCTTTGCTAAACCAACAAACACATACCGATTGTTTCACTTTTAATACTCCGATTTATGTTACAGGAAATCGTATTTCTGACGACTTACCCACCTCAAGAATGCGGCATTGCAACGTTCTCCCAGGATCTTGTCCGGGCGCTGAACGGAAAATTCAGCAAGTCTTTCAACCTGCGTGTTGCAGCGTTGGAAAACGGTGAGCAACACGGTGCATTCCCACCGGAAGTCGATTACGAACTGAATACATCGGACGAACAGTCTTATATCAGCCTGGCACGCCAGCTCAACGATAACAATGCCGTTGCGCTTGTTGCCGTTCAGCACGAGTTCGGGCTTTACCACGGAAACGAAGAGCACTTCATCGAATTTCTATCGCTGCTCACAAAGCCGGTCGTGGTGGTTTTCCATACGGTGCTTCCACATCCGAATCATGTTTTGAAACAACATGTTGAGAACATCGCTTATTATGCGTCGGGCATCGTTGTGATGACAGAAAACGCGCAGGAATTGCTGAACGAGCATTACGCCGTTGCACCGGAGATCATTACTGTGATCCAGCACGGAACGCACCTTGTTCATCATCACGACAAAGACGAGCTGAAAGAAAAGCACGGCTTTACAGGAAGAAAAATCCTTTCCACATTCGGGCTTATGAGCTCGGGTAAAAACATTGAAACAACACTCAAAGCGCTGCCGAAAGTCGTTGAAGAAAATCCCGATGTACTGTTCCTTGTGATCGGGAAAACCCATCCTTCCGTTGTGAGACACGAAGGAGAGCAGTACCGTGAATCGCTGCATGCGCTGATCGAAGAGCTGGGGATCTCAAACAACGTTCAGTTCATCAACCGTTATACTTCCCTGCCGGAACTCCTTGAATTCCTGCAGCTCACAGATATTTACCTGTTCACATCGAAAGATCCCAACCAGGCTGTCAGCGGAACACTTTCCTATGCACTGAGCTGCGGCTGTCCGATCATTTCCACGCCCATCCCGCATGCGGTGGAGATCGTTCGAGACAATGTCGGTGTCATCGTTCCGTTCAGCGACCCGGAGCCACTCGCGCTGGCCGTTAACCGCCTGCTCGGCGATGAAGAGCTCCGTACGCGTTTCAGCCTGAATGCGCTGCACCAGATGGCGGCAACTTCCTGGGAGAACGTTGCTATGGATTATGCTTCGCTGTTCCGGAAAAGTATCCGCACGGCCTTCAAGCTGGAATTCACGGTACCGGATATCAACCTGCAGCACCTGCACAAGATGACCAGCGATCACGGTATATTTCAATTCTCCAAACTCAACGAGCCTGACCCGGAATCCGGTTATACACTCGATGACAACGCACGTGCGCTCATCGCCATGTGTAAGCATTACGAGCTCACAAAAAGCGAAGACGATCTGGCATTTATCAAAACGTATTTGTCCTTCATCGCTTCGTGCCAGCACCAGACAGGCTATTTTCTCAACTATGTCGACGAGCGTAAAGCGTTCACGGATCAGAATTTCGCTACGAACCTTTCCGATTCGAACGGCCGCGCGATCTGGGCACTCGGTTACGTGATCTCCCTGAAAGACACGCTCCCGGCACAACTGACCGACAAAGCAGAAAAGATCCTGAAAAAAGCATGGCTTCGTATTTCGGGCATGCAGTCGCCACGCGCCATGTGTTTTGCGATCAAAGGATTGCGGTACTATAATTCCGCAGAACCCTCCTTCGATACCGTTTCGCTTATCATGTTGCTGGCCAACCGCATGGTTCACCTCTACCGCGCTGAGAACGGCCCGGGATGGAAATGGTTCGAAAGCTACCTGACGTATGCAAACAGCGCGCTTCCCGAAGCTATGCTCTGCGCCTACGAAGCAACAGGCAATGCCATTTACCGCGAGATCGCCAAACGTTCGTTCGATTTCCTGCTTTCCCATACGTTTACGCCGCAAGGGATCAAGGTTATTTCAAACAAAAGCTGGATGCTCAAAGGAGAAACGCGCGAAGTATTCGGCGAACAGCCGATCGACGTGGCCTATACCATTCTAGCGCTGAGCCGTTTCTACCATGTTTTCAAAGAACAGGAATATTTGCACCACATGGAAACCGCTTTTAACTGGTTCCTGGGCAACAATCACCTCGGACGCATGATCTACAATCCATGCACGGGAGGCTGTTCCGACGGACTGGAAGAAGACCACGTGAACCTGAACCAGGGAGCGGAATCGACGATCAGTTACCTGATGGCACGACTCACGATCGAACAGCACAGGGAAAACCTGCGCGAAATGAACAGCAAGCCGGAGGAAAGCTATTCTACCGCAGTGCTTTCGCAGGAGCAGGTCGAATTGCGTAAAAAAGAGCTGATCGGAGAGTTTGCAGCTATCACACGGCAAATGGAAGAGTTCCCGGAGCTTTACCTGAGCTTATCTCAAACGCCGCTTTTCATTTCGAACCACGAAGAAGAAACGAGCATACGAAAATTTGAAGACCACCTGGAATTTCTGCGCGGACAGCTGCGCAAATACACCGGTGACGGAATAGGAAAAGTAAGCTGAGGCTTTTCTGAAGTACAGCCGCAATTGCTGTTACTGACCAACATATATAGAATTATCGGTTCTGCGATAATAAAGATCTGGCTCCTGTGTTATAGCGTACGCAGGAGCCATTTTGATTTACAGGAAATAACGGCTGGGTTTCCACTGTTAATTAACAATTTTCATTTTGATCACATGCCGGTTTGGTTTAACTTACTAAAAATTAACACATCATGACAACAACGGCAATTGATACAGAAACAGTACAGCAGCAGCTAACGCAGGAAATCATGCGTGTAACCGGCATTATCAAGGTTAATTTCCCTTCGCTTTATTCAACTCTTTATGAAACACCTGCGTTCATTTCGTTTGAAGAAGAACACATGGAGCAGGAACAGTTCGAGCACTACCTCGGCTTCCTCCAGGCACAGCTCAACGACCATCGTATCGCTCAGCGGAACTGATCGCTTCTCGCATTGCAGCCAATATTTGTCAAGGATTCGTTTACCGGAATTCCTTTTCGTACCTTCACAAAATCAGCAGCTCGCCAAAAAAAAAACGGTTATCTGCCGATTCATATAATAACCAAAACTGCCGGTTAATTCCCGGTGAACAGGTTCCTTAACGAGCATGTTCCCGGGTCTTAGAATCGGTTAATGCGCCCCGTCACGTGATAGAAGTCCGGAAAGAAGGTATCCTTTTAAAGAAAACAAACCACCGCTTTGAAAATGAGGGTGTACTGAATCCAGCCATTATGCAGGTAGGAACAACTGTTCACCTGTTTTACCGCGCGGTGCGGAAAGGCAATCATTCAACGATCGGCTATTGCCTGCTCGACGGCCCACTTAATGTGATCTGCAGGGATGCGTTGCCGATCATTGGCTGTGACGGAAATTACGAATCGAAAGGCGTGGAAGATCCGCGAACGGTGTGCATAGACGGAACGTATTACCTTACGTATACAGCCTACGACGGTGTGAATGCACTCGGCGCACTCGCTTTATCGGAAGACCTGAAATCGTTCGAAAAGAAAGGCATTATCGTTCCGCTCATAACGTACGACCAGCTTTCGCAGTTTGCACTGGAGTCCGATAAAATAGATCCGCGGTATTTCGAGTACCGCTCGGAAAGCGAAGCGCATAAAGCAGCCGGCCATACGCAATATGTCTGGAACAAAGATCTTATTTTCTTTCCCCGCAGGATCAACGGAAAGCTGGTGATCATGCACCGGATGAAACCGGATATGCAGATCGCCGCCGTTCACGAGCTCAAGGACCTTACTTCCGAATTCTGGGAAGATCACTGCAGAAACCTTTCCGACCATGTGATGCTGCGCTCCATTTATCCGCACGAAGCGGCGTATGTCGGTGGCGGCTGTCCACCGGTTGAGACCGAAGCCGGCTGGCTGATCATTTACCACGGCGTTTGCAAAGGCACCAACGGACTGGAATATTCGGCCTGTGCCGCGCTGTTCGACCTGGAAGATCCGCGCAAAGAGCTTACCCGCCTGCCCTACCCGCTTTTCACCCCGGAATATGACTGGGAAAAAGAAGGCGAAGTGAACAATGTGTGCTTTCCTACGGGAACGGCGCTTTTCGGGGATACGCTGTACATCTATTACGGTGCCGCCGATGAGCGGATAGCCTGTGCCTCGCTGAGCCTTTCAGAATTGGTGAGCGAGCTGCTTTCGTCTACCTGAAACGCATCCGGATTCAGCACACGATACATGTCCGACCAGTCATCGGACGTAATCACGCACCGACAGCTGCTGCCACTACAACGACCAGGTGAACGCCACCCGGTAACATGCCGTTAATTCAACAACAATGCGACAACAGACAGCTCATTCTATCGATTACGGTGTTTACATCGATGATACCAAAACCTGTATTATCACCGATAACGAAATCGTTTTCGAGTGGCTTATCAATGACGAAATATACGAATCAGAGCGGATTGCCCGCTGCTTTTCAGAAATTATGGGGCGGCTGACAAGACCATTCCGAATCCTGATTTTCGGTCCTTCGGGCTTAAAATACGAACTGTATACGTTCATCGACGGATTTCCCGCGCTGGGCTATACCGTTAAGGAAGTCTTTATAACAGCCGTTCTCGGGCAGGAAGCTATGACCGTTTTCGTGAAGAAGCATTTTGATCGCCGCATTTCATTATAATTTTGATGTCTGATTCGATTGGACGAAAGACAGGTGACTCAAAACGCGGGGACTATCAAGACTACCCTTCTGCTCCAAGCGTAATATCCTGGCAAACGTCCATGAGCATTTCCGCCGGATCGACTTTAATTGCAAGCGCGATCATGTAGAGCTCTTCGACGCGCAGGTGTGCAGTGCCATTCAAAGTAAGCTGACTCAAACGCGCTTTGCTGATCCCGGTTTTACGGGACACATCCGATTTATTAATGGATCGCTTCGCTAAAAAAACTCCCAGTCTGGTCATTTGCCTTCTTCTCACTCGTTTTTATCAGTAAAATTGCGCAACACAGAGCAAAAACAAACTATTAATTTTCATTTTAAAACTTTATCTATAAAAACAGATAGATATTCTATATATTAGCGGCTACATTATTCACATAGCCATGGAACACTTACTCCTCAGTCTGATCAAAGACGACCTTGTACACGCCCGATTGCTCAACGGCCTTATGGAACTGGGCTTCGACACAACGGATTATTACCTGAACCTGAATGAAGCCGTTTTCGCGATCGCGGGCTTAAATAAGGAACATATTACGGACGAATTACGCGAATGGTATTTCAGGCATATAGAACGTGCGCAGTTCCTGCAGATTCCTCCGCGCGCAGCGCCGGAGATCGATACGATCGCACAGACGATCTACACAGAGCTGATGGCGGAAGTCAATTCGCAATCGGCGATGGATAATTAACGCCCTACAACGATGAAGGTGTAAAGGTCTGCGTTTTTTTGCTTTCTTTGTGCAGCTATTCATTGATACAAAATGCTTTATGAAATTCTTAACCCTGTTCACGCTCACCGTTCTGCTCACGATTAACAGCTCTTTCAGGAATCAAAGCAGCGTTTATATCTGCACAGGCAAGGATGCGGCAAAATACCATTTATCGAAATCATGCCGCGGCCTGAATGCCTGTACACACGATATTATTGCGGTTACGAAAGACGCGGCAAAGGCCAGGGGATTGGGATTATGCGGATGGGAAGACTAATGCATGGACAATTGACAATGCACAATTGACTGCTAGTGAATGAGGCATAAAAAAAGGAGAACCTTACTTCTCCTCCATGCGTTTTAAATACGCCCTGATCTCTTCAACATTCGTGCTGCCGGTCGACATGATCGCGTCCGTGAGCTGATCGGGAGAGATCCTGAACTTACCCGTCCAGTAAGTAAGCTCCTGTTCTTCGTTGGGATTGATCTGCGACCGTGCGCCGAAATCCTCTTTGCTGATGTCGTCATTCATAACTGATCTTTTTAGTTCACGAAAATGTATTACAAAGCTACAACCTTCGCGGGAGATTGGGAAAAGATTAGGCTTTTTTAGAATTGCTCAGGATTAGGGTAATCTCTACATTTGCAGCATGTCTGATACTTGTACCTGCGGCTCTGGAATTATCTTTGCTTCCTGCTGCGCTCCTTTTCTTTCGGGAGCGGCCTTACCGCCAACCGCCGAGGCGCTGATGCGATCGCGCTACTCGGCCTATGTGCGCTGCGCGGTCGATTACCTGCTGGAAACGACGCATCCTTCACAGCGCATCCATTATTCGCGCCGGGACATTGAGCGCTGGTCGCGGGAAAGCACCTGGATAAAGCTTGAGATCATTAGCAGTACCGATACTACGGTCGATTTCCGGGCCTGGTATACAGATCCGCAAGGCATCGTACAGGTGCACCGGGAGCATTCCACTTTCGTCCGGGAAAATGACCGCTGGTATTTCCTGGAAGGCGAAGTTACCTGAGTTCCGCTGCAGCAAAATTTTCAACCGGAACAATGGTTCATAGCTGCAAATTGAGCAAATGTACATGGGCGCCTGTGCCTTTAGTTAATTTTCAGTAGTTTTATTCTGCTTATGATGACTGAAAAAATCCTGTTAATCGACGATGATACCGACGACCAGCAGTTTTTCACCGATGTGATGGGAAGTATCGATTCCCGCATCGTGTGCGAAATTGCCGGAAACGGCCTTGAAGGAATGGAGTTGCTGAACAACGGATCTGTGCCGGATATGATCTTTCTCGACCTGAACATGCCCTATATGAATGGCTTTGACTTTCTTCGCGCCTTCCGGGAAAACGAACATTGGAACGGGATTCCCGTGGTGATCTTTACGACCTCGGATCAGCAGCGGGACATCGAGCTTTCAAAACAGCTCGGCGCGCAGGCTTTTCTGACCAAGCCGAACACTGTTCGCGATCTTCGAATAAGCATTGAACGGCTTATGCAGTCGAATTTGACCGGAATTAGCCAACAAATGCGAATTTTTTAAAGTTTTTTGGTAATCAATTCTTCCATATTAAGAATTGAGATTAATTTTAAAAACCTATGTACTTGATAAGCTAAATTGGAATGATCCTCATTGTAGACGACAGACCTGAAAATATTTTTGCCCTGAAACGTATCCTCGAGCGTCACGAATTCGAGGTCGATACTGCTGAATCGGGAGAAGAAGCATTGAAGAAGGTCCTTCACAATACGTATTCGCTTATTATCCTCGACGTGCAGATGCCGGATATGGATGGTTTTGAGGTCGCGGAGATCATCCTGGGCTACAGCAAGTCCAAAGACACGCCCATTATCTTTCTTTCGGCGATCAGCAAGGAAAAAGAATTCATTACCAAAGGCTACCAGTCGGGAGGAATGGATTACATCACCAAACCCGTCGATCCGGATATTCTGCTGCTGAAAGTTAAGTCGATGTACCAGCTTTCCGAACAAAAGGAAGAGCTGAAGCGTATACAGGCATCGCTGCTCGTAGAGATCGAAACCCGCAAACAGGCCGAAGCAGAGCTTTCCGTTCGCATCGAACAAATGCGCTCCGTCATGGAAGCGCTGCCGCAGATCACCTTTACGATCAGCAAGGACGGCAGGATCGAATACGTGAATTCCGAATGGTTCCTCTATTCTTCCGACAGCACGGTTTTCCCGGAAGTACATCCGGACGACCGCCACGTTTACCTTTCCTGGGAAGACTGCTTCAGAGAAGGAAGGGAATTTGCGGGCGAAATCCGCATCAAACGACTTTCCGACGGCATTTACAGGTATTACATCATGCGCATCATTCCCATCAGCCGCGATGGAGCTATCGTGAACTGGGTAGGCGCGTTTACAGATATTCACGAACAGAAAGTTGCCAATGAGCTGCTCGAGGAGCGCGTCCGCGAACGAACCGGCGAGCTGACGAAAAAGAACCATGAGCTGGAGCTTTCGAACAGCGAGCTGCAGCAATTTGCCTGGGTGATCTCGCACGACCTCAAGGAACCGATCCGCAAGATCATGACCTTCACCGACCTGGTGAGCAACAAGTACTTCAAAGACAACGAAGATGCCCGGGCCGATTTTCAGCGCATTATCAAATCTTCCGAAAGGATGTCGACGCTGATCAACGACCTGCTCGACTTTTCGCGCATTTCCATCCCGGCACGTTTTGAAGAAACACCGCTGGACATGATCGTGAACGAAGTACTTTACGATGTCGAGACACAAATAGAGCTCACAGGCGCCATCATTACCAAAACAGACCTTCCGACAATCGAGGCCGTTCCCAGCCAGATGCGGCAGGTTTTTCAGAACCTCATCAGCAATTCGTTGAAATTCACCAATCCGGGCGTTATTCCCGTGATCACCATTGGCTGTGATTTCACCGATACACCCGATATTCATGCGCCGGCGTCCGCTACGGGAAACTACTGCAGGATCACCTTCACGGACAATGGGATTGGCTTCGACGAACAGTATCTGGACAAGATCTTCATGGTATTTCAGCGCCTGAGCCATAACAATGCTTACGAAGGAACAGGTATTGGGCTGGCCATCGCCAAGAAAAGCATTGAAAAGCATAATGGTATCATCACCGCGAGGAGCGAGCCCGAAAAAGGAACATCGTTCCTGATCCTGCTCCCGGTGAAACAACAGGCACTTAAACAGGAAATAGTTTAACACATAAAACCAATACCCGATTAACTATGACGGCATCCAGGAACGCTTCTATTGTCCGGAATCTACAGATCACCTTTTCTATCTCGGTCTTTTTGCTGATCGTGAGTCTCATCGGCTCCTTTTTCAGTGTCAACAGGCTCATCGACAATTCAAAAATGGTGAACCATACGCACGAAGTGCTGATCGAATCCGAAAAGATCATTTCCTTTATGAAGGACGGCGAAACCGGTCAGCGCGGCTATTTGATCACACTAGACACGATCTTTCTACAGCCGTATAACGGAGCCGTTGAAAAAGCGCTTTCGAGCTACAAGCGTGTCAAATCGCTCACTTCAGACAATCCTTTACAGCAGCAGCGCTGTGAGAAGATACGCGGACTCGTCTATGCAAAATCCAACCAGATGAAAAAGGTGATCGCCGTTGCACTGTCAGATGGCGGAGTGAGCGATTCCCTCCTGCAGTACAATGAAATGGTGTACGGCAAAACGCTTATGGACGATTTGCGGACCACCATTACCGATCTCAAGAACGACGAGCGGGACCTGCTTGAAAAACGAACCTCCCAGCAGCAAGCTTACGTTAATTACGCCCGGTTGCTCGTTCTCCTCGCTGCCCTCATTTCCATTGTCATTACTATTTTCTCCTACATCAGGATTAAATCCGATCTCGACCAGCGCGTTGCCAAACAGCTGGAAGAAGAACAGAAATACCAGGAAACTTCCCGCCGCATTGCGGCAATGGAAGTCGTTACCGGACAAATTGCACAGGGCGCTTACGATACCCGCAGCACCGACCTTGCAGAAGACGAAATGGGCCGCATTGGCATAGCGCTCAACAACATGGCCACCCACCTGCAGGAAAACTTCGAACAGATCAGCAAACAGGTCTGGCTCCAGGAAGGTGCCGTGAAGCTCAGCGATGCTATGCGTGGAGAGCGCAATGTGGAATCGCTTTCGACGAAACTGATCGCCTGCATTACCAATTACATTTCGGCACCGGTAGGAACCGTTTACATTACAACCAAAAATTCTTCGTACGACCTCGCGGCCTCGTATGCCGTTAGCAATCCACCGCTCCAGCTGGTGCCGGGAGAAGGAATTGCGGGCCAGGCTTTGAAGAACAAGCACATAGAAATTATTCAGAACCTTCCGCAGGGCTACCTCGAAATCACTTCGAGCACAGGCATTGCCTCCCCTGCTTCACTCATTATTCTTCCGCTCATCTTTGAAGGTGAAAGCATCGGACTCATCGAAATCGGCCTGCTGCGCGACCCGGAACCGAAAGAGATCGAGCTGCTCGAAGGCAATATGGAGAACATCAGTATTGCTGTAAATGCTGCGCTCGACAACCAGATGCTGCAAAACCTCCTCGAAGAAACACAGGCACAATCCGAAGAGCTGCAATCACAGCACAGCGAGCTGGAAAACCTGAACTCCGAGCTCGAAGCCCAGGCACACAGCCTCCAGGCATCCGAAGAAGAGCTGAAAGTACAGCAGGAAGAGCTCCAGCAAACCAACGCCGAGCTGGAAGAGCGCACGACCCTGCTCGAAGAAAAGAACAACGAGATACAGAACAAAGCCGAAGAGCTTGCACTTACGACACGCTATAAATCGGAATTCCTTGCCAATATGTCGCACGAGCTGCGCACGCCGCTGAATTCTATTTTGCTGCTGAGCCGCCTGCTTTCCGATAACACCGACAACAACCTCAACAGCGACCAGGTCGAATATGCCCGCGTGATCCAGAGTTCCGGTAACGGCTTGCTGTGGCTCATCGACGAGATCCTCGACCTTTCCAAGATCGAAGCCGGAAAAATGGAGCTGGAATACGACCGTTTCCAGGTCGCCGATATCGTGAGCGAAATGCAATCCATGTTCCGACCGATGGCCTCTGAAAAAGGCATCGTCATGGAAACCGAGCTGAGCGACAATCTCCCGGAGCTGATCGAAACCGATCGCATGCGCCTTGAGCAGATCCTTAAAAACCTGTTGTCGAACGCCGTTAAATTCACCGCCGAAGGATCCGTAAAGCTGAAAGCGCAACGCTGCCCGGACAACGACCGTTTCGTCTGCTTCTCGGTAAAAGATACCGGAATCGGCATTTCGAAAGAAAAACAACACCTTGTCTTCCAGGCATTCCAGCAGGCAGACGGTTCCACGAAACGCAAATACGGCGGCACAGGACTTGGGCTTTCTATCAGCCGCGAGCTGGTGAAGCTGCTCGGAGGAACCATCAAGCTGACGAGCGAGCCGAACGAAGGAAGCGAATTCACCGTTTACATTCCCATCGAGCGTTTCAACGATTCGGCGGAGACAGTCGAAGAAGACATGGCTGACCGCACGCCGTTCACCGAACAGGCGGAAGAACAGGAAGCCGATATGCGCTACATCTCATCCGTTATTCCGGGGAATGTCCGCGACGATAAGAAAACGATGAAACCCGGCGATAACTGTATACTGATCGTTGAAGATGATGTGAATTTCGCGAAATCGCTGCTCGAATATACCCGTCAGAAAGGGTACAAAGGCATTGTTTCCGTACGCGGTGACGAAGCGCTTCCGATGGCGCTCAAATACAAGCCGTCAGGGATCCTGCTCGACATCGAGCTTCCGATCAAGAGCGGCTGGGAAGTCATGGACGAGTTGAAAAAGAACCCGGAAACACGCCACATTCCCGTTCACATTATGTCGTCGCACCGCATGAAGAAAGAAAGTATGCTGAAAGGCGCGGTCGACTTCATCGAAAAACCTGTTGCGTTCGAGCAGATGCAGGAGATCTTCGGTAAGATCGAACATGTGCTGACCAAGAATCCGAAAAAAGTACTCATCATCGAGGACAACACCAAACATGCCGAAGCGCTTGCGTTCTTCCTCGATTCCTACAATATTAATTCCGAAGTAAAACGCGATGTTCATGAAAGTATTTCCGCGCTGAAATCCAACGATCTCGACTGCGTGATCCTCGATATGGGCATTCCTGCCAGCAATGCCTACGAAGTGCTCGAGGAAGTGAAGAGAAACGAAGGAATGGAAAACCTTCCGATCATCATCTTTACGGGAAAAAGCCTTTCCATGGCCGAAGAGCAGCGGATCAAGAAATATGCGGATTCCATCGTTGTAAAAACAGCGCATTCCTACCAGCGAATGCTCGATGAAGTCTCGCTTTTCCTGCACCTGGTAGAAGAGAAAAAAGCCAGCGGAAATACCGTAGAGTACAAAAAGCTCGGTGCGCTGAACGAAGTGCTGAACAACAAAACCGTGCTCATTGCCGACGATGACATACGGAATATCTTCTCGCTCACCAAAGCGCTCGAGACCCTGAAACTGAACGTGATCACGTCGACAGACGGCAAACAGGCGCTGAAAAAGCTCGAAGAGCATCCGGAGATCGATATTGTGCTGCTCGACATGATGATGCCGGAAATGGATGGCTACGAAACCGCCAGGAGGATACGTGAAAACAGGATCCACAAAAAACTGCCGATCATAGCCGTTACGGCGAAAGCCATGACCGGCGACCGCGAAAAGTGCATCAGCGCCGGCGCATCCGATTACATTACCAAACCGGTCGATATCGACCAGCTGCTTTCACTGCTGCGCGTGTGGCTGTACGACAGCGGACAAACGAAATCATAATCAGAACAATGCATACTATGGAAAGCGCGAAAACAATCCTGATCATTGACGATGATGCCCGTAATATTTTTGCGCTTGCGGCCACATTGAAGTCGAAAGGCTTTGCCTATATTTCCTGTTCGGAAGCAACAGAAGCGATCCGTGTGCTGGAAAGCGATGCGGCAGTCGATATGGTGCTCATCGATATGATGATGCCCGATATGGACGGCTACGAAGCCATTCCGCTGATGAAGCGTATCAAAGGCCGGGAACACGTGCCGCTCATTGCAGTAACGGCACAGGCCATGACCGGCGACCGCGAAAAATGCATAGCCGCCGGGGCCGACGACTACATTTCAAAACCTATCGACGTCGATAAATTAATGCAGGTGATGGACGCCTACCTCAACTAATGCTGAAAGACGACGAAATAGAATTCACCCTGAATGAAATTCTGGACGTTTACGGCTACGACTTCACGTTTTACGCCCGCGCTTCGCTGAAAAGACGGATAAACCGTTTATTCGTACTCGACCGGTTCACCAGCTTTGCGGAATTCCTGTACAGGATCCGCAGCGATGAATTTTACTTCAAGCGGTTTGTCGAAGAGATCACCGTGAATGTAACCGAAATGTTCCGCGATCCTTCCTTCTACAAAGTATTAAAAGAAGAGATCCTGCCGATGGTGGCGACCAATCCGCACATCAAGATCTGGCATGCCGGCTGTTCTACAGGCGAAGAAGTCTATTCCATGGCTATTCTGCTGAAAGAAGCAGGCTTGCTGCACAAATCGCTCATTTACGCAACAGATATCAATCCGGCGGTGCTCGAAAAGCTGGCGCTCGGAATTTTCCCGCTGTCGCAAATGAAACAGTATTCCGAAAACTATATCGCTGCCGGCGGCACACAGGATTTCTCATCTTATTACACGGCTATTTACGGCAGCGCAAAGTTCAACGAAGAGCTGAATAAGAAAATGATCTGGTCGACCCATAACCTGGTTTCCGACCGTTCATTCAACGAATTTCACATCATCGTTTGCAGGAACGTGCTCATTTATTTCAACAAAGAGCTGCAGGAACGCGTTTTCGGCGTTTTCGACGAAAGTCTTGCGAAGCTCGGCTATTTGTGCCTCGGCTCCAAAGAAACCCTTAAATTTTCGGGGGTTCAGCATAACTTCACCCTCACCAGCAAAGAAAAGATTTGGAAAAAGATCCGGTAGAGCGGGCACATGAAGTGCTGGTAATTGGCGGTTCTGCAGGGAGCCTGGAGGTGATTATGTCCATGCTTCCGGACCTGCAAACACCATTAAAAATTGCCATCATCGTTGTCGTTCACCGGAAATACGTAGCCGATTCGTCCCTTTCACACCTGTTCTCGTATAAAACGGCCATCCCGGTGAAAGAGATCGAAGACAAAGACCCGGTTCTTCCAGGATGTATTTATGTAGCACCGGTCGATTACCACCTGCTGGTCGAACAGGACCGTGTGTTCTCGCTCGATCTTTCCGAAAAGATCCACTACAGCCGCCCGAGTATCGATATTACTTTCGAGTGTGTTTCAGAAGTTTACGGTGCGAAAACTGCCTGCCTGCTGCTGTCAGGCGCCAATGCCGACGGCGTTCACGGAATGAAGCTCGTGCAATCGCGCGGAGGCATCACGGCTGTACAGGACCCCGCAACCGCCATGGTTCCTTTTATGCCCGAACTTGCGCTGACAGAGCTCGCTTCCGACACGATCCTGAGACCCGAAGAGATCGCGGGCTTTGTGAACAGCCTGTAGAAAGCTGTTTACAGCTATCCAGGAATGGTGTTTCGCCGCACAATCTAACCGATTTTAAGCTTATTTGTGAAGGTCAAAAAGAGGATTCTTGCTATATTTGGCCCAGAACATCCCGTTTCACTGTCAAAACGTGTACCTTACACAAAGCCGGAATTTTCCGGCCAGCTGCAGACGGAAGCTCCTTTTAGAGGATGCTGCTGTTCCTACACGATTTGATAGATATACATGAATAATTCCAATGCTTTCCTGGCGCGACTTCGCTCAGAAACCTCGGCTGCACACGATCAGCTCGAACAAACCCCTTTATCCATGGCCGTTATGGCACCGGAAGTTTCCATTGAAAGCTACAAAGCTTACCTGCAGGCAATGCTTACGATCCACAAGGGAATCGAACAGGCTGTTTTCCCCGTTGCGGAAGCAGTGTTCGGCAACATGGACGAACGCCGAAAAACAGAGCTGATCCGCAAAGACCTCGAAGAGCTCGGAGCGGGATTTACCGATATGACCGAACCGTTTACAGATGAAGCTTACCGGGAAGACCTCGCATTCAACCTCGGCATTCTTTACGTTTCGGAAGGATCGACCCTCGGCGGAAAAGTGATCCTTAAAAATGTGCTGCAGGCCTCCGAATCGGGCTTCGAGGAAGCTACCCGCTTCCTGGACGCTTACGGCGACCAGACAGGCAGCCGCTGGAAGTCCTTTCTCAGCGCACTCGACAATTACCAGGCTTCAGCCGGCGAAACCATCCGCGACCAGATCATTGCAGGGGCTGTTTATGGTTTTGCCCGAACTGCCGATGTATTCCAAACTGCTTCCTGATACCTGTATGAAAATTTCCGATATTGTAAACCGCGACATCGTTAACCTGGAAAACTGTGACCAGGAACCCATCCATATTCCCGGAAGTATCCAGCCACACGGTTTTTTACTGGGGCTGAGCAAGACCAGTTACGAGATCAGGTTCTGCAGCAACAATACGGCCGCCATGACGGAAACGGAGCCGAAAGACCTGCTGGAAAAACCATTCGGAAGCATTTTCGGAGACGACGCGCTCGCACACTTGAAAAAGAGCCTTCATGGATTGCAGGAAGGACGCACTGCAACATTTATGCTCAATATTCATGGCAATCCCTTTCATGTCCTGGTACACGAAAGCGGCGACACGATCATCCTCGATGCCGAACAGCATCATCCAAATGATCAGCCCGATTTTCTCCAGTTATCGAGCGAGTTTGTCAACTATATTGAAGAAACGTCGACCATTCCCGAGCTCTGCACTGTCGTAGCAGAAGGAACGAAAAAGATCACGGGCTACGACCGCGTGATGATCTACCGCTTTGACGAGCAGTACAACGGAGAAGTAATCGCCGAGAGCAAGAACGACGACCTGGAAGGATTTCTCGGCCTGCATTATCCGCACACCGACATTCCGAAACAGGCGCGCGAGCTCTACATTAAAAACCAGCTCCGGATGATCGTCGATGTCAATTACACACCCGTTCCCGTCGTTACGATGAACGAACAGCTCGACCATTCTTCGCTCGATCTCAGTTATTCGATCCTGCGCAGCGTCTCTCCCATTCACGTGGAATACCTGAACAATATGGGCGTAGGGGCTACACTGACGATCTCACTGCTGCATAAAAAGAAATTATGGGGACTGATCTCCTGTCATCATTATTCGCCCAAGCACCTGACGTACGAAGTGCGCATGGCGACAAAGCTCCTGGGCCATTTCATCACTTCACAGATCGATACCCGCCAGCTGAATGAAGAATACGAGATTGCCCGCAAAGCCACACATGCCGTTGAATGGCTGAATTCCCGCAGGTTCGAGCTGAACCGGAATTCCATGGAGCTCATTGTGAACGATTACCATATCCTGACCGTTTGTAATGCTGCAGGCGTTTCAGTTCTGCTGGATGGAAAGATCTTTCACAGCGGATCCGTTCCGCCGAATGAAGATATTCACATGCTGTCGAATTACCTGGCGACCTATACGAGCAACACGCGTTTCCAGACCGATTCGCTCATTCATGTATGCCCTGAATTCAAACAGGTCTGCGAGAAATTTCCCGGCGTTAACTACTTCCCGCTGGACAGCTCGAGCTTCAACTGTATCATCTGGTACCGCCACGAGACCATTAGCGAAATCACCTGGGCAGGCAATCCGAACAAAGCGATCGAAAAAGACAAAAACGGGCTTTCTCCCCGTAAATCGTTCGAATTGTGGAAAGAAACCGTCAAGTTCAAAAGCAATAAATGGCTGGCTTCCGAAGTGGCGGCCTGCTCCAATTTCGTGAACATTCTTCAGAAGCACCTGAGCAGCGTTTTTCTAACCGAAGAAGAAGAAAAACAGCGCCAGCTTGCCGAAATACTCAAACGCACCAACGCCGAGCTGGAAAACATCAACTGGATCAGCACACACGACCTCCAGGAGCCTTTGCGGAAAATCCAGATGATGGCTTCGTATATTTTACAGGACGATGCGGTAAGCCTCCCTTCGGAGATCTATACGAAGATCGAAAAGATGAACCAGTTTGCGAGCCGGATGCAGGGACTTATCAAAGATATTCTGCGTTACAGCCAGCTCAATTACGGGCAGGAATCGTTTGAGCAGACCGATCTTTCGGCCCTGCTGCAGCAGGTGGAAAACGACCTGCAAGAATCGTTCGAGGAAAAGAGCGCGAAGCTGGTACTGAACGAGCTGCCAACTGTTTACGGCGTTCCGTTCCTGATCAAGCAGCTGTTCTCCAACCTCATATACAACTCACTGAAATTCAGTAGCAACAACCGTAAGCCTACCATAACGATAGAAAGCAGCAGCAGTACTGAACACCTGCCCGAAGGCGTGTCGCCGGAAAATCATTTCATCATCGATTATACAGACAACGGGATTGGATTCGACGCTGCCTACAACGAAAATGTATTTAAGATTTTCACCAAGCTGCAGTCTTCCGATCAGTTCCCGGGATCGGGAATCGGGCTGGCCCTGTGCAAAAAGATCATTATGACACATAAAGGATCGATCACCGCACATGGTATCGAAGGAGAAGGCGTGCTATTCAAGATCTGTTTCCCGAGGTAGGCGGCTATTCTAAAAACGGCTGATGTAACTCCATCGGCAGGCACTTTAACCACACCAGTGGGCGGATACAGCGCAAAGATTAGCTTCGCTGAACTTACGTTTCGTGGAGGACGCGGAAGTACTGTGTATCTGGAGGGCGCAGAGAGCATTATAGAAAGAAAATAATCTCTCAGCCTGATAGCGGAACACGATCGAAATAGCCTAAAAACAAAAGCAGCCCACCGTAGCGGGCTGCACTTTTGCAATGAGATAGCTATCTGTTACTGTTTGATCAGCTTCAGCGAAGTGTGCTGACCGTTCAGCGTGTACGTTAAAAAGTACAGGCCGTTATCGAAATCTGACAGATCGATCGTTGTTGTCACAGCCAGGTCAGCCGTTACCAGCTGTTGTCCTTTCAGGTTGGTCAGTACAACTGTTCCCTGCTGCACTGCAGACTGCATCGAAACGATCCCGTTGGACGGATTCGGGTAAGCAGTAAATCCTGCGAGCGCTTCTTCGGCGATACCAACGTCTGAAAGCGTCTGAAAGCTCAGGGTTGTCCAGTCGGAGAAATTTCCATTACCGCAATTTGTTCGCACGTGAAAGTAATACGTTGCTCCTTCGCTCAGAGCCGAAGCACCGAATGCATTGTTGATCGTTGCCGTTCCGGCACCTGCAGGCGCTGCAGCGGTTTGCCCGATCACATATTCGAAACCGGTAATTCCCGGCTGCGTACTCCAGAGCAGATCTGCCGATGTAAAGGAAACATTCAGTACACTCAGCCCGGATGGCGCCGCACATACAGCCTCGTCTGTCGTAAAGCTGAAAGTCGTCCATGGAGAAAGGTTTCCACCACCGCAGTCTGTACGAACGTGCAGGTAGTAACCGGTTTCAGGTGTCAGAGCTGTTGCGTTGAAGGTTGTACCTGTTGTTGCAGTTCCCGCAGTTGCAGGGTCAGCTGAAGTTGTATTCACAACGTATTCAAAACTGCTTGATCCTTGTGCATTCCACGAAAGGTCGGATGTGGTAGCGGATGTATTTGCCGCAGCCAGTCCGGTTGGAGCAATGCACGGTGCAACGAGTGTCGTAAAGCTGAAAGTCGTCCACGGAGAGAAGTTCCCACCGCCGCAGTCTGTACGAACGTGCAGGTAGTAAACGGTTTCAGGTGTCAGAGCTGTTGCGTTGAAGGTTGTTCCCGCTGTTGCAGTTCCCGCTGTTGAAGGATCTGTGGAAGTTGTATTCACAACGTATTCAAAACTGCTTGATCCTTGAGCATTCCACGAAAGGTCGGATGTGGTAGCAGAAGTGTTCGCTGCTGCAAGCCCGGTTGGTGCAATGCACGGCGCAACGAGTGTCGTAAAGCTGAAAGTCGTCCACGGAGAAAGATTTCCACCGCCGCAGTCTGTACGAACGTGCAGGTAGTAAACCGTTTGAGGTGTCAGAGCTGTCGCGTTGAAGGTTGTTCCCGCTGTTGCAGTTCCCGCTGTTGAAGGATCTGTGGAAGTTGTATTCACAACGTATTCAAAACTGCTTGATCCTTGTGCATTCCACGAAAGGTCGGATGTGGTAGCGGATGTATTTGCCGCAGCCAGTCCGGTTGGTGCAATGCACGGCGCAACGAGTGTCGTAAAGCTGAAAGTCGTCCATGGAGAAAGGTTCCCGTCATCGCAATCCGTACGAACATGCAGGTAATAGATCGTCGCAGGTGTTAAAGCTGTTGCGCTGAACGTTGTACCTGTTGTAAATGTTCCGGCTGCCGCAGGATCGGTTGCTGTTGTATTCACAACGTATTCAAAGTTGTTGCTTCCCTGTGCGTCCCACGAAAGGTCGGACGTAGTAGCAGATGTATTTGCTGCTGCGAGTCCGGTTGGCACCGGGCACGGAGGAAACAAGGTTGTGAAAGAAAGCGTCGTCCATGGAGAAAAAGTTCCGCCGCAGTCTGTACGAACGTGCAGGTAATGAACGGTGTTCGGCTGCAATCCCGTGGCGTTGAAGGTTGTTCCGGCTGTTGCTGTTCCGGCTCCCGAAGGATCGGCTGCAGTGGTATTGACTACATACTGGAAACTGTTGGATCCCTGTGCCGTCCATGAAAGATCGGAAGTAGCGTCTGTTGTATTGGCTGCCGTTAATCCTGCAGGTGCAGCACATGGCGGTGCCGCTGCCGTAACTGTTCCCGTTAATCGCAGTGCGTTTGCACCACCGGTCAGGTACCAGTTATTGGCACTTCCCGCAGCGAAGGTAATACGAAAGCGAACTTCTACGCCCGCCGCGATGTTCTGAAGTGCAGGAACGGTCGACAATGTGGTTGAATTGGCTCCGCCTGTCGTTCCGCTTGTTACTGCAGCATTCCAGGTGCCAACTACCGTATAGGCTCCTCCGTTTAAGGAATAGGAAACCGTATAAGGAGGCGTTGGTCCTGAATTCGATCTTCTTATAGCCGAAGAAATGGCTGTGAGGGAAACCTGGTAGCCGGTATTTGCTTTAAATACAAAATACACACTTCCCGCATCGGTTGTTCCCCAGCCACCGTTTCCGCCCCAGCAATCGCCGGCCGCGCCTGACGTTGCAGTAACCGATGTGCCTCGTGAGAGCCCGGTGACCATTGTCAGGTTCGGAGCAAGTGTTTGCGGCGCCCATGGACTTACGCCATACCCGGAAACTCCGGTGGTGTTCCATCCGATGAGCTGTGCCGATGCCTGGAAAGTGAACAGAAAGGTCACGGCAATGGAAAGCATCCTGAAACTGTTGAGCAGGTTGTTTTTTGTAAACGTATTTCTTTTCATAGTTGAATAATTAAAAAGGTGAATGAGTTGCAATTGAAATAATTAGCGCTCAAGCGCGAAAAAGCCTGTTTCGTCATACTGCTTTCCGTCTGTTCCGCTGGCAATGATCCGGTACATGTAAGTACCTTCTGTTGCTGGATCGCCGTTCACGGTGCCATCCCATCCAGGATTGGGATCGTTGATCTCCAGCATGGTATTTCCCCAGCGGTTGAAGATCTGCAGCTGGCAGGAAACAAGGTGCTCCGACGTCAGCACAAACAGGTCGTTGATGTGATCGCCGTTCGGCGTAAACACATTCGGAACTTTCAGCACGGAAGGCAGGTTCTCAACGGTGATATGAACGGAATAGCTGTCTGTGCATCCTTCCGCATTGGAAACGGTTAGCGTTGCCGTATACAATCCCGTCTCCGTATAGGTGTGCGCAGGATCTGCCACGGTGGAAAAGCTTCCGTCGCCGAAGTCCCAGTCATAGCTTACGGCATTTGCGGAGCTCGTATTGGTGAATTCCGAGAACAAGGGCACTGTCCCAGCAACAGGATCGACGTTAAATCCGGCAGTTACGTCTGTACTTGTAACAGTAATGCTGGTAACGTCCGTCCCGCAGGCATTCGTGGCGGTGAGCACATAGGTACCCGCCGTTGAAACGGTGATTGCCGTAGTCGTAGCACCGGTCGACCATTGGTAAGATGTTCCGCCCGAAGCAGTCAGCACAGTTTGTTCACCTGCACAAAAAGCAGTCGTTCCGGTAATCTGCGCTACCGGCAGCGGAAGCATGCTAACGGTTACGGGCGCAGAAACAGCCTGTCCGCACTGGTTGATCGCCGCAACGATGTAAGTTCCGGCAGTGTGCGCGTAAATAGCGGTGGTCGTGGCCCCGGTCGACCATTGGTACGTCGTTCCGCCAGCTGCTGTTAACAGCACGGAATCACCTGCGCAGATAGCCGTAGGGCCGGCAGCAGTGATCGCAGCTGTTGGCAAAGGAACGATCGTTACCGTAACCGGTAAAGAAGTTACCTGACCGCAGGAGTTCGTTGAAGTAACGGTGTAATTCCCGGCAGTGTGGGCGTAAATAGCGGTTGTAGTGGCCCCGGTTGACCATTGGTACGTTGTTCCGCCGGATGCAGTTAAAAGCACGGAATCACCTGCGCAGATAGCCGTAGAGCCGGCAGCAGTAATCGCAGCTGTTGGCAAAGGAACGATCGTTACAGTAACCGGCGAAGATGTGACCTGTCCACACGAGTTCGTGGAAGTAACGGTGTAATTCCCGGCAGTGTGTGCGTAAATAGCGGTTGTAGTGGCCCCGGTTGACCATTGATACGTCGTTCCGCCGGATGCAGTCAAGAGCACAGAATCGCCTGCGCAGATAGCGGTCGGACCTGCGGCGGTGATCGTGGCCGTTGGCAAAGGAACGATCGTCACGGTAACCGGCGAAGAGGTTGCCTGTCCGCATGAGTTCGTGGAAGTAACGGTGTAATTCCCGGCAGTGTGTGCGTAAATAGCGGTTGTAGTGGCACCGGTCGACCATTGATACGTCGTTCCGCCGGATGCAGTTAAGAGTACGGAGTCACCTGCGCAGATAGCCGTCGGCCCCGCAGCTGTAATAGCAGCAGTTGGCAAAGGTGTGATCTGTACCTGCTGTGAAGCGCTGGCTGTTCCGCATCCGCTCGTAACATCCAGTGTATAAGTACCCGCAGCGGTAACAGTAATCGAAGGCGTTGTTTCACCGGTGGACCAGGTGTTTCCCGAAGGGCTTCCCGATGTCAGCACAACAGATCCTCCCGGGCAGAAGGTCGTCGGGCCTCCGGCAGTGATCACGGCAGTGGCTGCGGCTGCGGGTGTTACTGTAAGTGATGCATTTACTGTACCGCAGAGCGCAGTCACAGTAACGGTGTAAGTTCCGGCAGCTGTGACGTTAATAACAGGTGTTGCTGCTCCCGTAGACCAGGCATTTCCCGAAGAATAGCTGGAAGTGAGCACGATGGTTTGTCCGGCGCAGATCGTCGACGGGCCGGAAATGGTTACGGGCGCAGGCGGCGGTGCAATCGTTACATTGATCGTTTGAGGAGTCCCTGTAGCTCCGCAGGCATTGGAAGGTGTTACGGTAAGTGTATAGGTTCCGGCAGCAGCTGTTCCCCAATTGACATCGATGGAAGGCAATCCGTTGGCAGAAGAAAAGGCTGCACCTGCAGGTAAGCCGCTCCAGGTAAAGTTAGTACCCGGAGTTGCTGTCACACTGTAAGTAGCATTACTCCCCGCACAAACACTAACCGGCCCCGTAACGGGAGAAGGCTGCGGCAAAGGAATGTCCAGCTGCGGCGCGGTCAGTTTCACATTGTCGATGAACAACAGTTCGTCTGCCCTGTTGGTGGTTACGCTGATCACAAAGTAGAAGTCGCTTACGCAGGGCGGAACGCTCCATGAATACTGGTTGGTCAAAATACTGTACGGCGCATTTCCCGATCCGGAAACAATGGTCACGAGCGGCTGTGCCACACCGTTGTGAAATGCCTGGAAAGTCAGATTTTCACCACTGTCCCACCCTGTTCCGTTGCATACGGGATAGCGGTTCCCCCAGTTTAAGGTAAGTGTTCGCGTAGAGCTGACGCTGGTGGAGATATTAAGGCTGTTAAAGGTAAACTGCCGGGCCACATCGGGGCCATTCCCCGAACCACCGGTAAAGCAGCTTCCGCCGCCCGTATTACCGCCTGCTACAAGCGATCTTGTGCCTGTAACTTTATTCTGCGCAGTTGTCGCTTCGGTGAGTGCAATTGTGCTGGCACCGGAAGAGGTAAAGCCCCAGGTGTCACCGGATTCGCCTCCCTGGAATCCCAGTGTAACCTGTGCAGTGGCAATTCCTGCAAAAGAGCAGGCAAAAAGCAGTAGAAGAACTGTTAGAAATTGGTAGAAAGCAGCGGTTAATGAATGACGGTCACGGATAAAAAGAATCTTCATTGTTTTGTGTATCACTAAAATTTTCCACAAAGCTAGACCTTCCGTTTCCGAGGTTTATTAAGGGCAAATGAAATAAGCATTAAATCACTTCAACATGTTCGTAATTAAACATTTAAATCGTTTTAGTACACAAAAAACTAATGGATTTTTGTTTCGTGTTTCTTTTATTTATCGGCAGTTTAGCTTATCTTTCATTTAGCAGGCTGGTAAGAGGTTTCAATCTTCATAGGATTCCAGGGATTGCGTTCTGCCGCTTTAACACCGCTGTTACACCGCTTTAGCACCGCTGTAAGACCGCCGTACCTTCATTACCGGTTCATCTTAGGTTTACCTTAGGCTCGTTGTATGTCTGTCGTATTCCAAACGCTGCTAAGGGGCATCGTTGCATCTCTCCGCAATCGTCCACAACTGGTCCCTACCGGGAAAATAAGGTGACGGATGGCTTCTCACACTTTAAAAAAGGATTTCAAGCATTGGAACACGGGATTTCCTGTAAATAACGCTGCGGGCGGCCATTTTCATTGAAATGCAGAAAATCCGTGGAGTACTATTACGGGATTGCGGATTGCAGGATCACCCGGATTTTTTAAGCTGATAAGGCCCGGAAATAGTGTTTTCCGAACCAACCACATGCCTGCTCCACTGATACTTCGTGCATATACCAGTGCAACGCAACTCATACTCTATGGATAATGTATAGCTACAAGCTGCTTCCTTTATCGCAGACCTGTAAATCACCCGCCCATTACCCGGAGATCACCCGGGGATAGTCCGGCTGCAGACAATTATTGAATTCCTATTCCAGGCAGGAAGAAATTCACGAGCGTGATAAAAGATACTGTAAAATGACGACTTAACCAACATCCTGTTCTTCCCGTCCTGGACAAATTAGCCGTTATTATCCGTTAGCAACACTTAGAGCCCTGGTATGACTGATCCTAAACGTTTCTTAACGGATAAGGATGAGATCGGAAACGGATAATCAATTAGCCGTTATTATCCGTTAGCAACACTTAGAGTCCTGGTATCACTGAGCTTAGATGTTTATTGCCCCGTTATCTCAGCATCGTTACCTGCCCCGTAAATGTTTCAAAGGCATCAGTCTGCCTGTGCTTCACGCGGATCGTCCAGGTATAGGCTCCTTCGCCCTGCAGTATTCCGTTGTAAGAACCATCCCAGCCTGTTGCGATATCATGTGATTCGAACAGCATTTCGCCCCAGCGATTGAAGATCAGCAAGGTGTAATTCGCCTCATCGAATCCGCTTGTCAACGCCGGGCGGAACACCTGGTTGTACTCGTCGCCGTTTGGTGTGAAGGCGTTCGGAACATAGTAAATGAGCTCTTCGATCACAGTCAGGGTGAAACGCGCCGTATCGGTACAGCCGCCGGAATTATATGCTACCAGCTGAACCTGGTACGAGCCTTCTGCCCGGGGATAGGTAAATTCCGGCGATTCTTCGGTGGATACCTGATCTTCAAAACCAAAATCCCACAGATAGGTGACAGCATTGCTGCTTGTATTGGCAAACTGCACCAACGGATCCAGTATCGAAATGGTCGCAGAGGATGTATGGAATTTAGCTGTGGGAGTTGGAATCACCAGCACGTCATGGCTCACTGTTCCCATACAACCCGACGCCGTATAGACCTTCAGCACTGCGGCAAATGTCCCTGCAAACGCGTAAACATGTTCGGGGTGCTGGTCCGGAGAAACAGTTCCGTCCCCGAAGTCCCAGTCCCAGGAAGCGATCGTTTCGGGAGTAGTAACAGTAGACATCGCCGAAGAAAATACGGATGCTTCGCCCAGGCAAGGTGTCGTTGAACTGAAGGCAGCTACCGGTTTCGGATGAATGGTCACAACTGTCGAAGCAGTATTGGAACAGCCGTTAACGGTCAGTTGCAGCGAATAAATTCCCGAAACGGTTGCATCTGCAGGAGATTGCAGGCTGGAGCTGTAACCGGCCGGCCCGGTCCAGGCATACGTCGTTGGTCCGCTAACCGGGCTCGCGCCGCTGAGCACTACCGGCTCGCCTTCACAATAAGGCCCTGTATTGGAAACCACGACGGCCGGCACTTCCGGTATCACGGATACAGAAGATGCTGCGCTGCTGCAACCATTAACGGTTACGACGAGTGTATAGGTTCCCGCCTCCGTAGCGTCGGAAGGATCTTTCACCGAAGAAGTGTAGCCGTTCGGGCCGGACCATTGATAAGCTGCCATACCGGTTGCGGTCGTGGAACCGTTCAGCTGAAGAGCGCCTCCCGTACAGAAGGGCGCATTATACGATGCCGCTGCATCTGGCAGAGGATTGATGATTATTTGTGTCGTAACAGGTGCGCTCTGACATCCGTCGACGGTTACGGTCAGCTCATAGGTACCGGCTGCGGAAGCGTTGCCCGGGTTCTGTATTGCTGCAGTAAATCCGGCGGGGCCCGTCCAGTAATAAGCAGCAATTCCCGCGCTCGTCGTACTGCCGTTCAATTGCAATGGCTGTCCTTGGCAGTAAGGGCCTGTATTCGCAGCAATCGCATCCGGCAATGCCTGAACGATAACTGTTGTGGTTACATCGGCGCTGCTGCAGCCACCGGCGGAAACCACCAGGTGATATACACCTGCGTCTGTCGCATCGGCAGGCGATTGAAGAGCAGAAACATAACCATTCGGGCCGGTCCATTGATAGGTGACCGGACCGGAAGCAGTGGTGGATGCATTTAACAGGATAGCAGCTCCGGCGCAATAAGGCCCGGTATTGGAAGCAGCAGCATTTACAACGGCGGGCTCCGTGGTGACGGCATCCGGCAGCTGCACGGAACATCCCGTGAGCGAGCGCACATACAGTGAATGAGTTCCCGGGGCAAGATTTCCGAATACAGGTGATAACTGCCAGTTGATCCCGTCTGCAGAGTACTCCAGGCCGGTTTCCGCGGAAACGATGGTCACAGATCCGTCGTTCGCTCCGAAGCAGGAGCTGTTAGTTACATTCACTGCATCGATCACCGGAGCCGGCGTAAGCGCAACAGTATGAGACGCTGTGAGTGTGCCGCAGGATGTGACCACAGAAACGGTGTAGGTTCCCGGTGCCGTTACAGTGATCGAAGGTGTTATTTCACCCGTAGACCAGGTAACTCCAGTTGTATAGCTGGAAGTCAGTACGACCGTTTCTCCCGCGCACATTGCCGAAGGGCCTGAAATGATTACCGGCGGAGGGGGAGGCGTGATGGTTACATCGAGAGTTTGCGGTGTGCCCGGACCTCCACAGGCGGTAGAAGGCGTAACAGTCAGTGTATAGGTTCCCGGAGCTGCCGTTCCCCAGTTCACTGTAGCAGAAGCCGTACCGTTGCCTGTAGCAAAGAAAGCCCCTGCAGGCAAACCGCTCCAGGTATAGGTGATCCCGGAAGCCGGTGTAACGCTGTAACCTGCAGTTGCTCCCACACAAACTGTAACCGGGCCTGTAATAACGGATGGCTGAGACAGCGTACTGTTCAATTGCGGGGCCGTTACCTTCACATTGTCTATGAGCAACAGCTCGTCTGCCCTGTTAGTGGTTACGCTGATAACGAAATAGAACGCATTTACGCAGGGAGGAATATTCCAGGTGTATTGATTGGACAGAATACTATAAGGTGCGTTGTTCGTTCCGTTGGCGAGGTTTACGACCGGCTGTGCCACACCATCATGGTAGGCCCGGAAGGTTAGATTCTCGCCGCTGTCCCACCCTGTTCCATTGCAGACAGGATAGCGATTTCCCCAGTTCAGGGTAAGTGTACGCGTAGAATTGTTACTTGAAGAAATATCGAGGCTGTTGAAGGTGAATTGCCGGGCTACATCGGGGCCGTTTCCCGATCCGCCGGAAAAGCAGCTTCCGCCGCCCGTATTTCCACCTGCCACCAGGGACGTGGTCCCGGTTACTTTATTTGGTGCCTGTACTGCCTCGCCGATCGCGATCGCGCTTGCACCCGAAGACGTATAGCCCCAGCTATCGCCGACTTCACCGCCCTGGAATCCGACGGTAACCTGTGAAACAGCCGTTTCCGGAAGCAGGCAGATCCACAGGCTCAGTAAAGCAGCTGTTAACAGGCTAAAGCGTTGATTGTGTTGTTGTAAAGTATCTGTGTAAAAAATCATTTCAAGTGATTATCAATAACTTCGCAAAGATACCGCTCAACTATCGGTGGAAAATTAAGGCAATGACATGCGTTTATTAAGGATTGATGAAGACCTGTTATTTGTTCTTTGCCGGCAAGCGGTTATTTTCCCTATCCGCCTTTCTCGCAGAACGATAGAATTTCCGGGAGTTTTATCGTTCGAAACGCAAAATAAAATCCCCTATCTGCTATTTTTTTTCAACAAGGTTTAGCACAGTATAAAAATAATTGTATTTTTAACTACGTCATTCAGTGGTTGGTACAGGATTTCGAATGACATTTAACACACACTATTGGCTGATGAAAAAGATCGCGCTCTTCCTTTCAGAACCGGCATATCTACGGATTGCCGCTGCCCGCTATACGGCGGGCACTCTAAAAGGCAGTGCCGTTATGTTCCTTTTCATGAGCTTTGTATTCCTGTTTACCAGTTGTGGATCCGTGAACAAATCTTCCGGAACAGCAACAGCCCAAACACCTGACCGGGAAATTGAACCGACATCCATGAAAGATTCCACATCAGCACAGTATTTTAAGAATTATCTGCAGGCATCCGATCCGGCTGTGAAAGGTTCCTGGCTCTGGATCACGGACGAACAGCTGCAACCTTTAACCGGTGCTGAAGTCATTGTCCCGGGAAAACGACTAACGATCGATGAAAACGGGATCTGCCTGCTCGATGCGCTTGCCCCGGGAAATTATACCATTGAAGTCCGCAAGGCAGGTTTAGAACCCCAGATCGTTTATGCTGAATTGAACGGATCGGCACCTTTTCGCCGGAGGGTCATTCCCGGCAGGCTGGGAGCGGTTTATTTCCCAAGTGTTTACGGATTCTTCCCGCTGTACGATACGGACGAGCATGTGAGCCTTCACCAGCAGAATTCCGGAGAGCCTTACCTAAAGGAAATAGACCGGCTCAAGGTTGATTTTCCGCAGGATGCTTCCGTATCCGGTAACAGTCCGGGTTGTTTCAAAGTTCCACAGGAACCTTCGGAGAGATCACGCTTCATCTCCGTTTTGGAACACAACAGCGCAGCAAAGATCTCCGAGCTGTATGTATTCGGACCGTGCGGAACCACCTTAGGCGTAACTGAATTCGCTGAATTCCGGATCTCCAGGAAAACAGACTCCGAAACGCTGAAAGCCGCTTTCGAAAAAGCCGGTTTTGAAATAATGAAAACCGTTGACTGGACGCTCAGCGGCGGTCCCAGCTGGCGGATAACGACCCGGTATAAGCTTCCGGTAACAACCACTTACCTGGAAGCACTCAGGCATATTGCGGAAACGCTCCCGGTGATCAGTATCCAGCCGGATTATATTCAAAAAGAAAACCACTAACGGACAAGAACAGCACTTAAACACTAAACACTTCGACCACATGTATATTCACTTAACTGACAAGGAAGGAAAACCTGTTTCGGGCGCTGCCGTGACACTTATTTCCAGTGAAGGAAAAACTTCCCGACTTAAATTCGACGCGGATAAGAACTGGTATGCAAGCACTGCCAAAAAGAAAGGCACTTATTCACTACGTATCGCCCACAAAGATTTTGACCTCGAAATCCGGACGATCACTCCGGACGATTTTCAAAAACGAATAGATATTACGCTGATCCGTAAAGGCGCACGATTTCTCCGGCTTTCGGGCGGTAAGCTGGAGATTGGCGATGCTGTTACACGCATTGAGCTGCTACCAACTGCAACAGCCGTTTCCCTGGAGCACAGGCCTTCCGAAAAGATGGCGCGGCAGTTACGTAAGATCCGGCAGGATGAAGAGAAAGCTGCTGTTTTCTACCTGGAAACGAGTGCTGCCGATCCGGATAATAGCCCGGGATTAAACACAGCCCTCGGATTGAGCGGATTTAGCGTAAACGGCCTGAAAATCGGTGAAGGCGATTCGGCTATTACGCTGCTGCGGGACGTTGCATTTGCCCTTCCGAAAGAGCTCGAAGACAATTACATTATTGCATTACTGGCAGGCTTTGGTTTTGCAGTTACGATTGAAAAACCTTTTGTATCCGGTATAAACAAATGGTTCCGAACACTTTATACAGGTGTTATTTCGGACCAGTACATCGATTTGCTGAACGAGCTGAGCCTGCACCCGGATATCAATGAAGTAGTACCGGACATGATCACGCAGGAAAAACCTTCTTCAACACCCGGCGATGACCTGTTTGGTTTGCAATGGAGCCTTCATCTCAGTAATGTACCTGCAGCTTGGGACCTGCTGTATGAAAAAGACCCGCAGCTGGGGTTCGGAAGCGCAGACGTAATCGTTAATGTTTTTGATTCGGGAATTCAGACTACTCCATTCGCACCACCGCCCCCACCACGATTACAGGTGCAGGTCGTTCATCCTGATTTCAATACAACCGTAAGCGGAGGCTCACTAACAGCAAAAATTGGCAATGTCAACGAAAAAGTATACCGTACTTATGATTTCAGCCTTAATGACCCAAACGGTATAGCCGTACAAATGCTCCCGGATAACAACAGGGCCAACGGATCACATGGTACCTGCGTGAGTGGTGTTATCCTGGCTGCGTCTGGCCCAGCCCCCGGATTCCCGGGAATTGGCCTCGTGGGAAATGAAGGAACAACCGGAGTCTCACCTAATGCGCGATTGATGAGCTCTGCATGGGATTTCAATCTTAGCCAGCAACAAAGGGTTGAAGTATTCTCTTACCTGCAGGGATTTAATCCGAGCTGGACTGCAGGATCCTATACGATCGGACAGAATTTTCCACTATCCTTTAATCAGCCTCAAAATCCGGGACCAGGGTATTATCTTTCCAATCACAGCCATTCATACAAAGCCATTCCAACCTTTGCACCTGGCTCGGCGATGGCTGTAATGATCGATTCGATGGTATCGTTCGGACGAAACCGAAGAGGGGCATTTATGTTGTTCGCTTCCGGGAACGAAGATGAAAATATCAGTAATGCTCATGCACGCATTGCTCAACATGAAAAAGTAATTGCCGTTGCCGGATCGTCAATCGGTCCGAAATTAGTTGAAGAGCGTACGAGCTATAGCAATTTCGGCGCAGTTGTGCCAGCGGGTGGACTAAACGGACCGCAGGAATATGCAGAGATTGATTTTTGTGCTCCAACCAATCACCATGCTGCGTTCGGAGGAGCTGTTCTCGGCCCGCATTTTTTTCATTTCCCACCGGTTAACAGGGGCATTTTCACCGCAGATCTTATGGGAAATGGTGTTTCGGACACTGTTACGGGTATTAGTATTGCCGCTTTGAACATCACGGTGAACAATGGAGCACTGTTTAAAGCAGGTGATCCGATCCTGGTGGGAAATATCGGAGGAAACCAGGAATTCCACAACATATACAGCGTTGTGGGAAATACGCTGAACCTGTATCTTGCTCCAAGCGCCGGAGTAGCTATAGGGGACCGCGTGCTCATCAGCTCGGAATCGAACCTTCCTTATTCGTTCACGGCAAGCAACAATCTCAATGGCCCTTTCGGAGCCGGCTTAACAGCCATAACGGTTAACAGTACCGCCGGATTTGCGGCAGGAATGGCCGTTCTGATAGGCAGCATCCCAATTTATCCGGGTGTCAATAACTGTGAATCCGGCTACATAGAGCAAATTGCAGGAAACAGCATCACTCTCCGGGATCCGTTGAAATACGATCACCTTAACAATGAGCCTGTAAGAGCAGGTGCCAGTGCGAATACCGATGCTTTCAGCGGAACTTCGGCGGCTTGTCCGTTTGCTTCAGGTGTTTTGTCGCTCATCCTTTCCGCCAATCCCCACCTCTCCTTCTGGGAAGCGCGGAATATTATGAAAAGCACCGCAGTTCCGATAGATCTCAGGTTAACCTCCCCCGGCGGCGTACTAAATGTTGCCTGGATAGACGCAGCGGGCCTTCCCGTAGTTGATGTAAACGGGTTGCTTAATCCCGGAGGTGGAACTACAACAGTTACAGCAGCCGTCCGGCAAGCAAATCCGAACCGCACCAGGATTACACTGAACTCTGTTGCAGGTTTTTCAGTTGGACAAGCCATCCTGATAGGCGCGGAATCGACTGCTACAGCAGCTCCGGCAGGGACAACCGTACAACTCGCCAGCTCTGCCGGCTTTGCGATCGGACAGCAGGTAGAGATCAATTCAGGTCCACTTACTCATCTGGCAATTCCAGCAAACGCTGCTCAAAATATCCTGTATGTGGGAAACATTAATTTATTCAAAGTAAATCAGCTCATTACGATAGGCTCAGGCGCGGCTTCGGAAAATCATGTGATTTTTGCTATAATCGCAGGAACTGGACTCGGCTTTGGCACAGAGACATTATTTATACAATTAGTTACGAACCTGGGGAATAATCACCCGGTAAATGCTCCTGTTACACTCGCCAATACAGAAGTAAAAACCATCCAAAACGTCAATCACGGCACGAATACACTGACGCTCGACAGCAATCTTGCGTTTCCGCATCCGATCGCACCAATCCCAGTGGTGGTTCGCACAGTGAATGCAGAAATCGCGGTGATCAGGGCCATTTCAGGGAATAATATCATTACCGAGGTACTTGCCACTCTCCCTGTAGCAACTACACCTGTCAGAGGCGGACTCATTCCTCATTACAGCCATGCTTTAGGCTCAGGAAGACTCGATGCTTATGAGGCGGTGAATCAAGCTATTAATTTCAATCACGACCAGCGGGACCTGATGATTCGCAATTTTATGGCAGATGACGGAAAAGCAGCTGCCGATCCGGCGGAAAATCCGATCGACAGCCCGCCAATGTTTCTTTTTACACCCGTATCTTTAACCGCGGAACCCTGAACAGCTTCGATTATTCGGCCCACATCTATTTTGCGCTGAAAGACGTGGATGTAACCGATCGTATCCTGGTTGACGATTACATCGACGGGCCGACCACTGCCACTCCGTTCAGCTACATTCCGTTCAGTACGCTGGACACTTTATCGGGAGCAACGACTTCCTTCAACCTGAATAACAGCACAACTGCCGTGCATCCGGGCACCCGTATGCTGAGAGATCACAATTCTTCCCCCGCGGCATACGGAGGCGGTAATACATTCCTCCCTCCTATAGCCGGAACCAATGGAATTATGTACATCGGCGACCTTGCCCAGGCAGACCGACCCAGATTGCCCTATCGTCCTGTCATGACGCGTACCAAAGCCGTTCTTCCCAACAGTGCGATCATCGACATGGAGCATACACGCGGGTTTGCGAACGGGCAGCAGATCCTGATTAAAACCGGTGCAGCAACCTATGATGTCAAAACCATTAATGCCGTACCGACTCCGCATTCGATCAGTATTGCGCCTTCTGCTCCGGCCGGAGGCTACCCGGCAGATACGGAAATCATTCGTCTCGATGGCGTAACGACCACGCTTACTGTAGCAGCAGCTGCGGCAGCTGCCGGAAGGACCAGCTCGTTGCTGGATGTTGCATCCGTCGATGGCTTTAAAGTGGGGAATTATATCATATCGGGCATTCCAGGGGATCCCGCGATGAAATTTCACCGTATTGTACGGATCGTCCGCAATACTGCACCGGCCACCAACCGTTTGGTGATCGAGCCTCCTTTGGGAGCCGGTGGCCTGGCCATCAATACGCCGCTGGCGCAGGTCGGCGGAAGGTTGAAAACGTTCGTTCTCGCCGAAGTAACACCGCACGACGGATTACTGGCCGGAACGAAACCGGAAGACAACAACAATATCAGCTACAAAGAAGTAACCTTCGGGCACGAGATACTGTTCACGGATTCCACAGGTCATATGCCATTGCCAAAACAATTGCAGGTTGCCAACGGCGGCGCGGACCTGACAACCAGCTTCCGTATTTATGTGAACGACAACGATCCGTTCGCCGTTAATAATACGGTGATCACCATTACGCGAAAGCTCCGCGATGGAAGTTATCAGTCGGAAACCTATTATTATAAAACTTCTGCGCCTGCCGGCTGGAAACGACAACCGAATACTGCCGTATGGTTCACGATCGCTGCTCCGAAGCTTTCATCGACCAATGCTGCTGCGACGGGCAACCAGACAGCCATTTATTTCGAAGCGAGTGTCACAACCAACCAGACAATCGAAGAAGTTACCATTACTGTGAACGCAGCCGGAAATGATCCACACCCGCTCGGGGCGCAGAACTTCATTACAGATGCGACCCATGTAATCGGTATTTTTGCAGTACCGGGGCTTCCGGATATCAATGACGCGAACCTGCAGGACCAGACAGGAATGCCTGCCCTTGCCGGGACACAGATGATGCATGCGTTTGCGGACATGACGCATCTCGAACAGCCCGAAGCTCTTGCTTATGGCCCGAAAAACGCCAACCAATTCAGGCTGACGAGCAGTTTCCATACGAACGCTACTCCTGCTGCAGTCGTTAACGCATTTGCAGTGGTGGACGGAGTTGTATTCCTGCAACGCAACATCGCCAACAATACCATCAACCTCGTTCTCAAGCCACTAAAACAGGCTGAAATCGGCTTTAACCGCGTAAAATACTTTATTTACAGGGGACTGAAAGAAGCTGATTTCATTGCACCGGCCTTCCCGGACAACCTCATCGAAAACGCCGTTCTGAATCCGAACGCGCACTTTGTGGATTCAGTCATCGACACCCAGCACCGACTGAATCCCGGACCGCCACCACCACCGGTACTGCTGACGCAATTAGGCTGGAATCCGACCGTTCAGCACGACACAGATCTGCTGGATAATTTCTTCTTCCCGTCCGGAAGCCTCCCGGTGGTCAAGCGCGGAATGACACTCGGAACCTTCAAAAACCAGGAATTCGGTTTTGAGATCGTTCTTGCCGAAGGCAGTTACCCGATCACCCTGGCCAACGTCAGACAAAATCAATATACACTGGATGTCACTGCCATTGTCAGCGCGGATGTAAAAGCCGCAAAACGCGAAGAGATCCTCAATTACATCGATCCGGCAGCTTATTACGGTATGCATTACATTCCCGGAGTGCTCTATCCTACTCTTCCGGACCCTGACGCAGCGGCGATCAACAACGAACGCAAAGACAAGCTGGATCTCTACACGCTGATACTCGATAAGTTCTTTACGAAAAACACTTTGTATATCGACGTTCGCAACGAAAATGGCTATTCGTACAATTACTACGGCAATTATACACAGCGTACGGGATCCGATCTCGGGAAATCCATCAGGGCAGGGTTCAAACCACCGACAGCACAGGCACTGACGACTTCCACCTACAGTTCCCAGGAATGGCCGATCATGATTTACAACAACACAACCGCTCCCGAAGACAATCCGGAAGCCATGAGTGTGGCTTACCTGCAGCTTTCTACGGCGGATAATGGCAATCCGGTTGCGTTTTTCGAATATGGAAACGTTGTGAGCGCAACTACAGCAAACAACTTTGCCGAAACGGACAATCTACTCGAAACAACCGCTATAACGGCCATAACGCAGGCAACGAATACGATCACTGTAAACGGCGCCGCAACCGGGCTTGCAGTGGGCGATACGTTTTACGTGATCGGATGCGATCACCTGGAAACGAATTCCATGTACAAAGTGATCGCCAAAGCGCCGAACGCTATAGACATTGCGCATACAGACCTGACAGTTGAAACCGGAACGCTCAACTATGCAGCCGCCAGCGGTCCGGCACTAGGATCCATCCATTTCAACAAGTGGACGAAAGTGATCGCTGTTTCGTATCCCAACCATACGACAAGTACTGCCAATCAGAAGCTGAATGTCGCACATGTGCTCAAGATCCGCTATTTCAGGCAGCAGCAGGAAACGGGCAAGCGCATTCAATCCATTGATCAGGGAGCAAAGCGCTTTACGGTGAACGGCACACTCGCCCGGCTACTTTCACCCGGCGATAAGCTGATCATTACAGATGCGTCCACGGCCAATAACGGAACCTATACGATTGCGGCAAACGGCGTTCTTCAAACAGGTAACGACACACAGATCACTGTTGTGGAAACCATTCCGGCAGCGTTCAATGCAGCAGCAGGCGCCCATAACGGACTGGTGAAGATCAAACCGTCACGCGTTCCTGCAACAGGACATTACACCGATCATAAATTTGGCTCGCTGAATGCCGTTACGCGACAGATCAAGATCCTTTCGCTGACAGTCAATTCGAGTGTACAATCCGTGATCACGCTCAGCGGAGACTATCAGAGCACACTTTTGCGCAATACACGGCTCACGATCACAGGTGCTTCCGTTGCTTCCAATAATGGAAATTATGTGATCACCAATGTTGCACTTGTTACGGGAAATACCCAGATCACGATCACTACAACAGCTTCACTGAGCACTTCCATTTCACCGGACGCGGATAAAGATCTGATCTCGGTACTTGCGCTGCCGTGGCATTCCGATCATGCGACGCAATGGCTTTCAGGGTTCGATTTCCGTTACCTCGACGCGCGTAAACAACTGACAGATGCTGCCGATATACCGAGAGACGGCTTCGCTTACATGGGACAAACAGGTGTCGCCATCGAACAGGACAGAATGATCTTCCAGATGACACCGCTGAGCTTTTTCAAAACACCTGCTGACGTCTTCACTCCGAATGTGATCAATATGAACGGCGGAACTTCTTCGGAGCAAAGTTTCTGGGCTGTTATGCAGCAGCAAAACCAGTCACTGGTGATCAATGCGACGATGCTTCAGATCAATCCCGGGCCTTTGGTACTCCCGGTATTTGATTTCGTCGACAACCAGTCGGATGCGATTGCAGATGATCCGATGAAAAGCAATTTCCTTGCATTGTGCATTACACAAGCCGAATTCATGCGTCTTAAGGAAGCCGCAGACGCTGCGCTCAACGGGTTGCATGACACTTATATCGTACTCCGAAAAGAAAAACGTGCAACGGACCTGAATGGTGTTCCTTACAGAAGCTTCGAGCTGGCGGTAAGCGGATTTGCCTACAAGGCTGATCAGTCGCTTGCAGCACATGAAGTGTATCCGGCCAGCGCGGTAACAGTCTACTGTCTGCGGGAAGATTCCGTTATCTTCACTTCCAAAGACTTTGCTGACCTCGAAGATACACAACGCAGAACTGCGCTGTTCGAGGAAACGCTTCGTATGAATGCTTCAGCGCTCAACGTGTATGCGCTGAATCCGGCGATGCAGGCACATATCAGCAGCTTCAGCACGAACATAAACGCACTCGATTATGACTATTCAGCAATAAAGCTGCTGGTAGAGCAACGAGCGGATGCTTTGTGGAACATGGCTGTTACGTCGGCTGACCAGGCAGGTGTTCGTCCTTATGATGACCGGCAGCTTTACTGGGCGCGGCTTCACGGAAGAAATGCGATCCGTGAACATGCCACGCTCCTGCTCCAGTTCAGAAGGCGAAGAGAGCTAGTTCAGCTGTTCGACGAACGCAGCCGTGGTTTCCACACCGTTAATTATGCCGGGGCTCCCGCCGGAGCTTTAAAAATTCTGGTTGTCGGATTCGATCCTTTCCAGCTGGACCCTGGTGCAGGTGGCAACCCGTTGCAAAGCAATCCTTCGGGGGCGATCGCCTTACACATGCATGGCAAGACACTTGTGAAAGGGCCTAAACAGGCGTACGTTCAAAGTGTCATTTTCCCTGTACGCTTCGGCGATTTCGACGCCGGGCTGGTAGAGCGTATCATTACGCAGATCCAGGCAGCAAACAATCTCGATATGATCGTTACCTGCAGCCAGGACCTTGGCAATTATTTCAATATCGACCGTTTTGCTTCGCAATTCAGGAATCCGAACTCGGTTGACAATGAGAACAAGCCCGGTAACAGGCCTAACTACTACAGGGTCGACGGTACTGGCAGACGGCAGCGAACCAACGCAGGAATGCTTCCGCAGTTCCTGGAGACAAACCTGCCGTTCGATTCTATGGACGACACTGTCGGGAATACCCGACCTTCGGGGTCAACCGCCCAGATCGCTGTATTCAATCAGCAGTGGTCAGGCACACAGCCCGATGGAACAACTGTTCACAACACCCATAGCTGGGATCCCGACAATGGCGGTTACAATCCGGCCAATGCCGAGGCACCTCCTGCCGGTAATATACGGGCAACGGAAGGATCGGGAGGAACCTATCTTTCGAATGAGATCTTCTACCGGGTTGCTTTAATGCGCACGCACGCTATCATTTTCCCGCGTACAGGCCATTTACATGTACCGCTGATCCAGCGATCACCTGCAGATTTCAGCTCATCCGATACACAAACCGTTGTTCAGAACGCTAAAACAATCATTACAGATGCGCTTACAGGTTTATAATAGCAGCAAAACAGTCATTTTGCTCTGCCTGTTTTTCCAGGCAGCGAGCCTGCAAGCCCAACCGGGATGCGGGAAAGTCTATCTCGATCTTTCAGGATGGATCGATACTTCCGGAACAGGCAATCTGAAGGTTAAAGCATTCCGGGCAACTGAAAACGGCCGATTCGTGCGTGATCGCCACTCGGTCTTCGGATTTTCAGCAACATCTCTTATGCTGGGACACTACGAGGGTGAAATGAAGTACATTCTCCGTCAACGAGGCAGAAAGCTGAAACTCCGGCTATCGGGACTTCAATGTTCTGTGAATTACCTTATTCGCCAGCCATTCACAGGTGAAACACTTTATTACACAGGCCCAGCAAGCTTTGGTTACCAATCACTGGGCGAATGTCCGGGGCCATGTGTTGAGCTTTTCCCCGGATCATCCGATCCTGACAACACTAATCACATTCTAAAATTACAGTAACATGCCGAACGAATTCTATCCATCCGTTTCCACACTGGTAACGATCGACGATCTGCCGCAGGAACTGAGCTTCATTCAAACCGGGCTGTCGGCCGTTTTTGACCATGTTTATTTTCGTGATCTGCAGTTTACGCGCAGTCCGAAGGGCGATTCGGCTTACTACAGCCTGACGCTGATCCTCAACCGGAGTGTCGGGTTTACGATCCCGGGCGCTGAGATCCGCATTGCGCTCAATCCGGATTTTGAGACAGGCTCGATGACCGCGATCCCCGTTACGCTCGAATACGAATGGAAGCTGCTGGCCCTGCTTAAAAAAGTGAAGCGCTTTACCGTCGGAGGATTTTCGTTCAATGCAGATGCCGTTTTTGAATTGCTCGCAGATATTACCGGCGTTACCAAAAATGATCTTCTCGAGAATGCGCTTTTCCAGTTTACCGGTGCTACGGATCCGCTATCGGCCGTCAATGAATTCATCGACGATGCCAATACGCGTTACGGAATTGCTGTTCCGCATACTTCACTGACCGATTTCAAAGCGGCGATCGCCGAAGCATTGCTGGGCGTTTCGATCGAAGCTGAAAAAGATCCCTTCACCATTATCTACGAGGTCTACATTGAATCGATCACGCCGGAAGAAGCACTGGACCGCGTGAAAGGATTGTTTGCACCGTTTTTCGAGATCGATCCGGTTGAAAAGCTGAAAGAGATCCTCATTCCAAAAATAAACGCATCATTAAGCCTTGCTCCCGCCGGGATCGGGATTATTTTTCCGCGGAAATTCCTCACACCGCTAGATGCTTCGAATAACCTGCTGCCCTTCCCGGAAACGGGAGCAGATACCGATAAAATGTCGATCCTGGGCTTTGGAGCCGGCAAATTTTCCTTCAGCACCGAAAGCGGTTTTGGCTACGACGAAGAATTGTCTGCAACGCTCAATTATCCTTCGATGATCGGCAATACGGGACTGATTATCAACCTGCAGAATGCCAAGCTCGACCTGAGCCGCAAGAAAAACATTCCCGAGGCAACACAGGACGGACGCCCGGAGGATTTTATGGGCGTTTACATACAGGAAGTCTCGATTACACTTCCCGATAAATGGTTTAAACAACCCGACCATACAACCGCAAAAATTTACGGAAGAAAGCTGCTGATAGGTACGGGCGGCGTTTCAGGAGAAATCGGGCTGGAAGCTACTGTAGCCGGGCATGCGTTGCCGCCCGGACAAAAACCGGCGATCAAAGTCAACCTGGGCGAGAATGACGGCTTCGAACTCGGTTTTCAGAAATTCTCGCTGACTTTTAAGCAAAATGCCGTGACGGCCTGCGACATCGCGGGTTATATGAAGATCAAAGGATTCAAGGATTCAACAGGAGACGACGCGCAGATCGATATCAAAGTAGCGATCAGCGATAACGGCGACTTTTCCATTACCGCTTCCGAAGACCAGGGAATTTCGGTCATTAAGATCCCCGATATCCTGAATGTGAATATCAAAAGCCTCAGCGTGGGCAGAAAAGACGATAAATTCTACGTTGCCGTTTCCGGGAATATCGATTTCGCTGACCAATCTGGAAGCACGGGCGGTGGATTTATCGGAGATAATCTCCCAAAAGACATCGAAATACAGAAACTACTGATCTGGCAGGACGGTACGTTTGAATTTGAAGGAGGCGGGATAGAACTTCGTAAACCGTTGACCTTAAAGCTGGGCCCTGCAGAGCTGTCCATTACTGCGTTGCACTTCGGCTCACACGAACAGCAGCACGGAGGCCAGCTCCGCAAGTATAAATTCTTCGGATTCGATGGCGGCGTGAGCGTAAAACCCGGCGGGATCGATGCACGGGGCGACGGGATCAAGTTTTATTTCACCGTCGACAATGGCCCCGGCAAGTCGATGCATGTCTTCGTCCGTATTCAGAGCATAGCGATCGATCTGATGATACCGGGAACGGCCAGTGCGGAATCGGCTGCCGTGATCATGAAAGGCTATCTTTCGATGAAAGCCCCCGATACCAGCGGTTCAGGCTCAGACGCCGGAACAGAATACGCCGGCGGAATCGAGCTCACACTTCCGAAGCTGAAAATCGCCGGAAGTGCCGCTATGCGTTTCAACCCGAGCGTTCCTGCCTTTGTGATCGACATCGGGCTGGAGCTGCCAACCGCTATTCCGCTGGGATCTACCGGGCTTGGGATCTACGGCTTCCGGGGGTTACTCGGGCTGCGGTACGTCGCCAGCCGGGAATCGGTCGGACTCGCTCCCGACGCCGAGTGGTGGCAGTATTACAAAAAGAAGACCGCCCCGGATAATAAGGAAGGCATCTTCATCAGCAAAATGGACCAGCGGGAAGGCTTCTCGGTCGGCGCCGGAGTTTCACTCTGTACGGCTCCTGATACAGGACGAACCTTCTCGGCAAAGCTCTTTTTCATGTTGTCGCTCCCGGAAGTATTCCTGCTACAGGGCCAGGCAGCCATTCTGAAAGAACGCATCGGGTTGAACGACCCGAACGATCCGCCGTTCTTTGCACTGATCTCTATCAGCTCGACTTCCGTTGAAGCGGCGCTGGGCGTTAATTACAAGATCCCCGACAACGGCAGTAATATGGGGAAAGTCGTAACCGTTACGGGTGTACTGGAACTGGCTTTTTTCTGGGGAAACAGTTTCAGCTGGTACCTGAATCTTGGAAAGGAAACACCGGAGGACCGGCGTATACGCGCCCGTATTTTCGACCTGTTCGACTGTTATTTCTTCCTGATGATCTCCAGCGAAGGCATTTATACCGGTGCCGGCGCGTCTTATTCCTTCAACAAGACCTTCGTAGGTGTAGTGAAAGTGAAACTGGAAGCCTATCTCGATATCCGCGGAAAGATCAGCTTCAAGCCACTGCAGATCGGCGGATCGATTCAGCTGGGCGCCTCGCTCGAGATCAGTGTGTTTGGAATCGGATTCGGATTGAGCGCCGATGCGGGATTAGCTGCGGAAGCACCGAAACCGTTCATCATTTCAGGATTTGTTAAAGTCAAGATCAAAGTTCTCTGGAAAACCTTCAAATTCAATGTCGACTTTACCTGGAACTTCGACAATTCACTCGATCTCAGCGAAATTCCGCTCATCGACGAAATCATCACCAACTGCGCAAAAGCGATCAACGCACATACCAAAGAGCCATTCCCGGTATTTACGAGGAAATTGCCGGGTACAGGCGCCGGTTGGCCAACTGTTCCATGGACCGGCATCGAAGGACATACCGTCCCACTCGATTCTTTTATCGACGTGGAATTCAAGCAGGGCGTAAACGCCACCGGCCCGGATCCTTCACTGGCACGCTTTAACGATATTACCTCCGGTTTCGACTATTCGGTTATGGTTCCACCGCAAAAAGGGAAATCCAGCCAGGTTAAGCATGAATTTTTCGTCGACAAGGTCGAACTCAAAATCTGGAATCCGCAGACGAACAGCTGGAATGATTATCATCCTTACAAAGCGATGAGCCCAATGGCCGATCTTCCTTTTCTCGATCTCGGACCTTACGCAACCTACGAGGATTTTGTCGACAGCAAAAACCTGAAATTCGGTTCCTGGCAGGTTCGACAGCCTAACAAGTACAACACGCTGCGGGTACTCGCAACGAATCCGTTGTCTTATATGACACAGAGTGTACCGATGATCCCTGAAGAGCTGCAGATTACATCCAGTACGCTATTCTGTCCCGATCCGCCACGCCAAAAGATCTGTATCGACCTCGCACGCCTGGGAGTTTCGGATAAAGAAGGCAATACAGTTTCCATGGCGACGAATCAGAACATCGTGCTCGATGGCGTATTGTTCCGCCTGATCGATGCCGATGGAAAGATCGTTCACCAGCCATTTTCAGGTGTGAACGAAGCGGTCAGGATCCTGTCCGGATCACGCATGGAAATTTACCTGGACGAACCTTCTACACTTGTTTCATTGTTGCTCCAGCTAACGACGCAGAATGTGAGAATCTCTTATTACAAGCGTTTTCAAAGCGGGCTCGATGCCAGCCAGATGCCTGTTTTCGGATGGGAGCTCGTTAGCAGCACGACTAAAGATCCTCTCGAAGCTTCTGCGCCGGTCGTTTATGACGATCCGGAAACGCCTGTAGGCAAAATCATTGTCACCGCCGGCGAGTGCCAGAAAAAAGGCAACAGTGCACGATGGAGCTGTAAGGAAGATACGCTTAAAATCGACCGGCTGGAAACATTCCTGAACACGCTGCTGAAAACGGGAAGGCTCGGCAATGCCCGCGAGGCGAATCTTTCGGTCGGCGTTCACAGCAAACCGTTTACGCGGTTCCTGCAAAAAGAAGTACTCTGGAACGAGATCCCCAAATCGATAACGATCAAAAGCAAGTACAACAAAGACGGAACCGTCTATATACTGCTTCAGTCGAAAAAAACAGCGTGGCGCTGTGAGATCAAGCTTGCGCCGAAAGGAAAAGGCGATTTCACACCTTATCGCATTGCGCGCTTCTTTAACCTTCGTGTTGATCCAGGCGTAACCGGAGAGGGCGAAAACGGCGCCTTCCTCGTCGATGCCGAGATCATTTCCAACGGCGTTAAACAACTGGTAACTTTTAGCGGCACATCATGTATTCCGTTGAGAAATTGCACTGAAAGCAATCGCGGAAAAAGCAACGCGCGTATTACAAAAGACGGCAGGCAGCTTAACAGCCTGCTGCTGGAGCTCGCGCGCCAGAAAAGACTTGTGCAGACGCGAAAGCTCAATACGTCAACCGGGAAATATGCTGCCGAATTCGCATATCTGAAAAAACTGCCGCTTTTTACAGCTAAAGGCTCCATCTATTTCGAAGCGGAAAAAGTGAGCAGCAACGACCTTGGCATTCAGCTGCGTTTTGACAAAAAGATGATCTCCCTGCAACTGGAAACGGAACAGGAAGGCCCGCGAAACTTCCTGATCGAACGGATTGAATCATTTGAAAACCTCCGTGCACATGATCGCAAAACCGGATCTGGCGACAACAACTGGTTCCTGATCGACGCGCTGTTCAAAGGCCAGAAAGTAACGCTTACCGGAAAGACCAATGTTGCGCTTTTCGAGCCGGAAGAAGAGTTAACCACACTTGAAAGCGAGACACACGAATGTGAAGAGCTGACGGAGCAGGCGATCGACCTGCAGGGTTTCCTTTCCACGCTTGGAGAGCTGAAACACCTGACGTCCGAACGGGCAGTGCCGCTTGGTGAATTCGATCCTTACAATGCGGCCTATTTTGAGACCACGCTGTCTCCGAAAGGCGCAACCAAAAGGCGCACAACCTGGCAGATGATCAGCCAATCGGATGCCTACCACGTTATCGATTGCCTGCTGATCAGCTATGTTAAGGAAAAAGTGAAGACCTGCCGGTTCCACCTGGAGATCATAGCCGAAAGGTTTAAGCCGGATTTCAGGCACCTCGTCAGCGTATCGAATATTCAGCCGGATCCGCAACCTGGACAGGATGGAACGACCTATCATTTTACAGCCATGGCTACCTTCAACTACAACGGAACGATGGTAGAAACGGCAATTAAAGGCTCTTCCTGCTATCCGATCGCAAGTTGTGAAGAGAAGAAATGTGCCGTGCTGCTCTATAAATTATGCTATCTGCCGGAAGCAGACAATGATTTCAACCAGACGATCCCTGATATTTCCGTCGTTCAGCAAACTAACCAGGCCATGGTCGATGCCATGAGCAAGCTGCTACAACCGGTCTGGAGACCGCAATCCGTGTTCGGGCTCCGCATCGAAACGCGCGATTTTCTCACCGCCGAAGGCAGTCCGAAAGCCGAATACAAAAACGCCTATTTCATCGGGTTTAAAACAGCCGGTCCTTTAGGCCATTTCCACGAATACTTCAATCTTTCGAACGTTCGGGGCAACAGGCCGGATTACCAGGCTTTGCTTGCTGCCGACAAGGAAGACGAATTCAAGCTGCAATCCCTGAAATACTATGTGGATCTGGACAAATCGTATCCGAACGCAGACGGCCGCCTGACATTTGCGAAACCGCTGTTCTACAGGGATCCGAAGCTGCTGCTGTTCTTTATCAAAGATTACGTCTACACGATGTATGGCGATTGGGCGACGTACGCAGGCAATGCCGGCTGGGATTCAGAGCTACAGGCTGCGATCATCGATCCGGCAGACAATCCGGAGAACCCAACGACGATCGTGATCGGATCGGAATGGGAGCGCAATGAAGTTCCTTATATTAATACGGACGAACAGATCCTGATCAATTTCCAGGCAAATGGCGCGGTCTGTACGACAACAACACAGATCACGAAGATCGGGGTGAATGCCAGCTTTGGCATACCGGAGCTTATTCCGCTGAAAACCTATGCCGCACAATTCAACGCACGTTTCAAAAAGATGACAGATGCAGCGTTCACTACCCGTGAAGTCCACCGTTATGTATTTTCCACATCGCGCTACCCGGATTTCAGTGCACAGGTCAACAGTTATATTACGCTGACGGATTACGATCCGGTTACGCACCTCATCGTTCACCAGGAAAAAGCGTTCTACGAGATCGCTATCGCCGTGGAAGATTCCGACATCACTGTTGCGCAGTCCGTTCTCGCAGGAACAGACTCCGATGCGCTGAAAACGGAGTTCATGCATCCATTCGACAGGCTGATGAGCGGAGCTTTGAAAATGCCTGCACAGGACGCCGCCCCGACGACAGAATTCAACGTCGTGAGCAATTCCCTGACAGGAGACATTCTTGGCATTCTCATCCGCAATCCCGAACCGTTCAACGATCCGAAAATTCCGGTAACTGTTCTCAACGCGAAGGGCGTTATCGAATTGAGCGCAAACGGCGGCCCGGCGAACCAGTTCTCCTGTGTGTATTCCAAAGATCTTTCTGCGGTATTCATTACGAATGCGGACCGATCGATGGCTATGCCGGCTGGCTCGTACCAGTTCACCTTCCGGTACCTAGAGTACAACCCGAATATTTCGGACTACACAGCAGCGGCAACAGTAACAGGAATAACAATGACAATCAGTTAACAGCATTCAACATGATCATCAAGAACACAACCCAAAACAGGCTTGTTCAGTCGCCTTTTCTTTATCTCCAGGCAGCCGGATCCGATTTCTCGGATTTTTCGGCAAGGGGAATTCATCTTCGCTGGCAGCTGAAGGGTATTCTGGCTGATAACCATCTGCCCAAAGGAAACCTGGCCTCCGACCCGCTCTACGAAACGGGCATCGGCTACAATAAACCGGAAGACTTCGTTACGATCTACAAAGCGCGGTATACCCGGGAATTCCCGGTTGATCTGACACTTCAGAAACCACCGACAAGTACGGTTGAATCCGGTACTATACGCAGCTGGACCTATACCGATGAGATCGTTACCGGAATTCCGGATCTGCTGATGAGTGTGGAAGTCCGCTTTACAGATATTGGCCTGTATGACCTGACGCGAAGCCATTTTTCCCCGATGACAAATCCCGGCGCATTTATCCAGGAATACCCGGGCGTCATTGAAATACAGCCCATTGGCCAGCTCATGTTCAAAGTCTGCCTCTACATTGAGAAAAAACGGGATACCGGCTCCATCCAGGCAGAAACAGTTTCCGTTCCGGATCTTGCGAGCACGGACCAGCGTTATGTTTCCTGCAGGCGAACCGCTCTGTTCAGGAATATCAAGGAGAACAATGTGTGCATGACCTGCGAAAACATGGAATATATTCGCTACAAATGTACCGAAGGATTTGTTTCCCGCATCCGGATCATTACTTACGACAATACACTCATCGGTTACGAAAAATCGTGGCAGAAGATCGGCGATTTCAGCCTTTCTATGAACGATGAAGAAGTCAAACAGCGGCTGGACGATCCGTCAGACCAGGAGAACCAGGTTAACCGGCAATGGCCGAAATTCAACGATACCGATATCGACAGCGGCGCGTTTACCGTTTCAACCGATAATTACATGGATCGCTGGACTCCCGCTTCTTCCGCCAACGGGATCAAATATGCGGTCGACGAATACCTGCAATTAAGCCGTACCGACTTGCTGGCTCAGGGATCAGCGCCGTCTTCCACCGAAGGAGATTCAGCCGTAAACGAATTCAGTTACCTGGAGATTTTGAATATCCTGGCGACCGATTACCACGTAGCGCGCATGCTCGGACTCGGACACATCGACCAGCAATCGAGAGAAGCAGAAAACGCTGTGCATATTTACTGCGCTACCTATGGCACAAGAGCTACTCTCGGTCCGGATTTTCCGGCAGGAGTACGTCTTCACGTTTCCATGAGTATTCCGACCAGCCAGAAAGACTATCGTTATCCGCCTGTTCCGGAGCTCGAGCCGGTTACTTACGGACTAACATCGCTGAACGGCAGCACGCAGCCGTCTTCGCTGACATTGCCGGGCGGCTATACACCGGATGGAATTTCGCGTTTCATTAAGATCAATCAGAAGCCCTATCCGAACCAGGTCGCTTTACAGCCGTTTTTTGCAACGGACGATGAGTTCTGTCTCTGCAACAAGTCGATCCCTATCATGTACGGCCTGGAATACCGCCGCGATGACGAACCGGATTTCAGGAAGCCGGAACTGCTGCGCGACAGCTTTTATTTCGACGCTTACGGTTATCCGGAAACCTTGCCTATTCCGGAGCAGGATCAGCCGGGACAACCTGTTTTCACGCATCGCGAAACGGAAGAAGGCATCCATCACTATGCGCTGTACAGTATCAACTGGTTCTCCCGATCGTCCCAGTTAAGCAATACGGTACCTACCGATCAGACGGTTTTTTCGCGAAAGCCGCTTCCGCCGCTGAACCTGATGGCACAATTCATTCAACAGGAAAATTCACTCATTTTCTCAACAGCACTGGAACAGGCCATGCTCAGCGCTATAACAGGCGCAGACAAATCGCTTGCACGTGTTACTTTCGAATGGAACCAGGTCCACAACGACGCTTACCAGTTCGCCGATGAAGTCACCTTTTTTATGCGGAAGCAACAGCCGCTGATGGTACGGGGTGTGATCACGAATGTACAGGGTCTGCCCAACAATCGTGCGCTGGTGAGCACCGGTCCGGGAACCATTACGAGCGTAACGCCTGTGGAAACCGTTCAGCCGGCTGTGCCCGCATCGATCGCTGCTTCGTTCTCCGGCGGTATTCTGTCAGCAGGCCAATTCCTGTTTGAGATCGAAAGCGTTCAGTCGACGGGCAATAATCCTTCGTTTATCGTAAAAAAGATCCTGCAGCGCACTTCCGTCGAAGATCCTTACGAGCCGGGATCTTACCTGCTTTCAGAGAGCTATAAAAGCCCTGATAACGCTGTGCAGTTCACCGCCAATCAAAATCTTTCGGACCCTGCTTTCTGGGATGCGAGGCTGGATAAAAATATCCGGATCGAGCAATTTTTCCAGCTGGACCTGTACGGATCTTCGGCTGGAGCGAATAACAAACTTTTCACCGTGCTCAAGGTCAGCTACAACGGTTCTTCAACGGAGATCACGGTTAAAGAAACGATTCCGGCCCCGGCAGCAGCAACTCCGGGTACGATCAGCTATAAAAAATACGTGAAATACCGGCAGACCATTCACAGCCTGCAGGCCATTATCATCCCCGAAGAACTGCCCGAGCTTTCCACGGGCGATTCCGTAGAGCTGATCGCAGCAGGCGGAAACTCGCAAACCTATACCATTGCCGGTGTCTTTCCGGGAAATCATTACACGCGTATCGATTTCACTCAGCCGCTTCCCGATACCTCTGCATTCGCAGGAGTGCTCGTAATCGACAAAACCGAAGTGATCAATGCGCTGAACGGTCCGAATAAAAAGCTGATTGTGAATGGCAAGGACCTCACAAAAGAACTGATCCCGTCCCACCGGGAATTTCACCTGATCGACGCAGGAGAATCGGTGCATGAGTTCGTGATAGGCGGCATTTACGATACTGCGGAAGTGCTTTCCATTCCCGATAACGTTACGGGCGGAGCATCGGGCATGTATGCCATTACGATCGATCACTTTGTCTTACAGGCACCGCTCGATCCGGATGTTTCCTGGTACAAAGGCAGCGTTCGCATTGAAGAAGATCCTGCGTTCTTTCCTTCCACCAGTTCCCCGGTTTACAGGGCTCCGGAGATTAAGGTACTACAGATCTTATCCATCGATATTACCGGAACGACGACGAAAATGGTCGCCTACGACGCAGCATTCGATCCCGGCTCACCGATGAGCAATCCGCAGGAAGACTACATGCCGATCCGTACCGGTACAGGGGTTTTCATCAACGCTCACCCGGGTTACCGATGCTACCTCACCAAAGCCAATTCCAATACATCGGGCAGCAATCCGTTCCGAAATGCAGATCTGCTTCCGCTACCAGGAGAAGGTGCGCGCCGTACGCTTCTGAGCGCCCGTTCGGAGGATCACGAGCTGTCGAAGACATCGGGATTATCGGCTCCGGTGGTACTACTGGCCCAGGAGATCATTGTTCCTTTACCACCCGAAGTCCCGGTGGGGCCGGCATTTGCCACCCGCCCGGATGTGTATGGAAAATCCACTTACACGTTCGATCTCGGCATTAATACGACCGGGGGAAGAGAGCCGTATGCCATTGTGTGCTACCGCGCGGAACTGCGCAAGCTGCTCACTACGCTTTATCTTCCCGCCACTGTTCAGCAGATCTTTACGGATATGGCCGCGCTTTCAGAGGAAGATGCCGCATTTTTCAACAGCCGTTTCCGCGACCTTGCAAATGTGGTTTACGATACGACTACGCACCAGTTCAAGATCTATCCCGGCGGAACTTTTCGGTTCCCGCTGCCGGACAACACCGGCTACATCATTCCGAACGCGAATTCTTCGATCGTTCAGCGTCCGTTTAACGGAATCCGGCATTTAGACGATACCTTCACTGTAACGCTCTACATCAATGGATCGGGAACATCTGTTACCGAGTCACGGACCATGCACAGGATCGTTGCGGATGCGCTCGACGGGGCTTACCTGCCGTTAACGGAACAGCCGATACTCTACAAATACCTCAAGGACGGGCGGATCACTTCACCGGAAAAGCCAAAAGTGCGCTCTTCGAACGGGGAGCTCATTGTTCCGGGGAACCCGATCGATTTCACCGTTTTCGATCCGTTCCCGATGGCTGTGAAGTACACGGCGGGATCTGCTAAGAAGGTGCGCTTTACCGATTATACGATCGACGGCGCAGCCGATACGCACTACTTCTACTTTGCTGTCGAGCTGAATAACAAATTCGAAGTCAGCGACCGCGGGCCGGTTGCAGGACCGATCTCGCTTGTGAACACGATTTCTGCGGAAGCTCCGGTGGTTAAAAGTATTTTCAGTACGCCGGCCAACCTGCTGTACCAAACCGGGCCAACTGTCACTTTCAGTATCAACGACTACATCGACAGTGAAAAGATCCGCCGGATCAGGATTTTCCGCTCTACGGATCACCGTTCTGCAGCTTCTGTCCGAACGATGTCACTTGCGAAAGAAATCGCCGTGGGCGTACCGATCATTGACGATTTTGAAGGCTTAACGGATCTGCCGTATGGCGAACCGCTGTTCTACCGGATCGTTGCGCTGCGCGAGATCCTGAACGAGCAGCAGGAGGTCGAGTACGTTCCTTCAAAGCCTTCGGAAATCTCTCTGACGAATATCATCGACCAGGTGAATCCTGCTGCGCCCTTACTTTCGGTTGGCAGCGATCCTTATGCTCCGGGTGACAGCTCGATGACGAACGTAACGCTGTCGTGGAAGAAAACAGTCCACAACGGCAGTTATTCGCTGTACAAGATGAGTGTTTCGGGCAACTGGGTGAAACTGGCTGAAATCAGGACAAACGCAGATACTGTCGGTAGTGTGCTGGGCTCTACCGACTTTGGCAGCCCGGACCTGGTTAAGCTGGATGAAAACGGCAAAGAGATCTATCATCATTTTAAGGTCGTAGCTGCCAATTCTTCAAATTTACTGAGTGTTGAGGAGCGGATACTGACGGTTTAAATACTGTTCGGTTAAGCCGCACATCTTTATTAAGAGCGCTGTTCGCATTCGTGGCAGCGCACGGACTTCTTTTGCCCGAATTGTACTCCAGGGAGAAAGCGCCTGCGTTGTGTTCTGTGAAAAAAACTGATCCTGCGGTAGCTGACAGGCCTGACGGGCATTGTACCTTTCAAACAGGTTACCACGCCTGCATACAATGTCCTATTCACGCAACTTAAACGAACAATCAGGCAAAGTCAGCTTTTGACTATAGAAAACAGATGATTACGATGAAAGATTTGTGAAGACGGCGGGAGACCATTTTGGTAGCAATCGTGCAAGTTACTCAGCTCCTTAACATTTGAGAACGTCCATTATTTAATGAATAAGAAACATGAAAAAGTTAGTGTACAGCGGGCTGATGCTTGCTTCAATGGGAATGGCTTTTACAAGCTGTAACAAAGAAATTGAAAATGGAAAAGTACAGCAGCAGGTAAAACAGGAGGAGGCCGCTTCGGCAAAACCGATTCGATTCCTCAATGCTGCCGGGCAGGAAATTTCCAAAGCTGATGCAAACATGGATCTTGACAACGCGGTGCTGATCGTAAGTGAGGAGAAAAGTGGCATTTCTGCCCGTTATTTCACGTCGGAAACAGAAGCCTATGCCTATGTTTGTTCACAGTCGAAGTTCTCCAAAGTCCAAAAAACCATGGAGATCGCAAAAGAGATCCGGGAGCTCGCCATACAGACGGGAGATCTGTCGGTAGAAAATCCTGCCGACTATTCTGCAGAAATGAAACAGCTGCTTTCCAGCTATCCTGCCGAACAGACAAAAGGTGTCGGACTGCTGTTTGACAACCTGAATGCCAGCGGTTCAATCGCACCACTTACCGGAAGCCCTCAGCCTACGCTCTTTGGATTTAACAACAAGGCTGAATCTGCAAGCGGCGCCGGACTGGCGAATAACATCTGGGATAAAAAATTCTTCAGCGGCTCTTCTATCTACCTGCTCTTAGGAACGGGAAGCGTAATTAATTTTGATGGCTTAGGCTTTCAGAACAGAGCTGAGTCTGCTATTTAATATAGTGAACGGGGAGTGGCAGGCTGACTGCTGCTTCCCGTTTTTTTGATGGTATAAAACCCGGCCAACCAACTCCAGCTCACCATTTAGCAGTCATCGACCGCCCATCTTTTTTTAAGATGAATGAGTCCATTCCTTTTAAATAATCAGTTTCTCTGGCCGTCGCTTCCGGTTTTCAGTCTACCTGATTGCGGAGAGCCTGAACCGCCGCCATTCGTTGTTCCGGTACCACTGGTATTGGTGATTGTACCCGGCCTTCCCGAGCCTCTTGCCACACCACCGATCGTATAGACGTTACCGCCTGTTTCTGCGTTTCCGTATTGCTTATCCGGCTGGTCCTGTGATCCGCTACCTGTCCCTGCGCCATTCGCTGTTCCCGAAGCATGATTTCCGGAAGATGTACGTGCACCGGAATTAGCAGAGTCCGTGGTACCCGATCCGTCATCAGCGCCTGATTGCATAGCCGCAGTATCCTGATCCCGGGCATCGTCATTACAAACGCATTTTTTACTGCATGCCGCCATAAGTGTAAGCGTTAGCCCGACCGATACGGCCGCTACCAGGATTGTATAAAGCACCTTGTTCATATCGTTGATTTTAATGTCTTGCTGTTCCTGTAAAGTTGAGGATTCATAACGGGAGAATGTTGCACAATTCGAAGGTTAGGTTTCAGAATTTTCATCCTGACTCTTAAAGTTTTATAAAATGTTGTGATTGAAGGTGTGGCTTGACAGTTGACGTGCGTTTATAAAAAGGACTTCAATTCTACCCAAAATTCCGACCAATGCAAAAACAAAAACCCTAAGTTACTGATTGTTAAGCATGCTATGACGCCAGTAACCAATGATGAAGAAACGAGAAAGGTCCATATTAAAAAAAGGAGCAATCATTTGCGAACTATGAAAAGGTCTATGTAAAGCTTTACCTAGTGCGGTTCAATCGCACCTCTGTAAGAGGCGAACTATTACAAGATTTACTGAAGCACTAATTTCCGGTTGTAAGAACTTGGGCGGCAAATCACCTCAGATACGTCGATGATTAAATGAGAGGAAAAGCTCAAAGATGCGGAATACGGAATTTGAGTAAACCTTAGAAAATTAGAAAACATGGGGATTAAATATATAATATAGTGGAATTGTTAAAGTTTAACTACAAAACAGTTGCTTTTTTTAGATGCCTGGCGCAATTTGCCAAACGAGCAAAGACAATTACCTTTGCAGAAAATTATTAACTACTGTTCAGCCGCTATACACGTTTGAACCAAACTATTATTACGCTATGAAAAAAACATTACATGCGCTAGCATCGTTTGCTGCGCTATTCACTTTTCCCTTCGTCGGGCACTCACAAGATGGATCCACGTGCGATAGTGGTATTGTACTCTACCCTACCGATAATTACGACTATTCAGAACATACGACGTCGAGTTTACCGCGACTAGCCCTTACGTCAACATCTCGCTTGAAACATCGAAATACGGACTGGATGTGCCTCATATCCATTCCTTACAATTATTCTCCGGAAGCTGTACCGGATTATATCAAATGGCAGAAGACGAATTGCCGCATTATTCAGAAGCCAAATATTTGAGCATCGATCTCAACGCTTCAAATCTCCAGGTTGGAGCAACATATTTTATTCGGGTGGATAGAAAAGTTCCTGAACATGCTTGTTCAAGGGAAGGTTGTACCTCGAACAATTCTACAGACCCTTCGACGTTTTCAATCGCGATCAAAAGGATCTTCCTTGTAATACCTCCGGATATGCTTGTTGAACCACCAACTTCTGGATGGGGGATGGAAGCAAATCGCGGACAGCTTCTTACAGATGAGGGAATTGTTGCCGAAGATGTAAAGATGTATAACGACCACTCTAATCCTGGAGTTTTTATCTGCGACGATCGTATTTCGTATGTTTTCGTGGGAGAACAATCATCGGAAAAAGCTTATCAGAGAGTCGATATGACTTTTGAGAATGCTAACACCAATTACGATGTTTTCAAGACAGAGCAAACAGCCGGGTTTTCAAATTACTATCTCCCTCATATTCCTGATGGAATAACAGGAAATAAGGCATACAGTCGTGTCGTCCTACCGCAACTGTATAACAAGATTGACTATCACCAGTACAGCAATTTTGAAGGATTGAAAAATTACTTTGTTGTATATCCCGGGGGGAAAACCGACCACATTACTATGAAATTTGACGGTGCGGATTCCGTAGTCATTGATACATTAAGTCGCCTGAAAATCGTGTCTTCTCTAGGAACAATGAAATACCACAAGCCCCATGTTTACACGATTGATTCCACCGGTTATCCGCAAGCCATTATTTGTGATGCTGAATATCAATACGTGAATGATTCTACGATCAGCTTTGACATAGTTGGTTACTCAGGAACAGAACCTCTTATCATAGTAATGGATCAAGGACATTCCGCAGGAGCTCCAAAATCCATCGACAACCTTCTCTGGAGTACTTATTATGGGAATACTGAGGAAGACTATATAAATGATGTTGATCATGACGGATCAGGAAATTTTTACTTTACAGGATGGACAAGAGGACTAACATTCCCTCACACTACCCAAACTGTTTATGCGCCTTCGTCATCTACGAACGGAAGGATAATAGTTGGCAGTCACAAACCTCTTGGAGAAAGAAATTGGTGTACAATCTATGGTGCTCAGGCGGATCTTGCGAATGGAATTGCGACTGATCAATTAGGTAATGTTTATGTTACGGGTTACACTGGAGTTGGAGGCGTACCGAATGAATTTTTGGATTTCCCTAAAACAGGAGCGTTCAACATGCCGCCTTTATCAAGTCCAATGGCAGCAGTTTATGCAACTATATTTAGATTTAACCAGAGTAATGGAACAAGAACATGGGCAACTCTGTTTGGAGAACATAACGCGAGTGCGTGGTTTGAAGCGAAATGTATCGCCACCGATAATTCAGGTAACGTGTACATTGGAGGAATAGGGAAGCGAATTACAAACTCTCCGATAATAGGATCGGGTTCGCAGTATTCGCAAAGTACGGCAGGAACCAAAATCGGATTTATAGCGAAATTCAACGCTGCAAATGCTTTAACCTGGTCGACGATGTTTGGTAATGACAATTTGGTTGTCAATGAAATGAATACTACTGTTAATGCACAAACAAGTCAGACTGAACTCTACATTGTAGGAACAACTAGTGGTACGAACACAACTCAGTTCCCGATGTCTAATGAACTGGTAAATGATTACCAGGCTAACTTCCAAGGTGGTGCTTCTGACGCCTTCTTTGCAAAGTTTAATTCGTCTGATGCGCTTCGTTGGTCGAGTTTCTTCGGAGGTGCTGAAGATGATGCCGGACTAGGAATCGATTATAACTCTTCCAATACAAGTTTGTTCATTACAGGGCAAACTAAAAGCAGCTCAACGACATTTCCATTACAATCGTTAGGTAATCCACAAATTCATTTCAACAATACGCTGAGTGGTACTTCGGATGGATTTCTTTCGGTGCTGAAATTTACTACTGAGACAACCGGAGGCCACACGCTTTATTATTCATCTTATTTTGGTGGTTCAAGTGATGACCAATGCGGTAATGTTGAAGTTTCCGAAAGTGGTAATGTATACGTAATCGGTATGTCGAAAAGCTCGAATTTTCCTCTTCAAAATTTAAATGGAAATTATAATCAAACTGTTCTTGAAAATGACCCTACAGGCGCACATTATGATAGCTTTATACTAGGCCTGAACTCTGCTTTGGCATACGGATGGGGAACTTATTTTGGAGGAGAGTGGTATTACAACAGTTCTAACGTCAACGCGCAATCGAATGACTATGGAAATGGTATTACAGTTTACAATGATGAGATCCTGTACATAGGCGGTAGTACAAATTCTAACCAGTATTTTCCAATTACTGTTGATCTGACGTCTTCACCTAACGCCTACATTCAGTATGATAACTCAGGCAGCGGCTTCGATACTCCAATAGGTTGGAGTGATGGATTTCTTGCTCAATTTGATTTAACAGATGTAGTTTTAGGTCTCGAAGAGGTAGATGCTGATGGAACTAACGGAAATCTTTCCATCTATCCGAATCCATCTAACGGTAACTTTACAATTGTTGGTTCGGATCTCAAAATGAATGGTAATATCAGCATTGAAGTAGTGAATGTAATTGGTCAAAGAATCTATTCGAAATACTCGACCATTGCTAACGGCGAAATAACAGAATCTTTGTCCCTCGGAAATCTATCTGATGGAATTTATATCGTTAATATTGGCAATAGAACTGATAGGATAAGCAGAAGAGTAGTTATCAAATAGAAAAAAATAAAATACTTTTTAAATGAAAAAAAATAGAATTCTCATTTTGATCTCGATCTTTTTGATGCTGGCACAACATAGCATATCTCAAAACGATTCGACCTTCAAGTATAAAAATGAATTCGGTCTCGATGTGACAGGAACGATTCGGTTTTTCACCAAATTTCAGAACACCTCAGATTATAGCTATACACCGACTTACTATTTGACTTATCGCAGGTACTTTGATCGTGGAAATATTCGTGTTGGAATTGGTGGTGAGGTGTCGGATCAGGAGATTACTGGTATGGTCGGTGACTCAAATGTGTATCGTCGCATTTCAAACGGCATTGATTCGAGGCTTGGTTGGGAATTTAAGTCTGATCTATCCAAGCGATGGCAGGCATTCTATGGGCTGGACTTTAGATTTTCCATGGGCAAGCAAAGAAATGAAGCGGCTTTCTTCAACGGCGGATACGCTGTCGGTTTTGAAAACCAGTCCACGACTTACGGTGTTGCTCCGGTCTTAGGATTCAGGTTCAGAGTCAACGACAGAATTAGTCTGCTGACCGAAGCAAACTTTAGCTTTAATGTATCGAAATTTAAAACGCGCAATATTAGTACTGCACTTACGGGCTATCCGGATTTACCCGATGAAGTGGCTCCAGACACACGGAGCATTTACACTTCGTTTTCGCAACCGATAGCAATTTACTTTGTTTTTAATATTTGAGATCTTCTTGTAATAATTGAGATAGTGGGGTTAGTTAAAACGGCTCAAAGGCTCCTTTTTTTGAGCCGTTACTATTTCTGTACCGGTGAGCTCACCATACTGGTCCTACGTCACCGTTCAGGTGCGTAAAGGAATAAATGGCACGTCGTCCAACTCGGGATTTTACCTCGCATTCAGTCCGTAACCAGATAAGGAAATCTTATAGATACAAATAGCCTACACATAACTATGGCAGAAATCTTATTGACAACCCATCTTCGAAATAAAGAAACAGAATGAAGATATAGGGAAAGTGACGATATTAAATGAGCTGAAAAACTGGTTAGGACTCCAATTCTGCATAAAATTATACATAAGCTAAAAAACAAAAACCCTAGGAAAGTTGATACTCCCTAGGGTTCTCTAGTCCCACAGCCATATGGGCTTTACCTTTAACGTTAGCGTTTTGCGGTCTGGACGGGACTCGAACCCGCGACCCCATGCGTGACAGGCATGTATTCTAACCAACTGAACTACCAAACCAATATTGTATAAGAATCTTTTGAATTCCTTCCGACAACAGCCGGATCGTTTAAAACTTACAATAATGTGTTGCTTTCCGTTAAAAGCGTGTGCAAATTTACATCATTTATTCTTTTCTGCAAGCGTTTCAGGAAAAATTCATGCTTTTTTTTTCAGGCAAGTCCCGCTGCAATTGGATTTCAAGCGCTTACAACTGCAGATTCAATGCTTCCAATGTCCTTTTTTGCCTGATTTGTCTGTTGAAAGCCGCTATGTGGTGCTGTTGATGTTTTCCTGCTGTCCCTATCCCAGGCAACCGGGCTCCAGATAAAAAAGCATAAAAAATATCTACCATGGTATCAACTTCAATTAATACTGTATCTTTGTACCGTACATTGTAATTGAACAATGAGAACTCATCAATAACAGGAGCTATGAAAACAACAGTTCACCGCGCAGAAACAAGAGGAAGTGCCGATCACGGCTGGTTGAAAGCAAAACATTCCTTCAGCTTTGCGAATTACTATGATCCGGAACGCGTGCATTTCGGTGTATTACGTGTTCTGAACGACGATATCGTTGCAGCGGGCATGGGATTCGGCCAGCATCCGCACGACAACATGGAGATCATCACCATTCCGCTGGAAGGCGCACTTGCACATAAAGATTCGATTGGAAACAGCGCTACGATCAATTCCGGGGAGATCCAGGTAATGAGCGCAGGTACAGGCATTACGCACTCGGAGTTCAATCCTTCGGACAACGAGCATATCAACCTGCTGCAGATCTGGGTGATCCCCAACAAGCGCAACGTTGAGCCGCGCTACGATCAGCAGGTACTCGACCTGGTGCCGATGAAAAACGCCTGGTCGCAGATCCTGTCGCCGAATCCCGATGATGCCGGTGTCTGGATCCACCAGAACGCCTGGTTCCACATGGGGCATTTCGAAGCGGGAACGACTTCGTTCTACGATCTGAAAGACGACCCGAAAAACGGACTGTACATCTTCGTGATCGAAGGAACAATCGAAGTTGCCGGGCAAACGCTTAATAAAAGAGACGGGATGGGCATCTGGGCAACTGCCGCAACGGACCTGATCGATTTCTCCTTCCTCGACAAAAGCAAAGTCCTGTTGATGGAAGTACCGATGGACGCAGCGTAAACCGGCTTACAGAACGGCAATTATTTCAATCGAACGAACATATTCCGCCACAGGGCACTCCATACAAACAAGTAATATATATCAACATCCATAATTTAAAACAATGCAATCAATAATTGACAGCCTTAACTGGCGCTATGCTGTAAAGCAGTACGACAACACAAAAAAGATCAGCGCAGAAGAACTGAACACCCTGAAAGAAGCAGTTCGCTTAACACCCACCTCCGCCGGCTTGCAGCCTTTTAAGCTGATCGTTGTGGAAGACCAGGAACTGAAAGCGAAACTGGCCGAAGCAGCTATGTTCAATAAGCAACCGATCATCGACGCTTCTCACCTCTTTGTCTTCGCGACACTGAAAGCCGTGGAAGAGCAGCACATCGACCATTACATGGACCTGATCGCCGAAACACGTGGCTCGTCCCGTGAAGACCTCGCCGGATTCGAGCAATCCCTGAAAGGTTATCTTTTAAATGCGTCGCCGGAAGCTTCGTTTGCAGCGTCTTCGAAACAGACGTATATAGGATTGGGCATTCTATTAGCTGCGGCTGCGGCTATGCGCGTAGATGCAACACCTATGGAAGGTTTTGACCCTACCGCCTTCAACGAGATCCTCGGGCTTACGGATTATTCGGTTACGGTGATCTGTCCTGTTGGCCACCGCGCAGCATCGGATAGCTTCCAGCATTTCAAAAAGGTGCGCAAACCGGAAGAAGATTTCGTTTCCGTACATTAATCCGATCTGTTGCTACCCGGGAATGTCCGGGTAACAAATAGTTTATTGAAAAGCGTTTTCGTTCCGGCGAAGGCGCTTTTTTAGTTGGGGGAAATTTAGGTTTTACCAGGTTTCCGAAAGGGATTACCACAAAGCAACAAAGTCATGGACGGTTATTCCGGGAAAAGACAGCGAAGCGATCGCTGTAAAATCGATTAACAACATTGTAAAATGGGGAGACTTTGTCCATCCGTATGATTGAGGGCACCCGTTGATTACCGCAAAGCAGGCTGGATTTACTATGTGTTTGATAACACTGAAGATTGGTCCAAATAAGGTGTTATTGCGCGCGCAGATAACGCAGGATCTTTCTATTATTGATCCCGACACTAAATAAAGCACAAAAAAAATGCCCCCTGATCGCTCAGAGGGCATTTCCTATGTTGTAAGAGCTGGCTCTTAGTTTTTCACCACACGTTCGATAGCCGAACCTGTTTCGGTTTTAATTCTCAGGAAGTAAACCCCGGTTCCGTAAGCAGAAAGATCTACCGTACCACCGTTGCTGATTGTCATTACCTGGAGAACTTTCCCTTGTGCGTCAGCAACCTCAACCGATGCATTGTCTGATGACATGGTAACGGTTACGTTGTTTGCTGTCGGGTTCGGGAACACATTGATAGAAGCATCGGCGATCTCTTTGATGCCTACGCTTGTAACGGCCACACAAGCTGACGTATCGGAACATCCGGAAGCGTTGGTCACTACTACAGAGTAGCTTCCGTTAGCTGTTGCAAGGAATGTTTGCGAAGTCGCTCCTGCGATGGCTGTGTTTGTTGCACAGTTTAACCACTGATAAGTCGTACCTGTTGAAGCAGTCAGCGTAACGTTTCCGCTCAGTGTTGCTGTTGCAACCGGGAGAGCGTTCACCGTTACCGTTACCTGGTCTGTTACTGTACACGTTCCGTTGTTTACAGTTACCGTGTAAGTAGCTGTTGTTGTCGGAATGAATGGTGTTGCCTGGGAGACACCGTTGTTCCAGGAGAACGTTCCGGTACCTGTTGCAGTAAGCGTTACCGCTGTTCCTGCACATACTGCCTGGTCTGCACCACCGTTAACTGTAGGAGCTGCAACCACAGTGATGGTTACATCATCCGTAGCCGAACATCCGCCGGTTGTACCTGTTACAGTGTAAGTAGTCGTTGTTGTCGCTGCAAAAGCAACTCCGTCAGACACACCGTTGTTCCATCCGTAACCTGCAGCTGTACCTGTTCCTGTTAACGTGATCATTGTTCCTGCACATACTGTCTGATCAGCCCCTGCGCTTACAGTTGGCATTTCGTTCACCGTTACCGTTACCTGGTCGGTGTTGGTACATGTTCCGTTGTCAACTGTTACTGTATAAGTAGCTGTTGCTGTCGGTGTGAATGGCGTTGCCTGGTCAACATCGTTGTCCCATGAGAACGTTCCCGTACCTGTTGCAGTAAGCGTCACCGCTGTTCCTGCGCATACAGCCTGATCTGCACCTGCATTCGCAGTTGGAAGATCGTTCACCGTTACGGTTACCTGGTCAGTGTTCGTACACGTTCCGTTGTCAACTGTTACTGTGTAAGTGGTTGTTGCTGTCGGAGTGAATGGCGTTGCCTGGGAAACACCGTTATCCCATGTAGAGATGCCGGTACCTGTTCCTATGAGCACAACGCTTGTTCCCGCACATACAGCCTGATCCACACCTGCATTCGCAGTTGGAAGATCGTTCACCGTTACGGTTACTGCGTCTGTAGCAGAACATCCATCGGTTGTACCTGTCACTGTGTAAGTTGTCGTAGCTGCCGGAGTAAATGCTACTCCGTCTGTTACGCTGTTATCCCATACAAATCCATCGGCACCTGAACCTGACAACGTAGCTGTTGCCCCGTCACATACCGCGAAGTCTGCTCCAGCGCTTACGACTGGAAGCGGAGTCACTGTGATTGTTACAGCATCTGTAGCTGAACACAGGTTTGCGTCTGTACCTGTCAGGGTATAAGTCGTCGTAGCTGTCGGTGTAAATGCTACACCGTTCGATACACCATTGTTCCAGCTGTAACCTGTAGCAGTACCTGTTCCTGTCAAGGTAACCGGCGTCCCTGCACATACTGTCTGGTCTGCACCTGCGTTCACTGTCGGAAGCGGGTTCACTGTTACTGTAACGTCATCTGTATTTGTACAACCGTTAAGGTCTGTACCTGTTACCGTGTAAGTTGTCGTTGCAGCCGGAGTAAACGCTGTTCCGTTCACGACACTGTTGTTCCATACATAGGTATCAGCTCCTGAACCGGATAATGTAACCGGTGTTCCGGCACATACGGTCTGGTCTGCACCTGCTCCTACTGTTGGAAGAGCATTTACTGTTACTGCTACCGAAGCGCTTGCTGAACAGCTGAAGCTGTTTGTGTACGTTACCGTGTAGGTCGTAGTCGCTGTTGGCGACACGGCTGCAGGATTTTGTACAGCTGAAGTGAAGCCTGCCGGTGAAGAAGTCCACGCGATAGTCGAGACTGCCGGTTGCTGCCCTGTTATTGACACGTTATCGATGATCCAGTAATACCCCCATGCAGAAACATAGTTGTAACGGATCTTAACGTTTGCCTGGTTCAGGTAAGCTGCACCGAGTGTGATGCTTTCGTTGGCAGGGATCTGGCCGTTATCGGTAGTTGTTCCCTGGTTTCCAAGCGGAAGGTAATCTTTCAGAACAGCCCATGTAGAACCGTTGTCTGTTGAGATCTCTACTGCTACGGTAGCATCACCTGAATTCCATTTCTTGTACAGGTTCTGGAATGTAAGCGTCGCGGATGTCATTCCTGTTGTACTGAATGACGGAGAAACAAGCTTGGTATTCGTTGTAGAACCGCTTCCACCGTCTGCTGAGTTGGAAAGCGCAAACTGACCTCCCTGGGGAGTGTTGAAGTTTGTAAAGTTCGCACCGAAGTTCGTGCTTGTGTATAAAGGAGCGTGTGAAACCCAGTTCGAAACAGCAGGTGATGCACCACCGTTAACGGTTGTCCAAGTTCCAAAGCCTGCATCGAAGTTCTGTGTAAGAATAGTCGTTGATACGACAGCTGAGTTGGAGTTCCCTGTAGAAGAAAGGTTAACCGCTTCTCCGACACAGATCGTGTTATCGTTCACTGTAGCTGTAAGAGCTGTAGGAATAGGATTCACGGTGATCGCATAAGTCGCAGATGTGTTACATCCGTTGTTAGCGCCGCCGCTTGCATCTACTGCAGTTACCGTATACGTTGTCGTAGCAGTTGGAGCTGCAGTTACCGTAGCACCTGTACCCAAACCACCTGACCATGTGTACGTGTAGTTCGGATCATTGGAGCTGGAAGCTGTAAGAGCAGTTGAACCGTTCAGACAGATCGTTGCAGTTCCCGAAACAGCGATCGCCGGAGGCGTCGTTACTGTAACAGTAACAGCGACTCTTGGGCTGGAGCAGGTTGCGTTGCTTTCCGATACGTAGAACGTCGTCGTAGCACTTACAGGATAAGCAGTCAGCATATTCGCTGTCTGTCCTGCAATTGCTGTTCCGCCTACGGCTGTTGTATACCACGCGAATGTATTGCCCGGTGTTCCCGAACCTGTTACGGATGCTGTAGGAGTACCTGTACCACACTGCGTGCTGTTGCTGGCAACCGGTGTAAGCGGTGCAGGATTGATCGTTACGGCAGCAGTCGTTCCTGTGTTTACACACCCCGTAACAGGGTTGGTAGCTGTAACTGTAAACACCTGTGACATCGGTGAGCCGGTGTTGTTCGTAATCGATGTAGTTGCAGTTGCTGTATTCAAAGCTGCTCCCGGAGTCCATGCCCAGTTAAGGGATGCTGTCTGATCCAGTGAGTTTGAATTCCCGGTGAACGTGAACCTTGGCCTTGCGCTCATTGTTCCAGAATTTGTAGTTGCTCCGAGAACAGCTGCAACAGTACCATTGTCAACTCTGTAATAAGCATTGGATACGTAAGCCGTGTTGTCATATCTTACACCTGCCGAGTTTCCTCCGCTGTTGTTGTTACTCCATGAAGTCTGAACCACGATGTTACTCGTTCCGTCCCACGCGAATGGAGCAACGAACGTAAAGTTGTTCAGGCTGGATGCAGTAAACGTCTGTGCAGCATTGCTGTATACCTGCGTAAGGCCTGCTGCAGGAACAAATCCGCCTGCAAGGTCTGTATTCGCTGTCGTACCGATGTGCACTGTGAAACCTGAATAAGTAATTCCGGCTGTAGCATTGATCGTAATTCCAAGCGCGGTAATGTTACCTGCAACCAGTCCGGCTGCTGTAAGCTCCGATGCCCTGATGATGTACTGGCCTTTAACTCCACCAAAGTTATGATAGAAAGGAGAGTAATAGTCGGATGAACCGTTAAGCGCACCTGCACCTACAGCTACCTGACCAACTCCTGATCCCAAACTTGTTGCGGTCAGTGTAATTGCATCACCTGAACAAACCGTTGCAGGCGTAGCTGTTGCTGTTGTTATTGCCGGAAGCGCATTAACTGATACAGTTGTAGTAGCACTTGCTGCACAACCTCCGTCTGTAGCGGTAACCGTATACGTATACGTTCCAGCTGCTGTAGGTGTTACCGTTAAAGTAGCTCCCGCAGACGGAGTCTCCAGGCCACTTCCTGTTGTCGACACGGTAGAATACGTGTAAGACTGGAATGGTGTTGGATTCGTATTGGCTGCTGTCAGCGTAATGGATCCACCGATACAGATAGCTGCCGGTGAATGGACGAGTGATACGGCATCCGGTGTGGATACGTTCACTGTAACCGGTGTGCGTGTACTTTCACAACCTGTTGCCGTGTTCAGCTCGCTTACATAGAATGTAGTCGTAGCGGAAACGGTAGATGTATAGGTTGCAGATGTGCTGCTCTGAAGGAAGCTTCCTCCGGATGAAGCTGCATACCAGCTGAACGTTGGCGTAGCGAATCCTGTTGTCGAAGTTACGGAAGCCGTAGGGATCTGAACACCACACTGAGCGGAGTTCGTTGCCGTTGGCGCAGATGGAAGCGGGTTAACCGTTACCGTTGTCGTAGGGGAAGGCGTTACAGGACATCCGGATACTGTGATCGCAGCCGTATAAGTTGTTGTCGCTGTCGGATTAACCGTTAACGGGTTTGTTGTTCCAACTGTAGCAACACCATCTGACCAGGAAACAGCGAGACCTGCTACCGGAGCATTTCCTGTGAAGGTCATTTTCGGACGATTGGAATGTGTTCCATCCGCTGTCGTTCTTCCGCAAATAGTTGCAGGAGTCTGCGAGTCATTACGATAGTATGCAGTCGATACGAATGATGTAGCATCGTATTTTACTTCGGAAGCTCCCGCTGCAGAACCACCGTTGTTATTACTCCAGCAGATCTCAACTACGATATTCGAAGTTCCGTCCCAGTTAAATGGTGTGGAGAATGGGAATGTATACACGCCTGGCGTAGTAACCGGGTTACCTGAGTAAACATTCGTGAATGTTCCCGTAAGGTACGTTGTTGTTGCAACAGTACTTGCAGTACTTGCGATGTTTACGTTTAACCCGGTATAGGCTATAGCGGATGCGGAAACCACATCAAAAGCAAGTGCTGTAAGGTTACCTGCCACCAATCCTGCAGCTGTAAGCTCCGATGCACGAACAACATACTGGAACTTGTAACCGCCAAAATAACTGGAGAACGGGCTGATGTTACTTCCACCTGAGTTACCGCTACCTGAAGTAGACAGTGCACCCGCTCCAACCGGAACAGCTGCCGGCTTGATAACCTGAGCTGTCAGTGTGGCATTGCTGCCTGCACATACAGGACCGGCAGACGATGTTGCCGAAGCGATTGCTCCGGACGCAGGCTCATCCGAATAAGACGTTCCTGTATACGTTCCTGTCAGAGCAAATGAATTGGTTGCTGCAACTCCCCATGCGATCACCGCATTTGCCGGAGTTGGAGCCGGGATCGTAGCTGTCCATGTCGTACCGCTTGAATTGGTCATTGCGATAGGCGACTGTGCAACACCGTTAATGGTGTAAGCAAGGTTGACGCTTGCCAGTGGTCCCGAAGGGTTGGAAATGTTAACGGAAATCACACGCGCAGTAGCCACGCATTGCGGCGTAGCAGCCGGCGTAACGGAATTCAGCGTGATAACCGGGGCAGCCAGGGGCGCTCCGTCAAATTCGTCAGCTCCCATATCCGGGGCCGTTCCGCCACCGTTAACAGCTGTCGGGCCAGGGCGAACCTCACCGTCTATATCAACAGCAACTCCGATCGCTGCGCCACCTGACTCCAGTTGTGTCGGCGTAACACCGGTCGAAATATGAAGATTGGTCGCTGAAACAAATGGAGCTGCAGCTGAAAACCCAATTGATTTATTATCATTTGTTGCAGCTGTGCTCAGTGCGTTTGTATAATTTCTGAAGTTGGTTGTTCCGGCTGCCGTTGCAGGAACAAAATTCGATGCCAGGTAGAATGTCACACCTGCTGTCGTACCAACCTGTGCGATACCCTGACGGGCAGCATCCGTACCTGAATAATAAGCGTTATTGTTCAAGGTAAGGTTCATTGCACTTGTTGCGCCTGAAGGCAGGAAAATCGCAACATGCGCAATAGAGGTGGTACCTCCTGTCATGGTATTCGAAAAGATGTTATTCCGGATATCCAGTCCTGTAGCGCTTGTTGCTCCTATTGCAATAGCAGCCGTTAGTGTACCTGTCGTGCTTGTTCCAAGCAAAGCACCGGAAAGATGAATGGAATTGTGGTAGATCTTATGACCTGTTCCCGATCCGATAAAAAGCCCGTTAACACCGTATCCTGTAGAAAACGCCGCGCCGCCTGTAATATCTTGGCTCACATCGTAAATAAAGTTGTTCTGAACGGTAATGTTGTTACCACCGTTCAACCAGAAGGCAGAAACACCGTATGTTCCCGTGTTCAGGTCGTATACTTTCGAAACCCTGTTATTGCTGAGTATCGCAGAAGGAGCGCTCGTAGCGACAAAAATTCCCGTTGGACGGTTAGTCGTAGTCGTGTTGCTGCAGAAGTTCTGAATGGTAGAAACCGTGTTACCCGTTACTGTGTAAGCGCCGGCTGCGTTCAGGATGGAAATTCCCCGCGCAGAGTTGGCACTATTTACATTCAGCGCAACACCTGTAATCGTATTGTTGGCAATGTTCAGTGTGCCTGAACCGATCGCTGTGTTCAGCTCGATTCCCGCGATAGGAGTTCCAACATACGAAAGAATGTTTTTGATGGTATTTCCCGTTATCTGAACGGAAGCAGTACCTGATACATAGATCCCTTTAACATAAACTGTTGTTGCAGGAGTCGTGAAAGGAGCATTCCCGCTAAGCGTGGACTGATCTCCAATAACGTTGTTCGTTACGGTAAGAACGTTGCTATTCGCAACCTGGTTTCCGTTAAATACAATGGCACGTGCAACCGCATTTACCTGGTTGTTCGATACGATCAGATCGTTCACTGTCGTAGCGTTCGGAACAGTCGACGTTAAGTTTGTCAGTGCAGTTGGTGCGTCGATAGCCGTAGCACCTCCGTTCCCCCCGGCATAAATACCGAATGTGGTATTCTCCGATCCGGTCGTGCTCGTGTTAGCCGCAGCATTTCTCCCGGTAGCATTACCATTGATAATGAGGTTACGAATGGCAATGTTGTCTGAACTCGCAACAACCGTAGCTGTGTTTGCGATGCGGATCACAGAAGTGTACGCGATCGTAGCAGCAGCCGTGTTCGTCAGTGTTAAATTGCGGTTCGTACCGGCCGTGTTCGGGTTGTCACCATCGAGGGTAACATTATCCGCACCTTTCAACTCGATAAGCCCGCGTCCTGCAGTTGTTGCGCCTGAGATGGTCACACCGTCCGCAGTCGGCTGGATCATCACCGAAGTATAGATCGCCGGCCCGGCTCCGTTACTGTTCAGAACTGCAGGCGCCGTTTCGGTCGTGTTTGCAGAAATCCCGACAACCACAGCGCCCTGGTGGGTACCTGCGTTAATCGCATCAAACGCGCCTTTGAGTGTAGTATAAGTTCCTGTTAATGTTCCAGAGGAAGCGGTGACGTCTACTTGTGAATAGGCAGTAGAGGTAAAACCAGTCAATCCTAAAAACACTAATGAAGAACCTACCAACCAAGACTGCATCTTGTGTAGTACTTTTTTCATGTATTTATAATTTTAGAACTCCAAATCTCCACAAAAAATAAATACCACACAATAAATGTCAATGTGTTTTTTCTGTAACAGAAACAGAACCTTTCTTATTTCTTAACGTAAACAACCTCTTAATTTCATATTAAACCCAGTGAATACGGCACATCTGTCATCCATAATCACCATCGGTGACAGGCTCTTATTAGCTGCTCTCTCAGTTCATTTTTTAACACAATAATTCCCGCATTTGCCGGCTTGCTAATTTCCTGATAATCACCTGTTAAAATTTCATCTGAATGTGTAATTTTTCCGTTAAGGGTATAGATTTCATAGTATATCGGTTTAGTGATCGAGGGGATCGAGGGGATCGAAAAACGATCGTTGTATTCCAGCATGTTATAACTTTCGGGATTAATTTCGTATAAGTCAACCGTGAGCTCTTTCCTCTAGATTCCGAAGCAGCCTTGTCATTGCCCGGCAGATCGTTGACATACGTGTAACTGTTACCGATGAACAGAACGAACGGAAACGGAATCCTGTTGAATGCGACCAAACCGCGATGACTGACGTCAATAGAATAAGTGGGCCTTTTCTCATTTGTAGATGTTTACTCATTTAACTACATTCGTAGACAAGCGTTGATTACAGGGAAACATATTTCCCGTTTAACCGGGCTTACAATTGGATTGCTATGAAATTATTCTCCTGCCTTTTAACGGCTTTTTTACTCACGATGTGCCCGGAAAAAGCCATCAGCCAGACTTATCTCGGATTTGAATACGATCCCTCCGTCGTCGTAAAATCCGGTGTCGATACCCTGGACCTGGCCTGGGCGGGCGGGCTGAATTTCGTGCAGTTTTCCGATATCGATATCGATTACGACGGCGACATGGACCTGTTTGTCTTCGACCGGAGCGGCGACGAGATAGCGCTGTTTATGAATGAACAGGTGAACGGTGTTCCGACCTATACCTACAAGCACGGCGGACAAGCACTGTTCCCACCCGACATCCGTTACCGCTGCGCGCTAGTGGATTACAACATGGACGGCAAAAAAGACATTTTCACCTACGGCATAGGCGGGGTCAAAGTCTTTAAAAACACCGGCGACTCCGGCAGCGGCGTCCAGTGGCAGCTCATCAGCAGCTTGTTAATGAGCGATTACAACGGCAATTATACCAACCTGTACGTGAGCTCGAGCGATATTCCTGCTTATGTGGATGTGGAAGGCGACGGCGATCTCGATATCCTCACCTTCCATATCAGCGGAGAACGGCTCGAATACCACCAGAATCAAAGCATGGACCTCTACGGGATTCCCGATTCGCTCATTTTCGAGCTGAAAAACGAATGCTGGGGACAGTTCCGCGAAGACATCAACAACAACAGCGTGACGCTGAACGATACCGAGTTTCCCTGCGGAGGCAATGGAAGCCTGCCCGTAGCACAGCGTAACCAACCGGAGCCTCAGCAGGATTCTTCGTTCGTAGCTCCGACCCGGCATTCAGGATCGACCGTTCTTGCGCTGGACATGAACAACAACGGCGTGCTCGACCTCGTGCTGGGCGATGTTTCCTACCCGAACCTCACGCTGCTCATGAACGGCGGAACCGCTCCCAACACCAATTCTGCCATGATTTCCCAGCAAGGGAATTTCCCTTCCAACACGACGCCTGCAACGATGCAACTGTTCCCCGCCCCATTCTATGTGGACGTGAATCACGACAATGTGAAAGACCTCATCGTCGGGGCCAATGCACGGACTATTTCCCAGAATGAAAAAAGCGTTGCCTACTACGAGAACCTCGGGACCAATACCCAGCCGATTTTCATTTTCCGGTCGAAAAGCTTTCTCCAGAGCGAGATGATCGAGCACGGCCTCGGAAGCATTCCCGTGATGTTCGATCAGAACGGCGACGGAAAGCGCGACCTGCTGGTTGCCAACTTCTTCCGCTACAAAGAAACACTGAACAAGGAAAGCGCCTTTCTCGTTTACCGCAACACCGGCACGGCTTCCGATCCCGAATTCAGCTTTTACGACAACAACTTCTTTAACCTTACCGGGCAGAGCCTCGGCCTGCGCTCCATTCCGTGCTTCGGCGATCTGGACGGCGATGGCGACAGCGATATGCTCATCGGAATGGAGAACGGGAACATTAACCGGTACACCAATGCAGCCGGCACAGGAAACCCGGTCAGCTTCGGATCACAAACAACACTGACGGATAATACAGGCACAGCGATCAACGTGATCGCCTACGCCGCTCCGCAGCTGTTCGACCTGAACAACGACGGATTGCTCGACCTCGTAGTGGGCAAAAAAACCGGCGAGATCGCTTATTATGAAAACACCGGCTCGGCAACCGTTCCGGTCTTCACATTGCGCAACGATACACTTGGCGGTATCGACGTGGCACCCACCATTCCCGACGGCTATGCCATTCCGCATTTCTTCCGCTCGGACGACACCACACATTTGTTTGTAGGCGCATACGACGGAAAGCTGCACTACTATACCGGCATCGACGGGCACCTCGATTCGGACAGCAGCTTTACCACCATCAGCGACAATTACCTCGGGATCGATGTCGGGCTTTACTCCGCGTTCTGGGTCGAAGACATTGACAACGACGGCCTGCTGAACCTCATCGTGGGGCAGGACCTCGGCGGACTTCACCTGCTGGAAGCGAATCCGAACAGCACGATTGGACTGGAAGAGCAAAGCCCTGTAAAAAACAACTGGCTGCTGGTTCCGAATCCTGCAAAAACCAGCGTTTCCCTGTTATCACTGAACGCAGCTGCCGAAACAAGCGATGTAAGCGTTTACAACCTGCTCGGCGAGCTGGTGACCACTACCCGGATCACTGGAAACGGAACACTCGCTATCAGCGAATGGCAGAAAGGCATGTACCTCGTCGTTATTTCATCGGAAAATACGCGGGAAGTACTACGATTAGTGAAGGAATAATCGGCAGAATGCCAAGAGGTCAGGATATTAAGATATCAGGACACAACAAACTTCATTTTAAAGCCACAAATAACACCACTATGAACACAAACGAAGACGAGCTGGCAGACCGGAAAGAGCGGATTGCTTTGCTTGAAAAGCGCAGCGAAAAAGAATACGGCTGGTTCCGGAGCATTATGGTTTCCGCATCTTCCCTGCTCGGACTGATCATTTCGCTGCATTCGGGCAAGTCGGACAGCGGCTACACGCATACACTTTACGCTTCAGGAGTTTTGCTCTTATCGGCCGGGATCCTGCTGAGCGCCTTTCACCTGTACGGCGAGCCACTATCGTATAAACGACTGGCGAAAGCACGGAAAAACAAGCAACACGATGCGCTACCGGATACCGGAACAGCGATTTCACCCAATCCCCTGTTTTTTCATGCGCGTACCGTGGCGTTGTGCTGTTTTATGCTCAGCGTTTTCTGCCTGGCTCTCTTCGCAGTGGCGATGGATTCATAATACTGCACTGCGTGGAATGTGCTTGTTTTCGAGTGGTTTATTGCCGCGCCATTGCTTAGCTATTGCTTAGACACTGCTTAAATAGGCTTTTTACAGACACTAAACAACTGATTAACAATACAATAATCAGCTATTTTAGTTTTACTCACACAAAAAAAACTCTATAAGCTAAGTATAGGTCGGGCATGAAGGTAAGTATGGCTATGGTACGGGAGAAGTATGGTGGAACAGCGTGCAATTTACAGCTATCAATTATCAAGGGCTTCGGATACAACTTTTAAGTTCCGGGCTACAAGACGGCCGACTACTAATTCCGGACTAAATGCTCGAAAACCACGCTATTCCTCCATGCAATTTCTCCCGGTTTTTCCGTAAATAAGCCAAAAATCGTAGAGCCTGAGCCCGACATTGCCGCATAAACGGCTCCTGCACGGTACAGGTCTTCCTTCACTTCGCCAAGAACGGGATGCTGCGCAAAGACGCTTTGCTCAAAATCATTCATCAGGCGATCCTTCCAGGATGTCAGCGGCAATTGCAGGATTTCTTCCAGCGGCCCGCGATCCGGATCCGGAACAACGTGCGCATAGGCGTCCTTTGTCGGAACGTGGATCCCTACATTGACCAGCAGCACATACAGCGATGGCAGCTTTATGTCGAGCGGCCGCAGCACTTCCCCCCTGCCGGTGGCCAGCTGCAGGCCTCCCCGGATAAAGAACGGACAATCGCTGCCCAGCTGCGCCGCGTAGTCAGCAAGCTGCTCATCCGTCACAGCAAGGTTGTACAGGTTTTTAACGGTTAGCAGGGTCGCAGCAGCGTCCGAAGAACCACCGCCGAGCCCGCCGCCCATCGGGATCACTTTGTGCAGGTGAATAGCGACCGGCGGAATACCGAATGTCGTTTGCAGGATTTCGAATGCATCGCTGCAGAGGTTTCCCGGGCCGGGAATTTCCAGCCCCGAGGACTGAAAGGAGAATGTTTCAGCGGGCACGATTTCCAGCGCGTCGTGAAACGGAATTTCCAGCATGCCCGATTCAATTTCGTGGAATCCGTCATTCCGCTTTTTCAGAATGTGTAAACCCAGGTTAATTTTGCACGACGGGAAATATATCATGCAGTAAAGGTAACTGTTGCGAACTATTTTCGTAAATTTCGCCCCTGAAAAAGCAAACAATATGTCTACATATCTCGATTTTGAGGAGCCGATAAAAGCACTTGAAGAACAAATTGAACAAACCCGCGAAATCGGGCGAACGAGTGATGTCGATATGACAGAAACCGTTTCCGTGCTCGAAACCAAACTGGCGGAAAAAACCAAAGAGATCTTCTCCGGCCTTACCCCGTGGCAGCGCGTACAATTGTCGCGGCACCCGGACCGTCCGTACACACTTGCCTACATCAACGCGATTACCGATAATACGTTCCAGGAGCTTCACGGCGACCGCAGCGTAAAAGACGACAAAGCGATGGTGGGCGGCTTCGGGCTGGTTGACGGAAGATCGGTGATGTTTATCGGGCAGCAGAAAGGGATCAATACCAAGATGCGCCAGTACCGTAATTTCGGAATGGCCAACCCGGAAGGTTACCGCAAAGCATTGCGCCTGATGAGAATGGCTGAAAAGTTCAACAAGCCGATCGTAACCTTCATCGATACTCCGGGAGCATTTCCGGGACTGGAAGCGGAAGAGCGCGGACAGGGCGAGGCGATTGCACGCAATATCTATGAAATGATGCGACTGAAAGTTCCCGTGATCTGTATCGTGATCGGCGAAGGAGCTTCCGGCGGAGCATTGGGCATTGGCGTGGGCGATAAAGTCGTAATGCTGGAAAACACGTGGTATTCGGTTATTTCCCCGGAATCCTGCTCGTCCATCTTATGGCGTTCATGGGATTTCAAGGAACGCGCAGCCGATGCACTGAAACTGACAAGCGTGGACATGAAACGCCTGAAACTGGTCGACGATGTGATCGAAGAGCCGCTTTCAGGTGCGCACAGGCAGCAGGAAGCGATGTTCAGACGTGTGAAAGAAAAGATCAAAGGGTACCTGGAGGAACTGGACCCGAAAGAACCGAAACAGCGCATCAACGAGCGTATCGAGAAGTTTAACTCGATGGGCGTCTGGCAATAAGACAAAAGACGGAAAGACGAAAGATTTAAGGATCTTAAGACGTCAGGACTAAAAATAACGAGAAGAAAAGGGTGCAATTTTTTGCACCCTTTTTTATTTAGTTGAACCGGCCGCTGTTACTCTACCTCGGCTGTCGTTGTTTCGTTATCAATATCAAACACCAGCTTCACTGTACGCTGCTTTTTTGCAAAATTCAGCTCACCGACGTAAAACGCATCTACCGAATATTCATTTTCCTTCGTATGCGGCTCCCACGTTTCTTCATACAGCGTATAATTCTCAATGCGGATCGTGTGATTTCCTTTGGGAACATCCACCGAATACGTTCCCGAGGTCGTTTGTTTCATTTCTTTTGAAGTTCCCACGAGCTGGCCGTCGACGTAGACCTGCATCCTGTTCTGATGGTCGTAACCGTCGACGACCCCGGTAAAAGACCAGGCAACCGTTAGCGGAACAGCCTTTCCTTTTTTTACTTTCGGCGCTTTTCCGGAGGTTGTTATCGTTGCATCCGTCGTTTGTGCGTCGAGGTCGAATACGAGCACAAGGGTCGTGTTTTTTTTCAGGTCTAATTCCGATTCGTAGAAAGCATCTGCAGAATAGCTGTTGGCCATGGAATGCAGTTCCCATTCACCTTCGTAAAACGCATAATTCTCCACGCGTATGGTGTGTATTCCTTTCGGAACTGTAAACGTGTAGCTTCCTGCCGCCGTTTGTTTCGAAACAGGCGATTCTCCCACTTTATTCCCATCCACATACGCCATCATTTTGCTGTCGTGGTCATAACCATCCTCCACACCGGCAAATGTCCACTTAACAGTAAAATCAAGTGCAAAAGAAGAGCTGCTCAGCAGCAGCAACAAAACGAATACTATATTTTTCATACCGAAGGTTTTAGCGCAAATATGCATTTTTTAAAGAAGTTTAAAGACGTTTCAGTAATTCCCCTGATTACTAAATCGATATATCAGCTAAATGGAGTATGCCCACTGTTCCGGTTTCCTCCTGCACTTTACTCAATGACCAGCCTTCCAAAGGAACTGTCTTTTCTCTGCAAAAATGACCTAAAACCTTCGTCACCATTGGATTCCCGGTTAAAATCATTTTCAAATAAGCGCAACAGGTAACTCAACAATTCGTATAATTGCATGACCCATCACGTTTTTTAGCGTCTTGGTTTACAAAACAACTGGTATTATGAAAAAAAACTACACATTCTTATTCCTGCTTGCAGGAACCATTAGCTCATTGGCTTTTGTAAATTCCAAAGCCTCCTCCATCGAGAAAGCAGAACTAACCAAAACACATGCGCTTAACAGCGCTGGAGCTCCAACCGGAAAAACAGGTGCGCCGGGAGAAACCAACTGCACGGACTGCCATACCGGAACAGTCCAGAGTGGCGACGTGAATGCACTCGTCATTACAGACGCCAATGGCATTGTAACGGATTACGAACCGGGAACGACCTACAATGTCGCAGTAACCTTCACTACCGCAGCAGCCAGAAATGGCTTTGAGGTCGTTGCGCTGAGAAACAGCAATAACTCCCAGGCCGGGACGATGATCGCCGGAACAGGAAACCAGGTCGTGAACGGAAGCGCCGGTAAAAAATACGTAACACATACGCAGGCCGGAAATGCGCTCAGTGCATGGACCTTCCAGTGGACAGCGCCGGCTACGAACGTAGGTCAGGTGAAATTCTACCTGGCAACGAACCAGACCAATGCCAACGGGACATCCACCGGCGACGTTATCCGTTTATCCCAGCATTCGATCACTTCCACGTCTACGGTTGGGATCAAAGAAAACAAAACCGTTGAGCTGCACGTTGGATTTGCTTCTTCCACCGGACAACTGGTGATCGATCTGAACGCCCTTTCTTCGGGGAGCGCTTTCGTGAACCTGGTCGACATCAACGGAAAATCTGTTTTCACAGAACAGCTGGGAACGGTTTCCGTAGGCGAGAATCAGCTGAAAGTGCGCATTCCGGAAAGCATTCCTGCCGGAATTTACATCGCACACGTCGGCGTAAACAACACCTTTGCTTCACAAAAGATCGCCATTCAGCGATAAGAATTTATTATCCGTTAAGAAACGCCCGTGTTCAGCTTTGAATGCGGGCGTTTTTTTTATTGTCAATTGACAGTGGACAACTAGTGTCGTATATAAAAGGACATGAAGAGATTGTAGTATACAGAATGAACACTCATCTGAATGAATAAACTTTGTTTATCCGGCAGCTCAATTGTCAATTGTGCATTGATAATTGTCCATTAAGGCGAGCTTTTTACCGCAAAGGGCGCTGAGCAACTGGAAGTACTGCACACAGAGAAGGTCGCAGAGGGATTTTCATCCACAGGGACGAAGGTCCGATCCTATGAATAATCATCGTAATCCTACTAAATAATGAATTTGATTTCCGAATGTCTTTATTACCCTGCGAAGACTTGATAATTGTCAATTGTACATTGATAATTGTCCATTAACCAATCCGTCGCGTCACCAGCGCTTCCACACGCTCGAAAAACTGTTCCGGCGGGGCCGTTCGCCATTCGATGTCTTCGAGCTCGCCGCCCATCACGAAATAATGATCGATCCTTGCGCGTTCGAACTCGGCGATCACATGGTCGTGAAAATTCACCATTGCGATCCAGCCTTCTTCCACATCGTCGAACCATTCTTCGTAATAGCAATCGTCCGAATGATGAAAATTCAGCACGTTTTCCCCAATCAGGATGAACTTATCGATGCCGTTTGCCTCCAGCTGCTCGATCACATTCCGCTTGAGCGTCATGATATCGTTCTCGATCGCATCGTTCCATTCGCCAATAAATTCTAAAATCGCATAGTTGTCCTCGTAGTCCACGAAAAGGATCTTGACGAACAGTGTTCGCGACCCCATATTATCCCACTGCGGGTGGATCAGGTAGTTGTACACCCGGTCTGTAAACTCAAATTCACTGTATTCCCTGTCGAAAAACGGCGAATGCGGATCTTCCGAAGCAATATAGAGATGCCGCCAATTAAAATATGGTTCGATAAAATGCACGCTGTAAGAGCTTTATGTTTATAACTGTTTTTTCGGACACCCTCACCGAAATTAAATAATAACTGTACATTTGAGACGAGTATCAACAAATAAAATGAAACCTATGACTCTGGTTAAAAACGTATGCAGATTCGGACTTATTGCGGCGATCGGCATTTTTTCTTTAACGGCTTGTTCCGGTGCTGCCGATAAGCGCGATGCGAAAGCAGCAGCATCTTCGCTGATCAATGAGAACAAAAGCATCGTTGCCTTCGGACATGTGTCTGTCAAAGAGCTTTTGGACAAACTGGATTACAAACAACTGCCGAAAGTAAATGCCATTCTCTCCGCTGAGATCCCGTCATGGGAAAAAGGACTGGACCTCAAAACACCGGTTTATTACGCTCTGCAGGCACCGTTTGCAAAAGACGGAACACCGGACGTGTTTTACGGATTTCTCAATGTGAAAGACAAAGCGAAATTGCTCGATAAATTTACGAGCATGGGCTATACGATGGAAAAAACCGGTGAGATCAGCTATTTCAGCGAAGATGACGTAACCATCGGCGTGCGCAATGACCTGGCGATCGTTATTTCCAAAAAAGACGACTACGACGGAAAAGCGATGATCGAAAAAGCCTTCAAAGAAACAGAAGGCGACGAAAGCGATGGAAAAGCCGAAGATATCCTGGATGAAAAAGGAGACATCGTTGCCGGAATCAGCATTGAGCGCCTCTACACGACTTCCAACACGTCCCTTTCCAAGCTTCCCGAAGCGAAGAAAACAGAGCTCGAAAAAATGATCAAAGACGGCTATGTGCAAACTGTTGCTACCTTCAAAAAAGGCGAAGCACGCATCGAAAGCAAAAACCTGTTCTCCGACGAGCTGAAAGACCGCCTGTTCTTCAAAGAAGACGCGAACGCTACCGTGCTGAAAAAACTGGGCAACGGAACCGCATGGATGGGCATCAGCGCCAACATCGATATGCGCAAGCTCGAATCATTCATGACTGACTTTGCTCCGGGCGCGAACGAGAAGCTCAATGAAAAGCTTCCGGGTGAAGCAACAATGGCACTGGCGATGCTGGGCGAAAATCCGCTTGGTAAAATGTTCTCCGGACAGCTTGGCTTTGTAGCCGTTGGAAATCCTTCCGTAGAAGGAATGTTGCCACAGTTCAACTTCTTCGTCGGACTGGGATCGAAAGGCGATTTTATTACGAATATGATCGGCGAATACGCAGGCATGGCGATGATGCAGAAACAAGGCGATGCCTACATCATAGAAGGTATGGCGATCGCTCCGCGCAAAGACGGATTGTATGGCTACACGACCGGCAATGGCGCTGGAGGCTTGAAAATCCCTGCATTTGCCAAAGGATTCGGAACAAAGACATTCTCCATGTTCATGAACCTGGGCAGTATCGACGTTAAAAGCCTCGAGCTGGAGCCGCAGCAGCGCGTACTCGAGATCATGGAATCACTTGTCATCAATGTTGACAGGGACGGCGGCGAGCTGGTACTCGTTTCAAAAGACAAATCCCGCAATATCCTGAAACAGATCGGACTGTTCTACGTCGAAATGGGCGAAGAAAAAATGAACGAGCTGCAGGACGGCGCATTGTCAGATGCCGAGATCGATGCCATGCTCGATGAAGCAGCCGCAAAATAAGAAACTGATTCAATGACTGAAAGCCATTTTCGCTCTGCGGAAGTGGCTTTTTTTATTGCCTGGGATTTCAGGAGATCAGCACACAGGATTTTAAGATGTAAAGCCACCGGCTTTCGACTACCGACTAAAATCCTTATCTTTAGAAAGCCATTCAAAATGTACAATAGCTAATACGATCGTCATGCTGGAAAAAGAAAACTGGAACAAGCTTACACCCGAAGAAGAAAAGATCATCGTCCACAAAGGAACCGAATACCCGTTTACCGGTGAGTACGATAAATGGAAAGAAGAAGGGATTTTCGTGTGCCGCAGATGTGAAGCGCCGCTCTACAAAAGCACGGATAAATTCGATTCGGGCTGTGGATGGCCTTCCTTCGACGATTCATTTCCCGGTGCAGTCAAAGAGATCACCGATGCCGATGGACGACGCACAGAGATCCTCTGCAACAATTGCGGCGCACACCTGGGCCATGTCTTCACCGGCGAACGCTTCACCGCTAAAAACACGCGGCATTGTGTCAATTCATTGTCGATGAAGTTCGTGAAAGCATAATAATTCCTGCAATAGTTCGACGCTAATGCGTGGGTAGAGCGTAGGTACTGCGTAGATAAAGCGTACCAGGAGCGTAGATAGAGCGTCATTCGTGTATTCTGTAACAAACGGTGATAAAATGAACGCGAGGATAGCCGCGCTTCATAGATCAGCATAGGTGGATTATAATATGCCCGCTAAACCGCCGCTTACTGTGCTATGGGAAGAGCCTCTTCCTCATACGCCGTCATGCACTTGTACACCGAGCAGGTCGTTTTTGAACGAATGATCTGTGCCAGCTGAATGTGTGCAGCGAGCGCCAGCTGCGAATAATTCTGGGAAGAATTCCCGAAATCGGCCGCAGTAGTCACCCACATTTTCTGGATCAGCTCCTCGCCTGTCGCAACGTTGCCGATCTGGTTAACGACAGCGCGCACATTTCCGGCTCCCGCGTGGTAGACATGCAGCACGAGCAGGCGGAACCAGATCGCGCTTTCATCCACCGTTAACCCTGCGCTGCCCGCAATGGATCTGGCCGAAGGAATACAGCTGCGTTTCAGCAATTGGGACGCTCCGTAGGCAGAACGGTTAAAATCTTTGCGTTCATCCACGGTCTTGTTCACCGTAAGTCCCATCGATCGGGCGACACCCGGCATCAGCTGGAAAGGGCCGTAAGCACCAACAGTAGATTTTTTCAGTTGCCCCGGGCTTTCGATGAGCAGTATCGATTGCGCATACCACGGATCCACGCCGTATTCTTCAAAACAGGCAACGCCTTTCGACAGGCTTTCATACACCAGGTCGAAGCGGTAAAAATCGTTCTTCCCGGTCGTCACCATAATGCGCTCCGTAACGGGCAATCCCAGCGAAACGCGCACACTGTCCTTGAACACCGCTTTTTGCGCTTCCGTTTGCCGCTGCCAGTTCTTACCCGACATGCGGGTAATGATCCTGCGGTTGGAGGCCACATTTACCAGGACGGAATCCGGTGAAAGCAGCATGATCTCCCGCCAGAAAAGCGGTTGCTGCAGCTGGTCCCATTTAGCAGAGCTGATCGGATCGCTGCCCATGATAATGGTTTCAGTCTCGCCTTCGTTCACAGCGATCATTTCACGTTCCCAGCTGGAGACCTGGGTAAATGAAAAAGTAGTCGTAAGAAGGAAAAGTGTGGAAATAACAAGAATTCGCATGGAGATTTGTTTGAGCTTATAAGTTCAATATTGGGTTTTGGTTGCACAAGTTAAGAGTTAATTATGAATTAGTACTCATCGCTTTAGTGTTAAAAACCAGAAACAGAACCATGTGGATAAAGTATTAAATCTAAAACTGCCGGTGCGATAAACGGGCGGAACCGGGATTAGCTGCCTTTCAGGCTGCGATCACGGCAGGGCGCGCTTCTTCGATAATCCTCTCAGCAGCGGGATGATGATCACCATGACCAGCGGCAGTGAAAAGATCAGTACCGGGTTCTTCTCAACGATGGAAATGGAATCTTCCGCACACATTTTCTCAAAGGTAAGAACGGCCAGCACGAGTATTTCGATGACAAGCACCACGGCGACGATCATCACGGTGACCAGGTTCTTATAAAGAAAAATGGAGAATGGCTGATAGAAAATGTACAGCAGCGTGAGCACGATCACCAGCAGTAAGCTCCCGAAAAGAGCATACATACTGGGTTCCCAGTCATTTTCGGGATAATCCGCATCGAGTGCGAAGGCGATCCTGTCCGGGGCAAATTTGACCAGCTGGCCATTTATGATGTCGCGCCCGCTGATGTTGTAGCGCGCAATGTAGAAATGGCTGCGCAGCTGTGTAAAAAATCCGGCGTCGTCCATTTCGTCCAGCGTTCCGTTCCCCTTCACGTAAAAATCGTCCACGACGTTGCCCGCATTGATATAGAACACATCGCTGGCTTTGAGCAGCAGGCAGTATTCGAACTCATCGCTCATTTCTTTCCGCTTTCCCTCCGGGGAGTTGAAAATGATGTTGAGGGTCGTTTTGCCGTATTTGAAATCCCGGGATGAATCCATAACGATGCGAACGGTTTTTATGAACTGCGCCATCGCCTTTTTTTCCTTGAACGAAAAATCGGGGAAGTACAGATTAATTCCGGTTACGCCGTCGGGGTCGTTCTGCATTTCGGTGAACATGCACGACAGCGCTTTCAGTATCGCCGAACGGTTGTTCAAAAACCAGTCGGTGAGGTCGGCGCCTTCGCAGCGGAACAGGATTTCTCTCCGCACCGATTTACGATTTTCGATCGCCCCGGTATCGAAACTGGTAATTTCGGGCATGCTTCCCTGCTTTACCCTGAATTCCTTGATGATAAAGCTATTGGAAAGCTTGCGGTTATTGTTGCGGAGAAAGTAATTGTAAAACAGGCTTTCGCCATTCAGCGCATCGACCGAGTCGACAAATCCTTTCAGCACCGTGTAGTGTTTCAGGACTTCGTTCAGGTTGGTCCTTCGCTGATGATAGCGCCAGAACAGCTCATCGATGTCCGACACATAGACCGTATCGTATTTAACGACCGTATCGTGCGGAAGCTCGAAGATCGGCTCGAACCCTGCGCTGGTCTCTTTGTAATAAAAAGCCTGCTCGCCTTCCTGCTGCGCATGCACGGCAGGAGCCGCGAAAAGCAGGAAAAGAACTCCCCATAGTTTCAACTGTTTCATTGCAGCGCGTTTAGAGTATTAAACATTGACCAGCTTCCCTTCTTTTTCCTGTTCTTTCTTCATTGCGCTCCGGAGCAGCTCCAGCGTCAGTTGCGGCTTAGCAGCTCCGTGCAGTTTCACGGCACAGGTCTGAATGATGTTCACCATGCTTCCCCCGGAAAAGCCCGCAGTTGCCGCTTCGTGAAGCAGGTCGTCCGCGTTTTCGTCCAGCCATTCTTCCGGGATCATTTTCTGCCACAGCTCTTCGCGAAGGCGCTCGTTCGGCACAGGAAAATACAACACGGACTGGAAGCGGCGGAAAAAGGCCTCGTCGAGGTTTTCCTTCAGGTTCGTTGCCAGGACGACCATTCCCGGGAAATCTTCTATCCGCTGGAGCAGGTAAGCGACTTCCTGGTTGGCGTGCCGGTCATTGGAATTGCTGGATTCGGTTCGTTTGCCGAAGAGCGCATCTGCCTCATCGAAAAAGAGGATCCATTTACGCTTTTCGGCCCGGTCGAATATCCGGGCAAGGTTTTTCTCGGTCTCGCCGATGTATTTCGAAACGATCATGGAAAGGTCGATGCGGTACACATCCATTTCGTATTGTTTCCCCAGCAATGTTGCCGTCAGCGTTTTTCCCGTTCCCGGCGGACCGTAGAACAGGCAGCGATAGCCCGGCTTCACAAAACGGTCGAGCTTCCAGCGCTCGCGGATCGCCGTTTCGTTTTTGAGCCAGAGTGAAATGTCGTTCAGATCGTCGCGCAGGTTGTAGGGCAGCACAAGGTCTTCCCAGCCCAATGCTGTTTCGATGCGCTTGGCCGGGAAATCACTGCTGTAATCAGGCCGGTATTTTTGATCACCGCTGACTTTCGCCAGCAATTCTTCCGACACGCATAAGCGACCGCTGAGAAAAGGCTCTCCCGTTCCCTGGCCTTCGAGCCGCAGGATGTTTTTCGTATGGAACCAGTGCTCTTTGCTGAACATGCGCACCACGGTTTCTCTTTTGACAGGATCGCCGATGGAAAGAATGAATGCTGCCGTTTCCGCCGTAGGTAAAAAACCGGTATGCGAGGTTCCGCGCCAGCCGCCGAATTCGGTATAAGGCCGGTCGAGATTCTTGTCACGTATAAAAAAGAGGTCGAGCGCCTGCGGACTGATGTGCGGCATCAGCGCCAGCATCAGCACCACCTGTTCTTCCGGTTCCGGCTCTTCACCGATGATGGAAGCCAGCCATTCTCCTTCGGGAAGCGGAATATCCCGCAACGAAGCATACTCGCTTTCATGCCCGAAATACAAGGCGAATGCGGTATGAAGAAAGGTTTGAAAATACTGAATGTAGTTGTTCATAAGCGGCTCTCTGTTTCCTGGCGTCTATCGTTAATCGTGTGTAGCAGAATTGTTCATCTGGGCGGCTTTTCCACCCATCACATCCGCTTCGGTTTCCAGCGATTTATCGTCGTTCACAGCGACGCCCTGCATCTGCGTCGTTGCCTGAACGCGCCCCTGCTTTTGCTGGGCAATGTGCCAGGCTTCATGCGGCAAATGCTTCTCCTGCCCCGACGCTACGTGAATGTCTGTTCCCTGCGCGTACGCATGCGCCTGCAGATCTGCGGGCTTCGAGGAATTGTAATGCACTTTGACATCGTCCATCGAATGTCCGGATAAGTTTTCAACCCCGCTCTTCAGATTATCGGGCAAACCGGTTTCATTTGCTTTCTGTTGAACGGGCTCAGGCTTTCCCGGCGTACTCTTCGCTCCCTGGTTTGTTTCGAACTTGCCCTGCAAAGGTTCTTCTTCCTCTGCCTGGAGCTGTGCTGCTTCGAATTTCCCCTGTAACGGTTCTTCTTCTTCGGCTTGCAGCTGAGCGGTTGCGAACTTGCCCTGCAACGGCTCTTCCTCTTCTGCCTGCAGTTGTGCGGTATTGTTTTTATAGGCCTGTAATACGGAACTCACCGAAGCCTGGTTCTCTGCCTTCGATTTCGATTGCAGCGGTTGCGATGCCTGTTTGTTCTGATGTGCTTTCATAAATCCTGTTTTAAATCGTTCAAACGCTTATAGGCTCAACGCCATTTTACCTGTATTCCTTTTTTCATCCAGCTGTACCTGACGTTCCTGAAATTCCAGGGCACGTTGTCCAGCAACATATCGTACGCCTTTTCTTCCACTGTCAGCAAAATAAGATCGTCCTGTTCCTCCAGCCTGCCGTCGCGCTGGAGAAATCCTTCCCGCAGTCCGGCGATGGATGTATTGGCAAGCCGGCCCCAATGTTTCAGCGTACCCTCCAGCATGGAATCGACGGTTGCTTTATCTTCGTCGGACAGTTCAAACGAGCGCGGAATAGGAACTCCGGTCTTGAAATCCGTGAGCAGCTTGTTGAGCTCCAGCTCGTGCTCAGGAAATTCCTGTGAGCCAAAAACCGCATATTGCAGCAGGAAAATAGCCCGGATCTGCGCTTCCTTGTCCGGTAGCTTACCAGCTTCGGTAACGGAAAGCTTCGAGAACAATACCGGGAAGAAGGGCGAGAGCAAGACCATTCCGGCGTTAGCAATGTAGACCGGCTTGCCTTGACGAAGCTCTGGAACAGCCTCTTCTTCGGGGATCTTTTCGCGAACGGGCGCCGGCAATTCGTGTGCTTCCGGAAGCGGCGCTTTCACCGCTGCAAGCAAGGGACTGGAGGAGGTGAGCCTGTTGATCTCGCGCTGGAACACGGTTTGCTGCTGCCCGGATAATTTACTGTAAAACAACTGTACGATCTGCCGCATCACTTCTTTCCTGCTGAGCTCACGGTACTTCGGAGCAAGCCGGATCAGGAGCTGCATGATCTCTTTATGGTCGAAAAACAGCTTCAATTCGGAAACCAGGAATAAATGCAGCACCTGTACATTTTCCAGCACCGTGCGCAGGTAGAATACAAATGCGTACTGTTCGGAAAGCTGTGTGATCAATGTATCCGTTTCGCCTGTACGTCCAAAATAGCTTTGCAGCAGCTTTATTGCCTGTTCCCTGTTCTCTGAAATGACAGCATCCTGTCTAACAGATGTTCTTGCAGTCGCAACGCGGTCGCGGGTCGTTTCGGTATACAATTCAGCCACCGTGCTGACCAGGTCGAATGGAAAGGCGATACCTGCAAGGCTGATCTCCTCGTGGAAGAACGTCAGCAGGTCGACAAAAGCAACGTTGTAATGAGCGGCCATTTTTTCGATGACTTTACCCACAAAGTATTTTTTATTGAAGGAAAGATTGTTCGACTCGAAGAGCACTGCATACACAAATGTCCATTTCATCCGTGTAAAGCTGCCTCCGGCTTTTCCCTCCAGCGAACCATTTTTCCGCTGACTGTCCAGTCCTTTTGCATAGGCCGAAATAAACGGGCTTTCTACGGGGAATAACATACGCACGAGGCTGAATCGCGCGGTTTCGCGCAGAATGTTCAGTACTTTTTCCCGCAGAACGACATCTGAAAAGCGTGCCAGCAAGGCAGACCGTTCTTCGGGAGCAAGCTGCTTTTCTTCGCGGATCTTTTCAAAGATGATGTCGATCTCCTGCAACACCGCACTTTTCTCCGCAGAGCCGGCTCCCAGGCTTTCCGCATACAGGTTTTGCAGCACTTCACTGAGATCGGGACGCAGCTTGCCAAGCTCTTCGGTACTGCACAAGTAATCGAGCAATTCGATGATGGTAAGATTGTAGCGGGCGGAAACCCGTTTGATAACGCTCCAGACAAATTGTTTGCGGCTGAAAGAAACGGTGCTGGAAGCGATCATGAGCGGAAAAATGATCTGCCACTTCACAATGCGGAATTCCCCGCCGGCTTTTCCCTGCAAAAGCCCTTGCTCCTGCTGGCGATCGAGTACTTTCGCATAGCTAACGATGAAATCGCTTTCGGCCGGAATGATCATGTTCACCAGTGAGACGATCTCGCTTTCCTGCATTCGCTCCAGGAATTCGCGCGCCGTGGTTTCTTTCGAAAGGATCGCGTAAAGTTCCCTGAGATCACGTGCGGTAAGCGTTTTCATCGTTTGCCCGCTTGCAGAAATGCGTTTTTGCCGGTTCAGTGTCTCTGAAAGAAATTCGCGGAACTTTCCTTCGGACAACTCATTTTTCAGCTCTTCCAGTAAAAGGAACAATTCCGGCGGCGCGGAAACGGCAAACTCTACGGTTTCCAGCTCTGTTGTGAAGAGAAAGAGCAGCCGCTCATAAGAAAGGTTGTAATGCGAAGCCAGGCCCGTAATCGTCTGTTCCAGGAAGCTTTTTTTGTTGAAATGCGAACTGCGGTTGTTGAGCAAATAGGCATAGACGACTTTCCAGACGGCATCCCGGTGGCGCGATTCGCGGATCTCGGGACGCGCGACCTGCCGGTATTTTACCCGTAAAAACCGGACGTAGCCTCGTATGAACGTACTTTCTCCCGGCGACAGCAGCTGCATGCCCTGCTCGAGCGTTTCGTCGCTGAGCTGGTAAACAAGCCGTTCCTGTAAGCTTGTCTGGTGGCCGTAGGTCTGTAAAAAACGCTTCAGATCGGCGCCGCTTTCACGGGTAACTTCCCGGAACAGGAAATTGATGTCCTTATAATTCGGTGCAAGGTGCCACGGCAGCGATCCGTGCAGCAGGAAATGGCGCAATACATCGAACAGATGCGCCTTACCGGATACTTTCCGGACGACTGTTCCCTGCGCCTGTACAATGCTGCGCAACAGCACTTCCTCCAGCTTCGCTTCCAGCAGCAACGGGAACTGATCGTCAAAATCTTTTTCGGTGATCGTTCCCAGGTCGACTTCCAGCTCATCGATCTCCAGTACGATGGAAGGATCATCGTGCTTCATCAGCAGCCTGTCGGTGATCTGCAGAATGTTTTTTTCATAGAATTGCTCCCACCTGCTGTAGAGCGAGCGGGGGAAATCTTCGTTGCCGGTGTGAAGATCAATCACTATGCTGTGTATGCTATTCATACAGGTTCTTCGAAAACTCTTCGCTCAGGTCTAAAAATGCCCGAATGGATTTGGAGAAATAAGCTACTCTATCGCTACCGGTCGCAAGCGCTTCCCGCCAGCCGAAGTAAATTTCCTCGAAACTAAACAACCGGTCGAGCTCGACGCGGAACATGGTAACGGTCAGATGCGCAGGCAATCTTTCCTGCAGGAATTCTTCGAGCCGGAGCCGTTTTCCTTCATCGTTGCGCGAACCGTGATAAACAATGGACAAGGCATACTGGTCTTCCAGGCTCACATACTTGTCGCCCGTATTTAACAGGTTGTGTTCGACCACGTAGAATGACTGGCGCTGCGGATCGAACTGCAGCAGAAATCCCCACAACAGGTTGGCAATGCCGATCAGCTCTTCACTGTTCCTGAAAACGCCCAGCTTCATCCATTCCTTTTTACCGGGATACTGAAACAGCAGCAGGTACACATCCGTTTCCGTCAGGTGAACCATTTTGTAATGCTGCGGCATGGCGCCGTACAGCAAAAAGCTTTCGGAAATGGCATTCCTGCTGAGAAGAATGATCTTGCTTTTCAGCTCTTCGAAATCCTTCTTTTCATACAGGATGCGGATCTGCTTTACCGGCTCAAATTTATCGCTGAATAACGGCGTATAGAAGATTCCCGAAATAGCACTGAGCGAAAGATAATCGTTGTACTGGGCGAAAAATTCCTCGTCGCTGATAAGCCGCAGGTTGTATTCTTCCAGTGATTTCAAGGCCGGAATTTCATCTTTGGTGGATTCGCCATTGATCGCCCCGGAAAGCTGCTTGATCACAGGCATGCTCAGCGGATCGTAGATATCAAAGGATTGGAACCGGTTAGCATTCAGCTCGGGGAACAAACGGATCAGGTTTGCCCGCAAGCCATTTCGGATCGCTTCGTCGGATTGCTTTCTGAAAAACGGGTCGGTCCGTTCGCCGTATAAGTTGTCGAGCAGATCCAAATAGCGTGATTTCTGCGTGTGCAGCCAATTCTCGTTGCGGCCCTTCGAGGCAGCGTGTTTAATGCCTGCTTCGATCAGTTTTTCAATCTGCGGAATGGTTACATCGGGCGTTTTGCTCACTGGAATTTTCCCGGAAAGCTCAAACAGCTCGTTGCTTACCGCGGCCTGGTCGGAAGCATCGGCGAGCATGTGATCGAAGATGAGCATGTAGGCTTTGAGCTGCATGACCTGTGCTTTGTAGGTATCGGAAGAGCTATCCGGAATACCGCGCTCACCCAGTCCGTAATTTTCAGGAAAATCAAGCTGAATAGACCGGTATTCCAGCGGAACTTTCTGGAATTTGACGCGTCTTTCGGTTTTTCCGTGCTCGGGCATCCCGGAATAGGCTTTTCCGCCGTGATTGCCCAGTTCCTTCACCACTTTTACACTGTGAACGTTTTCGCACAGATTCCGGTTGCGGTGGTACAGTTTCAAAACAGCTATCCGCAGCTCTTCGCGTTCCCCCGCCGAAAGCTCTTTCTTCGGCTTGATACTGATATGGTAGTGTCCGCTTTCCAGCTTAACATAACAGCTCTGCACCTGCTCAAAGGTCGACATTACCAGAAATTCGTAATCGTTTTCGGTAACGATGGAAGGGGCGAAAACGGTATCGGTATCGAAGATCCCTTTCTCGTCGTAGCGCACCACGCCGTCCCTGTCGGACAGGTAGGACTCAAACGGAAAGCTGTAAGTATAGTGCAGCTCGTACAGCGCGTAATTCAGAAAATCGGAGATCGTGAGGCCGGGATCGTGAATGTTGAAATCCGTCCAGATATCGCCGCTGAGGTACTGCAGCATGTCCAGCGAGCTTTTTTGCAGCCCGAGGTAATAGTTATCTTCTTTTGCGCGTCGTTGAATGGATTGGCCGGACATAAGCTAGTGTTTTTCCATGAACGGATCATCCCAGAGCCGCGTAAGGTTACAGTGAATTTTTACGCCCTCGCCGAAGATGAAATAGGTGCGTACCTGCAGCTTACAGGAATTGTCTTTCTTCACCCATCTCAGGCGCAGGCGGTTCATAAAGGAGCCGTAGTGCGAGCTGATTTTCCGGATTCGGGTCTTGCTGCCGTAACAATGGGTGGCCATTGCCACGATGACGGCGTGTTTTCCCGTAAGCCGTTTTCCGCAGGCTGCTACGACTTCGTATGCGCAGATACCTTCCTGGTAGTCGGTTACATCGTGCCATTTTCCATCGGCCGGAACCGATTTTTCCAGGTATGAGCCTTTTCGGGATTCTGTTCGCAGCGTACCGGCAATTCGGACCTGCTTATTTTCGGATCCGATCTCGATATCGCCATTGTTTTTCAGCACGATGAGCTCTTCAGCCATCTTGTCGCCTTCCCGTTTGCTGATCCTTAAATCTTTGTGATCGATCACCGCAATTTCCCAGCGGATGAGCTCGCTGGAGGAATCCTGGAGAAATGTCATGACGGTTCCTTCCTTGTCGGAGAGCGGAGCCAGCTTAATGCCCATACGCGTGTTCTTGGAAAAACCGTCGTCCAGGATATTTACGGTAGAGTCAATAAGGTTCTCGAAATCAGATTCCGTGGGCCTCTGACCTTCGCTAAAAATCTTTTTTAATGTATCTCTGTTCCTTATCGGCATGGTCTGATCTTCTTTTTGCTACTTCCCAATAATAAATGTTCTCCCTACCTTCATTTCTCCAAGGCCGAATGTATCCATCGTACTGTGGTCGTGGGGGAGGTTGAGCTCAATAATGTGCTCTGCCGAAGGTACGAATATCGAATGCGGAAAACGCGGTCTGATAATGTCTTTCTCCCTGTTTCTGAACTCTCCCAGCTCGAACCATTCATCGTAATCCGAGGGATCTTTGGTTTCGGAAACCCGTATGATCGACAAATGCTCGATGTCGGCGATGAAATCGAGCGCATGCAGCTTATTGAATACTTCGCTGACGCTGATCTCCTGCCCGAAGGAAGGAATTTCCCGTTTTTTCTGCCACGGAGCGATCAGCTCGTCCAGCAGGTCTTTGAGAATGGTCCCGAACATCGCCAGGTGGTATTCTTTTTTCACGTTGGCAATGCATTTTACAATGAGCTCTTCGTAAACGGGATTGATCACGTTGACCTCCGTCACATAAGCGGTTGTACGCTTTTCGAGGTAGCGCTCCACTTTGGCAAGAAATCCCGATGTAACGACCGGCTTGCAGTAATTTTTATCTCCCGGCTGCGGCATGGGGATAACGGCAAGCGTAACGCTTTTACCGGCCTGCGACGAAGACTGGAATCCCGGCAGGAATTTTACACGTCCGAGATCTCCGAATTCCTGGAGCGCGATCCGCTCGTAATCCCGTGGCGTTACTGCTCTTCCCCGGTGTGTTACGTATTCCGAAACGCGCATTTGCATGTCGCGTGTGCTTTCTCTTTCGCGGCCTGCGTAAAAATTGGTGATCCGCTTAAAAGACGCAATTCCCGGAAGGTTTTTCTCCGGGCTCAGCTCGCCGTTCAGCGTTTTGAAATATTTCCACTTGTCTCCATCCAGCTCGTCTATTTCCAGCACGACTTTCCCCACATTGGTATAGATCGCCGCCAGCTGCGGAATGTGTTGCTCATTTTTCTCAATGGCTGCACGGATCCACAGCAATCCTTCGGCATCGAAGAGTGAAGCGGACATGTTTTCGGGGAAACGCAGCGTCATGCATCCGCTGACGAGCATCCTGTCGGTCTCGTCTTTGATAACGCTTCCCTGCGGAATTTCTTCCCACGAAGTTCCGTTGCCCCAGTACATGCGGATGGAAGGAAGCTGGTCTTTGAAATATTCATTGCTGATGACGGAGAAATCGAGGTACATGCAAAATGTCTCGCCGCCTTTCACGTTTTTGAGCGAAATGAGCAGGTTCGCATCCTTGTCCAGCGAAAATGCCAGTGGAATGGATTGTTTTTGCGCACGGGCAGCTGTAATGTAGCCCAATGGAGAAACCTGGTAAACGGCAGATCCGTCGGCGTGATGCGGGTTGCGCAGGTCTATGACGTCTTCGGACTCATAGCTGAGCGTTATTTTTTCGATTACCGGTGCTATCGGCGGATTGATGGTCGGATATTTTTTCTTTTTGCGTGCATTGGCCATCATCTGCTCGGTGAAAATTCGGCGGTAAAGCTCTTCCCCGAAGCCCGAAACCGGTTTATCAAGCGTCAGTCGCACAAATCCCGAGCGCGCGTTGATGGTATACTCATATTCGTCTTCGCTCACACGCACAGGCGACATTCCCTTCATCTGGATGTCATCAAACGTGCTTCGCCGCGCGAGCTTGCTTTCAGGATACGGTTCGCCACCGGGTGTTTCCGGTGTGGTGGCAAAAAGATAATAGGTATTCTTACCGGCCGTATCGTACCATTTGTAATCGGTGAGGTAATTGGTCTTAACTGTAAACGAACGGTTCGTGGTCCCGTTATCATAACCCGAATAATGCCCGGCGAGTCCACGAGGATCCGACGGCAGCTGGTTCCAGCGAATCCTGAGCCCAATAGATTTCGTGTGCCGTATGCTCATTTCGTAATTCCCGATCGCCATCCAGCTTCCGCGTGCTGTATTGATCCCGAACGGAACAAAGGGCTTGGAATTGTCGACACGCCCCAGCTCGTTGTAGACCTGCAGATTCCCGATTCCTTCGACAGCCGTATTGATCGTCACTTTGGAAAGCAGGAAATCTTTCATCCAGGAATAGGCATACAGCCACGCATCGAAATTGAGCAGAATGCTCAAAGCCGGATTATCGGACGTATACGTATGCTGGATCTTGTTTCCGCCCGTCGTAGCCGGAAAATCTTCGGGCAGCGTAAAGGCCAGCAGCAATGTGTTATCGTTTATCTTCCGCACGAGGCATTCCGGGATCTGCCGCCATCCTTCGGTGGTGCTGATACTGAGGTACAAAATATTGTTGAACACATCGCGGAACAGCAATTCCTCGTTTCCGTCTTTGCTTTTATGGTCGTATTGCCTGAACAGCCTGTCGCATTCTTCGGCCTTCCACCTGAAAGCAGCTTCGAGCCGCCTGTAATGGTCTCCCAATTTAGGATGATGGATAGCCAGCTCTTTGTATTTAGCGGTAACTTCCAGCAGCCACCGGTGCTCATCTTTACTTTTTTCGAACAATTCCGTGTAATGTTTTTTCAGGGATTGCACGATCTTATCGAGGTGCTGCGACCATTTCTGGTTTTCGGAAGTAAGGGTGATCCTGACGCTGCGCTTTCCTTCCCGCAGCAGCAATGCGGGTGAGCTGATCACGATACCAAGGGCTTTGCTCAGATGGGCGTCCTGGTTTTTCGAGAACATCATCTGTCCGTCACGGCCGGGGCTTGCAAGCAGGTCGTGAATTTTAACGGAAGTAACAAAATTCAGCTTCGCAGCGGGCTCCCTGTTCCTGTCTTTCTCGAAGAACAGCGAATAAATTCCGTCGATTTCAATATCGTTTACGGTAAGGTCTTCCGTGAGCCGGTAAAAAACTGGCTCGTTGTTGCTGTCTTTTACAGCGAAGCCAAACCCCTCCTTTATGAGCACGTTTTCCGGAACATTTTTCCGGAATTCCAGCCAGACTTTGTCGCCGGCAATGGGCAGCGGATTGACGTTCAGAAACTCGTTCAGGTACCACGAGGTGAACTGGTGCCAGCTTTCATTGAAATGTCTTCCGGTTGTGTGAAGGTTTTCAATGAACGTGAACAGCAACGCCTGCGAAGGCTCCATGTTCTTATCGGGATGGTAAGCTTTGTCTTTCCGGTAAAGCTCCCACAGCTCTGCAATTGTAAGCAGTAATTGGTCGAAATGTCCTTCAGGATGGTTATTGGCGTTGAAGAACTTAATGTGTTTCGCAATTTCCAGGGATTGGCGCAACAGGGATGCCATACCGTTGTCGACAACGGCAAAAGGCATGACAGAGGAATTCTCCTTCAACCTGTCGGTCCTGCTCAATCCATCCTTCTGCTTCATATTTTATAACCTTGTTCCTTCGAGGAAGTAGAACGGATAAACCATGCTGCTTCTGCTGTTCGTACTTTGAACTGTGTATTCCAGGTAGATCATCATGATCCCTTTCAGCTCGTCTTTTATTTCCAGGTCGATCGACTCGATCATGATCCTCGGCTCTCCCGTAAGTATTGCCTGTTTGATCACGTCGATGATCAGTGTTTTCTCAGTGAGGTCCATCTTGGAAAACACCCATTTCCGGAGATCACAACCATAATGTGTGCGAAAAACGCGTTCTCCCGGAACGGTGGAAAACAGGATCTCCAGGCTCTCACGGATGTCTTTTTCTTCGGAAGAAAGCCCTACGCCGTGGTGTTTGTCAAAACGCACGGGAAAGGCCCAGCCGGTTCCAAGATAGGATCTGTCTTCCATCATCTGTTAGCCTCCTATCATTACAGTGGGACAACCCAATACGATGGAACCGCCATGCGCGCAGGTGTCCCCCATACGGGCAGCAGGCTTTCCGCCAATCATAACGGTGGCCGATCCTTTGACAATGCTATCGGGCGGGCCGGTACATACGCACATATCGCCCATGACCGAGGCGGGCATCATACCAATGAGCACTGTCGGAACGCCGGGACCAGTGATGGGCCCGCCAACATGTGGGATCGGCGGAACTCCCGGCGTAACCATCGGGCATACATGCATATCTGTTATTCGTGCAGCAAGCGACATGTTGTTCGTTTTTAGTTTATCATTACCATAGCGCCTTTTATAACGGTCTGCCCGGAGGCAGACAATTCGGCTTTGGCATTTCCTTTTGCGGTAAACGCCGCTTTCGCGGTTGCCTCGACATTTGCCCCGGCAATGGAAGCGGTTGCTTTGGCCGTTATTTCGGCATTTGCCCCGGCGTCGAGCGTAATATTTGTTTTCGCTTTTAAAGCAAGCTCTCCGGCAGATTCGATGGAAATGCCTGATGCGGTCATTTCGATCTTATTGCTGTGCTGATCGGTAATTTTGATCGACTTTCCTTCGTCGCTGATCTCGATGCTGTTGTTTCCGGGCGTCAACAGCGTAATAACTTTTTTCGTCTCGTTGAACTCCAGCTTGAGCTTCGATTTCGTAACGATCGCGCGAATGTCGTTGTCCTGTGTGAGCGAATAAGGCGGCGCCTGCTTACTGCTGTAAAGACTGCCAAGAATAACTGCGTGACAGGGGTCGTTGTTAAAAAATCCGAGCACAACCTCATCGCCGACATCGGGAATAAAAAAAGCGCCGTAACCGCTGCTCGCCCAGAAATTGGAAAGCCTTGCCCAAACGTTGTTCTTATCACCGTTGAGTAGCGGAATTTCGACCTGGATCTTGTTCTGTGTTTCGGGATCGTCGTTTACTTTGACCACTTTTCCTATGTGCATGCCCGCAATTCCGGGCAAAAGCCCCGCAGCCGGCGGAGCAGCAACATCGGTGTTGTCGGTGGCGTTCTCGGGAGAAATGCCCATTCCGACGGTGGTGATCCATTCTCCCTCGCTGATATCGTGCTCGACCATTCCGGCGTAGGCATTCCCGTTAAAACGCTCTCCAAGACCATCCAGCTCGACGATGCATCCGACAACGGCCAGCGAGCTTCCCTGGAAGCGGATCTCTCCGCGGATGCGGGAAAGCCCAGCTTTCAGCATTTGCGCATCGGCCCATGATTTGAGGAACGATTCGCCCGCAGAGGAATCGGATTGCAGAATGTATTTATTGCTGCCGGAAGCTTCTGCCAGTTTGGAAGCGTTGATATTTCCCTGCTCGTTCAGCGTTGGCTTGCTCGCCGCGGCCGTGATGATCTTCTGCGTTGCCATGTCCCATGAGACGGCTTCGGTATCAGCCGGCTGATCGGCCGAAAGCAATGCGCCGGAGAAAGAGATCAGGTCGGCGCCGTACGTTACTTTCAATACCGCTGCCGCGGTAACTGCCGGCTTGGCAACGGTTATTTTTTTTCCTTCGGTGATGACCACCAATCCATTGGCATCTGCCCTCGAAACGACGAAATCCCAGTCGGAACAATAGTATTGGACGAGTGCGGGATGTTCGGTCGTTGTAGCATCAGCGGTAACGCTCAATGGTGAATAGGTTTTCATGATCGTTGAAATGGCGTCGCTGTCTTTGGAATTTTCGAAAATTTTGTTTTTCCGGCTCAGTGTGCCCGGAAATGCATAATCGCGGCATTCGATGTTCAGCGTCACTTCTCCGTCTTCGGGAATTTCCAGGTTGTGCGAGGTCACAATACCTTCGAAAATAACATTTTCGACACTGTTATAGCCTGCAGCGATCTTCACTTCGGTGCCGGGTACAAAGGCATCGGAATCGCTTTCGGGAATTTCCTGCCGGGGCATATCTCCGGCGGTAAACACGATGAGCGCTTTGCCGATCCGGTTGACTTCTTTCCGGATCATAATGGAAACCACGCCAAACTGGTCGGTCATCGCGGTTCCGTTGCTGTAGACGGTAAATGTTACCAGTCCCTCGCTGTCTTTATCCGGTGATACGCTCATCTTCTTGCAAGTGGCGGGAACATGACTTTGGTTCCGGCTTTTATGTTCCGAAAATTGTCGAAGTTATTGTAGTCTGCAATATCGCTGCAATACGACGAATCGCCGTAAATCTCGTCGCAATAGTGAGCAATAGTGTCGCCTGTGCGGAAGGTGATGATCCGCGAAAGGTCGGGCGAGTTTTTACGCGATGTCTCCTTGTCGAAGTGGCCGGTGAACGAAAGCGATATTTTCACCCGCAAGGCAACGCCGCCCGGCGAGAACAGGCTGTAATCGTAGCTAAACGATTCGGCGCGACCTTTGAAAATGAACGATCCCCAGATGATCTTGGCATAATTCGGCTCGTGGCTTTCCGCGTTGATCTGGTAGAGCGTTTTCTCGAGCTGATCGATCCTGTCGGCAATTGCCTGTTTGTTGTTGGGAATAACGCCCGTATCGTCCAGCAGGATATCGAATGAAATGCTGTCGGGCTTGTGTGACCGGTATTTAGTTGCTTTCTCTGCTTTACCGATCTCCCCGTCTTCCTGGTAGGTGATTTTTTTGCCCACTTTTATGGCAGACGGATTTATCTGGGCAGTGAATTCACCGCTCTTTGTTCCTTCACTGTAAGATGATCCGGAATAGCCGATCATTTTCAATTTTAACAGCTCCGACATCAGCGTTCCTCTTTAATGTTTTTTTCCCTGCGAAGGGTTTGCTTCACTTCGCGCATGATCTCATTCCTGAGCCGCTGCAGGCGTGCTTCATCTGCAGCCGGCTGGCGGACATTGCGCTCAATGGTCGTTATTACCTTTATTTCTTTAATTACTATGGTCATACTGCTACGTTCTCTTAAGTGTTGTGTAAGCCATTTCCAGCGACTCGATCAGTACGCTGTTTTTTTCCGAATCCAGCGATTCCACTTCCCATTTTACCGGATAAGCATTGGCGCACGACCAGGTATAGATAGGCTTACCTTCTTTTTCGAGCAGGCTCACCACCACGTTCCGGGTCTGTATGGGAACGGAGAAATCGCCTTCCATGATCTTCCTGATCCAGTCGACATCGCTTCCGCTCACGGGCATCAGAGCGCGTTTCAGCACCAGGTTTCCATGCTTGACCTGTTTTGGAAGGAGGTGCACATAATTGTTCACACCTCCTTCGTTCACAGATTCCGTTTCGATCTCGGACGAGAGGCCCGAAACTTCTTTAAAAGCAAACTCTTCGTTTTCGATCTTCACCTGGAAGTAAAACGCAACGGGAATTTCCCAGGCCATTCAGCTTACTTGTTGTCAATGGTAATTCCTTCGTGCGCAACTTCGATGGTTTCTACCGCGATCTCGTTCCCGTCCGATTTCATATCGGTTCCGGTGATCTTGGTAGGCCACGCGTTTTTGAGCGTCCAGACCATCGTTGGCTTTCCTTCTTCGTCGAGCAGGCTGATCACAACCGTCTGACGTTCGATAACGTTCATCTTGATCTTGTTGAACCAATCCCAGAAGCCGTTGTCTTTGACGAAAATCCCCTTTTTCAGCGTTACGTTGCCCGATTTTTTGATGCCGGGCATTTTGATGGTTGAAAATTCTTTGCTGTTTCCGTGCCGGTATTCAATGATCTGCGCTTCAACGTCCAATCCTGAAACTTCCTGGAAAGACACTTCTTTATCGCCCAACTTTACCTGGAAGTAAAACTTCGGCAATGGCCATACGCTGTCTTGTTTTTCTCCTGCCATAATTTCTCTTTTTTATAAATATGATTACTGATTGGTTCTTAACTTTTTTGCATTTGCTGCTGGAACGTGATCTCGATGAACTCGGCCGGACGCGAAATCGCTACAAGCACGGTGATAAGCATTTTCCCTTCGAGAATGTCTTCCGGTGTCATGGTTTCGCCGAGCCCGATGTGTACGCTGAATGCTTCTTCCGGTGTGGAACCGGCAAGTCCGCCGCGTTTCCAGATCCCGTTGAGGAAGTTCCCGATCATGCTGCGAACGCTTACCCATGTATTGGCAACGTTTGGCTCGAATACGAATGCTTTTGCCGCATTTTTAATCGATTCTTCAAGCATGAGCATAGTACGGCGAACGTTGATGTAACGCCAGTCGAGTGAGTTACCGTCGAGTGTGCGCGCTCCCCAGACTTTAATGCCTTCTCCGTTGAAGTAACGGATCGCGTTCACGCCTTTACCGTCCATCGGCACGTTCAGGTCTTCCTGCTCGTTGCTGGAAATGTTGACCGTTGTGCTGATCACGTTGTTCAGGGAAACATTTGCCGGTGCTTTCCACACTTCTTTCGTGCTGTCGATGAGCGTATACGTTCCTGCCATTGCAGCAGAAGGCGCCATCAGGTTGAGCTGGTGCAGCATTTCTTTCATCACGCCTGCGTAAAGCGGCATTTGCGTGGAAAGGATCTTCTGCGTCGTATCGCGCACATTGATCGTCTCGCCATCCAGGCCGGAAGCTCCGTATTTTACATCGGTAATACGGTCGATAACGCCGTCGAGCGTACGGCTGGCCGACATGGCTTTCAGTAACAGCGCCAGTTCGCCTGTCCCTTCGGTGATGTTGGTGAAATTCACTTCGCTTTCCGAAACAACGGACGTATTGACCCACGGGTAATACGCTGCGCCGTAGTCGAGGAAGTTCGTACCGATCGCTTCACGGAACGCTTTCACAGGATCGCCGTCTTCGTCCTGGCGGTCTTTGTAACCGTTATAGACATCGAGGATCGCAAAACGGTTTTTCATATCGAATCCGCAGTGTGCCAGCATTGCCAGCTGTATGTCGTAGCAGGCCTGCTGACCGAGCTGAACTGCTTCCGGTACCACAACGAGTGTAGGCTCTTCTTCTTTTTTCAACGCTGCGATCCCGGCAATGATCCGGTCTTTGTCAAGATCGTCGGTATAGCCTTCGTTCACAGAAACGACGTAGCACACGCCACCGCCGTTCGCGAAGAAGAAACGCATGCTGTTATACAGGTTGTAATTGGTCTTTTGTGTAATCCCGTAGTAAACGGTTTTGAACGCAGAAAGATCGGCTCCGTTAAACTCCTCGGAAGCTTCTTTCAATGCATTGGCAACGCTGCTGTCAACATATTTCCCGGCATCTTCGAGCGCGTCGTCCACCGCTGTGGTCAAGTCTTCGACTTTCGTTACGGGGTATGTTTCTGCAAAAACGGTATTTACATTGGCAATCAGTCCCGTAGCAGCTGTTACATCTTCCTTCACCTTTGCGGCAGAAGCTTTGAACGCAACCAGTGTTTTGTCGGCCGTTGCCTTCAGCGCTTCTTTCGCATCGTCTTCTGCATCTTCAAGCGCTTCAGCGGCATTAGCACTTGCTGTTGCTTTGATAAGCGCAGCATCAACTGAATTCGCAGCTGTTTTCAGAGCGCCAGCCACCATCTGGCTGATCTGTCCGTTCGACAGCGAGAGAAAAGAGCTTGCATCCGGCGTAGCGGTGAACGAAAATTCAGGAACCGGTGCTGAGCCGTAGTACTGCACGAACTCTGCCATGGAGCTGATTCTCCACGGAACGTTCAACAGGGATTTTGTGCCGTTCTTCGCCGTTCTCGTATAACCGATGAACGCCGGTACCGCGGTTGCAGCCTCGACAACAGAATTGGGAAATGCGCTCTTTTCAACGACATATACTCCAGGGGTTTTCATTTGAGCCATATACTATAGGTATTAATTAAAAATAGAAATAACTTGTAATCGTATCCTGCGCACTGAACCAGGAGTGGGCAGCAGGTTTTGGCAGCACCAGTGCCGTACTCAGCAGGTTTTCGCCGTTTTCTTTCAGCTCCCAGAGGCTGATCTTATAATCGTAAATTTCTTTGAGGCTGACAGGAGCTGTCGACACAAAACGGAACACGTCTTTGTCTTCGCCCGGGAATTGTTTTTTGCCGTCTTCTTCGAACAAAAGCTTTGCACGCGCTTCTTTCAGCTCGAGCTTTTCGCAGTTATCCGTGTATTTAGGGATCAGGATGAATTCCCAGATCTTCGTTTTGCTGGAGATCGCAAGCGAAACCGCGGAAACTTCATCGATCAATGCCTGCGTCAGCGGAATATTCAGCGTTTTCCAGGTACCGTTTTTCAGAGCTTTCGACACATTGGCTGCGCCGGTCACCGTAAGAGTGTCCGTGTAATAATAAAATTCGTCCGTAGCGTTTTTCAGGTGGAATACGAGCTCTTCGCCTGCATCAACCGGCAGAGGAGTATGCGATGCATCCGGCTTTATGATCAGCCAGGTCACAGGATTGACCTGTTTGAAGCGCATGCCGGCCTTGATCAGCATTCCGTAGGTTCGCGGATCAGGCTCGAGGTCAAGACAGCATTTCTTCCCGTCAAAATAATGATGGGCAACTGTGATCGTGATCCACTTTGTATAGCTTACGGCGTTGCTCATGACGGTCGGACGTTATCCGTTACTCCTGGTTCTTTTTCTCCTTCCGGCTCACCGGGAGGATCGAATTCGGCTTTGACATCGACATCCGGACTGGAAATGGCGTAGGAAAGGTCAGTAATTTCCTGCTCGTCGACAGTCATGACGCGCATTTTGCAGTAAACGGACGGATAATAATTCTCCCCGCAGATACTCCAGAGGTTCGATAATTCATTGATCGTGAGGTTCACAGGCTCCAGAGAAAAGGAATTACCCGTTTCGGCGACATGTATCAGGTTGTTCTTTTGAAGAAAAGATACGAGCGCCGAAAAAACATGCAAGGACTCTTCGTATTGCTTTTCCTGGAAAATAACCGAGATGAGTACGTTGACGCTGACCTGCCAGGAAGGAACGGTCTTGCCGCCAGCGGATTCGGAAAGCGTTTTGCGGTTAAAGCTCATACCGCCTGCGGTTTCCCGCTCCAGCCCAAGCACCGACATGCTCACGCGATTGGACGGCAATACTTTATCCGTGTCTTTTACCGATGATAAATAAACAATATCCTCTTTCAGCCTGAAACAGAGCTTCAGATAGTCATTCAACTGCTGAGACAAAAGTTTGAGGTTTTTATAGATCATGAATAGTGTTAAAAAAATTAAATTCGGACAACAAGGATAAGCGCACATGACGAATTTTTATTTCGCGATCGATTTTTTTTTGATGCGCTCGATAATGCCGACCATCTTCTCGTGGTCGTGCCGTTCCAACGTGTTCTTCAGTAAATCGCAAACAGATTCCAGCAGCTCGACTTCGTCTTCGGAAAACGTCATGGAGGTGAATTCAAAGTCAGTGTGCGTATAGTAATACGCTTTGTTCTTCTGACTGTACTCTATCGGCGCGAAGATCCCCAGAAACGTATCGTTCTTCATGGCGTCCAGATCCAGCTGAACGGTACGCTGGGTGAGGTCGTAACCGAATTTCTGCTTGCAGGCCGAAACGATGTATGACGTTTTCACATACGTATCTTTCCGAAGGATCTTATCGATCAATCCATACCTTGCAAGGGCATATTTGTTTTGTGGCATACGGGCATGCTTTTGAATAGGGCATATAGTGGGCCGTTCCGCGGAACAGGGTAAATGAATAGTGTTACAGCAACTTTATCCGAGTGGTAAACGGCGTGAAGTCAATGCGGCAGACAGAAGAAGGACCGGAAAAAGCGGGAATCGTGATCGTTGTGTTCTCATTTCGAATAGCGTAAATAAATAGTGTGTGCAACCTGCACGTGGTTGGTAGAAGTTGTCTTAAAAAGGAGAACAACGCTCCAACGGCGTTACAATAATAGTTTTTTTGTTTTTAAAAACAACAAGCCGATTATAAAATAACACATTGATAAAATAGTGTTGATGCTTTCTCTTCTCCTTCTCAAGGAGGGAGGCCGAATTAATGTTTATCTTTGATCATGCGGTTTATCGGACAGTTTTTCGGTTTTTTTCTCATTATCCCGGTAAAAATTTACCAGTGGGTTATCAGTCCCATACTTCCGAATGCCTGCCGCTACGATCCGACCTGTTCTGCCTATATGATCGAAGCGATCAAAGTCCATGGCCCGGTGAAAGGATTGTGGCTCGGCACCAAACGCATCAGCCGCTGTCATCCCTGGGGCGGACACGGCTACGATCCTGTTCCGGAGAAAAAAGGAAGCTGCACGCACAAGCATTGAATCTACCCTGATCCTTTCTTTTTACCGCAGAGTTCGCAGAGTATCGCGCGAAGAACGCAAAGTTTTCTGGAAGCAAGAGGTATAATGTCCTTCCCGCTCGATCGTATAAAAACTTTTTTTTCATAAAAACTGCTTCGAATTGAATAATTGCATTTACTTTGCATTTCAAAGTTCTTTTATGGAAGACCGAAATTACATTGACCAGATCACGCAGATCCGTACCATGATGGACCGATCGTCGCGGTTTCTTTCCCTTTCCGGGTTGTCGGGCATCCTTGCAGGTGTTTATGCCGCTATCGGGGCATTTGGAGCGCGGTACATCGTTGAGCATCGGACACGCCGCTTCATTACACTCGAAAGCGTTGAGTTTAAGCGCATCGTTGCAATTGCCATCGGTGTGCTGCTGCTTTCCATCCTTTCGGCCATGCTGCTGTCGAGAAGAAAAGCCCGGAAACGCAACGAAACAGTCTGGAATGCAACGAGCCGTCGCATGCTCATCAATATGTGCATTCCGCTGCTCGCCGGTGGTATTTTCGCCATTACGATTTTACGCCAGGGACATTACGGACTCATCTGTCCCATTACACTTATTTTCTACGGCCTGGCGCTCATCAACGGCAGCAAATACACCCTGGAAACCATCCGTTCGCTCGGTATTTTATTTGTTGCGCTCGGCCTCATCAATGCCATGCTGCCCGGCTACGGTCTTGAGTTCTGGACGATCGGCTTTGGCGGGTTCCACATTTTATACGGAACGATCATGTATTTCAAATTCGACCGAGCAACGAAGTGAAGAACGTTATTTCACATATCAGTAAAGCCTTCGATCATCGCATCCGGCTGGGGATTATGTCTGTACTCATGGTCAACGATTCCATGGAATTCACCGCGCTCAAAGAGCTGCTGGATGTTACAGACGGCAATCTCGCCAGCCATATCAAGGCACTCGAGCAGGAACAGTACCTGCTCGTCACGAAGCAATTCATCGGAAAAAAGCCCAATACGAGCTATTCCGCTACCCCGGAAGGCAAAACGGCCTTCGAAAATCATTTGAACGCGCTTGAACAGCTGATCAGGCAAAGCAGGTAATTCCTTTTTTTTATCCACATACTTTGAAAAACAAAGTTCTTTTAAACCAATCATCATGACAACAAACAACGAACAACAGCAACTGCACCAGCCGGTAAGTCCGAACGAACCGAACGATTTTCAGAAATTTATGCGCTCGCATACTGCGCGCTTCATCATCGTAGGCGTGATCACCGCCGTGTTGCTAATCCCGCTGCAGCAGATCGATTTCCTGATCCAGGAACGCAAGCTTCGCCAGGCAGAAGTAACGGAGCAGTTAAAAACCGAATGGGGCGACGAGGTTTCCTATTATGGCCTTGTGCTCAAAGTTCCGGTGATCTCAACGATTTCGGAAACGAACATGGATGCGAACGGCAAACCGGTGGCTACGAAAAGGCAGCAAGTCGAGCCGGGTTATTTTTACCCGGAAGCAAGTAACGACCATATTCGCACGACTGTTTCCGAAAAGTACCGCGGCATTTTCAAAGCGACGATTTTCAATGCGGGCGTGAGTGGAAAATCGACCTTCAACATTGAAAAGATCATTTCAGCCAATCCGGGAAGAAATTTCGACTGGACAAAAGCCCGCGTGTGTATGCTGACGAACGGCACTGCCCGTTTCAAAGAGCTGTCCGACATTACGGTAAACGGCAGCGCGATGCCCGTAGAAAGTAACGAAACCGCCGGAGATGCCTACACGCCGACCATGCTGGCAACGGGCCATTTCACCATCGATCCGGCAACGGCTAAATTGCTTACGGCATCTGTCAAAACAGCCATCAACGGAAGCGAGTCGCTGCAGTACAAGCCGCTGGCAGGGAAATCGGAAATGACGATGGAATCGAACTGGAAAGACCCGGCTTTTGCGGGCAATTCACTGCCCAACGGCAATTCGCTGAAGGTATCCGACAAGGGTTTTACCTGTTCCTGGAGCAACCTGGATATTGCCGCTTCTTCCGGAAAACTGTACCTGGGCGCGCCGAATATCCGGCCATCGAAAGTATCGGAAATCCGTTTTATCCAACTGGTAGACCAGTATAAGCTGAATGAGCGTACGGTCAAATACGGATTGCTCGTGTTTGTGCTGACGTTTGCGGTGTTTTTCCTGATCCAGATCGTCGGTAAAATGGTGGTGCACCCGCTTCATTACTTCATGATCGGACTTTCGCTGCTGCTTTTCTACTCGCTGTTGCTGTCGTTCTCGGAACAGATCGGTTTTATTCCGGCCTACATCATTGCTTCCACAGCTATTATCGTGCTGATCGTCTGGTATGCACGCTCCATTTTGAAATCCATGAAATTTGCCGTTATGAGCGGTCTTAGCCTCGGCCTGCTCTATGCTTTCCTGCTCGTGATCGTCAACCTGGAAGTTTACGCGCTGATCGTGGGAAGCATCGGTTTGCTTTTCGTACTCGCAGCGATCATGTCGGTAACCCGGAAACTGAATTTCGAGAACGCCTAATCGCTAACGCTTTACCAACCGCCAAAGGCTTTCTAACCGGCCTTATTATCAGAATCCCCTTCCCGGCTTACGTCGGAGAGGGGATTCGTCGTTTCACAGATGGTAGGTAGAAACTTCCTGTGAGTATTTAGTATGTAATGACGATCGGACTTTAGGTTACACTCAAGAGCCGGTAGTCTGTTAGCCAGCGGCCCCTTGAGTAAATTAGCTAAATTACTGTCCGAGTGAGCTCATTCACCGGGCAAGGAAGCCTATTCACTGGACAAACAAGCCTTATCACTGGACAAGTAAGCTCATTCACCGGGCAAGTAAGCCTATTCGCTGGACAAGTAAGCTCATTCACTGGGCAAGTAAGCCTATTCGCTGGACAAGTAAGCTCATTCACTGGGCGAACAAGCCTTATCACCGGATAAGTAAGCTCGTTCACTGGGCAAGTAAGCCTATTCGCTGGACAAGTAAGCTCATTCACTGGGCGAACAAGCCTTATCACCGGATAAGTAAGCTCGTTCACTGAGCAAGTAAGCCTATTCGCTGAACAAGTAAGCTCATTCACTGGGCGAACAAGCGCTGTCACTTGTTGAGCAAGCCTGTTACAGTCAACAATCGCTTACCTCACAGCATTGTACTGCCGCGAGCGTGTGATATTGATCCCTAGCGACAAGCCATAAGTTGTGCCGAATTTATTGAATGACGCATACGCATTGATCGGGACATTGAGCGCTCCGGGCCGAAAGGTCTTCCCTACTCCGAGCACGAAATTCGGAGCGAAATACGTTGCTCCGCGTGCATCGGGCCTGTCGAAATAATTGTATTGTTCCGGATTCACGACGCCCATATTCGCCAGGTCGCTGAAGGTTCGGAATGTCCCGTCAAACTCCGATGTTCCGGCCATGAGCTTTTTCACGCTGAGCGACGGCCCCATGGCAATTTCCCAGGCGCCTTTGCCGAAGCGGACGCCGTGCAGAATGGCCAGCGAAGGAACCGGTGTTCCATGCTCGATACCGGCAACATTACCAATGAATTCGAACAGCGCGCTGAAATTCTCGCCACCTACGTATTGCTTTTCGAGCTGGTAGCCGATGTTGAACAGGATGGGAATGGCATTGACCCCGCCGTCGGCTTCGGAACGCGTAAAGTATTCGGCGTTTTCTTCCGTTACGATGGCTACGCCCATGCGCGGACCTGAATTATTCATTTTCCCCAGTCCACCCGAAGCTGCGGGATTGTCTTTGTAAATGAGAATACGGGAAACAACGGCATCGCTCGGAATACCCAGCATGCGGTAGATCATGATATCGGTCATGCGGTTCAGCTCGCGCGGCTGGTTTTCGAACTGCTCGATCTCATTCTGAACGATCTCTCCGGACTGCACGTCGACGATCTTCATCGAGATCAGGATCCTGTCGCCTAGCCCCTGGTAGCTGGCGCTCATTGCAAAATCGGCCTTCAGCTGTTTGCCGGTGGCGACGAGGCATTCTTTCCCCATACACGTTTTGAGCTTGTCGAGACCGATCTTTTCAGCAACGTCGTAGCGGTCATTCACGACGTATTTTTTGGAATTGACGAGTGATTTGTAAATAATGGAACGAAGAATATCTTCCTGGAACTGGATGCCTGTTACTTCTATTCCGCCGATCACCATGGAAGGCGATCCGGCTTCGGGTGCCGACTGTCCCTGACTGTGGACGTTCGATCCCAGGAGAACGGTCAGTAGTACAAGTGTAAGTTTCATTGTTTTCATGTTTCCGGTGTTTAAGATTACCGGACAAAGATGCGGACACGTCTGCCTGTACGAAAACGGATTACCGCATGCTGCGGATCGGGTGTTGCGATTTTCCGTACAAATGGGTCTCCGGTCATTTCGTCTACAGTCGTGGGTACACAAAACCTTTGGCTTCCTTATTATAACAGGTAAGCTTATTGTGATGTATTACGCGTGGTCTACCACGAATGCGCGAATGAGAACAACTAATATGGAATTAGAATACAACCGAATAGTATTCGCTTTGCGAATACACACAAATGGACAGATCAATGACAAGCATTCAGCATTTGCCTTTAAGAAATTGCTTTAACCGGAAGAAAAACGGTAAACACAGAGCCTTTTCCGGGTTCGCCCTCCGCCATGATGTAGCCGTTATGGTTCTCCACGATCTTTTTGCAGATCGTGAGCCCGATGCCTGTTCCGCTGTATTCCGTTTTACCGTGAAGGCGCTGGAACAGGTCGAAGATCTGCCGGGCATACTGCTGTTCAAAGCCAATACCATTATCGGAAACGGTGAGCTTGTAATAGTCCTTATCTGCCGGCGCATGGAGGAATTCATAGTTGCCTGCAACGACTTCTTCGCAGCGAAGCGCTATGTGCGGGGGAACATCCGGCCTGCTGTATTTCAGTGCGTTGCCGATCAGGTTCATGAACAGCTGGTGAAACTGGAAGGAAATTCCTTCGATGACCGGAAAACGGTCGACTTCTATGACCGCATTTTTTTCTTCGATGTTCTGCGAAAGCTCGCGCTGCACGATCTCGATCAGCACGTTGAGGTCGATGGTTTCATGCTGCTGATCAGCTTTGTTGGTCCGGGAAAAGGTTAGCAGATCATCGATCAGCTTCTGCATTCTTCCGGCGGATGCCTGGATCTTTCTGAAATATTCCATTCCTTTTTCGGAAAGATTGATTTCGTCTTTGTCAATGATCCTGGAAATGAAGGTTTGTATCTTGCGCAGCGGTTCCTGCAGGTCGTGGCTGGCAACGTGGTTAAAAGAAGCCAGTTCTGTATTGCTGCGCTCGAGCTCCGTGTTTTTCGCTGTCAGGCTTTCATTCAGGTGAATGAGCAGCTCTTCGTTCTTAATGGTTTCGCTGATATCCCGCGCAATCACCAGTACGGCGTACACTTCTCCGGCAGCATTTTTCAGCGGGATCAGGAAGTCCTCGTAATAGAGCTCCGTAACCGTTGACCTGTACCTGCTGTTGTGAACGGTTTCTCCGGTCAATGCTTTCAGCAGATCTTCGTGGCCTTTGGAACCAATGGCGTTCGGAAAGAATGTTGCAAGGTTCTGCCCCAGAATGGCGTCTTTTGTTACACCGTATTTTTGCTCCGCTGCCTTGTTAAAGGCAATAAAGTTCATGTCGGCATCGTACACAAGGGTAATATCGATGGACGTATCGAGGATCATTTCGGCAAATTCCTTTTGGGTATTCAATTCCTCATTCCTGCCTCGCAGCTCTTCGGTTCGTTCTTTCACCTGGCGCTCGAGCTCTGAAGCAAAGCTCTTCTGGTCCTGGATATCCATGCATCCGCCGATATAGCCGAGGAAATCACCTTCTGCCGCAAAGCGCGGAATTCCCTTGTCGGAGATCCAGCGGTACTCCCCGTCGTGTCGACGAAGACGGTATTCTATATAGAACTCTTCGCGCCGATCGAACGCTTCCGAACAACTGGAACGATAACGATCGCGGTCATCCGGATGAATGCCTTCCATCCAGCCGTTTCCTATCTCCTGCTCCATGGACCTGCCGGTAAAATCAAGCCATCCCTTATTAAAGAAAAAACACAATTTATCGGTACCGGACATCCACACGAGCACGGGAGCTGCATCTACAAGGGTGCGGAATCGCTCCTCACTTTCGATCAGCAGCTGTTCGGCCTGTTTCTGAATGGTGATATCGCGTGCGATCTTTGCAACTCCGTTGATCACTCCGCCCGCATCTTTAACCGGCGATAAGCTGAGTGAAATATCGATGATCTTTCCGTCTTTCGTGATCCGCTTGGTCTCGAAGTGGTCTACGCGATGGCCGTTCTTTAACTGAGTCAGGATCCCGGGCTCTTCATTCAGCCTGTCTGCGGGAATGAGCTTGGAAATGGGCTGACCGATCATTTCTTCTTCGGTATAGCCAAAGATCCGTTCCGCAGAAGCGTTCCAGCTGGTCACGATCCCTTCGAGCGTTTTACTGATGATCGCATCTTCGGAAGTCTCAACGATGGAGCCCAGCATGGCGATCTTGGCCTGGCTGCGTTTGAGGTCGGTCACGTCGAGTGCAATGATAAGTCCTGCATAAATAGCGCCTTCGTCTGTTTTCATCGGCACGAAATGCATCACGAAATCATCGCCCGTTTCCATCGATTTCCGCTCGTCCGTAAAAGCTTCCCCGCTCAGTACGCGGTCATACAATGGAACAACGAGCTCGTGGCGTTCGGGCGGCGTGATATCATACAGGTATTTGCCCTGGTAATCGCCCGGATCGTAACCCATTTTCGCCATAATGGCGCCTTCGAGCGTGAGGATCTTGTATTCTTTATCAAAAACAAGCACCAGTGAATTCGGAATGTTAAGCGCAATGGACCTGAACAGCTTTTCGCTGCGCACGACTTTCTCCTGCGCTTCCCGCTGATCGGTAATGTCCAGCATGGTTCCCAGCATACGCGCAGGTTTGCCCTGCTCATCGAAGATCACTTTTCCTGCAGTTTTAATCCATCTGACGGTCCCGTCAGGCCAGATAACGCGTGCTTCGTAGGAATAAATACCCGATCTCTGCGCTTCACTGAACGCTTTTTCAACGATCTGCTTCCGGTCGTCCGGATGAACCTGATCGCGCATTTCGGGATGGGTCATTTTATGGGACGGCTCATGCCCGAACAGCTCGTTGAGCCTCGGCGAATAAACGATTTGGCGCGTAAGGAGGTTGAGATCCCAGGTGGCGATCCGCGTTCCTTCGGTGGCGATCCGAAGTCGTATTTCACTCTCTTCCAGGTCTTTCTGCGACTGTTTCTGTTCGGTAACGTCCAGCAGCATATTCAGCGCACCTTTTGCGTTCCCGTTCGCATCGTAGATCGGTTTCGGGTGCGGAATAATGTTGCGCCTGACACCATCGGGCCGCTCGATGATAATTTCGGTGTTAACGGTGATGCCTTCTTTCAGCGCAATGGCCATCGGACATTCTTCCGGTGGAAGTATGGTTCCGTCCGTGCGGTAGATCTTCCACGAGCCGCACCATTTATCTTTGCCGGGAACCGGCGCCCGGCCCCACAATTCAACGGCTGCTTTGTTGTAGAGCTGGATGTAGCCTTCGCTGTCGCAGGTATACAGTGCGGCAGGCAAGCCTTCGATGATCTCTTCGTAGACGCGCTCGCCTTCGCGCACCACTTTTACTTCTGCCGCCTGGCGGACCAGGTTGTTCATCCGCTTGCGATCGCTGTTGATCTTCAGGAAAGAGCCAACGAATACGATGAGTGAAAAAATAGAGATCAGCAAAGCTGAAAGCGGTGTGAAGAAGACATTTGTCTTGTGCGCGGAATTGCGTTCGCGAAGCAGCCTTGCTTCCAGGTTAATCATTTTATCGGCCTGCGAACGGATATTAAACATCACATCCCTGCTTTTCCCCAGCTGCCATTTCAGGGAATCGGAAACCTTCAGATCGTTCGGAACGAGCGCAAATGTGCCTTCGAATACTTCGAGCCTTTGGCGAACAAGCGCGCTGAGCACGTCCACATTGTGATGCTGGTCTTTGCTGTCTTTGGTGAGGTAACGCAGTTCCCGGAAGGAATCTTCTATGTGAACGCGCGCATCCGTGTACGGCTGCAGGTAGGAAGAATCGCGCGTGATGATATAGCCGCGCTGCCCCGTTTCGGCATCTTTCACATACGACATCAGCTGTTCGAGCTCCAGGTTTACCCGGTCGGAAAGGCGCACCAGCTTCTCCGATTTGTTCAGCAGATCCAGTTGCTTGTAGGAGATGCTCGACACGAAGAAGAGCATGAACAATGAGATAACGAAAACAATTTTGTAGAAAGCAGATGTGGAGAGCCGCATGCCGATTACATATTGGTGTGCTAAATACTGAACAGGAAGTTTTCTTTGTTTAATGCAGAAGTGTGGTACTGCCAGTTTACACTGATCACCTCCTGCAGCACTTTTTTAAGTGTTGTAAAATCGTTGGGCTTACGGATGTATACATTCGCACCTTTCACGAACGTTTCCTCGATGTGCTCATCGGAAGCGGAAGTTGAATAAATAGCAACGGATAAATGCCGGAGCCGCTCATTGCTGCGGATCGCCTTCAGGCATTCCATTCCGCTCATGAGCGGCATATTAAGGTCCAAAAAGATAATGTGCGGCAGAGTGACATCCGGTTTTTCCAGGTATTGCATTAGCTGGCTCCCATCATTGACGAATGTCGTTATCGTGTTGATCTTTAATTCGTCGAGCGCGTCCCTGAAGAAATCACGGTCGTCTTCATCATCATCTGCCAGCAAAATGTAAATTGGCTGTTTGGCCATAGAATTGGAAATTTTATACGTTAGAATGTATTATTAAGCAAGGTCATTGACCGCCCGTTTTTTTATAATGCGTTGAAATGCAGAAGGTGTTAGTCCCGTTGTTTTCTTGAACTGATGAGACAAATGCGCCACACTGCTGTAATTAAGCTGGTAAGAGATTTGTGTTAATGTCAGCTCGTCTGCCAGCAGCAATTGCTTTGCGCGCTCGATCTTCTGGATAATGATAAAGTTCTCGATCGAGGTGTACGAAGCTTCGGAAAAAAGATTCGACAGGTAACTGTAGCTGTGGTTGAGCTTTTCGGAAAGGTAGACGGACATGGTTGTCGAGGGCAGCCCTTCTTCGGAATGGATCATTTCGATGATCGTATCTTTGATCTTCTGCACCAAGGCTGTTTTCTGGTTGGTCAGGATCTCGATCCCGTACTCCAGGAGCGCCGCACTGAGCTCACTTTGCTGTTCGGCAGAAATGGATTCTTTGATAGTAACTTCCCCGAGATTATTGATAACATGTGCGATTTTCAGCTTGTCGAGCTGCTCCTGCAATATCTTCTTGCAGGCTATTGTGATGTCGTATTTAATCGAGAGCTTCATTCAAAGCTAAAATTAGAAGAAAAAAATCAAAATTCAAGTACCGTGGTACCGAATATTCAGTTTTAAACCAATAAAAAACAAAAAGGGCGTAAATGAAACAGTTAAGTCCATTTACGCCCACTTTTTTATCGGGTCTGGATAGCTACAGAAGACAGCGCTAAAGTATCTTTTTGTTGGTGTGAATTCCCATGCGTGGTAAACAGAATTCTGACAACACCTGTAACTATTCCTATTGGTTTATCTTCGCTTAAAGACTGTTGCACCAAGGATCAGCGTTCCTACGAAAAGAACAATGAAAATGATGAAGAGAACTTTAGCAACACCGACCGCAGCCGATTCAATTCCTGTGAATCCAAAGATTGCAGCTACAATTGCAACGATGAAAAATATTACTGACCATTTTAACATAATTTCCTGTTTTAAAAGATGATTAATAAATCCGGCTTCGGGGCTACTTTTCAGTTAAGAACCGAATAGTATTTTATTGCCCACAGGCCTACTAACTCTGCTGTTAAGTATACTTTTTTCATTGCTGCTTATCCTAATAACATGGACAAAAGAACAACTACTGTGAGGGCGAACACTGATACGAAAGCAGCAGCACTACCTGTCGCTATATTCACCAGCGAATCAACTTCCCCAAATAAACTTCTCTGACTTGTGTTGTTACTTGTTTTCATAATTTCTAATTTTTTAATGGACTAATCAATGCGTTTAATTCCTTTTAATCTGTTTTGTTTTCCAGAGTGATCTTCACTATAACTGTTAAGGCTGCAATCACCAGTAACAAATGAAAGATCATTCCTGTGTCGTATCCGAAAAACCCTATAGTCCAAATCGTAACGAGTACTGCTGCGACTATAAAAGGTAAATTCTTCATTCTTAGGTTTTATTTCATTGTGTGTTTGTCACATTACAAAGGTGCGAAGTGTTCAATGCTTTTGCGTTTCACGATTTTCATTTAATGTTACACGATTTCGCTTTCGTTCTGAAAATCGTGTAACAACTACCGTTTAATCAATAAAAGGTACACTTTAATCGGAAATAACACACTTAATCCTGAATAATAGATTCAAAAAAAAAGATTATGCGTTTCCGGTCAGCGAAAAAAAAGGAAAAATAAGCAGGACTTTTGTTCCGGCAGAAGTGAAATCAGTCATTGGCTGCCGGCCCGGCGGCGATCTTTTCAGGATGGAAAAGGATCGAATACGCACTACGAGGTGTAGCGGATATATAATATATAGTAAGGTATGAGAGTGAAGGAACAGGCAATGGACATTATCAATGGATAATTCACAAATTAGTGTTGTCCGGGAAATGGAAATAATTACTAGTTCTTCGAAGTAAATCAGATCGTACTTATACAGCCTGGAATAATACCGCTTACTTTTTTCAGAATAATGGTTACAAAAAAACCGCCCTGCTTATCGGCAGGACGGTTCGTTATTCAATTTATTAAGCCTTACAGCAACGAATCAGGATCTTCCGTTAGGATTGTGTCCGTGCTTCGGAGTGCTCATCGGCTTTGGATGTGCTTTTCCTGTGGAATGATCTGCTGCTTTCGTATTGGAAGCGAACGTCGTTTTGATATCGTCTGCTTTCGCATTTACCTTATCCGCTACTTTCTCAGCAGTTTCCTCCACTTTTTCCTTCGCGTCCGCTGCTTTGTCTTTTACTTTGTCAGCAACATCTTCCGCTTTGCTGGTAATGGCGCTTTTAGCGTCGCTTACTTTTTCTTTCGCTTTGTCGACCAGATCGCCTGCTTTGTCAGCAACAGCATCCTTAACATCAACAGCTTTGTCTTTCACGTTTCCAGCGATATCTTCTGCGCGGTCAACAACCTCGTCTTTGATGTCTGCTGCTTTATCTTTCAGATCTGCGACCTTGTCCTTAACGTCGTCTACTTTGTCGGACGCTTTTTCTTTCAGGTCTGCGTATTTGGCTTTTGCTTTTCCGGCAAGCTCTTCGGCTTTATCGGTGATCTTGTCTTTCAGATCGCCTGCCAGCTTCTTGCCTTTATCAGCCAGTTTCTTTTTCGTGTTGCTTCCTTTATCCGGTGCATTTAAAATTCCGATGGCAGCGCCTGCAGCTAATCCCGCTGCGACACCCAAAATTACTTTTCCTTTGCTCATGACTATTGGTTTTTAAAGTGTGTTGTTTCAATATAGGTAGCATCTACAGATGCCTTCTTAAGGTTGAATTTAGCCCGAATTAAAATACAGGATTTGTTTTTAGCCTCTTTTAACAGCTTGACGGGATGGCGAAATAGTCGTCGGTTGCAGTCAGATCAAGGGAATTCCGTTTTCCGTATGAATTATTCGCCGTGAAGGTTTGCTCTGTGAATTTTAAGGTGCAATCCGGTTGAAAAGTGAATTCTTATTTTTCCCAGTCAACCTTTTGCTGTAATTTAACGTTATTATCCTGAACACATCGAGATTTGAGGACTTTACTTATCATTACGTTTCTGCTTGCCGGCAGAATTCTTTATTCCCAGGACTGGCTTGCCGGATCCAAAGGAAATTTCGTGAGCGAGGCATTGGATGTCGTCACGGACGCAAACGGCAATTCTATCGTTACCGGTTATTTTTCGGGAGAGATCCGTTTTAATGACTCGATCATTCAGTCGGTGAGCGGAAACAGCGATATTTTCGTGGCTAAATTCAATACACTGGGCGCCATGACGTGGATCAAACGCTTCGGCGGCCCCCAGGCCGATCGCGGCCATAAGCTCGGAATAGACAACACCGGAGCGATCTACCTGACAGGCTATTTTGCAGGAACGATGAACATGGGTGCGACCGCGCTTACTTCCAACGGCGGCTCCAGGGATATTTTCCTGGCAAAGCTCACACCTGCCGGAGCCGTTACCTGGGCAAGAAGCGACGGCGGAAGCCTGCGTGAAACGCCGAACGGACTGGCAACCGACAGCCAGGGAAATGTGATCATTACCGGCCAGTTTGAAGGAAATACAACCATCGGAGGCGTTCCTTTCACTTCCCAGACGAATCCGCTTACCGGAACGGCCAGCTTCGATATTTTCATTGCCAAATACACCAATGCAGGCGTTCCCGTCTGGACCAAAAAAGGCAACACGAAACAGGACGACAACGGGCTTGCCGTGACCTGCGACAACGCCAACAATATTTATGTGACCGGGCAATTCCCGGATACGCTCAACTTTATCGGCCAGACCATCAACAACCAGGTCAACAATGCAGGTTACGTTGCAAAGCTTACGCCCACGGGAGATGTTACGTGGTTCCGCAAACTGGGAGCTGCGCAGACTGTTGCCAATGCCATTCAGCTCAATGCGGCCGGCGAGATCTATGTAACGGGAAATTTCCTGGGCACGATGATCATTGTCGACAACACCGGAACGTTCCAGCTGACGAATCCGTTCGTTAAAAAGATCTTCCTGATCAAGCTTGGCGCTGCAACAGGTAATTACATTTGGGGGAAAGCCCAGGGATCCGACTCCGAAGTGAATTCCCGCGGACTGACGATCGATGGCGATCAGAATATTTACATCGGGGGCGATTTCCGCTGTGATTTCGACGAATACCGGGACCTCAGCGATACCGGGCTCTGGAACACCGTAGGATTCAGGGATATTTTCGTGAGCAAGTTCTCGCCTGCCGGACAAATGATCTGGAACAAGCATTCGGGAGGAAAACGGGAAGATTTCTGCTATGCGCTCGCCAACGGCGGCATCGACAAGCCTGTTTTTGCCGGAAGCTTCGAAAACACCTTATTTATCCCGACCAATACCTACAACCTGACGAATGTTTCCGCAAGCCCGAACAATGTCGTCTTCAACGGAACTCCGGGATCGAGCGTTAATTTCCTGTTCTACAGCATGGAAGGAGATCTGTCGAAAAACGTGTATGTTGGAAAAGTAAACGACGCGACGAATCCGCCGTACTACTTTTACAAGCCGCAGGGAACAGGCAACACGCCCAGCGATTATGTAGACCCGGAGCTGCTTCCCGATACCGACACGCTCGAATTCTGCGCAGCGACTTACCTGTTCTTCGATCCGAACGTAGACCTGCTCGTAGGACCTGATTACAATTTTCACTGGAGCGCGCCCAACAACGATCAGAATCCGTTCCTCTACGTGGCCCACATGGATGAGAGCGTAACCGTGAGCTGGGAATCCATCGACGGCTGCTACAATTTCTACGACACCATTTATACCATTGCACACCCGCTACCACCGACGCCGCTGATGACAGACGACCATGGATTCAATACCATGGCCCAGTCCTACTCCAATATCAACCTGTGTCAGCCTGATACCGCCGTCGTGCATTTCGATAATCTCTGTACCAACTGCACGCTGCAAATCAATTATTACAACACGCCGTTCCATACCGGGGCATCGCCGTTTGATGTGTTCACCGCTGGAGATTACAACGTGGTGGTGACCAATGAATTCGGCTGTACGAGTGCCGGTGTTTTCGCCGTAATCAACGACAGTATCATCGATTACGACAGTATCTCCCCGCAGATCATGATGATCGGCGATCTCGATCTTGACGATACGCTTACGATCTGCGAAGGCGAACAGGTACAGTTCATCGTTATCGACACCATCACCAATCCCACCGATTCCCTTGTGATCTATGGCGGGCCTTTTATCCAGGAAGGATTCTTTTCTCCGGATGCGCAAACGAATATGAATTCCGGGCCGCACTCGATGACCATTGTCCCTGACAGCACGCGCTGGTACCACATTAATTACAATGCCACCATCGGTTATGAAAACACCTGCGCTACCGATACGATTAAGTACCATGAGCTCGACTCCTTTTATATCATTGTCCATCCGAACCCGGTGATCAACCTGTCACTGATTTCAGACAGTCCGCTCTGTGAAGGTGATTCCGGCTACATTTCCATTTCGCAGCCGATCGCCGGTGGGATCTGGACCACTTCTGACGGCAATTCCATTCTCTGGACAAGCACTGACAACGATTCCATTCTCGTAAACCAGGCCGGCTATTATTCCTATGCGGGCGCTTCCACAGACACCGTAACGGGTTGTTTTGCCGACTTTACCGTGGGCAGCTTCGTTACATTCAAAATTGCTCCGCTGATCCAGCTGTTCCCTTACGACGGGCTCATTTGTCCGAATTCCACCATTACGCTCTCCGTCACACAGCCGGGCACTTATAACTGGATCGGGCCTGACGGCAGCATCGTTGGCACAGGCCAGTCGCTGATCGTTTCTTCCGGCGGATTGTATTCCTGTGAATTTACCGATCCGGACGGCTGTATGTTCTTCCTCGAGCAGGTGCTGATCACCGAATACATTACACCGTTCCTCGACTTTTCGCCGATCAATGTGCTCTGCGGCAACGGCGACGTGGAGCTGATTCCTGTTTACAACGGTGTAGCAGACGTTCACTGGCTCGCTCCTATCACAGCGACAACAAATACCGTTATGGTGAATACACCCGGTACTTATTATGTGGAGATCACGCAATGCGGAACAACTACGCTCGACAGCGTAACCGTTTACCAGGCAGGATTTACGCCAACACTCACAGCGAGCGATCTGTCGGTTTGTATCGACGGAACCGTGACGCTCACCGCGAATGCAGGCATGCTTTCCTATGAATGGAACGACGATCTTTTTGCAGGAAACACCTTTACTGTAACAGAGCCGGGCGATTATTCCGTACACATGATCAATCAGCTGGGCTGCGAGGAAGACATTTCCATTACGATCGGCAGCCATCCTGCTTCGCAAACACCTTCTTTCGCAGACATGACTGCCTGCCAGGGTGACGATATTGTGCTCACCGATAACTCGGGGCTGGCTACAGGCTGGTATTCCGACAGCACGAATGCACAGGCCGGTTTCTCGGGTTCCACATGGACGCTTCCGAATATTCCGGGAGACACGACGATCTTTGTTGCATACGATCAGCAGCCTTGCCCGTTCGCGTTCGATATGTTCACCATTACCGTTACCGACACAGTCGTTCCCGGAAGCATCAATGGCGACAATACGCTGTGCGAAGGACAGGAATTGCAGCTGGACGTTCCATTCGATCCGACTTACAGCTACCTATGGACGTACAACAGCGATACGCTTTCGACAACGAACAACACCGATGTTTCAGATAATGTATTCCTGCAAAGCGGCATTGTTTCCTTAACCGTTACGAATTCCTGTTCGGTAGAAAACCTCCAGCTGGCGGTAACCGTGATCCCCGAATTGCAGCTCGCGCTGAATGCCTATAATCTTCACGCCTGCGAGGACGAGCCCGCTGCTCTTTATGCTGTTCCGGATTTTAGCGGAACGCTTTACTGGACAAACGGACAGGACAGCCTGCAGGGAAATCCACTCGTCGTGACACCGGAAATGTGGCAGGATTCCATATTCTATGTGTATGGGATCGACAACAATGGCTGTATTTCCCTTCCGACAAGCGCCATTCTGAATTTCTTCGATTGCAATCCGGTTCTGCCGAATGTTATTACCTCGAACAACGACGGGACCAACGATTTCTTTTTCATTCCGAACCTGGACCTGATGCCGGATAATTACCTGGTGATCGTGAACCGCTGGGGAAATATGATCTTCGAAATGGAGAATTACGACAATTCCTTCCGCGGCGAAGATTTGAACGAAGGCGTTTATTTCTACCTGTTCTACCGCAAAGGAAAAGACAGCGGACTGGAGCCTGCACAAGGATTTTTCCATTTGTATCACTAAAGGAAACGGTACCTTCATCCCGAAATGGAATTGATCGCAACGACCGAGCGGCTGCGCATTCTCCGGTTTACGAAGAACGATGCCGCATTTATCCTGGAGCTTGTCAACTCGCCTTCCTGGCTGAGATACATTGGCGACCGTCAAATTGGCAATCTTGCCCGCGCTGAAACCTACCTGGAAAACGGCCCGCTGAAAAGCTACGCCGAGAATGGTTTTGGCGGGTATTGCCTCGAAGAAACGGAAACAGGTAAAAAAATCGGAAGCTGCGGATTCTATAAACGTGACGGATTAGAGCATCCCGACCTTGGCTTTGCCCTGCTGCCCGAATTCGAAGGAAAAGGATATGCTTTCGAAGCTTCTCAAAAATTACTGGAATTATGGAGAGCCGATTTTCCGACAGCCATTGTTGCTGCGATCACATCCAGGGAAAACGAACGTTCGATACAGCTGTTGCAGCGGCTGGGATTTAGCTGGAACAAATTCGTAACGCTGCCAAACGATTACGAAGAGCTGAATTTATTCCTCTTAAACCCGGAACATGACTGAGCTCGTAAGGCAGGAATTCCTGCTGCCGGACCAGAAAGAAACGCTCAGGAAGTTATGGAACGCTAACTATCCGGCGAGCCTGGAATTGAAAACGCCGGAAGCTTTTGACAGCTACACCGACAGTTTGTCGAACGCGCAGCACTGGCTTTTAGTCCATCCTGAAACGATCCCTATCTGGGCGTTTAGCTTTGTGCGCGATGAAGAAACGTGGTTTGGGATCATTGTCGACACATCCGTTCAACGGTCAGGTTTCGGTGCAGCAACGCTTGCCATCCTGAAAATTCACCACCCGGAGCTCAACGGTTGGGTGATCGATCATGCTTCAGCTCTGAAGCTGAACGGCGAGTCGTACCGTTCCCCGGTTGAATTTTACCTGAAAAACGGCTTCACGCTTCTTCCCTCCGAAAGGCTGGAAACCGCTGCAATCTCTGCGGTAAAGATCCGCTGGAGAAAACCTTAAAAAGCGAGCAAAAATACGCTCTCCACTCCCAGATTTCAGTATCTCTTTTCACAGGTTGGCTGCTACAATGAATGCAGTGTTCACCAGGAGATTCGTGTAAATGGAGATTCAAACGGTGCAGATTTCTTTTTTCTCCCCAAAAAAAGAGCGAATGCTTTCACATTCACTCTTTCAATATAGATTGTCGTCTTGTGTTGTAATCTTATAATCAGCTCAGCTTCGAAAGCGCGTTTCTCAGGTTGGATATCACGCCGTCCACATCTTCGAGCTTACAGGTGCCGACTGACAAGCGGTACCAGCTTGAATCTGCCGAAGCGCCGAATGCATAGAACGGAACGATCGCCACTTTTGCTTCGTCGAGAATGTATTTCGTGATGTCCTGCGTTGTTGCGAGCACGGTGCCGTCTGCCGTTGTTTGTCCGTGAAGATGAAACTGAACGGTCAGGTAAATCGCTGCTTCGGGCGCAATGGCATCCACGCGCATTCCTTCGGACTTCAACGCTTGGAAACCTTCATAGAAACCAACGAGCCGGTCGTTCAGCCCTCCTTTGATCTGCGAGAGGAAATCGTCGTACTGCTCCAGGTTATCGAGGTACGTAGCACTGGCAAGCTGCTCGGCTTTCGGCGCCCATGCCCCGACGTGGGTCAGGATGGATTTGATCTTATCGGCAATTCTTTTCGGCCCCATGGTCCAGCCAACGCGTACGCCTGTTGCGGCGAGAGACTTAGAGATCCCGTCTACAAAAACGGTGTACTCCTTCATGGCCGGTCGCAGGGAAACAGGATTGAAATGCTCCGTTTGTCCGTGTGTCAGCGGCCAGTAGATCTGGTCGTACATCACGTAGAGCGGTTTCTTTTTCTCCGTATATCTGCGTTCGTTCTCTGCGAGAACAAGGTCGCAGATCTGCTCCAGGTCTTCTTTCCTGAAAACAGTACCGGTCGGATTGAGCGGCGAGCACAGCGCCAGCAGGTTTGCTCCGGCAATGTGCGGGGCAATTTCGGCGGCTGTGGGCATGAACTTATTTTCGGCCGATGTTTCGATCATCACGGCTTTTGCATTGTTCAGGTACGTATAGTGATTGTTGTTCCAGGAAGGCACCGGGAACACAACGGTGTCGCCCTCGTCTACCAGCGCTTTGAAAACTGCGTAAATGGCAGGCCGTGCACCGCCGGTGATAACAATCTCGTCGGTTTTATAATCGAGTCCTCCACGCTCTTTCAGTAATTTCGAAACGCTCGTACGCAATTCCAGCATTCCATCCGCCGCCGGGTAATTGGTCTGATCATTCTCATACTCGCGGATGATCGCTTCTTTCAACGCTGCGGGAATCGGGAATACTTTCGGATTGAAATCGCCGATCGTCAGGTTAAAGATCTGCTCACCTTGCTTGATCTTTTCATTCACTTCAGCTGCAAGCTTGATGATCTCGGAACCAATGATGTTCTCGGCGATCTTTGAAACCTGCAATTCTGCTAAGGGATCAGTTACAGTATTGTCCATGGGGTGCTGTTTAAATTCCGGCTAAAAGTATTGAATTAATGTTGAATTAGGAAAGCTCAATGATGACGGTAATGAGACTTTGGAGAAGCTAACCGCAGAGTACCAAAGGTTTTTCGCGAAGGGCGCAGAGGGAGCGTGAAAACTGAATTGTGAATTATTGTCTTTCTCTCCGGTCAGTTAATCACAAGGACACGAAGTTTTCTCAAGAGAGAAGAGAATTCGTAAACAGAAATGCTCTGTTATCAGGATGGTGAATACCTGATACCACGGCCACATTCTCCGTAGTCCGTTGTGGGGATCCCTGCCTGCTGTCGTGTAGATGTCCCATGGATAAGTGCAGGATACAGTATGGCTCCCTTATCTCTGACCCGGATATCAACCGGCTGTTACCCGGAGATCACCCGGGGTTAGTCCGGCTTCAGGCCATTATTGGAATCCTGATTATGACCCGGAAAAACCTTCATCAGAATGGAATATACCATAAAATACGCACTTAAACAAGATCCCTGATCGCGCAGAAAAACCAGCTTACACAAAAAACGACCATACGAACCTGCGCCCGTATGATCGATCTCGTAATTAGTAAACAGCTGCTTCGCGATCACTGATCCTGGTCTTCCACAGTTAACAACTCAACGTCCACTTCGGCAGCTGAAGCTGCTTCTGTCGGAAAAAGCCAGCGCACCAGCTTTTCGATCTGCGGAGCAATAACAAGAATGGCCGGAATGGCAACCAGGTACGCCATGCCCCACGATTTCAGCCAGATGGCGAAAAACCGTCCTGTAAACCCGATGTTGACGGAAATGAGCGTAAAGGAAATGATGCCCGTAGTTACCACGCCCATGATCATGGCGAAAGCTATTTTCTGTTTCATGCTTCTGCCGGTTTTGTTCGTCCCTGCATGGCATCGAATGCAGCTGCAGGATCTGCGCGATACAATTTGTAGAAATCGGCAGTGCCGCCTACGTGGATCTCGAAGCGGTCGCTTTCCATTCCTTCGATCAGCTCCTGTGCCACCTGTACGGGCGAAATACCGTTCTCCCCTCCTATCGGTTTTGAGAATTCGGTGTTGACGAGTGGCGGCATCAGCTCGAACACTTTGACGGATGTGTCTTCGAGTCCCATTCTCAGGATCTGCGTATAGGAATGCAGCGCCGCTTTACTGGCCGAGTAGCCCACAAGGTTTCCCGGAACAAAGGCCACGATAGACGACACATTGATGATCGCTGCTTCGGATTGCCGTTTGAGCAGAGGTAGCACTTTTTCGTTCAGGCGGATAACGGACAGGTAGTTGGTGAACATTTCTTCCTGCGCCAGTTCCATCATGTTTTCTGCGGTTTTAATATCGTAGACATGAGCGGTCGCGGCGTTGTTCATCACGATGTTCAGGTCGGGAAAATCGCTTTCGAGTTTCTTTACGAGCTGATCCACGTCCCCGGCGACGGTAACATCTAGCGCCAGGAACGACACATTTTTAAGCTGTGCGGCTGCTTTTTCAAGCTTCGCCTGATTTCTTCCGATAATGAGCACCTTGTTTCCTGCCTCGCTAAGCAGTTTTGCTGTTTCGAACCCGATACCGGAGCCTCCGCCGGTAATGAGGATGGTGTTGTTTGACTTTTTCATAGTGAATTGTATGTGTATTTATGTATGAATTACGCTTTGTGTACAGTATTGATCAATGTGTATATTTCTTAAAAATGGTACTGGCCGTGTGTCCTCCGAAACCGAAGGTATTGTTCAGCACATAGGTCACTTCCCCCGGAATGGATTTGCCGGAGACGATGTTTAAGGACGGATCGATCTGTTCGTCGCGGTGATCGAGGTTAATGGTCGCCGGGATCATATTTTCCTTCACCGCCATCACGCTGATAATGCTTTCGACCGCTCCTGCCGCACCGAGCAGGTGCCCCGTCATGGATTTTGTTGCACTGATCGGAACCGGCCGGTTTCCGAAAACGGTCTTAATTCCTTCCAGCTCGCTGAGGTCGCCCACCGGCGTCGATGTGGCGTGCGCATTGATGTAATCGATCCGGATGGCGTCGATCCCGGCATCCGCCAATGCTTTCGACATGCCGAGCGCCGCACCGATCCCGTCGGGAGCAGTTCCCGTAAGGTGGTACGCATCTGCTGCCATTCCGCCACCGACGATCTCCGCATGGATCAAAGCACCGCGTTCGAGCGCATGTTCCAGCTCTTCGAGAATGAGCGCACCGGCACCTTCGCCGATCACAAAACCATCGCGGTCACGGTCGAATGGCCTGGAAGCGCCTTGCGGAGCATCGTTATTCTTCGAAAGCGCCTGGGAAGCATTGAATCCGCCGACAGACGAAGGCGTGATCGCAGCTTCGGAGCCTCCCGCGATCATGATGTTCGCTTTCCCCAGCCGGATGGTATCGAAGGCATTAATGATGGCCGTGTTGGACGAAGCACAGGCGGAAACGGTGCAGTAATTCGGGCCGTGCAGCCCGTTGCGGATGGAAATAACACCGGCCGCAATGTCTGCGATCATTTTCGGGATAAAAAACGGATTGAAGCGTGGCGTTCCGTCGCCTGCATGGAATTCCTGCAATTGCTCTTCAAAAGTACCGATACCGCCGTTCCCGGAAGCCCAGATCACGCCGATCTCTGCTCGATCGGTGAGATTCATAGCTGAAAAATCCAGCTGTGCATCGCGGATCGCTTCATCAGAAGCGGCAATTGCATACTGCGTGAACAGATCGTATTTGCGCAGTTCTTTCCTGTCGATGAAGGTTTCGGGATGGAAGTCTTTCACCTCGCAGCCGAAGTGCGTTTTGAATTTCGACGTATCGAATTTCGTCAAAGGCCCGGCACCGCTGTTCCCTGCAATGATGTTCTTCCAGAAAGCCTCAACGGAATTTCCCAGCGGCGTAATTGCGCCCATGCCGGTAATAACAACTCGTTTCATATCAGTTCATGTTTTCGATAACGATCGCGGAAGCGCCGCCACCACCGTTACAGATCGCCGCAACACCGTATTTTCCGCCTTCCTGTCGGAGAACGGACATGAGCGTTGCGATAATACGCGCTCCCGAAACGCCGATCGGATGGCCGATTGCAACAGCACCGCCGTATACGTTGACTTTTTCGCTGTCAAGCCCGAGGATCTGCTGATTGGCCAGTACGACCGCAGCATACGCCTCGTTGATCTCGAAGAAATCGATCTCTTCCAATGTGAGCCCGGCCTGTTTGAGCGCTTTTGGAATGGCGATCGAAGGTGAAGTCGTGAATTTTACAGGATCCTGTGCCGCATCTGCATAACCGATGATTTTTGCCAGCGGTTTCAGGTTGTATTGTTCAACGGCTTCTGCTGAAGCGAGGATCAGAGCCGCCGCTGCATCGTTCAGGTTACTGGCATTTGCAGCAGTGATCGTTCCGCCTTCTTCGAACACAGGTTTCAGCAGCGGGATCTTTTCAAAGATCACTTTGGCAACATCTTCGTCTGTACTGATGATCCTATCACCCTGTTTTTCTTTAACGGTCACCGGGATCATTTCCCGGTCGAATTTCCCCTGCGCTTTTGCCGCAGCCGCTTTCCTGTACGATTGAACAGCATAATCGTCCTGCTGCTCACGCGTCAGGCCGTATTCGCGTACGCATAGTTCAGCCGCATTTCCCATGTGGAAGTTGTTGTAGACATCGGTGAGGCCGTCTTTGAGCAAACCGTCTGTCATGACGATGTCACCCAGCTTGTGCGATTTCCGCGGCGTGGTATAATGCGGAGCGTTGCTCATGCTTTCCATTCCACCGGCAACGACCAGGTTTTCCTGTCCGAGCTGGATCTGCTGCGCGCCGAGCATCGTTGCTTTCATGCCGGAAGCACACACTTTATTCACGGTCGTTGCATCAGTTTTTACGGGAATTCCGGCGAAAACAGCCGCTTGCCGTGCGGGCGACTGGCCAAGATTGGCGCTCAGTACATTCCCCATGTAAACCGAATCGATGGTTCCAGGATTGATGCCCGCATCTTCGATCGTTGCCTTAATGGCAATCGCTCCCAGCTCTGTCGCCGAAAAACCGGATAAGTTTCCCAAAAAACCGCCAACTGGCGTTCGCTTTGCGGAAACAATGAATACTTCTTTCATATCGTTGTGTTTAAGTGAAGCTATGTTTACTCTACAATTTATACCAATCGGTATATTATTAGTCAAAAAAAATCAATTCTTTAATCGGGTTGTGATCAATTGTTCGATCACTTCCACGCAGGTATCCAGGTTAGCGGAATCGCCGGTTGCTTTAGTCATCATAATACCGCCTTCAATAAGCGCGACGAATGCAATTCCGAATTCCCGGCCGTTTGCATCCGTTCTGATCTCGCCGTTCTCTTTGCCTTTTTCAATGATGCGCTCAATGAGCTTTTTCCAGCTGTTAATACTACCAGCAGCCCTTGCTCTAAGCGCAGGATGACTGTCATCTGCTTCCACCGCGGTGTTGAGAATGGGACAACCGCCCCGCGTGATCACCTTTTTGTAATTCGTCCTGTAGAATGCAGCCATTGCATAAAGCTGGTCCAGGCGCGAAGAATACTGAATCACCACCGATTCGACCTCATCGTGAATGAGCGAATAATTGTAATCATACACCGCCAGTGCAACGGCATCCTTGTTCTCGAAATTGCCGTAAATAGCGCCTTTTGTAAGGCCCGTAGCTTCAGTGAGATCAGACATGGAAGTTCCGGCATAGCCCTTCATATTGAAGACCGATGCGGCTTTTTGTATAATAAACTCCCTTGTTTTCTCAGCTTTTGACATATCTTTCACTACTTTCAGGTACAAATATATGAATTATATACCAATCGGTATTTTAAATAAGTAATTTTATCACAAAAATTTATGGCAAAAGTATTTTCCCCGCTGAAATTGCGTAGTGTAGAGCTGAAAAACCGCATAGTCGTTTCGCCGATGTGCCAGTATTCGAGCGAAGACGGTTTTGCCAGTGACTGGCACCTTGTTCACTTAGGCAGCAAAGCACTCGGCGGTTCGGGCCTCGTGTTTACCGAAGCAACGGCCGTTTCACCGGATGGCAGAATTACCCCGGGCGACCTCGGAATCTGGAAAGACGAGCACATTCCTTTCCTGAAACGCATCACGACTTTTATTGAAGCAAGCGGTTCCGTGCCCGGCATGCAGCTGGCACACGCAGGACGAAAATCGAGCATGCAGGTCAGCTGGAAAGGCGGTGAACCGTTGCTCCCTGAAAACGGCGGTTGGGAAACCATTGCGCCAAGCGCTATTGCATTTAAAGAAGGCGATCTCGTTCCCTCCGAAATGACGCCCGAACTGATCGAACGCGTGATCACAGATTTCGAACAGGCAGCTAAACGAGCGCTCGCAGCAGGTTTCAAAGTAATCGAGCTGCACGGAGCGCACGGCTATTTACTGCATGAATTCCTCTCGCCGATCTCCAACAAGCGCACAGATGATTACGGCGGATCATTCGAAAACAGGATCCGTTTCCTGCTGGAGATCACAGAGCGCGTACGGGCCGCATGGCCGGAAGAGCTACCGCTATTCGTACGGATCTCGGCTACGGACTGGACCGAAGGTGGCTGGTCGGACGACGATTCCGTTGCGCTGGCAACAATTCTCAAAACCAAAGGCGTAGACCTGATCGACTGCTCGACGGGCGGGAACGTTTCGGGCGTGCGCATTCCGCTGATCCCCATGTACCAGGTTCCTTTTGCAGAAAAAGTAAAGCGGGAAGCCGGAATTGCCGCCGGAGCCGTTGGACTGATCACCACTTCCGGCCAGGCAGAAACCATCGTTGCCGAAGGAAAAGCCGATCTCGTTTTTCTCGCACGGGAAATTTTGCGCGATCCGAATTTTCCGCTGCGTGCAGCACACGAGCTAGGCGTTGAAGTGGAATGGCCCGTACAGCATGAGCGCGGAAAGTGGAAAGCCTGACGATCTTCTGATACTCAATTTGTCCTGTATTTGTCCGTAGTTATGCTATTCCTGACAATGTCAGGTTCGGAGGATTCCTTATTTTAGCGTCAAACTCTCCTGTATGTTAAAGATCGCCGCATTTGCCTGTATAGCTCTTCTTACCCTTGGATTAAAAACACCGAAACTGGCAGCGCCTGCCCCACCTTTGTGGCTGCGCTACCCTTCTATTTCCCCGGACGGCGAAACGATCGTTTTCTCCTACAAGGGCGATATCTATAAAGTGGCAGCCAACGGAGGCGTGGCAACACCGATTACGCTGAGCGAAGGCCACGACTTTATGCCGGTATGGGCTCCCGACGGCAACTCCATCGCTTTTGCTTCGGACCGGAACGGGAACTTCGACGTCTACACGGTTTCTATCGACGGCGGAACTGCCCGCAGGCTGACGTTTCATTCTTCCAACGATTATCCGCAGTGTTTCAGCGACTATGGAAAGTACATTACATTCGCCGCCACCCGCATGGACAATGCAGCATTCAGCCAGTTTCCCTACGGCGCGCTTTCCGAGCTGTATTCCGTCTACATTATGGGCGGAAGAGAACGGCAGGTCAGCTCCATTGCCGCAGAAGACGTGAAATTCAACAAAGCGGGAACGAAAATGCTTTTCCACGACAAAAAAGGCTATGAAGATCCTTGGAGAAAGCACCACGTTTCTTCCGTGACGCGCGATCTGTGGCTGTTTAACAAAGCTGACAGCTCGTATAAAAAACTCACCGATTTCGAAGGTGAAGACCGTAACCCGGTGTGGAGCAAAGACGAACAAAGCATTTTTTACCTGAGTGAAAAAAGCGGCAGCTTCAACGTATGGAAATTCAGCGAAAGCGATCCGTCCAAAGCGATGCAGATCACGCGTTTCGACAAAAATCCCGTGCGCTTTCTGTCCGTTTCGAAGTCCGACGTACTTTGCTTCGGCTACAACGGCGAGATCTATACGCAAAGCGGAAGCGGCAATCCGTATAAAGTTCAGATCACGATACAAACCGACGAGCGCTATGCGGAAAGCAAGACCGAAAGCTTCACCGACGGAGCGACCGAAATGAGCGTTTCGCCGAACGGCAAAGAAATGGCCTTCATCGTTCGCGGAGAAGTGTTTGTTACATCAGCTGAAGGCGGTACGACACGCAGGATCACCAACACGCCGGAGCAGGAGCGCAATGTGAGCTTCAGTCCTGACGGAAGAAGCCTGCTCTATGCATCCGAACGCGATTTCATCTGGGGAATTTACCGCACAACGCTTTCACGCAAAGAAGAAAGCTATTTCTTTAATTCCACCGTTCTGAAAGACGAAGTGCTGATCAAAGGGACGAAAGAAGCTTTCCAGCCGCGTTTCTCCCCGGACGGAAAAGAAATCGCCTACCTCGAAGACCGCACGGCCGTGAAGGTTTACAACATCGAAACGAAGAAATCGCGGGAAATACTCGCCGGGAACCGCAATTATTCCTACAGCGACGGCGATCAGTTCTTCGACTGGTCACCCGACGGAAAATACCTCATCGTCAATTTTCTGCAGGACGGTAACTGGCGCGACGAACTCGGGCTTGCCGACGTTTCGGGCGTAAAGCCGATGATCAATCTTTCGGAAAGCGGCTTTGGCGCATCGGGCGGACGTTTCATGATGAACGGGAAAATGATGCTGTACTTCTCCAGCCGTAACGGGATGAAAAACGTTGCCAGTCACGGTAATCAAAGCGATGCTTACGGCTTGTTCTTCACCCAGGAAGCCTACGACCGATTCAAAATGAAGAAAGAGGAATACACATTGCTGAAAGAAAAAGAAGCGCTGGATAAGCCGAAAACCGCCGACAGCCTCAAAAAGAAACCGCAGCCGGTCGTAATCGAGCCGGAAGGCCTCAGCGACCGCAAAGTACGCCTGACCATTCATTCTTCGAATCTTTCCGAAGCGCTCGTTTCTCCGGATGGCGAGAAACTGTACTATTTCTGCCAGTTCGAAGACGGCATTGATCTCTGGGTGAATAAATTCAAAGAGAACGAAACGAAATTATTCCTCAAGCTGAACGCCCACAGCATCGGAAGCGTGACGTTTGACAAAGACGCGAAGCACATTATCTGCATCGCCGACGGCAAGATCATCCGCATCAACGTGGAAAATGCCGAGAAGAAAGACATTTCCTTCAACGCCGAAATGAACCTGAACACGTATGCCGAACGCGCTTACCTGTTTGAGCACATGTGGCGCCAGGTGGTGAAAAAATTCTATGTAACGAACCTGCAGAAAACAGAATGGGATTACTACAAACAGAATTACCTGCGTTTTCTGCCGTACATCAATAACAACCGCGATTTTGCCGAAATGATGAGCGAGCTGCTCGGCGAGCTCAATGCGTCGCACACGGGCTGCCGCTACAATTCCCGCTTCAAAAATGCGGACGAAACAGCCAGTCTCGGTGCTTTCTTCGACGAAAGCTTTACCGGCAACGGATTGAAAATAGCGGAAGTCCTCGCAAAAGGCCCGCTGGTGAAAAACGGCTCGCAGATCAAAGCCGGAACCATCATCGAGAAAATAGATGGTGTGGACATCACCCCGGAAATGAACTATTATCCGTTGCTGAACCGCAAAGCCGGCAAAAACACGCTGCTTTCGCTCTTTGATCCCGCAACGAAAAAACACTGGGAAGAAACCGTGACGCCGATTGCGCCTTACCAGGTGAATCCGTTGCTCTACCAGCGCTGGGTGAAGCGCATGCAGCACATGACCGATACACTTTCCAACGGACAGATCGGGTACATGCACGTGCAGGGAATGGACGACAACAGCTACCGTGAATTCTACGACCAAGTGATGGGAAAATACGTCAACAAGAAAGCACTGATCGTGGATACGCGCTTTAACGGTGGTGGCTGGCTCCACGACGATCTTGCAACCTTCCTTTCCGGAAAACAGTACATTCAGTTCATGCCGCGCGAGCAGCCGATCGGTGTCGAGCCGGCCAATAAATGGATCCGCACTTCGGCGGTGCTGATGAGCGAAGGCAACTATTCCGATGCGCACATGTTCCCCGTTGTTTACAAAACCCTCGGAATCGGGAAGCTGATCGGTATGCCGGTGCCCGGAACAGGAACGGCCGTCTGGTGGGAAACACAGCAGGACCCGACGCTGGTATTCGGTATTCCACAAGTTGGCGTGATGTCGATGGACGGAAAGTATTACGAGAACAATCAGCTCGAGCCGGACATCAAAGTCGCGAACGGCTACAGCGAAATGCTGAGAGGAGAAGACCAGCAGCTGAAAAAAGCGGTGGAAGTTTTACTAATGGGCAATTGATAATTATCAATGAACAATTATCAAGGAGATAGTTGTAACGCTTTGCGCCTGGTGAGCTCTTTTCAATTCCTCTCACCCGTCATTTAATAGTTTTCAGGATAAATTCATAGAGGAACACACAGGCTTTCTCGCGGATTTCGGAGGGCGTTCCGCGGAACAGCTTTCGCGCGTTGCTGAGCTGGTTGTTGTAATGAACGCTGAAGAAAACCGTTCCAACGGGCTTTTCTTTGGTTTCGCTGCCACCGGCGCAGGCCAGCCCGGTAATGGCCGCATGAATATCCGCACGAATCACGGACGGAAGGTTGCTTGCCAAAGCATCCGTTACTTCCTGTGATTCGCAGGTGTAAGCATCCAGGATTTTTCGGTCAACTTTGAGCAGCTGTTCTTTTACTTCGGGCGTGTAGCACACAACAGCGCCTGCGAGCACTTCCGCCACGCCTTTGTACACACCAAGTTTACCGGCTGCCAGTCCGCAGGTCATACTTTCCGCAAGTGCGATGGTGAGCGATCGCTCACGCAATTTTTTCACGAGTGCATTGGCTGCTATCATTTCCACCGAATTTAATCCAGGTATGAAGATAACGAGCAGGAATGATTGCCGGTTTTAAAAAACGTTAATCAGTGGACAATTGATCCGCCGGCTGGGGACACAATTATCAATTGACAATTAGCAAGAGATCCGCCGTTCATTCACCATTCCCTCAGAATACCTATTTTTATGGCACTTTATGAAACGATCCTGACATCACATGATACAACAGCTTCTTTTAACCATCCTGATCGTTGTGAGCTCGGCATCGGCAGTTGCGCAGCAGGATTTCAACCAGTTCAGAACGCTGGTTTCGAGCGGAGCTATTCCGGCAGATTTTTCCACGCAGACCTACAGCAAGATCGAAACAGACCTGAGCGAGCACAGAACAGGCCTGAGCTCTTCGCAGGAACGCATTTTCCTCGAAGGCATCCACTACTCCATCGACCAGATCCTGCAATCGAATATGATCATTTACGGCGACGAGATCTCCGTTTACGTAAAAGAAGTTGCCGCACATTTACTGAAAGACCAGCCTGAATTGCTGGCAAAGCTTCGGTTCTACACCTTGAAATCCAACGAGACCAATGCCTTGTCGACCGACCAGGGAATTATTTTCGTGACAACAGGGCTTATTTCCCAGCTCACCACCGAAGCTCAGCTGGCTTACATCCTCGCGCACGAGATCTCGCACTACACCGAAAAGCACGTCGTTGAAACATTTGAGTGGAAAAGCAACAACAGCCACCGCCAGATCTCGCAACTGAGCATTTATTCGAAGGACAAGGAATTCGAAGCCGACAGGATCGCTATTGCGCTTTACAGCAAGGCCGGCTACAGCAAAAGCGAGATCCCGGTAACGTTTGACGTGCTCATGTATTCGTACCTGCCGTTCGATGAGATCGAGCTTCCGAAAACGTATTTCAACACACCAATGATGTACGTGCCGGAATCACTGTTCCCGGTGAAAAAATACGAGATCAAAGCCAACGAGGATTTCGACGACGAAAACAGCTCGCATCCCAATATCCGCAAGCGGAAAGAAGCAGCACAGGTCATCTACGACGCTGTGCCGGACTGGCAGGACAGCAGCTACGCACTCGGCCCGGAACGCTTTCAGTATGTCCGGAACCTTGCACGTTTCGAAAGTATCCGTACAGATGTGATCAACGCGGCGTTCACCAAAGCGCTTTATTCTATTTTCCTGCTCGAGCGCGACTTTCCGCAATCGCTTTACCTGCAGCGTATGAAAGCGCAATGCTGGCTGGGGATCGCACAGTTCAAGAAAAACGCGAATTCAGAGCCTTTCCGCGCTACGGCGAATAACGAAGGCGAAATTGCCGCGATGCACCAGTTCATCAAAAAACTCGACGTTTCTGCCGCTTCCGTTGTGGCGCTGAGAATTATTTACGACCTCAAACAGCAAACCGGGGAAGACCTGGAGATCAGTGCAGTTTACGACCGCATGGTCAAAACCTGCGCGCTGAGCACAAAATTCAATCCGGAATTGTTTTCCTCCAAAACCTTTGCGGAAGCCTCAACCGTTATGATCCTACCCACCGATACGTCCGCTGCGGTCATCCCGACCGGCGAACAGGCAAAGCATTCCAAATACGACCGCATCAGGCAGAAGAAATCGCCGGAAACCACCGAATCGTTCGATTCGACGAAATTTTACCTCTATGCCATCAGCGACATTGTCCGCGATCCGGCTTTCCTGGCGCTTTACAAAAGCCACAAAGCCGAACAGGACAAAGAACAGGCAGACAAAGACGCTTTTGCGCTGCTTTCATCCGACGAACGCAAGAAGGTGCTGAAACTGGAGAAGAAGAATCAATTCAGGATGGGCATCAACGACCTTATTCTCGTGGAGCCTTCCGTTGTGGATTACAAGCACGGAGAGATCGATCATATTAAATCCGAAAAGCTCGAAGAAAAGCTTACCGTAGTGATCGAAGACGTTTCGAAGCACATCGATATGAACATTTCGACGATCAGCAGCCTGAGCATGCAGCACAACGGCACGGTCGATTTTAACGACAGAAGCGTATTGTTTACCGGCATCGAGCAATCGACTGTTTACACCGACCTCGATTTCTTCCCCGTCGATTACCTGCTCATGCGCGAAATGGAATCCCGCAGAAAAAAATCCAACGTTATGTTCCTGCTGGCCGAGCACCGCTACAAACCGGACCTCCGCATCGGCTGGATGCTCTACAGCTTCCTTATTTTCCCGACCTTTCCATTCACGGTCGGCATTTACGTTCCGCAGCGGATCATTAAAGGACACGATACCGAGATCTCTTATCTCATCCTGAATCTCAACAAGGGACAGGTGACGCTCGGGGAATCTATTTTATTCCACGAACAATTCTATAAACACAATCTCGGCGCGCACATGTACAGTATTCTTTCCCTGATCAAATCCCAACCACTTACAAAATGAAAGCGCTCACCATCACTGCACTCCTGGTTCTTTTTACGGGGCATTCGTTCGCGCAGACTGCAGGGTTTTACGGCCGTACGTTCTTCCTGGAATTACACGCCGCCAGTCAGTATCCGCTGATCAACAACATTATCAACAACGGCAATTACAATGGCTCCGCCTCCTCGGGCACCATCATCGGCGGTGTCGGCGACAACTTTAACACCAGCGTGAATGCCGTATTCGGAAAAGCCATCTCTCCGAAAGTATCCCTGAGCGCAGAGGTTGGCCTGTTTTTCGGAAGCTTTATTCCCCAGGGAACGTTTTATTACGAATTCAGCGAGCTCAAGCACGACTATTTTACGGCCCACGAGCTGTTTGATTTCCGAACGCTCACCATTATGCCTAAGGTAGAGATCTCCGGAGAAGGCGGTAATGCGCCCGGCGGATTGTCGCACCAGATCGGTATCGGTTTTACATCTTCAAGCGTTGTGGAAAAAGACTACGCTTATACGCTGGGCAGCACTTACACGGAAGATAGCCTCGATTTCAGCAAAGACGTTGTGAATTACGACTATCGCCATAAAGGAATTTCCCTGATGTATGCGCTCGTTATGCGTGTTCCCATCAATCGCAGGCTCCTGTTCAATTACGGATTCCGCTACAACATGAATTTCAAGCTTGGCGGGGCGAGCGGCAAGAACCCGAATACATGGCAATCGGACGCGGAAGCCGAATACGCGATCGGACGCACAAGAGGCGCTTCTGTTTTAAGCTTCCAGGCAGGATTTACGTTTGTGCTTTAAGAACGCTGCGAAAAATGCACTGCCCCGATTTTTCTTTTGTCAGGCCGTTTTTTTGCACTATATTTCATTAACTCACGAACGGTTTTCTACCTGATTACAGGAATCCAAGAATTGCCCGCAGCCGGAGTATCCCCGGGTGATCTCCGGGTAATCCCCGGTTAATATCCGGATCTGTCATAAAGGTAAGAGCAGATCTCCATGGATTATCCATGAGTCATCTACTATGATTCCATGGTGGGGACATAAGGTGTTACCGGAGGAGAACCGGTAACCGGTTTCGTTCAGGATAGATAAGGATAAGAGTGCCACCCTCCTCGATTTCCCGTCGCTACCGCTTGGTCTTCGCGAGCAATGCTCGCTCTTCTCGCAGGGAGGAGGTTTGAGCATCGTCCTGACTCAAACTCTTGTACCTTAGCTAAAAAACACCATCACTATACCAGAACAACACCCACTATTATTACAGGACATTTTTTCCAAATATAAACCTAATACAAACTGCTTTTCACATTCTTCACCCGGTAATTGACCGCATCGCTGTTGTGGAGGTAAGCCGATAATTCAATGCGGCTGGCTGCCGATTTCGGGATGGTGAGCACAAACCGGAAGTGACACCATTCACCCGGTTTGTTCATCGTGTTTTTCAGGGAATAGACTTTGAACATCGTGAGTTCTTTTCCTTCGGCGAAAGACAGCACAAATTCGATGTCTTTTTCCTGGTCCCACAGAATATCGCCTTCGTAGATCAGGATCCTGTCCTTTTCAAACAGGCTGTTAGCCCGCAGCTTCAGCACCGGCCCGAATTCATCCGCCGACAGGAATTCAAACGTTTTGTCTGTCTCATCGAACCGGCGCACGGTCGCTTCCCACTGCGAAACGGTCGTATCGGCAAAATCTCCTGAAAACACGGGCGTTTTCGTATCAAGCTGCAGGAATTGAAACAGGCTTTTCGGCGTATAGTCCGTTTTTCTGCAAACGGTGATGCGTCCGTTGCTGCCAATGATCTGCAGGTAATTGATCACGCCCGGCCAGCTCGCATAGATCTCCGTAGCGAACAGCTCCGTCTGGAACACAACGTACCTGACAGGAAACTTCATCATCAGCTTCAGGTTTTGTGTAGCGTTGTTGTGGGTCATGTAGCCGTTCCGCTTCATTTCCATGAACGGAATATTCGGTGAAACAGTCGTGAGTACCAGCAGCTTTTCGGATTTCGGGATCTTCAGCTCCTCGATCAGCTTGTTGCTTCCTTCGTAGCAATAGGTCGTGTAATCGTTCTTACCCCATTTTTCGCGCTCATCGCGGTTTTCCTGCACCAAGGTATTTCGGTAAGACATTCCTACGATGAGCAGGGCGGAACAGACATACAACAGGATATTCTGCAAGGTGCTCTTCACCGTTATTTGTTGTGTCAGCACGCACAGCACGAGAATAATTGGAACAAAGAACGTATCGGCAAAATAGTAATCGTGCGCCTTGAACTGCTCGCACATCGCGAGGTAGAACAACACGCAGCCGAGCGAAAGCAGGAAGATCAGCAGCGCCGTGTAGGAAAACGGTGCACGAATGTGCTTTTTCCGAATAAAACGGTAGCTGAAAACAGCGCACAATGCAGCAAACAGCACATAATGCCAGCGCGTAAAGTATTCCATCTTCCACAGGCCGAAGATATCCAGTGTGCTGTCGATCAAATCGCGGAACGACGTAACTGGCATGAGTACGTTGAGGAAAAGCGAGCCGTATGTATTCCGCAGGTAAGCATTGTAAAGCATATAGCTCAGGATAAATACAATAGAAGACAGCGCCACTACGATCTTCTTCACACGGTTCTCCGGCTCGCGGAAAAGGCGGATGAACTCAACGCCGAAAACAGCAAGCAGCGGAATCGTAAACGTGAGCCGTGTCATTGCAGCCAGGGTGAGGAACACAACGGCCACAATGAGCGCTTTCATGCTGTTGTCGCGACGGTACCGGAAGTAATAATACAAGCCGATCAGCGCCGTGGAAAGGCTGGGAATGCTCGGAATAAAGCGGATCTGGTAGAACGTGAATACGGGCGAGCAGGCAACAAATGCCACCACCAGGAATGAAAGTATGGCTGATTTGTTAAACATAAAAGCCAGCCTGTACAGGCAGAACAGCCCGGCAAAGCTCAGCAGGAGCATGTAGCACCGGTAGATCAGCGTCGAGTCGGAACCGGTGATCTTCATAAACACGGCAGGAATGTAGTTGTGAATGGGGAAATCGACCGCCGTGATACAATCCGGATCGGGCGTTTGCCAGTTATTGGGAAACTGGTGATTGTAAAGCGCCGTTTGCGGCAGGAAAAAATTCAAGTCGTTCTCCACGAAACCGCGTGCGAGCGCATAATGGTCCGACTGCGCCCAGGTATGCATGCCGCCCGGCGGTTTGGTCATGTCGGGCGAATGCAGGTAACAGGTGAAGCCGATGAACACTATTGCCATCAACGCCACCAGGCGAACGGAAAAGCGCGATCCGGGCTTCATAGCTCAATGAGTTCAATGCTTTTGATCACGACATCCGCATTACCGGAATAGATCAGGCGGAATTCCACATTCGGGGTCCTGTGCGCAATTGCCAGGGCGACGTCGATGTACACGAAATCGTTTGTTGTGATAAGATTTTTCGTGAGATCTTTGAACAGCAATTGCTCTTCACCCGATTTTCCGGAAATATCGATGATCGCAAAAGGCTTGTTTGTCGTGATGTTTGTTACTTTCAGGCAATAGCGCACTTTGTACTTTCCGGGAAGCAGCGACAATCCTTCAGGACCGAACACGAGGTGTTTTCCTCTGGCATCCGGTGTGGAAGGATTTACGGAAATAAGCGACGAACCGTTTTCCCGGACAATAAATGCAGGATTCGTTTTGAGCTCATCGACCGTGTAGGTGTGCGAAAGCGACAAACGCCGGTATTTACAGGTAAAGCAGCCGCCCATATAAAATTCCCCGCCGTCTTTCACCAGCGTAAAGCCAAATTGCTGCAGCGTATCCGGAAATTCGTCCATCCACATGTCTTTCACAACATAGAGATTGGGCTGCGCGAACACTTCTTCCACGAGCTTCGGATTCCGCACATCGCTTTTGTCGTGCGGCGTTGCCTTGATCATATCCAGGTGCCCGCAGGACGTCCGGTAGGCGTTCCAGTATTCAGCGATAATGCCGATACGTCCCAGCTTCCGGTATTCACCGGCTGTTTCAACCGTCGGCCTGAGCGTTTTTACGGAAATGAATTTCATCGTATACAATGGGCTGATAGCGCCGACCGTGACAACGAGTGCCAGGAATGCATAGATAGCGATCCGCGCTTTGCGGGCCAGCACGAGGTGTTCCATCGCGATGAGCACCAGCATGGAAAGAGAAATATACGTCGCCACAAAATACCGGCGCCCCATTTCGTTGATGAGCACCCAGTGAGAGATCAGGATCACGCCCAGGATCGCCAGCACGTCGAGCAGCAGGAATACGGCAAACTTTCGCGAATCGCCGGAAATCCGTACTCTCCGCCTGATCACCAATACGAGCAGCCACACCAGCAATGCCGGCAGCAGCCAGGCGTAAGCGGTCAGGAAGAAATCGCCGTCTTTGAATGCAAGTACTTTCCAGATCGCTTCTTTCATGAAGGAAAGTGCGCGGAAAAGATCGTCAAAGCTGTTCAGCGAAGCAAATTCTTCTGTCTTCACAACAGCATAGCTTTTCGCTTTCATGATCAGGAATGTCCACAGCACCGTTCCCCCGACTACGTAGAGAACAATCTCTTTGCGCGGCAGCAGCTTCCCGGTTTCCCGATACTGAAAAAGCCACAGCGTGAACAGGAGAACGCCGATCGTTACAATGGCAAGATCCGACGCCCAGACGGCAATGCCGAGCACGAACGTTACGGCGGCGAGCAGCACATGATTGCGGAGGCCGAACGATTGTTTTCCCGCAAAGCGCATGCGCATGATCAGGAATACGGCAAAAGCGATCAGGCTGTATTCGACGCCAATGATGAACCGGTTAATGTCGATGAAACGCTCGTAGGGCAAAAACCAGATCACGGCAAAGAGCAGCTTGCTCGTGTTCGTTTTCAGCATAGACGAAAAGCCAATGTAGCCCAGCAGCAGGATCGCATAGTTCGAAAGCGAAACGGCCGTAATAGCCGAAGTGCCGAAAACTTTTATGAAGAGCTGCGCGATAAGCGGAATGAGCGATCCCAGCCTGTCCTGTCCCCAGCAGTAAATATCTCCGGGCAGGTCGTAATAATGCGCCATCAGGATGTTCATGCCGTCGTCCGAATTGAGCAGCGGGTAATTCACCGAAGCATAAAACGACCAGGAAACACATACGATCGCAGTGATCGCGGCGTAAAATCCCCATTGTTTTGCCTGCCTGTTTTGAACCTGATCGAGCATTCTGTTAGAATTGAGCGGCAAAATAACGAGAAAACGGGGGATTACGGGTTTTAATACCTGTTTTTTTGACGGCTGTGAACAAAGTACCGATTATTTTCAGAGCGGATTTTCCAACCTTTTGACAAAACAACCATTTAACAAACGAATACGAATATGATAAACTTGCCTAAAAGGATGCTGCCGTTTACCTGATTAAAAAACGCAGTTATTTTTTTTAGTAAATTTGGAGTCACTAAGAAAATTTTAGACTATGAAAAAAACATTACTTTTTGCATCCGTTTTATTGAGCGGAACCACCTTTGCACAATTAACGACAGGAAATGAGCCTGCTATCGGCGAAAATCACGCTATGTTCCTTTGCGACACATTTGCATCGAATTATGAAAGCGTAAACGGCGCAAGCGCTATGTGGGATTTCTCTGCGATCGGTGGAGTAAATAACGGATCCGGCGGATTTATTACTAAAAACCTGAGCGTACAGTCAGTTGGATCGACTCCTGAAGGAGCTGATTTTCCTGAAGCGACAAAAGCAGTTGTGATCGAAAGCTTCATGACCACTTACCTGAGCTCTACAAGCTCTGCACGTTTCTCCGAAGGTTTCTCTTTTGACGGAGGTTCTACATTCGGTACAGTAAACGTTGTACTGGCTGCCAACAACGAATTGCTGATCAATTATCCTTTCGCTTACGGCAACTCACTGGTGGATGTATTTACCGGAACAGTAGGAATTCCTACAACTCCTGCCTGTACAGGTAACAATGCTGCATCCGTAGATGCAACAGGAACACTGAAACTGAACGCTGCAACGACACTGACAGGTGTATTGCGTTACAAACTGGTTGATACGGCTACAGCAAACGTTTTCCCTATCGGCGAGGTTAAGCTGGTTCGTACGCAGTTTGAGTACTACCACCATGCAACAAGCAACCTCCCGGTTTTCATTCACTCCAAACTGGATATCGTTCTTGCAGGATCGCCAACAACACAGAACATCGTTCTGAGCCGTTTCCAGCCGGATGGTTTTGTTGGGATCAACGAAAACGAGCTTTCAGGAATTTCCGTTTTCCCGAACCCTGCAACAGAGATCGTTTCTGTAAAAGGATTGAAAGAAAACGCTACGCTGACATTGGTTGACGCACAGGGAAAAACAGTTACCACCGCTTCAGTTGAACCGGGTGTAGCTTCTCTTGGCGTTTCCAACGTGAACGCAGGTATTTACTTCCTTCACATTGCTTCCGGGAACGGAACAAAGATCGAGCGTGTAGTTATCCGTTAATCGGTATACGTTCGTAAAGAACAGACTTAACAGAACTCCCCTTTGACTGTGTCAGAGGGGAGTTTTTTGTTCGTAGAAGGAGAAGAAAAAAGTCCTGATTTTCAATGCGGCAATTGGCTTTCCCGCAGAAAATTACGAGTAGCTTCAAGGGACCGGAAGTAAATTCCCAAAATTGCGAACCGGTACCAATATTACCAACCAGCACCCAATTTTGGGAATTTCCGTACAGGGAATGACAAAACGTTACGCAGACCAGCTTTGTTGCCCAGAACAAAGTCATTAACTTTATGCCGTCCCGGCTCCCGGTTTAAGCCCCGGGCAGCATAATAAAATCCGAAACACAACTGTAATGAAGCTTTATATGTTAATGTTGGGCTGCAGGCCTCCGGGCAGATTCACCTGGGCTCTCTGCAGTTGTGGAAGATCCCGTAAACAAAGAAAGAGCATGTTGCCATACTCTTTCCTGATTGCGGGGAAGCGCCATCCTATGTTCTATACAATCGACTAAAACCTAAAGAAAACCATATTGCTGTGCTTCCCCCCTGCTATCAATTACTGACGACTTTATACATCGTCACAGCTTGTCCTTTGCGTGCGATCTTTATATAATACATTCCCGGAGCATGCCCCTGCAGGTTAACCGGTGTTAGCGCGACAGACAAATTCCCCGCATAAATGACCGCTCCCTGCGTATTGAGCACTTCGAATGCATCGTCCGGCCCTGTTGCCGGTGAGCTGATGGTAAACTGTCCGTCGTTCGGATTCGGGTAGATACTGATCGCTGCAGTATTCACCTGTTCGCCGGCGGAAAGCGTGGAAACACAGCCTGCACAAAGGTCCTGCCGCTCAAATGGCGTTATTTCGCTTAAATGGATCTGTGCCGTATCGGCGACAAAAGTAACGGCAAACGTTCCCTGCGGCGTGTAGGTCGTGAAGGGAAAATTCGCGATGGAATCGATGAACGTAACCGGCACTTCATCATCCGTACAGCTGGTTTCATTGTCGGCAGAAACCTGCAGCATGATCGGGTAATACTTATTCGTTTCGGTACAGTAAAATCCCGCTGAAGCAGTTGGCTTGCCGTCTGTGGTCATGCAAAACGAATTGGCGACCTGTCCGTAAGGATCTTCGGGGTGAAAAGCGATCTCGAGGGCCGTTTGCGTGGCGGTAAAGGAAAGTGTCTGCGGATCGATCTCACCGATCAGCAGTGAGCGCGAAACCGTATTGAACGGCGAATAGACGGGCATATACGCATAGAGCTTTCCGTTCGCGTACTGCAGGCTGTGCAGCTGCTCACCGACATCTGTTCCCCCGTGAATGGTTTTCTGCAGCAGGAGATCGCCGGCGCTGTTTAGCTTGCCGAGCCACATCGTATTCGGATAGATCGAGATCTGGTCCGTCATCAGCCTGCCACCGAGAATAATGTCGCCGTTCGGAAGCTCGGTGAGGCCCGTTACGGAAAGCTGGTTGTGCCGGGCGGAAAGAAAATTCACGTATTTTGAAAAGACGATCGTTCCCGAAGGTGTCAGCCGGGTGATCATCATCCCGTTAGCGGAATTACCGGAGCTTCCCCGGATATCGGCAACAGCCAGGATGTCGCCGTTTGCCGCGATCATCGTCCTGGCAAAATAGTAGTCGGTCGTAAATGTGGGGTTCGAAAAGTATTTCGTCCACAAAAGCGCTCCCGCGGTGTCGAACGCGATGATAGCAGCCTTGTTCATGTAGGTACTGGAAAAAAAGGCGCTTCTGGTAACGGTGGCAATGATCGTATTGCCGGTGCGCATGAGGTTGCCCACGCTCACATCGTTCGTGGTCGAAGTCACGGCATGCGTCCAGGAGATCGTACCGTCGGGATTGTTTTTCTGCAGCAGCCCGATCCGCGTTCCGCCTGTAATGCTTCTTCCTCCTGAAAGGATCATCGAATTGTCGGGCAGTGTGAGGTAGCTGCCAAAATTCTGGGAAGCCCTTTTCGTCCAGACCGTTTCTCCGTCGTTGGTCGTATGGATCAGCGCGCGATGGATCGCCAGCGTGGAGTCCTGCCACATATAGCGGAAAGTAAGCCCGGACGTATCTGCTTTCACATCGGAGTTGATGTAATTGCAGATGCCCGGTATGAAATCGTAGAACTGCGCCTCCGCCTTTGTGGTAAAAAAGAGGGCCGGCAGCAGCAGGAACGTTAATCGGGTAAAATGTGCTTTCATCATGTTTTTTTTTCGGCGTGTTCGAATGAAGAAGAATCGTCAGTTGTATACCGGCAAAATTCAGCTAATTAAACAGCCGCGGCAATACCTCATTGAGGGATTTTGAGGTTGAATGCAGTGATCAGGCTTCATTCACAGACTGATAGCAGAATAAAACAGCGGTACGCGGGAACATCACAGCAATCCCTGCTGCCGCGCTTTCATCAAAGCTTCCGCGCGCGAAGCCACATGCAGCTTGGTGTAAATGTGCTTTACATGCGTGCGGACGGTTTCGTAGCTGATGAACAGCTGCTCGGAAATGAGCCGGTAATTTTTCCCCTCGAGCATCAGGGCGAGAATATCGTTCTCCCGTTCGCTCAGCTTCCCGACCGAATCGTCCGGTGCAACAAGAATAACGTTCTTGCGCGTGAAGAACTGCAGCACTTTTTTCGCGATCGACGACGACATGGGCGCGCCGCCACTGTACACTTCGTGCAGTGCTTCCAGCTGTCGGGAAGGCGGATCTGTTTTCAGGATATAGCCCGAAGCGCCTGCACAGATCGCATCGAAGATCTTGTCGGAATCGTTGAACACGGTTTGGATGAGCACTTTCACATCGGGGAAATGCTCCGTGATATAAGCCGTTGCCGCGATGCCGTTCATACCGGGCATCTCGATGTCCATCAGCACCACATCCGGCGCTGAAGCTTCCATAACGGCCCCAAGACGGGAACAATCTGCATGGACGCTCACGCAGGTAAAGTCCGGCGTGCCGTTGATAATGGTCTGCAGCGCATTCCGTATCAGCTGATTGTCTTCAAAAATGGCAACTTTAATGTTCATTTCCTCTATATTGGAGCTTCTCCGAATAACAAACATCCGCATTAATGCCGGAACACAGCATCCCTCAATGGGTGATTTTACACATCAGCCCGACAATTGTTCCGTTACCCGGCGAGCTCGTGAGCTCAAAGCGCGCGTCCAGCTCTTTTGCCCGCGCGGCCATGTTCACGATCCCGTTTCCTTTGTTGTTTTCAGCTGCTGTATCGAATCCCGAACCGTTGTCGGCGATCGTCAGGCCGAGGACCGAATCGTCTACGCCAGCGGTCATCGCGATCACGGTGCATGCGCTGTATTTAATGGAATTGTTCACCGCTTCCTTGCAAAGCAGGTAGATATTCCGGCGCTCATTCATCGATAATTTCACATTCCGGATGCTGTTCTCGTCCAGTTCCATCACGATAGCGATGCCTTTCGCAGCTGCTGTTTCGACAGCATATTCCTGCAGGCGCAGCAACAGGCTTTCCAGGCTGTCGTAACCGGGATTGACGACCCAGACGATGTCGTTCAGCTTTTTCACCATATCGATGGCGTTCTTTTCAATGATCGCGAGCGATTTTTCGACCTCATCCGGCTGCTGATCGTTGATCTGCCCGCGCGTGATGTAGCTGTACATCGCAATTCCGCTCAGTGTTGAGCCGATCTCATCGTGCAGGTCCTGGCTGATCTTGTGGCGCACGACTGCCAGCCGCAGCTTTTGCCGGGTGAAATAGCGGTAAGCGATAAAGCCCGCAGCAAGCAGGACAAATACAAGGATCAATAAGTATGAGCGCGTGGTTGCCAGGCTCTGTTCATGTTTCGCGCGCGTGATCTCCAGGTTCAGAATGCGGGTTTCATTCCGCAGGCCTGTCATCATAATGGTCTCGTACTGCCGGTTATTGCGCAATTGCGTCGCTTCCTGTATCTCCGATCGCATGGCGAGTGTGCGGGCGAGCTGTTCGAATGCGTTGCTTTCGCTGTACACCTTTGCAGCGCTTTCCAAAAAGAACAAGGCATAAAAGCTGTTGAGCTGTGTATTCCCGGTCATCAGGTCGAAGCCGGACTGCAGGGCCCGTAAAGCGCCCGGCATATCGTTATTATCCATCGCGCATTCCGCAAGCGAGCCGATCGCCGTGAGCTCGATGTCGAAATCACCGCTTTGATGCGCCTGTTCACGCGAAAGCAGGAAATAGGACGAAGCGCTGTCGGCATAGCCTTTTTTCAGCACGTAGCCGCCAATGTTCAACAGGGCGTTGGCAACACCTCGTGGATTACGTACCGATTCAGCAGCGATCAGCGAACGGTTCGCATAGAAAATGGCCGTGTCCAGCTGGCCGAGCTTTCCGTAGGCTTCGGACATGTTTCCGTACAAGTGGTGTGGACTAGTAAGCGGAAGGTAGCCGGAGGGCACAGGCTCGGCCGGGTACATTTCGATGCCTTCCCGGAAATACGAGATCGCTTCGCGCGTGCGGTCCATGTTCACGAGGAACAAGCCGCAAAAGTTGAGCGCATCGGCTTTGAGGTAATTATCGTTGAGTGAGTTGGCAATGACCAGCGCGCGCTGTCCTTCCTGTAATCCCAGCTGAACAAGATTGTTGTAATAATAGACTTCGGCCTGGCGGGAAGTGAGGTAATAGGAAAACAGCGACGGATTGCGGTAGCTCACTTTTTCGTGGATCTTGTTCAGCCAGATCTGTGCCGAGTCGTAATCATCGAGGTTCATGCAGGCATCCGCGGTGGTGAAAGCCTTTCGCATGAAGGCAATGTCTTCCGGGCTCAGTTCGGTGCCATCGGCTTCGGTAACGGAGATCACGTCCGTTTGCCCGCCTTCCTGTCTGCAGGCGGCAAGTAAAAACGGGAATACCAGTATAAACAATCGCAGCGCTTTGATACTAAGAAGTTTCGTTTAAGTGGGATAAAGGTGGTGAATTCAGGAGATAAATGCAATTGTTGGTTTTTTTGGGGTGTTATTCGTAGGAAGGACCGGGGTCTGATGATTCTGACGAGTATCAGACTCCGTCGGAGAGAGGGTGGCATTAAGAGTGCGTATAAGTAAACACAAAGAGGTCCACCTCCCTTAATCCCTCCTCAAGGGGCGATTGCCTAGTAAAGCGCACACCCGCCGTATTTAAAGGCTTTTTTCTTTCCCTTCTTTTTCCATTGCCGAAAAAGAAGCAAAACCCCGAAAGCATTCGGGGAGGCCGTAGAACGCTCTCTTGAAAACTACGGGTCGTTCCACTGCCTGAAATCCCATCCGCCAGCTGGCGGATCGCCACGCCATTCACGTATTGTTTTTACAAACAATCCGATGGCTGAGCTCAGACAGGGATTCGGCGACGTTTCACTCACCTTGTTTTCTTACGAGATCGTCCTAAAGGCCGGATATCCTTCAATATTCAGATCTTAGGGCGATTGTGATCCTGTAACCAACTCATTGGTAAATCAATTACCGTAAACTAAATTCAGCCATTGTAGAATCTTTAGAAGATCATCGAAGATGACGGATCCTCTATAAATAAAGGCTTGTGCTATTCAATAGGAAATCGCCCCTCAAGGGAGGAAGAAAGTTCTGTTCTACAGTCCGGAATCAGTCGAAAAGGTAGTTGATCAGAGACCACTGACTACAACACCTTCCGCGTCTTCACATCCCCGTTGATCATCACCGCTTTCACCTCCACGCTGTCTTCGTAGTTGAGCAGATCGATGTAATACGTCAGCCCGAAACAGCAATCACAGGCGCAATAGGTCCCGTAGCCCGTGTAGATCAGGTTGAGCGTGCCGGCCTCGTCGACGGAAATATCGCAGAGGAAATCGTAGCAGCAATTATCCGTCAGGTTAAAATCGATCACCAGGGTGCTGTCGGTTTGTGTAACGGAGTTGATGTGGTCGTCCATGCCTTCTTTCCCGCCTTGGGCGTCGTGCTGGCAATCGGAGCGATCTACTTTCCGGAAATCGAGCCCGTATCCCTTTGAGATGAGCTGGTTGTGTGTCCAGGGAAGAATGGTTGTTCCTGTCAATACATGGCGCCACATGGGCGATTCGAAAAGCAATGTATCGGTGCGGTAATTCAGAGCTTCGTCCGTTTCGGCGGCGTTGTATTTCAGGAATACCGTGTCACTGGGTTCCGCGGCACCGTTCTGACCGTAACAGCTGACGAACGCAGCGAACGGCAGCAACAGCAGGACGCGTCTTTTCCGCATGAAGAACAGTATGCCGGCAACCAGTAAAAGAAAGCCGCAGCTCAGCGCGATGATCAGCAACTCGTTTTCCTTTTTTTCAACAGGCACGGCAACCGGCTCGCAGTTGCAGCTGTCTTTCTGCGCCTCGTCAATAGACGGGTCGTCGTCTGTCGGACTGGTAAAAGTCACGGCATCCGTCGGCTTTTTGCTGGAATTGCCCGAGGCGTCCATCAGGGAGAACTGCACTTCGTATTGCTCGCCGTCCAGGAATTCGAAAGCACCCGAGCACATGCCGTGTCCGATCGACAGGCTTTGTACTTCAGGAGTCAGGTAATATTCGGTAACCTCGCCTGTTTTGAGCTCTTTGAGCTTTGTTAGTACGACAACCGGAGACGGGTCAGCGCTGCAGAAACAGAAGTTGACTTTCTTTCCCGGGCCGCAGCCATAGCGGGTCATCGATTTACTGACGTAAACGGGTGGCTTCTGCCATTCGGGGACTTCCCTGTCTTCCAGGTCCGATACCGTCCATTTAAAACCGTCGGGAAAGACGCGCCCGTACAAAACTTCTCCGTCGATGTGCAGCTCATAAGCCAAACCGGGAACAAGCTCCGATACGGGTTTCAGCACCGCCTGCGTGAGGTAGAACCCACCTTTCAGCACGCGCACGACCTTCAGCTGCACCACCGCGTCGCCCGATTTCAGGTACACCTTCTTTTCCTTTCCCAACTGTTCGATCACGGCCTGCGAATTAGCAAAGCCTTCGACGATGAACACCGGATTCCGGGCGATCGTCTTCTTTAACGGCCAGACGGTGATTCCCGAAGCGGTGCATTCGGCCAAAGCCGCGTGTGACAGCAACAAACTGGCAAAAAAGAGCAGCAAACGATTTCTCATGACGATCCGGATTACGTGTTAAGGTTTATTCTTCCTGCTAACTTACGGAATCCGGCGGAAAATCACAGCCTCAGGGCCGGTTTCAGGCAATTAATCTCCGCGGAAAACCGATTAGTCGTCCCGGCAACAGCCTGAGCGCGCACGGCAGATCGATTAGTTGCCGCGGTAAACCCAAAACACGCCGCGGACAAGCGCTGAGACCCCGCGGCAGTTCAATTAGTCGGCGCGGAAACCCCATTAGTCCTCGCGGCACAATCGTTAGAGGTCGCGGAAAACGGCTGAGACGCCTCGGCAAGTCCATTATATGCCGCGGAAAGTTGATGATACGCGGCGGACAAAGCGTTATAACTCACGGAAAGTCGCTGAGACGCTTCGGGGAGTCTAAAAAGTGAGCTATTTCAGATCAATACTGCTTGCGCACTTTCAGAGTTAAAAAGTAGTTTTTTATATAGCTCAGTGTGTTCGAATCAAACCAATATCCGACGTCGGGAATGTTACAATATGAAATAATGAGCTCATCGTCGTTGTTTTCAACATATACGTTAGGGAATTCGCTCAATGGGCCACATGATCGTATGTTATAAGAACCTACATTTATGATAGATGCGATCTGATTCAAGTTTTGAGCATTCGAATCGATATCCGTTACTAAGTGGTACATTCCGGTAACAGGAAGCTGGTTGAACGCGAATTCAATATTATCATAAGTAAAAGAGGTATCAACTGGGTATCTGAACCTGATCCGGAACTTCGCTTGGGGAAAATAACTATCCGGGCCATAAAAAACACTGTCCACTTCATAGACGGTTTCAGCAATTTCACACGGAGCAACATTCGGCTGGTACTTGGGCTGGTATTCTTTGAGCGGGAAATCAGATTCTTTCTTACAGGAAAGTACAACGGCGAGGCTCGCGACGCAGATGATGATAATTGCAGATAGTTTCATGTGGATTCAGATGTTTAGGACTCAAAATTAAGATTATTCGCAGAACATCACCCTAATGCCTGTTATCACACTTGATATACACCTCCCCTCCCCCCCGTTCCAGGAACGTGATCTCCGGGCAGCCGAACGACTCGTACTGGAATCCGAAAATAACGGGCGGCTTGCTGACGAACAGCCTGCCTGCCCATTGCTGAACATACTTGCCCCCATCGGGATCGACAAAATTCAGCGGCGCAAGCGAGGTGCCTTCGCTCACCGCATAGATCTTTTCACAACGGATTGCTTTCGTTTTCAATTCGATGACGACCAATCGCCGGGCTTCGACCTGGCCGTTCAGCAACAGGTCCTGGACGGTATAGCGCAGGCCTTTCGACTCGCTGGTGTAAGCAGCGCCGGTCATGTATTCAACCGGCTCTTCATAGATAACCGCCGGGAACACCGCGTTTGAAGGAAAATCCGCGGGCTTGCTTTTCTTCCAGCGAACGGGCTTGAGCTGTCCGCGCACAAACGGGCTTTCTTTGCCGACGGACACCAGAGCAGTGGTGAAATAGTCGCTGAATCCTTTCAGAAAAGCGTTGTCGACGTCGAAACCGATCATGTAGTCGTATTGCGAATAGGGCCATTCGTCGCTGACGGTATAAGGACTGATACTCGCCACGACATCCAGCTCTTTTACGGCAAAAGAAACGAGCTTATCGGCAGCGTAATCGTAGATGAATACACGATCTGTTTCGGAAATGCCCGTTCCGGAAAGAAATCGGTTCCTGTAGCGTTCCTCCAGCTTGAAATAGTGTGCTTCTTCTTCCGTTTTGCCTGCCAGGTCAGGGATTGCAAGCGAATCGGGATGATCGCTCAACCGGTAGCTGTCCGAAAGAGAAATGAATGCGGCCGGCTCATGGCGGTTGTTCTCGGCCTGGTTCAACTGATAAACCACCGGTTCCTGTGCATGCAATGAACCGGTAAAGAGCAACAGCGGAAAAAAGGCAAAAAAGCAGGTACTTTTCATGGTTGTTCGCTAGTTAAGGTAATGGCTGTCAAAATGACAACCGTTTTCCTGCCTGAAAATACGAAAATCAGCGGGAACCGATCAGTTTCCGGATCAGCGATACCTGTCCCAGGTGATAATAGCTGTGCTCGATCATTCCTTCGATATTCCGCAGCCAGGTGCCGTATTGTGCATCGACAAACAGCTCATCCAGTTGTTCATCGGGCATGTGCTCCACGCGGTCTGCAAATGCTTCGGCATGGGCGAGGAATGTGCCGACCAGTTTCGTCCAGTCTTCTTCCGATGCTAACGGCGGATGATCAAAGCTGTACTTATCCTTAATATCCAGTACCCCGTGATCGAGCACCCGCAGCAATCCCGCCACGTAATAGTCGATGTGGTACGTGAGCGCCACGATCGTATTCAAATCGCCGACCTTGTGGGTGGCTTCTTCAAGACTCACCTGCAGCAATTGGTCCTTGTAATTCGTATTCGCGATCCAGCGACCGTTCAGCAGAACTTCCCTGATGCGACCGGCAATTAATTCGGTTCTTTTCATAGCAAATTCAATAGAGATTTAGAGTTTATATCCTGTATTGACCGATAACTTTCAAATATACTGATCAGGTAACTATTTACAACGCTAAGAACCAGGATACTCAGTACTCTTTAAATCCACTTTTAAACCGCAAAGAACACAGAATAGTTCACAAAGAGCACAAAGCTTCTTACTTTAGTCAAGAGAGCGCAAAGAAATTCCGGCAAGCCGAAATCTTACTAATGATGTGTTTCTCACAGCAATCAATTGTCATCGCCTTCGGCACCAGAATGAATTTCACTTCAACATTAAGCACGTGTCCGTCTACCGGCGTGATCAAAAATCCCTCGTGGCCGTATACCTCATCGGCACAGGGCTGATCTGTCCTTCAACCGTCAATGTCGATCGTTCCCTGTTCATGTACAGTCTTTCCGTCGACACGGTGTCCTGCTGACTATTCATATAGAACAGGCTGATCGTATCGTGATCGATGGCCCAGCTCCCGGCCTGGAACGACTGGAGCATGCCGCTCGTGGTCCAGTCAAAGCGTTGATTTTCCCGCAACGTCAGGAACATTCCTGCAAAAGGCGAATCAGCGTAGGCATGCAGTACCTCCGGTGAATCCCGCCATGCTTTTGTGGTCTTTTTCAAAACACGATCTTCCCTGACAACCATGCAGGAAAACAGGAGGAATACGGTGGAAAGGGTTAAAAAGGTGGATTTTTTCATATTAGCTAAGCCAGGATGAATGATTGCGAAAAGCAATAAATTCAACAGTATATTCTTTTCTTTCTTTTCTGCCTTATATATCCGTTAATTTAATGCTGGGATGGTGGCTTTCTGACCAATGGTTAAGGCTTTTGGAATTTGCTTTCATCTTTTCAAAATCTTTTTCAACAGTTTCCTTTTTTTGAAATGTTTGATAGTCTTTATACGCACCGGGTTTGTCACTGATTGAATTTGGAGCGATGACACCTTTCCCCCAGGAAAATGTTTCCGGCGGATTATGAAAATCATATCTCCGGGAAATACAGGCCGGTACGTTATGAAAACTAAAATCACATATAAAAATGCCATTTTCAAAGAGATAACCGGTTTTAGCCCATGTGGAACCAACTTCCGGTGCTATATATTTTATTGCTTTCATACTATATCAACAGTTTAACCAGTGATTGTGATCGCTAGTTAAACAAAATAAATGAAATAGATTGCTTATTCAGGCAAATGGAACAGTAAACGATCTTATTTTGAATATAGTGAAAGCAAATATGGTTCTGCGCGAGAATCTGCGCGAAAATCTACTCCGCAACAACGCTTCCGTTCTTCAATCCCCACACCGCCATGGCATCCAGCGCGGGAATGATCTCCCTGCCGGAATCGGATAAGCTGTATTCGACGTGTGGCGGCATGACCATTACGACTTCGCGGATCACCAGCGCATCGGCTTCCAGCTGCTTTAAATGCTGAATGAGCATTTTTTCCGTGATCGAAGGAATGCATTTCTTCAATTCACTGTAGCGTTTCCTGCCGTTTCGAAGGTTCCACATGATCAGCGGTTTCCAGCGGCCGCTGATTTTGTCGAGCGTGTAATTCACCGGACAAAATTCGAAAATCGTCTTTTTATTGGCGTTGTTCGTGGACGTTTCCTTGATCGTTCTCATAACCTACTTTTTGGTATGTACTTGTCTAAAAGTAAGTACAAAGATAACTTTGTTCCTGTAAACTTTAAACAGACATACGATGAATTACACAATCACAGGATCATTGGGGAACATCAGCAAGCCCATCGTCGAACAACTCACAGCAGCAGGACATACCGTAACGGTGATCAGCAGCAGGAATGAAACAAAAGCTGAAATTGAGCAGCTGGGAGCAGCAGCAGCCATCGGCTCGGTGACCGATCCAGGTTTCCTCGCAGATGCATTTACGGGCGCGGATGCCGTTTACCTGATGATCCCGAACAATTTCGGGCAGGCAAATTTCCTCGATTACCAGAAAGAGGTAGCGGATACGTACATCGGCGCCATTCGTCAGTCAGGCGTGAAAAACGTTGTGCTGCTGAGCAGTATCGGCGCGCATTTGCGCAAAGGTGCCGGCCCGATCGACGGCCTGGGCTACCTCGAGGAACAGCTGGAACAACTGGAAGACGTGAATGTAAGAATGCTGCGGCCTTCTTATTTCTACTACAATCTGAGCGGAATGGCCGGTATGGCACAACACGCGGGCATTATCGGAAGCAATTTCGGCGGAGACGGAGAGAAAATCGCGTTAACGCATACGAGCGACATCGCGAAGGAAGCCGTGAAGAACCTGCTCGAGCTGGATTTTAAAGGCAAAACAGTACAATACATCGTCAGCGACGAGCGCACTTCTGCCGACATTGCACAGGTGCTCGGCAATGCGATCGATCGTCCGGAATTGCTCTGGATTGCTTTCAGCGACGAAGATTCCTTACAGGGAATGCTGCAGGCAGGACTGAGCAAAGACATGGCGGAGCGCTATACTCAAATGGGAAAAGCGTTCCGGGAAGGAAAAGCTCAGGAAGATTTTCTGCTGAACAAACCTGCACAGTACGGAACGGTAAAGCTGGAAGATTTCGCACCGGAATTCGCTGCTGCTTATCACGGAAAATGATTCGCTAAGCGTTGAAATAAACAAAACAGAAGGGTGGAATAAACCGCGGTCAGCTGGATCCGGTGTTCCGCCCTTTTTTATTTAGTGTTAGTCTTACATTCCTGAACTCGTAACATCCTGAAATCTTGCCCTATAAAAACCGCTCCCCGAACAATCGGAAAGCGGTTCAAATTCATCAGTTATCCGGTCAGTTGCGCAGTACGCTTACTTTTCGAACGACGGTCGTATTTCCTGTCGTGATCTCCACGAGCATAATGCCATTCGCTACCGAAGCCGGTACCTGCAACGGTACATACTGAGGGCCTGATCCGGCGTACCTGCTTTCTTCCAGCAGGACTTTGCCATCGAGTGAACGGAGTACAATTGCGACCTCGCCCGGGGCTTCCAGCTGGAACGTCAGGTTCAGCTCGTTATTGGCAGGATTCGGATAAATATTCATCGCTGCAAGCTGCTGATCGTCGATTCCGGCAAAAGAAGCGCCGCTCAGCGCGAGGTTGTCGAATCGGACATCGAGCCAGTTAACAATCGTTTTGTAACGGAAAGCAATGTAACTGTTCCCGGTTTGTGCCGGCAGCGTAATCGGGGCCAGCAAGCGCCATGTATTGTCGTTCGCATAATTCGCCCCGCTGAACTGATAAAGAATGGAGGAAGTTGTTGCAAGCGCAGGATCGGCGTTGCCATTGAGCAGGTAAATGAATACCGTATCGCCGGATTGTGGCGTCCCGAATCCGCTGAAAGCGTAGCGAAGCGAATCCAGCATTCCGCCTTCTTCGATCGAAAAGGCCGGTGACACGAACCAATTATCCGTGGGTTCGGTTCCGCCAACCGGATACAGATGCACCAGGCAATTAGGTGCACTAAATGCCTGCGCATTCTGGTAGTTCCAATGCTCGGTCTGCAGAATGGTCCCTTTTTTAAACTCCTGCCAGCCTGCCTGTTGTGTGGCATTATCGAAACCGGTAGTATACGATTGCGCCGTTACGCCGGAAATGGCAAGAGTACTCACAAAGATAATCAGTAAAGATTTTTTCATAGTTTTTCTGTTTGATACAGTAAAACGACGTAATGCAGGCTGCTTGGTTGGCAGGAGAAGTGTTTTTTTACTAAAAAACGCAGAAGAACAGATGAAAGAACAGGAACTTAAAAATCCCCGCTTCGTTTTATAAAAGCAGGGATTCCATTTATTGATTGAAAGATCTTACATTCCGAAAAACGAATCGGATAATTCTTCTTTTACAATGAAAGGTAGATCCTTTGGAACCTTTTTTTCCATGTTCGCCGCCAAAAGTAAATGTGGGATGCTTAGGAAGTAAAGTGACCATTTCTGGCTTTAGCGACACGCGAGCTGTAAGCTTTTACTGTTTCACAAACCGCACCGATCTGCAGACCGAAGTACCCATAATACCACTCACCGTATAAACGCCGGCCTGCAAATGCCCGATCGGAATCTGAGTGTTCGGATTTTCAGAAAGGACCATTGTTTTTTCCAGCACCAGGCTTCCGCGTATGTCCGTAATCCGGATCGTGGCGATTCCGCAGTTTTCGCAGCCCACGTTAATGATATCCGCAGCCGGATTCGGAAAAAGGATAAAATCGCAATTATCGAACACAAACGGACTGATGGTTGTCGGCACATAGGAAACCCACGGCCGCGCCTGTTTAATCACCAATTGATTTGTGCTGTCGATTTTATACTCGATGTCCATGGCAAATGTGCTGTTATTTTCCGCATGGTACAAAACTGCAAACCGGTCGTGGATGACGGCTAAATACTGGCGGAGCAGATCCAGCTCCAGATCCGTCATGAGCAGGGAATCCACATCGAGCAGGCTCGAATACTGGATGACGGAATAATCATCGTTTCCATCCGGGTAGCGCTTGATCAGCAATTCTTCCGGATACGTGCTCCCGGGATTGGTGATCAGCTCTTCGCCCAATTGTGAATTCAGGTAGAATGTGCTGTCCGTGCCGTAAACAGGATCTGCGCTCACGCCTACTCCATTCACCGGCTCCTCTTCGAAATTGGGATGGCACAAAACGCCCATGGAAGCATAATAATGATTCACACGGTAAAACTCGCGCTCTTCGAAAGCCCGCAAATTCCATAAGCTGGCGTACACTTGCTTGATGGTTTTCGAAAGATGCCCCTCGTCCGGATGATGCGTTTTGGAATCGTATAAGCCTGCGCCGCTGAATCCGGGCAGATCTTCGTTGTTCGTGCTCGAGCGGCAGCGTATCGATGTTCCGTCCGGGAAGGCATTCTGCATGATCGCAAGCTCGTCTGCCATCCAGACGGGCACGTTTCCGGATTTAATAGCCGAGCGAAGTGCTGCCAGCCGCGCATCGCGAACCGTTCTGTCGGCAATGAACGCAGGATCCTTCAGCATCAGCTCGATGTCATCGTAAAAACCGTTGTATTTCATAAATTCCTGGTAGAAATAGAACGGCACAGCAAAACCGTTGGGAATGGTCCCGTCGGGAAAGCCGAACGTTCTCATGGTCGCGACATTGGCCGCTTTGGCACCAAATCCGTCATACATGCCGAAGTCAATGTCATCCAACGGAAGAACAGACGTATACGACAAATTGAGCGGCGGGATCTGTTCGGTTGCCGGGCGAAGATTTTCGTACCACGCATTCACTTCCTCCAGCGTGGCTTCCCGGATCTCATAGTCACTTTGATTCGTTTTAAAATAGATGTAATGGCCCAGTAGATCCGCAATCGCATCAATGTCCAGCGGATCGCGGATAAAGGCGTTGGGAACATGGTCGTGAATGGCTCTTAAGTTCACGTGCGAAAGCGGTGTTTGTATCGCCGACGTAATGATTCCGCCAACGCGGGGCAGGGAATTCGGAAGGGCTTCATACAAAACGATGTCTCTTGCATCGGGCACCGCTCCGGGCGTCGTCAGGCGAAAAAAACCATAGCCCTCCGCCTGGTTCAATCCCCAGTAAGTAATGCCTGCATACACATCCGACTCAAACAGAACCGGCACCCGCGAATTTTGATAGAGCGCCAGGTTGTCCTGGTAATCCTGCTCGTTGTTTTCCGTAATGAAATACGACAGGTTATTCGTTAAATAAGGCATATTCGCCGCAATCAACTCCTGCGTTCGCTGTACGATCTCAAAATCCTTTGCTTCGTTATTGGTGAAATTGAAGGCATACGTTCCCAGCGTGCCATTGCCCGAAAGCGCCGTAGGATTGTAGATCAGCTGTCCTTTGATGATCGTCGGATCCAGGTGATTCACGCCAAGGTAATTCGCAAAATCGACGTGAAGTGCGTAGGTCGTGCTGTTGATAAAGCAGATTTTCGGCTCGTCGGAATAAAAATCGAGGATCATGAATTTCGTGTATTCCACATCGTTCAGGTACCCGACCCATGGCGTGCCGTTCTCCTGCGTTGCAACGATATGGAAAGCCGAAAGCGTATTTAAACAGAGTAGTCCGTGTTCAGCCGGCAGGGATGCGGCTGCATTCAGCGGAGCCTGGTAAGGCATGGCGTTGAATTCGGTTATGTCATTTAAACCGTCGCCATCCGCATCAGAAGGATTGTTGAGATCGTATTCCAGCACCTGGTAATGATCGGCGGGGTACGCCCTTAACGGCTCTGTGAGGATGGTTGTTCCCTCCTGCCCCGGCGTCATCGAAGTGGTGAGCGCAATTGCTGAATCCGGATGGTGCCTGACCTGGAGCAGGTAGTATTTTCCGGCGCTTGAATTGACCTGCAGGCGTACCTGCCCGTTGACGTCAACTGCATACTGCTGAATGGGAACTTGCTGCCCGTGCGCGAGCTGTGCAGTAAACAGCAGCATAAGCACCAGCGAAAAAACGTTTATCGGCATGACTTGATAAGGTATGTATGGTTAAACGAATGATTGACGGTTTCAGTTTGCTGACAATTTACAAAAAATGTCCTTCGCCAAAAAAAGAAAGAGCATCTGTGTTAATTTTAGTTGTGGATAAATTACCGTTGGCCATCATGAATCGCGCAGCCTACGGGAGCTTTCAAGAATTTCAGTACTTTTGCAAAGCATTTCAATAGCTCGTATCAAAGAACGATGACAAAGTTTGTTTTTTTCCTGCTTGCAATCGTACCTGGTTTTGTCCCCCGGCAGTTGTTCGGTCAGAACACGGCGGATTCGCTGCATGCATTAATTACACAAACAAACGGTCCACGAAAAGGTGAATTAACCCTCGAGCTCGCTAATCATTTTTTAACAGAACATCCTGATTCTACGGTCTATTATGGCCACATTGCCCGAACGATCGGGAAAAGCGCGAAGAATCACGTCATCGTTATCCGTTCCTATTCCATGATCGGGGAAGCGTATCAAAAGCAGAACAAGCTGAAGGAAGCGATCTTTTTCTACCTCGAAGGGCTCGGGCTGGCTGAAAAGCACAACGAAAAATCACTTGCGGGAACTATTTACAATGGAATCGGCGTCTGCTATTTCTACCTGAACAATTTAAGCAAAGCGGAGCACTACCTGAAACTGGCTGCCCAGGCTAAAAAAGACGCGAACGACTACCGTTATTACGCGCTCATTTCGGCAAACCTGGCGGCTCTACAGATCATGAATCAATCGTTTGATGAAGCGATCAGAACACTCAAAGAAGCAGAAAAGACGCTTGTTAAAAACAAGCAGGACGAATACCTGGCAACGGTTTATAATTCGCTGGGCGCGGCTTACCAGGCCACGCAACCGGATTCCTGCATTTATTACTATCAGAAAGGCCTTGAATTATCTTCCGAAAGAAAGGATTACCTGACGATCATGACCACTTGTCAGAATATCGGCGATTATTACTTCTCGCAGAAAAATTACCCCAAAGCATTCGAATACATGAAGCGGGCAATTGCGGCCAACGAGCTGCGCCCGGAAGATCAGTATAAGCCGGCATTGTTCGGAAGGATAAGCGAATTATACGAGTCGATACAGGACTATAAAAATGCTTACCACTATAAAAAACTGGAAACCGAAGCAAGCCAGCGCTTATTTTCGGTAGCGAAGCAAAAAGAGATCGAAGAGCTGGAGATCAAATACCAGAGCGAGAAGAAAGAGAAAGAGATCCAGCTGTCCAAACAGGAGATCCAAAAACGGAAGAACCAGCAAAACCTGCTGTTGGTGGGGGCTGTTTCCCTGTTCTTAATTGCGGGCTCTGTTACGTACCTGCTGTTCCAGCGGAAAAAGATCACGCAGCAATTCGAACAGGAAAAGCTGCGGCTGTTTGAAAACATCTTCCATGAAATACGGACACCACTCACACTCATCGACGGCCCCATCCAGCTGATGAAACAGCGTTCGGATCCTTCGGACCAGGAACAGCTGGCACTGATGGAACGCAATTCGAAAAAGCTGATCCACCTGGTGAACGAGCTGCTCGATGCTTCCAAGCTCGGCAAAGGAAGCTACCAGCTTCATTACACGACCGGAGATCTGAATGAGTTCATCGAAAACATGCTCAACAGCTTTGCCGGTGAGGCCGCAGCCAAAAACATCCGGATCGTCCACACCAGAAACGGCGCCGAACAGCACTATTCATTTCCTTCGAACGGCCTGGAGAAAATCCTCTCAAACCTGGTTGGAAATGCCGTAAAATACTGTCCACCGGCAGCAGAGATCAATGTCACTTCGCAGATAGACGGCGATCAATTAGTGATCCGGGTCAGCGATACCGGTCCGGGAATTCCTAAAAAGGAACAGAAAAAAGTATTCCGCCGATTTTTCAGGGGACAACATGCTTCCGATGTAACCGGCACGGGAATCGGCTTATCGCTGGTGAAAGAACTGGTGGACCTGGCAGGCGGAACGATCGATCTGCAGAGCACTGCCGCCGGAACAACATTCGTAGTATCGATCCCGATACAGGAAAAAGTAACCGGCACAGTTAATTCGACCGCACGGCAGGAAGCTGTTCCGGTACTTTTACTTGCAGAAGACGATGCCGATACGGCTGCTTTCACGATAACTGTGCTGAAAGAAAGCTTCCATGTCCTGCACGCAAGAAATGGTTTGCAGGCTATGGACCTCATCCGGGAGAATTTGCCCGACATCGTGCTGTCCGACATCATGATGCCGGAGAAAGACGGTATCGAACTGCTTCGGGAGATCCGGTCGAACGAATTGACCAACCATTTGCCGGTTGTACTGTTTTCGGCAAAAGCTTCACTTGAAAGCCGTTTGGAAGGCCTGCAATACGGCGCCGACGCTTACATTGCCAAGCCTTTTTCGCCGGAGGAGCTGAAGCTGACGATCCGCAATCTGTTCACCACCGTTCAGCGGAACAAAGACGCCTACAAAGCTTCCATCCATTCCGGAAAACCATTCGAAGAGCGTGTTAAAAGCCAGCATGCGTATGTGAACAAAGTCATTGACCGCATCATCACCAACATCGATAATCACGACTATTCTGTGAACGAGCTTTCCAACGATATGGCCATCAGCAGAAGTCAGCTGCATCGGAAATTAGCCGCATTAACAGGATTTTCCACAACGAGCTTCATCGGGATGATCCGATTGGAAAAAGCAAAAGATCTTTTAATGAACAACGAAGGGAACATTACCGAAATTGCTTACAAATGTGGTTTCGGCAGCCAGTCCTATTTCACCAGATCTTTCACCGAATATTTTGGCAAAAGCCCGAGTCAAATGACTGAAAAACGTTGATTTTACTAAGAATGCAACAATAGTATACAATGTTGCAACATCCCTGCACAAACGAAACAATCCCTCCAATTAGCTTTGTACCGTAATACAATCAATATGACAAAATTTTTAATCTTAGTTGCTTTTTTAGCGTCGGCTCTTGCCTCTTATGCGAATAATGAGTGTGCAAATGCGATCGACCTGACACCCAATACTACGTGTGTCAACACCACCGGAACATTTAATGGAATGACCATCAGCAGTGCAGCACCATTGTGTGCTTCGAGTGCTTTACAGGATGTATGGTACAAATTTACTGCAACTGATTCCACCATGAACATTTACCTGGAATCCCAAACCGGTTTGAATCACGGATTCGAGCTGATACAGGGCGGATGCGGCGGTACCGTTTTACAGTGTATCAACGCAGTTGGCGCCAGTTACGGTGAAAATTACTTCAACAACAATTTTATTCCCGAGCAAGTGTACTACATCCGTGTGTTCAATGCTTCCGGCGGAATAAGCACGTCGAATTTCAGTCTCTGCGTGCGGAAATTTCCAAGCCCGTCCAATGATCGTTGTGTGAATGCTATAGACATTACCCCGAACACCAACTGCGTGAATACCTATGGGACATTCAGCGGAGCGATGATGAACGGACCGGCCCCTTTATGTGCCTCCAGTACCCTGCAGGATGTATGGTACAAATTTACAGCGACCGATTCCACCATGAGCATTTACCTGGAATCCCAAACCGGTTTGAACCACGGATTTGAGCTGATACAGGGCGGATGCGGCGGTACCGTTTTACAGTGTATGAATGCGGTTGGCGCCGGTTACGGTGAATACTATTTCAACAACAATTTTATTCCCGGACAGGTCTACTACGTTCGTGTAATCAATACCTCCGGCGGATTCAGCACTTCTACGTTCGGTCTTTGCGTGCGGAAATACCCGAGCCCGTCCAACGACTGGTGTGCGAATGCGCTGGACATTACTCCGAATACAAACTGCGTGAATACGTACGGAACATTCAGCGGAGCGATGATGAACGGACCGGCCCCTTTATGTGCCTCCAGTACCCTGCAGGATGTATGGTACAAATTTACAGCGACCGATTCCACCATGAGCATCTACCTGGAATCCCAAACCGGTTTGAATCACGGATTTGAGCTCATCCAGGCCGGATGCGGCGGTACCGTTTTACAATGTATGAATGCGGTTGGCGCCGGTTACGGTGAATACTATTTCAATAACAATTTTATTCCCGGGCAGGTCTACTACATTCGTGTAATCAATACCTCCGGCGGATTCAGCACTTCGACTTTCGGAATCTGCGTGCGGAAGTATCCGAGCCCGTCCAACGACTGGTGTGCAAATGCCATAGATATTACTCCGAACACCAGCTGCGTGAATACCTACGGAACCTTCAGCGGAGCGATGATGAATGGCGGAATGCCTGCCTGCGGATCGAGCACGCTGCAGGATGTGTGGTACAAATTCACAGCGACCGATTCTACCATGAGCATTTACCTGGAATCCCAAACGGGCCTGAACCACGGCTTCGAGCTCATCCAGGGTGGATGCGGCGGTACCGTTTTACAGTGTATGAATGCGGTTGGCGCCGGTTACGGTGAATACTATTTCAACAACAATTTTATTCCCGGACAGGTCTACTACATTCGTGTAATCAATACTTCCGGCGGATTCAGCACTTCGACTTTCGGACTCTGCGTGCGGAAGTATCCGAGCCCGTCCAACGACTGGTGTGCGAATGCGGTGAATATCATACCGAACACAGCCTGCGTGAATACCTACGGAACATTCAGCGGAGCGATGATGAACGGAGCAATACCTTCCTGCGCATCGAATGCATCACAGGACGTTTGGTACAAATTTACAGCGACCGATTCCACTATGAGCATTTACCTGGAATCCCAAACAGGTTTGAACCACGGATTCGAGCTGATACAAGGCGGATGCGGCGGTACCGTTTTACAGTGTATGAATGCGGTTGGCGCCGGTTACGGGGAATACTATTTCAACAACAATTTTATTCCCGGGCAGGTTTATTACATCCGTGTATTCAGCGTGGGCGGATTCAGCGTTTCTTCCTTCGGACTTTGTGTGCGAAAATATCCGAGCCCGTCCAACGACTGGTGTACGAATGCGTTGGACATCACTCCGAACACCAGCTGCGTGAATACCTACGGAACATTCAGCGGAGCGATGATGAACGGCGGAACACCCTCCTGTGCAGCGAGTGCTTCGCAGGACGTATGGTACAAGTTTACTGCGACCGATGCGACGATGAGCATTTACCTGGAATCCCAAACGGGCTTGAACCACGGATTCGAGCTGATCCAGGGAGGCTGCAATGGAACGGTTTTACAGTGTATGAATGCGGTTGGCGCTGGTTACGGCGAATACTATTTCAACAATAATTTCGTTCCGGGACAGGTCTATTATATTCGTGTATTCAGCGTGGGCGGATTCAGCGTTTCTACTTTCGGACTCTGCGTACGAAAATACCCGAGCCCGGCAAACGACGCCTGTGCGAATGCTCTGGAATTAACGCCTGCCAGCGCCTGCAATTATGTTTACGGAACATTCAGCGGAGCCATGATGGATGGAGGAACTCCGGCTTGCGGAACCACTGCTTCACAGGATGTCTGGTATAAATTCACCGCTACAGCAACCAATATGGGGATCCAGTTAGGATCTGCAAGTGGCCTGAATCATGGTTTCCAGTTATTTGACGACAACTGCAACGGTACACAAATCGTATGTACCAATCAGAATGGCAGCAGCACGGGTGAATATTCCGCGATCAACTCACTGGTGATCGGACAGACGTATTTCATCAGGGTATTCAATGCTTCCGGAGCTTTGAGTATAACTACGTTTGGAATTTGCTTAACCGGCCCGGCGCCATCTGCATGCACGCCTGTGGTCGCCATTAGTGCTTCGGCTACAACTATCTGCCAGGGAGAAAGCGTTGTCTTTAACGCAACACCGACCCACGGCGGCACGTCTCCGTCCTACCAGTGGAAAGTCAATGGAAGCAATGTCGGAACGAACAGTCCGTCTTATACAACCACAACACTGGCAAACGGAAACATCGTTACCTGTGTAATGACGAGCAATGCATCCTGTGCCTCATCGGCAACTGCCACGAGCAATGCTGTTACAATGACTGTTACGGCTTCGGTTACCCCTGTATTTACACAGGTTCCAGCTATTTGTGCAGGAGAATCTTTCACACTTCCGGCGAGCTCCAATAACGGAATCAGCGGTACGTGGAACCCGGCCATCAATAATATGGCAACAACGACGTACACCTTTACGCCAAACACGGGACAGTGCGCTTTGACAACTACCATGACGGTTACTGTAAACAACGTAACACCGGCATTTACACAGGTTCCGGCCATCTGTTCGGGAGGATCGTTCACACTTCCGTCCACTTCCGGCAACGGGATCAGCGGTACATGGAGCCCGGCGATCAATAACGCCGCAACAACGACATACACCTTTACGCCAAACGCAGGACAATGCGCTTCGACAACGACCATGACCGTTACTGTAAACAGCTCTACCGTTCCGGCATTTACGCAGGTTCCTGCTATCTGTACAGGCGGATCGTTCACGCTTCCTGCCACTTCCGGCAATGGGATCAGCGGTACCTGGAGCCCGGCGATCAACAACACCACAACAACGACGTATACGTTTACACCAAACGCAGGACAATGCGCTTCGGCAACGACCATGACGGTTACTGTAAACAGCAGCTCTACCGTTCCGGCATTTACACAGGTTCCTGCTATCTGTGCCGGCGGATCGTTCACGTTGCCAACGACTTCCACTAACGGAATCAGCGGTACATGGAGCCCGGCGATCAACAACACCGCAACGACGACGTATACCTTTACGCCGGCTACAAATCAGTGCGCAACATCCACAACCATGACCGTAACAGTAAACACCGCTTCAATAACTCCGGCGTTCACGCAAGTTGCAGCCATCTGTTCAGGCGGATCGTTCACATTGCCGGCGACTTCCACTAACGGAATCAGCGGTACCTGGAGTCCTGCGATCAACAACACTGCAACAACGACGTACACGTTTACGCCGGCTGCAGGACAGTGTGCCACAACGACAACCATGACGGTAACCGTGAATAACGCCGTAATACCAACATTCACACAGATTCCGGCGAGTTGTGCAGGAACAGCATTCACCCTTCCGGCGATCTCCAGCAACGGGATCAGCGGCGTGTGGAGCCCGGCTGTTAATACCATGGCGACAACAACGTATACCTTTACGCCGGCTTCCGGACAATGTGTTGAAACGGTCACCATGACCGTAGTTGTTAACTCCGTAAATGCAGGAGTAACCGTTCAGGGAACAACCATTACGGCATCCGCAACCGGAGCAGCTTATCATTGGATCAACTGCGCCGATAATCAACCGATCAACGGCGCAACGAATGCATCTTTCACGCCGACTCAAAACGGTTCCTATGCTGTTACTGTAACGCAGAACGGTTGTTCCGAAACATCCAGCTGCATTGCGATCACGACGCTCGGCCTGGAAACGGCCGTACAAAACGGATGGAATGTTTATCCGAATCCGGCAAGTCAGGACCTGTTCATCGACGTGAACGAAGCAACTGACATCGTCATCATCGACCTGACAGGAAAAACAATTCAGCAGGAAGCTTTGACATCCGGAAAGAACAGTATCGATGTCAGCGCACTGAATCCAGGTGTGTACTTCATCCGATCTGCATCCGGAGCAAACGTAAAATTTGTAAAGGAATAACAGCATCATTTATTTAACACTAAAGCCCCTCTTCTTTCGAAAAGGGGCTTTTTTCATTAATGCGGCCATCGGGGATTGCCATCTTCCATTTCATTTGATAGATTTGATAAAAAGAATGAGCGTATGTCTGTACATGTTGCAATAACCCGGAAAGTATTACCCGGGAAAGAAGATGAGTTTAAAGCGGCGCTTCGTCGTTTTATGAGCGAATCGTTTGTGCATGACGGTGTTCATGGAGCAAGCATGATCACTTCTCTATCCGGAACGGACGAGCGCGAGATCGGTATTCTGAGAACCTTCCGGAATAAAAACGAACGCGATGCTTTTTACCGTTCAGAACAATTTCAGAAGTGGGAAACCTACGCTTCTACGCTCACGGAAGAACCTGTTTATCGCGAGCTAACCGGACTGGAAGCCTGGTTCCGGTCTCCGGCAGCTCCGCCAAGGATAAAAATGGCTTTGGTGACACTGTGCGGCGTTTTCCCTGCAAGCTTATTGCTTTCATTTACCTTGGGACCGTTCACAAAGGACTTCCCTTTAACCGTTCGCCTGCTGATCAGCTCAGCATTGATGGTGATCCTGCTAACCTGGCTGATCATGCCTTTTTTAACGAAGCTATTCAGGAAGTGGCTGAAAGGATGATGGGAGATTCTTAAGCGTTAAGCCCGCCGCTATTACCTATTCGTATTCGATCTCATCGGAGCATAACAAATGTTATCCTTTAGCAGATGTGAGCACCGTTTAAGTTGAATCTGTACCTTTGCCACGTTATCGGCATACAGATACAGGTACTTAAATTTACAATTACGCACAATGACGGGAAAGAAAATAGAAGTACAAAAATTACAGCAATCCAATTACGATCAACTAATAGATGTGATGAAAGCCGCCTACTCGAATTGGGGCGGCAGTGTGTGGAGCGAACGCGCGATTAAAAAATTATTGTCCGTCTTTCCTGAAGGACAGCTGATCGTAATGGCCGACGACCAGGTGGTTGGATGTGCTTTATCAATCCTTGTCAAATACGATGATTTCGGCGACGAGCATACCTATAAGCAAATTACAGCCAATTATTCATTTTCGACCCACAACCCGATCGGGAACGTTCTTTACGGCATCGAGGTGTTCATTCATCCCGATTTCAGAGGCATGCGACTGGGCAGGCGTTTATACGATGCCAGAAAAGAATTGTGCGAAAAGCTGAATTTAAAAGCCATCGTGTTTGGCGGAAGAATTCCGGATTACCATAAATACGCCGATGAGCTGACACCTAAAGAATATATTCAAAAGGTAAAGCAATCTGAAATTTTCGATCCCGTGCTGTCGTTTCAGCTGAGCAATGACTTCCACGTCAAGAAAGTATTGAAGAACTACATTCCCGAAGACGAAGAAAGCCGTGAGTATGCGACGCTGCTGCAGTGGGATAACGTGTATTATGTCTCGAACCAGCGGGAAGCTTTCAGGGTAAGACGAAGCGTTCGTATCGGGCTGGTTCAGTGGAAAATGCGACTTTACGATTCCATTGAAGAGCTGTTCCAGCAGGCTGAATATTTTGTGGATGCCATTTCCAGCTATAAAGCCGATTTTGCGATGTTCCCGGAATATTTCAACGGCCCGCTGATGGCACAGTTCGAAGGCATGAGCGAATCCGAAGCAATCAGGGCGATGTCTATGTACACCGATCGGATCACGGAGAAATTCAGCGAGCTGGCGGTTAGCTACAACGTGAATATCATTGCCGGAAGCATGCCGAAATACGATGGCAATTCCCTGAAAAACGTCGGTCATCTGTGCCACAGGAACGGTGACGTGGAAAGCTACGAGAAATTACACGTCACACCTGACGAAGAGAAATACTGGGGACTGAGAGGCGGAGATAAATTAAAAGTATTCGACACGGACGCCGGAAAGATCGGGATCCTGATCTGCTACGACGTAGAATTCCCCGAGCTGTCGCGCCTGCTTGCCGACGAAGGCATGCAGATCCTGTTCGTTCCCTATCTTACGGACACGCAGAATGCGTATCTGCGAGTGCGTTTATGCGCCCAGGCAAGAGCGATCGAGAACGAATGTTTCGTAGCGATAACGGGAAGTGTAGGCAACCTACCGAAAGTGGAGAACATGGATATTCAATACTCGCAGTCTGCGGTATTCACGCCCAGCGATTTTGCATTTCCTTCCAACGCCGTAAAAAGCGAGGCAACTGCCAATACGGAAATGATCCTCATCGCAGATGTCGACCTGAAGCTCCTGGATGAGTTGCACAGCTACGGTAGCGTGCGCAACCTCAAGGACAGAAGAAAAGATTTTTACGAGCTGAGAAAATTGTGAGGAAACAAGCTATAAAAAAGAGCGTTGCTGATGTAACGCTCTTTTTTTCGCGGTAAAAGATCGTCATCCCGGAGCTACCAGCCGATCCGACCATCGGAAGTGCTAATTAGTGTCTCTGTTTTGAAAATTGATCATCCAGTTAATTCCGTATTGATCGGAAAATTCGCCGAAGTAAGCCCCGAAAAACATATCTGCCATAGGCATTGTAACAATTCCACCGGCAGAAAGCTCGTTAAACAATCGGTCTGCTTCTTCTTTTGTTTCGGGTTCAATGCACAAGTGCATAGTGTTCCCTTTCGTCAATGTAAATCCCATTTCTTTGGGCGCGTCTGTTCCCATTAAAATGTGATTTCCGGTTATTGGCAGCTCAACGTGCAATACCATTTTTTTAATTCCCTCGGCAACAGGCGGATGTCCTGCACTTTCAGGAATATCGCCAAAACGTTCAATGCCTTTTCCTAAAAATTCCGTTTTGAAAACCTGTTTATAAAACAAAAATGCTTCCTCGGTTTTACCGTCAAAATTCAAATAGCTCGATACTCTTGCTGTGTTGCTTGTTTTGTTCTGACTGCGAAGTTTGAATTTTGCTTCTATGTATTGATCGAGATTCTGCATGGCCATCGTAAAGCCTTCTTTAAAACCGACTTCAATTACTTTTTGCAGTGCTTCCAGGCTTTCGTATTGAATGGTAATGTTGACTGTTGTTGTTTCTGCTTCTTCGCTAAAAACACTGGTCCAGAATGAATTAGGGAAAGGTTCGCCCACCGTTCCGTTTTCGTCACAAAAATTATCCGTGTAGGAATAACTTTTCTGATGCTCGATTTTTTTGTAGTCCGCTCTGCACCAATGTGCTTCATCCTGCGGACTGATCATTGAATAAAGCCACATTCCACCCTCTCTGAAATCCATGGACTTGGTTTTAAGCCTGTAGGGCTTTGGTGCCCACCATTGGTCAAGAATTTCGGGATTTGTCCACGCTTCCCAGATTAATGCAAGGTCCGCGTTAAATTCGCGTTTCACGTTTACCGTGTTTTTTTCTTTATCGACTGTAAAGTCAAATGGCAAGCTGCTGTTCATTTTTTCTTGTTTTTAATTGTTGTTAATACGTCGTCAAGCTGATTAAATCGTGCCTCCCAAATCTGACGGAATTGGTCCAGCCACTTGTCAATTTCTTCCATTTTGTTTACTTCAAGCTGATAGTAAATTTCCCTCCCCTGCTGCTTTTGCGTTACCAATTCGCATTCTGTCAAAATCTGCAGGTGTTTGGATATCGCCTGCCGGGTCGTGTCAAACTGTTCAGCAATAGCGTTCGGTGTCATTGCCTGCACTGCAATAAGCGTAATAATTGCCCGTCTCGTCGGATCGGCTATTGCCTGAAAAATATCTCGTCTTGTTTTCATCGCGCAACCATTTGATTGCAAATATATGCGCAATTATTCAGTTGCGCAATTTTTATGTAAAATTTCCTGTCGCTGTCAGAAAGTCAGCGAAGGAACAAGTCATTGAATTGGTCCGGAAGGTCAAAGGACAGTGCACCGGAAATTGTATATAAGTTAAAACTTCGGGATGCAGACCCGGTTTTTCTTAATTTGCATTGAAGATGAACTACCGGCTATCGTTTTACCACAACGATGGCCATTGTTGTGAACTTAAACGCACGATTATGAATCCGATTAGAAAAACTGCCGGAAAGGCATCCCATTACTGCTTGCTGTCGCTGTTGCTGCCACGGCATGTGAAAAAGACGACGAAAAGACGCCAACTCCCCCTACTCCCCCAGCTCCGGTAACGACAGAGCCGGTCGAAAGTCACACAGTGGAAGGCCTGGGAACCGGCAGTGTCAGCGACCCGCAGACCGTCTATTTCAGTTTCGCAACCAATAGCATTGTTCCCGCTTCGGAAGCAAACACAACGAACTGGGACATTTCCTTCCGCAGGCCGGTCATCAGGCTCAACGGAGGAATCAGCGGCCCGGGAAACGCTGCGCTGGTTATCAGAACAGACAGTAGCTTTGACGATATCCTGATGGCCGACGAATCGGGTTACAAAGAAGATGGTGAAGGCCCGCAGGACGAAACAGGCGCCACAACGGATAATCTTGTCTTCAACAACTGGTTTGACTTTGACTCGGGAACATCATCCGTGACCCCAAAGCCACAGGTATATATAATCAGAACAGCTCAGAACAAGTACCTCAAGATGGAAATCCTGGATTATTACGATCCGGTTTTTTCGACTGACGGTGTGTATAAATTCCGCTATACGTATCAGCCCGGAGGCTCGAAGGTGCTGAATTGATAAGAACGATAATTCCACTCTCAATCCTCGCGCTCACACTGAAAGAAAAAGCAAAGACAGTGTGAGTTGGAGCGCGAGTATTGAGGGAAAAAGAAAAAAGCATCTTACTTACGTAAAATGCTTTTTTCTTTTTGTGACCACGACGGGGATCGAACCCATATCTAAAGTTTAGGAAACTTCTATTCTATCCGTTGAACTACGCGGCCATTGCACTAGCAGCCGCAAATATAAAGATACTCCCGAATCCTGCAACGACATCGCCTGTGCTTCCCGAAAAAGAAAAGTACACATCAATCGCCGTATTGTACATTGTCCCGCCTCCTGCTTCCCTGTAATTTTGATTCCTAAAACGTATACTATGAAAAAAATAGTCCTTTTTATCGGTGCGCTGCTCGGATCCTATTCAGGTGCAGACGCACAACAGTTGCAGGATCCAGGTTTTGAGAACTGGACAGTGACCGATACGCTCTGGAATGGCGAGCTTATCTACGGATCTCAGCAATGGCCGGGCGGAAAGCCAACAACCAACAGTTATTCGGGAGCGTATGCCGGCATGGTCTGCCCATACGCTTCATGCGGGATCATGTCCGGTTACATGTTCTACGGAACGATGAACAACACGCGGCTGAGCTTTTGGGATGGCGAGCAGCCCGATTTCACCGGATCAGGCGCACCGATCGACTATAAGCCTGCATCAATAAGCGGCTGGTTCAAATTTCCCAGCCCGGACAGCAACGATGTTGCCACAGGAACGGTTATTCTGAAAAAGTACGACGCCCTCAGCCATCATTCGCAGGAAGTCGGCCGGGGAATGATCACGTTTTCCCCGACGGAAGTCTATACGCCTTTCGAAATCGCCATTACAGACCTGCAACCCGGCGTTATGCCTGATTCTATTGTCCTGTATTATCGTTCCGGAACGGGCTATTTCTGGGATTTTGAAAATGACAGCCTGCATACGGGTGTGCTATACCTTGACGAAATGAAGCCCGGAAAAATAATAACAACTGCTCCGCTTGCGTCGGGAACACCAGACATGCCGGCCATGAACATTCGATTTTTTCCGAATCCCACAACCGATCAGCTGCAGTATTTTTTTGAGATCCCGCTGGAAGACCAGTACACGCTCATTATTACAGACAGCAACGGGAAGAACGTCTATTCGGAGCGTACCGAGCCGGGAAAAACACATTCCGTCGATACGCGGTCGCTGTCAGCCGGAACGTACTATGCCCGCATCCGGGGGAAACGGATTACCTATACCTGCGAAACAATCGTCGTGAACCGGTTGTAGCTGCAACGATTGCTTCCGTTTTCCTATTGCCGGTAAGCTGAGTATTTCAGCAAGCCGGCTACTGCGTTCTGGCTTTCCTTTTCAGCACCAGCGCCGTCAGCAGGGCAAAAATCGTTCCCAGCGGCAGGATCTCAGAATACGTGATCAGCGCATTGAAGAACGGATTCTCGTACATCCTGGCGAACTCCTTCATCTCCTGTGCTTGACGCTGCATTTCGGCAGGGCTTGCACCGCTTTCGGCCAGCTGTTTCTGCAGGCATTCCGTGTAATACTGCATGAAATCGGTTCCTGAAGTATAGTAGTAAACAAGCCAGGAAACCACGTACAGCGTCGAGGCAACCAGTGCAATGAGAAAGCCGACTTTAAATGCCCTTCCGAAAGTGATCACGCCGTTCTGCTGTTTATCGCGATAATTCTTCACCCCGACAATGATAAAGATATTGGCCAGTAGCATGGAGGCATAGCCGAGCCACATGCTGTTGTCCATATCGAAATCGCGCGGAGCGAACGAAATAAATCCGAGCGTCCAGACGGTGCTCACAAGGCCGGATATCAATCCGAATACAAGTATTGTTCTTTTCATCGTTTAATTGTTTTGATCGCACAAAAATCAGCGAACACGGCCATTCCGGGCTCATACTTTCGGGTGAAATACGTAAATTATGATCATTTACCGACCAAAAGACGATCGACTACAGACTAAAAACCTACCGGTTGATAATTCCCATACGTTTCCCCTGTTCCACCGCCTGTGTTCTTCGCTTTACCTCCATTTTTTCAAACAGGTTCGAAGAATGGGTCTTGATCGTATTGAGCGAAACGAAAAGACGCGTGGCAATTTCCTGATTGCTCAGTCCCTCCGCCATCAATTGCAGCACCTCCAGCTCGCGCCTGCTCAACCCGAGCTGTACGAGCGCTGCTTCATCAACGGTGAAATCCGCCTGCGGAATACGGTATACTTCTTTTTCCACGATGACCGTTTTCGGCGCTGACAGCTTCATCGCCAGCCAGATCCCCAATCCCGTGAACAGTAAAGCGATCGCCCCGATGTACAGCTCCATAGCATGATCGATGAGCACCAGCCTCAACTCCAGCCATCGCAGCAGAAACAGCAGGAACGCAAGTGAAGCACCGTACACCAGGATCAGCTTATATGTAAACAGGAATCGTTTGACCATCTTTTCTTCTGAGGGACAAAGATAAAGCAAGAATTTTAAAAGCGACGGTCGATCAGGGCTGATCCACACGTTCGTGCTCCGGCTGCCCGCGCACTTTTTCGATCATCCAGGCCGTTGAAAGCGTGATCCCCAGGCCGATCAGGCATCCTGTAACCACGCACACGAGCCGTTCGACAGCTCCGAGCCAGGAAGTCGTAGCCTGTTCGTAGATGAGTACGATGATCAGCGTTGCCATGGCCGTTCTCGCCACGTTGAGCAGGTTCAGTCCGTAACAGACGACAATGATCGCCATCACGCCGATCAGAATGAGCAGCAGATTGGGCTTGTGGATCAGGAAGAGTATCAGCGCGACACTCGATCCGATCAGATTCGCTTTCATGCGTTCGATGGAAAGACGCTTTGCATCCTTGTCCTCCGGTGTGATCACCAGCAGGATCGACAGCAGCGTCCAGTAGCCTTCGTAATCCGGCAGGCTGACATAGATGGTGTAGCCGATAATGAACCCGATGATACAACGAACGGAATAAATGATCACGCTTGAATGAACAAAGAGTGCCAACAGGTTTTTTAAAGGAGATTTTTGCCTCATCTTTAATATGTTGTCTTCGTGTCTAAGGACGAAAACAGTGTAAAACGTTCGTTTCCGCTAATGCTTTTCGATCCCGGAAGCTGTGGATAAGCTCAGCTTCGCTATCATCGGTATCCGTTGATTGAGTCGTGCGTTAAACTCCGATTAAGGAACAGGCTGGTCGAGCACATCCCTCAGGTCGTCGTTGCGGTCGAATACGCTTTTTGCGAACGGACACAGCGGGATAATGGTAAGGTCGTTTTCCCGGGCGAATTTCACGGCTTCGAGCACCAGCATTTTACCGACTCCTTTTCCTGAGAAAGCCGGATTTACTTCCGTATGATCGATGATGAATTTATCTTTTCCCGCCCAGGAATAGGTCATTCTTCCTGCCTGTACGCGGTCTTCCGACGCGGTAAAATGACCTTTGGTTTCCGTGTTGAACTGATCTATTTCCATGTTGTTATTTTGCTTAGGTGAATGTACGGCTTTTCGGTTTAAGGAGTGATGCCCGGCGAATATTTCGTTGGAACGTATTCAGGCGAGCACATCCCTGAAATCCGGCGTCTTATTCAGTACCAGCTTCACAAACCAGCAAAGCGGAAGAATCTTGAGGTGATTTTCACGGGCATAGCGAACAGCCGCTTTTACCAGCGTATGGCCAATGCCTTTCCCTTCAAATGCCGGATTCACTTCGGTGTGATTAATAGCAATTTTATCTGCTCCGGAACGCGTATAGGACATGTGTCCGACTTCCCGTTCATTCTCGATCGCAGTGAAATGACCGACGGAATTTTCAATTGTGTGTTCAATTTCCATGACTCAAAAGTTATGACTTAAAGTTACCTCTTTCCGCTGTCGATCGAAGTGAATTTCCGTTAACAGATCCGTCATTTAGGGCAATTTAACTATTAGCTTAAATTACTGTTATCGAAGTCCGGCTTACACGAACCGGCCAGAATACTTTAATTGGATTTCTTACCGAACGAACGCCGCGCAGGTCTGAAAAGACATATTTTGCAGCATATCGTATAAAAAACAAGGAGTGGCGTTGACTCGTTCAGCCAATAGAAGTATATTGGCGGAATGATCGCTATCATACACGACTTTCTGTGTTGAGAGCGTGACCACAGGATCAGTGACCGTAAGAATAACCGGAAAATGTATGAGTGAACGAAGCCCCTTAACACACAAAACGAATACCCGTCTTGAACGGTCCATTCCCTCTGCCTTTTTAGTCGAAGAGTACCAGAAGTCCTATGGCATTGACGTAAGCAGCTATTTTGAAGGCCTCCCGTTTATAAGCATCCATCAGTGTGAGGATACGGGATTCAGGTTTTACAGTCCTTCAAACATCGACGGCGATTCTTTTTTCTACGAGCAATTACAGCAATTTCCCTGGTATTATATGAGCTGGAAATGGGAGCATGAAGTAGTGAAAAACAGTTTATCCCCGCAGGACAAGGTGCTCGAGATCGGAAGCGCCCAGGGAGCTTTTGTCGAACGGCTGAAAGACGAAGGATTCCAGGCTACCGGACTGGAGTTGAACACGAAAGCCGTAGCCATTGCCAAAGAAAAAGGATTAAAGGTATATGGAGAAACCATTCAGCAGCATGCCTTAACCAACGAAGAAGCCTATGATGTAGTCTGCTCCTTCCAGGTAATGGAACACATTGCCGACACGAAAACGGTGATCGACGCTTCCATTACCGCGTTAAAAAAAGGAGGGAAATTAATCATCAGCGTTCCAAATAATCATTCGTTTATCCGGCACAGCCCGAACAGCATCCTGAATATGCCGCCCCATCACATGTGCCTGTGGGACGAAGTTTCTCTCACGAACCTTCAGAAGCTGTTTCCGCTCACACTCGACACGCTGGCTTATGAGCCCCTGCAGTCGTATCACTACGGTGTAGTGTGGTCCAATGGCGTGCAATCCGTCTTTAAAAACCGCTTGCTGGTGAAGATCGTGAACCGCATCACAACCCTCCTGCAGATGCATAAACTGGTCGCGTTAAGAAAATCGTCTATCGTCGGGCACAGTATCATTGCCACCTACACCAAGGTATGATACGCTATTCTTAAAAATAGACTAAAAACAAAAAAGCCTCGTAAAAACGAGGCTTTTTTTCTGCGGAGAATGTAGGATTCGAACCTACGGTACCTTGCGGTACAACAGTTTTCAAGACTGCCGCAATCGACCACTCTGCCAATTCTCCGGGGCAAAAGTACTAATACTTTCATTTCCGGCAAGGGCTTCCGCAAAAAAAACAGATAATAATTACTTGTTAATTGAAAATCAAGGCAATTCAATCAATGAAAAACTTAATCGCTGCTGCAATTGGCAGGTATAACGGGGAGATTGCCTATCTTTAACTCACAATTCAGATTCATGACACGATTATTTAGCGCGTTGATGGTATTTGCTGTTCTCCTTTCGGGAACAATTTTTGCTCAGCAACCGGGAAAATTGACAGCTTACATCGACCAGAAAACATATTTTTCACCGGAAACAGGCTCTTATGCGGAAGTTCACCTGCAGTTTGTGGGCCATACCGTAAAGTACAAAGCAGTAGAAGGCGGCCTGCAATCGAATGTAGCCGTCAGCGTATTTGTCGAAAGCGCTTCCGGAGATACGGTTCACCGCGACGCCTATGTGCTGGAAAGCCCGGTAATGCGTGATTCCATTATTGAAGATTTCTTCGACCTGCAGCGCATCTCGCTGAAACCGGGCAAGTATATTGTCAATATTTCCTTGCAGGACGTTGTCTCGCTCAGCGATCCGCTCATCGGCAAAGTCGTGGTCGATGTTCCCGATTATTCCACGAATGTGAGCCTTTCCGACGTCATGATCGCAGAAGTCGCCGTTCGCACGGAAACGCCAACGCTGTTTTCGAAAAGCGGCTACGATATTCTCCCGCGCATTTCGAATTTCTATGCTGCCGATCTTGTAAACATGCCGTATTACGTAGAAGTCTATCATTCCGACCGCATTCCGGACACCATTTTCGCTCTGCGTCAGAAGATCGTTGAAACGACAGACAATAAGGAAGTGGAAGGATTCACACGCTATACGAAGCTGAAAAACGATCCGGTCGTTCCCGCACTCCGCAAGCTCGACATTACAAAGCTTCCTACCGGCTCTTACCGGCTGGAACTCGCGGTGGTCGATCGCAACAACGTTCAGTTCGGCACTGCCGTTTCGTATTATTTCGAACGGCTGAACGAAACCGAGCAGTTCACGGACGTTTCCGAGATCGTGCTCAATCCATCGTTCCAGGCTTCGATCACAGACGACTCACTGGCGTATTACCTCGGAAGTCTGCTCCCGATCTCCCGCGCAGGCGATGCGAAGATCATTCTTTCGACCATCAAAGAAGGCAACAAGGAAAATGCCCGGAAATACATTCAGCAGTACTGGCTGCAGACTGCCGGTACAAACGCCTACAATTCGTGGATCGACTACAAGCAGCAGGTACTGCTCGTGCAGCGCCTTTACAGCACCAATTTCCAGGCCGGCTATGAGACGGAGCGCGGACGCGTTTACCTGCAATACGGGCCTCCCAACAGCATCATCGTTCGCGAAACTTCCCCTTCGGAATACCCGTACGAGATCTGGCATTACTACAAGATCAAGATCTACAGCAACAAGCGATTCGTATTCTATAATCCTGATCTGGTGAACAACAATTACCGTTTGCTGCATTCAGACATGGTTGGCGAACAGCAGAATTACCGCTGGCAGCAGGCACTTTCCAAGCGTAACAGCTCCAATCACGATATCGACGATCCGAACGACGGAAATACCGAGCATTACGGAGGTGAAAGCAATTACTATTACAGACAATACTGAGAACTGTAATGGAACACGCTGACCTGGCTATCGTCATCCTCAACTGGAACGGGCGGAACTTTTTAGAACGATTTTTACCCGCTGTTATCGCTTACTCACAGCCCTATCGCATTATTGTGGCCGATAACAACTCAAGCGACGATTCCGTTGACTTTCTCCGGAACAATTTCCCCGAGGTAGAGCTCATCATCAATGACGTCAACGGTGGCTTTGCAAAAGGCTACAACGATGCGCTCAAAAAAGTTAATGCGGAATTCTACCTCCTGCTGAACAGCGATGTGGAAGTAACCGAAGGCTGGCTCGATCCGCTGCTCGAAGTCATGAAAAACCCGAAAGTAGCAGGATGTCAGCCTAAAATAAAAGCCTGGGACCGGCGCGACGAATTCGAGCATGCCGGGGCAAGCGGCGGTTACATGGACCATTATTATTACCCGTTCTGCCGCGGGCGTATTTTTGACGCCATCGAGAAAGACCACGGACAATACGATCACGAAGCCGATATTTTCTGGGCAACCGGCGCCTGTATGCTCATCCGCTCTTCCGTTTACTGGGAAGCGGGAGCGCTCGACGAACGTTTTTTCGCACACATGGAAGAGATCGACCTCTGCTGGCGCGCTCAGCGAATGGGCTATTCCTTCAAAGCCGTTCCTTCTTCAGTTGTTTTCCACGTTGGCGGCGGCACGCTGAGCTATATGTCGCCGCAAAAAACCTTTCTGAATTTCCGCAACAGCCTGCTGATGATCCATAAGAATCACCCGGGATTTATTTTCTGGATGATGTTCCGCCGGTTATCGCTCGACGGAATGGCCGCGCTGCATTTCCTGTCGAAAGGACAATTCCGCCACTTCTGGGCCGTATTGAAATCACATGTTTCTTATTACTGGTTGTTTCCTACTTCGGTGAAAGAGCGCAGGAAATACAAGCACCTCAAAAATAAAGCAAGCGTCGGGAAATACCGCGGAAGCGTGCTGTATGCTAAATTCATTCAAAAGACCGGCAGCTTTGAAAAGCTCAATCAGCGGTTAATGGAGAACGATTGAGCCGCAAGTCCGTAGCCTTTCATCCCGAATCCCATAACAGATCCTTTACAAACAGCCGTGATCAGCGAATCGTGGCGAAAGCTCTCGCGCTGGGCAAGATTGCTGATGTGCACTTCCACCACCGGAACATCGATCGCGGCAATGCAGTCGCGAATGGCAACACTCGTGTGGGAATAGCCGCCGGCATTCAGAATAATTCCATCATGATCAGAACCCTGCAGCGCATTGATAAGCTCGCCTTCCACATTGGACTGCAGGTAATCGATTGTTCCCGGAAAATCGGCACGCAGCGTTTCCAGGTACGCAACAAACGATTGATTACCGTAAATTTGTGGCTCACGTGTGCCCAGAAGATTTAAATTAGGACCATTAACTATCAGCAATTTCATACATGCGCGATTGGGAACGCTATATTAAGCAATTTGTTCATTACTTGAAAATAGAACGCAGCCTTGCGGAGAATTCTATTTTCGCTTACCAGCAGGATGTGGCCAAGCTGCGTGATTACTGTGTACAGCTCGGTCTTTCGCCTGAAACGGTTACGACAGAGCATCTGAAGACATTTCTGGCGGGTTTATACGATCTCGGACTGAGCGCCCGTTCACAGGCGCGCATCATCAGCGGATGGAAACAGTTTTTCAGCTTCATGATCCTGGAAGATATCCGGAAAGACGATCCAGGAGAAGGACTCGATATGCCTGCACTCGGAAGAAAGCTCCCCGAAGTGCTTAGCATCGAAGAGATTGATCAGCTGATGGATGCCATCGATATGGGAACCGCCGAAGGCCAGCGCAATAAAGCGATCATCGAAACACTCTACAGCTGCGGATTGCGCGTAAGCGAGCTGGTAAACCTAAGGCTGGAAGATTGTTTCTTCGAGGAAGGATTTATCCGCGTGATCGGTAAAGGAAATAAAGAACGGCTGGTGCCCGTGAGTCCTTCCGTTATAGAAGAAGTCGGGCTGTACACCTCAACCGACCGCACGTTTCTTTCCATCAAAAAAGGCCACGAGCAATTCGTTTTCCTGAATCGAAGAGGCGCGCAGCTCACCCGCGTTATGATCTTCACGCTGATCAGGAACTATGCGGCCCTGGCCGGCATCCGGAAGACGATCAGCCCACATACCTTCCGGCACTCGTTTGCAACGCACCTGATCGAAGGCGGCGCCAATCTCCGCGCGATACAGGACATGCTCGGCCACGAAAGCATTACCACCACCGAGATCTATACACATCTCGACCAGCGTTTCCTGCGGGAAGCCATTGTTTCGTACCATCCGAGGAACAATAAGAAACGGGCTGCCGGACAATAATAAAAGTATTCCTTCGTAAAGAAAGGAAACCATCTTAATGAAATTCTGCCTGAATACCTGCCTGTTCCTTTTACCGGTTTTCTGTTCCGCACAGCTGAAATTCGGGAATCTGACCGTGAGTACTTTCTGCGGAACACTGAAACCGCAAGCCGCTTATACTGAGTTCATGAAGCAGTCATTCGTATGGAAAGACAGCATTCATGTAAATGGTTGCAGGACAACATCCGGCGATTCACTGTTTACCGGGATCGTGAAAGATTCCGTTTCCGGGCAACAAACGGTTATACGTTCCTCTTACCGTTCCGGAAGGCCAACAGGCGAAGTACTGATCTCACAAAACGATGCTGTTACAGGCATTTCATTCGTCAGTTATTATGCATTTCCAACTGCCGAAGATTCAACAGTCGTTTCATTTATCCGCTACAATACTGCTGGAATCATTATTGAAAAAGGCTGTAGCCATGTAGCCGACTGCCCGGAAAACAGCTTCTCTAATTTCTTTGGAAAAGACGATCCTGATTGCAGTTGCAAACTCTATTACGACAACGGCCAGCTTAAAACCGCTTTCGCACGACTCGGAGGAAATTACCATGGAGATTATGACGACTATTATCCGTCGGGCGCTTTAAAAGAACATCGTTTTTACCTGTTTGGCCGACCGTGGGGAACATGGTCACGCTATTCCGAAAAAGGAAAAAGAACGGAACGCTTGGTTTTCAGGAATGGCAAACCTCACGGAAAATGGACCGTCGATCAGAATTTCCAGTGAATACCTACCTGCGGCGTGAAATAATACCGTTTGCGATCGGTCCCTGTTAGCATGACAGCGGGTTTGAAGTCCATTCCACCGGTAACACCCGCGCTGAACAGCAATTGCTTCCACTGATAAGTGGCATGTGCCCGGAGAACACCGTTGACACTGAATTTTGTAACGGTCAGAACAGCTGCATCGAGATCCGGCGAACGGTATTTGACGGAATGGAAATTGAATACGGCCCCAGCATTCACAAGCAAGCCCCAATTCGATGATCCGAATGCAAAATGATGGCCGATGTAAAGCGGTATTCCGAAAGAAGTAACAGATTCCAGCCTGCTTTCGCTCGTATGGATGTTCAGTGTGTCGTAGTTCGGCACAAGATCGTAATAAAGCAGGCTATCGCCGGTTTGATTGTAAACCGGGATGCTGTCAATGCCCACATAATAAATGGAGGTCGAATCAGTTGTCGAATCGAAGCTGTCGTTACGCTTTCCATAGGAAAAACCGGAGCTCACCGCATAATCACCGAAATAGCGCTGTAGCTCCAGGGAAAGCAGGAAAGAGCCTTGTTCTGTAGGTTTTACGGCGCCCTGACTTTTCACGGAATTGATTCCGAAATCAGGTCCCGCAAATGCGGAAAGCATCCATTTCGGGCCGGAAGCCGACGGTTGTTCAGGCTGTGTCGGCACCGGAGTCGGAGTCGTAACGGCAGCCGCTGCCGTGGAATCGGCTTTCTCCGTTTTCAAGGAGTCGGCAGGAACGGAAGCAATGGAGGAAGTATCTTTTTTAACTTTCGAGACCAGCTCGCCCGATTTCAGCTCACCGCGTGAATCTCCGCTGTATCCGTAAGCCGGCGGCGCGTAGTCTCGCCCCGTCTTCTTTCCACGGCGTCCCGATGGACTGTCCCCGACAACGGATCTTTTCCCGGCTCTTCGCGAAACATCTTTTCCCGTCAGTCCATTTTTACCTGTCAATGAGTGATGTTCCAGCTTGCTGCGTCGGTTAAGGTCCTCCACCTGTGAAACATTCCTGTCAGTGTCGCTGCTATGAATCGTAATCGCATCCGGTGCAGTTCTCTTTGCCCACCGGGAAGCTGCGTAATCTTTTCCCGAAAGTTTGCCACTTCCCAAAAGCTTGCCGCTGCCGGAATCAGGACCTGGAACAGACGTCCCGTTTCCGGTTTCTGAGGCTGTTTGGGTTCCGGCAAAGTAAAGCGCAAGTGTAGTCCCGAAAACCAGCAGGATCAATACTATGAAAAGCCATCCACCACGAAAACGCCGGCCATTCAACTGTTTGTCAATAGCCGATTTCACTTCCGCAGGAGGCGTCACTTCAAAGTCCTCAAAAGAAGACCTGAACAACTGTTCTATATCGTTTTCCTCTTTCATGTGCCTGCTTTTTCAGACTGCAGCAGCTGTTGGATCATCCGCTTTGCCTTGAAATATTGGGTTTTACTTGTATTATCCGAAATGCCAAGGTGTTCGGCTATTTCCTTATGCGTGAGATTCTCGATCACAAAAAGGTTAAACACGGTTCGGTAACCGTCGGGCAATTTATTCAGCACATTCAACAGCTGACGCTTAAGCAGTTCCTGGTCTTCTGTTGCAAGTTCCATTTCCTGCTGTTCATCAAAAAAAATGTCATCTTCATGTAATTCAAAGCGGTACGTTTTCCGGATATAGCTCAACGCGGTGTTGATCGTTATCGTCTTTATCCAGGCTGCCAGTGGTTTGTCTAATGAATATTGACCACACTTCCTGTAAACCTTGATAAACGTTTCCTGCAGAACATCCTGCGCATCATCCGCACACCTGGTATAGCGCAGGCAAACACCGTACATGCCCGCTGAAAAAGCAGAATAAACAGTGTCGAAAGCTTTTCGCTCACCCTTTTTGAATGCTATAAGTGTATCGTTCGTAATCACGCGGATCAGGCCATGCAGATAACAGTTCTTCGACCGGACGTTCCTCCAAACGCCTCAATCACACCAATAAAACTACTTTTTCAAATCAATCTTTTTTCGGTTTCTTTTTCCAATTACATCCCCTGAAAGCAAAAGGTTGCCTGGACTATGAAAAAAGAAACTTTTCCCTGAAAAAATCTGCAAAAGGAAAGCGAGCAGGTTTTAACTGTTAAATTTCAGCGTTGACAATTGAATTGGTATGCATCTGTAAACAGAATGTAACAGATGGAAAGGCAGACCGGCTTCGCGCTTAAAACAATTCGTTCTGCTCGATCCGCTCCCGGGCTTTCAGGGCAAAATTCTGCACCTGGTCAAAGAAGCTGTTACGCATACGCTGATTCTCACCCGTAATGTTCGCACAGCTTTTCAGCATGGTCTGGAAGACGCTGAACGACTTGTTCACGTAATCCTGGTCGATCGTGTAGAGGTAATTGATCATGTTGTGCGTGATGTACAGCATGCGATAAGCATTTGTTTCAGCGAAGAATGTATTGTCCTGCAGATACGTCTGGTGCAGGTGCATGCTGTAATTTCCTTCGTCTGTGATCACAGGCTGGTTGACGATGAATTTCCGTCCGATTGCGGCCTGCTCTTTCAGGTGAACGGTTAACTTCGCAACCTCATCGAGTAAAAAAAGCGCATCTTCCTTTGATTCGAAATGTCCGAGCTCGTAGAAGGAAACTATTTCCCTGATCAGTCCTTTTCCTGCTTCAAAACCGATCACCTCAACACTCGGAGTGCGTACATACTTCTGCAGGATCTCCGACATATGGTCATCTGAAATACCATCTTTCCAGTCTTTGTGGAATTTTACGTCGAGCAGGCTTGGCATGATCAGGTAGCACTTGGCAAAATAGAGCAATTTAAAGCGCATAAGCGCCGGAAAATTAAGGAGCTGGAAAACGATCAGGTCAAGATTGGAAATATAGAGCTTTTGCGATCGCTGCGACGACATTCTCCGGAAAGCTTCGAGAATTCCCGTCAGGTAAACGTCGAAGGAAAATTCACCCCGCTGGATCGGATTGTACTGGAACACGACCGATTTCCCGGAAATGCCGATGATCTTATCGATCGACAACTCGTATTTCGAGCACAGCATTTGTATTTCTTCCGGTTTCAGGGCTGTTTCTCCTCTTGCGCGCCTGTAGGCGGAATCGCGGGAGAGGTCCAGTTCTTCCATCAATACGCGCCCGAGCGAAGTATCGTGCGGCAGTTTGGCTTTTAGTTGTTCAAGGAGTCGGTTCTGGATGTCCATGCGTCTAATATACCGGTTTTTTGCAAATAAAAAATGGCTGCACCATTACAGCGCAGCCATTCTCGTATATCAGTTCTTAGTTTTTAACCAATCGAACAGAAACTGTTTGTCCGTTCACTTCGCCGCGCAGGAAGTAAATCCCGTTTTCCGCGTGTGTAAGGTCGACAAGCAATTCGCTGCCTGCAATCGCTGCGATGTTCTGAACCACTTTCCCCTGGAGGTCTGTGATCACTACATGTTGCAATCCTTCATTTCCGGAAGTGCTCACTGTAAACACACCTGCTGAAGGGTTCGGATACACACGGAAGATTGCTTCTGCCGCTTCATCGAGCCCAAGGCATGCAGACACAATGATGTTATCCGTTGCAGTGTTGTCGCATCCGTTAGCATCTGTGAACGCATACGTAACGGTATGTGTTCCTGCACCTGCTGTCGCCGGATTGAAGGATCCTCCGCTAACACCCGTTCCTGAGAACGTTCCGCCAGCCGGTGAACCACCTGTGAGCGTTACCGAAGCGTTGTAAACACACATCGTCGAAACCGGAAGGCTCAGCGCTACCGTAGGAAGCGGATTCACCGTAATGGTCGTTGAAGCTGTATTCGTACACCCGTTGGCATCTGTAGCGCTGTAAGTGATCGTCTGTGTACCGGCAGAAGGATTAAACGTTGTTCCTGTAACACCTGTTCCGGAATAAGATCCACCCGCAGGTGCACCACCTGAAAGCGTTACCGGTCCGTTGTCGGCGCAAACCGCAGCGATCGCCCCTTGTGTAACGGTTGGCAATGGATTCACTGTTACGGTGAAATCAACATCGTTCACACAGCCATTGGCATCTGTAAATGTATACGTGAGTGTTTGCGTTCCTGAAGCAGGATCAAACGATGTTCCCGTAACGCCTGTTCCTGAATACGTTCCACCTGCAGGAGCACCCCCCGAAAGCGTTACTGTTCCGCTATTCTGGCAAACTGCCGTGATAGGCGCCTGTGATACAACCGGCAATGCGTTTACGGTAATCGTAAAATCAACATCGTTTGAGCAGCCATTGGCGTCTGTGTATTCATAGTTGAGTGTTTGTGTCCCCATCGCCGGATCGAAATCGGAGCCTGTAACGCCGGTTCCGCTGTACGTTCCACCCGCAGGAGAAGATCCGCCTAATGTAATGATCCCCGCATCGGAACAAACCGCTGCATAAGGGCTTTGCGTTACGACCGGTGCGTTGTTTACAACGATAGGAACTGTTGTCGCATCTGAGCAGCCATTGCCGTCTGTAACAGTGTAAGTCAGTGTTTGCGAGCCGGAAGCAACGTCGAAATTGGTTCCCGTAACGCCTGTTCCGCTGTAGGTTCCGCCTGCCGGAGATCCGCCAGTAAGGGCAACCATTCCATCATTGTTACAGGCATTTGCCAGCGGCGTATGTGAAGCAGCCGGTGCAGTATTAACGGTAATCGTGCTGGATGTTGCGTAGGCACATCCATAAGCATCGGTGTAGTCATAAGTAATGGTTTGTGTTCCTGCTGCAGGATCAAATGAAGCCCCTGTTACACCTGTGCCGGAATAAGTTCCGCCGGCAGGTGCTCCCTGTGTGAGGGAAACGGCTGCTGCATTGGAACAAACGGTCGGCAAACCTGTCAATGAAGTAGGATTAGCAGGACACACAACTGTGATCGAATAAGACTGTGCGCCCGAGCAGCCGCTGGCATCGGAAACCGTCGCGGTGAAATTGAACGTACCAGTTGCGGTAGGTGTTCCGCTGATGGTGCCGCTGGATGAAAGTGTTAATCCCGGAGGAAGCGCACCTGCAGTTACAGCATAAGATGGTGTTCCAAGAGCGCCCGTTTGTGTCAGTGAAGTACTGTAAGCAGCTCCGGCAGCTCCTCCTGTCAATGCTCCGCCGGCTGTCATGGTAAATGACGGGCACACGTAAGGTGTGTACACCACATTATCGATACCGATGTAATCGGAATTCGCTCCCGTAGGCCCGCCGCTTGTAACAAAATAACGGAAAGCAATCCGCCCGGAAGTCGGGGCAGGCAATCCGGAGATTGTGATCGTGTATTGCGTCCAGGAATACGGGTAAGCGCCACCACCTGTGAGTGTCGGATTGATATCAAGCAAAAGGGTCGTAAAGTCTCCAACTGCGGCAGATCCCGAACCGACATTCGTGCTTGCGCCGTTGGTGCTCATACGCACCTGCATTCTATCAGCGAAATCTGTTGGATTCGGAACAGGCTTGCGCGTATAAAAAGTGACAACGTCTCCGTTGCGGAATGTTCTGTTCGGCGTGATCAACCATGCGCTGATCGTATTGTTACCGGTCGTCAGCTGGAAGTTCGCTGCTATGTAAGAATTGCCTGCACCATTAAACGCATTGAAAGGACCGGGCGTAGGTGTTGCTGTCGTAGGTGTTCCCTGGAACCAGTTAGCCTGAAGGCCTACAGGCACACTGCTGTTCAGCATAGACCAGCCACCTCCCGCAAGGGTTCCAATGTTGTCAAAATCTTCTGTAAATCCCTGTGCATTGGCCTGACCAAAAGGAATAACTGCACAAAAGCCGAGCGCGGCCAGTGCTTTGATTGTCATACGTTTCATAAACTTGTCGAATAATGATTATCGGGCTGATTTTACCGCCTGTTTTGATTCTACATACTGTACTTCAGCTTTCAGCTGGTCGAGGAATTCCGTGTTCGTTGTCAGCTCCATTTGAGCTACGAGCAGTTCTTTGTACTCCTGGCGCATTTTTGCAAGCTCATCCGTAGCCGCAACAACTTGTCCGCGTGACGATGCAGTCATACTGAGAAGTGAAGCTTCTTTCGCATTGATGTTACCGGAAAGCGTATGCAATTTCGCATTTTGAAGCACCACTGCAGGTGTTTCATGAATAGTGGCGGTTGTTTCCTGACTAAAGGCCGAAAATGCCATACAGAAACAAACCGAACACGTTAATAGTATTCGTCTTTTCATAGTAAAAATTGATTAACTCTACAAATATACTGCAATACAACGAGTTGAGTAATACGGATGAGCAAATCAGGGATTTGAACAAACATTCTACCTCATCGGGGTAATATTCCAGTCACTTTAAGCTCGATCCATTAACAATGCGTTAATTTCAGTCAACGAGCTTGCCGTACAGATCGTAATGGTCTGCAGAGGTGATCTCGACATTGGCGTAGTCGCCGATCCGTACGAAACCTTCTGATTTTTTGACGAGCACTTCATTGTCTACTTCCGGAGAATCGAACTCTGAGCGGCCGATGAAATAATCGCCTTCCGCACGGTCAAACAATACTTTGAATGTTTTACCGACCTTCTGCTGGTTGAGCTCGTAGCTGATCCCCGATTGCAGCTCCATGATCGCATCTGCGCGCTCGCGTTTCAACTGCTCGGAAACATCGTCGTTCAATGTATGGGCGTGTGTATTTTCTTCGTGAGAATAGGTAAAGATGCCCAAACGCTCAAAGCGCATGCGTTCTACGAAATCGTACATCTCGCGGAAATCTTCCTCTGTTTCTCCCGGATAACCGGCAATAAGGGTTGTACGGATCGCAATGCCCGGAACTTTCTCGCGGATCGTGTTGACCAGCGCTTCGGTTTTCTCACGTGTAATTCCACGGCGCATGGACTGGAGAATTTTAGTCGAACCATGCTGCAAAGGCATATCGAGGTAATTACACACTTTGGGATGTGCGATCATCGAATCCAGGACATCCATCGGGAAACCGGCCGGGAAAGCGTAATGCAAACGGATCCATTCGATTCCTTCTACTGCTGCCAGCTGGTCGATCAATTCCGCCAGGTTGCGTTTTTTATAAATGTCGAGTCCGTAATACGTCAGGTCCTGCGCGATCAGAAGAATTTCCTTGACACCTTGTGCGGCCAGGTCTTTTGCAGACTTCACCAGTTGCTCCATCGGCGTGGAAACGTGCTTGCCGCGCATCAGCGGAATGGCACAGAACGAGCACGGACGATCGCAGCCTTCGGCAATTTTAAAATAAGCATAATGAGACGGCGTGGTAAGCAATCGCTCGCCAACCAGCTCGTGTTTGTAATCGGCTTTTAGTGTTTTCAGCAAACGCGGAAGATCGCGTGTCCCGAAAAAGGCATCGACTTCCGGAATTTCAATCTCGAGATCGTCTTTGTAGCGCTGAGACAGGCAGCCGGTAACGTAGACTTTATCCACCAGCCCTTCGTTCTTGGCATCCGCATAACGCAAAATGGTATCGATCGATTCCTGTTTCGCATTGTCAATGAAGCCGCAGGTATTGATGATCACGATGGACGCATCGTCTTTCGTTGATTCGTGCTCGACATCAAATTTATTGGCTTTCAGCTGTGCCATCAACACTTCGGAATCGAAGGTGTTTTTTGCGCAGCCAAGCGTAACGACATTGACTTTGTTTTTACGAAGCGTTTTGGTTTTCATTCGGGAATTCCTTTTCTGTTAACAAACGGGAAATGCCGTCTGCGGGTGCAAAATTACGTCAAAAAAACCGGAACGCGAAAACCGCGGGATACGCGCCTGTCGTTTCCCGGAACATTTGACACAGCGGAGATCCCGCTTATTGCTTTTCTTCTGCTTTTTTATCGCCGATCGGCGTATTCAGCGCCAGCGTAAAGCGTTCCTGCTCTTTTTGCGGAATTTTTCGGATCAACAGGTAAATTCCGATCAGGATAAACGGAATACTGAGCAATTGCCCGGTGTTCAGCGCCCACACATCATCGCGTTCTGTCTGGCCTACTTTCACGAATTCGATCACAAAACGCGCCGTCCAGATCAGGACCATGAATGCTCCGAAGATACGCCCCGGAACCAGTCTTGCCTGTGTTTTCCAGTACATCCGGTGCAGGATGAAGAAACTGATAATGTACGTAATGGCTTCATACAGCTGAGCAGGATGGCGGTAAACCTGTACGCCGCCGATCAGGTATTCGTCGCCCGCCCGTTCAAAACGGAATCCCCACGGAAGATCTGTCGGCGTACCGATAATTTCGTGGTTCACCAGGTTTCCGAGACGAATGCAGCAGCCGGCAATAGCGATCGGCGCAACAATTCTGTCTAATATCCAGAGCATAGGCCGTTTAACGATTTTCCGGGAGAAATAGTACAACGTCAGCAGGATCATGATCGCCGCACCGTGACTGGCCAGTCCGCCTTCCCATACTTTCGGGATATCGGCCAGGTGATCTTTGTAATAATCCCAGTCGTAGAAGAATACATGGCCCAGGCGCGCACCGATGATGGTTGCCAGTACGACAAAAACCAGCAGTTTATCGAGGACTGTTTCGGGAACATGCTCGTATTTGAACATGCGCTTGATCACAAAATAACCGATGATCAATCCGGAAACGAACAACAAACCATAGAAGTTCGGTGTCGGATATCCCTTAATAATTTCTGACTCTACGGTCCAGTCTATTCCTAATATCACAGTTCAGTTGTTTTTGGTTCGTGGGGGAAAGATACTTGTTTTTCGCGATTCTCCTTAAAAGCCAGCTGACTTCCTCTGCCCTTTTTAAAGATCCTGTTGCTGTTGTTGAGTCCCTGGCGCAGTGCTTTCTGTTCTTCTTCAGGAAGCTGGATCCTATCGAAGCATTCCGTGGAACAGGTGTTTTCCATTTTCTCTTTGCAGCTGTCGCACTGAATGAACAGCAAATGACAGGCGTCGTTGACACAGTTTGTGTGCGTATCTGCCGGCTCGCCACACTGGTGACATCTGGAAATAACTTCATCGGAAATACGCTCGCCTCGGCGTTCGTCAAACACGAAATTCTTCCCGACGAATTTATTTTCGAGTCCTTTTTCCCTGCATTCGTTCGCGTATTTAATGATCCCGCCTTCCAGCTGGTGTACATTTTTGAAACCGCGGTGCTTGTACCACGCCGAGGCTTTCTCACAGCGAATACCGCCGGTGCAGTACATCACGATGTTTTTATCTTCGTTTCCTTTCAGGTACAGGTCTTCAATCACCGGAAGCGATTCGCGGAAGGTATCGACATCCGGCAGGATCGCTCCTTTGAAGTGCCCGACTTCGTGCTCATAATGATTGCGGAAGTCTACTAGGATCGTATTGGGATCGTTTGTGAGCCTGTTGAATTCTTCGGCGTTCAGGTGAATTCCTTTATCCGTTACATCGAATGTTTGATCGGTCAGGCCGTCGGCGAGAATCTTATCTCTCACTTTGATCTTCAGTTTCAGGAACGGAAACTCTGCTTCCGATTCGTCAACGGCAATATTCAGACGAATTCCGTTGAGGAAATCGATCTCGTACAATTCATCCCTGAACTGGCTGAAATGTTCGGACGGAATGGCCATCTGCGCGTTGATTCCTTCGTGCGCGACGTAGATCCGCCCCACGATGGACAGTTTTTCAAGCTGCTGAAAGAGATGATCTCTGAAAAGGCGAGGATTGGCGATCTGCGCATACTGATAAAATGAAACGGTCACAAAACGGTGCCCGCTTTCGCGCAGCTTCTTTTCCAATTCCTCTTTACTGAATGTATTCCACAGTTGCATGCTATGTATAATTTGTAAAAAGTTGCCGCAAAGGTAATCCATTTAACTAGATTTGGAAACCAAAAAACGACTGCATGTCAGCAAAACCAACGAAGCAACAGCCGAATAAGGCGAAAAAAGTACCGCAAACCACGATTCAGCCGCTACAGACAACACCTGAATCCGTTATTGCGAAGCGCATGCTGTGGTTCCTGTTCGCCGCAGGATTTTTGTTATTCGCCAATACACTGGGCCACGGATTTGTGCTCGACGACGTGGCTGTGATCCAGAGCAACAAGTTCGTTCAGCAGGGAATTGCAGGCATACCGAAGATCCTGACTACTTTTTACTGGGAAGGCTACTGGGAATCGAATGCCGGCTTATACCGCCCGCTTTCGCTCATCTTTTTCGCGATCGAACACAGTCTTTCTCCCAATAATCCATTCATTCACCATTTTGTGAATGTGCTGTTGTATGCTGTGACGATCGCCGTATTGTTCCGCTTTTTGCGCAGAATGCTCGCCGGTTATTCGATCTGGATCCCATTTTTCATCGCGCTGCTGTTTGCCGTTCATCCTATTCATACGGAAGTGGTAGCCAATATCAAAAGCCGGGATGAGATCCTTTGTTTCCTCTTTTTCATTCTCACATTCGATTTTATCCTGAAAAACGGTTTGCAGTCTTCCAGGAATAAGCTCATTGCCGCCACATTATTCCTGCTGTGCCTGCTCTCCAAGGAAGCCGGGATTCTTTTCCTGCCGGTGATCGGCGCTTACTTTGTGCTTTTCCGAAAAGAAACGATCCTGAAAACGACCGTTAACCTGCTTCCTGTAGTAGCTGTCAGCATACTCTGGCTGTGTCTGCACCGCTACATTATCAGCACATCGCCTTTTGAACGCATTACGTATACGTATCACGACAATTCATTGCTTGCATGTGAAAGCGCTTCGGCACAGATCGCAACGGGCATTGCCATCCTGGGAAGATACCTGCTGAAAGCTTTTATTCCGTCGGGGCTGAGCTATGATTATTCTTACAATGAAATTCCGTGCGAAACATTCGGGTCTCCGATTGTTATCGTTACACTGATCATAATTGCCGGACTCATTTACCTGATCGTTCGCTGTTGGAAAACACATCCGGTTATTAGTTTCGGGCTGCTGTTTTTCTTCGTCACGATCCTGCTGGTAACGAATCTATTTACATTGATAGGCGCAACGATGGGTGATCGCTTGCTTTATGCGCCCGTCCTGGGAATCTGCATCGCAGTTGTTGCCGGCGTTTATCACCTGTTGAAACAGGTAGCCGTTCCAACTTACAACCATCCGGCGTTTTACGGATTCGTACTGCTGGCGCTGATCGGATCGGTCTACAGCTTTAAACGCAACCGCGACTGGCAATCGAATACAACGCTTTACACTGCCGACGTAGCGAACGCACCGAATTCCGCACGCGTGCATTACAATTATGGTGTCGTACTGATGACACAACTGCCGGAAGAGATCGACCGTCAGTCGACTTATTTACCAGAGATCGTGCAGGTATTCAAACGCTCGATCGCGATCGATTCAATGGATTTCGGCCCGCACGTCAACATTGCTGTTTGCTATTTCCGACTGGGAGATTACAAACGATCTATCGCTCATACACGAAAAGCGATGGTTATCAGCCCGTTTGACAACACGCTCTTTAACAATCTCGCGGACGCTTATTTCAAAATAAACGAGCTGGATAGCGCTATTGTATATTACGACAAAGCGATTGCAGCAGGAAGGATCTCGGAAGGAACCTATAATTTCCTGGGAGTTTCCTGGTTCAATAAGAAAAACTACCCGAAAGCCATTGCAGTATTTAAAAAAGGGGTGCAGCACTCTCCAAAAAATGAAGAATTGCTGATGAATTTAGGGAATGCTTACGGCATGTCGAAGAATTACCAGAGAGCGCTGGAAACGTTCAATAACGTTGTCGCACTCAATCCGAATAACAAGAAGGCTTATTATTTTCTTGCGTTAACATACCAGACGACCGGAGACATTCCTTCTGCCGAAAAAAACATGGATATTTACAACTCGAAGCCGTAAAATCCCCAGTGTTTACAAGGGCTATAGAACTGGTCACAAATTGTGACCAGTTCTATAGCACACTATCAGCGCTTATTGCTTTTAAATCCTATTGGCTCGCGGTCCTGAATTTCAGGTGCGAGCGCATCGATCCTGTCGAGGAGATACTGAAAAGCCTGCGTCAACTTATCGTCTATCTCCATGATCTCCGTTCGCAGCTGATTATTTTCGAGCAGCATGGCCCTGTACTGAGAAAATGCCCGCATGATCCCAATGTTCATCTGTACAGCCTGATCGGAAGACAAGACCGAAGAAAGCATTGCAACACCTTGCTCTGTAAACACCATAGGACTCACGGAAGAATGCTTTAAACCGGAAAGCCTTGGCGACAACTCTATCAGCTGTTCTTTTTCGTCTTTGTTCAGCTCGAACATGAAATCAGGCGGAAACCGGTTCCCGTTTCTTTTAACCTGTTGTTTAAGTCGTTTTGTTTCCGTGTCGTACAATGCTGCAAGGTCTGTATCTATCATCACCTTAAATCCCCGGAACTCGAAAATCAGGTTTTCAAAGCTTCTGGTTTGTGTAATACTTATCATTTCAATGACTGTTGTAGCCGTCGTAGTAAGCGGCTGATTAATAATGGTCTATTGAATATAAGCAAAAAGAAGCTTTGTTTTTACTGTTCCCGGAAAGAATCAGGATAAATTCGGCGAATGAATAACTGTCAATTAATGAATTACACATTTAATCCCGGAAACATTATTCCGAACGCGCGCGTAACGAAGTCAACTCTTCGGCTGTCGCGATGTGTGTTGTAAAGGATGTTGAGAGTCCTCCTTTTGCAGTCAATTCATACACAACCGGCACAGCGTTGTCTGCCGAAACACCTATAAAGATGCGTTTACCCGCAACGGAACGGCTGAAGCGATTATCTGTGCGAACAGTGAACGCAATAACAGAAACGCCGTTAACGTCTATGATCCTTGAATTGTGAACGGTTCCCGAATAAAACACCTGTTTTCCGCGGAAGAGATAAGACATAACTGCATAATTTCCGGAAATCTGCAGGTAAGAATCGGAATCGTCAAACGGAAAAACCCGCGGGCTGGGAAAAACCACTACGGAATCGAGAATATAAACGGCATCCGGAACGGGAACGGCATTCTCACTATCATTTTTCTGGGAAAAAGCGGAAGAGCAGAACAAGACTGCCAGGCTTAGCGTAATCAGTGTTTTCATAGTACGTAAGTTTAAAGTTAGATTCCGCAGGCAGCAAAAACCAATCCACTTTCGCACACTAAATCGTCAGGTCTTTCTAGGCTTCTTTTTCGCAGCCGGGAACAGGATATTATTCAATATCAATCGATAGCCCGGCGAATTCGGATGCAGGTTCAGGTCTGTGGGAGGATCGCTCACACGGTGTTCATAATCTTCGGGATCGTGGCCGCCGTAAAAAGTCCAGGTTCCCTGTGCCAGCTCGCCATGAACGTAACGTGCTGTATTCAGGCTTTTGTTTTCGCCGAGGATCAGCACGTTCGGCTTGATCAGGTCTTTCCGGAAATCGGTTGTCTGCCCCATAAAACCATTGATCACGTCGGTGTGACACTGGGTAAGCATGGTTGGCACAACATCCCATTTGGCGGAGAATTCGAATAAGGTAAATTTGTCCTGGCTTTCCGGAACGGTCCTGTGCAGCAATGTTCCGTCGATGTTGGAATATTCATACACCATCGGATCGAGCTCGAGGTTGAAATTCTCAAAAGCAAACGTATTTCCAAAATCGAGCTTTTGCTGGCAGTCGCGGTCAATGCCGTCTCCGTCGAACATCCGCTCGCAGATATCGGTTTCATGTGCCGCCAGCGCAATATCGAAGCTATCTGTTCCGCTGCACATGGTGAATAAAAAGCCACCGCCTATGACGAAATTCCGGATGCTGTTGGCAACGGACAATTTCAATTCGGAAACTTTAGAGAATCCGAGGTTTTTGGCATCGGCTTCGGCATCTGCGACCTGTTGCTTGTACCACGGATAAGTTCTGTAATTCGCATAGAATTTTCCGTACTGACCGGTAAAATCTTCATGGTGCAAATGCAGCCAGTCGTATTTCGGGAGCACGCCCATCACAATGGCGGAATCGTAAATCTTATCGTACGGAATTTCCGCGTATTCGAGCACCATGGTAACGGCGTCGTCCCACGGCAATGCGGTATTCGGTGAATAAACGGCAATTTTCGGTGCTTTTTCCAGCTGAACGATCTCCATGTTCACTTCCGGGTTGGAGATCTGGGAACGGATATTATTCACCTGCCCGTCGGAAAGCACTTCGTAGCTTACGCCGCGAACGATGAGCTCTTCCTCGATGGTCTGCAGATGTGGAAACAGGAAGGAGCCGCCCCGGTAGTTCAGCAGCCATTCCATCACAACGTCGTTGCCCAGCACCCAGTAAGAAATGCCGTATGCTTTGAGGTGATTGGTCTGACGATCGTCCATCGGAACAAGAATGGAAGAACTGAAGCCGGTTTTCAGGCAGAACAGGAATAAGATGGAAATGATGTATTTCATAATCGATTACAGAGTCTTAAAAGTACGAAGATTAGTCTAAAGTCCGTAGTGTCTTCGTCTTTTAGCATACTGCGATTAGAACGGCGTCGAATCGGGCATCGTGAAATCGTCGTCGTTGCGCGTATTCATACTGCTTCCCAGTGTAATGGTACGCGGTGGCGTATCGAAATCGTTGTTGGTCTGCATGCCGGCGCTCAATGAGGAAGGATTGAAATCGCCGCCTCCCACAACGTCTTCGAAGTTCTCGAAACGTGCATAGTGCGAAACGAAGCGCAGGCGCACGCTGTCGAGTGCACCGTTTCGGTGCTTGGCAATGATCACTTCGCCGACTCCCTGGTTGGAAGATCCGTCTTCTGCCTGCATCAGTCCGTAATATTCCGGTCGGTAGAGGAAGCCTACGATATCCGCATCCTGCTCGATCGCTCCCGATTCACGAAGGTCGGAAAGTACCGGTTTTTTATCGCCGCCGCGTGTCTCAACGGAACGGCTCAGCTGTGAAAGTGCAATGATCGGAATGTTGAGCTCTTTCGCGATCTCTTTGATGGAACGCGAGATCGTGGAGATCTCCTGCTCACGGTTACCGTTTCCTTTTCCACCACCAGCCGACATCAGCTGGAGGTAATCGATGATGACCATCTGGATATCGTGCTGCATTTTCAAGCGGCGGCATTTGGCCCGCAGGTCGAACACGCTCAGTCCCGGTGTATCGTCGATAAAGATCGGCGCCGTAGAAAGCTTGGTAACGCGGGAATACAATTGCTGGAACTCGTGATCTTCGAGCTTTCCTTTTCGCAGCTTTTCAGCGCTGATACGCGATTCACTGGAGATCAAACGTTTTACCAGCTGAACGGCGGACATCTCCAGCGAGAAGACGGCAACGCCCATATTGAAATCGACGGCGGTATTGCGCGCCATGGACAATACGAACGCGGTTTTACCCATCGCCGGACGGGCCGCAATAACGATCATGTCGGATTTCTGCCAGCCGGATGTCAGCTCATCGAGCTTACGGAAACCGGTCGGAACTCCGGAGAGTCCGTCGCTGTTCTGCGCCGCTTTTTCTATTTCTGCGATCGCTTCCATGACAACGGTCTGCATGGAAGTGATCGATTTTTTCATGTTGTTCTCGGCGATCCCGAACAATTGTCCTTCGGCCTTGGTAAGCAGTTCAAACACGTCGCTTGTTTCATCGTAAGCATCGCGAAGCGTTTCGGAGCACATGCGGATGATCTCGCGCTGAATGTGTTTCTGGGCAATGATCCTGGCGTGGTATTCCACGTGGGCGGAGGACGCAACGCGCTGCGTAAGCGAAGAAATATAGACAACGCCGCCGGCTCCTTCGAGCTCGCCGTTCTCTTTGAGCTTCTGCGTTACGGTGAGTAGGTCGATCGGATTGGATGTTCCGAACAGCTCGCGGATCGCACCGTAAATAAACTGGTGCTTGGGATCGTAAAAGCTATCGCCCGAGAGCATGTCGATGGTATCTGTTACGGCATTCTTTTCGAGCATCATGGCGCCGAGCACGGCCACTTCCATATCAACTGCCTGCGGCGGAACGCGCCCCATGTCATTTACAAGCGGAAGAATTGAATTTTTTGTACGTGCACCTACCGCACGCCGGGCGTTGTTGTTTTGCTGCTGCTCATCCATGATGCAAAGATAGCTAAAGGTGGGTCCAGTGAAGAAGGAAATCTTGAATTTTAGTTACGAATACGTAATCCACATGGAAATTAACAAACCGGGTTTATGAACATGTTATCAACATTGGATTTCAGGAATACAGGATGTTAAGACATTAAGATGTCAGACAAAAAACTGAAAATAAAACTGCTCTACCTGATCTTCGTCTGGATTTCAATATCCTGAAATCTTACTATCCTGAAATCCTGACATCCATTACAACGCCAGCTCCACGCTCACCGGGCAATGGTCGGAACCATAAACCTCGTTGTGAATGGTGGACGAACGTACTTTGGAGATAAAGCCTTCGCTTACCAGGAAGTAATCAATGCGCCAGCCGACGTTCTTTTCGCGTGCGCCACCGCGGTAGCTCCACCAGGAATAGCGGATCTCGTCGCCGTTGATCGCACGGAACGTATCTACCAGTCCGTTGGATGTAAAAGCGTTCATACCGTCGATCTCTTCCTGCATGTGCCCGGCGGATTTGTTGTAATTGGCTTTCGGGCGGGCCAGGTCGATGTCTTTGTGTGCCACATTCAGGTCGCCGCAAACGATCACCGGTTTCTTCGCTTCGAGGCCTTTCAGGTATTTGAGGAAATCGGCGTCCCAGGTCTGGCGGTAGCTTAAACGCAGTAATTCGCTTCCTGAATTCGGCACGTAAACGGTGACGAGGTAAAATTCAGGATACTCGGCACAGATCACACGGCCTTCGTTATCGTGTGCGGCAATACCCATATCGTAGGTTACCGAGATCGGCTCCTGTTTGGTAATAATAGCCGTTCCGGAATAGCCTTTACGCTCGGCCTCATTGGCAAAAATATGGTAGCCTTCCAGCTTCGCCAGCGTTTCTTTCACTTGTTCCACAGAGGCTTTTGTTTCCTGCAGGCAGATGATGTCCATGTCCATGGAATTCATGTCGGCTATAAAACTTTTCTGAGCGATGGCACGGATGCCGTTGACGTTGAAGGAAAGAATTTTCATACGGGCGATTTTTTTGGCTAAGATAATTGAATTAGTAATTTATTGAGGGAGATTTAGCCACAAAAGACACAAGCGAACATGAGGTGATGTATGAGCTGTTTTTTTTAACCCCGCCGATGGTCGGGCACGGCACGGATGACACGGAGAACACGGAGGTGATGTAGTGCAGGATGCTTGTATAGAAGTGTAGATCGCTTGTACAGAAGTGCAGAACGCTTGTGTTGAAGTGCAGGACGCTTGTACAGAAGTGCAGAACGCTTGTACAGAAGTGCAGGGCGCTTGTACAGAGGTGTAGATCGCTTGTACAGAAGTGCAGGTCGCTTGTACAGAAGTGTAGTTCGCTTGTGTTGAAGTGCAGGACGCTTGTGCAGACGTGTAGTTCGCTTGTGTTGAAGTGCAGGACGCTTGTGCAGACGTGTAGTTCGCTTATGGGAAAGGTGATGCGGGCATCGATCGGGAGATTCATCGTCGTGGGATTCATAATTCGGGCTGTATCATTCGCGCTTCCTGATTGATTTCTTAATTTTACGCTATGAATGGATTTGACGAGCAAACATTGCATGACCTGGAATTTAACCAGCTCCGCGAATGGCTTGCTGCATACGGAATTGGCAACACGGCGCGGAAGCGTTTGGAGGAGCTTACACCTTCGAATAATTTTACAGCGGTAGAAGAAGCCCTGCTGCGCGTAGCGGAATTCAAATCCATTCGTGTGGAAGGCGAGTCATTCCCCGCACTCGATTTCGAAGAACTACTGGCGGAGATCAAGCTGCTGCCTATTAAAAATGCGGTACTTCAGCAGGAAGGCTTTGTGCGCATCGTACAGGCTTCCGACCTGGTAAACGCGATGCTGCATTTCTTCGACAAGCGCTCGCAGGATTATCCGCAGCTGACAGCGCTGCTGAAAGACGTTTACTTTACGCGGGAGCTCAGCGATTCCATCGACCGGATCTTCGACCGCCGCGGACAGATCAAAGACGATGCATCTCCCGAATTGTTCAGAATCCGCCAGCAGATCGGCGTTCTGCGAAACCAGATCAACCGCAATTTCGACAAGGAAATGCGCAAATGGCTCAAAGACGGCATGCTCGGCGAGACCAAAGAAGCATTTGTGAACGATCGCCGCGTGCTCACAGTACTTTCCAGCCACAAGCGCAAGATCGGCGGATCGGTTGTCGGCTCTTCCAAGACAGGAAGCCTGACGTTTATCGAACCGGCGATCAACATTCCGCTCAACAACGAGCTGGAGCTTTCACTCGACGACGAGCGCAAGGAAGTATTCCGCATTTTGCAGGAATTGACCCGCGAAATTGCACACCACCTGCCGCTGATCGAAGCTTACCAGGTGCTGCTCACCGAATTCGACTTCATCAATGCCAAGACGAAACTGGCGCTGGAGCTGAATGCAACTTTACCGGGGATTGTACGGCAAACGCGCATCGAGCTGATAGACGCCTTCCACCCTATTTTGTGGAAAAACAATAAAATTGCCGGGAAGAAAACGCTTCCGCAGAGCCTCATCCTCGACCAGGACGGACGTATGCTGGTTATCTCGGGGCCGAACGCCGGCGGAAAATCCATCACACTTAAGACCATCGGCTTACTGCAGCTTATGCTGCAGGCCGGATTGCTGCTTCCCGTTCACGAGAACAGTAAATTCTGCTTTTTCCAGCAGGTTTTGACAGACATCGGCGACAACCAGTCGATCGAGAACGAATTGAGCACGTATTCCTACCGCCTGAAACGGATGAAACATTTCCTGAACGTTGCCAACAAGCGAAGCTTATTGCTGCTCGACGAATTCGGAACGGGCTCTGACCCCGAGCTGGGCGGCGCGCTGGCAGAAGTGTTTTTCGAGGAATTGTACCGCCGTAAAAGCTATGCCGTGATCACCACGCACTATGCGAACATCAAGCTGAAAGCCGATCAGCTGCCGCAGGCCATCAACGGAAGCATGCTGTTCAATACGGAAACACTCGAACCGCTTTACCGTTTTTCCATGGGACAGCCGGGAAGCTCCTTTACGTTCGAAGTCGCCCAGATGAACGGCATTCCGCTCGACCTCATCGAACTGGCCAAAGGAAAGCTCGACAAGAATAAGGTGAAGATGGATAAGCTGCTCAACGACCTGCACAAGGAAAAGATCTACCTCGAGCGGCTGAACAAGGAGCACATCGAAGCACAGCAGCTGGCGGAATCCGCACGACTCGATTACGTTTCGAAAAAAGAGCGTTTCGAAGAGCGGATGAAAGCGCAGCAGGATATGATCGAGCGCAACAACCTGTTCCTGAATTCCGGGAAGAAGATGAAAACGTTCATTGACCGTTTCCAGACCAAATCACGGAAGAAAGACGCGAACAGTCCGCTGCTGGAAGAGATCCGCAAATACCTGCTCGTGGAAAAATCGAAAACGGAAGAAGCGAAACGCAAAGTCGAGCTCAAAACCGCTGTGAACACACCGCAGAAGCCATCGAAGAAACAAAAGGTTGCAGAGCCGGAAAAAGATCCTCATCACCGCGAAAAGATCGTTGTGGGATCGACCGTCAAAATGATCGAGACCAAACAAACGGGCACCGTGGAAGAGATCAAAGGCCATTTGCTTACTGTAACGTTTGGCTTTATGCGCCTGAAGGTGGAACGGGAAAAGCTGATGTGGGTGAAATAATGTTGAATTGTTGGAGTGTTGAATGTTGAGTGGCTGGCTTTTGATTAGTCACAGCACACATAACGTTTTTTTGCGAAGGACTGAGAAGGTGAATTATCAATGATCAATTGAGGAATGATCAAGACATATCAGTTGTCATCAAACTGCTCTTCTCTTGAAACTAACTTCTGGTTTCCACGAAAAAATGCAATCCAACATTCACCATCAAGCATTGAAAATCATTTCCTGACGGCAAAATACACCTGCGCTTTCGCAACATGGCTGTTCTCCGGATTCGCGTTCACGATAATGAGGTAACACGCGAGGTTGGATAATTTCCAGTCGCGCACAAGCTCGGAATTGCTGAACCGGTAAACGGAGCTGAAGTTGTCTTCGATCGAAATAGCGAGTGTCCGGCATACTTTCAACGCTCGCTGCATGGCTTCGTCAAACTCGTTCTCTTCTTCGAAGCCGAGCTGATCTTTCAGGTCGCTTGCATAATAATGCGCTCCGCTCCCATCCGCTTTCCATTGAAAGGAATGGTCATTTCTTTCCCAGGGATCATAGATCTTAAGCATGGCTTTCCTTTTTAGTGAATACATTTTCAAGTGTTTCCAGGTCTTCGGCAGAAAGGTCTTTCGGAACGATGAGCTTTACTTTCACATACAGGTCCCCCGCCTCGTTCTCTTTCCCGAAGCGTGGCATTCCTTTTCCTTTCAGCCGCAGCAGCTTCCCGGAATCGGTTCCTTTCGGGATGGTGAGCTGAATGGCATCGCCGAGTGTCTGCACACGGACTTTCCCGCCGGCAATGGCAGTGAATACTTCCACCGGCGCTTCTACGTAGAGGTCATCGTTCTTTCGTTCGAAGCCTGCTTTCGCGGGAACGTGCACGGTCACTAAAATATCGCCGCGCGGTCCACCGCCGGAACCTTGTCCGCCTTTTCCTTTGACGCGCAAGGTTTGTCCGTCTCGCACGCCCCTGAATTTCATCCGGATCTTTTCGCCGTTGACGTCCATCAAACGCGTGGTACCGATGAAGGCTTCTTCGAGGGAGATCTCTACTTCGGCCTGGTAATCGGGGCCTTTTCGCTGTCCGCCCTGTGCGCCGCCGTTTCCTCTTCCGAAGAACGATTCGAAGAAATCGGAGAACTGGTCGCCGCCCTGTCCGAAGAATTCGCTGTCGCCGCCGCTGTAGCTTTGTCCGCCCTGCTGCCTGCCGTATTGCTGCTGTCCGGCTCCCTGGTTCTCATACTGTTTCCAGTTCTGCCCCAGCTGATCGTATTTCTTCCGCTTTTCGGGATCACTCAGCACTTCATTGGCTTCGTTGATGGCTTTGAATTTGTCTTCGGCGTCTTTGTCACCGGGACTTTTATCCGGATGATATTTCATCGCCAGCTTCCTGTACGCCTTTTTGATCTCATCGGCAGATGCAGTTTTCTGAATGCCTAAAACCTGGTAATAATCTGTGAATTTCATGGATCAATCGCTTAACTCTTGAAGTTAATCAAAAGCGCGACAGGAAACAGCACATTAAGGATTTTTTTGATTAGCAGGCGGACTTTAATCTCTGGACTGTTGGTCGACAGTCATATGGAAGCTTACTCACCCAGCCTGATGTGAAATCCTGCGGTGGACGTAAATACCATTTTACGCACGTTCACCGGCGGACGGCTGTCATAGAAGAAGCTGTATTCCATTTTGATGTCGAGTCGCTTCAGGATGTGAAAACTCATTGTATACTGGCCCGCAATGCGGTAATCCCTGAAATTACTGAATAAAGGCTGCGCATACGTTGCCGCGGAAAAAGCCCAGCCTTTCCCCGGATCGATGAACCAGGACAGGTAATTGCTCCAGCGAAAGCCGTCGTTGGTTATGCGGTCGGTCTGCAATTCTTCGTATTCGTAGAAAGACGATGTTCCGGCAAAGAAACGAACGCCGTTTTTGTCGTAGAATTTCCAGCGAATCCCCGATCCTGCAAGCGCACGCACTTTCTGGTTGAGCAGCTGATTGTACTGCACCTGCGCATACGATTCCCATTTCCACGGGCTGTTTTTGATCCTGTAGGCGTAACGAAAATGCGACATCCCCGAATTGGCGTATGTTTCGCCTTTTCCGCGCGTGTAAACGACATCGGACAGCAGCAGGTAATAATGCTTGCGGGTTTTGTACTGGATTTTCGGGCGGAAATTCATGGAATAGAGCAGGTCGTTGTTCTGCACCGCTGAAAATCCGCCGTCGAGGCTTCCGCTCCAGCCGGCAGTATCGTCGTAAATGCGCTTGTTCTCTATATTGACAACCTGCGAAAAGGAACTAAAGGAAATGAAACAATATGCAATTACAGCCAAACGGAACATAACAACTTATTTTGGAGCGATTCTGTAAAGGAAATAGGCGATCACGCCGAAAATGGCATTCGGGAGCCAGACCCCGGCAATTGGTGGAAAACCGACTTTGATGGCCGCAACGGTGGTTACTTTCATGGCGAAAATATACACGAACACGAAGGCGAGCCCGATCGCGATGTTTACACCGATACCTCCGCGCTTTTTCCGGCTGGAAACGGAAACGCCGATAAGCGTGAGCACATAGGTCGCAAAGGGGAAGCTCGTTCGCTGGTGCAATTCGATCTCTGCCATGGCGACGTCCGGGTTGCCTTTTTTCTTTTCCCGGCGAATGTAATCCGTCAGCTCGCTGTACGTCATTGCTTCGGCGGCGTTGTCGCGCTGCGCCATTTCATCGATCCGGAACGGCAGCAGCGTATCTTTCTGCTTGCCTTCGTACAAGGTATCCTGCTGGAACACCATTTCCTTTTCGCCGATGGCGTTCACCACTTCTTTCGGAACGGTAATGATACGTTCCCAGTAATCGTAAAGCGTCCATTTATAGGTTCCCGGAACGCCGGTCGCGGTACGTGCTTTCAGGAATTTAACCTGGTTTCCCTGGTCGTCGTATTTCTGAATGGAAAACTCGTTGATCACATGCCCGTTCGAAACGTAGTTGGTGAAACTGACAAATTCATGATTCGGGTATTCTGCGTTGTAATTCTCCACCAGCAGCCGCACGCGGTAGAACTTGTCCTCGAAATCGAGCCGCACGCGGTTGGAGCGCGGAAGCACAACGTGATTCAACAGGAATGACATGATGGTGAGGATGGTGGCTGCGATCATGTAAGGACGCAGCATGCGGATAAATGGCCGGCCGCTGTTGAGGATGGGAATGATCTCCGTATCCTGCGCCATTTTCGCCGTGAACCAGATCACCGAAAGAAAAATGATCATGGACGAAAACGTATTTCCGTAATAGATCAGGAAGTTGAGGTAATAACCGAAAACAATGTCCTTCAGCGGCGCTTTGTTATCGATGAACTCCGACAAGCGCTCCGACAGATCGAATACCATAGCAAGCACCATGATCACTCCCAGCATGAAAAAGAAGGTCGTGAGGAACTTACGGATGATATATCGGTCTAGAATTTTCAGCATTACAGTCTTCTGCCCAGTTTTGGAACCATTTCGTCTTTCCAGCTGCGGAACGTGCCGTCTAAGATACGGCTTCGCGCTTCTTTTACCAAAGCCAGGTAGAATGCTAAATTATGGATGGTGGCGATCTGTATCGCCAGGTTCTCTTTTGCTTTGACAAGATGATGCAGGTACGCTTTCGTGTAGACCTGGTCTACATAGGCTTTGCCATTCGGGTCGACCGGTGAAAAGTCCAGTTCCCACTTCTTATTCTTGATGTTGATCGTTCCTTCGGAAGTGAACAGCATTCCGTGGCGCGCATTCCGCGACGGCATTACACAGTCGAACATATCGACCCCGAGCGCAATGGCTTCGAGAATGTTCACCGGCGTTCCGACGCCCATTAAGTAGCGCGGCTTATCGGCCGGAAGAATGGAGCAAACGAGATCGGTCATGCTGTACAGGTCTTCATCGGGCTCGCCGACAGATAATCCACCGATGGCATTTCCAAAAGCGCCTTGCTCAGCAATGAATTCAGCCGATTCTTTTCGCAGGTCCGGGTAAACGCTTCCCTGGATGATCGGGAACAACGCCTGGTCGTAACCGTATTTCGGCGTTGTTGCCTCGAACTGCGCAATGCAGCGCTTGAGCCAGCGATGCGTCATGTGCATGGAACGTTTCGCGTAGCCGTAATCACACGGATACGGCGTACATTCATCGAATGCCATGATGATATCCGCACCGATGATGCGCTGAACGTCCATTGCGTGTTCAGGACTAAAAAAATGGTAGCTCCCGTCGATGTGCGACTGAAAGCGAACGCCTTCTTCCACGATCTTGCGCGAGCCGGAAAGCGAATACACCTGGTAGCCGCCGCTGTCTGTCAGGATCGGGCGTTCCCAGTTCATGAACTGGTGCAATCCGCCTGCGGCTTCGAGCACTTCCATCTTCGGACGCATGTACAGGTGATACGTATTTCCGAGAATGATCTGCGCCTCAACGTCATCCCGCAATTCCTGCTGGTGCACGCCTTTCACCGTTCCCTGCGTTCCCACAGGCATAAATATCGGAGTCTCAATCGTTCCGTGATCAGTATGGAGTAAACCGGCCCGTGCTTTTGACTGCGGATCGGTGTGCTTCAGTTCGAAGTGCATAAATCTGTTGAAAAATAAACGCTGCAAAGATAAGTGGATTTCACAAAGCACCCCATCTTTGTGCACAGAGAAGCAATATAGATGAAAATAATCCCCGAACTACAAGATACGATCACTTTTTACACGTTTTGGACCTTTGCCGGATTGTGCCTGTTGCAGATCATTTATACCATTCTCTTTTTCGGCCGGCTCGCTTACCGGAAAATGCGCCCCGCGGCGACAAATCTTCCGCCGGTTTCCATTGTGATCGCCGCAAGGAACGAATCGGATAACCTGTACGAAAACCTGCCGAAGATCCTCGGGCAGAACTACCCGGACTTCGAAGTGATCGTCGTCAATCACCAGTCGGTCGACGATTCCAAGCATTTGCTCGGAGCGTTGCAGCGCGATTACAAGAACCTCGTTGTGATGGAAGTAGAGCGCAGCAGGCACATGCTCGCCAGCAAAAAGCTGCCGCTGACACTCGGAATCAAGAAAGCAAAACACGAGCACCTGGTCTTAACCGACGCGGACTGCAGTCCGGCGGGAACCGACTGGCTTCTGCGCATGGCGGAACAATTTTCAGACAAAAAGCAGATCGTTCTTGGCTACGGTCCTTACAAAGAGACGAAAGGCTTTCTGAACAAAGTGATCCGCTACGACAGCACGATGATCGCCGTGAATTACTTCAGCTTTGCCATCAACAGAACGCCGTATATGGGCGTGGGAAGAAACCTGGCGTATACGAAAGACGTCTTTAACTCCACACACGGATTCAAATCGCATTACGCCATTGCTTCCGGCGACGACGACCTGTTTATCCAGGAAGGCGCCCGGAAGCGCAACTATACCATCCAGCTTTCACCCGACAGCTTTATGTACAGCGAAGCTAAAACAACGTGGGAAGACTGGACGATGCAGAAAGCCCGGCATTACACAACAGCTCCGCGCTATAAGGTTTTCAAGAAAGCATTGTTAGGAATCTATCCGCTTACCACGTTAATGCTACTGGTTTCCTTCGTTATTTTGATGCTCGAGCCGGATTGGAGAATCCACGCCGGCGCCGGGTTAGGATTGGTTATCGTATTGAAATGGTGGTTGCTGGGCAAATGTTTCAGCCGTTTACAGTCGGCAGGATTCATCGCTTTGCTGCCATTTCTTGATTTCATGTATGCGCTGATCTCCCCGTTTTTTTATTATTCAACATTGCAAAAAAGGGCTTCAACATGGAAGTAGGAGAGCATTTATCCGACAAAGCGAAAATCGATTTGGTATTGGTGGATGCTGCGCGCAACGGGGATCAGGCTGCTTTTGCTTCGCTGATGGAACGTTACCGCGAATCCATTTACTACATGATGATGAAAATGGTGCGCAATTCGGATGATGCAGACGACCTGACCATCGAAGCATTCGGAAAAGCATTCAGCCGCCTTGAGCAATATTCGCCCAGCTTTGCTTTCAGCACCTGGCTCTTTAAGATCGCGTCGAACAATTGTATCGACTTTATCCGCAAGAAGCGCATCAAGCTAACGTCTATGGACACGGGCTACACGAACGACGACGGCGAAAGCATTAAGATCGATGCGCGTTCCCATACCCGCGATCCCGAAGAAACGATCATTCACAACCAGAAGGTGAAGCACATGCGCAACCTCGTGAGCAAGCTTAAGCCACGTTACCGCGAGCTGATCGAGAAACGCTATTTCGAAGAGCTGAGCTACGAAGAGATCGCCGTTGAATTAAACCTGCCGTTAGGAACGGTGAAAGCCCAATTGTTCCGCGCCCGGGATTTCCTCGCACAGATGATGGAGCAAACGAAGGATTCAATATAGTCGGACGGTCACCGGTCTGACGGTCGTTAATCACGATACCTTTCCCATATTCCAAAGCCAGAATGGCAAATTAATGTAAAAACAGATTCCGCTTTAATTTAGAGCAAGAAGAAGCTTAACCGTCTTCCAATACATGGAAAGCCCTCAGAACTTCGACCAGAGGCCGACAGACCAAAAGACTACAGACTTTTCGACTCAAGACTAAGCGCCATGCGCCGCGTCGTCATTGTAGAAAGCATCCACATCGGATTTGTACTTCTCCAGGATGATCTTGCGCTTCAGCTTCAGTGTTGGCGTTAATTCACCGGTTTCCACACCGAATTCCTTTTCGAGCAGCTTAAACTTCTTGATCTGTTCCCAGTTGCCGAAGCTGGCGTTCATCTTGTTGATCGCGTGCTGTATCCTGTCAATCACTGCCTGATTGTTAACAATCTCAGCCGGCGTGCCGCCACCAAGGTCGACATTCTTTCTCTTCGCCCATTCACGAACGAACGCAAATGCAGGAACGATCAGTGCAGCCGGGAATTTCTGTCCTTCGCCCACGACCATGATCTGCTCAATGAAACGGGATTCCTTGAATTTATTTTCCATCATCTGCGGAATGACGTATTTCCCCCCGGATGTTTTGAAGATCTCTTTCTTGCGGTCTGTGATCTTAAGGAATTTATCCTCGACCATCATTCCGATATCGCCTGTACTGAACCAGCCTTGTCCATCAAGCACTTCGGCGGTTTTTTCCGGGAGATTGTAATAGCCCATCATAACATTCGGGCCTTTAACGAGGATCTCTCCATCTTCGGCAAATTTCACCTTAACATGATCGATCAGCGGGCCAACCGTTCCGATACGGATTCCTTTTTTAAGACAATTCACCGAAATAACCGGCGATGTTTCCGTCAGTCCGTAACCTTCCAGGATATTGATCCCGGCAGCGAGAAAAACCTGCGCAAGCCTTGGCTGCAGGGCCGCACTTCCGGAAGCAATGGCTTTTACGTTCCCGCCGAGCGCTTCCTGCCATTTCGAGAAAACGAGCTTGCGGGCAATGGCCAGCTTAAAGCGGTACCACGCGGATTTCCCCACCACATCATAGCTTTCCGCCAGGCGAACCGCCCAGAAGAAGAACATGCGCTTCAACCCTCTCTGCTCGTCGCCTTTGGCCATGATCCGGTCATAGACTTTCTCCAGCAAACGCGGCACAGCTGTGAACACTTCCGGTTTTACCTCGCGGATATTCTCGCCGATCGTGTCCATCGACTCTGCAAAATGGATCGACGATCCGAGGTACATGTACAAATAATGCAGCATGCGCTCGTAAACGTGGCAGACAGGAAGGAAGGAAAGGACATTGGAATGCTCGTCAGCCGGAATGGAATATTCGCAGGCAAAAACGTTCGATAAGATATTGTTGTGGGACAGCATCACCCCTTTCGGGCTGCCGGTCGTTCCCGAAGTATAGATAATAGTCGCAAGATCTTCGTTGCGCACGTTTGCTTTTAAGGCATTGATCTGTGCCTGCGTAACATCTTTGCCTTTTTCGATGATCGTTTTGTAGGAGCAGGCGTTTTCGGCATCGTCGAAGCAGAAAAGCTGTTCGAGCGTCGGTATTTCCGGTTTGATCGCGCTTATTTTTTCGTACAGCTCTAACGAGCCTACGAAGCCGAAACGGACAGCCGCATCGCCAAAGATATGTTTGTAGTCGGAAACAGAAATATTCGGATAAACAGGAACGACAATTGCTCCCACCTGCTGAATCGCGATATCGAGCATATTCCACTCAACCCTGTTGGAAGCGACGATGGCCACTTTTTCGCCCGGAAGTACGCCTAAGCCTACCAATCCTTTTGAAAGCGCATTGACCTCATCAAGGAACTGCTGAGTTGATACGGGAACCCAATCACCGTTTAGCTTAGTTACGAACATGCGCTCGTTCGGATAGGCAAATAGCTGATGATAAGGCACATCAAACAACCGTTTCACTTGATTCATATCTGTCGCAATAGTTCCCACAATATATGTATTAAAAATTAACGGAAGAATAGCGAATATTCATCCAAAACTGGGGTTTGTTTTTTTACAGGCCGGCAGACCATGCGTTCGTGTTATATTTACAGTGTGGGAAAATAGTTTTCTAAATGCGACCAAGCGCAAGTCGATCAACTAGTTGGAAGTTAAGAGACATTTAGATTTGCGTTTGATCGTCTAGGATTTTTGGTTTGTAAGGTTCGTCTGCCGACGGACCTTTTTTTTTATTCATCCTCTCACACATCCCTAAATATAGGACTTTTTTTTATAAGTCCGGATGTATGTCCGGGATACATCCCGAACCGACAACACTCAGAACTTCATCCAACACACGTCTATTCCGACGTATACCGCTCTTTGCCCTTCATAAACACTTTGAACGCATAATTCGGTTCGAACGTTTCCTGCACCTTGAACGGGAACGCCAAAATAGTAAATGTGGCTTCCTTGCCTTTCTCCAGTGAACCGATACGATTTTCCTGGAAGCTCGCATAAGCCGGCCACAGAGTCATTCCCATCAGGCATTCCAGCTCAGTGAGCGATTCTCCCGGCAGGAAGCCGGCGATCGGCTCGCCATCGGCATTGCGGCGGTTTACGGCTGCGTGGATCGTCAGGTAGGGATTGGTCAGCTCGACCGGGAAATCGGTTCCCAATGCCAGCATACCGCATTGCTGCAGCAGGCTTTTGTAAGCATAAGCGCCCTGCAGACGATCTTTTCCCAGGCGCGCTTCGGCCCAGCGTCGATCGCTCACCGCGTGTGTGGGCTGGACGGAAGGAAAAACACCGGTTTGGGCAAACAGCTTAAAATCGGCCGGATCAACGACCTGCGCATGCTCTATCCTCCAGCGGTGATCAGTATTGCGGGAATGAACACCTTGCATCAGCTCCAGGACAATTTTGTTGGTGGAATCGCCGATCGCGTGCACGTTCACCTGGTAACCTATGGATTCGGCGATGAGCGCAATGCGGTTCATTTCTTCTGGACTTGTCGTTAACAGCCCGTGTGCATGCGCTTCGTCGCTGTAGGGCTGTTTCAGCAAAGCGCCGTGTGAACCCAAAGCGCCATCGCCTATGATCTTGAAGGAGCGTACGATCATGTTCTTCTTCGTGACAATGCCGTTCTGTTTCGCAAAAGCAATGTTTTCAGGCGAAGGCATCAGCATAACGTACAGATCGAGGTGCAGCTTTCCGGATTCCACCATTTCCAGTAACAACTGGTAATCCTTGTGCTCGACTCCGGCCTCGTGTACTCCCGTGACCCCGAACTGGAACAGCTCCTGCTGGATCTGTTCGATAGAAGCCACGATCTCTTTTTTGGGGAAATCGGGCAGCTTCATGGAAACCAGCGTTATAGCATTGTCTAGCAGCAGCCCGGTACATTTTCCATCTTTTACGGCAATGCTTCCGCCGGCAACCTGCGTAGCAGGAGTAATACCGGCAAGATCAAGCGCTTTCTGATTGGCCAGGGCCGCATGACCGTCGATCCGGTGCAGCAGCACAGGCGTATCGGGAAACAGCGCGGTAAGCTTTTCATTGGAAGGCAGCACATCTTCTCCCCACAGCGACTGGTCCCAGCCTCTTCCGAGAATAAAAGTGCGCGGCTTTAACTGGCTGTATTTTTCAACGCGGACCACGAGCTCGCTCATCGACTTACAGTCTACAAGATCAGCCGACAACAATTGCCGCGCGTAGCTCATGATGTGACCGTGGGCATCTGTGAATCCCGGGAACACATCCTTTTTACCCGCGTCGATGTATTCCTCCGCGCTGTATTTGTTCATGATCTGGCGTTCCGGGCCTACTTCCACGATCTTCCCGTCGCGGATCGCCATGGCGTCCTGGATCTTATTATCCCGGTCCATCGTGTGAATGCGGGCGTTGTGAACGATCATATCCACGGATTGTCCTTTCATGCAGGAAACCATGGAAAACGCGATCAATGCGCATGCGATCAATTGTTTCATTTCAGTTTGTTTTATGGATGACGGCCGCGCTTGCCTGTGCGGCAGGCATAATGACCATATCGTTGATATTTACGTGTGCCGGACGCGTGCAAACATACAGGATCGCATCGGCAATGTCTGCTGCCTGCAGCGGATCGAAACCGTCGTAAACGCTGCCCGCGACTTGTTCATCACCTTTAAATCGCACGATCGAAAACTCCGTTTCGGCAGCGCCGGGAGCTATATTGGTGACTTTGATCCCGTAAGGAACAAGATCCATCCGCATAGCGCGGGAAAGCGCATCTACGGCATGTTTGGTAGCACAGTAAACGTTTCCTCCCGGATATACCTCTTTTCCGGCAATGCTTCCCAGGTTTACGATGTGCCCGCGGCCGTTCTCCTTCATGAACGGGATAATGGCTTTGGAAACATACAGCAATCCTTTGATATTCGTATCGATCATGCGCTCCCAGTCGTCTGTAATTCCGGTATCAAGCGGACCGCGCCCTACGGCAAGCCCGGCGTTGTTTACCAGCACGGACAGATCTTTCACTATGCTTTCCGGCAAACTACTAAATGCCAGGACGACTGCCGCTTCATCGCGCACGTCGAAACACAAGGTTTCGATGCGGTTTGATCCGTTGGAAAGCGCTGCTTTGAGCTTTTCCAGGCGTTCTTGTCTCCGGCCTGTAAGCACGAGGTCCCAGCCATTCTCCGCGAACAAACGCGCTGTTGCTTCGCCGAAACCGGCTGTTGCTCCTGTGATTATCGCAACTTTATTCATGTATCGATACTTTTCGTTGTTGGTGTAAAATAAGGGCCGAAACAGCCACGGCAAGATAAGCAGGAATCCTGTAACGCACAATGGCTCCGAGCACAGGTGTGATCCAGCCGATGAGCACAAAGAGCAGCGCAGCAAATGTAAGCAGTGCGATGACCTGTAATTTCGTTTCCCGCGATGCGCGTTTCCAGTACCGGAACTGCACCAGGAAGCCCCCGAACAGCAGGATCGTTTCGATGATCGCCGGGAATTTCAGCACACCGCCGGGATCGCCGAAAAACGGACGAAATGCCGCATTAACGAACGCTTCGGGCACATTTTGTATGAGCTGGCCGAAAGATCCGCGGATCTCCGTTACCGTAATGACGCTCGCACAACCGCCCGACTGGTAATAATTGTACCAGCGCTTTGTATTCGGCAGCAGGTACACATCTTTGAACGGGGTCGATTTCCCCGTGGTGACCAGCTTGGCAACAACAGGCTGTTTGAGGTAGACCGTTGAATCTGCGCGCAGGTCGAGGTACCGGAACTGATCGGGCCGGAAATAAAAGAAGCAGGTATCGGCATACGCATGCAAACCGCCGCGACCGATGTTGATGAAATCGAATTGCTTCCTCGTGAGGTAATGTGTTGTTTGTTGCCGTTGTTCTGGAAACAGCAACAGCGCGATCATCACGAATACAGGAATGGGCAGCAGCGACAGGTAAAGCCGTTTCGTAAAGAAGCGTTTCGCCATGAAATAATACGCAATCGCCGGAAGCAGGCACAGCAGCACATACGGCTTGAACGCCAGCATGAGCAGTATTCCCAGGAGCAATCGCCACACCATTGAAACAACGGAAAGCCTCCCGAAAACCGCGCGGATCACGAGGCAAAAACCGACGATCAATAGCGGTTCCTTGAGCATGCTTCCCGTCCAGAACAACACACACGGCAAACCAACCAGCGCCAGCCAGAAAAGCCTTCTCCTGTAAGCGATCTTTTCGTGGAAGGCCAGGTACAGCTCCCGCAGGCCGAGCAGCGACAAAAAGGAGAACACCAGCAGGTGCACATAGCTGTTTCCCGCAGAAATGAAATGAAGCAGGCTGTTTGCCCGGATCACGTTTTTAGAATCGTTGATCAGGTTGAGATCGCCCGCAGACCAGTGCGACGTTTCGGAAAGATAGTAATGGACCATTTCCGGGGATTCCATTCCGAAGAGAAAGCGGAAATAATCAGCCGGCGATTCCGAGGCAACGCGCGCAAGCAATGCGCTTTCGTTCATGAATGCTTCCGGATCGGCCGTGAGCGAGCCCCAGCCGTAATAATGGGTGTAGATCCAGAGGAACACACAGGAAGCAACGATCTTCAGCCCCCACGCCGACACCAGGTCGAAGCGGTGCAAACCGGGTGTTTTCTTTTTCAGGAGAAACCAGCAACCAAGCACAAGAAGCAGCGTGAATACCATTGGGCACCGAAGTTACACACTATTCCTGAATTCGGGAACAAGAGGCCTGTTAGTTCCATTAACTGCAGACCGGTAGCTCCGGCCCGCAGTTTACAAAATCAGTTATTCTATTACGGCAAAGCGTTTAAAGAACACCGGATCACCGTTAAGCGTTCCTGTGATCAGGTAAGTTCCGGCAGGTAATTCGGGCAGGCGAACGGTTGTTCCTTTTTCCATCTGAACGATGGCTGTGCTATAAGGCACCCGTTTTCCTTCGGCAGTGCTGATTTCAATTTCGTCGAACACCAACGCTGTTCTAATATTCAGCAATTGTCCGCCGGCAACCGGGTTCGGGTACAGCATTGTTTCAGCGACAACTTCTTCATCGATCCCGACATAGCTGCCTTCCACTTCCATAAATAAACAATCGCTTGTATCGACGTCTTCACAGTCGTAATGAGAAGCGATCACGCCGTAAGTTCCTGTAACCTGCGGTGTGAAATAAAAGGCCGGCCCATCCTGCACAATTTCATTGGTAAGGCAGTTAAACCACTGGAAATGGTTCGCTCCTACAGCCGAAGCAAGGAAAAATGTACCGTTATCGTGGATCGTTGCATAGAAATGATTCATAATCGTCAGCACTGTAATAACCGTGCTGTCGTTCCCGTCGTGGCCTGTCATCTCATCGATATAAACCCCGGATTCCGTGTAGGTGTTGTTATTGACCGTTACCGACTCTTCCGTACACAAAGTGATCACGTTCTGATACACACGTTCCAGGAAGCCGATGGTTACAGGGCCTACTTCAGGCAGGTTGCCGTTGCTTGCCAGTGAGCCCGTATTGGCATCTTCGCACAGGCCGCTTACGGTAGAAGGGACATTGATCCAGCCGGCAGAAGTATTGAGCGCCATGGTTGTAAACGCACAATCCGTCAAACCGCTCTGGGCCGCGTTGTCCCAGCCAAGAGCAACCGTGAACAGGTCATTCGATCCTGTTCTTGAAAGATCCCAGTACTCGACCTGGCTGGCATTCTCGAGTGGAGAAGCTGCCGGATCTGCCGGTTCGTATGCTTCATAGAGATAGCCGACTCTTACAACCGTAGCCAGAGATGCCGGAGCCGAAATACTCAGCGGACGATAGCGCTTTGGAACACTCAAAGAACCGCCCGACCACCAATCACGTTTCCCAACAGGAAACACGAATGCCGTATTACCCGTTTTTTCTACGTACCCCTGTAAAAAGGACGAGTCAGATGCTCCTGTGATCGTTGCGCCTTCCAGTATCCTAACGGTAGAAATGGGGTGGTAAGCGACGATCCCATCTACCAGTGAAAGATTGTGTGTAATGGTCAGATCCTGGTTTAAACCAATGCTGTATCCGTCTAAACCACTATTACTATTATTATCGAATGAATTATTGATCTCCAGGTCATATAACGTCATCCCGGTGGAGTTTGCCGAAACACTCTGGAAATAATCACCATTCAGAATAAGCTTGTTCTCATGATGATCAAACACACCTTTCGCAAAAATCGTGTGGCTGACATACAGGTTCTGGGGCGATAGATGGTCCAGTTTCCGGCCGGGCTGGATTCTGAGATCCCCCAGCTGATAAAGCCCGGTCCCGGTAAAAGTTGTTGTTATTCCGGCGGAAAAACTCCCGTAATCGCTGTACACCACTCCATCGTTTTTCCAGGCTGTCATTCCAAGATCGCTCCATCTCCCTCCATCTTCCAGTCGGATCGAATCGCCCGGAACCAGCTGAACGGCAGCGGCAGCATTCTGGAAATGCGCCAGATCAGCCACCTGTATGCTCATGCCTATTGTACTGAAACCGTAGTTAATGATTATTCCAGATACATTCGTGGCACCACCTTCCAGCCGGAAACGTCCGCGCCCGGAGCCCGGAGCTGTCCCCATCCACTGCATGCCTCCGTTTACCTGCAGGCTTCCGCTGAGCTTCTTATAAGTAGGGAAGTAATTCCCCGCCTGGTTCCCGAACTTAATGTCGCCGGTAACTGTAATGGAAGCTCCATCCTGAACAAGATAGCTCGATCCCGATGCATTACCATCCATTAGCGCGATTCCCGCTGCCGTAACAGTTCCCCCGGTGAGCTCCCCCGTTCCTCCCGCATCAAAAAGCAGCTGCGTTGAAACCCAAAGATCTCCGCCGCTCATGTCAAAATGTGCATGCTGGTCCACGATCAGCCGGCCGCCAGCACCTGATCCGTTTAACGCGAGCAGTCCGCCCTCTTCCAGGATGATGGTAGTCCCCGCCCCTGTAGCCGTTATGTTTTGGGAAGAAATGCCCGCGGAGATCGTAAGCTCAGCACCGTTCTGCAGATTAACCTGTGCGGGCGCAAAGGAAGATGCGGAATTGATCCGGGGATTTTCCATAAGTCCCGTATAATTCGCCGGGTCGATTAGCAGGCTTGCCGCGTTTGCGGGCGTGCTTGTCCAGTTAGCGGGATTGTTCCAGTCGGAGCTTACGGCTCCTGTCCAGTTTTGCGCATGTGCCGACACCGCAGCGAACATACTTACAAGAATGAGGTAACGATTTTTCATAAGTCAAGGGATTAAAAGGTGTATAGGTGTAAATTAGTTTAAATAAACCGCGGTACTGTTACCTTTAAAAACACGTCTGCTACCATACAAACGATCATTTGTCCCGAAGAAAGAAAAGGGCGGTTTCATGTTGTTCCGAAGGATGATTTCGGAACCAAAAGTAAGATTTTGTTCCGGTAGGGGTTTCTTGTTTTTCTTTGTTTAAGCCGGTATTTTATGGTATCTTTCATTCAACGGCCGCGCTTCCCCACCTCGATAACAGGAATCCAAGAATTGCCCGCAGCCGGAGTATCCCCGGGTGATCTCCGGGTAATAGCCGGTTGATCCGCGGGCCTGCTATTAAGGAGGCAGCTGTTATCCACCTGTTCTATACGGGTCATCCATAAGTTACCGGTAAAGGATGCCGGAGGCATTACAGGGGTAATGCTAGCCGGTATAGAAAGTAAGAATCAGATTCATTGGAAACGAATGATTTTCAAGCAACACAGCAATTTCAGGATAGTAGAAAAACAGTACTATCGGTATCCCGCAAAACAGTAATCCCGCAATCCCGTACTATTAGGCACTGTTCTAAAAACGGGCTGATTTACTCTGTCTGCCAAAGGAAGACATTGGGAGGTACTGTGTGTTGAGTACAGAAGAATTATTGTCAATAGACTCCATCTTTTGATCAATGATGTCAGTTTCAATTGCCCGTCTTTGTGCCTCTCGTGACATTGTGGTAAATGAACCACAGGGGCACGGAAGTACACAAGTTTTTTTAACCCGTCCGCCAACTGGTCGGACGGACACAGCGCAAAGAGCCTCAGAGCAAGTTGGAAGTACTGTGTTTTTTGAGCACGCAAAGAGATTGTGGTTCACAAGCTAAGGCCACCAATCAGTATTATCCCGATTTCATCGGGATGGCAGCTTTCCCGCAGATCCGCCCGGTTTGTTAATTAGTGTTTGAAAAAACCGGAAAACTCACCGAGGTCAGATAAAAGGGAATGCTTAACTTTGCGGAAACATTTTTTACCGATGAGCGACACACTTCAGCAAGTAGCAACAGTAGAACAGGCAGTAGAATTAGGATTACGTGAGGACGAATTCGGAATGATCACCGAGATTCTCGGCCGCACACCGAATTTCACCGAAACAGCAGTTTATTCTGTGATGTGGTCGGAACACTGCTCGTACAAAAACTCGATCTTCTGGCTGAAACAGCTGCCGAAAGACGGTCCGCACATGCTGGTAAAAGCCGGTGAAGAAAATGCCGGGCTTGTTGACCTCGGAGACGGTATCGGCTGTGTGTTTAAGATCGAATCCCACAATCACCCGAGCGCGCTCGAGCCTTACCAGGGAGCCGCAACCGGCGTTGGCGGGATCAACCGCGATATTTTCACCATGGGCGCACGCCCCGTGGCACAGCTGAACTCGCTGCGTTTCGGCGACATCTCACAGGACCGTACGAAATGGCTGGTGAAAGGTGTCGTAAAAGGAATTGGCGACTACGGTAACGCATTCGGTATTCCGATCGTCGGAGGGGAAGTGTTCTTCGATAAATCGTACAACCAGAATCCATTGGTGAATGCCTTCTCTGCAGGGATCATCGACACGAAAAAAGTGATTTCCGCGAAAGCAAAAGGCCCGGGCAACCCCGTTTACATCGTAGGCTCTGCCACGGGTAAAGACGGTATTGCAGGTGCAGCTTTCGCATCCAAAGATATTACGGAAGAATCGGCAAACGACCTTCCATCCGTTCAGGTAGGCGATCCGTTCATGGAAAAGCTCCTGCTCGAAGCAACGATGGAATTGTCCATGACAGACGCTATTGTCGGGATGCAGGACATGGGAGCGGCAGGAATTACCTGCTCGACCTGTGAAATGAGCGCCGGCGGAGGCGTAGGAATGGAAATTCACCTCGACCGCGTTCCTACGCGCCAGGAAAACATGCTTCCTTACGAGATCCTGCTGTCCGAATCACAGGAGCGCATGCTCGTTGTGATCAAAAAAGGACAGGAAGACGTTGTTAAAGGCATCTTCGACAAATGGGACCTGCATGCCGAAGAGATCGGTACGGTGACGGACGACGGTCGCGTGCGCTATTACATGCACGGCGAGCTCGTGGGCGACGTTCCTGCAGAATCGCTCGTTCTCGGAGGAGGAGCGCCACAGTACCAGCGCGAATACAAAGAGCCGGCTTACTACCAGGAATTCAAGAAATTCTCGATCGATTCGGTAAAACAACCGGAAGATCTGAAAAAAGTGGCGTTCCACCTGCTGGGATTGCCGAATATCGCTTCCAAGCGCTGGGTTTACGAACAGTACGACTCTATGGTCGGAACGAAAACCATGTCGACTAACCGTCCTACGGATGCAGGTATCGTGAACCTCAAAGGAACAGACAAAGCACTTGCGATGACTGTTGACTGCAATTCCCGCTACGTGAACGCAGATCCGGAGATCGGAACAGCCATCGCCGTTTCGGAAGCAGCGCGCAACATCGTTGTTTCGGGCGGAATTCCAAGCGCGATCACCAATTGCCTCAACTTCGGAAATCCTTACAACCCGGAATCCTTCTGGCAGTTTGTCGGAGCGATCAAAGGGATGTCAAAAGCCTGCCTGAAATTCGAGACACCGGTTACCGGCGGGAACGTTTCCTTCTACAACCAATCGAACATCGCCGGAAAAGAGGTTCCTGTATTCCCGACACCAACGATCGGGATGATCGGTGTGATCGAGGACAAGAACAAGATCATGTCGCTCGATTTCAAACAGAAAGGCGACCTCATTTTCATTCTCGGCGAATCCGTGAACGATATTTCCTCTTCCGAATACCTCGTGAGCTATCACGGGATCGAAGCTTCACCGGCTCCGCATTTCGACCTCGATAAAGAATACAACTTACAGGACAAGATCAAAGGACTGATCGCGAACGAGCTCATCAACTCCGCGCACGACTGCGCAGACGGCGGTTTGTTCGTAACGCTCGTTGAAATGTCCATGCCGCGCGGTCTTGGCTTCGATATCGTTACCGATTCGGAGATCCGCGAAGATGCGTTCCTGTTCGGAGAAGCGCAGAGCCGCGTTGTCGTAACCGTTTCCGAAGAGCAGGAAGAAGCCTTCATCGAATTCATGATGGGAAGCGGCGTTACTTCTACCCTGCTTGGCCACGTTACCAAAGGCAAGCTGATGATCGACGACGAGCACTTCGGGTTCATTTCCGAGGCGAAGGATATTTTCGACAATGCTTTAGGGAAGCTTATTGAAGGGTGATTTGACGGGTGAATTGAATGTTGAATTACAATCATTTTTTTTGCATCCAATTCAATATTTTGTAATGATTCATGAGTTCGAAATTTCCTATCTTTGATAAAACAGTTGATATGAACGTCCAGGCAACAAAACTGGAACTGATGCAATTAATCCTGGAGACGAATAATTCTGATCTGCTGGATTCACTGCGGGAAGTCCTCACATCTTATAAAAAGAACAGGAATGGTCTTGTGAAACTTAGTAGTGAAGAACGTGAAGCTATTGCAGAAGGAATAGAGGATTTTGAAAATGGCAGATTTTCCGATTTTGATGATTTTCTAAAAGAATTTGAATGACAGGACGAAGACTAGTCATTTCAAACCAGGCAAAGAATGACATTCGTAACGTTCATCTTTACCTAACTGAAAATTGGTCTGAATCAGTCGAAAAGAAATTTTGGAGGCAATTGACCCACACCGTAAAATTGCTTCGTGAAAATCCTTCTTTATTTCCTGAAACGAATCTTCCCGGTTACTATAAGGCCGTTGTCACGAGGCACAATTCGATCTTTTACAGCTATAATTCTTCAAGTGTTAAAATAATCCGTGTTTTCGACACACGCTTACATCCGAAAAAACGCAGATTATAAATTACAAACGATGATCGAACAAATTACTAACTATTTTCCAGATCTGACAACTGATCAGAAAGACAAATTCGCGCGTCTGAAAGACCTGTACCTGGAATGGAATGCGCAGATCAACGTGATCTCGCGCAAGGATACGGACGACTTTTACGAGCGTCATGTGCTGCATTCCCTGGCGATTGCAAAGATCATGGAGTTTGCCCCGGAATCGTCTGTGCTCGACATCGGAACAGGCGGCGGCTTCCCGGGAATTCCTTTGGCCATCCTCTTTCCCGAAGTACAGTTCCACCTGGTGGATTCTATCGGGAAAAAGATCAAAGTCGTGCAGGGAGTAGCCGAATCACTCGGACTGGAAAACGTGCGCGCAACGCATGCCAGGGCTGAAGACATCAAAGAACAGTATGACTTCATCGTGAGCCGCGCCGTCACCGCCATGCCCCAGTTCATGCCATGGACGAAGAACAAGTTCCTCAAGCGCTCGCTCAATAAGCTCAATAACGGCATTCTCTACCTCAAGGGCGGCGACCTGAAAGAAGAGCTCGCTCCGCTGAGGCATCCTTACATCGTTCATCCGCTGAAAGACATCTTCCAGGAAGCGTTTTTCGAAACAAAAGCCGTTGTTTACGTGAAGGTGAAGACGTAACGGTCTCCGGTCATTCGGTCTGGTGGTCTGCAGTCTTCTTATCCTAATATCCTGACGTCTCGAAATCCTGTAATCCCCGATGAGCTCCGCTAAACCTTTCGTCATCCTTGCTTACAGCACCTGTGTGGTTGCAGCACTTGCATCCGTTCTCTTTTTATATGCAGACATCGCCATTCTTGCAGACCTGTACAATGCAACGTCCGAAACGTATGAGATCTACTCTACGCTGACGATCACGCAGGAAAAGGTCGCATTGGGATGTTTCACGGCGGCTTCGGCGACACTGCTGTTCTTCAGCGTGAAATGCCTGCTCAGAAAGCACTTCACGGCATCCATCTATTTAAGTGCCCTGCTGATCGCACTCTACGGTTTCCAGGTACTTTTCTGGACGCTGACGTTTAAAGAATCTGCCTGATCCACAACAAGCGTATTAGCAAAGCTTAACAGCATTTTCCTACGCGTTTTTCTGAATACTGAAAAAAATCAGTATATTAGGTTTGTCTGATGGGTGAGCCGGAAACAACCGGTGAACACACAAGATCACTTACACTGAATACGCGTAGCTTATCCCGTATCCGGCAATGTCGGTCTGCACGTCCTGAAAAATGTTTGTGCAGCGCCTTACCACAGCTTTTCGGGAGAAGGGCCGCGCTTCAATTCGAAAGCCTATGTACAAAAAAGCCGATATCACAGTAAAATCGAAAACCGAGCTGCTCGAGCTGCTGACCGACTGCGAACGCGCACTGGAAATCGAACAGCGTTATCATACCATCCTTGAAACAATGCTGGAAGGCTTCCAGATCATCGGGTTTGACTGGACCTATCTCTATGTCAACAACACGGTTGTGGGGCAGAGCAAAAGCTCGCGGGAGAACCTGATCGGCAAAACGATGATGGAGCAATACCCCGGTATCGAAGACACGGAGCTGTTTACCGCCATGAGAATAGCCATGAATACGCGAAATGCCCAGCAGCTCGAGAACAGGTTCGTGTATCCCGACGGCACCGTTGGCTGGTATGACCTGAGCATTCAGCCGATAGAAGAAGGCATTTTCATTCTTTCCCTGGACATTACCGGGCGCAAAAACGCCGAGGAATCGTTGCGGCTTCTGAACGAAGAGCTCGAACAGAAAGTGTTGGAGCGAACCGCCCAGCTGGCGGAAAAGAACCGCGAGATCACCGACAGCATACGCTACGCCCGGAAAATACAGAAAGCCTTTCTGCCATTGAAATCCGACCTGGCGGCGGCACTTCCCGACTCGTTCATCCTGTTCAAGCCGAAAGATCTGCTCAGCGGCGATTTTTACTGGTTCAAGAAGACCGGCGACACCATCTTTCTCGCCGTTGCGGATTGTACGGGCCATGGCGTTCCGGGCGCGCTCATCAGCATCATCGGCGCCCACGTTCTGAACGACATTATCGAAGACGAGCAGGAACCTTCCGCGATCCTCCAGGAACTGAACCGCCGTATCAAAAGCGCACTCAAGCAATCGGATTGCGACACATCCACCCGCGACGGAATGGACATCGCACTCTGTGTGATCGATATGCAGCGCCTGCACATCGAATACGCCGGCGCCAACAGGCCGCTCTGGATCATTCGAAACGGAAGCGAAACCCTGGAAGAATTCGGCGCAACACGCAGGGCAATTGGGGGACACACTGACGACGAGCAGCAGTTTGACACGCACCACATACAGCTCAGCCAAGGGGATGCGTTCTATATTTCATCCGACGGGTATGCCGACCAGGACGGCGGGCAAAAAGGTAAAAAGCTGCTGTCGCGCAATTTCAGGCAGCTCCTGCTCGATATCCGGGAGCAACCGATGGAATCACAATGTGGCCATCTCGGCGCTTTTATTGACGAATGGCGGGGAATGCGGGCCCAGCTGGACGATATACTGGTCATCGGCATACGGCTTTAGCACAAGGTGCTACCTCGCAAAGAATCGTATTTTTACACGATGGACTACAGGGAATATTTTCCGCAGCAGGTACTGGCCGATTACGTTAAATGCTATTGGGTGCTTGAGAGTGACGTTCCACACCCACGCGAACGAATTTTCCCCGACGGAAGCATCGAGCTCATTTTCCACTATCGCGACCTGTTCCGGAAATACACGTCCGACGGCTTGTCACAATTACAGCAGCGCAACTTTGTTCACGGACAACTCACATCCTTTATAGAGCTCGAAGCAACCGGCCAGACAGGCGTATTCAGCGTTCGCTTCACCCCGGCGGGCCTTCAGCCGTTCATCAGCCTTCCTGTCAGCGATCTTACTGACCGCACTGTTGCCATAGGAGAGATCTGGCCGGAAGAAGGATGCCATCTTTCCGCCAGCATGCAGGCAGCACCGGGAAGTGAAGAGCGCATCCAGCTGGTCGAAGCCTTTCTCCTGGAAAAGCTCGCAACAGTCAGGGCAGATTACCAAACCGGTATTTCCTGCGTAAAGGCGCTGGCAGCGAACGAATTCATTCCTATCGATGAGCTTGCCCGGCAGCTGAACATGAGCAGACGCTCGCTGGAACGGAAATTTACCGCAAGCGTTGGCCTCAGTCCGCGGTTGTTTACCCGGATTATCCGTTTTAACAAAGCCCTTAACCTGATCGCCGACCGTGATTTCAGCAGCTTTACATGCGTTGCGCATACAGGCGGCTTTTACGACCAAGCCCATTTCATAAAAGACTTTAAAGAATTTACCGGGCTGAATCCTAAACAGTACTTTTCCGAAAATCTCGAAATGGTGAAGCACTTCAACCTGGATTGATGGCGCATTTTTACAATTTTATCCCTGTTCACCTGTGCAATTTTGCACTTCACAATTAATTCAATGTATGAAAAAGATCATCAGCACCAGTTTACTGGTAAGTGTCATTGCAATGGCTTCCTGCACAAGTGCGGAGAAGAAGTCCCTTCCCGGAAAGATCAACAAACTTTCGTGGCTGCTCGGAAGGTGGGAGAGTAAGTCAGACGAAGGAATGCTCTCCGAAACATGGGCAAAGCTCAATGATTCCACCTTCACAGCAGAAACGTATTTCGAGATACAGGGTGACACTGTTTTCACAGAAAAGATCCGCCTGGAAGAAGATCGCAAAGGCATTTCTTATGTTCCGGTTGTATCCGACCAGAACGATGGAAAGCCAATTATTTTCAAACTAATATATTCGGGGAAAGAATCGGCTGTTTTCGAAAACAAAGCGCACGATTTTCCACAGAGAATTCAGTATAATGTCGCAGGAGATTCGCTTACAGCGATTGTTTCAGGAATGGAAAAAGGCCTCAAGAAGCAGGAAATATTCAGTATGAAACGCTCCGACTAAAAAACTCTACTGTTAAAAAGAAAAAATGTTGGTTTTTAGAGTTGTATAAGATACTTTTATCGAAAATCGGCCGGCGTTTTCCTCCCTAATCCTATTATTCATGTCAACAGAAAGAACAATAATTCTTACGGATAATGAGCTGATCACCGGCATAAAAAATGGCCGTCAGGATCACTTTGCGCTTTTATACGACAAATATGCGGTGGTTTTACTGGACGTTATCTCCAGGATAACCGGCGACCCCGTGTTGTCGGAAGAGCTCCTGAAATCGGTTTTTGTAACAGCCTGGAATGAGATCCCTACCCACCCGAAAACAGCAACTCCTTTACTTACACGGCTGGTCATGATTGCCCGAAAATCAGCATTGGAAGCCGTTCATACGGAGGAAAAAGCGCAGAGAAACCAGATGCCGGAACCGGACGCAGGCAGTCCGTGCGCGCCGATGAGCAAAGAGCAACGCGTGCTGGAGCTGATCTACTACAAAGGATTTTCCCTCGAAGAAACCGGAAAGCTGTTGAATATGGAACCTGAATTCGTCATGGCTTCTCTCCGGAAAGCCATTTTTCATTTTAAAGAAGCTGCAAAACTATGAGCACATTAGAAGATTTTATTCACTCAGGAATCCTGGAAATGTATGTTCTGGGCTGTCTTTCTCCCGAAGAAACGGAAGAGGTGGAAGCTGCAATGATGCGGCACCCGCAAGTGATGAATGAAATTGCCGAAATCTCCAGGGCTATCGAGCACAAAGCCCTGGAACATGCAGTGGAACCTAACGCCACTATCAGACCCTTCCTGCTCGCCACGATCAATTATATCGAACGGATAAAACGGGGCGGGGAAGCCGCTTTTCCACCGGAGCTCACGCCCGAATCCACACCGGAAGAGTACGCTTTATGGATCAACCGTGAAGACATGACCGTTAGCAGCGATTTTGAAGATATTCATTTGAAAATTATTGGCTATACACCGAAAATGACTACGGCTATTGCGTGGATCAGGCATATTGCCCCACATGAAGTTCATACCCGTGAATATGAAAAATTCCTGGTCCTCGAAGGCACCTGCGAAATCATCCTGCGGGGAGAAGTATATCCGCTGAAAGCGGGCGATTACTTTGCGGTACCGCTCTACGAGACGCACATCGTAGAAGTTACTTCGGAAATCCCGTGTAAGTTACTATTGCAGCGGAAAGCAGTGTGATACAATGGACAATTATCAATTGACAATTGACAATTATCAATGGACAATGGACAATGGACAACTACAGTTCAATCATTAAATAATGAAGGCGATCTTAGCGAACGATCTTAACTGACTGAAATAAAAAACGTTGTCAATTGACAACTGTCAACTGTTCATTCCTTAGTCGTCGATACGGTATTTCTTGAAAAACGCATCCCAATCCCAGAGGAAATTGGTAACGACAGCATCCATTCTTTTCAGGAATAAAGGGTTGGGCGCCTGCATTCTGCGGAAATATTCGTCCTGGAATTCGTTGAGGCCGTATTTCTGAAAGATCGCTTTTGACATCGCATACACCATATTCTTGGAAGGATGATTGATGCGCTGCATGAATTTCTGGTATTCTCTCACCGTCTTCTCCGCATCAGCGGCGTCCGACTGCATCATTTTTCCCAGCTTATCGAATATCAGCTGCTCGATGCGGACTGCCTGGTCTGCTTCAAAGGTGTTTTCCAGCGAAGAAAGATTGGCCACAAGGATCACCATGGTGAACTGCGCATTGTCGCTGGCTGAAAGGCCCGGAGAATTCACAAACGCCGGATCTTCGTTTATCAGCTCGGCAACTTCACCGAATCCATTGTCCACGACTTCGAGAAGTCCGTTCATGAACACATTAGCGAGCTGGTTGTCAGATAATTTCTTCTTTAATAAGGATCCAAGCATAGGACTGCAAATAATCGTTCATACAAAAGTAGGCTATCCTTGGCAGTGCTGCGGATGATCTATTATTGAAATGTTAACCAAGTTATCAACACACAAAAATCGCCAATTTCGCGTTTTCAACCGCAATTATGCCTATTCGCTGAACTTACAAAGCCCATAATTGTATACTTTTAAACGAGCAGATCAACTTATGAGAAATTTCCCGGCAGCTTCATTTATTGTAATCTTAACATTGGCTTTTACCACTGTGCTGCCCTCCTGTAACGATCCGCAGCCGCGTGCAGAAAAAGAAGCACCCGAAACAATCGATGTGCTGAAAGCGTTTTCCGCTTCACAGGGCGATTACCTTACCACAGAAGGATTTACAGATTACTACGAAAAGCCCGTGCCGCTCTTTTTTATGCCCGGCGGGCTACTTGAAAAAGGGGAAATCGCATTAAAGCCGGGAACAACATTCAAAAAAGGACAGCTGCTCTTCCAGGTAGATAACAGTAAAGCTTACAGCAAGCTCAGGGCTTATCTGCGCGAGCTGAACCTTGCCCTGGAACCATTTATCGCCGAAACAGAGCAGTCAATTCCGCAGCAAAGCGGCAGGTGGAAAGCTTTTGCTGCAGCGATCAATCCGGCACAACTGCTGCCGCCGCTGCCCGAAATACGAACAGAAGAACGGAACCTGGCGCATTTTAAACAAGTCGACCGGGCTTACGCGCAGGCAAAAGAAGCCGAGATCGCGATGGCCGGCTATTTTTACGTAGCGCCGTTTGACGGTATGGTGCTGGAAACATTCGTAAAGCCGGGCAGCCAGGTTGAGCCGGGTGAAACGGTGGCTACACTTGCCAGTTCCCGAAAGTATTTCGCAAGGATATTCGTTCAGCCGGGCGCAGAGGCAGCCGTCTTCCAATCCGCGGCTCATCCTGTTACACTTTACGACCAGAACGGGAAAAAGCTGGGCACGGGAAAACTGCAGCAGACACAAACTACCGGCGGACAGCTGGTGATCGGCTACGTGGTTACACCCGAAAAAGGCGTAGCGCTTTCAAAAAACCAGGTAGTGAATGTACGGTCCGGTGAAAAAAGAACAGCGACCGTAAAGCTCCCGGTCACAGCGGTCAGGGGCGATTCGGTCTCAATAGCCGACAACCGCGGAAACATTCGCAACAGTGCTGTTACCATTGCCGGCAGGGAAAACGATTCCATTCATGTTTCGGGGCTGAAGTCTGGAGCTTACGTTTTGGTCCATTACCGAGAGCATGCTGCCCGCGGAAAGAAGATCCGGATCGTGAACTGATCAGTGGTCGAGATTGCTGATCTCAAAAACGTAGCGGCTGCCTGTTCGTTCGTACCTGCCTTCGAGCTGATTGGTTAACAGCTCGATGAGCTCCAGCCCAAATCCTTCAACGGGCCGGACGCCATTTTTCCACGTTCCATTATCACTGTATTCCAGCCGCAAACGATTGCCTTCCAGCCCCGTAAACCGGATCGAAACACTGCCGTTTGGCTGACCGCCGAACGCATGCTTAACAGAATTGGTCATCAGTTCGTTGATCAGCAGTCCAAGCGGTACAATTGTTTTCAGCCCTACGCGCTGAATATCGGTAATAAGCTCAAATCCAATAGTGCGGCTTTCGCTCGATGAAGATACGAGGATCTCTTTCGTCAGCTCGTCAAAATACGTGCTGACATCGATGTTCGAGAGCTCTTTTTCCTGGTACAGCTTCTGGTGGATCAGCGACATGGTCATGATGCGGTTCATCGCTTCGGAAAAATGCGCTTTCGTTTCTTCGGATTTCACTTCGTCGCTGTGCATGCGCAGCAGGCTGATAACGATCTGGAGATTGTTCTTTACCCGGTGATGGATTTCCTTGGCGAGCATGGAATTTTCCGTGTTCTTTTTCACGATCAGCTGATTTTGCTTCGCCAGGTCGCGGTTTGCCAGCTTCAGCTGCCTTTCGGCATAGCTCTGAAAGAGGAGGTACTGGTGCAGCAGGTAGCAAATGGCGAATAACGCGAAGACGATTTCAACCAGTGTCCCGATGATATCGATGGTCGTATGCACTTTGTGGACGGCCAGGTTATCATTCAGCCGCCAGCCCATGTGAATGCTGATGGCAATGACGTGAAAAACCGCATAAAAAACCCCTGCTTTCCGTCCAAGTCCAACGAATGCGAAGATAATAATGGCCATGATCCAGAAAAACTCGGCATAATGAATGAGCTCCATGACCGTAAAGAGCGAGATCGTATTCAGCACGGAAGCCATGATTGTAAAGCCCCGGAACATGGGCACGTACCGTTTTGTTTTGTACAGGAAAACGAAACAAACCAGCGCCGATATAAAAACGAGCACGTAGAACGTGAAGGCAATTTTATCGATGAAGAAAAAAGTGACCGATAAAAAAAAGAAAATGATCGTAAACAGGAGACTCAATCGCCAGATCAGCAGGTATCTCCCATTATCTGCATAGTTGGAGTAGAAGGTAGTATCAGGTTTTAAAAATCCCATCGGGACAAAGTTAGCCGTTTTTCGGAACGGCAGATGAACGAACTGCTTTTTTCGGCGAAAGATTCAGCCTACTTGCGCTTCACGTAGTAGTTATCATCGTATTCCACCGGGTAGATGTGAATGTGTACCGTATCGCCGGAATAGAACATCGGGTAATACTCGTTGTTCTTTTCGAACATGAGGTAATCGTATTCATCGAGCAACGCGAGCCTCACGGCGGAAAAAGCGTATTTTTTGAACTTTTTGCCGTTCTTCAGCAGGATGATCTCGCTTTTTTTCGTGATCCTCAGGGAATACTTGTCGGTAAAATCGGCAGCCACCTTTGTTTTTTCTTTCCCGGCATCGGAATACACGTAATCGTATTCGCCTTCGAGAAAAGCGAGCTCGCCCCTGATCACATCTTCGCGCTGAACGGACGAAGCGCTCAGCAAAAGCCCTGTAAGCACTATTCCTGCAAGCAATTTCACTGTTTTCATCTTTTGTGTGACTGATCTGCGCATATCCTGAACAATTTGACAATCCGTTACGATTGCGTTAACAGTTCCAAGTTAAACCGATTTCGCAAAACTGTACTATGTACGGGCGTCTTAACTACTGAATTGTGCGTCTTACCGATTATAATGACTCACCGGGACTTCTATGGTCTTTTCCGCTCTGTTTAAAATTGTATATTTGGTTCACTTACATTATTGATGCGCTGCCCGATACTTTACACCATACTGCTGTTATCCGTTGCAACAACCGGGTACGGGCAGGATATTCACTGGTCGCACGTGAATCGCCAGCCGCTGTACCAGAATCCGGGGAACACCGGATTGTTTAAAGGCGACGTAAGGCTCACCGGAAATTACAAGGACCAGTGGCGGAATGTCTCCGTTCCGTTCTCGACTTTTGCGCTGGGCGTGGACGGCAAATGGAAAGCAAAAGGCATCAATATCGGCGGGCTGCTCTTTCATGACCAGGTCGGCGATGGCAAATTCACCACGCTGGAACTGCAGCTTTCCGCATCCAAACAAGTCAAGCTCACCTCCGACTCCGTTCATTGCCTCTCGTTCGGCGTTCAGGCCGGTATCAACTACCGCCAGGTGAATATGAGCAAATTCTATTTCGACAACCAGTTCAACGGCGTCTTTTTCGACCCGACACTGCCAACGCAGGAAAATTTCGCCAGTGATGCCCGTACCAATCTTTCTTTCGCAACCGGCGCCGTCTATACGTGGAGCCCTTCGCAGGAAGAACAGCTGACGGTCGGACTTGGAGGATTTAACCTGAACAGGCCCAACCAGGGGTTTTACGGCGCAAAAGTCACGCGCGATATTCGCCTGAGCCTGTTCGGAACCTACCTCAAACCGCTCAACGACGACTGGGCCGTTATTCCCGGGCTTTCGTTCAACGTGCAGGGAATTTACCGGGAGCTTGTGCTCGGCGGGCAGGCACGCTATACGCTGATCAACCGGCTGGGCGTTTTTCGCGCTGTAGACGGCGGGATCTGGTTCAGGAACCGCGACGCAGTGATCGTTCGCGCCGGCATAGCGATTCAGAACTGGTCGGTAGCCATCAGCTACGACACCAACATTTCAAAGCTCGTTCCGGCAAGTAACCTGCGTGGCGGGCTCGAATTATCCGCACATTACATCCTTACACGGTTCAAACCGAAAAACGTCATTCACCGCGTATGTCCCGATTATATCTGATCCTTCTCTGTTGTTTTCTTTCAGGTGCGGCAACTGCTCAGAACGAGCTGGGCAAGTACATCGATTTTGCCGACGAGCAATACCGGAAAGGCGATTACATCTATGCGCTGACGTATTATGAAAAAGCGATGGAGCTCGACTCGAACAGCGTTGCCATCCTGTGGAAATATGCCGAAACGCTGCGGGCCTACAAAGATTACCGCAAAGCCGCTTACTATTACGAAAAAGTTTACAACAAGGAAGAGGCAGCTATTTATCCGTCCAGTTTGCTCCAGTGGGGACTGATGGAAAAGCAGAACGGGCATTACGCCGAGGCGATCGATCTCTTCAAGCGGGCCAAAAAGAAATACGCGAAGAACAAGAAAGACTACCTCTACCTGAAAAGCAAGCGCGAGCTGGAATCCTGTCTCTGGGCGCAATCTGCGATCAAGGATACATCGGATATCGATGCGCTCGTTCTTCCACAGGGACTGAACACGGTGAATTCCGAATTCGCGCATTTATTCGTCGATTCGAGCCTCATTCTTTCTTCCCTGCGGGCAGATTCCGTTGGGTTGGGAGAGGAAATTTACGACGCGACCTATACCAACCAGCTCTACACCTTCCCCATAACCGATTCAACCGGCGAAGCACGCAGAATTGCAGCGTTGGTGGAATCCGGCATGAACACCGGCAACGGGACATTCAGCCTCGACGGCAAGCGCTTTTATTTCAGTAAATGCCTCTCCGACGAGCAGCAGTTCGACTGCAAGATCGCCGTTTCCTTCTACCGCAACGGCAAATGGTCGAAATCCGAATTTCTCGGCGACATTATCAACGAGCCGGGCGCTAATACCACAACACCGTTCATCGCCTTATTCGAGAAAGAAGAAACCCTGTTTTTCGCTTCCGATAAAGAAGGCGGCGAAGGCGGGCTCGACCTTTATTTCTCGGCGATCAAAAACGACGGCAACCAGTTCGGAAAAGTGAAGCCGCTGAAAATTGCCAATTCTCCCGATAACGAGCTTGCCCCCTGGTACGACGACGCTGCAAAACGGCTGTATTTCTCGTCCAGCTGGTGGGATGGATTTGGCGGCTACGATGCCCATTACATTGCGATCGTGAACGGAAATTTCGTGCTGCCGGCCAATGCCGAGCTCCCTTTTAACAGTCCAGCCAACGATGTGTACTATTTCCACCACGGCGATTCCGTTTTCGTTTCCAGTAACCGCTTAGGTGTTCTGTATGCGAAAAACCCGACCTGCTGCAGCGATATTTTTGCTTTTGCGCCGCCGGTTATCGTTGTTCCGGAAACGAAAAAAGAGACACTTGCGGACCTGAACAAGCGCTTGCCCGTTACGCTCTATTTCCACAACGACGTGCCAGATCCGCGCTCGCACGAGCCGACCACGAAAGTAAACTACAGCGACAGCTACCACAATTATGTGGAAATGCTTCCGGAATACAAAAAAGAATACGCTAAAGGCCTGAGCGGCGATCGCGTGGACGAGGCCCAGGAAGACATCGAGAGCTTTTTCCTCGAATACGTGGAACAGGGCATGAAAGACCTGGAGCTGTTTAAAGGACTGCTGTTCGAAGAGCTGGAAAAGGGCTTCCGGATCCGCCTGAGTGTCCGCGGATTTGCGAGCCCGCTGGCGAAAACCGATTACAACGTTGCGCTGACCAAGAGAAGGATCGCTTCGCTGGTCAATCACCTGAGCGTTTCCGACAACGGCATTTTTGCACCTTATCTGAACGGAACTGCGCTCAATGGCGGAAAGCTCGAAGTCGTCGGCGTACCGTTCGGAGAATACACCGCCGACCAGATCACGAGCGACAACCCGAACGACGTGAAGAATTCCGTCTTTTCCCGTGCTGCGGCCATCGAGCGGAAAATCGAGATCCAAAGCGTAAGCTACCTCGATACGGACAGCCTGTTTTTTCTCATAGATGTGGAACCCACTTCGCTCGTACTGGGGAAAATTGGCCGGCAGGAAGCCTTTACGAAGACCGTTTCGCTCTATAATGGTGGAAGCACAACGTTAAGAATTACAAAAATCGCATTCACCGACCCGAACTTCAAAGCGCAGTTCAACCCGGAGATCGATCCGTCGAAACGCGCTTCGGTTTTCGTATCAGCCGCCGGAAACATCCCGCCAGGCATCTTTTCCATACCGATGGATATTTTCTTCGAAGGTTTTGAAAAACCGATCCGCGTGATGATACTCGGCGAAGGCATCTGAAAAGCGCGGGCTGCAATCCGCCTGCGATACCCTCCCAAACGGACAAACTAATTATATTTGTCCTATTAATCAAAAGGCATGTCAGAAACAACCGGTACGGTAATTGAAAAAAGGCCAAGGCTCAAATTCATCGATATGGCGCGTTCCGTTGCCATTTTACTGATGCTGGAAGGCCATTTTATTCACGATTCACTGGATCCTGTCTATGCCGATCTGAGTAATCCTGTTTATGCGACCTGGGCGTTTATCCGCGGCTTTACTGCCCCGGTCTTCCTCACGGTTACGGGCCTGATCTTCGTGTACCTGATGCTTTGGGACAGGGATGAGCCATACCTGCAGAACCAGCGTGTGCGGAAAGGATTTTCGCGCGGTGTGGAGCTGATTTTCTGGGGCTATTTACTCCAGCCGACCGCTTTCCACGTGCTGCAATGCATCGGGTACGGAATCCTGATCATCCTGCTTATTTTCGGCTTATACAAATGGATCAGGGTCATTCCGCTCTGGTTGTATTATTTCGTGGCGGCTATGGCCATCTTCGCTTTCGGGCTCTACCTGATGCAGCTGCCCAAGGGAGCACCGTGGCCGGAAGGTGCCCCAAAATTCATCCAGAACATGTTCCACGGCGAAACGCGCTATTCCCTTTTTCCGCTGGCACCGTGGGTGGGCTATACGATGATCGGAGCGATGATCGGCTGTTTGCTGCACGATTTCAGCGCTTATGTTAAGAAATGGATCTTTGCCATTGTGTTTATCGGCCTGGGACTGCTGATCTTTTTCTTTGTCAGCGACTTCCTCGTTGTGCTCGATAACCTGTTGCGCTCCCTGTTTGGAAAAATGAGCTTTAAGCTCGTGCAGGCCAACTGGGTCTTCGAGCGAATGGGCATGGTGTTCATCGAGCTGGGGATCCTGATGGTGATCGAAAAGCTGATCGGGAACATCAAGCAGAGCCTTTTTCTCAAGATCGGCCAGAATACGCTTTCGGTCTACATTATGCACATGGTGGTGCTTTACGGAGCCATTACGGGGTTCGGGATCAGCCGCCTGTTCAGGGCATCGCTGAATCCTTACGAAGTGGTGCTTGGAGCGATCCTCTTCATTCTTCTTTTCCTGATCTTCGTGAAGTACATCGAGCCGCTCAGAGCTATGTACAACAAGATACTCGCTACCATCCTTCCCTGGAAATACAACAAAGCCGATAAATCAAACGTTTGAAAAACATGCAGAGAATATTTCAACTATTCGCACTATTCCTATGTTTAGGCAGCTATTCCTATGGCCAGCAGCTCAATGTGCTGTTCATCGGCAACAGCTATACGCATTACAACGGCATGCCGAAAATGTTTGAGCACCTGGCAAAATCAAAAGGGAAAAACGTATATGCCGATTCAATCGCTGTGAGCAGCAGTACGCTCAAGCTGCATACGGAGCGCGCGTCCACCTGGAAGAAAATGAAATCACGCAACTGGGACGTGGTGTTTATCCAGGGATTCAGCCGCGAGCTCGCACAGGATTCACTGACGATTGCTACGGAAACGATGCCTTATGCCAAAATGCTGATCGACAGCCTGCAGAAGTACAGTCCCTGCTCGAACATTTTTTTTTACATGACGTGGGGCTATTTCGAAGGCTATTCGCAGGATGAGCGCAACAATACGTATGATAAAATGCAGGAAAATATCCGCAGGGGCTATTTCCAGATGAGCAAGGCATTCAAATTCCCTATCGCGCCCGTTGGAATGGTCTGGCAGAAAGTGCGCTCCGAATACCCGGAGATCGGCCTTTACAGGGACGATAAGGAGCACCCCAACCCAAGCGGAAGCTTTGTGGCTGCCTGTACGTTTTACGCCAGCATTTTCAGGGAAAGCCCTGTCGGTGGAACAGCCCCGGAGAGTGTTCCGTTGTCGGTGGTCGCCCCTATCGAAAAAACGGCTGCCAAGCTGGTGCTGAACAATCTTGAAAGATACAACCTCGACACGATACAGCATCCCTCCCTGGAAGTTCCACCGGTACTGAACTTTAAGATGGCGGAGAACTGGACGAGTATCACGATCACGAACTATACGAGGAATGTTTCCGACATCCGCTGGGAGTTCGGCGACGGCACAACGTCCAGGAAAATGAATCCGGTTCACTATTACAAAGCTTCGGGAACCTATACCGTAACGCTGCACGTGTACAAGGCCTGCCAGCATTATGTGCTGAAAAAGCGGATCACGGTTTCCACGAAGGAGAAGTATGCGACTTCCAATCCGAAGCCAAAGGTGAAGGGTAAGTGATTTGCTACGATGGATTCCTGAATTCTACTCTAATCAGTGATTGTCGGGCCGGGGATGCATTCCGTCCGTACGCCCGCCGTAATTATTTTAAATCTTCCCGGAAAAATAAAAGCCTTCCGTTGTACGAAAGGCTTCTTCTCTTAATGTTCATAAGCGCTTAATTCGCTTCGCGGATGGAACGGGCAATTTCCGCCAGCTCTTCCTGCGATAAGCTCATTTTTTCCTGTGCGAAGTTCATATCGCCCATTGCATTCATCGGAACAAGATGTATGTGCGCATGCGGCACTTCGAGTCCTATAACGGTAACGCCGACCTTTTTGCAGGGAAAAGCGATCTTTATTTTCGCCGCCACCGATTTGGCGAATACCATCATGGCGCCCAGCAATTCGTCATCGAGGTCGAAGATATAATCGGTCTCCTGTTTCGGGATAACGAGCACGTGGCCCCGGCGCAGCGGCATAATGTCCAGGAAAGCGAGGAATTCGTCGTTCTCAGCCACTTTATGGCAGGGCACCTCCCCTTTTACGATCCGTGTGAATAAAGTTGCCATCAGCGCGTAATATCGGTAATTTCAAACTGCATGATCCCGTTCGGGGTCTGAACGTCTGCAATGTCGCCTACTTTCTTCCCGAGCAATCCTCTTCCGATCGGAGAATCGATGGAGATCTTCCGTTCTTTCAGGTCTGCTTCGCTTTCTGCAACGAGGGTGTACTGCATTTCCATGCCGTTGGATACGTTTTTGATGCTTACGGTTGAGAGGATGAACACTTTCGAATTATCGATCAGTGAATTATCGATGAGCCGTGCCCTGGAGATCAGCTCTTCCATTTTGGCAATTTTCATTTCGAGCAGGCCCTGCGCTTCTTTAGCTGCGTCATATTCGGCATTCTCAGACAAGTCACCTTTATCGCGTGCTTCTGCGATCTGCTCGGAAATACTCGGGCGCTGTACGGTTTTCATGTTGTACAATTCATCCTTCAGCTTTTTCAGGCCTTCTTCTGTATAATATGCAATTTCTGACATAATTTCTTCTTTCGTTCCACTATATAACAACAACAAGAGAGCCCATTGGACTCTCCTGTTAAAGCAAATATAGTTTTTTATATTCTTATTTCAAACTGATCGTAACACCAAAAGTGTGCACAATACCGAATGTACCTGCAAGGCGCATCGCATATTCAACACCCAGTGCGGATTTGTTTTTTCCTACAAGCGCATCTGCTGAAAAGCCTGCGGTAAGACCCGTCATCGAGTTGGAACGGTTCTCAACACTGAAAACGTTTTTCTCGATCACATAACCTGCACGCAGATTGAATGCTGCTTTTTCACTTGTAAAACCGTAGTCTGCACCGATGCGGTACTGGTCGTACTGGAAAGAGTTTGCCGTAAACGCTCCTGCTACCATCAGTTTGTTCGCTTCATTAAAGATGAAGTCGTAAGACACACCGATGTTCAGCAATGACGGCAATTCGTAGGTTGCAGAACGCTGCTCGAGCGTAGCAAGGTTTCCGTCATTCAGGTAATTTACCTGGTTAGCAAGACCGTCGCCTTTGTAGCGCATAACCGGACCGACATTTTTAAGGGCGATACCCAGTTTAAGCTGGTCCTGCTCACCCGTAACGTAGCGGATACCTGCATCGATCGCAACTCCCGTACCTTTCAGGTTGGCAATGTTCTCATTGATCACTTTGAAGTTGATCCCTCCGTAGATACTGGAAGAGAACGTACGTGCATAACCAACGTTGAAGATGTTCATGCGCGGCGTAAATGTTCCCTGTGACGGTTCCGGAAGATCAACCGAGGTAACGTCGAGGTCACCGAAGTTCATCGACTGAACGGAAACGGCCAGTACGCTTGATTCGGAAATACGCTGAGCGATACCAACGCTGTTGAGTGCAATACCTGCACTTCCCAGCCAGTTCGTACGGTCAAACTTGATCTGTGTTTTATCTGTAAAAGCGAGTCCTGCGATGTTTGTAAAGGTCGCTTCCAGCCCATTTGTACTGGATACTCCTGCATCACCGAGAGCTGAGCTTCGTGCCCATGGGTTGATCAGCAACTGCGACGCACCTGCAGACCCCACACGGTCTTCATTTCCGGCGAAGGCACCGGAACAGCTGAATACTGCTCCGGCGATCGCCGTATATTTTATAAACTGATTAATAGTTCTCATAGTCTTTGCTTATCAGTAAAGATTAAATATTCTCTAAGTCGATCTGGCGCATTCCACCAAAGAACTTAACAATTTTCTCACCTACACCCGGTACTTCCACATGGATAATATAGACACCGCTCGCAATTGGAATACCTTTGAAGTTTTTCAAATCCCAATCGATAGAGGTAACTGAGTTATCCTTTTTGTAAGTACGGATAAGCTTACCGCTCACGTTGTAAATAGTAACCGTACACTGATCAGGAAGGTTTGTGATTTTCACACGGTTGTCCAGACGGTTACGCTCGTACTCGGAGAATGCATAGTAAGGGTTCGGAACGACATTGATCAGATCAAGCACACCGGCCAATTGTTCCTGGCTTGCTGTTTTTGTACTGATATCATCCATATTCCAGGAATACATCGGTTTACCGCCATTGTTTCCTGTTGCTACGAAATCATGGTACTCTTTGTTTACACGCACACGGATCTTCACATCTGTTTCGAGGTAGTCGTGACCTTCAGCTGTCAGTACGTTTGCGATCCATACGATGCTTGTTACAACTTTAGCATAGTCGGTATTCGTAGCGGCAGTATAACGATCGTATACCCATGTGTTGACACCGTCGTAAGCAGGGGCACCTGTGTTGTTGATGTTGTAACCGTACACCCAGATAGGATGTTGTCCACCAAATACCGGAACTCCGTTGTTATCGATGTATGTATCTGTCGGGTTCCATTTCATATCGGCACCGTTGTGACCTCCAAGGAATGAATTCTCCCCGAAAGCCATGTGCAGACGTGCACCTGTCTCCAGATCGACTGCGTATCCAGGGAACCAGCTCATACCGGTTGTTCCTGATCCGTCCGGGTTACCTTCTTTGTCTACTGAAGGTGCTGCACGAAGCTTACCTGCAGTTTGTCCTCCCTGGTTCAGGTTGGCATCACGGCCCAGCTCGATCACCACGCAACGTGTCCATTTGGACTTGTCTGCCGTGATCACGATGTTCACACTCGGAATGAGCGAGATTCGCGATTTGATCTTAGCGGAGTTGAAAGAAGTATACGGGTATGCCAGCGGCATATAATCACATTCGTAACCAGTGATCTTGTGCGGAGAGATACCACCACCGAGCAATGCGGAGAAGATTCCGTCCGGAGCCTGGTTCACGTTGTCATAATAACAGCATGGGTTCAGGTAATTGTCCGGCAAAGGATCACATTCTGTCGCTACGTCTGCAGGTGTGTACACACCGTCGCGGATCCAGTTGGTCGGGAAGAACGCATCGTCGTCCTCTACAAAGCGCAACCACTGTTTGGAAGAGTCGGCATGCGTAACGCTTGCTTCGATAGGCACTGTGTATTCACGGTCAGGGCTTCCTGTTCCGATCTTCTCATACTTGTTCTGCATGATCTCGATGGAAACTCCCCATTGCGGTACGATCTGCTCATTCCCCTGCCCGATTGTTACTTCGGAGCTCACGGAGTCTGTCAGCACACCGCCAACATACCGGTAAACTACCCATGAAGCGGTATCGATTCCTACTTCATCCGGATCGGTTGTGTTAGCAGTTACATAGTTTCTGAATTTGCATTCGAACTGTCCGCCAACAAGGTTCAGCGGGTCAACCACTTTAATGTTGATCGGTCCGCCGCCGTATTCGTATTCAGGGTTCTGCATGAAACCTGTGGACACGATCTGGTTTTCGGAAGCTGCTGTGAGCTCGAGTGCACGGTTACCGTTACCTACACCGTCAAGACGGGTGATACGCGGTGTTTGTCCGTAAACAGAGTTAACGATCGTTCCGCCGTTCTCAACTCTCGGATCGTGTGGAACTGCCGGCTTGGCAGCGATCGGTGAACCGTCGGCATTGATACGTGAGCGCAGGTAAGGCAGTTTCTGACCGATAAGGCCTGCTGCATCCGTTGTTGTATACGTACGGTAGTTGTTCACGCCGTAAGCAACCGCGATATAATAATAAGTCTTGTGATTCACAAGTGTACGTGAACCGGAAGCGAATAAGTCTTCCGTTAAACGGAATGTGTGGCGGATACCTTTGTTCTCACCATTTACTTTTTCATCGGGAACGGACGTCTGAAGTGTTTCGTCGTACTCGTAATTGATGAGTCGGGTAAAGCTGTTCTTGATGTCACACTGTGCAACCAAACGCGCTTTTGTAGGATCGTTAACATCGGAAACCGTTGCTTCGTCGTCCAGCATCTGGAAGATCTGGTAACCTTCGAAACGGTAGAACTTGTCGAAAATCGTTCCGTCTCCCGGATCGACGATGTTGATCTTATCTTCCTCGATGTACTGCTCTTTGTAGTTATTGGAGATCGCCGGGTTATCGAGCATCAGGATCAGCTCGTTGTTGAGCTCCTGGATCGTCAGTACCGGTGCCTGTGGTGGCTCAAGAATACGGAAACAGTTGTCGAACAAAGCCTGTGCTTTTGTATCGGCACGTTTCAGCGCTCTTACCGAAGCAAGGATATCTCCTTCATAGCTGCGGGCAAATACGATTCCTACTGTAATGTTGTTTACAGCTCCCGGACGCAATGTAAATGGTCCTGCAGCCTGAACGAATCGACGGTCACCCGCCGGACGGCTCGCAGATCCAGGTCCTGTCAGCTCGAATTCCGACCAGTCGAAACCAGGATCAACTCCTTCGGTTCCCCAGTTCAGTGTATCCGAATCTGCCGGGAACATATAGTTGGAAAGAATGTTGGTTGATTGCGGGGAACCCGGATATCCCGATCCACCGTAAACCATATTCTCTCCGAGACGCCATTTACCCTGCATGTAGTTGTAGTACTGTGTACCTGTTTCAGGGTCAGTCTGGCTTGGAGCCGCTCCCAATCCTGTATAGTAACAGAATCCACGCATACCGAAACGCTCGTTATCCACGATCGTATCTCCGTACCCGATACCAAGTCCCGGGTAAACGATTCCTCCTGCAGCAAGTGCATTGACAGTGTTGTTCAGAATAGGGTTGGCAATACCATCCGCATCCTGGTAAGGTCCTTCGAAGAAGTCCACCCCGATAGCCGGAGGATTGGTACCGTAACCAGGCTTACCTGCATTCGGAAGGTCATTGGCAGCACCGTTGTAAGTGTAGCCCAGTCCCCGGGTTACGTCACATCCGATGTAGTCATCATACGGACCACCAAGGTCGGCATCGATGTACTGTGCAAAATAGGTATTGTACAATGTTTGTGTACCACGGTTAATGAGCTCGTAGTTGTAGAATGACATCTGGTTGATCTCATCATCGGTCGCAAAAGAGAATGCCTGGGCACGGATCTCCATTCCAATGGCATCACCACCTGATTCGGTGTGGATGTTTCCTTTGTCGTTGAATACCCACCAGTGTGTTTCGTCACCAAAGAGCGATACACGTCGGTCTGATCCGCATTCGATATCGTCACGGTTGAGGATATCGTCGTACCATGGGTAATCTCCTTTATCAGGATCGTAGATACCATCTGCATCTCTGTCAAAGAAAGGAGCGAGGTAAGGATCCTGGAAACGTGTAGGATCACCATTTCCCGGCCATGCGTAAATACGGTCCATTACTTCGCTGCTTGGCGCAGTGGGATCGTCACAGCCTTCCGGTGTAGGAAGGATGTTCTCGCATTCCCAGAAGGTAATGAAACCGATCACTTCCGCTTTGCGGATCGTAAAGATCTTGTCGTAGAACAGACACTGTCCCGGATCGATAGCTCCCGGACCGAAATCACGGCGTGCGCTGTCTCCCTGTGGCTCCAGTGGATTAAAGTTCCCCGATCCGAGGTCAACGGTTAATGGACCAGGCCAGAAATCGTTACCGTCGTTACGGAATTTCACGGCAGCAATTTTGAGCTGGCCGTTGATATCCGTTCCACCCATCCAGAGGGAACCGGCGTAGATAGCTGTTACCTGGCTCGTTTTAGGAACGCGGTAAGTCGCTACGTTGTTAGGACGGTCAAGGAAAAGCAGTCCACCTGTTTCGAGGCGGGCGCTAACGTCGTTGAACGCCATTGTTTTTGAGGTGTTCGCCGGGGCACAGTTGGCTCCGCGGGTTTGAGCAACGGGCTTGTTTGTCAGGCCGGAGTTGCTTTTTCCGAAGTCTTCATTGTATGCTGAGGCGGAGCCTGCAACAACCAATGTGACTGCCAGTGATAAGTATTTAAATGTTCGTTTCATACAAGTTCATTTATTTTTCTTAGAAATCAAACTTCACTCCTAAGCGAATTGTTCTTGGGGAACTGATGTTATTACCATTCTGAATCTTCATGGTATAGTAGTCTCTGAAAGACTGCTCATCCAACTGACTCTGAATAGATGTCTGATACAGCGATGAAGCCAAGTATCCATCATCATCCCAGTTACCTGTCGCCCGGTAAACGCTAAGAACGTTCATTTGGTTCAAAAGGTTGGTAGCACGGATATAAACATTCAGGAATGTTGATTTTTTCTTGCCTTCTTTTCCGAAATCGATCGAGAATGTACGGTCAAGCTGAATGTCCAGGCGGTACTGCCAAGGCAGACGTGAACCGTTTGTTGTTCCTGAAAGGCCTCCTGCGTTCGCATCGATGAAACCTGCACCTGTCACAATGTTCTGGGAAGAATAAGGTGATCCGGAGTAGATGTTCGTTACGATGTTCAGACCTGTGTTCTCGAGCAGTTTCACGTCACCGATCATCGGCCCGTTGTAATCTGCTCCTTCACCGTAACGGTAGTCCATTGTAATGGCAAACGCGTGACGCTGATCATAAGAATAAGGGAATACGTTACGAAGGTTTGGCAAACCTGCAGTGATGAGTCCCTGTGCAGATGTTGCATCGGAACCTGTACCGTCGGCGAACTGCAATGTGTAGGCAGCTGTCATACGGATGTTACCTGTACGACGCATATCGTAAGCAACTGTCAGACCTTTAACGGTACCGAAGTCACGGTTACCATATGTACGGTACGTATTCGGATAAGCCTGGAATACGCTTTGAAGCTGAACGTTGTCACGCTGCTCGCGGTAGAATGCGGAGATCTTCAGGGAAGATGTCTTTGTAAGCACCTGCTGGAAACCTAATTCGTAATCGATTGTTTTCTCAGGAAGCAGGTTCGGGTTGTCGATCACATTCTGACGGGAAGCAACGAACTGGTAATCGATCGGGTTGAATCGCGCACCGTCCGTAGGACGTTTTGTAAGGATGTCGTAGTGTGCAAAGAAGGATGCCTCATCGGAGATCGGGAAGGAGAACGCAACACGCGGCATGATGTTCACCTGCGGCTTGTAATCCTCGAATGCATCGGATGAAGGAAGCTTTGCTTTTGCCTCCGTCAGGTAGCTGGATTTAACCCATGGCTGAATACCTGTTGCACCTTCGATCGCTTTCGGATCTTCGATAACGATACCCTGTGCGTTGTACCAGGTATCACCGTTACGGAAACCGTTGATCGCTGAAGGATTGGTGATGTCGTTTACGTATACTACGTAATCGTCGCCCATAGAGGAAGGAATGTCTACCCAGCTCAATCCTGTTGCTTTGGCTTCGGCAACTGTGTTAGCCGGGTTGAACAGGTATTTGTCTTTCAGTACCGGCTGATTGGCATCAAAAACGTCCACACGTACACCGACGTTGAAAACGATGTCGTTGAAGGCGAATTTATCCATCAGGTAACCGGCGATGTATACCGGCTGGAATGAACCGATGAAACGCTTGTAGTTACCGTGTTCGTCGAACTCGTTGAAGTAGTTCTTGATATCGGTGTTACCGCGTACTTTTTTACCGGTGTGGTCGTATCCGTAGTACTCAACGAATGTTTGTCCGGAGTTAAAGAGCTCATCCGGTGCAAACATGTCCAGCGTGAACAGGTTCGGATCGTACGCATCGATATCGATGTAATCGTTCCCGCCTACGTTGTAGTCGAGCTTCTCGCGAAGATTGTAGTCAAAGAACCATTGCTGGTCTCCTTTACGTGCTCCTCCGAACTCACCGTTATGCGTATTGGCATAACCCTGGTTCAGACGCTCGAATGTCTGGATGTTGTAAGATCCTGAATCCCCGATCGTGAAGATCGTGTCGTTCAGCTCGCGGATATGCTCATTGGCATACTGACGTGCAATGGTCCAAAGCTCGATAGGGCCTTTCTGGCCGCTGCTCCAGCCTCTGTCGAAACGCTGCTCGTACTCGAAACCGAGGGAGATGGCGTGGTCGCCGATATTCACGGAACCTGATCCTGTTACACGGAACTGGTCGTTTTCTGTTTTGCTGAATCCGTTAAACGGCGTTCCGATGTTTGCCCATATTCCATAAACACGACCGTCACCGTTTGGAAGGTCACCGTTTCTCAGGGCGTTACCCGCCTGGAGCTGGAAGAGGTTTTCGTAATGTCCGATCGGATCATTCGCAAACAGGTTATAGTATTGTGTTGTAAATGCAGCAAGCTCAGGATTTGTTTCTGAAGGTGTAAATTCAACAAGCAAATCGCGGAATCCGTCGTGTACATATGTAAGTGTACTTGCATCGAAGGTATAGGAAGGACGACGGGTTGTTACAAATTTACCTACGTGTCCGTAGTTGAACAGGTTGAATTTGTGTTTCGGGTCGAATGTTTCCGATTTCGATTTGGAGTAATCCACCATGATGGAGTAGTAAGCTGACTTGATCTTGGAGCTGCTTCCTTCCTCACGGTTGGAGAAACGCTGTGTGAAACGTCCGTAAACCCTCCAGTCAAGCTCATTGCGCACACCGAAGTTGGTGAAGTTGAGCAACGAGTTACTGTAGCTGTACTGGCTTCCGTAGTTGTAGTTCAGGGATCCCCCGAATGTAAGGTTAACGGATGGCCCTGTATTGACATCGATTTTCGCGGAAGCGGAAAGGGACGAACGGCGTGCATTCATTCTCCAGTCTGTTTTCTCGAAATCGTCTTTATGCAGGAACAATGCATTAAGGTTGGCCGACTCACCTGAAGCCGTCGGGCTGAGTGGATTGGCGATCAGCTGCTCACGCGCATCTTTCTTGATACGGTAAGTTCCGCCGTTAATAGGGCGAGGATCCAGCTCATTGGTATAGTTGGCAGAAAGGAAGAACCCCAAAAGAGGTTTTGTCTTTTTACCTGTTGAATCTTTTTGCATTAACAAAGGACCCGAGAGCAATCCTTCGACCAGGTTGTAACCGAATTTGTCAAGACCGAATACTTTTCCGTCATAACCGTTCGGATCTGCACCTTTAAAATAGAACCCTGAGCTAACTGCCTCGAATGACCCGAAGTATTTAGCGGAAGGCCCTCTTGTGGTTACGGAGATAATACCTCCCGTTACGTCACCGTAGTTGGCAGGAACACCACCCGTAATAACGGATACCTCTTCGATAGCCGATTTAGGAAGGTTGGAGGATCCACGTACCTTGATACCATCTATATAGAAGTAGGTACCATCCGAACGCGAACCACGGACGGAAATATCTCCCGATCCTTCATTCGTGTTTACACCGCCGACTGTAGAAGCAACACCCGCTGCGTTACGAACGGGTAACCGGGCAATGTCTTCCCTGGTTATCGTCGCACCTGACGCACCACCGTTTTTGTCGATGAGCGGCACACGGTAAGCTACCACCACTACCTCTTCGATATCTTCACCTGCTTCCGGGAAGCTCAGCGTAAGATTGTCAAGGAAAGTGATACGGTCGGCTGATACAATCACATTTGTGACTGAAAGGGTTTGGTACCCTTCACCCGGATTGCTTACTTCAATGTCGTAAGATCCCGGTGCAACGGAGCTGATGATGAATTTACCATCCTCATCGGTGGTAGCATCCCCTCTTAATTCTCCGTTTTGCCTGAGTGACACAATACACATGTAGAGTGCCTCATTGCTTTTACTGTCTTTTACAGCACCTCTTATAGATCCAAGCCCGGATTGAGCAAAACTATAAGAAACTGTTAGTAAGACACTTGCAAGTAACAAGTTGAGTTTTCGTAACATAAGTACAGTTTAATTTTACACCTTTTAGTTTGTAACAAAGCCCGTAAATATAGTAAAAATCGATGTGTTAAGCTTTTGTAAAAACTTTTCCCTCCTCTTTTTCCTTAACTTACATTAACAAAAGTATAACAATAAAATCTCCTTCCCATCGTCACTATGCGCCAATTCCAACGGTTTTATACAGCTCTATGATGGCAGAAACGGAACGATTGCTACTTTTGCCTTATGTTATCTGTTGAAATTATCAAGCGAAGTGGGCTGTCTGTTTATTTAATGGAAACAGGTGAAAATCAGCTGAATGAACATTCCAACGTATTAACTTCCAATGAAAAGTTGCGGCTCGGCACAATAAAGCACGCTGTTAAACGTTCCGAGTTCCTGACTTCCCGCGCCCTGCGCACGGAGCTTTTCGGATTAAAGGAAGTACAGTACACCGCCAGCGGCGCCCCTTTTATTGAAAATGAAGGCTTTATATCCATCTCACACACTACCGGACTGGTAGGCATTGCCCGCTCCGAAGACTTCAATATCGGCATGGACCTGGAATTCATCAAAGAAAAGGCCATGGCGGTAAGCTACCGCTTTGTACATGAGTCGGAACGGTTGCTCTTCGACACGGGGAGCGCGCACGATATGTCGCTGCTCTGGTCCTTTAAAGAAACACTCTACAAGCTGGCCGGGAGAAATGCCATTCACTGGGCGCAGGAGCTGATCGTCGGGAAGAATGCGAACGGGTTTACGGGAACCGTGCGCCATGCCGGCCACGAACACCTGTACGAGCTGATGGTGACGCACTTTCAACATTATTTGGTAACTTGCAATACGACTGACGCAACTGTGATCTATTGAAACAACTCGACGCTATACTGAAAGGACAGGGCAGCATTGCTCTTCTGATCGATCCGGAAAAGACAACCGATCATACTGCTTTCCGCCAGCTGGTAGAAAAAGCTGTTTTTGCAGGCATCGATTTTTTCTTCGTAGGCGGAAGCACCGTTAGCAGGAAAGACATCGAGCGCATTGTACACGAGATCAAAGCGAACTGCAGCATCCCGGTGATCCTTTTTCCCGGCGCCGGGCACCAGCTCTCGGCAGAAGCAGATGCTTTGCTCTTCCTCAACCTCATCTCGGGCCGCAATCCCGATTTCCTGATAGGCCATCACGTACAGTGCGCGGAAGAAGTGCTCGATTCGGGCATTGAGGTCATTCCTACCGGCTACATCCTGATCGACGGCGGAAAAGTAACATCCGTAGCCTATGTGAGTCAGACAACACCGATCCCCAGGCAGAATACGTCTATAGCACGGCAGACGGCGATCGCCGGACACCTGATGGGGCAGAAACTGCTCTATTTCGACGCCGGAAGCGGTGCCCTTCACCCTGTTCCGGAAAGCCTCATTCTCGACATCAGGGCCACGCTGCCGGACACCCCCGTAATTGTGGGCGGCGGTATCCGGGACATTCAAACAATCGCCCGGATGAAGAACGCAGGGGCCAATGTGATCGTGATCGGCAATAAAATCGAAGAAGATGTTGATTTTTTACTGGATATAAAGGAATTTATTCAACAAAGGACAATTGGCTTACCACTGACAGTGGACGATGAACCATCAGGCCAGATTTCTCAACAATCCAACTGATTTTAAACAAGCTTACGTTTTCCCGAAACGACTCCATTCAATCCACAAACCCGGCGCGATTCAAGTATATACCGGGGATAAGGGTATGTATAGGGGAAGTACGATGCATAATACGACGTATGTACGGCGCATCCGTTACAAATTTATCTCCCTAAGGTTGGGAGCCGATAACGCGAGGCAGCCTTTTCGGGGAAGTCACACAAGGCCACCCACCTTAATCATCCCTCCAGGGAGGGGATTATATTTCAGCACGTTATTCACTCTTCAGCGGTGTCATCAATCCCCAGTCCCAGTCTTTGAAAACCGGCTCATAGCCCGCTGCACGGATCACATCCGTGAATTCACCGGTCGGACGGTCATCGTCGATCTCGAACTGCTCGAGGCTTACGTCAGGCGAGGCGTAGCCCCCCGGATCTGTTTTCGATTCGGCAGAAATAGAAGTAATGCCGAGCTTGATCACATGGTCCCTGAAAACGGCGGATTCGCGTGTCGACATGGAAAGCTCGACTTCCTGGTTAAAGATCCTGTAAGCGCAGATGAGCTGGATCAGGTCGCGGTCGCTCATCACTGATTTCAGCTCAACGCCCCCGGCACATGGCCGCAAACGCGGGAAGGAAACGGCGTACTTTGTTTTCCAGTAGGTTTTCTCGAGGTAATCGAGGTGCGAGGCGCAAAAGAACGTGTCGGTGCGCCAGTCTTCCAGCCCGAACAAAACGCCCAGGCCGATTTTATGAACTCCTGCCCTGCCCAATCTATCGGGCGTATCGAGGCGATAATTGAAATTGGATTTCTTTCCTTTCGGATGGTGCAGCTTGTAATCGCGCTCGTTGTAGGTTTCCTGGTATACCAGCACTGCATAAATACCTTCATCGACCAGCAGCTTGTACTGGTCTTCGTCCAGCGGCTGCACTTCCATGGACAGCTGTGAAAAATAAGGCTTTAACAGGCGAATGGCGTTGCGGAAATAATCCGTTCCGACCGTTTTGTTCGCTTCGCCGGTTACGAGCAGCACGTGGTTGTAGCCTTTTTCCAGCAGGATGCGCGCTTCGGCTTCGATCTCGGAATCGGTGAGCGTTTTGCGGGCAATATCCACATCGAGGCTGAACCCGCAGTAAGTGCAGATATTCTGGCATTCGTTGGAAAGGTACATGGGGATATACATGCCGATGGTTTTCCCGAAGCGCTGCTGGGTAAGCCGGTTGCTCAGCTGTGCCATTTCCTCGAGAAAAGGAGCTGCCGCCGGAGAGATCAGCGCTTTGAAATCTTCCAGGTCGCGGGAAGGAGCATCGAGCGCGCGGCGAACATCTGCTGCGGTTTTCGCATAGATGGACGCTTTTACAGTGTCCCAGTCCAGCCCGCTGAACACGTCGCGGTACGTGCGGTCAGAGCTCATGGAGAAATCCTGTTAACGGGCTGCTGGCAATGGCTTCCGCCGAAGGCTGCGCGAGCCGCGCTTCGAAAGCCATTCTACCGGCTTCCACGGCCAGTTTAAATGCACGCGCCATTGCGACCGGATCGCCGCTGACAGCGATCGCCGTGTTGACGAGCACCGCATCCGCGCCCAGCTCCATGGCTTCGGCAGCATGCGAAGGCGCCCCGATACCGGCATCCACGATAACGGGAACGGAAGACTGATCGATGATCATTTTGAGAAAAGAACGCGTCTGTATGCCGGCATTCGACCCGATGGCCGAGCCCAAAGGCATAACGGCAGCTACGCCCACTTCTTCCAGCCGCCTGCACAGCACGGGATCAGCGTGAATATAAGGAAGCACGATGAATCCTTCTTTCACCAGTATTTCAGCGGCCTTAAGTGTTTCTATCGGATCGGGCATCAGGTATTTCGGATCGGGATGGATCTCGAGCTTGAGCCAGTTGGTCTGAAAGGCTTCTCGGGACAGCTGCGCCGCGAAAACAGCTTCTTTTGCCGTGCGTGCACCGGACGTATTCGGCAGCAGGTGCTGATGCGGATGCTGTACACGCTTCAGGATATCGTCCTGCAGGGTATGCTCCACGCGCTTCAGCGCAACAGTGATAAGCTCGGAGCCGCTGGCAAGCAGTGCTTCCTCCATCTTATCGTTGGAATTGAACTTTCCTGTTCCGGTGAACAGGCGCGAGGTAAATTCCCTATCTCCTATTTTCAAAGTCATACGCTTCTAATTCTTGTGTGAATGCCCGGATCGCATCGTGCGAGTGCCCGGTTTTAAAAATCGCTCCCGACAGGGCAATGCCATAAACGCCTGTTTCCATCAACGGTGCGACATCCCCGGGAACGATACCGCCGATCGCAAAAACGGGCTGATCTATCCCGGCTGTCCGCATCTGTTCGAGCAGGCGGGCATATCCTCCGAGCCCGAGCACAGGCTTGAGCTTCTTCTTGGTTTCTGTCAGGCGCAGCGGCCCGATCCCGAAATATGTCAGCGCTGCGGGTGCAAACCGCTGCACTTCCTCCCAGGAACTGGCTGTTCCACCAACGATGAAACCGGGCGAAGCGGCGATTTCCGCTGGATGCATGTCTTCCTGCCCGACATGCAGGCCGTCCGCCTGGCTGAACCGCGCTACTTCTTCCACATCGTTCACCGTCAACAGCATGTTCAGTGCGGCAGTAACTGCGCGCATCCTGTCGGCTACATCGTGAAAGAATGCGAGGTAATGCTGGTGGGGAAAACGCCTCACGACGTCCTCTTCTTTGATGCGCAGCTGGATCCAGCCCACCCCTGCTTCCTGCAAACGGTGAACCCATGAAAGCTCGTCAAAGTTTTCATCCGGATGCGTTACGTATTGGATACGAGGTAATTCCATAGCTCAATTTCTACTGACTTTTAGGAATAACACGACAGGAGCTACTCACTTTTTCCCTTCGGCGGCATTATCCGCATCAGGTGATAAGGGTTTTTCTCAGCTTTCCATCCGGAGACGGGGCACCCCTAAAAGTTGTACAAAGTTACGGAACAGCGCTTAACATATCAACCAAAAACCAACATTTAACTCCCTGCGCGCTACACATAAATCAAAGGCAGGCGATTAAGTTGTTTTGCTCATTAAAAATAATCTATGTTTACAATGCCTCTACAGGCAATTACCAACTGCGCGCGTTGGCACATCAGCCTCATAATCAAACAGGTTGACGTACCGTGTTTTTTTTGTTGAACCAATGATTGTTCCCGATGCACTCCCGGCAATTTACCGCCGGAGACCAACGAAGAACAGCTACTAAAACTTTATGACCATGTTTAAACGAATACTTACCGGAGCATTACTGCTCTCAGCAATTGCGTTGCCGTTATTCTCTGCTGCCCAGCAGGATGCCCGCTGCGGAACGCAGGAACAGCTCAACAGGCTTTATACAGCACACCCGGAGCTGGCAGCCGATTACCAGGCATTCCTTTCGGAAAACGCCCGGGTAACGGAAGAGAACGGCATAACACGTATTGTCTACACCATTCCCATCGTGTTCCACATCCTGCACGAATACGGAAATGAGAACATCACCGACGCGCAGGTTTACGACGCGGTGGAAATCCTGAACGAAGATTTCCGCAGGCAGAATCCCGATATCAGCGATGTGATCGCCGAGTTTACGGGAATTACCGCCGACTGCCAGATCGAATTCCGCCTTGCCGCGCTGGACCCGGACGGCAACTGTACCAACGGTATCGAGCACATTTATTCACACGAAACGACTGTCGGCGACGACTGGTCGAAGCTCAATCAATGGCACCGTTCCGACTACCTGAACATCTGGGTAACGAAGAACACCGGCGAAGGAATATCCGGCTACACCTATCACCCGACCGATGTACACGGACAATTGTTCTACGCCGACGGGATCATCGTACTGAACAGTTACCTCGGATCGATCGAAACGTCTTCTGTTAATACCAGCCGCACGCTCACCCATGAGGTCGGACACTGGCTCGGGCTTTCCCATGTATGGGGCGGAGGCGCGGTCGGCCAGTCCTGCGGCGATGACGGTATCGCAGACACGCCTGTTACGAAAGGACACTGGATGTGCGACCTCGACGACGACGCCTGCACGCCGGGAATCATCGAGAACGTGCAGAACTACATGGAATATGCCTTCTGCTCGCGCATGTTCACCAACGACCAAGCCACTTTTATGCGCAATGTAATACAGCAGCCAACGGCCCAGCGCAACAACCTCATTACCGCAGAAAACCACACGGAAACAGGTATAGCCACACTTCCCGCGCCTACCTGCGTTCCCGTAGCCGATTTCTCGGTGAACCGCAATATGATCTGCCCGGGCGATAATGTTACGTACAGCGATGTTTCGTGGAATGCCGGCGTTAGCAGCCGTTTGTGGAGCTTTCCGGGAGGAACGCCGTCTTCTTCCACCCTTGCGAATCCCGTGGTAAGCTACAGCACACCGGGCTATCATACCGCGACACTGAAAGTGAGCAATGCTGCAGGAACCGATTCACTCGTTACTAATAACATCGTTTACGTAAGTGGCAGCTGGAACGACTTTCACGGCCCTACGGTCGAAGATTTCGAAAGCACGAGCGCCAACTGGTGGATGGTCCAGAACCCGGAAGCCAATTTCGGTGCATTCACACTGATGAACGGCGTCGGGAAAAATCTTTCAACATGCTATGCACTGAAGTCCTACCGCGACATCAGCCAGATCCCGCAGTTTGAAGAAGGCTGGTTCTACAACAACCGCCTGGGCATGTCGAAAGATTACCTGATCTCTCCTGCCTTCGATCTTTCGAACACGACCAACGTCAGCATTTCCTTCGACTATGCTTACGGCTCGCGCGCTGCTACGGAGGAAGACCTCACCGAAGTGCTGCGCGTGTATTCATCGAAAGACTGCGGGAAAACCTGGCAACTGCGCAAAACGGTCGCCGATTCCAACCTGATTACGGTTGGCTACATCAATAGCGATTTCGAGCCCACCTCTGATTCCCAGTGGAAAACGGCAAGCTTTACGTACGCCGCAAACGGGATGGATACCAGGACACGTTTCCGTTTCGAGTTCATTGCTTCGGATTACTCCAATAACCTGTTCATCGACAACATCAACATCAGCGGAACGCTTGGCATCGACGACGGGAACAACACCCTTTCGGGGCTGCAGATCTCGCCGAATCCCGTTGCATCGGGAAGCAGTCTCGTGATCTCCGTCGAATCACAGGAACAGCCCACGGATCTTGAGCTGAGAGCGATGAACGGCGCATTGATCTCCACGTATCATATCCCTGCAGGAAATGGCCTGCAAACCATTGAGCTACCCATGCACGTTGCCAAAGGCTGTTATTTGCTGAATGCCGCGCAGGGAGCTTCCAAAGTGACCCACCGCGTAATCGTGGATTAAGAACGAAGACAGGAACTGTCGGAACAGCAGCAACCCGCTTTAAAGCCTCATCCGGAACAGTTCGGGTGGGGCTGTTTTTTTCAGGATAGCAGGACAACAGGATTTCAGGATGTTAAGATAAGCCGGGGAAAGGCGATACGGACCGCTGTTCACCTGCCTTCTTTTGGATAGGTTGCGCTCAGCGGCTGCAGATTCCGATGGATTTCCAGCGATCTTTCCCGTCACTCAACAGCCTGATCACCCGGCAAACACGCTTCAAACGACACATAACTCCCCGTGAGCTACAAATCACTCAAAGATCAATCGGCTTCTTTTGTCCTTCAGAGAATTGGTGTATATTTACCGAGTGCTAAAACTGTGTTAAGAAAGATTACCGTTCGACAGACTCATTCAACGAATTGATTTGATGACTGTTGACAACTGTAACAAAGCCCCTTTTTTTTCCTTTTTAAGCAGCTTGTCCTGCGTTGCGATGTATCTGTTGCGCAGATTAACAAAGAGTAAAATGTTGTTTAATAAATTAAATTTCTAAACATGCGCAAACAAATACTACTTGGAGCATTAACAGTGTTTGGATTGACATTGGGAACGCAGGCCGTGGCCCAGCAAGGTCAGTTTAAATGCGGTGTTCCGCAACAATTGAAAAAACTGTATGCTGAAAATCCGCAAATGGAAGCTGATTACGAAGCATTACTTCACCAGTACCAGCATACGGAATTTGTCAACGGCAAAAAACGTGTGATCTACACCATTCCTATCGTATTCCACGTTGTACACCAGTATGGCTCGGAGAACATCAAAGATGCCCAGATCTATGATCAGATGGAAACCCTGAATGAAGATTTCCGCATGCAGAATGCAGACATCACGGACGTGATCCCGCAGTTCGACACGGTTGCTGCCGATGCTCACATCGAGTTTCGCCTTGCAACGATCGATCCTTACGGACAATGTACGAATGGTATCGAGCACATTTACAATCACAACTCAGAAGCTGCTGACGATTATTCAAAAATCAACCAGTGGCACCGTTCAAAATACCTGAACGTATGGATTGTCGGTTCGATCGGTGAAGCAGGTGTAGCAGGTTATGCTTACTATCCTACCGCGGCACAGGGAACGTTCTTCTACGCAGACGGTATCATCATCCTGCACGATTATATAGGAAGCACAAACACGCCAGCCGGATGGACCGGTTCAGATTTCCGCTCACGTGCACTCACGCATGAGATCGGTCACTACCTTGGCCTTGCGCACACATGGGGAAGTACCAATGATCCGGAAGTTGCCTGTGGTGACGACGGTATCGAAGATACTCCTTACACTGCCGGTCATGACAACTGTCTGAACCTGTACGACATGGACTGTGTTGACACCATCGTTGAAAACGTTCAGAACTTCATGGAATACAGCTACTGTTCACGTATGTATACAAAAGACCAGGCAACGTTCATGGAAAATGTACTGCTCCAGACAACATCTTCCCGTAACAACCTGTACCGCGATTCCAACCTCATGGCAACAGGAACCTATACGCTTCCGGGCGCTATCTGTGCTCCGATCGCTGACTTCTCCTCTGAATTCCGCACAGCATGTGTAGGTGATGCGATCGATTTCAAAGATGCTTCATGGAGAGCAGGCGTTACTTCTTACCTGTGGACATTCCCAGGTGGATCTCCGGCAACATCAACGCTTGCCAACCCAACAGTTACGTATGCACAGGACGGTTACCACGATGTAACACTTACGGTTACGAATGAAGTGGGGTCAGATACCAAGACGATCCCGAACATGATCTATGTGAGCGGAAACTGGTCTGCTTATACCGGCCCGACTATGCAGAACTTCAACAGCGGAAATGATTTCTGGCTCGTTCAGAATCCTGAAAGCAACCACGCGCAGTTTAACCGTGTTACCAACAAAGGAAAAGACCTTTCTCCATGCTATGCGCTCATTAACTACAAAAATGTTACAGGAGCGGATGCATTTACTGCAGACTGGTTTTACTACAACCGACTCGGAGGATCAAAAGATTACCTGATCTCCCCTTCTTACGATCTTTCACACACGTCAAACGTAACGGTAACTTTCGATTACGCTTACGGTACGAAAGCAACGACACTGGAAGAAATCACTGAGAAACTGGTGATCTGGTCTTCAAGAGACTGCGGAAAAACATGGAACGTTCGTAAAACGATCGACGCGGAAGAATTAGTAACTGCCGGTTACGTAGGAGAAACAAACTTCTCACCTACTTCCAACACCCAGTGGAAAACAGGAACGTTTAACTATTCTGCAAACGGCTCCGATTCAAAAACACGTTTCCGTTTCGAATTCGTTGCTTCCGACAAATCCAGCAACTTCTTTATTGACAACATCAATATTTCAGGAACACTTGGAATTGCAGACAATGCAGATGGAATCACAGGAATCTCCCTGTCGCCGAACCCTGTTTCAACAGGTTCCGATATTGCAGTTGAGATCAACGATGCGTCTATGGACATGGTACTCCAGGTTGTTGACGTAAACGGACAGGTTGTTTCAACAACACAGGTTGTTGCTTCCAACGGTACGCAAACAGTTATGATCCCAATGAATGTTGCGAAAGGATGTTATTTCCTCCAGGCAACGAAAGGAAGCTCACGCTCTACACACCGCGTGATCGTTTTCTGATCCCGGTTACAATTTTAATATATAGCGATAGCGCCCTTCGGTTTTCCGGAGGGCGTTTTTTTGTTACAGCGACTTCTGGAGTCGGAGCTGCAGGTCCAAAAAAATCAGTAATCCAGCAATCCCGTAATATTACGGGATTACGGGAATCCTTGACAGGAATGGGTTACAGCACCACTTCACTAACAAAGCAATCGAAAAACAATCCCGATTCTCGCCCGCTGACAACCCGGTTACCCCGATTGTTCAGTTGAGAATTCACTCTTTTCACTATGCGGTTTTTTTTCTCGTTTGCTTTTCCGTACTTTTGAAATGAACTTTAGGGGTGTCCTTTCTGCGAAGCCGGAAGTACTGAGAATTACCCTTTGAACTTGAAGCGGTTTGTACCGACGTAAGGAAAAGTGAGCTCTTTTGCTGCGCTCCTATTGTTCTTAACGAATTGTTCTATGCGCATTTTTTTCAACGATCAGCATATTGAAACAGGTTCCGTATCTCTTTTTGAGCTTCTGGACGAACAGCACCTTGCCGGTAAAAACGGAATTGCGGTAGCTGTCAACGATGAAGTAATTCCCCGCACCCGCTGGGAAGAAACGCCGCTGGCAGAAAATTACAACGTTCTTGTTATTACTGCAGCAGCGGGAGGATAACGGCAACACGATTAAACATTGTAAATCTTATTTTGAATACGACAGATGAAAAAAGAAACTTTACCAACGGAGACCACGATCACGCGTGAGCCGTTTACAGGATCGAAAAAGATCTATGTTCCCGGAAAAATTCATGATATCCGGGTAGCTATGCGCGAAATCCAGTTAACGGATTCCAAAGCAATGTTTGCCGAAGGAGCATTCAAAAAAGAGACAAACGCGCCGGTAACCGTTTACGATACATCCGGGCCTTACACAGATCCGGATGCCGTTATCGATGTTAAAAGAGGACTGGAACGGCTGCGTAAACAATGGATCATTGACCGCGGAGACGTAGAACAGCTGCCAAGCATTTCATCGCAGTATGGAATTGAGCGACTGAACGACCCGAAACTGGACGAACTGCGCTTTAACCATACCACGAAGCCGTTCCGTGCAAAAGCCGGGCAGAATGTTTCGCAGATGCACTACGCCAAAAAAGGGATCATCACGCCCGAAATGGAGTACATTGCCATTCGCGAGAATCAGCGCATAGATGAGATCATCGAGCTGGCAAAACAGCATCCCGGAGAAAGCTTCGGTGCGAACACACCAAAAGGCATGATCACGCCTGAATTCGTACGTGACGAAATCGCCGCCGGACGTGCCATCATTCCGAACAACATCAATCACCCCGAAAGCGAGCCGATGATCATTGGCCGTAACTTCCTGGTGAAGATCAATGCCAACATCGGTAACTCGGCTGTTTCCTCCTCTATCGAGGAAGAAGTTGAAAAAGCAGTCTGGGCGTGCCGCTGGGGAGCTGATACCATTATGGACCTTTCCACTGGGAAGAACATCCACGAAACCCGCGAATGGATCCTTCGCAATTCGCCCGTTCCGATCGGGACCGTTCCAATTTACCAGGCACTTGAAAAAGTAAACGGTAAAGCGGAAGACCTGACATGGGAGATCTTTAAAGATACATTGATCGAGCAGGCAGAACAGGGCGTGGATTATTTCACCATTCACGCAGGCGTATTGCTGCGCTATGTTCCATTGACAGCTAAACGCGTTACGGGAATTGTTTCGCGCGGCGGCTCGATTATGGCCAAATGGTGCCTGGCGCATCACAAGGAGAATTTCCTGTACACGCATTTCGAAGACATCTGCGAGATCATGAAAGCTTACGACGTAGCCTTTTCACTGGGCGACGGCTTGCGCCCGGGATCCATTGCCGATGCCAACGATGCAGCGCAGTTCGGTGAGCTCGAAACACTGGGCGAGCTGACGAAAATTGCCTGGAAGCACGACGTGCAGGTAATGATCGAAGGTCCGGGCCACGTTCCGATGCACCTCATCAAGGAAAACATGGACAAGCAGCTGAAAGAATGCCACGAGGCTCCTTTTTACACGCTCGGGCCACTCACAACAGACATTGCTCCGGGCTACGACCACATCACTTCCGGGATCGGCGCTGCCATGATCGGCTGGTTCGGTTGTGCCATGCTGTGCTATGTAACACCGAAAGAACACCTCGGACTGCCGAACAAAAAAGACGTTAAAGACGGCGTCATTACCTATAAGCTTGCCGCACACGCTGCCGATCTTGCAAAAGGACATCCGGGCTCACAGCACCGCGATAATGCGCTCAGCAAGGCGCGCTTCGAGTTCCGTTGGGAAGATCAGTTCAACCTGTCGCTCGATCCGGACACTGCGCGTGAGTATCACGACGAGACCTTACCATCCGACAACGCGAAAGTGGCGCATTTCTGCTCCATGTGCGGACCGCATTTCTGCTCCATGAAAATTTCCCAGGACGTTCGCGACTATGCGAAAGCACAGGGAATCGGCGAAGAAGACGCTTTGCAGAAAGGAATGGAGGATATGTCCAAAGAATTCATGGACCGCGGTGCCGATGTGTACCTCGAACCGGAAAAACTGAAATAACTTCAAAAACCGTCAGTGGCGTTCCTGTTTCAGCGGACGCCACTGCTTTTTCAGCATGCTCGTACTCCTTTCTCATCCGGAACAGTATCCAGGCGAAGCCGATTTGCTGAATCGTATGCTCGCTGCAAACGGACAATTCGGTTTTCACTTACGGAAACCGGGAATGGAACGCGTCTCGTTTGAACAATTGCTGTCTGCTATCGATGCCGTTCACCATCCGCGGATCGTACTTCACCAGCACCACGAGCTGGTTGACCGCTACGAGCTCAAAGGCATTCATTTCACTGCGGCAGACAGGCAGAAAAAAGCAGCGAACGATCGCGTTGTCTCCACTTCTTTCCACTCGCTGGCAGAAGCGCAGGAAAACGAAGAATCGTACGACTATTTCTTTTGCTCACCCGTTTTCCCCAGCATTTCAAAACCGGGCTATGCCGGAACCGAAGCCTGGAACATTTCCAGGATGTCTGCTGCATTCAGAAAAAAAGCAGTCGCACTCGGCGGCATCGATTCAAACACGCTTGTTTCCGCAAAAGAGCGGGGATTTCTTCATTACGCCGTGCTCGGCGCTGTCTGGCAGAACGAAGATCCGGAACAATCGCTTCTGAGCCTATTAACAGCCGTTAGTTGAGCATTTCTTTTGCTGAAAACGGCTCTTCTGCCCTTTCCTAAAGATCCGCATGATCTGCCAGCGCTATTATCAACGCTGTTCCTGTGAGTATTCGTACCTTTACCGCGGAAAACATCATTCTCACATGACACTCGAACAACTGAACACACACCTGGAGGGCACACTCGAGGACACGGAATTCAAAACACTGAACGAACTGCAGCAGAAAAGCATTGCGAAAGTGAAACAGGGTGGCGACTGCGTGTTTATTTCCGGCGACAGAACGGGAAAAACGACGGCTATTGCCCTGAGTGCGCTCGTAAAAGCGCCACATTCCTACGAAGGCTCGCCGCGTGTCATTATTTTTTCCTCTACGGTCGACAAAGCGCATCAGCTGCACAAACAATTGTCGACCTGGGTGAGAAGAACCGAGATCAGCATTGAGCTTGCGCACGACAAAGGGAATATGGTGCTGGAGCGCAACAACATTTTCGACGGGGCCGATATTCTCGTTACCAATACGAAACGCATGCTCGACCTGTACATTCAGAACGGCATTCACATCGGGCAGCTCATGCTGCTGGTGGTCGACGACGCTACTGAAATAGCGAAGGACGCCATGATGACACAACGCATTGCCCGCCTGATCGAAAGCTTTCCGAAATGTCAACGCTTCGTTTTTACAACGGAAATGAACCCGAAAGTCGAAAAGCTGGTGGAAGTTTTCTGTGTTCACCCAACTGTCGTGGAATTCGAAGAACTTTCCCAATTTCCTGCATAATGTCGCGAAAACGTTCGTATTGCCTCACCATTGCAGGTTTCGATCCTTCGGGTGGAGCGGGCCTTGTTGCAGACGTAAAAACCTTCGAGCAGTTCAGGCTGCACGGACTGAGCGTTGTTACGGCCAACACGATCCAAACCGAAGATTCGTACCTTCATACTCACTGGACGCCGCAGGCCATCCTTATCGAACAACTGGCGGTTCTGCTGGAACGCTATCCCATACAACACATCAAGATCGGACTGGTAGAAAATGCTGCAGTATTGTTAACCATTCTCGAAACGCTTCACACACACCTGGAAGATCCGTTCATTCTCTGGGATCCCGTGCTAAAGCCTTCGGCAGGCGGCGATATGGAGCACAACCGGTTTTCCGATAGCCTGCCTTCCATTCTTTCGCAGATCAGCTGTATAACGCCCAACGTACCGGAATACAGCGAGCTGTTCGGAACCGCAGATCCGGCGGCCGTTGCACAGGAGCACGCTATTGAAATCTACCTGAAAGGCGGACACGCCGATGTAACAGGAAAAGACTTCCTGTATTCAGCAGGCAAGGTCTATCCGTTCAACGCGCACATCACCACTTCGCTGGAAAAACACGGAACGGGGTGCATGCTTTCGGCTGCCCTTACTGCCTGCCGCGCATTGGATTACCCGGTAGTAAAAGGTGCCCTGAAATCCAAGCGCTACGTGGAAAGAGCGTTGCTTTCGACTACTTCTTTACTGGCTTATCATCGTTTTTGAGCCAAAAGATTCGTATTTTCAACAAAAGAACACATCATTATGGCCACATTGAACCTGAAACTGTATTCCACGGTTTTTTTCGCGATCGCATTTCTATGCGCCGTGTTTATGCTCACAGAACGCACCTACGGTTACCGGACAGAGATCCAGACTGTGTTCTTTATTTCAGGTGCGGCAGCGCTGATCATCAGCCTGATCTCTTCCCGGCAGGAAGCCAACAAAGAAGATTTCAACATCCTGTTCTGGCTGGGAAACCTGATCGTGTTTATCGGGCTGCTCTTCAAAACGTATTACCTTCCCTACGGACTGTATGTGATCTTCCTCGGAATCGGCATTACGGCGATTTCTTATTTTGTGAATCCGTTCTCGCATGCGAAGGACCGGGAGCAGGATGACGAGCTGCTGGACCGCTGACGATGTTTTGTTTAAACACTCCTGATTTACTTAACGCAGAGGACAGTGAACGTACTGTGGGTTGGGAGGTCGCGGAGAGCTTGTCGTCTACAGAAAGATCTCTCGCCAGTCTCCAGATAATAGAAAAACAGCTTTCATTAATTTTTGTTCTATTATTCTGAATCACCACAGATCAGTTAATAATTCACATACAGCCCGTTTTTCCGGCGGTAATCGATGATGGGCTGAAACGGCCCGTATTTGTGCTGGTTCTCTGAAAAATGGTCGTCGTAGGGCCCGAACGGATAATCGATCGGCTTGGTTTTGATATTCGGGTAATCCAATCCTTCTTTTACCGGGCGGACTTTGTCTTCCGAATTAATGAACGCAGCCACGTCGAGCGCGTCCCGGTCGGACAAATACGGTTTCTGCCACGACGATTTATCGTGCGGCATATTCGCCTTGATGAACTGCGCCGCTTTGATAACGCGGAACATGCTGGAGCCGGGCTGATAGCTCAACGGCCCCCACAACGGCGGATATTCGTAGGTAACGTTGCTGGCGAATAATTTTCCTTCACCATTTGTTCCGTGGCAGCGCGCGCATTCATTGGTGTAGACCTGTTGTCCGTGCTTTACGTCCAGCGCAAAATCCGGCAGGCGGATCTCCATTCCTTTGTCGCCGTCCACGCGGTCTTCCACGGGAATTCCTTCGCCCAGCCATTTGATGTAACAGGTGATCGCCAGCATTTCTTTCGAATCGAGCGGCATCGGAATGCCATTGTGCGGCCGCTCGATGCAATTGTTCACCCGTTCGGCAAGGCTCAGTATCCTGTTCTCGCGGGAACGGTACTGCGGATAACGGCCGTGCGTACTCAGGTAATTGAGCCCGAACGGCCTGGTGCCTCCATCGAGGTGGCAATTCGTGCAGTTCATTTTATTGCCGAGGTATTTTCCGGCGGTTCCTTCCGGGCCGATGTAATAAGCCGTATGCAGAATAAGCTTTCTTCCGTAGCGCACCAGCTCGCCGAACTCGTTGTCCGGAATCGCAGTCGTATCGGGTGCCATGAACACGTTCAGGGTATCTTCCCCGTCTTCTTCCACGGCAACGGTTCCCGCACCATTGGGATTGCAGGAAAAAAGCAGGAACGAGATCGTGCTGAAGACCGTTAAGAGCGTAAGGTAAAATTGACGGCGTCGGATCATTGGAAAAATAAAAGCAGTACTTTGGCTTTAAAATTACGTAAAAGGAAAGAATGCCTGTTATTTCTGCGCTTCATAAATTCAGCCTGCTCCTTTTATTGCTGAATGCGGCATACGCCTCCGCTCAGTACTATCCCGCGAAGAACGATTGCCTGAATTTCACTTCCGTCTGTTTTGAATTCCCATGGATGAAACAAGCCCGGTCGTACGAAATCCTGCTGGTGAACGAAACTACCGGAAAAAGCGCGCAGTACTATTGTTCAGCCAATAAGCTGATCGTAGACGGGCTCGCATTCGGAACGTCGTACAACTGGACTGTTTCAGGAAAAGACAGCCGCAACAAGACCATTTCCACGCATCAGCCGATTCACTTTTCGATTGGCACACATCCGCATTTATCCAGCCGGTATGTTCGCTTTCGCGAGGTAACGAACAACCACCTGAAACGCGGATCGGAGCTGCTGATCTTCGACTACGCGCAGCTGGTGCTCAATCACGACCTGGAAACGGTATGGTTTCTTCCGTCGCTTCCGTTCATGAACAACGGATCCGGACTGCGTGATCTGAAACTGACCGCCGACGGCACTTTCCTGGCGATCATCGATTCCAACGCATACGAGCTCAGCCGCACAGGAAAAGTGCTCTGGAAAGCGCCAAACGACGGAACAGTTTCCGGAGGAACCGGCGAAGATTATCACCACGATCTTCAAAAGCTGGCATCGGGAAATTACATGGTGCTCGGTAATGAGCACATCCAGCGAAAGCTTCCCGGAATGGCTGATTCCGTGAGATTCCAGATCGGTACGATCATCGAATACACCCCGGACGGAACGGTGGCCTGGGAATGGCACGCGAAAGATTTCTTCACAGACGAATTGCTCATGCTGCGCAGAAAAGCAGACGGATCGTACGAAACGGCCACGCATATGAACGCCTTTACCGTTTCCGGCAGCAGCATTTATGCCGGCTTCCGCGACGCAAGCTGGATACTGAAAATAGATAAGACTTCGAAGAAAGTGACTGAGCTTTACGGCGGCCCGGATTCGGGGCTTTCGAATCACTACGCAAAGGGATTGTTCGCCTTTCAGCACGATGTCAACATTCTCCGGAACGGCGCTATTGCGGTCGTGAACAACGATTCGATCAAATCCCCGAATATTTTCTCGAGCCTCGTTGTTTTTTCACAGGGCGAAGGAACGTTCGAAAAGGGCGAAGAGCGTTTCCGCTTTTACTTCAATTACGACTCGCTCACAACGGGTAAAAGCACGAAGCTGGGCAATATGAGCGAATTGCGGAACGGGAATTACCTCGTAAATATGGGAGCGATCAACCGCGTTTTCGAGGTCACACCAAAAGGCGAGCTGGTATGGGATGTGCTCATCGAACAGTCTGACACGCTGAAAAACGCCTGGCGCGCTTATCCGCAGTACCGCGTTGCTGCGGCAACCTCACTTTACCCGAACGAATTTGCAGTCAAATGGGAAGCCAGCCCGGAAAAAGACGGATCGGTACGTGGGCAGCTGGTGGTGTTCAACGTCGGCCCGGAACCCAACAGCTACACGGTTTTCAGCGAACGAAAAGACGGTTTACGAACCATCGCCGGAACCATTCCTTTGCTCCATACCGGTCAATCGGGAAGCACGTTTGTGGACATTCCCGATGGCGTATTGAACGGCGAAACACGCTTGCTGGTGAAAGCAAACGGAAAAAGTACCTGCGAAACGATCACGATCCGCAAACGATAACTCTACATAATTATTTGGCTGAAATCAGTGACTGAACGTTGCTTTCAGGCTTAGATCAAGACTTTTAAAGCTGTGCGTAAGAGCGCCTACAGAAATGTAATCCACGCCTGTTTCGGCATATGTTCGCAGCGTTTGCTTCGTAATTCCTCCGGAAGCTTCCGTTTCGAAGCGCCCGTCGATGCGCTGTACGGCTTCTTTGAGCAATTCAGGCGAAAAATTATCCAGCATGATGCGGTCGACCTGCCCGATAGCGAGCACTTGTTCCAGCTCGTCCAGGTTCCGGACTTCGATCTCGACTTTCAGTTCTCTTCCGGTGGACTGCAGATAGTCCTGCGTGCGGGAAATCGCCGCTGCTATTCCTCCTGAAAAATCAACGTGATTGTCTTTGAGCATGATCATATCGTAGAGTGCAAACCGGTGATTGACACCACCGCCGATACGTACGGCCCATTTTTCCATATAGCGGATTCCCGGCGTCGTTTTGCGCGTATCGAGCAATCGGGTATTCGTACCGTCGAGCAATTGCACCAGCTCGTGTGTCAGCGTAGCGATCCCGCTCATGCGCTGCATAAAGTTGAGCAACGTGCGCTCGACCGCCAGTATGGACTGTGCTTTTCCGCGGATGTAAAAGGCAATTTGTCCGGCCTGCACTTCCTGCCCGTCGTGGATCAGCTCCTCGAATTCGAGCGAAGGATCGTAGGTTTCGCAGATCAGCCGCGCAAGATCGACACCCGCGAGAATACCGTTATCTTTTACGAGCAACTTTGCGACCCCCGTAGCTTCTGCCGGAATGCACGCCAGTGACGAATGGTCGCCATCGCCGAGGTCTTCCGCCAGGGCTGTTTGGATGATGGAATGAATCATGGGTGTAAAGGTAAAATTTTTGGGTGTTGGTATTGCCCCGGGGTGGTTGAATTATTGCGTTCCCAGACCAAGCAGATATACGTGCTGTAGAAGTATCATTCCCGGACGGATTGATTATTGCTCGCGCAGATATCGCAGATAAGCGCGGAAGAGAAGTTTAATCTGTTGCGGACAAGTGACAGCACCAAAATAAAAAAGGCAGAATAACTCTGCCTGCTGTAGTGTAACCGATGTACTACCGGTTAACTTTTTTCGATCCCTATGCTTTCGATCCGGTAATCGGTGCCGATCTTCTTCCATTTAATGGTTACGCGGAACGATTCGCCTTTCGAAAGATACGTGCCGATCGCGAAGGTTCCTTCTTCGGTTTCTTTCCCTTTAAAGGAGAATTTGAACGAGCTTGCCGGCTTCTTGGAGAAGAAATCCTTTAACACCTGTGAAGCCTGCGACTGGGAATAAGCCCCGCTTTTATCGCACACATTCACCAGCATTGTTTCCTTGCCGTAGCTTACGATTTTTGCAGCATCCCCGGTAGCGAACGCGCTTTCTACTGATGTGTAGGGAATGTCCGTCACCACAAAGAAGTTCAGCAGAAACGTCGCAAGGAATGTATAAAGAAGGCCCATAATTCAATTTTTATGATTCCGCATTTAGCAAAAACAATGCCTAAGATAAATAAATCTACTAATTCAGTGGACATTTGTACGGATGTTCCGTGATCCGGCCCTGAACAGCGGCATTCTTCTGCAACATCTGCGCCGGATTATCTGCCGATTTCAACTACATTCGTGGCTATGAACGGCTCACGCAAACAGCAATTGATCCTGGCAGTACTCGGAACGCTCTTCGCGCTCGGTATTCACCTGTGGAACGCGGACATGAGCGATCTTCCCAATGGCCTGCACACAACCGCAGACGATGCATCTTATCTTCGGCCCGCAGAAAATTTTGCCGGTCACGGAATCTGGAAAGATGCTTCGACCGGAGCCTCGGCATTTGTGCAGCGTCCGCCGCTTTTCGGGATCGTGTATCTGCCTTTTCACCTGATTTTCGGAACGTCTGCCGGAATTGCCTGCATGTGCTTTTTCTTGCTGCTGCACGGATTGGCGCTGTTTCACCTGCCAGCGATCTTCCGCCGGTTCGTTCATGAAAAGCAGGCGCTGACCTTTTCCTGGATGCATGCGCTGCTTCCCTGTTTCTGGGGATTCCTGAGCTACCAGATCACCGAGGCGCTGAGTCCTTCGCTGGTGATCCTGCTCGTTGCCGCGATTTTCCACAAAGGCCGATACAGCCTTGCCACAGCGCTTTTTCTGCTGTTGTGCTGCTGGATGCTGCGCCCTGTACTGATCCTGTTTTTCCCGGTGGTTATTTACCTGCTCGTTGTAAACCGGGCGCAGCTTTTTTCACGGAAGCTCTGGTGGAATCCCGTTCTGCTCGTTTTTACACTGTCAGCCGTTTTTGCCTGGGAAAGCCGCAAAGCCAGCTATCTCGGAGCGTGGGGAAACCTTCATCCTATTTATCACGCTTCGAATGTTTCCGTTTTCCGCCCGGTGCATGCTTCGCTTACCGATGTTTTCCGGACCTGGGAAACACGACCGGAAATGCTGCACGCTATTGTTGCTTCCTGCTGGACGGAAGATTCCAGCCATCGCAGTATGGAGTTCGTGCGCGCTTACGTCGAAGAACGATCCATTCCGCTGCGGCCAGAGCTGCTCTACAGGTTGCTGAACGACTACAGGGCCTGCAACCGCGAGCTGATTCATCTGTTCGAAACAACGACTGTTTCAATGGAAACGCCTGCAGAAATTCGTTTGCGCAGACGCTTCGACCGGCTTGCCGATTCTTTGCGAAATGCTGAACCGCTACGCTGGCATATTCTGACGCCATTGCAGGGCGCACGCGAACAGCTTACGAAAAGCCAGCTGAACCTGGAGCTGTTCCAGCTGCACTACCGCGGAGCATGGTGGACTGAATGTCTGCGTTTTGCCTGTCTTTCGGTGATCCTGCTCTCGCTGCTGCTCACTTTTTTAAGCTTCTTTTCATCGCAAGCGTTGTTGAAATGGCTGGCAGCCGGCGCTGTGCTCTTTTTAGTCTACCTGTTTTATGTGCAGCGGCTCAATGAAGACCGCTACCTCATTCCGCTGTTGCCGCTGGTGTTTATAACGGGCATGTCTACAGGCTCCATCCTGCTGGAAAAAACACGGAAATTTATCCGTTCCCGGCGCTAATTCCTATTTTTGCGCATGCAGTTAAAAATCCTATGTATCGGAAAAACGGGGAAAGCATTCCTGGAAGAAGGCGAGCGCGAATACCTGAAGCGCCTTTCCCATTACATTTCCGTTGACATGCAGATCCTGCCCGATATCCGGAACGCCAAAAGCCTCAGCGAAGACCAGATTAAACAGAAAGAAGGCCAGCAATTCCTGGAAAAGATCGGCCCTACCGAAACGGTGATCCTGCTCGACGAACGCGGAAAGCACTACGATTCTGTTGCTTTCTCGGATTTCCTGCAGGAACAGTTCAATCGCGGCGGCAAGCAGGTGTTTTTTCTCATCGGCGGTCCTTACGGATTCAGCGAAGAGCTTTACAAACGGGCCAACGGCCAGCTTTCCCTGTCCAAAATGACCTTTTCGCACCAGATGATCCGCCTGTTTTTCATCGAGCAGATCTACCGGGCAATGACGATCCTGAAAGGCGAGCCGTACCATCACCGTTAAGAAAGGCACTGTTCTAAAAGCGGTCGGATTATCCCGCCGGTCGGCGTATACAACCGCTGAGGACCGGGGAAGTACTGTGTATTTGGAGGACGCGGAGGAATTCCAGAAAGGAGATTATCTCTCCAGCAGGATGCTGATGGACCTATCCATCAGCCCAATAGTAGAACAATACCTTAGGAAATAGTGCGCATGGCGCCTATTCTTTTCCGAATCGCTATTTTTGATAAAAACCAAGGCAGTTGATCAATCATTTTTTTACCGTTTTTGATATTGGCTCTGCGCTGTTCATCCTGCTGCTGATCGTTGTACACTCCTTCTGGATGCGGCATCAACATCCGCTGGAAACACATTACAGGTATTTTCTGCCGTCGGTTTATTTCAAGCTGTTCTTTGCCCTGGGCTTTTCGCTCTTTTATATTATTTACTACAATGCCGGCGGCGATACAATTGCTTACTGGGACGGCGCAACGAGGCTCACCGACCTGTTTTACGAGTCGCCCGCCGATTATTTCTCCGAATTGTTCACTGCCGGGGGAGCTTCTTCGATCACGGATCATTTCACAAAGAATATCGGCTACCCGCCGATCTGGATCTACAATGAGCCGGAAAGCTGGCTGGTCTGCAAGCTGCTGTCCGTGTTCATGATCATCGGATTCAAAGGCTATCTCGCCATTACTTTTTTCCTCGCTTATCTTGCCCACCTGGCAGCCTGGAAATTATTCGAGCTCGTGCTTTCGTACAATATTCACCGCGAGCGCCTGCTCGCTATTGCTGTGCTGTTCATTCCGTCGGTTTCGTTCTGGTGCTCCGGCATTTCAAAAGACACGATGCTGTACATTGCCCTGATGCTGTTCATCACCTATTTCTTTAGAAAGCTCAAAGGAGGATCGAACCGCAACTACATCGGGATCGTTTTGTACGGATTGTTGCTATTGGGCATTCGCCCGGTCATGTTCATGGCAGCTGCGGCGCCTGTCCTGTTCGCTTTGATCGCCAACATCCTCCGCAAGCAGGTCGAATCGCCCGAAATGCGTATTATTCCGCAGATCATGGCCATTGTGTCTGTGATGTTCGTCTCGCTCTTCATCCTGACCAACGGCAGCATCATCGATTCGGCCGCGCTCAACAACATGATCACTGAAGCAGCCATCGTGCAGCAGGATTTCACCAATAACACGACGTACGGGGAGAACAGGTATTTCCTGGAGATCACCGACTACACCGTTCTCGGGATGACGAAAGTGTTGCCGGCAGCGGTGATAGCGGGCATTTACCGTCCTTTTTTATGGGAATCGCTTACACCCAGCCTCATCCTGAACGGGATTGAAAGTATGTTCCTGCTGTGGTTCACCATCCGGTTTTTCCTCCGGAAGAAGCTGAAAGAGCGCCTTCATTTTATCCGCAAACACGAGCTGCTCGTTTACCTGTTCTTCGTGATGATCTTCATTGCGTTCTTTTCCGGGTTTACGTCCGTGATCTTCGGTGTGCTCGTGCGGATCCGATCGTTTGCCCTGCCCTTCCTGCTGATCATCCTGTTTGCCGACAGCAGTGCGGAGCAGGGAGACAGGAAATAGGGAATGGGATTCGTTTGGGAACAGGGATGTACATCTCGTCATCTACGTATCTATTACGTATCCCTTTGTCATCTACGGCGCAAGCAGCGGGGATTCCTATAGTATCTACAGGGCATGTATTAAGCATCCCTATATCAACCCCGGGTCAACTCTATATCAACCCCGGATCAACCCTATATCAACCTGTGTATTCGCCGAATGGCGTGTGGGGGCGGTGTATAACCGGTTAGCTGACGAGCCATCAGTCTTGTGTGGCTGTTATTACAATAATACGAAAATTCCGCTGGAATCCAGCTGTTTACTACCAGAACTATCCGATTTCAGCTTCATGGAACTTTGTTTCATTCTAAGCAGGGCTCGCTTCCTGTCAAAATCCATTACATATCCCTCACAAAACCTTTCGTATTTAACTATATTTACCATCTTTGAAACCGTTTACCGGAAGGCCGGAACGCTTAAATAAACTCTGCTTGTCAACATGGAATACGAAATAAAACCAAAAGCTAAACTTTCGCTCGGACTCGCGGAGCTTTGGGAGTTTCGTGAATTGTTCTATTTCTTCACCTGGCGCGACATCAAAGTGAAGTACAAACAGGCTGTACTGGGTATTTTCTGGGCCATTCTGCAGCCTTTGTTCATGACGCTCATTTTCTCCTTTTTGCTGGGAAACGCCATCAGCAGCCAGTCGGCGATTCCTATTCCCTACCCCATCTTTGCCCTCAGCGGAATGCTGCTTTGGGGCATTTTCAGCGGTGGAATGAGCAATGCCGCCAACAGCATGGTCACGAATGCCAACATCATTAAGAAGATCTATTTTCCACGCCTCATCATCCCGATCTCGGCTGTGCTTGTTTCCTGCGTGGATTTTTTCATGGCGCTGGTCATCTTCATCGCTGCGCTGCTCTGGTACCACATCGATATTAACTACCTGAATATCCTGCTCATGCCGGTCGCTGTGGTTATTGCCGCGATTGCCGCGATGGGACTGGGCATGTTTTTCGCCGCGCTGAACATCAAGTACCGCGACGTTCGCTACATCATTCCGTTCATGGTGCAGGCATTGCTGTTCCTGACGCCGGTTATTTATCCTGTCGGGATCACCAGCAATCCTCTTCTTCAGAAATTACTGCAATTCAACCCCATGGCCGGCGCCTTAGAGCTCTTCCGGGGAATTTTCCGGGAATACGTAATCAACTGGGAAACCGTTGGCTACAGCTCTGTTTCCTGCATTGTCTTCTTCGTGATCGGCATTATCTACTTCCGGAAAACCGAATCTTATTTTGCCGACCTGGCCTGATCATGGAAAAAACGATCCTCGACATACAGCACATCAGCAAGCAGTTTGTGATTGGCAAAACGACACAGCCCTACCTGAGCCTGCGCGACTCGCTCGCAAACATGTTCAGCCCGAAGCGCAAAAAAGAGAACTTCACAGCACTCCACGATGTCGATTTCCGTGTGCAGGAAGGTGAAACGATCGGGATCATCGGGAAGAACGGGGCGGGAAAATCGACCCTGCTGAAAATCCTTTCCCGGATCACGCCGCCGACTTCCGGTAAAATAACGGCCCGAGGGCGCATTGCCAGCCTGCTGGAGGTCGGAACCGGTTTTCATCCCGAACTTACGGGACGCGAAAATGTCTACATGAACGGCTCCATTCTCGGCATGAAACGGCAGGACATTCTGCGCAATTTTGACGCCATCGTCGACTTTGCAGGAATTGCACAATTCATCGATACGCCTTTAAAGCATTACAGCAGCGGTATGCAGCTCCGGCTTGCGTTCGCCGTGGCAGCTTACCTCGAGAACGAAATTCTGATCGTCGACGAAGTACTGGCGGTCGGCGACAGCGAGTTCCAGAAGAAATGCATGGGCAAAATGTCCGAAGTGAGCAAAAGCGGGCGGACGATCCTGTTCGTGAGTCACAACATGTCTGCCGTGCAGCAGCTCTGCACCCGCGGCATCGTGCTTGAAAAAGGCAACGTTGCGTTCGACGGGCCCATCCAGGAAGCAGTCGACTTTTACAACAGCAACGGCGCACAAAGCGAGCTCGGCAGCACCTTTACAGCAATTCCCGACACAACGAAGAAAATGCAGGTGCTTTCGGCACAGCTGCTCAACGATGCGGGGAACAACAGCGGCACGTTCTCTATTTCCGAGCCCATTACCGTTGAGCTGACGATCAGCTGTACCGAGCGCGTTCCCGGGACTTACGGCTACATCGTGGTCAAGAACAGCTACGAGGAATTCATCATCGAATCCGATACCAAAGACCTGCTGCCGAATATTCTCGACAACCTGGAGCCAGGAGTTCACACCTTCCGGTTCGGGATCGGCGCAAATGTTATTCCGCACGGTCAGCACCGCATCAACCTGGCGATCGGCTCGCCCTTCGAAACAGGGTTCTTCCTCGATCTTCCCGAAGATATATTGTCCTTTTACGTTTCCGATTTTGAAACCGAAAGAAGTACCAAACGCACTGCAAAAACAAGCTTTTTGCTAAACTGGCAACATCATGTTATCCAATAAATCGATACTCATTACCGGCGGAACAGGTTCGCTTGGCAAGGCACTGGTTAAAACCATCCTGGAGAAGTGGCCCGACGTAAAGCGCCTGGTGATCTACTCCCGCGACGAGCAGAAACAGTACGTCATGAACCAGGAATTCCCCGACAGCATTCACAAATGCATCCGCTATTTCATTGGCGACGTCCGCGACTTCGAGCGCCTGAAACGCGCCATGAACGGGGTCGACTACGTGATCCACGCGGCAGCGATGAAGCATGTGCACATTGCGGAATACAACCCGGACGAGTGCGTGAAAACGAACATCGGCGGGGCAGAGAACGTGATCCGTGCCTGCCTGGAAACCAATGTAAAGAAAGTTGTGGCACTCTCGACTGATAAAGCCTGCGCGCCGATCAACCTGTACGGTGCCACCAAGCTCACTTCCGACAAATTATTCATTGCCGCCAATAACATCAAGGGCTACCGGGAAATCGACTTTTCCGTTGTGCGCTACGGCAATGTGATGGGATCGAATGGCTCCGTTATTCCGTTCTTCCTGTCGAAACGCTCCGAAGGAACACTTCCCGTGACACACGCGGGCATGACGCGCTTCAACATTACGCTCGAAGAAGGCGTGGACATGGTGCTGCATGCGCTCGACAGCGCGTGGGGCGGCGAATTGTTCGTGCCGAAAATTCCTTCTTACCGGCTCACAGACGTTGCCGAAGCCATTGCTCCCGGCGCTGTACTGAATGACATCGGGATTCGTCCCGGCGAAAAGATCCACGAGGAAATGATCACCACTTCCGATGCCTTTACGACCTACGAGATCGGGAAATACTACGTTATTCTGCCACAGGTGCCGGCTTTCGAGCTGCAGGAATACATCGAGCATTTCAACGCGAAGAAAGTCCCTGCTGGCTTTTCGTACAATTCGGGCGATAACGCGGACTGGGAAAGCATCCCTTCCCTGAGAGCGAAGATCAGACAGCACGTCGACCCAACATTCGACCTCGTATGATCCCCTATGGAAAACAACATATCACCGACGACGATATCCGCGCCGTTACAGAAGCGCTGCAACAGGATTTCCTGACTCAGGGGCCGGCTATTGCCGCTTTTGAAACAGCCTTTGCAACCTATACCGGGGCAGCGTTTGCCGTAGCCGTCTCCAACGGAACAGCCGCGCTTCACCTTTCCTGCATCGCACTCGGCGTTACCGAAGGAAGCAAAGTCATTACCACGCCGATCACGTTTGCGGCGAGCGCCAACTGCGTACGCTATTGCGGCGGCGAAGTGGTTTTCGCAGACATCGATCCCAGGACGTACCTTATCGATCCCGCAGCTGTCAGAAAGCTGCTCGAAACGCATCCGAAAGGAACGTTTTCGGGAATCATCCCGGTAGATTTTGCCGGAAGACCCGTGAATACCAAACAGCTCCGGGAGCTTGCAGACGAATTTGGTCTATGGATCCTTGAAGATGCCTGTCACGCACCGGGAGCGTTTTTCCGGGAGAACGGCCGGCAGTATGTTTCCGGCGACGGTTCCAGTTCCGAGCTCAGCGTGTTTTCCTTTCATCCCGTAAAGCACATTGCCTGCGGTGAAGGCGGCATGATCACCACGAACGACGAAAGACTTTATCAGCAATTGCTTGCCTTGCGAACGCATGGAATTACCCGTGATCACGCAGGCTTTAAGAACTCCGTGGCGCTTTCGGGCGGCATGGAAAACTATCCCGGATGGTACATGGAAATGCAGGAGCTGGGATTCAATTACCGCTTAACAGATATCCAGGCAGCTTTGGGGAATTCCCAGCTGAAACGCGCCGATGAAGGATTGGAAAGACGTCGTGAGCTGGCAGCAGCCTACGCAGATTTCTTTTCCGGCAAACCGTACATTTCAGGACATTCAGGGGCAATCGAAGGACATGCTTACCATTTGTACGTCATTGAAACGGAACAGCGGCTGGAATTGTATGATTTCCTGCGCACCAAAGCTATTTTCTGCCAGGTGCACTACATTCCCTGCCATTTAATGCCCTATTACAGGGAATTGGGCTGGAAACCGGGCGATTTCCCGCATGCGGAGCAGTATTATTCCAGGTGCCTCAGCATCCCGATGTTCCCGACACTCACAGACGAAGAACAGCAATTCGTTATGGACACCATCGATTCTTTTTTCGCATGAAAAGCATCGCCATCATACCTGCACGCGGCGGAAGCAAGCGCATTCCACGGAAAAACATCCGGCTGTTCCACGGTGAGCCGCTCATAGCTTTTGCTATCCGGAAAGCACTGGAATCAGAATTATTTGACAGCGTTCTCGTCTCAACAGACGATGAAGAAATTGCAGCAATCGCACGGTCATTCGGAGCAGAAGTTCCGTTTCTGAGAAGCGCAGACAAGGCATCCGACACGGCGACAACCGCCGAAGTACTGGAAGAAGTGCTGAACATCCTTGCGGAACAGGGCCGAAGTTACAAATCAGCCTGCTGTATTTATCCGGCCGTTCCGTTGTTGCCGGTTGAGCGTCTTCGCGAAGGCTACAGTCAGCTCGTTTCAGGTTCCTTTGATTCCGTGATCTCCGTTTGCCGGTTTTCCTATCCCGTTCAGCGAAGCCTCGTTGTGAAAGGCGATGCGATTTCCTTTGTCTGGCCGGAAAACCGTTCGGTGCGCTCACAGGACCTCGAGCCTCATTTTCACGATGCCGGACAATTCTACTGGTTCCGCACAGCAGCTTTTCTGCAAAACCGCCAGCTTTTTACGGAAAACAGCAGTTTTACAGAGCTGCAGGAACGCTATGTTCAGGACATCGACACGCCCGAAGACTGGCTCATGGCCGAGCTCAAATACACGTACCTGGAACAGCATGGGAACGACTGAGATCATCGTCCGCGCCGACGGCAATAAAGCGATTGGGCTCGGCCACGTCGTACGTTCCCTTGCCCTTGCGCACATGGTTTCGGAGCTTGCTCCTGTGACATTTGCGACACAATTCCCCGATCCGTTTATCAGTTCGCTGACCGGAAACACGATACAGGAGCTTTCCTTTCCGGCAGGGAATTATGAAGAAGCTTTTTTCAATTATGTTCAACAAGCGCTGACCGAACGACGCGTTGTGCTCGTACTCGACGGTTATCATTTCGACAACAGCTTTCAGCAGCCGTTCAAAGAAGCCGGCGCCCGGATCGTTTACATAGACGATCATTTGTCTCTGCAGGAATACTGCGACGTGCTGATCAATCCGGCAGAAGGCATTACCTCCGAAAGGTATCCGCAGCCGTTGAAAGCTGCTTTTTATTCCGGACGAAAATACGCTTTACTGCGTCCTGCTTTCCTCGAAGCAGCCAAAAAACAAGCTGCTCCTACAAGAGATCCGGAAGTACTGCTGCTGTCATTTGGCGCGACTGATCCGGAAGGAATGACCATCCGGATGCTGAACCTTTTACAGGAAAAGCAGCAGGTGCAAATCATCCATGTACTGACCAGCAGGCTGAACAAGAACCTCGAAGCCTTGGAAGATCACAGGGATAAGCACGATAACAGGGTACAGCTACATTTCGACCTGGATGAAACGGCGTTGTTCCGTCTTATCGACCGCTCAGATCTCTGCATTACCTCTTCGAGCACCGTTGCCGTAGAGATCATCAGTGTTGGCAAACCGCTTATCTGCGGCATTTCAGCGGCCAACCAGGCATTGCTCTACGCATCCTTCGAACAGGAACAGCTGTGCATCGGTGCCGGAAATCTGGCGGAAACATTCTTTACGGCAAGCGACTGCGCTCTGCTGTTACAGGATTTCAGCGACAGCGCCCTGCGGGATAAGCTGGTACGCAATCAGAAGAACTACATCGACGGGCTTTCGGGAGAAAGAATACGCGAATTTTTCCGAACTTTAATCGCATGATATCTTTCCGTAAAGCCGATATAAACGACGAATTGCTCCTGTTCAGCTGGAAAAACGATCCTGTTGCGCTGCAGCAGTCGTTCAACAGCGATCCCGTCAGCCTGGCAGATCACAGGGAATGGTTCCGGAACAAGCTGGCAGATCCCAATCACGTCTTTTACATCTTCGAACAGCAAAGCGAAGCTGTCGGACTCGTGCGCTTTGACCGTTCCGGGAAGGAAACGATTACAGGTATTGTCGTAGATCCCGCTTATCGCGGAAAAGGCACCGGAGCAGAAATGCTGATCCTGGCAACCGACGCGTATCTGGCACAATTTCCGGGTACCGTGATTCACGCCTTCATAAAAAAAGATAACTTCGCTTCTATCCGTTCTTTTGAGCGGGCGGGCTTTCGTTTACAGCCCGAAGCTTCACCTGAACAGCATCAGGGTATTTTAATGATCAAAGCACATGTTCCAGGATAGAAAAACGCCTTACATCATTGCAGAAATGAGCGGCAATCACAACCAGTCGATCGACCGCGCGCTGGCCATTATCGATGCGGCTGCAACTGCCGGCGCTCACGCCATCAAGCTGCAAACCTATACGCCGGACACCATTACGATCGATCACGACAAAGGGCTCTTTTTCATCGAAGATCCGTCATCGCTCTGGAAAGGCCGCAAATTATACGATCTCTACGCCGAAGCAATGACGCCCTGGGAATGGCACGCACAGCTGTTCGCACACGCACGTTCCAAAGGCATCGAGATCTTCAGCTCCCCCTTTGACGAAACAGCTGTCGACTTCCTGCAAAGCCTCGACGTTCCCTGCTACAAGATCGCTTCCTTCGAGAACAATCATTTCCCGCTGCTGCGGAAAGTTGCCCAAACCGGCAAGCCCGTTATTTTGTCCACCGGCGCCTCTACCCTCGACGAACTAACACTCGCTGTCAAAACATTGCGCGACAACGGCTGCACGGATCTCACTTTATTGAAATGCACGAGCACCTATCCCGCAAAAGCAGCGAACTCCAATATACTGACCATTCCGGCTTTGAAAGCCATTTTTAATTGCCAGGTTGGGCTGAGCGATCACACAGGCGGTATCGGCGTTGCCGTAGCTGCAGTTGCCCTGGGCGCTGTCGTGATCGAGAAACATTTTACGCTCGACCGTTCTGAAGGCGGTGTAGATGCCGCTTTTTCACTCGAGCCGCAGGAACTGAAAGCATTGGTGGAAGAAACCGAGCGTGCCGCCGAAGCCATGGGCGAAGTCTTTTTCGGCATTTTGCCGGAAGAGCAGAAAAGCCTGCAGTACAAGCGCAGCATTTACGCCGTGAAAGACATTGCCGAAGGCGAAGAGCTCACGGAAGAAAATATCCGCATCATTCGTCCCGGCGGCGGACTTTCTCCGCTTCACTGGGAAACCGCGCTTGGTTCCTGTGCCGCACAGGCCCTACAACGCGGAGACGCCGTTACCTGGAACACGCTTTTGAAACAACAGCTATGAACAGGATCGGCATCGTTAATTACGGTATGGGCAACCTGGGTTCCGTTATGAATGCGCTGGAATTCTGCGGATTCAGCGCAGTCGTGCTCGATCATCCCGCCGACCTGGATAACTGCGACAAGCTCATTTTACCGGGGGTCGGTGCTTTTGCAATGGCCATGGACAACCTCCGCGATCAGGGCTGGATTCCCGCACTGGACCGCTTTGCACTCGAAGAGCAGAAACCCGTTCTCGGATTGTGTCTCGGCATGCAGCTGTTATTCGAAACCAGCGAAGAGCACGGACTGCATAAAGGGCTCGGATATCTTTCCGGAACAGTAAAAAGCATCAAAGACCAAACAGCCGGACTTCCTGTGCCGCACATGGGCTGGAACAACCTTGTTTTTCAAAAAGACAGCCCGCTAACAGAAGGCATCGACGATACAGTGAACGACGTTTATTTCGTTCACAGCTATTATTGTTCCTGCACGAATCCGGATGACAGCCTTGCCGTTACTTCCTACGGAATAAAGATGGACGTAATGGCCGCACACACTACTATTTTCGGCTGCCAGTTTCATCCTGAAAAAAGCCAGGCAACCGGCCTTCGCATCCTGACCAATTTCTGCAATCTCTGAAAAGATGGTGAAAACAAGGCTCATACCGGTGCTCTACATCAAAAACGGCGTCATTGTGCGCAGTGAAGACTTCAATTACCACCAGGTGATCGGGAACGTTTTCAACGAAGCAAGGCGCTACAACGACTGGAACGTGGACGAGCTCATCTACATCGACATCAGCCGTGAGAAAACCTACGATTCGGGCCGAGACGACCACAAGGTAGAAGCCGTTCATTCCATGGAAGACATTCTGAAAACCGTGGCAAAAACCTGTTTTATGCCGCTGACATTCGGCGGGGGGATCCGCAGTTTGCAACAGATCGATTACCTCATCCGGAATGGCGCCGATAAAATCACCCTGAATACCGGCGCAATCGATAATCCGGGACTGATCCGCGAAGCGGCACTGAAATACGGTTCACAGGCAGTTGTCCTCTCCATCGATTATAAGGTCATCGAAGGGAATCCTGTGGTTTTTTCTAACTTTGGACAAACAAATACCGGAACTTCGCTGTTCGACTGGATACGCGAGACCGGGCAGCTCGGAGCAGGAGAGATCTTTATGAATGCGATAGACAGGGACGGAAAAGCAACAGGCTACGACATTGCTACCATCGGCGGGGTTGTGCAGCAGACATCGCTCCCCGTTATTGCCTGTGGCGGCGCCGGGGATGAATACGATTTCCTCGACCTCGCACAAGCAACCAAGGTCTCCGGGATCGCAGCCGGAAACTGGTTCCATTTTGTCGAACAAAGCTACCCGAGAGCTAAAAAATTGCTAAAGAAACATACGATACATGTCAGATAGATCAACTGCTACACGACCGGATATTCCTAAAATGCACTACTGCAGCAACTGCGTGTACCCGAAAAGCTCGGCCGTCCAGCTCGCCTTCGACGAGAACGGCATGTGCTCGGGATGCCGCGCCGCAGCCCAAAGGACAGAAGTCGACTGGGACAGGAGAAAGAAACAGTTTGAGCGCCTGATCGAAGAATACCGTTCGCCGGACGGCAGCAATTACGACTGCATCATTCCCGTAAGCGGCGGAAAAGACAGCTATTTTCAAATCCATATCATTAAGAAGATCTACGGGCTCAATCCGCTGCTCGTAACCTATCACGCCAACAATTACACGCCCACAGGCATGAAAAACCTGCTGAACATGCGTGAAGCCTTTGGCGTAGATCACCTCTTTTTTACGCCGAGCATCGACGTGCTGAAAAAGATGAACCGGCTCGGAATGCTGATGATGGGCGATATGAACTGGCACGGACATGCCGGGATCTTCACCTACCCGATCCGCGTGGCCGTTCAGCAGAACATTCCCCTGATGATCTGGGGCGAGCACGGCTTTATGGACCTGGGAGGCATGCATTCCTACAACGACATGGTCGAATTCACCTACCGCTTCCGGCACGAGCACGGACTGCGCGGCTACGAATGGACCGATTTCGTGGAACAGGCGCCAAAGTTCGGCGAGCAGCTCGAAAAGAAAGAGCTCATTCCATGGATGTATCCTTCCGACGAAGAAATAGAACGCGTTGGCGTGCGCGGGATCTACATTTCCAATTTCTTCAAATGGGAAGCCAACGAACACGGCGAGCTGATGAAATCGCTCTACGGTTTCCTGGAGAATGAAGAGCCTTTTGAGCGCACCTACCGCAGAATGTCCAACCTCGACGACATGCACGAGAACGGCATTCACGATTACATGAAATACGTGAAATTCGGCTACGGACGGGCCACGGACCACGTATGCAAAGACATCCGCGCCGGATTGATGACGCGGGAAGAAGGTATTGCAATTATCCGCGAAATGGACCCCGTGAAATCGAAAGACCTGTGGCGCTGGCTGGAATACGTTGGCTGGACCGAAGAGCAATTCGACGAAGTAGCAGATACCTTCCGCGATAAACGCGTGTGGTGGAAGGACGAAAATGGCAACTGGAACAAAGACAACATCTGGGATGAGCACTAAGAATTTTACAGAAAACGATATTCGTCCGGCCGACCTGCTGAAAGGCCAGGAAGAAGCCGTGCGGGCAGATGTACGCTACCTGCAGGACCGTAAGGACCAATTCGTGGAAGTTGCCTGCCCTGCATGCGGCGGCGTGGAAAGCCAACCGAAATACAGCAAATATTCGTTTCAGTACAACGCCTGCACGGAGTGTGCAACGGTGTATATGAATCCGCGGCCTTCTGCTGAATTGCTGGGCGAATTTTATGCGCAATCGGCGAATTACGCTTACTGGAATGCGCATATTTTCCCCGCTTCGGAAGCAATGCGCCGCAACAGGATCTTCGTTCCGCGCGTCGACCGCGTGATCGAATACTGCGAGAAATATGGTTCCGGCAAAAACACGCTGCTCGAAGTCGGCGCTGGTTTCGGCACCTTCTGCGAAGAAATGCAGTCGCGCAGCTTTTTTAAGAACATCGTTTCCGTGGAGCCTACGCCTTCCCTGGCGGAAACCTGCCGCAGCAAGGGCATTACGACGATCGAACAGCCGATTGAAACAGTGAGTTTCCGTCCCGAAGACCGGCTGGATGTCGTTGTGAATTTCGAGGTCATCGAGCATTTGTTCTCGCCGAAAGATTTCATCACCAAATGCGGCGAAATGCTCCTGCCGGGCGGATTGTTCATTGTGACCTGCCCGAACGGACTCGGATTCGACGTTGTGACGCTGAAAGAAGTATCGAAAACCATCGACCACGAGCACGTCAATTACTTTAATCCCTCATCGCTTACGACATTGCTCGAAAGCTGCGGCTTCGAAGTGCTGGAAGAGCTGACACCGGGAATTCTCGATGCCGAGCTCGTGCGCAATGCTGTGCTCTCCGGAGATTTCAGCCTGGAAGGAAACGACTTTCTACAGCAGGTCCTGATCGATAACTGGGAAACAAGCGGCGCGGATTTTCAGGAGTTTCTGATCCGGAATAAATTGTCCTCCAATATGTGGACGATCGCCCGTAAGAAATAAGCCCGATCCATGACTGTTTTCATCACCGATTCCAGCGAAAGGTACCATGCAGGTACGGCAGAAAACAGGATCCTGCTGGATGTCGCGGTTATTCGTTCGTCAACTTTTCTGTCGGAAGCAGAGATACTTGCCCTCAACACCTTCAACGGCTCTTCGGAAATAACCGCCGGCGACGCGTTCGTAGCTGCACTGGAACAGCTCGTTTCCCGCCTGTCGGAAAAGGAATTTCCGGTAATTCCCTTCATGGAGCACAAAACGCGCTACGAGCAGCTGTATTCTTTCCTGTTTCACCGCTTGTCGGAATACGGCAGACACCGTTTTCAGCTGCACTACTGGATCGCTTCGTTCCTGGAGTTTAAGAACGATCCCAGCCTCCTCTTGAATTTCGACCTCGACTACCAGTACAGCTGGATCGCCCAATCACGCGAAACGCTGAAATTCAACGGCGAAGTTCACATCCGGCCACAGCAGCGTTCCGGATTGCAGCGCCTGTCAGGAGAATTAAAAAACCTGCTGCACACGCCGTATCGTTTGCTGCATCCGCCGAAAAAAGCGGTGCGTTCCAGAACGAACGTGCTCATTGTTACCTATAATATTCTGCACCATATCCGGATCTTTGAGCAGTACGTAAATCGTACGCTGGAAACGACGGACTACGACATTCATTTTTTAATTGTCAGCAGCAGCCTTAACAGCAGCGAAAATCTCGTAACACCGTTATTCGGCGAACATTCCCGAATTCATATTCACGCATTTGAGAGCTTTCGCAGCACGCATTTTCTGCGTCCGGGGAAGATTCTCGGCAAGCTGGCACAATTGGAACCGGAACTGGCCTTCCTGGAAAACGATCCGCATTTCGAAGCGACATTTACCCAGTACCAATGGATGGCAAACGTATTCCGAAAGCTCTCGCCGGATGTATGCCTGCTCGTCAATCTGCACGAAATAGGGCGTATCATGGCCGATATCGCCTGGCAGACAAAAACGCCTTCCATCCAGGTGGATTACGGTTTGTTCTCCGACCATCACCTGATGAATGCCCGGATCGCATTTACCGCGCGTGCGGTGTTGTCCCAGGCCGTAACAGCTGTCTGGGAAAAACGCGGAGATACTGCGCTGAGCCGTATTCCGATCGGCTTTACCAAGCTCGACGACAGCCGTTCACCGGAGGAATTAACAGCCGATAAACAGGCTTTTTTCAACGCCAACGGACTGGATCCCGATCTGCCAACGGTGTTTTTCGCCAGTACGTGGTCGTTGCCCGGAGAAATTTACGATGTCGAAAAAAGCGAGATCGTGAAAGCCCTTTCCGGCATTTGCGGGCGCAGCCGCTACAACCTCATCGTGAAAAAGCATCCGCTGGAGCAGGACGATTCGCTGGAGAAGCTTGTAGCAGGAAAATCGTGTCAGCGCATTTTTCAGCATACGGACCTGTCGCTGGAAAAAGCGATCGCATTGAGCGATTTTGTCACCACACAGGGCTCGAGCATTGTGCTCGAAGCGTTGTTCTATGGAAAAATGCCCGTATTCCTCGGCATCGCTGCAGAAAAGCAACACATTCTCGCAGGGATGACCAATAACGACGACGTGGTTTATTTTTCCGATTTCACTGCATTCGAACAGTTCCTGCAAAGCCTTGTTAAAGATGAATCGGCACGAATCGAATTCGATGCGCGCGTTCAGCAGAAAACCGAACAGATGCTGCATAAAAAGGATCGAAAAGCATCGTTCCGTTTGTTTGAGCTGGTCGAAAAACTGATGAAAGAACATGCAGAGTGATGAGAAGTGCGTCGATACTACGATGGTAGAGCGTAGGTACTGCGTAGATAAAGCGTACCAGGAGCGTAGATAGAGCGTTATTTGTGCGATTCCTTAACAATCAGATCAGAAATAAACATTATCGGCCCCGGAAAAGAACTTCCGGCCCTTCCACCCTCAAAAATCCGGAGCCCCGCGCCCAAAAGCCGATTGGAAACCTTATTTTCGTCCGCTGAATGTGCAACAACGATCCGCAACGAATAATTCATTAAATGGCCAGCAACTTATCGATAATTGTCCCCACCATGATTCGTGGAACGTTATTGAAAACAACGCTCGATTGTTTGCAACTGGCCATTGGTGAGGATCCCATTGAGATCATCGTTGTCAACGACCGCAAAGACCGCACTGTTCCCGAAGAATGGATCACAGATGCGCGCGTCAGGGTGATTAACAATCCGCGCCAGGGTGCGGCAACAGCCCGAAATTTCGGGGCGAAGGCCGCTACTGCTGATTTACTGCTCTTCATCGATGACGATATTCTCGTCTCCCGCGAAAACATCCTGCAGACACTCGAGCTGCACCGTACAAACCGGAAAGCCTGCTATAATTTCAACTGGATCTACCCGGAAGACCTGCTTCAGGAACTGGAACAAACGAAGTTCGGGCGGTTTGTCCTTGCAAACGACCTGCATCGCTACGAAGGCTGGGTACAGGACATCAACTGGAAGCAGGAACAACCCGTTATCGGCGTCAGCAAGCTCGCAGCATTTTATTTCAGCATAGAGCGCTCCGTTTTTACGGCGTCCGGCGGATTCGATGAGAACTTTGTGCACCAGGGTGTGGAAGACGACGAGTTCAGTATGCGGCTACGTACGCAGAACATCGCCCTGCGCATTGTCACAGATGCCTTTGTATACCACAACGAGCGCGACAGGCAAACATTGAGATCCCGTACGTTCAGATTGCAGATCGGCGCCATGAACAAAGCGATCGCTTTCGGGATGGGCATGAAAGAATACCGCATGGATTACGCGCCTTCCCGCATCAGGCTGCTGAATTTCATACGCCTGCTGAAACCTGTTTTGCTGTCCGCAGCTTATAGTCTGCCCAACAGGCGCACCTTTGATAAGCTGTACAGCCGGCTCGCCCATATTCTCGTCGCTATTTGTATCTACGACGGCTTTGTCAAACGAAAAAAAAGCTGGTAGCGTATGCGTCCCGAAGTAAGCGTCATCATTCCCTGCTACAATGCCGGGAAATTCATCGCCCGGACAATTCGCTCCGTGACCGGCCAATCCTATACCAACTGGGAGCTCATCATTATCGACGACGGCTCCGGAGACGACAGCGCAGCGATCATTCGTCCGTTCCTGGACAATCCGAAGATCCGCTACATTTACCAGGAGAACGCCGGCGTGAGCAACGCCCGGAATCACGGCCTTGCAGAAGCAACAGCCGATTTTATCTGTTTCCTCGATGCCGACGACCTCTTCCTGCCGGATAACCTGCTGAAAAAAGCAGAAGTACTGCGAAACAATCCGGAAATAGGACTCGTGCACTCCGATCTGCAACCGATCGGCATGGAAGACGAATTACTGCCCGGAAGAGAAGCAGGCATGGAAGGCACAGATCTGCATTACGCGATCCTGAGCTGGGAACGCTGCGTCATCACCGTTCCGAGCAGCATCATGGTCAGACGAAGTATTTTCAAAGAAACCGGCGAATGGGATCCGGAATTCACTACGGCTGCAGATCAGGACCTCATGATCCGCATTGCTGCGCGCTATCCTATCGCCCGTATTCCCGAAATGCTTACCGGCTACCGCATTGTTCCCGGAAGCATGGGCAAACAGGCAGCTGTTTTTGAAAAAGACCACCTGGGCGTTTACCGGAAAGCCGAACGATTGCAGCTCTTTCAAAACAGCCGGCACCGGAAACGGAGCTTTGCAAAGCTGCACCTCATCATCGCCGGCATGTGGTGGCAGGCCGGTAAGCCATTCAAAACAATAAAGCACCTCGTGCGTTCCATACTGTTTTCGGTACGTCCTTTTTGGACAGCCGTTTCCTCAAAAATCACAGGGCGATGAAACAGGAAAAGATCGTATTTTATCTCTACAACAGGCTGCAGGATCCGCTGGTAGCGTCGAATATCATGCTGTACATCCAAGCGCTGAATACGCCCGGCGTACATCGCTACGACATTGTGCTCATTACCTACGAAGATTCGGCGTTCCCGATTGATCCACAGGAAAAAGCGCAACTGCTGGCAACATTTGCAGCCTTAAATATCAGCTGGCATCCGTTGAAGTGGCACAGCGGGATGTCGTTAAAAACCAAACTGCGCGATCTCTTCTCAGGATTTTCCAGGCTGCTTTACCTGCGTCTTTTCAGGAATTACCTCAACGTTGTCACTCTTGGCTCCATCGCCGGAAGCTACGCCTACCTGATTTCCCGCCTGGTTCCTTTTCGCTATTACCTGTACCAGTATGAGCCGCACAGCGAATTTGCGGTCGACAGCGGCATCTGGCAGCCAACCGGCCGGCAGTTTAAGCTGCTGAATCGCGCAGAACGGAAATCGGCACAGAACGCAGCCGTTATTTCCACCGGCACAGATGCGATGATCCGCCGGCTTAGAGACTGGAAAGTTCAGGCAGCGATTTTTAAGATCACCAGCGTTGCCAACGAAGAGCGCTTTCGCTTCTCAGCTCTCGAAAGAGTGCGCATCCGGGAAGAGCTCAACATTTCCGATACAGAAACGTGCATCATTTACCCGGGAAAGCTGAACGATCTGTATTGTTCGCCCGAACAGCTGCTCGACGTTTTCCGGGGCATACACGAAACGATCAGCAGGGCCGTATTCATTGTGCTTTCTCCCAACAGCGGCGAAGTCGACGCATTGCTAAATAGCGATCCACGCTTTGGCAATATGATCGTTATCACCCGAAATGCTGTTGCCCAGGAGCTGCTTCCGGGTTATCTGAGCGCTGCCGATTTCGGCTTCGTAGCCATTACGCCTACGCCTGCCCAGCAGTTCCGTTCGCCCATCAAGGTCGGGGAATATTTAGCCAACGGCCTTCCCTATATCGTTTGCCGCGGTGTTTCGGAAGACGGCGAATACGCGGAAGAAAACAACGTAGGAATCGTGCTGGAATCATTCGATGCAGCAGCCGTTAAGTCTGCCGCACCGCAATTCATGCAACGAATCAGCGAAGACCGGGAAGTCGTGAGAGCGCGCTGCCGGAAAAAGGGCGCAGATTACCGCGGGTTTCAAAAACAATCAGCAATTTTCCTCAAAGCACTGGAAACACTCGCCCTCCGCAGGCATTCGTCCTAAATTCTCAGGTGAATGGACATTAACGCTCCTGTATATGAGTTAAAACGATATTTTTGTCTTATTAGAAAAACTACAGATGAATATATTGATCACAGGAGGCGCAGGATTTATTCCCAGCTCAATGGCCGACAGGCTGCTGCAGGATCCGGAGAATACACTGGTGCTCGCTGACAATTTTCTCACGGGAAAACATGAAAATATCCCGTCGAGTCCGAATTGCAGATTTGTCCATTGCGACGTCAACAATTACGACGAGATCGCTCCTGTGTTCAGCATGCTTCCGTTCGATTATGTTTTTCACTACGCCGCAGTGGTCGGTGTGCAGCGAACACTCGATCATCCGATCATGGTGCTCGACGATATCCAGGGAATTAAGAACATCCTGAACCTGTCGAAAAGGACCGGCGTAAAACGCGTGTTCTATGCTTCCTCTTCCGAAGTTTACGGCGAGCCCGTACACCTTCCGCAGAATGAGCACACGACCCCGCTGAATTCCCGTTTGCCGTATGCGATCGTGAAAAATGTAGGCGAATCCTATTTTCGTTCTTACCAGCAGGAATTCGGGCTCGAATACACGATCTTCCGGTTTTTCAATACGTATGGCCCCAAACAGAGCACCGACTTCGTCATGGCCCGCTTTATCCGCGCGGCGCTGAATAACGAACCGATCACGCTTTACGGCGACGGTAGCCAGACACGCACATTCTGCTACATCGACGACAATATCGACGCATGCTACAATGCGCTCATCAATCATTCCATCGTAAACGACGTTGTAAACGTAGGGAATGATGTTATTACGACGATCTCACAGCTTGCCGAAACCATTATCCGCCTCACGGGCTCCAGGTCGGAGATCGTTTACCTGCCGTCGCTGCCGGACGGCGACATGACCCGCCGCCAGCCCGACATTTCGAAAATGCAGGAGCAGCTGATGTCGCGTCCGTTTACCTCGCTGGAAGAAGGTATCCGGAAAATTCTCGCGCTTCAGCAGGGCAGCTAATAGTTTTCCTATATGAACGCGGAATCGTCCACCCACACGGAATGCCTGCTTTGCGGAAACGCCTCGCTGAAAACGCTGCGTGGTTATGAAAAAGACCACCTGGTACGCTGCCGTTCCTGCCGGTTCGTTTTTTCCGTGAAGATCCCGTCGACCGAACAGCTCATTGCTTTTTACGAAACATATCCCAGGGCCGGAGCAATTTCGCCCATCACGATCAAGCGGTATCACGAGCTGCTGGACCGCTTCGAACACTACCGCTCCACCGGCAACCTGCTCGACATCGGCTGTGGCGACGGCTATTTCCTGGAAGTAGCCAAGGAGCGCGGCTGGACGGTTTACGGCACCGAGTTCACCGATGAAGCAATAGCGGTTTGCGGCGCCAAAGGGATCACAATCCACCAGGGGCCGCTCGATGCGTCAAACTACGAAGCAGATCTGTTCGATGTCATTACGTCCTTCGAGGTGATCGAGCATATTAACAATCCTATTGAAGAAATGGCCTTTATTTCGAAAATCCTTCGCAAAGACGGGCTGTTTTATGTCACGACACCCAATTTCAATTCCATCAGCCGTTTCTTGCTTGGTAATAAATGGTCTGTACTGCATTACCCGGAACACCTGAGCTACTATACGGCCGGCACCATGACCCGTTTCCTCGGTCAGCAAAACTTCCGGAAGCTCAAAACGGAAACAACCGGCATCGGCATCAGGCGATTTACACAAACTGTTACCAAACAGGTAACCAGCGAGGAATCGCTGCGCGAAAAGACAGAAACACGGCCTCTGTTTCGCTTCGCCAAGAAGACCATCAATGGATTGCTGCAGTTCACGGGCTCGGGAGACAACTTAAAAGGATCTTTCATTCACCGTAAATGAGCAGCCGGAAAAAGATCCGATTCATTGTTCCATATCCGCCGGGACAGGCGCCTTCGCAGCGCTTTCGCTTCGAGCAATACCTTCCGTGGCTGAAAGAGCAGGGATTCGACATCACCGTTTCGCCTTTTCTCGACGATCAAACCTGGAAAACACTTTACAGGCCCGGGCATTTTTTCGCCAAGGCGTGGGGCATCAGCAAAAGCTTTTTCCGCCGATTCGGCCTGCTGTTCAGCCTTCAAAAAGACGAATCCGTTTTCATTCACCGGGAAGCTGCGCCGATGGGGCCGCCCGTTTTTGAATGGATGCTGGCAAAAGTGCTGCGCAAACCTTACATCTACGATTTCGACGATGCGATCTGGCTTCCGAATTACAGTGAGTCGAATGCACGCTTTCAACGCCTGAAAGCTTACGGAAAAGTCCGGAAAATCGCCAAATGGGCGGGACATGTTACCGTTGGCAACGATTACCTGGCCAACTTCGCCCGCACTTATAACAGCAACGTAACGATCATCCCTACGACGATCGATACGGATCACCTTCATCGTCCTTCGGAAAAACCGAAAACAGGGCTGATCATCGGCTGGACGGGAACGCATTCGACCATGCATTACCTGGACGAGCTTATTCCCGTTCTGCAAGAGCTCGAAACCCGCTATGTCTTTACCTTCCTGGTGATCTCGGACCAGGCACCCGGATACGACCTGCGATCATTGCGTTTCGTTCCGTGGAATAAAACGACGGAGATCGCCGACCTGCAACGCATCAGCATCGGCGTTATGCCGCTGAAAGCCGATCAGTGGTCGGAAGGAAAATGCGGGTTCAAAGGACTCCAGTACATGGCGCTTGAGATTCCGACAATCCTTTCGCCCGTAGGCGTTAATACCACTATCATCACAGACGGCGAAAACGGAATGATCGCTTCCACAACGGAAGAATGGGCTCAAAAGCTCAGCCTGTTGCTAGAAGACGAATTCCTGCGGGAAAGCCTCGGGAAAGCCGGACGCAGAACAGTTATCGAAAGGTATTCGGTTGTGGCGATGAAACACCGTTACCTGGAAATTCTTGGAGGGACGTCAGGAGTTTAGGATTTTAAGACAATAGGAATACGAACTATATACATTATGAAACTTTTATTTGCTTCCTCGAACGCCCATAAGATCTCGGAGATCCGTCAGCTGTTACCGGCAAGCTACGAGCTGGTGTCACTGGCCGACGTCGGTTTCCACGACGAAATCCCCGAAACGGCAGACACGATCCAAGGAAATGCACTGCTGAAAGCACAGTTCATGGCTGATAAACAGCCACTAGCCTGTTTTGCCGACGATACCGGGCTGGTGATTCCTGCACTCAACGGAGAACCGGGCGTTTATTCGGCACGTTATGCCGGCGAAGCGCGGGACTCCAGCGACAACATGGACCTCGTTCTGCAAAAGCTTTCCGGGTCAGCCGATCGCAGCGCTTATTTCGTAACCGTTATCGCTTTGTGGATCAACGACGAAATGCACCTGTTCGAAGGCCGCGTAGACGGAACGATCCTCGTTGAAAAACGGGGGACGGAAGGTTTCGGCTACGATCCGCTGTTCCAGCCTGCAGGATTTGAAAAAACCTTTGCAGAAATGACATCCGGCGAAAAAAATGCGTTGAGTCACCGCGGACGGGCGCTGGCGAAGATGGTCGATTTCCTGGAACAAGCATTGTAAGTTGCCAGAGCCAGACATCTAGTGCCACCCTCTCAATCCTCCCTCCGGGGAGGAAGCAAGATCATTAGAAAAGTAACGACCCCAAGTACCTGCCGGTTCATAACTTCTTGAAATAAAATGTAGCCGGCAGACTCCGAAATTTGCTTAAGCCATGCGTGTGTAGTAGCTTTGCGCGTAACTGAAAAAAGACTTTTATAATAACTAACTCATAAAGTATGTCAGAAAAAAACGCAACTATTTTGTACACTAAAACGGATGAGGCTCCGGCATTGGCAACCTACTCTTTTTTGCCGGTGGTACAGGCTTTTGCATCCACAGCCAACATTCGTGTCGAATTGAGAGATATTTCGCTCGCCAGCAGAATTCTCTCGGCGTTTTCTGAAAGCCTGAAGCCTGAACAGCGTGTTCCGGACTCACTTGCCGAACTGGGTAAAATGGCTACTTCACCCGATGCAAACATTATCAAGCTGCCGAATATTTCGGCTTCTATTCCCCAGCTGAAAGACGCGATTGCAGAATTGCAGCAACTGGGCTTTGCAGTTCCCGATTATACAGATGCTCCGGTAACGGAAGAAGAAAAAGCCGCACGAGCGAAATACGATAAGATCAAAGGATCGGCTGTAAACCCGGTGCTGCGCGAAGGAAATTCAGACCGTCGTGCACCGCGCGCCGTTAAAAATTACGCTAAAAAACACCCGCATTCCATGGGTGAATGGACGGCCGATTCCAAAACGAACGTTGCGAGCATGCCAAACGGCGATTTCTACGGCAGCGAGCAATCTGTTGTGATTGACAAAGCCACGGATGTACGCATCGAATTGACAGGAAATTCCGGTACAACAACCATTCTCAAAGAAAAAACATCCCTGAAAGACGGTGAGATCATCGACGCATCTGTATTGAGCCAGGCTGCACTCCGTAGCTACATAGCAAAAGAAATTGCACGGGCAAAATCCGAAGACATCCTCTTATCTGTTCACCTGAAAGCGACGATGATGAAGGTTTCCGACCCAATTATTTTCGGAAATGTGGTAGCGGTTTATTTCGAAGATGTGTTTGCTAAATATGCCGAAACATTCGAGAAATTAGGCGTTAATCCCAATAACGGACTGGCGGATCTTTTCACGCGCATCGAAACATTGCCCGAAGCCGAGCGAACCGCGATCAAAACGGATATCGATGCGGTTTACGCTAAGAATCCCGGCCTGGCGATGGTGAATTCCGAAAGAGGCGTTACCAATCTTCACGTTCCGAGCGATGTGATCGTAGATGCTTCCGTACCGGCGGCGATCCGCACATCCGGCCAGATGTGGGACAAAACAGGCATTTTGCGTGATACATTAATGCTCATTCCCGATCGTTGCTACGCAGGCGTTTACCAGACGGTGATCGACTTCTGCAAAAAGCACGGCCGCTTCGATCCCCAGACAATGGGAAGTGTTCCGAATGTCGGTTTAATGGCCCAGGCTGCGGAAGAATACGGCTCACACGACAAAACATTCCAGATCTTCGAAACCGGAACCGTGCGCGTAGTGAATGCAGAAGGTGCTACGCTGCTGGAACACGCTGTTGAAAAAGGCGATATCTGGAGAATGTGCCAGACCAAAGACGCTCCGGTAAAAGACTGGGTAAAGCTGGCTGTTACACGCGCACGTCTCAGTAATACACCTGCTGTATTCTGGCTCGACAATGCACGCGCACACGACCGAAATCTCATCGAAAAAGTAACTACGTACCTGAAAGACCACGATACAAGCGGTCTGGACATTCGCATTTTGTCGCCGGTTGAAGCGACGCAGTTTACCCTCGAGCGCATCGTTAAAGGAGAAGATACGATCTCGGTTTCCGGGAATGTGCTCCGCGATTACCTGACGGACCTGTTCCCTATTCTCGAAGTGGGAACAAGCGCGAAAATGCTGTCGATCGTGCCATTGATGAATGGCGGCGGCCTGTTCGAAACAGGTGCAGGAGGCTCAGCGCCCAAACATGTGGAGCAATTTGTCGAAGAAGGCTATCTCCGCTGGGACTCGCTGGGCGAATTCCTGGCCCTGGCAGTTTCGTTCGAGCACATGTACAACACAACAGGAAACCAAAAAGCGAAAGTACTCGGCGAAACACTCGATGCCGCAACAGAGAAATTCCTTGAAAACGATAAATCGCCTGCCCGTAAGGTTGGTGAAACAGATAACCGTGGAAGCCACTTCTACCTGACGCTTTACTGGGCGCAGGCACTTGCCGCTCAGACAAACGACACGGAGCTTCAAAAACAATTTGAGCCCGTTGCGAAGGCGCTCACGGAAAAAGAAGCGCAGATCAACCAGGAGCTGATCGGTGCACAAGGGAAACCTGTAGACATCGGCGGTTACTACCTGCCGGATGCAGTGAAAGTCAGCAAGGCCATGCGCCCGAGCGAAACGTTTAATGCCATTATCGGGGCGATCTGATCGATCCCAAAATAAAACACACAAAGAAGGGGCGCAGAATATGCGCCCCTTCCTGGTTATTGTAAAATCGTTGGCTGTTATTCAAATTTGCTTTCCACTTCGTCTAAAGCGCCAACACCAAAGCTGTCATTGGACCATTTAACACCGGATTTGCCATCCGTTAGCACAAATGCCGGGAAGGCCTCTTCTGCAACGCTTCCGAGGGCATTCATATCTTCAGCAAGCACGATGGGAAAAGCTGTGCCCGCTGCCTCTTTGTAAGCTGTCAAAGCGCCCGGGTCGGAGCTGCAAACGCGGTATTCAATGTTAACCGCCGGATTGCGTTTCTTGAAATCTTTCATACGCTCTACTGACTGCATGCAAAATGGGCATCCCGGAATGGTGATCACAACGAGGGTTTGCTTTGTTTTAGCTTTCAGCTCAGGAATCAGGGTAATGGTTTTCGAATTGTTGGAAAAATCGCCTTCATAAATAGGGTTGACCAGGAAATATCCCAGGAACGGAAGAGCGATTAACAATATCAGCAACGTATATTTTATCCACCCGGTTTTGATTCTGCGGCGCAGGAATAGCCACACGATCAGGCCCAGGAAAGGAAAAAGCACGTAAGGGACAAGCTTGCTCGCTGTCCATGAAAAGCCGCTGTCTAGCAGAAAGATCTCAAATGAATTCATGGCGGAAAATTAAGCAAAAAACACGCTGAATGAAATAATAGAGGAAGATTTGAGAGGTAAAGGTTGTTTCATGCTATTTTACATGTGGAAAACCTATTGGCGATGAAGGATACAGAGGTTATGCACAGCTATTGGCATCCGTTCCTAATAATGAGTACCGGTTCCTAATTTGGGGAACTTAGTAAATTCCCCAAATTCCCGGATATTTTTCACTCTCGCAGGTTTATGTACTGCCCCCTAATCCCGGATTTCCTCCTAATGTTGGAACTGATGACACAATTCGCAGTTCAGAATATACAGCGCATAAAAAAAGCTACTCTTACGAGTAGCTTTCAATAGTTTAATCCGTGGATTATATATTAGATCTCACAGCTAGCTGCTGCACCGAAAGCTGTGTAAAGAGCCTCTTGAGCATCACATGCTTCTTTAGCATCTTTTTTCTTAGCATCTTTGAAAACTGTTGTATCAGATTCACCATCAACAGTACAAGTACATGTGTAGTCTTTTTTGCAGGAAACCATTCCGAAAGATGCTACTACAGCAACAATAAATAATTTTTTCATCTTAATTAGATTTATAAGTTAAATAACGGGGCCAAAGTTAACACATTTTTGGAAACTGCCCGTATCCGGAGCGTTTTTTTTTCGATCCCCAAAGATTTAACATTTCAGCATCCGCTAATAGCAAATCTGATGGATATCAACCTTCTTAAACGAATTTGAATTAGCTTTACACTTCAAAATTTTCCATCGGGTCCATGAATTATTGCCGGCTGTTTCTTTTTATCGTTCTGCTTTCCGCATGCAAAACCATTCAACCCGTTGCCCCGGATACGAAGGCACAGATAGCTCCGCTTGCCGAACAACCGCTTTCCGTGCTCGTGCTGCCGGTTTCCATTCAGCTGGCTTCGTACTATCAGCTGGCAGATAAACAGGTACCTAATTCATTCGACGGCAGCGAAAGTCCGTGCGAAGGCGTTTCGTTCAACTATCATTTCGACCGCGACCCGCTGCAGCTTTCCGGTAACGGCAATGCAATTACGGTCGATGTTTCCGGGAAATACAGGATACAGATGAGCTATTGCCCGGAATGCACGGACCTGTTCACGGAAAAGCCGCATTGCATTGTGCCGCGCATTCCGTTCAGCTGCGGAATTGGCGAGCCGATGCGCAAAATGAAGATACAGTATGTTTCCAGCTTCGAGCTGACGAAAGATTACGGGATAAAAACACGTACGGTGCTCAGCGATATCAAAGCAATCGACCCTTGTAAAGTGACGGTTTTCTCCTATGATGCTACGGATGAGCTCCTGAAAGAAGTAAGAAAAGCACTGCAGGACCTGGCCAAAGACATCGATAAACAAACCGCGGGTATTTCGTTCCGCAAAGACGCCGCCGGACTCTGGAACGATGCCAGTCAGCCGATCGCGGTTCCCGGCTACGGTTTTATTCACCTGCAGCCGCAGAAAGTCATGATCACGCAGCCTGTGCTGAAAAACAATGTGCTTTTTTCTTCGCTCGTGCTGGAAGCCTACCCGCTTTTTTCTTCCCAGAAACGGATCCTGGAGAAAAAAGCGCTCCCCGATCTGCTCATAGCTCCCAATTATCCGACAGATACGCTGAACTTAATTTCCGACCTTCATCTGCAATACGATTCGCTTTCCGCAATTATCAACCGATTTGTGAGCGGAACAGAATTGATCATCCAGAAAAAACAGGTGATCATCGACAGTATTCACATTGCCGGTGCAGACAATCAGAACATGATCTTCCGCGTACAGTTCTCAGGAAAAAAGAGAGGAACATTGTTCATTACCGGCCAGCCGGTTTTCAACCAGGTTTCCCAGGAGATCGAGCTGAAAAACGTGGATTTCGACCTCGAAACGAAAAGCGCGCTTCTGAAAACCGCAAAATGGCTGTTTTCGGACCGGATCCTGCATGAAATTGCCAAAGCGTGCAAGCAGGACCTGAATCCGCAGCTGGAGCTTCTGAAAAAGCAATTGAATAAATCATTGCATATGCAGCAGAACGGCTTTAAGCTGGACGGAACGATCGTGCGCCTGCGCGTAGAAGCGGTATATCCAGAAACGACTGATCTGGTGATCCGCGTTGCCGCAAAAGGAAAGTTATTGCTGACGTCTACCGATTAACCATGTGCTGCGCGAGCGGCGGAAAACAATTGTAGACAGCCGTTTTCAGCTCTTCGGAAAGATCGAGGCTGTAGATGGCTATTTTCATGCACCTGAGCCACTCTTCTTTTGCAGTCGTATCGATTTCATGAGGCAAGTGGCGCATGCGCATTTTCGGATGTCCGTGCTGCATCGAATAGAGTTGCGGGCCGCCGAGGAACTGCGTTAAGAACGCTTCCTGCTTCGCTTTGATCTCGTCCTTATCAGACTGAAAAAGATGCCGGATAACGGGAGAAGCGAACACTTCATCGTAAAACCGGTCAACCATTTTATGCAGCTGCTCTTGTCCTATTTTCTCGTAAAGTGTTTCCATTCCGGCACAAAGTTAGCAAGGCGAACGAAACAAAGCGCCGGATTCGCCGTACATCTTCTTAATTTCTCTATTTTTACCTACTAATGAAGCAGTTTCTTCTCTTACTATTCGCCGTCACTGCCATGTTTTCCATGGCGCAGGACAATGCTGCTACTTCCGATGCGCTATCCGATTGCTCCGGCGCCACGAATATTCTCCAGCCCGGAACGTATTCCATGCAATTCACCTCGAAAGGCGGCACAGTCAAAGATCTTGCTGCTTATCCTTCGCTTTCCGACGTGCAGGAAAAAAACTCCCTGTGGTGCTCGTTCAAAGCGCCCTACAACGGACGGTTCAGCATGACGGCAGATGTGGAGCAGGGACCGTTGCAAATGATCATTTTCGAAAACGATACCAAGGACGTCTGTGACGATATTCTGAAAGGAAAAGCAGAGATTCGCAGGATCATCCTGTCGAAAGATTCACACACGGGCCTCGACCTGATCACAGCGGCGAATGTATTGTACCCTATCGACCTGATAGCAGGGAAACACATCATGATCTGCTTCATTGGCATGCCGAAAGAGAAATCAAAGCTCGAGCTGTACATTAAATTCGAACCAACGGACGGCGAGCTGAAAGATGCGGGCTCAGATGGAAAAACGGTCGATCTCCGAAGTGTCAAAAGCAATCCCGCGGTGAACATCCTGATCCGCGACGTTGAAACAGGAAGCCCGGTGATCGCTAATCTCGCACTGTCGGGATTAAAAGATATGAAAGCGCTTTACAGCGGTTCCGATTTCTATATTACGGTGGAGAAATCGGGTAAAGTGCAGATGAAGATCGATGCCGAAGGTTACTTCTTCGTTGACCGTGAAGAGCCTGTTTCCGCGGGTTCAGAGAACGAGATCGTGATCTGGATGGAACCGCTCGGCGAAGGAAAAAGTATGCAGATCGACGAAATCGAGTTTGTTCCCGGATCCAGTGAGTTTCTTTCGACATCAGAGCCCAAGCTACGCCGCTTAAAAGATTTCCTGGCGCTGAATGCTTCCGTAAAAGTTGAAGTGCAGGGCCACGTTCATGCCACAGGAGAAAATTCATTCGCCGGACAAAAGCTTTCAGAAGCGCGTGCAAAACGCGTGGTGAATTACCTGGTAGAAAACGGTATCAGCAAAGACCGGCTCAGCTCGGTTGGCTATGGCAACACGAAACCGATCTACCCGGATGCAAAGTTCGCTTATGAAGAACAGGCGAACCGAAGGGTGGAGATTAAGGTGCTTTAAGGCGGAATATTCCGCCCCAACTGGCTTTTAACTAATCTTCTTCCCGAAAACAGAATCGATCACATTTTCATCCACCATCTCCGGAACGGTTACTTTCAATCGTGGTTCCTGTTCCATGGCACGTTTGATAGCGAAAACAGCGCCTTCGTTCCTGGCCCAGCTTCTTCTCGCAATTCCGTTGTTCACATCCCAGTGAAGCATCATGGTTAAGCGCCGCTGCGCATCTTCCGAGCCGTCGAGCAGCATGCCGAAACCGCCATTGATCACTTCGCCCCAGCCAACGCCGCCGCCATTGTGAATGGAAACCCAGGTTGCGCCCCTGAAGGAGTCGCCGATAACATTCTGTATCGCCATGTCAGCTGTAAAGCGCGAGCCGTCGTAAATATTGGATGTTTCGCGATACGGGGAATCGGTTCCCGATACATCGTGATGATCTCTTCCCAGCACTACCGGTCCGATCTCGCCGTTGGCAATGGCTGTATTGAACGCCGCGGCGATCTTCATTCGTCCTTCTGCATCGGCATAGAGAATGCGCGCCTGCGATCCTACGACCAGCTTATTTTCCTGCGCTCCTTTGATCCATTGGATATTGTCGGCCATCTGCTGCTGAATTTCAGCCGGGCTGTTCTTCTTCATTTCTTCGAGGACAGCGCACGCAATGGCGTCGGTCTTCGCCAGATCTTCCGGCTTGCCGCTGGCACACACCCAACGGAACGGCCCGAAACCGTAGTCGAAGCACATCGGCCCCATAATATCCTGTACGTAGGATGCGTATTTGAAATCGATCCCGTTTGGCGCCATGATGTCTGCACCCGCGCGGGAAGCTTCCAGCAAAAAGGCATTGCCGTAATCGAAGAAGTAAGTTCCTTTTGCGGTGTGCCCGTTCACTGCAGCTGCATGGCGAACGAGTGTTTCCTGCACTTTTTGTTTGAATAATTCCGGATTATCGGCCATCATCGCATTGGCCTCTTCAAATGAAATGCCGGTCGGATAATAACCGCCCGCCCATGGGTTGTGCAGGGAAGTCTGATCGGAACCCAGGTCTACGTAAATGTCATCTTTGAGGAACTGCTCCCAGACGTCGACCACATTTCCCAGGAATGCGATAGAAACGACTTCTTTCCTGCTTTTCGCAGTGCGTACACGGGCGCTCAGCTCCGAAAGATCGGTGATCACTTCATCGACCCAGCCCTGCGAATGGCGCGTCTGAACGGCTTTTGCATTGACTTCTGCGGTAACGGAGATACAGCCTGCAATGTTTCCTGCTTTCGGCTGTGCGCCGGACATTCCGCCGAGGCCTGCCGTGAGGAATAATTTACCTTCCAGTCCTTCGCCGTTCTTCGAGATCATTCTCCCGGCATTCAAAACGGTGATGGTTGTTCCGTGCACAATTCCCTGCGGGCCGATGTACATGAACGAGCCCGCGGTCATTTGTCCGTATTGCGTTACGCCAAGCGCGTTGAATTTCTCCCAGTCATCGGGCTTCGAATAGTTCGGTATCATCATGCCATTGGTCACAACGACTCTCGGCGCGTCTTTGTGCGACGGGAACAATCCCATCGGGTGGCCTGAATACATCGCGAGGGTTTGGTCCTCGGTCATTTCAGCCAGGTATTTCATGCACAGGCGGTACTGGATCCAGTTCTGAAAAACTGCGCCGTTGCCGCCATAGGTGATCAATTCATGCGGATGCTGCGCCACCGCGTGATCCAGGTTGTTGTGGATCATGAGCATGATGGCTTTCGCCTGTTCCGACTTCCCGGGATAATCGGAGATCGGGCGGGCAAAGATCTTATAGTCCGGGCGAAAACGGTGCATATAGATACGGCCCGAAGCTTCCAGCTCTTCCAGAAATTCCGGTGCGAGCTCTGCATGCTGCTCTTTCGGAAAATAACGCAGGGCATTTTTCAGCGCCAGCTTTTTTTCTTCCAATGAAAGGATGTCCTTTCTGCGCGGAGCGTGATTTACAGTCGGATCGTTCGTTTTTTTCGGAGGAAGAACAGTTGGAATTCCCTGTTTAATATCGTCGTGAAATGCTGTCGGACTCATGAATTGTATTTTGCCCAAAATTAATACGAAATTCAGGAATCCGGGCAAAAAAAACGGCCCATCCCCAAAGATGAGCCGCCTGTGAATTCGCGTATTATTTTTAGCGGATGATTATCACATCGCCGGTATACCTGTAGCTTGCATCGTTCAGGCGATCGCCGGTCTGTATGGTCCATTTGTAGGTGCCGCCCGGCAGTACCTCTCCTTTGTAGGTTCCGTCCCACGAAGCTTCGAGATCGTGCGATTCCCAGATGACCTCTCCCCAGCGATTGAAGATCAGCAATTGGAAATCATAGAGGTCGATGCCTTCCATGTGGACTTTCCAGCTCTGATTGAACTCATCTCCGTCGGGCGTAAATGCATTCGGAGCGTAAAGCAGCACTTCCGGCATTACAGGAACTATTTTCGTCACTGTATCGATGCAACCCAGGTCGGAAGTCGCGATCAGCGTTACTTCATAATAGCCTGTAACTCCGTCGGGAAAAGTTGCCACAACGTCTTCGCTTGTTGAAGCATAGGGCACAGCATCCTGGAATGACCACTGATACGTATCTGCCCCGGTAGAATAATTCGTGAAAAGCACTTCGGTATTGAACATCATAACCGGATCGGGGCTCCATCTGAAATCGGCCAGCGGCTGCGGCTTCACGATCAGGAAGTTCTGGAAGGTCGTAGAATCGATACAGCCTTCGGGAGAAACAACGACCAGCGTCACATCGTACGTGCCGGCATACAGATCATCCGGTACAATGACAGGCGTGTTGGTAAATTCCTGCCCGTCGCTTAATCTCCAGTAATTTCCAGCCATTGTAGAAGCTATGGTCGAATTGGTGATGGTGAACACGGCAGGCTCGCATTTCACATGCTCATCGACATCGATTGCCGGAACGGGCAGCGGATGCGTGATGAGCTGCGTACTGATCGTGAAAGGCGTCGATTCGCACGCGTCGTTGATGATTACCGTATAAGTGGTTGTCACTAAAGGCGATTGCGTGAGCGTCGAAACTGCGGCGGTATGGATTGTGTCCGTCGACCATGTATAGGTGTACGGTGCTCCGATTCCTTCACTAGCCGTTGCGGTCATCGAGCCGGGATAGCCCGGACATACGAACTGGTCCGGCGTGATCGTAGCACTGATAGGCGCACGTACGGTCACATAAACGGAATCCGGTGCAGAGACACATCCTGATTCGCTGGTGGCAAATACAGGATAATACGTTGCAGTTACGGGCAATACATCCTGCGCCGCAGCTGTAGATGCCGTGTGATTCCAATGAAAATCATACGTTGTTCCACCGATCGCACTTGCGGAAATGGACGCCGTACCGTTCTGGCAGATGAGTGTATCGTTGGAAACGCTGATCACTACAGGAGCAGGATCAACAAGTGTTACGCTGACACATTTCTGGCATCCGGAAGCGTTGCGTGCACAAACGGAATACGTTCCTGCGGAAAATCCTCCCATGGTGGAAGACGGCGACCAGTTGATCCCGTTGTCGTAGCTGTATTGCACTGCGCCGGCGCTGGCGATCGAGATCTGCCCGTCGGCATAACCGACACAGCTCGGAGGTGTGGGCGTTGCTGCCACGGCGAGCTCCGAAACGTTCACAACGATCGTATCTCTTACCATGCCGCAGACGGTGCTTGTTTCGCGCAGCACGAATTTATAGATCCCCGGCTGGTTAACGGTAATCGTTGGGTTCATGTTACTGAAATTCGGACTCACGGATGCCGTAGACGGTGGCGTCGTTACCGGAACGATCACCTGCCAGTTGGCCGTATTGGCGGCCGAGCTTGGTACTCCGTGCAGCTGGAACGGCATACCGAAACAGACAACCTGGTCCGGTCCGGCATTTGGTGTCGGCGGCGGAACAACTGTGATGGTAAATTCAGCGGTATCGGTGAGCGGCGGGTTGGGGCCGATGGCTGGCTGGCTCACTTTCACTTTATAAAGCGTGGTAACGGTTGGTGTCACGACTACGTTGGAACCTCCCGCAGGATTGGAAACACCATTTGTAACCAGCCACTGGAAAGTCGGGCTTGTATAGCCAGGCGTAGCGATATTAACGATTGCGGATGAACCGAGGCAAATTGTCTGGTCTGCAGCAGAAACGCCGCATACAACCAGCGCAGATCCGAAGAAATCGAGGTCGACGTTCTGGTTGGTTCCGCTGTAGTTGGAAAGGCAGAGAATAAAGGTCTGACCTGCTGTAACGGTCAAAGGTGGCTCGTAGCTTGACGGATCGCCGTCAGGCGGCAGGTTTCCCGCAGGTGCCATACCCGTATTACCGTTGCAGTTGCCGTTCCAGTTACACCTTACCGGAGCAAGTGTATTGCCGTTGATACCGGCACATGGATTTGTTACGGGCTGCGTTGAAACATTCCACATGATCCAGTCGAAACAACCGCTTTCGGATGGTGTGCCGGATGCATTTAACCCTACGAACGACCATTCGAGCGTTCCGTTAGACACGACATTAATGGTAATGAAGGTAGAAACCGTTTCACCAGTAAGCAGACATCCCAGATTGCCGCTACCCGGATTCGAGCTCGGATTGGACGTGGAACCTGTTACGAAGTCAACGGTATTGTAAGGCGGATTCTGACCTACGATCGGGAATTGAGGCGTCGAACATCCGGAAACAGCAAGGTTACAGTTAACTGGCGCCTGCTGTGACCAACCGAAGAGACAAACCGTAAGTGCTGTACATAGTAATTGTAATTTCATAACGGAAGGTTTTAATCGTTGCAATTAGTGAAAGGATAAGGCTCGACCTGATCTACGCCGTGAAGGCCGATCTGAATGCAGGTTGCCTGCGCGGAACGATCACCAAGCCAGGCAATGAACTGTTCCTGTGAAAAGAAAGCAATGTCTTTCGTGAGCACGAATGCCCTGCGGGTTACTTTATCCAGGCGAACGACCTGTACATACGGATTAGCCCTCAGTTCTGTTTCCAGATTGGAAAATTCCGTTTCGTCAGGGATGTCGAGCATACACTGAGCGAAATAATGCGGGCTTTCGGGAGCTGTTTGTGAGATGCCGGCAAATGACAATCCCAGGATACAAATGAGAGTGGTAATTTTCATAGCTGTGTAATTGTATAGTTAAAACGCCATGTTATGGAACATGGTTGTTTCTATTACGTTAAAGTTACACAAACGCTTACTTCCGTTAAAACGCAAAAAGGAGGACTTTACGTCCTCCTAACTACATTTCACTCAATAAAAACTTACAGGAACCTGAAGGACTTACCCGGATAATGTGCTGCCTCACCAAGCTCTTCCTCGATGCGCAAAAGCTGATTATACTTAGCCATACGGTCGCTTCGGGAAGCTGAACCGGTTTTGATCTGACCGCAATTCAAAGCAACTGCAAGATCGGCAATTGTGTTATCTTCTGTTTCACCGCTTCGGTGACTCATGACAGATGTATAGGCATTCCGCGTTGCTAATTGAACGGATTCGATCGTTTCTGTGAGAGAACCTATCTGGTTCACTTTCACCAAAATGGAATTTGCAATGCCCTGATCGATTCCCTGCTGCAAACGTTTCGTGTTGGTCACGAAAAGGTCATCGCCCACGAGCTGAACTTTAGCGCCAAGCTTATCGGTGGCCATTTTCCAGCCGTTCCAGTCGTCTTCGGCGAGTCCGTCCTCGATGGAAATAATCGGGTATTTAGCGCACCAGTCGGCCCAGTAATCCACCATTTCGGAAGAAGTGCGGGATTCGCCGGTGGATTCGAAGAGGTACAGTCCTTTTTCGGCATTGTAAAATTCGGAAGATGCCGCGTCTAACGCGATGTGCATGTCATGGCCCGGCTTAAAGCCTGCTTTTTCAACGGCTTCGATCACGACCTGAATGGCTTCTTCATTGGAACCTAAGTTCGGTGCGAAACCACCTTCGTCGCCAACGTTGGTCGACATTCCTTTCGATTTCAGCACTGCTTTCAGGTGGTGGAACACTTCTGTTCCCCAGCGCAATCCTTCGGAGAAGGAAGAGGCTCCGAACGGCATGACCATGAATTCCTGGATGTCGATCTTGTTGTCTGCGTGCGAGCCGCCGTTAAGAATGTTCATCATCGGAACGGGCATCGTTACTGCTCCTACTCCACCTACATAGCGGTAAAGGCTCAGTCCTGCTTCTTCCGCGGCTGCTTTTGCAACTGCGAGCGATGTTCCCAGGATCGCATTGGCGCCCAGGTTCGATTTATTGTCTGTTCCGTCGAGCTTAACCAGCAAGGTGTCGATCGCTTTCTGATCGAAGATGTCGAGTCCAAGCAGCTCATCGCTGATGATCGTATTGACGTTTTCAACGGCTTTCAGCACGCCTTTTCCAAGATACATGGACTTATCGCCATCGCGCAGCTCTACAGCTTCATGAACGCCTGTAGACGCACCGGAAGGAACTGCAGCTCTTCCCATGGCACCGTTGGTTGTGTAAACATCAACCTCAACTGTCGGGTTGCCGCGTGAATCTAAGATCTGTCTTCCGACAATTCGTGCAATGTAACTCATGATTTGGACTGTTTTATATTAGCAATAAACTGATCAAATAAATAGCGTGAATCGTGCGGACCTGCGGAAGCTTCCGGGTGATATTGCACGGAGAATACCGGTTTCCCGATCAGCTCGATCCCTGCGATGGTGTCGTCGTTGAGGTGAATGTGCGTTACGGCAATGGCATCGTTGAGCTGCACGCTGTCTTTGGAAATAACGAATCCGTGATTTTGCGAGGTAATTTCTCCCTTGCCTGTTTTCAGGTTCTTGATCGGGTGATTGATCCCCCGGTGCCCGTTGAACATTTTTTCGGTCTTCAATCCCTGGCTCAGTCCGAGGATCTGGTGGCCGAGGCAGATGCCGAATACCGGTTTTTCAGTTGCAATAATATTTTTTGTCAATGCAATTTCTTCGGGCATGGCCGCAGGGTCTCCGGGGCCGTTCGACAGCATGAATCCGTCGGGATTGAATGCCATGAGCTCGGAAAGCGGTGTTTTCATCGGGAAAACGCGCACGAAGCAATCGCGGTCTGCCAGGCAGCGGGCAATGTTCTGCTTCACGCCGAAATCGATGAGCGCGACACGGTAGCTGGCCGATTCATCGCCTACCTCGTAAGCTGTTTTCGTTGCTACTTTGGAGGAAAGCTCGAGCCCGTCCATGGACGGCACTTCTTTCACCTGCTGATGCAAGGCTTTTTCGTCCAGGATCTCGGAAGAAATAATGGCGTTCATTGCGCCTTTGCTGCGGATATGGCGAACTAATGCACGTGTATCTACATCTGTGATGCCCACACGGTCGTTCTCCACTAAATAATCGTTCAGATTTGATGTTCCGGAAGGTCTTGAAAAGACTTCTGCAAACTTTTTGGTCACAAGACCGGCAATTTTCACAGAGGAAGATTCGATCTCGTCCACGTGTACGCCATAGTTCCCGATGTGCGAAGTGGTCATGATCAGGATCTGTCCGTAGTAAGAGGGATCGGTAAACACTTCCTGATAACCTGTCATTCCGGTGTTAAAGGCGATCTCGCCTGTTGTTGTACCGATTTTACCGGTTGCTTTTCCGTGAAACACTGTTCCATCTTCGAGGACAAGTAACGCGGGTTTGTGCTCTTCCATACAGCGATAATTTTCTGCAAAATTAGGGTTTTAAAATCATTTGATGGATGGCAGGCTGATAAAAATGGCTGAAAGTTGAAAAATCGATTCAGTAAAGGGGATTTTGATTTTTTAATCACGGTGTCAGGCGGACACGTGTTGAATTCTGAATTGGCTAAACGCGTTTAATACAGGATTTAACCGTATTTAAAATGATCCTCCTGTTCTACCTGTTAAACGCGCGGTAAATGAGGCGCGCAGATGGCGCAGATTTTCGCGGAGCATTAAGGAGGAGGTGAACTCATGCGGAGTTTGGAGACTATCACGTGAAGTTTGGAGCGTGTTGTGTGGCGTTTGGAGCATGTTGAGCAGGGTTTGGAACGTGTTGAGCGGAGTTTGGAGACTATCACGTGGAGTCTGGAGGGTGTTGAGCGGAGTTTGGAGGTCATCACGTGGAGTTTGGAGCTTGTTGAGCGGAGTTTGGAGACTATCACGTGGAGTTTGGAGCGTGTTGAGCGGAGTTTGGAGACTATCACGTGGAGTTTTGAGCGTGTTGAGTGGAGTTTGGAGGACATCACGCGAAGTTTGGAGGGTGTTGAGTGGAGTTTGGAGGGTGTCACGCAGGGAGTAATGATGGCTCTACACATGGCGATCAAACTCCTTCGGGCTGTACAGAAAACATGCATCCCGCCGGAGCAGGATGCATGCAGCGCAAGGTGATTTTCCGGTTATTGGTTCTTCACGATCTTCCCGTTCAGGACGGTCGTTGCATAGCTGACACCAATGAAGTAGACACCGGCACTGTGTTCACCGAGGTCGATGGTGGTTTCAAAGCTCTGCGGATGATCAATGGTTTGCAGCAGCGTTCCCATTGCGTCCCGCACAACGATCTGATCCGGCAGCCCGCCATTGAAAGACGTTTTTACACGGAAGATGCCGTTGGTCGGGTTCGGAAAGACACGCAGCTCAGCTTCCGGCTCCCGGACGATTTCATCGTTCACCGGCAGATCGATGGCGTACTCCTCCAATTGCATTTCTTCCCCGGAGATTTCGTCTTCATCGTTTACGGCTATGCTGAAGCTCCCATCACACGGACGGATGTAGCCGTGGAAATACGAACCCGCCTCAGCATGGAACCCCGTAGTGAGCTTTACGGTTCCGCCAGCATGGTACATGGCACCGGCTCCCGCAGCTATCGTATTGTAAGCAACAATTTCCAATGCGCTCTGCTGCTGATCAACCGAAGGCGCGTTGACATTCGTGGAAATCATGAGGCTCGATACGCAACATACTTCTACCGCCCAGCTTACAATACCCGAACGCACAGAGCTTGAAAGGCCGCTGTCATTAAACGTCTGCAGCGTAATTCCTCCGGGACCATGATGGATGGCATTTTCCACTACGGTGACGTAATTATCTCCTGCGCCTCCTCCCGAAACGATTGTCAGGTAAGAAGGAACTGTCCATTTGTAGTAGTTAGAGCCCGGTTGGTAATCAGAATAAAACGTGTAACTGGCCGGCGGCACTCCCGACTCACAACCGATCGAATGCGGTCCCGTAATCTTAGGATTGTGCAGGATGATATCCGTCACAACGGTATTCGTCACCATCGATGAGATACAACCTGATATCGTACAGCTTGCGGTAATGCCTGCCGGAGTACTACTTGTGGGAATCGTTGTTATTTGTGTGCTTGTCCCGCTCGGGCCGCAGGTTGTACAAACGGAACCGGGGCTAATGGTCCACAGGTAACTGCATCCTGTATGTCCATTGTAATCGTAAACGGTATACACAGGAGATTCTCCCGGATAAGCCACGGCTGGTCCCCGCAGCAAGGGAAGGATTTTAATAACCTTACCGATGGTTATGTAGAGCCCGCTGGAGGTCGGCTTTTGATAGGACAAATAGACCGAACCAGTCGTTATGCCTTCATCGACATACAGGACAACATTGTCGTTAAAAGGATTCGACAGCTGAACGTGCGGGTTACCGCATTGCCATTGCCCGTTGGGGAGATCGGCAGTTCCCTGCGGCCGATCGTAGAAATGCCATGTTTTCACTGCAATGAGGGTATCGCCCGTGATCTGCGCTTCCGCCCGATGGGTCAGAAAAAGCGCCATCACCAGTAAGAACCCGGCAGCCAGGCTTCTGCCTGCTTGTTGATACTTGATTTTCATGATCTGCATCTATTAGGTTCTTACTTACTGTTGCTGCAGCTCCAGCACCATCTGACGCAGCTCCTGGTTTTCTTTTTTCAGCTCGATCACGTAGAGGTAGAGCTCTTCGATCTTCTCCATCTGCTTCTGCTGCATGGCGCCGATCTCAATTCCGCCGGCCGCCTGTACTTCTGCTGCCGAAGGAATACCCGGCAGGTGTTTGTTGGCATTGATGTAGGCTTCTAAATCCGCAAGGTTCATGCGTGCATAACTCTTTTCGAAGACGTAATCCGGCCATGGCGAATTGTTGGTCACCTGGATCTCGCGTGCACCGATCTTTCCTTCGACGGCGAGCTTGAAGGTCCCGGGATTGTCGGTCCCGATTCCCACGTTGCCGTTATCGGCCAGGAAGAGGAAGTAGTTTCCTGCATTGACGCTGCCGGACGGTTTCCAGAAGTTGAGCCCTTTTAATGAAGGGACGGAGGTCGAGGAACCGTATTCCATTCCCCAGTCGCCGCCTGCAGACGTAGCCGTTCCGCCGAGCACGATCATCGGCCCGCCGGAGGAATTGTTGCCCGATACGCGAATGAGCCCGCCGTGCACGTGCAGCTTAGCCTGTGGATTTTCGAGACCTATCGCTACGTATCCCCGGTAATCAACTTTGAACAGGTTTATAGCCGACATGGGTAATATGCTCTCGTCAACACTCTGAATTTTGAAAATGTCGTACGGCACCACCGGGTCAAAAATCACATGCAAATGTCTATAGTCGCTAATGGTGAATACTTCGGACTCTGCGCCGTTGAAGCTGTACTTCGGATTCGTAAAGCTCCCTCCGCCAAAGCGGAAGGCACCGTTGGGCCGGATACGTAATCGTTCGACAGCGTTGGTTTTTAAGACGAATGGCTGTGCAGTGCTCGTTCCCAGGTATTCGGTCGTAGTATCGGTGAGCACGTTACCGTTAGTGTCCCACGCTGTTTGTGCCTGCGAGAGCTGGGCCGCACCGGTGAGGGCAAGCAGGCCTAAAATCATTTTTTTCATAGGTTATCTGTTTATGTTTTATGAACTGTAATGATAGGCGATCGGCAAACCGGCAGCGTTACCGCAGGATTGGTTTTTTACACAAAGGGATTTTCTTTGAGGAAGGGTTGCTTGTCTCAGGCTGCACACAGGATGATCGTGTGATCATGTAATAAAAGTCTCGGACTTTCCAGCATCCCACCCTCCTCGGTCCTCCCTCAAGGGAGGAGGTAAGCATTCGTTGTTCACGAAATAATGGTCCATAAAAAAAGTCCCGTCTTCCGATAGCTATCGGGAGACGGGACTTCGTATTGTCCGGAGATTAATCGGGATTAATCTTCTTTTTTGTCTTCTGCTGCGTCCTCTGCAGGAGCATCTGTCGCTTCAGGAGCTGCTTCTTCAGTTGCAGGAGTTTCCTCTACTACTGTTTCTGCTGCTGCTTCAGGCGTTTCTTCAACGACTGCTTCCGGAGCTGCTTCGATTACTTCTGCTTCTGTTGCTTCTGTAGTCGCTGCTGCTTTAGGAGCTGCTGTTGTTGAACCTCCACGACGGGAACGACGTGTTGTTGTTTTCTTCGCTTCACCGGCTCCGTAGATCTCATTGAAATCAACCAGCTCGATCAGGCACATTTCCGCGTTATCACCTAAACGGTAACCTGTACGAATGATACGTGTGTATCCTCCCGGACGGTCAGCAATTTTCGGAGCAACTGTACGGAACAGCTCAGTAACCGCTTCTTTACTTTTAAGGTAAGAGAAAGCTGTACGACGAGCGTGTGTTGAATCGTCTTTTGATTTTGTAATGATCGGCTCAACATACACACGCAGAGCTTTCGCTTTAGCGATGGTTGTGTTGATACGTTTGTGCTCGATCAGTGAGCAAGCCATGTTCGACAACATTGCAGCTCTGTGAGCTGTTTGTCTGCCGAGGTGATTAAATTTTTTACCGTGTCTCATAACGTTGAATTTCGTAAGTAACGGTTAGCAGGAATTCTATCGCGTCCTTCCTGCCACCTATTACGACATTATTAATTTTTAAATGCGATACTAGTCTTTATCGAGTTTGTACTTGGCTACATTCATACCGAAGTTCAATCCTTTGGCATCAACGAGGTCTTCCAGCTCTGTCAATGACTTCTTACCGAAGTTACGGAACTTCAAGAGGTCATTTTTGTTGTAGGAAACCAGGTCACCAAGCGTTTCCACGTCCGCAGCTTTCAAACAGTTCAGTGCACGAACCGAAAGGTCCATATCCACTAATTTTGTTTTCAGCAACTGGCGCATGTGCAGGGATGTCTCATCGAACTCTTCTGTTTCCGATTTCACTTCACTATCTAACGTGATGCGCTCATCAGAGAACAGCATGAAGTGGTGAATGAGGATCTTTGCAGCTTCCTTCAATGCATCTTTCGGATGAACTGAGCCATCTGTCGTTACTTCCAGCACCAGTTTTTCGTAATCCGTTTTTTGTTCTACACGATAGTTTTCAATAGTGTATTTAACGTTTACGATCGGCGTAAAGATCGAGTCGATAGCGATTGTTCCGAATGGTGCGTTACCTGTTTTGTTCTCTTCAGCAGAGATGTAACCACGACCTTTGTTGATTGTAAGCTCCATCTCCAGTTTCACTGAAGATTCCATATTACAGATCACGAGGTCCGGGTTCAGCACCTGGAATGCAGAAGTGAATTTACCAAGGTCACCAGCTGTCAGTTTATCCTGACCAGTGATGGAGATCACAACGGATTCGTTGTCAGTTCCATCGATCTGCTGCTTAAAGCGAACCTGTTTCAAATTCAGAACGATCTCGGTAACGTCTTCAACGACACCTTTCAACGTTGCAAATTCGTGGTCAACACCTTCAATGCGCACTGAAGAAATGGCGTAACCTTCCAAAGAAGAGAGCAGGATACGACGCAATGCGTTTCCTACTGTGATTCCGTATCCAGGCTCAAGAGGGCGGAATTCGAACTGACCTTTACGGTCGTCCGACTGGATCATGATTACCTTATCAGGTTTTTGAAAATCTAAAATTGCCATTTAATGTTCTTCCTTTTACTTGTTTCGCAGTTGCGCGGTCTAAAAGATTGAAGATGATCTGTCAAACCCTTTAGCTGCGAATCAAAAATGATTATTACTTAGAGTAGAGTTCGACGATGAGCTGTTCCTTGATGTTTTCAGGGATCATTTCGCGGGATGGAGTGCTCAGGACTTTACCAGTCAGCTGAGAAGGATTCCAATCCAACCAATCGTAACGCTTGTTAGAAGCTGTCAATGAAGCAGAGATTGCTTCGAGTGACTTGGACTTCTCACGTACGCTAACGACATCACCGATACGCAGTGTGAAAGACGGGATGTTTACCAGCTCTCCGTTCACCACGATGTGCTTGTGTGTTACCAACTGGCGTGCTGCACGACGAGTCGGCGCAATACCCAAACGGTATACGGTGTTGTCAAGGCGTGCTTCGCACAACTGTAACAATACTTCACCGGTAATACCTTTCATGCGTTGTGCTTTCTTAAATAAGTTAGAGAACTGACGCTCTAAAATACCGTAAGTGTACTTCGCTTTTTGTTTTTCACCAAGCTGGACAGCGTACTCTGACTGCTTTCCACCTCTACGCTTGTTTGGTCCGTGTTGTCCCGGTCCGTACTGTCTTTTGTCCAGCGACTTGTCTGGTCCAAAAATGGGGTCTTTAAAACGACGAGCAATTTTCGACGTAGGACCTGTATATCTTGCCATATAAAATAAAAATTAAAGGGGGACTATGAATTAAGGCTTTGTCCTTCGATAATCTGTTTCCCCTTTTGAGTTAAACTACTAATTAAACGCGACGTCTTTTTGGAGGACGACAACCATTGTGCGGCAACGGAGTCACGTCAATGATCTCAGTTACTTCAATTCCGTTGTTGTGAATGGAACGGATAGCTGATTCACGACCAGCACCAGGACCTTTTACAAAAACGCGCACTCTACGTAATCCGAAGTCATGAGCTTCTTTACAAGCGTTCTCCGCAGCAACCTGTGCAGCATAAGGAGTATTCTTCTTAGAACCCTTGAAGCCCATTTTTCCAGCTGAAGACCAGGAAATAACCTGACCAGCATTGTTCGTCAAAGAAATGATGATGTTGTTGAAGGTAGCTTGAACGTGCGCTTCACCGGCTGCATCGACTTTAACGATTTTCTTCTTCTTTTGATTTGCTTTTGCCATTTTACTAACGATTATTTAGCTGCTTTTTTCTTGTTAGCAACTGTTTTTCTCTTACCTTTTCTCGTACGAGAGTTGTTTTTGGTTCGCTGACCTCTCAACGGAAGACCTGCACGGTGACGAATTCCACGTGTACAACCGATATCCATCAAACGTTTAATGTTCAACTGGATTTCAGAACGCAACTGTCCTTCTGTCTTGATTTCAGCAATTCCATTACGAATAAGAGCGATCTGCTCATCATTCCAATCCTGGACTTTGATATTCTCATCGATACCATTGTTGTCCAGTACCTGCTTAGCCGTGCTACGACCAATTCCGTAGATGTATGTCAATCCGATAACACCTCGTTTGTTTTTTGGTAGATCAATACCTGCAATACGTGCCATAATTACCCTTGTCTTTGTTTTAGTTTAGGATTCTTTTTGTTAATCACGTAAACTACTCCTTTTCTCTTAACGATCTTGCAATCTGCAGTTCGCTTTTTTACTGAAGCTCTTACTTTCATCTTCGTTTCTTTTTTATCGAAATTCCTTACTTGTAACGGAAGGAAATACGTCCTTTAGTTAAATCATACGGAGACATTTCCACTTTAACGCGGTCTCCCGGGAGGATCTTGATGTAGAACATTCTCATCTTTCCCGAAATGTGGGCGGTGATGATGTGTCCGTTTTCCAATTCTACCCGGAACATCGCATTGGATAATGCTTCGATGATCGTTCCATCTTGTTCAATTGAGTTCTGCTTAGCCATCTTTTAGAATCCTGATAATTCGTTAGCGGCTCTGCGTCCTCTTACGCGAGTCCCTTCCATCAGACCGTCCATGTGACGGTTCAACAGGTAGGATTCGATTTGTTGCAATGTATCGAGTACTACACCGACCATGATCAGCAGGGACGTTCCTCCGAAGAACATTTCAAATCCGGAAGTGATCCCGGCTGAATGCGCGATGGAAGGCAGAATTGCGATCAGTGCCAGGAATAATGATCCCGGTAATGTAATTCTCGATACGAGCGTATCGATGTAGTTGGCTGTTTCCTCTCCCGGACGAACGCCTGGGATAAATCCGCCGTTACGTTTCAGGTCATCCGCCATTTTGCGCGGGTTGATCATGATCGCCGTATAGAAATACGTGAAGACGATGATCAGGAACGCAAGCAGGAGGTTGTACCACAAACCGTAAATGTCGCTCATGGCGCTTCCGAACTCAGAAGGCTGTTTTGTAGCCGACCCTGAGAAGATCATTACGGGGATGGTCATAATCGCCTGGGCAAAGATGATAGGCATTACACCGGAAGCATTTACTTTCAAAGGCAAATAACTTCTTGCGCCCTGCGCATCAGCTGCTCTTGCACCTACAACGCGTTTCGCCGTGTTGAGCGGAATTTTCCGCACACCCTGCACGATGAGAATGGTTCCCATAACGATGAGGATAAATACGAGGATCTCCAGTACGAGGATCAGCAAACTTCCGGTTTTCACCTGGAACCCGAATTCTGTAAGGAATGCCTGCGGTAAACGTGCAAGGATACCTACGGTGATCAACAATGAAATACCATTACCAATACCACGGTCGGTGATACGTTCACCTAACCACACAGCAAACATGGATCCGGCAACCAGTACGATTACAGACTGCGCCCACCACATTGTACCCGGATCTTCAGGCAAAGCGCCGGGGATCTGGGATGCGTACAAGGAGATGTAGCTTGGTGCCTGTAAAGCACAGATAATGATTGTCAGGATTCGTGTGTAGTTGTTGATCTGCTTTCTTCCTGATTCTCCTTCGTTCTGCATTTTCTGTACGGCAGGAACTGCCATACCGAGAAGCTGCATAATGATGGATGCACTGATATAAGGCATAATCCCAAGTGCCATGATGGACACGTTGGAAAAACCACCTCCGGAAAACAATGATAGTAGGTCTTCAATTCCGCCACCGCCACTTTCTTTACTCGCGCTGTTCTTCAGAACTGCGTCTGCGTCAACACCCGGCAGCATCACAAAGGAGCCGATACGGTAAATAAGAATAAGAGAAAGCGTAAGAATAATACGCTTTCTCAATTCCTCTACCTTCCAGATGTTTTTTATGTTTTGTATAAACCGTTTCATAGAAAAAATGTCGGCAAAGTTAATTAGATTTCTGATACATTCCCACCCTGAGCTTCAATTCCTGCTTTTGCAGTGCTTGAAAACTTGTGAGCTGTGACGTTTACTTTAGCTTTCAGCTCACCGCGGCCCAGTACTTTCACCAGGTCATTGCGTGAGATAAGGCCGTTATCGCGCAGCACTTCGAGTGTAACATCAGTGATATTCTTCTTCTCAGCGAGCATCTGAATAGCATCTAAATTAATTGCTTTGTATTCGACTCTGTTGATGTTTTTGAATCCGAATTTAGGCACACGACGCTGTAACGGCATCTGACCTCCTTCGAAACCAATTTTAGTTGAATAACCTGAGCGTGATTTCGCTCCTTTATGTCCGCGGGTAGCAGTACCACCACCTCCGGAACCATGCCCGCGTCCAATTCTTTTGTCTTTAAGAACGGATCCTTTGGCAGGTGTTAAATTATTAAGATTCATATCAATTCGATTTTACGTATTAAGAAATCACTTCAAGCATGTGCTCTACCTTCTTGATCATGCCAAGAATCTGGGGCGTTGCTTCTTTCTCTATAACCTGGTTCAACTTGGTAAATCCTAACGCTTTGATTGTAGCTTTTTGACGAGCCGGGCGTCTGATAGCGCTGCGAACCTGTTTGATTTTAATTGTTGCCATTCTACCTGATTTTAACCGTTAAATACTTTGTCCAGGCTAATTCCGCGCTGACGTGCAACAGTAACTGCATCACGCATGTTTGCTAATGCATCCATCGTTGCTTTTACCACGTTGTGCGGGTTAGAGGAACCTTGAGATTTTGCTAATACATTGTGTACACCAACGCTTTCGAGTACTGCACGCATCGCACCACCTGCGATTACACCTGTACCGTTTGTTGCTGGTTTCAACAATACTTCTGCTCCACCGAATTTACCTTTCTGTGCGTGAGGAACCGTACCTCTCAAAATCGGAACTTTGATAAGGTTTTTCTTCGCGTCGTCAATTCCTTTGGTAATTGCTTCAGTTACTTCTTTCGCTTTACCAAGTCCATGACCTACGATACCGTTTTCATCCCCAACGACTACGATAGCAGAGAAACTGAATGTACGACCACCTTTTGTTACTTTGGTCACACGGTTCACTGATACCAATTTATCTTTAAGCTCGATATCCGATGCTTTTACTTTGTTCATTGCCTGAGTTGCCATGTTTTCTTAAAATTTAAGTCCGCCTTCTCTAGCTGAATCAGCTAACGATTTAACACGACCGTGGTATAAATAACCGTTACGATCGAATACGACTGATTCTACGCCAGCTTTCACTGCTTTTTCAGCGAGTTCTTTTCCTACGACTGCTGCCTGCTCGATTTTTGTTTTCTTAGCGGCTGCCTTGTTGTTGTAAGAAGATGCTGCGACCAGTGTGTTACCTGAAGCGTCGTCGATCAACTGCGCATAAATTTGCTTGTTGGAACGGAACACAGATAAACGTGGCAACGAAGAAGTACCTGTAATTTTCTTACGGATTCTTCTTTTGATTTTTGCTCTTCTGTTGATTTTATTAAATGCCATAACTTCTTTACTAAAAATTATTTTTTACCTGCAGATTTACCAGCTTTTCTTCTGACATCTTCGCCCATGTATCTAACACCTTTTCCTTTGTAAGGTTCTGGTTTGCGGAGGGAACGAATCTTGGCTGCTACCTGACCGATCAGCTGTTTGTCGTAAGACTCGAGCGTTACTACCGGTGCTTTACCCTTGAGGGTTTCTGCAGATACCTTAATTTCTTTCGGAAGTTCAATAGCGATCGGGTGAGAATAACCTAATGACAGTTCCAACAGCTGACCTGTTGCTACTGCACGGTAACCTACACCGATGACCTCCAATTCCTTCTTATACCCTTCGGAAACACCAATGACCATGTTGTTCAGCAATGAACGGTATAAACCGTGCATAGAACGATGGTTCGGCGCATCAGACGCGCGGCTAAAAGTGACTTGAGAACCTTCAATGACAATTGAAATGGCTTCGGAATCGAATTCCTGAACCAACTGTCCTTTAGGGCCTTTCGCGGAAATGATATTTCCGTCCACCTTTACTTCAACTCCACTCGGGATTGTTACTGGGGATTTACCTATCCTTGACATTATTTGATTTAATTGCGAATTACGAATGACCACTCAACCGATGGCTGATATCATCCTGCATTCCTGTTTAATTAATATACGTAGCAGAGAACTTCTCCACCTACGTTTTCTTTTCTTGCTTCTTTATCTGTAATCACACCTTTTGATGTGGATACGATAGCGATTCCCAAACCATTCAATACACGCGGCATTTCAGTAGATCCGGCGTACTTGCGAAGGCCCGGACGAGATGCACGGTCGATCTTCGTGATCGCTGGAACTTTTGTGGATTGGTTGTACTTCAAGGCGATTTTAATTGTGCCTTGTTTGTCATCCTCTTCGAATTTGTAATTCGTAATATACCCCTGATCAAATAAGATCGTGGTAATTGCGCGTTTTACGTTTGAAGACGGAATTTCTACCATTTTCAGACGAGCCGCACTTGCGTTACGGATTCGTGTCAGATAATCTGCAATTGGATCTGTATACATTGCTTCTTTGTTACTATTAATTACTCAGTAGAGTTTCCTCCGTCAATTGACGGAAGACTTTTACCAACTTGCTTTTTTAACTCCCGGGATTTTCCCTGACAGTGCCATTTCACGGAATGTAACACGTGAAATACCGAACTGACGCATATAACCACGAGGGCGACCGGTCAAACCACAACGGTTGTGCAAACGAACTGCTGATGAGTTCGCAGGCAGCTTCTGAAGTGCGTCCCAATCTCCGGCAGCTTTTAATTCAGCACGCTTAGCTGCGTACTTCGCTACCATTTTTTCTCTTTTGCGCTCACGCGCTTTCATTGATTCCTTAGCCATCTTAACTTATTTTTTAATGAATGGGAAACCAAATGCATCTAATAATGCTCGTCCTTCTTCATCGCTGTCTGCTGAAGTAACAAACGTGATGTCCATACCCATGATACGGCTCACTTTGTCGATATCGATCTCCGGGAAGATGATGTGCTCTTTAACACCTAAGTTAAAGTTACCACGTCCATCAAATCCTTTTGCGTTGATCCCGCGAAAGTCACGTGTACGTGGCAGGGCGATTGAAATGAAACGGTCCAGGAAGTCGTACATTTTATCTCCGCGAAGCGTAACTTTCGTGCCGATCGGCATTCCTTTACGCAATTTGAAGTTGGATACGTCTTTTTTAGAGATCGTTGCAATCGCTTTCTGACCAGCAATACGTGAAACGTCTGCTACAGCGTTATCAATGATTTTTTTGTCTGCTACAGCATCACCCAATCCCTGGCTGATGATGATTTTCTGCAGTTTCGGCACACGCATTACTGTCTTGTAGCCGAATTTCTCAACCAATGCAGGAATGATCTCTGCACGGTATTGATCTTTTAGTCTCGGTGAATAACTCATTACTTGATCTCCTCCCCTGATTTTTTAGAATAACGTACTAATTTACCTTTGTCGTTCAATTTACGACCGGTACGGGAAGCTTGTCCTTTAACGACAACCATCAGGTTGGAAATATGAATACTTCCTTCCTTCTCAATGATCCCGCCCTGAGGCTCGGATGCACTTGGCTTGGTATGACGTTTAACCAGTTTCACACCACTGATAGTAGCGCGCTCTTTGGTTCTATCAATCGTAAGGATTGTTCCTTCCTGTCCACTTGCTTCACCGCTTAATACTTTAACAGTGTCGCCAATTTTGATGTGTAATTTCTTTTGCATGACTACTATTATTAAAGTACTTCGGGTGCAAGAGATACAATCTTCATGAAGTTGTTCTCACGCAGCTCACGAGCTACAGGTCCAAAAATTCGGGTTCCTCTCATTTCCCCCGCCTGATTCAGGATAACGCAAGCGTTATCGTCGAACCGGATGTAAGAACCGTCTGGTCGGCGAACCTCCTTACGTGTTCTTACAATAACCGCCTTGGCTACCGAACCTTTTTTTACGGCACCAGAGGGCATTGCGCTCTTAACAGCAACGACGATTTTATCTCCTACTGAAGCATAACGACGTTTAGTACCGCCTAATACGCGGATACATAACACCTCTTTTGCCCCGGAGTTATCGGCTACTGCAAGTCTTGATTCTTGTTGTATCATTGCAACTAATTATTTTGCTCTTTCAATTACTTCTACTAATCTCCAGTTCTTGTTTTTAGACAAGGGACGGGTCTCCATGATCTTAACGGTATCACCAATGTGACAATCGTTATTTTCGTCGTGGGCGACAAATTTAGTAGTTTTTTTCACGAACTTACCATATTTCGGGTGTTTAACTTTTCGTTCAACAGCAACAACGATAGATTTTTGCATTTTATCGCTGGTTACAATCCCGATACGTTCTTTTCTTAAATTACGCTTTTCCATTTCAAGCTTCTTTTAATATCGGGCGCTTAAGCCTGATTTTCACGTTTTTGCAACTCAGTATTCAATCGCGCGATGCTACGGCGAACGTCACGAATCTGGATCGGATTTTCCAGTGGAGTCACTGAATGGCCAATTTTCATTTTCGATAAAGTTTCTTCCGTAGCGGCGAGGCGCTTCTTCAAATCTTCAACTGAGAGCTTACTAATTTCTTCTTGTTTCATCGTTTCAATTATTTTCCTGGTACAACATAATCGTTACGAACGATAAACTTGCATTTAACCGGAAGTTTCTGAGCAGCCAGACGAAGAGCTTCTTTAGCTGTTTCGTAAGGAACTCCGTCCGCTTCGAACATAATGCGACCTGGTCTTACAACTGCAACCCAGTGGCTGGGAGCACCTTTACCTTTACCCATACGTACCTCAGCCGGTTTAGCTGTTACAGGCTTGTCTGGGAAAATGCGGATCCACACCTGACCTTCACGCTTCATGTAACGCGTAACTGCGATACGGGAAGCTTCAATCTGGCGTGATGTAATCCATCCCGGCTCCAATGTTTTAAGTCCAAAAGATCCGAATGCGATAGTGGAGCCACGTTGAGCCTCACCACGGTTACGTCCTTTTTGTACTCTTCTGAATTTGGTTCTCTTTGGAGATAACATCTTTAGAAAGTTTTAATGTGATGAATTACTTCTTCTTGTTGTTGTTTGCAGGACCGCTGTTACGACGATCGCCACCTTTTCCTGCCGGACGACGGTTTCCTCTGTCACCTGACGGAGCACCACCTTTAGCTGCCTGAGCTGCCATTCCAACATTCGGAGAAAGATCACGCTTACCGTAAACTTCGCCCTTACAGATCCATACTTTGATACCGATACGACCATACGTGGTGTGTGCCTCGCTGATAGCGTAATCGATGTCTGCTCTGAACGTATGTAACGGAGTACGTCCATCTTTGTACATTTCTGAACGTGCCATTTCCGCACCGTTCAAACGACCTGAAATTTTAACCTTGATACCTTCCGCTCCCATTCGCATGGTGGAACCGATAGACATCTTGATTGCGCGACGGAAAGAGATACGTGCTTCGATCTGACGAGCGATACCATCTGCAACAAGGCGTGCATCCAGTTCAGGACGCTTAACCTCGAAAATGTTGATCTGGATCTCTTTTTTCGTCAGCTTTTTCAGCTCTTCTTTCAATTTGTCGACTTCCTGACCACCTTTACCGATGATCACACCCGGACGAGCCGTGTTGATCGTTACGGTAACGAGCTTGAGGGTACGCTCGATGATGATCTTTGCAATGCTTGCTCTGGAGAGACGTGCATTCAAATACTTGCGAATCTGATCATCTTCAACGATCTTATCGCGGTAGTTGTCGCCGCCGTACCAGTTAGACTCCCATCCGTGGATGAAACCAAGTCTGTTTCCTATTGGATTTGTTTTTTGTCCCATTTCTACTGATTAATTAGCGCCGTCTACTACGACAGTCACGTGATTTGACCTTTTTCTTACGCGGTAAGCTCTACCCTGAGGAGCTGTCTGAATGCGTTTCAGCATTCCGGCACTTCCTACTTCGATAGTTTTTACTACCAGCTTTTCGTCTTCAATGCTTTTACCTTCATTTTTCGCTTCCCAGTTTGCAATGGCAGAACGAACGAGTTTGGCAAGGCTTGCAGATGCGTCCTTGGCATTGTGTTGCAATATGTTCAGAGCTTTGTTGACTTCAACACCACGTACGAGATCCGCAACAAGTCTCATTTTACGTGGAGAGATCGAAGAATTGTTCAGGTGAGCGATCGCCGTTCTGCCTTTTTCTTCTTTCAATTGTTCTGCTCTTAATCTTTTTCTAGCGCCCATGTCACTTGAATATTTTTAAACTATCTTTTCTTATCCTTTTTGTTACCACCATGACCACGGAAGTTACGCGTCGGTGAAAACTCACCCAACTTGTGTCCTACCATGTTCTCTGTAACATAAACCGGAATAAACTTATTCCCGTTGTGTACGGCAAATGTCAACCCGACAAAATCCGGGGTGATTGTTGAAGCGCGTGACCAAGTTTTGATAACTGCTTTGCTTCCGTTTTCCTGTGCCTCGTCTACTCGTTTTGATAACTTATAGTGAACGAACGGCGGTTTTTTCAACGAACGACTCATACCTTATTTCTTTCTTCTTTCGATGATGAACTGATTAGAATACTTTTTCTTAGAACGTGTCTTGTACCCTTTAGCTGGTACACCGTTACGGGAGCGTGGAAGACCACCGGCATTTCTACCTTCACCACCACCCATCGGGTGATCGACTGGGTTCATTACCACACCACGTACACGTGGACGACGTCCTAACCAGCGAGAGCGACCTGCTTTCCCTGATACGACTAACGAGTGCTCTCCATTGGATACAGCACCGATTGTAGCCATACAGGTCACCAGGATCATACGCGTTTCACCGGAAGGCATTTTGATGATCGCATAGCGACCGTCACGAGCGTTCAATTGTGCATAAGTTCCGGCACCACGAGCGATCGCACCACCTTTTCCAGGGTGCAGCTCGATGTTGTGGATCACGGTTCCCAAAGGAACATCGGATAAGAATAATGCGTTACCAACATTAGGAGCGGCAGTTTTCCCTGCAACTACGACATCACCTACTTTCAATCCTTCTGGTGCGATCATGTATCGTTTTTCACCGTCTGCATAAAAAAGAAGGGCGATACGTGCAGTTCTGTTCGGATCGTACTCGATCGTCTTCACTGTGGCAGGCACATCGTGCTTGTCGCGTTTGAAGTCGATGATGCGGTACTTCTGCTTGTGTCCGCCACCCATGTAACGCATGGTCATACGACCATCATTGTTACGACCACCGGATTTCCCAATACTTCCTGTTACAAGGCTCTTTTCAGGAACGTTTGTAGTAACATCGGAATACGTACTGTTGATCTTGTGTCTTTGCCCTGGAGTTGTAGGCTTGAATTTTTTAAGACCCATTTGGTTTTACTTAAAAGTTATTAAACAAATCAATCGTCTCTCCTTCGGCAACCGTAATGATGGCTTTCTTCCATACTTTACTTGGTTGCTCAACGATACCTCTATTCGTAAATTTCGTAGAGGATTTACCACCGCCATAAGTGAGTGTATGTACGTTAACAACGTTAACTCCAAACATCTTTTCGACGGCTTTCTTTATTTCAAGCTTGTTAGCCTTTCTGTCTACAGCGAAAGTGAAACGGTTGCTGGCTTCAGTAGCAGCTGTTGCTTTCTCCGTAATGATCGGCTTTTTGATAATACTATTCATTGCAATTAGTTTAGAATCTTTTCGATTACTTCAATTGAACTTTCAGTCATTACCAGCTTCTTCGCGTTCAATACATCGTATGTATTTACTGACTCAGCAGGCACGACTTTCACGCGCTGTAAGTTTCGTGAAGAAAGGTAAACGTTGTCGTTTGCCGATCCTACGATCATCAACACCTTCTCATTCGTCAAGTTCAAGCTCGCTAATATCGATTTGAATTCTGTTGTTTTCGGTGTTGCAAGGGCCACATCCTCCAGGATCACAATTGCATCCATTTTCGCTTTGTAAGCAAATGCTGACTTACGCGCTAAACGTTTCAATTTGATGTTCAGTTTGAAGTGGTAGTTACGTGGACGTGGTCCGAAGATACGACCTCCACCTACACGAGTACCTGATTTGATACTACCTGCACGTGCGCCACCTGTTCCTTTTTGCTTCTTAATTTTTCTGGTAGATCCAGCTATTTCTGCTCTCTCTTTAGACTTGTGCGTTCCCTGGCGACGGTTCGCGAGGTGCTGCTTAACGTCCAGGTAGATCGCATGATCATTTGGCTCAATACCAAAGATCCCGTCGGACAAGGTTACTTTTTTGGAAGTAGCCTTTCCTTTGCTGTCTGTTACTTTTACTTCCATTATTTCTCAATTGTTACGGTTGAACCTTTAGGCCCTGGGATGGAACCTTTAACGACGATCAGGTTTTTGTCTGTCAGGATACGCAAAACCTCGAGGTTTTCCATTTTCACACGACGGTTACCCGTTTGACCAGCCATACGCATTCCTTTGAATACACGTGCCGGGTACGAACATGCTCCGATTGATCCCGGTGCGCGTAAACGGTTGTGCTGACCGTGTGTAGCCTGACCAACTCCACCAAATCCGTGACGTTTCACAACCCCCTGGAAACCTTTTCCTTTGGAAGTTCCTACTACACCAACGTATTCGCCTTCTTCGAACAACTCTACGTTAACAATATCTCCAAGATTGAGTGCCGTTTCAAAACCTTTGAACTCTACCAATTTTGACTTTGGTGTTGTGTTCGCTTTTTTGAAGTGACCTTTCAGTGCGTTCGGCGTGTTTTTCTCTTTACGCTCACCGAATCCGAGCTGAACTGCCTCGTACCCATCTCTGTCTTGTGTTTTGACCTGAGTCACTACACAAGGACCAGCTTCTATTACCGTGCATGGTGTTGCCTTACCCTCGGCACTGTAGACGCTAGTCATTCCGATTTTTCTACCAATAATTCCAGGCATACTTTGTTTTAATTATGAATTATAAATTATTAAAGTGATGTAAGGCCCCGACGGTGAACGCCGGGGCAACTTCATCACACTTTAATTTCTACATCAACTCCACTAGGAAGCTCTAATCGCATCAGGGCATCAACCGTTTTGGATGATGAGCTGTAGATGTCCAGCAAACGCTTGTAAGAACACAGTTCGAACTGCTCACGCGCTTTTTTGTTAACGTGCGGGGAACGAAGTACTGTGTAAATACGTTTGTGTGTTGGCAACGGAATTGGCCCGCTTACCACAGCGCCCGTAGCTTTTACGGTCTTAACTATTTTCTCAGCCGATTTGTCAACCAGGTTATGGTCGTACGACTTTAATTTGATTCTGATCTTTTGGCTCATTACTTATGTCTTAAGCGGAAACTTTTCCATTAACTTTTGCTATCACCTCTTCGGCAACGTTCTTAGGAGCCTCTGCGAAGTGAGAGAATTCCATTGAAGAGGTAGCACGACCTGATGACATTGTACGCAACTGCGTTACATATCCGAACATTTCAGAAAGCGGAACATCAGCCTTAACGACTTTAGAACCGTGCTTGTCATCCATTCCACGCATCATACCACGGCGACGGTTAAGGTCACCTACGATATCACCCATGTTTTCTTCCGGACAAACAACTTCGATCTTCATGATCGGCTCAAGCAAGATTGGCTTCGCCATTTTCAATGCTGTACGGTAAGCCATTTTAGCTGCCATCTCGAACGACAGTGCATCTGAATCGACCGCGTGGAAAGATCCGTCCAACAGCTCAACTTTCATAGCTTCTACAGGGAATCCTGCAAGAACACCATTTTTCATTGATTCTTTGAAACCTTTCTCAACGGATGGGATAAATTCACGTGGAATGTTACCACCTTTTACGCTGTTAACGAATTCAAGACCTGTTTTCTCCGGATCTGCCTGAGGGGAGATACGGATAGCGATGTCGGCAAATTTACCACGACCACCTGATTGTTTTTTGTAAACTTCACGGTGATCAATCGCAGCAGTGAGGTTTTCACGGTAGGAAACCTGAGGCGCACCCTGGTTTACTTCCACTTTAAACTCACGTTTCAAACGGTCAACGATGATCTCCAGGTGAAGCTCACCCATTCCACTGATGATTGTTTGTCCTGTCTCTTCGTCTGTGTTAACACGGAACGTCGGATCTTCTTCAGCAAGCTTGTTAAGACCTACACCCAGTTTATCCTGGTCAGCCTGAGTTTTAGGCTCGATAGCGATCCCGATAACCGGCTCAGGGAAGTTCATGGACTCAAGAACGATAGGGTTCTTTTCGTCGCAGAGAGTATCTCCTGTACGGATGTCTTTAAATCCAACTACTGCACCGATATCTCCTGCTCCAAGCTCCTCGATAGAGTTCTGCTTGTTTGCGTGCATCTGGAAGATACGTGAGATACGCTCTTTGTTATTCGTACGCGTGTTGTAAACGTACGAACCTGCAGGAAGAACTCCTGAGTAAGCACGGATAAAGCACAAACGGCCTACGAACGGGTCTGTAGCGATTTTAAATGCAAGTGCAGCGAAAGGCTCATCGTAAGCAGGCTGACGAGTTACCTCTTCATCTGTCTTAGGATTGATACCTGTGATGCCTTCAACGTCCATTGGCGACGGAAGAATTTCCATTACCATGTCAAGCATTGCCTGAACACCTTTGTTCTTGAACGAAGAACCGCACATCATCGGCACTACTTTACCTGAAATCGTAGCCTGGCGCAAAGCGTCAAGGATTTCACGCTCAGTAAGCGACTGTGGATCCTCGAAGTATTTCTCCATCAACTCTTCGTTAAATTCGGCAACTGCTTCGAGTAATTTCTCGCGGTATTCTTTTGCTTCTTCGATGATGTCAGCAGGAATTTCAACTTCCTGGAAGGTCATTCCAAGGTCTTTCTCATTCCATACAATTCCACGGAAGTTGATCAGATCGACCACTCCTTTGAAATCATCCTCAGCCCCGATAGGGATCTGAAGTGGTAACGCGTGACTTCCGAGCATTTCTTTCACCTGTTTTACCACGTTTAAGAAATCAGCTCCGGAACGGTCCATTTTGTTAACGAAACCGATACGCGGAACGTTGTAGTTGTTCGCAAGTCTCCAGTTTGTTTCAGACTGCGGCTCTACACCGTCAACTGCTGAGAACAGGAATACCAGACCATCGAGTACACGTAACGAACGATTCACCTCAACTGTAAAGTCAACGTGTCCCGGTGTGTCAATGATGTTCACATGGTACGTATTGTTTCTGTATTTCCAGTCGATAGTTGTAGCTGCGGAAGTAATGGTAATACCACGCTCCTGCTCTTGCTCCATCCAGTCCATTGTTGCACCACCGTCGTGTACCTCACCAATTTTGTGGTTTACACCAGCATAGTAAAGAATACGCTCAGTAGTTGTGGTTTTACCCGCATCGATATGCGCGGCAATTCCAATATTTCGTGTGAATTTAAGATCTCTTGCCATTACTTAGAATCTGAAATGTGAGAATGCTTTGTTAGCTTCAGCCATACGAAGTGTATCTTCTTTCTTTTTGAAAGCAGCACCTTCTTCTTTAGCGGCAGCAATAATTTCAGATGCCAGTTTACCTGCCATCGACTTCTCGTTACGTTTACGTGCGTATCCGATCATCCACTTCATAGCGAGTGATTGCTTACGCCCTTCACGTACCGGTGTAGGGATCTGGAATGTAGCTCCACCTACACGACGGGAACGAACCTCGACGCTTGGCGTAACATTTTCCAGTGCTTTTTTAAACACTTCAAGACCTTCCTGGTCTTCTACTTTCTTGTCTACGATCTCTAGGGCATCGTAGAAAATTTTAAATGCCAGATTCTTTTTTCCGGAGTACATCAGGTTGTTTACGAATTTCGTTACAACAACATCATTAAACTTCGGATCCGGGATAATGGCAATTTTTTTCGCTTTTCTTCTTCTCATCGCTTAAAAGCTTTAATTATTTCTTAGCCTTAGGTCGTTTTGTTCCATACTTCGAACGACGCTGAGAACGACCCTCAACGCCTGCAGTATCCTCAGCACCACGCACAATGTGGTAACGTACTCCCGGAAGATCTTTTACTCTTCCGCCACGTACAAGCACCAAGGAGTGCTCTTGTAAGTTGTGACCTTCACCTCCGATATACGCGTTCACCTCTTTTCCATTGGTGAGACGTACCCTTGCTACTTTACGCATAGCAGAGTTCGGCTTTTTAGGTGTAGTGGTGTACACACGTACACATACCCCTTTGCGCTGCGGGCAGGAATCTAAAGCTGCTGACTTCGATTTCCTTACTACCGCAGTCCTTCCCTTGCGAACTAACTGTTGAATAGTTGGCATACAGTACTCAAATTTTAATTAATAATAAATAAGCCCCAAACGCTCTTTGGGGGGTGCAAAGATATATAAAGAATCTTAGAATACAAGCCAGCTTTGAAAAAAGTGCTGTTTTTGAACAAATTAATGTTCATACCGGAGGATGAAACTCAGAGATTGGTTTGGACCGCTTGTCGTACGTCGGGGATGCATCCCCGACCGACTTACTTAAACCCTGTAACAAATCGCGTTAATATTCATCCCCGCTCCTACCGAAGCAAAAAGAATCACATCTCCTTTTTTAACTTCGTGGCCTTCGAGCTCACCTTTCAGTACCATATCGTATAAGGTCGGAATGGTTGCTACGGAGCTGTTGCCAAGCTTGTGGATGGACATCGGCATGATCTTTTCCGGAACTTCGCTTTTGCCATACAATTTATACAGCGCTTTGATCATTCCCTCATCCAGCTTTTCGTTGGCCTGGTGAATGAACACTGTGCTCAGCTCCTCGATGGAGATTCCAGCATCATCCAGGCAGGCTTTCATAGCCGCAGGAACATGTTTCATGGCGTATTCGTATACCTTCCGCCCTTTCATTTTAATGTAGCGGATCCTCGGATCTGACTGCGGGAAATGCGATTTGCCCAGGCTCAGGAAATACGCTTCGTCTGCCGTATGCGACTGCACTTTGAACGAAAGAATTCCGCTTTCACTTATATCGCCGTCCTGGTATTCCAGCACAGCTGCGCCGGCACCGTCGGAAAAGATCATACTGTCGCGGTCGTAGGGATCGAGCACACGGCTCAGGGTTTCGGAACCGATGATCAGGCAGCGCTTCGCGATTCCCGCCTTAAAGAACGCATGCGCCTGTATCACGCCCTGCACCCAGCCGGGACAGCCGAAAATAACATCGTACGCCACACAGTTCGGATTGTGAATGCCCAGGCGGTTCTTCACGCGGGAAGCGATCGCCGGGATCAGGTCGGTTTGTATGGTATGCTTAACGACATTTCCGAAATTGTGCGCTACGATGATCTGATCGATCGTTTCGGGATCGATGCCCGAATCGGCAATGGCCCGTTCGGCTGCTATAGAAGCAATATCCGAGCAATCCAGGTCGGACGGAGCATAACGCCGTTCCTGTATTCCTGTAATGGCTTCGAATTTTTGGGCAATATCTTCGGGGCTCGATGCTATAGGCAGATTGTCTTCGCCATAGAATTCATGCACCATGAAATCGCGGTTGGTTTTAATAATGGTCGGAATATAGCTCCCCGTTCCTGTAATAACACTTCTCACTTGCGTCCTTTATTAATTAGGTAAAATCACACGAGGAAGGAGTAGGTCCCGATGGCTGTCAGGAGCCCGTGACGAACGAACTTCGGGGTGTTTGTTTTTCTTGAAAACAAAGTTAGTGAATCTTTCAGATGACGGTAAAATCTTCTGAAAGATTCACATATAGAATGGCGTTATTGTTTTATGAACGGGATCCGTCCCTGGACGGAAGATCCGTCCGAAAGCTCGAGGAAGTAGCTTCCTTTATCCAGCCGGTCTGTACTGATCGTTGCTTCGCCATTGGAAATAAGTTTGTTTTCAGCAACCACTTCCCCTGTTACGGAAACGATGCGGTAGTGATAAGCTCCTTCCGTTACCTGAACGTTCAGCGATCCTGCTGCCGGATTCGGGTAAACGCTCAGCTGCAACTGCTGATGGCGGTCTATGCCCAGCTGCGTGAGCAGGTATTCACAATCGGTTCCGGAAGGATTGTACGTGAGCACATCGTCTTCAAAGCATTTGAAAGTGATGGTATCGTAACTCCCGACAAAATTAGGATCGCAGCTTCTTCTCAACGGAAAAAGATAGCTTTCCATGGCGCCGAAGTGGGAATTGGTTTGCCCGTAAAGCTGTAATTCGCTTCCCAGGTTGGAGCTGAGCTGAACACTTGCAGCTGTTTCAGTTCCCAGGTTGACGGTCGTGATCGCAATGGCGGTTGTATAAGACGTATCATTGCACTGCGATGCGAACTCAGCGGGATCCGTCAGTCCGACCAGCCAGGAAGATGCAAACGCTGGAGCAAATTTATACAGTACCCTGAAAACGCTGTCCTGGTAGTAATAAACCGTGTCGTTCGAGGCGTAAACATAATTCAGTCCGTAAGGAATTTCCGTATGCTCAACTGCACCATTGAGACCGGTAGCGGAGAATTTGTGCTTGATCGCCGTCAGCTCCTGGCAGCTCTTTCCTTCGATGACCGAAGTACCGGTTTGTTCGATCTTAATGTATCCTTCTTCGTCTCCGTTTGTGTAGTTGTAATGCCAGACAGGATTGGTGCCCGTCCAGATCTGTGCGAACGAAGCGGTAGAACATAGCACTGTGGTAAGTACTGCTAATAATCGTTTTTTCATGATAAAAAGTTTAGTGTGTTACCGAATTAACGCAGCAAAGCCAAAAGGGTTGGAAATACGGTCTTTTTTAAGTTTTTTTTAGAATTCCGGCCACAGGGCAAATCTTCAGCCTGTTCAAATAATGTGCAAACTGCCGCACTTAATCACTCAAGCTCGACGCCCCATCAAAAGGCGCTCAACGCGCGAAGAAGAGTTGTCACTTTTGAAGCTGTAAACAATACACGCGATGAACACAAAACTTTTTTTACTGCTGGCGCCGCTCGCGCTGCTGCTTATTACCGGCTGCGGATCCGGAAGGCCTGAGATCATAACCGTCGATCCTGCTTTCGCGGAATACGTTTCCTCGTATACTTCCGGAATGGTTTCCCGTCAGTCGAATATCCGCATTCAGCTCAACAACCTTCCGCTGGCAGATGCCAAAACGAAAGAAGGAATTGTCTCCAGGGACTCGACCTTGCTGAACGACCTGTTCGAATTTGAGCCGGCAATAGCCGGGCATGCCGTATGGGTCGATGATCAGACGGTAGAATTCATCCCCGACGAGCCGCTTCCTGTGAACCAGTTCTACGATGTGCACTTCGATCTCGCACGCCTTGCGCAGGTAAAGGAAGGCTTCGAAGATTTTCACTTCCAGTTTTCCAGCTACAAGCAGAATGTGTTCGTCAGTGTGGAAGGATTGTACGATTACGACGAATACAACGTCGAGTGGAAACAACTGCGCGGCGTGCTTTCCACCTCTGATTATGCCGATTCGACGGCCCTGACGCAAGTCGTGAAAGCTACTTACAACGGGAAAAATCTGCCAGTCAGGCTGGAACAAAGCCCGGGCACCAACAGCTTTAATTTTTACGTCGACAGCATTGAGCGCACCGCCAAACCAGGCGAAGTGACCGTTACATGGGACGGCGCACCGGTGAAAGCACTTCAGAAAGGCGTGAATAAAACAACCGTTTCCCGGCTCGGCGATTTCTCTGTGACCAACGTCCGCGTGGTCGACGAAGAAGACCAGTCGGTGGAATTACAGTTCAGCGAGCCCATCGCCCAGCAGGACCTGAACGGGATTATTACGATCGACGGGATCGATAACCTCGTGTACGCTATCAATTACAGCAGCGTGATCGTTTACCTGCCAAACCGCGTGGTAGGCATAAAAAAGCTGAGCGTTTCCACCGGCGTTCGCAATGTACGCGGCCATGCGATGAATACTGCTTTTTCGGAAGAAATAGAGCTCAAAGAGCCGAAACCACGCCTGCGGATCCGCGGAAACGGCTCCATTCTTCCAAATTCCAGCGGACTCATTTTTCCGTTCGAAGCCATCAGCCTGAAATCCGTAGAAGTACGCGTGATCAAGATCTACGAGAACAACGTGCACAATTTTCTACAGATCAACGACCTCAACGGCGACAACGGTCTTACGCGCTTCGGAAAAGTCATTGCACGGAAAAAGATCGCGCTCGATTACGACAAGACGATGGACCTGAAACAGTGGAACAACCACGTGATCGACCTCAACAAAATGATCAGCGCAGATCCCGGCGCCATTTACCGCGTGAGCATTAAATTTTCGAAGAAAGATGCCATTTGTGACTGTCCGGCCGAAGAGCGTGAGCAAGCGCCTGTTTCGGAACGCAAAAAAGACGATGAATGGAGCGAAGAGAACTGGCACGGCTACGGATTCGACGAAGGCTTCGATTATTGGTACGATTACGAAGACGACTACAGCGCGTGCGACGACTCCTATTATTACGGAAAAGCCGTTAGCCGGAACATCCTCGCTTCGGACCTGGGAATGATCTTCAAGCTCGACGAAGACAAGCTTTCCCATGCCTTTATCAACGACATGCTCACAACTGCGCCCGTTGCCAATGTCGAAGTACAGTATTTCGACTTTGCACGTCAGCTCATCACCTCCGGTACCACCAATTCGGACGGAATGCTCGACGTTAAGCTTTCCCGGAAACCTTTCCTGATGATCGCCAAACGCGGAAAACAGCGCGGCTACCTCAAGCTGGGCGACGGTTATTCCAACTCGCTCAGCCAGTTCGACATCGAAGGAGAAGAAGCCCGCGACGGCGTGAAAGGATTTATCTACGGCGAACGCGGCGTGTGGCGACCGGGAGATTCGCTTTTCCTTACACTTATTGTCCAGGATCTGCTGCATACGCTTCCGGCCAATCACCCGGTAAAATTCGAGCTCAAAGATCCGAACGGACAGCTCGTTTCGGAAATAACCAAAACCGCCAATGTGAACGGATCCTACGATTTCCGTACCCAGACCAGCTACAGCGCACCGACAGGCTATTATACCGCTACCGCAACCATCGGCAACAGGCAGTTCTCCAAAGGTATTCTTGTAGAGACCGTCAAGCCCAACCGCTTAAAGATCAATCTTGATATCAATCCGAAAGTTTCGCGCGACAGCCTGGCGAAGCTCAGCGTGAAATGGCTGCACGGCGCCATCGCCAAAGGTTTGAAAACGACTATCAGCGTTTCCGTCAGCAGCATGCGAACGAACTTCGATGGCTATAAAAACTACGTGTTCGATTCGCCTGTCCGCTCGTGTTCCGCCGACAAAGAAACCGTGCACGAAGGATTGCTCAACGACAAAGGAGAAGCGCTCGTTCGTACCAGGCTGCATGTAGGCACCAACGCACCCGGAAAACTCCGCGCCAATTACATTACCCGCGTTTTCGAAAAAGGAGGCGATTTCAGCATCGACCGGCAAAGCACAACTTACTCGCCGTTCAGCACCTATATCGGATTGGAAATCCCGACAGCAGAAGGTGGTGAGCAATCGCTTGTAACCGATGAAAACCATCGGTTGAACATCGTTGCGCTCAACGAAGAAGGCAAGCCTGTTTCCGTCAGCAAGCTGCAGGTAAAGATCTACAAAGTCGAATGGCGCTGGTGGTACGAGCGCGGCAGCGAAGACCTGGCCGAATACATTGCGCGCTCCGGCGTCATCATCGTAAAAGATACGCTCATCGAGGCGAAGAACGGAAAAGCCGGGATCAATTTCCGGGTCAACTATCCCGACTACGGCCGCTATTTGGTGACAGTTACCGACCTCGAAGGGCAGCACCAGACAGGACAAACACTTTCCATCGACTGGCCTGCGTGGAACCGCGGCAACCGCAAGGATAATTCCAATGCGGGAATGCTCAGCTTTGCCTGCGACAAGGAAAACTATACCAAAGGTGAGCAGGTCAAAGTGTCGTTTCCTTCACCAGCCGACGGTCGTGCGCTGATCAGCGTAGAAACCAGCCGGAAGGTCGTAACCAAATTCTGGGTGCAGACCACCAAAGGCGAAACAACCCATTCCTTTACCGCAACGGCAGACATGGCACCGAACGCATTCGTTCACGTTACCATGATCCAGCCGCATGCAACGACCAAAAACGACCTTCCGATCCGCATGTATGGCGTAATTCCGATCATGGTCGAAGATCCGTCCACACACCTGTATCCGCAGATCGACATGGCGGATGAAGTACGCCCGGAATCCTCCACTACTATCCGTGTAAAAGAGCAGAACGGCCGAAAAATGACTTATACGCTTTCGGTCGTCGATGAAGGCCTTCTGGACCTCACCGGTTTCAGAACACCGCAGCCATGGGCCACTTTCTATGCCCGTGAAGCGCTGGGCGTAAAAACCTGGGATATGTATGATTACGTGATCGGCGCTTATGCCGGCAAGCTCGATAAGCTGCTCAGTATCGGTGGAGACGGTGGCCTGCAGGAAGGCGAAGGCGCTAAAGCGAATCGCTTCAAGCCTGTAGTTACGCACCTCGGCCCGTTCACGCTGGAAGCCGGACAAACCACCGCGCACAAAGTCACGTTGCCCAATTACATGGGATCCGTTCGCGTCATGGTCGTTGCGCAGAACGAAGGCGCTTACGGAAACGCCGAAAAAGCGGTATTCGTGAAAAAACCGCTGATGCTGCTCGCCACGTTGCCGCGCGTGCTGGGGCCGGGAGAAGAAGTTCAGCTTCCCGTCGATGTATTCGCCATGGAAAAACACATTAAAAATGTAAAAGTCACCGTCGAATGCAACGACCTGGCTACGATCGATCAGAAAACACAATCCATGGTTTTCAGCGAGCCATCCGACGAAGTGGTCAATTTCAGGGTCAAAATGGCCGAAAGAACCGGGATCGCCCGTTTCAAGATCACCGCCGTCTGCGGAAACGAAACAGCCGTCCAGGAGATCGAGATCGATGTGCGCACACCTAATCCAACCGTTACCACGGGACGGGAAATTGTGCTGGAGCCAGGCAAAGAATGGTCGGGCGACCTTCAGTTCACAGGCATTGCCGGAACGAACAAAGCAACGGTCGAGCTCTCTTCCCTTCCATCCATCGGGCTCGAAAAGCGACTGGATTACCTTATCCAGTATCCGCATGGCTGTATCGAACAAACAACTTCCGGCGCTTTCCCGCAATTGTACGTCAACAAGCTCATGGACCTCGATCCGAAGCAGCAGGAAAAAGCTGCCGCAAACGTAAAAGCTGCCCTGAAACGGCTGCAGCTCTTCCAGACATCCGGCGGCGGATTTGCCTACTGGCCGGGCGAAAGCAACGACAGCGAATGGGGCACCAACTACGCCGGGCATTTCATGCTCGAAGCCGAACAGCTGGGCTACAGTATTTCCGGGAACCTGAGAGCACGCTGGGTAAATTACCAGAAAGACCGTGCGAAAAACTGGACCCCGGACGAGAATAGTTACGTGCACGAACATGGCAAAGAAACAAACGAGCTCATACAGGCGTATCGTTTGTATGTACTTGCCCTGAGCAAAAATGCTGAAACAGGTGCGATGAACCGCCTGCGGGAACAACCCAATCTGTGCGAAGCGGCCAAATGGCGCCTTGCAGCAGCTTACCAGATCGCAGGACAGCAGGAAGTTGCCAAAAAACTCGTCTTCAACCTGAAAACAACAGTTCCTGCGTATAGCGAATTGTCCTACAGTTACGGCTCCGATTCCCGCGACCAGGCAATGATACTCGAATCGCTCAGCCTGATGAACAACACCGCAAAAGCAGCAGTTGTTGCCAGAGAAGTCAGCAAACGGCTTTCCTCCGATGAATGGCTGAGCACGCAGGAAACGGCCTACAGCTTATTGGCCATGTGCACGTATGCCGGTGTTAAAGGAGATACAAAAATGCAGTACAGTCACAGCTTTAATGCTGGCGCAATGAAAGCATCTTCCTCCGAAAAGCGCCTGCAGCAGATCGTTTACACCGAAAAGGACTTCGCGAAGAAAGCACGTGTCACGTATAAGAACACCGGTAAAACGACACTTTACCTCAAAGTCATGGTCGAAGGCAAACCGCTGGTTGGCGATAAAAGCGCTGCTTCCAATAACCTTGCGCTGAAACTGCGGTTCCTGGACATGGACGGCAAAGTGATCCAGCCGGACAAACTCGCCCAGGGAACTGATTTCATGGCAGAAGTAACCATCGTCAATCCCGGGAAAAGCAAGATCTACAAGGAGATGGTGCTCACACAGATCTTCCCAAGCGGCTGGGAGATTCACAACTCGCGCATGGACGGCACGTATGAGTCGGACGCAGCGCGCTACCAGGACATTCGCGACGACAGAGTTTACAGCTATTACGAGCTTGCTCCGGGCGAAGCCAAAACATTCCGGATCCAGCTCAACGCCACTTACCTTGGGAAATTCTATTTGCCTGCCACCTATTCAGAGGCAATGTACGACCACCTGATCAATGCACATGTGCCCGGAAAATGGGTGCAGGTCGTCCCTGAATCATAGTTTGGTGAAAACCGCGGCTCCAGCAGCCGCGGTTTTCTTTTTCCGGATATTGGATCGTTTTCGTCTCACAATCGTATCAAATCGTCTATTACCGTCTCAAAAATGAGAAACAATAACGGCTATCATTTATGTTTTCAACTCAACACGCTGGAGTTTACTCATCAGGCTGATCAGCAAGCACGGGAACGGCCGCGGAACAAGCTATCGCGTTCTCTGAGGATCTCTGACGCTTAGAGCTGCTCCAGCATCTTCATCACTTCAGGCCTTTTGCGCGTTGAAACCGGGACCATTGTGCCATCGTTCATGATCAGGTGTCCGCCTTCGACTTTCACGTATTCACGGATGTAGCGTGTATTCACCAGGTGCGACTGATGTACGCGGTGAAAGCCCTGTTCACCGAGCAGATCCTCAAATTCTTTCAGCGTTTTGGAAACAACCAGCTTCTTCCCGCCGTTAAAAAAGAAGCTCGTGTAATTGATATCGCTTTCACAGCGGATAATATCGCTGATGTTGACGATCTGTATCTTGTCCTGCGAATGCAGCGCCAGCCGTTCGTGCGGGCGTTGATGATGCCGGAGACTTTCGTTAAGCAGCTTGTACTTTGCGCTTTCGTTCAGGTGCTGATCGCGGTATTTCTGAAGCGCTGCAACCAGCTCGTCCGGATCAACGGGCTTGAGCAGGTAGTCGATCGCAGCGTAGCGGAACGCTTTGATCGCATGCGCATCGGAAGCCGTGATGAACACGATCTTAAAGGAAATATCGCCCAATACGTCGAGCAAGTCGAAACCGCTTCCGTCCTGCATCTGTATGTCCAGGAACAGGATATCCGGCCGGACATTCCTCAGCAATTTTGCGCCTTCCACTACTCCATCGGCTTCCCCGATGATCTCCACGTCTTCCGCATACGTCTCCAGGTCTTTGCGGAAAGTCGTTCGCGCCTGTTCGCTATCGTCAATAATGATTGCTTTGATCATGTTTTTTCCTGTTAAGTAATCGGTATACGGATGATGACTGTTGTTCCTGCGGCTTCGCCGTTCTCATCCGTAAAGTCAAGTATTTCCAGCGATTGCTGCGTAACCTGTTCCGGCATCAGGTCCAGTCGTTCCTGCGTCACCAGCAGCGCCGTTGAATGATGATACGTTTCCATGCTTCCGGCATTCAGCTCGGCGGCTTTCTTTCGTCCTATTCCATTGTCGGTAACACGGCATTCCAGCACCTGCCCGAGGTCGGTAAAAGAGATCTCTATTTTCCCGCGCTTCCCGGCATGCGATTCATCGAACCGGAAACCGTGCTTGATGGCGTTCTCGACAAAAGGCTGCAGCAACATGGGGGGCAATTTAATAAAATCCCGCTCAATTTCGGGATCCAGGAGGATGGTATAACCGAACCGGTTGCCGCTGCAGAACTGTTCGACCAGCAGGTAATTTTCAAGCGTCAGCACTTCTTCGTCGAGCGAAATAAGCGTATTGCGGGAATTATCGAGGATCTGCCGCATCAGCCGCGAGAATTTCGCCAGGTAGTAGCGCGCTTCTTTTTCATTTCCCGTTCCGATCAGCGATTGAATGGAGTTCAGGGCATTGAAGATGAAATGCGGGTTCATTTGCAGGCGCAGTGCTTTCTGTTCGAGTTCCACCACTTCTTTTTCGAGCTGCAGCTTTCGCTGTTCTTCGAATGCTTTCGTACGGATCCTGTTTGTTTGCCAGGCAAATACGGCATACAGCAATCCGGCGAACAGGCCGATCACCAGCGTGATGAACCACCACTGGTACCAGAATGGCGCAGCGATGTCGATCGTTACGGCAACCGGCCGGCGATTCCACACCCCGTCTTCATTCATGGCCTTTACCAGGAAGGTATATTTTCCCGGATTCAGATTCGAATACGTGATCGTGTGCTCGGAAGTAACCGGCGACCATTGTTCGTCGAAGCCAACGAGCTTCCAGCGGTATTTTACGCCCTGCGGATTACTGAAATTAATCGCCAGGAAATCGAAGCTCAGGTGATTGTTGTCGTAAGGAAGATCGAGGTGCCGCACGGCATTCCAGTCGCCGGCCTGGTCTCTGAAACGGGTTTTCGAGATCGCCTGGTAGAACAATTTCACATCGGTGATCGTGGTGATCGGCGGAAAGCGGTTGTAGGAAGCATTCGCAGGAATGTAATGCGACAAGCCATTAATGGTGCCGAACCAGATACTGCCGTCGGGATCGTTCCAAACGGAATTCTGACAGGATTCGATGCCCGTAAATCCTTCGCCGGAACCATAATGCCTGACGATCTTAATCGATTGCGGGCTGATGTACCGGACAACGTCGAGCCCGGTTTCGGTTCCAACGATCAGGTTGTTCTTCTCATCGAATGTGAGCAGATAAATATTGGCGGAAGTGAGCCCGCTGCGGTGATCGAAACTGTTTGCTTTCAGGGTCCGGCCGTCAGGGTACACAACAGCGATCCCGGAGCCGGCCGTACCGATCCAGAGATTTCCGTTCTTATCTTCGGTGATACAGCGGATGGAATTCGAAAGCAGGCCTTCCCGCAACGTTAGTTTCGCAGGAATGAGCGCGCCGTCTTTCACCAGTCCAACGCCGTAGCTTTCCGTTCCATACCACAGGCGGTCTTTTTTGTCCAGCCACAGGCACGATAACCGGTCGTTCAGCAAACCGTCGGATGCCAGTATTCTCCGGGCGATCTGCGGCCGTCCGCCAACGACTTCCAGCTCGATGAGACCGGAACCGGCCGTTGCGATCCAGATCCGCCCTTTCCTGTCGCAGGCCATTCCCCGGATATAGCAGGTAGAAAGTCCCGGAATGGATTTGAAGGTGCTTCCGTCGAAAAAGAAAACGCCTTGTCCGTCCGTTCCGAAATACACATTTCCCGACCGGTCTTCGGTAATGGCTTTTACTTTTACATCTGCGAAACCGTTGGCAGCGCTGTACGTAACGAACCTCCCGTCGGTCAGAACGCTCAGGCCTTTCTGCGAAGTTCCGGTCCAGAGACGCTTACGGCTGTCGCGGAAAATACTGTAAATAAAGCTGCCGTTCATCCCCGACGACTTATCGTAGGTGGTGAATTCTTTCCCGAAATAATGGCAGATCCCGCCGCCCGACGTTCCGAACCACATGCTGCCGCTGTTATCGCGGATGATGGACCGGACGTGATTGTTACTCAGTCCTTCCTGTTCTCCGAGCACGGAAAATGTGCGGCCAACTGTGTTGTAATGGACCACGCCTTTTGTCAGCGTGGCAAACCAGATGTTGTTATCGTCGTCGCAAAGAATGTCGAGCACCGTTTGCTTGTACAGCTCGTGGTGAAAATCGATGCGGGAATACTTCGTACCGTCGAAACGATAAGCGCCGTCGCCGTAAGTTCCGATCCAGATAGTTCCCTTCTTATCTTCCGCGATGGTCGTTATGGCGTTCCCCATATAGTGCGAAACTGCACTCATGGCACGGACCTTAAAGCCTTTTCCGGCTGCGGAAATACGGAACAGTCCTTTCCCCGTTCCGTACCAGATACGCTGTTTGGAATCAATGAGCACGCTGGTAACGATGGCTGCCGTTTCACCTGTTTCACGGGCGATGGAACGAAACGCACCCTGTTCAAACAACAGGACGCCGGCGCTTGTAGCCAGCCATTTTCTTCCCTGCGCATCGAAAGCAATGTCGTAAACGTAAACCGCCTGCCCGTAACCCTGTGGAATATAATTGGTGAATTTCCGCCCGTCGTAATACGTCAGGCCTTTATTGGTGCCGATCCAGAGATTGTGATTGCGGTCTTCTTTGATCTTGTTCACATAGGAGCTTCCCAGTCCGTCGCGCTCGGAGAAGGTCTGAAAAGTGGTTCCGTCGAAACGGGTCAGTCCGCCACCGCGTGTTCCCATCCACAAATAACCGCGGTAATCCTGTATGACCGAATAGACCTGCGATTGCGCTACACCGTCCTTCACTGTATAGTTGCGGAAATTGTATTGCTGCGCTCCTGAAAAAAGCGGCAGAAAGACACAGAACAGGCAACGGAAAAGCGTTTGTAACAAAGGGACGAGTTTACTTAATCAAAAATACGAAACACTTTTCACCCGGAAGAGCGCAAATAATAAAAACACCCGTTCCGCGCGGAAGAACAGCCGTAGTTTTAACGGGAATAGTTCCAGGACATGCAACGATTAAAACGATATTACGCAAGCTACAGGCAAAGACGGGCTGCAACGAAAAAGATCCGGCGCAGGATCCGGAGAATTGCCCTGGCCGTTTTTCTCCTGTGGTACCTCTTTTGTCTTCCGGGACAGCTGTTCAACGACAGCAATTCGACCGTGCTGCTCGACCGGAAAGGCGAATTGCTCGGTGCCAAAATAGCCGACGACGGACAATGGCGGTTTCCACCTTCTGAAACCGTTCCGGACAAAGTCGCAAAATGTATCGTGACTTTCGAAGACCGCAATTTCTACACGCACATCGGCATCAGCCTGAAAGGAATTACCCGCGCGCTCATTCAGAACTCGCAGCAGGGGAAAGTTGTGAGCGGTGGCAGCACCATCACCATGCAGCTGGCCCGCCTGATGCGCAAAAATCCGCCCCGTACCTATTCCGAAAAAGTGATCGAAATGATCCTGGCCACGCGCATCGAAACCGATTACAGCAAAGCCGAGATCCTGGCGATGTACGCTTCCCACGCGCCTTTCGGCAATAATGTGGTTGGACTGGACGCAGCTTCCTGGCGCTATTTCGGGCGCAGCGCTAAAAAACTAAGCTGGGCGGAAAGTGCTACGCTGGCCGTTCTTCCGAATGCCCCCGGGCTGATCTATCCCGGAAAAAATCACAGCCGGCTGCTGAAAAAACGAAACCGGCTGCTGAAACAATTGTACACAGACGGAACCATCGACGCGACCACTTACGAGCTTTCCTTATCGGAACCGTTGCCGGACAAGCCACTGCCGCTTCCACGGCTTGCTCCTCACCTGCTGCAGAAATGCATGAAAGAAGGCCGGAAAGGAACGACTATCCACAGTACGCTCGACCGCAATCTGCAGGAGAAAGCATTGAGACAACTGGCGGAGCACCACCGGAACCTGAGTGCCAACAGCATTATGAATGGCGCCATTATCATAACGGATGTCAACACCGGGCAGATCCTCGCGTACGTCGGGAACACGACCACCACTGACGAAGAGTATGCCGGCTACGTCGATTGCGCCGTTGCACCGAGAAGTACGGGAAGTATTCTGAAACCGCTGCTGTATGCCAAATGCCTCGAAGAAGGACAGATCACGCCGACCATGCTCATTACGGATGTTCCTTCCCAGTTCGGTGGTTTTTCCCCAAAGAATTATACCGGCTTATTCGACGGCGCCGTACCGGCCAACCAGGCTTTGTCGCGCAGCCTCAACATCCCGATGGTGCATTTGCTGAAAGGCTATGGCACCGCGAAGTTCAAAGACGATCTGACCCGCTACGGGCTTTCAACTGTTCGCAGATCGGCGAAGCATTACGGGCTGTCGCTCATTCTCGGTGGCGCAGAGGCAAAGCTCACCGACCTGAACAGTATCTACACGCAAATGGCCATGGAGCTGAAATCCGGCAGAGCCACCGAACTTTCTTTTGTCGATCCTGAAGCGGAATCAAAACAGCTGACCGGGAAACCGCTTACCAACCGCGCGGCGATCTACAGCACCTTCGCAGCCATGATCGAGGTAAACCGCCCTGACGAAAACAACCAGTGGCGCGTTTTCAATTCTGCGCAGCCCATTGCCTGGAAAACCGGTACGAGCTTCGGTTTCCGCGATGCATGGGCCATTGGCATTACACCGGATTACGTTATTTCGGTCTGGGTGGGCAATGCAGATGGCGAAGGCCGTCCAGGACTTACCGGTGTGAAAGCGGCCGCTCCTTTGCTCTTCGACCTGTTCCGGCAGGTTCCTGCCTCTAAAAAATGGTTCCCGAAGCCGGTGAACGAAATGACGACGGTGAAGATCTGCCGGGAAAGCGGTTTCCGCGCCACGGAGCTGTGCGAACATGCGGATCCCATGACGATTCCGCAATCCTGCGAAAAAGCCCCTTCCTGCCCCTTCCATCAGCTCATTCACCTCGACCACACAGGCCTGTTCCGCGTGGACAGCGACTGCGAGCCAGTCTACAGCATGCAGCACAAAGTTTGGTTCGTGCTGCCTCCGCTGGTCGAGCGTTATTACAAAGGAAGCCATCCGAATTACGTGACACTGCCCGCTTTTAAGCCCGAATGCCTTGCAAAGCTTTCCGACCATTCGCTTCAGCTCATGTACCCGAGGCCGGGCGCACAGATCTATATTCCCATCGAGATCGGTGGCAATCCCGGGCGCATGATCCTCGAAGCAACGCATAAAAATCCGTCCACGACCATTTACTGGCACCTCGACGATCTGTTCATCGGGCAAACGCGGGAGATCCATCAATTATCCGTTAATCCGCCGGCGGGAAAACACCGCATCACGCTTGTGGACGAGAACGGGATTTCTATGACGGCCGATTTCGAGGTGCTGGCTAAGGGATGACTCCTGATTTTGATCACGTCAGCAGGCGGACAAGCGCTGGATTCTAATGTTTATCAGGTGAGAAACTGTTGGTGGTTCAATATCTGCCTGCTAAACTTTCCGCTTGATAATTAAATCGTCGGGAAGGTCAGATTCTGCCGGAAAACCACCCGATAAACACACATTTTTTGTAGTATTGTAAAACAGCTGCACAGGAGTTCTTCCATCGCTGTTTCCCGGTTCACCGACCGACGGACAAAACAAACACAAGTTGATATAGGGTTGATCCGGGATTGATATAGAGTTGACCCGGGGTTGACATAGGGATGCTTAATACATACCCTGTAGATACTATAGGAATCCCCGCTGCTTCCGCCGTAGATGATAAAGGGATACGTAATAGATACGTAAACGACAAGATGTACATCCTTGTTCCCAAACTAATTCCCATTCCCCAACCAGAGCCACTGAGCTTGCGAAAGTCTGCTTCGGATCTATTGCCCATACCCTTTCTCCTGCAACAATGATTTACTATCTTTGTCTTCATGGATTATTTAGACAGTCTGAACCAAAGCCAACGCGTAGCAGTTGAGAACATAGAAGGCCCTACGATGGTCATTGCCGGAGCGGGTTCCGGTAAAACGCGCGTGCTTACGTTCCGGATTGCCTACATGATGCAGCACGGCGTAGATCCGTTCAACATTCTCGCGCTTACCTTTACCAATAAGGCGGCAAAAGAGATGACGGAGCGAATCGGATCGATCGTCGGTGGCGGCGAAGCCAAAAACATTACGATGGGAACTTTCCACTCCGTTTTTGCGCGCATTCTCCGTTTCAATGCCGACCGGATCGGCTACCCGAAAAACTTCACCATTTACGACACGCAGGATACCAAAAGCCTGCTCAAAGACATCGTTAAGGAACTGAGCCTCGACGACAAGATCTATAAGCCGAGCATGGTCTACGGACGTATTTCCGCAGCGAAGAACAACCTCATCTCCCCGGAAGCCTACGCCGAAAACGTGGAGATCATTGCCGAAGACCGCCAGAGTCAGCGCCCTGAGCTTGCACGGTTGTACAAAGCTTACACCGTTCGCTGCTTCAAAGCCGGCGCAATGGATTTCGACGACCTGCTGTACCAGACGAATGTGCTGCTGCGCGACTTCCCGGACGTTCTTCACTATTACCAGCAGAAATTCCGCTACATCCTCGTAGATGAGTACCAGGATACGAACTACGCACAATACCTGATCGTGAAGAAGCTCGCGGCGGTTTACGAGAATATCTGCGTGGTCGGCGACGATGCGCAGAGTATTTACTCCTTCCGCGGGGCGAATATTCAGAACATCCTGAATTTCCGGAACGATTACCCGGATTTCAAGCTGTTTAAGCTGGAACAGAATTACCGCAGCACGAAAACGATCGTGGAAGCAGCCAACAGCGTTATTTCCCGCAATAAGGAACAGATCCAGAAAAACGTATGGACGGACAACGACATCGGGAATCCCATTAAAGTCATCCGTACGCTGACCGACAACGAAGAAGGGAAAGTGATCGCCAACCGTATGTTCGACATCAAGCATGCAGAGGGCGGAAAATGGAGCGATTTCGCTATTCTGTACCGCACGAACCGGCAGTCGCGATCGTTCGAGGAAGCATTGAGAAAGCTGAACATGCCGTATAAAATCTACGGCGGTTTGTCCTTCTACCAGCGCAAGGAGATCAAGGACATTATGGCGTATTTCCGCCTGGCGGCCAACCAGAATGACGAAGAGGCCCTGAAGCGTGTTATCAACTATCCGAAGCGCGGGATCGGGAAAACCTCCTGGGAATCGGTGGTGATCGCCGCCAACCAGAACGATGTTTCGCTGTGGGAGATCATTTCGAACTTTGCGAAATACCCGGTACAGATCCCGAACGCAACAAAAGGAAAGATCAACGAGTTCGTGATCATGATCCAGAGCTTTACCGCTCAGCTCGCAACCAAGCCTGCCTATGACCTCGCACAGGATATTGCGCGGTCGTCCGGCATTCTGAAAGACCTGTACAGCGAAAAAGACAAAGGCCCCGAAGAAGTGGAGCGCTACCAGAACATCGAAGAGCTCCTGGCGGGTATCAAGGAATTTACCGTCGAGCGCACAGCTGCCGATGATGAAAATGCCACACTTGCCGACTACATGATCGACGTGGCATTGCTCACGGACGCCGACAACAATAAAGACGACGACAAGAACAAGATCACGATGATGACCATTCACTCCAGCAAAGGACTGGAGTTCCCGCACGTCTTTCTCGTCGGGCTGGAAGAAAACCTTTTTCCGTCCCAGCTGTCGATCAACTCACGTACAGAACTCGAAGAAGAGCGCCGCCTGTTCTATGTTGCGGTAACGCGCGCAGAATTAACCTGCACGATCTCTTACGCCACATCGCGCTTCCAGTGGGGCAACCTGATCTCTTCCGAGCCGAGCCGTTTTATCGCAGAAATAAACCAGGAATACCTGAGCTTCGAAAGTCCGTACGGAACACAGCAAGGCGGCGGCAGATCCCTGAGCTCAGGGAGATCGGGCGCCATGGAAAAACCATTTGTCGGCGGGCTGAATAAATCGGCTTCTGCGGGAAATATACTTCCGCGCTCGCTGAAAAGCATGAGCGACCTTTCCTCCAAGCCTTCCACATCGGAAGCCATGACAATGGACATCAAAGTGGGCTATAATGTAGAACACGACCGCTTCGGAAAAGGAAAAGTAACCAAGCTGGAAGGCTCAGGCGTGGATAAAAAAGCCACGATCTTTTTCCCGCATGCGGGAGCCAAAACACTGCTGTTGCGCTTCGCCAAGCTGACGGTTCTTAACGATTAAAAATGATACCATGCTAAAAAACCTGCTCTACCTGCCGCTGATCATTTCACTGGCTGTTTCCTGTAATTTCAGGAAATCCATTAATAAAGACCTTACCACCGGAATGACTTCCAGGGGCGATGGCCTCAGCTGCGACGATATTTTCCTTACGATCGACGACGAGAAAGTCAACCGCAACGAGTTCATTTTCGGAGAACGGATCGTCGTTAACTTCAACAACATCGAAGGTTTCGAAAAAAACGGCAATAAAGCGTTTCCCGGAATGGAAATGCTTCTTCTGAACAGTAAAGGAGACACCGTTTTCTATAACCAGGACCTCATGGAACAAATCAAAGGTGTTACGAAAGACCCGCTTTTACTGGAAGGCTCCTTCCTGATCGGGAATCCGATCTTCTCAAAGGCGAATGAAATCTACGAGTTAAAAGTCCACATATGGGACAAGAAAGGAAAGGGAACCTTCGACTCCGAACTGAAATTTACCGTAAAACCGAATCCGGCAATAACGGCAACAAAAACCGGGCTGGAATACAACGAGATCTACCTGTATGACCCGGAAGCAGGAACACCCATCACGTCAGGGATTATTCCGCAGTCCAAAGACATTTACATTCTCTACGACGGATTGAAAGGCTTTAAAACAAATGCTGACGGCCTCTGCAGTATGGGATTGTCGATGGAGGCGAAAGACAGAACAGGACGCCTCATTCTACTGGAAGAGGATCTTCTGAAAGACAATCCGGAGCGCGATCCGGCCAGCTTAACCGAGCCGTTCATCTCAACCGTTGCTTTTACGGAAGGGAAAAAGCTACAAAGCCCTATCCATTTGAAAACCGTTATCTGGGATAAATCCGGAAACGGAAGGATCATTACGACGATGAAGCTGGAACTGGCCCGCTGAATCTGTTTATCTGGAAACAAGATCGTAAATCCGGGATGCGTCCCGGGTCCGGCGTCTTACCAGAAAAATAATTCCTTCATCACCCTGTCGCCATAAGGCTGGCCTTTCATTTTCTCTGTCATTTCGGCACGCAGGGCCGCTTCGGTGTATTCCTTGCCTTTTTTCTTGGGCATCGCCAGCTGTTCGGCAGTCGGCTCCGTGAGCTCCACTTTCGTAGCAAAATACACCACTCCGCCATCTTCCGTAGCCAGCCCGAGAATGGTTCCGGGCAATCCCTGGACGCTTTCCGGCCCTATTGCAGGAATAATATCGGTGGTGAACCATGCGTAAATGCGTGTAGAATCGTCTTTCTGCCAGATCGCGCGCGTACACTCATATCCTGCGATCTTGCGTGTTTTCGAAGTGATCTGCCAGGTACGCTGGCTCAGTGAATCGGTCAGAACGATCTGTGTTCCCCACATATCCATAAAAACGGAGCGACGATTGGCGTTGTAATTCTGGTACACGGAGTTTTTCAGCGTTGCCCACGACATCGGGTCCTGCGTTTCAGGAGCTACATAGGTAAAGGCGGAAAGCGAGTCGTTGAAATACAACACGAAGTTCTCGACCTTGATCTTGTTGTTCTCGTTGAACATTTTGCTCATACGCTCGTCGTCGAACTTTTTGAGCATATTCGTTTTGCGCTCATACGTGATCTTTCCCTTCTGCACCAGCTGCGCGCTCACAGCCTGCACGATTAACAGGAAAACCAGTGAAAGGGTGATTCTACCAACGCTCATCTTCGACTTCTTTTGTATGGTTATTATTGAATTTCAGCGTTACTTTCGCGAGGAAATAACGTGTAATTACGTTCGTGATGCTATCGGTGATCACGTTTTGCGTCACCGTACGGTAAGCGCTCACGTTCTGGTTCAGGAGGTCGTATGCCTCGATCCCGATGTACAGGTTCTGCGTTTTCAGGAATGACCGCTGCAGCGAAGCATTCCAGATCACGTAATTCACACCGTAGCCGGCTGTTCTGTTGGAATTCACGGTGTAGGTCGCATCCGATTTCAGGAACAGCTGGAACGGAAGCGTCCAGTCGACATTCGCTGTCAGGTTGTAGCTGCTGTAAGGCTTGCTGCTCGCCGAGCTCAGTGTATTGGAAGGCATGTTGTAGTCGTACCCGCCGCCGATACTGAGATTCAGCGAATCGCCGTTATAAGAGAGCTCGAGGTCTGTTCCCAGCCCGGTATTGCGGGATTCGTTGCGCTGAAGCTGTATAAAGTTTTCCGTGCTGGTGTAATTACCGTTCACATTCACTTCCAGGCGGGTGTTTTTCAGTTTCGGGATCGGCATTCCGCTGCCGCCGTAGAAATAGAGATAATCCGCGCGGTCTGCATTAACAGCCTGTGAAAGCGTTCGGTTCTGCGCATCGTACGTTACCGAAGTGCTGAACGCATTTTTCTGATAGGTATAATTGAGCCCGGAATACACATAGAAGCCGGATAAGCCCTTCCACATGTTGTAATTCAGGTTCAGCGTATGTGAATAATTCGGCTTGAGGTCGGCGTTACCCACACGCACGAAATTCGGGTTGGAATTGTCGAGCACCGGCTGCAGCTGTGTCACTGTAGGCAGAGAAGAGCTGGTGTTGTACTGGAAACGCAAACGGTTGCTTTGCGAAAAACGGTGTGTGATCACGACGCGCGGCAGCAAGTTGTTCAGTCCCTGGCGGATGAGCGTGTCGGTGAATGTATTGTTGTTATCGATGGCAATGCTCCGTGCGCGTGTTCCAACGGAAATACGCGATTTGGCATTTTCAAAGATCAGGAATGCGCCGGCCCTGTGCTGCTGACGGGACGTTTCAAACTGATTGGAGAAGGTCGAATCCACGTCAACATATTCACCGTTCATCGGATTGAACGTCGTTTTACGCTGATCGCTGTTGTTCATGAAAAACTCGTAATCAAATTCTGTTTTCCATTTTTTCAGCTTCGCGATCGGCTCAACGTAATTGATATAGGCCGTATGGCCGAGGCTTCCGCTCCTGTTCTCTTTTTTCTGGTCATAGCTTTGGTTGATGCCAAAGGTTTGTGCATCGCGGTCGAGGGAATTCAGGAAACCGTCGGAGCTGTTCTGCGAGCTGGCCATGTTGTACCGCGCTGTGAGCTTTCGGTTCTTCTTTTTGAAATCGCGGAAGAACCGCAGCGTGGCGTTCACGTCCGTTCCGGTTGCGCTGGTAGTATTCTGAATGGAAGTCGTTCTGATCTGCGAATTGTCTGCGCTCAGGTACTTCGTTTCGGAAAGGCTGCTTTCACTGGAAGCATTCAGGGTTACTTTGGGCTCGAATTCAATGCGTGTAAGCGAATCGAGCTGTTGTGTGAATTTCAGTCCGATCTGGTGCGACTGGTAACGCTCCAGGCTGTTCGCCACCTCGTCCGTTGTATAGCTCGTATCCGTAAGAAAATACTGGGAACGGCTCTGACCGGTTGTTTTGATCTTATTGTCGGCATACGTATAATTCAGGCGGAACTTGGCGCCTTTCCACGCTTTCTGATCCAGGTAGAACCCTGTCCGGAAGGTCTGGGGAATACCGTTATCGGTATTAATAGAGCCTTCGCCGCCGGAATACTCGTTGTCGTCGTTTTCATTCCATTCCCTGCCGCCGCTTAATCCGAACTTGAACATATCGCTTTGGTTAAAATTGGATTTCGGTGTATTCGATCCGAGTCCGAATACGGCTATTTTCTGCTTCGAATTGTACCTGTTAAGCAGGAATTCCCCTTCATAGAACTTACTGAAATCCGTCCCCCCGGAAATTTTCCCGAAGTAGCCTTTCTTCGCTTCGTCCTTGAGCGTGAGATCGAGCACCTGGATTTTCGTGTCACTTCCGTCCTCGCTGTCTTTTTCGTAAACTTTTACCGATTCAACGCCTTTTGCAGCGAGGTTTTTGGTGGCAATTGTCGGATCGCTTCCGAAGAATTCATCGCCATCGACCAGTACCTGCCCGATCTCCTGTCCCTGCGAAGTGATCTTTCCGTCCGCATCGACCTTGATCCCCGGCAATTTTTTCAGCAGGTCTTCTACGACCGCATTTTCCTTGACTTTGAAGGAATCCGCTACGTAAATCAGCGTATCGCCGCGGTAATAGATCGGATTCCTGTTCGCGTAGATCACGAATTCGTTCAGGCTGGTGCTTTTCTCCGGCATGGGCAGCGGATTCAGCTCGAACGTATTATTGTCCGCGCTTCCGAAAATATACGAATTGAAATCGTTGTAATCCGGGTGCCGCACGATCAGCTGTACTGTATCAACGGGCATTGAAAAATTGAACGCACCGAATTTATCCGTACGCTGAAATCCGAGCAATACGGAATCCTTCACACGAATAGTAATGGCAACGGCATTCCGCACCGGAACCTGCGTATTGGTGTCCATCACATTACCGGTGATCGTCATCTGCTGTCCATAAGATGAGCCGGCTGTGAGCAACAATAAATAAAGTACGAATTTTCTCAAGACATTCAATGTTAAGTGACAGCAATAGTAAGTTGAAATTGCCCTGCCGTTACACTATTTTACTGCATCGGCGGCGAAGCTTAGATGAGTGGCAAGTATAAACGTTTAATGGGTGGTACTTCCGGAGATAAAATTACACATTTTTCTTTGCCGCTACCCTTTTCAGGGTAGGCATCTATTCGGATCTGTTTTCAACTTAAAAAGCCGGCCTGCGAAAACAAGCCGGCTTTCCTGCATATCGCCCCGGGATCAGAACCGGATCACCTGGCGAACTTCTATTTCCGTGACTTTATTAGGGTAGCCTGCCGGACTAACGTAGGTACGATTAACCAGTCTTCCCGAGATCGCCACTTTATTGCCTTTATCGCAATAGCGGTGCACGAACTCGGCGGTAGTTCCCCATGCAAACATGCGGTATTGCTCGCTCGTCTTCTGCGCCTTGCCCTGCGGGGATTTTCGTGTTCGTTCGATCTCCACGGAAAAGCGGGCAACTTTCGCTCCGTTCTCATACGTTGTGATCTCCGCATCGCTCCACATATTACCGACAATGGTCACCTGGTTTCTTAGAGAATGTGCTCTCATGGTCAGAGAATGATCAGGTCATTGACTTCAATCTCGGAAACCATCTGGCGCTTTCCGTTGTCGAGCCGGTAATACCGTGAAACCAGTTTGCCTTCTACGGCAACGCTGATGCCTTTCGTGCAGAGCTCTTCGAGTACATTCACCCACCGGCCCCAGGCTGTCATGCGGTGCCAGTTCTGCTTTACGCACGGCTTGCCGTTTTCATCCAGGTAGGTCTCATTCGTAGAGAGCGAGAACTGGGCAACTTTTCTGCCGCCCGGAAGTACTGCAATGCGGGGATCGGAAGTGAGCTTGCCGATAATGTTTACATGATTGATGTGCAGGGAATGATCCCGTGAGGTATATTTTTCCATGAGTGTCGTTGTTGAGTGAATTAATTGGCTTTAGCTGTCAGCACGAGGAAACTGCTGACTTCGATCTCTGTCGTGTAGCGTTTTTCGCCGGTTTTAGTCTCATAGGTGCTGTTCACCAGCCGGCCTTCGATCACGACTTCGTTTCCTTTCTCGAGCTTTTTGCCGATCCGTTCAGCCGTGCTTCCCCAGGCAAAAGCCCGGTGCCATTGCGTATTTTCGACCCATTCACCGTTTTTGTCCCTGTAGGATTCGTTCGTAGCGATGCTCAGTCTCGCTTTCATAGATCCCGATTCGAATTTCATGATCTCGGGCTGAATTCCCAACCGGCCGATCAGGCTCACTTTGTTGCGCAGTGTGTTCATAGTAAATTGTTTTAAACGTTTGTAAATAAGCTGAATGCTGTCAATGAGTTGTCGTTAACTGATTGACGATGCAAAGTTGGGACGGCCCAAAAAGCAGACCCGGTTAATTACCACTTACTTTCGATTTTTTGTCGGTTACAACCGGGTATTATCTTTTATAATATTGAATATTAGGTAATTATATAAATTCAAAAAGCAGATTTCCCCGCCTATATTAAAATCGGAAAAATAATTCCGTTCATTTTTAGGATTTTTAAGACAATTCCTGGGGAAGCATCTATTTACCCGTCGGATTTTCCAGTATCTTGCTCTCCGAATTCTGCGCTTTATGGAAACCGGCACAATGCATAGCCCCGATCGTAAAACATATTCTTTTCTGTCAGGAGGCGGAGAAATGGGCGAGCTGGTAAGAGCTTACGACTGGGAAAACTCCATCATTGGCCCTGTCGACAACTGGCCCCAGAGCCTGTGCAACACACTGAGCTTTCTGCTCAATTCAAAATTTCCGATGTTCCTGTGGTGGGGCGAAGAGCTGATCCAGTTTTATAACGACGGTTACAGGCCCAGCTTCGGTCAGGAAGGCAAGCATCCAACAGCGCTAGGACAACGCGGAGCCGATTGCTGGCAGGAAATATGGCCGGATATCAAACCGCTGATCGACCAGATTTTTGCAGGCGGGGAAGCATCCTGGAGCGAAGATCAGCTGCTTCCCATTTACCGCAACGGAAAGCTGGAAGATGTTTACTGGACCTTCAGCTACAGCCCCGTTTACGACAATGGCAAGGTTGCCGGAGTTTTCGTAACCTGCAGCGAAACCACTGAGAAAGTGAAAACGATCCGCCAGCTGAAAGAAAGCGAACAGCAGTTAAGCTTTACCATAGAAGCGGCCGAATTTGGCACCTGGGATTACAATCCGCTTACAAAATCGCTGCTGATCAATAACCGGCTGAAAGACTGGTTCGGATTGCCGCATGAAGAACATCCCGGATGGAAGGCCATTATTTCGGCTATTATAGAAACCGACAGGCCCAAAGTCTCACAGGCGATTAAATATGCAATGACGCACGAATCGGGTGGGTTTTACGACACCGAATATACCGTACGCCATCCGCAGACCTCCGTGGAACGCATTTTCCGTGCAAAAGGACGCGCGTGGTTCAACGAGGAAAAAGTTCCGCAACGCTTCAACGGAACACTCCAGGACGTTACCAAAGAAGTCCTTTCCCGGAGAAAAACCGAAGAAAGCGATCTTTTTGCACGCAGCATCATCGAGAATTCCCCCGTTGCACAGGTGGTTTTCGTAGGAGAAGACATGATCATCAGCATCATCAACGAGCGCATGCTGGAAATGATGGGGCGTACCTCCGATATCCTTGGAAAGTCCTTCTACGAAGCGCTTCCCGAATTGGAAGGCCCGCTGCGCGAGCGATTGAAAAAGGTGTATGAAACCGGTGAAACCTATAACCAGCCGGAAGAGCGGCTCGAATTGATCCGCTTCGGAAAGCCTTATACCGGTTACTACAATTATACCTACCAGGCGATCGCAGACAGCTCCGGGCTGATTTACGGCATCATGGTAACAGCCTGGGACATTACACAGCAGGTGGAGGTTCGTCATAAGATCGAAGAAGAAAAAGAACGCACGCGCATTGCGATCGGAGCCGGAGAGCTCGGTGTATTCGAAGTAGATTTAACAACCGATGAACTGGTTGCCAACGACCGTTTCAATGAGATCTACGGATTCGAAAAAACCATGCGCAGGGAAGATTACGTCGCAACCTGCCATCCGGACGATCTTCCCATACGTGCCGCTGCGCTCGAATGGGGCATGAAAAACGGGGCATTCGAATACGAAACGCGTTTCAATACGAAAGGAGCTTTACGCTGGATCAAAAGTAAAGGGCACATTGTGTACGACAGCCAGCAACAGCCCGTAAAGATCTTCGGCGTGATACAGGACATCACCGAACAGAAGACATTCTCAGAAGCCTTGTCGAAACAGGTAGAAGAACGCACACTGGAGCTTCACCGCTCCAACGAAGACCTGATGCAGTTCGCACACGTCGCCAGTCACGACCTCAAAGAACCAGTACGGAAAGTGAAAACATTTACCGGCCGGCTGCAGGATGAATTCGGAGCCGTACTCCCTGAAAAGGCGGACCTGTATCTCGACAAAATAAAAAATGCAACCGATCGCATGTTCTCCATGATAGACGGCGTTCTGAGCTATTCGACCTTCAGCTCCTCGGAACAGAAGAACGAGCAGGTGAACCTCAGTGAAGTGATCGACAACATCGAAACGGATCTCGAAGTACTGATCCAGCAGAAGAATGCAGCAATTCACCGAACACATCTTCCGGTAATCGAAGGTTCGCCCGTTTTGATCTACCAGCTGTTTTACAACCTCATCAACAACTCACTGAAATTTTCAAAACATGGACAGAAAACGCACATTTCGATCACAGCCGCCACAGTTGTTGTCCACGGCAGCGATATGACACAGATCGTTGTGTCGGATAACGGCATCGGTATGGATCCGCAGTACACCGGCAACATTTTCAACGCCTTCACCCGGTTGAATTCCAAAGATGCCTATGAAGGAACGGGGCTCGGCCTGGCGCTTTGTAAAAAAATCGCAGAGCGTCACAACGGAAGCATTTCAGCCGCGGGAACAACTACTGACGGTGCTATTTTTACGATTCTTCTCCCATTCCAACAATTCAAAAAAATAATTTAATAGTTTTGCGCGATGAATAACGTGTTTTTGTTAGTCGACGATGACAGCGACGACTCAGAGCTTTTCGGTGAGGCCATCCAGGAAAACAATCCTGAAATAGCCGTTCACGTCGCAACGAACGGACGGGAAGCTTTCAACGTACTGAATGAGATCGAACAACCCGATCTTATTTTTCTTGACATTAACATGCCGATCATGAACGGCTGGGAATGTCTTGCGAAGCTGAAAATATCAGCCGAATACAAAAACATCCCGGTCATTATGTATTCGACCTCTTCGCACAAAAAAGACATCGATCTGGCAGCAGAAACAGGAGCGATCGCCTTTCTGAGCAAGCCGCACGATTACCAGGAGCTGAGACGTATCCTGAAAAGCCTCACGCAGCACCTGGAAAACGGGACGATCGACCAGATCGGGCCGGTATTGTCTGCGGGAGCGTAAAATTCAAACCGTCCTATCTGAAAACAAGCGCGGAAGTATTCGCCTGGAGGTCTGCTATTAACGCAGTAATCCCAAAGTATTGAATCCGGCAGGGAAAACACGCTTCGTCTAGAGCTTAACGCAGCGCGCTTTTTTCACACGGAAATTCCATTAACTTTGACTGATGAGACGTATTTTCCAGCTTCTTATACTCGTACTTTCCTCCACTACGCTGTTCGGGCAGATTGGAGACAATACGCCTTATTACAAAGGATTTCAATCAAGCCACGCCATTTATCACTGGACAACCAGCAACGGGCTTCCCCAGTCACACATTGCAGGTATTACGCAAACCCGCAACAAGCTGATGTGGCTTGCAACCTATGACGGCGTTATTCATTTCGACGGGCGGAAATTCGTTAAAGCGGCAAACAGGTACAGAAGCACTGAGATGTCGTCATTCGTTACAGCTATTCAGTCGGAAGGTGATACAGTGATCTGGGCAAGCACGCAGGAAATCGTTTTCTATTACAATAACCAGATCATCGCAGTACACCCGATCCACGATCCGGGCATATTCATCATTTCCATACGCAACTATAAAGGCGCTTATTATTTCATGGCGCACGACCGCGTTTACTGCCTGAAAGACGGAAGGCTCAGCACCATCATCAATACGAAAACAGACAAAAAGCTCAGCGGGAAGATCATACATACAGCAGTTTTTCAGAAAGACAACATTATCTGCATGGTCGGGATGGAAAAATTCCTCTACGTATTCAACCTGAAACGCAAAAGCGGGCAACTGATCCCGGTTAAAAACAGCATCGACAATTTAGCCATAAAGGACGGCGCTCTCCTGCTTCAGCAGGCTAATAAATGGATGATCGCCGACAAGCAGTTCCAGCCCGCCGGCGTTTACAATACCTGGAAAACAACCGTAACCGGCGAGCGCATACAATCCAGCCTGTTTGACGATCAATTGTTCTATTACACCCGTTCTTCACTGGTCATCCAGCATGCCGGCAGCACGCACAATGAGCTGAACGTTGCCGGAATGATGTATGGCAACGAGATCTTTGCCTCGTTCGTGGATTATACCGGAAATCTCTGGCTGGGAACGAATTCCCTCGGATTGTTCATGTTCAGGGAATATCCGTTCGAATATGTCAGCCTGAAAGAATATCCGATGGTCACCAATTCGTCCCACAGCTTTGTCGATTCCGAAGGCCTGCTGTGGTTCGACAATGAATGCAGTATGACGATCGGCATCGATATGCAGCAGCTGAAGATCAAACATGTGCTGCCGCAGATCTGCAACTGGGTAAACGCCAACTGGTCCCAGGATACGCTGGCACTGTTCGCATTCGGGGTCGGGCACCACTGGTACGACAAGAAAACAAAAACGCTTTCGGAGCTCAAAGGAGTGGATTTTCCGGTCAACAACTGCTACCGGAAAGATGCAGGGCAATTTATACTTGCCGCAGAAGGCGGGCTGCACCTGTGGGACGGAAAGCAAACGACCCGGTGGAAAGGCTTTAAATCAAAAACCTCCACCTGCAACCAGATCTATTCTCCGGAGGCCGGCACCTTTTATTTTGCGACTTCGGAAGGGCTTTACGAGTACCGCAACCAAAAATGGAAGCTCATAACGGGACAAATGCTTTCGGAAAAACCCGATTTCCGTTCGCTGCACAAAGTGAAGAACTCGCCCTTTCTGCTCGTCGGCACAGCCGGAAGCGGCATCCTGCGCTACAACACCAAAACCGGGGCATTGCAGAAGCTCCTGCGCGTTCCTTCCCAGCTGCAGAACTGCTGGAGCCTGGTAGAGGACCATTTCGGGCAATTGTGGGTAACCTCCAATAACGGGATCGTGCAGCTGAGCATGAGCGATCTGAACCTGAGCTTTGATCAAAAAAGCGATTTCCTGCTCATCAACCATTACCGTTACGAAACGGGGCTTCAGAACGTAGAGTTCAATTCGCGCACACAAAACAAAGGACGTCTGCTTCCCAACGGAAAGATCCTGTTTTCAAGCCTCGGCGGGCCTGTACTCATACATCCCCTCTCCAACCGCAGATTCAATTATTTACTGGGGAACATCCTGCTGGAGAAAATTGCCGTCAACGAGCAAAACACCAATCCGCATGTTCAAAACCTGGGGCTTACCGAAGGCGATTTCGTTCAGCTGCAGTTCACACTTCCGTCTTTCTCGGTAGAGCGCGTGCTCACGTTCGAATACCGGATCAAAGGCTACCGCAATGACTGGACGGCTGTTTTCAACCGGCAGATCACACTGGACAATCTTCCGGAAGGCGATTACCAGCTAGAGATCAGGCTGACTTCCGGGAAACGGTCGCTGGAGCTGCCGATCCATGTTTCGTCCCAGCATCCGAACAGGTGGATCCTGTACCTGCTGCTGACAGTGATCGTCGTGGTGATCGTTATTCTCGTTACCGCTGCTATTACACGATCCGTACAGCGCCGAAAAAACGCAGCCAACAGCATGAAGCAGCAATTGAAGATCCTGGAAATGGAAGCCCTGCGCTCCCAGATGAATCCGCATTTCATTTTTAATTGCCTCAATACGATCCAGTTCCTGTTTATTTCGGGAAATGTGGACCGCGCGAACAAATACCTTTCGGACTTTTCATCGCTCATGCGCATGACACTCGACCTGTTGCGCACGCCGATGACTTCGCTCGACATCGAGCTGAAAGCGACCATGCTGTATGTACAGCTGGAACAGCTGCAATTTGACAACGGTTTCGAGTTCCGGCTCATTAACAACCTGAAAACGCCCGTCAACCAGATCAATACACCAACGCTTTTCTTCCAGATCTTTGTGGAGAATGCCGTGATCCATGGATTGAAAAAAACACAGGAGCCGGCCCCTATTCTCACCATCATTCTCGATGAAACGGAAGAAAGCTTTATTTTCCGCGTTTGCGACAATGGCCCGGGCATTTCCGAAAAGCAAAAAGAAGACCACACTTCTCTCGGGCTATCGCTTTTGAGAGAACGGCTCGCGCTGAAAAACGAGATCTACAACTGGGATATCGACTTCCGGCTGCAGGAGCGGAAAAGCCTTGAAGATGATATCAGAACTGAAATAATCATTACTTTCGGGAAGATTCTCAACGAACCTGCTGGAACATGAAAACCCTGATAGTAGATGATGTCAAACTAAGCCGTGATGGACTCGGAACGCTTATTAGCACGTATTTTCCCGAAGCGGAAATAATCGGTAGTGTTCCTTCCGTACAGGAAGCGCGGAAAATCCTCAAAGCGGAAACGGTCGACCTGCTTTTTCTCGACATTCAGCTGCAGGACGGTATCGGTTTCGATGTACTCGACGATGTTTCCTTCGATACGCGCATTATTTTCATAACGGCTTATGAAAAATACGCCATCGATGCCATTCGCAAAGGTGCGTTCGATTACCTGCTGAAACCGGTTAACGTAGAAGAGCTTAAAAACTGCATTGCACGGATCCGGGAAGTAAGCACGATTGAAACCGAGCAGCAACAGCAGCAATTATCGGACAGTGCCCTCGTTTTCCAGGAAAAGATCGGCATTTCCAGCATGGACGGGATCGATTACGTCGACACCAAAGACATTCTTTACCTCAAAGCCGACGGGAAATATACGGAAGTCCGCCTGAGAGACAACACCATTATCAGCTCCAAGAACCTGAAAATGTTTGAATACATCCTGCCCGAGCACTTCTTCATGCGGGTTCACCATTCTTACCTTGTCAACCTTTCCGAAGCGAAGCGTTTCAACAAGGAAGATGCTATGCTGGTACTGAAAGACAGAACAATGATCCCCGTTTCCAAGTCGCGGAAGGAAATGCTGATGCGGCGGCTGATCCATATTTAATGTAAGTCCCGATGCATCCCGGACTTACTTCCAGACCTACACAGATCACAATTTAATTTTCACAGTTGTATAACTTACAAGTGTAATTATATAACAAAGCATGGGCTTACTTTGCTCATCTTTGCGCTGTCCAGACAGGACACTCATTTATCCGGCGATCAAAACGCCCACAGCGCTCAATCGCTGTTAAAATCCAGGAGAATAATTATGACGACTAGTAAATTAATAGCAATGATCGCTATTACACTGGCAACCGCTGCAACTGTAAATGCACAGGAGGACGGTTACCGTACCAAATTCACAGGCGGATTGAAAATGGGGGCCAACTTATCGAACGTCTATGACTCCGAGGGCGAAGAATTCGACGCAGATGCAAAGCTCGGCCTTGCTGCCGGAGCATTTCTCGTTATTCCCATCGGGCGCGCCATCGGTATACAACCGGAAGTACTCTTTTCACAAAAAGGATTCCAGGCAACAGGCAGTTTTTTAGGCAGTTCCTATAAAATGACCCGCACGACCAATTACCTCGATATTCCCGTGTTTTTCACCCTGAAACCGGTTGAAGCGGTAACGATTCTTGCCGGCCCGCAGTTTTCTTACCTGTTATCCCGAAACGACAAGTTCACCAACGGGAGCTTTTCTACGGAAGACGAACAGGAATTCAGCAATGACGATATCCGCAGAAATACGGTTTGTTTCGTCGGCGGATTAGACATCAATGTTAACCATGTAGTGATCGGAGCAAGAGTCGGGTGGGATTTATTCAACAATGCAGGTGACGGATCGTCTGATACACCAAGGTATAAAAACGTCTGGGGACAGGCAACGATCGGATTCCGGTTTTAATAAATTGAATGGAGAATTGAACAATGGAAAAGGAATGAAAATTCGTTCTGCTTCTGCGAAGCCCCTTTTCAATTCTCCATTTTTACATTTTGAATTAAATCACCGTCACGTTAAACGTCTCGTCAAAAGCGATCGCTCCTTCGATCACCTGCGCAGCGCCCGGAATCATCAATCCTTTCATTTTCGCCGTCTTTCCTTTCTGCAGAAGGTCGAGCAGTTGCTTTTCCGTGAGCTTTTTGCCCAGTATCTCATAAGGAACAAGAAATCCGCAAACACGGTAATTCGAACAGCCGACACCGGTTTTTCCTTCCATCAGCTTGTGTTGTCCGCATTTGGGGCAATCCAGGGAAACGAGCGTTACTTTTTCAGCTTTCGCCCGCGGGGCGCGTTCTTTTTTCTCTCTGGCGACCGGCGCAACGGTTGTTTCCAGCTGGAAGCGAATCGGAGCCTGTGAGAAAATGACTTCATCGGTAAGCGCGCGCACCATAACCGTTAATTCCTGCTTGAACTGCTCGAGGTCGTACTCGCCTTTTTCGATCAGTCGCAGCTTGCGCTCCCATTGCCCGGTGAGCTCGGCACTTTTCAGCAATTCATTCTGTATCGTATCGATGAGGCTCATCCCGATCGGCGTCGGAATTAAGTTCTTGCGTTTTTTTTCGATGTACTTCCTGCGGAAAAGCGTTTCTATGATGTTGGCGCGCGTTGCAGGACGGCCAATGCCGTTTTCCTTCATCATATCGCGGATCTCTTCGTCCTCGACCTGTTTTCCGGCGGTTTCCATTGCGCGCAGCAAAGTTGCTTCGGTATAGGCTTTCGGCGGACTTGTTTTCCCCTGGTGAACCACAGGCTCGTGCGGGCCCGATTCTCCGGCAACGAACTCCGGCATGACCTGCTCGGGCTTCTCCGGTTTTTTCGAATCGGAATCTTCTTTGGTTTCTTCCCAAACCACACGCCAGCCCGGATCGATGATCTGCTTTCCGGTAGCTTTGAAATCAATCTGCCCGACTTTCGCAAGGACAGTGGTATTGGAAACCTTACATTCAGGATAGAAAGCGGCCACGAAACGGCGGACGATCATGTCGTAGATCTGCTGTTCCGGCGGCGTGATCCCGCTCGGCTGAATTCCCGTAGGAATGATCGCGTGGTGATCGGTAACTTTCTTGTCGTCGAAAACACTTTTCAGCTTCGGGATCGGCTTATCCATCAAAGGTGCGGTAAAACGCTGATAGTGGACAAGGCCTTTCATGATCCCCGGAATTTTCGGGTGCAGGTCTTCGGAAAGATACGTCGTATCGACACGCGGATACGTGACGCATTTCTTTTCGTAGAGCGACTGGATGAATTTTAGTGTCTCATCTGCTGAATAACCGTGCTTTTTATTGGATTCCACCTGCAGCGACGTTAAGTCGAACAGCCGCGGATTGCCTTCTTTTCCTTCTTTCTGCTCGAAAGACGTTACTTCGAACGGATGCTCTTTGAGGTAAGCCAGTCCTTTTTCCGCACGATCTGCCGAGCGCAGGCGGTCGATCACCGCAGAGAATTCCGTTTCGCGGTACAGCGTTTTCAGCTCCCAGTATTCTTCGGAGCGAAAGGCATCGATCTCTTTCTGCCGCCCGACGATCATGGCCAGCGTCGGCGTTTGCACCCTTCCGATGGACAAGGTCGCTTTTCCCTGTCCGAATTTCTTGGTAAACAGTCGCGTGGCGTTCATGCCCAGCAGCCAGTCGCCAATAGCCCGCGCACTTCCGGCAGCATACAGATTCTTGTAATTGGCGCCGTCTTTCAGTGAACGAAATCCTTCACGAATGGCTTCTTCTGTCAGGGAATTGATCCACAGTCGCCGGATCGGTACTTTGCATCTGGCCTTGGCGAGCACCCATTGCTGGATAAGCTCTCCCTCCTGCCCGGCATCCCCGCAGTTGATGACTTCGGAACACCGCTCAACGAGCTTTTCAATAACGGAAAACTGGCGCTTAACACCCTGGTCGTCGATCAGCTTGATCCCGAATTTCTCCGGAATAAGCGGAAGGTCTTCCAGCTTCCAGTATTTCCACTTTTCGTTGTAATCGTGGGGTTCTTTGAGTGTGCACAAATGGCCGAACGTCCAGGTCACCCAATAACCGTTTCCTTCATAGAAACCGTCATTGCGCTGCTTTGCCCCTATCACTTCGGCGATATCGCGGGCAACACTTGGCTTTTCGGCAATGCATAACTTCATGGAGGTACAAAATTGGGGTTAATCGGGCAATTTTGCACTACGATGTTAACAACTTCGAAAAGGAATTTTATTCAAAGATGAAGTCCATTCACTGTTAAATGAGCTAAATGAATTCGCGATTCGCACATGTAAACCCGATTACCTGTCAAACCTCACCATCACCGCCTGTTCCAGTCCTTTGCGCTGAAACGGCTTCGACCCGGCGATCACCGAAAAGCCGAACCGGCGGTAATACCGTTCCAACCCGCGGACGCACGACCCGAAACCGGTCTGAATGCCCTGTTCGTCCTTGCAATAGCTGATGAAATGAGTGATCAGCCCGGAAAACACGTCTCCACCGCGGTAATCCGGGTGAATGGCGAGCCTGCCAACTTCGCCGATTTTTCTGTCCTGCAGGCTTTCGAGAAAAGAGCGGCTCCACTTTTCGTCGGGATAATAAGACTGAAAGGGAAAGGAAGGCAGTTCTTTGTGCATTGCCACAGCAGGAAGCAGTGCTTTTACCTGTTCGCTGAAATGCGTTTCCGTACCGGTCGTCATACGGATGTACCCAACGGCTTTTTCTCCGTCGAAAGCAGCAAAATGAAGCGCGTTGACATCGTAAGAGCTGAGGTCGTCGGCAATTGTCGGGGCAAGGAGTATGTGCAGCAAAGCGTCTTCGGAATAGACGTCAAAGCGCAGTCCGAATACGGCTTTCAGTTCTCCCGGGTCGGCCGGCTCGCGGTACTGAATGTTATTCGACGTACGGCTGCCTGGCATAGCGAAAAATCTCGAATCCCGCCGCATGCTTATCGTCCGCAGGATGCGTGTACAATTTATCGATTTTCCAGCTGTCGATACTCATATCGGGAAAGAAGGTGTCTGCACCGAATCGGTCGTTGACCATTGTTGCAAAGATCTCCGTTACCTGTCCGCTGTTCCAGGCTTCCTGGTAGATCTGTCCGCCGCCGATAATGAAAACAGTGCGTTCTTTTTCATCCTTGTAATGCACCAGGCATTCTTCAAGCGAATGAAAAACGAGGCAACCGGGCGCTGTAAAGTCTTTGCTTCTGCTCAGCACTGCATTTTCACGTCCGGGCAACGGGCGAAAACGTTCGGGAATGGATTCGTAGTTCTTTCTTCCCATTATGACAATATGCCCCGTTGTGGTTTCGCGAAAAAACTGCATATCGGCAGGCAGGTGCCACATCAGGTCATTGTTCTTACCGATTCCCCTGTCGAGATCCATGGCTACTATGAGGCTTACTTTCATTCTGTAACGATTTTATATTCCTTCGGAGCGATAAATACCAGTTTCTGACCGGGCTGCCCGGCAATTGCTTCTTTTGTTTTAAAATAGCCGGCAACCAGGTGGTAATTGCCATCGGCGCCCAGCACTTTGTGCACACCAGGTTTATCATTCGGATCGAGCTTTTTCCAGTCGTTACCCGACGACTCGGGCAATTCCAGCGCGTAATAGCCTGTAAGCAACAAGGTATAATGCTCACCGGTAACTGGTGGAACGGACTGTTCGGCGGTTCCTTTGGAATGTTCCGCAAACAGCTTGCGCGAATCGCTGAAAAACAGGTTCATTTGTGCAGTAGCCATTGCATCCAGGAAACCGGGACGGATGGCATTGTAATCGAAATCGGGTAAAATGTAATACGGTTTCACAACAGCTTCCTGCCGCGGAAAAACCCAGGTGAAGGTGTGGCCAACATCTGTAATGCTGATGCCTGTGCTGTCTTTTTCAACGGTGGCCGTCAGGATCATTCCGCCATCTTTGTAGCGGTCGCGCTGGTTGGAAACGAAATTCCCCAGCGACCAGGCTGTGAGCCGGTCTTTTCCGTTCACACTCCTGCTGTCCACCGGCTCGATCACATGCGGATGGCTGCCGATCACCATATCTGCACCCTGCCGGTAGCAAAAAGCTTCCCAGTGTTTCTGGTAACTGTTGGGAAGCGGCTTGTATTCTTCGCCCCAGTGAACCGTGCACACAATGACATCGGCACCGAGCATCTTCGCTTTTTTGAAATCAGCTTTCATCACCGTGCTGTCGATGTAATTGATGATCAGCGGAGCAGCGACCGAAAGTCCGTTAGTACCATACGTGTAATTCAGCACAGCAACTTTCAGCCCGTTCTTTTCGACCATCAGCGGATAGTTCTGATCGCGCTCGGCCTTGCTGCGGAATGTTCCGGTGTGTTTTACACCTAGTTTATCGAGCTCGTCGAGCGTTTTCGTAACTCCTTTTCCACCGCCGTCGCAGGCATGGTTGTTCGCCGTAACAATGACATCGAATCCGGCATCTACCAATGCTTCCGACAATTCCGGGGGAGCGGAAAACTGCGGATAACCTTTATAGGGCTTACCGGCATGTGTTACTTCCAGGTTGGCAAGAGCGATATCAACCCCGGAAATAAGGGGCTTTACGAACTGGAAACAATCGCGGTAATCGTAGCTGTTCTTTTTAGCATTATAGGCACCGGCGATCTGTCCGCCGTGCTGCATCACATCGCCCACAAAGAGAAAGCTCACTTTCTCCGAAGCCGCTTCCTGGGAAAACGACAGCGAACAGGCGAACAGGGTGAATAAAAAAGTAATTCGTTTCATCGTCAACATTCAGGTACTAAGGTAAGATAAATCATTATCCCCCGGAATGCCATGCACGTAAAATTCGAATGCGTTAAAGGATCACGTAGTCGATCGGCTTGAACGCATAATTGTTCGACTTTTCCGCGGAGCAGGCGGTTAGTCCAACCAGCAGGTCCATCCGGGCTTCGATGACCACGTAATCGCCGGCCTTGCTTTTTGGCGGAAGCACGGTTACTTCGCCGGTCTCAGCATGCATGCCTGCATGCATGAACACGTTGAAGGTTGCGTCGATCTCATCGGGTGTAATCCCGTAGTCTGCCAGCGCTTCGCACAGATTCCCGAAACAGCCCCTGTGCGGATGCTCATGTCCGTATGTTTTACGGAACATTTCTGCGCTGCAGGGTGCAAATAAAATATCGTGCCGCCCGCAGGTGTCCTCGACCATTGTGAACAGGACATTGCTTCGGTTGGAATAAAAATCGTGACCGGTGGTCAGCAGGATCGTACCGGAATAATCGATCGTTCTGCCCGGCGAAAGAAATTCCTTCCGGTCGTCGAGGTTGTAACAGATGAGATCGGAGACCTGTTCGCCCTGTGGATCGATGATTTTCAGGCGCTGTCCCTGGCGAAGAATAAAGGCGGTTCCGCTACGCGGATTTATTGTACTGTGTTGTTCCATGATGATTTGTTAGCGGGCATTTCCATTCTTTTCCAAGCTGGCGCCCTGTGTATTGATAAACTTCTGACCGGTCCCCGAAATCTTCCAGCATCGGGTTGATGGAGCCTTCCAGCGCAATATCTCTTTTCCTGATAATGGCTTTCATTTTTTCATACTGCCCGTTTTCGCGTAAGTGTTCGAATTGCGCATGCGGATTGAAAACGATGGCCGGACGGCTGAACCGCCGCGCTTCCCTGCTGCTCCCCGGATGCAGGCCGACGATAAAAAACGCTTCGCTCTTAAGGCTGAAACTGAAGGTTCCGGATTCCGGATTGTCGGAAACGCGGTCGTCGTAGGTATACAGCTCTGCATCAATATCTGACAATGCCTGGAGGCGCTGCCAGAAAAAGCGCTCGTATTCCGGTTCGGTGAGCATATCGGGCTGCTCAAACAGGACGACAGCGCTGTGAAACATCGTTTCTGCCGAACGGTAACGGTCGACAAAGTCGTAGATAAATGACAGGATCGCGCGATCGTCTTTCGGACAAGCGATATGATCTGCTACGAAAATAGCCTGCTGTTGTTTTGTCAGCGCCGCTTTTGCAGCAACGCAGGGAAATGCTTTGTTGTCAATAAATGAGATCCATTCATCTGAAATGCTATCAGTTGTACGCATGAGCTGTCGGTTTACGGGATAAAGGTTGTCAAACCTTCCCCCGCGACTGCTGTTCTTTAACGGTCTTTAACCGTGTTTGACGTTTTTTGACAACTGCAGTCTCTAAACTGCAACAGCTGCTTTAATATGCGGATGCGGATCGTAGTTCACCAGCTCGAAATCGTTGATGGTAAAGCCGAAAATATCCGTTACTTCCGGGTTGATCTTCATTTGCGGAAGCGGACGAAGATCGCGCGTTAGTTGCAGCTCGGCCTGCTCGAGGTGATTCGTGTACAAGTGTGCATCACCGAGCGTATGAATGAATTCTCCCGGCTGCAGTCCGCACACCTGGGCGATCATCATCGTAAGCAAAGCGTAAGAAGCAATGTTGAACGGAACACCGAGAAAAGTGTCTGCCGATCGCTGGTAAAGCTGGCAGCTGAGCTTGCCGTCAGCGACGTAAAACTGGAACATGGTGTGGCATGGAGGCAGCGCCATCTGGTCAACGTAAGCTACATTCCACGCACTGACGATCAGTCGCCTTGAATCCGGATTTTTCTTAATGGATTCGATCAGGTTGGTGATCTGGTCAATGTGCTGTCCGTCGGGCGTTGGCCACGAGCGCCACTGATAGCCGTAAACAGGGCCGAGATCGCCGTTTTCGTCCGCCCATTCGTCCCAGATGCTCACATTGTTCTCTTTCAGGTACTGAATGTTCGTGTCGCCTTTGAGAAACCACAGCAGCTCATGGATAATCGACCGCAGGTGCAGCTTTTTGGTCGTCAGGACGGGAAAGCCTTTCGCCAGGTCGTAACGCGACTGGTAACCAAATGTTGACAAGGTGCCGGTGCCGGTTCTGTCGCCCTTTTCCGTTCCGTTTTCAAGGATGTGCTTTAATAGATCGTGATACTGTTTCATGGGATTGCTGCAATTCGAAAGTGAAATTACGATTTTCTCCAGCCTCGCACAAGCGCCGTTGATAAGTTGGGGAATTTGTTCATTGATTTCGCTACATTTACCGCATCGATGCACGCTAACATGAAAAACATCCTGCTGATCTGTTTCCTGGCACTGAGCGTTTCCGGCTTCGGACAATCGCTCAAAAAGAAGTACCTGGGCACTTATGAAGGAACGATCCCGGCTTACAGCCTCGATCTCGGCGAAAGCGTTGTCAATGTACAGCCGGCAACGATCCGTATCGAGCTCACGGCGACCACCATTGTTCAGACCATCGGGAACGTGGTGCAAACCGGAACGTGGAGCATACTCGACAGCGACCAGGAAGTCATCGTTATCAGCTTTCGTCCGGAAAACAGCCTGATCAAGGAGCACATTACGCTTTACAAAAAAGGAAAGAGGCTCACCCGTGATGGCATTTATCCGCAGCCTTCGGTGGAGCTCGGAAAGAAATGATCCCGGCTACCCGTCAGAATATTAACAATTTCATTGGAGTCGATTACTGTAAATGGTGTATATTTGAAACATGCGATCCAAAGTAAATTCTAACGATAAAAATCTCATCACCATTCTATTCACTGTAATAGGGTTGTTGTTTATTGTCACAATCATTACCAAAATGATTAAGGAAATACGTGAAAATTCCAATTCTGAAATCGTTTCCGAAGAGGGCAAAGAAATTCTTCAGGATCCGGAAAGAAAGAAGCGATTAAGAGAAGCTGTTAATTCGTATCATAAAGATGGTAATTGGGACATGCTCGACAAAGTATAAAACACAACTAATTGAATTTTACGGCCGGCTTAATACTACTATTCTTAAATGTCTTCCTTCCGGGATTACTATTCCTTCGATTCTATTTTACAGGAGAATTTTCAAAACAATTTACAACTCGCGTTCCGATTGCGCGTGTAGCATTTTATGCATTAATCCCCGGCTTTATCATACAAGCTCTAGGATTATCAATCTACAATTGTATTGATGATCAATTCACTATTTTAAATGCATTGGAAATCTTCACCGATCTGATGCACTCGTCAGGTGATTTTTCAGAGGAGACCCAACACTTCTTAAATGAGCGATTACACACCTACATTATTTACACATCTACAACTTGTTCCAGCGCCTATTTATTTGGGGTATTGCTGCATTTAATTGTCCGGAAATACGAACTGGACATCAAATACAAAGTATTACGTTTCCGGAACCACTGGTATTATGTGTTCAGTGGCGATATCCAGCATTTTGAAAAATTCAGGATGGCATCTAAGAATCTGTCTAAAATTCACAATGAAGAGGATAGAGGAATTATGATGTCATTTGCGGACATCCTGGTTTCAAACAATGGCAAAACCGATAAATATTCCGGCTATGTTGTCGACTATGAGCTTGATGCCAAAGACATTCAAAAACTGGATAAAATATACTTGCTTGAGGTGCAGAAGTATGTATACAGAAATCCGGAAAGGACGGAATATGAGCTTAAAAACATTCCCGGTGATCTGTTTGTCATTGACAACAGTCAGGTTATAAATATCAATCTCACTTATATTCCCTCAACACATAAGAAGACCCAGCGCAGTGACAAATTAAAATCTAAAAAGAACAGGAATGAAAACTTAAAAAACGGTGCTTTAATTGCTACTACAAGCCTTTTAATCGCTCAGTTATTTTTTAACGCTTTCAACATACCTTCTGTCAATAGGATTATCAACGAGCTTAACATCATACAGAAAATCCTTTTGTTGCTATCAATTCTTTCTTTGTTAGCAGTTATCTTTTACGACAAAAAGGAAAAGAGGGAGAATAAAAAAGAGTTCAACGATACGGTTGTCGGAATGCTCGTAATTAATGTTCCTAACGCGATAACCATAGTGTACGAAATTTTCCGTTGATTTGAATGTACGCTTTAGAAAAAACTGGTTTACCAGGAATCAATGCCCGATATTCTCCAGCTTTTCCGGCTCGTGCTTGTGGCGGAATAACACCGCAAACAGTACAGCGATCACAAGTGCATACGCCGCAAAAGATAACCAGATGGGCTGCCAGTTCTTGTCGCCGTTTTCCAGCAGGAAATACTTATCGATAATAACACCGCTCAGGTAACTTCCGAGAATAGCCCCGATGCCATTTGTCATCATCATAAACAATCCCTGGGCACTGGAACGTATCTTCGGTGAAACGCTGGTTTCCACGAAAAGCGATCCTGAAATATTGAAGAAGTCAAACGCCATTCCGTAGACGATACAAGATAGAACGATCATCCACAATCCATCTGCCGGGTCTCCGTACGCGAGCAGTCCGAAACGCAGTACCCACGCGATCATACTGATAAACATCACCTGCTTTATACCAAATCGTTTAAGGAAAAAAGGAATCGCAAGAATAAACAACGTCTCCGAGATTTGGGAAATAGACATGATAATGGTGGAATGTTCCACTACCCAAAGCTTAGAATATTCCGGCACTTTTTCAAACTCGGAGAAATAAACGTCGCCGTACATATTTGTCAGCTGCAACGAAGCTCCCAGTAACATCGAGAAGAGAAAGAACAGGAGCATTTTATATTGTCCGAACAGTTTGAAAGCATTCAGGCCAAGTGTTTCCCGCCACGAAGCAGCATTGGTGGTTTTGCCCTGAGGCGGACATTTAGGCAGCGAAAAGGCATAGATCGCCAGAATGATAGCGGCAAAGGCAGCAATGTAGAATTGATTAGCAGTTGCTTTGCTTCCGGTAAGATTGGTGGTCCACATAGCTGCTATAAAACCTATTGTTCCCCAGACACGGATCGGAGGAAACACTTTCACCAAGTCACATTCATTTGCTTTCAGCACGTGATAGGCAATAGAATTCGAGAGGGAAATAGTTGGCATATAACAGATCATCGCAAAGAAGATCACCCAGAAAAACATTCCCGGATCGTCAACAAAAGGGATGTAGGCCAATGCCAGTCCTCCGAAAAGATGAAGAATTCCGTATAAGCGCTCCGCATTTACCCATCTGTCGGCTATTATCCCGGTGATTGTCGGCATAAAAAGCGCGGCAAATCCCATTGTAGAGAAAATAGCTCCGAATTCGCTGAAAGTCCAGTCCTTGGTTTTCGAACAGTAGTTACCGATCGTTATCAACCATGCGCCCCATACATAGAATTGCATAAAACTCATGAAGATCAGGCGATTCTTGATAGAAAGCTGCATAGTAGTATGTGTAAGGGGTTAGGTACGCTTGCTGATCTCGTCGCGCAGAATGGAAGCGCGCTCGTAATCTTCATTTTCGATGGCTTCCTGTATGGCGGCTTCCAGCTCTTCGACGGTCATTTTGCCGAATTCCCCTTCTTCCGTTTCGTCGTCGTCCAGGTCATCGTCATCGTCCATGAACTCATCGGAAAGAATGCCTGCCGACGAAAGAATAGACTCAAAAGTGTAAATGGGACATTCAAAGCGAACGGCGAGCGCAATGGCATCGGACGTTCGCGCATCGATATCGGAAACATGTCCGTCTTTCTCACACACGAGCTTTGCAAAGAAGATCCCTTCCTGCAGGTTGTAGATCACGACTTCTTTTACAGCGATGGCAAAGGACGACGCGAAGGTTTTGAACAGGTCGTGTGTCAACGGGCGCGTAGGAACCATTTTCTCCAGCTCTATAGCAATTGCCTGTGCTTCAAAACCACCAATAATGATCGGGAGCCTGCGTTTTCCGCCTGCTTCTGACAATACGAGCGCATACGCACCAGATTGCGTCTGACTGTAGGAAAGCCCTACTATTTCCAATTTTATTTTATCCATCCGGCCGCTAACGTTGCGAAGGGTTTAAACAATGAGGGAAGCATAACACATGCTTCCCTCTTATATTATCGTCCGTAAAGGTAACCAAAATGATGAATTCGGTTTAATGTCCTGCGCGGAATTTTTTAACTGCTTCTGTTAATTTCGGTAAAACGTCGAAAACGTCGCCAATGACGCCATAATCAGCGGCTTTGAAAAACGGAGCTTCCGCATCGGTGTTGATCACAACGATCACTTTGGAACCGTTCACTCCTGCCAGGTGCTGGATCGCGCCGGAAATTCCAGCTGCGATGTACAGATTCGGACGGATGGCAACGCCTGTCTGTCCTACGTGCTCGTGGTGAGGCCTCCAGCCAATATCGGCAACCGGGCGGGAACACGCTGTTGCTGCACCGAGTGCTGCTGCCAGGTCTTCAACGATCCCCCAGTTTTCCGGGCCTTTCATTCCGCGTCCTGCAGAAACAACGATCTCTGCCTCCGGCAATGGAATTTCGCCTTCCGGTTTTTTCGTTTCGATCACGTTGATCGCTGCTGCACCAACTGCGCCGTCAAATGCTTCAACCGCACAGGCTGAGCCTGATTTCTCCGGCTGAATGGAGTTCGGCAGCAATGAAATGATCTTTTTAGCAGATTTCACGGAAACGAATCCGAATGCTTTCCCGGAGAATACGTTCACTTTGCAAACAAAACCATTGCTGGTGTCCGGAATTGCGACCGCACCTGAAACATAACCTGCTTTCAAACGCACGGACAAACGCGGAGCTACTGCTTTCGCCGTAAGGTCGTGTGAGAAAATAATGAGCTCTGCCCCCGTCTGCTCTGCAGCTTTCGCTACCAGGCGGGTAATTTGTTGCGCATCGTCGGAAAATGCGTTGTGGTCTACGAGCACTTTCTCAGCACCGTATTCACCCAGGCTCGCAAGAGCAGCTTCGTCCGCTTTTCCTGAACCTACAACTGTAACGGTTCCGCCAATTTTCTTAGCGTAGGTTACGACTTCCAGCGCGCTTTTATGCACACCGTTTTCAGCATTGATATATACGAGAATATTCATGTCTTCAGTTTCTTGCTATTAAATAACTTTTGCTTCGTTGTGCAGCAGTTCAACCAGTTCGTCCATGTTGTTCGGATCGATCAGCTTCACTGCGGATTTTGGAGCCGGAAGGCCGTATTCGGCATACGTCGTAAGCTCTTCCACTGCTACCGGCGCAACAACTGTTAACGGCTTCGTACGTGCAGCCATGATTCCGCGCATGTTCGGAATGCGTTGCTCAGCCATGCCTTTCGCACAGGAAACAACCAGCGGAAGCGTTGCTTCGATCACCTGCAGCCCGCCAACGATCTCACGCTCCATACGGGCAGTCGTCCCGTTGATCTCCAGCTTCGTAGCCAGGGAAACGAACGGAAGGTCCAGCGACTCGGCGATCATTCCGCCAACCTGCGAACCGTTGTAGTTGATCGTTTCTTTTCCCGTAAGGATCAGGTCGAATGCATTTGCTTTTGCATAATCTGCTATCTGCGCAGCTACATAATAAGCATCCGTCGGATCTGCATCGATACGCACGGCATCATCTGCTCCGATCGCCAGCGCTTTACGGATAACGGCTTCATCTGCCGTATTTCCAACGGTAATGATCGTCAGGTTTCCGCCCAGCGTTTCTTTCAGCTCCAGACCGCGAACGAGCGCATACCACTCATCATACGGATTCACAATATATTGCACGCCGTTCTCATCGAACTTCGTATTGCCGTCTGTGAAGGCAATTTTCGATGTCGTATCCGGAGATTTACTTATACAAACAAGAATTTTCATCTTTTTTTCCTTTTTATAGCGACAAATGTAATCAATTCAATTCGCAAAATTATCTTATGCACGCATACATGATTAACAAAATCATGCTTTTTACCGGCAGAAATCACACGGGCGTTCTTCTTTCGGTTGTTTAGGGAGAAAGATTCGCAGGAGAACAAGCGTTGTTGAATACTATTTTTTGTAATTTTGGCGACCTTCGAAAGAAGTTTATACTAGACAAGAAAAGCATGAAGACAGTTCAATTTAGAGAAGCACTTCGGGAAGCAATGCAGGAAGAAATGCGCCGCGATGAAGGTGTATTTTTGATGGGTGAAGAAGTAGCCGAATACAACGGAGCTTATAAAGTTTCCCAGGGAATGCTGGATGAATTCGGTCCGAAACGCGTAATAGACACGCCGATCGCCGAGCTCGGATTTGCAGGAATTGCCGTTGGAGCTTCGATGAACGGACTTCGGCCTATCGTTGAGTTCATGACCTGGAACTTTGCGATCCTTGCTGCCGACCAGATCATTAACTCGGCTGCCAAAATGATGCAGATGTCAGGTGGACAGTACGGCTGCCCGATCGTTTTCCGCGGGGGAAACGGGACAGCGGGACAGCTTGCAGCAACGCACTCTCAAAGCTTTGAATCGTTCTACGCCCATTTCCCGGGACTGAAAGTGATCACACCTTCCAATCCATACGATGCGAAAGGATTGCTGAAAGCTGCGATCCGCGATAATGACCCGGTCGTTTTCTTCGAATCGGAAAAAATGTACGGAGACAAAGGCGAAATTCCTGAGGGCGAATACATCATTCCGATCGGTGTTGCCGACGTAAAGCGCAAAGGCACCGACGTAACGATTGTTTCATTCGGAAAGATCATCAAAGTGGCTTACGAAGCTGCCGAGATCCTCGCAAAAGATGGCATTTCCGCCGAAGTGATCGACCTGCGCACCGTTCGTCCTATCGACTACGCAACGGTGATCGAATCCGTAAAGAAAACAAACCGCTGCGTGATCCTCGAAGAATCGTTCCCATTGGCATCTATTTCTTCCGAAATGGCTTACCATTTACAGCGCTATGCATTCGATTACCTCGATGCTCCGGTGATGCGCGTAACGCAAACAGATACGCCGTTCGCATTCTCGCCGACTCTGATCGAAGCTGCTTTACCGAATGTAGAGAAGCTCATCAAAGCGGTAAAGGCTACGCTTTCGCGCAATTAGGATTAGCAGAAAGGCGCACGGGCGGAATATATTCCTCCCTAACTAAAAAGCCTTAAATGCCCATTGATAAAAAAGATAAAAAGAAAAGGCTTCCATTCGGAAGCCTTTTCTTTTTATGCATAAAGTTGTACGTCCGGGACGGACCGACTTTTCTACCAATTAATGATCAAACCAACTCTGCGCTGCTCGTCGGGAACGCGCGATCGACTTTCTTAAACAATCCCTGCAATACTTTTCCGGGACCAACCTCCATCACTTCGGTACAACCGTCGGCGATCATCTGGTTCATCGTCTGCGTCCAGCGTACAGGAGCGGTTAACTGCGCCACAAGGTTCTTTTTGATCTCGTCCGGATTGATCACCGCAGACGCCGTTACATTCTGGTAAACCGGGCAGATCGGTGTGCTGAATGTCGTTGCTTCGATCGCTGCTGCCAGCTCTTCGCGAGCAGGCTCCATCAACGGCGAATGGAAAGCACCGCCAACAGGCAGCACCAATGCTCTTTTTGCTCCGGCTTCTGTTAATGTGGCGCAGGCTTCTTCCACAGCAGCGATGCTTCCGGAGATCACCAGCTGTCCCGGGCAGTTATAATTTGCCGGAACGACCACACCGTCGATCGCAGCGCAGATCTCTTCCACCACGTGGTCTTCGAGCCCGAGGATCGCAGCCATCGTTGAAGGCTCTTTCTCGCACGCTTCCTGCATGGCAAGCGCTCTTTTGTACACCAGGCGTAAACCGTCTTCAAACGAGAGCGTTTTATTCGCTACGAGCGAAGAGATCTCACCCAGCGAGTGCCCGGCAACCATATCCGGCTGAAAAGCATCGCCGAGGCAAGCTGCCAGGATGGTGGAGTGCAGAAAGATCGCCGGCTGTGTTACTTTCGTTTGTTTCAGTTCCTCCTCAGTTCCTTCGAACATGATCTGCTGAATATTGAAGCCTAAAATATCGTTTGCTTTGTTGAACAGGTCTTTTGCAACTTCAGACGCTTCGTAGAGGTCTTTCCCCATTCCGGGAAATTGAGCGCCCTGGCCCGGGAATACATATGCTTTCATTGAGGTTTCGTTTTAATTGGTGACAAATATAACGCGGCGGCGTGTAAATCGGATCAATTGCGGAGGATTTCCCATTGATACTTTACACGGCAGCGACAGGAAACTACTTTTTTTATCCATAAAAAAAGCGCCCCGGCAAAAACCGGGACGCTTCCTGTTATCCGCCGAAGCGAAAGACTTATTTTTTAACGATCAGTTTCTTGGAAACGATAGCGCTGTTCGTGTTGAAGTTCACGGTGTAAACTCCGCCTGCGAAAGCTTCTGTGTTGATTTGAACTGAATGTTTTCCGGCAGCTGAATTAGCCAAAGCGTTTGTATAAACAACTTTACCCGCAAGATCCGTAACAGTAATTGTTACATCGGAAGCGTTAGCCAGTTCGAAAGAAACTTTCGCTTCGTTCACCGCAGGGTTAGGGAATACGTTCACAGCAAACTGAGCTGTTTCTTCGTTCAATCCCAGAACCGGGTTAAAGTTCATACGTACCATTGGTGTAGCAGACTGAACGAACCATGGTCCTGTGCTTCCACCCGGGTTGTAGATATAAGATGTTGTTCTTTCGGAAACACCTGATGTACCGATGATCAGGTCATCTGTTGCACCGTTATCTCCTGCAGAACCAACAGTAACGAGGTAAGAGTTACCGTCTGTGTTTGAAAGCAGATCAGTTGCAGGCAATACGATTGTATACCATGAATCAAGCATAGCAGCTGTCACAACGATAGGATCTGATCCTTCAAGGTATTCGAAATCACCTGTTGATGCATTAATCGAGTAAACTGTTCCGTAGAACTCTGCACCTACATTCGTGTTCGGGTGAATGTACACGTCGATTCCTTTCAGCTCGATGTCGTTGCGGATATCGAAGATGTTCCCAGCTTCGTATTCGTCACCTCCATTCAGTACACCACCTGTCATTACGCCGCTTTCACGTGCATATGTGTGTGGAGTAACAGCGAAAGTAACCGGCGCAAGAACGTTATCAAGCGGCGTAGCATCCAATGCTCCGGAAGTTACTGTTGCATTTACAACATAGGAAGCGATCGTAGTTGGCAGGTTAAACGTTGCAGCAACATCTAACGTGTCAAACTCATTTGGTGTAAAGGTCGATGCAGCACTTGATGAAGTGAAAGCTGCAGAAGGGATCGCAGCAGTGAACACAACATCTGTTTGTGTGTTAGCACCGAAGTTCTGGATCGCACCACCGAAAATCACAGGAGCAACCTGTGAAGGAGGAACCTGGTAGTAAGGCAAACGTGGCCCCCAGTATCCTTCGGAACCCCAGTATAAACCCGCAAGCTGAAGATCGTAATCATCTGTTGTAACGAGTTTCACGTCGTCTACCATCCATGCGTAGTCGCAACCTCCGATGTAACGGAATCCAACGTAAGCCGTAGGAACGTTTCCGATCACACTTGAAAGGTTAACCATCATGTTTACAGGGTTAGCCGTAGCAACGTTAACTTCGAGCTCCTGGTGAATAGGGAACTGAGTCCAGGTAACACCGTCAGCACTTGCGATAACGTAGCATTCTCCTTCGAATTTACGGTAGAAAGACTCGAAACGCAGGGAAACGTTCGGGTTACCTGTTGTAACGATCGGTGCAATGATACGTACGTCAGCATTCTGGTTGTTCGAGCACATAAGGTCAGAATCAAACAAGGCAAAACCGTTGGCAGCTGTTGTAGACTCGATAGGATCGATAGGGTACAGTCCGCTTGGAGCAGTTGTTCCGATCACCCAGTTGTCTCCTGAAGCAGGACCTGTTGAGTTGTCTACACGTGACCACTGGGAAGGAACTGAAAAGTCATTTGTCCAAAGAGTGATAGCTTTTTCGCTACCGGATGAAATGTTGTTTTTAGGAGCAGCGTCCTGGAAGTCGTAAGACTTTTTCATTGGATACACAGCAGGAGCTTTTTGTGCCATAGCGCCCGTTGCCGCGATCAATGAAAACAAACTTAAATAGATTTTTTTCATAGCTTTTTCAATAATTTTTCATAAAGATAGGAAACCAAGTGCAGAAATAAAAATAAGATTAACGTCCTTTAACAAGTTCAGCATGAATCATGCAGCGGCATTCCGTTTGCCCTAAACCCTTGGTTTTCGGCAAATACAAACGTAAACAGCTCACATTCGGCAAACAATTCCGTCATGTTAAATTAATCTGTACATTTTTAGTTGATCAATTCCTTTTATTTCGGCAAACAGCTCCTGGTACGGGAGATTGTACAGATCGGCAGGGATTATTAAGACAAAAATGAACGCCTAAAAAAAAGGGAAGCCTCCGCTCCCCTTTCCGCACACACCCACCCTACCTGGTTGTTCGGGTCAGTCACTTAAATGATGTCTCGAAAATACACCGTCGCTTTCGCTTACCGTTGACGGAAAACCACCAACGCCCGAAAAAAGAGTCCGTTAGCCGAAAAATCCGGTATTTATTTTTATCTTCCTCTGAACCAAATTCACGCTTCATGGCAAGTACCGGCAAAAAAGCAGATCACCGAAAAGAAGACAGGAACGACCTGGTCATCAACTACCTCACCCTGCGCAGGGCCCTGGGATGGATGGGAATCGCTCTTCCTTTTGCGTTGATCGCCGGCTCTTTTGCCTGGAACGGCGGACACATTGAAACATCTATCAGCAATTACTTCTACACCAGCCTGCGCGACGTCTTTGTTGTAACCCTGTGTGCGGTCGCTTTATTCCTATTCACCTACCGCGGCTACGATCAGAAAGACAGGAGAGTGACCAACATTGCCGGCGCTTTCGGGCTGATAACGGCGTTTGTATCCACCAATTTCAAGTGCGACATTGTCCTTCCGGCCTGCCAGTTAACGAACGATGCGATCTGTCCGGCGGCTTTGCCCGGCAGCGATGCGTACCACATCATTCCCGTTCCCCACGCGGAATACATCGGCTACATCCACCTTGGTTGCGCTGCGGTTTTCTTCTTGTCGCTGGCTTATATGTCGTATTTCCAGTTCACCAAGACAGACGAGCCCAAAACACAGCAGAAAAGAAAGCGGAATGCCGTTTACAAAGCCTGCGGGCTCATTATCCTCATCTGCATACTTTTGTTGTTCCCCTGCTTCATCGTTCCTCAGCTGAAAGAGTTCTACGATGCACACAAGCTGATTTTCTGGGCAGAATCCGTTTCGCTGTGGGCATTTGGGATTTCCTGGCTCATCAAAGGAGAATTTATACTAAAGGATTAAGTAAGTGTTGTCTTTTTAAGCCCAGAGGCAATCGTACCGTTTTTCCGTATTTTTTGAAGAGTGCTTTCCGAAAAGGAGTATCACCAAAACTACGGAACTAATCTCCATCAAAAAAGGCGGAGCCTAAACCCCGCCTTTTACTTATAACGAATGCCACAGGTCAATACCTGCATGCATCGTTAGTTCTTCACGATCCTGTTTTGGAAAATTCCTTTCTCAGTCGAGATAACAACCGTATAAACTCCTGGTGTCATTGCCGAAAGGTCGATCACCGATCCGTTCTCAACAGCCCCGGCTGAAAGTACCAGTTTGCCCTGTGCGTCGTAAACGACAGCCGAGCCCTGGAGATCGGCAGCAGTAACCGTTACATTACCGTTGGTTGGGTTCGGGAAGAGCACCATCCCGGAAAGTGCGGCCTCATCCAGTGAAAGGGCCGTAACGTTTACACACGCAGACGTATCGCTGCAGCCAGATCCATTTTCCACGATCACTTTGTAAGATCCGTTGGCAGTAGCAATGAACGTAGCCCCTGTTGCTCCTGCGATCGGTGCATTGGTTGCACAATTCAGCCACTGGTAGCTCTGCCCGGCCGGAGAAGCTGTTAATAAGCTCACTCCCGATAAAACAGCAGTTGCAACCGGTGTGGTATTCACGGTAACCGTTACCTCATCATCAGCTGTACAGGTTCCGTTATCTACCGTCACGGTATACGTCGTTGTTACAGCTGGTATGAATGGCGTAGCCTGGGAAACACCGTTATCCCATGTGAATGTTCCTGTTCCCGTTGCCGTAAGCACAACTGACGCTCCTGCGCAGATCGCCTGATCAACGCCTGCGTTCGCTGCTGGAAGCAGGTTCACCGTTACGGTTACTTCATCCGTTGCCGTGCAGGTTCCGTTGTCTACGGTTACCGTATAAGTCGTTGTTACAGTTGGTGTGAATGGCGTGGCCTGGGAAACGCCGTTGTCCCATGTCATAATACCTGCACCTGTTGCTGTAAGCGCAACCGACTCGCCGGCACAGACAACCTGGTCAGCACCTCCGTCTATAGCAGGAAGCGGGTTCACCGTTACGGTTACCTCATCCGTTGCCGTACAGTTTCCGTTGTCTACGGTTACCGTATAAGTCGTTGTTGCTGCCGGTGTGAATGGCGTAGCCTGGGAAATACTGTTATCCCATGTAAAAGTTCCTGTTCCTGTTGCAGTAAGCGAAACCGATTCGCCTTCGCATACAGTTTGGTCAGCACCAGCATTCGCTGTTGGAATCGTGTTAACCGTAACGGTTACCTCATCTGTTGCCGTACAGGTTCCGTTGTCTACGGTTACCGTATAAGTCGTTGTTGCTGCCGGTGTGAATGGCATAGCCTGGGAAACGCCGTTGTCCCATGTCATAATGCCTGTTCCTGTCGCCGTAAGCGCAACGGATTCTCCGGCGCAGACAGCCTGGTCAGCACCTCCATCCACAGTCGGAACAGTTCCGGCTGTGATAACAACCGGGGCCGAAGTAGCTGTACAGCCATCCGCATTGGTTTCGGTAACAGTATAAGATCCCGCAGCATTAACGGTAATAGATGCTGTTGTTGCTGTTGTAGACCACACGTTGCCGGTAGCCGAAGAAGCAGTAAGCACAACGGATGAGCCGCCGCAGGTAACGAGCGGGCCGCCTGCCGTGATAACCGGAGTTGGAGTGGAAACCGTTACAATAGCTTCAGTCCGGGTACTGGCACATCCTGAAATGTTGGCTTCCACGAAATAAGAAGTGGTAGCGTTAATCACAGGTGTAACGAAAGGCGATCCGCTTCCCGCAGCTGTAGCTCCCGCAGCAGAAGTGTACCAGTTAAAATCAGCGCCGCCCGGAGCTGTCGCCGTAAGGGAAGCTGTTTCCCCGCTGCAGATCAAATCTCCCGCAGCTACAGGTGCAGCAATTACAGGACATACGATGGTTACCATATAATCTTCTACGTCACCGTATTCGGAAGTTCCGCACGATGTGGCGTTAGGAGTGGACCCGGTATCGTGAAAACGGATACGCATTCTCGTCAATCCGTTAACAGCCGTAAAAGGCACCGTGAACGTCCCTGTATAAGGGCTTTCCTGCAAAGCGGAAGTATAGACGGTTTCTCCTGCATCTGCAAAATCACCATCCTGGTTGTAATCGATGAAAACGACCACCTGGTCCTGGTCGTAGGAATAGTCACTTTCAATGGTAATCGTCTGCACGGCCCCTTTTTCAAGCGTTGTGGAAAGGGACGTAAAGCTCTCGTATCCCGTAGTACCGAAGGAGGTATTGTTGATCGTTCCGAGGGAAACACGGTCGATCACCTCGTAGGTACCGTCCTGCGCCGAAGCCGTACAGTAACATCCGGCCATCTGGTTAACGAATACCACATTGGAAGTCGAAGTCAGGGCGGAAGCGGAACAGGTTACATTCACACGGTAGTAAGCTGCCGCTGTCTGAACAGAAGAAAGATTAGCAAAAGTTGCCCCCGCGATATCGGTAAATGTTGCACCGTCTGCCGAAGATTGCCATTGGTAAGCTGTCCCCAGGTCATTGCTATGTCCGCTGAGGAACAGGTTCAGGTTCTGTGCCGTACATACGGGAGCGTGCGGAGCAATTGTTCCTGCCACAGGTGTTCCTGCGCATAAAGTAACTCCCGGTGTATAGGTCAGGGACACATCGTCTACAGCTCCGAAAGTAGCGAAAATGTCATCGCATATAAAGGTAAAAACGAGGTTGGCGGAGTAACCGGCTACCAAAGCGGAAGGAATGGAAGCAGTTACTGTAGTGAAAGTCGCGTAATCCGTATCCTCCACCGGATCAACCGTCATTACAAGTCCCGACGAAAGCTGTTGACCGTTAACGGGTGTTGCGGTCGTAGCGGAAACAGCCAGGTAATCGTACGTGTTATCGGCCAGTGCCTGCTTGTACTTAAAGCTCAGCTGGATATTGGTTGCTCCCGCAGGAACAGCAATGGTTTTATAAAGGTGAACGGTTCTGGCTGCGCCGTTGTTCCCGACATTCGTAGCGCTGTTCCCGATGAAGGCTGCCCTGGCACCTGTAAACCCGGTTTGCCCGGTACCAACGTACCATTTTTTATTCGCTCCTGCCTGCTGGGCAGTTTGCCAGCCATTGGCAGCGAAGGTCGTTCCGGTTTCGAATCCTCCGTCGCCGGCAGGATCTATTAAAACGGTTTGTGAGATCCCGGAAGCTGAGAAAGCAGCTGCACCGGTAAAAGCAAGTAGCAGTTTCCTGCTCAGATTGTACAATTCAGTCATATTAGCATTGATTTTAGAAGCGCTAAAGATGAAGCTTTTAGGGGAACTATGCAACTGTTAACTGAAACAGGCGCCTCCTGCAAACGAATACATCCTCAGAATACCAAAGCTTTCCGGGTACAATAACAACGCAGAAGACGGAGCATGAATCCCGTCTTTACCAGTGATTAGCCCTTTTCAACTATCGCTTCTCTTTACTCCGGATCTTTGATCGCAAATTCCCATTTAAAAGAAAGCTGCAGCACGTTGTTGTCATCAGACGTTCCGGTAACCGCCACCAGCCTGCTGTCGAGTCCGTCGGCCAGATCGGCGGTGAACAGCTCGTTACCGGCCCTGTATTTCGGGTTTCCGGCACTGGCACGCTTGCCTTTGCTGCTGGTGAATGTCAGCGACTTGATCTTATTCAGCGCAATGCCATAAACGCCCGTAACGTAGTCGTCTGTGAGATCGATCTCACGCTCCGAACCTTTTTTTCCGGCAAGCCCCGAAGAAGTATCGCCGTAGAACACTTCCAGTCCGCAGAGCTCTTTCTCCTTACCCGTGTCTTCGTGGAGAACGATCCGGGTGATTGCTCCGCCGGGCACCGAAAGCACGTTTTTGCCGGCGGCCCTTCCGCCGTAAATCCCCACAGTCCGGTTGCGCTTAACGCCTGTTGGACGTACATTGGTAGGATTGAAGTATTTCCATTCTTCGCCCACCAGCATAAATTCGTCGAGCATAGCGGCATATTGTTCGCGCACCTGGTTCCGGCGCTGTTCAATGGCGAAATCGGCACGCTCCGCATGGTCGGAATAACCGGTTTCCCGGCCGTCGTCTACCAGCGCCCTGAAGTCCCACACCTGTCTCCAGCCGTCGAACGTATCTTCTACCACCGATTCCCATCCTACCTCATCGCGGTTGGTAATGTTCCTGGTAACGCGGTCCTTGATATGCGCCATCCGTATATTCATGGCATTGGTCCGCGCATCGTTGAGTGCGTTGGTGTATTCTTCTATCGTGGAATCGAGCTCTTCGCGGGTGGAAATGATTAAAGCCGGCGTGATCGGGTGCCCGTAGAACTCGGCGTAATTCGTGAGCAGTGTCTTGTGCATGGAGATAATCAAGGTTCCGAAAGCCACCAGGTAAGGCAGCATGTCGAGCGAGCCGTCGAACAACAGTTTTTCCTCCTTCTGAACGCTGGAGATCTCTGTCAGTATGCGGGTGCCGCGATCGGTTTCCGTCGATCTGTTGATCTTTTTCACTTCCTTAAGCACGCCTGCCAGTACCGATTCCAGCCGCAAAACGCGCTCTTCGGTAATGCGTTTATTGATCCGCAGCTCCACGTACTCCTTCATTTGTCCCCAGAGATCCGCCAGCTTATCGTTCGCCGTCCAGAACATGCCGATCACGAACTTCAGTCCGCCGCCCACTTCCGGAACCTGAGAGATCACCGCCAGGGCCCCGTTGCGCAGGTCCTCGTTCACTTCTACAAAAGACCTTCCGGACATACCGGATTTGCCGGGAATCAGCACCGGCCGGAACAACTGGTTGTCGCCGCCGTTGAGCGTGTGCTGCACAAGCTTACCGCCGGAATTCCTGTCTGCCCCGTAAATATCGAAGTACTTGTCGCTCCGGATCGCCCGGATAAAGTAATAGCCCTTGCCCGAATACATGAACTCGAACTTAAAATTATCCGTGGTTCCCCACTGGTAACGGATGATCGCAGCTGTGTCATCCATCGAGCCGCCATTCACCGCCAGGTACCGGTTCTTGTATTCAGGCATGATCCAGTACCACCATTCCCCGGGATCCATGCGGAATTCCTGGTAAATGCCCGGCTCTCTCATCCTGCGCTGTTCGACCTGCGCCCATTGCGGAGATTGTGGAATGCTCAGCGGAAGCCCGCTGTGTTTGGCGATAAAGTAATAAGACTGTTCGCTTTTCGGTTTAAATGCCATGCTCGTGTGTTAACAGGTTCGTATGTGGCCTGTTGCAGAAAAAGTTCCTGCATCAGCGGCGGAAAGGTACACGAAGCACTGCAGCAAACGTTGACGGAAAACCGCTAACGCGAACGGAAAACAAAAAAGGGGACTCGTCCCCTTCACTTGTGTTTGCTGATAAGGTAACAGATGTTCCTTGCTATAATAACGTACAATATCCGGCATTGTGTATGGTTGAAAAGGGGTAGATGAACAAAATGGGGGTGGGATTGAATATTCGGGGTGGAGACACCTTTTCCGGTCCGGGTTACGAGGCCGAAAGAAGCAGTAAGAGGCTCATGTTAAATCTTCAATAGTCGATTTTGGCGCAATGCGTTTAACAAATTCGATCTCATCTTCACGGGTATAGCGGGTTGTAAAACGTTCACTGTATCCGATCACCTCGCCATTTTCAGCTTTGAGATTGAAGGAGTAAGCCTTTCGACCGTCTTTTCGTTCGTAGCGGTTGTCAAATGGTGCATTGGATCGCACCCATTCAATTGCGTTCCTGCATCCCTGTTTAGAGACATACGCTTTGCTGGCAAGGATCGTATGCCACCCCCCGACCTTCAGCAGAAAATAATAGTCATGATCGGCTTTGTTCCTGAAAAGCTCGAATTTAGCCATAATTAGTGTTTTTAATAAGCTATCTGTACATTGGTGTGATTCTCCTCTCCTGATTCGTACATAGCTCGATCATCAAAAAGAGGTGTGCCCCTACAAACACAGTATTTTAAAGATTGTACCAGGTAAAGTAAATGGTAACATCTGGTTTACAAACGATTTCCCCGCATCAGCCGGTCGAGCAAAACCCCGATCTCTCCCGGCTCTTTGCAGTGAAAGATCGGATTCTTCCCGATTTCGCGAACAATCTCCAGGGCACCTGCGTAGGCTTTTACCCGCAGGATCTTTTCGAGCTTCACGGAAATTCTGTTCTCCATACCATCGAAGATGATACGCCTGCTGGTTATATAAACGGTACCATGATCAACAGATTCAAGGTAGCGACCTCCGTAGGCTGTTGCTACCGGCACTTCGCTTCCATCGAACAGCCGCTGAGTGGAATGCGGCGCCGACCAGTTCCTGCCACTTACTTTTTTCCATTCCACCGATTCTGCCATACAGTGGCACACCTCTCCCTTCTGAAGCGGAACACCGGAAGGGACGATCGGCAAATTAAGGTTTTCCAGCGCCCAGTATAACTTCATGCGTTGCAGGTGTTTGCCTGAGACTGACTGAGCAGAAACGGACATACCGAGACTAGTGGAAATCGCGCGAAGCTCTTTCTCTTCTTCCGGAGACAACCGCTGATCTTCGGAGACCAGCGACAGCTTTTCCCGCAGAAACCCGGAACTTACTTCGTATGAGATCTTTTCGGAAAGTTTTTTCGGCAGACACAACGTATCTTCGAGCTCATGCAGGAAAGCTTTTTCCTCATGTGTAAGCCTGCCGTCCGCTACTGCTTCTGCAAATGTTTGCTGATATACAGCTCCACCAATGCACTGATGCAAATGATCGACCGCCTGGTCTGAAAGCCCGAAGAGCTGTTTGAGGTGCCGCAGCTCCGCCAGCTCCTGCAGATCAAGACGCCGGTCTTTTAAACAGTGATTCAGGTAAACTGCATAGAACTCTTCGAGGTTTAGCTTAAAATCGGATAGCACCTGCGTTCCGTAATGGGCGTCGATTACGCTGATATCGTTGCGGCTGATATCCTGAAAATCCCTGACCGACAGTAAATTGTTAACCGAAATGATCGCGTTTTCTTCGACCTGCTGACGGAAGATCCGCTGGGCGAAACTTTGCGTCTTCAGCGCTACTGTTTTGAAAATCATCTTTTCCATTCTTATCTTATTCGTATTGGCGGTAATCTTCGTATACAGGATAATTCCATGTATTCACGCCCCCATGATGAGAGCAGGCCCCTCTTCCGGTGGCACCGGAAAAGGTACCATCGTTGCAGAGTGTAGTACGGTAAGCCACGCGCTGCCGGATCGGGTTGATCTGTTCATAGAGGTTTCCGGCCTCTTTGTGCCCGCGAACCATCGCATTCTTCGCGTCACGAACAGCATTTGGAATACGATCTGTTTCGACATAACAACGTGCACGTCGATACAATATTTCTGTATCATTTGTGTCCAGCTCATGTAAGTCGTTGAGCAGATCTATGGCCATATTGTACTGGCCCTTATTTATGAGATCCGCTGCCTTCGTCATTGAAACTTCGATTCTCTTCTGGTCCACATCAGCACTCTCCCACGACGTTTTTGCAAGCAAATCGGCTTTATCCAATGTCACCAATGCCTTATTGGTTTCCCCCCGCTGATGGAAGACAGTGATGCGCTGCAGGCATGCGTCAAGGCTGTCTTTACGTTGCCGCTCCTCGCGCTGAGCTTGTTCTGCAACTTTTTCTTCCCGTAACAGCTCGATTCGGTGGAATTCCGCCAGGCGGGATCTTACCCCGACAAAGGCGATCGCAAAAGGAAGGTTCAGCGCCAGCAAAACAATCAATGTAACCTTTCGTACGGATGGCGTCAGACGAATCCGAAATGCACGCGCTACCATTCGTCCAACGCCCGGCAGCAGCAGCATGCCCGTTACTATCAATACCAGGAAACATGGTATATAAGCTATGGTAAACGGGCTGGCAGCAAGCAGCAATAGTCCTGCCGCAATAGTTAGTCCTTTCGGACGGCTTTGTTCGGACGGCGCATAGGCGTTGCCCTGGAAATAATCCGTCAACACGCGGTATTCAGGAGACAAGAGGCCGGGATAGTAACGATTTGAGCTCATTTATGATAGTGATTGCTAATTTTTAGAATTATTTCAGCCAATACAGCTTAAGGATTAACCAATGCTTTGTATGCTTTCACATTTCCGCTTCACTCACCTGTCATGTCTTCAATCTTAGCCGTTACCGCATTATGTCTGACCGATTGTATACCGTTTTCACGCGCGCCCAATGATGCATAATCCTGGCTTTTGCCGATCACTTCTCCGTTAGCGGCCTTCAGGTTAAATGACCATCGGATTTCGCCATTCACCCGTTCATATCGTTCATCGATCGGAGCATTGGTCTGCACGGATCGTATTCCGTTCGTACAGGACTGTTTGCTGGTATACTGCTGACTTGTCAGGATCACTTCTCCGTTGGCAGCTTTCAGCTGGAAATAGTAATGCTTGTCCGCCGTGTTGTGGAAGATCTCAAATTTCCCCACCGTTTTCACTTTTTGACTGAATTGGGACAACTGCCCGGGCCGTCCACGGAGACCTGTGCTTTCAGTGATTGTTTGCCGGGGTGAAAGTGCGTAACTCATCGTACAGAAGATGCAGATGAATACAGACAAGATCGCTGTCCACAACAGGTTTATTTGAAGACTATTAGCCTTTTCCTGAGCGTTTATAATCGTAACGTGCATGATTAATTGTTTTATAAATTTCATCGGCTTTCAGACTGATCGTTTGCATCAGCTCCATGCCTTTTTCATAGTACTGCGGGCCCATATTCCCGATCATGAGATTATTGTGATTGAGAATTTTCAACGCATCTTCCAGCAACTCCAGCGGCTTGTCACGCAATTCCTGCTGGCTCACACAACGCTGCGCTATGAACAGCCCGCCCAGCAGCTCCTGTTCGTGGAGCGCTCCCCATTTGCTGTCGATCTCCCGCTCCGTGCACTTTTTTCCGTTTTCGTCCTGCGTCATAGCCAGAGGCACATCAACGGGGATTTCAGCGATCTTCAGAATACAACTCCTGGCTTCAGGATTATCGAGGTATTTCGGTAGCTTGCGAATGAATTCACTAAGCTTGCCTGCCGGACTGTCGCCCGACCGATTATTGAAGCTTCGTTTACGAATGATCCTGAAAACGGCTTTTTCGAGTCTCTCTGCATCTGCATCATTCAGTTCCATCCGGGCTGTTTTGTCCGGGCTGTTCAGCGTGCTGTAGTAAAAGTTGCTGTAATGGACGAAAGCCTGCCAGCGCCCTTCACGATCGTTCATGCTTTCTGAAATAGTAATGTACATCCCCTCGCGACCGAGGGCTTCCAGATACCTGTCAATACAGGCTAACGGATGGATGAACTTCTTCTCGAAATCCTTTACAACACGTCTGAACGCTACAGCCGGCAATTTGTGGTAGTTCGGATCGTCTCTCAGCTGTGCATCCAGTGAAAAGCCGCTTTCGATGTTTCGTTTATACTTGATGGCCCTGTTCAGGACCTGGTATTCCGATTTGCCTTCGCTTTGCAGCTGGTAACGGTTTTCCACCTTCTGGATCTCCAGCTCACTGACTCCTTCCGGCAGCAGGATGACGCGCATTGTCTGGAACCTTGGATCTTCATCGCTTTCTTCATAGAGTTCCTCGAGAGCCATTTTACGCCGGTTGCCATTGATCAGGAAACCATCACAGGTAGCTATAGCCGCACGTTGCTGGCCTATTTGCGCAAGCAGCCGCTTCAGCTCATCGTTGCTCTCCCGGTCGTTCCCGGCAAGGAACGTACGCAAGAGGCCCTGCATTTCGTCCGACTCTTCGCTGAGGGTATAGCCCAGTTCACGCTCATAACTTTCAACATCGGCGATAATACGGCCGTTGTTCTTTCGAAACCGCAGATGTTTTGTAGGGATTAAGTAGATCTTTCGTGGAATGCGGTCACGCAATTCGTTCATAAAATTGATCACGTCCGTAGAAGGCTCCGGCGCGGGCCTTTTTACCGCTTCAATGATTTTTTTAAGCGTTTGGCTAACAGGCCGCGCATCTTCAATATCAACCTTTTCAACCGGGAGCGCCGGATAATGATTATTAATGACCTGTGTTACGTTTTTTTGTTCAAACGAGCGGGAATCATTCGAACCGGGATTCAATTGCTGCATATATCAAGAGTTATTGATCGGTAGTCAGGCGAGTAATTGATTGGTGAATGAATTGTCTCTTAATCGAAATAGTTATTGATCGTCTGATCTCCTCCTGTGTTGAGGTGGTGAACAGTACCTCCCTGCATGTAAAACCCAACAGTGGAATTGTTAAAATGGGGAGCGTTTTCGCGCGGTTGCTGCTTGCCTTCGGCACCGGGCTGCATGTTGGAGTAATTTTCCAGGAATAACAATCCGATCAGCAATCCCTGGATACCTGCTGCTGATTGCTCCTGCTTCACCGGAATAAAAGGAGCAACAGGATTCCATTCATTCGTTGCATCGATCCACACAGGCAGGATGCGCCCCGTTCCGGAAAAATCACCCCATGCCGGCTGACGCAGTTTTGTAACCTGGTCTTTCCAGGATACCGGAAGCGCACACAGCATCATACCGGATTTATCGAGCTGTGCTAATACGTGTTGTGCCAGACCAGCAAGTGTTTCTTCCCGACAGGAAAGCAGGTCGATCGATGACGACTTTCTGACAAACGATAAAGTGGGAGACAGTTGCTTCTCCAGGAGCTGAGGAACAACGATCGTTAAAGCTTTCTCTCCGGCAATTTCAAAATCTGCTTTTTCCGGGAAAAGGAAATTTCCCGGTTTGCGCAACGCCTCCTTCCAGTCATCCCAGTAATTGAACCCAGCATAATTCAGAAGTAGCCGGACATAAGATTCTCGCTTGGGAACTGTAGTGCCTGCTTTCAGAGCTTTGCGCGCATCGCTTAACAGGTCCACAATGTAGCGATCGTTAAGCTCCTGCTCTTTTTTTCTTTGTCGGACTTCCTCTTCGCTTTGCGGAACGGCACCAAGTTTTGCAGCCAGCTCAATAAGGCCATTTTGCGTGATGTCGGCTCGTCCTTTCCAGCAACAAAGCTGCACGAGCTGTATAAGCTTATCCGGTTCGTAATGATGGGCCATAGAACAATTGTTAATGTAATCAGGCTCCAAAGAGAACGGTAACAGGTCCGGAAAAAGAACTTTATTTTCCGGGACGGGCTATTTTTTTTGTGTGCCCCGGAAAATCTTTTGTGGGCTCAGATCGATTTCAGGTAAAGGCTGACCTTATCCCTGTACATGGGATCTATATCGATCTTTGTGCCGCCTTCCATTTCGATCAGATTGCCCAGCTTACTTTTGACATACTGAAGATTGATCGCATGAGATTTGCTCACACGGATAATATCAGGCCATTCCAGCTTTTCAAGAACCGTTTTCAGGTTCATCGTCAGCTTGTACTTTTTATCTTTTAAGTGCACGTCGCAGTAACTTCCGTCAGCTTCTATACATACGATCCGGTTCGGATCAATGCGCTGCTTGCTTTTGGTTCCGTCGGCGATCAGATAAATAGTACTGGGAGAAGGTTTCTCTACCCGTAAGTCCACATCCAGCGCATTCCGCAAATTCACCAGGTCGATCGGTTTGGCCAGGTTGCGCAGCGGGGCCGTGCTCTTTGCGTGCATGTATGTCGTCATATCCTGTATCCCGGAAAGGTACATGTGCGGGATATGCATGCGGATAAGCCTCTCACCGAGATCAATTCCCGAGCGCGTTCCTTTCAGCTCGATATCAACCAGAACCAGGTCCGGAAGCGCTGTCTCAATGGCTTTGACAGCGCTGTCATAATCCTCCACGACAGCCGTTACGTGGTGTTGAAGGTGCTCCAGTTTAGCACATAAGTCGTCTGCAACAAACGGGTCATCTTCAACTATAAGGATCTTCATCAGTGAAAGTTTAATACATTTGGAGCCAAAGTACGCAAATCCGAAAATATGTTGCGCTATTCACTCTTACTGTTTGTGCTGATCATCTCTGTTATAATACATAGCCAGCAGCAGTTTTACCGCTTACTGGACCAGGGTGGACAGGCATTGCTGGATGGAAATATTCCGGGGGCAAAACGATCCCTGGAGCAGGCCCTGGAGATCATGCCTCCCGATCTCAGCCCCGAAGAACGGTCCGTTTTTTACAACAACCTCGGCGTCGTTTATTACCAGACGGGGGAATACAAAAAAGGGATCGATTGGTATGAACAGGAGTTGGATATTTACAGGAAAACCGGTAACGACAGCCTGGTTGCAGGAGCTTTATACAACCTGGGACTCATCTATAAAGAGATCGGCCTCTACAAAAAAGCGATGGAGGAGCTGATCCGCGCGGCCCGCGTTTTCGAAAAGCTGGACAATCTGAAAGAGCTCTCCGCAGCGTGGAACGCCATAGGCAACATGCAGCTCGACCTCGGCGATTTCAACAAAGCGCTGCTCTACCATGAGCGGGCGCTTCACCTTCGGGAAACAATTCATTACACCAAAGGCATTGCCGATTCTTATCACAACATCGGTGACGTTTACCTGGCATCGAAACGGTATGCCAAAGCCGAAGTCTATTTACTGGAAGCCCTGCGGCAGAAAAAACAACTGGACAATCAGTCGAACGTGATCAACACCTTAGCGTCACTGGGAAAGCTCTACAGTGCTGTCGCAGACCCGAAAAGAGCCTATTCCTACCTGGTACAGGCTTATGAGATGGCTCGTACGATCGGAAATTCACCGAAAGTCGCAGAAAGCATGTGTTACCTTGCAACCTATTATGGCTCCATTGGCGAGCAGGCAAAGGCAATTGAGCTATTCCACCGGGCACAGGCTGCTGCAAGGTCTTCTTCCGACTGGTCGCTGTTGCGGGATGCGCTGCAAGGGGAAATAACGCTTATGGAGGACGAAATGCCGGCTTCCGAAATTGTGAAAAAATACCATGAGCTGCTGGAAACAAAAGAAAAGGCGGCCATCGAGCTCAACAGCAAGGAGCTGACGAGGCTGGAAATTTCGTACGACGTGGAACGGAAGAACGCTGAGCTCAGACTTCGGAGAAAACAGGCCAGCATAGACCGGCTCCGTAACGAGCGGCTAACCGGCTGGCTGGTGGCAGTTGCAGGAATTGCCGTCATTGCAGGCGTTGCATTTGACCAGACGCGGCGCCGCAAAAAACAGGTGGAATCGCAAAAAGACGAGATCCTTCACCTGCATCACGAGCTAAGCCATCGCACCAAAAATTACTTCAGCTTACTGTCGGGCATTTTGAGGTCCGACAGGAAAAAAGCGCGTAATGAGGAAGTCGAACGCATGCTGGATGTCAACATTCACAGGCTCGAAGCCATGTCATTGGTGCAGAAGCATTTGCTCGGCAATCCGATGGAATCAGGCAAAAAGGTACAGCTGGATGCCTACCTCGATCACCTCATCAGGGAGCTGTTGATCAACCTCTTCCCGCAAGGCAGCGTCCTGCAGGTGGAGCGTGATCTCGAGACCATGTTCCTTGACTACGACAAAGCAATGCGCGTTGCGATCGTGTTGAACGAATTGATCTGCAATGCCATCGAGCACGGATTAACCGATGTGGAAATTCCTCGTCTGGTAGTATCGCTGAAGCGTCGCGAGAGCGAATTGATTTTAACCGTGCGTGATAACGGCCCCGGATTACCCTCAGAGCTTCTGGGATCGAAGTCTGTAAAAGGCCGTGACCTGGTAATAAAGCTCCTGTCCCCGATCGATGGAACGATCACCTACCGCAATGAAAATGGCTGCATAGCGGAAGTAATCGTTGGGCTTCAATAAAAAAAGCCCGGAGCTCCCGATAACGATCGGCATGCCCCGGACTTCTTTCGGTTGGACAAACTGTTAGTCAACCAGGATCGTTACCTGTACGTTGTTGTTCACATGAACGGTATCCGTGATAGACGTAGTGCCTCCCGCAGGAGTGACCTTGAAATAATAGATCCCCGCTGTAACCTTTTTATCGTATTCCCCCAGCGAATCGGTATACCCTGAGTTAACACCCGTGCCGGTCACATAGCTCATGGTTTCAACGAACGCGTTGTAGATTGGCACAAACGTGTTTTTCTTTTTCACCCTTACCCGGATAATCGGGTCTTCGTCGCCACCGGTTTTTTCGCAGCTGTTATCGACAAGGAGTGCCGCTTTTCGGGTAGTTGTCTTTGCTTTTTCGCATGACACTGTTATCGCTCCCATTGCAACAAGAATCAACAGGGAAGCGATCATCAACTTAGTTGTTTTCATGATAATTCACTTTAAAACTGTTTGTAATTGCCGTGGGACTTATCCGTAATTGCGGAAGCCTCACGACGGTTCTGTTGGGAGAATATGCCTGCTCCGCTCTCGCCTCTTCTCCCGATAAGGAAAAGCATCGCAGGCACTTGTCAGCAGCCGGTCCGGGTTCCGGGGCCCGGTAGTGCACCTGTCTTCTGTTAGCTAATGGGAAGACCTGACCGGCGACTGACAAGACAAAGGTTGGGAAACACCGTCCGGGATTCAGCGGACGAAAAAAAACTACGTAGAACCGCGCGCGGAACAGAACTACCCTTTTAAAAATCAATGCATTGTGACATGTCTTTTTTTTGAATTAATGCTGTTCCCGAAACACGAAAAGATACCGGCAACGAAAAAGGAGCCGACGGGCGATCCTAATTTTCCTTACTTTCGGCCTCAGCACCAAACGTTCAGTATGAAAATTCTAATTGTGGAAGACGAGCCATTTGTCGCAGAAGATTTAATTGACAAGCTGGAAAAGCTTCCGCATGAGGTTGAGGTTACTGGCGTTGCGGAAAGTTATGAGGCGGCTTTGGAAGCAATTGCGGCCAGGAGGCCGGATCTTGCTTTGGTGGACATTGAATTAAAAGGAAAGCTGACAGGGATCGATTTGTCGGAACAGCTGAATCGCCAGGGAATCCACTTTATATACATTTCAAGTCTTGAAGACCTCGACGTCTACTACAAGGCGAAAACAACTGGCCCGGTGGAATACCTGCCAAAACCAGTGAATACACTCAGTCTTCGAAATGCCCTGATGGAACTGGAATCTGCGATCGCCACCACGAAAAGCAGGAGAATGCATTTCTTTCACGATAAAAACGGGATCAAAAAGCGCATAGACGCCGACCAGATAGTATATATTAAAGCTGGCGGCATGTACTGTCACATATTTTTTGCCGATGATACCAAATGGATGTTGTCTGTACCCATGGGGAATGTCGTGGAAGGCCTGGATCATCCCGATTTACTTAAGATCCATCGCTCTTATATTATCAACCGGAAATACATCACGCAAATTCAGGGAAGCAGCAAAGTTAAGATGTCCGTGGGGCCGTTCCTGACCATTACCAAACCGTTTAAAGAAAGCTTCAGCAGCTTCGTAAACAAACTATAATTTCTCCCGTTTCGAGACTCACCATTCACTGATAGATTCCTGCATCCATCTTCTTTTTCATTTCGGAAACCAAAACCTTTCATTGGGAAAGATTTCTTGGTGGCGTGTTGAGTGTTTTGGATGTTTGAGGAAAATTCAGAAATATGGAACCATACAAAAATTCATCAGGAACATCAGGAGTTTCAGCGTACGAAATCGGTATAGATTACATCGAGGTCGCGTTTAACGGGACACCTAAAATCTACACATACTCTTATGATGGAAAAGCCGGAAAAGCTCACGTCGACAATATGAAGCAATGCGCTATTAGCGGTTCAGGGCTAAATACGTACATCAATAAATACACGAAGAAATTATACGATTAATAACCGTGTAATCACGTACGTATTGAAGCTATTATAACCCGGTACCGAAGGTAACATTAGATACTTTCAGTACGGGTTTTAGAATTCTACAAAACTTAAAAACAGCTTATGCCATACTATTATGTAAACACAAATGCTCAGTCTACAGGCGAGCATGAAGTACACAAAAGCGATTGCAGTTACATCCCAGCAGCAGAAAACAGGAAATCTCTGGGGCTGCATGATTCGTGTTCTTCAGCAATAACAGAAGCGAAAAAGCACTACACGAAGGTCGATGGTTGTTATTACTGTGCGAAAAGTTGTCATACCCGGTGACTTTAAAACGAGAGGGGAGTTTATCTTCTCTCTCATTTCTTAATCTTATTCAATGTTATGATAAATCTAATATTCAGGCTGTTTCTTACCTTCAACGCAACATCACTGATCATTGTTATTTATTTAATAAAAGATCAAACAGTTCTTAATTCACTTCATCCCGTTATAAAAAATCTGCCGCATTACATCTCTTATATAGGATATCTGCTGATTCCAATTATACTAACTCTATTCAGCCTGCTTATTTCAAAATGCCTGACAGAAGACAGTATAGAAGCATTAAACAATGTACCTATCATTAAGGAAGTTGAGCAAGCAAACAACAGCTATTTACCAAGTTATTTAGGGTATTTCTTTGTGGCCCTAAGTATAAATTTTTGTGACACATTAATTTTTTCGTACGGGATACTTTTTGTTTTTACATTTCTTTCCCAGACCTTATACTTTAATCCCTTGTTTTTAATATTCGGATATCACTTTTACTATATCACTACATCCACAAATATCAAGATTTTTATAATTACCAGAAGAAGCTTGAAAAATCCGGATAAACTTGATTTTCCAAAGTTGAGAAGGATTAACGATTTTACATTTATCGATAATTATAAATCTATATGAACCATTTACTGGCAAAAATCAAAGGAGCAAGAGGCGGTTTCTTCAAAGTGCTGTCCAATCAGTCCATTTTCGAACAACCTGATGATCTGTATAATTCGATCGAATACCGACCGGATTATAAATTGGAAACCGACGAATGGTTTTGCATTAATCAGTTTTCAGATAAGACTTATTGCATAGATTTAATCCGGGAAACTTTTATTTCTACTGATTTTAATCAAATTCCTGTAGCAAAATACGTTGATATAAATTACTTGGTTGCGATACAAACCGGTGTTTTTTACTTCCAGAAATTGACAGCTAAGCAGTTAATTCATAAGAAGTACTTTGCTGTTTCACAAGCACCGGAATTAGTCGATGATCAAAGAATCATTATTATAGACAAATTTCCGGATGCCATCTACGAAAGCGTAAATGATACACTATATTTTAAAAAATTATCTTCTTTAACAAGCATTTTCAATGGAATTGATGAATTGTTCAAGGAGGCAACCCAAGAAGAAACTGAGGACTTTTTAAGCAGTGATTTCATTCGCCTAATACAGCAGTTTTCCGCTGATAAGGTAAAGCAAGCAAATAGAAAACGGATTACTATGGCAAAAGAAACAATTGCCGCCTTCCCTTTAGAAGTAAGGAGGAATATTTTTCAATACATCAAAGGCTATTGTGAAGAACTTGATTATGACGAAACCGGAGAAAATTTTGCTATTTCGAACGAAGGTGAACTCAAACAGTTGCTGTACGGTATCGAACAAAGATACTATACAACGCAATTTGGAAATGAAAAAAGGTTGGCGAATTCAGTAATAGCTATTAGTACAAACGCCTCTGAATATTAGAGTTTACTACGGCACCACTCAAAAAACCTAATTAACATCACAGTTTCGATTTGAGTAACAATAAATCCAAGCATACATTTTAACATGAACGCAAAAATCAGCACAGGCAGAATAGCAGATACCTATGAAGTCATCGATACCATTTTCGCGATCGACTCGCACAAAGAAGGATTCTGGTCTGGAGCAGCGGATCCCAACAAGGCTTTCGACGGAGTGAAGCAGCAGCTTAAAAAGAAATGTGAGCAATTGGGCGGAGACGCTGTTCAGGATTGCCAATTCGAGTACCGGGTTGCCGTTGCTGACGGCCTGCTCTCCAAGAAACAGGTAATGGAAATTTTTGCCTACGGCACAGTAGTGAAATTAAAATAGCATTCTATGAATCCACTAGTAACAACCCTATTCCTGCTCGCCACATCCGGCACCTTCTCCCAAATCCCTATCGACGTAACCGACCAAACCCTGAAGATCAGCGGAATGAAAGAAGAGATCCTCTACTTCGGTTTTGCCGAAGGCGATCAGATCGTGCTTGATTTCAGTGAAGTCGACGGAAAAGAGCTCAAAGAGATCGAGGTGTCGGAATACCCTTCCAGCTCAAAGTACACAGACTTTAAAACAGCGAAAATCGATAGCAAAACAATTGCCGTTCATCGGCAAGGCATTTATAAATTCCGGTTCTCAAATGGCGCCGTCGGCGGCAGGATCTGTAAGATCAGGATCCGGCGCATCCCGGCAGGCGATCAGACCAAAGCATTCAATACGAACGTGACCTGGGTACAACAGCAGGATACCACCTGGAACACCTATACGAAAGAAGTCATTACCGGATATGACACCACTTACCGGCAAATCGAAAAAAAAGAATTGGTAAAGACGGAGCTAAAGGAAGAATTACTGTTCGACAAGTCACAACGTGTCCATTCACAAACCAACGAATACGGCAACAAGACCTGGCTGTTCTTTACACTGCCTGAAAACAGGCTGTTTGGTTACCAGACAACCAGGGTGATTTCCTGGGCCTACTGGATTGGTGTGGGGGAAGAAGCGAACGCCGCCTGGAAAAAGAATGTGAACACCTTCTCGAAACTGGTTGAAGGGGTAGTTTCAGCTTACACGAGTCCCCTCGGAGGATTCGCAGCCGGAAAAATAACAAGCCTGGTTCTACCCCAGACCGGTGAGGACGTTTCGTATGCCATCACCGATGAACAAAATAAAAATTACTTCATGGCCGGAATGAATTACAGTTTGTATGACCAGGGAAAAGGGGTTGCCTCTTATAAAAAATTCACAGGCTCGGGAATGAATCAGGGCACCTACTTCATCGTAATGTCAAATGACAATTATGCCATGGGAATAAACGTTGATGTCAAAGTTTCGGCAATAATAGAAACCAATACATACGAGGATAAAATGTATACCGAAGAGGTTATTACTCCCCTTTATGAAAAGAAAATCTTCTCCGATCCGGTGATCAAAACGCAGACCGTCCCGGTGATGGGCAGGTAAACAGAATGTTGTCGCTGACGTGATTATAGCAATTACAAGTTGTATAGTTAATATGGAAAAATCCTTTATCAGGATTAAAATTAAAAACTGACAGGCGATCAATGATGTTTATTTAAAAAAGACGAAGGGGGATCCCGTGAAGGAAAAATTGTGCTTGTACAACATCACGATATCCAGGACACAGCATTCGGCTCGGGTTATACAGTAAAAGAATATCACAGCAAGAAAGTACAGACAGAAGATGGCTGGAAACATACACAGATTGCGCTTAGACCGAAGTCAGACAATACATCCTTCGAAGAGATCATCCTGAAAAAAAACACTACAGAGGACCTTAAAGTCGTAGGGGTTTTCCAGGCTGTTTTGAGGTAGCCTTAGTTGTAGCGAGGTAGTATGTTGTTATCTGCATATTGCATGGGATCAACCCGGAGCGGGCGCATTTCCTAAAACCATTAACTAACATTTGCAACCACACTATCGCAGTGGTGGCAAGCGATTCAGCCGATGTAACAATTTTCGTGGTTAGCGTTGAGTTCATCAGTAACCATCTATTGAAATGCAATTTTCGTCACCCTTTTGGTAACCTAAAAAGGAGATTTCTGCGTTAGCTTTGGATAGGACATTAAATCACCACCATGAAATTACGTATCAGTTTCCATCTAAAGTCGGGAGTTAAAGGCGAAGCTCCTATTATCGCTCAATTGAACTTCGGTTACAAGGAAGTCGACATCCTGAAGGATGAGACCATTTACAAGCCGCTGCGCTACTATACCGGCGTGAAGGTTGAAGCGCATGAATGGGACAATAAGAACAAGCTCCCATTCAATACCGCCAAGATTTCGGAATTGCTCCAGATCAAGGCTAAGATTGAAGAGATCTTCAACTACCTCAAGTTCCAGGGAGAAGTAAGTAATGACAACCTGAAGCAACACCTCGACGAAAAGCTGAAAGGAAAGAATCCGACAAAGATTGTGAAGCGCGTTCGCATTGTCGACTTTATAGAACTCGAGCTCGCCGGTGAAAACAGCTCTTTCAAACTGGGAACCAAAAAATCGTATCAAGGCCTCGCGAACAAAATCAAAGATTTTGAACAGAAGATCGGAAAACAGCTCTACAGCAACGACGTTAATGAAACGCTGTACAAGCAGTTCATGGAAGATATGAAAGTGCGGCTGAATCGTATCAATGCTGTTTGGTCAGTTGACAAATCATTTAAAGCCGTTCTCCATGAGATCGCCAGACGTTACAAGTTGGAAGTATTCGATCCTGCCAAAGAACTGTCAGCGAAGGACCGCATACCCGCCTCAACGGAAGAAAAGGTTTACCTAAACTTCGAGCAGATCCAAAAGATCATCGACTACCAGCCCGAAACGGAAAAGTTGCGAAACGTGAAGCTACTGCTTATGACGTTGTTGTTTACCGGCTGCCGGGAGTCTGATGTTTACAAGATCATGCCGGACAATGTTTACAGCAAGAACGACCTGACCTTTCGGTGGTCGAGATACGTGAGCTTGAAAACCAACTCCGAGATTATTGTTCCTATCCTGAAGCCGCTGCTCGATGCCTTCGAAGCGAACGACTGGCAACCGGCGTATAAGATCTCTTCACAGAATTTCAATGAGTATGTGAAGGAGCTGGCGCTGCTGAGTGGATTGGATGAAGAGGTAACGCTTACTTATACCGATACGCACGGTCAGAAGAAGTTTGAAACGAAACTGCTTTATCAGTTTGTTTCATCACACATCGGGAGACGGTCTTTTGTTACCAACCTCATCAACTTTGTGCCGGTTACGATTCTGACGAAGATCACAGGGCATACCTTGAAGGACAAGAGTATCATTTTCGGGTATAATAAGGTTTCCCTGATTGATAACGCGGCAATGTTTGTGCGGGAGTTGCAGCGGGTTAGTCGGGAAAATCCGGAGTACTTTGTGGTGGGGTTGGTGTGATTAAAATACTTTAAATAAGTTCTATTTCTGAAAATTTCAATTCTACGACGCTAATTAGACCTGTAGGCTTTCTGTCAACTTTATCTATTTTATGTCCTGGACTAATTCGCCATACTTCTATATCAGATCTACTCTTAAGGCTGTTTATCATTGACAGCAAAGCAAATGGTTTAGGACCGCAAGGTGCTATAATCACTCGGAATTCAGCCGATAAAGTATGGCATAAATTCTCTAATAAGAAGTTGGTATATAGCATATCATAAATTGGAAAGGTATAAATGTGGTTTGCATTTGTCTTTTCAAGAATGTCTTGATTTAAATGTTCGATTTCTTGGCTATATTGTTCATTATAACTCTTATCTGAATAGAATAGATAAGGAACAGCATCAAAATATTCTTTCAAACCATGGACACGATTAGTTTCGTTCCCTAAGCCTATTATTAAAGCAGTTGGTTTTGAGGGAACGCCAAAATCACAATAACCGAATAAAGGACTTACGATTCTATTTAAGGTCGAGTTTTTACCATTTTGTACGAATTGAGCATGCGAATAACCAAAATACACTTTTAGTTGGTGTCGATTCTTTATACTGAAAAAACCATATAGTAAGTATGAATACCAGTTGCGCGTCATGCAAGAGTAATCAACATATATCACTTGACTCAAATCCTTACTTTCAATTTCATCAACAAGATCACGGATTTGACTGATTATAGTGTCTTCACCGTTAATCACTGACGACGAAAAACCATGTTTTGTAAAAAATTTGTCATTCTTAATTCGAACCTTGTCCTCTGATTCACTACTAAAACCAAAGACAATTTTTTTCTTAGCTATTTGCTGCAATTTTTCTGCCTGTAACGTCGCTCTGCTTTCAAATCCTGAAGCACAAATAAAATATTCGATGGCTAGATTCGACAGTTCGTCTATATTGGGTTGTCTAATTTGAATCATTTTGATAGTCTATTGAGATTTGGCTTTTCGCTTCTTCTATTGATAACAGGGTACTCAACTTTACTTCATAGTGTATTCGACTAGGAATTTTATATCTAGGGGTTAAGAATCCCGACAAACGGAATCTTTTACCAACTATACCAGTATTTGTCAGGCTTTCAATCGGATCTAGATAAACAATTGCGCCTAATGACAAGGCAGTCTCAAGCAAAGTCAAATACTTGTGATTGAGGTCTTCGTCAACCCTAAAGGTTGATGGGGCTACCTTAGAAAACTCGTCTCTAACGGATTTATCGAGCATATACCTGCCGATTTTATCCAAAAGATGAGCAGCAAGATTTGTGTCGTTATTCTTAACAACGATAGTCGAGTCGGGGTGGTTCTTGATGAGGTTGTAGTATTTATCCGAAGCGTCATAAACTATTCTTGACTGATCTTGTTTAGAAATAGTTTTAACATTATCAAAGTCAAATTTAGACTTCTGCAAGATTTCGTCAATCAGGCCAATTACCAATCTTGGATTACCATCACAAATATCAAAGATATATGGTACCCCATAATGAATGGCGGGTGTTTTCCTGGTCCGTCCTCTGTATACTAACCTATAGATAGCATCAACTTTGTATTTCAGAAACACGCTTTTCTGGACTGCCGGATCGTAACTGAAGGGATCTGTTGTATCAATATTTCTTTTCTCCAAGAAATCCTTGAAGGAAGGATCGATTTGAACTAATCTTTTAAATAAGAAATTCATTGAACTATCTTTCCCCAATCCACTCTTAAAAGTTCCTTTATAACCGATCAGTTTTTTGTCTTTGCTTTTCAATTCATTAAGTTCTTCCTTAATAATGTCATCGAGTGTATATTTTCCAAAGATGGTTTCAAAGTCTAAATCTTTTCGGTTATATGCTTTTTCAAAACGGTTTAGAAGAAGCTTCCGGCAGAAGTGTTGCCATCTTTTTAAACCCGCTTCATCGTAGACCCACAACTTTATCGTGCTAAAGTCATTTCCCTGAGTCGCCTCCAGCTCCGCATTTTCGAGATGAAACAATGGCGTTGTTGTCAGTTTGAACAGATACTTTTGATCGACACTTCTTAAATAACGAATTAATTCGAGTTGAATAAACTTGGGAACTATTTCAAGTTCATCAAAGCATAAAGCCCACTTATGATTCTCTACCAATTTGAGTTTCTGCTCAAAGATCGTGCAACCTAATCTCACCAAATCGAAGAAATTATCAAAGATGTAATCTGGTGCTTCCCGTTCCAAATTAATCAAGTCATTTCGAAAAATCTTTTGCTTAATCAGTGAATTAATGTTCCGAACTTTTTCTAATATCTCGATCTCAATACTATCAAAAGTAGGAATCACGTTTTCTGATATTCTCCAGACCTTTGATAATGCCTTACAAACCTCATACTGCAAATCAAGTTTTTGATTTTCAGAATATTGACCAAAGGCGATCACTGAATTAAAGGTCTTACATAAAGCTATTTGAATATTAGAAGCGAACAAAAATTGTGTAATAGCCTCAACAAAACCCTCTCTTCCTATGAGACATTGATTTAAATAATTAAATTGATTTTTCCATTGGATATCCGATGGTATGTATACCGCCGTAAAATTGATTTCTTTTTTAACTGAGTCAGCCTCTACTCCGTCCCAATAGTTCAATCCCGCTGGAGTAAGCATTTTTAGAAGCGTTGTCTTACCACACCCTCTAGAGCCCATTAATAAAATACTATTATTCCTTGTTAATTGGAAAAACTCGTCATTTGATACGAATGACTCTGCTACATCTTGGTACGACAGATATTTAGCATTAAACGAGTCATATATTAAGGTTTTATTCTCCATTTGATCACATTAATGTAACTATGTTGGGTATAAGCGGGAACTCAGGACTGACTGCTAGACGGTACTTATTCTTCATAATTGATCCAAGCTGGGTTAATTTATCTGGGATCAAGAACTTTAAATCTGGAATTTCTTCTAAAATTTCCGAATAAAATTTAGGCTTAGAATCGGTAGCTACTATATCTTGGATTTTCTTTGCTGTCTCATCTAAATCCATACTTGCCCCGAAACCGATTTGTGGTGGAAAATGTTTGTTGAGGTTTTTTGACCAGCCATTTCGAACATTATACTCCCAAGAATGAATTATTCCTCCTCTACTATCTTCAAATAACTCAACTACGTGGAACATGTTATGCAAGCCCGTACCTTGCAAATTAGCAAATGACGAAAAGCTTCCAACCGCAAATACAGGCAATCCATTTTCTTCATTAATTCTCGGCTGATGTTTATGACCATGCAATACTATATTAAAATGAAACTCATTTAGAAGAGCAAGTAAGACATCCCCTCGCTCAAGAGAATCTGAGTCTTTATAGTTTTGAATGTTAGAATGTTTAATTGGATGATGGTGTAACATACAGATCTTAAATTTGATCTCTGACGTGACTAATTTTTGAAGCTTCCCCTTAATTTTCTCTATTGTGGCCACCGATATGTTTGACTCAGCGGCCTTAATGGCATCCGAGTGATCGTAAACTGTATTCAATAATAGATATAGGGTAGAATCAAGAATTTGAATGCAGAATCCGTCGCTCCAAAAACTAGCATTTAATGATTCGTCATTTGTCGGAAATCCCTCATGAAAGGCCTTAATAAATGCGAATGCATCTCTTCCGTCTTGCGATCTAGAATTTATATCGTGATTTCCTGGTATCCCTAATTTATGCTGTACTTCTAGTTTTCGCTGAATTTCATCGACCGATTGCCAAGCTGATATTATGCCTTGTTCATCCGCTCTATCACCTAAATCTCCCAAACAAAGTAAGACGTCGGTTTTTATTGTGTCATCATCAATAATTTTCAGCATAGATACCACAGGATTTTGTGAGATCGGTATTCTAGGCATGTTTGAAAACAACAAAGTGTCTGACGGAGAATTTACATCACGCTGATATCTGCAATGCAGATCACTTATAATACAAATTTTCATAGTTAGTAATTCTTAATTAGTACTTCTGACACTTTTTTTCTTTCTTTCCTGCCGCTGATACTTCTGACTGTATCTAACGTAACAATATCCCAGCCTTTATATAAATCTCTGACAAAAGACGTGTCGGGATAAGAGATTAACAGAAAACAATCTGATCTATTTCGTAATTTATTAGCCACCTCAGCTAACATTTCATGGTCCTCTTTTTTGAATCCATTTATTGTATATTGGTTTTGAGGGTTAGCCCAGTCAAATGGAGGGTAAGGGGGATCCAAATAGACAAAATCACCAGACCCTACACTTTTCATAACAAGCTTGTAGTCAGAACATTGTATAGTGGTATTACTCATTTTTTTATAGACTGCTTCTAGCTGAAGTAAACTCGGCAGACTAGGGTTCAATTTGCCAACTGGCACATTATAATTGCCACTTTTATTTACTCTATACATTCCATTGTAATTGGAGTGGATCAGAAAAATAAATCGCGCTGCTTGTATATAGTTAAACGTATTTTTATTAAGGTTGAAGGAGTGGCGTAACTTATAGTAAAAGTCTGGATTTTTTTTGAATTCTTGACCGTACTTTTGGAGTAAATTGTGGACCTTAAGATAATCAAGTTTGATAGAATTATAGCTATTCACAAGTTGAGGATTAATATCTGATATAATCGCATTTGAGAATTCAGATGAAAAATAAAGTGACCCTGCCCCAATAAATGGTTCAATATAAGTGTTAATAACAGTGGCTTCTGGAACGTTGATGAGCATCTCGTCAACAATATTTTGTTTACCCCCAGCCCAACGTAAAAATGGTTTAATCTTCATTAACAAATTTTAAAAAAGAGCAAGCTATGACTTGCCCCTATGCTCTTTGAGTTGGAAAAGGTGTCGAAGTTAATATCGTATACAACACTAACTAGCATAGAAACATGTTATTTTTCAACAACTTCACATTTCGGAACATTAATCTAACGGCTCAAGATATGTTATAACGGAATTGGTCTTACTAAGGCTGTCTTACATTTCATTTTTAAATGAATTGTAACACACTCATAGATTCTATGAACATCCAGCGAACTCAAATATTTATCTTCTTCCTGAAAAAATAGCTTGATTCTTAACTTCTCAACTCATCTCACTTCTTTTGCTGTCGCTCGAGCCGTTTCCAACTTCAAACTCTTTATTCCTTCAATAGCGAATCAACCATTACTTTCATGATAGAGGGAAATATTGATCAGTAAGACAGGCTCCAATTATATTTTAGTAATAAAGTAGTTCCTTGCGATCAAAGTTCGGCACAATTAGCTTCAATCTTTCTTTACTCGAAATGATTGCTGTGTAGCTCACTTGATCGAGATTGTTGCGCATAATACTAAATATAGATCTCAAACCAAGTTCAAAAATCGTGTGATTAGAGTAATCACTCTCCTTTAGTTCAAAAAGGGCTTGGTACAATTCTTCATTATTGCTTATGTCTCGAATTTGAAAATTACTGGCTAAATACTCGACATACTTCTCATCATCACATTCAATGGTCAATAGCAGACTCTTCATTAAATCAACTACAACTTTCGACTTTTTAATATATTCTTCTTGGTTCTCAAAGGTGTAGTTTGGGAACAGATATAAAGGCGCTATTGGGGTTAACAAATGCAGTTTTTCTTTTTGTGTTTCTCGTACATCATTCACTTTAGGTCGCCCATGATTGCCGAAGTAAATGTTTATCACAAGCTGAATCTTATCAGCCAACTGGTGAAATAGAGAATATTGAAATACCATAGTTATATATATTGCTTGACGGAATATACGGATTACTGCAAACTATAGACTGCTTGATTTGAAAACTTATCTTGAAAAGAATGTAGCTTAAATTTTTTCACAATTGAAATCATCGAATAAACCATGGAAAAATTGCATTAAAATTGGTTTTAATAATCTCCGACTATTCTATCAAGTAAATTTTCAATTCAATACGCTATCTTCATGCTGAAGATTTAGTAAATACACATGGCCCTTTCACTAACCTTATGTCCCTTGACAGGAACACCAATTGACGAAACTTCCTCTATGGATGGATATCTCGAATACGAGCTGAAGTATAACGATCACAAGTTCATCCTCCGTCTCGATAATCAAACTAATTGGGAAGCGGACAACGCGATTAGCTCAGAGGATCGAGTTGTTCTGACATCTATGTTGGCTTGTAACGAATGGCCCATAGAACAAGAAACAGTTCTTACTCCAAATCTAATTTCTCAAATTGTTCGCTTAGGAGAATACCCGAAAAATTTCGATGAAAAGTTAAATTATCTCTTGCTCAAATGGTTCAATCGAGGAGGAAAAGAATATGAAGCGATTCGAATAAACCCGTTTAGTTATGAGGAATCATATTGCTCAAACCAAGATGAATATGCACGGATTCTAACTGGATTACTTTCACGTGAATTAATTCACCGACCTGATCCAGATGACTTTATCAATGTCGTTCTAACAGAAAAAGGGATTGACGTAGCAAATCAGTTATTTGTCCAACGGAGTTCGGAAGCACCGATTGTTTACCAGAATTCTCAAGCGCCGAGAGTGATAGTTGTCTCTGGGGATAAAGATGTACTCTTTGCTAAAAGAATGAGTGATCTTCTCCTGGAACATGGAGTTGAAGTCGTTTCGTTCAATGCGATCAACAAGGAACGTTATTCAGGATTCAATGGATTCAGAAATAGCTTGCATTCTGAAGAAAACGACTATGTCATTTTTATCAAAAGTTTCGATAGTGATCGGAATGATAATTTGGGAAGTTTAATTCAAATTGCAATAGAAGCGCACAAAGCGACTGGGAAGGAAAGATTCAAGTTCATCTTCTTTGCATGCATCGATGACGCCGAAATCGATTCACTTCCACGTACTGTTGATTACCACTCCCAATCTTATGATTTTAGGATATTAACAAACAGAAAAAGGCTTTTACACGCAATAGACGAAGACTGGAAGAAGCGAAAGGACTATCAAGCTTCCCTAGAAAGATACAGGTTCCCGTCCTATCGTTTGTCAGATCACGAAAAACTGTGGATGGAGACGATATATGATTGTTTTCTAAAAAATGAGAAATTTGAGCTTAAGGAACTCTTAGCGTCTCTTTGGGACCTAGTACCTAACGATTTTGATCCGACGCAGATGTCTCCGGTTCTGGCGCGACGTGGATCGGACATAACAATAGTGGGAATAAACTGTGTGGATCCGGGTTCAAAGTTAATTCTCCATTTTGAAAGGGTCATTTTTGCTATACGAGACATCCTGAAAAACAGGAGAAAAGTTGATCGCATTGAATCGGCAGACATCCTGGAGCGAATACCAGATCTCGGAGAAGATGGAGTTAATAGAATCTTCCGGCTCCTCTATTCAATGGGAGGATTTGCCAATGGACTTGGAAGCGGAGAAAATGGATCTTCGATAAGCGTTGATGACATACAAGTCTACAAACGCTACCAGAACTTTTCTGGTATGAGTAAATTCATCGAGGATTTCATAAAAGAAAACGCAAGTGATGATGCCGGTTTATCCGAGTTGCCTCCGCTATTACAACACACAATCAATCATTCAGAAATTCACGCCTTTAAAACCGAATTTGGTATCAGAGATACTAGTAGCATCAGGCCTGTGATGGGTGTAATCGAATTGGCAAATGATATATCCGAAGTCATCCATTCATTACCTACACAAAATGAAAAAGGGCAAATGATAGGAATTTTCGGCAGATGGGGAAGAGGAAAATCTTTCCTGTGTAGAGAAATCTGGAAAACTTTGAGCCAAAAAAAAAACATCCAATATGATAAAGTTGAGTTCCATGCCTGGAAGTACCAAGAAACACCAGCATCATGGGCCTATCTCTATGAGAATTTCGTAGACACTTTCCTATCGAAAAAGAGATGCAAAGTTTGGCATATTTTGCGACTGAACATTGCTCGGCTAGGATTTTGGCCCATTCTAAGGGGGATAGCGTTCTTTTTAGCATTTGTAACGATTGGTTATTGCTCCACTCAATTTTTAAAATGGTATGAATATTTAACCATTATGTCGATCGAGGTTGCTTTACTATTTGCATTCTCTAAAAGGTTCTTAAAGGAATTCTCAGTTAAGGCATTGGATTTAGTAAAGACTTATGCAATTAGAAATTCATATAGTGAAAACCTCGGACTTCAGGCTGAAATCCAGAAAGAGCTAATTATCCTTTTAAAACTATGGATTCCCGACAATCGTGTAGGAAAAGAGAAAATTCTCCTTTTTGTGGATGATATGGATAGATGTCCGGAAGAAAGAATCATTCAGAATATGGACGCTCTGAGAGTGCTGATGGAAGATGACGAAGTTGCTAAGAGAGTCATAATCGTGACTGCTATTGATGAAAGAGTATTGAAAAACGCCATCAGGTTGAAATATCAAAGTCTCAATGCATTAGAAATTAGTGTAGATGAGCTCGTTTCTGAGTACTTGGACAAACTCTTAATCCTCGCCATTAAGCTAGGAGGACTTTCGAATCAGCAAAAAGAAGAATTTATTCACGAAATGATTGCTCAGGAATCAGATGCAGATGAGCTACATGTCTACCGTGCTAACCAAGCACGCCAAGAAAGAGATAAACAATGGGAAAAGACAGAACTCCCTGACGAAATGATAAATGACATGCTGGCAGAACCGTTCGTGACGGAAATGAGTGATAGTTTCATTCAACCTGAACTTGCCATGGACCAAGCGGGAATCTTACTTGAATCTGTCGGTTTTGAAAATGGCGACTTCGCTATTCATAACGGCGACTTTGCTTTGATTGATCGAAATGGCAAAAGAACTAACTTTGCTGCAGTAGACTCCCTGACTAAGGAAAGGATAAAGACACAGGTCGGATTCAGAAAATTGTCACCTCAAGAAATCGAAATATTCCTCTTAGCGGCAAAGAAACTAGAGAATGCTACTCCACGGAGAATCCGCATCTTTTATTACAGATACCTTTTATCAAAAAACCTAATGATTAACCGGTATGCGAACATGGTTAATCCATGGCAAAATCAGGAGGGGGTCAGAATTTTTATGAAAATTATCTTGGACCAATCGAACGAGTATAATTCAGATCATATTCTTCAGAGTAAAGCACACATCTGGGAATCATCAGAGAAAAGCCATAGGGTAACAGATATCGTCGGCAATGAACTTAGCTTGTCAAAAGATGATTATTTAATTCTATTCGACGTACTAGAGCTGGTGATAGCTTATTAACCTATGGCTATTTTGAAAACTTATATGAGACCTTTCATATAACTCAAAACAGAAAACCTTGAGTATCGGAACCTTCGCTGATTAATCCGAATCGGCTTTATCAATCCCTGCTTAACAATTTTCTGCAATGTGTTATAACACACCCCCAGAATCTTCTGAACATCCCGAGAATCCAGGTATTCATCTTCTTTCGAGGGCGCGGTTTCGTGTACAAAAACCGGTGCCGTTTTCTTTAACTCCTCGATTTCTTCCTGCTGTCTTTGAACAACTCCTTTCAGCCGTTCCAACTCTTCATTCATTCGCTCAATTGCGAGCTTGACCATTGTTTCCATTTTGATTCAAAGTGTTAAGTGTCATTAATCATTTAATTGAAAGCAATCGTAACCATGGGATGATCATCACTAATCATTCCTATGATCACATTGCTTTAACTATTCAGCATCCGCTATAGCAGGTCAAACCGACCGGCAGCAGAAGCTTGTAACAACTACGAACATGAGCTGGAGTGCTATTGATGTGAACGAAATCCAGCGGATCAAGCTCAGCTTACTGCACCCAAATTTTTACACGCTACGGTTATCCCTGTTCGCGATTTCAGGGATTCCAGACGTGAGCAAGTTACTTATTGCATCTATTGCCGTTGGCTGATAGTTATCAGCGGGGCGGAGCGTTTCATAGTGGCTGCAGTGGGATTCCTGGCGCTGTACTTCATCAGTATGACTACCCGCTGTACCGAAACTTCTTCTCTGCCAATCGCGACGAAGGCGAATGTTTGGGTTGTAAATTCCAAAGAGAAAATTCCCTCCAGAGTTCACAGACCACCTCGGCTATTGCATAGTAACGTTTGTTCAGGTTCACTCAAAGAAATTAAGTTCCCGGGTGAACCAATTAATAATCATGTTCTTTCATCTTGTGCAGTTGCGTTGGTGGCACATCTACACGAACTTTTTTCCAGGTCACCAAAGCCTTTCAATTAGTTCATGATACAATGGTATGAAATTGCGTTGCTACGAAAAAATATTGGGGTACCCCAAACTTCAAACAAAATTTAAAATTTAACATTTGGCTGTTGGAAAGGCCCGGAAACAGGGCATTCTTTACTTTGGTGAAAGTCGCTCAATATCCTTATCGATCAACTTCAAAGCTGCTTCAACTTGAAGAATTTGAAAGAAGGTTCGGACAACTCTCAGGTTTTTGATCGTTGATGGTTTCTTTTTTGGCATTGGGTCCAGTAACATTTTATAAAGATCCTGGTGCGTGATATTGACATAGCGCAGTCCCAGGAAAACATGGAGTGCCTTTGCACAATTACTCACATTTTTATCGTGTTTAACACCCAGCAATTGCCCAATGTAAAACGTGACGAGAGCTATTTGTGGCCGCGATAATTTCATTCCGTCGAATGATTCCTGCCCGGTGACGAAATCCAGATCACAGGACGGTTCCTCTGTAATATCGTCTGAAAATTCCTGTAACAGCAATTGAGTTGCATCGTACAACGCCAGTGTTTCAATTACTGCCGTTTCATCTAAGTCAAGTACACTCTGCTCATTTTGAATTACCTCTTCTAACGTAAGGATTCCGCACTCTATCGCTTCTGCGTAAGTTGCGTGAACATAAAAATCGCTTTTGGAGAACAAATGCGCCTCTGCAGCTTCGTTCAGGTACTTCGTCGCTATCTTCCTGATTGATGGGATCAGCAAAATTACTTGTTCTATCTCTGTGGAAGAATCCAGTTTTCGACAATGGTTCAACGCTGCGACCAGGTTGTCGAAATAAATGGACCATCGCGGTAATTTTGAGTTATTCGAGAAGAGCAACCGTCTGTGAAAGTCAGCTGAATAGTCTTTGTCATCTGCTATTTCAACTAATTCTATGTATGTCTCTTTCAGTAGGTCATAGCAACGCGTCCGCGCTGCTGCAAATCGATTTCGAGGTGGTTGATTCTCATCCATAATCTGCTAACGTTGATCAGTTATAAATCTTACGAGAAGATAGTGAAATTTAGTATTGAAATCTGTCGAAAATTGAGAAACCCAATAAAATCCCATGTTGCGCCAGGTAGTGCGCAGGTGATGTTCAGCTTCCGGCAGGTGGCGTTCAGGTGATAAACAGGTTTCCAGTTAGGACGGTACAAAGCAAAAATTGCGCATTATCGGTCAATTAATACTTATTCCGTAATATCTACTAACTCAAAGTGCTTATAAAGCATAGGCAAGTGCTGCGACTTTATTCGAAATTGACTGCGTTTCTTGATTTTTGGTTTGGAAGACATGTTTTCCATTTTGATCCCCGGATCATAATAAATGTTTCCAGTTGCCATTTGAGTTAAGAAAAGTTGAAAATCTGTTCCCGTTCCCAATATAACTTTGCTTCCATAATGATATCGGCGCGAACCAACAACGTCTGAAAGAGAAGGCACATAACAAGCCTGGTTGTGTTTCCTGTTCCAATGCAACAATAGTGATGAAAAACTCCATGAAGCAGCTTCGTTACCATCCTTATTGAGTAACACAATACTTCCATTTGCATTCCTGATTTTCCCACTCTCCGAATCAAAACCAATTAATTGCATTTCGAGATTGGTGGTGGAATGCCTTGAGTTTGTTCTGTGTACACCTCCAAAATTCATTCTATCAGGTCGTCCAGTTTTATCGGCGTAACCATAGCTCCTGATAAAAGCCTCTGCTCCTTCTGATTTATAAATCCCATGTGTAGGTTCCGGAGTCATTAAAGTTATAACTGCAGAGCTGATCTTTTCCAAATTTGTAACTCCGAACTGCTTAATTTCCCATCCCAAGAAGTCAGGTTCCGAATAGCCGTTCGGTGTTATTCCAAGTTCTGCTTCAAGTGTATATCCACCGCAATTGGTCGATACGCATGGCACGATCTTCCCGGAACGATCCAGTCGCTTTGAATTTATCCAGCCAGCCTCGTGGATACGTAATAATTCCGCTAATAGTATTTCCTTGTTATCGGCCGTTTGAATTAATTCCAGAACAGTAAAAACTCCATATTCTGACGTAGTCTTTACGTTCTCAAATTCTCGTGCTAACGGGGAATCGGGTGCGCACACATAGCCTATCACGACACCATTACTTGTTACTCCGATAAACAATAAACGGTTTGCCAGTCGCTGAGTCATCAACGCTGAAGGGGGATTATCACACTTTATCAGAAAGCCTGAAAATCTTACCTCGGGATATTTTGGGTACAAGATTAGTTGTGACTTCGGAGCTGGATAAAGATTTCCATCTTCTCCTATCCATGAAAATTTTAAGGCTGCTTTAAATCGCTCTTTTTCCCAGTCACCAGCTTCTTCTGCAACAATATCAGAAATGGGAAGGATATTTAATATATCAAAACTGCCCGCTAAATAAACTTGATTTTTTGAATTGTCATTTGGAGCAAGCCGTTTGACATAGATCTTACTGCAACCGTGCGAAGCGAAGAGCTTACTTAGATTTTGCAGATTCATCGAGCCTGATAAGTTCTTTCACAATATTTTTACCGACTGCTTGCATCAAAGGTGTTACGACGGAATTACCAAACTGCTTATATGCCTGGTTGTCGGAAACCGGAATAACAAATTTATCCGGGAAACCTTGTAACCGTGCACACTCTCTCGGGGTAAGCCTGCGCGGGTTCTTCCCTTCCTGGGGGATCAGAATTTCTGCGCCATCCTTATAATAACGTGCACTCATTGTTCTTGAAATCCCATTCAGATCAGTGAGTCCGAAACCAAATCCATTCCCTTTTTCTTTATGCTTTTTCGCGTAGCCTTGAAGATAATTCCAAAGCTTATCTGAAAGAGTATATTTCTCATCTACCTTTTCTTCAAGAATATCTTTAATGGCAAATTTAGCTTCTCCCATTTCAGGAAATTGGAATGTTTCTTCCTGATTGAATAGATCATTTCTGAAGCCTACGATTATAATCCTTTCCCGATGTTGCGGAACGAAATGTTTTCCGTCCAGCACTTTGAAATGTATCGAATATCCGAGCTCTCTCAACGTCTCCTTAATAACATGAAAAGTTTTACCCTTGTCATGTGATACCAGATTCTTTACATTCTCCAGCATAAAAGCCTTCGGTCTCTTGTGTTTCAGGATTCTTGCAATATCAAAGAACAGAGTTCCTTGTGTTTCGTCCAAAAAACCGTGCGCTCTTCCTAGAGCGTTCTTCTTAGATACACCAGCAATTGAAAAAGGCTGACATGGGAATCCCCCAAGTAGAATATCATGATCGGGAATGTGCTCTTCGTTTATTTTCGTAATGTCACCGAAAGGCACTTCACCAAAATTAGCTTCGTAAGTTTTCTTTGAGTATGTGTCCCATTCACTCGTAAACACACATTTACCTCCAATATTCTGATATGCAAGTCTTATACCCCCTATTCCAGCAAATAAATCGACAAATTTAAACTCGGCTTTCTTTTTCGGAGGGAAAGGTATATCCCATTTAATAGGCAGATAATATTGAAGATCTGGCTCACGGACAATATTCAAGTCCTCATGCAAATCCATCAGATAACTTGTAGCCGTAGGCCTAAAGTATTCCGATACTCCATTTGTGTGATTTTGAAAATAATGCGTCAAGTGCGCCAAGTTGTTATTGGTCAGTTTATTAACATCAATATTTAATTCAGCTTTTATGTCGGAGTATTTCTTTCCCATAGGTCTGCAAGTTCGCGAAAAATTGTTTATTGCTTAGCGGTAATTTGACTAAATTTTCAACATACTATGTCAGTAACGTTCTTTAACTTCTGAGCTACTCCAGCAGGTGATATAATGGCTTAAAATCCATGATATTTGTTAAACTATGGCAGACGTACATAAACCTGAGGTCCGGAGTTACAATATGAGCAAAATTCGTAGTAAAGACACGAAGCCAGAAATGCTCGTTCGAAAGTTTCTCCACTCGCGTGGTTTACGTTATAAGCTACATGATAAATCGCTGCCGGGAAAGCCAGATATAGTTCTGCCCAAATATAAAACTATCATCAACATCAATGGGTGTTTCTGGCACGGACATAAGGGTTGCAAGTACTTCATCATTCCTAAGACTCGTACTGAATGGTGGACTGAAAAAATTAGCCGAAATGCATCCAAAGACATAGAAAACACAAATCAGTTATTGGCTGCTGGGTGGAAAGTAATAACAATTTGGGAGTGTGAACTTAAAACGGCAAAAATCGAAAGGTTACAAACTTTATATGAAGAAATTACGGTACCTGAATTTTAGATGCAATTCGAGCTCTACCGATTTCCTTAATCTCTGTCGAATAAATCATTTATGGCATCTGTTTCATTTTTAAATTCTTCCGCGAATGAAACTCTTTTTACAGGCTCATCCTGGTAATCAGTCATGGCATCGACATTTGCACTATGAATAAAGTCAAAATTAATTTCGTCAATTATTTCATCAAATTCATCGTTAGAAAACTCTGAGGAATAAGCGCCTGAATTGCGTAAATATTCTTTCACCTTCCCATCACGAGACGGATCCTCATAGACATCCAAATCACTCAGGACAGAATCCTTTAGCAACAAATCTGTGATTACGGATTTGAAGTAGTCGAGACACTTTTGACGATATGTGATTTTAACGATATCGCCATCTAAAGAGTAAATTGCACTTCCAATCATTTCAAGCTCATCTTGATCATAATCGTTATTCAATAATGTATAGGTGATTTTAGACTGAAACTTATTTAAAACTCCCTCAAACTGATCAAAATAAGTCAAAACATCCAAAAGTTCCAGCTGATCGATTTCTAAATCTTTACCCTCTTCTTGGAGCCAGGTATCAATATTTGTGTTAATAAACGACTCAAGGGTCGGAAAGGAATTGATATCTTCATTTTTTAATCTTTTAATAATAGAGATCATAAATGGATTAAGGCCTTCATCAAGTCTGTTTGCAAGTTGTTTTTTTAGGACTGCCATCAGAATTAATGGATATTGGTTCTTAGGCATTTTATTATTGTACGAAAGACTATTTAGGTTATCTATTGCCGCACCAGAATCTATGCAACAAATTAAATCCGCGATATATTCCGTTTTACCCAAATAGAGGTTGTTGACAAAATCGGCAATGGATGGGTTGTACAGATTAAATTCGATCTTATTATTCCAATTAATGTTCCTTGTAATCAAAGAGTCTAATAATACCTTAAGGTAAGATTCCACAGACGTTGAACGATCAGTATTTGGAAAAAAATCAAAAATGTTATTTACAAACTTAATAAAATCATCCTCGGGCATTGCTTTGCCGTATAAAGTTAAACCGATAACGATGTGTCTCGACATCTCGTCAAGTTGTGATTCGAAAACATGCTTCCAAATATTTTTCGGATTTTGAATGATGTCAAATAATTCGGTCCAGTAATGATTCTCATCGATAGATTCAAAACGATTGTAATCAGTGATAAATTGAATTAATCTTGGATTGAAATTACGATGCCTTATGACTTTCAGGTAATTGTAATCTTGATAAAATTTATCTATAAATCCTTCGGGGAGGTCACTGAAAGAAATGTGATTATATAAGATTCGGGCTTTATCAAGAGCAGACAATGAAGTGATGCTAATTTCAAATTCATTTCTTTGAATTTGATTTATATCAAACAAATCACTTAGTTTCTTTCCTTGATTAAGGATATTGGTACGAGAGGTTAAAACAAATCGCTTTTTGGGATCCTTAATAATCCTGCGCATAAAATTGACAGTCTTGTTATCAGCATTATTGTCAATTTGATATAAATGTGTGCGCCCTAAAAAATCGTCAAAATAAAATATTTGTTTGCGGTCCGCAGCAAAAACTTTCTCGGCTTCCTCTATCGAATCATTGATTTGAATGAATTCAAATTGTTGCGCAACAAAGTATAAACAGATATTTTCAGCTAGGGTAGATTTTCCAATTCCAGGTATTCCCGTTATTATTAAACAATGTGTTTTGTTCAACTTGTCAATTGCCAAATCATGATTACTGGTTTGAACATAGTACTTTAAGCTATCCCTAATCTCATTGACTTTAAATTCTGATCTTCCGTAAATATCTCTGTTATATATTATATCTAGTACTGAAGCACTGGTTAACCACAGTTTGAAGTTTCGTTTTAAAACATCTGGAGATTTATTAAGAAGGTCCGTTAAATCCTCATTCCCAAAAATGTCATCTTCTACTAAATTGATACCTTCAAAGATCTCCAAAATATCTTTTTTATTCTTTTTACTCAGCTTGAGGGACGTTGCTAAAATATAGCGTTCAGGTTTAAGTAAAGTTACGGTGTTAACTTCCTTTCTGAGATTTGTTTTGAGTTTTGAAATATCTGTGCTGCACTGCTTACACTGAATGATTATCTCCTGATCAATATGATAAAATCTACCATCGACCCCACCATCTTTCCCCGCCTTGTATCTCTGGATTCTAGTATCAAAATACTCACCAAGTAGATCCACTACGAAGGTTTCGAACTCCTTATCACTTAAAACATCAAATTGAAAATGTGCCATATAATCTTTTGAAAGCATTACACCACATAATCAGAAAATCCAAAGTGGTTAGAAAGCATAAAGATAACCCATCCGAACAATTAATTAGATAATTATATCTCGTGCCCTCGCCCCTATGTAGATACTGTAAGGCATTATTTTTATCATCGGGTCTTAGTGTAACCTGTTTTCTCGCGTTTATTTTATTTCAATTCTAAGCACCTAGAACAAATTGATAATCCAATCCATTATAATTCAGTGTTCCATTGCTTCCGATCTGCACTTCTCCAGAGAAATGAACGAAGAAGCCAATTGTCGCGTTACTGGAAGAGCGTTTCAAGTAGTCTACGACTTGTGGATGGCGAATGTCGCGAAGATCACAATAAAGAAAACAACTTGCGAAGTCGTCGGCCACAATAGATATGGCAATCTCAACCGTGCATGCGCCGAAGATCTTAAAGAATGGGGGGATTTGAGTGTAAGAAAAATTACTCATAGGTGACACCTTTGGCGTGATGATGAAGAAGCACCTCACAATTCTAGTGTAGAGTAGTTATCATTATTATGCTTTCTTATCCATTATTTCTAGTTCCTCAAACCATTGTTATTGATTTATAAGGTATTCGTAAAGTTCCATGGCCAACTTTTCAACTTTATCGGCTTCAAGTTTTGGATTCAAATTCATTATTTCTTTTGATTTCTCGTTGTACTGTTCGTAAATGTCATCGACGTCGGGACGTTCCTGCAGTCCCATCAATTCGAAGATGGGACCGTCTATTCCTAAGCAGTAGACTTCTGCCTCGATCTCAATCGCATTAAGCGTATTGATTAATTTGTGATTGATCAGGTCCATTTTGATTAGATCCAGTAGGATAAGGCCTTTTTTTGTCATGACAATACTATTTTTCAGTGTTATAGAAATTTATTTGCGCTCGCTCTGGAGGTACTTAATCACGTCTGCTTTACTGTATCTGATCCGGCGTTGATTAATCCGTATCGGCTTGATATACCCTTTGCCAACAATAGCCCTCAACGTATTGTAACACACCCCCAGAGTTCGCTGTACTTCCTTCGCATCCATGTACTCATCAGCGAGACTTGTACTAACCGGAATTATAGCAACCGATTCAGGCATCACTTGATGTAATTCTGCCATTTCCTGTTTTAGCTGATCTAATTCTGAAGTTAGTTTCTCTAGCTGATCATACAGACGTTCAACTGCCAGCTTCAATAATTTCAATTCCATGCTTGATTATTTATGATTGCAAACTCTCAAGTTCTTTTCTTCTTTGCGCTTTCTCTTCAGGAAATCGTAAATCTCTTCAGCAAGCGCGTGCAATTGCTGAGGAGATTCCAAAATATCGATGTACTGAACCTTGTTAGTTTTATCGAGATACTCATCGTGTATCCCTTCCCATTCTATGCCCTCGGATTTTATTGGAATAAGATCCAAGACAACTGCGCTCGCGTGAAGGGCATATTCGTCAGCTTGGAAACCGAGCTTATTAAACGCATGAATCATTTTCCAGTTGGTCAGATCATCTTTAATCAACTTCAGGATGAGTTTCTTTTTGTTTTTGAACTTTATCATTGGATATTATTTAAGAGTTGCCATTTCACTTTAGTGTTACGAAAATAAACTAAAGTGTGACAATACACAAACTTGATGCGATATTTTTATTTTAAAGTGGTCCTTTACGACACTTCTAGCAATTTCCCAATAAAATTTATCTTCTTATTTTGTGGTGCAATACCGCGAAACACATGACTCAGGAAGCAAAAACTTTCAATCGAATTAAAGCAGTCTTAGCTGAAAAAGGCAAGACCAATATCTGGCTTGCCGAGGTAATGGGCAGGAATAAAACGACTGTTTCGAAGTGGTGTACGAATGACGTTCAGCCGACTATTGAGACGTTGTTTGCAGTTGCCAAAGTGCTGGATGTCGACGTTAGAGATTTGCTGGTCGCGACGAAATAATTCCCGGTGGTTTATATACCCACTTACAAGTTTACTTATCACGATAAATAGAACGAGATTAAAAAAGATAAACCCTATTACAATTGCTCTTGAGAAGCAGCAAATAGATTAATGACTAATCAAAAATAATTTCCTCAATGAAATTAGCCACTACTTCCACTCCACTAACACAACACTCAATTTCTTCTTTAGCACCTCGGATTCTCACCGAAGAAAAAGACTTGTTAAAGGTCAGACCCTATTTGGAACGACTCCAGAAAGCATTAAACTCGTCAGGCATTACCAACGTGGCTCTCACTGGAAATTACGGTTCAGGGAAAAGCACTATCATCGGTACTTACTTTCATCAGCATCCGGAGATTAAACATCTGAAGGTTTCTTTAGCCTCATTCAATCCCGATACAAAAGCAAGTGAAGAGCTTGAGCGTCGTCTCGAAGTTAGTATCTTGCAACAACTCTTTTATCATGTTCATCCGCGCCGCATTCCTGATTCGCGTTTTAAACGCATTGTAAACTTATCGGATCAGCGATTAGTCCTCATAGGTCTTGGCAGTATTCTGTGGCTTATCAGCTCATTCGCATTGTTCAAATTCGACTATTTAAAAAAACTTAATCCGGCTAACTGGGATTTTAATTTGCATCTAGATATCTGGACTATCGTCTTTGCATTGATCTTTTTTGCAGGTGTCGGTTTATTTTCCAAAGCGGTTGCTCGACTTGTTGCAAACTCCAGAATCAACAAGCTGACGATCAAAGGAGAAGTTGAACTTGGTGAAGACGTGGATAAATCGGTATTCAATCAGCACCTAGAAGAAATCATATATTTTTTCGAAAGAACAGATTACCAGGTCGTCGTCATTGAAGATCTGGACCGTTTCAATAACACAGAAATTTTCACAAAGCTCAGAGAGATAAACATATTACTTAATAATGCAGAATCGATCGGGCGCGAAATAGTGTTTTTATATGCAATTCGCGACGAAATGTTTACGGATAAGAAAGATCGTGTTAAGTTCTTTGACTACATTATTCCGGTAATTTCCTTTATCAGCACTTCCAATGCCGGTGAGCAATTAACAGAGCTGGTAAGGAATGCCAATATGGATAAAACATTATCTAAAGACTTCCGAGAAGACATTATGACGTTCATCGATGATATCGATATGCGATTGCTGATTAACATTTTCAATGAATACCAAGTTTATAATGAAACTTTAAAAGACAGTAGTCTTAATCAAGACGAATTATTCGCCGTAGTCATTTATAAAAATCTTTATCCCGATGACTTTGGCGAATTGACAAAGCGTCAAGGAAAATTGTATAAATTTCTCTCTGCAAAACCTGATTATTTAGCCATCGCGAGTAAAGAACTACAAGATCTAATCACAGATATTGAATCGGACGTCACCAATATTGAACAAGAGCCTCTTACAGCGATTGCGGAATTACGCAGAATATACATTCATGGCTTCCTTTCGCGGCACCCAGAAGCGACAGCTTTTGTAATCGACGAAAAAACGATTTCTTTTTCGAATATCCTAGAGGACGAATACTTCAATGAACTTAGGGAATCCAAGAGGATCACATATACCTATTCAAGAGGTTATTCCACAGAAAACAAAACAATTGATAATCCTTTCGGAACAATAGAAAAAGAGATCGATTCCAACCAAACTTATGACCAACGTGAGTTCAATATGCAGTCACGCAGCAACGGAAAACTTGATGAACTGCATAAATCAAAGAAAAAACTAAAGCAGGAAATGCAACTTGTTCAGGCATCAAGTCTGAAAGAAATTTTTTCAAAGATTGACATCTCGCCATTTCTGGAAAGTTTCCCCAATGATGACCTGATCCGAAACTTATTGGTTAACGGTTATTTGAACGAGCAATACCAAGACTATATATCACTGTTTCACGATGTAAACTTGACGCGAGAGGATTTTCATTTTGAACGAAAAGTTCGAAGTGGAATTCACTTAGACTATGACTATGAGCTGAAAAATGTCGAGAATCTGGTTGCAAAGATTCGGCTGGACTACTTTGAGCGTGATGTTATCTTAAACACCCATCTCTTCGATTACTTATTAGGGAGTTTCGAATTTCATTTGGACAAGCGCAAAGCGGTTTTAAAATTACTCAGTAACGAACGAGATCGGTCCATTGGTTTTATATACAATTATATTAGTAATGGCAAAGAGATCCATCTCTTTATCAAGGGGCTCTGCGCTTCCTGGCCAGGATTATGGAACTATGTTGGAAATAATTTCACAGAAGAGGACGCTAAACACATGCTCAAGCTGATTATTAAGTATGCAGATGTTAGAGACATTCAGCAATTTTCTAAGGGTACCGACATTGCTAAATACAGCGAACGCTACTACGAATTTATAACAGCTTTCAAAGATATTTCACCAGATACAGTTGCGTTGTTCCTTAGAGGATTGAACGTGAAATTTGAAGAAGTTGAACGTGTGAATAAGGAAGTCCCACTTCTTAAACTCATCTATAAAAATTGTAATTACCGGATAACAATTAAAAATCTAGAATTGATGATTACGACTTTTGGCATCTCTTCTGGAAAAGGAACAATAAGTCCCACATTCACCGTCATCGAGAATTCCGGATGCAACCATTTAATATCCTATGTCAGTCATAACATCAACGAATATATTAATGAGGTGTACCAACACCTACCGGAAGTCGTAATTGAAGATGAAGGTATACTAATCAAATTATTGAACAAAAAGGAACTTAATCCAACCCACCGCGCATCCATTATATCTCGACAGAAAAATGCCTTATCCGATATTACAGGTATTGATGAGTTAATTGTCCAACATGAATTATTTCTACTCAATAGAATAGTTCCTAATTGGGAAAACATTTTCCACTATTATGCTGCTTGTTCTGAATCGATAGGTGAGCCTTCGCCTGGTCAAGATGAGCATGATGAACCGGAAAATGAAGTTAGAGACGTGGCATTTGAAAAGATCGCTCTCTCAGAAGAGCTTTGGGCATTCTTCAACATTAAGGCTAATGCTGTCGAACTCTCCAAAAAACTAATTTCCGTTGAGGGAAATACAAACCCACTAGTAGATCAGTTCTTACGGGAAATAACATTGTCAAAGGTTATCTCGCAGAACACCTACGAAATTTTAGTCAATTCATTTCCCTATTCATTAGATATGTTGGGAATTCCTTTTGAGCAATTATCTCCGGACCGTATAAAGACAATAATAAATTCTGGCTTGATTGGTTTGAGTAGTGAACTATATGATCTGCTAAAGGTAAATTATACTGGCTTACATATTGATTTGTTGGTGAGAAATGCTGATGAAATAGAAGAATTATTCGATGAGCTTGATTTGGAAACTGAAGATGTTGTTGCCCTATTAAAAACAAATTTTTCGGAATCGAAGCATTTCGGCGATGTGCTTCACCTATTGAGTGACGAAATCCTTATGAATGAGGTCATATCCAGTTTGGTTACGAATCTATGGCCGGATACCAAATTACGCGAGCTTTCATACAGCGTTTTAACAATTATGCTATCATCAGGCGCCTATACACACCAAAAACTAAAAGTTCTTAACCAGTATATTCTACAACTTCAGAATTATGAAATCTTAGCTTTAACGAGTTTAATCGGGCCTGAATACGAGAAATTGTTCAAGAAGCAACATAAGCCGACCTTTGAAAACTCAGTGGAACATCAAACATTATTCAATGAGCTCAAAAAAAGAAATATGATCAAGCGTTTTGGTTTAGACGAAAAGAAAAATCTAATTAAAGTTTTTGCTAACTACTAGAAAATGGAGAAACTCGAAACTAATAAAGAAGCAATTGCTGACCTAGCAGCTGTAACTATGGATGTAGCCGTTCAAAATATTGAAGGCGACTTAAAGGCGCTGGAAGGGAAAAAAAAGCTATTGCTATGGATCGCCGGACTATCAATTGCATTAGAAATATTCATAGTTAATCGATACTCTTGGCAGCTTATTAACGGCTTTAGCGCTGTAATGTTTGTCATAACCAGTTGCAGCTTCCTCTATATTGCATACCTAGGTTTAGTGGTGCATCAATCTGTAGTTAATTTCCAAAGTGTTCTGATGAACCGACAGAATGAAGTCCGCCATCAGCATCTGCTAATTTTAAGTGCGCTATATTCAAGGGGACCGCTTTCCAGTGAATTGGATAGTGATTTCCAGAGCTGGCAGCTCGTATTAAAAATATTAGATCTTGCTTACTTCAGAGAACCCCGCGCGTCAAAAGAGGTTATCCTAAAACTCGCCAAGAAACTCATTCACCGAAGCGACGAGGTGGGAGCGTATGTTTTGGTTATTCAGGTTATTGCATCGATAATTATACTTTCTATAAACTGAGAATTTTGGATTTTAAGCCAGCATCATTTCTAAATAAACATAGTCGATAATGAAAACTTGGAGAATTGGAACCAATTGGGGTGGAGACTTTATCTTCCCATTATTCCGTAAACACAATATAGCTTTCGCTGGACTCGAGGTAGAAGAACAGATCAAAAAAGTACGTTCAGGTGACACCTTGGCAATCACCGACGGACAAACAATTATCGCTGTAGCGAAAGTGAAAGGAATTGGACGACTAAGGAACGTACAAGCCTCCTATGCCAAAACATATGATGACGTCAGTTGCATTATTTTAGACAAAATATTCACCGGAGTCGACTATCCTTATCTGGAGTTTGGCATTTATGACGGTAGGGGTAAACAATTCCATCAAGCTCATGGTGATTACGAACTGACGATCAATAATACACTTAATATACTCGAATCTATGTCCAAAGAGAATCCATATTTAGATGTAATTAAGTACAAAAAACAGGTTATCCTACAAGGGCCTCCCGGTACCGGAAAAACGAGGCTTGCAAAAAAACTAGCTTCATTGCTCACAACGCCAGAAACGATCACTGTTGCGGATATTAAAAAGCATCTCCAACCGGGTACAATAATTCAGTCAGCGTCTGTTAAAGCAAGTTATTCTATTAGCGAGCTCCAACCGAAACATGTCGAATATTATAGGCATGGCAGCGACACATACGCAAGAGTGAATTATACTGACATAATTCGTGCCTACGAGGATAAGATATGGATTACAAATAGCATACGAAATGGAAGTGATTCATATAGTGCGGCATTCGCCAAATATATTCATGAGCATTTTCAATCGGAAAACACTCAACTTGTGCAATTCCATCCTAGTTTTTCGTACGACGATTTTATTCGTGGTATTGTAGCAATACCAAATCCGAGTGGCGAAGGAATTCTCTATGAAGGCCAAAATAAAATACTTGCTGAAATGGCCGAGCGAGCTCTGAGTAACTACAAATTATCGACCGAGCCAAAAAGTTCTTCTGTAACAAATCACCAAAACTTATCTCGTTTCGTCGATCATATTATTGAACAGATTGACTGTGAAGATGGAAAATATCACCTCACTGAAAATGTGTATATATTTTATGTGGATGATAAAAGGCTTAAATATAAGGGCGATAATTGGACTGCACATAACAATGGTTTGAACATGAATTTTTCTGAGATAGAAAAGATTCTCGATCTTGGATTAATCGAACGGGCAGACATTAAGAAGAATCCGGAGTTGAGATCTCCTACTCGTCAACATTCAACTTACTTTACGAAGTTCATAGAAAAGTTTCGAGCTTTTGTAAATGATCATCCTGATAACACTAAAAATAATTTAATTCAAATCCAAAACTTCGTACTGATAATTGATGAAATCAACCGAGCAAATTTATCTGCAGTTCTCGGAGAATTGATTTATGCGCTCGAATATCGTGGTTCAACTGTAAAGGGATTACACTATGTTGACGATAACAATGACCTCATCATTCCACCAAACTTATATATCATTGGAACAATGAATACTGCCGATCGGAGTGTAGGACGTTTAGACTATGCAGTTAGGCGACGCTTCGCTTTTATTGACATCGGACCAGTAGATTTAAGTAGTGAAGTTGGAGATCTTTTCGATTCATCGATGTACAGCAAAGTTTCGAAAATCTTCAACAGCGAAAATGTATCTCAAGAGTTTGAAATAAAGGACATCCAATTAGGACATTCTTGTTTTATTCTCGACCCATCGCGCGGTGCTACTATGGATATGCGATTAGAGTATGAAATCAAACCGATTCTGCTGGAGTATGTGCGTGATGGAGTTCTTATTGGGAAAATTGAGGACAAGAATATAAAAGATTATGTCACTGAACTAGCTTAATTTCCATGCACAATCTGATCACACTGACTGAACATCATGAGTGTTTTTCTCTTCTGGATTATAATCATTGGCTTGAAAGCCTCGAGCGGAAAAGACATACAGTTCATTTCATTCATCGACCGGAACTTCCATGTTACAGCCTGGATTCTGACGGTAAACATTTTGTTGTAGACACTCACTATTTTGTAGGCGTTGACTGGATTATCCCAAATGAAACTGCTGTTTTCGTTGAGCCTAAGTTAAACGGACAATCTCAAGTCAACTTTTTAGGTATGCTATCTAAAAGTCTTGAGGAAACAGAAAACCTATCACATCTCCATAAATTGTTCGATATTGATTACAACCAGCCCTGGATTCAGATTGCTCACGAAAGAGACATGTTGTCGCCGCTACTTGTTACCCAATTTCTTGAGCTGACCAGAAGAATAGTGCAAAAGGGTTTAAGAAAATCGTACTATTTCGTCTCAGAAAATCTCAATGGAAAGGTACGCGGGAAAATTTTACTCTCCCGGCAAGTGCAACAGAATATTTTGAGAAATAAACCATTGAAAACAGTCTGTACATACCAGGAATATGGCGTAAATAATACCGAGAACCAATTTCTGAAGTACGTTTTGCAATTTGTTTCTGCCTATGTAAACAAGTATTTATCGGTACTTGGAAGAACGTTGCAAAATCAGCTGTTACATAACTTAAGTTTTTGTAATGCTGCTTTTGAGTTAATAGATACCCCCAACAAAACCCAATTAGAATCTACAAGCACGAATAGCTCCTTTTATTCTGAATATAGCGATGCCATGCGCATAGGACGAATGATTCTGAAACGGTATTCATTCAGCATAGATAAAGTTAGTGAGCAAACGACAAAAACACCTCCATTTTGGATAGACATGAGTAAACTGTTTGAACTTTATGTTTTTAAAAAAGTCAAGGACCTCTTTCCAGAACCTAACGAGGTTATTTATCATCGGCGGTTTAAAGGCGGTAAAGAAACAGATATTTTGATTCGTTCTAACGGCTACAAATGCGTGTTAGATTGCAAATACAAACCATACTACCATACATCCTCGCCAAGCCTGAAGGACAAGCGACAATTAGCTGGATATACCAGATTACGTAAAGTCTATGATGAACTTAATATTCCTTATGATCAAATAGTCCCCGGGGTGATTCTTTATGCGAATCAAGAATGTCGAGATACTATTACAAAAGACGATCTGTTTATTAACCCCATAAATGAATACATCGCCTTTTACAAAACAGGGATTTCGCTTCCAACCATCTAAATACCCTGATGAAGAAACTCACCATTTACATAAGTCCATTCATCGAAATAATGATTGAAGTTTCGAGAGATAAAAATTGACTGATTTCTTAACTGAACGATTGGTTCGTCCATAATACAGCCCGTTGAAAACGTTCCAAGAAGCTCCCAATTCTCGTTTCGAAATGCATGGCTTTTAAAAAATGGCGGATAGTATTTAAAAACATTTACGATAACAATGCTTTCATGATGTTCGCCGTACTGCCTTACACATATGAAAATCTCGTCAAGACCGTCGCCATCGATATCGTATTGCCCTATCTCAAATTGGATAGATCCGTCGTATCTAGGATTCATCATAATGTCATCGTACTCGAGATCTTTAAAGTCAAGTAGTAAGTGAACCTTTGCGCTTTCAAACACAACTTGAAAAATAGAAAAGAAACGCTCAAAACTAGTCTCCAAAGCGAGAGGCTGGACCGCAATATCCAGCGGGTATGACAATTGGTGGCTGATGCCAGAAATTATTTCTTCTTGCATATAAACCTTATTGTTTTGCAACCCCATCACAAAACCTGCAGAGTAAACATTTGCTAGTTTAACGAGCTGATTCATTTGAACAAGACCAATTTGCCTGGAAATGCTATTAAAATAAGCTTTGACCATATCAAAGTCCGCTTTTTCTAAATAACTGTTATGTGCTATCATATTTCGATATCGAGCTAAGTCAGCGAGCTTAGCACTTATCCAAACCTGATCAGGAAAACTTTCTTTTAAGTTATCCCAGTTCATGGCAATTATTCCATTAAGATCAGTAAAATCGGCATAATATAAATCGGACGTTCCACGCAGAGGCATCCAACGATGTCTTAGTTCTTCTTCTTTTCTTTTTTCGATCGACTTTTGAACCGAAGTGGGAAGAGTGAATTCCGTTGGAAGTTTACTAAGCAAAAATAAACGGATAGAATTCTCTATACAATAGATGTATTCATAGGCTTTAGACATCTCCAGGGCTTTTTCAATAAGGTCTTGGGGGAGTTTAGATAAGTGGTCCTCTCTCAGAATGTTCATTGTGCTAGTTTATTGACCTAAAAATACCGTATTTATACGGTTGTTTTCGATTTCAATCTGCATTACCTTTCCGCGATTTATTTCTAACCAAAACTATTTGCTATGGATGAGACAGACGTAACCAAGAGCTTAGATCCACAAACAGAACAGATTATTATTGACATAAACAGTGAGTATAAAATCAAGATTGAAGCAGTCACCGATTTTGATGGCTCCATTTTTAAAGACGTGTTTGCCTCCGCAAGGCAAAACGTCCTCGACATAGTTACGCATAGAGGGGGTGAGAACGCCTATGATGCTTACAATAATGTTATTGCCTTTATTGGAGAAAGAGGTAAAGGAAAGTCCTCTACAATGATCTCATTTATGCAGGGATTAAGTGAGATTAGAGATGGTAATCCTAATAATCCTTTTTTCGATAAGTTCTACAAGGATTCCGGGAACCGAAAAGCGAACTATAACTTTGTTGATCTGGATGTTATCGATCCTTCACTATTCCGCGGAAAGGAAAGTCTTTTCGAAATAGTTCTTGCTAAAATGTTTTCCAAGTTTAAAGAGGGGCTTGATTCAAATGGTGCCAATTCTCAATCACACATAACTGATGAGGACCGAAGGGAATTAGTTAAGCATTTTCAAAATGTATTTGAAAACCTTAAATACACAACGGGAAATCTTAAAGAAGACCTTTACAAACAAGAGGCGCTTGACGCACTTATCAAGCTCTCAACAAGCGGCAACCTGCGTGAGAGTTTCCAAAAATTGATAAAATGCTATTTACGAGTGCTTGGACAGCATAACGTAGATAACTTTTTAGTGATCGCTATTGATGATTTTGATTTGAAAATTGACGGAGTGTACGATATGCTTGAGGATGTCCGTCAGTTCTTAATCACGCAACAAGTTGTCGTACTAATTGCTTGTAAAATGGAGCAAATGTGGGAAGCCGTTTATAATCATATTCATAAACATTTGTATCGTTCAGATAGTAGATTAGGAAATCAAACTGAGTTTTCAAACAAAACCAATAAATACATCGACAAAATATTCATTTCGAATAGGATGATTCCAATTGAAGATACGATTCTAAAAGGTGATAAAAAAATTCATAATATTAAATTTAATGGTAAGTTATTGCTGAATCGTACTACTGAAGAAGAATTTTCAATTGGTCAAATTCTGGCTTTTCACATTTCAACCAAATTAAACTTTCATTTTGAGCTTAATTCTGATATAGACAACCCCCTGCTTCCGAAAACGCTAAGAGAGTTACATAGTTTTATCTTGATCGCAACAGAAGAAGACTTTTTTAATTACATCTTGAATAAATGTAACGATCAAGATGCTTATAACCTTCTCAATAAGCTGATTCGCAAAGATGAATTCGAATTCCTTTACAATCTTCAGAAGATTGTGGCTTCAAAACTTTCTTTTTTACAATCGGTTCCTCAAAATTTGTATAGATTTTCAAGTATCGAAAAACTGCGATTCATTTCTAAGTCCGATATAGTAAACCTTATTATCTCACTAGAATCTAGGAAAAAGCATGAGTACTTTAAAGATGACTGGGATTATTTATATTTCACTACTGCACTTCAAGCTATTATATCTCATAAAATTAAGGCCATCGATTTAACAATACCAGAAAGAATACTTCCGCTAACATCCCGAAGTATAATCCCAAGTATTCCTGATCTTGTTCAATATAATCGCAACGACAACTCCTCGGTAAGCTTTGATGTGTTAAAAATATTTGCTCAGTTTCCGGGAAGACTCTATAGCAATTCTATATTCAACTATAAAGAATTTGATGAGAATCCATATGAGTACGAATTCGAACCATATTCCTGGTATAATGTTGTGACTTATGGCTTTATTAATAAATATGATTATCATACTTATCAATCTCCTCTATTAGAATCACTAAAGGAAAAATGGAAGACCACAGAACTTTACACCTACTTTGATGATGTAGTTTTTTTAAAGCAGTTTTATCAAAACTTACGTAGTGAAGTCCGATCTATTAAAGACTCTATTCCGCAGGATCTTATGGAAAGACTTGAGCTGTATCTAAACCACTGCGTTTTAAAAGTCTTAGGAAAGTTGAAGTCCAACTATCATTACGATTATGAACTATCCGACTACCGATACTTTATTGGTAGTCTCATTACTTCAGAAAAAAATACTGTGAAGAAATTAGAGGAGATATCTGCGGATGAACCAGAGCTTGTCGAAGCACAAATTCAGATAAGACAAATGCTAATGGAAGTATATGTAAATGCTCAAGGGGATAGCGAAAAGATTAGCTTTTCCGTGTCGAATCTTGATCAACTATCACCACCTAGGAAGGCTAACTTCATTAATCGCACACATCAAATTGTTCAAGGTTTAGAAAATAATGTCAAAAAAATCACTATTACCAATTATCTGAAATTCCTAGATAGGATTAAATTGTCTAATCTTCGAAAAGATCTTGAAGACAATTATTCAATTCATAACCTTGCCTTTGCTAATAGATCGGAACTGATCGATCAATTAAATCATATTATTTCTTTTTTAAATGGACAATCTGAGGAATAGCATAAAACTCTACTTTGGAAGTTTAGATCCTGATAAGGTAATAAAGAAAGAAATTGGCGGCTTTCTGGATCTTACACGAGATGATTTCATGTACTCTTCGTTCGCTATAAAATCTTTTGATAATCGAACTCATGATGAATTAGATAACGTGTACAGGAAGATCTCAGAAGATTGGATGTATGCACCCGGTCATCAATACTCAGAGGGCAGGTGTTCTTCACCTTTCCATCTTTTGACTCATTTTAACGAGCAAGTATTAAAAGAAGTAGAGGCAGAACCATTTGTTCATTTTCAACATCTTCTCAAATGGCGAGATCTGTCTTTCAATTTAGGAGAGGACATTTTTACTACTTCTTTCCTAGCTTATCGTGACTTGATTGCACACAAGCCCAGGAAATACTTTTCCTGGCGACCAGTACTTTTTTCAGATAACAGTCGCTTGCATGAAATACTTCAAAAAGGTGTGGCCGAAAACCATTCACATTTATGGGCTTCTAGCTTAACATTTGATTTGAGCTGGATTGCGCTTATGAATCACTATCCTCAGCTTCGATCGGGACTACGAGAGTTTCAACTAAAACATCGACTTTATGGTCAAACTTCACATCAATTCAATACAGAAAAAGTTGAATTTGAAACATTAATTAAAAAAGCCATAGCACTTCGCTTAGTACTGTGGAAAAGTGTAGAGTTTTTTGAGAAACGATTGGATCAGAAATTTGATTCCGACATAAATAAACAAGATGTCTGTGTCAAGAACCTTCAGTCGTACCTAAATACTAAGGAAATACTGGGATTCAATATAAATCATCTGTATCATTCTTCCAATAGCATCGATTCGCATCGTCTTAAAATGTACTTTGAAACGATACAGGATCATATTGCATTGCTTGGGCAGGAATGCGGATTAAAACTACCGCACAATGGTAAAGATAAAATTGTTGATTACGCTTTAACAAAAGACATCAATCCTCAAAATTTCAACGGGTGTTATTTTATCGCCGGGGAACGTCAATTGTTATATCGGGTTTTTCGGGTGTTGTATAACGGCTTGGAGACTAACCGTGATATACATACTCTAGAGAAACTGTTTCACGCCTACCTACTTATTAAGAATATTTTCAGAAAGGAGATTATCCAATTGAATCAACGGCAAGGTTTTGCCAATTTTAAAGATTATCAAGATCGAAAGATGTATTTCTTAGGAGCGAAATCGTTGTACAAAACCATTTTCTTGGATATAACTCTAAACTACATGAGTGATCTGATGAACGTCAAGTCAAATGAGTATCGTATCGGGCCAGGGGAAAGTAGTGGAGAACTCAAAAACACTTTAGACGAAATTCTACGTGTGCGTAAATATCATAAATCGGAATATGATTGGGAAAAAGGTTTGCTAGGCATAAGTAATCCACTTGAAATAATCCTGAATGAAAATATACGCGAACAGGAAAACACAGTGTCTGAATTGTATTTCGTGATTCACTTTTTTAAACGGAAAGACAACCTGTTCTTCTTAAACAGTAAAAAGGGTAATAGACATAAGCTTGATGTTGAAATCAAGCAATCAGTTACTTCTAGGGACGCCATTCTTCGTGAACAAGTGAGAAAACATGCCTTAAGTTTAAGGGAGCTAAGAGAGCGCCATCCAGATTTCGCACAATGGATAAGAGGGATCGATGCTGCTTCAAGTGAAATCGCGGCAAGACCTGAGGCATTTGCTCAGGCATTTCGAATGCTGAAATATCATCAATTACGGGATAATTATGCAGAAATTAAAGGGAAACTAGTAAATAATCGACTAAACATCACTTTTCATGCTGGAGAGGACTTCTTTGATGTTGTTGATGGGATGAGATATATGGATGAATGTATCCGCTTTTTGTGCATGGAGCGCGGTGATCGTTTCGGTCATGGAGTTGCTTTGGGTATTGACGTGAAACAATTTTATGAACTCAAAGAGCGAAAAATCATGTTATCCAAGCAGTTATTGTTAGATAATACTGCATGGCTACTTTCAAAAGTTCGCAAATTTGGCTTGGGACATCATTTAAACGAAGTCTACCGACTGGAAAACCTCTTCAAGGGCCTTTATAGCGAAATCTATATCAACGGCTCTCCTAGTTCTTTGCAACATATCGATTACCAGCAATATTACGATTCCTGGAAACTGCGTGGGGATGACCCTGAGATATATTTTCAGTATTTCGACCAGCAGCACACCACTTATAAACGAAAATCCATCGGTTCCTATTTCGAAAACTGTATCAATCTCACCTACTGGGAACGCTGCAGATTAAACAAGATGAATAGCAAATTAGACTCTTTACGAAAGCGTATAGAAATCGCTCAATTGTACTTTGAATATCACTATAACCCAAATGTAAAAAACATAGGGACTGAGATTAAACAATTTGAAATTACGCCGGAATACATAAAACTAGTTGAAGATGTACAAGAAAAAATGTTGAAGCTAATTAGTCAACTCAACATAGCAATAGAAACAAACCCAACTTCTAATTACCTAATTGGTCCAATTAGTCAATACGCTCAGCACCCAATAAAGAGATGGTATAATATTGGTTTAGAGTATGAACCGGATAAAATTGCAAAGTCACCACAACTATCTGTATCAATTAATACGGACGACTCTGGGATATTTGCAACCTCTTTGGAAAACGAATACGCGCTTATGGCCATTGCTCTTGAGAAAGAAAAAGATGAAAATGGAGATCCCTTATATAAACCGTCAATGATTTATGACTGGCTGGATAAAATTCGGGAGATGGGATTACAACAAAGTTTTAATGTCAGATAAATGGTTCCAAATACATGTATTAACTACCAAATACCACTCTAAGAATCCACGAATCACCTTTTAATCACCTTCCAACAAAAAACCCTTTGTAAATCTATGACTTACAAAGGGTTTCAGCTCTAAATCGTACCCGGAGCGGGACTTGAACCCGCACGCCCATACAGGCACAGGATTTTAAGTCCGGCGTGTCTACCATTCCACCATCCGGGCATTTTGCCGGTGTGTGCTACCTCCCGATCGCTATCGGGGCACCATCCGGGCAGCTAACTTACCGAAGTCCCGATAGATCGGGGATCCGGCATTCAACGGTGCCGACTGCACCGTCACTAAACAAAAAAGGACTCGCCGTAACGAATCCTTTATGTTTGAGCGGGAGACGAGATTCGAACTCGCGACCCCGACCTTGGCAAGGTCGTGCTCTACCAACTGAGCTACTCTCGCTTATAATCCTAGCGATGTTGGGCGAACCAACTTCCGCCGTAGCGGATCGCTTATCTGGTATGTCAATTGAACACCTTTCGATGAACACCCGAACACAACTGTTACGGGCGACAAATGTAGAAAGTATTTTTTAAAATCAAAGCCGAAAACAAGGAAAAAAGAAGAAAATGTTAGCACTTTCTTCCGACAGGGCGGTAACAAGCTGATTTTCTTTTGGTTTTGACACATCCGTTTCCAGGAAGAAAAAAGCCACCAATAACGAAAACCAGCCCTCATAATGCCGGATCATCCAATCTCCTCTAGACATTGCAAAAAAACACAGCACCTGCAATCAAAACCTCCCCTCCACCTGTCCGTGCCGCGCAATCCTATGTGCTCTTGGTGTCTTTTGTCGTTACACTCCCCCGCACATCACATCCATGGCATCCGTGGCATCCGTGGCAAAAAAATATTCCCGGACCAATAACGGCAGCCAATAGTCACAGAAAACAATAAACACCACCGGATTCCAGGCAAAACTGCCGATATTCAGAATAAAATAACCGACGTGAAAGCATTTCTCAGAATAGCAGCCGCACTGGCGTTCGGAGTCGGAGCAATCGTAATCAGCTCCGCAGACATCCCGGAGAAAGCAACCGTCGTTAAACCCTTCGATCAGCAAAAGTACCTGGGAACCTGGTACGAGATCGCCCGGCTAGATTACAAATGGGAGAAAAACCTCGACAATGTCACGGCAACTTATTCGCTAAAAGAAAACGGCGATATCCGGGTCGACAACAAAGGCTACAACACCAAAAAGAACAAATGGCAACAAAGCATCGGCAAAGCAAAACCGGTAAGTGATCCCAAGGAAGGAAAGCTGAAAGTCTCGTTCTTCGGGCCCTTCTACTCCGGGTACAACGTTATTGCCATCGATAAAGACTACAAATATGCGCTGGTTGCCGGCGACAACACGAAATACCTCTGGATACTATCCAGGGAAAAAACCATTCCCGCGAACGTAAAGAAAGAATACTTGAAAAAAGCAGAAGACATCGGCTACAATACGGGGAATCTTGTCTGGGTAAAACACCTTAAAGACGAATGACAAGGAGGGGACAATTCAATTGGTTCCGTTGGTAACTCACTGATTAACGAAGCAATGTTACGTGCCCGTAGAATTCCGCTGGATGCCCCGTGCAATCGTAATACAGTACATGCACCTGGTAAACACCGTCCGGGGAGGGTAAACCCTTGTAAGATCCGCTCCATCCTGAAAAACCACCCGTTTCCTGGTAAACAAGTTCTCCCCAGCGATTCCTGATCAGGACTTCTTCGATGAGGATATTTGCGCCACTGTGAACATACAACTCGTTCGACTGGTCCCGGTTGGGCGTAAACGTATTCGGAAGATAAAAGTACTGTTCTTCCTGCAGGTTGATGAAAACAGAATCCGTTACGGACCCGCAGATATTGAAGGCATGAATGGTATACCATCCTGAATACGTCACTTCTTCCGGAATCAGATTTCCTTCCGGTGAAAGCAGCTCCAGCTCGTAATTGGTCTCGATGCCAAGGTCCACCACGCGGATGCCGGCCGAGCAGAATAAGAGTGAGTCCTGTAGCAGCGTAAGATCGACATCTGTTACCAGTACAACGTTCAGATCTTCACTGACTGTGCCACAGGCATTCGTAAGCGTACAGGTATAGGTACCTTCTCCCGGAATCCATTCGGTAGCGGAAACAGATCCCGAGCTCCACTGGTAGTTACCTGGCGTCCCAGGTGCCGTATAGGAAAAGCCGGTGTCCGTATCGAAACAGGTGTCCAGTACCGCGGGGAAAAAAAGTTCAGGAAAATAACCAATGTGTACGGCGCAGTCTGCCTCAACCGTTCCGCAGTCACCTGAAGCAACGATGTGGTAGATTCCCGATTGTTGCACAACAATGCTTAGGGATGTTTCACCGCTTGACCAGCTCACGGAAGTGATCCCGGAAGACGCATCCGGCGCGATCACCACATTCGCCCCCTGCTGCACACAGGTATCGATTGCCGGATAACTGATAGATGGTAGCGCAGCCTCGCTCACAACTGTGGGCCAGGTAGCTGAACCGCACGTATTGACAGCGGTCACAGTATAAACACCTGCGCCACTGGCTGAAAAAGTCGTCGCGGATGAACCGTCATCCCAGGTGATTTGGTTGGAATTCGCGATGGTCGGTGTGAGCAGGTAGGGGAAATCGGCTGGACAAACGGAGACAGCTTCTTCATAAGTGATCGAAGGATTGAACAGCACAGTCACCGAGAGTGAATCTGAAATCGTTGTGCAATTATCCGACACCTCCACCCAGTAAACACCTGTTTCCGAAATTGCCAGGGAAGCGGCTTGTGAACCGGTGCTCCAGTTGTAAGTCAGGGTTCCCGTCGGATTCGCTATCACTGGCGTAATCGTGAACGATTGTCCCGGACTGAGGCAGACAGACGTGTCGGAAGGCAGGCTCATATCCATGCCGGAGCCGCCGGAGAATGCAGGAACAATAGTATCGTAAGCCAGGCAGCAGTTCACCGGGTTAGTTACTGTAAGGAAAAGCGGTTCGCTGCTGGTCACCGAAATAGTTGCTCCTGTTGCCCCGTTCGACCATGTAAACTGCGGTGAACCGGCACCGCTTGCCGTTGCATGCAGTAGCACGGATGAACAATCGACATCGGTCTGTTGGATAGAAACAGTAATGCCCTGGCAAGCATCCGGGAGTACGATGGCAGTCTCCGTTCCCGCAACAGGAATGATGGTCGACAGGCTGGTTGTACTGTTCAGAGGCCCTGAAAACGGCGTGAAGCTTGTTTCCACAACAACGGGATGTTCGGTAACCGAGCAGTTTATCAGGTCGTTAAGATCCGCATCAACAAGGAGCTTACGCATATCCTGCTGACCTCCGGAAGTATAGTTGGTGATAAAATAATGGAGCCCGTTCCGGTAAATACTGTTACCCGATACCAGGTTCGCCACTCCCGAATAAACACTATAAGTGCCTGTATTGGGAGCGATCAACGCACAATCCTCAAAATGTCCCTGCTTATCGGTTTTCAGCAGGAAGACCCGCTGATCGGGTTGCCCTGTATTTACTTGTCCGTAGATCACATAGCCGGTCGGAGTGATATTGAATGTCCGGACGATTTCCGACGTGACGTTCTGAATATTAAAATACCGGGCAAAAGCCACATTTCCCTGGAGGTCACATTTCAATATGCCTGATTTCAGGTCCGTGCAGCCCGTGCAATTGTCATCGCCAACGTAAGCTACCACGAGTGAATCCGCGCCGTCATACTCGATGCGCTGGCCGTAGAACCGGTTGATTGTACCACCGGCTACATTGAACAGCAGGTAGCGTTTAAGGAACACGTTTCCCGTAATATCGATCCCGATCAGGTGCGCACGCATATCGTTGCTGGTAGCGCCATTCACATACGAACGGCCTGTTATGAATAGCTTTCCATTCACGATTGATGAAGCACTGATGAAATCGTCGAGGAAATCAACACCGTAAGCGGGAAATTCCAGGCCGATCCGTGGTGTTTGCCAGAGTAGCTGTCCTGTCTGGCTGGAAATCCCCATCACCTTTCCATCGTTGACACTCCCGCTGATGTAGCCGCCCACGAGCACAAAGAGCCCCGGGCTGTAGCGCATAGAAGAAAAATAGTGATTCGAAGATGTTTCGCAGAAGATCCAGTAAGCAGCTCCTGTCTGAGCATTAAGCTTAAAATAAGCGCAGCCAATGGGCCCCGTGCCCGACCGGATATACCCGCATCCGAATAACGTATCGCCGATGACATCAATAAATCCGATCTCAGAAGTATGTTGCGCATTCGCTGAAAAGGAGAGTGTTTTACTCCACACGGTCGTATTCGAAGCGTCCTGTCGGACAATGAGTGCTTTCGTGCCTGTCGTTCCGCCAATGAACGAGTTGCCGGCATTATCGGCACAAATGCTGATACCGTTATCTGCTGCTCCAGTGCCTATTGTACCGGATTGTCCGAAGGAAATAGCCCAAAGGAGAATAAAAATAGACGTTGATAACGATTTAAGCACGTGTTCGAATTAAGAGCACAAATATACTTTTTTCGTAGTGGCCCCGAACCAGATCAGCTGTTAATGGCGCTGTTAATTTTCTGGCGCTGTCGATTATTGGGGACGGTATTCAAGCTATGCCCCGATTATGCTGTCCGGACCAAACAGAAAGAAGAAACCGGGAAAGCAGACCAACTTCATATGCCAAAGGCTTTTTTAAACTAACAATACTATTACAGGCTTTAAAAACGCCCCGTTCGCATAAGCAAGCGGGACGTTCCCCTGTAAACAGTACGCTCATTACGCGATATCCGCAGCCACTGGCCAGTGATAGGCGTCACTCGTAAAATCGAGCTCATTCCCCAATACCGGGTTGGTCTGAAGTACATTGGTCAGGATATGGTCTACTCCGTCGATAGTGCCGTTCACACCCGTAACATCTACCCACTGATTGTTGAAGTACCAATCCACATGCTGGTAATTCGCATTAAAGTCCGCTCCGATAACCGTGTTCGCATAAAACTGCTGCTGGCTTAGAATTTCCAGCCCGGCGTCGCCCCAGTTGCCTGTTTCGTTGTGCCAGTTAAACAGCTGGTAATTGGTCTGGTTGTGCGTTACCTCGATAAATACAGGCGCCCGCAACAGGCATCCCGTAGGAAGCACGAACGTCTCCGGGTTGAAGTACTGGATATTTCCGTAAGACTGCACGGTGGCCGCATTCCAGATAAATGCATAGGTGGTGTTAAACGAGCTGCAGGCATACTGCATACTCGGGTGCTCCTCGATCGTTGCCGCGTTCCATCCATGAGGAGGGTTAACGACAAACCCGAAAGGGAGTTCCTGCAGGACAACGACATCCACGTTGTTCTGTACGGCAATGTCCATAATGATGTTCAGCCGTTCGTCCGGCGTGGCGGCTGCCTGCCCGTTGATCGTGTAATACGGGATCGTACCGCGATAAATGTTCCATGTTAAAACTCTCATACTTTTTCTTTTAAGATTAAAATCAAAAGTAAGAGGGCCGCATGCGCTGTTTTAGCGTAGTAGCACGTGATTTATGGGATGCGTAAAATCACCCGGCGTGTGTTTCCGGGGAAGGGACAGGGCATGAAAGCAATTACAGGGAAAAGATCACCCGCCCGTCAGCTTCTTGATCTCGTTCAGCTTCATGAGTGCCTCGACCGGCGTTAAAGTATTGATATCGATCGTGACCAGCTCGTCGTGGATCTGCTCCAGCACCGGGTCGTTCAGCTGGAAAAAGCTCAGCTGCATGTTCGAGTCCGCTACGGCAGCTTTCAGCGATTCCTTTACGGTAACCGTTTCGGGGCTCGCATGGTTCAGCTCGAGCTGTTTCAGCATCAGTTCCGCGCGTTGTATCACTTTCTTCGGCATCCCGGCAAGTTTGGCCACATGGATCCCGAACGAATGCTCGCTGCCGCCCTTTACGAGCTTGCGCAGGAAAATGATCTTCTGCCCCACTTCCTTCACCGAAACGTTGTAATTGTGAATGCGCGGGAACTGCTCTTCCATTTCGTTGAGCTCGTGGTAATGCGTGGCAAACAGCGTTTTTGCCCGCGCCCCGGGAAGCTCGTGCAGGTACTCCGCGATCGCCCAGGCAATGGAAATGCCGTCGTACGTGCTCGTTCCGCGCCCGATCTCGTCCAGCAGGATCAGGCTCCGGTCGGAAAGATTATTGAGAATGCTCGAGGTCTCGTTCATTTCCACCATAAAGGTCGATTCGCCCGAAGAAATATTGTCCGAAGCGCCAACGCGTGTAAAGATCTTGTCCACGATCCCGATGCGCGCCTGTGCCGCCGGAACAAAGCTGCCCATCTGGGCCAGCAAGGCGATCAAAGCCGTCTGGCGAAGCAAAGCGCTTTTTCCCGCCATGTTGGGGCCCGTGATCATAATGATCTGCTGCTCTTCCTTGTCGAGGTATACATCGTTCGGAACGTATACTTCACCGGCTTTCAGCTGTCCTTCGATCACCGGATGGCGACCGTCTTTGATGTCGAGTGCATACGATTCGTCCACCAGCGGGCGCACGTAGTTGTTTTTGACCGCGATCTGCGCAAACCCGCAGAGACAGTCAAGCTGTGCCACGTAATAGGCATTTTTCTGGATCGGCGCGACCCACGAAAAAAGCTGCTGCAATAATGCGCTGTACAATCCCGACTCGATCACCGCAATGCGGTCTTCCGCACCGAGGATCTTCGTTTCATATTCTTTCAGCTCCGGCGTAATATAACGCTCCGCGCTCACGAGTGTCTGCTTGCGGATCCATTCCGGCGGAACTTTATCCTTGTGCGCGTTCCGTACTTCGAGGTAATAGCCGAACACGTTATTGAAAGCGATTTTCAGGCTGGGGATCCCCGTTCGTTCCGACTCGCGGTTCTGCATCTGCTCCAGGTAATCTTTCCCGAGGCCCGAAACACCGCGCAATTCGTCGAGCTCGGTATTTACACCATCGGCGATCACCGGGCCTTTTCCCAGCTGAACTGCCGGGTTTTCGGCAATCGTTGCACGGATCAGGGTTATCAGCTCATCGCAGGGCTGTATCGCTTTGGAAAGCTGTTGCAGCAGTGAAGAAGCGCTTTCTGAGCAGGAATTCCGCAACGGCTCCATGTGCGTAAGGATACTCGCCAGGGAATTCAGCTCCCGCGGGAGGATCCTTCCGACGGCAATTTTGGAAACGAGCCGTTCCATATCGCCGATCGCATGCAGCTCGTGATCGATCGCGAACCGCAGCGCGTCCTTCTTCACCATATCTTCCACCGCTTCCTGGCGCAGGTTGATCTGTTCCACCTGTTTCTGCGGCATCACGATCCAGCGTTTCAGCAGGCGGTCGCCCATCGGTGTCTGCGTGGCATTGATAACGTCGTAAAGCGTTCTTCCGCCTTCATTCAAGGGAGAAATAAGCTCGAGATTGCGGATCGTAAAGCGGTCGAGCCACACGCATTTTTCTTCTTCTATGCGCTGGATCTGGGTAATATGAGCCGTTTGTTTGTGCTCCGTTTCGCCGAGGTAATGGAGAATAGCGCCCGAAGCGATCATTCCGTGCGGCAGGTCTTCGATTCCGAAGCCTTTCATGGAATTCGTTTCGAAGTGGGCCGTCAGGCGGTCACTGGCAAAATCGGGCGTATAGACCCAGTCTTCCAGGCGGAAAGTATAATAGCGCTGCCCGAAGCTTTCTTCGAAGAGCTTGTGCTTGTTTTTCTGAAAGATCACCTCGCTGGGCTCAAAGCCCTGCAGCAATTTATCGATGTAGTCCAGCGAGCCTTGCGCGGTAAAGAATTCGCCCGTGCTCACATCCAGGAAAGCGATCCCGTGAACGTCTTTATCGAAATGCACCGAGCAGAGAAAATTGTTCTTGTGCCCGTTAAGGATTTTATCGCTGTAGGAAACACCGGGAGTCACCAGCTCGGTCACACCGCGTTTCACAATGTTTTTGGTCATTTTGGGATCCTCGAGCTGATCGCAGATCGCCACGCGATGCCCTGCCCGCACCAGTTTGGGCAGGTATGTGTCCAGGGAATGGTAAGGAAAGCCCGCAAGCTCGATCTCCGAAGGAGAGCCTGCGCCACGTTTGGTGAGGATAATGCCCAGTACACGGGCGGCAAGAACAGCGTCCTGCCCGAACGTTTCGTAGAAATCGCCCACGCGGAACAACAACAATGCCTGCGGGTGTTTTGCTTTGATCGCGTTGTACTGTTGCATCAGGGGCGTTTCCCCTGCAGTTTTCTCAGCCTTTTTCTTTGCCAATGTGTCTGATTTGAATAAGTCGTAAAATTAAGAGGTGTTGGCGATAGAACGGCGTTTTTTGTACAACGGGTTATGAACACTTATGAACAGAACAAGCGTCAGGGTCTTTTACCGCAAAAGGGAAAGGCAATAAACAGTTACTTCTTCCCAAGTTCCCGCTTCGCAAATTCCCACAACACAATTCCCGCACAAACGGAAACATTCAGGCTGTGCTTCGTGCCGAATTGAGGAATCTCCAGGATGTAATCCGATACATCGATCACGGACTGGTCTACACCATCGACCTCATTTCCAAAGACCAGCGCATAAGGCTGGACAGGAAGGAGAGAAACCTGTTCCAGCGAAGTGGTCTTTTCAGCCTGTTCGATGCTGCACACGCAAATGCCTTGCTCTTTCAGCTCCTGAACCAGTTCGTCGATCGAACCACGATACTCCCAGGCCACGGTTTCTGATGCTCCAAGCGCCGTTTTCTGAATTTCGCGATGTGGAGGAACAGCCGTTATACCGCATAAAAAGATCTTCGCCACATTGAAAGCGTCGCCCGTCCGGAAAAAAGTTCCAATATTGCTCAGACTTCGGATGTCGTTCAGCACAATGTAGAGCGGAAATTTCTTTTGCTCACGGAAAGTCACTTCATCGACCCGGTCGAGCTCCCATAGTTTCAATTTTCGGTTCACAGACGCCATGGCACAAAAATACGCAGCACAATGGAACGAAAGTCAAATCCGCTTTCCTAAAGAGAAGATGTTAGTCATTTACTTTAAACCCGGCCTTACGAACAAACGGTCGCCCTCCTCAGATGAGGGACTAAGGGAGGTGGCAGGAACTAAAATCTCCGGATTTTCGGATAGTGCAGTTAAAAAGCGGGGCATCGCTCCTCAAAGAAAACAACGTTTATCCTGCTATGAATTACCCTGAAAACGTCATTCACTTTCCTGAACTAATCTGTATCTTTGCACCACTTTTTTAAACGACATGATCAAGACAGATATCATCATCATCGGCGCCGGACCGGTGGGATTATTTACCATATTCGAGGCAGGGCTTCTGAAGCTGCACTGCCACCTCATCGATTCATTGCCAATCCCGGGCGGGCAATGCGCAGAGATCTATCCGAAGAAACCGATCTACGATATTCCAGGCTTTCCTTCCGTGCTTGCCGGCGACCTCATCGACAACCTGATGGAACAGGCCGCGCCGTTCAAACCGGGCTTTACACTCGGCGAAGCAGCACAAACGATCGAAAAGACCGGGGAAGGTAAATTCATCGTAACGACCGTTCGCGGAACACAGCACGAAGCACCGATCGTTATGATCGCTGGCGGACTCGGTGTATTCGAGCCGCGCAAGCCGCCGATCGCCAACATCGCCGATTTCGAAGACAAAGGAGTCGAGTACATCATCAAAGATCCTGAATTCTACCGCGGAAAACGCTGCGTGATCGCAGGCGGCGGCGATTCGGCACTCGACTGGTCCATCTTCCTGGCAGAAAAGAAAATCGCAAAAGAAGTTGTGCTCGTTCACCGGAGCAGCTCCTTCCGCGGGCACCTGGACTCCGTTCAGAAAGTCATCAACATGGCCGAATCCGGTGAAATACACCTCATCACCGAAGCAGAGGTTACCGGCCTCGACGGAAACGGCGTCCTGAACCAGGTAAAAATCCAGCACGCTTCGCAGGGAGAGATCCTGCGCGATACCGATCACTTTATTCCGCTCTTTGGCTTGAAGCCGTCACTCGGCCCGATCGCCGACTGGGGACTGGAGATCGAAAAGAACGCGATCAAAGTGAACACGCTCGATTATTCGACAAATATCCCCGGAATTTACGCCATCGGCGACGTCAACACCTACGAGAATAAGCTCAAGCTCATTCTTTGCGGATTCCACGAAGGAACACTCGCCGTGCAGTCCGCCTTCGCCCGTATTCACCCGGACAAAAAGAACATTCTGAAATACACCACCGTAAACGGCGTTCAGGGATTCTAACCCCCTTCGTTTACTCAAAAGCTCAGCGGCTCTCGTTTTTCGGGGGCCGTTTTTTGTTTGTCGCTATTCATAAAAACGCTGTTCCCGTTCAATTCCACTCCACACATCTATTCGTACCCTGCGGGATCTGTGAAATCTGCGCGAGCATATTCCTACAGCACTACTCCTGCAGCCTTAACATCCTAAAATCCGGACATCCATCAAAATTGGTCTGACAATTGCAGGAAGCGGGCAGCTTACGGAAGCAAGGCGTCTTCGTCTCCGGTTAGAAAGCGTATATTTAATGCATTCAAAAACAAAGTATATGAACAGCAAAATCATCATGCTCGCAATTGTCTCCTTCATGGGATTATCCGCAAACGCCCAGCTGGGAAAGATCGTTACCAAAGGAAAAGAGCTTACTGGAACTTCTTCGGGAGCCTCTTCCGGACTCACAAAAGACGAGGTCGTTTCAGGCCTGAAAGAAGCCCTGACGCGCGGCTCGGAAAAATCCGCGAAAGCAGCTTCTGTGGTAGACGGTTTTAACGGAAACCCGCTCATCCACATTCCGTGGCCAGCCGAAGCACAGTCCATGAAAGAAAAGCTCATCAAGCTCGGCATGCAGAAAAAAGTCGACGAATTTGAATTATCCGTTAACCGCGCAGCAGAAGAAGCAGCCAAAGAAGCCTATCCGATATTCGTTGCCGCCGTGAAAGACATGACCGTTGCCGACGGATTCGCCATCCTCAACGGCGGAGATACAGCTGCAACGCATTACCTGCGCCAGACAACCACCACTCCGCTCACAGCGAAATTCGCCCCGGTCGTGAAAGCCGCCATGGAAAAAACACAGGTAACGGCTTACTGGACACCGCTGGCGAATACCTACAACAAGATCCCGGGCGTTACGAAACAGAACCCGGACCTCGAAGCATACGTTACGGCAAAAGCCATCGACGGACTGATGCTCCTCATTGCACAGGAGGAAGCGAAGATCCGCCGCGATCCGGCCGCACAGGTCAGCGATCTGCTGAAAAAAGTCTTCGGAAAGAAATAGCTTACGCCTCTTGACAGGAATTCATAAAACGGCTCTCCTTACGAGGGCCGTCTTTTTTTTGTCTTATGTACTATTTCCATTTTTTTCGCGTTAACTACTCTTAACCGGTACATCCATCTTATGAAAACAGCCTTATTCGCCCTGCTACTGCTCAGCGTATCTTCCGCCTGGTCACAGGTCAAAGTCATCCGATCCAGCATTTACTTCGACACCGACAAGCACAACCTGCGGAAAGATTCCCGGAAGGCACTCGACCGGCTGGCAGATTCCATCAGCGGGCTCGAGGTTACGCGCATCATCACAAAAGGGAACACCGATAGCGAAGGCGACAGTCTTTACAATGTGCGCCTGTCCAACGACCGCACACTGGCCGTCACAAACTACCTCGCCGGCAAACAGCTCGACCGCAAGCTCTTCACGACCGAATATTACGGCGAGAATATGCCCGTAACCGTCAACGATACCGAAGACGGCAAGCAGAAAAACCGCCGCGTCGACATCCTGGTCTTTTACAAGGTAAAACCGCCCGTTGTAACGAAACCGGCCCCATTACCGCCAGAGCCCCCGAAAGTCGCTGCAGTAACCGAAGATCCGTGCAAAGGCGACACGACCATCACGCTGGCCAAAGGCACGCAGGTCACGTTCAACCGCTGCGAATTCCTCGAACGCTACAGTTGCCTGGACCTTGCCGAGATTACCACAACAGGCGAAGTGCGCACAGCAGGCCTTACGACGATGGAAAACAGTTCCGGATTTCTCGCCAGCGGCGGTATGTTCAGCCTGATGCCCAAACCGGGTTGCGGCAGCAGCGCCGGCAATTGTTTCAAAACTCCCGTCATTGTCCGCATGCCCGTACCGCCTTCCGCAGACGGACGCACCGATTTCAATATGTACGACCTCAATCCTGCCGTTACCTGGACGGCCACAAAGAAAAAACCGGACATCGTCACCATCGCCGGCGTGAAGTATTTCCAGTTCGAAATGGACTGCCCCGGACGAAAAAACATCGACCGTAAAATCAAAGGCACCGGGCTGGGCAGGACAACCCTCAGAGTGCCGCGGCGATACAGGATCGTTGAAGCCGTGATCTATTCCGAAGCGCCTTTTTCCGTGTACACCTTCTCGCCGCGCAAGCGCAAATACCTGATCAAAAAAAGACAGGTCCCGTGCTTTGTCAATTACAGCAATGTCGACATCACCGTTACCGATAAAAAAGGCGACACGCTCGTGCTCGTCAGCGAATGCACGCTCGATCAGTACACCAAAAGGTACTGGTGTTCCAAATGTGGCAAGATGGACGAGATCGAAACCAGAAAGCTGGGCATCTTCCCGATGAAAAAGCGCGGCCTCTACCGCCGTTACCGCTTCAAAAAGGAGGAGTTTATGCACAAAGGAACCGGGGCGCCCGCCAACACAGGAACGGGAGAAGAGTAACGGAACCAGATCAGTCATTCAGCACCAAAACGGTCCGACTGACGACTTCCGACGATCGACCGCTTTAACAACCCGTTAACTCCCTTCACCTCTTCTTTTCCGTACCTTTACCCTCATGTTTTCGAAAGCGGAAAAAGAACGTTATAAACGGCAGTTTTCACTGGATAATTTCGGTGAGTTCAGTCAGCAGAAGCTGAAACAGGCAAAAGTGCTTGTGATCGGCGCAGGCGCGCTTGGCTGCCCCGTTTTAAATTACCTCGCAGCAGCAGGAGTCGGCACCATCGGGATAGTGGATAACGACACCATCGATCTGTCCAACCTTCACCGGCAGGTCTTGTACACCACCGCTGAAATTGGCCGGCCAAAAGTGCTTGCAGCGCAGAAACGGCTGCAGGAAATGAATCCCGATAGCACAGTTATCCCGCACCAGGTAGTCTTTTCTCCGGAAAATGCGCTGGAGCTGGTAAAAGACTATGACATCGTGGTCGACGGAACAGACAACTTTCCGACGCGCTACCTCATCAACGATGCCTGCGTACTGGCAGGAAAAGCCAATGTTCACGGTTCAGTGGTGCGCTATGCGGGAACCGTTTCCGTTTTTAATTTCAATGACGAAAACGGAGATCCCGGGCCCAATTACCGCGACCTCTTCCCTGTTCCGCCACTCCCCGAAGAAGCGCCCTCGTGTGCAGAAGCCGGCGTGATTGGCATCATTCCGTCCATCATCGGGTCCATGCAGGCCATGGAAGTGATCAAGATCATTACCGGTATCGGAGCTGTCGCTTCCGGGAAATTCATTCACTACGACAGCCTGACCAATCAGCAGCGCGTGATCAGGTTTCAAAAAGATCCGGAGAATCCGCTCACGAATGCGAATGAAAGCTTTATTTTTGAAACCGATTATCCGACGTTTTGTCACCAAACCCAGAACAATATGAAAAGCATTACCGTTGAAGAGCTGAAAAACCTGATGGATGCAGGAAGTGATTTCCAATTAATCGATGTGCGCGAGCCTTACGAAAACGATATTTGTACGCTTAACGGCACGCTCATCCCGATGGCAGAAGTTCCGAACAACGTGGAGCAGTTCGATCGCGAAAAACAAGTGATCGTTCATTGCCGCTCGGGAAAACGCAGCGCTAACGTGATCGATTTTCTGGAGCAGAACCACGGTTTCACCAATTTATACAACCTCGAAGGAGGAATCCTTGCGTGGTCGGCGCAGATCGATCCGGCAATGGAGAGCTATTAAATCATGAACAGGCGGACGGTCAATGCGGTCATTATTCTCGGGATCCTTTCGATTACGAGTATTTTGTTCATCCAGATCTTCTGGATCAGGAAAACCATCAAGGCGCAGAAAGTAGCCGTTGAGATCCAGGAACGGGAAGACAGCCTGAACCTGAAACAATTCTCCGAGCATGCGCACATCGCGCTGCGTAATGTACTGGAAGAAATTTCCGATTACACGGAAAACACGACCGACCTGTACGGGGCCGTCAAGCAGATCCGCACCAATTATTTCTCCGTCGACATCGCCGAAGAGCTGCACCCGTATTACCTGGAAACACTGCTGAAACGTGAATTCTACGATCAGAGCCTGAACCAGGATTTCCAGTACGGGATCTACGACTGTTATTCCGATTCCATCGTCTTCGGGAATATGATCCGCTTCACCAAAGATTCGCTCTACGCGCCCGCAACCGACAGCATGGCAGGAATAACCTCCGAAAAGCTCAAATGGAAAAAAGACGGGCATTATTTCACCGTCCTGTTTCCCAACATCAACAGCCATCCCATAGAAACAAGCGAGCAGCTCACTTCCCCATGGGTTTACCTCGTCGTTATCATCGCCCTGATACTCGTATTCTTCGGCTTTGCCATCAACGTGATCCTGCGTCAGAAGCGCTTATCGGAAGTCAAAACCGATTTCATCAACAACATGACCCACGAGCTGAAAACGCCGATCTCCACCATTGGGCTTTCGAGCGAATTGCTGCTGCGCGGTGATTTCACCGAAGATCCCGAACGGCTGAAACGCTATGCCGAGATCATTTACAAAGAGAACAAGCGCCTGGAAAACCAGGTAGAGCGCGTGCTCAACGTGGCCAAGCTCGATAAAGAAAAGCTCGTTCTGAAAAAAGAAAAGCTGTCGCTCCACGAGCTGATCCTCGACGCCAAAGAAAGCTTCGACATCAACCAGACCGATGCCGGCGGAAAGATTATCCTGGAGCTGCATGCCACAGACGATGTTTTAACTGTCGACCCGGTGCATGTGACCAATGTGATCTACAACCTGCTCGACAACGCAGTAAAATACTGCGAAGAAACGCCGGAGATCACAATCAGAACAGCCAATTCCGACAACGGCCTTCAGCTGTCCATCCAGGACAACGGCATCGGGATGAGGCGCGAGGACCACAAAATGATCTTCGACAAATTCTACCGCGTCCCGACCGGCAACCTGCACAACGTAAAAGGCTTCGGCCTCGGCTTGTACTACGTAAAGCTGATCGTGGAAGAGCATGGCGGCAAGATCCAGCTGAAAAGCGCCCCGGGTAAAGGCTCCACGTTCCACTTGTGGTTCCCGATGTCGCGGTGAATTACAGGCGATAATCCCTATCTTTGCCCGTGGAAAAACTCATAAACCGGATATTCGCCATCAGCGATCAGCACGATTTCGAGCAGTGCGCACTGGACGTTTACCGCTACCAGCGCGAACACGTTCCCGTATACCGCCAGTTCGTCGAATTGCTGGGCAGGCCGGAGCCACAGAAGGCGGCCGACATTCCTTTTCTGCCCATCTCGTTCTTTAAAACGCACGATATAATCCCGCAGGGATTCGAACCCGCGATCCTGTTCAAAAGCAGCGGAACAACCGGCATGGAGCGCAGCAAACATCTTGTAGTCGATCCTTCCGTCTACGAACGTTCCTTTTCGGCAACCTACGAGCGCTTTATCGGCCCGCCGAACGAACAGATCATTCTCGCCCTGCTGCCGAATTACATCGAACAGGGCGAATCCAGCCTCGTGTACATGGTCGATCACCTCATTCGCAGCACGGGGCATACGCTTTCCGGTTTTTACCTCGGCAACGCGCAATCCCTGCTTTCTGCAATAGACAGCGCGCGCTTAACCGGCAGAAAGATCGTTTTATTCGGCGTGAGCTATGCCCTGCTCGACCTCGCGGAATTAAAGCCGGACCTGTCCGATGTGCTTGTTATCGAGACAGGTGGCATGAAAGGACGACGCAAAGAAATGACCAAAGAAGAATTGCACCGCGAGCTCAAAGCCGCTTTCGGAACGGCTTATATTTCATCGGAATACGGCATGAGCGAATTGCTTTCGCAGGCTTACAGCGACAAAGACGGACTGTTCGAGCTTCCGCCATGGATGCAGGTACGTCTGCGCGACGTGAACGACCCGATGTCCGCCGTACAGGAAGGAAGAACAGGCGGCGTCGATGTGACTGACCTGGCAAACATCTATTCCTGCGCTTTTATTTCGACGCAGGATCTCGGCAAGATCACCGATGGAAAGCTGCAGCTCATGGGACGGTTCGACGAAGCAGATATCCGCGGATGTAACCTACTTGTGCAATAATGATTAACTTGGTTCTGGCAAGTATGCTCCCATACGCGCTTCAATTGGTACAGGAATGAGCAGCAACATACATACATTCATTGCCGGAAAGGCGGAGCAGTTATTCGAAAAAGTAAAAGGTTACCGCGAGCACATGCACCGGTTTCCAGAGCTTTCCTACGAAGAGCACGAAACATCCGCTTTTGTTGCCGCACAATTGACAAAGCTTGGAATTCCGTTCCGGTTTTCGGCAACAACCGGCCTCACGGCAGTGATCCGCGGCGACCGGCACACGGAAAGCGACAGCTGCTTCGGCCTTCGGTCCGAACTCGACGCCCTGCCCATCCGTGAACAGAACGATGTTCCGTATAAATCACAGAACGATGGCATCATGCACGCCTGCGGACACGATGTTCACACAGCGATCCTGCTCGGCGCAGCAGAAATCCTGCAGGAGCTCCGCAACGAGCTGCCACACCCCGTAAAGCTCTTCTTTCAGCCGGGCGAAGAGAAAAATCCGGGCGGCGCTTCGCTGATGATCGCCGACGGCGCACTCCAGGATCCACCCGTTCACGAAATGGCGGCCCTGCACGTATTCCCCGAGCTGGAAGCCGGAAAGCTGGGTTTCAAAACCGGCATTTACATGGCTTCCTGCGATGAGATCTACATCACCATCAACGGAAAAGGCGGACACGGCGCGATGCCGCACCAAACCATCGACCCGATCATCATCGGCGCACAGCTGCTCCTGAGCCTGCAGCAGATCGTGAGCCGCAACTGCGATCCGAAAATTCCCTGCGTGTTGTCCTTCGGACATTTCGAAGCACTAGGTACAACAAACGTCATTCCCGAGAAAGCCATCCTGAAAGGCACTTTCCGCACAATGGACGAACCCTGGCGCGCCAAAGCCCTGGAACTGATAGCACAGCATGTCCACCATGTAACGGCTGCGAACGGCGCTACGGCAAATCTCGAAATTTCCAAAGGATATCCCGTGCTGGAAAACGATCCCGGCACAACAACACGCATACGCACCAAGCTGGAACAACACTTCGGCGAAACGAACATAGAAACACTGCCGATCAGGCTCACATCCGAAGATTTTTCCTTCTATGCACAGGAAATTCCCGTCTGTTTTTTCAGGCTTGGAGTGGGAAATACAGCCAAAGGCATTACGCATGGCGTTCATCATCCTTTATTCAACATCGACGAAAATGCATTGCTCACGGGCATGCAGGCCATGTCTTTGGCACCGTTTTCGTAAAACCGACGGTTATGAAATTAAAGCATCTCATCTTTGTACTCTTACCTGTTCTGCTGGCGGCCTGTGCCGAAGAGCCTTCCGTGAAGGAAAAAGAAATCTACGCGGTCAAAAACATCGGCATGCTGTCAACCACCGAATACACCGTGGGTAAGATCGTGAAGCTAACCGATAAAAGCGACTGGATGAAGCTGAAATGGGGCGACCGGAAGATCCTCATGAGCTGTAAAGCGAAAGTCAAAGCCGGCGTCGATTTGAGCAAGATCATCGATAAGGACATCCAGGCGAAAGGAAAGCGGATAGAGATCACCCTCCCGGCGCCCGAGATCGTTTCCTTCGAAATGGATCCCGACCAGATCCGTACCGAAATGACCGATGTGAACGGTATGCGCTCCGATTTTACGCAGGACGAGAAAAACAGGATCATGCAGCTTGGCGAGCAGGCGATCAGAAAAGAGATGGAAGCACTCAATATTCTCAAAGATGCCGAGAACAATGCGAAAGCGTTCCTCACCGATTTTTACAAAGAACTGGGATTTGAAGAAGTAATCATTCATGGTACGAGCGAAAACAAGAGAGATTAGGCAGCTGATCACACGATTAGCGCTGGTAGCAGCACTCATCATCGGCGGGTTGCTGGCCTGGAAAGCATGTAAAAGCTTCACCGGCGGATCCGACTGGAAAATTGATGATACGCCGCTGCACGTAGAGCAGATTCGCGAGATCGTGGAGCTGAACACGGTCAAATTCCGCGATGAGGTCGTTGTGGACACTGTGGAATACTACCGCAACCTGGCCGAACAGATCTCCGGCAACTTTGAAAAAATAAAGAACATCGACGAGATTGGCGAAGGCATCAAAGGCAGCGCCGTGAAACGCCGGCTCACCGTGATCATGAAAGGCGAGCTGCTTTATGGCGTCGATCTGAAAACCCAGGAGCTCATCGTAACACCTAAAGGCGATACGCTGTTTGTGAAAATCCCACAGCCGAGGCTATTATCTGTCAGCCTGACTCCGGAAAACACCGAAGTATTCATCGAAAACGGCGTTTGGAAGGATTACGAGCGGCAGGCCCTGCAGCGCAAAGCCCGTGCAAAGATGATCGCTTCCGGCGAGCGGCTGAACCTCAAAGAAAAAGCCAAAGCACCGCTCGAACGATTGCTGAAACAGCTCATTGTAACCGACAAGCAGATCGTTATCGATTATTACTGATATGAACTCGAAACTTACTTTCCGTTGGGCTGTAACGCTTTTCGTGATTGGAATATTCAGTATTCTCACCACCTTCGGAATCGGGATGATCCAGCACATCTTCAGAAATTACGATCATCACACCGACGCCTTTAAGCAGCACGGCTGGCCCTTCTCTTTTTATTACGAGACAACTTTCAGTGACGACGGCCTGCACGGTGCACAACCGTTCGGTGTGATTTGGGATCCTGTCTTTTTCTTCGTCGTTTATTCCTTGCTCTTCGGCTGCTACAAGCTCGTTCTGAGAAGCTGGAATCCGATGCCTTTGCAAAAGCCTTCTAAAGACAGGATCATCAACACATCCGATCCGGTAGAAAACTGATCCTGAGATGGTAAAATAGTTAAGATTGGTTAAGTGCTTTGAAAATCCGCGAGATTTTCCGGTATTTTGAACAACGCATCTTAAACTGTTTCACATGAGAAAACGTTCACTTTTCTTATTGCTCGTTACCGGCATAGTATTCAGCTGCTCGAAAGATCTCAAACAGACCAATAAAATTCACGGTACATGGGAAATCACCAGCCTGCAGGAATATTCGGGCGACGTCAGCTCTTTTTCCACCGATCCCGAAGGTGTTTTTCAATTCGACAAATGCCAGGTCCTCGAAGAGGAGTTCAGAGCGTTCCGGCAGCAGTATTCCTACTCACATGGTAGCAACACGATCTCCAAAAACGAAACGGGAATCTATAAATTCGACGATGAAGGCCGGTTGCTCACCATCCGTATACCGGACGATAACGGCTATCACCAGACCGTTTATCACCTGATCTCACTGAAAAACAAAAAGCTGGTGATCGAGCATATACGGTCGCAGAATGACCGTACGATCCTGACCTTAGAAAAGAAATAAGGCGCAATTATTTTCTAAGAAAAATATTCTAATTCGCCATCTCGCTCATAAACTTAATCCGCATCAGTCGCAGCTCTTCTTCGGTATAATCACCGTCGAATTCGCGGTAAGCAGTCGTCAGATCGTCTGTTTCGGCTTCGGAGAAATAATCGAAGATCTCTTCCTGGTTCTCCGCATCGAGAATATCGTCGATGTAGTAATTGATGTTTACGCGCGTTCCGGAAGAAACGATCGCTTCGATCTCTTCAATGACTTCATCCATGGACTTGCCCTGTGCACGGCCAATGTCTTCGAGCGGCAGCTTGCGGTCGATATTCTGAATGAGCTGTACTTTCAGTCCGGATTTATTCACCAGCGACTTCATAACGAGGTCGTCCGGGCGATCGATGTCGTTCTCTTCGACGTATTTGCCGATGAGATCAAGGAACGGTCGTCCGTAGCGCTGAGCTTTCCCGGTTCCGACTCCCTGGACATTCGTGAGCTCGTCCATCGTGATCGGGTAGAGGAAACACATGTCTTTCAGGGAAGGCTCCTGGAAAATAACGAATGGCGGAATGTTGTTTTGCTTGGAAAGCGTTTTGCGCAGGTCGACGAGCATACCGTAAAGCACTTCGTCGAAAGCGCCGCCTTTGCCGCTCACTATACCATCATCGTCGTCCGTAGCCGAGAAATCGTGCTGTTTGAGCAGAATATACGGTTCCGGATTGGCAAGGAATGCCAGGCCTTTTTCCGTGAATTTCAGTGTTCCGTATGTTTCCACATCCTTGTAGAGGAATCCGCCGACAACCGTCTGACGGATCACCGCGTTCCAGAAATGCTCGTCTTTATCTTTCCCGACACCGAAGAGCGGAAGCTGATCGTGCCGGTAGCTCTTGATCTCGGCCGTAACGCCACCTGAAAGGAACGCGCACACATGCTTGGATTTCTGTTGTTCCTGCAAGGTCTGAACAACCTGCAGCAGCTGTTTCACATATTCGCCGCCTTCAAAACGCTCGCGCGGATGACGACAGTTGTCGCACATCTCATTGCAGCCCTTTTCGTCAAATGTCTCCCCGAAATAATGGAGAATGAATTTCCTGCGGCACACCGAGGTTTCGCTGTAGGAAACGATCTCGTTGAGCAGCTGTTTCCCGATCTCCTGCTCGGCAACGGGCTTGCCCTGGAGGAATTTCTCCAGTTTTTCAATGTCTTTATAGCTGTAAAACACGATGCATTCGCCTTCGCCTCCATCGCGTCCTGCACGGCCGGTTTCCTGGTAATAGCTTTCCAGCGATTTCGGAATGTCGTGGTGGATCACAAAACGAACATCCGGCTTGTCGATTCCCATTCCAAAGGCAATGGTTGCAACGATCACATCCACTTCTTCCATCAGGAACATATCCTGGTGCTTGCCGCGCGTGTTGGCATCGAGGCCGGCGTGATAAGCCAGCGCATTGATCCCGTTCACCTGCAGCAATTCGGCCATTTCCTCCACTTTCTTGCGGGAAAGGCAGTAGATGATCCCGGATTTCCCTTCACGGGCGCGGATGTAGCGAATGATCTCTTTTTCGACGTTTCGCTTCGGACGGATCTCATAGTACAGGTTATCGCGGTTAAACGACGACTTGTAGAGGATCGCGTCCTGCATATTGAGGTTCTTCTGAATATCGGTCTGCACTTTCGGCGTAGCGGTCGCGGTGAGCGCAATGATCGGAACGTCGGAGATCTTTTCGAAGATCTCTCGCAGACGGCGGTATTCCGGGCGGAAATCGTGTCCCCATTCCGAAATACAGTGCGCTTCGTCGATCGCGAAGAACGAGATCGGAACGGACGTCAGAAAATCGATGTTTTCCTGTTTGGTAAGCGATTCGGGGGCTACGTAGAGCAGTTTTGTTTTTCCCGCCTGTATATCTTCCTTCACGCGGTTGATCTCGCCTTTGCTCAGGGAAGAATTCAGAAAGTGGGCAATGGAATTGTGATCGCTGACGTTCCTGATGGCGTCTACCTGATTTTTCATCAGCGCTATCAGTGGCGAAACCACAATTGCAGTACCTTCGGAAAGTAGCGCAGGGAGCTGATAACAAAGGGATTTACCTCCTCCGGTGGGCATAATTACGAATGTATTGTTCCTGTTTAATACATTCGTAATGATGGCTTCCTGGTGTCCCTTAAAACTATCAAAACCAAAAAATGTTCGCAGTGCTCCTTTCAGATCGATAGGATCCATAAAGTATATAAATTAGTATGTACCTGAATGTGTAAATGTTATCCGAAAGTAACCAAATCATTTCAGTTGACGGTCAAAACTCGGCAATCATCCTAAATTAAATGATTAATCGGGAAAAACCAACTATTAACAAAGAATTGACGCTTAATTTTTAGTGAATAGTTACTTTTGTCGGCTCATTCGTATGGAAGAAGAAAAAAACATGTCATTTCTCCAGCACCTGGAGGAACTCCGCTGGAGGCTCGTCAGGTCGGTAGCCGTCATTTTCGTGATCGCGATCGTGCTGTGGTGGAACATGGAATGGATCATGGACAACATCTTCAATTCCATGATGAGCAGCGATTTCATCACTTACCGGATCTCCTGCCAGTACTTCGGTTTTATGTGCATAGACAGCATTCCGGCAACACTGCAGAGCACAACGGTCGGCGGACAGCTTTCCTACGCGATCATGATGTGCTTTATGGGCGGCCTCGTGCTTTCATTCCCCTACGTTTTTTACCAGATCTGGAGCTTTGTGAAGCCGGGACTGAAAATGAACGAAAAAAAGATCGTGAAAGGCATTACCTTTTATGTGAGTATCCTGTTCTTTCTCGGGATCATCTTCGGCTATTTCGTGGTTGCTCCTATGAGCGTTCAGTTCTTCGGAACCTTTACCATGTCGTCGAAGATCGAGAACAACTTTACGGTCAGCTCCTACATGAGCACCATCCTCTCAACGATCTTCTATTCAGGGCTGTTTTTCCTGCTCCCGGTGGTCGCGTACCTTTTTGGCAAACTCGGCATTATCTCGTCCGGATTCATGAAAAAATACCGCAAGCATGCCATCGTCGGCGTACTCATTCTTGCAGCCGTTATCACCCCGCCCGATATGATCAGCCAGATCATCGTTTCACTGCCTATTCTCCTGCTGTATGAGATCGGCATTTTCGTTGTTGTCCGCGTAGAGAAAAAACGCGATAAACAAAAATAGTTAACGGCTTTCGCCGTTGAGGAATTTCCCCTTTTTTTTACTTAGTTTTAGCCAATTATTATGAGAATAACAGGCTTACTCCTTCTTTTTCTATTAACCGCCGTGGTTGCTTTCGGGCAACAAACCAAAATCAGCGGAACGGTTACGGATGCGGAATCCGGAGAGCCGATGCCGTATGCACGGGTGGTTTTTCAGAACTCGAAGATTGGGGCCATTACCGATTCCCTCGGAAACTATACGATTGAAACGTACTACGCCACCGACAGCCTTTCGTTCTACTTCGAAGGCTTCGCGATCCAGACCTTCAAGATCAAACAGGACGAAGCACAAACGCTCAACGTTCAGCTGAAAGTTGCCGTTTCCGATATCGAAGAATTTGTGCTGCTTCCGCCGGACGAGCTGCCTTCCACCACGCTCCACAAGCGCGTTGTGGCCAACAAAGACATCAACAACAAGGAAAAGCTCGATTCTTACGGGTACGAGCTCTACAACAAGATACAGATCGACCTGAACAACATCGGCGACAAGTTCACCGAGCGCGGGCTCGTGCAGCGGCTCGACCTCGTACTGGAATACCTCGATTCTGCAGACGACGGCAAGACCTTTCTGCCCGTGATCCTGAGCGAGAGCATTTCGCAGTTCAATTTCCGGAACAATCCCAAGAAGAAAAAAGAAGTTGTTTCGGCCACGCGCATCACCGGGATCGAAAACATTCAGCTCAACCAGTTCCTCGGAGAAATGTACCTGGATTTCAACATCTACGACAACTACATCGTGCTTTTCAACAAAGCATTCGTGAGCCCAACGGCCAATTTCGCGCGGTCTTATTACAAATTCTACCTCGAAGATTCGACCTTTATTGACAATCAGTGGTGCTACAAGCTGCGCTTTACCCCGAAAAGAAAAGGCGACATGACGTTCCAGGGAGAAATGTGGATCCACGACACGACCTATGCCGTAAAGACGATCAAAGCCAGCATTTCGCCGTGGGCCAACATCAATTACGTGCAGGACCTGTACCTCGAGCACCATTTCGACCAGGTGGAAAAAGAAGTCTGGATGCTCACCGAAGAGAAAATGATCATCGACCTCAAGATCACCAAAAAGACAGAAGTCTATGGCTTTTACGGCCGGAAATACACTTCCCGGAGAAATTTTGCGATCAATAAAAAATACCCCGACGATTTCTACAAGACCGACAATACCGTGGAATTCGAAGAAGGCGCCATGACCCGCGACGACGCCTACTGGACCGCACACCGGCACATACCGCTCAGCATACAGGAACAGGGCATCGACAATATGACGGATTCCCTGAACGCCGACCCGTTCTTCAAATTCCTGAAAAACATCACCTACATGGCCTCAACGGGCTATTATCCCGTGGGAAAGATCGAGATCGGCTCCATTCACTCGCTCATTTCAATTAACCCTGTAGAACAGTTCCGTACCGGTTTGGCTGTCCGTACGTCCAACGACTTCTCCAGGAGGCTGGAGCTGGGCGGAAAAGTATATTACGGCTTTGGCGACGAACGCTTCAAATACGGCGCAACCATCCGCTATAACCTGACACCGAAAAAACGCGGATTGCTCACCACCTATTACAATTACGACATCGAACAGCTCGGAACATCGCCAACAGCGGCATCCGTAGGCTCCACCTTCAGCTCCCTGCTCCGCACAGGGCCGCTCGACAAGCTCACATTTGTAGCCAAAGGCGGTGCCAACCTCGAAAAAGACATCGGGAAAGACATCATTCTCTTCGGCGGTTTCGAATACAAGGAATACACCGCCCTCGGACTGGCCAATTACGAGCGCTACAATGAAGACGGCGCACTCGAGCGTATTTCCAAAGTCCAGTCGGCAGAAGTAACCGCCCGTTTTCGCTGGGCAAAAGACGAAGAATTCATTTCCGGGGCCTTTGACCGAACGTCCATCACATCCAAGTACCCTGTTTTTTCATTGCAGGGAATTTTCGGCATCAAGGGCGTATTCGGCAGCGATTACAATTACCAGAAGATCGAATTCGCAATGGAGCACAGCCGCACGGTCGGTGTTTTAGGAAGGATCCGCTACGGGTTCAACGCCGGCTACATTTTCGGCACCGTTGCCTATCCGTTCCTGAAAGTGCATGAAGGCTCGCAATCTTACTGGCTGTATACCAACTCCTTCAACAAGCTTTCGTTCTTTGAGTTCATTTCCGACCGATACGTTGGGGCGCTGGTCGAGCAGCACTGGGAAGGATTGTTCTTCGACAGGATCCCGCTCATCAAAAAACTGCAGTGGCGGCTCGTGACGACCGGAAGAATCACCTACGGCGCTATCAGCCCGAGGCACCAGGCCGTTATGCTCCTGCCCGAATTCACCAAACAATTCGGCAAAACCCCGTATGCGGAAGTAGCCGTGGGGATCGAAAACATTTTCAAAGTCGGCCGGATCGATCTCGTCTGGCGGCTCACGCACTTAGACCCGGGCATGAACCCGCTGGGGATCCGCGCGCGCTGGGCATTTGCATTTTAAAGAGATCATTGAAAAGGACGTGGGAGCGTCGGTCCGTCCCGAAAGCTTTCGGGAGCATCCCGGACGTACAGAAAATTCATTAGCTTTACAACAGTGAAATTACATACGAACAACATAAAGAAAACGTACAAAGGCCGCGGGGTCGTTAAAGGCGTCTCAGTGGAAGTCAACCAGGGAGAGATCGTTGGTTTGCTGGGCCCGAACGGAGCAGGTAAAACAACGTCTTTTTACATGATGGTCGGACTGGTAAAACCCGATGAAGGATCTGTCTTTCTCGACGATCTGGAGATCACCCATTACCCGATGTACAAGCGTTCACAGCTCGGGATCGGCTATTTGCCGCAGGAAGTTTCGGTTTTCCGCAAGCTGAGTGTGGAAGACAATGTAATGGCCATTCTCGAAATGGGCGATCTCACCAAGCCGCAGCGCAAAGAACGACTCGAGCAGCTGCTGGAAGAATTCAGCCTGACACACGTTCGCAAAAACCTAGGTAACCGCTTGTCCGGAGGGGAAAAACGACGAACGGAGATCGCACGCGCACTCGCAACCGATCCGAAATTCGTGCTGCTCGACGAACCGTTTGCCGGCGTTGACCCGATCGCCGTGGAAGACATTCAAAGCATCGTTTCCGACCTGCGTAAGAAGAACATCGGTATCCTGATCACCGACCACAATGTGCAGGAAACACTCTCTATCACCGACCGCGCTTATCTGCTGTTTGAAGGAAGCATCCTGAAATCGGGAACGGCGGAAGAGCTGGCCGGCGACGAAACCGTGCGAAAAGTGTATTTAGGACAGAATTTCGAACTGCGGAAGAAATAAATTGCTGATGCCGGATAAACCGCAGGGCGAAGTTAAAATCCCACTCTATATGTCTATGTGGTGAGAATCCACAACAACTTAATCTCCATGTTCCGCGACAGAAAAAACAAGGCACAAAAAAAGCCTCCTTTGTGGGAAAGAGGCTGTACGTTTTCTAAATGGGATTATTTGGCTGCGAGATCGTTGTTTTCAACCTGATCAACACTTCCATAGGCATCACAATGTCCTCCGGAGGAAGACTTGCACGCTGTAGCTGTAACTGCTAAGAAAGCCGCAATAGCTGTAAGGGCAAAAATTCTTTTCATCGTCGTTCGTTTTAATAAGTTCAACTAGTTGCTGTAAGAGATACAAATCTATGATTTTTAACGTTACTTAGTACAATATATTATCCACAATTAACTTTTGAAATTGTTCAGAACAAGTAATTTGCACGTAAAAAGACCCGGTTTCAACCGTTGTCTGAGCCTCGCTTTTTGCGTGTTTTCACTTTGTTTCACTGGGTTTTCACAAATTTCAATAGTCTATAAAGTCGATGGATTAAACAACATCACGAAGCGCGAAAAAAAATCATTTAAAGACGTTATTTCTTTTTCTGCTTACCTCGAAGAATTACGACTCGAAGCTTACAGACGAGGATTCTTAACATTTTCGTTAGATAAAGTCGAACAAAAAGACAGTTTGAACTATGAAGTTCAGGGAAGCACGGGACCTTCCTTCAAAAGCGTTCATTTCATCATTTCACCCGAAAACAAAAAGCTGCTCCGGCAGATCGGAATTCAGCCTAAAAGCGTCAGCTCTTCCAAAGCAAATCCGGCGGAAATTGCACGCATCCTAGGCCAAACGCTTTCCACCCTGGAGAACAACGGCTATCCGTTTGCAAAGGTCGGGCTCAACACGGTAGAGATCGACGGAAACACGATCACCACGGAGCTGTTCATCGAAAAAAATGCAGAAGTGAACTGGGTAAAGATCCACATCATCGGAGAAAAAACGGGCGTTTCGGAGAAATTCATGTCCAACTACCTCCACGTAGGCATAGGCGGTCCTTTTTCGCAGGAAGACGTCAATTTAATCTCCGTCAGGTTGAAACAGATCACGTACCTGAGCCAGAAAAAACCGCCCGAGCTGCTCTTCACACCGGAAGGCGCCGAGCTCTACCTTTACCTGGAAACAAAGCCGGTGTCGCTCTTCAACGGAACGGTCGGACTACAGCAAAACCCCGTTACGAAAACCTATCAGCTTACGGGAGATCTTCGCCTCAAACTGCAGAACGTGCTCCGGAAAGGCGAGCTGTTCGATCTCAACTGGCGCTCCATCCAGCCCGGAAGCCCGCAGCTGAAAGTCATGCTGAGCTATCCCTACCTGTTCAATACGCCTTTTGGCATCGAAGGATCGTTCCAGCTTTTCAAGCGCGATTCGACGTTCCTGGAACTCAATTCGTCGCTGGGCGTCAATTACTTTCTATCGGCCGGCAACACGCTCAGGGCGTTTTACAGGAACTACAACTCATCGCTGCTGGGCAGCACGACTTCCGGCGGCGTTTACGGAACCGTCAAAAGCAATCTGTACGGCCTGTCGCTGACCCACCAGACCATCGATTACCTGCCGAATCCTACACGCGGATTTCTCTGGACGGTTGAAGGAAGCGCCGGCCAGCGCAGCGTTACGAAAGATTCCACGACGACAAAATCGCTTGTTTTTACAGGAAAGCTGCGGTTGGAAACCTACGTTCCGTTCGGAAAAAGACATGTGCTCAAGCTCGCTACGATCACGGAAGGCTATTCGGCAGAGAATATCCAGCAGAACGAGCTAACGCGTTTCGGCGGGAACCTGAGCCAGCGCGGATTCCTCGAAGATGAGCTGCTCGCCACAACGCGCACCACCGCGACCGTCGAATACCGGTTCCTGCTCGACCGGAACTCCTTTCTGTTCGCCTTCTTCGACCAGAGCTGGTACGAGCGGAATGTGCTTAGCTACAGCAACGACCATCCGCTGGGATTCGGCGCCGGACTCTCGTTCGGCACCAACATCGGGATCTTCTCGCTGACATATGCCGTCGGGCAGCAACAGGGAAATCCCATTCTGCTGCGCGACTCGAAGATCCATTTCGGGTACATTGCTTATTTCTAATTGCCAGCTACGTCAGGGGCGAAGGATACTGTTTTGCACTTTTTTACTATCATTGCACGGGCAACATAAATCCCGCCTCTTAGCGCCATGCAAAAAATCATGCTCCTTATCGCAGTATTAATGAGTACAGCCAGCTGCCAGCTCATTATGAAAAAAATGTACGGCATCAAGGATCCGGAAGTGGAAAACGAGCAGAGCATCGTCAGAAAAGCGCAGAAATATAAGTTGGATACGTCCAATATTGTAACGATCAGCAAAAGCGACTATTCCACTTCGATGAAGGGTCAGCAAATTCCAGATTGCGCGTTCTTCGATGCCGAAGGCAATTACATTGAATACCGGCAGTCGGATACCTCCTGCAACGCCGGTATATTTGGTTTCATCCCGGCACTGACCAAAGAGGGCGCGTACAATAAAACAGGCAAAACAACATTGTCCGCAGAGCTCGCAAAATTCCGCACCTTGAAGGGAATGCCTCTTTCAGCAATGCCCGAGGCAGATTTTTACGTACTGATCTACTGGACAGTATTCGCCGGAAAGCTGAACAAGGACCATGTAAAAATATGGGAGGATCTGGCACGTGAGAATGCTTCATGCCGGATCCACGTCATCAAAGTCAATGCCGACCTCCAGGAATACTGGGAAAAAGCAGAAAGCATCAACGCGATCCGGTAATTGTACAGGAAGAAGGATTGTGACAAAAATCATCCGTGTATTTTTAAAATTGTCCAATGTCAATTGACCATTCTCAATTTTAGAACCGTAACTTTGCCACTTCTCATCCGATAGTCGATCCCTGTATGTTACAATTCCCGTTTTTAGTCCCTGATTTCAGCAAATTGCCGTTCAAAACACTTGCGGCAAATCAACTTTTTGCTTAAATTCAGGTAAATGATGAATCCAGTTACAGCAGCAATCGGCAATCCGGCGGAGTTTACCGAGCGTTTTATTAACCAGACAAACCAGTCTGTTTTCCTCACCGGGAAAGCCGGAACGGGGAAAACGACCCTGCTCCGGAAAATTATCGAATCGACCCACAAGCAGGCGGTTATCGTTGCCCCGACTGGAATTGCCGCCCTGAACGCGGGCGGAGTCACCATTCATTCGTTTTTCTCGCTTCCGTTCGGTGGATTTATTCCCGAATTCATTCAGCCGCCGCAGTATTCCTCTTCCGTGAAATTCGAGACAAAGGATACGCTGAAACGGCATTTTGTCTTCAACGCCCAGCGCCAGCAGCTGTTCCGCAACATGGAGCTGCTCATCATCGACGAAGTCAGTATGCTGCGCGCCGATCTGCTCGACGCCATGGACTGGTCACTGCGTAACGTGCGGAAAAACAATGCACCATTTGGCGGCGTTCAGGTGCTCTTCATCGGCGATTTGCTGCAGTTGCCGCCGGTCGTGAAGAACGAAGAATGGAACGTGCTTCGAAAGTACTATTCCGGCATGTTTTTCTTTCACTCGAAAGTCATACAGGAGCAGCCGCCGCTGTACATCGAGCTGTCGACCATTTACCGCCAGCAGGATTCCGAGTTTATTTCGGTGCTCAACAATTTGCGGAACAACGAGATCTCGCAGGAAGACATGGCGGTGCTGAACCGTTTTGTGCAGCCGGACTTCGTTCCGTCGCAGCACGAAGGCTACATCACGCTCACAACGCACAATTCGAAAGCCGACGAGATCAATTCCACCGCTTTAAAAGCCCTCGACGGCAAATCGTTCTTTTACGACGCCGAAGTAACGGACACGTTTCCCGAGCACATCTACCCCATCGATTTTAAGATGGAGCTCAAGATCGGCGCGCAGGTTATGTTCATCAAAAACGATATTTCCTTCGAAAAGAACTTCTACAACGGTAAAATGGGCATCATCGAAGCCCTTTCCGAGAAAGAGATCCTGGTTCATTTCCCCGAAGAAAAACGCACGATCGAAGTGCAGACCTACGAATGGGAAAACATCAAATATTCCATGGACAGCGCTACCGGCGAGATCACCGAAGAAGTGCAGGGAACATTCGTGCATTATCCGCTGAAACTTGCCTGGGCGATCACCGTACACAAAAGCCAGGGACTCACATTCGACAAAGCGGTGCTGGACGTTTCACAGGTATTTGCTCCGGGACAAGCGTATGTTGCACTTTCAAGGCTGCGCAGTCTGCAGGGACTCGTGCTGCTGAAACCGATCTCCATGAACGGCCTGTCGAACGATCAGCAGGTTGTTTCGTATGCCAATAACCGCGCGGACGAAGCCATTCTGACAAAATTCCTCGAGCACGGCACCAAGCATTTCCTCTACAATACACTAACGGCCGCGTTCGACTGGTTCGACCTGACGAGCAAATGGGCGGTACACGAAGCATCCTATAAATTTGCCGGCCCGAAGACCGAAAAAGGAAAAGAAAAAACCTGGGTAGCCCACCAAACGCAGGCGATCCAGAACACAATGGACCCGGCGAAAAAATTCCAGGCGCAGCTCAACACTCTTTTTGTGAAAGATGAGCTCGACGTGCAGTTCATTCACGACCGCGTTCAGGCGGCATATACCTATTTCTTCAAGCCGCTGGACAGCGTTTACTATTCCCTGCTGAAAAAGATGGCCGAGCTGAACCTCATCCGCAAGACCAAGCAATACGTGGAAGAGCTCGAAGAGCTGGAAGTCCTTTTACTGGAGACTATACTGAAGTTGAAAAAAACGCGCCTGCTCGTTGAAGCTGTTGCCGCGGGAAAAGAAATCACCCGCGAAAATGTGACCAGCGAAGAACTGCAGCATTACAAGATCGCTAAAATCGCAGGAATCAAGCAGGAAATGCGCCAAAACCGCTCTTTGCTCGATCCGATCTACGACGACGACGATTTCGAGGCGATCATGCTCAACACCAAAAAGAAAAGCCCGAAAGAGAAGAAAGAAAAGGTTTCAACCTTTGCACAGACACTCGAGTTGATCCGCGCCGGGCACACAACCGCGGAAATTGCCGCCGCACGACAGCTGTCTGCCACTACGATCAACAATCATTACATCAACCTCATCAAAGCCGAAGAGATCGAACTGAAAGACGTGATGGCCGAAAAGCGCATTGCTGAACTCGCAACCTTGTTTGAAGGCTACCAGGGATTATCGCTCGGGCCGCTGAAAGAAAAGCTCGGCAATAAAGTAACGTGGGACGAGCTGAAACTGTACCAGGCTTCCACGATTGTTTAAGATGGTCTTTGGTCTGCAGTCTGTTAGTCCCAAGTTCTTAAAGTTCCGCTGTCTTAACATCCTGTTGTCTTACTATCCTGATGTCCTGCTGTCTAAAAAATACTTATCCTTGTATCAAACAATGTCACTATGAAATTACTGCTGATCTTTCTGTCCACACTCACACTTTCTGCCGGGTTCAGCCAGGAAGAAGAGGAAGAGGGTTTTCCTTATTCGTTTTACGAGGAACAGGTCGTTTACCTGCTGGGCGACAGCGTGAATATCCGCAAAGAACCCAATCTCAAATCGACGGCCGTGAGCCAGCTTCCTGTTGGCACAAAAGTGACGATCGTTCGCGAAACAACAGAGCTTACGCGTCTCAACGGTATCCTGATGCCCTGGTATGAAATTCAGTATGACGGCAAAAAACGCGGCTTTGTATGGGGTGGAAAATTAGCACAGACTTCGTTCCGCAGCAATGGCAACAACGAATACGCTTTTCATTTCGGCTTGGAAAAAATAGTAGACGGAGAAGTGTTTTTCCAGCTTCGTATAGAAAAAGCGCAGAAAGAGCTGCAGCGTGTTTCCATCCGCGGCTTCGGGACCGACTATAAGCCCCACACGATCACGAACAAAGGCAATTGCGGCCTCAAAACACTGGACGACGTGATCTACATCGATGCTTCGAGCGAATACTGCGGTGATGGCGGCGGTTCCATGGTGTTCTTCTTTTCAGGCGGAAAGCTGAGCGAAGAGCAGGTGCTGTTCAACATGATGGACGCGCCGTTCTACACCAGCAATTATTTCATTTTCCCATCCGATATGGAAGGCCAGAAAGACCGCATCATCCTGCACGAAGAAGCCGGCGAATATGTCGACGACGATGCCAATCCGGATGGAACGAAAGTCATCTATTCCAAGAACAGCGACACCCGCTACAAATGGGACGGAAAAGCCCTGTTAAAGGTAAACTGATTTCATTTTACCGTCCGGCAGCGTAAACGAGATCCCCGCCCGGAAATGCGACATGCTCAACGCGAGCGGCAGCGGGTCGTTTCGTTCAAACTTGCCTTCCTCGAGCGCCAGGTAAGCATTGCTCCCTTTGACCCTGAACGTTTCGACCATTTCCGTGCTCCGGAAATTCGTGTAATACACTTCCACCTGGTTCCACAAGCCGAAGCTGCAGTCGGCGAACACATTCAGGCTGCTGCCGTTTTTCAGCGCTTTGGAGAATTTGACGCCAAGAGAAGGCAGCACGATGATCCGCGATGCACGCGTTCCGCCAATAACATTATAACCAATATAAACAGCGGTGTCTTCCCCGTTGATGTCAGAAATGGAAGAGCCCCATCTTTCCTCGCGCTGCTCGCCGCTCACGTAGCTCACATTCCGGAACTTGACACCTGCATACGGGGCGATCTTCCAGTTATCGCGAAGCGAAAACGTATACGTATAGAAAACCGGCAGATCGATCGCATAATACGAATGGCTGTAAGCTCCCAGGTCGTGACTGTTTTTGGGTAAGCGCACCGTGATCGTCTGGGATCCTGCAGAGTTGTAGACTGCATCGAACGTTTCCTCGTTCTGGTAGTAAATGTGACTGGTGAACAACGTCGCATTGAAGCCGATCCCGATGGACAGCCCCGATCGCTTACCGAAATTAAACTGGTGATCGTACGAAAGTGTGGCACCTCTGCTGGCTTTTCTCGCGCCCATGGTCGTTAAGCTGCCGTGGTATTCATCAGCATAATCGACGCCGCCGCCAATTTCCGCGGAAATACCGAACGTGTTACTGCCACGCGGCTTTGCAGGCAATTCGGTTTGAGCGGCTAAACTAAGCTGGGACAATACAGCTGCAGCAAGTAAAAAGTGTTTCATAAAGGTGTGTTCCGTAAATTTGTGGTGATTCTGTTTGCCCAAAAATAGCAAATTTCATTAAGCAGCGCTTTTTGCCGATCGGAAGCATTTTCACACCCTTACAAAAGGTTAAAAAACAACCGGAAAGTCAAATAAATCAGCTACTTTTCCGTTAATATTCAAAACAAGGAACATGGTAAGCAGGGAAAAGATCATCAAGGGATATATCGAGTTCGAATTGCTGAATGGAAGAGCGCCGAATTCTGTTTTTGAGCTGACTAAAAAGCTCAAGATCGAGGAGCCGGCTTTCTACGAAGTATTCAACAGCCTCGGACAGGTGCAGAAAGAAATCGTTACCTCCTTCATCGATCACACGCTCGTGCTGCTGGACGCCGATCCGGAATATGAATCCTTCTCTTCCCGCGAAAAGCTGCTGGCGGTGTTCTTTACACTTTTCGAGCAGCTCCGGGCACAGCGCTCCTACCTGCTCAGCAAATACAGCGAGCTTAAAAAAGCACCGGAAGCAAGCAAGGACTGGAAAACATTCCTCGAGCTGCTTACAGCGCGTATAGATGCGATCATCGCTGAGGCACGTACATCGGAAGAGATCAAAGACCGGCCGTACATCGCCGATCATTACGGAAAAGGCTACAAGCTCGTTTTCGCTTACCTGTTCCGCGTATGGATCAAAGATGAATCCACCGGCTTTTCGACAACAGACGCGGCCATCGAGAAAACGATCAATGCCAGCTTCGATATGTTGGGATCCAATCCGCTAGACAGCCTGCTCGACTTCGGGAAATTTGCCTTCAAAACAAAAGTCTTTTAGTGATGGAAGACAGTGACGAACAGGATAAAGGCCAGTCGCGGATCCCAACCTCAAAAATAAAACGCGCAGCAAAAATTATTGGCACCAGCGCGAAAGTCGGCGGGAACTACATCAAGTATTACGCGAAGAAATCCGTGAACCCGGAGCTGTCGAAAGATACGCTCCACGCCGATAATGCGGAAGATATTTACGCATCGCTCAGCCAGCTGAAAGGAAGCGCGCTGAAAGTCGCCCAGATGATGAGCATGGACAACCAGGTGCTGCCGAAGGCTTACCAGGACAAATTCTCCATGGCGCAATACAACGCCCCGCCCCTTTCCTATCCTCTGATCCTGAAAACCTTTCAGCAGTATTTCGGGAAGCAGCCGCTCGAGCTGTTCGATGAGTTTTCCCGTACGGCCGTTCACGCTGCCAGCATAGGACAAGTCCATTCCGCGCGCAAAGACGGTAAAAAACTGGCGGTTAAGATCCAGTATCCCGGCGTTGCGGATTCTATCAGCTCGGACCTCAAGCTCATCAAGCCGCTTGCTTCGCAGCTGCTGAACATGAAAAACGCGGATCTTAAAATGTACATGGACGAAGTCGAATCCAAGTTACTGGAAGAAACCGACTACGAGCGCGAGCTGAAAAGCGGAACCGATATCGCCGAAGGCTGCGCCTCCATTCCCGGACTGCGCTTCCCGGCGTATTACCCGGAGCTGAGCAACAGCCGGATTCTTACGATGGACTGGATCGACGGATTGATGTTCCCCGAATTCCTGAAAACAAATCCTTCGCAGGAAGTGCGCAACAAGGTCGGTCAGGCCATGTGGGATTTCTTCCTGTTCCAGATGAAACACCTGCGAAAAGTACACGCAGATCCGCATCCCGGCAATTTCATCGTTGATGCTGAAAACAACCTGTGTGTGCTCGATTTCGGCTGTATCAAGGAAATTCCCTCCGACTTTTTCGACAATTATTTCCAGTTGCTGAAACCGGACATCAAGCTCGACGAAGCGCATTTACTAACGATCTACAACAACCTCGACCTGTTCAAACCGGAAGATACGGAGAAAGAAAAGCAGAAGCTCATGGCCATTTATGGCGAAATGGTTTCGACCCTTGCGCTTCCTTTCCACACGGAAACTTTTGATTTTTCGGACGAAGCTTATTTCAAAAAGATCTTTTCGATGGGCAACGACATTGCGCAGGACAAAGAGATCCGCAAGATGAACAACGCCCGCGGCTCCAAGCACGGGATTTACGTGATGCGTACCTTCTTCGGCCTGTATACGCTGCTGCATCAGCTGAGAGCAACAGTGAAGCTGAATTACACGCTGGATTGACCGATTTCCGATTCAACTTATTTTAAGTGCACTGAATAATTGTACAGGAGTCTATCAAAATCGATTTAGTATCAGCCTAACAATATAGGTGTAAGCCTTCTGCACTATTTATCTTCATGAAAACTAGATAAATATGACTAAATTCGTTTAAATATAGCGTAATGTATAAGCTCTCCATCCCCGGTCTCCTCCTGCTCATTCTTTCACTTTCAACAACCGGGCACGCAGCAAATCGCTATTGGGTAGGGATTGGTACGGGTAACTGGACAAGCAGCGTGAATTGGTCAGCTACTTCCGGCGGTGCTTCCGGTGCATCAGCACCCGGAGTTTCGGATCTTGCGTTTTTTGATGGCGGCAGCGTACAGAACTGCACTGTGAACAGCACTTGCAGCGTTGGCGGAATTAATATCGGGGCAGCCTATGCAGGTACGGTGAGTGTGAACAGCGGTTCAAATATAACCATCGGTACTTCCGGTTACACGCAGTCCGGAGGAACATTTACCGGTAATACCGGATTTATGAATACATACGGTGTTTTTGTCCTTGCCGGCGGGACTTTCAACGCGCCGTCCGGCACACTCCAGATTGCCGGAAGCTACACGAAATCGGCAACAGGAACTTTTAATCACAACAGTGGTACTGTTTATTTTACTTCCGTTACCTCCATTACGCTAAGCGGGAACACTACTTTCGCAAATCTCATACTCGGTGCCAATAGCGGAACATACACCATTGCTGCAGGGACGACCCTGACCTCACTTACAAATGTCACACTAACAGGCGGCGGAGCCTGCACGGTCAACACGGGCATCCTGGCTATTCAAGGCGACCTTACACTTCAATCCAGCGCAAATAACTCTGTAAATGGCGGAACAGCCATTTTCCTTTTCAATGGTACAGGTGTACAGAACATATCCTCAGCGATTTCTACTCTACTTGTGGGCACCAACGAGCGGGTATGCGCCTTACCAAATATAGAAGTCAACAAATTATCCGGTAGCCTGAATCTCAGCGGTGTGATCACACTGAACGGGACTTCCTGGACAACGACGGCAGGAGCGGGGCTTATCAATCCGGGGAGCTCAACGGTGAACATTATTTCCGATGTCACATTCAGCGGTCAGAACCTGTCTCTTTACAATATCCATGTATGGCCAAACAGCCAGACCATAACGCTCACTCCCGCTACTTACCAGCTTACTTCCACCAATAACATTACCATCAATGGCGGAGGATATTTCCAGTTTAATACAGGTATACTCGAAATGCTTGGCGACCTCACACTGCTCAATTCAAGCGGCTCAACAATAAATGGCGGAACAGCGACACTTCTCATTGACGGAACAGGTATTCAGAACATTAATTCTTCCGTACCTGCACCTGGATTTGTCTGTGCTTTGCCCTCGGTAAAAATCAATAAAACATCCGGGATACTTAACCTGAATGGGATCATCAATTTCGCCGGAAGCTCCTGGAACACAGTCGCCGGTTCGGCTTTAATTAACCCGGGAACTTCCACTGTCACTATACTTAAGTCATCGACCTTATCTGGTCAGAATCTGTCCTTGTATAACATTACTATCTCAGGCAGTTACTCCACCGTAGTCATCAGTTCGGGTGTTATGTGGACATCAACGAACCTCATCACGTTTGCCGGAATCCCTTGGTACCAGGTGAATACAGGCACTCTGAATGCCAAAGGCGATGTGCTTGTGACTTGTACGGACGCTTCCTGGAATGTTGGCGGTAATGCCATACTGCTCTTCGACGGAACGGCCAACCAATTGCTTACCGGCTCTGGTATCGCCGGAGCAGGGCGACTTCCGCAGGTACGGATCGATAAAACGGGAGGCGTTCTCACCTTTGCGAATCCTATTATTTCCACTGACAATAACTGGACTTATGTTCAGGGAGCGGTCGATGCATTAACCAACGCTTCCACTGTCGATTTTCACCGAACTTCTATTGTCGACGGGCAGGGCACATCGTCCACCATGGCGTTCAACAATATCATGTGCTCAGGCGCAATCACCTTAGGCGGTAATTTCGATGTGAACGGCGATCTGACCATTGTGAACACCTATTCCGACTGGAAACTGGACGCCTCGCCATCAAACTATCGCGTAAATCTTGCCGGCAACTGGATCAATACTAATTCTGTATATACCACATCCTTTGAAGAACGCAACGGCAAAGTTATTTTTGACGGTCCCACCGCGCAGCAGCTGACTCTTGCGTCCGGCGCCCATACCGAAACGTTTTACAACCTGGAAATCAATAATACGAGCGGAGGCTTAACGCTGAATGCTCCGATCACCATACTGAACAACGGCAACTTCCTTTCGGGAAATTTCTATTCATCCGTTACCAGCATCCTGAAATTTTCTAGTGCTTCAACTGCAACAGGCGCCAGCAATGCCAGCTACGTCTGTGGGCCGGTGCGCAAGACCGGAAATCAGGCTTTTGTTTTCCCGGTAGGTAAAAGCTCTTTTTATGCGCCGATAAGCATTTCTGCTCCATCAATCACAAGTGACGAGTTCACGGGCGAATATTATCACACCAGTGCTAATCCGCTTTACAATTTAGCGTTGAAAGATCCAACCCTGGATCACTTATCTCAATGCGAATACTGGATTCTCGACAGAACTATCGGAACGTCCAATGTAATCGTTCGCCCGAGCTGGGATACGCGTAGTTGCGGCGTCACCAATATGGCAGATCTTCGGGTTGCCAGATGGGACGGAACACTTTGGAGAGATCATGGAAACGGGGGTACAACAGGCACAACAGCTGCCGGCACGGTTGTTTCTTCAGCGCCTGTCACTTCCTTCAGCCCGTTTACACTTGCCTCCATTACAGCTGCGAATCCATTGCCCGTAGCACTTCTTGAGTTCTCCGCTAAATGCACCAACCAAAATGCCGAGCTGGAGTGGGCAACACAAACGGAAACAAACAATGACTTTTTCACCGTCGAAAGCAGCCCGACCGGTGCGGAATGGACCATCCTGGGATCAGTACCGGGGGCTGGAAACTCGCAGTCCGTACTTCAGTATTCCTACAGTGATAAACAGCCACTTAACGGGATCTCTTATTACCGTCTGACACAAACGGATGCGGATGGGAACCAGCGCTACCTGGAAACTATCTCACTTGCAGCTTGCAACGATGCGGATGACACTTTCAATGTTTACCCTAATCCTGTTGGGGGAAGCTTCCAGATCGAATACAACGGGAAGCACGCAGATGGCCTGACGGTTTTTGTTTACAATGCGGTAGGCGAACCTGTATTCTATGCCGAGCACTTCCAGCAGTTCATTGACATCTCCACCGAAAAAGCCGGTGTTTATTTTATTCAACTCCAAGGAGCGGAAGGTGCTGTAACAAAGAGAATCGTTAAGCTATAATGCTATTTGTGTCAATACTGAATCGCCGGCGGCATTATTAATGCCAGAGTAATTCATACATCTTAAAACTACGATCACTAAAAAGCCCCGATGAATATCTCACCGGGGCTTTTCCTGTCTGATCTTTTTATGACAAAGAGAATGCTGTTTTTACCTGGTCAACATAGTCGAGTTTCTCCCATGTGAACAATTCCACTTCGCGGGTGATCACTGTTCCGTCCGGAGATTTGAACGTTTTGGTAACGATCTCGTTCTTACGTCCCATGTGTCCGTATGCAGCAGTTTCGCTGTAGATCGGGTTACGCAGCTTCAAACGCTGTTCGATGAAGTAAGGACGCATATCGAAAATACCGGAAACTTTCTTCGCGATATCACCGTCGGACATGCCTACTTTAGACGTTCCGTAAGTATCAATGAACAAACCGCAAGGCTCAGCCACACCGATCGCGTAGGAAACCTGTACGAGTACTTCGTCGCATAAGCCTGCAGCAACAAGGTTTTTCGCAATGTGACGTGTTGCATAAGCTGCAGAACGGTCCACTTTGGAAGGATCTTTTCCTGAGAATGCACCACCTCCGTGAGCACCTTTACCACCGTACGTATCAACGATGATCTTGCGCCCTGTCAGTCCTGTATCTCCGTGCGGTCCTCCGATAACGAATTTCCCGGTCGGGTTGATATGGTACGTGATCTGGTCGTTGAATAATGCCTGCAATTCCGGTTTCAGCTTCGCTTTTACACGCGGGATAACGATGTTTATGATATCCTGCTTGATTTTCGCGAGCATTTCCGCTTCGGGAGCGAAATCGTCGTGTTGTGTGGAAACAACGATCGTATCGATGCGCTGCGGAACGTTATCGTCAGAATACTCGATGGTAACCTGTGATTTTGCATCCGGGCGCAGGTAACCGATCAGTTCCGGCTCGTTGTTGCGGATCGCTGAGCATTCCTGGAGGATCTTGTGTGCAAGGTCCAGTGCCAGCGGCATATAGTTGTCTGTTTCTTTTGTAGCATAACCGAACATCATTCCCTGGTCGCCTGCACCCTGCTCTTCCGGGTTCTTTTTGTCGACTCCCTGGTTGATATCGTCCGACTGGTCGTGAATGGCAGACATGATCCCGCAGGAGTTTGCTTCGAACATGTATTCTGACTTCGTGTAACCGATTTTACGAATTACGTCGCGGGCGATTGACTGAACGTCAAGGTATGTGTTGGTCTTCACTTCACCTGCCAGGATGACCTGACCTGTTGTAACCAGTGTTTCGCAGGCAACTTTCGACTGAGCGTCAAATGCCATGAAATTATCAATCAATGCATCGGAAATCTGGTCCGCTACTTTATCCGGGTGGCCTTCAGAAACAGATTCTGATGTAAACAAATAGGACATAATTCGGTTCTTAAAAAATTTGTGACGCGCGAAAGTAGTTAAAAAAAAAGAATGGGGAAGAATGCGGGAAGAAATTAGGGGGAATATTCTATTAAACAAGTAGAATTATAATCAGAAAGCTGGGGAACTGGGGAGTTAGGGAGATGGAGCTTGTTGACCACAGCAAATATTTCATCTTCGGGGCGCTGTTAGCTGGCAGGGAAGATCCAGCGAGCGGATCATTCCTTCGATTCGTGACGCAGCAGCAGGATCGGTTCCGGCTGAAAAGGTCCGTGGTGTTGCATCGATCGTGTAGCAATTGCGGTCTGCGCCGGCAGTGTCGAGCAGCGTTTGAAAGGCTTTTATCCGTTTTGAAACCTGTTTTTTCGATTCGCCTTCGGGCTGAACGAGCGTGAAAACCGTACAGCTGTTCGGATGGGCTTTCAGCAATTCGATGTACCATTCAATATCCGTGTTTTCCATGAGCTGATCGCTGTCCGGCCGGAAATAAATGCTCTTATCCCAATTTCCGCAGTCCATTCGTTTCATTAAAGAAAAATCGAGTGAGAAATCGTTGCTGAAATGCAGCTCGCGCAGATCGATGGTTGTTTTGCTTTCAAACCAGCATTTACCAGAAGCGATGATTTCATAAATGTTTCCCTGTTTCAGCAGTGTATCCGGAAAAGCGAACATTCCCTGTTCATCGGAAACGGCAGCAGCGATCGTGTCCTGTTCGTGCACCACCAGGACATTTGCATGTGCCACTGTGAGCGGTTCCGCATTCCCGAACGTATGCACTGTTCCTTTGAATGTAAAGCGAAGCTCCTGTTCAGCCGGCGGCGGGATCAGTTCCAGGGAAAAGAGCAGTACATCGCCGAAATGATTGTTGTACCGTGATTTATTGAGGTAATAAAAACGCAATGGTTCCTGCGAATCGCGCAGCAGCGGGTACATATCCCGCACGGCGATTTTCACCTTTCCTGTTCCGTAATAGGCATTGTCCCAGTAAGTGGAATCATACGGCGTTTCGAACAGCACAACCTCCGACCGGTCTGAATAATAATTACCGTCGTTCCACCCGATAATGGAATCTCCGAAAGAACAAAACACCAGAACGGTGCGCGTTCTTCCCGAACAGGTATTGTACTGTATCGTTAGCGTGTCGGTTTCTTTCAATTCCGCGCTGATATTTGGGGACCGGTGATTCTGATTGAATTTCCAGATCACCTGGTCGTTCAGGAAGATCTGCCAGTTGTCGATCGTGTCGCACAAAGCCGGCTTTGACGCACACAGGAAAAGAAGGAGGAGAACAGGAAGCTTCATACGCGTTGATTGATGTGAAGTTAAGGCTTTTTGGGGAACTGGGGAGCTGGATAACGGGGCCGTCGGTCGTTCGGTCTCCGGTCATGAGCAAGTTAGCTAAATTACTACGCGGGTAAGCTCATTCACAAGACGAGGCAGATCATTCACAAGACAAGTTCAATCGTTCACAAGAAGAGATGAATCATTCACAAGATGAGATACATCGTTCACAAGGCGCGGTGAATCTTTCACAAGAAGGGATAAATCGTTCACTAGACAAGTTCAATCGTTCACAAGGCGAGGTAAATCATTCACAAGGCAAGGTCGATCATTCACAAGGCAATTAAAATCATTCACAAGACAAGCTCGATCCTTCACCGGAGTAATAATACTGACCGGTTAGTAAATTAGCTAACTTACTCAACGGATAAGCTCGTTAACGCAATCAATTCGCCCCCGAAACAACCGTCCCTTTAATCACAGATATAAAAGCGCGTTCACGAAACCAGTCATCTTCCCGCTCCCGGTACGTTTGTAGTTTCCTGCTGATCGTGTACCGGCTCCTGTCAATTCCATTCCGGTCGAGGAATTGCCGGAATGCTTCGATACGCGACGCGCCCAGCTTCTTTGATTCGCCCTTGAACTGCACCAGGTCAAACCGGATATGCGCTTCGCCAGGCAGCTGCACCATCATCTCTTTCAGCCAGGCTGCATCGATACCAAAGACTACCGCTTCTCCATGATCGAAATAACCGTCTGTCAGCGCATGCCTGTTTTGTTCACAAACACGCAGCTGCATATCGATTTCGCAACGGGTAGTACTCCCGGATAGTTCATACTGCAACGAATGATAAGAGGCCGTGCAGCTTTTATCGATGCAAACAACGCGAAAAGCCGTGTTTTTCGGGAAGGATGCCTGTTCCAGCACATAGCGGCCGGATGAATCGGTGCCCACGGAGTCGATCCGATCGTTTTCCTCCAGCAATACAACGGCTGCACCAATCGCCGGGCGGCCATCGGGCGCGATGATGGTTCCGCTTACTGTCAGATGAACCGTATTAGGCTGTGACCAGGAAACGCTCAAAGCGGCACTGACAAACAACAGGGACAAGAGATGGATTATTCCGTTCATTGGTGTTTCTTTCGTTTCTTTTTGACCACAGCGGGATCTTTCTGGCTGAACTGCTCTCTTTTTGCAGCGATCCGGTCGTGGTACAGGTTGAAAAAGTTATAATTTATATAGTCTTTGGTATAGGCTTTCCAGACCGTATCGAGGTAAACGAGCGCTTTGTCATAAGACTCTTTCCGCACACACAGATCCACACTATCGAGCAGCGCCCTGAAATAGTCGTTGCTATCGATGAAAATGACGAGCACTTCCTGCTGCAGCGTATACGGCCATAACGTGTCCACAAAGCTCAGGTGTGCTCCTGTTTGATCATGGCCTGCATAATAAGGACGCTTTGTATCAAAACGGAAGGGTTCACTGAAAGATGGATTCCTTTTTGATTCAGGAGCCTCTACAGGACGGTAGTCACGCAGCCATTCTCCATCTCCATCGGGCAGGAAACCGATTTCTTCGATCCGGCAGTCGTTGCACCATTCTGTTCCGTATTGCATCTCTATACCCCAGCTCGCCCTGATCGAAAAAAGGTCTTTTCTCAGAAGAATGTCAACGGAATCCATCGTATACACCAGCGGAGTGATCGGAAAATGTACGTAGTGCCAGCCGCAGAAACCCTGCCCGACAACCGGATTATCGTCGAGGCGCAAACAGTTCAGTGTTTTCAGCTCTTTAATCGATTCAGGCAATACCGTTAGCTGGTTGCTCGTCAGAATAAGTTCTTTGATAGCCTCAAGACGGCCAATCGATTCCGGCAACTGTGTGAGCCTGTTGTTTCCTGCATGCAATTTTTCCAGGTTACTCAGATTGCCTATCGATTCCGGCAGGTCTTCCAGCTCATTTTCCCACATCATTAACTCCTTTAGCACCTTAAGGCTCCCTATAGACTCGGGAAGATGTGTCAGCTTATTACCATTCAGTTCCAGCGTGACGAGTCCCTGCATCTTACTTATGGAAGCCGGAAGCACTTTCAACCCATTCCCATTCAGTTGCAGGTAGCTCATGTTTGTCAGCCGTGTAAGTCCTTCCGGGAACACTTCCAGGCTGTTTTTCTTCAGAAAAAGATGGGCCAGTCCGTCGGATACATACTCAAATCCGGCCGGAAGCGTTGTCAATCCGTTCTCATCCATTCGCAGCTCGTAGAGCTTCATCATTCCGGAGACAGACGGCGGAAAGCTTTTTATCGTATTGCCGCTGAGATCGAGGAGCCACAGCAGGTGCAGATTTCCAATCGTGGCAGGCAAGGTTGAAAGCCGACAGTCCCGCAGCAGGAGTATTTCCAGTTTTTCAAGATTCCCCAAACCTTCCGGCAATGCTGTCAAAGGATTTCTTCCGAGGTTCAGATCTTCCAGCCAGGTCATGGTCCAGAGCGAAACAGGCAAAGCTGAAAGGTCATTTTCAGAGACATCCAGTTTTCTGATCGCGGTAAGTGCTGCAATGGATTCCGGCAGGCTTTTCAGCTTATTCCCGTGGAGGGTAATAATTTTCAGCCGGCTCAGCTTGCCGATCGACTCCGGAAGGCTTTCCAGGTTATTCCCCTGGAGATCGAGGGTTTTCAGCAACGCTAACGCCCCTATGTTCTCCGGAAGCCGTGTGAGCTTGTTGTCGTTCATGCTCAGATATTCCAGCTTTGTGAGGTTCGTTATCGCATCGGGAATGCTGCTAATACGGTTATCAGCCAGGTACAGGTGCGTGAGATTGGGAAACGACAGGATCGCTTCGGGAAACGTCGCCAGGCCCTGATTGGACAGGTTAAGGCTATATACCCGGGAAGGATTTCCAATCGCCTCTTCCAGTGATTTATAGACTTTATCGAATTGCGCAGCATGGCAAAACGGCAGAAAAACGATCAGGAAGGTAGCAAGTTGCCGCATAGTTATTCGTTCAGCGTGAGATCCCCCTTAACGCAAAAGGATGATTTGGTAACAGATTAAGATTACTAATTTAAGGGAATTTCCAGCTTCTTTCCGCGCTTAAAAATTCACTAGCTTTGACCGGAATATTCCTCTATGCTGATCGTCATTGTTCTTTTATCGGTTTTATTGCTGGGAGCGCTGCTCTACAGCGTTATCCTGTACATGAAGCTACAGGAACAATCTCGGAGCAACGGCGAGCTGGCAGAACGCAACCAGGAGCTCAATTCCATCATTCATTCGAGCGAGCTGAAAGCCCTGCGCTACAAGCTGAACCCGCATTTATTCAAGAATGCGCTGAACTCCATCCAGTCGCATGCTTACCAGACATATTATTCGATGGACAAGCTCTCGGGCGTGCTCGACTACATTCTCTACGAGAGCGATCAGCCGCTGGTAACACTGGCCGAAGAAATGGATTTCGCCATGAACTTCATCGAGATCAACCGGTTGAAGCTGAGCCCGCTCTTTGACCTGTCCATCCGCAACCAGCTGGAAAAGGAAACCGAAGACATGGAAGAGCTGCGCATCATGCCGCTGATAACCGTCGACCTGATCGAAAACGCGTTTAAGCACACGGATTTTCAGAAAAACGAATCGTTCATTGCGATCAGCTTTCAGCTCGACAAAGGCATTTTTCAGCTCGAAGTGCGCAACAGGATCAGCGACAAAGAACCGCTTCGCAAGCGCAACAGCGGCATCGGGCTGAAGAACCTCGAAGAGCGTTTGAAAATCGCATACGCCGGTAAATACAAGCTCGTGATCGAACAGGACGGCACTGTTTTTCACACCAGGCTGCAATTGAACCTGAATGTCTAAGCGCTATTCCTGCATACTGATCGACGACGAGCTGCTCGCACTTTCCTACCTGCGGGCCTTGTGTGATGAAATTCCGTCCATTGCCGTAGTGAAAGCCTACAACGATCCGCAGCGATTGCTCGAAGAGCTGCCCGGCCTGCAGGTCGACTTCTGCATTTCGGACATTGTGATGCCAGCCATGAACGGGCTCGAGCTGGCCACACATTTGGGCGATCTTCCCGTTATTTTCACGACCGCCCACAACGAATTTGCCGCCGATGCTTTCGATATCGATGCCGCCGACTACCTGCGAAAGCCGGTGAAGAAACAGCGGCTCGAAAAAGCCATCGAGAAAGTAATTCTGCTCATTCAATCGCGCGAAACGCAGGTAAAAACCGTTTCACTGGCGACTTCCAAAGGAAAAATGATCCTTTCGACCGACCAGGTGGCGTCCATTTCTTCGGAAACGCTCGACCGCCGCGACAAGCTGCTCACACTGAAGTCCGGCGAAGAATGGGTGATCAAGAACACCTCCTTCGATCAGCTGCTCGAATTGCTGCCAGCGGCGCTTTTCTGTAGAATTTCCAGGAGCGAAGTCATTGCCATGGAAATCGTCAAAGGACATACAGCCGAAAGCATTCTGACTTCGATCACCGACAAAAATGGCAAAGAACGAACATTTGTATTGAGCGAAAATTACCGGAAAGCATTTTTGGAGAAGCTGAAGGGGTAATGTTGAATTTTTGATTAGATAATCGGTTAAAGATCATTTGATCGTTCACTAAGAACGATTTAATTGAGAATGGAAAATTGAAAAGGCACTTGTTGTGGCGCCAACGCGCTTGTCGCCGATGTATTCAACAAGTTGCTACGATGAGATTGGACTGTAAGTTTTGCTAACAGCATTTTTGGGGAATTCCCAAATTTGGGTACCGGTTCGTACTATTGGGTCGCAGAACAACATTCTTTCAATGATCATCATTCAGAGCGCCCATTGTCAATTGATAATTGCCCACCGCCCATTATTGAGTTCATTATTTCCCCGTTTCAGTCCATTCCTTTCCGGGAACCGCCCCACGCCTGAAAAACACCTTTAATTTTACGGCAGATCTTAAAACTATCCCGCATGAAAGGCATGAAAAACCTCTTGTTCTACGTACTGACGATCGGCGGGCTCTCTGCCATTATTTTTGCGATCATTACCTGGGGACAGGTACTGGAAGCGGGAAAAATCACCAACGCAGTCACACACGACGGCGCAGCTTCTACCTGGAGCCAGTTCGCTGAGACGTTTAACAACAACCTGCACCATCCGCTGGCCAACCTCCTCATCCAGATCGTTACGATCATTGTCGTTGCCCGGATCTTTGGCTTTTTCTGCAAGAAGATCGGCCAGCCTTCCGTTATCGGTGAGATCATAGCCGGAATTTTCCTCGGGCCTTCCATTTTAGGAAATCCTGCGTTCGAATTTCTCGGTTTCAATGAATTTTCCAACTTCCTGTTCCCCATAGACCCGGCAACAGGAGAAATAAGCAAATCGTCGCTGAGCAATTTAAATGTACTGAGCCAGATCGGCCTTGTGCTGTTCATGTTCATTGTCGGGATGGAGCTCGATCTGAAAACACTCAGAAAGAAAGCGAACGACGCCGTAGTGATCAGCCATGCGAGCATCATTTTCCCGTTTGCACTGGGCGTTGGGCTCGCATTTTTCGTTTACCAGGTCTTCGCACCCGAAAATGTTAACTTTCTTTCGTTCGCACTGTTTATGGGAATTGCGATGAGCATTACCGCTTTCCCGGTGCTGGCGCGGATCGTCCAGGAACGCGGACTGACAAAAACAAAGCTTGGCATTATAGTCATTACCTGCGCCGCAGCCGACGACATTACCGCCTGGTGCATCCTGGCAGCAGTGATCGCCATTGTTAAAGCGGGATCGGTGCTCAGCGCCTTTTACATTATTGCCATTGCGATCGCTTACGTGTTCTTCATGCTGAAATTCGTGGCGCCGTTCCTCAAAAGGCTGGGCGACAAATATTCCAACAAGGAAAGTCTCAGCAAACCGGTCGTTGCCATCTTCTTTATCGTGCTGCTGCTTTCTTCCTTTGCAACGGAAGTAATCGGTATCCACGCGTTGTTCGGCGCGTTCATGGCCGGTGTGATCATGCCTGCGAACATCAGCTTCCGCAACATTTTCATTGAAAAGCTGGAAGACGTGGCGCTTGTGCTCCTGCTCCCGCTGTTCTTCGTATTCACCGGGCTCAAGACAAAGATCGGCCTGCTCGACGATTGGTCGATGTGGGGAATAACAGCCATTATCATTGCTGTAGCGGTCATCGGGAAGTTTGTCGGCTCGGCGCTTGCAGCGAAGTTCGTTGGCCAGAGCTGGCGCGACAGCCTGATCATTGGCGCACTCATGAATACCCGCGGACTGATGGAGCTGGTCGTGCTCAACATCGGCCTGGAGCTGAAAGTACTGTCAGACGAGATCTTCGCAATGCTGGTCATCATGGCACTTGTAACGACCTTTATGACCGGGCCGCTGCTCGACCTCATCAATTACTTCCTGCCGGAGAAAAACAAGGAAATGGATGACATTATCCTCGAGAACGCATCCAAATACACCATTCTCGTTGCCTTCGGAAGTCCGGAAAGAGGACGAACGCTCCTGCGCATCGCCAACAGCTTTATCCGGAAAACACCCGACAATGCGAGTGTGACGGCGCTGCACGTTTCCCTGAGCAATGACCTGAACCAGTTTAACGCCGAGGAATACGAGCGCGACAGCTTCCGCCCGATCAAGGTCGAGGCAAAACGCCTGCAGATGCCGCTGGTCACCTTATTCAAGCCAACGGTAGATATTGACAAAGAAATTACAGAAACGGCCAATGTGGGGAATTTTGATCTGATGATGATAGGAATTGGCCGTTCTGTTTTTGAAGGATCGCTGCTCGGAAGAATCCTCGGATTCACCACCAAGCTCATCAATCCGGAACGTCTTTACGGAACAATTACCGGTAAAGAGCCGTTGTTCGAGAATACCGTTTTCGACGACCGGACGCGCCAGCTGATCAAAGGAGCGAAAGTTCCGATCGGGATCGTGATCGATAAAGACCTGGAAAAAGTAGAAAATATCTTCATCCCGATCTTCTCCATTTCCGATGCGTTTCTGCTCGTGTATGCCCAGAAGCTCATTCACCACAGCGAAGCCCGCGTGATCATCATGGACACTGCCGGAATTATCCGACAGCATCCCGAGCTCAAAGAAAGCATTCGCTCCATCGAACAGGTCGCGCCGAATCACATTGCGCTGTACACGGAACGCAAGCTGGAAAAGGAATTTATGCAGCAACAGGATCTGATGCTGATCAGTCACGAAAGCTGGACGAAAGCGGTAGAAACGCACAGCGTCTGGCTCACGAATACGCCTTCGGTGCTGATTTTAAAGCCTTAATATAAGATCAAAGACGGGGACGAAAGACTTTATCAGAGCTCCTGTTTTTCATAACAAGTCATTTTCAGGATACAATTCCGCCAATTTCTTCGGCGCCACATTACAATAGGAAGCACGAAGCATATCGCGGGCAAAGTCCTCGCTGCTGTTGTCCAGTTGCAGGACTGTCCAGCCCTGCTTTCCCCATTTATCGGGAACAGGATAACACGCTGTTAGGTCCCAGGCGCAGTAAACCGATTGCTGGATCTCCGTCAGTTTCAGCACCGCTGTTTTAGCGGAAATATCCATGGAAGCAAAGATCTTTTTCTTTACACGGAAAGACGTTTTTTCGAAATGCGGCTCTTCGGTGCTTTCTGCAAAGCTGAGTGCAAGCTGTTGAAACACGGCGGTAGTAATCATGGTGTAAAGTAGAGAAAAAAACAATGGGCAACACTGCTGCATTGCCCATTGCTGGTAGTCTTGTTTGGGTCTCATCTAACGTGCCGACCGAGGAGCAGCGAATAAAGGGTTGTAAATTCGCGAATTCGTAAATTTACGAACGGAACTCAAAACCAATGAATTCCATTCGATCACAGCTGACGGCGTTGTCCGAGACTCGTGATTAAACCCGTTTTATTACTTTTTCTCCATTCCGCCAGGCTTACAGCAAGCCGGAAGGTTCTGCAGCGCCGCTGCTTCCGCTTTCTGATCGTCGGCGTCGTAGCCAAGGCTGTTGATCACTTCTTTCAGCTTTGCCGTATCGGTTTTCTTCGTGCTGTACTTGATGGTCACGTTCTGCGTTTCCAGGTCCAGCTCGGCGAACACGACTCCTTTGGTGTAGTTCAGGCCTTCTTCCAGGCGCGCTTCGCATTCGGCGCATTCAGCACTTGTGTGGATCACAACGGTTTGTGTTTTCGGTTCTTTTTGTCCCCAGGATGTTGTTGCAACGATCGTGAAAAGGACGATTACCAGTGTTTTCATCTATTTATTTATTTGTTAAGTCGGTCCGGGATGCTCCCGAAAGCTTTCGGGACGGACTTACATTATTCTTTTTTTGCTCTTTTCAGCTCGTACCTGAATCCTGCGTAAACAACCGTGCCTAAAACCGGCCCCCAGGTTCTCGTGGCATCGAAAACCGCATTGTACGGATCTTCAGCGCTGATGATCGGGTTCGATTGCGTAAAATTCGCCAGGTTCTCTCCGCCGATGTACACATCGAATTTACGGAAATGATGCGTCACTTGTGCTAACACCTGCGGCACACGCCGGCTGAACTGGTGGTGCAGGTACGTTCCGTCCGGATAATGGACATCGTGCAAACGCATGTGCCCGTAGATCGAAAAGGTCGCGTCGACTTCCCAGCGCCTGTTGCGCGAAGCATAAGCTACATTGAACAATCCACGGTGTTTCGGGATCATGATCTGCTGCTGCAACTGGCCGGCGTAATTCGCCATGACCTGCAGGTACTTGTAAGCCGCACGGAACGTGATGGTCCTCCATGGCGAAAAGCTGAATTCGGTCTGAAAGGTGTTGCTGAACGAGATATTCCGCTGGAAACCGAAGAAGAACGTATCGGCAGATGCTTCGCGATCCACCACCAGCTGCTGCTGAAAGCGCGCATGGTAGAAATCGGCTGTCAGCGATGCCGGACGATTGAAGAACGTAAGTCTTCGCACCAGCGAGATGCCCGAGTTCCACACTACTTCCTGTTTAATTTCCGAAGGCAGCGACCAGGCTTTCGAAGTTGCCAGCAATGAGCTGTTGTCCACGATCACGTTCGGCAATCGCCACGCTTTACCGGTTGTGAAACGCAGATCGGTGAATTCGTCTACGATGAATTTCAGGTGGAGCCTCGGCGAGAACTGCGCTTTATAGTTCACGGGCATATCGTAACGCGCTCCAAGAACAAGGATCAGCCGCGTTCCTGTATAAGTATATTCCGCAAATGCGCCCGGCGTGATCAGCTTGCGGTCGAGCTGAATGGAATCCAGCTTCTGCACGAGATCCTGTCCCACAGCCGATAATCCGGCTTTGATCTTGTGATCTGTCGTACCGATGATGCCGTCGTAGATCGCGTTGATGTAGCCGCGGTATTCCATTCCGGAAAAGTTACGCGGACCGAAGTTTCCGTTCAGCTCATGTGCTTTCGCCTGGTAAACGATACCGATGCTCTGGTAGCGCTTTTTGGGGAAGAGAAATCCGGTTTTCGCAAACAGGTCGATGTGCTTGTTCTGCGTAAGCGCCGTATAACGGTTAGCAACGGTATTCAGCTGTCCGCCGGCGCGCTCGTCATAATAAGCGCTTACCCCGAAGCGCGATTCGAAGCGCTCGCCGTTGTATTCCCACCTGTTGAGGAAGGAAGCGGTTTTGCTCAGCGGAACATCGCGGAATTTATCGCCGTTGCGGTCGATCTCCTGCTGCAACCCGGAAATATGTGCAAACGTTCCTGTGCTCCATTTGTCATTCAGTATCTGTCCACCGTGAATGTTCAGCTCACCGCGTCCCAGCATGTTTCCGTAACCGTTCACATACAGGCGCTGCATCGTTGTCGGCTTCTTAAATTCGACGTTGATGAGCCCGGCCATGGACTCGTAGCCGTTCACAACGGTTCCTGTTCCTTTCGTAATCTGTATGGATTCCACCCAGGTTCCCGGAACGGTATTCACACCGAAAGAGCCTTCCAGCCCGGTGAGGAACGGAACGTTCTCGAGCTGCATTTGCGTATAAACACCGTCGAGGCCGAGCATCTGTATCTTTTTGGCGCCGGAAATGGCATCCGTCAGGTTTACGTCGACCGTTGCGTTCGTTTCAAACGATTCGGAGAGGTTACAGCAGGCGGCTTTTCTCAATTCTCCTTCGCCGAGCTCTTCGACGTAAAGTGTTTTGAGACGGGAAATCGTGTGCGTACTGCGTTTGAATTCGACCACGACTTCTTCCAGGGTTTCTTCACCGAAGAGATTGACCTCCAGTCCGGTGAAACGGTCTTCCCGGGTAACGATCACCGTGTCGGGATAAAACCCGGGCGCGGAAATGATCATGGTGTCGGGTAGCTCGCGCGGAAGAATGAGCTCGAATCGCCCCTGCTCGTCCGTCGAAGTGCCGTAACCGGCGTGTTTTAATTTGATTCGCGCCTGTTCGAGCGGCGCCCGTTTTCCTGCTTCCGTTCCAAAGACAATTCCCTGGAGCTGGGCAAAGACAAACTGGTTCACCAGTAAGAACAAGCCGATAAGAAATAGATTTTTCATTGACTGTTTTAATACATGAGTACTGCATCGCATCATCGTTATGCAATGGAAGTTACCCGTGTATCACAGTCGCCAGATGCAGATCCGGTGAAGCAGCTCACGTCCCGATAAGGGCGGAGGATCGGTATCGGATGCATACAGCAGCACCTGTTCTTCAGCCGGGAATTCCAGCCGGAAGGGAAGAAAACGACTGATCTGCAATTCGGCTGACGGAACGATAGCCGCTGTCATCTGCCAGTTGACGAAGAAGCTGAAATTCATCGCCAGGCGCGTTACGTCTTCGGTGCAGCAATGATCGTCTGCTACCTGTTCTTTCGCTTCGGAAGCGCAGCAGCTGTTGACAACCGGCTCCGGAGCGTCCATGCTTTCGCAGTGGTCAGAAGCCGTAAATAAGGTATTGATGGTAATGTCTTCATGCTGGCAGGTATGCTGGTACAAAGGAATTCCAACGCTTCCGCAGAAAACGAGCAGGACAAGAGCTATGGAATAGATGTGACGCATCGGTTACAAAAATACGGTTCTACTGCTTTATTGCGCCTATTTTCTTTCGATTGACTATTGTATTGCTAAGAATTCTAACTTGTTCTTTGGGGAAGACCTTAAATTTTACGCAACGATATTTTTTGCCACCTCCCTCATTCCCTCCTCAAGGAGGGAGGACTCTTCTCACCTGGCAAGCAACAGGAAGCTGGATTCTTTGTATTTCAACAGTAAACAAAGAACGTTCTAAAAACACACTATTTCCTCAATACATTCTTTACCTTCGCACCATGGAGGCCGGTAAAAAAGCAGTAAAGACAGCGTTTATCAGCATGGTGGGCAATTTTGCGCTGGCCGTGATCAAAGGGCTTGTCGGTGTTTTTGGTAATTCCTATGCGCTGATCGCCGATGCGATCGAATCCACAGCCGACGTCTTTTCTTCCTTCCTGGTGCTTATCGGCCTGAAATACGCCAATCGTCCGCCGGATGAAAATCACCCCTACGGACATGGAAAAGTCGAGCCGCTGATCACGTTTGTGGTGGTCGGATTTCTTTGCGTTGCCGGAGCAGTTATCGTTTACGAAAGCATTCTGCACATCCTGACACCGCACAAAGCTCCGGAAGCTTTTACGCTCTGGTTCCTAGCAGGTATCATTATTATTAAAGAGCTGTTCTACCGGTTCGTTTCCCGCACGAGCAAAGAAACCAAAAGTACTTCGCTGAAAGCCGACGCCTGGCACCACCGCAGCGACGCGATTACGTCACTCTGCGCGTTCATAGGGATCCTGATCGCTGTGATCCTGGGCGATGACTATGCTGCAGCTGACGATTGGGCGGCGCTTGTCGCTTCGGGGATTATTTTTTTCAACGCTTATCTGATCTTTCGTCCTGCACTGGGCGAGGTGATGGACGAAAATGTGCACGAAGAATTCATTGCGCTCGTCCGGAACTATTCGAACGACGTTCCCGGCGTTCGCGATACGGAAAAATGCTACGTCCGGAAATCGGGTATGCGCTACTGGGTGGATCTGCATATACAGGTCGACGGGCAATTATCGGTCGATGAGGGCCATTCGATCGCGCATGCGCTAAAGGCCTACCTCATGCAGCAGCTTCCGGAGATCTCGGATGTATTGGTGCATGTGGAACCGGACTAACAATTCACAATTCACAATGGACAATGGACAATGATCAATTATTTAAGGAGCACCAATTGCCAGGGCTTGATAATTATTCAATTGATCATTCCTACTTATCAGTCCGGTTGATCGTTCATAATTGTGTAACTTTGCAGTACGAAAAACACAAACAGTTATGGCACTTATTCCAATTACAGTATACGTCGAAATGACACCGAACCCGAACACGATGAAGTTCGTAGCCAACAAATACATGCTTTTAACGGGCGAATCGGTTGAATTTACCTCACAGCAGGAAGCGAAAGGCTATTCCCCGCTTGCCGAAGAGCTGTTCAATTTTCCTTTTGTAAAAGGCGTTTTCCTTGCCTCCAATTTTGTTACGGTCGCCAAGAACGACAGCATTTCATGGGATTTCGTTACGATGGAACTCCGTGAATTTATCAAAGACTGGATGGCGAACGGAAAAGACGTGCTGATCCAGATGCCGGCCCCGAAAGCAAAACCGGAAGTCAATTCTGAAAACAAGCCGATCAAACATTTCGAGCCTTCCGAATACGATGATGCGATCCGCGACCTGCTCGACGAATACGTTCGCCCGGCAGTTGAGAACGATGGCGGAGCGATTGACTTCGTCGGTTTCGAAGAAGGCGTTGTTACCGTTGCTTTGCGCGGCTCTTGCTCCGGTTGTCCGTCGAGTACGGCAACATTGAAAGGCGGAATCGAAAACCTGCTCAAACAACATTTGCCGGAAGTACAGGAAGTGGTGGCGGAATCGTTGTAACGTCCGGGAGCATCCCGGACCTACTTAAAGACTCCGACTCCTGAAATTCAAAACCTTATCATATAGGAAAATCTCCGTTCTGTTGAGCGGGGATTTTTTTTGTGCCTGTTTTATGGAATTGTAAACGAACGGTTATCTCAAGGGAAATCAAGTAAACGAAATACCATGAGAGCACTTATCATTTCAGGTTTCATGCTGGCGAATATCGCAGCATTCGGACAAAACAGTTTCGGGGACATCATCGGAACACTCATCGACGCCAAAACACAGGAGACGATTCCTTTTGCGCTTGTGGTAACGAACTACGGCGAAGCGGTTTACAAAACCCAGACGGACGACGACGGACGATTTAAGATCTCCGCTATTCCGCCGGCCAGCTACCAGCTTTATTTTGTGGTTGAGCAGGATACCATGACCTTCCAGCGACTGGTAGAAGTTTCAGCTGACGGCATCGGCGACGCAGGAAAAGTCCTGTATGTTCCGCCAACAGAGCTGGATGGTTATGTATTCACCTACGATCCGGGACAGATCCACCTGAAAAAAGGCGTAGCGCCGGAGATCAGCATTTCGGGAGACGATCTGCGTGTGAGTCCGCTGAAATTCGATGTTAAAACACTGCTCACGTCTATGAGTACGGACATACGTAAAAACGACGATGGCCTGATGATCTTCCGCGGAGCGCGTGCCGGCGATATGATCTGCTACATCGACGGCATCAAAATGAACGATGTTCCAAAGATGCCAAGCGCGGCTTTCAGCTATATGAAGGTGTACGCAGGAGCTGTTCCGGCGAAATACGGCGACACGAACGGCGGCGTTGTCGTGATCGAAACACTGAGCTACACGGACCTCTATATGGAGTGGAAATCTAAAATGGAGCTGGGCGAATAATACTTCCTGTAACCACCCATACAGAAAATAAAAAGGAATGTTCGCTGCCGCGGATGTTCCTTTTTTTTGTGGATAAGCACCCTTTTTCACTGTCCGGCGATTTGTCTTTTACCTCCGGAAGTGATTGTGCGGTGTCCAGAGGTTGTTGCGCCGGGTTTGCAGCCCGTAGAGATGGGTTTGCAGGGTGTTGCGTTGGGTTTGCAGCACGTAGAGCGGGGTTTGCAGGGTCTTGCGTTCGACTTGCAGGGCGTAGAGCTGGGGTTGCAGGGTGTGGAGTTGAATTACCACAAACTCTTCTGCCAACTTGAAAAGATTGCTTTTAGAAAGCCACCCTCCTCGGTCCTCCCTCAAGGGAGGAGGCCTGTATAAAAACCACTATTGCATTAAAAACAACCTACTTCGGAAAGAACTCCGGGCTTTTTTCTTCCATCGGGACGAGGTACTTTTTCAGGTTCTGCTCGTCGTCTTTGTTCAGGATCATCAGCATATTATCCGATTCCACCACGATGTGATTGTCCAGCCCTTCGATCAGCGCCAGCTTATTGTCGGGCAGGTTGACGATGCAATTGGTCGAATTGATCATGTGCACGTTGTTGCCGATCACCGCGTTTCCGTTGTAATCTTTTTCGAGGTGCGTGTACAGGCTTCCCCAGGTTCCGAGGTCGGACCAGTCGAATGTTGCCAGCACGACATCTACGTTTTTCGCATTTTCCATGATCGCGAAATCGATGGAAATATCTTCACAGGCTGAAAAGCAGCTGTTCACATACGCCTGTTCTTCCGGTGTATTGTATTTCTCCGGCTGTTTCATGAACAAGGCATACAGCTCGGGCTTGAACTTCTGAAGCGCATTCAGCACGGTGGTCGATTTCCATATAAAGATCCCGGAATTCCAGTAATAGTTACCGCTTTTCACAAAGATCTCCGCCAGCTCACGGTTCGGTTTTTCGGTAAAATGCTTCACGTCTTTCACTTGTCCGGGAAGAATATCGCCGCCTTCGGTAAATTCGATGTAGCCGTAACCGGTATCGGGGCGCGTTGGCTTAATGCCCAGTGTTACCAACCGGTCGTTCTCGTTTGCCGTACGGATGGCAATGTTGATGATCTCGGTGAATTTTTCCTCTTTCAGGATCAAATGGTCGGAAGGCGCCACAACGAGCGTCGCATTCGGATTGATCGCGTGGATCTTCGCCGCCGCATAGGTAATAGCGGGCGCTGTATTTTTTCGTTCGGGCTCTGTGAGGATCTGGTTCGGGGAAACTTCGGGAAGCTGCTCTTTCACCAGGTCGCTGTAGGAAGCATTGGTGATAATATAAATGTTCTCGGCCGGAGATATGCTCAGCAGGCGCTCAAAGGTCATGCGCAGCAGCGACTTTCCTATTCCGAGCACGTCGAGAAATTGTTTCGGCCGCGCCACAGTCGACATTGGCCAGAAACGGCTTCCGATTCCGCCCGCCATGATGACACAGTAATTATCCTTTTTATTTTCCATGTTCAATGTGATTAACTGTTGCCAGGGCGTGGATCAAAAAATTGCGCTTCGAAGCGAGCTCTTCGCATAGAAACCTAGTACGCCGCAGCTCTCCCTTTCTGAAATGCCTTCCCTGGAGGGCAAATGTAGCATTTTTCGGCAATTCCTCTAATGTGAGCGAATCGTCTTTGCGGGTATCAAACTGCCTGAGAACCCGCGACAATTGCGTATCGGAGCAGGACGATGCTTTGGTATTGGTGAGGCTTTTCATCAGCGCATGCTCGATGGGCTTCGGCAGGTTCCCGGAAGCGATCGCCGGCCACAACAGCTCGCGGTAAGTTTGTTTCCATTCCTCGCCATGCGGCTTTACGCGGCGCCCAAACTTTACAAAGGTTTCGAGGTGCGCAAATTCGTGCAGCGTCGTGATGAGAAAACTGTATTTATTGAGGTCGCCGTTGACGGAAATGCGGTGGTGCTTTTCATCGCCGAACGGCGGACGGTAATCGCCCAGCTTGGTGGATCGCGGAACGGTGATAGCAAACCGAACCGGGTATTTGACGAGCAGCTCTGCTACCATCGGTTCATATCCTTCGGGAAGATAGGCGCGCAATTGTTTTTCCAGGCGTTGCTGCTTGCTTTGTTCCATTTGATGCGAAATTAAGGAATAATTTCCACCGCAGGAACACGGCGAATACAAGGAACAGTGCGGGCATAGCGATTTTAACAAAGCGCGTTGAAGAAGCTCCGGGAATCCGGATTTCGATCGACTATCGTCGCACCCGTAATTTTGCAAATTCGCGATATTACGACAGGTTTCTGAAAGGCTCCTGCGGGCCAGCCTACATTCCCGCTGCTTCGCAGTAAAATCCCTTTCCACTATTTCCTCCACCTTCTTTTCGTTCCGTTATAATAGCACCGCGGCCCTGTATTGAACCGAATTCATCCCGACAGCTTTTGAAAACGGATATTTCCATTAACTTTATCCGCTAATGGGAGTGATCAGAAGTATAGGAAAATATACATCCATGTTATGGGTGGTGTTCTCGCGGCCCGACAAGTGGAAAATTTTCCGCATTCGCCTGTTTGAAGAAATGGAGCTGATCGGGATCAAATCCATTCCGATCGTTGCGCTGATGTCGGCCTTTATGGGAGGTGTTATCGCCATGCAAACGGCTTCCAATATGAGCAACCCGCTGCTGCCGACCTACACGGTCGGCTACATCACGCAGTCGAGTACCATTCTCGAATTTTCGCCGACCATTATTTCCCTCATTCTTGCAGGGAAGATCGGCTCCAACGTTGCTTCCGAGATCGGAACGATGCGTGTAACCGAACAGATCGACGCACTTGAGATCATGGGCGTAAACTCCCTTTCTTACCTCGTTTTGCCGAAGATCATGGCTTCCGTTTTCTTCTTCCCTATTCTCATCGTTTTCTCCATCGGGCTCAGCCTCATCGGCGGATGGCTCGCTTTGCTCATTTCCGGGCTGCTTTCATCGGAAGATTACGTACTCGGGATCCGCTACGATTTCAGGATCACCCACATCATTTACGCATTGACAAAAACCGTTGTTTTCGGATTTCTCATCGTTTCCATTTCGTCTTTCCAGGGATATTATACCAAAGGCGGGGCGCTTGACGTGGGGCGCTCTTCGACGCAGGCGGTCGTGAACAGCAGCGTGGCCATTCTCATTGCCAATTTCCTCTTAACGCAAATGATCTTATTGTAATGATCGAGGTAAAGAACGTCAATAAATCATTCGGTGATCACCAGGTTCTGAAAGATGTTTCGACTGTTTTCGAGCAGGGAAAGGTGAACCTTATTATTGGCGCTTCCGGGCAGGGAAAATCCGTTCTGGCGAAATGCGTTGTCGGGCTGCACGAAGTCGATACGGGTGAAATCCTGTACGACGGCCGCGATTTCAGTAAAATGAACCGTTTGGAGCGCAAAGAGATCCGCAAGGAGATCGGGATGCTGTTCCAGGGAGCGGCGCTGTTCGATTCACTGACCGTGGAAGAAAATGTGATGTTCCCGCTGTCGATGTTTACTACCATGACAAAAAAGGAAATGCTCGAAAGGGCCAATTTCTGCCTCGAACGTGTGAACCTCGTTGGAAAGAACAAATTGTTCCCTTCCGAATGCAGCGGTGGAATGCAGAAGCGGATCGCTATTGCACGCGCCATTTCGATGAATCCCAAATACCTGTTCTGCGATGAGCCGAACTCCGGGCTCGACCCGCAGACATCGATCCTCATCGACAGCCTGATCAAGGAGATCACCTACGAATACAACATGACAACGGTGGTGATCACCCACGACATGAATTCTGTGATCGAGATCGGCGACAACATCAATTTCATTTACCAGGGACAAAACTGGTGGCAGGGCAATAAGAAAAGCATTATCACGACCGACAACGAGGAGATCATCAATTTTGTATACGCTTCGGAGTTTATGAAAGAGATCAAGGATAAGATGCAGAAGTAAGCTGGAGACTAAAGACAGAGAGACCTAGAGACTGGCTTTACGAACTTAATTAAGTACGTCCGGGATGCTCCCGAAAGCTTTCGGGACGGACCGACCCTAAAGCCCCGAAAACGACACTCATGAAAAACATCCTTGCAGTTATCATTGGCATTATCACCGGCGCTTTTTTCATTGCGATCAGCGTAACGATGGCCCGCGCGGCGTTCCCGGCGGACGTTGCTTTTCCGCAAACGATCGAAGAACAGAAAGCTTATATGCAGCACGTTCCGACCGGCGCAAAAGTTCTCACACTCATCGGCTGGCTGTTTTCGGCATTTATTACCGGCGCCATTACCAGCCTCATCCAGGGACGAACTTCCTGGAAAGTTCCCGTTGTAACGGCTGCCGTGCTGCAGCTGCTGATCTGGATGAGCATGATGGGACTTTCTTACCCGGGCTGGATGTGGCTCTTTGCAACGCTGCTGTTTATCCCGACGGCGTATGCCGGGCATTATTTTTTCAGGAAACGAACAAACTCCTTCGAATCCTGATCAGTTTTTTGTCAGGATCAGGTTTTCATAACTGGTATTGATCTCTTGTCCCGGCAACACATATGCATACGTCGACACCAGCTTGTAGCCCAGCTCCAGCCACTTGTCCATTTCTATTTTCAACACCTTCTGTTCCGGCATATCTTTACTGAACGGTATGTACTCGGTGGTGACGTCATCCAGCGGGCCGACAACCTGCAGCTTCGAGCCGGCGCCTGATTTAATAAAGGTGATCACGACCGATGTTTGTGCGTGTGTACGGGAAAAGCTCATTGCAGCAAAGCTTACTGCGAAAATGATGAGTTGTTTTGAAAAGGTGCTCATACGTTTATAGGTTTACTGTTATAAAAATAAGATAATCCGGAGATTTTCGACCGGAGAAGCAGCTTGCAGAACATTTTCACTACTTTTCCTCCTTTAAAACAATTCCATGGGCAGATTCAATCCGGCGGTCAGCGAATACATTCTGAATGCTGAGGCATTTGCCCAGCCGATGCTGATCGAATTGCGGGCCATCGTTCACAGTTTTTGTCCCGAAGTGGAAGAAACACTGAAATGGAGCATGCCGCATTTCGTATACAGGGGCGAAAACCTGTGCAATATGGCGTCGTTCACACAGCATTGCTCCTTCGGATTCTGGCTCGCAGCGATGATGAGGGACGAATACGGGATCTTTCAGCGCCGGGAACAGGGCGGGATGGGCGATCTTGGAAAAATGCGAACGATGGAAGATATTCCCGGCCCGGAAAAGCTTGGACCTTATGTGCTGCAGGCTATGCGGCTGATCGAAGGAGGCGTAAAGCTTCCAAGAACGGCAACGCCGCAGCAGCAAGAGCTCGTTATTCCCGAGATTCTGAAAGATGCGCTCAGCAAAGAGCCAGCGGCAAAGAGAACCTTCGACGGTTTCACTATTTCCTGTAAGCGCGAATATGTGAACTGGATCAATGAAGCCAAAACAGCGCCAACGCGGATCAGGCGCCTGGAAACAACCATCGAAAATCTCCTGGAAGGAAAGACGCGGGACTGGAAGTACAAGAAATAAAGCGTTGTTCTTACAACGGGTTAATTTACCGCAAAGGTCGCAAGGGAGATGGAAGTGCTGTGTGAGGCTGAGAGCGCGGAGTGTTTCTTAGTTACAGAACAATTGCTGTCCGGATCCTGTAATCTTAGGCCTTGTTCTGTGATCGGAAATCTTTTTTTGAAACGACATTTTAACGCAAAGGCCGCAAGGGAAATGGAAGTGCTGTGTGAGTCTGAGCACGCGGAGTGTTTCATAGTTACAGAACAATTGCTGCCCGGATCCTGTAATCTTAGGCCTTGTTCTGTGATCGGAAATCTTTTTTTGAAACGACATTTTAACGCAAAGGTCGCAAGGGAAATGGAAGTGCTGTGTGAGTCTGAGAGCGCGGAGAACGTTTTAGTGAAAGACAACCATTTTCCCGAAATCTTATAATCCGAAGCAACAGGAAGTCTGCTTCAGATTAATATCCTGATAACCCAAGACCGCTATTGACCACTTTTACCAATTTAATAATCTTCCTTTAATCCCGGGTTAGTATTCCAACGTCAGCAGTTCAGGTTGTTAGTTTTCCCGTTTTAGGGGTTTTTGTCCGCCCTTTCTGCCCGTTGTCCCGTTTTTGTCCCCTTCGTTACGGCAACTTCGCCCGGCAACCAACGTAACTTTGAAAACAAACGCACATTCCAAGATGGGAAAATTTGCAATTACACTTTCAGCATTCCTGATGATCCTGCTTGCTTCACCTGCAAAGGCGCAATGCACATGGACAAACTATTTCTTCGATTCGTTCGAATACACGACTGTCATTCCGTACATCGTTCCGGGAAAAACCTACCAGAATACGCCACAGAACTATGCGGCACATGCGGGCTCTTTGGGCTTGTACCTGAATATCGTTGACGGGGAAACAGGACTCTTGTACGACCAGCCTTTCAACAACGTGTGCACCAGCCAGAATTTTCGTTTTTCGCTTTGGGTAAGAGACGCCTTTGTCAGCTCGAACAACCTCACATTCCGCGTGCTCGACGCAAACAACGTCGTGATCTCTACACAAACAGTTGTAACCAACAGTACGTGGATGAACGTAACGTTGCCCGCATTTATGCCGACCACTTCCAGCATCCGTTTCCAGATCATCACCAATATTCCCGGCGGACCGGGCAATGATCCGGGCTTCGACGAGCTGACACTGCAATCCTGTAACCTGACACCGCCGGCTCCGACCGTAAATCTCACAGTCTGCAACACAGCGCCCCAGCAGGATCTCTACGATGAGCTCGCCAGTCCGGGATCTCACAACGGCACCTGGACCGGCCCTTCCGCATTGCTGAACGGCTACCAGGGAACTTTCGTTCCGGGAACCAATACTTCCGGGCTGTACACGTACACGATCGACGGCGGCGACTGTCCCGACACGATCGCAGCTGTGCAGGTACTGTCTGTTGCAACGCCCAACATCAATCCGCTCGGACCGATTGCTTCCTGCGGGCCGTATACGCTTCCTGTCATCACAGGGACCAGTCTTTCCGGCAATCAGCATTATTACACGGGAACGAACGGAACGGGAACTATGCTCCCAACCGGCTCTGCCATCGGCACTTCCCAGACAGTTTATATCTACGGCGGCTCGCCAGGCTGTTCCGACAACGAAACCGTTACCATTGCCATTTCTTCGCCGGTAAGCGCGGGGAACGACAATGGTGCGAGCTACTGCGGCCCGGGACCACTTATCGACCTGGATTTCTTTCTTTCCGCAGGAGCGGCAACAACGGGCACATGGGCTGAAACAACGGGCACGCCTTCCGGCACATTCAATGCAGCAAACGGCCAGTGGACAACTGCAGCACTTAATCCGGGAACCTATAAATTTTCCTATACCGTTCCCGCCAACGGCGCCTGTCCGCAGGATGTTGCGCTGTTCACGCTGATACTCGGGAATTTCCCGCCGGTCGACCTGGGCAACGACACAACGCTTTGTACGGGACAAACCATGGTATTGAACGCAGGAACGTACGATACGTATCTCTGGAACAACGGAGCGATCAATCCAACTAAATTTGTAAGCTCTGCAGGAACGTATTCCGTCAAAGTCGGAAATCTTGGCGCCGACCAGATCATCAATGGCGGCTTTGAGCTGGGAAATACCAATTTCACGACCCAATATACTGTTGGAACCGGTGGCACCTGGGGGCTTGTCTCCAATCCGGGAACCTACGGTATTACGACCTCGCCGAACCTTGTGCACTCAAACTTCCACAGTTGTCCCGATCATACGCCCAATCCCGGAGCGAACCAGATGGTTGTCAACGGAGCTTCAACCGCCAATACCAAAATCTGGTGCCAGACCATTCCGATCCAGCCGAACACCGATTACCAGTTCGGAACATGGGTGACTTCCGTTGAAAGCGGAGGTGGCGGAAATGTAGCGCAATTGCAATTCACCATTAACAACGCACAGCTGGGTTCTGTCTTTACGCCTTCGCTCAACAGCTGTACCTGGACGCAGTTCACCCAGAACTGGTCTTCGGGCATGACCACAAGCGCCCAGATCTGTATTGTGAACCAGAACACCAACGAAGGCGGAAACGATTTCGCCATCGACGACATTACCTTTCGGCCGGTTTGCTATTCCTACGATACGATTGTTGTGCAGTACAGCACACCACCGGTTGTAAACCTCGGTCCGGACCAGCACCACTGCGAAGGAACGACCGTTACCCTCGATGCCCTGAACCCGGGACTGACGTATCTGTGGTCGACTACCGAGACAACGCAGACGATCTCACCGACAACGACCGGAACTTACTCCGTCACCGTAACGAATGCGGATCTCTGCGCTGCCAGCGATGCTGTAACCGTGACGTTCGAAGCACAGAAAAACGCCGGAGCGGACAGCCTCACGTATGTCTGTTCAACGCAAGCTTCTTTTGACCTTACAAGCCTGCGCAGCACAAACGCAACAACAGGCGGAACCTGGGAATCCGGCGATCTTCCTTATGCGGGAGCACTTACGCCCGCAGGTATCGTTACGATCGCAGGCAGCGGAACGGGAAGTTTCGACTACGTCGTTAGCGGAACGTATTGCCCGAATGACACCTCGACCATGACGCTGATCGTTCACCAGCAGCCCGTTGCCGCGGCAGATCAGCAGCTTCATTTGTGTAACAAAAGCGGCGACCAGGTGGATCTTTCAGCTTACCTCAATCACCCTTCGGCGCCCAATGCAGGATCCTGGAGCACATCGACCAATTTCCCTGCGGGCAATCTGAACACAACGACTTCCACGCTCGATCTTACGAATCTGCCGCACGACAATTACAGCCTGTTCTTCGTATTGCCGGCAGACTCGACCTGTTTGCAGGACACCACGAAGATCGGCCTGAAGATTACCGCCGTTCCCGTGATCCAGTTTTCCTCAGACGTCGTGAACGGCTGTCAGCCGCTTGCTGTTGAATTTCTCAATGAAAGCGTTGTTTCAGGAAATGTTGTTTATTCCTGGGATCTGGGCGACGGAACGATTTCCGGCAGCAATTCCACTTTAGACAATATATACGAAGCTGCCCAATGTTACGATATTACGCTGACCGCCACTGCCGACGGCTTGTGCACATCTACCCTGAACAAGACAGACATGATCTGCGTTTTCCCGGTTCCCGTTGCGGCATTTACCTACGGCCCGCAGCAGGTGTTCTCCGATGGCCCGACGGTTCAGTTTGACAACAATTCGACCGACAACGACTTCAACGACTGGGATTTCGACGACGGCGAGACCAGCATTGCTGAAAGCCCATCGCATACGTTCCCTGTTGGCGACATCGGCAATTACCGCGTACAGCTCATCGTTACCACGCAGCACGGTTGTGCGGACACTGCTTACCAGGTCATTGTTGTCAAGGATCAGCTGCTGTTTTACGTTCCGAACACCTTTACACCGGACGGCGACGAGTACAATAACAGCTTCAACCCGGTGATGACCGCCGGAATGGATCCGTACGATTACACGCTCCACATCTACAACCGCTGGGGCGAGCTGATCTTCGAAAGCCATGATATTTCCAACGGCTGGGACGGAAGCTACAACGGCGAGCTGGTCAAAGAAGGAACTTATATCTGGAAGCTGCAGTTCGGCATGGCGGATACGGACGAAGTGAAGGTTGTTACGGGGAATGTAAATCTGATACGATAGATTGAGATTTTGAATGCTTGATTTTGAATTTTTGATTAAGTCATTCAGGCGAAAGACGTTCGGTCGTTCAAATAGACATGATGAGCTGGGTTTTGAAGCAGACTTCGTGCCTCAGTCGCTTCAGATGTTGAATGTTTGATGCTGGATTTTTAATTGGATTCATTCGGGCGGAAGATGTTTGATCGTTCAAAAAGACATGATGAGCTGTGTGTTGAGTGGCGCGCAGATACCGCAGATTTTCGCAGAGGAAATTCGGCACGGATAAAAGACTGGCCGACCGGAGACCAAAAGACCGGAAAGTGGCGCGCAGATTCCGCAGATCTTCGCAGAGACGAAAGACTAAAAGACTGGAGACCGACCGACCAAAGCCCCCAAGATCAGAGAGCCGGCAACTAAAGATTTTTTATCTCAGGCAACCACAGAACGTTTTTTCCAGTCAAGAAAAAGAACACACATCCATTTACAATGGGAAATAATTCTACTTTCGTGTGTCAACTGATTGGAAGATGCTGGAACACTGGAACAGATCATTTATTGAAAACGTAATTCGCCGCGCACTGCCCGTGTTCCTTTTCTGTTTTTGTATTGGCACTGACGGCTTTTCAGGTACACGTACCTGCAGCACCATTACACAGGAGCTGAATGAAAAAATCACGAATTCCAAGGAACCGACTATTACCATTCTCTACTTTTTCCGCGATCTTCATAAAAACCAGTTCTCCAGCAGGGCGGAATGGTTCAAAGCGCTCGACTACCTGGAAAAAACAAGCCGCGAAAACCCCGGCGATTATTATGCGCAGATCTGCTGCGAGATCGGCATGCGCCTCCAGGACGACAGCGATTTCCAGGAAGCCTATTATTACCTCTACAAAGCCCGCAAAGAAATAGAGCACACCATGCCGCGGGACCAGCGCTTCCTGATCGATTTCTACCAGGCCGTCGGATTATCGTACCTGTATTTCAAGCGCTACGACAACGCGCGCGGCCAGTTCCTGATCGCCAACAGCTACGTTAAAAGCCCCGAGAAAGAACAGATCGGGATCTACAACACGCTCGGGCTCATCAACCGCGAACAGGGCTACCTTGATTCGGCAAAGATCTATTTCGAAAAAGCGCTCCTGATCGCAAGAAGAACGGACAACGAACCGTGGATCGCCGTTTTATCGGGTAATCTCGGCCATTATTACTGGACCCGGAAAGAATTTTCAAAATCCCGTTCGCTCACCGCAAAGGATTACACCATCAGCCTGAAAACGAATCAGAAAGGAAGTGCCATCAATGCATTGAGCCTGCTCATTGACCTCGATCTGAACGACAATCGTACGGACGATGCCCGCAAAAAGCTGCTTGAGCTGGAGAATCTCGTAAAAGGAGAATACAACATTCAGCACAACCGCACGTATTTCAAATCGCGGACAGCCGTGCTCGAAGCAGTTGGCCAGCACAAAGAAGCACTCGAAAGTTACAGGACCGTTGTGCGTTACAGCGATACCATCAATCGCCTGTCGGACATCGAGAACCTGAAAAAAACGGAATTCCAGATCGATTTTGAGCGCAAACAGGCTGAAGTGTCCCTTCTTCACGAGAAAGAAAAGCGCAGCAAGCTCGTCATCTACGGATTAACCGGGATCACCGTGCTCGCCTTTCTCATTTTCATCCTGATCCTGAACCTCGTGACCAAGCGCAGAAAGCGGGACAAAGAGATCGCTGCACTGGAACATGCCCAGTTCGAGCGGGAGCTCAATGCCACCGACAAGGAAATGCGTACCATCCTGTCGAATCTCATCGAAAAAAACAGGCTCATCGAACAGCTCACCGAAGAGATCGATCAGTTCCAGGCTTCCGGCGGACAGCCGCAGGAGGAGAAAATAAAGCTGCTCGACCGGCTGCAATCCTTCACCCTGCTCACGGACGACGACTGGCTCGATTTCAAAAAACTGTTCGAGAAGCTCAATCCGGGCTTTTTCACGCGCGTGCTGTCGCATTTTCCGGACCTTACGAATGCAGAGATCAGGCTCACAACACTTATCAAGCTCAACCTTTCCAACCTGGAAATGGCCCGCGCTCTCGGAATATCACCCGATTCGGTACGAAAAACCAGCCTGAGGCTGCGCAAAAAGCTCGATATGGAGCAGCACGAAGACCTTGTTAAATTTATCCTGACACTTTGAATCTTTAGTTTTAACTTCCTCCTGTCAACTACCGGCTGAGAGGCCGTAAACAAGACGTTTCAACTTCTCATAAGCAATCTTCGCTTTCCATAAGCAACCTGCACTTCCCCATAAGGGATCTACTCCGTGTCCTTTTGTGTCTTTTGTGGTTAAAAAAACAGCTCATACATCACCGCTTCCCGGTTTCGCCTTGTACTATCTGTGAATAAATCATGTTTTTCCTTTTAACACCGTGTTATTTTAGAGCACATTGTATGTTGTCCGCTTTTTGTCCCGCTGATTTTGAAAGCTTTGACCAGCCTCTAACCTAACTTCGGTCAAAATTTAGTCCATGAAAAATCAATTACTAAACAAAATGAAACTACTTCGAAGCCTTTCCAGGCTGGCAGGATGCGTGCTCGTTTCCGGGCTCGCCATCGGCAGTGTTTCTGCTCAAACGACGCTAACCGTCGGAACAGGAACAGGAACTACACCAAGTACGCCTATTACAGGATATTACGGGTACAGCTATTCCCAGAACATCTATACTGCTGCAGATATCATCGCTGCAGGCGGAGGCATGGGAACCATCTCCAAGATCCGCTTCTATTACGCTTCGGGCGGTAACGGCAACTCTACCGGATGGACCGTTTACATCGGCAACACAACAAAGACTGTATTTGCCAGCGGTACGGACTGGGAGCCTGTAACGAATCTTACCAATACTTTTTCGGGTAACGTAACATTCCCGGGCACAGGAAACTGGCTTGAAGTAACGCTTACGACACCTTTCCAGTGGAACGGCACCAGCAACATCATCATCGCCGTGGACGAGAACCAGGGAGGCTATGCGAGCAGCGATATGAACTGGAGAAACACTTCCAGCCCCGGAAACGCACGCACGCTTTACTATTCCAGTGATTCCAACAACCCGAACCCTGCATCTCCACCTTCCGGAACAACAGAGAACATGTTCCCGAACGTTCAGCTCTTCTGGCTGGCAGCAGGAGATTGCGCAGGAACACCTGTACACGCCAACGCCGTTACAGCAGCAGCAACAGACTCCGTTTGTCCGCAGGGATCCGCAACACTGTCGCTCGACCAGAACTATTTCTTCAACGGAATGACCATTCAGTGGGAGAAAAACGACGGTTCCGGCTGGAACCCGATCGCAGGAGCAACACAGTCAACGCTGGTATCAGGACCGCTGACTGTTGCCACACAATTCCGCGCCGTTGTAACATGTACCACTTCCGCCCAGTCGGATGTATCAGGTGCACAGACGATCTTCGTGAACCCGCTTCCGACAGTTGCCGTTTCTTCTACAGACGTAGCATTGTGCGGCGGCGAGCCTGCACAGCTGATCGCTTCGGGAGCAACTACCTACCTGTGGTCTCCGACGACATTACTTACACCTTCTGCAACAGCTGCAACCGTGAACGTTATTCCTGCAGCTACAACATTGTACACCGTTACAGGAACCTCTGCATTCGGATGTTCAGCCCAGGCAACAGCTCTTATCACACCTATCGCACTGGTAAGAGGCGAGCTTTCTTTTTCCCCTGCTGAAAACTGCGAGCCGGGAACAACCGTAACGGCACAGGTAACAGGACTTCCTGCTGAGATCACAAGCGGCGGACAATGGGAATACCGTTTCCTCGGACCGGACGGAACAACTGTTCTCCAGAACTGGAGCAGCACCAGCACTTATGCATTCATCCCTACGGAAGACAGCATCTACGGAATTTTCTACCAGGTACGATCTACTTCCTGCCCTACAGATAACGTTGCCCCTGTTTATGCTTCCATCGCTATCGGATTCGGAGCAGATGTAGCGCTGACGCACTACGATTGCAACACGATGGAAGGTACGATCGAGCTGAGCGACGTTTTCGGACAGACCGACATTACAGAAATCTACTCAAACCCGCTTACTTCTCCGGCAAACGTTACAGGACTGACATTCTCAGGAAATGCAGCAATCGCCGGCGGACGTGCAGTGCTTACGCCATCTGCAACAGGACAGACAGGCTACATGCAGCTGACAGTACCGGGATTCATGGCAGGATTGAACAATTCCATGAACGTCGCATTCAACATGACTGCAGATACACCGATCAATACCTACGGAACAGGTGGAGCAGACGGCCTCACCTACTCTTTTGGCGATGACGCAACACCTGCAGGAAACGGATCAGGACACAACGGAAAAGGAACAAAACTGCGTTTGTCTTTTGACGCTGCAGGAAACAGTTCCGAAAACAACAATGCACCTGGTATCTACCTTGTATACGGATGGACAGCGGGTAACGCTTTCGGACCTGCCAGCACCCAGACACTTGCTTATTCCGCCAACACTGCGTTGTGGAAATTAGGAACAGACGTGCCTGTAGAATTTGCTATTGACGTAGATGGAAAAGCAACAGTTACCGTAAACGGAACAATTGTATTCGATCACATCCAGTTACCGGCAGCTTATACTTCTGCAGACGTTTCTACATGGAAACACCTGTTCTCTGCAGGAACAGGCGGCGATGCAATGCGTTTCGCAGTTTCAGATCTTTCTGTTACGGCAGGAAGCCTGAACTATGGTATTACAGCAGGGTCTACGACAACACCGCCTACAACATGGCAGTCCAACACAACATTCGGCGATCTGCTTCCGGGAATCTACAACGTATGGATCTCCAAAGACGAAGCAGCAACCTGCTCGAAAAACATCGGTGCATTCGAAATTCTGAACAACAATCCGGTTGTTGATCTTGGAGAAGACACAACGATCTGTGAAGGTGAAACATTGCTCCTCGATGCAGGTAACCCCGGATCCGTTTACACATGGAGCGGTTCCAATACCTACACACAGACAAATGAAGTAGACGCAGCCGGATCGTATATCGTATACGTAACCAACGCTGCAGGATGCCTCGGAATCGGAACCATCAACGTCGATGTGAACGAAGCACCTTCCGCAACAGGTATCTTTACTTCCGGAACCTTCCCTACCGTATTCTTCTCAGCTGTAAATGCACAGAATACAGATACGTATACCTGGAATTTCGGTGACGGTCATACAAGCACCAACGGACCTTCCAGCATTTCACATATCTACGACGAGGACGGAACGTTTACAGTAACCCTTACAGTTGGGAACGACTGCGGAACTGAAAGCTATACGACAACTGTTACGCTGATCAATACTGCTTCGCTTTCCGAAACAGTGATCGACGGACTGGAGGTTTACCCGAACCCGGCAAACACAGCCGTAACGGTTTCATTGCCAAACAACGAACTGAGCACCCTGAGCGTTTACAGCGTATCCGGAACATTGGTTCAGGCAGCTGAAGGCTTCACTGCAACAACGAAAATGGATGTTTCCAACTGGGAGAAAGGAATTTATTTCCTCCACATCACCAACCAGGGTAAAGCAACTATTTCCAAACTGATTGTTCAGTAAAAAAATAAACACATTTAATAAATGGGGTGAGCAAACGCTTACCCCATTTTTCGCGTCTGAAAGAGTAGTACCTTTGAACGCTGCAATCCCATTCCGATCTACTACAATTGAATGAGTTAAAACGTATTGCGCTATGAAAAAACTAGTATCCCTCCTGCTTCTCTGCAGCATCTGCTTCACGGGGACCTCACAATGTCTCTGGAACGCTGTTTCCTCTGAATCGTATGAATACACAACCGTTATTCCTTACCTGATCCCCGGTAAAGTTTACCACGATACGCCACAAACGACGTCCCTCGCCAACTGTGTACGAACAGGAACCCGGGGCGTGTACATGAACATTGTCAACGGTGAGACCGGGATCATTTATTCCCAGCCGTTCACCAATGTGTGCGTGCAGCAGAGCTACCGTTTCCGTTTTTCCTTTAACAATGCTTCAGGCTCGTTACCGAATCCCAACCTGACCTTCAACGTAATTGACAACAACAACGTTGTGCTTTCAACACTTACGGCCACAGGAACAGCAGCCTGGCAGGACCTTACCATGCCGACTTTTACGGCAACCACCAGCACACTGACATTCCAGATTGTGACCAACATGCCGGGAGCGCCCGGAAATGACGCCGGATTTGACGACCTCATCTTCGATCAGTGCCAGCCGCAACCGATTTTATACACGATTTCCGAATGTGCAACTAACCAGAGCTACAACCTGTATGACGAACAAACGGGAACCGTTCTTTCAGCAGCAGGAGTCTGGACAGGCCCTTCCGCGCTGACCAACGCCCACCTGGGAACATTTACTTCTCCGACCAACACCAACGGAACGTACGATTACACCATCGATGGTGCACCGGGCTGTGCCGATAGCATAGCGCGTTTCAACATGCAACTCGTAACAACGCCTTCCATTACCGTTCCTGCCACTCTTACGGGCTGTGAGTCGGCCATTCTGCCGGTTATCACGGGAACCAACATTACTTCCAACGCTCATTATTACACCGGGGCGGGTGCAAGCGGCACCATGCTGAACGCCGGCGCAACCGTTTCATCCGGTACAACTTCACTCTTCATTTACGCCGGACTTGCCGGCTGCTCTGACGAAGAAACGATCACCATCAACATTTCCACCCAGAACCAGGCAGGAACTGACGGCGCTATCGCCTCCTGCGGCCAGATGGGGATTTTCGACCTCACTTCCATGCTGAACGCTCCTTTCACATCCGGCGGAACATGGGCGGAAACGACAACTCCGCCTACCGGGCAGCTATCCGGAAGCAACTTTAATACATCCGCCGTTCCTGACGGTGTCGATTATACTTTTACCTATACTGTTCCGGCATCGGGAGCATGTCCTTCAGACGTGGCAAACTTCACGGTTTCCCTCGGGAATGTAGGTGATGTGGACCTCGGAAACGACACAACGATCTGTCCCGGTACATCGCTGTTACTGAATCCGGGGGTGTACGATTCCTATCTCTGGAACAACGGCAGCACCAACCAGACACGTACCGTTACCGCACCGGGAATCTATTATGTGACCGTTGGTACAGCGTCTGCGAATGCAACCAACGTGATCATCAATGGTGATTTCGAAGGCCCGACCAACTTTACGACGCAATACGCCCTGGGATTGCCGGGCGGAACTTACGGGCCGTTGTCCGACCCGGGAACGTATGCCGTTACCAGCTCACCGGACCTGGTACATACCAATTTCAATCCGGGGCAGGACCACACACCAGCGCCGGGAACCCAGCAGCTGGTCGTTAACGGAGCCGGGGCGCCCAATACAAACGTGTGGTGCCAGAATGCCATCCCTGTTTCGCCGAATACCTTCTACCAGTTCGGAACATGGGTTACAACGGTTGAAACAAACTCTGTTCCGCTGGCAGCGCTTCAATTCTCCATCGGTGGCGTTGTTCAGGGCTCTGTTTTCTCTCCTGCAGCAACGAGCAATACCTGGACGCAGTTTACGACTTCCTGGTTCTCCGGGCTGGCTACCAGCACTTCTATCTGTATCGTGAACCAGAATACGTCAACAGGCGGCAATGACTTTGCGATCGACGATATTACCTTTATTCCGCTGTGCTCTGCTACCGACTCGATCACTGTATCGAACTACCCGCAGCCGGTGATCACGGCCACTCCAAACGACACGATCTGTGTTGGGGAACTGGCACAACTGACTGCTTCTTCGGTAACACCCGGGCTCAATTATACCTGGAATCCCGGGGGACTGACGACTGCACAGATCAACGTATCGCCGCTTGTCTCCACCATTTACTCGGTGAGCGCTGTTTCGCCGAATGGCTGCAACTCTAACATCGTGAGCCGTACCGTAGTCGTGCGCCCAAAACCTGTTGCAGGTATTTTCGTCAACGGGAACGACACCGTATGCGCAGGCCTTCAAACAATTCTTAACGGTTCTTCGACCATTCCGGGCTCAGCATTCAGCTGGTCTCCGGGTACCAATATAACAGACCAGAACATTGTTACCGCTACGGCGCCCAGCTCGAGCTACACGCTGACGGTCACTTCTCCGTTCGGCTGTACAGACGACTCAACAGTAACCATTACCGTCATTCCACCGCTGGAAGTTGCCATTTCGGGCCAGACGAGCTTCTGTGAAGGAGAATCGTCCGTGCTCACAGTTACTTCGCCACAAGCGGGCATGACTTACCTGTGGTCCAACGGCTCCACCTCCAACCAGATCACCGTTACATCGGCAGATGCCGGAACAGTGAGCGTGAGCGGTGATTTCTTCTTCTGTCCGACAGCTCATGCCTCCGTTCAGATCACACCGAATCCGCTGCCGGTTGTTACCGTTCCGGACGATGTGATCGTTTGCCCGGGAGAGCCTGTTTTTATGCAGGTTTCATCCGATCAGCCCGGAAGCACTTTCGTATGGCAGCCCGGGAATCTAACCGGCGCTTCCAACACGATCACAACCAATGTTTCAACAGTTTACACGGTGTATGCGGTAAACGGCGATTGTATTTCAGCATCCGAAACCTTTATCATCGACGCTTCGGCGACTTGCGCGCTGGTGGTTCCGAATGTATTCACGCCTAACGGCGACGGCGTTAACGAATTCTTTGAGCTTGTCAGCTTCGAAGGAATCGAAACGCTCGAATGTATCATTCTCAATCGCTGGGGAAATGAGATCCGTTCGTTCAATACACCTAATTTCAAGTGGGATGGCAAGGACGCAAACGGCAACCTCGTTTCGGAAGGTGTTTACTTCTATACTATCAAAGCAACAACCAAAGCGAACGTAACGCTCGAAGAAACGGGAATGGTGAATGTCGTCTGGTAATTAACTGATTCTATACTCAATGGCCCCGGTTCCCGCGAATCGGGGCCGTTTTATTAAAGCCGGTAAATAAAAGAAACAGCTATTGAATAGTATGGAGATAAGTGATATATTTCCGGTATTTATCCGAAAGCGTGTTAATTATAACTTAATTAGTTAAGAACGCTCAACGGCATGTTAATTGTTTAAAGCGTTCTAATAATAATAAAAATACGGTCATGAAAAATTTCTACCTGTTCAGCCTTCTATTGCTACCGTCGTGTCTGTTCGCCCAGCAAAAAGCACAGATCGGAGCTTATTTTACCGCCGACATGCCGGTTCGTTCCATTATGCCCAGCATGAGCACGAATGCCGGTGCCGGACTGCAGTTCGCCTACAAGCCGATGCCCCGCTTTCCTATGATGCTCGAGCTGAAAGGAAGTATCGGCGCCTATTCTCACCGGACCTTGAACCAGACCTACATTTTCTCTACCAACAGCACCACGAATGTGAACGTGAACTATAGCAGCTCGATGAATAAAGTGCTGTTTGGAACCAAATTCCACATTGGTCACGAATACAAAGCCGTGCGCGGATTTATTACGCCACAGATCGGAGCCGCTTTTATGCGCTCACGTATTGTGATCGACGATCCGGCGGACGCTGACGACTGTCGTGCGCTCGAACGCAAAACAACACAGCGTTCTTCCGGGTTTGTTTATGGAGGCGAAGCAGGCGTTGAAGTATCCATGGAAAAGCTCTTCCGCGGAATTCAGACAGAGAACAAGCACCGTTTGTATGCTTCGGTCAATTTCATGAAAAGCTTTGAGCCATTCGAATACACCAACGTGAAATATATGAAAGACCACGACCACATGGCGATGCCGGAAGGATCGGAGGGAACAGCAACGGAAGACGGCCGTGCGATCAACACGACATTCATCAACGTTTCCACCAACAGCCTGCACGAGCACAAGATCGCCGAGCTGTACAAAACGAACCTCCAGTTCTGGGGATTCAGCATAGGTTACGTGTTCAACTTCTAGTAGCTGTTTTAAATAGAGCATTATCGTTTTTAACCGATCACCCTTAGGTATTCCCGGGCTCAGGCCCGGGATTTTTTTGTTACTTAAGTCTATTCAAAAAAACAGATCCATTCATCAGTTTGTCTCCTCTTCATCTTCCAACGCAAGCATGGCATTCAAAATAAAGAGATTTCGCCTGCGCACCATTTTACTAAGTCTCCACACAAGTAGTAATAAAATTCCTCCAACGAGCACGGAAAGCGCCACAGCTTCCTGATGATTAATAAAGCTACATACCACCTGGTTATGAGAATCAGGCTGACAATTGCATTTTACTTCCATAGGAGAAGCAAACAGCCAAACACTTCCTAAAATCCCTCCCCAGCCGAAAAGATAACTAAGGAACTGAAGTATTCCCATAACGATCGAATTCCTTATTGCGCTCGGACGATGTTCAACAAGCAATCTCAAGCGTGCGGCTATTTCTTTATCTGTAGGCATGGCTCACTGTTAACTTCTCAAAAACTCCCATAATTCACCATTCCCACTCTGTGCTGCGTCATCAGCTTGTTCAGGTCGACCTTGCGGATCGCATCCAGCTCTTTGGTGCGCCACTTGAAGTACCTGCGGTTGATACCGGCCGGAATATCGCCGTCCGGATCGCCGGCGCCGAGGTGGAACATGAGCTCGACGGTGTTGTTGTCGGGAACCTGCGAGATCAGGTACGTGAGGTTTTCAGGATACGGCTGACCGTAGATGGTATCGACGAAGCACATCGGATGGCGAAGAATGCCTTTCATGTTCTCGATCTGACCGGTGATGGTTTTCTTGTTTTGTCCGCGGAGCATTTTGAGGACTTCCTTTTCGCGGATATCCCGGTGCATGAGATTATCCCAGAAGAGCTTCGCGCCGTTCTTCAATCCTTCGAGCTTGATGGGAACACCCAGGTTGAAAACGAAGAAGCTCAGATCGCTCTTTGACCATGGCAACGGGCTTCTTACGGGAATGTTGTACTCATGCGCCACTTCGCAGAAGACTTTGAACAGCCGGTCGAAGAAATAAATAACGCCGTGATGCACCGTAATATGATCCACTTTTCCGGCGTTCTTCGTATCGAGAAAAGCCTGCAGCTGGTTGACCTGGTTTCTCAACTCGGTACGCAGCTCGTCGGTACTGATGTTCAGGTAATCATGCTGGTGAACTTCGTAGAATGCTTTTCCCGGTCCGGGCTTCATCGTGGAGCACAAGGAGACCGGGTAGCCACAGGTAATGGAAAAATGCAGCCCGATCTTAAAGTCGTGCGCCGCCTGCAGGTCGATCAGCTCGAGTACATCCGTCCTGGAACGCCCGTGCGTAACGAAACAACTCACGCTGTTGATCTTTTTTAGTTTGATGGCATCCGTGATTCCCTTGTTGATGAATTCACATGCCGCATAATCATCTGCATTCAGAATGATCTTCTTTTTTGTAATATCTGCCATGATCCCGGTAATTTATTCGTCACTCCCGTCGCTGAACGCCTGTGAATCAGGCGGGCTTTATCAGCTGACGGCTACTATTCAAACGCTGTTGAACACACCAATAGTAACCACTATTCCGCACATAAAAAACCGTATTTCGCGCAAAAAAAACCTGCGGTTTCCCGCAATTATTTTGCGGCTTCACGAAAAGAAAGCAGGAAAATAACCTGTTGAATTGCAGGGATTCCCTATTTTCACAGCGCAAAACTTACCAATTGACACACGCCCTTATAATCGGATTACTTTTAAAAAGATGGTGTCTGCCGATTCTTGTGGCAATGCTTTCCTTCAACGGATTTGCCCAGCAGCAAAAATTATCTCCGAAAGAAGAGAAAGCGGCAGAAGTGCGCGATTCCATACTAACGCAATTGTACAACCTACTTGCTGCAGGCGATTATACCAAAGCGCACAATGAAGCCGTTAAAACACTGAATGCCTGTAAAGGAGACATACGAACAGAAGCGCCGGTTTATTTCCTGCTCGGCGAGATCGATCTTACGACGGGCAATAAAAAAGGCGCACTTGCTTATTACCGCAAAGGCCGGGCGATCATGCAGCACCAGGGCGGGGCTGCTTACCAATCTTCCATGCCGGTAGTGTTCCAGAAATTTGCCAACTATTATTTCGAATCCAGCATCTACGATTCAGCCCGCTATTATGCGCAGCTTTCCATCGATAGCAGCAAAGCTTACCGGCCCGAGATCAACGACCTCATGCTTTCGCGCAACCTGCCCATCATCGGCTACAGCTACTTTCTGAAGAGAGATTATGCACGGGCAACGGCGACTTACAATAAAGTGATCGACCTGAACAAACAACTGGGCGACGAGGCCGAATCCGCCAATATTTACATTAAGATCGCCGATGTGAAAGCCGCCCAGTCGGATTATGCAGGAGCCGTAGCGATGTGCGAAAAGGCGTTCCGGCTCGGGATCGACTACAAAATTCCGCAGTACCGGCTGAGCGCGGTTAACAAGCTCATCGACATTCACAAACAGTTTGGCAATTACAGGGAAGTTGCTGCCAAGCTGCAGCTGAAAATGGACCTGATGGACGAGATCAACCTGGCCGACCAGAAGAAGCAGCTGGAAGCGCTGGAAGCGAAATTCCAGTCCACGCTGCGGAACCAGGAAAACAAATCGCTGAAAGCCATCAATAAGAAGCAGCAGACCCAGAACCGGTTTTTGTCCGTGATCGTTGTGCTGGCTGCTGTTGCCGGATTGTCCGTACTGGTGTTTGCCGTCGTTTTTTTCAGGCAGAAACGGCGCATTGCCAGGCAGAAAGCCAATGTGGACCGACTGAACATGCTGAACCAAAAGATCTTCTCGGTGATCTCCCACGATTTCAAAGGACCGATGATGGGACTCGACATGCTGCTCGGCATGCAGGAACAGCAGGAAGGCACCAGCGAGCGCTTTACACGTCAGACCACGCAGCTGCGCAACGACCTGAAACAGGCCAACCTGATCCTGGAAAATCTGCTCAACTGGTCGAAAACAGAGCTGGGAATAACCGGCCATCACCTGCAGTTCTGCGACGGTACGCAGGTTGTAAAGGCCGTAACCGAACAGCTGGAATCCTTAATTACACAGAAGCAGCTGACTGTCAGCACAGACCTTCCCGAAACGCTGTCAATCCCCGTTCCGGCAGATATGCTCACGATCATCCTGCGAAACCTGCTCAGCAACGCGATCAAATACAGCAACGAAAAGGGCCGCATACTCATCGCTTACGACGGTGCAACGGCCGAATTCTTCGTGCGCGATCACGGAATGGGCATGGACCGGCAGCGACTCGAACAATTGTTCGTTCAGCAGGTCGATTCGCGCCTGGGCACGCGCCATGAATCCGGTTACGGGATCGGGCTGCATTTTGTGTACGAGCTGATCGGGAAGCACAACGGCACCATACGCGCTGAAAGCGAGCCGGGAACCGGAACCACCGTATACTTTCACTTTACACCAATAACGTATGCATCCTAAGATCTCTGTAGGCGTTTTCGATGATCACCCCGTGATCCTGAATGCGGTTGTAAGCAGCCTGAAAGAGAACGGCGAGCTGCTCGAAGTGCTGTTTGCCACCTCTGCCAAGCAAACACTGCTCGAATTCGACAAAGGCCCCCAACCGGATGTCCTGATCCTCGACATTATTTCGCAGGAAGTTACTGCGCTTGAATTGTTCGAACATTTCCGCAGGGAACATCCCGAAATTGCGGTGATCGCCTACTCGACGTTAACGAGCCCCATCCTGGTGGAAAACCTGCTGTATTTCGGTATCCGGGGATTTGTGAATAAGCGGCAGCCGCTGAGCGACCTTATTCGTACCGTTATTCTTGCGGCTGAAGGAAAGGTGACCTTGCCGGAAGATTATCATTACCTGGCTTCCAGCTACAAAAGCGACAATACGGCGATCCTGACGAACCGCGAGATCGAGATCGTACGGCTCATTTCGAACGAAAGCACTTCTTCGGAGATCGCAACCATTCTCGGCTTATCCGACAATACGATCGAAAACCACCGGAAACGCATTTTCCTGAAACTGAATGTGAAGAATGTTGCGGGAATGGTGCTTGAAGCAACGAAGCTGGGCTATATCCACTAAAGAATGTTGAATTATTGAATGCTAAAGGTTGAATCGGGCTTTCGGTTAGAAACTAACCGTCGATTCAATGCTGACTATTCAGTGTTGTACTACGGATAACTCAACATTTAAAATTCAACATTGTAATCACTCCTTCTCCTTATTCGCCGGATCCACATTCGTATCTGCCTCGCTGCCGAACGGATAGTTGCCAAACAGCATCGACAGGCGGTTGATCGAGAATACCCTGCGCGTGTAGCGGTTGGACAAAATGATCATGCAAACGGTGTCTTTCCGCATGGAAACGTAGCAGCCGGTATTGCCGTGCCACCAGCCCGTGTGAAAGAAAAAGGGCGTTTTACCGGCCTCTTCGCGCATGCGGATGCCGAGCCCGTAATTGCTTTTTCCAGGACGCTCATAACTGTATCCTTTGAACATTTCGGCTTTCATCTTCCTGCTCAGAAAAGCATCGGAATAGGTCGCAATGTCGAATTTCAACAGATCGCGCGCCGTCGTGTACAAGTTCTTATCGCCGTAAATGAGGTCGAGATTCGTGGTTTCCTGGACTTCCCATTTCGAATTGTAGGACCGTGACAGTTGCTTTCCTTCTTTCGTTTCTTCAAAAATGAAGGAATGCTCCATTTCCAGCGGATCGAAGACGAGCTTTTTCATGGCTGCCGGAAACTTCTCGCCCGTTACTTTTTCAACGATAAGCGCAAGCAGCGCATAATTCGTATTGCAGTAGGAAAACTGCGTTCCGGAAGGAAAATACAGCGGCAGCTTATGATCGTGCAGCACGGTCACAATCGCCTCGTTTGTCAGGTTTTTGTTACGCGGCCAGATATCCGTGGGGAAATAACCGTAATACGGAATTCCGCTGCGGTGATTCATCAGCATGCGCACGGTAATTCCTTCGTAAGGGATCAGCGGGAGGTAGGTCCGGATATCTTCGTCGAGACGGATCTTTTTCTGATCGGCCAGTCGCAGCACGGCAACGGACGTAACCACTTTGGAAATGGAAGCAACGTGAACGGGCGTTTCAGAGCCCATTTCCTGCTCTTCGCCTTTATTGGAAAAACCCTGGTAGTGTTCGAAAATAATGTGTCCGTTCTTGGCAACGAGCAGCATTCCGCTGAAATTTTCCGGCTGAATGTTCCGGTAGAAAAAGGAGCGGATGGAATCGAAATAATGCTGTTTGTAATTTTTCGGCAGCTCACCGAATTGCGGGTCGAAGCTTATTTCAGGCTCGGACGGCTGTTCTGCGGGCGCCGGCTTTTTCGTTCCGGAACAGGCCGTATTAAGCGCAAGCGTGAGTGCAATCGCGGAATATATGAGTTTGTGAAGTTTCATTGGGTTGCAAAGATAGGAGGATTTTGATCAGTGTTGCGTAGTTAAAACAGGGGTTTTCTTTTTCTCTGCCGCATATAGCAGAAAGCATGGGCTGCTGTTCTTTGAGCACCAGGAATTCAGGTAAAAAAAGTAACTATCTTGTTTGTGGAGGTTAACCACGGAGGACACGGAGAGCACGGAGAGGTGCTAACCATATGAGAAACGCAGAACGCACAGATCGCTGTTATTCGCCGCTTTGCGACGACACTTGCAGTGTGTTTGCGAACATAGGGTATCGGAGAGCCACTGCTTTACCGGAAGGCGGATATTCATTCGCCCTTTTCTTTTCGGGGTACCAGCTGATACGCGTGATGTCATTGGTATCCATGTATTATCTACGTGGCATCTATTACGTGTCCATGGATGAGCCCTTAGTGAGGCAGCAGTTATGTACGGGTTATCTATGGGGTATCCCTATGTCAACCCTGAATCAACCCCGGGCCAACCCTGTATCAACCCTATATCAACCTGTTCTGATTTTTGAAAGATCGCCGCGGATCCTGACGCAGACTTAACTGTCGCTTTGTATTGGAAAAAGGATGTGTGCGGCTGTTTTACAAGTGTATGAAAATTCCGGGAAAGAGACAATAGTCTGCAATCAAAGCCTGGCAAAAAAAAGACGATGCGGTTTAGCATCGTCTTTTTCGGGATCGCTTGTATTAACTATTCTCTCCCTCCACACAGCCTCCACGCTGATTGCTGTAAGGTTTTGATTTTTATAGATGTAGGTAAACATGGTTACCGTTGCAAAGAACGGTGCATTTTAGCTGAAAGCGCCTACCGCTTACGAGGTTTTTATCACGTGTTATTTTACAATGCTTACGCGCTGCAATGATCGCTGCCCGTTCTCATCCGTTGCCGAAAGGAAATAGATGCCGCTTTCTGCATTCTCCAATTGAAGCGCAGTTGCTCCGGATGGTAATTGCTGCGTCGAGATCACTTGTCCGGCGGCATTCATGATCGTCAGTGTGATCGCTTTTCCGCTGTTGACAACGAAGCTTCCTGCATTCGGGTTCGGGTACACGCTGAACAGATTTTCTGCCGACAATTCTTCCATACCAACTGTAGTAATTGCTACGCAAGGTGAAGTCGACGAACAGCCGTTCTGGGTCACGATCACTGCATAGCTGCCGTTCGCGGTTGCTGTAAAGCTTTGAACGGTTGCTCCGGCGATCGGTGTATTGCCTGCGCAGTTGATCCACTGGTAGGCAGCACCTGCTGTCGTTGCCGAGATCGTGAGTCCGCTCAATGTCGTTGTTGCTACAGGAACGGTGATGATGACGTTCTGTGTCTGCGTTGCTGTATTGCCATGGCCGTCGTTGTAGGTCCATGTTACGACTGTCGTTCCAGGTGCTGTGATCGGAAGCGTCGCGTTGTGCGTTCCGGCAATTGTTCCAGCACAGTTGTCGCTGGCAGTCGGAGCAGTTAAAGAAGCAACGGAGCAGGATCCTGTTACATCAGCAAGGTTTGCCAGTGTGGCAACCGGAGCAACGTTATCCGTGATCACCACATTCTGTGTTTGTGT